>Ga0209930_1000038_pt1 | contig 808518 bp, 744 predicted proteins | sample ThiBiot_500_biof_2_FD_183948 | JGI IMG/M metagenome (GOLD analysis project Ga0209930, IMG submission 183948) | Wastewater bioreactor microbial communities from Cape Town, South Africa - Thiocy_cont_500_biof (SPAdes) | ecosystem: Engineered > Bioreactor > Thiocyanate-remediating >...
ACCGGATCAGCCATACCAACAAGCTGGGCGGGGTCTTCCAGTACATCTACGACAAGATGGGGCGGCTGACCAAGGAGACGCTGCCGGTCACGTCCAAGAACGCGGCCGGGACCCCGATCGCGGTGGTAAACCAGTTCGCCTACGACCTGGCGGGCAACCTGACCTCGAAGATCGAGGCCGTCGGGCTGCCCGAGCAGCGCACGACGACCATGATCTACGATGTGCGCGGCCTGATGACCGAGCGGCGCGGCCAGGCACGCACGACCTACGTGTACGGCACCGGCACGGCCAACAACATCGTGCCCAAGGAAACCTGGAAATACGATGGCCGGGGCAACGCCATCGAATACAAGGACGCGCGCCTGGGCGCCACGACCTGGACCTACGATGCCCGCAACCTGCGGCGCACCGAGACGCGCGCCGACGGCGGCCGTACCGAGTGGGATTATGACGAAGTCGGGAACGTTTCGGTCCAGCGGGTCTACGGGGACCTGAACCTCGATTCGAACAAGACGTATCGCGAGACGCGCTATAGCTACGATGCCTTGAACCGGGTGATCGAGACGCGGGTGCCGGGGTTGCAGTGGGCTCGGTATAAAACCGCCACCGGCATGGTGGAAGGCTTGACGGGCGATGCGGTGGTGACCACCCGCTACGATGCGCTGGGGCGCGTGGTCAGCGTGAAGGATGCCAACAAGAACGGCGATAACGGAGGAGGAATCACCTACTACTTCTACGACAGGGTCGGCAACAAGCTGTTCCAAGTCGACGGGGAGTCGTATGCGACGGCCTGGACCTACGATGCCGAGGGCAATGTGCTACAGGAGCGGCGCTACGCGACCAAGCCCACGATCTCGACGTTGAATGGCTCAGCGGGCGACGCACCGGAAACCCTCAACGTCGACACGCTGCGAGCGGAATGGACGATCACCTCCAGCGACCGGGTCACCACCTATACCTATGACCGCAACGGCAGAAAACTGACCGAGGGCCTGGCGGGCTTTGTCTATTCGAACGTGAACACCGAGGGCGGGTTGACCTCGAGCACCGCCACCTTGACCACCCGGTACACCTACGATGCCCTGGGCAACCTGGCTTCGCAGACCGACATGAAGAACAACCGGATCGACTACACCTACGACGTCCTGGGCCGCCTGGCCCAGAACCAGCAGGCGAGTTTCGTCGACTACCGGAACCAGTCGGTGCGGGCCACGACCCAGTACGTCTACAACGGCTTGAACGCCGTCGTGCAGGAAACCAAACTCGGGGCCGGAGACGCCGACCGGGTCTCCACCTTTACCTACGATGCCGGGCTGCTCAAGACCCAAAACATCGCCGGGGTGGTGACGACCTACGACTACGATGCGACCGGCAACATCACCCGCGTCTCGATCGACCGCAGCGATGCCGACGGCGCGGTGCGCAACGAGGCCGAGCTGATCAAGTACGACGCGATGAACCGGGAGGTGCTGCGCGCCTCGACCTGGAAGGCGCCAAGCGATACGACGTGGACCACGACCCTGGTCAAGGAAGTTCGCTATAGCAAATACGGCGAGATCACCGGCCGGCGCAGCGCCGCCACCGCGGGCGTGGCCGCCACGCCGTGGCAGGAATACGCCGACTACGACAGCGCGGGCAAGGTCTGGCGCACCAACGCCGGCCAGGGCATCACCAAAGTTTTGCAGTACGACCTGAACGGCAACGTGACGCGTGTCAGGGAATCGCAAACGACCAATCTGCGGCCCCTGAGCTACTCGGCCGCCATGGTGGCCAGTACGGATATCTTCGATACCGTCAGTCTCTACGACAAACGCAACCAGGTCATCAACGCCATCCAACCCAAGATGAGCGGCCAGGCCGATGTGCCGACCTTGCATGCCACGTCCATTATTCCTATACCCGGAACGGCTAGTGGGGGGATCGTGCTAGCAGGGACGGGGCCGGCACAAAACGCTGGCGATCCAGTAGCTGTGACCCAAATTTGGGATAACTTCGGTTTGCTTGGGGGCCAGACCCTTACGACCACCACCAAGGCATGGGCTTCCAATTCCTGGGTGGGCGATGATTATGGCTCGTACGTTGCTACGGGAAAGCTTGAGTCAGTCGTCGTACGAGTTCCGAACCTATCGAAATTGTTCGGTAGTGGGACAGTGACTGTTGTGGTGGACTATTGGATAGAGAACGCTTGGGGAGGTTTTACCTGGGGCCAAGCTTCACAAGATTTCTATACGGCCACTGGAGGGGGAGATTTCACCGTCAGCGTCAACAAGGATTTGCCTGCAACTAATTATTTCCAGATGCCGGGCGATTACCCATTTCGGCCAGTACTGAAGACAACAGCCCGTGTGGTGGTCATTCCAGACAAGGGGCGAGTTGCAACCGAGGTAGGGAGGGTGGAGTTCTCGGGCCAAATGTTCCACCCCTTGGAGTGGGATGGTAGTTCTGAAGGTCCGGGTCAATATCCGAACTATTCGAAGCTCCAGTTGGAGGGCCAATCAAGCAGCGCCTCAGCATTCTCCAACCAGTTGCGCCTGCGAACCGAGCCGAGCGCGATTGCCAACAGCCTGTATTACAAGGCGGCAGGCGGGACGTTTCAGCGCCTTTCGACCAATGCATTCTCTGCCCCAACTTGGGACGGAAGCGTACAGTTGCATCCGGACTTCATTACTGCCAATGTGGCTTCCCTGCCTCGAGGTTCATATGAGTTGTTGCTCATATCCACTGACAGCACGGGAAAGGTGCTGCAGCACAACCTGTATTCGATGAACCTGGGAACGACCGACGCTACCACCTACATCACGGTCAACAATGCAGCCAATGTAGGGGTCTATACCGGAAATGGCTGGCGGGTTGATACGACAGGCCTTTACGTTCGACTAGCCGACGCCGTCGATTTCTTCGATCTTCGAGGTCCTTCGGGGGCGACCCGGGCGGCACTAGTCGAGGTTTCTTACACGAGTACAAACGGCAGCCTCGTCAAACAAAATCTCTATGCACAAGCGAACCAACTTGGCAGAGTGACATGGAGCTTGGTCGGAGTTAACACGGCTCAGGCGGTGAGCATCAGTTTGTCGGGCTCCAATGGAATCTTGGGTGAATTGAGCGGCACGATAGGCACTCAACCGCTCTTTGCTTTTGCTTACACCAAGAATTCTGCCGTCGTCTTCAAGGGGCTGCCGCTTGCAAGCGCATCAATCCTGGTGACTTACACGTCTTCCACTGGCGCGACGGGTACCGTCGCTCTCAAGCCTACCTGGACCGGAGCCTACTACTTCGATTACGTCGCCGCCGGCTTGACCCAGGGAACCTATCAGCTGCGAATCGTGGCAAAAGACAGCGCCGGCAACGACATTTATCGAAGCTCATCGAGCGTGGCGCTTGGCTCGGTCTTTACGAAGAATTTCGTAGGCGAGACGATTCCGGTCAAGCTGATTCTCAGTATCAACAACGCCGACTACAACGTCCAGACCATGGGGGCCATCACCCGCGTGGAAGTGCGCTATCGCCTGAAGGGCGCATCATCGGACTTCATCTTCGAAACCGTTACCGACAATATCAGCTACCCGTCTTTTGGCTGGTATCCGGCCAATGCCCAGCCCAACCAGGAATATGAATACTATTACGACGTGTACGCCGCGGGTGGCACGCTAAGCACTGAGCCCTTCATCCTGGCAAGAAACAGTGGCTATTTCCGCCTGCAGGACACGGCCAATACTTCCAACAACCAGATGCAGTGGATGTGGGACGGCCTCGTCGACCAGAACGCCATTGTTCAGCGTAAGCAAGCCTACAACGCCTTTGGAGAAATCTCTTCCGAAACCGACGGCCGGGGCAACGTCACCAATCTGTACTACAACACCATGGGACTGCTGACGCGCAAGCTGCAGCCCAGCGTCACCTACACGACCGCCACCGGCCTGCAGGCCAGCATCCGGCCCGATACCTATTATTACTACGATCTGCTAGGCCAGTTGGTGGGCGTCAGGGACGCCAATACCAACATGAACACCCAGGCGTGGCGCGTGGGACCCGACGGCAAGAGCATGGTTGTCCAGGAATGGCATGCGGACCTCGGGGTTAAGAAATTCGGCTTTGACGTGTTTGGCAACCGCCGCTATAGCATCGACGAGGAAGACCGCCGAACCGACTACACCTACGATGCCCAGGGCCGGTTGATCCTGGTGGAACGGCCGGTCGATCCCAACAAGGGCAATGCCCGCAGCACCGAACGCTACGAATACGACCAGTTGGGATATCGCATTGCCAGCGTCGACGCGCTTGGCAATCGGACAAAAACCTACTACGACGTGGCCAACCGCGTCACCCGCTTCGTCTCCCCGCAAGGGCGGGCGACGATGAACTACGCCTATACCTACGACAGCACGCTGGTCGGGATCGACGGTACGGTGGCCGGCGGATGGGTGCGAACAACGACGAACGCCGCGAATCTCTACACGACCGACAAGCTGGACGTCTTCGACCGAGTCCTGAGCCACCGGGACTTCGGGGGCCATCAGTTCACCTATACCTACAACAAGGCGGGATTGATCAGTAGCCAGCAGGGTACCAGCGGCCAGTCGATCAGCTATGCGTACTACGGCAATGGCCTGCTGGCGTCCGTGACCGATAACGGCGCCCATACGACGTCGACCTATCAGTACGATTCGGACGGCAACCGGACGCGGGAAATCTATGCCGTGGCCGGCGGTACGCCGCTCCAGAATGCGGTGATCCAATACGACGGGCTTAATCGGGTCAAATCCATCGCCGGAGGCGATTACGACATCAGCTACGAGTACGACGCGGTGGGCAACCGCCGCCGCGTCTACAGCAAGTACACGGACGGCCTGGGCAACACCAACGTCGAGCAGGACTACTGGTACGCCTACGACGCGATGAACCGGTTCAAGGTCACGATGGGACAACTGGCCGGGGCGCGGGGCGGACCATCCACGGAGATCATTGCCGGGACGACGGGCGATGGGGTCGCCATCACCTACTACAAGGACGGGCAGCGCAAGACCGCCACTTACGCGGGCAACAGCCAGACCACGGCGCATACCGAGAACTATGCCTATGACGCGAACGGCTACTTGACCACGGTGACCATCGGCGGGGTTGTGCGTGCCGAGCGGACCAATGACGCCGCGGGGCGGGTCGTGCGCTATATCGAGCGCAACGAGAACAACGGTGTCCGCACGGACGTGACCCGCACCTGGAACGCCGATGGGTTGCAAACGCTGGAAACCGATAACCAGACGGGACGGACGACCAAGTACGATTACTTTGATGAAGGATCTTTGAAAACCGTGGTGTCGGAGGGCGGCGGCCCCGCGAAGACCACGACCAGCTACACCTACGACTGGTGGGACAACGCCAAGCAGAAAGAGGTCAGGATCACGGGCGACAACGGCCAGCCGGGCTGGGCTCCGGGCTTCTCGCGGTTTACCTACGATGTGAACGGCAACATCAAGAGCGCGACCGACGTGGTGGGCAAGCGGGAGTTCCGCTACCTGGTCAATGGTGACGGGCAGGTACTGCGGCGGGACGAGTATCTCGGGGCCAATACCAATTCCACGACGGGTGAGTTGATCAGTGCCTACGGCAACCGTTCGCACTCCTACTACTACCTGGGCGGACACCGCGTCGGCAACGTCGGCAACGATGGCGTCGAACGGGTGGACTATGCCCAGGAGTTGTCGCGGACGACGCCCGAGCAGACCAAGGCCGAGGACTACTACAAGCGGTTCAAGCCGTCGGCGGGTGCGGATTTCGACGAAAACTACATGCCGATCAACAGCGGCTATCCGGGATCGGCACCGGGCGCGTACACGGTTCGCACCGGGGAGACGCTGCGCAGTATTGCGACCTCGCTATGGGGCGATGCGGCGCTGTGGTGGGTCCTGGCTGATGCGAACGGACTCAGTGGCGATGACGCCCTGATCGCTGGAACGGTACTGCGAGTGCCGAACAAGGTCACGAACGTACACAACACGTCGGAGACCTATCGGCCGTATGACCCGGGTAAGGCGCTGGGGAATACCAGTCCGACGTTGCCCGAGCCGCCTCCGCCGCCAGGGCGGGGAGGGTGTGGCGGGTTGGGGGCGGTACTGTCAGTGGTGGTGGCTGTGGCGGTCACTGCATGGACAGGTGGCGCCGCGTCGGCGCTACTCGGTAGCAAGATGCTCGGCTGGGCAGCGGCCGGCGCGTTGGGTTCCGTCGCGGGTCAAGCTACGGCAATGGCTACAGGGGTCCAAGACAATTTTAGTTGGACGGGGGTAGCACTTGGTGCCGTAGGCGCAGGAGTGACGGCTGGTTTGACGCAGGCCGGATCGTTGAGCGCCGCATTGGCCAAGTTGGGCGATACGGGAAGCCAGATTGCTCTGGGCGGGATCCGCTCGGTAGTGACACAGGGTATTGGGGTGACGACCGGGTTGCAGTCTAGCTTTGATTGGAAGGGAGTGGCTATCAGCGCGATTGCACAAGGTGTGAGCTATCTCGCGTCGAATGCGATCGGTGAGGCTCAGTACGGCGAAAGGGACTGGGCCCTTTTGAACAATGGAGTGGGTCCGGAACTGCGTAACGCCTTCTTCGCTCGTGACGGTATTGAAACCGCCATCCGTTCAGTAGGTGCAGGATTGGCGGCAGGTACCAGTAGTGCGCTGATGAGAGGTGGCAGTCTAGGATCGCAATTGGGGGCGGTCACCCTAGATGCCGTGGGAGCCTCGATCGGCAATGCCGTCGCAGGACAACTGGCTTCCGCGGATTTGGCAGGAGCGTTGAAGAATGTCAGTGCTAGTGATTTGCGGACGATGCAGAGGCTAGGAGAGAGAGCGGGCATTTCATCATGGGAGGATCCGGCGAAGCTGCAAATTCTGGCGAAAGCCAGTTGGGCGCAAGGAGCGCAGGGACACTGGTACTCACCTGAAGAACGGGCTGGGATTACTGCTTCTTACCTCGGATTGTTCTCTGGAATGTCCGAGGATCGTGTAAACGAAACGATAAGGCTATTCCGGGCTGAAGGACTTTTTTCCGATCTGACTACCCGCACAGTACCTCGAAATGTAGTTGCGTCAACACAGGGGCCGGACACCACACAGGAATTCAGTTCTATACCGACCTTCTATCTGCCGGAAACCAGCGTCGTTGGCCAAATTCCCAAGCCATTCCTGTTGGCTAGAGCTCTGGATGATATGACGGTTGGAGCTGGTCGTGTCGTGGAACAGCTAGGACAAGCAATAGAAAGCAATCCTATTGCAAAGGCGGGATTGATGGCCTTGGATGTGGCCGCAGGCCCGGCCGCTTTTGCTGTTCGACAAGCAGTCTCGATGACCGAGCTCGGGAGAATTATTGAGCGCGGGCAGGAGCAAGCACTAGGCTACTTGGTGGGCCGCTTTGACCTCGCGGGGTATGATGGGGCGGAGTCGGGAAGTGGTGCGATTGGGGCGATGGCTTTGGGCTCAGCTTTGCTGGGTGGAGCAACGAAGGCTGTAGGTGATTTGGCACGGCTGACTAGGGGGAACGGGGTCAGTCGTCTACCAAATGCCGTCGCAGAAACTACTGCCGTAAACGGAGGGGGCACAACAGGTCGCCAAGTCCTTTACCACTACACTAACGAAGCGGGGGCGGCGGGTATTGTGGACAGCGCCTCGCTCAATCCATCACTATGGCGCGTGGGGACGAAGGACGTTCGATATGGCAACGGGCAATACGTCTCTGACATTGTTCCCGGCACGCGGAGCCCATCGGAATTGTCACGCGACTTCCTCGGTATTCCATTCCAAGGAAGCCGATTTACGCATTATGTTGAGATCGATGCTACCGGTTTGGGAGCTGTCCAAGGCCGCGCCGGTGTGTATGTTATTCCGAACGAAACGCCGCTCGATCTAACGGGCAGATTGATCAGTAGCGGAAGGGTGCCGCGCAAATGAAATATGTCAAAGTCAGGTGGATACACACGTCGTCCGACCAACCGGTGATGCTCTATAGCGAGTTGAACGATGAGAGTTGGGAACTCAGAAAAGTCGAAGTCTATGCCGATGGACGCGCGGATTTTGCCGATCGCGAGGAGCAGTCTGGCAGCACGAAGCTCGGCATCGAGCCGCTACCTCCTTTGGAGGAGATCGCCGCAGATCCAGAGTTTGAACCGGTAGTAATATCGGCCGAGGAGTTCGAGGCCGCGTGGGAAAGCGCGAAGGCAAGATAAAAGCAGTGTCTCCCCTTATGGGGCAAGTCATTGCCTGCACACCGTTACGAAGGCTGGGGCTGTCAGAGATTTCGTGTTTAAGGCATAACATGCTATGCCGCACCCAGCGCATAAGCTGCCCAGGCCGAACTACAGGCTTTTGCCCAGGGGCCTTGGGGACAGAAATTTCCGACCGTTACCGCTGCCTGACGCAACGCCTGGGACCGCGTGATCCCTTTCTTTGCGTTCCTACCAAGCGTACGCAAGGTTGTTTAAACGACCAACGCCATTGAGAACGTCAACGTGCAATTGCGCAAGATCATCAAGGCCTTGGGTCACTTTCCCACCGACGATGCTGCGACCAAGCTGATCTGGTTGGCGCTGAGCAATATCACCGCCAAGTGGAGCCGTTCTACCCATGACTGGAAAACAGCCATGAACCAGTTCGCTATTCTTTATGAAGAGAGGTTCGTGCGCCCCGCCCCCTGATGTTCAACCCGCCTTGAACACGGAATTCCTGACAGACCCTCCCGCACGTTTCCCCGACCAACATCAGGGCGGGATTCACCGAGCAAGTGGTCCGGCTCGCTCTATCTTCGAGTAATAAGGTGAACTAGATGGGAATTTATGACGACCTGGCAGCAATCAAAGGGAGTGGAACTCCATTTGATAAGTTGATCCCCGTTTCTCCAGGTGGGATTGAGAAAATTCGGATGGATATTGAGAGTGTGCCAATCGATTTTTTATCCTTTTTGTTAGAAATTGGTTCCGGGGAGATTGGCAAGGCGGCTTATATGATCTATGGCGATTTACTTGTTCCAGAGGAAATTTTTGGTGAGTCGCCACCTTCTCTTGATGGCGTCGTTATTTTTGGCGATGATTTTCAGGGTTTTAGTTCTGGCTATAGAATCAAAGACTGGGTAGTGGTCGAAATTGATTCGACTAATATGTCTGTTCATGTTGTGGCGGCAGATTTTCAGTCTTTTATTCGGGAAGCGGTCAAGGCGGTGGGTTGACTGTTTTTTTCAAGGTCATGTGTTTAGGGTGTCGGGCGCCCCAGAAAGTGTAAGGGAGAGGAACTATTTTTTGAGCGGAGATTTATTGGAACTGCGTGATAAGGCTAGCAACCTGATGTGACGGGGTGAGGCGTTTATTTATCAGCCATCAATGACCTGCTCCATGAATACCGCAGCATCGCGCGCAACCTCGGCCGCCACAGGAACAGTTTCCACATACGCGGAAAACCCATGAGGCATACCCGGATAGACCACCAATTCATGCCGACGGTTTGTCCTCGCCAATCGCCCCGCGAATAGACGCGAATCCTCGACAAGCGGGTCGGCATCCCCCACTCCTAGCCAGACCGGTGGAAAGTCGTGCAGCCCGGTTTTCGCGGGTATGGCCGAGTCGGGCGGATTGGGCCATGCAGGGCCAAGGTATTGCTCCCACACCCATTTCGACTGCGGCCGCAGGTTCTCGCGCGGGCCGCCAAGGTTGCCGTAGCACAGGATCAAACAGGGAAGCGCCGCGGTGCGTCCAGCGTCCGCCACTCGACGCCAAGCCAACACACACAGCGACGCGCCAGCCGACTCTCCCCATAGGACCGCGCGATCAGGCAAACCCAACCCGTCTGCATGATCGAGCAACCACTCCACGCCAGCCACCACATCATCGCGCTGTGCCGGAAACACATGCTCCGGAGAACGCCGATAATCCAACGCGACCACCGATCGCGAAGTGGCATTGGCAATGCCCCGGCAGACCGCCTCGTGCGAATCCAGCCCGCCCGCCCACCAGCCCGCCCCGCGCACGAAGACCACGAAAGCATCGTCGCGACAGATAGCCGGCCGATACAAACGCGCACGCATATCGCCCTCGGCACCTGCAACGGTCAGATCACGCGTGCTCGCAATGGGCGGCAACCGCGCGTTGATCGCCGCAAAATATCGATCCTGCTGAGCCCGTGCCTCGGCCAGAGGCAGCACAGTGGGATCCGCCTGGGCGCACCCAGCGGCCTTGAGGCGAGCTTGCTCGGCGGCGATCAAAGGGTCGAGAGACGGGAGCGGTGTCGCCGTCATGCCTGAGCCTCTTGACGCATGCTCTTGGGTACCAGGGAAAAGTCCCAACCATTATTCTCCATCTTGTCCAGCACATCTGCGCCGTACTGGTCGATGATTTTCTGCCGCACAGCGGGCAGGCGGCCGACGTCGTCGAAGTCTTCCAACTGGCCCTGGATGATCACGAGCAGATGGGCGTCCTGGTCGGAGATGTTGATGAACTGGCGGGCGACCTTGGGCGGCATGGCGATCATGTCGTAGGGGGCCAGTTCCACGCTTTCCTGGCCCTCGTCGCCCCAGCGTATCAGCCACCGGCCGGAAAGCGCCATGAAGGTTTCGTGGGTCTTCCAATGCACGTGGAGTTCGGGGCCGTCGTTGGGCGCGGCAACGGCGAGTCCGACGCGGATGACGCCCTTGTCGCCGTCGACGATGGCGGGGTTGGGGGAAAGCCGTCCGGGCAGGGACGCGGGCGCCATCAGTACGTAGTTGGCCTTGGGGTTGAAGATGCGCAGCACGTCCGCGGGGATGCCCAGGTTGTCGTTCCAGTGCGCGGAGCGCGGTTTGAGTTTGTCGAAGCGGGCGATGCGGGATTGCATTTCGTCCAGGGTGGGGCAGAGGGTTTTCATGACGGTTCCTGGTGGCAAGGGAAGGAGCTCAGTTCTGTACGCTGATGGCCGCATCGGATACGACTTTCTTCCAGGCGGTGTAGTCCTGTTTGATGAAGGCGGAGAAGTCGCGTGGGTTGGAATAGACGACTTCGATGCCGTTATCCGCCAGGCGTTTGCGGATCTCGGCGGCCGAGAATCCGCGTTTGATGGCGGCGGAGATCTTGTCGACGATGGGCGATGGCGTGTTTCGTGGCGCGAGTACGCCGTACCAGGTGGTCACAACCATGTCGGGCAAGCCGACTTCGACCGCCGACGGGGTGTCGGGCAGCAGGGGTTGGCGTTCCCGGGTCAGCACGAACATGGCTTTGAGTTGCTGGCCTTTGATGAGCGGTACGGAGCTGGGCAGGCCGTTGATGACCATGTCGATCTGTCCGCCCACCGCCGAGGTCACCGCCTGCGAGGCGCCCTGGTAGGGGACGTGCAGGATGTCGGTGCTGGTCAATGCCTTGAATTTCTCGAAGGCAAGGTGGTTGGATGATCCGGCGCCGCCGGAGCCGTAGCTGAACTGGCCCGGATGGGCGGTCAGCCGCGCGCGCAGGGCGGAAAAGTCGTCCTGGCCGAATTTCTGCGGGTTGACCACGAATACGTTGGGCACTTCCGCGACCATGGCCACGGGTGCCAGGTCGGCCAAGGGGTCGAAGCGCAGGCTTTGGTTGATCGCGGGGGTAATCGTCAGTGTGGGCGAGGTCAGCAGCAGGGTATAACCGTCGGGCTGGGCCTTGGCGACGTGTTCCATGGCGATGCGTCCGCCGGCGCCGGATTTGTTTTCCACCACGACTGGTTGGCCCAGTTCCTGTGTCAGCCGCTCGGCCAGCATCTGGCCGACGACGAAGGTGGCGCCGGTGGGGAAGGGCAAGATCAGCTTGACGGGCTTGGTCGGGTAGCTGTTGGCATCGCTGGCGGCCGCAAGCGTGGAGCAGGCCGTCAACAGGGCGCCCAGAATCCATATCGATTTCATCGCTGTCTCCTGTTCTGGTGTTGGGCAGGGATGCTACGCGTCGTCGGACGGGGTGTCGGCGGGGCGGCGCTTATGAAGAAAATAAGCCGTGCCTAATGGGCGCAAGCCCGGGACGGAGCTTGTTCATTACGGGGAGTTCGTATGCATCCGTTGGCCAATGTCGATTTCCGCAGCTTGCAGATTTTCCTGACGTTGATGGCCGAACGCGGCGTGACGGCCACATCGCTGGTGGTGGGCGTTTCGCAGCCGGCCATCACGCAGGCGTTGAACAAGCTGCGCAAGACCTTCGGCGATCCGCTGCTGGTGCGCAGCCCGCAAGGCATGCAGCCGACGGAAAAGGCGTTGGCCCTGGAGCGCGAGATCAGGCGTTTCATGGAGGAGGTCGCGCATATCCAGGCCTCGCAGCAGGATTTCGATCCCTCGCGCGAGCAGCGCGAGGTGGTGCTGACCGCACCGGAGTACCTGGAGCAGTTGCTGCTGCCGACCATTGCCACGGTGCTGCGGCGCGATGCGCCGCGCGTCGCGTTGAGCATACGTTCGCCTGATCAGCGGCGGATCGATGCGCTGCTGGCCGCGGGCGACGTGGATTTCCGGCTGGGATGGGTGCGCGATCCCCCGTCTTCGGTGCGGGCCATGCCGCTGTTCGAGGACGACGTGGTGGTGATCGGCGGGCCCGGCAACCGGGCGCTGGCCGCGCCGTTGTCACTGCCGGCCTACGTGGCCTTGCCGCACGTGCGGTTGCTGGGAAGCGGCCGCACCACCTCGGGCCGGGTGATCGACGAGTTCATCAAGCAGCATGGCCAGAGCCTGGCGGTGTGCATCCATGCCCAAGGGTTGATGGCGCTGCTCGGCACGTTGATGGTGTCCGATGCGGTGGCCACGGTGCCGCGGCGCATGGCGCTGAAGATACGGGAGGTGTTCCCGGTGCTGGTGGTCGATTTCCCCGGGCGTTTGCCGCGTGTCAGCAATGCCTTGTACTGGCACGAGCGTACCCAGCGCAGCGCCTTCCACCAATGGTTTCGGGGTGTGATCGGCCAGGCGGCCAAGCATGCCGCCGCGACGTATGCATGATCGGTAGCGGTGGCTGGGTTTTTGTGGAATGATAGTGAAATATTACTAACATTTCACAAGGAGAGTCCTCCATGCCCCGCAAGCAACGCATCCTCACCCCCCACGTCGCCGAAGCCGCCCCCGGCCTTTGGTCCAACTGCCTGCAAGTGGGCGACACCCTCTACCTGTCGGGCCTGACCTCGCGCGCCAACGACGGCAACACCATCCAGGGCAGCGACGAATACGAGCAGTCGCAATTCATCTTCGCCAAGATCAAGCATCTGGTGGAAGCGGCGGGCGGCAAGATCGACGACGTGGTCACGCTGACGGTGTTCGTCACGCGCATGTCGGGCAACCAGGGAGTGTGGAAGGCGCGCCGCGAGTTCTTCACGGGCGATTTCCCGGCCTGCGCGTTGGTCGAGGTGAAGGGGCTGGCCAAGCCGGAAATCCTGGTCGAGATCCAGGGCCAGGCCAGACTGGGCGCGGGGGGCTGATCATGAAGAAACTCGTGTTGGGCCTGGCGTTGTCGCTGGCATCCACTGCCCCGATGGCGCAGTCGTTTCCCTCGCAGCCGCTGACGCTGATCGTGCCCTATGCCGCGGGCGGGTCGTCCGATGCCCTGGCGCGCGCGCTGGCCCAGGTGGTCGGCAAGGCGGCGGGCGTATCGGTGGTGGTGGAGAACCGTCCCGGCGGCGGCACGGTCATCGGCGCGCAGGCGCTGCAGGCCAAGCCGGCGGACGGGCAGACGGTCCTGATGATGGCGGCGAGCTTCGTCATCAATCCCTATCTGATCAAGGACCTGCCGTTCGATACGCGCAAGGATTTCCAGCCGGTGACGGCGCTGGCCTCGAATCCGCATGTGCTGGTCGTCTCGTCCAAGGTGCCCGCGAATGACCTGAAGGGGTTCCTCGACTGGGCGAAGGCGCAGCAGGGCAAGGCGAGTTTCTCGTCCTTCGGCAATGGGTCGTCGGGGCACCTGGGCTTCGAGCTGTTCAAGCAGCGCGCGGGCGTGGAGATGCTGCACGTGCCCTACAAGGGCTCGGCGCCGGCCACGATGGCGGTGCTGTCGGGCGAGGTGGACGCGACGCTGGGCGACGTGGGCGTGGTGGCGCCGCACATTGCGGCGGGCAAGCTGAAGGCGCTGGCGGTGTCGGGGGCGAGCCGCTCGGCCGCGCTGCCCGGGGTGCCGACTTTCGCCGAGGCGGGATTGGCGGGGTTCTCGTCTGAAACCTGGATGGGCTTGCTGACCCGCGCCGGTGTGGCGCAGGACCGGGTGAACCGTCTGCATGACCTGTTCGCGCAGGCCTTGCAGGATCCGGAGGTGCGCAAGACGTTGCAGCAGCAGGGCATGGAAGCGAAGCCTTCGGCCCCGGCCGAGTTCGCGCGTTTCCTGCAGCAGCAGTCGGACCAGTACCGGGTCGCGGTGGAGAAGGCGGGACTCAAGCCGGAATGAGCCAGGGCAGAGCGCCCGCGAGGCTACAATCGCGGGCGCACCCGCCACGCTTCATCCATCCGCATGCCTAGACCCTCGAAGACCCCGCGACCTGCCGCCGCCCGCGACGGCGATGACCATGCCGGCGGCTCGCCCTCGCTGGGCGAGCAGGCCTACGTGGCGGTCAAGCGGATGATCCTGTCGCACGAGCTGCGGCCGGGCGAGCACATCAACGTCGCGCAGTTGTGCCAGCGGCTCGACCTGGGACGCAGCCCCATCCACCTGGCGACGCACCGGCTGGCCCGCGAGGGGCTGGTGGAGATCCTTCCGCGCAAGGGGCTGCTGGTCAAGGCCGAGACGCTGGACGGTTTCCTGGAGCTGATCGCCGCGCGGCAGTTGATCGAGCCTTTTCTGACCGGGTTGGCGGTCGATCACATGAATCCGGAGATCGTGCGGCAGCTGCAGGAGCTGGTGGACGCCGGCTGGGAGCGCTATCGGGCGAAGGATCATGCGGGCGGCATGGAGATCGACCGGCGCTTCCACCATCTGCTGTACGACACGGCGGATAACCGCACTCTGTCGGATTTCGCGGCGCTGCTGCTCGATCGTTCCATGCTGCTGTGGTTCCGTCCCAAGGTGGACGCGGGCGAGCGGGCGAACGTGGCGGAGCTGGAGGACCTGCTGGACTGTATCCGGCGCGGCGATCGCGCCGGAGCGGTGCGCACGATGGAAGCGCATGTGGGATCGATCCGGCAGAAATACCTGGGTTGAGTCTTTCGCCTACCACCGGTACCTCAGACTCGCCACCGCATTCCTTCGCGGCCCATAAAAGCAAGAGTTGTCATCCCAGCAAGACGCGACTAATTGCTTGTCCAGCAGGTTCGCCACGTTGATGGCGATCTGCGCGCCCGCCAGCCGCGGATCGAGCCGCTTCAGGTCATAGCGGAAGGCAGCGTCCAGCACCACGTATCCGGGCACCTTCAGCGTGTTGTCCGCGTTTCCGTATGACGCGCCCACATACCGGACGCCTACGCCGAATCCCATCCCCGCCAGCGCGCCTTCCCCGAAGGTGTAGTCCACCCATCCCGAGGCCAGTTGCCTGGGCACGCCATACGGCCACTTGTCCTGCGCGGTGGTGCTGCGGGTGTTCCTGGTGTCCAGCAAGGTATAGGACGCGATCAGTGCAAGATGGGAAGACAGCGAGAGCTTGCCTTCCAGTTCGAGGCCGCGCGAGCGCACTTCGCCGGTCTGGACGCTGGCGAATGGATGGGTGGGATCCGGGTCGGCGGTCTTGACGTTGGTCTGGGTGATGTCGAAGACGGACGCGGTGACGAAGCTTTTCAATCCATGGGGCTGGTACTTCACGCCGACCTCGTATTGCCGGCCCTTGGTGGGCTTGAAGGGCTGGCCGTGGAAGTCGGTGCCCAGCACGGGGTCGAACGAGGTGGCGTAGTTGGCGTAGGGCGCGATGCCGTTGTCGAACAGATAGACGAGGCCGGCGCGCACGCTGGTGGCTTCGTCTCGTTGCGGGGTGTGCGAGATGGCGCCGGAGGACAGGGTCCCGGCGTCGGTGCCTGCCTTGGCCCAGTCGTGGCGCAAGCCGATCAGCGCCGCCCAGCGGCCGACGCGGATCTGGTCCTGGACATACAGGCCCAGTTGCCGCATGGTCTGCTTGCTGAGGTTGTCGTAGACCGGTGGGTCGATCGCCTGGTAGTAGGCGGGAGCCAGCACGTTCAGCGGCGGCACGGCGCCGTAGCCCAGGCGGGCGTCGGCGCGGTTGTGGCGGTAGTCCAGGCCGGCCAGGACGGTATGGCGGAACGCGCCGGTCTGGAAGGCGGCTTGCGCCTGATTGTCGATGGCGATGCCGTCCAGGCTTTCGCGAGAGCCGATGCTCATGCGGTTGAGCAGCGGGCGGTCGCCGTCCCAGCCCGTCTGGAACACGGAGCGGTAGTCGTACTTGGCATGCATGTACCGCAGGTTCTGCCTCAGGGTCCACGTGTCGTCGACACGATGTTCGAATTCGTAGCCGACGGACGTCTGCTTGCGGTCCGAACGCGAGAAGCCCGGATCGTCTTCGTAGAAGCGGGTGGGCAGGCGGCCCCAAGGAGAGGGATGCACGGTACCGCGCGCGGGCAGGTAGGTGAAGGCGCCGGCGGCGGGGTCGTGCTGGAGGTTGGCCAGCAGGGTGAAGCGCGTGTCGGCGTCGGGTTTCCAGGTGATGGCGGGTGAGATCGAGAAACGCTTTTCCTTGGCGTAGTCGAGCTGGGTGCCGGTGTCGCGCGCCACGCCGGTAAGCCGGTACGACAGGGTGCCGCTTTCGTTCAGCGACCCGCCGAAGTCGGCGGCGAGCTGCTTGCGGTCGAAGCTGCCGTATTGCAGCTCGAGTTCGCGCGTGGTGTCGGTGGTGGGGCGCCTGCTGACGAGATTGACCGCGCCGCCGGGGTTGACGCTGCCGTAGAGCACGGAGGCCGGGCCGCGCAGGATCTCGACGCGTTCGAGCATGTAGGGATCGATGGAGGGCGCGATGTAGTAGACGCCCTTGGGCAGGCGCAGGCCGTCCATGAGGCCGATGAAGTTGGCGTCGGCGCCGCCCGGCGTGCCAAAGCCGCGGATGTTGGGATAGTCGTAGCGGCCGGGACGGGCTTCGGGGACGACGCCGGCGGTGTAGCGCAAGGACTGCGAAATGCTCTGCGCGCCCTGGTCCTCCATCTGCTGGCGGGTGACGACGGACACCGATTGCGGGGTCTCGCGCAGCGACGAGAGCGTCTTGGTGGCGCCCAGGCTGTCCCGCGCGACATAGCCTTGTTCGGCGCCGAACGGCCCGCTGGCGGTGGCAGCCGTGACGGCGATGGTGGGCAGGACGGTGGGCGGCGCGGCCGTCTGGGGCGACGGATCGGCCTGAAGGGTGTACATGCCGTTGCCGGTGTGCACTGCCGTGAGGCCGGTGCCCTGGAGAAGGAGGGCAAATCCCTGCGCGGTGGTGTAGGCGCCGCGCAGGCCGGGCGAGTGGTGGTCCTGGGTCTGCTGGCTGCTGAAGGAAAGAGCGATCTGCGCCTGCGTGGCGTAGCGGTTCAACGCCGGCGCCAGCGGTCCGGCCGGGACGTCGAACTGGCGGACGGCTTCGGCGGTGCCGGCGGGCTGGGCCGCCGCGGCTGGGGGGAGGGCGGTGAACAGCGCCGCGGCGAGCAACGTCAGCGAAGCGGGCAGGAAGGGGGAGCGATGGTGGCGTTTGGAGGGGGCGGGGCGGCGGCCAGGCATGGAGGGGTCCTCGGGGAAAGAGTCAGTTGCACTACCCCAGGGCCGGACGAGCGGCGAAAAGATGAAAAACGGATTCAGCGGGGCTCGACCCGCACCCAATAGCGGCTCATCGTGCGTACGCGTATCGGAAACGATTGCGCCAGCACGGCCAGCGCCTTGTCGGTATCGCGCACCGGATAAGTCCCCGACACCCGGATATCGGCGACGGCCGGATCGCAACCCAGGTAGCCCGGCCGGTAGCGGGCCAGTTCGGCCAGCAGGTCTTCCAGCCGCCAGTCGAGCGCCGCGACGCTGCCTTCGCGCCAGGCCAGCGCCGATTCGTCCGCCGCTTGCAGCGTGCCTGGTTCCGTGGTGCTGAAGGTGGCGGCCCGTCCGGCCGGGACGAGCAGGCTGCGGGCTCCGCGGAGGGGCTGCACTTCCACCTGGCCGGCATAGACCGCGACATGGGTTCCCGCGGCCAGTTTCCTGGCTGTAAAGCGCGTTCCCAGCGGGCGCGCCGCGCCGTCTTCGGTCAGGACGGTGAAGGGGCGTGCCGGCCGGGCGCTGTCCGGCGCGGTGGCCACGAGGATCTGGCCGGCGAGCAGGTGGACCAGACGCCGGGTCGGGGTGTAGCGCACGTCGATGGCGCTGGCGGTGTCCAGGGCGATGCGGGTGCCGTCGGCCAGCACGATCTCGTCGAAACCGCCGGTGGGTGTCCGATGGTCGGCCATCCATTCGCGCCAGGGGGCGGCGCGGTAGGAGCCATAGGTCAGGACGCCGGTTCCCGCCAGTGCGGCCACGCTCTTGAGCACCGCGCGGCGCCGCGCCGAGGCGGCACGCAGCGTGGGCGCGGCAACGCCGCGGGGCAGCGCGGACAGCGTCTGCCGCAAGTTCTCCAGCCGCTGCCAGGCCCGTTCGTGCTCGGGCCGCTCCATGCGCCAGCGCTGTACGGCTTCGAGGTCCGCCGGCGTGGCGGCGCCGGAACAAAGGAGGGCGAAGCGCACGATGGCTTCGCGCCCGACGGGATCGTTGCCGGCCGCGGGGGCCGCATGGGGTGCGCGGCTCATGGCGTGAGGCGTTCCTGGGCCGCCACGGCCAGGTAGCAGCGTTCGAGCGCCTTCACCATGTAGTTGTTGACCGTGCGCACGGTCACGTCCAATTGCGCGGCGATCTCTGCGTAGGTGAGCCCTTCGAGCTGGGACATGATGAAAGCCTGCCTGACCCTGGCCGGCAGGCCCGACAACATGGCATCGACCTGCGCCAGCGCTTCCATGACCAGGGCGCGTTCTTCGACCGAGGGCTGGTGCGCCTGGGGCAGGGAGGCGAGCACGTCCAGGTAGGCCCGTTCCAGCGCGGCCCGCCGGTAGAAATCCACCACCAGGCCCTTGGCGATGGTGGCGAGGTAGTCGCGCGGTTCGCGGATGTCCGCGGCGTTGCACGCCTTGAGCACGCGCACGAAGGTGTCGTGGGCGATGTCGGCCGCATCGAAGCGGCATCCCAGCCGGCGGCGCAGCCAGCCCTGCAGCCAGCCATGATGGCTGGCGTAGAGGCTGGAGAGGGCATCCTCGCGCGGGGAGGTGGCGGGCATCTTTCGATCCGCTAGGTTGAATTAATGAGAATGGTTATTAATATTATTTCATGAAAAACAGAGCGACAAGCGACGCAGGATAGGCATGCGAGAGCCGGGCTCTCGAGTAAAATCACGCTCCAGGTCTCCTTTGCGTGACCCCAATTGCCCGAACGACCCATGGCCAAGCTGCCGCCCGCCGAAGTCCTGGACCTGCTGCTCGATGCCATCTGCGTCGTGGACCACGACGGCCGTTTCCTGTCCATCACCGGGGCGGGCGAGGGCATCTTCGGCTACAAGCCCGAGGAAATGCTGGGCAGGCGCATGATCGAGTTCGTCCATCCCGATGACCGCGCGCGCACGCTGCACGCGGTGGAGCGGATCGAGGGCGGCTATCTCCAGCGTTATTTCGAGAATCGCTATGTCCGCAAGGACGGCAGCGTGGCGCACATCATGTGGTCGGCGCGCCTGTCGGACGACAAGGCGCACCGCGTGGCGGTGGCCCGCGACATTTCCGCCCGCGACGACGTGCTGCCGGACGAGCGCCTGCGGCCGGCCGGGACGGCCGGCGAGGCATGGCGGCTTTCCTCGGCGCCGCCCAGTCTGACGCCTCCCGGGTTCGCGCCGATTCCGCTGTCGGGGCAGGACTACCGGGTGTTGCACACCCTGGCCAACGGGACCGGCGAATGCGTGACGCGCAAGGCCATCGTGCAGGCGTTGGGCGAGAATTTCCTGGACTACGACCAGCGCCGCCTGGACACGCAGATGCGCCGCCTGCGGCGCAAGGTGGAGCAGGCGTGCGGCCTGGAGTTGCCGGTGTCGACGGTGCGCAGCCAGGGCTTCAAGGTCTACCGGAAGATCGAAGTGGCCGACTAGGGCCCCGGGCCCGCTCTGTCAATGCAGATGTAACCACTTCTGTTGCCGTTGTCCCAGGCGAGGTGGCGGGCGGCCGGACGTGTAAACTTCCGGCTTTTGCCCGTCCGGTCCCATGGCGCACATGTCCGGGCGCACAGGCGCCAGCGGTCCGGCTTTCGTCCGCCTGCTTGCCCGCCTGGCGCACGCCCACGTTCCCACCCCCCGGCAGCCGCTAGCCGACCGGCTGAGCCTGTGGCTCGGCTGGACCGATGCCATCGCGCTGTCCGCGGTATTGAGCGGCAACGCGAAAGCGGCGCCCGCCAGCACGCCCGCCACCGATACGGTGGCGCGGGAGGATTTCGCGCGGGTGCGGGACGAGCTGGCGCAGGCCATCGAGCGGGACAGGGTGCTGCGCCCCGTGCGCAGCCGCCACAGGCGCGATCCCGCGCTGCTGGTCGATCCGGACGACGACACCGATTTTTCCCGCTACGGCCAGCGCTGCCTGGCCAAGCAACAGCAGATGGAGACCGGCATCGCGGCCCTGCGCGGCCGCTTGCGCGCCATGCTGGCCGCCGGTTCGCCCGAGATGGCGCGGCTGGCCGCGGTGGACGCGGTCATGGAGCGGGTGCTGGGCGCGCAGGAGCGCAATCTGCTGGCCTCGGTGTCCGGGCTGCTGGAAGGCCATTTCCTGCGCCTGCGCAAGGCCGGCCAGGGTTCCGCCAACAACGACAACGATCCCGGCCCCTGGCTGGACACCTTCCGCGCGGACATGCGGGGCGTCCTGCTGGCCGAACTGGATTTCCGATTTCAACCGGTCGAGGGGCTGCTGGCGGCCCTTCGCGCAAGCTGATCCGTCCTAGATGAGCAGATATCTTCCTTTCGTGGTTTTCTTCGTGGGTCTGGCCGTGGTGGGCTGGGTGGGCGTGGGCTATGTCGGCTCGAACCTGCTGGCGCTGGCGGTGATCCTGCTGATCGCCGCGTTCTACGTGCTGGGCGGGCTGGAACTGCGGCGTTTCCACGAGGCGACGTCGTCGCTGGCGCGGGCCGCGGCGGATCTGTCGGCGCCGCCGTCCAGCCTGGGGACGTGGCTGGAGCAAGTGCATCCCTCGCTGCGCAATGCCGTGCGGCTGCGCGTCGAGGGCGAAAGGGTGGGGCTGCCGGGGCCGGCGCTGACGCCGTATCTGGCCGGCCTGCTGGTGCTGCTGGGCATGCTGGGCACGTTCCTGGGCATGGTGGCGACGCTGCGGGGTACGGGGGTGGCGCTGGAAAGCGCGACCGACCTGCAGGCGATCCGCGCGTCGCTGGCGGCGCCGGTCAAGGGGTTGGGCTTCGCCTTCGGGACCTCGGTGGCGGGCGTGGCGGCGTCGGCGATGCTGGGGCTGCTGGCCTCGCTGTGCCGGCGCGAGCGCTTGCAGGCGGCGCAGGCGTTGGACACGCGCATCGCGACGGTGCTGCGTCCGTATTCGCTGGCCCACCAGCGCGAAGAATCGTTCAAGTTGTTGCAGCGGCAGGCGGACCTGATGCCGGCGCTGGTCGATCGGTTGCAGGCCTTGGCCGAGTCCGTGGCCAAACACAACGAGGCCCTGGGCGAGCGCCTGGCGGCCGGGCAGGAAAGTTTCCATGGCCGGGTCGAGTCCGAGTACCGGCGCCTGGCCGGGTCGGTGGAGCAAAGCCTGAAGGAAAGCCTGGCCGACAGCGCGAGGGTGGCGGGCGCCACGATCCAGCCCGCGGTCGAGACCGCGATGGCCGGCCTGGCACGCGAGACGGCCAGCCTGCACGAGACGGTCACGCAGGCGGTGCAGCGGCAGTTGGACACGTTGTCCAGCCGCTTCGAGACCAGCACCGCCACGGTGGCCGATACCTGGACCACCGCGCTGGGCGAGCACCGGCGGACCAGCGATGCGCTGGCCGGCGACCTGCGCACGGCGCTGGAGGGATTCGCGCAGACCTTCGAGCAGCGCTCGGCCAGCCTGGTCGATGGCGTGTCCGCCCGCCTGGAGGCGTCGGTGGACAAGGTGTCGGCGACCTGGGGGACGGCGCTGGCGGCGCACCAGCAGACCAATGAGACCCTGTCGGGCGAGCTGCGCGCCACATTCGATGGCGTCGCGCAGGCCTTCGCGCAGCGGTCGACCGAGATGGTGGAGACCGTGGCCGCGCGGCTGGAGAACGTGGCCGGGCAAGTGTCGGAGGCGTGGAGCGCGGCGCTGGCCGGGCATCAGCGCACCAGCGAGGCGCTGGCTGGCGACGTCCGCGCGTCGTTCGACCGGCTGGCGGGGGATTTCGAGCAGCGTTCGGTGGGGCTGGTGGACGGGATCGCCGCCCGCCTGGATGCCACGGCCGGGACGGTGTCCGGCGCCTGGAGCACGGTGCTGGACGAGCATCGGCGCACAGGCGAGACCCTGGCCGGGGACATGCGGGCGTCCTTCGATCGTTTCGCGGCGACGTTCGAGCAAGGGGCGGCCAGCCTGGTGGACAGGGTGGCCGGCCAGTTGGAGGCCGTCGTCCAGAACGTATCGGGTGTCTGGAACGAGGCGCTCGCGCGGCATGGACAGGCCAGCGAGCAGTTGTCCGGCGACACGCGCCAGGCGCTGGCCGAGGCCGCGGCCACTTTCGAGCGCCATGCGGCCTCGCTGTTGGACACGGTGGGACAGGCCCATGGCGAACTGCGGTCCGAGCTGGCCTCGCGCGACGAGGCGCGGCAGGCGGCCTGGACCGGCGCCCTGGAAACCCTGGCCGGATCGCTGAGCCAGGAATGGCGCGAGGCCGGGGCGCAGATCGCGGGCCGGCAGCAGGAGGTCTGCGAGACGCTGGCGCGCACCGCGGGCGATATCTCGTCCGAGTCCCAGTCTCATGCCCGCGCCACCATCGCCGAGATCGAGCGGCTGGTGCAGGCGGCCTCGGAAGCCCCGCTGGCGGCGGCCCAGATCATCGGCGAGCTGCGGCAGCAACTGTCCGACGGCATGACGCGCGACAACGCGATGCTGGAAGAGCGCGAGCGGCTGCTGCAAACGGTGGGTAGCCTGCTGGATACCGTCAACCACGCCAGTACCGAACAGCGCGAGGCGGTCGATGCGCTGGTGGCGGCGTCGGCCGACATGCTGGACCGGGTGGGCACGCGCTTCACCGAGCAGGTCGGCGCCGAGACCGGCAAGCTGGAGTCCGTGGCGGCGCAGGTTACCGGCAGCGCGGCCGAGGTGGCCAGCCTGGGTGAGGCGCTGGGCCAGGCGGTCAAGCTGTTTGGCGAGTCCAGCGACCGGCTGATGGAGCAACTGCGCGGCATCGAGGGCGCGCTGGACAAGGCCGTCGCGCGTAGCGACGAGCAGCTTGCCTACTACGTCGCGCAGGCCAAGGACGTGATCGACCTGAGCATGATGTCGCAGAAACAGATCGTCGAGGAGCTGCGGCAGCTCGACGCGCAACGGGCGCCGGCGGGCGACGCGTCCTGATGGCCGAAGACATCGAATCCAACGTCGAGGCGGCTTCGCCCGTCTGGGCGGTTTTCGGCGACCTGATGTCGGTCATGCTGGGGGCCTTCGTGCTGCTCCTGGTGAGCGTGATCGGCACGCAACTGGAGCTCTCGACCAAGCTCGAGGAAGAAGTCCAGCGGCGGCAGGGCGAGGTGCAGCGGCGGCAGGCCCTGGAACAGGCGCTGGCCGGGCCGCTGGCCACGGGACGGGTGACGCTGGTCGATGGCCGCATCGGCATCAGCGGCAACGTGCTGTTCGCGCTGAACTCCGATGCCTTGCAGCCGGAAGGCCGGCAGGTGCTCAAGAGCCTGGTGGGGCCGCTAGGCGCCTACTTGAAGGCCCGCGACGAGATCATCATGGTGAGCGGCTTCACCGACGACCGGTTGATACGGGAGGGCAACCGCCGTTTCGCCGACAACTGGGAACTGTCGGCGCAGCGGGCGCTGACGGTGACGCGCGCCCTGATCGACGAAGGCATTCCCTCGTCTTCCGTGTTCGCCGCCGCCTTCGGCGCGGAGCAGCCCGTGGCGTCCAACGCCGACGACCAGGGCCGTTCGCGCAACCGGCGCGTAGAGATCGCGCCCATGCCCCGGTCGTCCCAGAGCCGTGAGTAGAGGCACCGTGTCCGACGCGGCGGCGCTGCTCGACACCTGGCGCGGGCAGGGGGCGGATCGCGTCGATCCGCTGCGCTTCCATTTCATCGAGGCGCTGGCGCGGCGGGCGTCCGGACACGAGGGCGAGGCGCGCCGCATCCTGGACGAGAAGCTGGCCGGCGCGCTGGCCGACTACACCCGCGGTGTCGAGCAGGCGGCGGGAGCGAGCGAAGCCGTGGCGGCGCCCGCGCCGGCAGACGGCCTGAGCACGCTGGTCGATCTGCTGTCGGCGAATGGCGCCGCGCTCCAGGATGCCGCCGGCGACATGGCGGTGCTGGATTACTTCCGGGGCCTGTGGGCCGAGCTGCGCGTGGGCAGGGAGCTGCGGCAGGCGCTGGAGAACGTGCCCGAGAACGCCGGGCCGCTGAACTCGCTGCACCTCGTCCATCAGTCGCTGATGCTGATGCACGACCTGGCGCCGGGATACCTGCGGCATTTCCTGTCGTATGCCGACACCCTGTCGTGGATGGAGCGCATGAGCGGTGCCGATCTGCTGCTGGGCGCCGCCCCGCGCGCCGAGGCGCCGAAGAAGACGGGCAAGGGCAAGGCCGACTGAGGCCCGGGGCCGCTCCCGCCCTCGGAAGGCGGGAAAACGTTATGCTTGGCGGGTCGTTCGGCGCGGCCTCTGGTGGCTGACGCGCCGCCGCCGTTCCCGGAATGCCCGCGCCATGCCCCTGTTCTACCTACGCAAACTGACCGCCGTCGAGCGCACGCCTCAAGCCAACCGCCACCTCGCCTACATCCTGGCCCTCGTCGCCGGGGCGGTGAACGCGGGCGGTTTCCTGGCGGTCCAGCAATACACGTCCCACATGTCCGGCATCCTGTCGTCCATGGCCGATCACCTGGCCCTGGGCGGTGTGGCCTTCTTCCTGCAAGGACTGGCCGCGCTGCTGTTCTTCGTGCTGGGTGCGGGGACGTCGGCGGTGCTGATCAATTTCGGCCGCCGCTCGCGGCTGGCCAGCGAGTACGCGCTGCCGCTGCTGCTGGAGGCCGGGCTGCTGCTGTGCTTCGGCCTGCTGGGGGGCAACATCGAGCAGTTCCGCTGGCTGGCGGTGCCGGCCACGGTCATGCTGCTGTGTTTCATCATGGGCTTGCAGAACGCCATCATCACCAAGATCTCGCGCGCCGAGATCCGCACCACCCACGTCACCGGCATGGTGACGGACATCGGCATCGAACTGGGCAAGCTGTTCTACTGGAACGTCTCGCGCGAGGCCGATCCCGGGCATTTCGTGAAGGCCGACCGCGCCAAGCTGCGCGTGCTGGCCATGCTGGTCGGTCTGTTTTTCGCGGGCGGCGTGGGCGGGGCGCTGTCGTTCGCCTATTTCGGCTTCGTGTCGACCGTGCCCCTGGCGGTGCTGCTGGGCCTGCTGGCGGTGGTGCCGGTGGCCGAGGACATTCAGGGATACTGGCGGCACCACTAGGCGCGCGGCGGCGCGACGTTCAGGCGCCGCCGTCCGGCTTGAGTGCGCAGTCGCGCGCGTAGGCGTCCTCGTGCTCGGCCAGCACGTTCGGCACGAGTACCTTGAAGGCGGGTTTGCCGCCGGCGCCTTCCACCACCTGGTAGATGTGGTAGTTCTGGATGGGATAGTTGTTGCGGTTGAACCGGAACGGGCCGCGCACCGACTTGAACGGCGCGCCGCGCAGCGCGGCGGCCAGCGCCCGGCGGTCGGACACGTCGCCCGAGCGGGCGCGGACGGCGGCGTCGATCAGCATGGCGGCGTCATAGCTGAACGCGGCGTAGGACGTCGGGGTGCGCTTGTACTTCTTCTCGAAGGCCGCGACGAAGCGGCGCGACTGGTCGTTGTCGGCGCCGGGCTGCCAGGATTCGGCCACGATGGCGCCGACGCCGGCCTTGCCCATGGCGTTCACGCTGCCGGGCTCGACGGTATGCACCGAGTACATCGGCAGCTTCTGCAGCATGCCGAACTGCTGGTACTGGCGCACGAAGCTGACGCCCTGGCTGCCCGGGAAGAAGGCGAACAGGCCCTTCGCGCCCGAGTTGCCGGTGGCGGCCAGTTCGGCCGAGAAATCGAGCTGGGTGAGCGGGGTGTAGGTTTCCTGCGCGACCTTGCCCCGGTAGAAGCGCTTCAGCCCGGTAACCTTGTCCTTGGAGCCCAGGAAGTTGGGAGCGAGGATGGCGATGGGATCGACGCCGGTGTCCTGGAGATACTTGCCCATGGCCTCGGCGGTGGTGTCGCTCTGCCACGAGGTGATGAAGAGGTTGGGCTTGCACTGCGCGCCGGCGGTGGGCGAGGGACCCGCCACCGAGCCGATGAAGGGGACGTCGGTGCCGGCGATCTTTCCCTGCAGGGCCATCAGCACGTTGGCGTAGGTCAGCCCGGTGACCACGTCCACCTTGTCGCGGTCGAGCAGCTTGGTCAAGGACTGGACGGCGATCTCGGGCTTCATCTGGTCGTCCTCGCGGACGACCCGGGTGGCGACGCCGCCCAGTTTGCCCTGCATCTGTTCCACGGCCAGCATGAAGCCGTCGTACTGGTCCTGGCCGACGTCGGCCGACGGGCCGGACAAGGTGGCCAGGAAGCCTATTTTCAGATCGGCCGCCGCCGGGGTGCAGGCGGCCGCGGCGGCCAGGCCCAGGGTCAATGTCAGGATGCTTCGCATGTTTGTCTCCCTTTTTTGAATGTCATGCCCGCGTGCCTGTGCGGATCGGGCATCACCGTGCTTTATAGTTGTGCCGTTGGTTGGCCAGTATCCGCGCCTGCCGGCCCGTCATCCATGGGGTGGCGATGATTCCAAGCTATTAGTGGAATTGATAGTTCTTCCCAGGCCGCGACAGGAGCCGCGATGTGAAAGACCTGAATCTGCTGTACGTGTTCGAGGCCTTGTGGCGCGACCGCTCGGTCACGCTGGCGGCCGAGAACCTGGGGGTGACTCAGGGCGCCGTCAGCAGTGCGCTCAAGCGCATGCGCGTGGAGTACCGGGACAAGCTGTTCGTGCTGGCCGGCCGCCGCATGGAGCCCACGGCGCTGGCGGCCGAGATCGCCCCCGCGTTGCTGGAATCGTTGAACGCGATACGCAAGACCTCGGGCATGCTGTCGTCGTTCGACGCGGCGCAGTCCCGGCGGGCCTTCACGATACGCACGCGCGACGTGGGCGAGGTGGTGGTGCTGCCCAGCCTGTTCACGCGCATCGCCCAGGCCGCGCCGGACGTCAAGCTCAACGTCGTGTTCGCGCCCATCGACGAGACCGTGCAGGGTCTGTCGACCGGCCGTATCGACGTGGCGCTGGGCTACCTGCCGGCGCTCGAGCGCAACATCCACAGGAAGGTGCTGTTCAAGCAGCGCTACCTGTGCCTGATGCGGCGGGATCATCCCATCGCCCGGCAGGAACTGACGCAGAAGCGCTTCGTGGCCCAGCAGCACCTGTTGGTGGAGTACGCGGGCAGCGGCCACATCCTGTTGGAACGGGCGTTGAACGAGGTGGGCGCCCGCGATCGGATCCAGGTGCGCATGCAGCAATACCTGGCGGCCCCGCACCTGGTGCTGAACTCGGACCTGATCTGGACCTGCCCGGAGTCCCTGGTGGTGGAGCTGTGCAAGTACTTTCCGCTGGCGGTCAAGCCGGTGCCGCTGCCGCTGGGCCACTTCGAGGTGGCGCTGTACTGGCATGACCGTTTCCACAAGGATCCGGCCAGCCAGTGGTTCCGCGAACAGGTGGTCGACTGCATCGACGGCATCGGCTTCCGGCCCTGAACGGCGGGCACGCGCGCGCAGCGTCATTGCGCGATGGTGAAGCGGAATTCGCCGATGTGCTCGATCCATTGCCGCACGACGTCGCCCGGTTTCAGGAAGCGCTTGCGCGCGGCGCCCACGCCCGCCGGCGTGCCGGTCAGGATCAGGTCGCCCGGCTGCAGCGTCAGGCGCGAACTCAGGTGGGCGATCTGGTCGGCAATGCTGAACAGCATGCGCGACGTGTTCGAATCCTGCATCAGCTCGTCGTTCACCCACAGCTTCATCGCCAGGTTCATGGGGTCGGGCACGAAGCGCGCCGGCGTGATGGCGGGGCCCAGCGGGCAGGCGCCGTCGAAGGATTTCTGGCCTATCCAGTCCCACTTGAAGGGTGAGCCTTCGGCCACGCCGGGCCGGCCGAAATGGCCGCGCGCCGACAGGTCGTTGGCCACCACGTAGCCCGCCACGTAGTCCATCGCGTCGTCGACGGCCACGTCCTTGGCGGTCCTGCCCACGATCACGCCCAGCTCCAGTTCCCAGTCCAGCAGGGGGGCGCCGCTGGGCACGCGCACCCGGGCCTCGGGCCCGACCACCGTGGTGCCCGAGGCCTTGATGGCATGCCAGGGCATCTGGCCCGCGCCCTTTGGGTCGATCTCCAGCGGCATGGACAGTTCGCGCTGCATTTCCTCGACGTGGTCGCGGTAGTTGGCGCCGGCGAAGTAGATGGTGGGCGGGTGGGGATGCGGCGCCAGCAGGGTGGCGCCGTGGACCGGCTCGCGGCCGGGCAGGTCGCCGGCCAGCACGGCCAGCTTGCCGTCGGCGCGCGGCCAGTCGTCCAGCACGTCCTGCACGCGCGCATAGCGCGGCGAGGCGTAGATGTTGCCCTCGTGGAGCAGGCCGGTCCGGCTCTGGCCGTCGTGCAGGAAAGTCACGAGCTGGATCATGCGTCACCCTGGTTGCGGATCTTGAGTTCTTCCAGCGAGCCGATGTCGGCCGCGTCGTCCATCGAGAAGCGGTCGCCGAAGTCGAACAGGTCGTCGTGCTGGAAACCGTTGTCGTAGCACTGCAGCTCCCACCAGTTGTGGTCCAGGTCCTCGAGGTAGAAGGAGTACACGCCGTGCATGTCCTGCACCGGCAGCACCTGGCGGATGCCGTACTTGTCCTGCAGGCGCACGGCGTCCGCGTGCGCCTGGTCCACGGCTTCGCGGGTGGGCAGGTCCAGGCCCCAGTGGTTGAGCAGGTTGGCGGGATGGACCTGGTCGCCCACCTCGACGCAGATGATGTGGAAGCGCATGGCCAGGCGCACCGCCATGGCGGGCTTGCCGTGGCGCACGCATTCGAGTCCCAGGAATTCCTCGTAAAAGCGGCGCGAGGCCTTCAGGCTGTAGCACTCCAGCGTGCCGTGGCCCAGGCAGAAGGGCTTGATCACGGAGTCGTGGGCCGGCGTATCGACCCTGCAGTTTTCGGGCAGCATGATGTCTCCTTGTTCCAAAGGCGTGGGTTCGTGTGTCAGCGTTTGTCGGCGGCGGTCAGGAACGCGTCGGCGAAGAATTCGTCCTCGGGCAGGCCGCAGCGCGCCACGTAGTCGCGCCGTGCCGCGTCCACCACGACCGGCGCGCCGCAGGCGTAGACCTGGTGGCCGGACATGTCGGGGAAATCCTCCATCGCGGCCAGGTGCACGAAGCCGGTGCGTCCGGTCCACGCGCAATCCGGCGTGGGCTCGCTCAGCACCGGCACGAAGCGCACGTGTTCGTGCCGGTCGGCCCATGATTGCGCGAGGTCGTGCAGGTAGAGGTCGCCGCGCCTGCGGCCGCCCCAATACAGCGTGATGGGACGGCGGACGCCGCGCGCCAGGGCGTGTTCGATCAGCGACTTGATGGGGGCGAAGCCCGTGCCCGAGGCCAGCATGATCATGGGCTTGTCGCTGTGTTCGCGCAGGAAGAACGAACCCAGCGGGATCTCCAGCTTGTGGATCTCGCGCAGCTTCATCGCGCCGAACACATGGTCGGTGAAGCGTCCGCCGGGCAGGTGGCGCATGTGCAGTTCGACCTGCCGGACGCCCTCGTTGTCCGGCACGCTGGCGATGGAGTAGCTGCGGCGCGTGCCGTCCTGCAGCAGGATGTCCAGGTACTGCCCGGCGCGGAACAGCGTGGGCTCGTTCATGGGCAGCCCCAGCGTGACGATCATCACGTCGTCGGCGGCCCGTTCCATCTTCAGCACGCGGGCCGGCATGTATTTCGAGCGGATCGCGTCGGCCGGATCCAGTTCGTTCACCTGGACCACCAGATCGGTAAGCGGCGTGGCCTTGCACAGCAGCGCGTAGCCCTGCCGCTTGTCGTCCTCGTCCAGGCAACTGGGGTGGACGTCGCCGTAGTCGACCCGGCCTTCGACGATGGTGGCGCGGCAGGTGCGGCAGATGCCGGACCGGCAGCTGTAGGGCATGAACAGCCCGTTGTCGAGGCCGGCTTTCAGGACCGGGGTGCCGGGCGGACAGGCGTAGGCGTGTCCGCTGGGATGCAGGGTGATGGTGTAGTCCATGTCTCTCCATCTGCGCCCGGTGCGTGGCCGGGGCGCAGTCATAGTGTCCGACGCCAGTCTAATGACGGTCGCGCCGGGGAACTATCGTTCGGAGAGAAGGCTTGTTATTAACGGTACTAATGAGGAGGCATCGCCCCGGGTAGGCCGGGACGGCGTGTCCCCGGTATCTTCGCGATGACGAAACTATTGATCGCAGCAATAGGTGGTACGCGCCAGGGGCTGGCGATCCGCGCCGCGCCCGCGCCGTATACTGCCCGATTGCCCGACGCAGACAACCAACCAAGGCATTCGATGGAGCCGTCCGCTATCACCCGATCTTCCGCATTCCTGCAGGCCAGCGACGAAGGCAGCGCGACCAGTTTCCGCTGGCTGCTGGGGCAGTCCAAGACCCTGACGCTGCCGGAACAGATCGCCGCCCACGTGGGCGACCGCATCCTGAATTCCGCCATCGAGCCGGGCGAGTGGATACGCGAGCAGGACCTGGCCGACGAGTTCGCGGTCAGCCGCAGTCCGGTGCGCGAGGCGATGCGGCTGCTGGAGAAGGAAGGCATCGTGCGCATCCATCCCCGCCGGGGGGCCCAGGCCACGCAGTTGTCGCTCAAGGAAATCGAGGATCTGCAGGAGGTGCGCCAGGCCCTGGTCCGCGTGGTGGCGCGGCGCGTGGCCGCCCTGTCGTCGCCCGAGCTGGTGGCGATCCTGGAGGCGGGCGTGGCCCAGCTCGCGCCGCTGGCCGAGGACCCGGCGGGCGGCGATGCCTTCGGCGAGACGCTGTCGCGCCTGACGCTGTGCTGCGCCGCCCATAGCGGCAATGACCGCCTGTTCACGCTGATCACGTCGCTGTCGCTGCAGATGTCGCGCTACACCCGGCTGGGCCTGCGCTCGGTCGAGCGCCGCAAGCGTTCGCTGGCGCTGTGGCGCAAGTCCTTGCAGGCGATCCGCAAGGGCGACGCGGACGAGGCCGAGCGGCTGTGGGCCGCCCGGCTGGACGAGAACAGCGCGGAAATCCGTCGCTTGCTGAAGGACAGCGGCGTCGCGTAGTCCCGGGCCTGGCCCGGGACGCGGCACGGGCTGACTAGCGCGCGCCCAGGCTGGAGCAGCGGTAGCTGTCGGCCGACAGCGGATCGCCTCCGCCATAGCGCGGGAAGGCCGGATAGCGGCACATGGGCCGCGAGGCCAGGACCTTGTACGGCGCCGCCGTGTCGCGCCGGACCTGCACCAGGGCATCGGCCGGCGCGGTGCCCGCGTCGGCCCAGCGGTCCAGGGTGTCCAGCGTATCGTGCGTGGTGGGGACCTCCTGGCCGGTGGTGCGGCTGGCCGCGCGGCCGCCGTGCGACGAGGCGGGCGATACATACAGCCGCAGGAACTTGTCGGTGTCGGACTGCCCCATGCGCGCGACGACGCTTTCGTAGTACTGGATGCCGGCTGCCGGGCTTTGCGCGAAGTCCCCGGTGTTTTCGCGGATGATCAGCTTGCCGCCCCGCTTGAAGAAGGCGGACAGGTCGGGGTTGGTGGAGTCCATCCATTCCGAGACTTGCCGGATGCGGTCGGCGTAGGCGAGGGGGTCGTAGCCACGCACGTCGAAGGCGGGATCGCGGGCGATGACGTAGCGGGCGTAGCTGCTGCCATAGATCACGCCTCGCGCATCGGTGGCCGCCGGCGTGGGCACGGTGGGGACCTGCCCGGTGCTGATCCAGCGGCCGATGCCTTCGCCGCCGGGCTGTATCTCGCCGCCGAACATCCGGCCCGGATAGGCGGTGATGCCATTGGCGAGCGGGAAGGGCATGCGCACGGGGCCATAGGCCGCCTTCAATGTGGCGAGCTGCGCATCCGACAGGCAAGTGTCGCCGGCGTCGCCGCCGTCGGGGCAGCGCAGCGCCTGGAGGTCGAACCTGGCCTGGCAGCCCAGGTAGTCGCTGACCACGCCATCGGCGATGCCGTCCAGCGCGTCGCAGGCGTCATTGACGGCATCGGCCACCAGTTTGATCTTGGCGGTATCCAGCGTTCCGCCCTGGAACTGCGGCTGGGTGAAGGCCAGGAAGCCGTTGAAGAGTCCGGTCCATTGGATGACGGGGACGACCGACACGATGCCGTCGAAGTCCTGGGGATAGCGCTGGGCCATCGTCAATCCCTCGCGTCCGCCTTCCGATCCGCCGAAGAAATACTGCTTCCTGGGGGCACGCTGGTAGAAGCGCAGGAAGACTTCGTGCGCCACGTCTTTTACCTTCTTGTAGGACTCGTGGGCGAAGTTGGCGAACATCTCGTCGTTGAGCGCGAACCTGGCGGGATCCGTGGCGACGTAGGCGGCGGCATCGTGGCCGGAGTCGGTGCCGAACGTGGCGTAGCCCTGGGCCAGGGGCAGCGGCTGGCCGGCGGGAGCGTCGCGCAGCGGGTCGAGCCCGGTGACGAGGCTGCCGTTGAAGCCGCCGCCTCCGGCCATCAACGCTTTCTCGTTCCACGACAGCGGCAGGTTGATCTGGAAGCGGATGGGATCGGCGCCGGCGCTGCGCGCCGCGATGGCTCCCTGCACCTGGCAGTATTCCGGCAGGCCCGCGGCACTGCCGGCCGCCATCAGTTGCGCCGATGTCAGTGTCGCGTCGCCGCTGGGCAGGCCGAGCAGGCGGCTTTCCACCTTGGTGCCGGCCAGCGCGGGACAGGCTGTCCGCAGCGCGGCCTGGTCGGGCGGCGGGGTCGTGCCGGGCGAGTCACCGTCGCCGCCGCCGCAGGCCGCGATGGCCGACACGAGGCCGGCGCCGAGCAGGAATCCGAGGCGGGGCCGGCTGGACCGGATGGGGGGTGCCGAGGTTGGGTGCATGTCTCCTCCTTGCCTGATGGTCGTGACCGATGGCTGGCTTTCCATCGATCGTTTATGAAATTTAATTCATGTTTTGCAGGAAGTTTGATGCATCTTCGTGCAGTCAGCAACCAAAATCAGGTTGCCGATCGCGGTTCTGAATCCAGACAAGGTTTCGCTTAAATTGTCGACAATGCTAAGATGTTCAAAACTCGACAACCCAAGGAGACACCATGACAGCCCGAGCATTGCCACCCATCACCGGTCCCGAAGTCTGGAGCGGAACCAGCCTGGCCGGCACCACCGACTGGATCTGGCGCCTGGCGCCGGACGAGATCCGTGAACTGGCCGAGGCCACGGCCACGGCCCGCGCGAAAGGCATGAAGTCGACCGAGTTCGAGGCTGCCGACTTCCCCATCCCGCGCATGGCCGCCCGCCTGGAAAAGGTCCGCCAGGAGCTCGAGGGCGGACGCGGCTTCGCCTTGCTGCGCGGCCTGCCCATCGCCGACTACACGGACGACGAGGCGCGGCTGTTGTTCTGGGGCTTGTCCGTGAACCTGGGCGAGCCGCAGGAACAGGATGGCGCCGGCAACCGCATGCACAGCGTCACCAACACCGGCCTGAAGGTGTCGAACGACAACTCGGTGCGCAGCTACCAGACCGACGATGAACTGACCTTCCACAACGACGGCGGCGATGCGTTCATGCTGCTGTGCCTGCGTACCGCGGTGTCCGGCGGCGTCAGCAAGCTGGTCAGTGTCGCGGCGCTGTACAACGAAGTGCTGCGGCGCCGGCCCGACCTGGCCGGCGTGTTGCAGGAGCCTTTCCATTTCGACACGCGTGGACAGCATCGGGGCGGCCTGCGCATCCAGACCGTGCCCATCCTGAATTTCTTCGAAGGCCGGCTCAGTGCCCTGTACAAGCGCCGCTACCTGAAGCTGGCGCAGGATCTCCCCGACGTGCCGCGCTGGACCGACGCCCAGGCTCAGGCTATCGAACTGGTCGAGGAAATCTGCAACGACCCCGCGGTCCAGCTGAGCTTCAGCATGGAGCCGGGCGACATCCAGATCGGCAACAATTACTCGGTGCTGCACGCCCGCACCAAGTACCAGGACCACGACGACCTGGCCCGTCGCCGGCATCTGCTGCGCGCCTGGCTGACCCTGCCCAATGGCCGCCCGCTGCCGGCGGTGTTCGGCCAGACGCGTGAGTTCGGCACCTCGTACGAGCGCCGCCATGGACAAGCCGCCGTGTCGGCTTCGTGAGGAGAGGGCGATGATCTACAAGCATCTGTTGGCCGCCGCGCTGGGCGGCATGCTGTGCGCCGCGCCGGCGGCGCAGGCGGACGACGCCTTTCCGTCGCGGCCCGCACGGCTCATCGTGCCCTATACGCCGGGCGGCAATACCGACCTGCTGGGGCGTGTGGTCGCGCAGGGGTTGTCCCAGGCCTGGGGGCAGTCGGTCGTGGTCGAGAACAAGCCGGGCGCCGCCGGCACGATAGGCGTGGAGATGGTGGCCAAGTCCAAGCCGGACGGCTATACCACCGTGCTCGGCTCGTTCGGCAACATCCTGGTCGCACGCAGTTTGTACAAGAGCCTGAGCTACGATCCGGCCAAGGACCTGGAGCCGGTGGTGCTGCTGGCCACGCCGCCGGTGGTGCTGGTCGCCAACGAGAAGATGCCGTTCGACGACGTGAAAGGGCTGATCGAGTATGCGCGGCGCAATCCGGGCAAGCTCAACTACGGTTCGTCGGGCAACGGATCGTCCAATCACCTGTTCGGCGAGTTGTTCGCGTCCATGGCGGGCGTCAAGCTCACCCACGTGCCTTACAAGGGCAGCGGGCCGTCCGTTTCGGACACTATCGCTGGGCAGATCCAGTTGAACTTCGCGCCGTTTCCGTTGGTGCGCGAGCACATCAAGGGCGGCAAGCTCAAGGCGCTGGCGGTGACGAGCGCGCGGCGCTCGCCGGTGCTGCCCGACGTGCCCACGGTGGCCGAAGCGGGCCTGCCGGGTTACGAGGCGGTGGGGTGGTTCGGGCTGATGGCGCCCGCGGGCACGCCCAAGGCGGTCCTGGACCGGATCAACCGCGACGTGAACCAGGTGTTGAAGTCGCCCGCCATCCGGGAGAACCTCGCGAGCGAAGGCGCCGAGCCGGCGGGCGGTTCGGTGGACGACGCGCGGCGCTCCATCGCCGAGGGCGAACGCAAGTGGGGAGGGCTGGTGGAGAAGCTGAACATCCAGCTCTAGCCGCCGGCGCTACTTCAACTGGTTGAGCGTTTGCACGGCCGCGCGCAACGGTCCGATCAGCTTGTCCGGATCGAAGCGCGAGGCCGGCGTGACCAGGGACAGCGCGGCGATGCACGCGCCCTTGGCATCGAACACCGGCATGGCCACCGACTGCACCCCCGGCGTGTCGGTGCCTTCCGAGACCGCGTAGCCTTGCGCCGTGATCTCTTTGAGCATGGCCGGCCTGGCCAGCACGGCGCCCTGGCGCTGGAGCATCTCCCGGTAGGCCGGGCTGGAGAACGCGGTCAGCACCCGGCCGGACGAACTGTCGTTCAGGGATAGCAGGGTGCCGACCTTGACGTCGGCGCGCACCGCCACCTGCTGCGCTTCCACGCGGCGCACCAGCCGCACGCAATTGCCGTTCAGCACGGCCAGCGAGGCCGTTTCCCCCACCTGCAGGACCATCTCCTGCATCACGTGCGCGAACCGTTCCCCCAGGTTGGCCTGCACCAGCGCTGTTTCCCCTACCAGCGCCGCGTGCAGCGACAGGCGGTAGCTGCCCTGGTCGGTCTGTTCCAGCCAACCCGCTTCCATCAGCGTCAGCAGCTTCTGGTAGGTCGTGGCCCGGCTGCTGCCCGAGGCGGCCGCGAGTTCCATCAGCTTCATGGGGCGGTCGGACTTGCCCAGCAGATCCAGCAATTGCAGCGTCTTCAGTACCGAACTGAGCGGCCGGACGCCGCCGGCTTCGCGCGCTTCGAGCATGGCGCAGCTTCCTCGTCAGAAAAATTCTTGCATTCCCGGATGGGAAGTATAGAATGATTTAAATAGAATCATAAGTATTCTAATAGAATACATCAAGGCCGGGTAGCCGGCCAGGTGTTTCCCGATGCGCCGCGTGGCCGGCGCGATGACGACAGGAGCATGCATGGACTTTGCCGATGTGGAAGAGGCCGCCGCGGCCCCGGCGCAAGCCGGCGCCGAAGCCGGGCGCGAGCCTCGCATCCGCAGCGCGGATCTGTTGATGACGCCCGCCCGCATGGGCGTGATGCAGGCCAGCCGCCTGAGCGTGTCCCGGCTGCTGATGGCCAAGGCCATACGCGAGCGCTGGACCATCGAGCGGGTGCGCTGGCAGATCGACGATCGCGCGCGAGGCACCGCGCTGTATCGCATCGACACGGGCGCGATGCCGTTCGATTTCATCGTCCATTCGTTCGAGCCCAAGATGGAAGGGCGGGCGGGCCGCATCATCGGCCGCGCCTGGGACATGATGGCGGCGCTGGTCGAAGGGCCGGTGTCCGAACGCGACATCCGCATCACCGGCGAGGAAATCCCCAAGCTCTACGCCGGCCGCGCTACACCGGGCACCTTGATCTGGGCCCGCTCGAACCGCAGCGCGCGGGTGTTCAACCACACGGTGGAGTCGCTGGCGCGGGGGCGCCAGCCCGACGTGCCGACGCTGGCCGATGTCTGCTACCTGATGCGCAATACCGGGCTGGACGGCAACGGTACCTTCGGCACCCGTTCGTTCCGCGCGCTGGAAAGCACGCATCCGCTGCGGCGGCCGCTGGACGCGCAGATGCTGTGCGCCTACATGATGCGGGTGTTCTCGGTGGACCTGGTCAACCACCTGGCGCGCTGCGCTTCGCCGGCGGCGGCGCGGCTGGCGCCGGAGATCGAGCGTTTCCTGGGTGTGGGCAACGCGTCGGCGCTGGGCCTGATCCTGTACGTGAACAACCATCCCAAGATGGTGCACCATTGGGTGCGGGCGCGGGAACAGGCCATCGTGGGCGCCAAGCGGCTGCGCGTGGCGGCCGGCGACGCGAAGCTGGTGCTGCTGCTCAAACTGTTGGACAAGGCCATTGCCTTTCGGCGCGAAGACCGGATGGACTATGAACAGTTCACGGCCAGCGCCGACCTTGCCGCCGACCTGGCGGCGATCCGGGCGCAGGTGCAGGCGCTGCACGATACCGGCACGGTGCGGGGCAATGCCGAACGCTATCCTTTGTCCGCGCTGTGCGACGCGCTGGACGGCACGGTGCACGAGGAAGCCTACGAGACCTTCCTGGGCCTGCTGACCGAGCTGGTGCCCGAACTGTGCGACCGCCTGGCCGAGGGCCTGGCGGTGGACGAGGAATACGCGACCGATCCGTCGATGTCCATCGGCCATCTGCGCGACCTGCTGCATGCCGAATACGGCTGGGCTTTCGACATCGACCTGGACGCCGAAGGCGCGTCGAAGTTCGTCTGGTACAAGTCGGCCACGGCCGAGGAGCCGCGCCGCGGTCCGCGCGCCGAGGCGGGCGAGGTCTTCAACCTGGGGCTGGACCTGCCACGCCTGGTGGTGGGACTGGAGCGCGAGATCTCCCAGCGTCCGGCCGCCACCAGCGTCGCGCGCTTCCTGCTGGAAAAGCCCGAATACCGCTTCATCGTCAGCCGCGTGCAGACGCTCAGCGGCATGGCCTTCCACTCGCCCCACGCCAACATCATGGGCGAGCATTTCGTGCCGTGCGAGATCACGCGTTTCATCAACATCGGCATACATGGCATCGACAAGACGCGCGACTACCTGCAGCGCAACCTGCGCGGCGTCATCTACCAGGGCGCGCCCACGGCCGCGGACATCGCCGCCGGTGCCGACCCCCATTGGTTCTATCCCCAGGAGCCCGTCCTATGAACAGGGAAGCCGTCGATTCTCCCCGCGTGTTCGATGTATCCGTGCGCGAGGCGCGCATGTGCATAGACCGCATCCTGCTGGTGTGCCGCCTGCCGCCCGGCTATGTGCACAGCGTGAGGGAAGTGGTGCTGCTTTCCCAGTCCATGGGGCTGGGCGGGTTCCGCGCCTTGTACGAAGGTTATGAACGGCTGCGCGAAGGGTCGCTGGACCGGGTGTCGGTGCAGGATGCGGACGACGGCGCGCTAGTGGTGGACGGCGGCGGCATCCACGCCTGGGTGCTGCTGCCCACGCTGATGGACCTGGGCGTGGAGCGCGCCCGGTCGGCGGGTCGTGCCACGCTGCGCGTGTCGGGCGTGCAGGACCTGCACGAGTTGCACGTCATGGCTGGGCTGGGCCGCCGCTACGGCACGGGCGCCGAGGTCTCGCAGCCCGACGAGGGCGCGGGCCATGGGCAGAAGGCGGTGGTGACGCTGTTCAACACCGCGCGGCCGCTGGGCATGGATGAATGGGATCCGCTGCTGGCCGGGGCCATCCGCCACGGCTACCCGATCGACGGCGGCCTGTGGCGCGCCATCCATGCCTTGTCGAACGGGGCGCTGGCGCCGGACTCGGTGGTCTCGCGCCGCCATGCCGGGCCGGTCATCCTGCGCGACGACGGCACGCTGCAAGGCCGCCCGCCCGCCGATGACGACATGGATCTGAGCATGCTCCGCCATGTTCCCTCCAGCCAAGGATGCGCGTGACGCGCGAAGGACGATGCAGATGAATACGGTCAACAAACAGGTCGGCATCATCGTCGACGGCTTGTCGATGCCGGTGCCGGAGCGGCGCTGGTTCGAGGAATGGCGCGAGGCTGGCATAGGCTGCGTCAATACCACGGTGGCAGTGTGGGAGAACGCCGCCGACACCCTGGGCCTGCTGGGCAAGTGGCGCGTGGTGCTGGAGCAGAACCGGGATCTCGTCGCGCCCGCGGCCAGCGTGGCCGAGATCGAGGCCGTGGCCGCGTCGGGCCGGACGGCCGTGATGTTCGGGTTCCAGAACACCGCGCCGGTGGAGCACGACCTGGATCTGTTCGGCATGTTCCGCCAACTGGGCGTGTGCGTGATGCAGTTGACCTACAACCTGCAGAACTACATCGGCTGCGGCTACTGGGAGGAAAAGGACACCGGGATCTCGTCGCGGTTCGGCAAGCTGGCGCTGGAGGAAATGAACCAGCTCGGCATCCTGATCGACCTGTCGCATTGCGGCGAGCGTACGACCCTGGAAGCCATCCAGATGTCCGGCAAGCCGGTCGCCATCACGCATGCCAACCCGCGCGAATACGTGGGCACGCCGGTATATGGCGCGGGCCGCCTGAAGCAGACCGAGGCCCTGCGCGAGCTGGCCCGGCGCGGCGGCGTGATCGGCTTGACCCCCAATCGCAACATGACCCGGCACGGCGCCGCGACCACGCTGGAGCAGTTCGGCGACATGGTGGCCTGGACCGTGGATCTGCTGGGCGTGGACGCGGTCGCCATCGGCACCGACTACTGCCCCGGCCATCCGCGCTCGGTGCGCACCTGGTGGCGCTACGCGAAGTGGTCGCGCCAGAGCGCGCCGGCCAAGGAAATGGAGATCGCGCCACACGAAGGCTGGTCCGAGTGGATGCGCACGCCCGCCGGATTGCAGAACATCATTGTCGAACTGGACCGGCGCGGTTTCGGCCGGGCCGACATCGACAAGATTATGGGGGGCAACTGGATGAGGTTGTTGCGTGAAACGATAGGCTGATTCGTCGATTAGGAGCTGGGCCATGAACCGATTGCTGCGGTGTGTGTTGGGGGTTGGGGTGGTGGCGGTACTGGGCGCGGCTTCCTCCGCCCGGGCGCAGGACGATGCGTTTCCGAGCCGGCCGATCCGGTTGCTGGTGGGATTCGCGCCGGGTGGCGGGACCGACGTGGTGGCGCGGGTCATCGCGCCCAGGCTGTCCGAGATCCTCGGCCAGTCGGTAGTGGTGGAAAACAAGCCGGGCGCGAGCGGCATCGTGGCCGGCGGGATGGTGGCCAAGGCGCCGCCCGACGGCTATACGTTGATGATGGGGGTGGTGTCGGTCAACACCATCCTGCCGCATCTGTTCAACAACATTCCGTACGACACCGCCACGGACTTCGCGCCCGTGACGCTGACGGCGTCGGTGCCGCATTTCATCGCCGTGCATCCTTCCGTGCCGGTGCACAGCGTGCCCGAGCTGATCGCCTACGCCAAGGCGCATCCGGGCCAGCTCAGCTTCCCGTCGGCCGGCAGCGGCACCACGCCGCACATCGCCGGCGAGATGTTCAAGAGCATGGCCGGGGTGCAATTGCTGCACGTGCCGTACAAGAGCACGGGGCAGTCCATGCCCGACCTGCTGGCGGGGCGCTTGCAGGTCGGGTTCGATACCTATCCGACCACGGCGCCCTACGTGAAGACGGGCAAGCTGCGCGCGCTGGCGGTGACCGGCGCGCGCCGGCTGGCGGAGTTTCCCGACCTGCCCACGGTGGCCGAGTCGGGCCTGCCCGACTACCGTTTCGCCACCTGGTACGGTGTCTTCGCGCCCAAGGGCACGCCGGCCGCCATCGTCAACCGGCTGCACGACGGCATCGCCAAGGCCATGGCGGCGCCCGACGTGCGCGAGCAACTGGTGAAGATGGGCGTGGACGGAACCGAGACCAGGACGCCGGAGGAATTCGCGTCGCTGGTTCGCGCCGACACGGAGCGCTTCGGCAAGCTGGTGAAGGCGGCGGGCGTGCGGGTGGACTAGGGCCCTGCGTGGCGAAGGCCTCCCGCGGCGGTGGCGCGGGAGGTGGGCCGTACGGGACTACGGGTTGAGGAGGGTCTGGAGCACGATGCCGGTGGCTACGCCGACCAGGAAGTAGTCGGCGCCGACGTTGATCCAGTGATAGCCGCGCGGGGGCGGGGACAAGCGGTGTCCGCGCCAGTTGTCCACCACGTATTGCGGCCCGCGATAGGGGTAGGGGACGCGATCGCCCTTGGACCAGTGCCGATAGGCGGGGTCCCCGGGGCCGCGTCCCTGCGGGCCACGGTGATCGTGGCCGGGCGCGCGGCCCGGGCCGTGTCCCATGTCATGGCCGCGGCCCGGTCCCGGATGGTTCATGCCCGGGTGTCCCCGTCCGTCGTTGCCATGACCGCCTCCGGGCCGTCCGCCGGGAGGCCCGCCCTGCGCGTAGGTCGCGGTCGAGGCCGCGAGCAGGATACCGGTCAGCAGATGCGCCAGCAGACGCTTGGGTGCCATGATGATCTCCTTGAGGCAGTGCAACGCCGGAACACAGGCGTTGCGTCGATTCTATGCCTCGCGCATGGCCGTGCCACCCCCACGGGGCCATGCAGGTATTGCAGCCTGTTTCAAGAGGTGGGCGGCGTCATTCCACCGTGACGTTGGCGGCGCGCACGATGTCTTTCCACTTCAGGTAGTCGCTTTTGAGCAACCGGGCGAATTCCTCGGTGGACATGGCCTGCGCCTCGGCGCCCTGGGCGTGGATGGCCTCGCGGGTCTCGGGCTGGGCCAGCAGCTTGTTGACCGCCGTGTTGACGGTGGCGACGATTTCCTTGGGCGTGCCCGCCGGCATGAACAGGCCATACCAGGTGCTGACGTCGAAGCCCTTGTAGCCGAGTTCGGCGACGGTGGGCACGTCGGGCAGCGAGGTGCTGCGCTTGGCGCTGGTGACGGCCAGGGCCCGCAGCTTGCCGGACTGGATCTGCGCCATGGCCGACGGCACCGAGGACACCAGCAGGTCGACGTTGCCGGCCAGCACGTCCATCATGGCGGCGTTCGATCCCTTGTAGGGGATGTGCCGGATGTCGATCTTCGCGGCGTCCTTGAAGATTTCGCCGGCCAGGTGGATGGTGGTACCGCTTCCGGGCGAGCCATAGGTGATGGAGCCGGGCGCGGCCTTGGCCGCCGCGACCACGTCGGCCAGGGTCTTGAAGCGCGAACCGGCCTGCGTGACGATGACGATGGGCGTATAGCCGACGTGCGCCACGGCCACCAGGTCCTTGGTCGGATCGTAGGCCACGCTCTTGTACAGCCAGGGCGCGACCACCAGGTTGTCCTTCTGGCCCATCACCATCTCGTAGCCGGTGGGCGCCGCGCGCACGGCCGCCGCGATGCCTATGGTGCCGCCCGCGCCGGCGCGGTTCTCGGCCACGATGGTCCATTTCTCGGATTCGCCCAACCGGGTGGCGACGAGGCGGGAAAGAATGTCGGTGCCCCCGCCCGGCGGGAAGGGGATCAGGAGGCGGATGGGCTTGGACGGATAGGCCTGGGCATGGGCGCCCGTGGCGGCCAGCGCCAGCGCGGCGATGGCAAGACATTTGCGGAACATGGGATGTCTCCTCGTTCTGAGGGCGTCAAGCATACCGGAATCCGCCGCCGCGCCTGTTCCGGCCGGCCCCTTCGGCCGTTGCGCCTCGCACGTGGCGATGGAAAACAAGCGTCATTTCCTGGATCATGGGGGCATTCCAGTCAATAGAATATCGGGCGGTCCGTTTTCCCCCACCGCGCCGGACCGGCCTCGCGCCGCCGGAGGGGAGAACGGCCCAGCCGTGGAGGAGGGAGCGCGTGCCCCCGCAGTACAACAACAGCCGACGGGCAGTCGGCACGAGGGAACCGGCCAACGATGCGAAATTCCCGGGCGGCCTCGAGCCGGAAACCGATTTCATCCGCTACGCGCTGGACTGCGCCGCCATCGTGGCCAGCACCGATGCCCGGGGCACCATTACCTATGTCAACGCGCGGTTCTGCGAGATCAGCGGCTATTCGCGGCAGGAGTTGCTGGCTTCCAATCACCGGATATTGAAGTCGGGCCTGCACGGCACGGCGTTCTTCCGCGCCATGTATCGCGAGATCTCGCAAGGCCGCGTCTGGCACGGCGAGATCTGCAACCAGCGCAAGGACGGCTCGCTCTACTGGATGGAAACGACCATCGTGCCCCATGTCCTGCAGGACGGGATGGTGGACAGCTATACCTCGATCTGCCTGGACATCACCGAGCGCAAGCTGCTCGAGGACGCCTTGATGACCAGCAAGGAGAGCCTGCGGCGCATTGCCTACGTCGATCCGGTGACGGGATTGCCGAACCGCAGTTGGTTCCACCAGCACGTGGCGTCGCTGGTCGGCGAATGCCGGCGGGCCGGCACGGGATTCCACCTGGGGCTGATGGACGTCGACGCCTTCAAGGAGATCAACGACTTCTTCGGTCACCTGGCCGGCGACGAACTGCTGCGGGAAGTCGCCCGGCGGCTGAGCGCGATGGACGACGCTCGCCTGTCGGTCTCGCGGATGGGGGGTGACGAGTTCGGGCTGGTCCTGACCGGTGCCACCGACGGCGAGGCCACCGAGGTGTTCGAGCGGGCGCTGGAGTGCGTGCGCGTTCCCCTGCGCATTGCCGAGACGTCGCGGCGGTGTTCGGCCAGCCTGGGCGTTTGCGTGTATCCCGGCCATGGCGAGGACAGCGAAAGCATGTTCCGGGCGGCCGACCTCGCGCTCTACCATGCCAAGTCGCTGGGCCGCGATCGCCTGGAATGCTTCCAGCCCGCGCTCAGGGAAACCGCCGAGCGCAAGTCGGAACTCCTGGCCGAGATCGAGACGGGGCTGCGCCGCGAGGCATTCGAACTGCATTACCAGCCCATCGTTCCGGTCGCGCCGGGCGGCAAGGTCGCGCTGGAAGCCCTGATGCGCTGGCGCCACCCGCAGCGCGGCCTGCTGCCACCGGCCGCGTTCCAGGAAGGCTTCGCCGATCCGGCGGTGCGCGCCGCGTTGGGCATGTTCATGCTCGAACGCGTATTCCGCGACGTGGACGCGCTGTATGCGCGGAACATCCGGCTCGGCCGCGTGGCGATCAACCTGACGAACTCCGACTTTCGTTCCGAGGTCTTCCTGGACCGTTTCTTCGCGTTGTTCCGCGACAGCGGGATCGGCCCGGACCGGTTCTGCGTCGAGGTCACGGAAAGCATGTTCCTGGGCCTGAACCAGAAGCGGGTCGAGGACGGCCTGCGCCGCCTGCACGAGGCCGGCGTCGAGATCGCGCTGGACGACTTCGGCACCGGCCATGCGTCGTTGACGCACCTGCGCCTGCTTCCCATCGACAGGCTGAAGATAGACCGCAGCTTCGTTGCCAACCTGGTGGCGTCGACCGAGGACCAGGCCATCGTGCGGGGCATCATCGATATCGCGCACAGCCTGGGCAAGACCGTGACGGCCGAGGGGGTGGAAACCTCGGAGCAGGCCAGGCTCCTGGCCCGCATGGGCTGCGACCTGCTCCAGGGCTGGTATTTCGGCAAGGCATGCGACGCCGGCGGCCTGTCCGACGTCCTCGACATGATGCCGCCCGTCGGCTATCCCTCGCCCTAGGCTGGAGGAAGCGCAAGGGAATGGACGCCAAGTCGGTCTTCGTGACGGTTGCGCTGATGGTGCTGGCCAACGGCGCCGTGCTGGCGAACGTCTATCGCGACCTTCCCGGGGCGCTGCGGCCCGCCGCGATCCGCTGGCAGGCCGGAACAGCCCTGGTGGCCCTGGGCAGCGGCTTCTTCGCGTTCGGTAACTTCATGCCCATGCCGGTCATGGTCACGCTGGCGAACGGCACGCTTTTGTTCGGGCTGGGCGCCTACCACCGGGCGTTCGAACGCTTCTATGGCCGCCGTTCGTCGCCGGCGGACATCGCGATCGCCGTGGCCGCGGTGGCCGGCACGTTCTGGCTATCGGCCGTCGAGCCATGCTTCATCTGCCGCGTGGAACTGACGTCGGCCGCCTGGTCGCTGCTGTTGCTCCGGTCGATGTGGCTGCTGCACACGATGCGCGTGGAGGACGAGTCGCGCAGCCGGCGCATGCTGATCGTGATCTATGGACTGGTCGTGATCTACGTCATCGGCCGGGTCGTCGTATACCTGCATCTGGACGTGCCGCGCGAGACCACGATCGCGACCAACGACTACGGCATCAACCTGGTCTCGCCCATGTTCGTGGCGCTGCTGCCGGTGATCGGCACCACGGCTTTCGTGCTGCTGTGCACCGAGCGGGTGAAGCGCCAACTGGAAATCGCGGCGGCCACCGACTACCTGACCGGCCTGCCGAACCGGCGCACGCTGGTGGCGGACGGGAACACCGCGTTCCGCAGGACGAGCGCGACCGGCGTCGGGCTGGCCGTCGGGGTGATCGACATCGATCATTTCAAGGCGATCAACGACACCCACGGCCACGGCGTGGGCGACGAAGTGCTGGCCTTCACCGCGGATTGCCTGAAGCAGGCGGCGCGCAAGGGAGACCTGGTCGCGCGTACCGGCGGCGAGGAGTTCGTGGTGTTGATGGACGACCTGGACCTGCCGGCGGCGACCGCCGCGCTGGAGCGCATTCGTGTCGCCGTGGCGGACAGCCGCTTCAGCATCGACGGCACGCCGGTGCCCATCACCATTTCCGCCGGCGTGGCCAGTTGCGAGCCGCGCGACCGGGACTTCGACGACGTGTTCCGCCGGGCCGACCGGGCGCTGTACCTGGCGAAGCTGGCGGGGCGCGACCGCGTGGAGCAGGCGGTGGCCTAGAGCATCGCGCTCAGCATCCGGCGGCCGCCCAGCAGTTCCGGCAGCAGGATCTCCACCATTTTTTCCAGCGTATAGCGGCCCGTGACCGCGACCAGGCTCATCGCCGCGACGGTGCGGCCGGTCTGGTCGTGGATGGGAACGGCGATGGAGCGCAGGCCCAGTTCGAGTTCCTCGTCGCTGATGGCATAGCCCAGGCGCCGCGTTTCCTCCAGCAGCGCCGTCAGCTCGGGAATCCCGGTGCGGGTGCGCGGCGTGAGCGCGCGGCGCGGCATGCGGCCGAGAAGGCGCGCGATTTCCTCGTCGGGCAGGGCGGCCATCAGCACCCGCCCGGTGGCCGCGCAATGGGCCGGCAGGCGCGAGCCCATGCCCAGGCCGTCCGACAGGCTGCGGCGGGTGGCGGCGCGTGCCACGAACACCACTTCGCCGCCGTCCAGCACGGCCAGGGAACTGGATTCCTTGGTGCGCTCGCTGATGGTTTCCAGCACCGGCTGGACCAGCTTGGGCAGGGGGCTGGAGCTGACATAGGCATGCCCCAGGCGCAGCGCGCGGGGCGCCAGCCGGAAATACCTGCCGTCGCTTTCCACATAGCCCAGCCGCTGCAGCGTCAGCAGCGAGCGGCGCGCCGTGGCGCGCGGATGGCCGGTGATCTCGGCCGCCTCGCTCAGGGTGAGCGGGCCGCTGCGCAGGCCGAAGGCCTCGATGATGGCCAGGCCTTTCTCCAGGCCGGCCACGTATTCCTTGTCTTCCTTGCTGCGGGGTTCGGGCACGGTGCTCATGGTCGAGAAGATGTTCGTTTTGCGAACATTCTAACCACTTTTCTTGATAACGGGATATTGGCGAACTAACGTTCGCTTTGCGACTTTCTGTTCGATTTATCCAAACGAGGTCAAGGATGAGACAACCTGCATGGAAAGCCTGTGCCATCGTGGCATGGGCGGTGATGGCGAGCCCGGCTCAGGCCGACGAAGGCACCTTCCCCAATCGCCCGGTACGCATCGTCGTGCCTTATTCGGCCGGCGGCACCGCCGACGTGCTGCCGCGCATCATCGGCGAGAAGCTCAGCGCGGCCTGGGGCCAGCCCGTCATCATCGACAACCGTCCCGGCGCGGGTGGCAACATCGGCGCCGACATGGTGGCCAAGGCGGCGCCCGACGGCTACACGCTGCTGGCCACGCCGCCGGCGCCGCTGGCCATCAACCAGTATCTGTACAAGAGCCTGCCGTTCGATCCCGAGCGCTTCGCGCCGGTGACGGTGCTGGCGCGCGTGCCCAACGTGCTGGCGGTCAAGACCGGCCTGCCGGTGAAGTCGGCGCAGGAGTTCATCGACTATGCCCGCAAGAACCGCGGGCAGGTAACGGTGGCGACCCAGGGCAACGGCACGACCTCGCACCTGACCGGCGCGCTGGTTGCGGCCCAGGCCGACCTGGACTTCGTGTTCGTGCCGTACAAGGGCACGGCACCGGCGCTGGCCGACCTGATGGGCGGCCAGGTCGATGCCTTCTTCGACAACATCAGTTCGACCTTCCGCCAGCACGAGTCAGGCAAGGTGCGCATCCTGGCCGTGACAGGCGCGCAGCGCAGCCCCTTGCTGCCCAAGACGCCCACGCTGGCCGAGTCGGGGCTGCCCGGTTTCGACGTCAGCACCTGGTTCGGCGTGGTCGCGCCGGCCGGCACGCCGCCGGAGGTGGTGCGCAAGCTCAACGCCGCCATCGTCGAGGCGCTGAAGATGCCCGACGTCAGGCAGAAATTCATCGAGCAGGGGGCCGAGGTGGCCGGCGATACGCCCGCGCAGATGGCCGGATTCATGCAGGCCGAGCGCGCCAAATGGAAGAAGGCCATCGATACGGCCGATGTCACCATCAACTGATGCTTGCAGCAACGAGGAAGTCCATGTCTAGCAGCGACACCCAAGAACCCCGGACCTGGGCGCCGGGCCTGACCCGCGTGCCGTACTGGCTCTATCGCGATCCGGCGATCCATGACGCCGAACAGCGGCGCGTCTTCCAGGGGCCGACCTGGAACTACCTGTGCCTGGAAGCCGAGATTGCCGAGCCGGGTGCCTACCGCACCACCTTCGTGGGCGACATGCCGGTGATCGTCGCGCGCGACGAGGACGGCGAATTGCAGGCCTTCGAGAACCGCTGCGCCCACCGCGGCGCGCTGATCGCGCTGGACGACGGCGGCAAGACCCGCGACTTCGCCTGCGTCTACCATGCCTGGCGCTACGACCTGCAGGGCAACCTGCGCGGCGTCGCGTTCCAGCAGGGCGTGAACGGCAAGGGCGGCATGCCGCCGGAGTTCCGCATGGAGGACCATCACCCGCGCAAGCTGCGCACCGCCAGCGTGGCGGGCATGGTGTTCGGCAGCCTGGACGAGGACGTACCGCCGATCGAGGAGTACCTGGGCGACGAGATCCTGGAGCGCATCGAGCGCGTGCTGTGCAAACCGGTGGAGGTGATCGGCCGTTTCAAGCAGACCATTCCGAACAACTGGAAGCTGTACATGGAGAACGTCAAGGACTCCTACCATGCCAGCCTGCTGCACGTGTTCTTCACCACCTTCAACCTCAACCGCCTGTCGCAGAAGGGCGGGGTGATCGTGAGCGAGAGCGGCGCGCACCACGTCAGCTATTCGAAGGTCGCCCACCAGCCGCAGCCCAACGCCGAGTACAGCGCCGAGAAGCTGCGTTCGGACAAGGACGGCTATGCGCTGGCCGATCCGAGCATGCTGGACGGCTGCGACGAATTCGGCGACGGCGTGACCTTGCAGATCCTGTCGGTGTTTCCCGGCTTTGTGCTGGCGCAGATCCAGAACACTCTGGCCGTGCGCCAGATCCTGCCCGACGGACTGGACCGGACGGTGTTGAACTGGACCTACCTGGGCTTCCAGGACGACACGCCTGAGTTGCGGCGCATGCGGCTGAAGCAGTCCAACCTGACGGGGCCGGCCGGCTTCGTGTCCATGGAGGATGGCGCGGTGGGCGGTTTCGTGCAGCGCGGCATCGCGGCAAGCCGCGATCAGCAAGCCGTGCTGGAGATGGGCGGCGGCGGCATCGAGACTCAGGAGAACCGCACCACCGAGGCGTCGGTGCGCGGATTCTGGAACGCCTATCGCGGCTACATGGAGATCTGAAGCATGGCCGAATTCACCCAAGAGCGGCTGGGCACCCTGAACGCCGCCTACGCGCGCTGCATCGACAACGACGAGGTCGAGGCCTGGCCGGCATTCTTCGAGGAACGCTGCCTGTACGTGGTCAATACCGCCGAGAACCACGCGGCGGGCATGGAGGCGGGCATCATCTATGCCGACACGCGCGCCATGCTGCACGACCGCGTCTCGGCGCTGCGCGACGCCAACGTCTACGAGCGCCATCGCTATCGCCACATCGTCGGCCTGCCGTTCGTGCTGGGTATCGAGGACGGCGCGGCCAGCGTCGAGACGCCTTTCCTCGTGGTGCGCATCATGCGCGACGGCGCCACCGAGGTGTTCGCGTCCGGCCGCTACCTGGACCGCGTGGTCGAAGGTGCGGACGGGCGGCTCAGGTTCGCCCAGCGGCTGGCCATCTGCGACAGCCGGAACATCGACACCCTGCTGGCGATACCGCTATGAGCGAAGCCGTCCGACCGCTGGAGGGCAGGGCGCGCAAGCGCGTCGCCATCGCGCTGGGCGACGCCAACGGTATCGGCCCGGAGATCGCGGTGAAGGCCGCCCGCGCGCTGCGCGGCGAGCCAGTCGATTGCGTGCTGGTGGGCGATGGCTTCGTGTTGCGCGAGCAGGTGGCACGCCATGCGTCCGACATGGCGCTGACGGCGTTCGAGCCGGGCGCGGCGCGCCGGCCGGATCAGTTGCCATGGGCGGACGTGGCGGCGCTGCCGCCGGCGGACTACGCGCCGGGAGAGGTGCGCGCCGCCGCGGGCGCGGCCATGGTGGCCTATGTCCGCGAGGCGGTGCGCCTGGCCCGCGCCGGGCTGGTCGATGCCGTGGTCGGCTGTCCGCATTCGGAGACGTCGGTGGCGCGGGCCGGCATTCCGTTCTCGGGCTATCCGGGACTGATCGCGCAATTGACCGGGACGCCGGCCGACCGGGTGTTCCTGATGCTGGCCACGCCCGATCTCAGGATCGGCCACGTGACGCTGCACGAGCCGGTGCGGCAGGCGCTGGCCCGGCTGGACACGGAACTGGTCGTGGACGCGGCGCTGGCCGTCATCGACGGGGCGCGCGCGATCGGCATCGAGCGGCCGCGCCTGGGCGTCTTCGGCATCAACCCGCACGCGGGCGAGGGCGGCCTGTTTGGCAACGAGGACCAGGCCATTACCGAACCCGCGGTGGCGCGCCTGCGTGCCATGGGCCTGGACGTGGGCGGCCCGCAAGGGGCCGACCTGATGCTGGCGCAGCGCGGGCACGACGTGTACCTGGCCATGTTCCATGACCAGGGGCACATCCCCGTCAAGCTGCTGAGCCCCCGGCAGGCCAGCGCGCTGTCGCTGGGCGGCGGCGTGCGCTTCAGCAGTGTGGGGCACGGGTGCGCCTTCGACATCGCCGGGCAGGGCACGGCCGACGCGTCGGCCGTGCTGCGCACCGTGCGTCTCTTGGCCGGGCTGGCCGATCACTAGGTCCGCCGGACCGGATGGAATCCATGCAATACACCATACGCATCGATCAACGAGACATCGAATTCCCCTGCGAGGACGGCCAGACGGTCCTGGATGGCGCGCTCGCCGCCGGCTACGAGATCCCGTACTCCTGCCGTACCGGCATCTGCGGCAGTTGCCGGGGGCGCATCGTACGGGGGGACGTGCGCGGCGGGGCCGGCGAGGGCGTGCTGGACGAGGACGAGCGGCGCGAGGGCGGGGCGTTGCTGTGCCAGGCCCGGCCCTGTTCCGACCTGGACGTGGCGGTGCGCGACATCGAACGCCGCGACCCGGCCGCCAGCAAGACCGTGGCCGCCAAGGTCTACCGGCTGGTCCGCGCCGCGCACGACGTGACGGTGCTGCACCTGCGCTTTCCCGCCGGCACGCGGGTGCGTTTCAAGGCGGGGCAGTACCTGCACGTGCGGATGGCGGATGGTGCCATCCGCCATTTCTCGATGGCCAACCCGCCGCAGCAGAGCGACGGCGTGGAGCTGCACATCCGCCACGTGCCGGGCGGGAAGTTCTCGGGCTACCTGGCGGAGTCGGTGCAGGCCGGCCAGTTCCTGGACGTGTCGCTGCCCTTCGGCGATTTCTACCTGCGCGAGACCGGGCTGCCCGCGGTGCTGGTGGCCAGCGGCACCGGCTTCGCGCCCATCAAGTCCATCGTCGAGGACGCCATCCGGCGCAAGCTCGACCGGCCCATGACGCTGTACTGGGGCGCCCGGCGGGAGGAGGACCTGTACCTGGCGGACCTGCCGCGCAAGTGGGCCGACAAGCACCCCTGGTTCCGCTTCGTGCCGGTGCTGTCCGACAGCCCGGCGGACGGTGGCTGGCAGGGCCGCCAGGGCTTCGTCCACCAGGCGGTGCTGGACGACTTCGCCTCGCTGGCCGACCACGAGGTCTATGCCTGCGGCGCGCCCGCGATGATCAGCGCGGCGCGCCAGGACTTCGTGCACGGGCGGGGGCTCGCCACCGACCGCTTCTACTGCGATGCCTTCGTGCCGATGGCGCCGCAGGCGACATAGCGGCCGTTGGCAGGGCTTGCGCGCTCCCGGCTGTGCCAGAATGAGGCGTCGTCGGGGTGCGGAGCTTTCATGGACTGGATTCAACGCCTGCGTGTCAGGCAACTGTATGTGCTGGTTTCTCTTCACGAGACGGCCAACCTGAGCCTGACCGCGGCGCGGATGCACATGACCCAGCCCGCCTTGTCGAAATGGCTGCGCGAGCTGGAAACGGACCTGGGCGTGGAGTTGTTCGAGCGGCATTCGCGCGGGCTCGTGCCCACGCGTTTCTGCGACACGCTGGTCGGGCACGCGCGCACGGTATTGGGAGAACTCGAACGCACCGGCGAGACGCTGCGCGCGATGAGCGACGGCTCGGACGGGCAGTTGCTGGTCGGTACCACGCCCATCGGGACCAGCGGACTGCTGCCCGCCTGTCTGGGCAACTACCGCCGCCTGCGCCCGGGTATCTGCACCGTCGTCCACGAGAACTCGTTGGAGAAGCTGCTGCCCCAGCTCAAGGAAGGCCGGCTCGATTGCATCGTGTCCCGGATCGAGGCGCCCGTCGATCCCGCGGTCGTGGCCGAGCCGTTGCTGGAAGAAGGCATATGCGTGGTGGCCAGCCGTGGCCACCCGCTGGCGCGGCTGCGCAAGGTGGGCTGGGCCCAGGCCCGCGACTATCCGTGGGCGATGCCCCAGGCCGGCACGCCTCTGCGGCGTGAAATGGAGCTGGCGCTGGCGGCGGTGGGCGAGCCGCCGCCGCGCGCCGCCATCGAGGCTTCGTCGGTGGTGCTGATCGCCTCGCTGCTGCAGGACGACGAGATGCTGGCGGTGATGTCGGACTCCGTGGTGCTGGCGCTGTCCCGGCTGGAGCGCCTGAAGGTCCTGCCCCTGGCATTGGGGCGACGGGCCACGGTGGGAGTGCTGCGGCGTGCCGGCACGATGCCGACGCCGGTGCTGGAGGACTTCCTGTCCTGCCTCAGGCAGGCCGCCCAGGCGGGCGGCGGGCGGCCGGAATAACCAGAATTCATGACAGCGGGCCCATTAGTCATTATCCCGTCCGGGCCCGCGCATCCATACTCCCGGCACAAATCCATCATGCAAGGAGACAACATGGGTGCGACCCGTATCCTCGTCGCGGCCTGTGCCACATTCGCAGTGGCCGCGACCGCCGCCGCGCAGCCGGCCGCCTTTCCCTCCCGGCCCGTACGCATCGTCGTGCCCTTCGCCCCGGGCGGCGCCGTGGACGTGATGACGCGGCAACTGGCGCGCGTGATTGCCGAGCAGCAGGGCTACACCGTCATCGTAGAGAACAAGCCCGGTGCCTCCGGCCTGATCGCCTCCGAGGCGGTGGCCAAGTCCGCGCCCGACGGCTACACGCTGCTGATGGCGACCTCGAACACGCATGGGGTGAACAGCGCCCTGTTCAAACAACTGCCCTACGATCCGATCAAGGACTTCGCGCCGGTGGCGATGGTGGCCGACAACGTCGTAGTGCTGCTGGCGCACCGGTCGTTCCCGGCGGCGAATTTCCAGGAAGCGGTGGCCCTGATCCGCAAGACACCGGGCAAGTACAGCTATGCCTCGCCCGGGTCGGGCACGGTCCATCACATGGGCATGGAACTGCTGAAGGCGGCCGCCCACCTGGACGTGGTGCACGTGGGCTACAAGGGCGCCGGTCCCGCGATGGCCGATCTCGCGGCCGGACACGTGCCGCTGATGATGGGCGGTATCGCGCCCGCGGCGCCGTTCATCAAGTCGGGTGCGGTGCGCGTGCTGGCCGTGGCCAACCCCGAGCCGTTTCCCACGCTGCCCGGCGTGCCACTGTTCAAGGACGTGGCGCCGGACGTGTCGGTGACCTCATGGATGGGATTGACCGCGCCGGCCGGCACGCCCGCCGCCGTGGTGGACCGCCTCAACGCCGACGTGCGCAAGGCGCTGGACAAGCCGGGCTTCGCGCAGACCATGGCCGACCTCGGCATGGTGCCCCGCCCGATGAGTCCGGCCGACATGGGCCGCCAGGTCGCCGCCGAGATGCCCAGGTGGAAGCGGGCGGTGCAGGTTTCCGGCGCCACCGCCGAATGAGTCCGGACGACAACGCTACGATGGAATCCCCGATGCCGCAATCGCAACGCCCCGTCAATTTCCTGCTGTTCATCACCGACCAGCATCGCGCCGACCACCTGGGCGCCTACGGCAACCGGGTCGTTGCCACGCCCAACCTGGACGCGCTGGCCGCCGCCGGCTGGCGCGGCGACGAGATGCACGTCGCGACCCCCATCTGCATGCCCAACCGCGCCAGCCTGTTGACCGGCCGCTATCCGTCGGCCCATGGCGCGCGCCACAACGGCATCCCGCTCGACCTGCAATCAGCCACCTTCGTGGACGTGCTGCGCCAGGCCGGCTACCGCACTTCGCTGGTGGGCAAGGCGCATTTCCAGAACATGACGGACAATCCGCCGCCCTGGCCGCCCAATCCCGCCGACCGGCTGGCGCGCGAGGCAAAGGTGCGCGGACCCGGGCGCTACGACCAGGAGAATCGCAACAAGTGGCTGACCCAGGAGGGCTACGATCTCGACTATCCGTTCTACGGTTTCGAGGACGTGGACCTGGTGGACGACCACAGCGACTCCGTCCATGGCCACTACCGCCAATGGCTGCGCCGCCATCATCCCGAGGTGGAGGCTCTGATCGGACCGAAGGCCGCCACGCCCGCGCCGGACTACGTGCTGACCTCGTTCGGCCAGGCCTGGCGCACGGCGGTGCCCGAGGAACTCTATCCCAGCGCCTACATCGCCGACCGCACCATCGACCGCCTGGAGCGGGCCGGCGGCCAGCCGTTCTTCATCCAGTGCTCCTTCCCCGATCCCCATCATCCCTTCACGCCGCCGGGCAAGTACTGGGACATGTACGACCCCGACGAGATGGAGCTGCCGCCGTCCTTCCACGGCGGCCAGGCGCCGCTGCCCCACGTCGAATGGCTGTACCGCCAGCGCGACGGCGGCAAGGCGGTCAAGCACACGCCCGCTATCTTCGCCTGCACCGAGCGCGAGGCCAAGGAGGCGCTGGCGCTGAACTACGGATCGATCACCAACATCGACCACCAGATCGGCCGGGTGCTGGCGGCGCTGAAACGGCTGGCGCTGGATAACGACACGGTGGTGATTTTCACCAGCGACCATGGCGACTACCTGGGCGACCATCAGTTGATGCTGAAGGGGCCGATCCACTATCGCGGCCTGGTGCGCGTGCCGTTCATCTGGCACGACCCCGGGCAGCCGGTGCGCGGCGCCGGCAGCGCGCTGGCCAGCACCATCGACGTCGCGCCCACGATCCTGGAGCGGGCCGGCGTGGCGGGCTTCAACGGCATCCAGGGCAAGAGCCTGCTGGACGTCATGGCCGGCAAGGCCGAGCGCGTGCGCGAACACCTGATGATCGAGGAAGAAGGCCAGCGCGTGATCCTGGGCTTCGATGCCCGCATCCGTTGCCGCACCCTGCGCTCGGACCGCTATCGCCTGACGATCTACGACGGCGCCGAGTGGGGCGAGTTGTACGACCTGGAGCGGGATCCCATCGAGGCAAGGAACCTGTGGGACGACGCGGAGCATGCGGGCGTCAAGGCCGGGATGATGCAGGCCTTGGCGCGCGACATGCTCTATCACATCGACACCAGCCCTTACCCTGATGCACTAGCGTAGAGGTTCCCCCCTACGCCCTTCGGGCGCCCCCTCAAGGGGGCGATGCGGGTGGACCGGCAAAGCCGGATCCACCGCATCCTGGGGGTAGCGGATCAGTCCAGGGTGATTTTCAGGTCGCGGATCAGTTTTTGCCAGAGCTCGCTTTCGCTTTTGACGAGGGCGGCGTATTCCTGGGGCGTGCTGCCTACGGGCTCGATGCCGAACTCGACCAGCTTCTTGTTCACGGCCGGGGTCTTGATGGCGGCGGTGACTTGTTTCTGGAGGGTGGCGATGACCTCGGGCGGCGTGTTCGCGGGGGCGACCATGCCGACCTGGGCCGAGGCTTCCACGCCCTGGATGCCCAGTTCCGCGAAGGTGGGCACGTCGGGCAACTGCGGCAGGCGGGTGGGGTTGGCCACGGCCAGCGGACGGACCTTGTGGCCCTTGATGAAGGCATTGCCGGCCGCGAGGTCGGTCATCATGGCCGGCAACTGGCCGCCCGCGACGTCGACCAGCGCGGGCGCGGCGCCGCGATAGGCGATGTGCAGCATGCGCATGCCGGTGCGTTCCTTCAGCAGTTCCATGGCCAGGTGGTGCGGGCTGCCCGCGCCGGCCGAGGCGTAGCTGTACTTGCCCGGCTGGCTCTTGACCTTGGCGATGAAGTCCTTCGCGTCCTTGAACTCGGTGTTCGGGCCCACGATCAGGATCATGGGGAACTTGCCCATGAGCGTGACGGGCGCCAGGTCGCGCGTGGGGTTGTAGCTCAGGTTCTTGTACAGCGCCGGGTTGAACACCAGCGTGCCGTTGTCGGCCGACAGCACCGTGTAGCCGTCGGGCGCGGCGCGCGCCGTTTCGACCGCGCCGATGGCTGTGTTGCCGCCGGGCTTGTTGTCGACCACGACGGGCTGTTTGACGATCTCGGACAACTGGGCGCCGATGGTGCGGGCCAGGAAATCGGAGCCGCCGCCCACCGCGTAGGGAACGATCCAACGGACGGGCTTGGAGGGATAGGCGTCGGCCGCCGCGGCCGCGCCGGTCCAGAGGGCCAGCGCCGAAGCCGCCAGTGCCGTCGTCCACGTGCTTTTCATGTTTGTCTCCTTGGGATTGTCAGGGTTGGGGCAGAGCGGGCAGGATGGTGCCGGCGCACGAGCCGAAGCCCACGCGGTAGCCGTCGCCCTGGCACCAGCCGGTCAGGATGACTTCATCGCCGTCCTCGATGAAGGCGCGGGTCGCCCCGCCCATGTCCACCGGATTCTTGCCGTTGCTGGTGAGCTCCAGCAGCGATCCGTACGAGCCCGCATCGGGCCCGCTGATCGTGCCGGATCCCATCAGGTCCCCCACCCGGGTGTTGCAGCCGGACACCGTATGGTGCGCCAGTTGTTGAGCCATCGTCCAGTACATGTGCTTGAAGTTGGTGCGGGCGATGGGGGATGCCTGGTCCTGGCCCTGCGGGCGCAGCGAGACTTCCAACTGGATGTCGAAGGCGTGCTGGCCGTCGTGGCGCAGGTAGGGCAGGGGCTCGGGTTCCTGCTGGGGCTGCTGGGTGCGGAAGGGTGCCAGGGCATCCATCGTGACCACCCACGGGGAAATGGTCGTGGCGAAGCCCTTGGAGTTGAAGGGCCCCAGCGGCACGTATTCCCAGGCCTGGATGTCGCGCGCGCTCCAGTCGTTCAGCAGGACCATGCCGAAGATGTGCGATTCGGCCTCGTCGCTGGACACCGGTTCGGCCATGCCGTTGGGCACGCCGACGAAGAAGCCTGTCTCCAGTTCGAAGTCCAGCTTCAGGCAGGGCGAGAACACCGGCCGTTCCTGGCTGGGCAGCTTGATCTGCCCGTTGGGGCGGCGTACCGGCGTGCCGCTGACGACCACCGACGAGGCGCGGCCGTTGTAGCCGATGGGGATCTCCAGCCAGTTCGGCAGCAGCGCGTTCTTGGGATCGCGGAACAGGGCGCCGACGTTGGTCGCGTGTTCCTTCGAGGAATAGAAGTCGGTGTAGCCGGGGATCTCGACCGGCAGCAGCAGCGTGGCGCCCGCCTGCGGCACCATCGCCTGGCCGCGCGCCGCGGCGTCGTCGCGCAAGGTGCCGGTATCGGCGGCCAGCAGCGTGCTGACCTGGCCGCGCACGCTGCGCCAGGTATCCCGGCCGGCGGCCATGAAGGCGTTCAGGCTGCCCGTGGCGAACAGGGGCCGGGGCGTGCGCAGCAGACCCGTCTGTTCGAGCAGGGCGAGGTCCAGGATCTGGTCGCCGATGGCCACGCCCACCCGGGCGGCGGCGTCGGCGGACGGCTTGAATACGCCATAGGGCAGGTTCTGGATGGGGAAGTGGCTGTCGGCGGCATTGGCCGATTCGACCCAGCTTCTCAGGCTGGAGGCGATCGTGGGATCGGCGGGATTCATCGGGTCTCCGGGGAAAAATGCTTGGTCAGGTTCTGCCAGCACTGGAAGTACTGGCTTTGCAATTGGGCGGTGTCCAGCGCGTAGCGGGTGGGCTTGATGACGTGGCGGGTCTCGAACATGAACGCCATCGTATCGCCGACCTTGTGCGGCCGGGAGGTGTCCGCGCGCGAGGCTTTCTCGAAGGTGTCGCCGTCGGGGCCGTGGCCGGTCATGCAGTTGTGCAGGCTGGCGCCGCCCGGCACGAAGCCCTCGGCCTTGGCGTCGTAGGCGCCGTGCACCAGGCCCATGAATTCGCTGGCCACGTTGCGGTGGAACCAGGGCGGGCGGAAGGTGTCCTCGGCCGCCAGCCAGCGCGGCGGGAAGATGACGAAATCCAGCGAGTCCACGCCCGGTGTGTCGCTGGGGGCCTGCAACACCAGGAAGATGGACGGATCGGGGTGGTCGTAGCTGATCGAGCCTATGGCGTTGTAGCGTCGCAAATCGTACTTGTAGGGGGCGTAGCTACCATGCCAGGCCACCACGTCCAGCGGCGAATGGCCGATGTCGGCGCGCCAGAGACGGCCGCCGAACTTGGCCACCAGCTCGAAGCGGCCTTCGCGGTCTTCATAGCTCGCGCAGGGGGTCAGGAAGTCGCGCGGGTTGGCCAGGCCGTTCGAGCCGATCACGCCCAGGTCGGGCAGGCGCAGCAGGGCGCCGAAGTTCTCGCAGATATAGCCGCGTGCCTCGCCGTCGGGCAGCGACACCTGGAAGCGGCAGCCGCGTGGCACGACCGCGATCTCCTGCGGCTCCAGGTCGATCACGCCCATCTCGGTGGCGATGCGCAGGCGCCCTTGCTGGGGCACGATCAGCAGTTCGCCGTCGGCGCTGTAGAAGTAGCGGTCCTGCATGGAGCGGTTGGCGGCGTACAGGTGGATGGCGCAGCCCTGCATGGCATCGGCCGATCCGTTGCCCGCCATGGTGACCCAGCCGTCGACGAAATCGGTAAGCGCCTGCGGCATGGGTAGCGGATCCCAGCGCAACTGATTGGGCGAGGTGGGCGGCACCTGGCCGAAGTCGCCCACCAGGCGCGGACTTTCCATGGGCTCGAAGGGCAGGTGCACCGCGGCGGGCCGGATCCGGTACAGCCACGAGCGGCGGTTGTGGCTGCGCGGCGCGGTGAAGGCCGTGCCGGACAGTTGCTCGGCATACAGCCCGTAGGGCGCGCGCTGCGGGGAGTTGCGTCCCACGGGCAGGGCGCCGGGCAGGGCTTCGGTGGCGAATTCATTGCCGAAGCCCGACATGTAGCCGGTGCTGGCGGCAGTTTCGGCGGGGTGAGGGGTCGTGGTCATGATCGTCTTCGGGTAAGGATCAAAATTTACGTAGAAAGTAACGTATTTACGTTAAGCGTAATTTTTGTTGGTTGCGGCGTCAAGTAATTACGCCATGAGTGCTAGGATTACGTTAAACGTAATCTTGCGAGGGGGCGGCGTGGCCACCAAGGGAAGCAGGGACGCGGGCGAGGACGAGACGTCCGCGCGCGGCGGCAGTGGGGTGCAGGCGCTGGAAACGGGCCTGACGGTGCTCGACGCCTTCGCCGACGTCATCCGCCCCATGATGCTCAAGGAAATCGCCCTGGCAGCCGGCATGCATCCGGCCAAGGTGCACCGCTACCTGGCGAGCTTCGTCAAGCGCGGCTACGTGGAACAGGACGCGCAGGGGCGCTACAGCCTGGGGCGCGGGGCGCTGCGTATCGGCCTGGCCAGCCTGGCCTCGTTGGACGCCGTCCGGCTGGCCACGCCGCTGCTGGACGAACTCAGCAACGCGCTGGGCGAGACCGTGCTGGCGGCGGTCTGGGGCAACCGCGGTCCCACCGTGGTGCAATGGCGCGACTCGCCCCGGCCGGTCATGGTGAACGTGCGCCCCGGCTCGGTCCTGCCGCTGCTGTCGTCGGCCACCGGACGCGTGTTCGCCGCCTTCATGGAGCCGCCGCTGACGGCCGCGCTGGTCGACGAAGAACTGAAGGAGCGCGCGGCCGAGGGCGCGTATCCCTCGAACGTCCGCGACATGAAGGAACTGCTGGATGGCGTGCGCGCGCTGCATCTGGGCCGCGTCACCGGCGACGTCCTGCCCGGCGTGGACTCGGTCAGCTCGCCCGTCTTCGACTACGACTCGCGCATGGTGCTGGCCATCACCGCCCTGGGCAACAGCGCTCGTTTCGACTCCGACCCCGCCGGCCCCATCGCCACCGCCGTCCGCCAGGCCGCCGAAACCCTGTCCCATCGCCTGGGGTATCCCGGCGGCCCCACGGCCCCATAAGAAAAAAGCCGCTCCGAAGAGCGGCAAATGACTGCACCCAACACTTGGAGCGGTCAATACTCTACGGGTAGGAGGATTTCGCCGCGGATGCCGGCTCCGTCATTGATCACCACCCGCAGCGTCTTGGCCTTGCCGTCGGCCTTGGCGCGGTAGGTGATGATGTAGCCGCCGGCCGCGACTTCAGCGATGGGCAGGTCGACCAGGCTGAACGCCCCCCGGTTCCATTCGAAGTAGGCGCCGCCCGTGCCTGCGGTGCCAGCGAATATCTTCATGTCGGTGTGGATGCCCGGGTTGCTGAGGACGGGGGATACCACGTGTACGACGGCCTTGCCCTTGAGCTTGGTGATGAGGTCGGCTGCCATGGGCGGGATCCAGCGTCCGCTGATGTTGGCTTCGCTATAGCTGCTGCCGTTGTGCGACTCGACGTCGGTGACGACGATCAGCACTCGCTGGGCGCCGGTCCGCCACGGCGTCTTGTCGAATGCGAACTGCAGGGCACCGACCGCGTTCTCGGGGCCGTCCCCGCCGCCCGAGGCGATTTCCTCGCTGATGAATTGCTTGAACTTGGTGAAGTCGGTGGTAGGCGCGAAGACTTGCCGTTCATTGGAGTCGAAGGCCGGCGGCGTGGTGCTGCCGGTGCCGATGCGCGTGGAGCCCGCGGCCTTGGTGTCGAAGGCATCGCCGAAGGTGACCGCGCCCAATTGAACGTCCAGCCCGCTCTTGCCGAGGAAGTCGGCGAACTCGATGATGGACGACTGCACGCTGTTCAACGCGCTGCTCATGCTGCCTGTCGTGTCGAACACGAACACGACGTCGGCCTTGGCCCGGGTGGAGTCCTCGCCGATGCGGCGCACGGTGTGGCCCTTGACGATGCCTCCCTCGACCACGACGAAGTCCTCGGCATCCAGGTCAGGCACGGCCGCGCGTGTCAGGTTCGCGCGGGTCGCGGCGAATTTGTTGGGCCCCGAGCGCATGGACAACTGCCGCGCCGACAGGGTCGTGGCGGTGGGCGCAGCGAAGCCCGCGACGTTGATGTCGTACAGGCCGCTGCCGTCGGTCTTGGCGGCGATGGAGGCGGCTGCCGTGATGGTCGGGTCGGTGATCGTCGCGGGCGGCTTGGCCGTGCTGTCGGCATAGGGATCGGGGGGAGGGGGCGGGGTGGTGCCGCCACCGCCTCCACCGCCGCCGCTCGATGTGACCGCGCCGTCGCCGCCACAGCCCGCGAGCAATCCCGCGACCAGCAGCGCCATCAATCCATTCCTGGAAAATAGTTTCATTGTCGTGCTCCCTTATGTTCCCCCCCAGGGGGCGCATGGCATGAATGCGCGGCGCGCGGACCATCCTGATGAAAGAGGGTGGGCCGTGCGACGCGGACTGGTGTTGAACCGGGGTCCGGGTCGGATCAGAGGTTCGTGCAGGGGATGGTAGGGAGGAACCGCGGGCCGCTGAATATGGCAAACGGCGGGCCGGAACTAGGCCGAAAGGAGGAGGGGAGCCGCGCCTCGGGCGTGGGCGCAGCGAGGGGGATCAGGCGATTTCGTAGTCGACCATGCAGCCCGAGCTGAGGTAGCGGTCCATCCTGGCGCGCGTCTCCATGTGGACGGGATGGGCGTGATAGGCCTGCAACGCGTCGCGGTCGGAGAACACCGTGTAGACCACGACGTCCAGCGCCTTGCTGGACGTGCTGAAGTTCAGTCCGGCTTCGGACTCGAGCAGGCCGGGAATGCGGCCGCGCTGGGCCGCGATGGTTTCGCGGATGACGGCGAAGACGGATTCGCGGGTCTCGCCTTCCTCGAGTTTCAGGCGCCACATGGCGATGTGCTTGATCATGGGGGTCCTTGGTGCGGGTTGAAAGCCGTGGCCGTGCCTAGCGCGCCGCTAGCCGCCACAGCGCGGTGGTCTCGGCGGCCCGGGCCGAGTGCAGGGGATCGTTGCCGTCCTGCGCCTTGGGATGCCGGGGGCGGGTCTCGATCCGGTCGATCACGCGCAGGCCGGCGTCTTCCACCAGCGCCAGCAGTTCGTTCCGGGAACGCAGGCCCAGGTGTTCGGCCAGGTCCGACAGGATCAGCCAGCCTTCGCCCTTGGGCGCCAGATGCTCGGCCAGTCCGGCCAGGAAGCCGCGCAGCATGCGGCTGTCGGGATCGAAGACCGCGCGGTCCAGGCTGGAGTGGGCGGCTCCGGGTAGCCACGGCGGGTTGCAGACGATGAGCTGCGCGCGGCCCGCGGGGAAGAGGTCGGTCGCTTCGATGCGGACGCGATTCGACAGGCCGAGCCGGTCGACGTTCTCGCGCGCGCAGGCCAGCGCGTGGGGGTCGGTATCGGTCGCCACGATGCGGCGCACGCCGCGCCGGGCCAGCAGGGCGGCCAGCACGCCGGTGCCGGTGCCGATGTCGAAGGCGGTGTCCTGTCCGGGCAGCGGCGCCTTGGCCACCAGTTCCACGTATTCGCCGCGTATCGGCGAGAAGACCCCGTGCTGGGGATGGATGCGGGCGTCGAGCGCCGCCACGGGCACGCCTTTCTTGCGCCATTCGTGGGCGCCGATCACGCCCTGCAGTTCGCGCAGCGAGACCACCGCGTCGCGGCCGATGTGACCGTAGGCCTCCTGGCAGGCCTGCCGCACGTCGGGCGCCCGGCGCAGCGGAATGCCGAAGTCGGCATCCAGGGGCACCAGCAGCATGCCCAGCACGCGCGCGCGCTGCAACTGCGCCTGGCGGTACAGGTGGAAGGTCTGGGTAATCGTGGTGCCGGGCTTGAACGGCCGGCGATCCACCCGCCGCGCCATGGCCTGCAGCAGCAGGCGGGCGTTCTGGAAGTCGCCTTGCCACAGCAGCGCCGTGCCTTCGCAGGCCAGGCGGTAGGCCTGGTCGGCCGGCATGCGGTCGTCGGCCGTCGCCACGCGCCGAGGGGGCGGATGCCCACCAGCCGACAGCCATGCCGCCTCGCGGGGTTCGGGATCGTTCCAGTGCAGGATGTCGTCGGCAGTCGTCACGGTGGGGAAAAGGCAAGGGCGAAGGGGGCCGAGTCTACTCCATCGGCGCGGCCCGGCGCCGCCAGACGGTGGCGAGCCAGGGCTGCTGGGCGCGCGGCAGGCCGGCGGGCCGGTAGTAGTGCTCGAGTTCGTCGAAGCCGGCGGCGTCCAGGTAGCGGCGCCAGTGCTCCAGGTCATGGTAGACCCCGTAGCGGCCCCGGTTCCAGCCTTCTTCGTTGTTGCCGCGCGGGTTGGAGCAGAACAGCGCGCCGCCGGGCTTGAGCGTGGCGTGCAGCGCCGCCAGCACGCGCGGCAGGTCCTGGCTGGGAATGTGGAACATCGAGGCGTTGGCGAAGATGCCGTCGAAGCGGTGGGCCGGCAGTTCCAGCGCCAGGAAGTCCTGGCACCACACCTCGCAGCCGCTGTGCGCCCGCGCCATGGCGGCGAAGGACGGCGAGCCGTCCAGGCCCACGGCCTCGTGGCCGCGTTCGCGGAAGGCCTTCAGGTCGCGGCCCGGGCCGCAGCCGAAGTCCAGGATGGACAGCGGCGCGGGCGCGGCGAGGTGCCGCAGCAGCGCGTCGATGTTCTGCCCGACGTCGTGGCCGCGCGTGCCTTCCCAGAAGGCGGCGGCGTTCTGTTCGTAGTAGTCCAGCGTGGGGGCGGAAAGCTCGCGGTGGGGGTCGGTCATGGGTTCGGTGGGGTGGGCCGTGCGGGTTATGATCCAGGGCCTACGTATCGTTTCTTGTTGCGGAGACCTGCCTGATGCCTGCGTTCGACTACGACCTTATCACCATTGGCGCCGGTTCGGGCGGCGTGGCCGGCTCGCGCCGGGCCGCGTCGTACGGGGCGCGCGTGGCGATCTGCGAGGACAACCGGGTGGGCGGTACCTGCGTCATCCGCGGTTGTGTGCCCAAGAAGCTGCTGATGTACGGGTCGCAGTTCGCCGATGCTTTCCAGGATGCCGCAGGCTACGGCTGGAGCGTCCCGGAAGCGAGCCTGGACTGGGGCGCGCTGGTGGCCGCCAAGAACCGCGAGATCGACCGCCTGGAAGGCATCTACCGCCGGATGCTGGACCAGGCCGGCGTGGCGCTGATCGAGGGCCGGGCCGTGGTGGTGGATCCGCACACGGTCGAGGTCGCCGGCAAGCGCCATACGGCCGAGCGCATCATGGTCGCCACCGGCGGCCATCCCGTGCTGCCCGAGATCCCCGGCATCGAACTGGCGATCACCTCCAACGAGGCGCTGTCGCTGGACAAGCTGCCCGGCGACGTGCTGATCGTGGGCGGCGGCTACATCGCGCTGGAGTTCGCGGGCATCTTCCGCGGCGCCGGCGCGCGCGTGACCCTGGCCATCCGGCGCGACCAGGTGCTGGGAGGGTTCGACCAGGACGTCCGCCAGACGGTGGCCGAAGGGCTGCAGCGGCGCGGCGTCGTCATTCGCCCGCACACCCGCGTGGCGGGGCTGGCGCGGCGCGACGGCCGCATCGCCGTGCAGATCGACGGCGGCGAAGTCTTGATGGTCGACCAGGTGATGATGGCCACGGGCCGCGCGCCCAACACCCGCGGACTCGGGCTCGAGGCCTGCGGCGTGGCGCTGGGCGAGCAGGGCGAGATCAAGGTGGACGGGCAGTCGCGCACCAGCGTGCCCGGCATCTACGCCGTGGGCGACGTGACCGACCGCGTGAACCTGACGCCCTGGGCGATCGCCGAAGGGCGGGCCCTGGCCGAGACGCTCTACAACAACAACCCCATGCAGGCCGATGCCGAGAACGTGCCCGCGGCGGTGTTCAGCCAGCCGCCGGTGGCCACGGTCGGCTTGTCGGAAGAGGACGCGCACAAGCGCTACGGCAACGTCCGCGTCTATCGTTCGCGCTTCCGGCCGATGAAGAACACGCTGTCGGGACGCGACGAGCAGACCATGATGAAGCTGGTCGTGGACGACGCGAGCGACCGGGTGGTGGGCTGCCACATGGTCGGCCCCGATGGCCCCGAGATCATCCAGGGCCTGGCCATCGCGATGAAATGCGGCGCCACCAAGCGGCAGTTCGACCAGACCATAGGCTTGCACCCGACGGCGGCCGAGGAGTTCGTCACCATGCGCGATCCGGTCGGCGCCTGAGGAAGGAAAAGATGAACATGTCCGCTTCCGCCTCGTCCAGCCTGGACGCTCCGCTGATCGTCACGGTGGCGCCCAACGGCGCCTACAAGAAGATCGCCGACCATGCCGCGGTGCCGGTCACGCCCGGCCAACTGGCCGAGACCGCCAAGCTGTGCCTGGACGCCGGCGCCTCCATGCTGCACATGCATGTGCGCAAGGCCGACCAGTCGCACAGCCTGGAGCCCGACGCCTATCTTGCCGCCACGCGCGCGGTGCGCCAGGCGGTGGGCAACGAACTGGTGGTGCAGATCACGACTGAAGCCGCGGGCGTGTACGCCCCCGACGAACAGGTCGCGGCGGTGATGGCCGTCAAGCCCGAGGCCGTGTCCGTGGGGCTGCGCGAGATCGCCCTGGGCCCGCAGGCCGATGCCCGCGTCGCCTCGCTGTTTTCCTGGCTGGCCCGGGAAAGGGTGATGACCCAGGTCATCCTGTACGACACCGGCGACGTCGAACGCTGGCAGGCCTATCGCCGCCAGGGCGTGGTGCCCGATGCGCCGTGGTTCCTGTTGTTCGTGCTGGGACGCTACAGCGCCGGCCAGACTTCGTCGCCGTCCGACCTGCTGCCTTTCCTGGCCATCCACGACCACGCCTATCCGTGGGCCATGTGCGCCTTCGGCCGCCACGAGCACGCCTGTGCCGGCGCGGCCGCCGCGCTGGGCGGCCATGCGCGTGTCGGCTTCGAGAACAACCTGTCCCTGCGCGACGGATCCATCGCGCCCGACAATGCCGCGCTGGTGCGCCAGGTGGCCGAGGTCGCCGGCGCGCTGGGGCGCAGGCTGGCGACCGCGGACCAGGTGCGCGCGCTGTTCCTGGGCGACGAGCGCTAGGACGACATTCGTGTTCTTGACCCGGTCTTGTCCGGGGCGCCGGGGCCGGGCGGCCGGGGGGCGCAGCGAAGCCGGTCCAGCTGCGCGGGACTTCCCGGAGTTGGCGCGGTTGGCGGGGCGGGCGTGAACTCGCGCGGGAATAGCCCCCCGGGGCTATTCCTACTGCCGTGCTCAAACATGCACGCCCTTGCTTCCCCGCCAACCGCGCCAACTCCGGCGGCTCCGAATGCGCCCCCCGGCCGCCCGGCCCCGGCGCCCCGGACAAGACCTGCACCGTTAGGCACCTAGATCAATACACTTTTCAGTGCTGCCGTCTTGTTGAATAGGATGGAGACCCGTCGCCCCGCCTCACCAACAGAGGACGGTTCAAGAACCCAACCCTGCTCGACGCCACCCTTAGCCATCCGGATACCCTGAATGCCGATTCATGGCTAGGACCCGCGCCCGCCGGATCAATCCAGGCGGATGTCCGCGGCGCGCACGATGTCCCCCCACTTCGCGGCTTCGGCGCTGCGGTACTTGGCGAAGTCCGCGGGCGTGCCGCCCAGCGGTTCGGTGCCCGAGGTCGCCAGTTCCTGCTTGTACTCCGCGCTGGACAGAATCTTGTTCACCGCCTTGTTCAGCGTGTCCACCGTGGCGGCCGGCGTGGATGCCGGGGCCACCAGGCCGAACCATGCCTCGGAGGTGAAGCCCGGCAGAGTCTCGGCCACCGCGGGTATGTCCTCCATGCCCTTCACGCGCTTGGGCGAGGCCACGCCCAGCGCCCGCATCTTGCCGCCCTTGACGAAGGGCAGCGTGCTGGGCGAATTGTCGAACATCACCTGCACCACGCCGCCCATCAGATCGGTCGCCGCCGGCGCGCTGCCGCGGTAGGGAATGTGCTGGATGCCGATGCCGGCCTGAGTCTTCAGGAGCTCCATCGTGAGATGGCTGGTGGTGCCGTTGCCCTGCGACCCGTAGGACAGCTTGCCCGGATGCTTGCGCGCGTAGTCCACCAGTTCGGCCACCGTCTTGAACGGCGCGGACGGGTTGGCCACCAGCATGATGGGCACCGCCGCCACCAGGGCGACCGGGGCGAAGCTGGTGGCCGGGTCGTAGCCGGGGTTCTTGTACAGGTGCTGGTTGATGCTGAGCGGGCCGGCGGTGGACAGCAGCAGCGTGTAGCCGTCCGGCTGGGCGCGGGCCACGGCCTGCGCGCCGATGTTGCCGCCCGCGCCGGGACGGTTCTCGACGACCACCGTCTGCCTGAGTTCCGTTCCCAGGCGGGCCGCCAGCGACCGGGCGATGATGTCCGTCGTGCCGCCCGGGGGGAAGGGCACGACGAAGGTGATGGGTTTCTCGGGATAGCCGGCGTGGGCGGATGCGCCGGCGGCGAGCATGGCCGCGGCCAGCAGGAAGCGCGGGTTCAAGGGCATGGGAGTCTCCTGGATCTTTGTGGTGGGGAAGGGGGGCGGATTACGCCTGGCGAGGCAGCGGCTCGAAGCCGTACAGCGCCTGCGGGTTGTCGACCAGCATCCGGTGGCGGTCGGCCGCGTCGGGCACCCAGAGCGGGATGAGGTCGACCAGGTCGCCGTCGTTGGGCATGGGGCCGGTGTGGATGGGGTGGGGCCAGTTGCTGCCCCAGATCATGCGGTCGGGACGGGCGGCCACCACGCGGTGGATCATCGGCAGCATGTCGGCGTGCGGGTAGGGCTCGCTGGACAACCGGTACAGGCTGGCCAGCTTGATCCAGCAGCGGCCGGTGTCCAGCAGCGACATCACCGTGGCGAAGGCCGTCGAGTCCAGGCCCTCGTCCGCGCGGATGCGCGCCAGATGGTCCAGCACGTAGTGGCAGCGCAACCCGCGCAGCCGGTCGGCCACGGCCACCAGTTCCTCCGAGCGGTGGAAATGCAGCAGCAGGTGCCAGCCCATTTCTTCGGCCTCGGCGGCCAGCGCTTCCAACTGGTCGAAGCCCACGCCGCCCGAGACGACGGTGGACATGCGAAAGCCCCGCACGCCCTTGGCATGCAGCGCCTCGCGCTCGCGCAGCGGCGTGCCGGGCGGCAGCACGGCGATGCCCTTGATGCGGGGGCCCAGCCGTTCCATGGCGTCCAGCATCGCGGCGTTGTCGGTGCCATGGGCACCGCCCTGGACCAGCACGCCGCGGTCGAATCCCAGCGTGGCCAGCATGTCGCGGTACTGGTCGGCCGTGCAGTCCTCCGGCGTGTAGCTGCGTTCGGGCGAGAACGGGAAGCGGTCGCGCGGACCGAAGATGTGGGCGTGGCAGTCGCAGGCGCCGGGAGGAACGGCGAAGGCGGGCGCGCGGGTATCGCGGTCCGGGCCGGGGCAGGCTTGCATGGCGGGCTCCTTGTTCAGGCCTGGGCGGCCAGCTCGCGCTCGCGTTCGGCGATGCGTATCAGCATCTCGGCGCCGCGGTTGGCGGCCGAGACACCCCGGAAGACGAAGGCCAGGTTCACCACGGCCTGCATCTCGTGCCAACTGGCGCCGGCCCGACGCGCGGCCACGCCGTGGATGACGGCGGCATCGCTCAGTTCGGCCACCAGCATGGCGAAGATCAGCAACTGCACCTGCTTGTCGTCGAAGTGGGCGGTGTCCAAGGCATGGGCCCGGACCTTCTCCTGCAATTCCACCATGAGCGGGTCCAGCGCGCCGGTCACGTCGAGCCGGGCTTCGACCCGCGGGGGCAGGAAGCCGGCCATCTGGCGGTAGCCGGCGGCGCGGTCTTCCTTGGTGGCGAGGGGGTCGGCATAGGGGCCGAAGGTCTGCTGGACGAAAGCCGGATCGGGGCGCGAACGCGTCATGAGGTCTCCTTGATCGATTTAAATATAGTAATCGATTATTTTTTAACTCTTCAATTTTTTGTTTAAATCGATAATTTCTGCGAAGCAGGGTGGAAGCCGCTAGAATGCGCGTTGCGCACACGCGCTCCTATTCCGAGTTCCAGCATGACCACATTGACCGATACGCCTTCCGCAAGCGGACCCACGCTGTCCACCACCCTGGTCGAGGCCCTGCGGGGGTCGATTCTTGGCGGCACGCTGCTGCCCGGCAGCAAGCTCCGGCTGGACGAATTGCGGGAGCAGTACGACGTCAGCCTGAGCCCCCTGCGCGAGGCCCTGACGCGGCTGGTGTCCGACGGGCTGATCGTGACCAACGACAAGAAGGGCTACCGGGTGGCGCCCGTATCGGCGGACGACTTCCGGGAAGTCACGGCCTTGCGGATGAACCTGGAGGTGATGGCCCTGGGCGAGTCCATCCGGCGCGGCGACGAACATTGGGAGGACGCCCTGGTCGCGGCCTACCACCGCCTGAGCCGGCTGGAAGCGGCGGACCGCAGCGGCGACAAGCTGCCGGCCTGGGAGAAGGCGCACCGCACCTTCCACATCACCCTGTTCTCGGCCTGTGGCATGCCGCTGCTGCTGCGCTTCTGCAATACGCTGCATGACCTGAGCGATCGCTATCGCCGCCTGTTCCTGGCCAGCAATTCGCCCGACCGCAACGTGCCGGCCGAACACGAGGCCATCTACCAGGCCGCGCTGGGCCGCAACGCCGAGCTGGCGTGCGACATCCTGCGGCAGCACCTGTCGCGCACGGGAACGAATCTGTTGAGCGTGCTGCCGGACGGGGAGTCCGGCACGGCCGGTCGCTGACCGCGTCAGCCGGCGGGCGGGTAGCCGCGGCTGCCGAGCAGCGAGGACAGGTCGCGCGCGGCCTCGAGGATGACCTGTTCCGTGCGTGCGCGTGAATCGGCATCGGCGCCGAATGCGGTTTCCGGGCCCGCCACGCTGATGGCCGCGGCGGCTTCGCCCAGCGCCCCGAACACGGGCGCGGCGCACGAGTTGATGCCTTGTTCGAAGCCCGAGAAGCTCCAGGCGCAGCCGCGTTCGCGGTCCGCCGCCAACTGCGCGCGCAGCTTGCCGGCCTGGGTCGACGCCGCGGGATCCGCTTCCAGCAGCGCATCCAGGGTGGCCGGCGGCTGCCAGGCCAGCAGCATGCGGCCCGGCGTGGTCAGGTGGGCGGCGACGCGGCTGCCGACGCGCACGCTGCTGATCAGGCCGGCCTCGGGCATGTCGCGCAGCAGGTAGACGACATGGCCGCCGTCCAGCGCGGCCAGGTAGGCGGAGACGTTCAACTGGCGCCGCACGTCGGCCAGCACCCGGCGGCCCAGGTCCAGCATGTCGTTGGCCGCGGTGGCGGCGGTGGCCAGCTTCAGGAAGGGCAGGCCGATGCGGTGCCCGCCCTGGGGCAGGGCTTCGAGCACCCCTTCGTGTTCCAGCGTGGCGATCAGCCGCATGACCGTGACGCGGTTGACGTCGATGCTGCGGCCGACCTCGCTCAGGTTGGACGTGCTGCCGCCGTCGACCACGTAGCGCAGCAGCCGGAACGCCCTGACCACCGGCGAGACCAGGGCGCCGGGCTTGCCGGCGGATTCGTCGCCGTCCAGGGGTTCTACGGAAAATGACATGGAAGATCAGGCCAGGGGCACGGTCCAGGCATTGTATTCGTACACCCAGTCGGCATTGCCGCCTTCCTTGAGCCAGTTGTTGCCGCGCGAGCCGATCTGGACGCGGGCGGTGCGGTCGTGGCGGGCGGCTTCGTAGCGCTTGAGGGCCTGGGCGGGCGCCTCGGGCGTGTCCGCCAGGTAGCGGGCCAGCACCACGGCATCCTCGATCGCCATGCCGGCGCCCTGGGCCATGAAGGGCATCATCGGGTGGCAGGCGTCGCCCAGCAGGGTGACGTTGCCGCGCGACCACGAGGGCAGCGGGTCGCGCACGTACAGCGCGGACTTCAGCACCGTGTCGCAGGCCGCGAGCAATGCCCGCGCCTCGGGATGGAAATCGGAATAGGACGCGCGCAATTCTTCGACGCTGCCCGGCATGGTCCACGACTCGTGGCGCCAGCTGTCCTGGGGCGTGGTGGCGAAGATGAAGATGTCGCGGCCCAGGTTGAGCGGGAAGGTGACGATCTGCGTTTCCGGATTGGGGCCCCACCACTTGGTGAAGGCGCCCAGGTTGGGCACGCCGTCCAGGCGCGAGGCCGGCACCACGGCGCGGTAGGCCACCACGCCGGTGAAGTCGGGGTATTCGTCGCCCAGCAGGTGCTTGCGGACCGTGGAGTGGATGCCGTCCGCGCCGACCAGCACGTCCACGCGCTGGGACGTGCCGTCCTCGAAGCGCACGGTGATGCCGTCCGCGCCTTCGTCGATGCCCACGGTGCGCTTGCCGAGGTGGATGGTCGCGGCGGGCACGGCCTGTTCCAGCGCGGCCAGCAGGTCGGCCCGGTGCATGGTCAGCTGGGGCGCGCCGTAGCGCGTCTCGGCGGCCTGCGACATTTCCAGGCGCGAGGTTTCCTCGCCCGTGTCCCAGGTGCGGCTGATGCGGTGGGTGGGGCGGGCCGCGGTTTTGCGCAGTTCGTCGCCCACGCCCAGCCCGTCCAGCGCCAGCACGGCGTTGGGGGTGAGGTTGATGTCGGCGCCGACGCGCGCGAACTTGGGGGCCTGTTCGAAAACCACCGATTCCAGGCCGAGCTTGCGCAGGGCGATCGCCGCTGCCAGCCCGCCTATGCCTGCGCCGCTGATACCGATGAGGGGCGATGCCATGGAACTTCTCCTGTGCCGTGCTGGGGGTTGTACAAAAATGAACGATAAGTTCAAAAAATTCTAGAGAGACGGCAACGGGATGTCAATGGGAAAAACACCTGGATGCGACCAGGGAAGGCGGGGAGCGAAGGCGGCGCTGTGACGAGGAAACAACTTGAGACGGGCCCGGGCGCCCGCGCGCGCGGTCGATGGTACAGTCCTGCCAAAACAAGGCTGGTGTCATGTCTGAGAGCGGATCGCATTCCCGGGCCAGGGCGGCCCACGTCGTCACTTTTTCCGGAATGGCCGCCGGGCCGCTTCCTCGACCCGCCCGGTGACGAGGCCGGGCATGAGATCCTGTCTGCTGGCCCTGTGCTGGCTGTTCCTCCTGGCCGGGCCGGCGCGCGCGGACGAACGCATCCTCGAATTCTTCAGCGACATCAAGGTCGAACGCAGCGGCGACCTCCTGGTGACCGAAAACCTGCGCGTTCGCTCCGAAGGCAAGCAGATCAAGCATGGCCTGCAGCGCGATTTCGCGCGGCTGTACCGGCGCGCCGACGGCAGCCGCTCGGCGGCCGGGCTGGACGTCGTCTCGGTGCGGCGCGACGGCCGGGCCGAGCCTTTCGTCTCGTCGCGACTGCGCGACGGCGTGCGGATTTCCACCGGCCGGTCGGACGTGGTGTTCCGTCCCGGCGAATACCAATACACATTGATCTATCGCGTCACACGGCAGCTGCAGGCGGCCGGCGGCGAAGACCGGCTCGCCTGGGACGTGACGGGCCGGGATTGGTCCCTGCCCATCGACCGGGTACGCGTACGCGTCGTGCTGCCGTCGGACGAGCCGGTCCGGCAGGCCGCCGTGGCGGGCGAGGGCGCAGGTGTGCCGGGACGGGTCCAGGAAAAGGAAGCCGGACGCGTGGTGTTCGTGTCGACCCGCGTACTGGCGCCGGGCGAAAGCATGACGGTCGAGATGGGATGGCCGGCGGGCGAGGTACGGCGGCCCGGGCCGCTCAAGGCCTGGTGGTACGGCGTGCAGGACCATGCCGAATTCTGGGTCGCCAGCGTGGGGGTCGCGCTCCTGCTGCTGTATTACCTGGCCGCCGCCGCGCAGGCTTGGCGGCTGGGCCGGCACGACAGGACGCCGCAGGCCGATCCGCCGGAGGGTCTGTCGGCGCCCGCCCTGCGCTATGTGTACCGCAGGGGCTATGACCGCTGGGCCTTCCTGTCCGGCATGATGGAATTGCTGGCCCGCCGTTCGGTGCAGGTGCTGGAGCGGGCCGACGGACGCTATCTCGAACGCCTGCCCAACCAGACCGGCGGCGACGCTCGCCACGATCCGCTGCTGAATGCCATGCTGGGCCGTTTCTTCGCGGGCGGCCGCACGCTGCTGCGCCTGGACGGGCTGTACCGGCGCTGCTACGACGAAGCGCAGGGCGGCCAGCGCGAATGGCTGGACGAGGCCTATGCGCGTTCGCTGTTCGTGGCCTACGGCGATCATGCCCGCAAGGGGGCCTATCTCTGGATCGCCATGACGGTGGCCCTGGTCGGGCTGGCCATCGTGCGCGAGGGCAGCCCGCTGTCGTGGGCCGCGTGGGGCATCCTGCTGCCGCTGCCGGCGGTGCCGGCCTGGTTCGCGGTCTATGCGCAGTGGCGGGCGGGGGCGACCAGCCTGGCGAGCCGCGCCGTGTTGAGCGTGCTGGGGCTGCTGTGCCTGGCGGGTGGGCTGGCGGTGCTGGCCACGCATGTGGAGTCGGCCAGGCTGCTGCTGATCGGGCTGGCGCCGCTGGCTTCGCTGGTACTGGTGTGCGCGGGCTTTCTCGGCCTGCGCGGCTATACCGCGCAGGGGCGGGCGCTGCGGGCGCGGATAGACGGTTTCCGCAGGTTTCTCGCCCGTCCGCCGGTTGTCGCGCCGGCCGATGCCGAAAGCGCGCTGGCCCGCTACGAACGCTACCTGCCGTACGCGCTGGCCTTGGGCGTGGATCGCCGTTGGGCGGCCGCGCACGCCGCGCAGGCACGCAGCGCCGCCTCGGCGGCGCGGGTGGACATGCAGGCCCGCTATGGCGGCGTCCACGACCCGCTGGTCCGGCCGCGCGCGGTGATGCGCACGCTGGACCGCTGGGCGGCCAAGGCCTCGCCGGTTCGCGCGCCGCGGACATCGCGCGGCGGGGGCGTGGAAGAGGCCGGCGAAGGCCCGCGCTAAAATCGGGCAAACACGGAGCTCATCGCATGGCAATCACCCTCAAGTCCCCGCAGGAAATCGAAGCGATGCGCGTGGCGGGCGGCATGGCGGCCGAGGTCCTGGAGATGATAGGCGAGTATGTCCAGCCCGGCGTCTCGACCGAGGAACTCGACCGCCGCTGCTACGAATACATCACCCGGGTCCAGAAGGCCATTCCGGCCAACGTCGGCTATCACGGCTTTCCCAAGACGCTCTGCACGTCCATCAACGGCGTGGTCTGCCATGGCATTCCCAAACCCGAGGACGTGCTGCGCGACGGCGACATCATCAACATCGACGTCACCGTGATCCACGACGGCTGGCATGGCGACACGAGCCGGATGTTCTATGCCGGCAAGCCGTCGCAGGAGGCCGAGCGCCTGGTCGGCGTCACGTTGGAAAGCATGCTGCGCGGCATCGCCGCGGTGCGGCCGGGCGCGACCCTGGGCGACGTGGGCGCGGCCATCCAGACCTACGCCGAAGACGCCGGTTTTTCGGTGGTGCGCGATTTCTGCGGCCACGGCATCGGCCGCAAGTACCACGAGGCGCCGCAGGTGCTGCACTACGGCCGGCCCAACAGCGGCCTGCGCCTGAAGAAGGGCATGGTGTTCACCATCGAGCCCATGCTCAACGCCGGGCGCCAGGAGGTGGAGGTGCTGGACGACGACTGGACGGTGGTGACCGTGGACGGTTCGTGGTCCGCGCAGTGGGAACACATGGTGGCCGTGACCGACGACGGCTACGATATCCTGACCGCCTGGCCGAACCGCGGCTGACGCCTTCGCCCCAACACGTCTTCGCTTCAAGTTTCCCCAGTCATTTTCCTGTCCTGCCGGTCGTATCCATGCCGTCCTCCGCTTCTGTTTCCCGTCCCGACGCCCACAGCCCCCTGGCACAGTGGCTGGCCTATCTCGAATCCATCCACAGCCGGCCGATAGACATGGGCCTGGACCGCGTGCGAGAGGTGGCCGGGCGCCTGGGGCTGGACCTGGACGCGGTCACCATCGTGGTGGGGGGAACCAACGGCAAGGGCTCGACCTGCGCCATGCTCGAGGCCATGCTGCTGAGCGCCGGGTACAAGGTCGGGCTCTACACTTCGCCGCACCTGCTGGATTTCAACGAGCGGGCGCGCGTGAACGGCGAGTCCGCCAGCGACGCCGCGCTGACCGAACAGTTCGCCGCCGTGGACGCGGCCCGCGGCGATACCTCGCTGACCTATTTCGAGCTGACCACGTTGGCCATCCTGCGGCTGTTCGCGCAGTCGGGGCTGGACGCGGTCATCCTGGAAGTCGGGCTGGGCGGCCGCCTGGACGCGGTCAACATCGTCGACGCCGATTGCGCCATCGTGACCAGCGTGGACCTGGACCACGTCGAATGGCTGGGCGACGACCGCGAGAAGATAGGCTGGGAGAAGGCCCACATCTACCGCCCCGGCAAGCCCGCGATCTGCGCCGATCCCATGCCGCCGCAATCGCTGGTGGACTACGCCGAGGGCATAGGCGCCGATCTCTGGCGCTTCGGGCGCGACTACAACTACGCCGGCGACAAGCAGCAGTGGAACTATGGCGGCCGCAACCAGCGCCGCAATGCGCTGGCCTATCCGGCGCTGCGCGGCGCCAACCAACTGCTGAACGCCTCGGCCGCGCTGGCCGCGCTCGAGGCCCTGCGCGACCGGCTGCCGGTGCCGCAGCAGGCGGTGCGCCTGGGGCTGCTGCAGGTGCAATTGCCGGGCCGCTTCCAGATCCTGCCGGGGCAGCCCGCGGTGATCCTGGACGTGGCGCACAATCCCCACGCCGCCGCCGTGCTGGCCGACAACCTCGACAACATGGGCTTTTATCCCTACACCTACGCGGTGTTCGGGATGCTGAACGACAAGGACATCGACGGCGTCATTGCCAAGCTGGGCGACCGCATCGACCACTGGTACTGCGCCGGCCTGCCCGGGCCCCGCGGACTGAGCGGCGAGGAGCTGGCCGCGCGCTTGCGCGCGCGAGGCGTCAAGGAAGACAAGGATTCCTCGGTCCAGGCCTGCGCCGACCCCGCCGCGGCCTATGCGGCGGCGCGGGAAAGCATGGGCGAGGGTGATAGAATCCTGGTCTTCGGATCTTTCCTTACCGTGGCAGGCGTGTTGGCGTCGATGCGTGCGGCCAGGCCCGCCCGAGCGGACTGAGCCGGAGCCCCCGCAGGGGGCGGCGCAAGACCCTGCCGCCTGTTTAGCCGGACGTATCAATGGGATTGCTCGAGCGCAAGAAGAAGGCGGCCACGACCACGGCCAAATCCAGTCGCGCCGGCTATGCAGCCGGGGCCGAATCGCAGGATCCCGCCCAGGAAGCGCGCCGCCGCGCCAGGCGCCGCCTGGTAGGCGCCATCGCCCTGGTCCTGGCAGCGGTCGTCGTGCTGCCCATGGTGCTCGATTCCGAGCCGCCCATGCTTCCGGACGACATCCCCATCCAGATTCCCGATCGCAACCTGGCTCCCCCCGAACCGGTGGCCAAGCCCCCGGTGGCCGAAGCGCCCGCCGCCCCGCCTGCGGAGACGCCCGCGGCGCCTCCGGCGGCGCCGGCCCCCCGGCCCGAACCCCCGAAACCCGAGGCGCCCAAGCCCGAGCCCGCGAAGCCGCTGGCTCAGCCCGAAGCGCCCAAGCCCGCGCCCCCCAAGCCGGCGCCCAGCGACACATCCCGCGCGGATGCCGCGCGCGCCGAAGCCGCCCGGGCCCGTGCCTTGCTGGAAGGCAACGCCTCCGCGCCGGCTGCGCCCAAGCCCGACAGCAAGGGCAGCTTCGCGGTGCAGATCGCGGCGTTTTCCACCGAAGAGCGCGCCAACGACATGCGCGACCGGCTCAGCGCCGCGGGCATCAAGAGTTTCACCGAGCGCGTGAAGACCGGCAAGGGCGACGTGTTCCGCGTCCGCGTCGGCCCCTTCGCCTCGCGCGAGGCCGCGGATGCGGCCCGGGCGCGCGTCAGTTCGGCCGGTTTCAGTAGTTCCATCGTGCCGCTGTGACCAATTTCGACTACGGCGTCCTGCTGATCCTGGGCGCGTCGGTGGTGATCGGTCTGTTTCGTGGCCTGGTGAAGGAAGTCCTGTCGTTGATCGCTTATGTCGCCGCGTTCGTGGTGGCGGTCCGCTACGGGCCGCTGGCCTACGAGTGGCTGGCGGGCTTTATCGAGAATTCGGGCTTGCGCGCGATCGTGGCCTACGCGGGCGTGTTCATCGCCGTGCTGCTGGCGGTCGGGCTGGTCAACGTGGCGCTGGGGCTGCTGCTCAAGGCCACCGGCCTGTCGCTGGCCGATCGTGGCCTCGGTGCCGTGTTCGGCCTGGTGCGCGGCGTGGTCATCGTGATGGTCCTGGTGGTGGCGGCGGGATTCACGCCCCTGCCCAAGGAGCCATGGTGGACCGGAGCCGTCCTGTCTCCCTACGCGGAAGAGGGCGTGCGGGCGGTCAAGCCATATGTGCCGGAACAGTTCGCGGATTGGATCCGCTATTAAGAAGTTTGTGCTGCTGATAAGAGGCTCTCATGTGTGGAATCGTCGGTGTCGTCTCGCAGGCGCCGGTTAATCAGTTGCTCTACGACAGTCTGCTGCTGCTGCAGCATCGCGGTCAGGATGCGGCGGGCATCGCCACGTCCCAGGGCAACACCTTCAATATGTACAAGGCGCATGGCCTGGTCCGCGACGTCTTCCGCACGCGCAACATGCGTTCGCTGCCCGGAAACTCGGGCATCGGCCAGGTCCGCTACCCCACCGCCGGTTCCAGCTCCAGCGCGGAAGAAGCCCAGCCGTTCTACGTCAACGCGCCGTTCGGCATCACCTTCGCCCACAACGGCAACCTGACCAATACGGAGTCGCTGCGCGAGGAACTGTTCCGCGTCGACCGCCGCCACATGAACACCAACTCCGATTCGGAAGTGTTGCTCAATGTGCTGGCGCACGAATTGCAGCGCGCCTCGAACGGCGTGTCGCTGGACGAGGACGCCATCTTCAAGGCGGTGTCGGCGGTCCACAAGCGCGTGCGCGGTGCCTACGCGGTGGTGGCCGAGATCGCCGGCTACGGCATGCTGGCCTTTCGCGACCCCTACGGCATCCGGCCCCTGTGCCTGGGCAGGGTCGAGACCGGGAGCGGCGTCGAGTGGATGGTGGCGTCCGAGTCGGTCACGCTCGAAGGCATGGGCTTCAAGTTCGAGCGCGACGTCGCGCCCGGCGAAGCCGTATTCATCGACCTCGACGGCCGCTACGCCGCGCGCCAGTGCGCCGACAATCCGCAGCTGAGCCCCTGCATCTTCGAGTACGTCTATTTCGCGCGTCCCGATTCGCTGATGGACGGTGTGTCGGTGTACAGCGCGCGCCTGCGCATGGGCGAATACCTGGCTGACAAGGTCGCGCGCAACCTGCGCCTGGGCGAGGTCGACGTGGTCATGCCCATTCCCGACTCGGCCCGGCCGGCGGCGATGCAGTTGGCCGCGCGGCTGAACCTCGACTACCGCGAGGGCTTCATCAAGAACCGCTACGTCGGCCGCACCTTCATCATGCCCGGCCAGGCGGTGCGCAAGAAGTCCGTGCGCCAGAAGCTCAACGCCATGAGCGAAGAGTTCAAGGGCAAGAACGTGCTGATCGTGGACGACTCCATCGTGCGCGGCACCACCAGCGGCGAGATCGTCGACATGGCCCGCGCCGCGGGCGCCAACAAGGTGTTCTTCGCGTCGGCGGCGCCTCCGGTGCGCTTCCCGAACGTGTACGGCATCGACATGCCCACGCGCAGCGAACTGATCGCCCACGGCCGCACCGATGACGAGATCGCCCGGGTGATCGGCGCCGATGCGCTGATCTACCAGGACCTGGCCGCCATGCGCCAGTCGATCACCGACATGAACCCGGCGCTGACCCAGTTCGAATCCTCGTGTTTCGACGGGCATTATGTGACGGGCGACGTGACGCCGGAGTACCTGGATCACCTCGAACGCATGCGCAAGAGCCGCAGCGAGGACAGCAGCGCCGGCGGCCTGCGCGTCAACATGGGCTCCGCAGCGAATGAGGCGTAGCGGCTGACTTGCGGTGCCGATATAAGCGGAGGTTTTTGCCTCCGCTTTTTTTTAGATCTTTTTGGGTATATGCACATTACGAACCGGTCGTTTTATTCATAAGCCGGTCTTTGTAAGCTGCAAGCCTGGGTGCGCGCCCGCGCGGGATACGCATGCCCGCTCCGGCCCGAAGCGTCGGCGCGCTCCACCCATCGCCATTCGGCCACATCTAGAGGCTTGCCGCATGTACCAGTATCAACCCGTCGACCAGTTGCTGGTCGATCAACGCGTGGCGCAGTTCCGCGACCAGACGCGGCGTTTCCTGAACGGGCAGCTCAGCGAGGACGATTTCCGCACGCTGCGCCTGCAGAACGGCCTGTATATCCAGCGCCATGCGCCCATGCTGCGGATCGCCGTGCCCTACGGCATGCTGGCCTCGCGCCAGCTCCGCACGCTGGCCTACATCGCGCGCAAGTGGGATCGCGGCTACGGGCATTTCAGCACCCGGCAGAACATGCAGTTCAACTGGCCCAAGCTGGAGGACGTGCCCGACATCCTGGCCGAGCTGGCCAAGGTGCAGATGCACTCGATCCAGACCAGCGGCAACGACATCCGCAACACGACCACCGACCAGTTCGCGGGCGTCGCGCCCGACGAGATCGTCGATCCCCTGGTCTGGTGCGAACTGATCCGGCAGTGGTCCACCTTCCACCCCGAGTTCGCGTTCCTGCCCCGCAAGTTCAAGATCGCCGTCAGCGGCGCGGTCACGGACCGGGCGGCGGTGGGCGTGCACGACATCGGCCTGCAGGCCGTCGAGCAGGACGGCGAGATCGGCTTTCGCGTCTGGGCGGGCGGCGGACTGGGCCGCACGCCGCTGGTGGGCCAGTTGATCAATGCCTACGTGCCCTGGCAGCATCTGCTGACCTACCTGCAGGCCATCCTGCGGGTCTACAACCTGCACGGCAGGCGCGACAACAAATTCAAGGCACGCATCAAGATCCTGGTCAAGGAACTGACGCCCCACGTGTTCGCCGAAGAGGTCGAGCGCGAGTGGCAGCATCTGAAGGATGGTCCCGAGACCGTCACCGCCGAGCGCATCCAGGCCATCGCCGACCGCTTCACGGCGACGCCTTATGCCGCTGATCCGGGCCCGGATACCTCGGCCCAGCATGCCGGCAACGATCCGGCTTTCTCGCGCTGGCTGCGGCGCAATACCCATCCCCACAAGGTCCAGGGCTATGCCGCCGTCACGCTGTCGCTCAAGCGCACCGGCGTGCCGCCCGGCGACATCACCGCCGACCAGATGGACGCGGTGGCCGACCTGGCCGACCGCTACAGCTTCGGCGAGATGCGCGTCTCGCACGAGCAGAACCTGGTGTTCACCGACGTGGCCCGGGGCCAGCTTCACGCGCTGTGGAAGGAACTCGACAAGCTCGGCCTGGCCACGCCCAACATCGGTTTCCTGACCAACATCATTGCCTGCCCGGGCGGCGACTTCTGTGCGCTGGCCAACGCGGTATCGATCCCGGTGGCCGAGGCCATCCAGCGCCGCTTCGACGACCTCGACTATTTGCACGAGATCGGCGAACTCGACCTGAACATCTCCGGCTGCATCAACTCCTGCGGGCATCACCACGTGGGCCACATCGGCATCCTGGGCGTGGACAAGGCCGGCGAGGAGTGGTACCAGGTCACGCTTGGCGGCCGCCAGAGCGGGGCCGCCAAGCCCTTGCCCGACATCGAGTCCATGCGGGGCGCGGGCGCGGCCATCGGCCGCGTCATCGGCCCGTCGTTCGCGCGCGGGGAAGTGGCCGACGTGGTCGCCACCCTGGTCGAGACCTATCTCGACCTGCGCGACAGCGATGCCGAACGCTTCATCGACGTGGTCGAGCGCGTGGGCATCGATCCCTTCAAGACCCGGGTCTACGCCGAGCGCCAGCAGGCCAAGGCCGCCCTGGCGGAGGCCGCCCATGTCTGAGCAAGCCGCCACGCTGATCCGCCATCGCGAGCTGGAAGTCGACACCTGGAAGCGTTTCGAGCCCACCGAGGCCCGGCCGCTGCCGGCCGACGACGAGGACTGGCTCGTGCCGCTGGCCGTCTGGCAGTCGGCGCGCGCCGAATTGCGCGGCCGCCGCCGGCCCGTGGGCGTGCTGCTGGGGCCGGCCGACGATCCCACCGAACTGGCCGAGGAGGGTAGGGTGGACCCCACCGGACTGGCGCTGATCGCGGTCGATTTCCCCATCTACACCGATGGCCGGGGCTATTCCATCGCCTACCTGCTGCGCACGCGGCTGGGCTGGCAGGGCGAGCTGCGGGCGGTGGGCGACGTGATGATCGACACCATCCACTACCAGGCGCGGTCGGGCTTCGACAGCTTCACGGTCAAGCACGGCCATGACCCCGAGCAGGCGCTCCGGGCCTTCGGCACCTTCACGGCGGCCTATCAGCAAAGCTACCCGGTTCCCGCCGCGTTGCAGGGCTGACCATGGGCAAAGTCTATCTGGTGGGTGCGGGCCCGGGCGCGGCGGACCTGCTGACCGTGCGCGCGGCCCGGCTGCTGGGCCAGGCCGACGTGGTCTTCCACGATGCGCTGGTCGACGGCGAGGTGCTGGCGCTGGCGCCCCAGGCCCACCTCGTGGCCGTGGGCAAGCGCTGCGGGCAGTTGTCCACGGTGCAGCAGTTCATCAACCGCCAACTGATCGACGCCGCCCGTCGGCATGGCTGCGTGGTGCGCCTGAAGGGGGGCGATCCGATGCTGTTCGGGCGCGCGCAGGAGGAAATCGCGGCCCTGGCCCAGGCCGGCATCGAGATCGAGGTGGTGCCCGGCATCAGCGCGGCCTTCGGCGCCAGCTCGGCGCTGGGCCTGTCGCTCACCCGCCGCGGCTTGAGCCGCAGCGTCGTGTTCCTGACGCCCGCCGTGGGCAGCGGCGAGCGTCCCCATGCGTGGGCGGATGCCGCCCGGGGCGCCGATACCGTGGTGCTGTACATGGCCAGCCGGCAGGCGGAAGCGATCGCCCAGGGCCTGATGGCCACGGGCATGCCGCCGGGACGCCCGGCGGTGCTGGTCGAGAATGCCAGCCTGCCGAACCAGCGGGTGCTGCCCACCACTCTGGGACGCCTGCCGGAGGCCGCGCAGGATCTGGGCGGGGGACCGGCGCTCATCATGGTGGGCGAGATCTACGCCGAACTGCTCGAGCAGGCCGCGGGCCGCCTGGAAGCGGAAACGAGGCGGACGGCTGCGGCCTGACTTCATTTCTCTTACACTTCGGTCATGTTGATCGAAGACTACGGACTCGCGCTGGGCAAGAGCTTCCTGTTTTCCCTGGCGACACTGCTCCCCATCCTGAACCCCACGGCGACGGCACCGATATTCCTGTCCCTGACCGAGGGCGCTTCCCCCGGAGTGCGGGAAGTGCTCGCGGCCAGGATCGCCCGCAACGTTTTCCTGCTGCTGTTCGCGGCGATGCTGATCGGGTCGATCGTGCTCGATTTCTTCGGCATCTCGCTGGCCATCGTCCGCGTGGGCGGGGGCCTGCTGGTGGTGGCCAGCGCCTGGCGCCTGCTCAATTCCAGCGATGGAGGGGCCGAGCGTTCGGCCCGCCTGGCCGAGGGTTTCACCGTTGAAATGGCCAACCGCCGCGCCTTCTATCCCCTGACTTTCCCCATTGCCTGCGGGCCGGGCTCCATCGCCGCGGCCATCACCGTGGGCGCCAGCCTGCACGATCACGCTTCGCTGATCGTCAGCGGCACCCGCATCGCCGGGGCGGTGCTGGGCCTGTCCCTGGTGGCGGCGTCGGTGCTGCTGTGCTTCCGCTATGCGCAGCAGTTGCTGCGCCTGCTGGGCGACACGGGAACTGTCGTGTTCCTGCGGTTGTCAGCATTCATTCTGCTCTGCCTTGGCGTCCAGATCGTCTGGGATGGCGCGTCCGAACTGCTGCTCGGCGTGCTGCGCCAGGTCCCGTTGCCCCCATCCACCTGAGAGCCCTTGCGGCCTTGACCCATGAAAACCGTACTCGTTGACCGCCTGCTCGCCTTTACCGCCATCGCCAGCCTGGGCGCCGTGGCGGTCGCGCTGGTGTCGCAGCATGTCTTCGACATGCAGCCCTGCGCCTGGTGCGTGCTGCAGCGTCTGATCTATCTCGCGATTGCGGTATTCGCAGTGCTGGGCCTGGTGCTGCGGCGGATCGCGGCGGCGCAGAAAACCTGCGCCGGCATCGTGGCGGCGCTGGCGCTGGCCGGCGTGGCCACGGCCATCTACCAGCACAACGTCGCTTCCCAACTGATGAGCTGCGACCAGACCTTCGCCGACCGCTTCATGACCAGCTCCGGACTGGACGGCTCGCTGCCTTCGGTGTTCGGCATCTACGCGACCTGCGCCGACGCGGTGGTGGACCTGCTGGGCGTACGCTACGAGATCTGGAGCGTGCTGCTGTTCGCGGTACTGGCGGTGGCGGGTGTGGCGGCATTGCTGCTGCGCCGGCGGCCGCGCTCCTTGTTTGCCGGGGCGGCGCACTAGGCCGGCAGCACGGCCTCCCGGAAAGCATTCCATTTGTCGCGCTGTTCGGGGGAGTCAGGAAATCGCTCGGCGATATTCCCCGCAGAGAATATCCTTCGGTAGGCCGCCTGCTGCCTTGGGTCGATCGGGTGTTCGGAGAAAACGAACAGTTCCCGCGCGCGGTCATGGATGGCATCCTGGCGGGCCGGAGACAGGGGGCCGGATGCCAGGAACAGCAGGGCGACGTTCAGGCGGCGCGTATCGATGCCAAAGAAACCCGCATTCCCGGTTTCATGCAGCAGAGTCGCGCATATCCGGTCGCTGGCGAACGACGGGACGCGGCGGAAAAGCGGGGTGAGGCCGGCATGGTCGATCTCATACGGCGAAGGGCGCGCGCAGCGCTCCAGGAACGGCTCGTAGACGTCCGGGTTTTTCGGGTTGCCGATGTCGCCGAGTATCGTGACCAGCGTGTTGCCGCGGCGCTCGCGGTCCCTCTGTTCGGTGGCGTGATCAAGGAGGAACGGATCCTCCACGCCCGCTATCACCATGGTGTTCATGCGGCTAAGTCTTATCATCTCGTGAAACGGATCGTGAGGCCTGGCAGGCGAGGTGCGCGAAGTCCGCGGAGCCGGATCCATCGCCTGCGCGACCCGCTCGGCATCGTCCCGGGTCCGGCTGCTGAGCAGCGGGCCAAGCAGCCAGGGGCGGACAATTCCGTCCTTGGGGGACAATGCCCGCTGGGCAAGGGTGTGGGCGTCTTCTGCCGAGAGATGCTCTGACAAGGTCCGCAGCTCTTCCAGATAGGCGGGGTCGGGATGGGCCGGCGGCGGGGCGGACATGAGGCGAAGGCGGCGCGGCGCATACGGGTGGCCGTCCACCATCTCCTTCATTTGCTTCGAAGTCTGTACCACCTTGGCCATGGATTGGGTATCGAGGTGGTGCAACACCGCCTGCTGCATCTCCAGCGGCAGCCGCGTGAATGGAAACGGCGATTCGGACGAGGGCTGAGCCAGCGCCGCGGGCCTGCGGCGTCCAGTCTGGTGGATGGGCGGCGGCTCGGAAGGATCGCGGGGAGGGGGGAGACGGGAGCCAGCGTCGGACGACGGCGACCCATCCCTTTGATCCGTGCCCTGGTCGGTGTTTCTGGCCCGGGCGAACAGAGACGAGAGACGACCGTTGATCGAATCCATGATGTTCCTGGAAAAAAATGGATGCCGATAGGTAACGATGGCCCGGATCATGGTTCCTGGCCGGTGCCATGGCCGGCCGGGCGGATTTCCTCGGCACATGAGTTATCGTCACGACATTGGCGCCGCGGAGAAATCGTGTGAGTGAGTCCAGAAAGCAGGGGGGGCGTACCAGTGCGCCGGTCGGGTTTCGCGAAATCTCCGCCCAGGGCGGGTATCGCGTGGGCGTGGCCACGCTCGATGCGCAGGCCACGCTGAACGCCCTGTCCCTGGAGATGGCCGAACGCCTGGCGATGCAGCTCGACGCCTGGGCCACCGATCCGGCCATTGCGGTGGTGGTGCTGGAAGGCGAAGGACGCGCGCTGTGCGCCGGCGGTGACCTGCAAAGCGTGTACCGCGAAATGCGCGACCACCGGGGCGACGATCCGCCGCGCCGCATCGCCCGCTTCTTCGAGCGCGAGTACGGCCTGAACCACGCCATCCACGCCTATCCCAAGCCGTTCCTGTGCTGGGGCAACGGCATCGTCATGGGCGGGGGCATGGGGCTGCTGATAGGCGCGAGCCATCGCGTCGTCACGGAAAGCTCGCGCCTGGCCATGCCCGAGATCGCCATCGGCCTCTTCCCCGACGTGGGCATGTCCTGGGCCCTGAACCGCATGCCGGGCAAGTCGGGCCTGTTCCTGGGGTTGACCGGCGCCACGCTGCAGGCCGCCGACGCGCTGTTCGCCGGCTGGGCCGACTATCACATCCCGCAGGCCCGCAAGCAGCAGGTGCTGGATGCGCTGGCCCGGCAGACCTGGACGGGCGAGCGCCGTGCCGACGACCTCCTGCTGCACGACGTGCTCGACGCCGGCCACGTCGCCCCGGACCCGGTGGAAGGCCCGCTGCGGCGCAACCTGGATACGGTGGCGGCACTGTGCCGGGCGCCGGCGCTGGACGACGTCATCGGCGCCATCCTGCAATACGACGGCGCCGATCCGTGGCTGGAAGGGGCGCGCGACGCCCTGGCCAAGGGCGCGCCCAGCACCGCGCGGCTGGCCTGGGAGTTGCAGCGGCGCACGCGCCACATGTCGCTGGCCCAGGTCTTCCAGCTGGAGTATCAGGTCGCCCTGTGGTGCTGCACCCGTGGCGATTTCCAGGAAGGTATCCGGGCCCTGCTGATCGACAAGGACCGCCATCCCGTCTGGAAGGCTACCCATGGAACCGAGGTCGGGACCGCCTGGGCGGACAAGGCCTTCTGCGACATGGCCGCGGATTTTCCCGTACCCGCCTCGCTGCGGTCGCTGGCCGGATAGCGGCCGCGCGCAGTCGCCATGTCCCGGTCCGAACGGCTGTTCGCCTTGCTCCAGGCTTTGCGGCGCCGCAAGCGGCCGGTCAGTGGCAAGCTGCTGGCCGGAGAGTTGGACATCAGCCTGCGCACGCTCTATCGCGACATCGCCAGCCTGCAGGCCCAGGGCGCGCAGATCGAGGGCGAGCCCGGCCTGGGCTACGTGCTCAAGCCGGGCTTCCTGCTGCCGCCCATGATGTTCTCGGAAGAAGAGATCGAGGCCCTGGTGCTGGGGTCGCGATGGGTGGCCCGCCGCACCGACGAACCGCTGGCCTGGGCGGCCCGCAACGCCCTGGCCAAGATCGCCGCGGTGCTGCCCGACGACCTGCGCCACGGCCTGGACACGTCGGCGCTGCTGGTGGGGCCCGCGGCCCCGCAGGAGCACGTGGACCTGTCCCTGATCCGCCGCGCGATCCGCGCCGAACACAAGCTCGACATCGTCTATCGCGATGGCCGCGGCGCCGCCTCGCAGCGTCTGGTCTGGCCGTTCGGCCTGGGGTTCTTCGAGCAGTCGCGCGTCGTGCTGGGCTGGTGCGAGCTACGGCAGGATTTCCGCCATTTCCGGACCGACCGCATCCAGGCCATGACCGCCACGGAGCAGCGCTACCCGCGCAGGCGCCAGGCCTTGCTGAAGGCATGGCGCGAGAAAGAGGGCATTCCCCCGCAAGAAATTTGATGCTGACAGAAATTGGCAGCATCGGTCGCTATCCTGGACACGCCTATCAACCAGGAGCGATTCCATGAACCATCCGAACTTCGTCATCCTCTACGTCGACCAGCCCGAGGCCAGCGGCCGCTTCTACGCGGACCTGCTGGGCGCCAGCCCGATCGAGTCCTCGCCCACCTTCGTGCTGTTCATGCTGGACACCGGCCTGATGCTGGGCCTGTGGTCCCGGCACACCGTGGAACCGTCGCCCGGCGCGCCGGCGGGCGACGGCGAGATCGTCTTCCGCATGGAAAGCTACGACGCCGTCGACGCTCGCTGCGCGGACTGGACGGCGCGCGGCATTCCGCTGCTCATGCCGCCCGCGACCCTGGAGTTCGGCCGCTCCTTCGTCGCGCGCGATCCCGACGGCCACCGCCTGCGCGTGTTCGCCCCCGAAGCGGCACGGTAGCTTCTCAGCCCGCGGCCGGGATGATGGGCAGCGTCAGATAGGATGCCCTTTCCGGCCCGCCGTACACGGTGGTGCGGCCTTGGAAATCCTGGCCGCCGCGATCCGCGGGGTCGGTATGGGTGAGCCGCCCCTTGATGCCTTCGAATTCGAAATCCTTGCCCTGTATCGTCAGGCGCAGGCGGTAGCCGCGCGGGATGACGATGGAGGTGGGCCAGATTTCGAGGTCGAGGGGATAAGCGGTGCCGGGTTCGATCTTCTGGATTTCGTCGTGTGTATGGAAAATCCGGTTAGGGATGGACATCTGTTCGTCGACCTTGCGGTGCGAGGCGCGCAGCCACCCCCGGGTCACCGGCGTGGGTTCGTGGGCGCCGTCGAACACGATTTCCTTGCCGTCGGGATCGAAGAGCCGGAGGACGGCGAAGAGGTCGACATCCCGGGTGGAGGAGGAGACCCAGATGCGCAGCGGGATGAAGCCGGTGATTTCGGTCGTGGCTTCGAAGGGCGGGGTAGTGAAGTCCAGGTGTTCCTCCTGGGCCTGAAAGCCGGCGCTGGCCGTTTGGGCGGGAGCGGCGGTATCGAGGGCCGCGTTGCCGGGATGCAGGTGGAATTTGGTCCACTGGGTGCGCGCGAGCGGGAACTCGTGTTCGGCGCGGCGGGTTTCGCCGTCCAGGGTGCGGATGGACAGCAGGACGGGCGGGGTCTGGTCCCAGCCGTTGGGCAGGCCTTTCAGGAAGTGATCGAAGAATTGTTTTTGCAGCGCGATGTAGCGAGGCAGGTAGAAGCTTTCGTAGTGGGTGCCGATGTGCATGGACAGCCATTTCTGCGCGGAGCCGGCACGCAGGTAGCCTTCGATGTTGCCGCGCAGGTGGTTGCCGGGGCCGCCCCAGTTGCCGGCCGACAGCACGGGAACGGTGATGCGGGAAAGATCGGGCGTGCGTTCTTTGTGCCAGGCGTCGCACAAGGCGTGGCGCGCCATTTCCGCGGGGTAGTCGCTGCGGTTGGCGGCCAGCAAGGTTGCGCTCAGCGCGGGGCCGGTCGTGGGTTGGCCGTCGTCGCGGTCGCGGTAGGGGGTATCGCCGTTGCCATGCTGGTTGGACAGCACCTGCTTGGGCCACCATGAATTGAGGAAGCCGTTGCTGCGGATGCCGCCATGGTAGCCGTAGTCGCGATAGTGGTCGGACCGGCCCTCCCAGGGCACGATGGCGGCCAGGTGCTTGGGGCGCAGCGCCGCGACACGCCACTGGGTGGCGGCATAGTACGAGATGCCGATCAGGCCGACCTTGCCGTTGCTCCACGCTTGCGTGCCGGCCCACTCGATGGCGTCGCGGTAGTCCTGGATTTCGCGAGGCGACATGGGGTCGAGGTAACCCGGCGACTTGCCGCTGCCGCGGGCGTCGACGTGGATGACCACGTAACCGTCGGGCACCCATCGCTCGGGGTCCACGGTTTCCCAGCGCAGGTAGCGGCCGCTGGAGCCGTCCTGGCACAGGCCGGGATGCAGGCGCTGCAATTTTTCCCATTGCGGCTTGAAGCCGTCGGCGAAGTGGACGTCCTTGCCGTAGACGCCTTGCGCCATGACGACCGGGTAGCGTCCCGGTTCGGCGGGGCGGAACACGTTCGCCCTCAGGATGGCGCCGTCGTCCATCGGGATTTCGACATCCTTTTCAAAGACGAGCGCAAGGGGGGCGGCAGGGGGCCGGGCTGGGGTGTTCGGTTCGGTCACGATCGGGTCTCCGCGTTGTCAGGCTATTGTTTTTCGACCTTGGCGGCCTGCATGATGTCCGTGTAGGTCGCCGTTTCCTTGGCCAGGTAGTTCGCCATGTCCTGGGGCGAGCCGCCGGCCACGTCCAGGCCCATGGACGCCAGGCGGTCCTTGAGGGCGGGCGAGGACAGCGCATCGTTGAAGGCGCGGTTCAGCCTGGCCACGACGTCGGGCGGCGTGCCCGCCGGGGCCAGCGCGCCTTGCCAGCCGCCCTGGACTTCGTAGCCGGCCACACCGGCTTCTTCCACCGTGGGCACGTCGGGCAATTGCGGGAAGCGCGTCGAACCGGTCACCGCGATCGCGCGCAGCGTTCCGCTCTTGACCTGCTCGATCGCGGATACCGGGTTGAGGAAGGCCAGCTTCACTTCGCCGGACATGACCGCGTTCATGGCGGGCGCGGCGCCCTTGTAGGGCACGTGGACCAGATGCGTGCCCGCCTTGTAGTTGAAGTACTCGCCGACCAGGTGCATGGTGTTGCCGATGCCGGCCGAACCGTAGGGGATGTTGGAGGTCGCCGGCGTGGCGAGCTTGACCAGGTCCTGCACATTCTGGACCGGCAGCGAAGGCGTGACCACGAGCACCTGGCCGCGCGTGGAACCCACCAGCACGACCGGGACGAAGTCTTTGGCGGTGTCGTAGGGCAGGGACTTGTACAGCAGCGGATTGATGACGTGCGAGCCGGTGGTGTAGAGCAGGGTGTAGCCGTCGGCGGGCGCCTTGGCCACCAGGTCCGAGGCAATGATGGAGTTGGCGCCCGCACGGTTTTCCACGATCACGGGCTGCTTGAGCCGTTTGCCCATTTCCTGCGCCAGCATGCGCGACACGGTGTCGGGATTGCCGCCGGGCGAAAAGGGCAGGATCAGCTTGATGGGACGGTCGGGAAACGTGTCGCCGTAGGCGGCGGGTGCGGCAATGGTCAGGGCTGCGAGGCAGGCTGTGGAAAGTCCAACCAGAAAAACCGGGTTCTTCATGATGTGTTCCTCCTCCATGGCGGTATTCCCGACGGGATCGGGGCGCGCGTCTTGTCGTGGGCGTTCAGGTGATCCTGCAAAAAAATCGATAAAAACATCATTGGAAAGTTTTGTCGATAAAATTATATGGATAAAAATAATATCGACGATAAAGGAAAACCCCGATTCGTCTCTGGATAAAAGAATGTTTCCTTATATAAAGTAATCTTATATAATGGTTCGTACGCAATTCATCCGGCATCCACGAGGAGACAAGCCATGAGCGCCAACCAGACCGCCGCCCAGTCCAACGACCAACCGCCCGTACTCGTCGATTTCGAAGACGGCATCGCATGGGTCACCTTGAACCGGCCCACGAAACGCAACGCCATCAATCCGGGCATCGTCTACAACATGGTCCGGGTGCTGGAGGAACTGGAGGCGGACGACCGCTGCAAGGTGCTGGTGCTGACCGGCGCGGGCGACGCGTTTTCTGCCGGCATGGACCTGCGCGAGTACTTCCGCGGCACCGACAACGATCCCAAGGAACGCATCAAGCTGTATCGCGCCAATGCCCAGTGGCAATGGCGCCAGCTGCGCTTCTACGCCAAGCCCACCATCGCCATGGTCAACGGCTGGTGCTTCGGCGGCGCCTTTACGCCGCTGGTGTCCTGCGACCTGGCGATTGCCGCCGAGGAAGCGCAGTTCGGGCTCTCCGAGATCAACTGGGGCATCATCCCCGCGGGCGTGGTCAGCCGCGCGATGGCCTCGCTGGTGCGCGAACGGGAAGCCATGTACTACGTGATGACGGGCGAGACCTTCGACGGCCGCCGCGCCGCGGATATCGGCCTGGTCAACGAGGCCGTGCCGCGCGAACGCCTGCGCGAGCGGACCCGCCAACTGGCCAAGGTCCTGATGGAAAAGAATCCCACCGTGCTGCGTACGGCCAAGATCGCCCATCGCATGGCGGCGGAAATGAGCTGGGAGCAGGCTACCGACTATCTGATGGCCAAGGTCGACCAGTCCACCTTCCACGATCCGGAGCGCGGCCGCGACAATGCCATGAAGCAATTCCTGGACGACAAGTCGTTCAAGCCCGGCCTCGGCGCGTATCAGCGCTAAGACGGCACAAAGGGGTATCGCATGTCTTCATTCGCTCTGGACCGCCTGCTGCGGCCCAAGTCGATCGCCGTGGTCGGCGCTTCGCCCGAGCCGGGGTCGGTCAGCGGCCTGCTGCTGGCCAATCTGCAGCGCTTCGGCTATGCCGGGCAGCTGCATCTGGTCAGCCGCAGCCGGGACGAGGTCAACGGCATCCGCTGTTTCAAGTCCATCGATGAGTTGCCGGAAGGCGTGGACGTGGCCGTGCTGGTGGTGCCGCAGGTCGCGGTGGCCGATTCGGTCGCGGCCTGCGGGCGCCGGGGCGTGGGCGCGGCGGTGGTGTTCGCCTCGGGCTTTGCCGAAATGGGCGAGGAAGGCCGGGCCGCGCAAGAAGCCATGGCGGCCATCGCGCAGCGCCATGGCGTGGCCGTCCTGGGGCCCAACTGCCTGGGCTTCATCAATTTCGCGGATGCCGTTCCGCTGACCTTCGAGCCGGTGCAGCCGGCGTCGGTCCGCACCGGCCCGCGCATAGGTATCGTGGCCCAGAGCGGCGCGATGAACGGCAACTTGCGCCAGGCGTTCTTGGGGCGCGGGCTGGGGGTCTCGTTCTCGATCTCGACCGGCAACGAAGCGGTGCTGAGCGCGGAGGATTTCCTGTCGGCCCTGGTCGATGCGCCCGACGTCGATGCCTTCGCGGTCTTCGTCGAAATGCTGCGCAAGCCGGCCGAATTCCTGCGCGTGGCGCGCCGCGCGCGCGAGCTGGGCAAGCCCGTCGTGCTGATGCACCCGGGCCGCAGCCAGCGTGCCCGCGAGGCGGCCAAGTCGCACACGGGCGCGCTGGCGGGCGATCACCAGGTCATGCGCACGCTGGTCGAGCGCGAAGGCGTGGTGGTGGTCGACAGCATGGACGAAATGTTCGACGTGACGGCCATCCTGGCGCGCTACCCGCGGCCCGTGACCGAGGGCGGGGCGGCGGTGGCATCCAATTCGGGCGCCCTGCGCGGATTGGCGCTGGACTTCTGCGAGGACGCCGGCCTGGCGCTGGCCGATTTCCAGCCCGCCACCATGGCGGCCTTGTCGCAGATCCTGCCGGATTTCATGGCGCCCGATAACCCGCTGGACCTGACGGCGATCGGCATGCAGAAGCCGGAGATCTTCGGGCTGTCGGCGCAGGCCATCCTGGACGATCCCGGCGTGGGCAGCCTGATCATGCCGCTGATGGGGGGCTCGCCCGCCCAGCAGGTGGCCAAGGCCGAGTCGCTGCTGCCGGTGATGCAGGCGTCGCGCAAGCCGGTGTGCTTCGTCATCATGGGCGACAGCGGGCCGCTGGGCAAGGAGTTCCTGGACCAGGTCCATACCAGCGGCATGCCGTTCCTGCGGTCGCCCGACCGCGCCATGCGCGCCATGGCCCACGTGCATCGCTATGGCCGCTTGCACGCCGAGGCCGCCGAACGCAGTGCGGCCGATGCCGGCCTGCGCCGCGACGACCTGCAACCGGGCCCCCTGGCCGAGTTCAAGGGCAAGCAATGGCTGCGCGAACTGGGCATCGCCACGCCCAAGGGCGGGCTGGCCCGCACGCAGGCCGAGGCCGAAGCGCTGGCGCGCGAGATCGGTTACCCGGTGGTGCTCAAGGCCCAGGCCGACACGCTCATGCACAAGAGCGACGTGGGCGGGGTGGCGGTCAACCTGCGCGATGCCGCGGCGCTGGGCGATGCCTGGCAGCGCATCGCATCGTCGGTGGCACGGCATTGTCCGGACATCGCGCTGGACGGCATGCTGGTCGAGGCCATGTCCAAGCCGGGCCTGGAGCTGGTGGTGGGTGGCCGCCGCGATCCGAATTGGGGCGTGGTGACGCTGGTGGGGCTGGGCGGCATATGGATCGAGGCCTTGCACGACGTGCGCCTCTTGCCGCCCGACCTGACCGAGGCGCAGATCGGTCGCGAAATGCAACGCCTGAAAGGCGCCAAGCTGCTGGCCGGCCTGCGCGGCGCGCCGCCGGTGGACGTGGCGGCGGTGGCCGCGGTGGTGCGGCGCCTGTCCGCCTTCATGCTGGCCAATCCCGGAATCGCGGAAATCGACATCAATCCGCTGATCGCCTTGCCCGCGGGCCAGGGCGTGGTGGCGCTGGACGCGCTGTTCGTCATGGACGCGGCGCCGGCGCTTTGATAGCGCGGCGCCTCAACGGAGACCGACCCCATGTCGTCATTCGATAGCGAGACCTTTCCGCAGTTGATGGACACGGTCGAACGCTTCATCCGCCAACGCCTGATGCCGCTGGAGCGGCAGGTGGAGGAAAAGGAAGAAGTGCCGGCCGAGGTCATCGAGGAAATGAAGGAGATGGGCCTGTTCGGCCTGGGCATTCCGGAAGCCTATGGCGGCTGCGAACTGGACCTGATGCAGGAACTGCAGGTGCAGATGGCCTTCAGCTATACCTCGCCGGCGTTCCGGCTGGTGTTCTGGCCCAACGTGGGCATAGGCAGCAAGGGCCTGGTGCTGGCCGGCACCGAAGAGCAGAAGCAGAAGTATCTGCCGGGCCTGGCCAGCGGCGAGTTGCGCGCGGCGTTCTGCCTGACCGAGCCCGACGCGGGGTCGGACGCGGCCAGCCTGAAGACGCGCGCCGAGCGCGACGGCGACATGCTGGTCATCAACGGCACCAAGCGTTTCATCACCAATGCGACGCGTGCCCATGTCTTTACCGTCATGGCGCGCACCGACCCGTCCCGTCCGGGCGCGGCCGGCATCAGCGCCATTCTGGTCGATCGCGATACGCCGGGGCTGCACATAGGCAAGTCCGAGAAGAAGCTGGGCCAGCGCGGTTCGCCCATCAGCGATGTGATCTTCGAGAACGTGCGGGTGCCGGTGGCCAACGTGATCGGCGGAGAGGCCGCGCTGGGGCAGGGCTTCAGGATCGCCATGCAGGTGTTGGACCATGGCCGCATCAGCGTCGCGGCCTCGGGTCTGGGCATGGCCCGCCGGCTGATCGACGAGGCGGCGCGCTACGCGGTACAGCGCAAGCAGTTCGGCCAGCCCATCTCCGAGTTCCAGCTGATACAGGCCATGTTGGCGGATTCCGAAACCGAATACCTGGCGGGACATGCCCTGGTGATGCAGGCGGGCCAGGCCCTGGCCCGCGGCGAAGACGTGCGCAACCAGGCGGCGGCCGCCAAGTACTTCTGTTCGGAAGCGCTGTCGCGCATCGCCGACCGCGCCCTGCAGATCCACGGCGGTTCGGGCTACGTGGCCGACCACCACGTCGAACGCCTGTACCGCGATGCCCGGGCACTGCGCATCTACGAAGGCACCAGCCAGGTCCTGCAACTGGTGATCGCCCGCACGATGCTCAAGCGCTACCAGGATTGAGCCCCCTTTTCGAGACTTATCGAAAATGCTTGTGAGACCATCGCAAACCCGTGTTTCAGCCTTTGCGGTGTTTCTTCTACAGTAAGCGGGGATCAGGCGGCGCGGTATGTCGCGGCCGCCCACGATAATGACGGAGACGATGTGTACCCCCTGAGCTATGTGCGTCCGGCCACCTTGCAGGAAGCGCTGGACTGCCTGGCCCGTGAGCCCGAAGCCCGCCCCCTGTCGGGCGGCATGACCCTGGTGCCCACGCTCAAGCAGCGGCTGGCGGCGCCTTCGCACCTGGTGGATCTGACGCGTTTGCCGGAGCTGCAAGGCATCTCGCGCGACGGCGACGTGCTGAAAATCGGTGCCGCCACGCGCCACGTGCAGGTGGCCGAATCGGCCCTGGTGGGCGAGGCCATTCCTGGCCTGGCCGCGCTGGCGGGCGTGATCGCCGATCCGCAGGTGCGCAACCGCGGGACCCTGGGCGGATCCGTGGCCAACAACGATCCCGCCGCCGACTACCCGGCCGCAGTGCTGGGCTTGGATGGCACCGTGGTAAGCAGCCAGCGGCGCATCGCCGCCGACGATTTCTTCACTGGCATGTTCGAAACCGCGCTTGTCCCGGGCGAGATCATCGTGGGTTTCGAATTTCCCGTTCCCCGCCGCAGCGCTTATGCCAAGTATCGCCACAAGGCCACGGGCTACGCGGTAACGGGCGTGTTCGTCGCCGATACCGCGCAGGGCGTGCGGGTGGCGGTAACCGGGGCCGGGCCCTGTGTCTTCCGCTGGCGCGAGGCGGAGGCGGCGCTGGCCGGCGGCGACGCCGGGGCGCTGGCTACGGTTGCCCTGGATGCCGACGGACTGAACGAAGACCGCGCGGGCAGCGCCGCCTATCGCGCCAATCTGGTGCGGGTGATGGCGCAGCGTGCCTGGGCACAATTATCTTGAATCGCGGACGGCCCGGAGCGAGGCCGAGCAAGGTGGAGAATTCATGGAACTGAAAGGATCGCATACGCTGCAGGCGCCCCGCGAACGGGTGTGGGAATACCTGAATACCCCGGAAATCCTGCAGGCCTGCGTGCCCGGCTGCGAGTCATTCAACGCCGGACAGGCGCAGGACGAGTACGCCGCCGTGGTGGTGGCCGCCATCGGCCCGGTGAAGGCGCGCTTCAAGGGAACCCTGAGCATCGCCGACAAGCGCGCGCCGCAGGGCTATCGCATCATCGGCCAGGGCGACGGCGGCATCGCCGGCTTCGGAAAAATGGTGGCCGACGTCGAATTGGCCGAAGACGGAGAGGGCACGGTACTGAACTACGTGGCCCAGGCGCAGGTCGGCGGCAAGCTTGCGCAGATAGGCGCGCGGCTGGTGGGCTCGGTCGTCAACAAGATGGCGGCCGAATTCTTCGAACGCTTCAGCGTCAAGGTGCAAGAGAAGGTCGCGCCATGATCCGGGTGGAATTGCGGGTGAACGGCGAGGCGGTCAGCCGCGAGGTCGACGACCGCACCTTGCTGGTGGAGTTGCTGCGCGATGAACTGGGCCTGACCGGCACCCACGTCGGCTGCGACACCAGCCAGTGCGGCGCCTGCACGGTCAAGCTCGACGGCGCCGCGGTCAAGTCGTGCGCGGTGCTGGCCGCGCAGGCCAGCGGTGGCGACGTATTGACCGTGGAGGGCTTGTCGACGCCGCAGCAACTGGGCGAAGTGCCGGCGGCCTTCGTCGCCTGCCACGGCCTGCAATGCGGCTTCTGTACACCGGGCATGATGATGGCGATCGATTACTACCTGGACACGGATGGTTCGCTGGACGACGAACGCATCCATCACGCCCTGGAAGGCAACATCTGCCGCTGTACCGGCTACGTCAACATCATCGAGGCGGTCAAGCACGCGGCCCACGCCCGTATCGAGGCGGGCAAGCCGGTCGGGAGGCAGCATGGATAGCCGATTGGTCGGCCAGCCGCGTCCGCGCGCCGAAGACCAGCGGCTGGTGCGCGGCCAGGGCCGCTATACCGACGATGTGAATCTGCCCGGCCAGGCCTACGGCGCGTTCGTGCGGTCCACCCACGCCCATGCCGTCATCCGCGGCATCGACATCGAGGCGGCGTCGCAGGCGCCCGGAGTGATCGCCGTGCTGTGCGGCCAGGACTACCTGGACGACGGCCTGCGCGGCCTGGACCACATTCCCAACCCGGCCGACGCCGTTGCCTTCAAGGAGCGTGCCTTTCAGGATTCGCTTACCGGCAGCGTGTTCAACCAGCGGCACCTGCCCCTGGTGGTGGATCGCGTGCGCCACGTCGGCGAGCCGGTGGTGCTGGTAGTGGCCCGCAGCGCGCGCGAGGCGCGTGACGCCTGCGAAATGGTGCTGATCGACTACGACCCCCTGCCGGCCGTGGTGGATGCGGTGCAGGCGATGGACGAAGGAGCGCCGCAATTGTGGGATGGCGCTGCGCGCAACCTGTGCTTCCAGGCCCGGGTGGGCGATGCGGCGGCGGTGCGCGAGGCCTTCGCCCGCGCCCATCGCGTCGTACGCCGGGAGTTTCGCAACAGCCGCATCGTCAATTGCCAGATGGAACCGCGCTCGGCGCTGGGCAGCTTCGACGCAAGTTCCGGCGAATACCTGCTGATCTCGGGTAGCCAGGGCGTGACGCGCCAGCAGATGTGCATCGCCGATGCACTGGGGATATCCCCGGCGAAATTGCGGGTGGTGTCGCCCGACGTGGGCGGCGGCTTCGGTCCGCGCAGTTGCGTCAATCCCGATCAGCTCGCGGTGCTGTGGGCCGCGCGCAGGGTAGGGCAGCCGGTGAAATGGACCAGCGACCGCAACGAGGCCTTCCTGTCGGACTACCAGGGACGCGACCAGGTCATACGGGCGGCCATCGCATTCGACGCGCAAGGGCGCATCCTGGGCATAGACAACGAGATCGTCGGCAATATCGGCGCCCATACCGTGTCCTATGTGCCCCTGGCCAACGGCTCGCGCATCATGACCACGGTCTACCACGTGCCCGCGGCCACGGCGCTGCTGTCAGCGGTGCTTACGAACACGCCGCCAACCGGTCCGTATCGGGGCGCGGGCCGTCCGGAAGCCACGCACGTGATGGAGCGCATGCTGGACGTCGCCGCCGACGAGATGGGCATGGACCGCATCGAACTGCGCCGGCGCAATCTGATCCAGCCGGCGCAAATGCCTTATCGCAGCCCCATGGGGCTGACCTACGACAGCGGCGGCTTCGCCGCCAACATGGAGCGGGCCCTGGTGGTATCGCAGTGGAGCGAGGCGGCGGCGCGTAAGCGCGAGGCGCAGTCGCGCGGCAAGCTGCTGGGCACAGGATTGGCCAATTACGTGGAATCGCCGGTCGGCGCGCCGCGCGAGCGCATCGAAATCACCCTAGGCGCCGATGGCCGCGTCGACTTCGTGGTCGGCACGCAAAGCACGGGGCAAGGGCACGAGACCAGCTTCGTGCAGGTGCTGGCCGACGAGCTGGGCGTGCCGTTCGAGGCCGTCACCATGCGCACCGGCGATTCGCGCTTCGTCAAGGTGGGGGGAGGTTCGCATTCGGACCGTTCCATGCGCCTGGTGGGGCATTTGCTGTTGCAGGCCGGCGAGCGGCTGCGATCCATAGCGCTGTCGACCGCGGCATCGATGTGGGGTGTTCAGGTTCAGGACCTGCGTTATGAGGATGGCCGCGTGCGCGATCAGGGCGGGCAGCGCGTGGCCGGCCTGGGCGAGATCGCGGCCCACCTCGGGCGCGAGGGCATGCCCGGCAATCCGGAAGAGCGCCGATTTTTCGTCGAGGCCGAGTTCAATGGCCGCATCGCCGCCCATCCCACGGGCACGGCGGTCTGCGAACTGGAGATCGATCCCGAGACCGGCGACGTGGAGATCGTGCGCTATACGTCGATCGACGATGTCGGACGCCCGATCAATCCGCTCATCGTCGAAGGCCAGGTGCATGGCGGTCTGGCGCAGGGCATCGGACAGGCCTTTTTCGAGGACTACCATGTCGATCCGGAAAGCGGACAGATCTTCAGCGGTTCGTACATGGACTACGGCGTGGCGCGAGCGGGGGTGATCCCGCGGCGCTTCGACGTGGAACTGACCGAGGACCGCACCCACGGCAACGCGCTGGGGGTGAAAGGCGGCGGCGAGAGCGGCATCACGCCTGCCACGGCCGCCATCTTCAACGCGCTGGCCGATGCGCTGCGCGACATCACAAACGAGGAACTGCCCATGCCGGCCACGCCCGCCGCGATCTGGTCGGCCCTACAACGCGCACAGGAAGCACGGTCATGAGCGAACCGGTACGGATACACAGCCACGAGGGCTTGCTGGACATCGTGTTGAATACCCCCGCAAACGGCAACCTGATGAGCGCCGAGATGGGGAGCCTGATCATCGATGCCGTCTTCAACCTGGACGAGCAGATCCGCTTGATCCGCCTGTCGGGCGAGGGCGAGGATTTCTGCGCCGGGCGAGTCTCGCCCATGCCCAAGCCGGGCTCGACACCGACCGGCGAGGCCCTGCGGCGCAATGTGGCGATGCCGGCACTCGCGCTGTACGACGCGCTCAAGACGGCACCGGTGCCGGTGCTGTCCGTCGTGCATGGCAAGGCCTATGGCGTTGGCTGTGCCCTGGCGGGCGTGTGCGACATCACGTTGGCTGCCGATGACGCAAGCTTCCAGATTCCCGAGATGGAGCGCGACATTCCTCCCGCCCTGGTGATGTCGGCGTTGATCGGCCGGGTGCCGATGAAAACGATTGCGCGCATGGTGCTGACGCGAGACCTGGTGGGTGCCCACGAGGCCTGGCAGGCCGGTTTGGCCAGCGAGGTCGTCCCGCGCGCCGAACTGCGGTCGCGGGCCGACCAGATCGCGGCCACGATCCTGACGTGCAGCCCGGTCACGGTGCGCGCGGTCAAGCAATTCATGGAGCTGGCGCCGGGGCTGCCGGTAGGCACCTCCAGCAGCCTCGCCGGACACCTGTCCGGCACCGCGCTGTCGGCGAAGTTCGAGCGCCCGGCGTAACGACCCGCTTTCGAGAGGAGACGATATCAATGAAGAAGTGCCTTGCCGCGTTTGCCGCGATCACCCTGCTGGCGGGCGCGCCTGCCTTGGCCGCCGACTATCCCGTGCGGCCGGTGCGCATGTTGCTGGGATATCCCGCGGGTAGCGGCATCGACAATGTGGCGCGCCAGGTGGCCGCGGGATTGGAAAAGGAACTCGGCCAGCCGGTGGTGGTGGAAAACAAGGCCGGCGCGCTCGGCAACCTGGCCGCCGACTTCGTGGCCAAGGCGCCTGCCGACGGCTACACCATCCTGTTCACGCCGAACTCCACCCATGCGGCCAACATCCATTTGTTCAAGAAGCTGCCCTTCGATCCCATCAAGGATTTCGCGCCGGTGGGCACCGTGGCCAGCCTGGGGTTCGTCCTGCTGGTGGCGCCTGAACACACCAAGGTCGACAACGTCGCGCAGTTGACCAAGCTGCTCAAGGATCAGCCCGGCAAGTATTCGTGGGGCAGCGGCAATGCCACGGGACAGGTGGCGGGAGAACTCTACAAGACGCTGGCCGGCGTCGATGCCGTCAACGTGCCTTACAAAGGCGTGCCGCCGGCCCTGACCGATCTGATCGGGGGGAGGGTGAGTTTCCTGTTCGCCGACGCGACGCTGGCCATTCCCCAGCTCAAGGGCGGCCGCGTGAAGGCGCTGGCGGTAACGGGCAGCAAGCGGCCCACGTCGTTGCCCGACGTGCCCACCATGGCCGAAGCCGGCGTGGAAGGCTACGACCTGGGGGGATGGTTCGGCATCTTTCTGCCCGCCAATCCGCCCGAGGCCGTGCGCAAGACGCTGAGCGCCGCACTGCTCAAGGTTACCGGCAGCCCCGAGATGGCCCGCTTTCTGCGTGGCATCGGCGCCGAACCCCTGAGTGGAGGTCCGGACGACCTCGCGCGGGTGGTGGCGGTCGATACCGAGAAATGGGGGCGCATCATCCGCGCCGCGGGCATGACCGTCGAATGACGGGCAACGGACGGGGCAAGCATGCGGAGTCTTGAGGGTCGCGTCGCGATCGTGACCGGCGCCAGTTCCGGCATAGGCCGGGCCGTGGCGGTCGCGTTCGGCCAGGCCGGCGCGCGCGTGGTGCTGGCCGCGCGCAGCCGGGACGCCCTGGACGAGACGGCACGGATGGTACGCGAGGCGGGCGGCGAGGCGCTTGCCTGCGTCACCGACATCGGCCGGGAAGAGGACGTGGCGCGATTGTTCGCGGCGGCGCTGGCCGCCCATGGCCGCGTGGATGTGCTGGTCAACAATGCCGGCGTCACCACCAGCCAGCCTATCGAGGACATGAGCCTGGACACCTGGCGCAGCGTCGTCGATGTGAACCTGACGGGTACCTTTCTCTGCAGCCGCGAGGCGTTTCGGGTCATGAAGCCGCGCCGCCAGGGCCGCATCATCAACATCGGCAGCGTGGCGGCCAAAGTGCCGCGGCCGGACTCGGTGCCGTACACGACGACCAAGCATGGGCTGTCCGGCATGACCCACGCGCTGGCACTGGACGGACGGGCGCACGGCATCGCGGTCAGCGTGCTGCATCCCGGCGTGACCGAGTCGGCGCTGGCCGCCAAGTCCGGCCGCAGGTTCGAACCCGGCGAGTTGATGAAGGCCGAGGACGTGGCCCGCGTCGTGCTGCTGATGGCCAGCCTGCCGCCCGAGGTCAACCTTTACGACAGCACGATGTTCCCCTTGTCCATGCCCTTGCTGGGTAGGGGCTAAAATCCCGGGGCATGAACGCCTCGTTTCCCCTCCGCAAGGAATGCCCGCCCGGCGCTTGTATCTGCGAACGCGACCATTTGCTGGCCGACCCGCAGGGCGATAGGCGCATCCTCCTGTTGACCAAGGAAGAAGAGAAGCGGCTGGTGGCCCGTCTCGAAACCCTGGCCACCCTGGAAGACCTGATGGCGATGCGGGCGCGCATGCATGCGCAACTTGGCATCGTTTTGCATATCGAGCCCAGTGCCAACGAAGTCCGCACGGTGCGAGGTATCTCCATCGAACTGGCGGAGCAGCGGGGCCTGTGCCGCAAGACGCGCGAAGCCGTTCCCGCCGCGATCCGCCGCTGCTTCGAACGCACTCCCGAGATCGTCTACGCCTTGCTCGACTCGCGCGATCTGTTGGGAGGGGCTTAGCCGCTCAGTTGGTGGATGCCAGCGCCTGCCGTTCGGCGTCCATGGGCGCCAGTCCCTCGATGGCCAGGCACAGCAGCGCGCGCAGCGAGGCCAGGCCGGCGCCGGGGCGCGGCGTGGACTGGCTGAGCCAGCGCCGCACTTCGGCCAGGTAGATGGTGACGAACAACGAGGCGATGAGATCGGGGGCCGCGTTGCTGCCGATCTGCCTTTGCTCCTGCTTGCGCCGGACCACGTCGGCCAGCATGGCGTAAATGTTGGCGCGGCGGGCGTAGAAACGACGCGTTTCCTCGCCGCGGTCGCTGCTGCTGGCCAGGAAGTCCGAGGTGGCCTGCACCGCCGGCCGCGAGATCTGCGGATGCCTGGCCCAGTAGCGGTACCGCAGCTCGAAGAACGCCATGAGCAATTCGATCAACGGACCGTCCCGCCGCAGCACCTTGGCGCCTTTGTCGTTCACGGCATCCAGGTCGTTGTTGACGATCATCATCAACAGATCGAGCTTGTCGTCGGCGTAGACGAAGATGGTTCCGATAGCCACTTCGGCGCGCTGCGCGATCTCGCGCGTAGTTGCCGCGTCGTAGCCCTTTTCCAGGAAGACGTCGCGCGCTGCTTGCTTGATGCGCCGCAGCTTGTCGAGTTTGGCGCGCTCGCGCAAGCCCGGTTCCTGGTTGGGGGAAGACAAAGCGGATGGATTCTTCATGAAAGAGCAGGGCGTGAAGGAATGAGGGCGGCGGTGGTGTCGTGGCCGCCTATTCTAGAAGAACTCGATAAGCCTCCCTCGTAATAATGCAAGATTCTCTTGATAAGTAAATAAACTTTATATAAGGTGTGATTATCATAAGCGCCGGACGTGACCGGACGCGAGAGAGACAAGGGTGTACGAAATGGTCGACACGCTCGGGCAATCTGCCCGGATCCACATCACGGTTGGCGACGGCCGGGCCGTAGTCTGGCGGCAATGGGGCGCGGGTCCGCGGGTCGTCCTCCTGCACGGCAACAGCGGTTCGTGGACGCATTGGGTGCGCAACATCGCCGCTCTGGCCGAAGGCTTCACGGTGCTCGTGCCGGATCTGCCCGGCCATGGCGACTCCGACCTGCCGGCCGGCGACGTATCGTGTGCCGCTTTTGCCAGTCTGCTGTGGATGGGCATCGACCAGATCGCGGGGCGTGACGCGAACGTGGCGCTTGCTGGATTTTCCCTGGGTTCGGTCCTGGCGGAAAGCATGGCGCGGCAACAGCCGCAGCGCGTCCGCCAGATCCTGTTGTTGCGCGGAGCTTTCTCGCACACGGTGCCGCGGCCGCCTGAATTGCTGCGTTGGCGAGGCATAGCCGATCCGGTCGAGGCGGCGCGTATCCACCGTCACAACCTCGAAGTTTCCATGTTCGGCAACGCCGCCCTGATCGATGACGAGGCCGTCCGGCTGCATGCCGACAACCTGGAGCGTTGCCGGCTCGATACCCGGCCGCTGCTGACCAGCCGCGAACTGGAGGCTTTCCTGGGCCTGCGTTGCCCGGTGCATGGCATCGCCGGCGAGCGCGATGTCTATGGCGGCGGCGATGCGCCCGCGCAAGGCCGCGCCTTGCGCGAGGCGCTGCCGCAGGCGGTCTTCGACATGATTCCCGGTGCGGGCCACTGGGCGGCCTACGAGGCCGCGGATACGGTGAATGCCCTGATGGTGCAGTCACTAAAAATGAAACATGATCAAATTTGATCGTGATCAAAAATAAGAAAACCGCGACCGAGCGGCATGACCATATGGCTATGAGACAGGAGACTGCAATGAAGAAAATGATCGTGACGACCTTGGTGGCCGCGACCGTACTGGCGCTGCCGGCGGCACAGGCGCAGGGGGATTTTCCCAATCGTCCCCTGAGGCTGGTGGTGTCGTTCCCGCCGGGCGGCAGCACGGACCTCATCGCCCGCGTCATGGCACCCGTCATGTCCAAGCAACTGGGTCAGCAGGTGGTGGTCGAGAACAAGGGCGGGGCGGGGGGCAACATCGGCGTCGAATCGGTGGTTCGATCGGCGCCTGATGGCTACACGATGGTGTTCAGCGGGGCGGGCGCGCTGGGTATCAACAGCGTCCTGTATCGGACGATGCCTTTCGATCCCGTCAAGGATCTCATTCCGGTCAGCATGGTCGCGAGCTCGCCCTTCGTCGTGGTGGGTCCGGCGAACTCGCCGTACAAGGACGTCAAGGCCCTGCTTGCCGCAGCCAGGGCGGAACCGGGCAAGCTGTCGATCGGCCATGGCGGCCTGGGCACGGTCATGCACCTGGCCAGCGAGCTTTTCAATCAGATCGGAGAAGTGAAGACCGTCCTGGTGCCCTACAAGGGCACGGGCCCGGCCACCACCGATGCGCTGGCCGGGCAGATTCCGGTGGCCATGAGCGATGTGCCCAGCGCTGTGGGGTACATCAAGGAGGGACGCATGAAGGCCTTCGCCGTGACGACGCGCGAACGGTCGAGTTCGCTGCCCGACGTGCCTACGCTGGACGAGTCGGGCATGAAAGGCTACGAGGCCATGGGCTGGTTCGGGATCGCCGTGCCCGCCGGCACGCCCGAACCCGTCGTCAAGCGCCTGAATGCGGCGATCCGGGCGGCGCTGACCGACCCCGGGGTGATCGAACGCGTGCGTGCGGCCGGCGCCGACCCTGCGCCGACCTCGCCCGAGGAGTTCCGCAAGATCATCGCCACCGATATCTCCAAGTGGGGTGACATCGTGCGCCGGACGGGGTTGAAGCTAGACTAAGAGGGAGCCCCCCCCTACGCGCTTCGCGCGCCCAGAATGGTGGGCCCCCAGCCGCTACGCGGCAGCCCCCCAAGGGGGCCGGGACCCGCCTTGGGGCGGCCCGGCGCCGGGTCCCGTGGGGCGATGCGGGTGGACCGGCGGAGCCGGATCCACCGCATCCTGGGTCTGGGGCGGTGATGCGCAAAGAGGGGGGAAAACTGAAATAATTGGCGCATGAATATTTCTTTGCGCCAATTGCGGGCTTTTCTGGGGGTGGCGGCATCGGGTAATTTCACCCGTACCGCCCAGCGTCTGCATCTTAGCCAGGCGGGGCTGAGCGCGACGATTCGCGAACTCGAATCCCAGCTCAATACCCGGTTGTTCGAGCGTACCACCCGCGCGGTGGTGCTGACCGAGGCCGGCCGTGTCTTTCTGCCCGCGGCGGAATTGGTCGAGCGCGAGCTCAGCGCCGCAGCGGCTCGTCTGCGCGACATGGGGCGCCAGGAGGGCGCTGCCCTGCGCCTGGCGTTCACGCCCTTGATGGCGGCCAATGTCGTGCCGGAGACCATGAGGCGGTTCCTGGCGGAGCATCCGCAGGTCGAGGTCGAGATCATTGCCGGCAGTCCCCTCGAAATCCAGCAACTGGTCGAGACGGGCGAGGCCGACGCGGCGTTCGGCGCGTTCTTTTCCAAGGTGTCGGGGCTGGTGCGCAAGGCGCTGGCGCCATCGGGGCTGCTGGCGGTCTATGCGCCGGGCAGCTATGCGCCGACGCCGTCGGCGAAAGGACGTAAGGACACGACCTGGGAGATCCTGCGCGACCAGCCTTATGTGGCGCTGACCGAAGACAGCCCCATCCACCAATTGGCGGAAGATGCCTTGTTCAAGCACCAGATCAACATAGGCCGCCGCATCGCCGTACAGCACCTGGACACGGCGTTGGGGCTGGCCGAGCAGGGCTTCGGCATCGCGGTCATTCCGGAGTTTTCGCAAATTGCGTGTGCACGCTATGCGGTGGAGCACCGGGTGATCAGCCCGGCGGTGGCTTTCGATTTCTGCTATGTGATGCGGGCGGGGGCGCCCCTGCCCGATACGTTGACCGAATTCGCCGAGGTGTTCAAGGCGGTGATGGCGACCCGCCCGTAGCCTGCCGGGCGATCAGATGGGTACGGTTTCGACGTCGTAGGTGAAGAGCCACTCGTAGCGTTCCTTCACCCGGTCTTCCTGCCATTCGCGGTTCACGTAGGCGGCCGCGCCTTCGGCATGGGCCAATTCGCGATTGTGGAATCGCTTGGCGTTGGCATTGGCGCCCAGTATGACATTGGCGGTGCGGTCCATGCGGGCCTGCTCGTAGCGTTGCAGCGCCTGTACCGGCTCCGCGTACTGGCGCAATGCGCGCGCCAGGATATAGCCGTCTTCCAGGGCCATGCCCGCGCCTTGCGCGAGGAAAGGCAGCATGGGATGGCAGGCGTCGCCCAGCAAGGTGACCCGGCCTTCGCTCCAGCGCGGCATGGGATCGCGAACCATCAGCGCCCATTTATAGGGTACGTCGATGGCGCGCACCAGCGTATGCACGTCCTCGTTCCAGCCGCGCAGGTCGTTCAGGCACTCTTCGGTGGTGCCACGCTCGGTCCAGGACTCGACCTGCCAATCGCTGCGCTCCACGGCCGCGACGAAGTTCACCAGCTTGTAGCCGTGCAGCGGATAGTGGATGACGTGGGCACCGGGGCCCACCCAATTCACGCCCACCGGGCGGCTCAGGCGCTCGGGCAGCTTGTCGGCCTCGATCACGCCGCGCCAGGCGACCAGGCCGGAGAAATCCGGCCGGTCGGCGCCGAACAATTGTCCACGGACCAGCGAATGCACGCCGTCCGCGCCGACCAGTACGTCGCCCTGGAAGCTTCGGCCATCGGCCGTGTAGGCGGTCACGCCGTCGCCGTTCTGTTCGAAGCGCTCGAACTTGGCGCCCAGTACCAGGGCGTCGGGGTCGGCGCGTCGTATGCCGGCGGCGATGGCCTGGTGCAGGTCGGCGCGATGCACGGTCAGGTACGGGTAGCCGTAGAGTTCGCGCGATACGTCGCCCAGGTTGAACAGGTTCCAGGTCTGGCCGGTGTTCCACAGCCGCACGATCTTGCCTTCGGGCTCGCAGGCCTGGGCGGCCATGTCGCCTTCCAGGCCCAGCGCGTACAGCACGTGCACGGCGTTGGGCCCGAGCTGTATGCCCGCGCCGACTTCTTTCAATTGCGGGGCCTGTTCCAGGATGCGGACCTGGAAACCTTGTTGGAGCAGGGCGAGGCCGGCGGTCAGTCCGCCCAGGCCGCCGCCGGCGATGATGATGCGCATGAGTCAGTCCAGTGTGGTGTTGGTGCGTTTGATCAGTTCGGCCCAGCGCTTGGTGTCGTTGGCCAGGAAGCTGCGGAATTCCTCCGGCGTGGTCTTGATCACGTCCTGGCCGCCGGCCTTCATCTGGTTCATCAGCTCGGGGTCGTCCTGGGCCGCGCGCAGCGCGGCGTTGAGCTTTTGCACGACGGCGGCCGGGGTGCCGGCGGGCGCCACCAGGCCCGTCCAGGAATACGATTCGAAATCGCCGCCGAAGACTTCACGCACGGTGGGCACCTGCGGCATGTCGGCCGAGCGCGTGGCGCCGCCGGTGGCCAGTACCTTGGCCCGGCCGCTTTCCAGGTAGGGCCGCACGACGGTGATGGTCTCCAGCGTCATGTCGATCTGGCCGCCGATCATGTCCGCCAGCGCCGGCGCTCCGCCTTTGTAGGGCACGTGAAGGATGTTCGCGCCGGAGACTTCCTTGAACCATTCGCCGGTCAGGTGGTTGATCGAACCGTTGCCCGCGGAACCGTAGGACACCTTGTTCTTGGCGGCATAGGCGACCAGTTCCTGCAAGGTATTGGCGGGAAAGGCATGGCGCACCACGAGCAGGATGGGGCTGCGCGCCACCAGGCCCACGTGCGCGAAGGATTCCATCGGGGAGTAGGCCAGGTTTCGGTACAACCCCGGTGCCACGCCCAGGCTGCTGGTACTGGCCCACAGCAGGGTCTGGCCGTCGGGCTTGGCGCGCGCGACCGAGGCGGAACCGACCGTGCCGCCCGCGCCCGCGCGATTCTCTATCACCACGGGTTGGCCGAGTTGTTTCGACAGCGTCTTGCCTACCAGCCGCGCGGTGGTATCGGTGGGGCCTCCGGGCGGGAAAGGCACGACGATGGTGACAGGCCCGGTGGGAAATTCGGCGGCCGCGGCCGATGTGGTGCCGGCCAGGGCCAGCGTTGCCAAGGTGGCGAGGCACGCACGCCGCATCGGCATTGCACGCAAGACTCGCTTGTTCATCGATGTCCCCTCATTGTCCGTCATGTTGGGGGGACTATAAGATGAAGCGGTGAGCGAGTTGAATCACATAATAATTATCGGATCACAAGGAATTTCGATCAGCGCGATGCCTGCTATGTGGCGCCGATATGCCGGCTGCGCAAATCGTCGATGACGGTGCGCAACAGTCCGCGCAAGGTCTTGAGTTCCTTGGGGCTGAGGCTGGAGAAGGCCTCCTGCTCGAAGCGGTTCAGCTCGCGCGTGCCGGCCTCGACCACTTCGTGTCCGGCCGGGGTGAGCGTGATGCGCAGGATGCGGCGATTGTTGGCGTCTTCCTTGCGCTCGAGCAGGCCGCGTTCTTCCAGGGTCGAGAGCAATTGGCCCATCGACTGGGGGGTGACGTAGAAGCGCCTGGACAGATCCGCGGAGGACAGTTTTTCGCGGTGCGCGACCACGGATAGCACGGTGAACTGGATGCCCGTCACGCCGTAGGGCTTGAGCAGGGCGTCGCTGAAGTTGCGGAGGGGGTGGTGTACCTGCGAGACCAGGTAGGTGGTGCTGGGACCGCTGAAGGGCTCGGCGGGTTGGTCGGTGGACAAGAATGACTCCGGGAGCGAAGGATTCTTGGAGTGTAAGGCAGACTGATTCGGCGCGCACCGCCGCGCTAGGCGGAGGGCGCGCGTGGCGGCGACGCTTACTTGACGTCGACGGCGTCTTTCAGGACCTTGGCGGCGCTGAAAGCGGGTGCCTTGCGGGCAGCGATCTGGATCGCTTCGCCGGTACGGGGGTTACGGCCCGTCTTGGCGGCTTTTTCTTTCACCGAGAACTTCCCGACGCCAGGCAGCACGACCTCGTCGCCCTTGGCCAGCGTGTCGCGCAGGGCATCGCCCAGTGCGTCGATGAAGGCTTCGGAGACATTCTTCGGTTGTTGGGTGCGCTCGGCCAGAGCGTCGATCAGTTCCTTCTTGGTGCGCATGCGTACTCCTTGAAAAATATCGGCAGACCGGCCGGATGGCCGTTCGCCTATGCACAGAGCCGGCATTCAAGCAATCTTGGAGCAGAAATGCAAGTCCGGCGGCAAATGATGACAGTCGGCGCAGTCCCGGACGAGAGCGGCCACTGCGCGGCGGTGCCCGCGCACCTTACTCGAAAAATCCCGCGAAGTTGCAACAGGCGTAGGCGTCATGTTGAGCGTGACTTGATCCAAAATCAGGGTGTACACGGCAAGTTCGCCGATTTTTAATGCAAAAAACCGATTTTGAATATTTGATGCGGCCGCCCGGCTTGCTTACCATGTGCGCTGGCAGCGGCCCGCGGGCCGCGCCATCCCCCGTGTAGGAGTTCCCATGCAAGCTGATCCCGTCGTCGCGAATGTGCCCGTCGCTGTTACATCTCGCCGCAATTGCACATCCTGGAACGTGGATGCGGTGCTGGCGCTGTTCGAACTGCCGTTCGCCGATCTGCTCTACCAGGCGCAGCAGGCGCACCGGCGCTTCTTCGATCCCAACGCCATCCAGCTGTCGACGCTGTTGTCGATCAAGACCGGCGGCTGCCCCGAGGACTGCTCGTACTGTCCGCAGTCCTCGCGCTACGACACGGGGGTCGAGACCGAGAAGCTGATGCCGCTGGACGAGGTGCTGGAGGCGGCGCAGGCCGCCAAGGACAACGGCGCGACCCGGTTCTGCATGGGCGCGGCCTGGCGCAGCCCCAAGCCGCACCAGGTCGACGCGGTGGCCGACATGGTCAAGGCGGTCAAGGACCTGGGCCTGGAGACCTGCGTGACGCTCGGCATGCTGCGCGACGGCCAGGCCGAACAGTTGCGCGAGGCCGGGCTCGACTACTACAACCACAACCTGGATACCTCGCCCGAGTTCTATGGCCGCGTCATCACCACCCGCACCTACCAGGACCGGCTGGATACGCTGGGCCGGGTGCGCGACGCCGGCATCAAGGTCTGCTGCGGCGGCATCGTCGGCCTGGGCGAATCGCGCCGCGAGCGGGCCGGGCTCATCGTCCAGCTGGCCAACATGGATCCGTATCCGGAGTCTGTGCCCATCAACAACCTCGTGCGGGTGCAGGGCACGCCGCTGGCCGACAACGCCTCGGTGGACCCGTTCGAGTTCGTGCGCACCATCGCGGTGGCGCGCATCACCATGCCCGAGGCCATGGTGCGGCTCTCGGCCGGGCGCGAGCAGATGGACGAAGCCTTGCAGGCCCTGTGTTTCCTGGCCGGTGCCAATTCCATGTTCTATGGCGACAAGCTGCTGGTGACCGAGAACCCGCAGGCCGAGGCCGACCGCGACCTGCTGCGACGGCTGGGCATGCGCGTGGACGCGGCCGAGCACTGAGGCGGCCCATGCCCATCCTGCACCTGGCTCCCGGCGTCGCCATCGATGAAGACGAGATCGTTTTCACCATGATCCGCGCGCAGGGGGCGGGCGGTCAGAACGTCAACAAGGTGTCGAGCGCGGTCCACCTGCGCTTCGACCTGGGGGCTTCCTCGCTGCCCGAGGCGTGGAAAGAGGCGTTGATGCAGAAGGCGGACCGGCGCATCTCCAGCGCCGGCGTGGTGGTGATCAAGGCGCAGGCCTATCGCAGCCAGGAAAAGAACCGGGCCGATGCGCTCGAGCGCCTGACGGCCCTGCTGGTCTCGGTGGCGGAGCCGCCCAAGCCGCGCAAGCCCACGCGGCCCACCAAGGGATCGCAGCAGCGCCGCCTGCAGCGCAAGGTGCGGCACGGCGAGGTCAAGCGGATGCGCGGCCGCGTGGACGAGGGCTGAGGCCTGCGCCCGGCGCCCTACAGTCCCAGTTTCTTCCAGCCCTCGTGGCCCAGTTCGCGCAGCGTCTCGATGTTGCGTTCGTAGATGCTCTCGGCTTCCGGGAACGCCTCCACCGCCTTGTCGACGCTGGCCTCGCGCAGCAGATGCAGGGTGGGGTAGGGCGAGCGGTTGCTGTAGTTCTCGATGTCGTCGGCGTCGGTGCCCGCGAACTGGTAATCGGGGTGGAAGCTGGCGACCTGGATCTCGCCTTCCAGGCCCAGCGCTTCCACGGCGGCGTCGGCCTCGTCCAGGAACTCGTTGTAGTCGTAGAAATCGGCCAGCGCCCAGGGGTGGATCAGCAGCACGGTGTCGATCTGTTCCGGGTCGCTCTGCGCCAGCGTGCGCAGGCATTCGCCCAGTTCCTCGAGCAGCGTGTCGGGGTCGCGCGCGTCGCTGACCACGTACTGGATCTGGTCCTTCGTGTGGACGGCCTTGGCGAAGGGACAGAGGTTCAGGCCGATGACGGCCTTCTCCAGCCACGCGCGGGTCGTGTCGATGATGGCCGGATGGGGGAGGGAGTCGGGCGGGGAAGTGAACATGATGCGTGGGGCTCAGCTGATGCGGACCTCGGGCGAGGCGACCGCCTGTTGTTCGGGTTCGATGTGGATGACGATGGTGCTGCCTTCGACGTAGCCATGGATGGCGGCTTCCAGCCGGTCGCAGATCGCATGGGCGGCGGCCACGGACATCGCGCCGGGCACGACCAGATTGAATTCGATGAAGACGCGGGGGCCCGAGCGGCGCGAGCGCAGGGTGTGGGCTTGCAGCGCGCCAGTGCCGTGGTCGCGGACGATCTGCCGCACGCCGTCGACGATCTCGCGGGGCAGGGCTTCGTCCATCAGGCCGCCCACCGAGTCGCGCATCAACTGCCACCCGGACCACAGGATGTGCAGCGCCACCAGGCCGGCGACGATGGAGTCCAGGCGGGTCCAGCCGGTCAGCGCGACCAGGGCCACGCCGATCACCACGCCTATCGACGAGACCACGTCGGTCCACAGGTGGCGGCCGTCGGCGACCAGCGCCGGCGAGTGCCAGCGGCGCCCGTAGCGCATCAGCAGGGTGCCCCAGACGCCGTTGATCAGGGTGGCGGCCAGGCTGATCGCCATGCCCAGCACCGGCGTGTCGAGCGGACGCGGGTTCAGGAAGCCCTGATAGGCCTCGCGCAGGATGGTGAGCGCGGCGAACACGATCAGCGTGCTTTCCAGGACCGCGGACAGGTACTCGGCCTTGTTATGGCCGTAGGGGTGGTTGGTGTCGGCGGGAATGGCACTGACCGACAGCGCCACCACGGTGATGACGGCCGTGGCCACGTTGATGATGCTTTCCAGCGCGTCGGAATACAGCGCGATGCTGCCGGTCAGCCGGTAGGCAAGGTACTTCAGGCCAAGGACGACGATCCCGACGACGATGGTGGCCACGCCGAATCTCGTGGCGCGTGTCATGGGGACTCCGGGTTCCCGTGGCGCAGGAAGGGCAGGGCGGGAGGGGGCATGGGCTCGGGCAGGCGTGCGGATCCCGGCATTCTAGCCGGGTCCGCGCGGTTTGCGTGCCAGGCCCTAGCGGCCGCCCAGGCCGGGCAGGAGGCCGCGCAGGTCGGGTATCTGGAACGAGCCGCCCGGCAACTCGAAACGCGAGGCCTGGGGCGCGCGGTCGTCCAGGGTCTCCACCTTGAAGCGGTCGCCGAAACGCAAGAGGCCGAGCCGGTCCGCCTGCAGGCGCCGTGCCAGGTCGTCGGCGCCGGGGGGCAGCCGGGTACCCGACAGCGAGGCCAGGCTGCGGCCCAGTTTCAGCGCCGCGGTGGTCAGTTCGCTGGCCGCGGGGGCCGAGGTCAGGACCAACTCCTCGGTGCGCCGCTGCCGGCGGCCGTCTTCATAGGTCAGCACGTAGACGGTACCGCCCAATCCGGCCACGGTCTCGCTGCGCGTGGTCGGCTGTAGGGACACGATGGCGCTGACCTGTTCGAGCGCGGCCGTGGGGCTGGGCATCAGGCCGCCCGCCATGCGCATCAGGTCGGCCGCTTCCATCACCACCTGCTGTCCGTTGACGCGGCTGACGGCGTAGATCTTGTCGCCGCGGGCGAGCAGGTAGTTGTTGGGGCTCTGGGGCGAGGCGGCCCGCAGGTTGTTGCCGGCGTATTCGACCGAGGCGGAGAAAGGCTGGCCCCGGTCGTCCACGCCGGCCAGCCGGGCGGTGCCGGCGGCGTGAGCGAGCAGGGGAAGGGACAGGGACAACAGCGCCGTGGCGGCAATACGTAACATCATGGTCCAGGCTCCAGGCGCAGCGGCCGTGCGCGGTGCAAACCGCTTGGACCGCCGGTGCCCGGTGACGTTGCGTAAGAATTGTTGCCCGGCGTCCCTAATCCAGCGAGAGCGGGCTCTCGGTGACGGGGTGGAACTCGCCGGTGGCCGGGTCGCGCACCATCAGCACGCCGGTGGCGACGCCGAAGTAGGCTCCGTGCAACTGCAACTGGCCACGTTCGGCCAGGATGCGCACGCACGGGAAGGTCATCAGGTTGTTCAGGCTGTGTTCGACCGTGGCCAGTTCCAGCTGCCGGATGTACATGCCGGGGTTTTCGCCGGGCGGGACGGTGCGTTCGACCACCGGGGCGATCTGCTGCATCCACTTGCCGATGAAGTCCCCGGGCGACAGCGGGTCGGCGCTGTTGGCGAAGGCCGAGACGCCGCCGCACAGCGCGTGGCCGAGCACGACGATGTGCTTGACGCGCAGCGACTGCACCGCGAACTCCAGCGCCGCGCTGGTGCCGTGATAGTGCTGGGTGATGCCTTCGTACGGGGGGACGAGGTTGGCGACGTTGCGGACCACGAAGAGCTCGCCGGCGCCGGCGTCGAAGATGACTTCCGGGGCCACGCGGGAATCGCAACAGCCTATGACCATGATTTCGGGCTTCTGGCCCTTTTCGGCAAGCGTCTCGTAGCGGGTGCGCTCGTCGTTGAAACGGCCGCCCAGGAAAGAGCGGTAGCCGTCTGTGAGTCGTGCTGGGAACATGCTTCACCTGTTGCTGGCCCGCCCTGGAGGGGCGGGAAACATCATGATACCAGCCGATGCCTTGCGGGGATGCTGGGGGATGCCCGGAGCCCGGTCAGCGCGCCGCGTCCTGGGCTTCGCGCAGGCTGACCAGGGCCTGGGACAGCAGGTGCAGCGGGTCTTCGGAGGCCACGACGGGCACGTCGTTCAGCGTCAGCACCAGGACGCCGGCGGGCAGCTCGATCAGCTTCAGGGCCCCGGGCGGGATGGCCAGCCCCGCCTTGGGTGCGATGATCTTGAGGGTGGTCAGCAGCGCCGCGATTTCTTCGTGTTCGTAGATGGGGTGCCATTGCGACAGCCGGTCCATCACTTCCCGGTGCAGGGATTCCCCGGGGCTTTGCAGGGACTGCTCGACGCCGAAGATCTGGGCGCTCCAGAGCCCGCGCTCGTCGGTCTCGATGGTGATGGCCCGGGCCGGAATGTCCGGACGCAGCGGGTGCACGGCGGCCCTGAGATGGGTTTCCGCAGTGTGGCGGGTCTCGCGCGTCGTGGGAGGAATGCGCATGGCGGAGTCCGTTCCGATTTCCGGTCAGCTTAGCCGCATGCCCCGCCGCCAGGGGTTACAGCGGCGTTGCGGTCTTTTCCGGGTTTAACAAGGCGGTTGCGCCGGCGGCGGTGTCGCGCGCAACGCAAAGAGTTTCGCGGCGTTGTGGAGTTCGGGGCCGTGCTTCTATATGCTTGCCGCTGGCCACACAACGATAAAATTTACAAGGATTGCGGAATCCATGAGAACGGTGCTCGCGGGACTCGCGACCGCTGTGACGATGGGGTGCACCATGAACGGTTACGACCGGGCGGGTGCTACGACTTCGGGGCAGGAGGAGTGCGTGACCAGTCGTGACGTGAAAGAGGTCGTCGTCCGGCTGCGGGACATGGGGTGGACCGCCCAGCGCACGATCGATGCCGTGCTTTCCAACTCGCACATCGACGATGTCGAGACCCGGACCTGGTTCGTCGGACTGGTCTCGGAAATCTACGGCGGCAATACCTCGCTGGGCGATGTCGAGGCCGACTATGCCGCCTGCATGAAATCCCTGTCCCCCCAGGCGGCGCCCGTGCAGTCCGCCTCGGCCCGGCAGGAGCCGCCCGCGGCCAGCGGGCCGCGCGACGACGCTCCAGGCTAGGGCTTATTCCGGCTGCACGCCCGCGGCTTGCGCCACCTTGCGCCAGCGGGTGACCTCGCTGGCGACGAAGGCGGCGAACTGTTCCCCGGACATGGGCTTGGCGACTTCGCTGCCGGTCTGCTCGATGCGCGTGATGTAGTCGCGATCGGTGGCGACCTTGGCGATCTCGCCGTTCAGGCGCGAGGCGATGTCGGCAGGCAGGTTCGCGGGGCCGAACAGACCGGTCCAGGTCGTGACGTCCAGCCCCTTCAGGCCGCTTTCCTTGAAGGTGGGCACGTCGGGCAGCGAGGCCGAGCGCTTGTCGCTGCTGATGGCCAGCGCGCGCAGCTTGCCCGCGCGGACCGAGGACAGCGTGTTGGGAATGGTTTCCAGCATGAGCTGGACCTGTCCGCCCAGCAGGTCCGGCATGGCGGCGCCGCCGCCCTTGTACGGAACGTGGACGATCTCCACCTTGGCTTCCGACTTGAACAGCTCGCCGCCCAGGTGGGAGATGGCGCCGATGCCCGCCGAGGCATACGAGAGCTTGTCCGGGTTGGCGCGGGCGTAGTCGATCAGGCCCTGCAGGTTCTTGACCTGCAGCGAGGGGTTGACCACCAGCACCAGCGGGCCGTCCTGCAGGCGGCCGATGGCGGTGAAGCTCTTGGACACGTCGAAGGGCAGGGTCTTCTTCAGCACCGGGTTGATGGCATGGGTGCCGATGGTGCCGAACAGCAGCGTGTAGCCGTCCGGCTGCGCGCGCGCGACGTAATCGGAAGCGATGATGCCGCCCGCGCCGGGCTTGTTCTCGATGATGACCGGCTGCCCCAGGCGTGCGGCCAGCGAGGCGCCGAAGGCGCGAGCCAGGATGTCGGAGGAGCCTCCGGCTGCGAAGGGCACCACCATGGTGACGGGGCGGGTCGGATAGCCTTGGGCATGGGCTGCCGACAGTCCGATGGATGCGAAGGTCGCGGCGACACAGGCGCGCAGCACGTATTTTCTCAATACCATGGTGAATGCTCTCTGGACGAAAAAACGAAGGAAGAAGATATCCCGCCGATTCAGGGCGGATAAATACGGGTTATTCCGGCCATATGGGCGGGAATATTATTGATGTCTCTTCCGTTGATAATCCGCGCAAACCGTGGAGGGTTGGCGTGGTCCACGGAACTCCCACGAAAAAAACGATCACGATATGTGGTGTTTAAACCGAATGCCGTGTTTCGTGTATGGTCCAATGGTTAATAGGTGACACACTATAAGCGCGTGTCGAAGGGTGTCAAGCGCTTCTTGCCAAATCGCCGTCTTGGCTGGAAGATAGCAACAAGCTATGCGAATACTGCATTTCTGTTAGATCGAAAACCATGGATTTCAAGCAGCTCGAATACTTCGTCCGCGTGGCCGAGCATGGCAGCTTCAGCCGGGCCGCCGCGGCCCTCGGCCTGGGGCAGCCCTTCCTGAGTCGGCAGATCCGCCAGCTCGAGGTGGACCTGCGCAAGACCCTGTTCCACCGCCATGGGCGCGGCATCGTGCTGACCGACGCGGGCGAGCAATTCCTGTTGTTCGCCCGCAGCGTGCTGCAGCAGCTCGACGCCGCCACCCAGGTACTGTCGCGGTCGGAAACCGAAATCACCGGCCGAGTGGTGATCGGCATGCCGCCGTCCCTGGGGCGGGTGCTGACCGTGCCGCTGGTGCGCGCCTTCAGCGAACGCTTTCCGCTGGCCCGGCTCACCATCGTCGAGGCGCTCAGCATGACGCTGTACGAGCGCCTGATCTCCGACAAACTGGACGCCGCGCTGATGTACGACCCGGCTGTCTCGACCCTGACCGAGATCGAGCCCCTGGTGCGCGAGCCGCTGTGCCTGATCCTGCGCAAGACGGAGGCGGGGCAGGAGAGCCGTCCGCTGGCGTTCTCTCATCTGGCCGAGCACCGGCTGATCTTCCCGTCCGAGCCGCATCCGCTGCGCATGCTGGTCGAGGCCGAGGCCGCGCGGCAGGGCATCACGCTCGACATCGCCTTCGAGATCGACGGCGTCGAGGCCATCGTGGCGCTGGTCGACAAGGGCTTCGGCGCGGCCGTGGTGCCCTATAACCTGGTGCGGGCGGGCATGCCGGGCACCGACCTGCGCATCTGTCCGCTGGTGGAGCCGGTGGTGGGCGGGGTGATCGGGCTGGTCACGCACAGCCGGCGGCCACCCACGCTGTTGACCGCCAAGACCGTGGACCTGCTGCGGCAAACCGCGGCTGAAACCCTGGCCGGCAGCGAGCCTGCGGGATGAGTAATGCGAGAATTGCATAACAACTAGTCGACCTGGGGGCTAGCAAGATCGCGGCCCAAAGGAGATGATTCCATCCATGCCGACCGGGCCACCGGTGGCCGCCGGGGGTTGCCGGTAGTTTGTTTTTGCGGAATCAGGAAAACACCATGAAATATGAAGCCATAACGGTCAAACCCGTATCCCCGCATATTGGCGCGGAAATCGGGAATATCGATCTGACCCGCCCGCTGTCCGACCAGGAGGTCAAGGAACTGCGCGCGGCATTCATCGAATTCCAGGTCATTTTCTTTCGCGACCAGAAAATCAGTTTCGAAGACCAGATCCGCGCGGCGGAGTATTTCGGATCGCTGGGCAAGCACGTCGGCGTCAACACCATCAGCAAGACCACCGATAACCCGCTGGTGCGCAAGTTCCACTACGACGAGACCTCCAAGCAGATCTCGGGCGAAAACTTCCACAGCGACCAGTCCTGTGCCGCCATCCCGCCGCTGGGCAGCATGCTGTACAACCACACGGTGCCCCCGCACGGCGGCGGCGACACCATGTTCGCCAGCATGTACGCGGCCTACGATGCGCTGTCGCCCCGGATGAAGGTGTACCTGGAAGGCCTGACCGCCACCCATGACGGCACGCGCGTCTTCGGCCCCGGCACGCCGATCTCCTCGCACCCGGTCATCGTGCGCCACCCCGAGAGCGGAAAGAAGCTGATCTACGTCAACACCGACTTCACGTCGCACATCAACGAACTGCCCCGCCTCGAAGGCGAGCGCGTCCTGAAATTCCTGGTCGATCACTGCAACAAGCCCGAGTGGACCTGCCGCTTCCGCTGGGAGGCGCATTCGATCGCGTTCTGGGACAACCGCTGCACGCATCACAAGGCGATCTGGGACTACTGGCCCAATATCCGCTCGGGTTTCCGGGTCCAGGTCGAAGGCAACGCGGCGCCCGTGGCCGGCTGATTCTTCTCTTCGTTGTCGTTGTTGCCTGGTTTGGGCGGCCCGTATCGCGGGCCGCCTTTTTTATGCGGGATCGCACAAGGCCGAGGGTCCCGCCAGGATGTTTTCTATTGCCGGCCGGGCGTAGCGGATGAAGGCGGCGACCCGGTCGCCGTCGATGGGGCCGTCCTGTTCCCCGTTCAGGTAGGCGGCCCGCGCGGCCGCCAGGGTGGGGCGGTGCTCGTCGGGCAGGCGTTCCAGCGTCCACGCGGCCGCGACGTCCTTGGGCGCGATCCGGCCGGTGGCGGCGCTGTACCAGATCCGCGCCAGGGCGAGGATGATGTTGCGTTCGTCGCCTTCCCAGTCCTCTTCGGTGTTCCACTGCGCCAGGGTATCGGCCAGTGCGGTGCGGAAGTCGCGCGGCGGCACCGCGTCGAACAGGGACGCGGCCGGCGGGCCAACCAGGGCGACGCTGTGCTGCCGGGCCTTGGTCAACAGGATCGCGAGGTCGTGGTCCAGGACCGGGGGCTCGACGACACCGGCCAGCAGGTCCTGGCGTAGCCACTCGCCGAATTGCAGTTCGCGCCTGGCCGGATGGCGCCAGGGCGCCACGTCCTCCAGAGCAACGACGGTCACTTCCAGCGCCCGCCATGGTCCGCCGCTGTCCACGGGCACGGAAACGGCCAGCAGGTCCCGCATCAGGTCGCGCCGCAGCGGCTCGGGCAGCCGGGCGCGCACGGCGACCAGCAGGTCGATGTCGCTGTACCGCTTCAAGCCGCCATCCCGCGCCGAGCCGTACAGGTGGATCGCCACCAGCGTATCGGCCAGATGCCGTTCGATCACCGCCCGGGCGAGGTCTACCTGGCCGGCAATGTCCATGGGGAATAGGGGGCTTTCCATGCATCTCCTGATCGAGGCTGCCCGGCGGGTGCCGGAACCCCGCCAGTCTGACACGGATTAGGGTTTCTCCCGCTGTCCGCCTGCCGTTTCTGCCGTTGACATCCGCCGGCCATCTCGTCACTATTCACCAAATGGTGAATTAAGTGCAGACCTGCACACAGTCGACGACGGAGACACGCATGGCAACACAACGACTCGGCCTGATCATGCACGGGGTGACCGGCCGCATGGGCATGAACCAGCACCTGATCCGGTCCATCGTGGCCCTACGCAAGCAGGGCGGCGTCACGCTGTCCAATGGCGACAAGGTCATGCCCGACCCCATCCTGGTCGGCCGCAATGCCGAGAAGATGGAAGCCCTGGCCAAGGCCCACGACATCCCGCGCTGGGGCACGGATCTGGACGAGGCTCTGGCCAACCCGGACGACTCGGTGTTCTTCGACGCCGGCACGACGCAGATGCGCCCCACGCTGCTGGCCAAGGCCATCCGCGCCGGCAAGCACGTGTATTGCGAGAAGCCCATCGCCACCAACCTGAACGAGGCCGTGGAGATCTGCCGGCTGGCCGAAGGCTCGGGCCTCAAGCACGGCGCGGTGCAGGACAAGCTGTTCCTGCCGGGCCTGCGCAAGCTCGACATGCTCAACAAGGCCGGCTTCTTCGGCAAGATCCTGTCGGTGCGCATCGAGTTCGGCTACTGGGTGTTCGAGGGCGACCTGCAACCCATCCAGCGGCCGTCCTGGAACTACCGCACCGAAGACGGCGGCGGCATCATCCTCGACATGGTCTGCCACTGGCGCTACGTGCTGGACAACCTGTTCGGCGAAGTGCAGGCCGTGTCCTGCCTGGGCAAGACGCACATCCCCACGCGCTGGGACGAAGCGGGCAAGCCTTACCAGGCCACCGCCGACGACGCCTGCTATGCCACCTTCGAACTGGCCGACGGCGTGGTGGCCCAGGTGAACAGCTCGTGGACGACCCGCGTGCGGCGCGACGACCTGGTCACCTTCCACGTGGACGGCACGCACGGATCGGCCGTGGCGGGGCTGACCGACTGCCGCGCGCAGTCGCGCGTCAATACGCCCAAGCCGGTGTGGAACCCCGACGTCAAACAGACCATGACCTTCTTCGACCAATGGCAGGAAGTGCCCGACACCCAGGTCTACGACAACGGTTTCAAGATCCAGTGGGAGCACTTCATCCGCCACGTGGTGGAGGACGCCCCGTACCGCTGGACGCTGCCCGAGGGCGCCAAGGGCGTGCAACTGGTCGAGGCCGCGCTGCAAAGCTGGAAAGAGCGGCGCTGGGTAGACGTGCCCCGGCTCGACGTCGGAGCCCAGCGATGAGCCTGTCGATCAGCCTGCCGTCGGCCGGCGGCCTGCACCGATACGCGCTGCGCGATAGCGCGCCGTTCCAGGCGCCGCCCGCCGGCGCGCGCTTCGATCGCATTGCCTATTCGGCGGCGCACGTCGTGGCCGATCCGCTGGCGGCCATCGACCCGTGGCTGCAATGCGCCGTGGACTGGGACGCCACCATCGCCTATCGCCAGCGTCTGTGGGCGCTGGGCCTGGGCGTGGCCGAGGCCATGGACACCGCGCAGCGCGGCATGGGGCTGGACTGGCCGACGTCTCTTGAGTTGATCCGCCGCTCGCTGGACGCCGCCCGCGATGTGCCGGGCGCCCGCGTGGCCTCGGGCTGCGGCACCGACCACCTGGCGCCCGAGGACGCCCGGGGCATCGACGACGTGATCCGCGCCTACGAAGAACAAATGGCCGCCATCGAAGGCCTGGGCGGCCGGCTGATCGTCATGGCGAGCCGCGCGCTGGCCCGCGTGGCGCGCGGCCCCGCCGACTACGAACGGGTCTACGACCGCATCCTGGGCCAGGCCCGCGAACCCGTCATCCTGCATTGGCTGGGCGACATGTTCGACCCGGCGCTGAAGGGCTACTGGGGCAGCGGCGACGTGGATGCCGCCATGCGGACGGCGCTGGGCGTGATCGCCGCGCACCCCGACAAGGTCGACGGCATCAAGATCTCGCTGCTGGACAAGGACAAGGAAATCGCCATGCGCCGGCGCCTGCCCGCGGGCGTGCGCATGTACACCGGCGACGACTTCAACTACGCCGAACTGATCGCCGGCGACGGCCAGGGCGAACTGCCCAACCACCGCCAGAGCGATGCGCTGCTGGGCATCTTCGACGCCATCGCCCCGGCCGCCAGCGCGGCGCTGGCGGAATTGGCGGCCGGCAACGTGGACGCCTTCAACCGCATCCTGGCGCCCACCGTGCCGCTGTCGCGCCACATCTTCAGCGCGCCCACGCGCTTCTACAAGACGGGTGTCGTGTTCATGGCCTGGCTCAACGGCCACCAGGACCACTTCGCGATGGTGGGCGGGCAGCAGAGCACGCGATCGCTGCAACACTTTGCCGAGCTGTTCCGGCTGGCGGACGCGGCGGGCCTGCTGGAGCAGCCCGAACTGGCGGTGGGCCGGATGAATACCTTGCTGGCCCTGCATGGCGTAGATGGACGATAGGACCGCTGGATCGGTCTCGACAAAGGAAGCCGCGTGAGAAAAATCGATAGCTATTCGCACCTGTTCCCGCCCGCGTACTTCGAGCGCATGAAAGCGCTCGCCAAGGACCCGGGCGCGATCAAGCGCTGGTTGACGGTACCCGTCCTGTACGACCTGGATGCCCGCCTGAAGATGATGGACGAGTTCCCGGGATACCAGCAGATCCTGACCCTGTCGTCGCCGCCCATCGAGTTCGTGGCCGGGCCGGAAGACTCGCCGGAACTGGCCCGGCTGGCCAACGACGGCATGGCCGAGATCGTCGCCCAGCATCCCGACAAATTCCCGGCCTTTGTCGCTTCGCTGCCCATGAACAACGTCGAGGCCGCGCTGCGGGAAATGGACCGGGCCATTGGCGAGCTGGGCGCGCGAGGTATCCAGATCTTCACTAACGTCAACGGCCGGCCGCTGGACGATCCCGAGTTCTGGCCCATCTTCGAGAAAGCGGTGAACGAATACCAGGTGCCGATCTGGATGCACCCGGCCCGCGGCGCGAACTTCCCCGATTACCTGACCGAAAAGAAGTCCAAGTTCGAGATCTGGTGGACCTTCGGCTGGCCCTACGAAACCAGCGCGGCCATGACCCGCATGGTGTTCTCCGGCTTCTTCGACAAGCTGCCCGAGATGAAACTGGTCACCCATCACATGGGCGCCATGATCCCGTTCTTCGACGGCAGAGTGGGGCCGGGGCTGGACCAATTCGGTAGCCGCACCTCGGACGAAGACTACGAGGGTTTGCTCCAGCGCATGCCCAAGCGGCCCATCGACTACTTCCGCATGTTCTACGCCGACACCGCGCTGGCGGGATCCAAGGCCGGCGTGGCCTGCGGCCTGGAGTTCTTCGGCGCCGAGAAAGTCCTGTTCGCGACCGATTGCCCGTTCGATCCGGAAGGCGGGCCGGCCTTCATCCGCAGCATTCCCGAGGCCATCGACGCACTGGACCTGAGCGAAGCCGACCGCGAAGGCATTTACTTCGGCAACGCCTTGAAGCTGTTGAAAATGGGCTGCGACTGCTGAGTTGCAGCCCGCAACGGCGATGCCGGAAACATAGCCGGCACGCACCGAGGAGACATGCATGAAATCCTGGATAGGCAAGATCGTGCTGGGCGCAGGCGTGCTGGCCGCTACCGCGGCGGCCCAGGCGCAGGGGTATCCGTCGCGGCCCGTGCGCATCATCGTTCCCTACGCCCCCGGCGGCACCGTGGACCTGGTCGCCCGCGTGGTGGCCGGCAGATTGTCCGAACAGACGGGCCAGTCCTTCGTTGTCGAGAACCGCGCTGGCGCCAGCGGCGCCATCGGCAGCGAAGCCGTGGCGCGCGCGCCGGCCGACGGCTACACCTTGCTGGTGCAGTCGCCCACCCTGATCGCCAACGCCCTGATGTCCGACACCGTGCCCTACGACACGGCCAAGGACTTCACGCCCATCTCGCTGCTGGGCTCCGTGCCCATGCTGCTGGCCGCGCACCCCAGCGTGCCGGCCGCCAACCTCAAGGAATTCATCGACCAGGCGCGCGCCAACCCCGCCAAGTTCACCTTCGGCACCTCCGCCGTCGGATCGCCCATGCACGTGGCGGAAGAAGCCATCAAGCACGACGCCAGGCTCGACATCCTGGTCGTGCCGTATAAGGGCACCGCGCCGGCGCTGAACGACCTGCTGGGCGGACAAGTCAGCGCCATCATCGACGCCATACCTTCCACCTACCCGCACGTGGCCAGCGGCAAACTCAAAGCGCTGGCCGTCACCACCAGCGCGCGCCTGCCTTCCATGCCCAACGTGCCCACCGTCGCGGAATCCGGGATACCCGGGTTCGACATGGTCACCTGGTACGGACTGTGGGGGCCGGCCAAGCTGCCGGACGTCGTGCTCAAAGTCCTGTCCAAAGAACTGGCCACGGCCATGAAAGCCCCCCTGGTCACCGAGCGGCTGGGCAACCAAGGCTTCATCGCCGACGGCGGCAGCCCCGCCTCGTTCGCCGCCTTCATCGACAAAGAGCGGGTCATGTACACGCGGGTGATCAAGGCCGCGAACATTCAGATCAAGTGATTTTTTACGGTAGCCGACCCATGCGCGATTTCTCCCAAGACCATCAATGGATGTCCATCAACACCGCCACCGTGCGCAAATCGCGCGGACAGGAAGTGCCGCTGCTGGACATCCTCGACGCCTGCGCGCGGTTGGGCGTGCGGGCCATTTCCCCCTGGCGCGACCAGGTCGCGGCGGCGGGGTTGGAACAAGTGTCCCGCGTCGTGCGCAGCCACGGCCTGGCCTTGTCCGGCTATTGCCGTGGCGGCATGTTCACCGCGTCGGATGATGCTGGTTTGATGCGGGCGCGGGATGACAACCGGCGAGCCGTGGACGAGGCCTGCGAACTGAACGCCGCGTGTCTGGTGCTGGTGGTGGGTGGGCTACCGGGTGCTTTGCAGGGCAAGGCCGAGTACCACGATATTGCTCGCGCTCGGGCGCAGATCACCGAAGGGATCGCGCAATTGCTGGAGTATGCGCGTGAACGCAAGATGCCCATCGCCATCGAGCCGTTGCATCCGATGTATGCGGCGGATCGGGCGTGTATCAATACGCTGGAACAGGCGCTGGATGTGTGCGATCTGGTGGATCCTGCGCGTAGCGGGGATATCGGCGTGGCGGTGGATCTTTATCACGTCTGGTGGGATCCGAAGTTGCAGGCGCAGATCGAACGGGCAGGGCAGAAGCGGCTATTGGCTTTTCACGTTTGCGATTGGCTTACGCCTACCACCGACCTACTGAACGATCGGGGCATGATGGGGGATGGCGTGATCGAGATTCCCAAGGCGCGGAGGTGGGTCGAGGGGCAGGGGTTCGCGGGGTTCAGTGAAGTGGAGATATTTTCGTATCGGTGGTGGGAGCTTGATACCGATACGATTTTGAGGAACTGCATCGAGCGGCATCGGTCGGTGGTGTAGGGGCGAGGGGAGGGCAGTGTCGGTGGCTCTGATATGCTTGAACAGGTCACGTGCTCAAGTTTTCGGAGTGCCGTGTTGTCCAAATCTCCTGCTGACAACGTCATTTCCTTATACCGGGAACATGCCGCTGCGTTCGAGAAAAATAGAAACCATGAACTCATCGAACGCGCTTGGCTGAACCGGTTTTTGGCGCTGCTTCCCGGCTCGCGGCCGGATGTGCTGGATATCGGCTGCGGCAACGGGGTGCCGATGGCGCGCTACCTTATTCAGAACGGATGCAGGGTAACCGGGGTGGATACGTCGCTGCCATTGCTTGCGCGTGCGCGTGAGTCGTTTCCAGGGCAACGCTGGATAGCGGCGGATATGAGGCAGATGCCGGTCACAGGGCCGTTCCATGGCTTGCTGGCCTGGCATAGTTTTTTTCATTTATCCCCTGAAGATCAACGGCCTATGTTCGCCACTTTTCGGCGGCTGGCGGCGCCGGGTGCGGTCTTGATGTTTACCAGCGGTACCCGTTTGGGCGAGGCCATTGGCCAGTTCGAGGGTAAACCTCTTTATCATGGCAGCTTGGATACGAGTGAGTATCAAGAGTTGCTGTGTGCCAACGGCTTTACGGTAGTTCGGCATGTCGAGGACGACGCGACATGCCGGGGAGCGACGGTGTGGTTGGCGAAGCAGGATGGGGGAAGATTGCTTGGGGCGAAATCGGGTATTTGAAAAGGACCGCTCTCGGCCAAGAATCGAAGTTCGGGAGTTACAGGCCTATGTCTGCTGTACAGCGATTTCTGTCGTTGTTCTGGCGTGCTGCAAAGGTCTGCTTGTTGGTGGGAAGCTGGCATGTAGACGCTTCGTTTGGTTCGCCGCTGATTCTTTCGCATGTCGTCGAGATACCACCGGTGTTCAACTGCGTCGCCTGTAAGCACTTAAGATTGTTTAACAGAGGTATACCGTGGCAGCGGAGGCTCAAGAATGGAGCGCGAAAAAGAACTAGCGAGGCGAGACTAGCGGCTTGATTAGTCTGTAAGATGGCTCTGAGGCATTAATAATCCAAGGCGGTGAATCAGGGCCAACGCGCAGATCCCGATATTCGCCTGACTCCACGGAGGAGATCTGTGCCGAAGCAACTTACCTTTCTGCTCGACACCAATGTCCTGATACCGCTGCAAGACTCGTATGCCGTTCTAGATGACAACCTAGCAAACTTTCATCGGCTAGCGCTTATCGGCGGCCACAAGTTGGTCTATCACCCCGCAAGCATCGAAGACTTCGAAAGGGACTCCGACCTGGGCCGGCGCGCCAGGAATTTGGAGCACGTTCGGCGGTACCCCGCTTTAGAGCGCCCCGTCAAATGTCCTTGGAACACGTCGGCAACGAGTCCGAATGACGCGTGTGACAACGAAATTCTGTACGCCCTCGAGTGCGATGCGGCACATGCTCTCGTCACAGAAGACAAGGGTCTTCTGACGAAGGCTCGAGCACGCGGTCTGGCTCACCGAACCTACAACATCCAAACAGCTGAAGACTGGCTGCGGCGGCTACATCAGCCGTTCGATGTCGCGCTGCCCAACATCGACGATGTACCATTGCACAGCCTGACGCCAGAGCTTGCGGACGCCTTCTTCAACAGCCTGCGCGCAGGTTATGCCGGTTTCGATGACTGGTTCCGCAGAAAGGCAAGAGAGAACCGAAAGGCGTGGACTTATCGGGATGAGAATGGCGTACTTGGCGCGATCTGTGTATACGATATTCAGATCGACGAGGTCGTTACCAACGAGGGAAAGCGCCTTGATGGCAAGGCTCTGAAGCTCTGCACATTCAAGGTTGGCCATAACGTCCGTGGGCGCAAGATTGGCGAGCTCTTCCTGAAGGCCGCATTCCGTTACGGGACCGAGAACGCCTGCGAACACATATTCATACACGCCGACGTAGAAAAGCATGCCTATCTCGTAAGTCTCCTTGTCGAGTTCGGCTTTGATGATGTCGGCTCTTATGGGGCGGATCAGATGTTCGTGAAGCAGCACCCGGTCAACACTCCAGACACCGGGGGACTTTCCGCGCTCGAATTTGTCCGACGCTTCTACCCCCACTATCAGGGCGGACCTCAGGTGCAGAAGTTCCTAGTACCAATCCAGCAGGGATTCCATCGGGTACTTTTCCCCGACTATCACGCGCTTCAAACGCAGCTCTTTGCGCCCCAAGGAAGCGTGGGCAATGCCATCAAGCTCGCCTATCTTTGCCATGCGGCATCGAAACAGATCAGACCAGGCGACGTGCTGCTGTTCTACAGGTCAGAGGATGAGCAGGCAGTTACCTCGCTCGGTATCGTGGACCAATTCGCAGTGCTTAGCGATGTGGCTAGGATCGCCGCCATGGTCAGCAGACGCACCGTTTACAGCATCAAAGAGATTGAGGACATGGCCACTCGGCCAACGAAGGTCATCCTGTTTAGACTTATAAAACACTTCCTAACACCACCCGTTCTCAAGCGCCTTTTAGATGACGGAGTGGTCTCTGGCAACATTCAATCTATCACCAAGATTTCCGATGACGCGTTTTCAAGAGTGCTTACGGCCGCAGGGACCTAGGGCCGTGCTGCTTTCCGTCAAGCCAAGGTTTGCCGAGCAAATATTTGCAGGGACCAAGACAGTGGAGTTTCGTCGGTCATGGGCTGCCGAGCCCGTTAGCCTAGCCGTCGTCTATTCCAGCTCTCCGGTCCAGTGTCTGGTCGGAATCGTAGAAATCGAGGGTGCAGTTATTGCATCACCTGCGTCCGTCTGGACAAAATGCCGCGTGCGCGGGCCGGGTCTCGAACGCAAGGAGCTGATGGAGTACTTCGCAGGCAAGGACCAGGCATGTGGCATCTTGCTAGGAAGGCTGATCCGTCCGGAGAAGCCAATTCGGCCGAAGTCGTTGTTCAGGGGGTTTCGCCCGCCGCAGTCCTTTCGCTACTTGACTGCAACCGAACTGCGTCGCATCGGTAAGCAGTTCGGCCTTGTCGAGGAACTCGAATGACCATCTTCGTCGCAGGAGCCCATGGCGCGGGGAAGACTTTTGCTACTAAGCCGGTTTGTCAGAGGCTGGGGCTTATGTATGCCTCCGCCAGTCAACTCATCAAAGAGGAGCGCGGACAGACCACGTGGGACAGGACGAAAATCGTTTCGGACGTGGACCAGAACCAGGCAGCGCTCATCTCGGCCGCCAGACGCGTCCGAGAGAGTGGTGCGACGCTCGTCCTAGACGGCCACTGCGTACTCCGAAGAGCACCAGGCACCCATGAAAGGCTGCCTATCGACGTGTTCCGTGCACTGGAGTGTTCGTCTGTTTTATTGATCCGCAGCCCGGTGCCAGTCCTGCTTGAGCGTCTGCATGCAAGGCAGGACATGAGTTGGACTGAGGCAGAATTAGCTGATTTCAGCAAGGCCGAGGACACCCACAGCGCAGAGGTAGCAGAGGTGTTGGGCATTCCCTTAAAGACTCTCGATTCGCCGACGGCCCAGGAGGTGGAGACTTGGTTGAAGCGGCTCTCGAAAGGTGAGGGCGTTTTTGGCCAATAGCCAAGTATCGAAGGAGAGAAAACTGCGCTGCCTCTTTTGCAAAGCCGACTCGTCGACCTCGCGGTCCAGGGAGCACATCGTGCCTGAGTCCTTCGGAAATACTGAGCACATGCTGGAGCCTGGCGTCATCTGCGACGGGTGCAACAACTATTTTGCGCGGAAGGTCGAGAAGCCAATTCTTGACTCCCTTTACTTCAAAGAGCGTCGTTTCAACGCTGTCGTCCCGAACAAGCGGGGACACGTCGTCCCGCTAGATGGTTTTCATCTGGAGTCAGGTACACGCATTCAGGTTTATGCGGATCCCGGCGGGGGTATCAGCGTTGGTGCTCATCCGGACGCTGACGAGGCGCGTCTCATCAAGACGCTGCTGGGTCAGTCTAAAGGAACGTTGATATTCCCGGTAGCAACTTCTCCTGAGGAGCGCGTCCTTGCCCGTTTTGTCGGAAAAATTGGCATCGAGGTAATGGCGTCTCGACTCGTACAAGCTGGCAAGTCGCACGAAGAGCTGGTTGACGAGCCCGCCCTTGAAGAGCTCAGGAATTTCGTCCGCCGTGGAGGCGGACCACGTCAATGGTCCGTTGCCCGACGGCAGTTGTACTCACCTGATACGGTTTTCTCAGATGGCGACGAACACTACGTACTACTCCACGAATATGAACTGCTTCTGAGGCCAATTGACAAAGCCAACGACCTCTATGCCTGCTACATCTCTTTGGTGCTCTTTGGGGAAGAGTTTGTCCTCAACATGAGCGGACCTGCACTCGATGGCTTCGAGGCTTGGCGCGCAAGCGCGACAGACTGATTGACAGCGCGTTGTGCGACTAGATTGTGCGCCCCCAATCTATAGGCGCCAAAGACCGCTATCGACCCAAAGCAGTCTTCTGGTAACTCGGAGTCATCACCCACAAGCGGACATTCAAGGCAGACTCACCACGTGGGCATGACGGACTGCAGGAATGCGGCGGAAGCTGCCAATCACTAACTGACGTAGGCGCATAGCTTGGCCCAATGGGGGCGCAAAGTATGACGAGCGATCCAGGGTAGCATGTAACAAATAAGTCTTTGAGTTCAGTCAGTGGAGGAAAAATGGCAAGGAAAAAACCTGTAGTTCTTGAAACCATTAGCTTCGACACCCAAACACTCGCGCTCACTTTCTTTCATGAGATGCTTCAAAGATATGTCCCTGGCGAACAAGTGACGCCAGAAGACGCTATTCATCTCGCTGAACTTTTCAAAAGGCATCCAAGCTATCTGTCGAAGATTGGCCCTGGCATCAAATATTTCGAAGTCATGCCGGAGCAGTTCAATTCCCAATGCTTTTGTGCAGTACTGAAGGACGAAACCAAAGAAGGCTTCTCCTACAAGAAATGCGTAACGCAAAAAGGCGAATGATAATTTTATTGGACGACCTCGATGGACTTCGAAATTCTCATCAATGATGACTACCTCAATCTGGTTCAGGAAACGGAACTTGCGCCCGTCGAGAACAAGACAGTTCTTAGCCTAGCTAACGATTTTGAAGATGAGAAGTGGCGTCTTGAGAAATTCAATAATTTCGTTTGGGACAACATTGCCTTGACCGCATTGTCGGAACAGGAGCGGAGAAAACTGGCAGGAAAGAGCGCATCGACGCTACGGGCGGCGGCAAAGAACTTGCGACTGACCGACAAGGATGATGACAAAGGCAAGGGGAGTGAGCTTGCCGAAATTGTGCTCTACGGAGTCATGCACCACCATTATAAGGCTCTGCCCGTAGTCCCCAAGATTTTCTATAAACAAAATGTCCAAGACAACGCTAAAGGAGCTGATAGCGTCCATATCGTACGAGAAGGGGAGGAGGATTTTTCGCTTTGGTTTGGAGAGGCAAAGTTCTACAACAGCATTGAAAACGCAAGGCTGGCATCCATCGTCGAATCTGTCGGGAATTCACTGCTGACTGAGAAGCTGAAAAAGGAAAACAGTATCATCACTAACATGGCAGAGGTAGATCGACTTGTTGAGAACAAGGAGCTGGCTGCCAAGATCAAACTTGCCCTGTCACCCGATAAATCAATGGACAACATCAAGCCAATTCTTCATATTCCCATCCTGCTTTTGCATCAGTGCTTTATTACGACTGAAGCCAAGGAGATGAATGAAGAATATCGGGAGAATATTCGGAAGTACCACCTTGAGCGTTCCACTGCCTATTTCAAAAAGCAAATAGAAACGCTTGTGGGCAAGGTCACCAAATATTCATCCATCAAATTTCACATTATCCTATTTCCTATTCCAGATAGGAAAGAACTGATTGATCAGTTCACGAATGCTGTTGCATATTACAAGGGGTAATGGGCGATGGATATCTTCGAGGAGTGCTCTAAAATCAATGACTTGCTTCAAGCTGAGGAAGATGTTGAGGCAAGAAACCGTCTTATTTGTCTGCTCGATCTTCTTGGCAAAGAAAATCAAACCTATAACACATTGCTAAACCATCTGATACGAGAGTCAGGATTGTATCCCTATCTCGAACCTGATACATCGAGTTGGCAAGACAGGTTCGCATTCGAATCGTTCAAGGTGGACATTGGACAAAGTGAGCCCGTCACACTACACAGAGAACAGTCGCTAGTATTGAAACACCTTCTGGATGGCGACCATCTTGCCGTCAGTGCACCAACAAGCTTTGGTAAAAGCCTGATCATTGACGCCTACATCGCAATCAAGAAACCTAAAAATGTCCTAATTTTAGTTCCCACCATCGCGTTGACTGACGAAACCAGGCGTAGGTTGAGTAAGAAATTTTCTGCCGAATACAAAATTGTGACTACATCGGAAGTCGAGCTCGGCGAAAAAAACATTCTCATCTTCCCGCAAGAACGGGCGATTCACTACAGCGAAAAGCTCGAAAAATTGGACTTACTGGTTGTCGATGAGTTTTACAAGGCGAGCCAAGCGTTCGACAAGGAAAGGTCTCCAGCCCTTTTGAAAGCAATGCTTGTGCTGGGAGAGAAGGCTTCGCAGAAGTATTACTTGGCGCCGAACATCGCCGACTTGAACGTAAATCCGTTTACGAAAGGCATGACCTTCCTGCGTATGGATTTCAATACAGTGTTCCTCGAGAAACATGAGGGGTACAAGGACATCAATAAGGATGCGCAGAAGAAAAACGATGCACTTCTTAGGATTTTGGGGAAACACAATACCAAATCCCTGATCTATGCCGGCACATATCCTGGCGTCGACAGCGTTGCCACTTTGCTGATCGACAACACCGACAAGGATGATAGCCCTCTACTCTCCGACTTTTCCGCATGGCTAGCGACAAACTACCATCCGAACTGGAAGCTGACCAATTTGGTGAAACGTGGAGTCGGCATCCACACAGGTCAGCTTCATCGCTCTTTGAGCCAGATACAGGTTCGGCTCTTCGAAGAGGCGATGAATGGACTGCAAACACTGATTTCAACTTCATCTATTATTGAGGGGGTCAATACATCAGCAGAAAACGTCATTGTCTGGAGCAATAAAAAGGGCCAACTGAAACTCGACGACTTCACCTATCGCAACATCATCGGTCGAGGTGGCCGGATGTTCAGGCATTTTGTTGGCAAAATTTACATTCTCGAAGAGCCACCATCTCCAACGGAAACTCAGCTTGAATTGACCTTTCCCGATGAATTGCTTGCTGACGTGGATGACGAGAAATACAAACAGGAGCTCACCAAAGAGCAGTTGGCCAAGCTATTGCACTACAAGGAGGAAATGACTCAGCTAATGGGGCAAGAGTCGTTTCAACGCCTGCGAAACGAAGGTGCGTTGATTTCAAGTGACACAGAATTGATTGGCTCGATAGCTCATGCGATCAAGAGTGATCCAAAATTGGTAAGGGGTCTTGCCAATCTATACTCGTCATCAAGTGACTATTGGGTTTGGATACTCTGTAAGGTTCTAAAGATTATTCCCGGCGGATGGGACGCTGGTTACACAAAATTTGCAGAATTTGTTCGAGCCTTGTCAGGCAATTGGAAACTCTCAATCCCGGAGCTTCTTGATCTGCTTTCAGAGCAAGACGTTACGATCGATGAGTTCTTCAAGATGGAGCGAAATGCCACATTCAAGCTGGCCGCATTACTAAATGACATTAACGTCATTCAGCGGGAAATGGTGCCCGAGCACAATGTGGACATCTCTCCCTTTATTGCTAGCCTATCGAAGGCTTTCCTGCCGTCTTGCGTAATGGAGCTTGAAGAGTATGGTTTACCCCGCATGCTTGCAAAGAAAATTCACGCTTCTGGTCTCGTCAATTTCGAAGACGCAGAGCTAGACCTACATTCGGCAATTAATTCGCTGCGAGATATGCAGCCCGACATTCTTGGGAAGGTGGAAGGGATTGATTCATTCGACAGATATGTCTTGGACTACTTCTTCGATGGCATCGCCCTACAACAGCCCAGAGCAGTTGACGCGCCTACGCAATGACAATTCCTCTAGGTATGAAGCAGGCTGCCGAAAGTGATTTCAGTACTCTCAAAGCACTAATGACCGTTCTGTCACAACCTGTAGTTGTTCGGCCAGGCCTCGCGGGTGACCGCTATGCTGCTCTCAGGCTCCGCTTGCTAGGGATGACAGAACGGCAGCAGTCAGCCTGTAGTAGAAGCGGGCAACTTCACTAAGCTCACTGCCCCAAAGCCGTCATTCGCTGACGACAGCATCTGGCCGGCAAGCGACCGCTTGCCAGCCTTCACGCCATCATACTTCGGTCTGCGCTGCCATTTCGAGGGCATCGTCGACCTCAATACCGAGATAGCGAACCGTGCTTTCTAACTTCGTATGTCCGAGCAGCAACTTCACCGCCCGAAGGTTCTTCGTTCGTCGGTAGATACCAACCATTGCAGCCGGGCAGGCTACCTCGATCGGCTTGCCGAAAAGCAGTCGCTTAACGTTTGACATCCGAGGCTCGGTCCGACTTTTCGGGGCCAGTCCTCTCGATGGATCGTTGAGGTTCAACGATGGCTTTGCTGTAGTATGTATACGTGCAGGTATGGTCAGAATCTAACGGTCCGGTTCAAGTGGAGCATGAATTATGAGCAAGGTAAGCAAACATGTGGTTCCGAACCCATCGGGCGGATGGTCTGTGAAGAACTCGGGCGCAGCCAGAGCGAGCAAGGTTTTTGACACGCAGCAACAGGCCATTTCGTATGGCCGTGATGCTGCCAAGAAAACCGGAGCCGAGCTTTACATTCACGGCCGTGATGGCACGATCAAGAACAAGAACAGCTACGGGAACGACCCGATGCCTCCAAAGGACAAAAAGTAAGTAGCGAACATGCCGTTCGACGAGAACGTATTCGTCAATTGTCCATTCGACGAAAAATACGTCCCGCTATTGAGGCCGCTCCTTTTCACGGTCATCTATCTCGGGCTTAAGCCGCGAATCGCGTTGGAGGCAATTGACTCTGGCGAACAGCGGTTGGACAAGATTGTTAAGCTGATTCGAGATTCCAAGTATTCGATCCACGATCTGTCTCGGAGCGAAGCAGCAGAAGCTGGCGAGATGTATCGGCTAAACATGCCATTCGAGCTCGGCATTGACTTCGGATGTAGGATCTTCGGCACGCCAAAGCTGAAGGGAAAGCGAACCCTCGTACTTGAGGCAAAACCACATCGATACAAGGCTTCGATATCCGATCTCTCTGGAGCAGATATCGAGTGTCATGACGACGAGCCATACAAGGTCATCGGCGTTGTACGTAACTGGCTGAAGAACGTCTGCCTTGCCCAAGCAGCCGGTCCGGCCCTCATCTCAAGCGCGTTCTCCGATTTCATGGCGCAGAACTTTGATGCACTGACGAAGCTGGGGTTTTCCAAACACGATGTAGAGCGTCTGCCAGTTGGCGAACTGATCGAGCGAATGGAGACCTGGGTCATCGCCAATGCCTCGGGGTACCTAGTAAGTGCGCCTGTGACGCGCAACGCTTGAGTTGCCGTAAAGCGGCCGCTTGGCTATGCCCGCTAATGGCCGAAAGCTGACGTTGACTAAATAACCTGACCTGGAGGAGGGGATGCCCATAACTGTAGCCTAGGCATCTGAGAACAAGCGTAGTGTTGGCCTGTTCGACTTGCTGACTCTACACTTGGTTACGAGCGTGAATGCTCTGTGACTGCGCATCCTTCCAGCCTACCCGTAGGCTGACGATTATCCGAATAAAAAAGGCCAGCTATGGACGCCTCCCTATGGACCCAAATCTGGACCGCCGCCTCCAGCGAATTCTCCGACATCCCCGACATAGCCGAACTAACCCGCGTCTTCGTCCGCCTCCTAGTAGCCATGACCCTAGGCGGCCTGCTAGGCCTGGAACGTGAACTACGTGGCACCTCAGCCGGCTTGCGCACCCACATGCTCGTCGCCCTGGGCGCCGCACTATTCGTCCTCGTCCCCCTGCAAGGCGGCATGGAAGTAGCCGACATGAGCCGGGTCCTGCAAGGCGTGATCGCCGGCATAGGCTTCCTCGGCGCCGGCGCCATCCTCAAATCAAACGGCCGCGAGATCCACGGCCTGACCACGGCGGCCAGCATCTGGCTGACAGCCGCCATCGGCATCGCGGCAGGCATGGGACGGGAGATGACCGCCATCGTCAGTACGCTGTTCGCGCTGGTCATCCTGGCGCTGCTGCGCAAGCTGACGCACAACCGCGGCCAGCCGAAGCACGAGGACCATCAATAGGGTTCAGGCCCGCGTGCCGGTGTGCAAAAAACCGATGTCGGTCGGTTTGAAATTCACGACTTCGCAGGCGATGTCCAGGCAGGCGCCGACCAGGGGCCGGAGGTCGCGTTCGCGCGAGATCAGGAAGTAGTCCAGCGCCGCCAGGGGCGGCGTGCCGCGCAGGCGCACGAGCAGGCCGGCCTGGACGAGTTGATCGGCCCAGGATTCGGGCAGCACGCCCAGGCCCAGTCCCTGTATCAGTAGTTGGGTGATGACGGCCCAACTGTTGCAGTGCAGGCGCCGGGCCACGGTGGCGTCGATGGACTGGAGGGATTGTTCGATGATGAGGGCGGTGCCGCTGGAGGGCGGTAGCGAGATCAGCGCGCAATCGGGCAACAGGGCCGGCAGCCGGCCTTCGCCCTGGCGGTGCAGGGCGGGGGAGCAGACCCAGGCGAAGCCGGCGCTGCCGAGGTATTCGGCCTTGATGCGGTTGTCGGCGGGGCGGTTGGCGATGACGGCGAAGTCGAGGTCGCCTTCGGCCACGCGCCGGGCGAGGTTGCCGAGCGAGCTGCCGGCTTCGACCACGGGGTCGAGTTGCAGGTCGGGGTGGGCGGCTTGCAGGCGGGCGATGAAGGTGGGCAGCCAGGTCAGGGCGCTCAGTTCGCCCACGCCGAAGTGGCAGCGGCCGCGCAGGATCTCGGCCTGCCGGCCCATGCCGGCGACGACGTTGGCTTGTTTGAGCAGTTGTTCGACGTGCGGCAGCAGTTGTTCGCCTCCGCTGGTCAGGCGGGCCCGCAGGGAGCTGCGGTCGAACAGGATGCTGCGCAGGCTGTGTTCAAGGTCGGTGATGCGCTTGGACAGGGTCGAGACGGAAATGTGCAGGCGTTCGGCGGCGATCATGAAGTTGGGGCTGGTGGCCGCCAGGTAGAACGCTTCGAGCTGTTTCAGTGTCATGGCCGAAGGGGGGAAGGCGCCCAGGCCGCGGGCGAGCTGCCCAGCGGATGGGGACCGGGGGTTGTCCCGTCGTCCAGGCCGGCGACGGCGGGCGCTACGTGGTGGGTGGTGCCGAACGGGCCGTGGCGCGTGACCAGTTGGGGCGCCAGGGCGTCGAAGGCGTCGCCGCCCCGGTGCGACGGGTCGGCCCAGGCCAGCAGGTACGTCGCCACTCGCGCCAATGATACCCGTACCTCCCAACTGCCGCCGGACTGCTGCCGTTGGCGCAGCGCGGCCAGGGTGCCGAGTATGCCGAGCTGGCCGGTCAGGTAGTCGGTCAGGAGGCGGGTGGGCGACAGCCGAGGCTTGCCGTCCCGCGCGTGTAGCGCGGCGATGCCGGTGGCGGCCTGCACCACTTGATCGAAGGCCTTGCGCGCGCCCCAGGGGCCGTCATGGCCGAAGGCGCTCACGCCGACGTGGATGAAGTCGCGGCCGGCGCCCGGCAGCAGGCCGGCGGCGTCCAGGCCGAAGCGGGCCAGCGCGCCGGGCCGCCACGAATCGACGACGATGTCCGCGTCCGTGGCCAGCGTCCGCACGCGGGCCAGGTCGTCGGGGTCGTGGAAGCTGGCGAAGGCGTTGCGCTTGCCGATGCCGGTGTCCAGGATCTGCGGCAGCGGGTCGGGTTGGCTAGGCGACGAGATCCGCAGGACGTCGCCGCCGTGGAAGGCGAAATGGCGGGCGACCACCGGCCCGGCGATGACGTGGGACAGGTCCAGGACCCGTAATTCGGCCAAGCCTCCCACAACCGGCGCGCCGGCGCGCAGCGGCCGCACCGTCAGCAGCGGCTCCAAGGCGATGGCGGCGCCCGCGTCGCTGGTCAGCCAGGCTTCGGGCGTTCGCGCCCAGGCGCCGGGTAGGCCTTGTCCGGCTACCGCGTCTTCCAGTTCCTGCGCCGGCCAGCGCCGTATGGCTGCGGCCAGGGCGGGCGCCGTATTGGCGCAATCCAGTAAGGCCAGCGTGCCATCGCGCAGATGGGGATAGGAGCCGGAAGGCAGGAACCACCGGCCGTCGGCGGTGGGATAGAAGTCGGACTTCAGTTCCTTGCCGTGCGACGACTGGGGAAAGCGGTGTTCATGGATGCGCTGGAAGTGCGTGGGTTCCAGCCCGGCCAGCGCCTGCGCGGGCGACACTTCGTAGTGTGCGCGGGGTTCGCCTGTGGCGACCAGCGCGGTGCCATGGGCCACCGCCAACTGGAAGGCCGAGGCGATGTCCGCCAACGGCAGCGGCGAGTCCAGCGCCGGGCGCGGCCCGGCCAACGTGAACGCCGTCAGGCCGGGCAGGCCCGCGCCGGCAAGCAGGTTGTCGGCAATGGCGCGGACGCGCTGCTCCGGCGCGCCGGTATGCTCACTTGCCACGGAACACCGGTGTCCGCTTGCCGGTGAAGGCCTCGCGTCCTTCGACATAGTCGGCGCTGCGGAAGCAGTCCAGGATCGCGTCCTTGCAGGCCTGCCAGTCCCGTCCGTCCGGGGCGGTGGAGGTTTCGATGGCGAGCTTGGACGCGCGGTGCGTCAACGGCGCCAGGCCGGCGATGGTGTGCGCGAGGTCCAGCGTTTCCTCGCGCGTCTGGATACGATTGATCAAGCCCATCTGCCGGGCTTCTTCGGCCGTATAGCGGCGGGCGGTGAACATGATTTCCTTGGCGTGGGCCGGCCCCACCAGTTGCGCCAGCCGGTGCAGCCAGAGCTCGTGGTAGCCCACGCCCACCTTGCCGGCGGGGATGCAGAACTGCGCCTGTTCGTTGCCATAGCGCATGTCGCAATGCAGGGCGATGGCGACGCCGCCGCCGAAGCAATAGCCGTTGATGAAGGCCAGCGTGGGTTTGCGCACGGCGCCGATGCGGCCGATGGCGCGTTCGACGGTGGCGTTGTAGCGGCGCACGTTGTCCTCGGTGTCGCGCTGTTCGCCGAACTGCGAGATGTCCGAACCCGAGGCGAAGGCGCGGTCGCCCGCGCCCTCGAACACGATGGCACGCACGTCGTCGCGGTTTTCCAGTTCGTCCAGCAAGCCGGGCAGGGACTGCCACATGTTGAAGGTCAGCGCGTTGTGCTTGGCCGGGTGGTCGATCACGACGCGGCCCAGGTGCTGCTCGACGGCGACGTGGATGCGGCCGGGCCGGGCTTCAGATGACATGTTCGCTCCTGAGTTGCTGCAGGGTGTCGCCCTGGATGCCGATCTCGGCAAGAATGGCTTCGTTGTCCTGGCCGGGCATGGGGGCGGCGCGCCGCACGCCGGCCTGATGGTTGCCCAGGCTGAAGGGCTGGCCGACCAGGTGGATGTTGCCCAGCTTCTCGTGCGCGACGGGCCAGGCGATGCCCAGGTGCCGCACCTGCGCGTCGTCGAAGGCCTGCTTGACGTTGTTGACGGCGCCGCAGGCCAGGCCGCTGGCGTTCAGGTGTTCGATCCAGTGTTCGTTGGTCTGCGTGGCGAACACGGCGGCGATCTCGTCGTTGAGTTCGCGGCGATTGGCCGAGCGGTTCTTGTTGGTGGCGAAGCGCGGATCGTCCAGCCAGCGTTCCCGGCCCATCGCTTGGCAGAAGCGTTTCCACATCACGGTGCCCGACACGCAGATGTTGACCTGTCCGTCCTGCGTGTCGAACACGCCGGTGGGAATGATGGTGGGATGGTCGTTGCCGGCCTGCACCGGTATTTCGCCAGCCACCAGATAGCGGGCGCACTGGAAGTCCATGGTCGCCAGCAGCGATTCCAGCAGCGAGGTCCGGACCCATTGCCCCTGTCCCGTTTTCTCGCGTTCGTACAGCGCGGTCAGTATGCCCACCGCGCCGAAGACGCCCGCCGTCGTGTCGGCGATGGCGATGCCGGCGCGCACCGGACCGTGGCCGGGCAGGCCGGTGATGGACATCATGCCGGTCATGCCCTGGATGATCTGGTCGTAGCCGGGGCGCCGCGCATAAGGGCCGTCCTGGCCGAAGCCGGAGATGCTGGCGTAGATCAGGCGCGGGTTGCGGGCGCGGAGCGTGTCGTAGTCGATGCCCAGGCGATCCTTGACGTCGGGGCGGTAGTTCTCGACGACGACGTCGGCCTGCGCGGCCAGGTCCAGGAACAGCGCGCGCCCCGGGTCCGATTTCAGGTTGAGCGTGATGCTGCGCTTGTTGCGGTGCAGGTTCTGGTAGTCCGGCCCCAGGCGCATGCCGCCCATTTCGTTCTCGTGTTCGGGATCGACGGGTTCTTCGATCTTGACCACGTCGGCGCCCCAGTCCGCCAGGACGCGTACGGCGGTCGGGCCGGCGCGCACGCGCGTCAGGTCGAGCACGCGTAGGCCGGACAAGGGCAAGCGGGCCTGCTGTTCAGACATCCTGATTCTCCTTTGCTTACTTCACCGAGAATTTCTCGAATTTCATCCGGGCGGTGGTGTCCGCCCACATCTGGCGCTCGCTGGCGACCTTGCCGGCGAAATCGTCGGCCGAGCCGGCCGCCGCCGCGACGCCCTGGCGTTGGTACAGGGTGGCCACCTCGGGCGAGGCCAGGGCCTTGGTCAGGGCCTGGTTCAGCGCCTGCACGCGTTCCTTGGGCATGCCGGCGGGGCCGACGATGCCGTACCAGGTGGGCTTGTTCAGTTCCGGCAGGCCCAGTTCGGCATAGGTCGGCACGTCAGGCAGGCTGTCCAGGCGCGACGGAGCCTGGACAGCCATGGCGCAGACCTTGCCGCTCTTGATGTGCGTCATGGCCGAGCTGACGTTGTCGAACACGGCGTGCACCTGGCCCGCGTACAGGTCGTTCATGGCATTGGACAGGCCGCGGTACGGCACGTGGAGCATGTTGGTGCCCGTGGCTTGCAGGAAGCGCGCGCCGTTCAGGTGCGACAGCGAGCCCGCGCCGGCCGAGCCGTACGAGTACTTGTCGGGGTTGGCCTTCAGGTTCTTCAGGAAGGCCTGCATGTCGCACTTGGGCGCGACCGACGGCGCCACCACCAGGACGCCGGGGGCGGTGATCAGCGCGCCGACGAAGCTGAAGTCCTTGACCGAGTCGTAGGGCGCTTCGGTATAGATGTTGGGCGCGATGGCATGCGTGGTGGCCGAGGCGACCCCCAGCGTGTAGCCGTCGGGCTTGGCGCGGCGCACGAAATTCATGGCGATCAGCCCGGCCGCGCCGGCCTTGTTCTCGATGACCACCGACTGTCCCAGCGCCGTGCCCATGGCCTGCTGGATGGCGCGGGCGGCGGTGTCCGTCGGGCCGCCCGCCGCCATCGGGACGACGATGGTGATGGGCGCGGCGGGAAACGAGTCGGCCAGGGCGGGGGCGGCCAGGCCGGTGCCCAGGGCGGCAAGCAGAGTGGTCAACAGGGTCTTGTTCATGGTTTTCTCCTCGTCATGTCGGATCCTCTTCAGGATTCTTGTTGTGCCTGCAACAGGCAGTGCGGGCCGAGTTCGTCCAGGCGGCTGGCGCCCAGCATCGCCATGTTGCGATCGACTTCGGCTTGCAGAAGCTGGATGGCGTGGGCCACGCCGGCCTGGCCGCCCACGGCGGCGGCGCAAATGAAAGGGCGGCCGGCGAAAACGTAGCGGGCGCCCAGGGACAGCGCGGTCAGGACGTCGCCGCCGCGCCGGATGCCGCCGTCCATCATCACCGCCAGGCGCTGCCCGACCGCGTCGGCGATGGCCCGCAGCACGCGCAGGGGGGCGGCGGCGCCGTCGAGCTGGCGCCCGCCGTGATTGGACACGATGATGCCCTCGGCGCCGATCGCCAGCGCGCGGCGCGCATCCTCCGCCGACAGGATGCCCTTGACGACCAGGTTGCCGCGCCACTGCCGACGTATCGCGGCGATGTCGTCCCAGGTCAGATGGTCGCGGCCCGTCGTGTCGCGCACCGCCTTGGCGGAAAACGCCGGCGCGCCGCGTTCGGCGAACGAATTCTCGAAATGCGGCATGCCCCGCGTGGCCAGCGTCCGCAGCAGGGTGCGGACCAGCCAGCCGGGATGCGTAACGCCTTCCCAGGCCAGCCGCGGAGTGGGGCGCAGGGGCAGCGAAAAGCCCGCGCGGATGTTGTTCTCGCGATTGGCCCACACGGGGATGTCCACGGTGACCACCAGCGTCTCGTAGCCGGCGCGGCCCACCCGTTCGACCAGGGCGGCGCGGCGGACCGGATCGCCCGGCAGGTAGGCCTGGAACCACGTGCCGGGAGCTTGTTCGTGGATCTCTTCCAGCCGCATCAGCGACGAGCCGCTCATGATCATGCACGCGCCTTCCTGCCGCGCGGCCAGGGCCATGGCGAGATCGCCCTGGTAGGCCAGCAGCGCGCTGATGCCGACCGGCGCGATGCCGAAAGGCACGTGGTAGGCCTGGCCCAGCAGCGTGGTCTGCGTCGAGCGGTGGGAGACGTCCGCCAGTACGCGCGTGACAAAGTCATGGCGCCGGAACGCCGCGCGATTGGCGGCCAGCGACCGGTTGTCCTCGGCCGCGCCCAGCACGTATTCGCGCAGCGGCCCGGGCAGGTACCGGGCTGCCGCGCGTTCGAAATCGTCCAGGTTCAGGACGTGACGGATGCGGGCGGGGAGCCCCGTCGTACGCGCTTCATAGGCGGCGTGCCTGGCCGGGGTGGAAGGGTGGTGCGTCGTTGTCATGCGGCAAGACTACACACCCCCTCCTTTTGAAAAAAGTGAAATTATCTGTGGGTAGTACTTCTAAAAAATCGAAAAGAATGGCGTCGACGCGAAGGCGGGCGCATCCGTCATTCGATATTGGCCCCGGAAGCCTTGACCAGCGGACCCGCGGCTTCGAAGTCCTTCCGCAGCAGCGTGTTGAACGCCTCGGCCGACATCTGCTCGGAGTCGATGCCCAGCCGGGTCAGGCGCGCCTGGACGGTGGCATCGGCCAGCACTTTTTCCATCGCGGCGTGGATCTTGTCGATCTCGTCCTGCGGCATGTTCTTGGGCGCCAGGATGCCGAACCAGGTGTCGTACTTGTAGCCCGGGGCGCCGGCCTCGGCCGCGGTGGGCAGGTCGGGCAACAGGGGAGAGCGCTTGGCGCCGGTGTAGGCGAGCATCTTGACGCGCGCGTCGTTCTTGAAACCTATGATGGCCGGCACGGCCGCGGCAGTGCCCTGGGTGCGGCCCGCCAGCACTTCGTTGATCGCGTCGCCGGTCGCCTTCATGGGAATGTGCTGCATCTTTCCGCCGACGTTGGCCAGGAACGATGCCATCGCCAGGTGGGTGGCGCCGCCGTTGCCGGCGGAGGAGTAGTTCAGTTCGCCCGGCTTGGCCTTGATGGCCTTGATGTAGTCCTGCAGCGAATCGACGCCCAGGGTTCCGGGAACCGCGATCACGAAGCCCGCGTTGCCGACGTAGGCCACGCCGGAGAAATCCTTGATGGGGTCGTAGCCGGGGCTGCGATACAGGGACGGCGCGAGGTTGTGGCTGGCCGCGGTGAACAGCAGGGTGTTGTGGTCGGTCGAGCGGGCCACGAAAGTCGTGCCCATGGTGCCGCCGGCGCCGGCGCGGTTTTCCACGATCACTGTGGCGCCCAGGGCCTTGCCGAGATCGGCGTTGAAGTTGCGCGCCACGGTATCCAGCGTCGCCCCGGGCCCGTAGGGCACGATGAGCCTGATCACGCGCTCGGCCTGCGCGGGCGAGGCGGCGGCCGCGGCCGCCAGGCACAGGCCCATGAGTGTCTGGCGCAGCGCCGTGTGTCCTGTCTCCATCCGTATGGCTTTCATTGCTTTGTTCTCCTTGGTCATCGGGCAGGGCAGGCACGGGGGGAGTCCCCCGTGCCGTCCGTTATCCGATGATCTGGTCGATGGCCTGTTCGAGCCGGCTTTCCGAGGCGACCAGGCGTTGGCTGATTTCGGCGAAGGTATTTTCGTCTGTGGCGTATTGTTTCCTGGCCCGGGCGATGTCCTCCTCGACCCGTTCGGGAGCCGGGCCGCCGGTCAACGTGCGGGCCTTGATGCATTCGATCGGCGTCAGGGCCTGGCGGAGCGATTCTTCGCTCAAGCCGAGCGGCTTGCCCATGTATTCGATGGCCGCTTCATCGACCAGCGCGCTCGTCACGTCGGCCTGGGTCAGGCCGCGGGAGATGCCCAGCCGTACCAGGATGGCGACGATCTGATGCGCGGTGCGGAAGGGCAGGCCCTTGTCGAGGACGATCGCGTCCGCGATGTCGGTGGCGCAGATCCAGTTCAGGCCGGTGGCGTTGGCCAGCATCCGGTCCTTCTTCAGCGACAGCGTCGCGAGCACGCCGGTCATGATCTGGGTGGCCTCCAGCACGTCGTCCAGGGTCGGCGCGAGCTGCCGCGTGTAGCCCATGCAGGCATCGTGCATTTCGTACAGGTACGAGGCCAGGTGCCCATAGGTGCGCGCCGCGGCGCCGCGTATCCACATCAGGGTGTAGGGGTTCTTCTTCTGCGGCATGATGCTGCTGGTGCCGCAATACCGGTCGGCCAGCTCCACGTACGAGAACTCGGTGTTGGACCACAGGTAGAGTTCGGAGGCGATGCCCGATACGTTCATCATCAGCAGGGCCGGGACGGTATAGGCCTCGGCGGGCACGCCCAGCCAGCCGTCGAAGCCCAGCACGGCATAGCGCGTGTTGGTGATGACGCCGTCGAAGCCCAGCAGTTCGGCGGTCCGTTCGCGCTTGATGGGGTAGCGCGATCCGGTCATGATGGCGGCGCCCGCCGGGCTCATGTTGACGCGCTCGTAAAGCTGCTTCAGGCGCGAGAAATCGTTCTCCAGCGACAGCTCCCAGGACATCGCGTAGTGCGCGAAGGTCGTGGGCTGCGCATGCTGCGACCAGGTCGAGGCCGGCATCACGGTATCGACGTTTTCGCTGGCAAGCTGCACCAGTTGCTTGCGCAGGGCGATCGATGCGTCCATCAGCTTCAGGATGAATTCGCGGATGAAGATGCGGCTGGTGACCGCCATGAAGTCGCCCGAGCTGCGGCCGGCATGGATGCGGCCGCCCACGTCTTCGCCCAGTTCGGTAATCAGCCAGGCTTCGCCGGAGTGTTCGCCGGCTTCGGTTTCCGCGCGGGTTTTCTCGACGCCGGCTTGCTCCATCCTGCGCAGCGCCTGCAACATCTTGGTGGCATCTTCGCGCGTGTGAAAGCCTTGTTCGGCCAGCATCACCAGATGCGCTTTGTCGAAGCGGTGATAGAACTTGTATTCGCGCATCTGCTGTTCGGGATCGCCCAGCTTCGTGCGTTTCTGGACGTCCTCGGCATCCTCCGTCAGGCGGGCGCCGGCCTTGCGGTACGGTTCGCCTTTGGCAACCTTGCCATAGATGCTGTCCTTGTTCATTGCTATCGGTCTCCTTGATCGATGTCGGGGGTGAAGGAAATCCAGGGTGCCGTCAGGCGCGGCAGTCGAGAAACAAGCCGGTCAGGGATGCGGACGAAGAGGCGTCGTCGACCATCGCGGTCAGCCGATCGAGAATGCGGAGGCTGCGGTCGTATCCGATCCGGGGCGAGACGAGGGCGAGAAACTTCCGGTCCACCCGCCGCGACTGTTCCGTCTTGTCCGCCATGGGCGATCCCACGCTTGCCGCGCGTTCGAACGAGCGTCCGTCGGCCAGGTGCAGGGCCACGACCGATTCGCTCAGCCCCATGTCGGGCACCAGTTCCACACGGACTCGTTCGAGGGTGGCCTGCACGGCGTCCTCGGTCACCCGGTCCCAGGTGTCCAATCGACTGGTGTCCATGTCCAGCAGAGCGAACGCCGAGGCGGCGCGCAGGCTGAACTTGGCCTGCAGGCCGGTGGTGGGCGATGGGATGTTGCAGATGGCGCAGGGGGTGCCCGCCGTCACCTGGATGCGTTGGACCTGGTCCGGCGAAGGCGCGTGTTCGCGCCGGAGTTCCCGCAGCGCTTCGATGGTCGCATGGGTGCTGAAGCAGGCCGCATGGAACTTGAAAATGTTGTTCAGGAGGTGATGGCCGCCGGCCGGCTCCGCCAGGGCGTGGTGCGCATGCATGTCCTGGCCGTGCGCCAGCACGAAGCCCTGCGCGCATTCCAGCGCGTCCGGGCGGCTGGTGAAGCCTTTCTGCGCCCAGAGGGCGGACCGCACGCCGGTCTGGGCGGCCATGCCGGCATGCAGCGGCTTGGCCATGCTGCCGAACATCGCCTTCAGGCCCGCCGCCTGGGTCGCGGCTACGCCGACGGCATGGCAGGCCTCCGATTCCGACAGCTTCAGCAAGTGCGCGCCGGCCACCGCCGCGCCCAGGCTGCCAAGGGTGGCCGTGGCATGAAAGCCGTTCGCATAGTGCGCCGGCTCGACCAGCGCCCCGATGCGGCAGGCGGTTTCATAGCCGGCGACGAAGGCCGCGACGAACTCGGACAGGGAGGCCTGGCGATATTCCGCAAGCGCCAGCAGGGCGGGGATGACGGCAACGCTGACATGTCCCGGCAGAACCAGGTTCACATCGTCGTAGTCCAGGGCGTGCGAGGCCGTGCCGTTCACCAGGGCCGCCTGCGAGACGCCGACCTTGAGCGGACTGCCGATCAAGGTCGCCTGGGCGGCGCCGCCTTCCTCGAGCACGGAGGCGCGCACGATGCGGCAGGCCGGTTCCTGCTCACCCGCATGGGTGCAACCCAGCCAATCCACGAGGCAGTCCCGGGCGACCTGGCGCACGGGGCCGGGCAGGTCTTCATGGCGCACCGCCAGCGCCCGCCGCACCAGTTCCAGCGTCAGGCCGGCGCCGTCCCGTCGTGTCGTCTCCACCCCAGCTCCCTTGCGATCGATGCTTCGATAGCCGGGATCTTGAAGCGCGGTGGTATTTCTTTCCAATGATTATTCTTTGGTACCCTATCATTCCTAGTGATGCCATCGCCGCAAGGCCGTCCCATGAACCTGCGCCATCTCGAGGTTTTCCACGCGATCATGTAGGCCGGGTCCGTGACCGGGGCCGCCCATTTGCTCAACGTCACCCAGCCGGCCATCAGCAACGTGCTGCGCCATGCGGAACAGCAACTGAAGTTCAAGCTCTTCGAACGCATGGGCGGACGCCTGCAGCCAACGCCCGAAGCCTGCGATCTTTTCCCCGATGTCCAGGCGATCTTCGGCCGCATCGATACCTTGAACCGCGCGGTCGACGAGATACGCGGCGGCCGCACGGGGCGGCTGGCCGTTGCCGCGTCCCCGACCTTCGTCAATGCCTATCTGCCCGAGGCGGTGTCCCGGCTGCACCGGCACAGCCCCGGAGCGCGCGTCACGATTCATGCCATGGCCACGGCCAACGCCATCGAAGAGCGGGTGGCAAGGCGCGAGGTGGATATCGGCCTGGTGTACACGCCGGTCATGGACCCCAGCGTCGGTGTCGAGCAGGTGGGAAAGTCCAGCGTGGTGTGCGCCGTGCCGCGGCGGTCGCGCCTGGCCAAGCAAAAAGAGGTAACTGCGCAGGACCTCGCCAAGGGAATCGTCGTTGCCACCGGCCCCACGACCCGGATCGGCAAAGCGATCCAGGCCGCATACGGGGCGCACGGGTTGTCGATGCCCAATGTGGCGGTGGAGGTCAACTCCTCGCAGGCCGCGTGCCTGATGGTGGCAAAGGGCGTGGGCATCGGGCTGGTCGACCTGGCGACGGTGCATCAGTACCCGCTGCCCGACGTCGAGTTTCGTCCTTTCCGCCCGCACATCGAATTGAGCCTGTGCCTGATTTTTCCGAAGGATCGTCCGCGTTCACGGTTAGCCCTGAAATTCGCCCAGGGGCTGCGGGAGCAATTCCATCCGGTCCGGTTGTCAGTGGAAATTCCGGCTCGGGACGATCAGGCTTCACAGTAGGGGCGTCAGGTCCTTGGCGTGTTTTCTGTTTTTGCCAGAGCCAAAGCTGCTACACGTCGTCGTGTTGTTTCTCGTCGGGCTGGTTTCGCTCTGGTTCTGGCATTGCAAACAGGTTGATGAACGTCGCGGGTGAGGTTCGGACATTGGCCGCAGCGTTAGCCATAGCGCGTTCAATTTCTCGAACGCGATCGGTGCCGTCCTGGGGGGCTGCTATCGGCCAAAAGGAGCCAGTCGAAGGCGTCCTGGAAATCAGGGGCGATTCACTTCACGATAAGCGTCTCTTTTCCTGTCTCAGGATCACGAGACCACTTAATGTCGCAAGGGTCATCATTCCCAACCTGGCGAAATAACGAAATTACCTCATCGATACTGATGAAGTACAGGCATTTATCCTTGTCCAGATCTGAGCTGAAGAATGCGCCGTCCAGTCCGCCCCCCTCAGACATACAAGGTGCGAAAACGAAGCTATGAATGATCCGCCCACATACAAACATAACGTCTCGCCCCTCCTGACTGGCCTTGGAGAGGTCGTAGAGCTCATCTAGGCGGTGGTTGTTACGCCATGTCACGCGCTTCAGGTTTGGATGCTTATGAAGGGGGATAGAACGGTGGCGGGTCTCGTCGGTGATCTTGGCAGGGGCCTCTAGGAGCTTCCTGACGGAGTAGAAGCCAATAAAGATGTCGCGTTCCACCTGGGCAAGTTCTTCCCCAAACAGGGCACTGACCGTTTTGAGGTGCTCAAGACGATCTGCCATCTCTAGCAGCGGTCGTTTCCAGTACCCGCTCTCCGAGATCATCTTGTGAGCCCTCCTAAGTCACTTCGATTTCTTGATCAAATAGCTGCTGACCGAGGCGCACAGGCCAACTACGAGCTCTGCCTCTTCGAAAGACGGCTCACGCCCTTCTTGGATGTGCCGCCCGAACTCCGAGGCATACGCCCAGGTTTTGATGACAGCCTGATCCAATGGCGCTGGAATCAGAGTTCGGGAATCATTCATTATCTTCCCGAGGGTTGCTTGTTGGTCGCCAGTGACCTGCCGCGCGACGCACTCCAGCGAAGCCATGGCATGCTGTATCGCCCCCGTCGGGTCTGGAGACGGTCGGCGTGAAAGATCAGCAATCGCTTGGTGTAATTCCTTGCTCGCCGTGACGTGCCCATGTTGATGCTCAGTTTCTTTCGCCGAGGTCAAAACCTGTTCAAAGGATTCAGAGCCACGGATTTCGATGCGACCACCCAGCAGCTTCCACCCTATGCCGTGCTCAATGAAGAACTCGTTCAGCTCTGTAGTGAAGTGCTCGTACACGCCAGAGTCATAGTTATGGTTGCCGAGGTAATCATCGAGCCGCTCAATGACGTCATACACCTTGAACCACTTGCACTGCTCAAGCCGCTGAACGTTTTCCTCGTGGATGTTCGGCATCTCACTCCAGTTCTGCTTGTCGGGCAAGACCTTCAATGTCTGGCAGATGATTTCGCGCAGATCTGATGGCTTGAGACCGCATTCGTAGCTCAATTGAATCAGATACTCCTGCAGCGCTTGCGGTGCGTCTTCCCGGACAGTGATTTCGGCTTCATCGACCTGCGAGAAACCGTTACGCCGTGAAAATGAGTCTTTCATCCTTATCCCCCGCCTCACCTAGTCCACTGGCAAATCGCCATAGTGATGTGGCTCGATAATGCCTGACAATCCGGGCTTGGGATAGGTGACGGGAACCGACGCTTGACCTGGCCTGAGACTGCGCAATCACCCGCAGCGGTCCATTCAAGCCACGGGCTTTGAGAAGCGGCCTCAGTTCTTGCCCGAGCTACCAGTGAAGGGTGTCGTCAGGGTGTGGAATTCAAAGCCCCCACTGGCCGCTTTGGGTCGAAAGCAAACCTCGACGTACCCACATTCGCCCAGGGCTTGCCGGAGCAATTCCCCCAACCCGACTCTCAATGAAAATCCCGACTCGACACCACCAAGCTCCCCAATAGCGGCGTCAAATCCACCAGCCGCTTGGCCAGCAGATGCCGCACGTTCTGGTGCGACTGCCACGTGCCATACACCCCCAGCAGCGGCGCCCCCACCAGTTCCCTGCGCTGGCGTTCGACCAGCCCTGGCCAGACGATGACATTGACCTGCCCGGTTTCGTCTTCCAGCGTGACGAAGACCGCGCCCTTGGCGGTGCCCGGGCGCTGGCGCACGGTGACGATGCCGCAGGCGCGCGCCAGGCGGCGGTCGGGGTAGGTGTGCAGGACTTCGGCGGGGGCGAAGCCGCGCCGCGCCAGGCGGTCGCGCAGCAAGGCCAGGGGGTGGCGCCGCAGGGTCAGTTTCAAGGCTTCGTAGTCGGCGCGGATGTCGTCGGCTTCGTTGGGCATGTCGAGCAGCGGCGCCTGTTCGTGCACCATCGCATCGCGCAGCAGATCGCGTTGGGGCACGCTGTCGGTGGCTTCCCAGAGGGCGGCGCGCCGGTGGCCGGACAGGCGGCGCAGCGCATCGGCCGCGGCCAGGGCCTGCAAGGCATGCCGGTCGAGATCGGCGCGCCGGCCCAGGTCGGTGGCGTCGGCAAACGGCCGGTGTTCGCGCGCCGCCTGGATGCGCAGGCCGGCTGCTTCCGGCAAGCCCTGCACCTGGTTCAGGCCGAGCCGCACGGCGGGGCGTTCGCCGCCGGTGGCTTCCAGGGTGGCTTCCCAATTGCTGGCCAGCACGTCGGCGGGCAGGACGGCCACGCCATGGCGCTGCGCATCCTGGATCAACTGGTAGGGCGAATAAAACCCCATGGGCTGGCTGTTGAGCAGCGCGGCCAGGAAGGCCTCGGGTTCGTGCCGCTTGAGCCAGGAGCTGGAGTAGGCCAGTTGCGCGAAGCTGGCGGCGTGCGATTCGGGAAAGCCGTATTCGCCGAAGCCCTGGATCTGGCGGCAGATGGATTCGGCGAAGGCGCGCTCGTAGCCGTGCGTCAGCATGCCGGTGACGATGCGTTCGTAGTGCTGTGCCAGGTCGCCCTTGCGCCGCCAGGCCGCCATGGAGCGCCGCAGTTCGTCGGCCTGGCCTTCGCTGTAGCCGGCGGCGTACATGGCGATCTGCATGACCTGTTCCTGGAAGATGGGCACGCCGAAGGTGCGGGCCAGCGCCTTCCGGACCTTGGGGCTGGGATACGGAATCCGGGCGGGGCCGTGCAGCCGGGCTTGTTCGCGCTGTTTCAGGAAGGGATGCACCATGCCGCCCTGGATGGGCCCGGGCCGGACGATGGCGACCTGTATCGTCAGGTCGTACAGATGGCGAGGCTGCAGGCGGGGCAGCATGCTCATCTGCGCGCGCGATTCGATCTGGAACACGCCTATGGTGTCTGCCTGGCAGATCATGTCGTAGGTGTCCGAGTCGTCGGGGGGAATGCTGTAGAGATCGAGCAGTTTCTGCTGCCGCTGGCTGGCGAACTCCAGGGCGCGCCGCAGCGCCGTCAGCATGCCCAGGGCCAGCACGTCGACTTTGAGCAGGCCGACGGCGTCCAGATCGTCCTTGTCCCATTGCACGACGCTGCGGTCGGGCATGGCGGCGTTCTCGATGGGTACCAGGCGCGACAGCGGCCCGCGCGACATGACGAAGCCCCCCGGGTGCTGGGAAAGGTGGCGCGGAAAATCCAGCAATTGCTCGGTCAGCCTGGCCCACAGTTGCGCCGCGGGCGAGTCGGCGGCAAGCCCGCATTCCTCGAAGCGGCTCAGCAGGTTCTTCCTGCCGTCCCACCATTGGTGGGCCTTGGCGACGCGATCGACCAGGGCCAGGTCCATGCCCAGTGCGCGCCCAACGTCGCGCAGCGCGCTGCGCGACCGGTAGCTGATGACGACGGCGGTCAGCGCGGCGCGGCGCCGTCCGTATTTCTCGTAGACGTACTGGATGACTTCTTCGCGCCGCTGGTGTTCGAAGTCGATGTCGATGTCCGGCGGTTCGTTGCGTTCCTTGCTGATGAAGCGTCCGAACAGCGAGTTGTCGTCGGGCGGGACCACGGTGATGCCCAGGCAGAAGCAGACCGCGGAGTTGGCGGCCGATCCGCGTCCCTGGCAGAGGATGCGGCGGCTCTTGGCGAATCTGACCAGGTCGTAGACGGTAAGGAAGTACGCCTCGTACCGGAGTTCGCTGATCAGCGCGAGTTCTTTTTCGAGCTGCTCGCGAATCTTGTCGGGGATGCCTTCGGGGAAACGCCTGTTGGCGCCGGCATAGGTCTCGTCGCGCAGATAGGTGGTGGGTGTGGCGCCGGCCGGCACCAGTTCCTCGGGGTATTCGTACTGCAATTCGTTGAGGTTGAAGGTGCACAGCCGGGCCACGCGCAGGCTTTCCCGCATCAGCTCGGCGCCGTAGACCTGGGCCAGATGCACGCGCGCACGCAGGTGCTGTTCGGCATTCGGCGCCAGCGCATAGCCGCATTCGGCCACGGACTGGCGCAGGCGGATGCCGCACAGCGTGTCGTGCAAGGGCTTGCGCGAGCGGACGTGCATCTCGACCTGGCCCAGCGGCACGACGGGCAGGTCCCGCGCGCGGGCGATGTCTTCGACGGTCTGGCGGTGGGCGGCGTCGCCGGCGCGATTGAGCAGCGCCAGGCCCATCCAGCACCGCCCAGGAAAGGTCCGCGCCAGCCAGTCGGCCTGTTCGGCAAGCACGTCGCGGGCGACGCCGTGGGCGGGCGCGAGGATGGCCAGGCAGTCCGGCACGCCGCGCAAATGATCCTGCCCGGCCTCGGGGTGGGAAAGGTCGCCGGGCAGCAGGCGGTAGCTGCCCTTGGCGGCGCGCATGCGAGCATAAGTGATCAGTTCCGACAGGTTGCCGTAGCCTTCCTTGTTGGTGGCCAGCAGGATCAGGTTCAGGGGCGGGATGCCGTCCTGGGCGTCGAGCCGGAACTGGCTGCCCAGGATCAGGTGCAGCTTGTGTTGTTTTGCCGCCGGGCCGCCCCAAGGCAAAACCGCCCCCTCGGGGGGCAGCGCCGCGTCAGCGGCAAGCGTGGGGGCTTTTTTCGCTTCCTCGTGCGCGCGCACGACGCCGGCCAGGGAGCATTCGTCGGTGATGGCCAAGGCCGTGTAGCCCAGTTCGGCGGCGCGCTCGACCAGTTCCCCGGGCCAGGAGGCGCCGCGCAGGAAGGTGAAGTTCGTCAGGCATTGCAGCTCGGCATAGCCGGGCAGGGCAGGGCGCGAAGGTGGGGGCGATGGCATGGCGATTCAGGCGTAGAGCCCGTGCAGGTACCAGCGCGGCTCGCCCGGCGCCTGGTCGAGGTAGAGCCAGTAGCGGATGCCGTTTTCGCTTTCGGCCACGAAGTAGTCGCGCGAGATGGAGGCGCCGTCCCACCAGCCGCTTTCCAGGCGTTCGGGGCCGCGCAGCAGGCGCAGCGGGGTGCCGTAGTAGGGGCGGTTGTTGCGCAGGATCAGGGCGATGGGCTGCGCGAGCAGCCATAGCGGGCGTTCGGCCTCGAAGGCCGTGTCCTGAGGACCCGGGCGGGACGCGGACAAGGCCGGCTGCCAGCGATTGGCGGCTTCCGGCCGGTGGTCGGCAAGGGGCCGGGCGGCCAGTACGCGGTCCGCGCCCAGCCGCGCCGTCAGCAACTCCAGCAGGCGGTCGTGGTCGGCCGGGGTGCCGCCGGGATCGGTGAACAAGGCCTCGGAGGGCGCGGCGCGGGAGACGAGTTGGTCGGCATGCAGGGCCACGGCGATGGCCGGCGCTTCCAGCGTCAGGCGTTCGAGATGTTCCTTGAGCAGGCGCAGCAGGTGGTCGGCCTGCCAGCCGGGCTGGGCCAGGGCCACGGTCAGCCGCGTGGGGGGCCGGGCGTGGCGGCCGCGTTCGTGCTCCAGCAGGAGGACGATGGCGCTGGCCGCCGTCTGCGTGGCGCCCAGCCATCCCACGAGTTGCTGGACGAGGCGCCGGGCCACGATCAGGACGGCGGCGGTGTGCTCGAGGCGGGCGATCGGTTCCAGGCGCGCGGCAAACCGGAGCGGCGCGCGGATCCAATCGAACAGTTCGGGCGCCTGGCCGCGGGCCTGGTCGAGCATGTGCGGCAGGGCGTGGCCGCAGCGCTTTTGCAGGCCGGCGCGCGGCAGCCGCATCAGGGCGGCGAGGGTACGGCAGCCTATGCCGTCGAGCCAGGCCTGGTGCGGCCGCGCCGGCGGCAGCAGCAGACAGGGCAAGGGGGCCATCCGGCGCAGCAGCCGATCCAGCCGCAGGACGCGGCGCGGGCCGGGCGTGGCCCGCGCCGCCAGCAGCCAGGCGCCATGGGCGGTCGGCGCCATGCCGACGCGGGCCCGGCAGCCCAGTTGTTCCAGCGTGCGCCGGATGCGCCGGCACAGCGCCAGGGGGCCGCGGAAGACACGCAGGCTGGCGTGGACGTCGAGCAGCAGGCTGGTGTCGGGACCAAGGGTGACTTCCGGCGTGTATTGCAGCATGGCCAGCGCGGCGGCATCGAGCAACTGCCGCTCGCGCTCGACATCCCGCTGGATGAACGCGGCGTGCGGGGCAAGCGCGCCGGCGCCTTTCTTGCGCATGCCCGGCCGCACGCCCAGTTGCGCGGCGGCAGGGGTCACGGCCACCACCGCCTCGTGTTCGAGGACCACCAGCGGGCCGGCCGCGTCATCCGGCCAGGACGGGCTCAGTGCGTCGAGGCTGGGGTGCGTCAGGTAGACGCTGATCCACAGGCGCATGGGAAGACTCGGAAAAGGCGGGAATCGAACCCGCGGCCGGAGCCGCGCGCGAAGGCGCGAGGGGCACCAGCAGGCTCGTGTCGTGGACGGGGCCGCGGCGCTTGAGGATGTCCACGCGCAGTTGATCGCCGGCGGGATGCAACAGCAGGCGCAGCGGCGCGGGCGAGGCCAGGCGGGCCGACTCGGCGGGGCGGAACAGGAAGAAGGCGGTGTCGCCGGCCTGGGCGGCCAGGTGCAGTCGGCGCAGGGCGGTCGCGGGCGGACGGGCGGCCCAGTACAGCAGGGCGCCGCAATGCCCTTGCTTGAGGACTTGCTCGGCGGCCCACAGGGCGTCGGCCGCCTGGGCCGGCGCGACCCACAGCAGTTGCCGGCTGGCGACGCGGTGGGCCTGCCAGGCCTGGATGGACGGCTGTTGGGGCGGCTGGAGCAGGACGATGCTGCGCTGGGCGGGCAACTGCCGCAGCGCCGGCAGCAGCAGGCGGATTTCGCCTATGCCCGGCTGCGGCAGCAGCAGTTCGGTCAGGCTGCCCAGCGGCCAGCCGCCGTCGGGCAACTGGCGGGACAGCTCGGCATGACCGGTATCCAGGCCGGGGCGGCCGTTGCGGGCAAGCTGCGATCCCCGCCACAGGAGGGGGTGGATCGCGGGGCTGGCGCGCGGCGTGGAGATTCCGGCAGGAGGCATGGGACAACAACGGCTTACGGCAGAATACTGTATAAATATACAGTGATCGAGTCAAGCTGTGGAAAGTCATCGCAACGCCGGCCGGGCCGTCCCGCCGACGGCATACTCGTGTTCTGGTATCGTGGCTTGGCCGTGTCGTTGCACCCATCCTCTATCGAAGACCCGTTCATTCATGAAACCCATCAACAAATCGAACAAGCTGGCTCACGTCCTGTACGACATCCGCGGTCCCATCATGGATAGAGCCAAGCAGATGGAGGACGAAGGCCAGAAGCTCATCAAGCTCAACATCGGCAACCTGGCCGTGTTCGGTTTCGACGCGCCCGAGGAAATCCAGCTCGACATGATCCGCAACCTGCCCAACTCGGCGGGCTATTCGGACAGCAAGGGCATCTTCGCCGCGCGCAAGGCGGTCATGCACTACACCCAGGCGCAGGGCGTGCAGGGCGTGACGCTGGAAGACATCTACCTGGGCAATGGCGCCTCCGACCTGATCGCGATGGCCACCAACGCGCTGCTCGACGACGGCGACGAGCTGCTGCTGCCCACGCCCGACTACCCGCTGTGGACGGCGGTCGCGAGCCTGTCGGGCGGCACGCCCGTGCACTATCTGTGCGACGAGGCCAAGGGCTGGATTCCCGACCTGGACGACATCCGCGCCAAGATCACCCCGCGCACCAAGGGGATCGTGGTCATCAACCCGAACAACCCGACCGGCGTGGTCTATCCCGACCACGTGCTGCGGGAGATCATCGCCATCGCGCGCGAGCACGGGCTGGTCATCCTGGCCGACGAGGTCTACGACAAGGTGCTGTACGACGACGCCCGCCACACCGCGCTGGCGAGCCTGTCCACCGACGTGCTGACGCTGACCTTCAACTCGCTGTCCAAGAGCTACCGCGCCTGCGGCTACCGCGCGGGCTGGCTGGTGGTCTCGGGCGACAAGCGCGCCGCCCGCGATTACATCGACGGCCTGAACATGCTGGCCAACATGCGGCTGTGCGCCAACGTGCCGGGCCAGTGGGCGATCCAGACCGCGCTGGGCGGCTACCAGAGCATCAACGACCTGGTCGCCGAAGGCGGCCGGCTGCGCCAGCAGCGCGACCTGGCCTACGAGCTGATCACCGCCATTCCGGGTGTGACCTGCGTCAAGCCGCAGGCCGCGCTCTACATGTTCCCCCGGCTGGATCCCGAGGTCTATCCCATCGAGGACGACCGCCAGTTCTTCCTGCAGATGCTGGAAGCCACGCGGGTGATGCTGGTGCAGGGCACGGGATTCAACTGGCCGCACCCCGATCACTTCCGCATCGTGTTCCTGCCGCACGAGGCGGATCTGCGCGAGGCCATCGGCCGCATCGCCAAGTTCCTCGAAGACTACCGGCTCAAGTACGCCAAGCCGGCGGCGGCGGTGGCCGAAGCCGGCGCGGACGACCGTGCCGTCGTCGTGCCGGCCAAGTTCGGAGCGAAGGCCGGCTAGGCGCTAGCGTCATGCATGCGGGCGCTGCTTCAGCTCTCGCATGGTCGCGCCGACCCAGTCCGCGATGGTGTCCACGCCCAGCGCCAGGTTGTCGACGCTGCAATGCTCGGCGCCGCCGTCGCGCAGCGTATGGACGAACAGTTCGGCCTTGGGGCTGTTGATGCATTCGGCAACCAGGCGTTCGGCCTGGGCCAGCTTGATCTGCCGGTCGTTCTCGCCGTGCGTGACCAGGATGGGGCAGCGGATGCGGTCCAGCACGCCTTCCAGCGTCATGCGGTCCGCCGTGGCCAGCAGGCCTTCCACGGTGGTCTGGCCGAACACCCACATCGCGTGTTCCCAGTAATGCGGAACGGGTAGCCGCGGGTCCTGGCTCTGGTGGCGGTAGCGCTGGGTCGCGCCCCAGTCGTAGTTGGCGCCCCAGGCTACGCAACAGCGCAGGCGCGGTTCGAAGGCGGCGGCGCGCGGCGCGTGATAGCCGCCCAGCGACAAGGCCATGATGCCGATGCGCGAAGCGTCGACGTCGTCGCGCGTTTCCAGGTAATCGACGCAGGCCGAGGCGGGTTCCTCGGCCTCGGGAAAATTGGTCAGGCCCTGCAGGCGCAGGGCCTCGCCCACGCCGGGGTTGTCCACCAGCAGCACCGACACGCCGCGTTCGCGCAAGGCGTCGCCGATGCCCATCAGGTGCAGGATCTCCTTGGTCACGTCCAGGCCGTCGAAATGCACCATGCAGGGCGCACCGCCGGGCGGCGTCTCGCGCGCCGGGACGTACAGCGCCGGCAGGGTGGTGTCCCGGTAGGGCACGTCCACCCATTCGACGGGCTGGCCGGTCAGCTCGGCATAGCGGCGAAAGCATTCCAGCATGTCGCGGAAGGCCGCGTCCCGGCCGGGGAAGTGCGGCGCCTGCATGCGTTCGGCCTGCACGTAGTAGATGGCGGCGCGTTTGAACTTGCGGCCCGCGCTGTAGGCGCGGTCGTGCTGGAGATCCTGCTGCGCCAGCGCCTTCACGCGGTCGGCCAGTCCGGTCCAGGCGGCGAACAGGACCTCGGCCGCGTGCGGGTCGCCGCGGCGCGACGCTTCCTTGACGGGACCGGAGGCGTCGTCGATCTCGCCGATCTCGGCGCCCATGCCGAGCGCCAGGTTGACGGCCATATTCCAGGGGTAGTTGTCGCCGAAGTATTCAAACATGGTCGATGTCCATTTGGGGTTGCTTGGGGGAGTGCGGGGGATGCCGGCGGCTAGTCGGCCTTGATGTTCTTCTCGGCGATCAGCCTGGCCCACATCGCCTGCTCGGCGACCAGGTCCTTGGCGAATTGATCGGGCGACTGGAGCACGAGGTCGTAGCCGTCTTTCTGCAGGCGGGCCTGCATCTCGGGTGTGCGCATGACCCCGGCGATTGCCGCCGCCAGCTTGTCGCGCGTGTCGGCGGGCAGCCCCTTGGGCGCGAAGACGCCTTGCCAGACGTAGGCCTCCACCGGCACGCCTTCCTCGCGCAGGGTGGGGATGTCGGGGATGGCGGGCGAGCGCTGCGCGGCGGCCAGCGCCAGCCCGCGCATCTTGCCCGCGCGGACCATGGGCTGCGAGTTGCCGACGGAGTCGCACAGGAAATCGACCTCTCCGGACATGACCGAAGTCTGGGCCGGCCCGGCGCCCGAATAGGGCACGTGCAGGGCCTTGATGCCCGCCGCATCCAGCATCTGTTCGCAGGCCAGGTGGCTGCCGCCGCCAGTGCCCGCGCTGGCGTAGCTCAACGCGCCTTGCCTGGCCTTGGCCAGGGCGAGGAATTCCTTGAAGGTCCTGGCCGGCAGTTTGGTCGAGGCCACCACATACGCGGGGAAGCGCAGCGCCTCGGTGATGGGCGTGAAATCGGCGACCGGGTCGAAGGCGTGCTGCTTGTGCAGCAGCGGACCGATGACGTGGGCGCTGTTGGTGGTGTAGAGCAGCGTGTAGCCGTCGGCCGGCGCATCCTTGACCAGCCTGCTGCCGATCAGCCCGGTGGCGCCGGCGCGGTTGTCCACGATCACCGGTTGGCCCAGCGCCTCGCCCAGCAGCTTGCCGGCCAGGCGGGCATAGGTGTCCGTGGAGCCGCCGACGGGGAAGGGCACGATCATCCGGATCGGCCGGGTGGGATAGGCCTGCGCGCTTGCGGTGGCCGCGATCAGCAACGACGCGGCGGCAAGCAAAAGGCGCGGCGCGGTGAGGTAGCGTTTCATGGTGTCTCCGTCCTGTTCTAGGTGCAAGGCCATTCTGGACGGAGTCGCGGCCCAGGAGAAATGCCGTTTTTCGGGGCGAGCTATAAAATAATTCGATAGCGGAAAACGAGAGGCGGGCGGTCGATGGATCTGGTTCAACTCCGGTATTTCGTGCGTGTCGCGCAGTTGAAGAGCTTCACCAAGGCTTCGGTGGCGCTGCACATCGCGCAGCCCGCGCTGACCCGGCAGGTGCTGCTGCTGGAGGACGAACTGGGCGTGCAGCTCTTGTTCCGCCACAGCCGCGGCGTGGAGCCGACCGAGGCCGGCATGCGGCTGCTGTCGGGCGCCGAGTCCATCTTTCGTCTGGTGCGGGAAGTCGGCGCCAACGTCATCGCCTCCAGCACGACGGTTGCCGGCACCTTGCGGATCGGCTTTCCGCCTTCGCTGGGCGGGTTCGTGATCGGCACGGTGGCGGCCGCGTTCCAGAAGATGTATCCGCAGGCCACGTTCGACCTGTGCGAAGGCCTGAGCAACGAATTGCGCGATGGGCTGCTGGCCGACCGGCTCGACCTGGCGGTGCTGACCGAGGGCGCCAATCCGCTGCTGGTCAGCACGCACCTGTGCGACGAGGCATTGTGGGTGCTGATGCCGCGCCGCAAGCGGGGCAAGCAGGGACCCAGGACGTACACGTTGAAGGAACTGGCAGGGCTGCCGCTGATCCAGCCGGGGCGCACGCAGCGGGTGCGCCAGTACATCGAGGGCGAGGCCGCACGCCAGGGCGTGACGCTGAACGTGACGGTGGAAACCGACGCCTTCCAGGTGATCAAGGATCTCGTGCGCCGCGGGGTGGGAGCCCACATCTCGCCGTACTCGGGCATAGGCGCCGACATCAAGCGCGGGGATTTCGACGGCGGTCCGGTGAAGGGCCTGTTTCTTTCGCGCTATCTCGTGCGGCGCATCGACCGGCCCATCAGCCTGGGCATCACCAAGTTCCAGGACATCCTGGTCGACACGTTAAGGGATCTGGGGGCGTCGGACCGGGCGATCCGGCTGCCCGCCTGAAGCGGGCCGACATCCGGCCGTTATCCGGCGGCGCCGTGTTCGGCCACGACGCGCACCACCACTTCGCTCCGGCCGGTGCGCTTGGCGTGATCCAGCCCTTCGTTGGCCAGCGCGTCGGCGCGTTCGTTGCCGCGGTGCCCGCTGTGCCCGCGCACCCACCGGAAGGTGGCACGATGCCGGTCGCCCTCGGCGATCAGCGCCTTCCACAGCTCGACGTTCTTGACGTCTTTCCAGTTCTTGCGCACCCAGCCGTGGCGCCATTGCGTCATGCCGTTCACGACGTACTGCGAGTCGGTGTAGACCACGACCTCGCAGGCCTGCGGCAGCCAGCGCAGCGCCTCGATGGCGGCGGTCAGTTCCATGCGGTTGTTGGTGGTGTCGGGCGAGCCGCCGAAGACTTCCACGGTGGCCTCGGTGGTGCGGATCCACGCGCCCCAGCCCCCGGGCCCGCCGGGGTTGCCGCGGCAGGCGCCGTCGCAATAGACGATCGCGCCGCCGGCGGGCGGGGTCTCGTCGCCCGTGGGCTGTTGCACGGCATCCGGCTGCGGAGACGAGGGCGCGTCGGCATCCAGCCAGCGCTGGAAGGGCGCCGCATCGGCGCCGTCCTTGACGTACCACTTCTTCTGCGCCGGCGACCATCTGGCCCCGAGCGCCTTGGCTTCGTCTTTCTCGGCAAAGGGCACTTTCAACCAGACAACCATGGAGTCACCAATTCGATGCAAGGGGCGAGACCTTAATCGGCGCGGCGAGCCGTTGTCAAGGCGGAAGGCCGGGAACGGCGCTTGCTTATTTCGTGGGCGGGGAACCTCGAAGCCTGCTGTGATGCGGGTCGGTTCGCCCTGTTTAGCGGCTGTCCCCAGCCTTGTCCACAGGATGCGGGGATAACTGGTTACACGTTATCGAACCGCGCGGCTGGCCCGGACCGAGCCTCGCGATAGATCGTGCGCGACGCGGCCAGATGCAGCGTCACGCCGCGCAGCGCGTTGAACGCGAGGAAGGACAGCCACAGCCCATGGTTGCCCAGGAGCGGCAGCAGGCCGAGCGACAGCGCCAGGAAGGCCAGGCCGCAGACCAGCATGGCGCGCATCAGTACGCGGGTCTGGGTGGCGCCGATGAAGATGCCGTCGTACAGATAGGCCGCGACCGACGCGATGGGGGCCAGCGCCAGCCAGGGCAGGAAGCGCTCCGCGGTCTCGCGCAGCGCCGCCTGGTCAGTCAGCAGGTTCACGATCCATGGGCCCACCGCCAGGTAGACCAGGGCATAGGCCAGCGCGCCGCCGAAGGCCCAGCCCATGCACAGCCGCACGGCGCGCCGCAGGCCGGGACGGTCGCCGGCGCCCACGGCGGATCCGACCAGCGCCTCGGCCGTATGGGCGAAGCCGTCCAGGCCGAAGGCCATGAAGGTCAGGAAGTTCAGCAGCAGCGCATTGGCGGCCAGGACCATGTCGCCCTGGGTGGCGCCCAGGTGGGCGAACCAGCCCATGCTGGCCAGCAGACAGGCCGTGCGCACGAAGATGTGGAAGTTGATGCCGACCAGGCGCCGCATCGCGGCGGCGTCGCGCAACACCGCCAGGCGCAGTTGCGGCCAGGCGGCGCGATGCGAGCGCCACAAGAGGATGCCGCCCGCCAGCGTGCCCGCGCCATCGGCCACGGCGGTCGCGGCGCCTATGCCCGCCACGCCCAGGCCGAAGCCATGCACGAACAGCAGCACGGCGCCCAGGTTGACTACGTTGATAAGAATCTGCAGGGCCAGCGCCAGCCGGACGCGCTGGCACCCCAGCAGCCAGCCCAGCACGACGTAGTTGACCAGGGCCAGCGGGGCCGCCCAGATCCGGCCCGAGCAGTAGGCCATGGCCTGGCGCGTGGCCTCGGCGCTACCGCCCAGCAGGCCCAGCACCAGCGTGATCAGGGGCCGCTGCAACACCAGCAGCGCAAGGCCGATGGCCAGCGCAAGCGACACCGCCCGCACCACGCTGGCGGCCAGCGCCTGTTCGTCGCCCTTGCCCCAGGCCTGGGCGACGAGTCCCGTCGTGCCCATGCGCAGGAAGCCGAAGCCCCAGAACAGGAAACTGAAAAGCAGGCCTCCCAGCGCCACGCCCGCCAGGTATTGGGGCCCGGGCAGGTGGCCCGCCACGGCGGTGTCCACCGCGGACATCAGGGGCTGGGTCAGATTGGCGAGCACGATGGGCAGGGCCATCGCAAGCACGCGCCGATGGGTGAGGGGAGAGGCGTTGGCTGGCACGTGTTGTCTCTGTTTATGGGTCCCTGCTTTTATTGGTCCCCGCATTATCCCTGCCGAGCCACCGGACCGCACAAATGAAAATGGACGCCCGGGGGCGTCCGTTTTCATTTTCAATCTTGGCTCCCCGAACTGGGTTCGAACCAGTGACCTGCGGATTAACAGTCCGTCGCTCTACCGACTGAGCTATCGGGGAAAGGAGCCCGCAAATATAGCAGAAAAATGACTTTCGTCAAAGGAAGACGCAGGGTGCGCGGTAAACTCGCCGCATGAGTTCCCTCTTCACTCTCGAGGCGCCTTGCAGCTACCGCGAGGAGGTCCGCAAGAGCCGGTTCGTCGCCCATGCGGCGCCCGTGGCCAGTGCCGACGAGGCGCTGGCTTTCTTCGCCCGGCATGCCGACCCCACGGCCACCCACAACTGCTGGGCCTACCGCATCGGCGCCACGTATCGCTTCAACGACGACGGCGAACCGGGCGGGACGGCCGGCCGTCCCATCCTGCAGGCCATCGACGGGCAGTCCTGCGACCGCGTGGCGGTGCTGGTGGTGCGCTGGTTCGGCGGCACGCTGCTGGGTGCGGGCGGCCTGGTGCGCGCCTATGGCGGCTGCGCGGCCAATTGCCTGCGGCTGGGGCAGCGGGTGCCGCTGCTGGACCTGGCCGAGGCCGAGGTCGCCTGCACCTTCGCCGAACTGCCGCTGTTCAAGGCGCGGCTGAAGGAGCACGGCGCCGAAGTGCGGGAAGAACGCTTCGACGAACAGGGCGCGACGCTGGTGTTGAGCGTGCCGCGCCCCCGGCTGGAAGCGCTGCGCACGATGCTGTCGGACCTGAGCCGGGGCCGCGCCGTCCTGGCCGTGCGGGACGAATAAGCGCTAGAGTCCCGCCAGGCGGCACGCGCGCTGGGTCAGGATGCCTTCGGGCGAGGCCAGGTCGTTCAGGATGGTGAAGTGGTTGCGGTCGGGCAGTCGCAGCAGTTCGCCGGGCAGGCCCGTGCGTGCGGCGGCGAAGGCTTCCGACTGGCGCTGCAGTTCGGGCAGTTCGGCGGCGCCGTAGGCCAGGATGAGTTCGCGCTGGCTGGGCGGACGATGCAGCGGGCTGAGCCGCCGCACGTCGGGCGGGCACAGCCGCAGCTTGTCGTTCAGGTAGCTCAGGCGGATGGGTTCGAGATCGTAGATGCCGCTGATGGCCAGTCCGCCGCAAACCCCGGGTTCATCCAGCACCATGGCGGCCAGATGGGCGCCGGCGGACCAGCCGCTGACGATCATCCGTTCGGGATCCGTGCCCCATTGTGGGGCTTGCCGCGCCAGCCATCCCAGGGCGGCGCGGATTTCGCCGACGATGCCGTCCAGGGATTGCTCGGGCGCCAGGGTATAGCCCACCAGCGCGACGTGCAGTCCGTGGGCCAGCGGGCCGGCCGTCAGGAAGCTGAAGTTTTCCTTGGTGCGGGTCTGCCAGTAGCCGCCATGGATGAAGACCATGAGCGGGCCGGGCCGGGCCGCGGGAAAATAGTCGATGCGGTTGCGGGGCGCCGGACCGTAGCGCAGGTCCAGGTATTGGGGATGGGCGGCCCGCAGCTTGGCGCTGCGTTCGTCGAATTCCGCCATCAGCACCGCGCTGTTGAGCACGGCGGCGGAGTTATTGTAGGAAGCGTCCAGCGCTTCCCGGGTCATTCCGTTGTACAGCGCAGTCATGCGGCAGTTCCGGTCCGGGCGGGGGGCAGGGCGATCATGGGCACGGTTTGCAACCAAAAGTGTCCGAAATAGAAGAATTCATCCTTTCTCGTCCGATTGCAAGACCCGTGCCGGCCTTCCCGGCACGGATCGCTGCATCAATGGTGGTGGCCGCCGGCTCCATGGCCCGTGGCGCCGGCTCCGGCGGCCTCGACCTTGAAGTCCACCTTGACCTCGCCGGCCTTCTCGAAGACCAGGGTGGCGGGGAAACTCGTGCCTTCCTTGAGCGGCGCTTTCAGGCGCATGAACATGATGTGGTAGCCGCCGGGCTTGAGCTCGACGGTCTGGCCCGCGGGCAGGGCGATGCCGTCGACCTGGCGCATGCGCATGATGTCGCCGTCCATCTGCATGGTGTGCAGCTCGGCGGTGGCCGAGACGTCGGCGCGGATGGCGATCAGCTTGTCGTCGGCGCCGGTGTTGGTCAGTTTCATGAAGCCGCCGCCGGCGGGCTGGCCGGTGACGGTGGCGCGGCTCCAGGGATGGCCGATCTGGATGGCGCCGGCCGTATAGCCGTGGGCGAGGGCCTGGCCGGCGGCCAGCAGGGAAAACAGCAGTGACAGGGTAAGCGTGCGGATCCGCATGATGGGCTCGTCTTGGAAAAATGGCCGGCAAGGCCTGCCGGCGTGGCGCGTCGAGGTGGGCATGGGCTCAGGCCGGCGGCGCGCGGGACGAGAAATGCAGGTGGGGCGGAACGGGCGGGGAGGACATGGCCCGGATGGGCCGGTAGGCGTGGCCGAGGTCGCGCGCGGGCGCGAGCTGCGCCTGGGCCGCAGGCGGAGGCAGGGCGGCGTGGGCGCCGGCCGCGCACAGCGGGCATTGCATCGCGGCCAGCGCGTGCGTGTCGCCGTCGCGCGGGTCCTGGGGCGCCGGGGCGCTGCCCTGCGCCGTGCACAGCACGCCCAGCCACGGCGATGGACCCGCCGACGCGTGCGCGACGGGCAGGGCCGCGTGCCAGAGCACGCACAGCAGTGCCAGCCAGACGAAGCGTGGGGAAGCGTGAACGGCCATGGGCGGGATGATACCCCAGTCCCGCCCATGGCCTGCCCGGGTTATTCGGGCTTGATGCCGGCCTTGCGCGCCACCTCGCCGAACAGCTTGACCTCGCGTTCGATGCGGGCCTTCATCTGAGGCGGGGTCTCCCGCATCGGTTCGAAGCCGGCGGCGCGCAGCTTGCCGGCGTACTCGGTGTTGGCGACGACCTTGCCGACCGCCTCGGCCAGCCGCGCGCGGACGGCCGCCTCGACCCCCATGGGCAGCATGATGCCGAACCAGATGCTCATGACCACCTCGGGGTAGCGCTCGGCCGCGGCCGGCACCTCGGGCAGCGCGGGCAGGCGCCGGGGTTCCATGACGGTCAGTGGCAGCAGCCGGTTGCTGCGTATGTATTCGACCGATGGCGCGTAGGTGGCCGAGGCCAGGTTGATCTGTCCACCGACGGCGTCGGCCACCACCGCTGCCGCACCCTTGTAGGGCACGTGCACCATGTCGATGCCCGCGGCGGACTTCAACAGCTCCACGGCGAAGTGCTGCGGCGTACCGTTGCCCGAGCTGCCGTAGGTCAGCTTGCCTGGGTTGGCCTTGGCGTACTTGACCAGTTCGTCCAGGGTCTTGACCGGGGCCTGGGGATGGGCGAGCAGCAGCAGGGGCGTGCCGCCGATCAGGCCGATGGGATCCAGGTCGCGCGCGATGTCGAACGGCAGGTCCTTCTGCATGGACGGCGCGATCGTGCGTGCGCTGTCGGCGAACAGGATCGTGTAGCCGTCGGCCGGGCCCTTGGCCACCATATTCGAGCCGATCACGCCGCCCGCGCCGGGGCGGTTCTCGACCACCACCTGCTGGCCGAGTTCGGCCGACAGGTAAGGGGCGATGAGCCGTGCGACGATGTCGGTGCCGCCGCCGGGGCCGAAGGGCACGACGAAGCGGATGGGGCGGGAGGGGAACGTGTCGGCCCGGGCGGGCGCGGCCGCCGCGCAGGCCAGGCCGGCCAGCGCGGCCGACAGCAAGGCGCGTCTCTGCATGGTGTCTTCTCCGGTGGTGCGGGCGCGATGGATGCTCGTCGCCTCGTCATGGGAACGGCCGGAGCCTGGCATGCTGCGGAAAGCAGGCGCCGGACCGGCCGTGCTGCGGCAAATTACCGGACGGTCTGGCGTTGATCAAGATTGAATGTTGAATGAAGTTTCGGACCGATGGCGGCGGCGCATGGGGCGGCCCGAAAATGAAAAACGGACGCCAAGGCGTCCGTTTTTCTTGTAAATCTTGGCTCCCCGAACTGGGTTCGAACCAGTGACCTGCGGATTAACAGTCCGTCGCTCTACCGACTGAGCTATCGGGGAATCGAGCCAGCAACTATAGCATAGTTCAAGGCTCTCGCACAATCCAGGGCACAGCGGATCCGGCTTTGCCGGTCAGTCAGTGCCGCCCACGGGGCCCAGCGCCGGGCCGCCCCAAGGCGGGCCCCGGCCCCCTCGGGGGGCTGCCGCGTAGCGGCTGGGGGCTCACCATACTGGGTGCGCGTAAGTGCGTAGGGGTTCTACTTCAGCACGGCGGCGATGCCGTCGGCCACGGCATCGATGTTGCGGTTGTTGAGCGCGGCCACGCAGATGCGCCCGGTCGAGACGGCGTAGATGCCGTGCTCTTCACGCAGGCGGTCGACCTGCGCCGCGGTCAGGCCCGAGTACGAGAACATGCCGCGCTGCTGCATCACGAAGCCGAAGTCGCGCGCCACGCCGCGTTCCTTGAGCTTGGCGACCAGGGCGGCGCGCATGGCGCGGATGCGCTCGCGCATCTCGCCCAGCTCGGTTTCCCATTCGGCGCGCAGCTCGGGCGAGGTCAGCACCTGGGCAACCACCGTGCCGCCGTGGGTGGGCGGGTTGGAGTAGTTGGTGCGGATCACGCGCTTGAGCTGGCTCAGCACGCGGCCGCTTTCTTCCTTGTCGGCGGCGACCAGGGACAGGGCGCCCACGCGTTCGCCGTACAGCGAGAACGACTTCGAGAAGGACGAGCTGATCAGGAAGGTCAGATCCGCGTCGGCGAATTGGCGCACGGCCGTGGCATCGGCGTCGATGCCATCGCCGAAGCCCTGGTAGGCGATGTCCAGGAAGGGGATAAGCTGGCGCGCCTTGACCACCTCGACCACCTTGGTCCACTGGTCGGCGGTCAGGTCCACGCCCGTGGGGTTGTGGCAGCAGGCATGCAGCACGACCACCGTGCCGGCGGGGTAGCTTTCCAGCGCCGCGATCATGCCGGCGAAGTTCACGCCATGCGTGGCCGCATCGTAATAGGGGTAGTTGACGACGTCGAAGCCGGCATATTCGAACAGCGCACGGTGGTTTTCCCAGCTCGGGTCGCTGATGGCGACCTTGGCCTGGGGCACCAGCCGCTTCAGGAAGTCGGCGCCGATCTTCAGCGCGCCCGTGCCGCCCAGGCTCTGGGCGGTCAGGACCCGGCCCGCGGCGATCAGCGGGGAGTCGGCGCCCAGCAGCAGTTCCTGCACCGCGCGGTTATAGCCCGGCAGACCTTCGATGGGCAGGTAGCCGCGCGCCGCGGCGGCGTCGATACGCGCCTGCTCGGCCTTGCGCACCGCTTTCAGGAGGGGAATCCGGCCTTCGTCGTTGTAGTACACGCCCACGCCGAGATTGACCTTGTTGCTGCGGGTATCGGCGTTGAATTGTTCGGTAAGGCCCAGAATGGGGTCGCGAGGGGCCAGTTCTACGGCGGCGAAGAGCGAAGTCATGAAAAGCGTCCGTTAAGCGCGCGGGGTTGAAGGAAGAAATGGTGCGGAGGATAATGGCAGGTTGCTTTCTGTAATGCGAACCGCATCGGGGACCCGGAACTCTGGGACCCTTTCGCTGCCGAAGTTTTCCTGATGAAACAAGAGTCTAGCATGCAGACTACGCCTTCCGAAGGGCTGCACGAAGGGTTGCACGACGCCGCCGGCCTGGTGGCGGCCGCGGCCGACGCGCAAGGGTTCGAGCCCCGTTTCGTCACCTACGACGGCAGCCCGTTCCAGCTCTACCAGCCTTATCCGCCCGCCGGCGACCAGCCGGCCGCCATCGGACAGTTGTGCGAAGGCATCGAAGACGGCCTGATGTACCAGACCCTGCTGGGCGTGACCGGCTCGGGCAAGACCTACACCATGGCCAACGTGATCGCCCGCATGGGCCGCCCGGCCATCGTGCTGGCGCCCAACAAGACACTGGCCGCCCAGCTCTACGCCGAAATGCGGGAGTTCTTTCCGCGCAACGCCATCGAGTACTTCGTTTCTTACTACGACTATTACCAGCCCGAAGCCTACGTGCCGACGCGCGACCTCTTCATCGAGAAGGACTCGTCCATCAACGAGCACATCGAGCAGATGCGCCTGTCGGCCACCAAGAGCCTGCTCGAACGCCGCGACACCATCATCGTGGCCAGCGTCTCGTGCATCTACGGTATCGGCAACCCCGACGACTACCATGATATGGTGATGATGCTGCGCACCGGCGACCGCATCGGGCAGCGCGACATCATCGCCCGCCTGGTGGCCATGCAGTACACGCGCAACGACACGGAGTTCATGCGCGGCACGTTCCGGGTGCGGGGCGAGCTGATCGATGTCTTCCCGGCCGAGCATGCCGAACTGGCCCTGCGCATCACGCTGTTCGACGACGAGGTCGAGACGCTGGAACTGTTCGATCCGCTGACTGGCAAGGTGCGGCAGAAAGTCCTGCGGTTCGCGGTCTACCCGGGTTCGCACTATGTAACGCCGCGCGCCACCGTGCTGCGCGCGATCGACACCATCAAGGAAGAGCTGCGCGAGCGCTCCCGCCACTTCGTCGACAACGGCCAGCTGGTCGAGGCCCAGCGCCTGGAGCAGCGTACCCGCTTCGATCTCGAAATGCTGCAGGAACTGGGGTTCTGCAAGGGGATCGAGAACTACTCGCGCCACCTGTCCGGCGCCAAGCCGGGCGATCCGCCGCCGACGCTGGTGGACTACCTGCCGCACGACGCCCTGATGATCATCGACGAAAGCCACGTCACGGTGGGGCAGGTGGGCGCCATGTACAAGGGCGACCGCTCGCGCAAGGAAACCCTGGTGAACTACGGCTTTCGCCTGCCGTCCGCGATGGACAACCGGCCGCTGAAGTTCGAGGAATTCGAGTCCAAGATGCGCCAGACCATCTTCGTCTCGGCCACCCCGGCGGACTATGAAAAGACGCATGCCGATGCCGTGGTCGAGCAGGTGGTGCGGCCGACCGGCCTGGTCGATCCGGTGGTCGAGATCCGGCCCGCGCTGAACCAGGTGGACGACGTGCTGGGCGAGATCCACGAGCGGGTGGCGCGCAACGACCGCGTGCTGATCACCACGCTGACCAAGCGCATGGCCGAGGATCTGACGGATTTCCTGACCGATCACGGCGTGAAAGTGCGCTATCTGCACTCGGACATCGATACGGTCGAGCGGGTGGAAATCCTGCGCGACCTGCGCCTGGGCACCTTCGACGTGCTGGTGGGCATCAACCTGCTGCGCGAGGGGCTGGACATCCCCGAGGTGTCGCTGGTGGCCATCCTGGACGCGGACAAGGAAGGCTTCCTGCGATCCGAGCGCAGCCTGATACAAACCATCGGGCGGGCGGCGCGCAACCTGAACGGCAAGGCCATCCTGTATGCCGACAGGATGACCGACTCGATGCGGCGCGCGCTGGACGAAACCACCCGCCGGCGCGAGAAACAGTTGCTCTTCAACGAGGAACGGGGCATCGTTCCGCAAGGGGTCAAGAAGGAAGTGCGCGACCTGATCGACGGCGTCTACGCGCCCTCGGACGGTATGGACGGCGACGACTCCCTCGAGGCCGCCCGCTTCGAAGCCATGGGCGAGAAGCAGATCGCCAAGGAAATCAAGAAGCTGGAGAAGGCCATGCTGGAGTACGCGCGCAACCTGGAGTTCGAAAAGGCCGCGCAGGCCCGCGACCAGTTGCTGGCGCTCAAGCAGAAAGTGTTCGGCGCGGGCGGGCAGCAGGCCGACGAGGATGCCCTGAACGCGGCCGGACCGGAGCGAGGATGAACGGGACCGTCGCCGAAGCGCGGCGGACTTGTGCATCGCGAGATAGTTGCGCACCGAGTTGGTGCCGGAAGGCGGATGGAAGAGGATGCGCCCCTGGAACCGCTCTTGTGCGCAACGCATCCCGATGGTGTCCATTCTCTAAAGCGTGGAAGGTAACGTGCTGATTCTAAAGAGGTTTTTAAAGCACTACATTTTCATGTGCTTATAAAAAAAGCTTGAACTATCCGGGGTTTTCCCGCACACTTCTGGACATGATGACCAAGGTACTATTTGTGTGCATGGGCAACATCTGCCGCTCGCCGAGCGCAGAGGGCGTGTTTCGCCGCTTGGTGAAGGACGCCGGTCTTTCCGACGTTGTCCGTATAGAATCGGCCGGGACGCACGCCTTTCATATAGGCGAGCCGCCCGATGCCCGTATGCAGGCTGCCGCCCGCAAGCGTGGCTATGACATCAGCGAAATCCGCGCGCGCCAGATCCGCGTCGACGATTTCCGCGAGTTCGACATGATCCTCGCGATGGACTGGGACAACCTGTCCTTGCTGCAACAGCAGGCTCCCAAGCAGTACCAGCACAAGCTGATGCTGCTGATGCGCTTCGCCAACGAATACGAGGAAGCCACCGTCCCCGACCCGTACTACGGGGGGCCGGAAGGGTTCGCCAAGGTGCTCGACTATATCGAGGACGCCTGCCAGGGTCTGCTGGAAGTCGTGCGCAAGCGCGCCACCCAGTACCAAGCAGCCTGATTCCGGCTGTCGTTTCGTTCTGTTCTCCTTGCAGGCCCGGATCGCGTCCGGGCCTTGTTTTGCCGGCGCCGGTCCCGTCGCCCGGTCTGGGTAGAGGTTTTCTGCCCGAAAATTTCTGCACCGCAGCATTCTTCCCCTCCGTAATTTCCCGAACTAATCCCTAGAAAAACATTCGGGAATTGGCTATACTTGAGCAAATCGTTAAGGATTTGCTCCCGCCGGTTCACCTCAGGGGTTTCGAATGCGACTCACCACGAAAGGACGCTTCGCCGTCACTGCCATGATCGATCTGGCGCTGCGTCAGCACAGCGGGCCGGTCACCCTGTCCGCCATCAGCCAGCGCCAGAATATTTCGCTGTCCTATCTGGAACAGCTGTTCGGCAAGCTGCGCCGGCACGAGCTGGTCGATAGCATGCGCGGCCCGGGCGGAGGCTATTCGCTGGCCAAGCTGGCCCGGCACGTTACCGTGGCCGACATCATCTTCGCCGTCGACGAACCGCTGGACGCCACCGATTGCGGCGGCAAGCAGGACTGCACGCGCGGCAACGATGGCAAGGCCGGCAAGTGCATGACGCACGAACTGTGGTCCACGCTCAATCGCAAGATGGTCGAGTACCTGGATTCCGTGTCCCTGCAGGACCTGGTGGACCAGCAACGCATGCGCGAGTTGCAGGAAGCCAACGCCGCCAAGTCGGTGCTGGTGGACCGCCGCTCGGGCGCTCCCGAATCCACCGCGACGGCCTGAGCGCCGGCGCAGCAACACAAGGGTTGGATGTCATGATCAAAACGCCGGTTTATCTCGATTACTCGGCGACCACGCCGGTGGACCCGCGCGTGGTCGACGCCATGGTGCCCTGGTTGTACGAACAGTTCGGCAACCCGGCCTCGCGCAGCCACGCCTACGGCTGGGATGCCGAACGGGCCGTCGAAATCGCCCGCGAGCAGGTGGCTGCCCTGGTGAACGCCGATCCGCGCGAAATCGTCTGGACCTCCGGCGCCACCGAATCCGACAACCTGGCGATCAAGGGCGCGGCGCATTTCTACGCCGAGCGCGGCAAGCACATCATCACGGTCAAGACCGAGCACAAGGCGGTGCTGGACACCTGCCGCGAGCTGGAGCGGGAAGGCTTCGAGGTCACCTACCTGGACGTGCAGGAAAACGGCCTGCTCGACCTGGAGGCCTTCAAGGCGGCGATCCGCCCCGACACCATCCTGGCCTCGGTGATGTACGTCAACAACGAGATCGGTGTCATCCAGGACATCGAGAAGCTGGGCGAGATCTGCCGCGAGAAGCGCGTGATCTTCCACGTCGATGCGGCGCAGGCCACCGGCAAGGTCGTCATCGATCTGGCCACGCTCAAGGTCGACCTGATGTCTTTCTGCGCGCACAAGATGTGCGGCCCCAAGGGCATCGGCGCCCTGTACGTGCGGCGCAAGCCGCGGGTGCGCATCGAGGCGCAGATGCACGGCGGCGGCCACGAGCGCGGCATGCGTTCGGGTACGCTGGCCACGCACCAGATCGTCGGCATGGGCGAAGCCTTCCGCCTCGCCCAGGAAGAGATGGCGACCGAGAACGAGCGCGTGCGCATGCTGCGCGACCGCCTGTGGGCGGGCCTCTCGACGATGGACGAGGTCTACCTGAATGGCGACATGGAGCAGCGCATCCCGCACAACCTGAACGTCAGCTTCAACTACGTCGAAGGCGAGTCCCTGATCATGGCGGTCAAGGAACTGGCAGTGTCCAGCGGTTCGGCCTGCACCTCGGCCAGCCTGGAACCCTCGTACGTGCTGCGCGCCCTGGGCCGTAGCGATGAACTGGCGCACAGCTCCATCCGCTTCACCCTCGGCCGTTTCACCACGGAAGAGGAAATCGACTTCACCGTCCAACTGATACGCGGCAAGGTCGACAAGCTGCGTGAAATGTCCCCGCTGTGGGAAATGGTCAAGGACGGCATCGACATCAACACGGTGCAGTGGGCTGCACACTGAACCAGGAGAAAAAACATGGCCTATAGCGAAAAAGTCATCGATCACTACGAAAACCCCCGCAACGTCGGCTCCTTCGAGAAGGGCGACGACTCCGTGGGAACGGGCATGGTGGGCGCGCCGGCCTGTGGCGACGTGATGAAGCTGCAGATCAAGGTCAACGAGCAGGGCGTCATCGAGGACGCGCGCTTCAAGACCTATGGCTGCGGTTCGGCCATCGCCTCCAGCTCGCTGGTGACCGAGTGGGTCAAGGGCAAGACCCTGGACCAGGCGCTCGATATCCGCAACACGCATATCGCCCAGGAACTGGCACTGCCTCCGGTCAAGATCCACTGCTCGATCCTGGCCGAGGACGCCATCAAAGCGGCCGTGAACGACTATCGTGCCAAGCACGGAAACAGCTAAGAGGAAGCCATGTCGGTAACGTTGACCGAACGCGCCGCACGCCACGTCAGCCGCTACCTCCAGAAACGGGGGAAGGGCATAGGCCTGAGGCTGGGCGTGCGCACCACCGGGTGCTCGGGCCTGGCCTACAAGCTCGAGTACGTGGATGAAGCCCAGGCCGAGGACCAGGTGTTCGAGAGCCAGGGCGTGAAGGTGTACGTCGATCCCAAGAGCCTGCCGTACCTGGCGGGCACCGAACTCGACTATGCGCGCGAAGGGCTCAACGAGGGCTTCAGGTTCAACAACCCGAACGAAAAGGCATCCTGCGGCTGCGGTGAGTCTTTCACCGTCTGATGCAACACGATCCCGATCACTTCGAGCTGCTGGGCCTCGCGCCCGGTTTCGCCGTCGACCGCGATGCGCTGGACCGGGCCTGGCGCGAGGTCCAGGCGCGGGTCCATCCGGACCGCCATGCGGCGGGTTCGGCCCAGGAAAAGCGCGTGGCCATGCAGTGGGCCTCGCGCGCGAACGAGGCCTACCGGGTGCTGCGCGCGCCGCTGTCCCGGGCGCGCTACCTGTGCGAGCGGGCCGGTGTCGATCTTCAGGTCGAGACCAATACGGCGATGACTCCGGCCTTCCTGATGCAGCAGATGGAGTGGCGGGAGGCGCTGGACGATGCCCGGTCGGGCCGCGATGCGGCCGCGCTGGAGACGCTGGCGGGCGAACTGGCCGCCGCGCGCAGGCGCATGACGGCCGAGGTGGGCCAGTTGCTGGACGAGAAGCACGACTATGCCACTGCCGCCGCACGCGTGCGGGAGTGGATGTTCATTGAAAAATTCTCCGAAGAGATCGACCTGGCCGTCGATGCTCTGGCGGAACAAGACTGAGAACAACAGGAACGCATGGCGCTTTTGCAGATAGCCGAACCCGGCATGTCCGAAGCTCCCCACCAGCGTCGTCTGGCGGTGGGCATCGATCTGGGCACGACCAACTCGCTGGTGGCGTCGGTACGCAGCGGCGCGGCCGAGGTCCTGCGCGATGACGAGGGCCATGCGCTGCTGCCCTCGGCCGTGCGCTACCTGCCGGGCAGCGACGTCCAGATCGGGCGCAAGGCGCTGGCGGTCCAGGCGCAGGATCCCCACAACACCCTGGTGTCGGTCAAGCGTTTCATGGGCCGGGGGCTCGCCGACGCCCAGCGGCTGCACGTTCCGTACGAGTTCGTCGATGCCCCGGGCATGGTGCGCATCCGCACCGTGCAGGGCGACAAGAGCCCGGTCGAGGTCTCGGCGCAGATCCTGGCCAAGCTGCGCCAGTTGGCCGAGGACGCCCTGGGCGACGACCTGGTGGGCGCGGTCATTACCGTGCCGGCGTATTTCGACGACGCCCAGCGGCAGGCGACCAAGGACGCCGCCCGGCTGGCCGGGCTGAACGTGCTGCGGCTGCTGAACGAACCGACGGCGGCGGCGATCGCCTACGGCCTGGACAACGCGGCCGAAGGCATCTACGCGGTCTATGACCTGGGCGGCGGCACGTTCGACATCTCCATCCTGCGCCTGTCCAAGGGTGTGTTCGAAGTCATCGCCACGGGCGGCGACACCGCGCTGGGCGGCGACGATTTCGACGCGGCCATCGTGGCGTGGGCCGTGAACGACCGCAAGCTTTCGGACCTGCGGCCGGAAGACCAGCGTGCCTTGCTGGTGGCGGCGCGCCAGGCGCGCGAGGCCCTGACCGACGCGCAGCAGGCCGAGCTGGCCGCCACGCTGTCGGGCGGCCGTACGCTGTCGCTCGCGCTGACGCGCGAACATTTCGAGGCCCTGGCGCGCCCGCTGGTGGCCCGCACGCTGTCGAGCGCCCGCCGGGCGCTGCGCGACGCCAGCCTGGCGGCGGACGAGGTCAAGGGCGTGGTCATGGTGGGCGGCGCGACGCGCATGCCCATCGTCCGGCGCATGGTGGCCGACCTGTTCGGCAGCGAGCCCCTGATCAACCTCGATCCGGACCAGGTTGTGGCGCTGGGCGCGGCCATGCAGGCCAACCTGCTGGCGGGCAACCGCACGGCCGACGACGAGTGGCTGCTGCTGGACGTGATCCCGCTGTCGCTGGGCCTGGAGACCATGGGCGGACTGGTCGAGCGCGTGATCGCGCGCAACAGCACCATCCCGGTGGCGCGCGCCCAGGAATTCACGACCTTCAAGGACGGCCAGACGGCCATGGCCATCCACGTGGTCCAGGGCGAACGCGAACTGGTGTCCGATTGCCGCTCGCTCGCCCGCTTCGAACTGCGGGGCATTCCGCCCATGGTGGCCGGCGCCGCCCGCATCCGCGTGACCTTCCAGGTCGATGCCGACGGGCTGCTGAGCGTGACGGCGCGCGAGCAAAGCTCGGGCGTGGAAGCGTCGATCTCGGTCAAGCCCTCGTACGGGCTGTCGGACGACGAAGTGGCGGCCATGCTGGCGGACGGCATGAACAGCGCCGACGTGGACATGAAGCTGCGCGCCCTGCGCGAGCAGCAGGTCGAGGCCCGGCGCCTGGTCGAGTCGGTCGAAGCGGCGCTGCTGGCCGATGCCGACCTGCTGGATCCGGACGAGCTGGCCGGGATCCGCGCCCAACTGGCGCGCACCGCCGGCGCGGCGGCCAGCGACGACAGCGAGACGGTGCGGGCCCAGGTCGAGGCGCTGGCGCAGGCCACCGAGGACTTCGCCGCGCGCCGGATGGACCGCAGCATACGCCAGGCGCTGTCGGGGCGCCGCGTCGACGAAATCGTGTAAGGAAGCGCCCGGCGCTTCCGTTCGCATCACTATCAGGTTGCCATCATGCCCAAACTCACCGTGCTTCCGCACGCCGAACTCTGCCCGGAAGGCGCGGTCATCGAGGACGCGCCCTCGGGCACGTCCATCTGCCGCGTGCTGCTCGACAATCACATCGAGATCGAGCACGCCTGCGAACTGTCGTGTGCCTGCACCACCTGCCACGTGGTCGTGCGCGAGGGTTTTTCCTCGCTCGAATCGGCCACCGACAACGAGGAAGATCTGCTGGACAAGGCCTGGGGCCTGACTTCCACGTCGCGCCTGTCCTGCCAGGCAGTGATCGAGGATACCGACCTGACGATCGAGATCCCCAAGTACACCATCAACCACGCCGCCGAGAATCACTGACGGACCCAGGCGCGGGCGAGGAGAACCCCGATGAAGTGGACCGACATCTACGAAATCGCCGCGGCGCTGGCCGACGCGCATCCCGGTGTGGACCCGGAGCAGGTGCGTTTTACCGACCTGCACAACTGGGTGCTGGAACTTCCGGGCTTCGACGACGATCCGAAACGTTCCGGGGAGAAAATTCTCGAAGCCATACAGATGGCGTGGATAGCCGAGGCCTAGGTTCCGGCCGGCGGTGCCGGCGTGCGCCGCGGGAGCCGGACCGCATCCGGACCACGGCGATACGGACGAGCATGCGAGTAACGTTTCTACATTTCCTGATGCGGGCCATGCCCATCCTGGCGCCGGCAGCGGCGCTGCTGGCGCTGGGGGGGTGCGCGCCCGCCGTTTCCCTGCAAGAACCCGCCACCGCCTCGGTGGTGCCCGCGGGCCCGGCCGCGTCGCCGGAGCCGACCGCGCCCGAACCCGAACTGCCCTATACGCCGGTCCCCATCGTCTATGCCGTGACCGACCAGGGCACCGTCCGGGTGCCGACCGCGCCGGCCTGGAATCCCGGCGCCGACATGTCGGTGGACACCCGTACCGGCACCCAGGCCTACGACCAGGCGAACCGGCAGCAGTCCAGCTACGAGTTCGAACAGAAGCTGGACGAGACCTGGGTGGTCAAGCAGAACGTCCGCTATGGCCGCCCGGAGAACCAGCCTTCCGCGGACTGGATCAACGGTTCGCCTGCGCCCCAGGATGCGCTGGGGGCAGGGCTGGGCACCTTCAACGTCGGTTCGCAGGCGCAGGCCAGGTTCACGACGCTGGGGTTCCAGCACAGCTTCAAGTTCGGCTTCGACTACGTGAAGGCGCGCGACATCTACGAAAGCCGGATCGCGCCGTCGCCGTCGCTGGACATCTTCGACGCGGCCTACGGCACCGCCATCGGACAGCCGCGCATCGCCGCGCGCTCGTTCGCGGAGGAAAGCAAGCTGGGATTCTTCGTGCAGGACCAGGTGCAGTACCGGCGCTGGGTCCTGTCCATGGTCGGGCGGCGCGACCAGAACACCCACCGCACCATCGACCTGAACGCCGCCGGAAACGACGGCACCGGCCTGCGCGAGGACGACGTCTACAGCGGCCGCCTGGGGCTGCGCTACCAGTTCGACATCGGCCTGGCGCCGTACGTGAATTATTCGCAAAGCTACGCGCCCCAGGCCGGCACCGCGACGTCGGCCACCAGCCAGCAGTACGAGACCGGCGTGCGCTACCAGCCGCCGGCGCTCGGCCAGTTGATGACCATCACGGCGTTCAACCAGATCCAGAACAATGCCCAGACCTCCGAGGCGCAGGAAGGCTGCGCCGTGGCCGGGTGCAGCGCCTGGGCCGAACTGCGCATACGCGGCGCCACGGTCGAGAGCCGGGTGCAGCCGCTGCAGGGCCTGAATCTCGTGGCCACCTATGCGGTCACCAGCTCGACCGTGATCGGCGCGAGCGAGGACGCCTATGCGGCCATGCTCAGCAACCGCTATGCGGACGTGTCCGAGCAGCGCGTCTCCGTGGGGGCCAAGTACGCCGTCACGCGGGGCAGTTTCGCCGGCCTGAGCCTGGACGGCAGGGTGGGGCGCGCGGGTGCGGTCTACAGCAGCGTGGCCCAGCCGGGACTGGCCGTTGCCTATACCCTTGTGGACGCGGGCATCAACTACGACTTCGCCCATCTGAACCCCGACCTGAAGGGCCTGAAGCTGCGCGCCAGCGCGAACAACATGTTCGACACCAGCTACGCGTCGTACTGCTACACCGATTCGTGCACCGCCGGCGGCCGCCGCTCGGTGTCGGCCATCCTGAACTATCAGGTTCCCTGGCCTTGAAGCGCGCCCTGCGCTTCGTTCACTTTCTTCAATAGCCGCAACAGTTCCCGGCGCTCGGCGGGCGTCAGCATGGCCGTGGCCTCCTGGTCCAGGTCCAGCGCGGTCGCGGCGGCCTTGCGGTAGAGGCGGGTGCCGGCCGGCGTCAGCAGCAGGATCTGCATGCGCTGGTCCGAGGGCTGGCGTTCGCGGCGGATCAGGTCGCGTTCGAGCAGCCGCGCCAGCACGGCCGCCATGTTGGGCGGCGAGACGTTGATGGCGTCGGCCAGTCGCTTCTGGCTGATGCTCGGATTGGCCTCCAGCAGCGACAGCACGGCGAATTCCGCCTGGCGCAGGTCGTGGCCGGCCATGCGCTGGGTGAATAGCGGTCGGATGCCGGACGATGCCAGCCGCGCGCTGTGGCCGACCAGGCCGAGCAGGAAGGCCTGGTCCAGGGCGTCGTCCTGTGCCATCACGCGAAGCCCAGCAGCCTGGCCGCGTTGTCTTTCAGGATCAACGGATGGACCTCGGGGCGAAAGCCCGCGGCCTCGAAATCCTGCATCCAGCGTTCGGGGGTGATCAGCGGAAAGTCGGAACCGAACAGCATCTTGTGCTTGAGCTGGGTATTGGCGTAGTGCACCAATTCCTTGGGGAAATATTTTGGCGACCAGCCCGACAGATCGATGTAGACGTTGGGCTTGTGCAGGCAGACCGACAGCGCCTCGTCCTGCCACGGCCACGAGGGGTGGGCGATGATGATCTTCATGTCGGGGAAGTCCGCCGCCACGTCGTCCAGGTGGATGGGGTTGGAATACTTCAGCCTGAGCCCGCCGCCGCCGGGCATGCCGGTGCCTATGCCCGAATGCCCGCTGTGGAAGATGGCGGGCAGGCCGGCTTCGGCGATGGCCTCGTACAGGGGGTAGGCCAGCTTGTCGTTCGGATAGAAGCCCTGGACCGTGGGGTGGAACTTGAAGCCCGCCACCTGGTAGTCCTCGATCAGCCGGCGCGCCTCGCGCACGCCCATCTTGCCTTTGTGCGGGTCGATGCTGGCGAACGCCAGCATCATGTCGCGGTTCTCCAGCGCTGCTTCGGCGATCTCTTCGTTGGGGATGCGCCGCCGGCCCAGGTTGGCCTCGGCGTCCACGGTGAACATGACCAGGCCGATGCGTTTTTCGCGATAGCGGGCGATGGTTTCGGGTATGGTCGGCCGGTGCGTGAACTTGAAGTATTTCTCGGCGGCCTCGTCGAATTCCCTGCCGAAGGCATCGGGCGCGCAGCGGCAGGACACTTCGGCGTGGACGTGGATGTCGATGGCGATGAGGTCGTCGATCTTCATAATAGTTATGAAAAATAATCAATATATTTCATAACTATACGGATCGAACGGGGGCGCGGCGATCAGGATGAACCCGCGGAGGCTTGTTCTTGCAGGACGGCGTAGCCATGGGGCCGCTGGATGCCGGCCCCTTCGGCCACGATTCAGGTTTGTTCCAGATCAAGGCCAAGCTGCTCAAGGGCCAAGGTTGTCCGAACCGGCACCCTCCCGGGCCTGGGTGGCTCGTCGCCGTTTTGCCTGGGCCGAGTCCGGGGAAACCGGCGGCGGGCAGGGCGGGCCTGCCCGGTGGGTGGCGGAATCCGGTTCTGGCTCAGGTGTGCCGTGACTGAGGCTTGGCGGCCGCGAGATCGTTCAGCGCATGATTTTTTCTGGTTGGTGGTATCCGGAGGGGGCGGCGAGGGAAGCCTTTCTGAGCTAGTTCGGCGGGTTGCGAGCCATGTGCGCCATATTTGTCAGAAGCAGGCGACCGGTGGGACGCGATGCGTGCTGGGCTATCTCCGCCAGGGATAGGCCCAGGACGCGGTGGATGTCCGGCGTGCATCGGGCCATGGTTTCCAGGTTGAGATGGCCGTCCTGTTGCGCCGCGGCCGCGGCAATCTGGTCGTCCGAAAATCCAAGCCCGCGAAGCTCCGGAGTCCACTGGGCCAGACCTTGCAGATTGCGGGCGTTGCCTGGGGACGAGGCGGCAGCGGTGATGCAGTCGAACGAGAGTGACAATGTGCGAAGGGCCGGCGCCCAATCGTTCATGGCTTTCAGATTGAGGGAGCCGTCCGGATGGACCGCGGCGAAAGTAATGTAGTCGTCGGAAAAGCCGTGTGCGCGGAGCGCCGGCGTCCATGTGGCCAGGGCTTCCAGGACGATATGGCCATTTGGATGCAATGCGGCCGCGGCAAGGTATTCAGTGTCGAATCCACGCGAGGCAACGGCGGATATTTGTGCAGCCATGGCGCCGGCCCGGTCCAGGGAAAGACCGTGCTCCCGAAGGTCCAGCGCCAGCCCGGCCGGAACCCCGCGAGGAAGGTGCATGGGCAGCCCCTGGGACAATGCTTCCGCGTAGGCGCGATATGCCTGCAAGGGGAGGTCTGCACGGTTGCCATCGGGGGTGCGGATGTCGTAGGTTTCGGGCTGCTGGTGGTAGAGGTCCAGTTGTTCCCTGAGTTGATCGCATTCCTCTTGTGTGGCGGGAGGGGAGGCGAGTTCCACCAGGCGATCGCAGGCCGCGATCAAGTAAGGTTGCATCGCGCGGGCATTCCTGGCGGCGATGGCGGCTTCCTCGTCGAAATCAGGTACTCCGGTCCGTTCACCAGCGGGTTCGGCAGGCGCCGTTTCCGCCGCGACCGTGATGGGTCCCAGCAGGATCAGCGCACGCATCCGGGCCAGCGTGGCGGGCGTCACGGCGGGAGGGGCTTCCGTACCGTTGTTCGAACCCAATGCATTGGCGGCCAGTCGCTGTTGGGCCTGGATGGCGCGCAAGGCGTTTTCGCGGGCCTGGATGGCTCGCCGCCGTGTTGCCTGTGCCTGGTCGGCGGAAACCGGCGACGGCGCCCTGGACAAGGGGGGCAAGGAAGGCGAGTCCGTGCGGGGGCGCCGCTCCGCCGAGACCGGTTCCGACCCTGGCATGTCATGAACGGGGCTTGGCGGACGCGAGATCGTGTTTGTCATGGGCGCGTTCAGGGTGGCAATGGTATCGGGCCCGGGCGGGGTTGCCGGAGCCGACGCAGATGCGTGGCATGGCGTGGGAGAAAAGTTCCGTTTCGGCTATCCTTCCCGGAATGCCATGTGGCGTGATTTTCGATGGAACCGGCCTATGGCTACCGATAAAGACAACGATCCCGACCTGCAAGCCCTCATCCAGTGGTGCACCGAAGTCGAGGAGTTCCTGGTGGCGGCGGGCGCGAGCCGCGAAGAGGCCCAGGACTACATCGAGCAGGAAGCCGAGTGGTTCACCGACCAGTTCTACGACGGGCTGACGCCCGAGGAGGCCGCCAAGGCCAGCCTGAACGACCAGTAAGCCCGGATCCGGTCACGTCCGTGCGCGCCGTGGCCGCGCCGGCCGGATCAGGGCGATCAGCTGGTCCGTGACGGGTTGCAGCGCCTGCCTGGGCCAGACCACGTGGATGGGACGCTCGGGCAGGGCGTGCACGACCTTCAATATCCTCAGGTTGCCGTTGCCGGCATGGCGCTGCGCGACCTGGCGGGGCATGACGGCCAGCATGGGCGTGCCGGGCAGCACGCTGGCGATGGCGTCGTAGGTTCGCGCGGCCACCCGGCAGGCGGGCGGTGGCACGTCGTGGCGCTGCCAATAGCGGTCGAACTCCAGCCGCGAGGGCGTGCCGGGCGCCGGCGCCGCGAACGGATGCCGCGCCAGCGCCTCGGGCGCCAGCGGACCATCCGGGATTTCCGGACCGGGTACGCCGCACACGAACACATTACGGTCCAGGTAGAGCTGGCGCGAGAGCAGATTCGCCGGCATTTCCCCGAACAGCGACAGGATCGCCAGATCCAGTTCCCCGCGCGCCAGGGCCGCGAGCAGGGTCAGGCTGTCGTCTTCCCGCAGATCGATCTCGACCTCGTCGGCCAGCGCGCCGGCGGGGCGATGCAGCAGGCCGGGTACGACCAGGTCCAGCGCGCGCGGAATGCAACCCACGCGCAGGTGCCAGCGGCCGTCGTGCGCCATGTCCTGCAGGCGCCGCACGTCGGCCGCGACGCGGCGCGCCACCTGCTCGGCCAGGGCGCCCGCCGCCGTGGCGCGGCTGCCCTGGGACGAGCGTTCGAACAACCGCACGCCCATGCGTTCCTCGGCCTCGCGCAGCAGCCGCGACAGGGCCGGCTGGGAGGTCTCCAGGGCGACGGCCGCCTGGTGCAGGGATCCGGTCTCGGCGGTGGCCAGCACGGCGCGCAGGTGGCGCAGTTCCAAGGATTTGCTCATGATGGGGTGAAGTCGAAGGGGATGCGAATCTGATATCGGTATATCTCATATCCATATCATTTTCAAATAACCCAGGCTTGCGTACGCTGGCGACATTCCAACCCAAGCAAGGGGCAAGTCGTGAAAGTGCGAAACGCGGAGTGCCTGGCCGTTCATCCCGGCTGGCGCAAGAACCTGATCTTCATCCGGCTGGAGCTGGAGGACGGCACCGTGGGCTGGGGCGAAAGCTACAGCCAGTACGATCGCGACGAGGCCGTGGCGGCACAGGCCCGCGAACTGCTGCGCTACCTGGTGGGGCGCGACGTCTTCAACATCCGGTATTTCTGCCAGGTGGCGTTCGACGACTACGCGCAGCGCCGGTCCTCCCTGGAGTTCTGGAGCGCGCTGTCGGGCATCGAGATGGCGATGTGGGACGCCGTGGGCAAGCTGCTCGGCCAGCCCGTGCACCGGTTGCTGGGCGGAAAATGCCGCGAGCGCGTGCGCGTCTATGCGAACGGCTGGGGATACAAGCTCAAGACACCCGATGACTATGCCCGCGCGGCCGAACAGGTGGTGGCCGCCGGTTTTGACGCACTGAAGTTCGACCCGCTGCCGCGGCCCTGGCGCACCTACATCCCGCGCGAGCACATCCAGCATGCGGTGGCGGTGGTGCGCGCGGTGCGGGATGCGGTCGGCCCGGGCGTCGAACTGCTGCTCGACCTGCACCGCAGGCTGGCGCCGGTGCATGCCATCGAGTTGGCCAAGCAACTGGAACCGCTGAATCCGTACTGGATCGAGGAGCCCTGCCAGAAGGAGAACATGGAGGCCATCCAGGAAGTGCGCCATGCCACGACCATCCCGGTGGTGACGGGCGAGGCGCTGTACGGCCGCGCGGATTTCCGCGGCGTGTTCCGCAGCCGGGCCGCCGACATCATCAACCCGGACGTGTCCAACTGCGGCGGCATCCTGGAACTGCTGTTCATCGCGGCGCAGGCCGAGACCGAGATGATCGCGGTGTCCCCGCACAACTACAACTCGACGCTGCTGTCGCTGTCGGCCACCGTGCATGCGGCGGCCTGCATGCCCAACTTCACGATCACCGAGTACTTCGTGCCTTTCGAGGAGTTCTCGCAGCGCATCTCGCACCAGGCGCTCGTGCCCGTTGACGGCCACATCCAGGTGCCCGAACTGCCCGGGCTGGGGCTGGACATCGACGAGGCGGCGCTGCGGTCCATGCCTTCCCAGCGGTATCCGACGCGCAGCCTGCGGCACAGCGAGGACGATCTACAGGCCACGTTCTGACGACGCGGCCCACGACGACAATCAAGGAGACGATCATGAGTTTTCCGGTCCGATGGTGGGGCGCATGCGCCCTGGCGGGAATGCTGCTGGCGGGCTCGCCGGCGCGGGCGGCGGAGTGGCCCGAGCGCCCGCTGCACTTCATCACTACCTCCGCCGCCGGCTCGCCGCTCGACACGATGATGCGCGCGCTGGGCAAGGAGTTGGGCGAGGTGCTGGGGCAGACGGTGGTGGTGGAGAACCGTCCCGGCGGCACCGGGGCGGTGGGGATGAACATGGCCCTGAACGCCTCGGCCGACGGCTACACGGTCGTGTCGGCCACCGGATCCACGTCGTTCCTGATGGCCGAGAAGGACAGCCGCTTCCAGCCATCGGATTTCGTTTTCCTGCGGGCCTTGCAGACCGAACCGTCCAGCGTGGCGGTGCGCAAGGACAGTCCCTACCACAGCCTGAAAGACCTGGTCGAAGCCCTGAAGCGCCAGCCCGACAAGGTCAACATCGGCGGCTACGCCACCGCCGGGTTCCACCAGTACGTGCTGTACCGCCTGGAGCAGAAGGCGGGCTTCAAGTCGACCTGGATTCCCTACCAGGGCGGCAACCAGGCGCTGCTGGCACTGATGGGCGGACACCTGCACGCCGCGGTGATCACGCCCAGCACGGCCATGGCGCAGATCCGCAACGGCGACGTGCGCCTGTTGGGCATCAGCAGCGAGTCGCGCAGCGAATTCTTTCCCGACGTGCCGACCTTTCGCGAGCAGGGGTACGATGTGGTGGAGACGCTGTGGCGCGGTGTGATGGTGACCAAGGGCACGCCGCCCGCGGTCACGGCACGGCTGGTGCGGGGCATGGAGGATGTCGAGAAGCGGCCCGCGTGGAAGACTTTCATGCGCGAGAACATGCAGGACAGCATGCCGCTGTCGCAGCCGGACCTGCAGCGTTTCGTCGCCAGCGAGGTCGCCGACCGGCGGCAGTTCCTGATGTCGCTGCAGAAGAAATAAGGCAATGAATATTCTTTGTTCGGAACGCGGCGCGCGGGAACTGGCCGACGCCGGCATCCTGGCGCGCTGGCCCGGCCAGGTCAACCTGATCGGCATCGGGCAAGCCGACCAGGCGGACCTGGTCTTCCTGACGCGCGACGTCGTCTGGCCGTCCACCGACGACTGGCTGGCGCCGGCTACCGCGGCGTTCTACGACGCGATGCTGGCCGCCCCCAGGCTGCGCTGGGTCCACACCTATGCCTCGGGCGCCGACCGGCGCATCTATCACGACCTGCGCGCGCGCGGCGTCAAGGTCACCAATTCCGCCGGCGCCAACGCCGGCGCGGTGGCCCAGACGGCGCTGGCGGGGTTCCTGTATTTCGCCCGCCGGCTGCACACGGCGCGCCGCCAGCAACTGGAGAAGCGCTGGCAGCCGATGGCGCACGACGAGGTCCGCGCGCTGCGCAGCACCGAGGCCATGGTGGTGGGGTGGGGCGAGATCGGCAGCCGCATCGGGCAGTACCTGTCCACGCTGGGCATGCCGCTGCGGGTGCTGCGCCAGAGCGCGGTACCCGTGGAGGGGGTGAGCGCCACCGGCGGCTATGAACGCTTCCACGAATGGGTGGGGCAGGTGGACTGGGTGTTCTTCGCCTGCCCGCTGTCGCCGGCCACGCGGGGGCTGTTCAACCTGCGCACGCTGGACGCGCTGCGGGCCGAGCGGCCGCTGGGCGTGGTCAACGTGGCGCGCGGCCCCCTGATCGACACGCAGGCGCTGCTGGCGGCGCATGAACGCGGCCTGGTGCGCCACGCCCACCTGGACGTCTTCGACACCGAGCCGCTGCCGCCGGACCACCCGCTATGGGACTGCGAGGATTTCCTCGTGACGCCCCACATGGCGGGAACTTCCGACGGCAACCGCGAGGAGGTCGTGGAGCGTTTCCTGGGGCTGTTCGCCCGCTACCTGGAAACGGGCGCGAACTAAGGCCGGCGGCCCGGTTTCAGGAGAAGAACTGGCGCCGCGCCTCGGCCGATACGTCCACGCCGGCGGCATGGGCGCGCCGCAGCACGTCCCAGTAATAGCGGTAGCTGGCGCGGTCGTGCAGCCGGCCGGCCTGCGGGTCGCCGTCGCGGATGGGGCCCCAGTCGGCGCGGGCGGCGGCCAGCAGGATGCGCTCGGCATCGGCGACGTCGGCCGCGGTGGGCGACAGGGCCTCGACGATGGGATCGATCTGCGAGGGGTGGATGCTCCACATGCGCGTGTAGCCGAATTCGCGTCCGGCGCGCCGGGCGGCGCGCGAGATGACGTCGGGCGCGTTCAGTTCGGTGACGACGTTGTGCGAGGGCACCTTGCCGTAGGCGTGGCAGGCGGCCGCGATCTCGAGCTTGGCGCGGGCGATGAGCGGATGGTCGAACTGGCCTTCGGCGGTCAGGGCGTGCGCGGGGATGGCGCCGTGGTGCGAGGACACGAAGTCCATCAGCCCGAAGGACAGGCATTCGATGGCGGGGTGGGCGGCGATGCGGAAGACTTCGCGCAGCGCGCCGTGGGTCTCGATCAGGACGTGGACGGGGATCTTGCGGTCCAGGCCCATTTCCATGCCTATGCGTTCGATGGATTCGGCGGCGTTGAGGGCGTCGTTGGCGGAGTTGACCTTGGGGACGGTGATGTAGGCCAGCCTGGGGCCGGCGATGCCGATGAGGATGTCGAGGTCGCTGATGAAGGAGGGGTGGTTGACGTCGTGGACGCGGACGCCGACGCGGCCGTGGCGGTTGGCGTCGCTGGCGGCCAGGCGAGCGGCCATTTCGGCGTGTTCGGCTTCGCGGCCGACGGCGGCGCCGTCTTCGCAGTCCAGGGTGACGTCGAAGACGGGGCCGGCCTGGGCCTGGCGTTCCAGGCTTTTCTGCATCAGTTTTTCGGAGCCGGCGTAGTGGTCGCAGACGGGGAGGACTGCGGGGGGCTTGGCTGACTGGTGGAGGACTGCTGAGGGGTGTTTCATCGGGTCTGGTCCGGGTTCTTGAGACGGCCGTGTCCGGGGCGATGGGCTGGCGGGGCGCAGCGACGCCGGTCCCGCTGCGCGGGACTTCCCGGTTTTGTCAGGCTTGGCGGGGCGGGCGCAGAACTCGCGCGGGGACAGTCCCCCGGACTGTCCCTACTGCCGCGCTCAGACAGCTGCGCCCTTGCTTCCCCGCCAAGCCTGACAAAACCGGCGGCGCCGAATGCGCCCCGCCAGCCCATCGCCCCGGACACGGCCTGCGGCAGCGAGTATTGTCGCGCCGCAGAGGTGGGGGGGCGAAAAAAAAGCACGCGAGACGATATCGTACTCGCGTGCTTCCGCTACCGCAGCGCCCCTGGGGGCGTCAGCGCGCAGGGGGATTAGAGCAGATGCTTGACGCCGTCGCGCTCTTCGGTCAGCTCTTTCAGCGTCAGGTCCATGCGCTCGCGCGAGAAGGCGTCGATCTCGAGGTCCTTGACGACCGCGTATTCGCCGTTCTTCGTGATGACGGGGACGCCGTAGATGATGCCTTCGGGGATGCCGTAGGAGCCGTCCGAGGGAACACCCATCGTGACCCACTTGCCGTTGCTGCCCAGGATCCAGTCGTGGACGTGGTCGATGGCGGCGTTGGCGGCGGAGGCGGCGGAGGACAGGCCGCGGGCGTCGATGATGGCGGCGCCGCGCTTGCCGACGGTCGGGATGAAGGTGTTGCGGTTCCAGTCGTCGTCATTGACCACCGACAGGGCGGGCTTGCCGGCCAGGGTGGCGAAGCGGAAGTCGGGGTACATCGTGGGCGAGTGGTTGCCCCAGACGATCAGCTTCTCGATGTCGCCGACGGCGACGCCGGCCTTGGCGGCCAGTTGCGACAGGGCGCGGTTGTGGTCCAGGCGCAGCATGGCGGTGAAGTTGCGGGCGGGCAGGTCCGGGGCCGACTTCATCGCGATGTAGGCGTTGGTGTTGGCGGGGTTGCCCACGACCAGCACCTTGACGTTGCGGCTGGCGACGGCGTTCAGGGCCTTGCCCTGGGCCGTGAAGATCTGGGCGTTGACCGTCAGCAGGTCCTTGCGCTCCATGCCGGGGCCGCGGGGGCGGGCGCCGACCAGCAGGGCCACGTCGGCGTCCTTGAAGGCGGTCATGGGGTCGCTGTGGGCGGTGACTTCCTTCAGCAGCGGGAAGGCGCAGTCCTCGAGCTCCATGATGACGCCCTTGAGTGCCTTCTGCGCCTTTTCATCGGGAATTTCCAGCAACTGCAGGATGACCGGCTGGTCCTTGCCGAGCATTTCGCCAGAAGCGATGCGGAACAACAGGGCGTAGCCGATCTGGCCGGCGGCGCCGGTGACGGCGACGCGCATTGCGGGCTTGGTCATATGAGTCTCCGAAGCGGATGGGGGTGAGTGAGAATGACGCGACGCGCAGTGTAACTCCGCGGGGGAAGGTCACGGCGCGATGCTTGATGGGGGATCGGGGACGGGAAAGCGACGGCCACGGCCAGGGGAGGGCGGCTGGGCGCCAGGGTGCTGCGGGCGGCGCGGCAAGCGTGGGTCGGCATGATCGTGGGAGTGTAGAAAAATCGCCGTTGAGCGTCAATAAACATATCTTATGTTTTATATAAGACATAAGATTTTTTTACGGGTTGCGTTGGACATCGCGGGTTACGCTGTGACACAATCCCGGCCATGCCGTTCAAGCCTCACCCGCCCTGCCTGTCCGCTTCGACCGACGCGCCCGCGACGGCCGGCCCGGCCGTGGCCCCGGAGCCGGGTGCCCCGGGCGCGGCATTCAGTCCTTTATACAGGCAAATCAAGGGCCTGATCCTGCAAAGCCTGGATCGCGGCGAATGGAAGCCGGGCGAGGCCATCCCCAGCGAACTGGATCTGGCCGCCCGCTTCAAGGTCAGCCAGGGCACGGTGCGCAAGGCCATCGACGAGCTGGCCGCCGACAACATCCTGCTGCGCCGCCAGGGCAAGGGCACCTTCGTCGCCACCCATCACGAGGACCGCGTCCGGTTCCGCTTCCTGCGCCTGGCGCCCGACGACGGGCAGCACGCCCGCTCGCGCAGCCGCTTCCTGGAATGCCGCCGCCTGCGCGCGCCGGCCGAGGTGGCCAAGGCGCTCGAGCTGCGCGCGGGCGACAGCGTGGTGCTGGTACGCCGCGTGCTGTCGTTCGGCCAGGTCCCCACGGTCATTGACGAGATCTGGCTGCCGGGCTCCCTGTTCCGGGGGCTGACGGCCGAACGTCTGGCGGAATACAAGGGGCCGATGTACGGCCTGTTCGAAAGCGAGTTCGGCGTGCGCATGATCCGCGCCGACGAGAAAATCCGCGCGGTCCCGGCCGGAGTGCCGGAGGCCGAGCTACTGGATATCGAGGCGGGAACGCCTCTGCTGCAGGTGGAACGGATCTCGTTCACCTACGGCGATCGCCCGGTCGAGATGCGCCGCGGGCTGTATCTGACTTCGCGCTACCACTACCGGAACAGCCTCAATTGATGCCGTTTTGGGACACGATTTGATACGGTGGCGCTGAATGGGCGAAAATAACGGGGTTTGCCTTACTCGGCGGCTTTCGGGCGGCTCCATGACGCCGGCTTCTGGAGCCCCGACGAAAGCCTGGCCTGCCGGCCCGATTTTCCAAGACGACTCCTGACGCCTAGCCGCGCAGCAATGTTTTTTTTCATGGTTCGCTTACTTTCCCCGAGGTCGTGATGTCCGACTCTGCCGCAAAACCCCGCCCACAGTTCAGAAATATCAATATCACCCAGCTCGCGGGATACCGCCTGCCACTGGCTGGCAAGGTGTCGATCCTGCACCGCGTTTCCGGCTTCGCGCTGTTCCTGGCGCTGCCGCTGGTGCTGCTGCCGCTGTTCGAACGCAGCCTGATTTCTGAGATCGGCTTCGCGCAGTTCCACGATTTCGTTGCACATCCCTTGGTCAAGATCGTCCTGCTGGGCCTGATCTGGGCATACCTGCATCACTTCTGTGCGGGCATCCGGTTCCTGGCGCTGGATCTGCACAAGGGACTGGAAAAGCACACCGCCCAGCGCACCGCGGGCACCGTGCTGGTCGTCAGCCTGGCGCTGACCGTCGTCTTCGGTTTGAAACTGTTCGGAGTATTCTGATGTCGGCCCCGCAAAACATCGGTCCCAAGCGCCTGGTCGTCGGCGCCCACTACGGCGTGAAGGACTGGATCCTTCAGCGTGTCACCGCCGTCATCCTGGTCATCTACACGCTGGTGCTGGGCATCGGCGCGCTGGTCACTCCGGAATTCACCTACGAAAACTGGGTGCGCCTGTTCAATTTCGAAGTGCTCAGCTTCCCCCTGGGCAAGCTGCTGGCCATGCTGGCCTTCATATCGCTTGCCTACCATGCCTGGATCGGCGTGCGTGACATCTGGATGGACTACGTCAAGCCGACGGGCATCCGCCTGGCGCTGCAAGTCCTGACCGTTCTGTGGCTGGTCGGCTCCGTCGTCTATGCCGCTCAAATTCTGTGGAGAATCTAAGTCGTGGCCGCCGTTAAATCTTCTCTTCCGCGCCGCCAGTTCGATGTGGTGGTCGTCGGCGCCGGTGGATCCGGCATGCGTTGCTCGCTGCAGCTGGCCCAGGCCGGCCTGAGCGTCGCCGTTTTCTCCAAGGTGTTCCCGACGCGCTCGCACACCGTCGCGGCGCAGGGCGGCATCGGCGCCTCGCTGGGCAACATGAGCGAGGACAACTGGTTCTGGCACATGTACGACACCGTCAAGGGGTCGGATTGGCTGGGCGACCAGGACGCCATCGAATTCATGTGCCGCGAGGCCACCAACGCGGTCTACGAGCTCGAGCACTTCGGCATGCCGTTCGACCGCAACCCCAACGGCACGATCTACCAGCGTCCGTTCGGCGGCCATACCGCCAACTTCGGCGAAAAGCCGGTGCAGCGCGCCTGTGCCGCCGCCGACCGGACCGGCCACGCGCTGCTGCATACGCTCTACCAGCGCAACGTCGCCGCCCGCACCCAGTTCTTCGTCGAGTGGATGACGCTGGACCTCGTCCGTGACTCCGAGGGCGACGTGGTGGGCGTGACCGCGCTGGAAATGGAAACCGGCGAGATCTACATCTTCGAAGCCAAGACCACCGTGCTGGCCACGGGTGGCGCGGGCCGCATCTGGGCCGCCTCGACCAACGCCTTCATCAACACCGGCGACGGCCTGGGCATGGCGGCGCGCGCCGGCCTGCCTCTGGAAGACATGGAGTTCTGGCAGTTCCACCCCACCGGCGTGGCCGGTGCCGGCGTGCTGATCACCGAAGGCGTGCGCGGCGAGGGCGGCATTCTGCTGAACAAGGACGGCGAGCGCTTCATGGAGCGCTATGCCCCGACGCTGAAGGACCTGGCGCCGCGCGACTTCGTGTCGCGCTCGATGGACCAGGAAATCAAGGAAGGCCGCGGTGCGGGCCCCCACGGCGACTACGTGCTGCTCAAGCTCGATCACCTGGGCGCCGATACGATCAACAAGCGCCTGCCGTCGATCCGCGAGATCGCGATCAAGTTCGCGAACGTCGATCCCATCAAGGAACCGATCCCGGTCGTGCCGACCATCCACTACCAGATGGGCGGCATCCCGACCAACTACCACGGCCAGGTGGTCGTGCCCAAGGACGGCAACCCCAACACGGTGGTCAACGGCCTGTACGCCATCGGCGAATGCGCCTGCGTGTCGGTGCACGGCGCCAACCGCCTGGGCACGAACTCGCTGCTCGACCTGGTGGTGTTCGGCCGCGCGGCCGGCAACCACATCGTCGGCGCCGATCTCAAGCGCCGCAGCCACAAGGACCTGCCGGCCGACGCCGCGGACTTCACGCTGGGCCGTGTCGACGCGCTGGAAAGCCGCAAGCAGGGCGAGCGCGTGCAGAACGTCGCCAACGACATCCGCAATTCCATGCAGCGCCACTGCGGCGTGTTCCGCACCCAGACGCTGCTGGACGAAGGCGTGGGGCAGATCCTGGAACTGGCCGAGCGCGCCAAGAGCGTCGCCTTCCAGGACCATTCCAAGGTCTTCAACATGGCCCGCGTGGAAGCGCTGGAGCTGGAGAACCTGATCGAAGTGGCCAAGGCGACCATCGTGTCGGCCGCGGCGCGCAACGAGAGCCGCGGCGCCCATGCGCACAGCGACTTCCCCGAGCGCGACGACCAGAAGTGGCTGCGCCACTCGCTGTGGTACGCGGAAGGCAACCGCCTCGACTACAAGCCCGTGACGATGAAGCCGCTGACCGTCGACAGCTTCCCGCCCAAGGCAAGGACTTTTTAACCCCCCTACGCGCTGACGCGCGCCCCCCCAGGGGGCGGCGCTGGCGGACCGGCAAAGCCGGATCCGCGGCGCCCAGGGTAAGGGGCTCAACCTTTTTTGGAGTGCTCTGATGAGTGCTAAACGTGTTGTGAAGTTCGAGATCTACCGCTACGACCCGGACAAGGACCAGCGTCCTTACATGCAGAAGCTCGAGGTCGAGCTGGGGCCGAACGACAAGATGCTGCTTGACGCGCTGGTGCGCATCAAGAACGACGTCGACGACAGCCTGTCCTTCCGCCGTTCGTGCCGCGAGGGTGTGTGCGGCTCCGACGCCATGAACATCAACGGCAAGAACGGCCTGTCGTGCACGACCAACCTGCTCGACCTGAAGCAGCCTATCGTGCTCAAGCCGCTGCCCGGCCTGCCGGTCATCCGCGACCTGATCGTGGACATGACCCACTTCTTCAACCAGTACCACTCGGTCAAGCCGTTCCTGATCAACGACACGCCGCCGCCCGAGAAGGAGCGCCTGCAGTCGCCCGAGGCCCGCGAAGAGCTGGACGGTCTGTATGAGTGTATTCTGTGTGCTTGCTGCTCGACGTCGTGCCCGTCGTTCTGGTGGAACCCCGACAAGTTCGTGGGCCCGGCCGGGCTGCTGCAGGCATACCGCTTCCTCGCGGACAGCCGCGACGAAGCGGCCGGGGAACGTTTGGATAACCTCGAGGATCCATATCGTTTGTTCCGTTGCCACACCATCATGAATTGCGTCGATGTCTGTCCCAAGGGGCTGAACCCCACCCGGGCAATAGGCAAGATCAAGGAAATGATGGCCCGGCGGGCGATCTGACGCCGTGGTGCCGGAGTTTTCCCTGCATGACCGGACGCGCCTGCGTTGGCGCGCCCGGCGTGGACTGCTCGAGAACGACCTGATACTGACGCGTTTCCTGGACGCGTACGAATCCCGGCTCAGCGACGCCGACGTGGCGGAGTTGACCCGGTTGCTCGAGCTGTCCGACAACGAGCTGATGGACTATCTGTTGGCTCGCAAGGAACCCGAGGGAGACCTTGCTACGCCAGCCATGCGGGACTTGCTGAAGCGGCTGCGCTCGGTGTGAGCGGCCGGAGTCCATGTGAATTGATTTTGATGGAAGAGGAACATCCGATGAAACTGTCCGACAAGAAAGCGACCCTGACATTCTCCGATGGGAGCCAGGGTGCCGAGTTTCCGGTTTATGAAGGCACGATCGGCCCGTCGGTCGTGGATATCCGCAAGCTGTACGCGCAAACCGGGATGTTCACTCTCGATCCTGGTTTCATGTCGACGGCTGCTTGCTCGTCCAGCATCACCTACATCGATGGCGACAAGGGCGAACTGCTGTACCGCGGCTATCCGATCGAACAACTGGCGGTCAAGTGCGACTTCCTGGAAACCTGCTACCTGATCCTGAACGGCGAGCTGCCCAACGCCAAGCAGAAGGCTGACTTCGACCACCTGGTGACCCATCACACCATGGTCAACGAGCAGTTGCAGTTCTTCCTGCGCGGCTTCCGCCGCGACGCCCACCCGATGGCCGTGCTGACCGGCCTGGTCGGCGCGCTGTCGGCGTTCTACCACGACTCGATCGACATCACCCAGCCCAAGCACCGCGAGATCTCGGCCATCCGCCTGATCGCCAAGATGCCCACGCTGGTGGCCATGGCCTACAAGTACTCGGTCGGCCAGCCCTACGTCTATCCGAAGAACGACCTGTCCTACACCGGCAACTTCCTGCACATGATGTTCGCCACGCCGTGCGAGGAATACAAGGTGAACCCGGTCATCGAGCGCGCGCTCGACCGCATTTTCATCCTGCATGCCGACCACGAGCAGAATGCCTCGACCTCGACCGTGCGCCTGTGCGGTTCGTCGGGTACCAACCCGTTCGCCGCCATCGCGGCGGGCGTGGCTTGCCTGTGGGGCCCGGCCCACGGCGGCGCCAACGAAGCGGCGCTGCAGATGCTGGAAGACCTGCTGGCCGCCGGCGGCGTCGACAAGCTGGGCGAGTTCGTCGCCAAGGTCAAGGACAAGGATTCGGGCGTGCGCCTGATGGGCTTCGGCCATCGCGTCTACAAGAACTACGACCCCCGCGCCAAGCTGATGCAGGAAACCTGCCGCGAAGTGCTGGAAGCCATGGGCCTGCAGGACGATCCGCTGTTCAAGCTGGCCATGGCGCTGGAAAAGATCGCCCTGGAAGACGACTACTTCGTCCAGCGCAAGCTGTACCCGAACGTCGACTTCTATTCGGGTATCGTCCAGCGCGCCATCGGCATCCCGACCCAACTGTTCACGGCCATCTTCGCGCTGGCCCGTACCGTGGGCTGGATCGCGCAGTGGGACGAAATGATCTCCGATCCCGACTACAAGATCGGCCGTCCCCGCCAGCTGTTCACCGGTTCGCCCGCGCGCGACGTGCTGGACCTGGGCAAGCGTTGATCCCTCGGCCGGCGGCTTGCCGCCGGCGGGTGAGGTTCTTCCCCGAAAACCCGCCTGCTTGCAGGCGGGTTTTTTCATGCCTGCATCCTCGGCGGCTCCGGTCCTGCAGCGCCGCGGGTCAGAGGCTTCGGGCGGTCAGGCCACGCCGGTTCCACGGCAGCCTGGCCAGCACGCGGGCCAATCCGCAGAAGCCGGACAGCCCGGCGAAGACCAGGCCGCTGCCCACCAGTCCGGACAGCAGGTGGAACCAGGGGCTGACCGTCAGGCCCAGGACCACGCCCAGCGCCACCAGCGTGCCGGCAACGATTTGGACCTGCCGCTGGAGTTCCAGAGGCTGGGAGCGGTCCCGCACGACGGGCAGGCCGGCGCGTTTCCAGGCATCGAGTCCGCCTTCCAGGACATAGGCATCGCCAGGGGCGCGGGCGGCCAGCGCCTGCGCATGCATGCGCGTGCGGTTGCCGGACCGGCAGTGAAAGACGACGGGCGTGCCGGAGCCGGCCAGCGGCCCGGCATCAGGCAGCCGGGCGAACGGAATGTGGCGCGAACCGGGGATGCGTTCCCGCGCATGTTCGTCGATATCGCGAATGTCGACCAGCAGGGCGCCCTGGTCGAGCAGGGCGGAGGCGGCGTGGGGGGCGAGCAGGCGTGGCGTCATGTCGTGCTGTCCTTGGGCGAGGGGCAGAAGATCGCCTTGAGCGTGGCGATCAGCCGCTCCACATCGGGATTGGCGATGCGGTAGTGCAGGGTCTGCGATGCCCTGCGGAATGAAACCAGTCCTTCGTCGCGCATCCGGGCCAGGTGCTGGGACAGGGCGGACTGGCTGAGCGGCACTTGCGCCAGCAGTTCGCCCACCGTGAGTTCGCCGTGTTCGATCAGCAGGCACAGCACCAGCAGCCGCGATTCGTTGCCTACCGAGCGCAGCAGCGCGGCGGCCTGGGCGGCTCCTTCCTGCATGAAGTGCCGATCTTCCGGGGATGAAGGCATGATTTAAATATTAGAAAATACTAATTTAGTAAATTCTAATTAAATGCCTGACGCTTGTCCATCGATGCGGTCAATTACCGTATCTTGGATCGCTTCCGCACATCGCAAAATCGCGTTCGTTCAATCGTTGCTCCGCAAAAAAGCCGGCTTTCATAGGCCGGTTTTTTGTTTCTCATCATGGAATTTTAATTTTAAGTTGTTGATTTTATTAAATAAAAAATAATTCTTCTAGAAGAGTAAAAGCGTTGATTGCGTTGCAGCATATCTATAGATTGTTCCTTACCCGGCACCGCGGCCGCCAGGATTTCCAACTGTCGTTCACTACCCTTGAAGGAGATATCCATGTCCCAACGCAACGCCGAAATCGAGAAGCTGGAGCAGGAGTGGCGCGAGAACCCGCGCTGGAAAGGCATACGCCGGGGCTACGACGCCGAACGGGTCATCGCGCTGCGGGGCTCGGTGCAACCCGAGCACACCCTGGCCCGCCGGGGAGCCGAGAGGCTCTGGAAGATGCTGAGCGAGGAGCCCTTCGTCAATTCGCTGGGCGCGATGACGGGCAACCAGGCCATGCAGCAGGTGAAGGCGGGGCTGCGCGCCATTTATCTGTCGGGCTGGCAGGTCGCGGGTGATGCCAACCTGGCGGGCGAGATGTACCCCGACCAGTCCCTGTATCCGGCCAATTCCGTTCCATCGGTCGTGCGCCGCATCAACAATGCCTTGCAGCGCTGCGACCAGGTTCAGTGGATGGAGGGCGGCCGGCCGGGTACGCCGGACTACATCGATTATTTCGCGCCCATCGTGGCCGATGCCGAGGCGGGCTTCGGCGGCGTCCTGAACGCCTTCGAGCTGATGAAGGCCATGATCGACGCGGGCGCCGCCGGCGTGCATTTCGAAGACCAATTGGCCTCGGTCAAGAAGTGCGGCCACATGGGTGGCAAGGTCCTGGTGCCCACGCGCGAGGCGGTCTCCAAGCTGGTCGCCGCGCGCCTGGCCGCCGATACGCTAGGCGTGCCGACGCTGCTGCTGGCCCGCACCGACGCCGACGCGGCCGACCTGATCACCAGCGACGTCGACGAGAATGACCGGCCGTTCATCACTGGCGAGCGGACCGTCGAAGGCTTCTTCCGCACGCGGGCGGGCATCGACCAGGCCATTTCCCGCGGGCTGGCCTATGCGGCGTATGCCGACCTGATCTGGTGCGAGACCTCGACCCCCAACCTGGACTATGCGCGCCGCTTCGCCGAGGCCATCCATGACCAGTATCCGGGCAAGCTGCTGGCCTACAACTGCTCGCCGTCGTTCAACTGGAAGAAGAACCTGGACGACGCCACGATCGCCAAGTTCCAGCGCGAGTTGGGCGCCATGGGCTACAAGTTCCAGTTCATCACGCTGGCCGGCTTCCATGCGCTGAACTACGGCATGTTCGACCTGGCCTACGGCTATGCCCGCGAGCAGATGACGGCCTTCGTGGCCCTCCAGCAGAAGGAGTTCGCCGCGGCCGAGCGCGGCTTCACGGCGGTCAAGCACCAGCGCGAGGTCGGCACCGGCTATTTCGATGCGGTGACCCAGGCGGTGGAGGGCGGCCGTTCGTCCACCACGGCGCTGCACGGCTCGACCGAGGCCGAGCAGTTCGAGGAGCATGCCGAGCAGAAAGTGGCGTGAGCGTGAAGAGGGCGTGATGGCGTCTCCCGGTGTGGTGCATGCACCGCATCGGGAGCGGGGAGGCGCTGCGTTGCAGCACCGGAACTTAAGGACATGCGCCGGGTCATCCAGTACAGTGGCTGTCGTCCAAACCGCCACACTCGCTTGGCTTTTCCGAGCGAGGGAAGTCCCCAAGTGCTATGCTTTACAGGTTTATTGATTTATTTCCTTCCAACCGAAAGGTTCCATCAACCGCCTTCTGCACTAGCTATCCGCTAATCGGCCAAGCCGTGTCGCGGAAGGTCCGTCCTGCATCGAACGGGTGAAACACCCGGCAAGGTGAAGCGCAAATCATGTCCAGCATCCAAGAATCCAGCACCTCGTATCTGTTCGGGGGTAACGCGCCGTACGTGGAAGAACTCTACGAGGCCTACCTCGACAATCCGGGTTCCGTTCCCGACAACTGGCGCAATTACTTCGACCAGTTGCAGCACACGCCGGCGGTTGACGGCCAGGAATCCACCCGCGACCAGGCCCATGCGCCGGTCATCGAATCCTTCGCCCAGCGCGCGCGCGCCAATGCCTTCCTGCCGCGTACCGCCGAAAGCGACCTGTCGGTCGCGGGCAAGCAGGTCCACGTCCAGTCCATCATCGCCGCCTACCGCTACCTCGGTGCGCGCTGGGCCGATCTCGACCCGCTGCAGCGCCAGGAACGCCCGGCCATCCCCGAACTGGAGCCCAGCTTCTACGGCCTGACCGAATCCGACATGGACAAGGTCTACTCCGCCACCAACACCTATTTCACGACCGCCGAGCACATGACGCTGCGCGAGATCGTGAAGGCGCTGCGCGACACGTATTGCCGCAGCATCGGCGTCGAGTTCATGCACGTGTCCGACCCGGTCATCAAGCGCTGGATCCAGCAACGCCTGGAAAGCACCCAGGCCACGCCCAGCCTGTCGGCCGACCAGAAGAAGCACGTACTGGATCGCCTGACCGCGGCCGAAGGCCTGGAGCGCTACCTGCACACCAAGTACGTCGGCCAGAAGCGCTTTTCGCTGGAAGGCGGCGAAAGCTTCATCGCCGCCATCGACGAACTGATCCAGCATGCCGGTGAAGTCGGCATCCAGGAAGTGGTGCTGGGCATGGCCCACCGTGGCCGCCTGAACGTGCTGGTCAACACCCTGGGCAAGATGCCCAAGGACCTGTTCGCCGAATTCGAAGGCAAGTACGACGACGGCGGCCTGGCGGCCGGCGACGTCAAGTACCACAAGGGCTTCTCGAGCGACGTCTCGACCCGTGGCGGTCCCGTCCACGTGTCGCTGGCGTTCAACCCCTCGCACCTGGAAATCGTCAACCCCGTGGTCGAAGGCAGCGCCCGTGCGCGCCAGGAACGCCGCGGCATGGAAGGCGGCAAGCAGGTGCTGCCGGTGCTGGTCCACGGCGACGCCGCCTTCATCGGCCAGGGCGTCGTGATGGAAACCCTGAACCTGGCGCAGACCCGCGGCTACGGCACGGGCGGCACGGTCCACCTGGTCATCAACAACCAGATCGGCTTTACCACCTCCGATCCGCGCGACACCCGCTCCACGCTGTATTGCACCGACGTGGTCAAGATGATCGAGGCGCCGGTGCTGCACGTGAACGGCGACGATCCCGAAGCCGTCGTGTTCGCCACCCGCCTGGCCCTGGACTTCCGCGTCGAGTTCCAGAAGGACATCGTGGTCGACATCGTCTGCTTCCGCAAGCTGGGCCACAACGAGCAGGACACCCCCGCGCTGACCCAGCCGCTGATGTACAAGCGCATCGGCCAGCACCCCGGCACGCGCAAGCTGTACGCCGACAAGCTGGCGGTGCAGGGCGTGATCGGCGCCGACGAGGGCGACGAGTTCGTCAAGCGCTTCCGTTCGGCAATGGACGAAGGCCGCCATACGATCGACCCCGTCCTGACCGACTACAAGAACAAGTACGCCGTCGACTGGTCGCCGTTCCTGGGCCGCAAGTGGACGGACGCCGCCGACACCTCGATGCCGCAGGCCGAGTTGAAGCGCCTGGGCGAGCGCATCACCACGGTGCCGGAAGGTTTCAAGGTCCACCCCATCGTCGAGAAGGTTCTGGCCGACCGCCGCGCCATGGCGCGCGGTGAAATGAACCTGGACTGGGGCATGGGCGAGCACCTGGCCTTTGCCAGCCTGGTGGCCTCCGGCTACCCCGTGCGCCTGACCGGCCAGGATTCGGGCCGCGGCACCTTCACGCACCGCCACGCCGTCCTGCACGACCAGAAGCGCGAACGCTGGGATTCGGGCGTGTACGTGCCGCTGCAGAACGTGTCCGAGGCCCAGGCGCCGTTCCGCGTCATCGACTCGCTGCTGTCCGAAGAAGCCGTCATGGGCTTCGAATACGGCTACTCGAGCGCCGAGCCCAACACGATGGTGATCTGGGAAGGACAGTTCGGCGACTTCGCCAACGGCGCCCAGGTCGTGATCGACCAGTTCATCAGCTCGGGCGAAGCCAAGTGGGGCCGCCAGTCGGGCCTGGTGCTGATGCTGCCGCACGGCTACGAAGGGCAGGGCCCGGAGCACTCGTCGGGCCGCATCGAGCGCTTCCTGCAACTGTGCGCCGACACCAACATGCAAGTGGTGCAGCCGACCACCGCCGCGCAGATCTTCCACCTGCTGCGCCGCCAGATGATCCGCCAGTTCCGCAAGCCGCTGGTCATCTTCACGCCCAAGTCGCTGCTGCGCAACAAGGACGCCACCTCGCCGCTGTCCGACCTGAGCAAGGGTTCGTTCCAGACGCTGATCGGCGAAGTCGACGAAACCATCGACGCCTCCAAGGTCAAGCGCCTGCTGGTCTGCTCGGGCAAGGTCTACTACGACCTGGTCAACGCCCGCAAGGAGCGCGGCGCCAACGACGTGGTCATCGCCCGTGCCGAACAGCTGTATCCGTTCCCGCACAAGAGCCTGACCGCCGAGCTCAAGAAGTACCCGAACGTCACCGAGGTGGTCTGGGTGCAGGACGAGCCGCAGAACCAGGGCCCGTGGTTCTACGTGCAGCATCATCTGTACGAGAACATGAACGAAGGCCAGAAGCTCGCCTACGCCGGCCGTCCGGCCTCGGCGTCGCCGGCCGTCGGCTACTACTCCAAGCACATGGAACAGCTGAAGTCGCTGCTCGACCAGGCCTTCGGCCGTCTCAAGGGCGTCGTGCTGACCAAGTGATCCTTACGTCCGGGACCGCCGCTTGCAGGCGGTCCCGGCTCCCGGCCACCTGGCGCCGGACCCAGAAAGAACTCCCCATCCTTGCGGAATAACTGACATGGCCATAGTCGACGTAAAAGTCCCCCAATTTTCTGAATCGGTGTCGGAAGGCACCCTGCTGACCTGGAAGAAGAAGCCGGGCGAAGCCATCTCGCGCGATGAAATCGTGATCGAGATCGAGACCGACAAGGTCGTGCTGGAAGTGCCGGCACCCGCCGACGGCGTGCTGGCCGAGATCGTCAAGGCCGACGGCAGCACCGTCGTCTCGGAAGAAGTGATCGCCAAGATCGATACGGCAGGCAAGGCCGCGGCCGCTCCCGCCGCCGCTGCTGCTCCCGCGCCGGCCGCCGCCGCCCCGGCTCCTGCTGCCGCACCCGCCGCCGCCCCGGCCGCCGCTCCGGCCGCCGCGCCCGCGACCTCGATCCCGTCGCCCGCCGCCGCCAAGCTGCTGGCCGAGCAGGGCATCTCGCCCGAGTCCGTGCAAGGCACGGGCCGCGGTGGCCGCATCACCAAGGGCGATGCCCTGGGCGCCGCCGCCGCGCCGGCCGCCAAGCCCGCCGCCGCGCCCATCGTCAACGATGCCGCGACGCTGGTCAACGGCCGTCCCGAGCAGCGCGTGCCGATGAGCCGCCTGCGCGCCCGCGTGGCCGAGCGCCTGCTGCAATCGCAATCGGAAAACGCCATCCTGACCACGTTCAACGAGGTCAACATGCAGGCCGTGATGGACTTGCGCGCCAGGTACAAGGACAAGTTCGAGAAGGAACACGGCGTCAAGCTGGGCTTCATGTCCTTCTTCGTGAAGGCCGCCGTGGCCGCGCTCAAGCGCTATCCGGTCATCAACGCCTCGGTCGACGGCAAGGACATCGTCTACCACGGCTACTTCGACATCGGCATCGCCGTCGGCAGCCCGCGCGGCCTGGTGGTGCCCATCCTGCGCAATGCCGACCAGCTCAGCCTGGCCGACATCGAGAAGAAGATCGCCGAGTTCGGCCAGAAGGCCAAGGAAGGCAAGCTGAGCCTGGACGACCTGACCGGCGGCACGTTCTCGATCTCGAACGGCGGCACCTTCGGCTCGATGCTGTCGACCCCCATCATCAACCCGCCGCAGTCGGCCATCCTGGGCGTGCACGCCACCAAGGACCGCGCCGTGGTGGAAAACGGCCAGATCGTCATCCGCCCGATGAACTACCTGGCGATGTCCTACGACCACCGCATCATCGACGGCCGCGAAGCCGTGCTGGGCCTGGTCGCGATGAAGGAAGCCCTGGAAGACCCGCAGCGCCTGCTGCTAGATATCTGATCCCCCCTACGCGCTGACGCGCGCCCCCCAGGGGGCGATGCGGGTGGACCGGCGGAGCCGGATCCACCGCATCCTGGGGTACCGCAAGGCGCGGTGTCTTGGGTTGATCGGGGTTCTAACTGGAAGAATGAAATGAGTAAGCAATTCGACGTCGTCGTCATCGGTGCCGGTCCCGGCGGGTACATCGCGGCGATCCGCGCCGCGCAACTGGGTATGTCGGTCGCCTGCATCGACGCCTGGAGCAATGCCAAGGGCGGTCCCGCCCCCGGCGGCACCTGCACCAACGTGGGCTGCATTCCCTCGAAGGCGCTGCTGCAATCGTCCGAGTACTACGAGCACGCCGGCCACCACTTTGCCGACCACGGCATCGAGGTCAAGGGCCTGGGCCTGGACCTGGGCAAGCTGATCAGCCGCAAGGACACGGTCGTCAAGCAGAACAACGACGGCATCCTGTTCCTGTTCAAGAAGAACAAGGTCACCTTCTTCCATGGCACGGGCGCGTTCTCGGGCCAGGTTGACGGCGGCTGGTCGATCAAGGTTTCCGGCCCGGCCGAGGAAGAACTCGTCGCCAAGCACGTGATCGTGGCGACTGGTTCCAGCCCGCGCGCGCTGCCCGACCTGCCGTTCGATGAAAAGCAGGTGCTGTCCAACGACGGCGCGCTGGCCATCGGTGGCGTGCCCAAGCGCCTGGGCGTGATCGGCGCAGGCGTGATCGGCCTGGAACTGGGCAGCGTGTGGCGCCGCCTGGGTTCGGACGTGACCATCCTGGAAGCCATGCCCAACTTCCTGCCCGCCGCCGACGAGCAGATCGCCAAGGAAGCCCTGAAGGTCCTGACCAAGCAGGGCCTGAAGATCAACCTGGGCGTGAAGATCGCCGAGGTCAAGGCCACGGCCAAGACCGTCACGGTCAAGTACACCGATGCCGCCGGCGCCGAGCAGTCGCTGGTCGTCGACAAGCTGATCGTGTCCATCGGCCGGGTGCCCAACACCCAGGGCCTGAACGCCGAAGGCGTGGGCCTGAAGCTGGACGAGCGCGGCTTCGTGGCTGTGGACGAAGACTGCCGCACCGGCCTGCCCAACGTCTGGGCCATCGGCGACGTGGTGCGCGGCCCCATGCTGGCGCACAAGGCCGAGGAAGAGGGCGTTGCCGTGGCCGAGCGTATCGCCGGCCAGCATGGCCACGTCAACTTCAACACCATTCCGTCGGTCATCTACACCTCGCCCGAGATCTCCTGGGTGGGGCAGACCGAGCAGGCGCTCAAGACCGAAGGCCGTGCCTACAAGACCGGCACCTTCCCGTTCCTGGCCAACGGCCGCGCCCGCGCGCTGGGCGATACGACCGGGATGGTCAAGGTCATCGCCGACGCCAAGACGGACGAGATCCTGGGCGTGCACATCATCGGCCCGCAGGCCTCCGAACTGATCTCGGAATGCGTGGTGGCCATGGAGTTCCGCGCGGCGTCGGAAGACATCGCCCGTATCTGCCATGCGCACCCGTCGCTGTCCGAGGCGGTGAAGGAAGCCGCGCTGGCGGTGGACAAGCGTTCCCTGAACTTTTGACCTCTTGAACACTGCCTGAGCAAAAAGAAAACGGCCGCAAGGCCGTTTTCTTTTGCGTGGAGGTCAGGCCGTGGCGCCGCGGTGGGCCGCCACGACGCGGTCCACGAAGGTGCCGGCGGCGCCGGTGTAGGCCTGGGGATCCAGCATGCGGTCGATGTCCTCGGGTTTCAGGTGGCGGGCGATGGTCGGGTTGGCCAGCAGGCCATCCTTGAACGTGCCGCCTTGCTCGAATACGTCCATGCAGATCTCGTAGACCAGCTCGTGGGCTTCCTGTCTGCCCAGGTGATCGCCCAGCTTCATCATGACCGCTTCCGACAGCAACAGGCCCTTCTGCACGGACAGGTTGCGCTCCATGTTGTTGCCCCGAACGGTCAGGCCGGCGGTGACGTAGGCCAGTTTGGCGAAGGCCGCGTCGGCCATGCAGCACAGGCGGGTGACGAACTCGCGTTCGGTCTGCAGCACGATCTTGTCGCGTTCGTGCTCGGCCATCATGCCTTCCAATCCCAGCGCCACGGTGCTGCGCACGACGCGCGAGATCGCCACGATGCCTTCGCAGGCGGGCGGGTTGCGCTTGTGGGGCATGGTGCTGCTGCCCACCTTGCCCAGGGTGAAGGGCTCTTCGAGTTCGGCGGTCTCGGTTTTCTGCAGGCTGTAGATCTCGTGGGCGATCTTGCCGGCGGTGCTGGTGCAGATCGCCAGCACGCAGGCCAGTTCGGCGATGCCGTCGCGGGCCACGTGCCAGCAGATCTCGGGGCAGGCGAGGCCGAGTTCCTTGAACAGCGCTTCTTGGACCGCGATGCCTTGGTCGCCCAGGGCGGCCAGCGTCCCGACCGCGCCGGAGAACTGGCCGACCAGCACTCGTTCCTTCATCTGCCGCAGGCGTTCCAGGTTGCGGCCGATCTCGGCCGCCCACACCGCGGCCTTGAAACCGAAGGTGATGGGCAGGGCCTGCTGGCCGTGGCTGCGTCCCGCCATGGTCTGGTCGCGATGCCGCTCGGCCAGTGCGATGACGTGGGCTTGTGCCCGGCGGTAGTTGTTCTCGATCTGTTCCAGCGCTTCCTTGACCTGCAGGATGGTGCCGGTGTCGACGATGTCCTGTGTCGTCGCGCCCCAGTGGATGAATTCCCCGGTGTCGCCGTCGCACACTTTCTTCATGGCCCGCAGCAGCGGAACGATGGGGTGGCTGGTGCGATCCATTTCCTGCTTCAGCTCCGCCAGGTCGATGAGTTCGACCCTGGCCTTGGCCTGGATCTCATCGGCGGCATGCTGGGGAATGATGCCCATGCGGGCTTGCACGCGAGCGAGTGCCGCTTCCACGTCCAGCCATTTCTGGACGGTCTGTTCGTCGCTGAAAATGCTCCGGGTGGCGGCGGTGCTGAACTGGTCTCGGAACAGCGCGCTGTCGATGACGTAGGCGCTCATGGGGCTTGTCTCCTGTCTGGGGGCGTGAATGGACGGTGCGTGGCGAACGCCGCTTTCACGCGGAGGCGTTCTGCTGGAAGGCTTCCATGGCATGCAGCGAATAGACGTAGGCCGCGCCGGCGTTCAGCGCGATCGCCGTTCCCAGCGCATCGCTCACCTCGGCCTCGGTGGCACCGGCCTTGACCGCCGCCGCGGCGTGCGAGGAAATGCAACCGTCGCAGCGCGTGGTGACGGCCACGGCCAGGGCGATCAGTTCGCGCGTCTTGGCGTCCAGCGCGCCGTTGGTGCCCAGGGCCGCGTTCAGGCCCCGGTAGGCGTCCAGCACCTTGGGGTTGGTGTTGCCCAGCTTGCTGGACGATTGGCGCAGCGTGCCCAGCAGTTCCTTCCAGTTCTCGAACATGTGTTGCTCCTGTCTAAGGGGATGGGGGGACATCAATCGACTTTGGTGCCGGCGGCGCTGATCACCTTCTTCCAGAGGGCGATGTCGTCGGCAAGGAAAGAAGCGAAGAATTCCGGCGTGCTGTTCATGGGCTCCACGCCGGCCTGAATCAGTTGGGTGCGGAATTTCTCGTCGGCCAGCGCGTCGTTCACCGCCTGGTTCAGGCGCTTGACGATGGCCGGCGGGGTGCCGGCAGGCGCGAGTAGGCCGTACCAGGCGGCCACGTCCATGCCTTCCACGCCGGACTCCGCCAGCGTGGGGACGTCGGGCACGGCCGCCGATCGCTTCGAGCTGGTCAGCCCGATGACCTTGACCTTGTCGCTGCCCATCAGCGCCGACATGGACGGGATGTTGATGAAGGTGAACTGGACCTCGCCCGTCTGCACGCCATTGATGGACGGCCCGGACCCTTTGTAAGGGACGTGCGTGGCCGAGATGCCGGTGCGCAGCTTGAACAGTTCGGCGGACAGGTGCTGGGTGCTGCCGTGCCCCGACGAGGAGAAGTTCAGCGCTCCCGGATGCTCCTTGCCGTAGGCGATGAGCTGTTTGACGTTGTTCACCGGCAGCTTGCTGGACACCACGAGCAGGTTGGGGCTCTGGCCGAAGACCGCGATGGGCGCGAAGCTCTTGATGGGGTCGTAGTCGAGCTTGGGAAACAGGCTGACGTTGATCGCCAGCGCCGAGGAACTCAGGAACAGGGTATAGCCGTCGGGGTCGGCCCGGGACACGTAGGTGGCGCCGATGTTCTGGCCCGCGCCCGGCCGGTTCTCGACGATCACCGATTGGCCGAGTTTTTCCCCGAGCTGCTGCGCGAGCAGGCGGGCCGTCATGTCGGTGCCGCCGCCGGGCGTGTAGCCGACCACGATCTTGACCGCGCGGGTCGGGAAGGCCGCGGTATCGGGGGCCGCCTGGGACAACGGGCTCAGCAATACCAGTGCCGCGCCTGCGGCAAGACGATGAAGCATGGAAGTCTCCTGTCGGGCGCCTCTGAGGGCGCTTGTTGTGGAAGGGGGTTACTGCTGCCTGGCCGCGCGCACGCGCGCGGCGTATTCCTGGATCCGTTGCTTGAGCCCCGGCCGGGCCGCCGAGCGGGCCAGCAGGGCAAGGTCGAGATCGGCGGTCCGTGGATCCTGCATCGCCTGGTCGAGCAAGAGCTGGGTGCGGGTATCGGGGGGATGGGCGGAAGGCACCTCCAGGCTCTCCACCGCGTCGATGCGTGCATGAGCGAGGCCGGCCGCCAGGGCCTCGTCGGCCTCGATCCAGCAGCCGGACCGGATCCAGGCCTGGGCCGTGTCGCCGCCCACCAGCGTGGCGAGGCGGCGCGTGCCGAGGACGAGGCCGAAGCCGGCGGCGCCCGGGAAGGCGAACGAGGCGTCGCCGCGTATGAGGCGCCGGCGGCAGGCGGCGAAGAGATCGGCGCCGGCACCGGCGGCCCGGCCGTGGGCGATGGCGACCGTCTCGAAGGGCGCCTGGTGCACGGCCTGCAACAGCAATTCGATGCGGACGAAGCGTGCAAGCAGGGAGTCGTCGGTTTCCTCGTCCAGCCCCGACAGGTCCATGCCGGTGCAGAAGTGGCGGCCCGCGCCCTCGATCACGAGGCGGCGCACGTCGTCGCGGATGCAGGCGTCGATGGCCTCGGCCAGCGCGGCGACGAGGTCGGCCGACAGGGCGTTGCCGCAGGACGGCCGGTCGAGCAGGAGGCGGCGCACGCCGTGGCCGGCATCGGTCTCGATCTGGAGCACGGCCTCAGGCATTGGCGTATCCGGAAACGAAGGACTTGGCGGCGCCTGTCTGGGCATCGTAGACATGGCGCGACTGCTTGCCGATGTCCGTGCCATAGACATGGATGCTGATCGAGACTCGGTCGTCGTAGGCATTGCGCACGAGATGGATGTCGCCGATGGACGGGGACACGCAAGTGGTCTGTCCGGGCTCGATGCGCTCTTCGGTGGCGGCGGGAACCAGGCGTCCGTTCTCCCTGGCATAGGCGCGCGAGTATTCGGCGCCGCGCAGCATGCCGATCACGCCCCAGGTGCAATGATCGTGAACGGGTGTGCGCTGCCCCGGGCCCCAGACGAAGCTGACCACCGAGTAGCGGTCGGCGGGGTCCCGGTGCAGCAGGTACTGCTGGTAGTGGACCGGGTGCGGACGCGAGCAGTCCTCGGGCAGCCAGTCGTCGTGTGCGACGAGCGCGCGCAGCAGCGTCGCGCAGGCCTCGACGGTGCGAGACTCGTCCGATCCGGCGCCGAGCGTGGCATCCATGCCCTGGACGAAGGCGGCCAGTCGGCCGGGTAGGGTGGTCGCGGCCGTCATGCCTGGGTCTCCGGGTTCAAGGTGTCGCGGATTTCATCGCCGTGTTCGCCCAGCGTGGGCGGGGTGCGCCGTATCGGCGGCGATCGTCCGTCCAGCCGGACCGGCGAAGCGAAGGTGCGTGTTTCGCGCCCGCCGGGCAGGCGCAGCCCGCGCACCCAGTCCATGTGCTCGACCTGGGGGTCGGCCAGCGCCGAGGCATAGTCGTTGATGCGGGCGTGGGGTACGCCGGCTTGCCGGAAGACATCGATCCAATGGTCCACGCCGTGCAGCGCGAAGCGGGTCTCCAGGAGGTCCTTCAGTGCTTCCTGGTTGCGCGCCCGGTCCAGGATGGTGCCGAAGCGCGGGTCATGCTCCAGCTCGGGCAGTTCGACGGCGCGAACGACCGCGCGCCACAGGTTGTCGTTGCCGGCCGCGATCGCGAAATGGCCGTCGGCGGCGCGATAGGCCTGATAGGGAGCGTTGCGGGGGTGGGCCGAGCCCAGCTTGCGCGGGTTCACGCCGGTGCCGAAATATTCGCTGGTCTGCAGCGCGCCGATGGCGAGCGTGCAGCCGAACATGGGAATGTCGAGGTGCGCGCCCCGGCCGGTCCGGACCGCCTTCAGCAGCGACGAGGCCACGGTGAAGGCCGCGTACAGGCCCGACGAAAAATCGGAGATCGGGACGCCGCACTTGACCGGCGCGTCCGAATCGCCGGTCACGCTCATCACGCCGGCGGCCGCCTGCATGGTCAGGTCGAAACCGCCTTCCTGGGCGCGCGGGCCGCTTTGCCCGTAGGCGGAAATCGAGCAATAGACCAGGGACGGGTTGCGCGCCGACAGCGCCGCGTAGCCCAGTCCCAGGCGGTCCATGACGCCGGGCCGGTTGTTCTCGATCAGGACGTCGGCTTTGTCCACCAGTGCCTGGGCGGTGGCGACGTCCGCGGGGTTCTTCAGGTTCAGCACCACCGAGCGCTTGTTGCGGTTCAACGAGGCGAAGTTTTCGCTGTATCCCTCGTTCAGCGGCGGCCAGGCGCGCATGGCGTCGCCCCCGGGCGCCTCCACCTTGACGACCTCGGCGCCGAGGTCGGCCAGTAGCATGCCGCAGAACGGGCCGGCCGCGATCGAGCAGAACTCGATGACGGTGATGCCGGCCAACGGCAGTTCGCGGGGTTCGATGTCGCTCATGAGGGCTATGTCTCCTTGTCGAGTTGGAGAGAGCTTATGGGCGTTCTCAGAAGAGGTACAACTGTTCTAGAATATGGAACGATCTAACGAGGCATCGCCATGAACAACACCTTGCTCAAGGGGCTGGCCGTCATCGAGTTGCTGGCGCGCAGCCAGGGCGCCATGGGCGTCACCGACATCGCGCGGGCGCTGGGCCTGCCCAAGAGCAACGCGCACCGGCTGTTGCAGGCGCTGGCCGGGCAGCGCTACGTGATCCGCCACGACGGCGGTTCGTACAGCATCTCGATCAAGCTATGGGAACTGGGGTCGGCGGCCTTGTCGGGATTCGATCTGCGCCGTCATGCGGAAGGCGTCATGGACGCCCTCATGGATGCCACCGGCGAGTCCGTGCACCTGTCGGTCCTGGACCAGAAGGAAGTCGTCTATGTCCACAAGGTCGAAAGCTTGAACCCGGTCCGAGCTTATTCGCAGATAGGCGGGCGCGCGGCCGCCCACTGCGTGGCCACGGGCAAGGCGATGATCGCGTTTCGCACCCAGCAGTGGCTGGCGGCGATGTCCCAGGAACTGACCGCCTACACGCCTCATACCATCGTCGACCCAGCCGCCTTCACGGCCGAGATGGCGCAGATCCGCAAACGAGGTTATGCCGTCAACCGCTGCGAATGGCGCGAGGCGGTCAGCGGCGTGGCGGCGCCGATACGCGACGGCATGGGCCACGTCATCGCGGCCATCGGCGTTTCCGGGCCCGACGCCAGGTTCAAGCCGCGCCAGTTGCGGGAGTTCTCCGAGCGCGTGCTGCTGGCCGCGCGCGAGTTGTCGGAAGGACTGTCGGGTGGGCCGCATCACGGCCTGTCCCACGTGACCAGCGCCTGGCGGCCCTAGCGTACGGCGCGTACTGGCGTTCAGGACGCGCCGTCGGCCCAGTGGCCGCTGATCAGGCCGTCCGGCCGCTGCCGGGCCTGGATGCGGGCACTGTCGGCCCACGCGTCGCGTCTGACCTGGAGTCCGGCATAGATGCCGTAGCCCGCGCCGCAGCCGATCTCGCCGCCGGCCTCGACGCCTTCGCCGGCCCGGATCGCTCCCTGGGCCAGGATGTCGCCCAGGGCCTTGATGCCCCATGCCGATTCGATGTGATTGCCGGCCGTGACGTTGCCGCCGGCCAGGATGCCCTGGACGGCCAGCAGATCGTGCCCGGCGACGATGTCGGCGCCGGCCTTGATGCCGCGGCCGCTGCGCAGCGCGTGGCCGGCCTGAATGCCGCCGTCCGCCTGGAGCATCAGGCCGGCCACGATGTCGCCGCCGGCCTGGATGTCCCACTTGGCGCGGCAGTGTCCGCCCGCGTCGAGTTGGGTGGCCGCTTCGATGCCCCAGCCGGCCGAGACGTCGCCGCCGGCCCGGATGTGGCCGCCGCTGGCCAGATTGCCCGCCGCCTCGATATCGCTGCCGGCCACGATGGCGGTGCCGGCCCGTATGCCGCCCCCGGTGCAGAGGTGGCGGCCCGCGCGCACGAGGGTGTCGACGGTGATACCGCTGCGGACTTCGAGCGTGCCCGCGAACACGATGGCGTGGGCGTCCACGGTGTCCAGGCGCAGGATCGTGTCCACCGGTCCGAATTGGTCCAACAGCCAGCAGGCGTCGTCGATCCGGCCGTCGGCCACCAGGGCATCGAGGATGGCCTGGTAGTCTCCGTGTCCGTTATGGTCGCGGATGAACCAGCGGTAGCCGCTGGTGCAGGGGTTCTTGGCTTTGACGAATTGCTTGGTGAGTTCCATGGTGCCATCCAGGCTGAACGAGCGAGCTGGCACGTGCGCGCGAAGGGCGGCGCCGTGTCGAGGCGATGCCGCGGCGCGGCCAGGGGAGCGCGCGCCGGTCGGCGTTCGAAGGGGCGGGGGCGGCGCAATGCGCCGCGGGGCCTGGAGTTAGCCCGGTTTGGACCGGGCGTAGGCGCAACGGGCGGCGGCTTCCTGGGCGTCGAGGAAGGTGGCGCGCAGCGGCCTGGAGAAGCCGGAAGGTGCGAAATCGCCGTGCATGACCGTGCCTGGCGCAAAGCACCATAGGCGTAGCCCCGTCGGCAGGGGGCCCGGCGGAATCAGGCGGGCGATCTGGGCGGACAACATCTCGTCGTGGCAAGGGTTCCGGCCATCCTGGGCCCGCTGGGGCGGGGAAGAATGGCCGACGCGCGGGATGCTACCAGTTATGGGAAATGCGTCAAGTCGGCGGGGATGGCGCGAGACAACGGAACGAATCGGGCGTCCAGCGCCGCCAGCGGCAATTGAAACAGGAGCGCGCCTCGTCGGCGGCCCATTCGTCTTCGTCGTCGGGGGCGAAGCTGGCGCAGCGGGCCGCCAGGGCGGCGGCCCTGGCGGGGTCGCCGCGCGGGATGCCGAAATCCGTGCCGGGCGGGGAAGCGGGGCGGGGCATGGACCTAGTAGACCTGGAGTTCCTGGCGCGTACAGGTGCGCCAGATGCCGGGGTGCGCGCGTGGGTCGGCCTGGACCAGCAGGACGAAGCGGCTGTCCCGCATGACGCTCTTGGGCTTGTCGCCGATCACGACGAGCGCATCGGGAGGCAGGGCAGGACCGTCCATCTGACGGACCTCGTCGACGGCGGGGTGCTGCAGCAGTTCCCGGACCGGCAGCAGTGCGCCGGTCGCGAGTCCACGCAAGGTGCCGCGCATGCGGCCATCCTGGCCTTCCAGCCTCAGGGCGGCCCCGGCCAGCGCGCCGATCACGCCCTGGCCGGTACCGCCGTGTTCCGACAGATGGATGCCCAGCGCCGCGGCCAGTTCGTGCGCGGCACGCTGTTCCAGGACCTCGGTCTTGGCGCGGTGCCCGAAGCGGATCAGCAGGGCGGGCTGCGCCAGGCGGACGGGGCGGAGCACGCACAGGCCGGGATCGGCGTCTGGTGCGCTGCGCGTGGACAGGAAATCGCCGCTCCAGTCGATCAGTGCCTGGTAGTGCCGGTCGTCGATGGTCGCGGCCAGGCACATCGAGCTGTTGTGCGAGGTGTAGGGAATGTCGGGATGGATGAACAACTGGTGGCGCGTGACGGGCGCGGTGGTACCCCAGCCCTGGGCCTGGATGTGGGTGCCGATTGCTTCGGCCAGCTCGCCCGTGCCGGGGCTGTCCAGGTCGTCGGTGTCGTCGATGCAGAGCAGGATGCGGGTGTCCATGGCGGCGTTCCTGGGCGGCGCGGCTACAGCCGGTAGGCCATGCCGACGTAGATCGTCCGGCCCGGCTGGGGCAGCCCGTAGCTGGTCTGGTAGTTCTTGTCGAGCAGGTTCGACGCTCCCGCGTAGAGGGTCACGTCGGTGCCGGGCAACTGCCTGGCCACCCTGGCGCCGAGCAGGACGAAGCTGCCCAGGCTGGCCTTGGATGGCGGGGTGTCGCGCGAGTAATAGGGCAGGCTGCTGACGTATTCGACCGTGCCGGACAACGTCATGCCGGGCGCGAATCGCCACGCGGCGGCCGCGCCTATCGTATGGCGGGGGCGGTACTGCAAGTCGTCCACGCCCGAGCCGTCCAGGTTGCGGGCCTGCAGGTAGGTGTACGAGCCGTTGATGAGCAGGGTCCGGCCCGCGCGGACGGTGGTGCCGAGTTCCAGCCCGCGGAAGCGGTAGCGCGAAAAGTTCTGGAAGCGGTCGGTGGCCGTATCGTTCTCGATGTAGTTGGACACACGGTTCTGGAAGAGCGTGGCCGAGAGCTCGACACGTTCGCCGAGCCGGTGTTCGATGCCCAGCTCCGTGTTCAGCGCCGATTCCGCCTTCAGGCCGGGATTGCCGCGGGTCGGATCGTAGAGCTGGCGCAGGCTGGGCATGCGGACCTGGCGCGACAGCGATGCGCGCACGCGGGTCCTGGCGTCGAGTTCCTGCGAGACGCCGACGAGGTAGGAGGTCGCGCCCAGGGTCGTTGCACTGTTGATGCGTTGCAGATGCCGTCCGACGCCGGCCGTCAGGGTCATGCCTGCGCGGGGCGAGACCGCGTATTCCAGTGCGAGGGATCGCACGGTGACGCCCTGGCTTTCGTCGTAGGGACGGTCGGTGTAGGTGCTGCGGTTGCCGCCACCTCCTCCTCCACCGCCCCCTCCGCCGCCTCCGCCACCTCCGCCACCGCCTCCGGAAACGGCAAGGTCGTGCATGACCCCGTGGCTGCTCCAGTTGTCGCGGCGGATGTCCGTGGCGAGCGTGAGGTTGCCGAGCGTGGCGAAGTCATAGCGGACCTCGGCGTGCGCGCCGGGTGTGTGCGTCCGGTTGCGCAGCGCGTAGGTGTTGTTCAGCGCCGGATCGCTCATCGAGCTGTAGGTGGCGTCGTCGTAGCTGTTGCTGTTCTCGGACTGCTGGTTGTCGTAGAACCAGAAGCGCGCGGACCACGGGCTGTCGGCCGGCTGCCAGGCGGCGATCCACTGCATGGCCAGGCTCTTCTGGTTGGTCAGGCGCTCGTAGCGGGTGCGCGATGCGTAGCGGTCCACCGTGTTGTCGTAGATGACCGGAGGAATGCCCTGATTGCCGGTCATCGCGCTGAGATTGAAGCCGAGCTGCCAGTCCGAATCCAGCTTGTAGCCGAGATTCAGGTACAGGTTGCTGCGGTCCAGGTCGCTGTTGACACGGCGGCCCTTGTCCTGTCTGCCGTTCGGTGAAAAATCGCCGGACAGGCGGTAGCCGTCCCGCGACTGGTGGCTGGCCGCGAGCGAGAAGTCGAAATCGCCGCTGGAGCCGCCGGCCGAGGCCCAGGCCCGGCGGTAGCCGGAGGTGCCCGCTTCCACGCCCGCGCCGGTCAGCGCGGGAGCGCCCTGGCCGCGCCGGGTGATGATGTTGATGACGCCGCCCAGCCCGCCGTCGCCGTACAGGACGGAGCTGGCGCCCTTGCTGACCTTGATGCGGTCGATCTGGGTGACGGGGATCTGGGTCGGATCGAAATCGCTTTCGTAGGTGGAGTTGACCGGGATGCCGTTGACCAGCAGCTTGATGCTGCGCACCTGCAGGCCGCGGATCTGGATGCGTGGCGTGCCCTGGCCGCCGACCGAGACGTAGACGCCCGGAAGCAGCCGCAGGGCCTCGTCCAGCGTGCGCGCGCCGCTGGCGGCGATGTCTTCCTGCGTGACGGTATCCAGGGTCGCGACCTGTTCCGAGCTGACCCGGCGTTCGGACACCACGACTTCGGACAGGATGCCGGGGGCGGGGGCTTCGGCTTCAGCGGCCAGGAGGGGAAGGGCGAATGCGGAGAGGCCCAGGCAAAAGCCTTGCCGCAGGGCAGGGTGGAGCGGATGAACTGGCATGGGATGGATCAGGGATGGGGCTTCTTCAACAGCAGCAGAACGTTGCCGATGGCACCGCCGGCAAAGCCGAAAGCGAAGTGCAGGGCGAGGACGTGGAACAGGCCGTGGCGCGCGACTGCGCCGAAGGGAAAATCGAAGGCGGCGAACCCGATCCACTGGACGAGGACCTTGCTGGCGAACGCCAGGCCCGCCAGCGTGCCTATCAGCCAGGTGCTCGTGCGCCAGGTCGTGGGCCGAGCCAGGAAGAGCAGATCCAGGCAAAGGCCAGGCAGCAGATAGAACAGCGGCGCCAGCGGCGAGTGAAAACCGAGGGCGGGCAGGCTCGCGGCCGTTACCGCCGCGCCGCAGGCGGCGATGGTCGCGGCCCAGCGATAGGTCGAGACATGCCGGGCCATGACGAGCAGCGCCATCCACTCCAGGCCGTGATGGCCGGGCAACTGCAGCGGAAAGCGGAAGGTGGCGTGGAGGAAGACGGCCAGCAGGCCCAGCACCAGAAGAATCAGGGTCGAGCGTTGGCGCAGGTGGGAGGGCAGGGTATCGATGGGATGGGCGGCGTGCTGGAATTCGAATGTCATCGGAGGTCCTGACAAGGCATGCGTCCGGCGCGAACCGGGATACCCATATCGTTGGTTACGGTGGTATATAACGAATTCTATCGAAAATCACGCTCTTGTCGATCCTGGATTTACGCAAGTTTGGCCGGATCGAAGTCCAGGCGCCGCATCGCGTCTGTCAGCGCGATCCGCGACCCCTCGTAGTCGGCCCAGGGCGTGTTGCCCGTGGCAAGCCGATCGCCCAGCGTGTGCAGCGTCCAGTGGGCTGAACCCGACAAGCCGTCCAGTTCCTCCCAGGCCACCGGCACCGATACGGCCAGCCCCGGCCGGGCGCGTACCGACCAGGCCGACACCGTGGTGGCGCCGAAGCCGTTGCGCAGATAGTCGATGAATATCCTTCCGACCCGGTTCTTCGGCCCGCTCTTGGCCACGAAATGGCTGGGCAGGGTCTGTGCCAGGTGCTGGACGATGGCGCGCGAGAAGGCCTTGACCGTGTCCCAGTCGTATTGCGGCCGCAGCGGTACGATGATGTGCATGCCTTTGCCGCCGCTGGTCTTCAGGAAGGCGGGCAGGCCCAGTTCGCGCAGGAAGGCGTGCACGAGCTGGGTGCCTTCGCGGATGCGCGGCCAGTCCACGCCTTCGCCGGGGTCCAGGTCGAAGGTCATGCGGTCGGGCGTGCCGATCGCATCGTCCGTGCCGTTCCAGGTGTGCAGCTCGATGGTGTTCATCTGCGCCGCGGACAGGAGGCCCTGCAGGTCGTCGATCTTCATCAGCGGCGGATGGCCCGGGTCGATCTCGCGCGGCAGCCGGACCATGCCGGGCAGCGCGGCGCGGTCGGCGTGCTTCTGGAAGAAGCGTTCGCCGCCCACGCCGTCGGGTGCCCGCACCAGGGCCACGGGCCGGTTCTTCAGGTGTGGCAGCAGCAAAGGCGCCATGGCCGCGTAGCACTGGACCAGTTGCAGCTTGGTGATGCCGCTCTGCTTGTCGATCACCCGTCCCGGATGCGTCACGCGGAAAGAGGCGGGCAGGCCGTTGCTTTGCATGGTGTCGGACTCCTTGGGCGGCGCGGTTGCCTGTTCGCGGGTGACGGCGCCGGCGGGCTTGTCCGTGCGCAGCCCGCGGAAGACGCCCTGGCGGATGTGGCCGCCGCCGGTCCATTCGGCGAACGAGACTTCGGCCAGCAGTTCGGGACGCACCCAGTGGGCCTTGCCCAGCCCCTTCGTGTTGCGCTCGAACGGGGAGTGCGGCGCGGCCAGTTCATCCAGGCGCTTCTTCAGCGACAACAGGGTGCGCTGGTCGAATCCCGAACCGACGTTGCCCGCGTAGCGCAGACGCCCATCATCGTCGTGCACGCCCAGCAGCAGCGAACCCAATCCCGAGCGCGTGCCTTGCGGATCGGTATAGCCGCCGATGACGAACTCCTGGCGGTTCTGGCACTTGAGCTTGATCCAGTCTGTGGAGCGGCCCGAGCGGTAGCCGCCGTCCTTGCGCTTGCCGATCACGCCTTCGAAGCCCAGCCGGCAGGCCGAGGCGACCAGGTCGCGCGGCGCGGCCTCGAACGCGTCGCTGAAGCGCACGCGCGCCGGGTCGGCGCCGTCCAGCAGGCTGCGCAGCGTCGTGCGACGCTCGGCCAGCGGCAGGCGGCGCAGGTCGCGGCCGGCGTAGAAGGGCAGGTCGAACAGGTAGTAGACGGCATCTTGGGCGGAGCCCGTCTCGAAGGCGTTCTGCAGGGCCTGGAAGTCGGGGATGCCGTGTTCGTCGGGCACGATGATCTCGCCGTCCAGCCAGGCATCGGCCAGGTTCATGGCCGCGATGGCGGCGCGCAGTTCCTCCAGCTTGCGCGTCCAGTCCTTGCCGGTGCGCGTGTACAGGCGCACCTGGCTGCCTTCGATGCGGGCCAGGATCCGGTAGCCGTCGAACTTCAGTTCGTATTGCCAGTGTTCGGGATCGGGCGGCGGCGCGTTCACCAGCGTCGCCAACTGCGGCTCGAGCGAGGCCGGCAGCCTGGCGTAGGCCGGCGCCGGGGCGGACGCTTCCTCGGCCTCGGCCTCGGGACCGGTGACCGCGTAGTCGTCCTTTTCCTTGATCAACAGCCAGGCCGGCTGCTTCTCGGCTTTGCGCATCCGCACCAGCGCCCACTGGCCGTGCAGCTTGGCGCCGCGCAGTTCGAACTTGAGCTTGCCCGCGCGATAGCCCTTGCGCGGATCCTCCAGTGGGATCCAGGTTCCGGCATCCCAGATGGCGACCTCGCCGGCGCCATAGTGGCCCTCGGGGATGCGGCCTTCGAAGCTGCCGTAGGACAGCGGGTGGTCCTCGACCTGGACCGCCATGCGCTTGACGCCCGGGTCCAGACTCGGCCCCTTGGGCACGGCCCAGCTCTTGAGCGTGCCGTCCAGCTCCAGCCGGAAGTCGTAGTGCAGGCGCCGCGCCGCATGGCGCTGGACGACGAAGGACAGGGCGTGCGCGCCGGGCTTGCCGCCGTGGGCGGGTTCGGGCGTGTGGGCGAAGTCGCGCTTGGCGCGGTAGGTCCGCAGGGCATCGTTCCTGGCCATGTCGGGCTCCGGTCGCCAAGGTCAGGCGCTACGCCGGGACTTGCCGCCGCGGGCATGCCCGCCGCCGCTGGCGCCACCGCCGCCCTTGTTCTTGTCCAGGCTGCGCTTGAGCAGTTCCGTCAGGTCCACGATGTCAGCGGTGGGGCGGGCTTCCTCCATGGACTCGATGGGGGTGACGGCCTGGGTTTCGTCGGCTTGGATCCTGGCCTGCACCAGTTGCAGGATCTTTTCCTTGAACTCGTCGTGGAACTGCCGGGGATCCCAGTCGCCCGCCATGTCTTCGATCAACTGGACGGCCATCTTCATTTCGCGCGCCGAGATACCTTCGGCGTGGCTGCCTTCCTCGGGCAGGTCGAGGTTCTCCCACGAACGGATTTCGTCGCCCCAGCGCAGCAGGTTCAGGACCAGGCCGGGCCCGGCGGGAATCAGCGCGGCCAGGTGCTGCTTGGTCTGGATGACCACGCGCGCCACGCCTATCCGCCCGGTCTTGAACAGCGCCTCGCGCAGCAGCGCGTAGACCTTGGCGCCTTTGCCCAGGGGCGCCAGGTAATAGGGGCGTTCGAGATAGACGAACGGAATGGCGTCGGCCGCGACGAAGGTCTCGATCTCTATGGTTTGCGTCGATTCGGGATAGGCGGCGCGTATCTCGTCGTCGGACAGCACGACGTAGCGGCCGTCTTCATAGGCGATGCCCTTGACGATGTTCTCGCGCGCGATCTCGCGGCCGGTGCGCTTGTTGACGCGTTTGTAGCCCACCGGGTCCATGCTGCGCTTGTCCAGCCAGTCGAAGTCCAGTTCGTTTTCCTGGGTGGCGGTGTACAGCGCCACCGGAATGTGAACCAGGCCGAAACTGATGGCGCCTTTCCAGAGTGTGCGTGCCGTGGAGGCCATGGCCGTTCCCCTTGTGTAGCGAAATCGTCGCTTCCAGCATATCCGAGGCCGGGGCAGGCGGAAAGGGCGGCTGCCCGCTGGACGTATACTTTCGTCTTTTGCCCGACCGTAATGAACGTCCGCGAATACTATGAACAAGCCCTGGCCGAGCGCGGGTTCGCCCCGGATTCGGCCCAGCGTGCCGCCATCGAGCGCCTGCAGCGCTATTACGATGATTGGGTGGAGTTCAAGTCGCTGCGTTCCAATGCCCTGAAGCGCCTGTTGAACCGGCCGGGCGTGCCGCGCGGCGTCTACATGTGGGGCGGCGTCGGGCGCGGCAAGAGCTTCCTGATGGACGCCTTCTATGCCACGGTGCCGGTCCAGCGCAAGACGCGGCTGCATTTCCACGAATTCATGCGCGGCGTGCACCGCGAGCTGGACGAGGTCAAGGGCATGGCCGATCCGCTGGACGAGGTGGCGCGCCGTATCTCGCGCCGCTACCGGCTGATCTGCTTCGACGAGTTCCACGTCTCGGACGTGGCCGACGCCATGATCCTGTACCGGCTGCTGCTGGCGTTGTTCGCCAATGGGACGTCGTTCGTGATGACGTCCAACTACGAACCCTCGACGCTGTATCCCGACGGCCTGCATCGCGACCGCATCCTGCCGGCCATCGCGCTGATCGAGGAAAAGATGGACGTGATGAACGTCGACTCCGGCGTGGACTATCGCCGGCGGGCGCTGGAACAGGTCGAGATCTACCACAGCCCGCTGGGCCCGGAGGCGGACGAGGCGCTGGAGAAGGCCTTCGGCGCGCTGGCCGACACCCCGCCCATCGAGCCGCCGGTGCTGTCGGTCGAGAACCGGCAGATCAAGGCCCGCAAGCTGAGCGGCACGGTGGTGTGGTTCGACTTCGCCACGCTGTGCGGCGGGCCGAGGTCGCAGAACGATTACCTGGAACTGGCCAGCCGCTTCCACGCGGTGATCCTGTCGGACGTGCCCAGCATGGGTCCCCGGCAGGCGTCCGAAGCACGGCGCTTTACCTGGCTGGTGGACGTGTTCTACGACCACAAGATCAAGCTGATCATGTCGGCGGCCTGCGAACCCGAGGAGCTTTACACCGAGGGGGCGCTGGCCAACGAATTCCACCGGACGGTGTCGCGCTTGCTGGAGATGCAGTCCAGGGAATACCTGGATGCCGAGCGGCGGGAGACGGTGGTCTTGTAGCCGCCCGGAGCCGGCTCAATGGCCGGCTTCCAGCGATCCCAGCGAGGATTCAAGCCCGTCGAGCAGGTCGGCGGCGCTCTCGGGAAGCGCCGGGTCGCGGGCCAGCGACTGCAACAGCAGGAGCAGGCTGCCCGCCGTTGCCGCTTCATAGCCCGCGTGCGCGAAATGCGGATCGAGCGACCCGTCGCGCGCATATTTCCCGTGCAGGAAATCGAGCAGGTCGATCTCGAAGTCGGCAACGGTGATGTTGCCGATGCCCATCACGCATGAGCACGGCCCGCCGCGCAGCGGCAGGTGGCGCTGCACCAGGCCCTGCCAGCGGCCGGCCAGGGCGACGGCCTTGAGCCGCGAGGAGGTGGCGCGCGGCGTGTTCACTCGAGCTTGATGCCGATTTTCTGCGTCAGGGCGCGGAATTTCTCGACCTCGGCTTTCCTGAAATCGCCGTATTCGGCCGGGGTCGAGGGCAGCGGCACCTTCGCGGTTTCCGCGAAGGACTTGAGCAGGTCCGGATCCTTCAGGATCTTCTGCACCGTGGCGTTGATCGCCGTGACGATGGCCGGGGGCGTACCCGCCGGCGCTTCCAGCCCCACCCATGACGACAGCGCGAAACCCGGAATGGTCTCGGACATGGCGGGCACGTTGGGGAGCGCCGGACTGCGATCGCGAGTCGTGACGGCCAGTGCCTTGACTTTGCCGGCCAGCACGCTGGGCAGCACCGAGGTGTCGCCGAACAGGTAGTCGATCTGTTCCCCCAGCAGCGCGGTGAACGCCGGCGCCGTACCGGGGAAGGGAATGTGCGTGGCCTTGGCGCCCGTGGCCTGGTTCAGCATCTCGCCGGCCAGGTGGGGCACGCTGGCAGGACCCGACGAGCCGAAGTTCATGGAACCGCCCTTGCGCTGGAGCGCCGTCAGCAGGTCGGACAGGTTCGCGTACGGCGAGCGTTCGGGCACGGTCAGGATGAAGGGGCTGTCGGACAGCAGCGCGACGGGCGCCAGGTCCTTGAGATAGTCGTAGGGCAATTGCTTGAACAGCGATGGCGCGATGGCGTGCTGGGTCACGCTGATCAGGAGCGTGTAGCCGTCGGGCCTGGCCCGCGCGACGTAGCTGGCGCCTATCGTGGTGCCTCCCCCCGCGCGCGATTCGACGACGACGGGTTGGTTCCATTCGCGGCCCAGGTATTTGGCGACGGTGCGGGCGAGGATGTCGGCGCCGCCGCCCGGGGCGTAGGGAACGACCAGGATGACCGGCCGCGAGGGAAAGGCGTCGGCGGCCAGGGCCTGGGCCGGACCGGCAGCCAGGGCGGCGCAGGCCGCGGCGCCTATGGCGGCCATGCGGGCCGCTTGCAACGAATCGAGTCTTTCGGACGTCATGGTGTCTCCTCTGGGGTGGAACGATCAGCGGCGGGCGTCTTGCCTGAGCCGCCGGGTTGCCGTGACGTCGATTCTGTCGTCGTCGATCACGACCTGGTAGATGTCACGCGCGTTGCCGGCGCTGACGTAGCCCTGCCGTACGTCGTCGAGCACGGACTCGGGATCTCTTTCGGCGGGCGGGCCGAAGCCGCCTCCGCCGCCCGCGCGCAGGTGCAGCGTGTCGCCCGGCTTGAGGCGTTCGTTGCGTATCTTGCCGGCCACGGTCTGGGGCTGGCCCGAGCCGTGGCGGGTCACGATGACCTCGTTGGGCAGGCCGGCGTGGCCGCCGTGCAGCCCCCAGGGCGCGCATTGCATGCGGTCGGCCTGGACGTCGACCGACAGGGTCGAGCGTGCCCGGACCACGACCTCGGTGCCCAGTCCGCCCCGGTACCTGCCGGCCCCGCCGGAATCGGGGCGCAGGGCGTGGCGTTCGATCAGGATGGGGTACTTGGATTCGAGCTGTTCGCAGGGGCTGTTGTGGGTGTCGCCGTCGTTCGAGCAGACCACACCGCTCATGCCGTCGGCCGACTGCTTGGCGCCCCAGCCGCCGCCGGTCGGGCCGATGAAGCCGATGAAGAATTGGCCGTCCGCCGGCGCGATGCCATGGAACATCGCGATCACCAGGTCGGCGTGGTGCGCGGCGATGGTGCGGTCGGGAATCGCGCTGGCCAGTGCCTTGAAGATCGTGTCGACCACGGTCATGGGGAAGGTCATCCACTTGCGCATGGCCGCGGGCTTGATGGCGCTGACCACCGTTCCCTGCGGCACGATCACTTTCAGCGGCCGGAAGCTGCCTTCGTTGATGGGGTAGTCCGTGGGCGAGGTCAGGCATTTGTAGGCGACCTGCGCGCAGGAGTAGCCGGTGCTGGGGCCTGAGTTGAAGAAGCCGCGAACCTGCGGGCTGATGTCGGACAGGTCGACGGTCAATTCGTCGCCTTGCTTGATCACGCGCACCTTGATCGGCACGGGCCTGCCGATGTCCAGGCCGTCGTCGTCCATGAAGGATTCCGCTTCGTAGACGCCGTCGGGAATCGACAGCGTCCGCTGCCGGGCCGCGGCCTCGGACTGGTCCATGATGTTCATGATGGCGCCCAGAACGGGCCCGCGGCCGTATCGCTCCAGCAGTTCGGAGAACCGCCGCGCGCCGGTGGTGACCGCCACGATCTGCGCGCGCAGGTCGCCCATCGCCCGTTCGGGCAGGCGGACGTTGGTGCGGATGATCTCGACCAGGTCCTCGTTGACCACGCCTGCTCGCTGGTATTTGAGCACCGGGATCTGGAGCCCTTCGGCGTAGATGTCCGACGTGACGCCGCCCAGCGCGCCGCCGACGTCGGGCCAGTGCGCCATGCAGCAGGCCCAGGCCGTGAGCCGGCCGTCGAAGAAGATGGGTTGGCTGAAGGTGAAGTGGTTGAGGTGGCTGCCGGTGATGTAGGCGTCGTTGGTCACCAGGATGTCGCCGGGTTCGATGCCGTCGCTGCCGTACCTGTCCAGGTTGGCCTTGATGGTGTTTGCCATGCCGCGGATGAAGCTGGGCAGGCCGATGCCGATGGAGACGGTCTGCCCGTCGGCCGTGAACAGGCCCACGGTGAAGTCCAGCGCTTCGTAGATGATCATGTTGTAGGCCGTGCGCATGAGGTTGGTCTTCATTTCCTCGGTCACGGCCAGGACGCCGTTGCGGACGATCTCGGTCAGGACGGCGTCCGGGCGCGGGGTGTCCATGTCGGGCAGCGCGGAAGGGGCGGGCATGGTCAGCAGGCTCCAAGTTCGATGTGCAGGTTGCCGTAGGCATCCACGGCAAGGCGGTCGCCGGGAAACACGACCGTGGTGGAGGCGTGTTCCTCGATCAGGGCGGGGCCGTCGATGCCGGCCCCCGCGGGCAGGGCGTCGCGGTGGAACACGGGGGTCTGGACGTCGCGGGCCTCGGCCGAGAAATAGACGCGGCGATATCCCGCGCGGGCGGCTTCGATCGATCTGCCGGGGGACGGGGAGAGCTCCTCCATGGGGGGCTTGGGCATGACGCCGGTGGTGGCGGCGCGCAGCGTCACGATCTCGACGGGTTCGCCGGGCGCGCAGGTGCCGTACCGCTGCTGGTGGACGAGATCGAACTGGGCCTTGATGGCGGGCTTGTCGCCGGATCGCAGCGCGGCTTCGTCCAGATCGACCGTCACGGAATGCTCCTGCCCCACGTAACGCATGTCGGCGGAATAGGCGACGGTGGTCGATTGGGGGCGGACGGTACTGCTTTCCAGGGCCGCGCGGCCCTGGCCGGCGAGTTGGTCGAGCTGGTCCATGACGTCGTCCAGGCCGACGTCGGCCAGCTTCGCGAAGCTGGTGCGGACGTAGTCGTAGCGCAGATCGGAGTGCAGCATGCCGAAGGCGCAGAAATGGCCCGGCGCGCGGGGGATGATCACATGGCGCATGCCGATTTCGCGCGCCACCGCGGCGGCGTGCAGGGGACCGGCACCACCATAGGCGACCAGCGTGAACGAGGCGGCATCCAGGCCGCGCTCCGTCGATACGCCCTTGACGGCATAGGACATCTTCGTCGCCGCGATGCGCAGGATGCCTTCGGCCGCCTGGTGTACTTCCAGGCCCAGGGGCGAGGCGACACGGGCGTCGATCGCCCGGCGGGCCGCATCGATGTCCAGCGGCATCTGTCCGCCCAGGAAGCGGTCGGCGCCCAGGCGGCCCAGGACCAGGTTGGCGTCGGTGACGGTGGGAGCCTCGCCGCCGCGGCCATAGCAGGCCGGCCCGGGCGCCGCGCCGGCGCTGCGGGGGCCGACGCGCAGGGCGCCGCCGTGGTCGAGTTCGGCGATGCTGCCGCCGCCGGTGCCGACTTCGAAGACATCGACCAGCGGGATCTGCACGGGCAGTCCTTCGTTGTAGCCGCCGACCAGCGCAAGATTGCCGGTCAGGATGCGGCCGTCCAGGATGACGCCGGCCTTGGCCGTGGTGCCGCCCATGTCGAAGGCCACGGCATTGGCGATGCCCAGGCGGGCGCACAGCGCGTGGGTGCCGACGACGCCGGCGGCCGGACCCGACTCCAGCATGCGCACGCATTGCTGCCGGGCCTGGTCCGGCACATACAGGCCGCCGGTCGACTGGACCAGCAGGAACGAGCCGGCGAAGCCCTGGGCGTCCAGGTGACCTTCGATTTCACCGATGTAGCGGCTGACGGCGGGACCGACATAGGCATTGGCGACGGCGGTCGAGCAGCGTTCGAACTCGCGGTATTCCTGGGACAGTTCGTGCGACGCGGTCACGAAAGCCTGGGGCAGGCGGGACTGCACGATGGCCTTGACCCGGGCCTCGTGGGCCGGATTGGCATAGCAATGCAGCAGCAGGATGGCAACGGCCTCGACGCCATGGGCGACGAGGTCGTCGCAGATGCGATGCACCTGGGCTTCGTCGAGCGCGGCGTGGACGGTGCCGTCGGCGGTCATCCGCTCGGCGACCTCGAAGCGCAGCGCGCGCTCGACCAGCGGCACGTGCTTGGAGAAGAAGAGGTTGTAGGCATCGGGCCGGTTGATGCGGCCGATCTCGTAGATGTCGCGGAAACCTTCCGTGATCAACAGCGCCGTGCGCGCGCCCTTGCGCTCGAGCAGGGCGTTGATGGCGACCGTCGAGCCATGGAGGAATATCTCGGCATCCTCGAAGCGGGTGTCCGCCTGGACGACGCCGCTGGCGATGCCTTCGACCAGATGGTCGGGTGTGCTCAGGGATTTGCCCAGCGACAGATTGCCGGTCCCCGCGTCGAAATAAGCCACGTCGGTGAAGGTGCCCCCGATGTCCGCGGCCAGCCTGCTGCCTGTTCTCATGAAATCCAGCCCTCGTGATGAATCGTCGTCTTTTTTATAAGGTAACCTAGGTTACCTGTAATCGTCAAAGAGATGGATATAAGAAATTAATTCCATTAAAATCAAAAACTTAATGGAGAGTAACTATGGTTTTCATGAAAATTCGAATGGTTGCGAACCATGGATGAACCCCATCAGGCGCCGGCCCTGAACGACGCGGTGGACGCCGGCGAGTCGGCCAAGGTCGAGCAGATCGCCGCCGTGCAGCGCGCGTTCGAGGTCGTGGAGGCCTTGGCGGACGCCAGGGACGGGTTGTCATTCACGGACATCGTCGGCCTGCTGGCGGTGAACAAGGCCATCGCCTTCAAGCTGCTCAACACGCTGGTCGCCTGCCGCTATGTCTTCCGCGATCCGGCGTCCGGGCGGTATTGCCTGACGTTCAAGCTCAGCAACCTGGGCCTGCGGAAGATGTCCCGATCGCTGCTACTGGACCAGAGCAACTCCATCCTGCGCGAATTGGCGGATGCCACGGGGGAGCTGATCCGGCTGGCCGTGGCCGAAGGCGACAGCATCACCTGGGTCTCTTCCATCCTGGCGCAAAGCCGGCTGCTGCAGCTCAACCCCAGCTATGGCTTCGAAGTGCGGCTGCACCTGCATGCGGCCGGCAAGGCCTGGCTATCCACGATGAGCAGCGAGCGCGCGCTGGGGCTCGTGCTGCAACGGGGCCTGGAGCCCGCGACCGAGCATTCGCTCGCCACGGTCGAAGCGATCCTGGACGATCTGAAGCTGTCCGCCCAGCGGGGCTATTCGATTTCCTACGAGGAACATTCCCTGGGCGTGGGCGCGATCGGCGTGCCCGTGATGGTGCGCCGGTTCGGCGACCACAAGGAATGCGTGGGCGTGGTGACGCTGGCGGCGCCATGCGCCCGGATGAACCGCCAGGCGCTGGAGGACATCGCCCCGAGGGTCAAGGAAACGGTGGCCCGTCTTGCGGCGATCTGGCCGGTGGGGGATGGCCGCACTTACTCGTGATCTGACGAAAAATGCCCCCGCGCTTGCCGCTACGCGGCAGCGCTGCCCCCCGAGGGGGTGCTTTTTGCCTTGGGGCGGCCCGGCGGCAAAAAAAGGGGAAGCGAGCACGCTTCCCCTTGGTGGGCAGTCTGGCGTTGCCGCCTACCGCTTCAGCTTCGCGAAGGCCGCGGCCATCGCGCTTTCCCCCGGCGGCGGCGAGCTCGTGCCGCGATCACGCCCACGGCCGCCACCCGGGCGGCCCGCGCCGGCGCTGCCGCCGTCGCCGCGGCGCGCCGGGACCGCGTCATCGTTCAGACGCATGGTCAGCGCGATGCGCTGGCGCTGCAGATCGACTTCCTGCACCTTGACCTTCACCGTCTGGCCCACGCGCACCACGTCGCGCGGGTCCTTGACGAATTTCTCGGACAGCGCCGAGATGTGGACCAGGCCGTCCTGGTGGACGCCGATGTCGACGAAGGCGCCGAAATTGGCGACGTTGGTCACCACGCCTTCCAGGATCATGCCCTGGCGCAGGTCGTTCAGCGTTTCCACACCGTCCTGGAAGGTGGCGGTCTTGAACTCGGGGCGGGGATCGCGGCCGGGTTTTTCGAGTTCGCTGAAGATATCCTGGACGGTGGGCAGGCCGAAGCGCTCGTCGGTGAACTGCGCGGGCGAGACGCCCTTGAGCGCGGCGCGGTTGCCGATGACCTCGCGGATCTCGGTCTGGAGCTTGGCCAGGATGCGTTCGACCACCGGATAGGCTTCCGGGTGGACGGACGAGCAGTCGAGCGGGTTGTCGCCGTCGGCCACGCGCAGGAAGCCGGCGGCCTGTTCGAAGGCCTTGTCGCCGAAACGCGGCACGTCCATGAGCTTCGCGCGCGAGGGGAAGGCGCCGTTCTGGTCGCGCCAGGACACGATGTTCTTGGCCAGCGCGGCGTTCAGGCCGGAGACGCGGGTCAGCAGCGGCGCCGAGGCGGTGTTCACGTCCACGCCCACGGCGTTCACGCAATCCTCGACCACGCTGTCCAGCATGCGGGCCAGTTCGCGCTGGTTGACGTCGTGCTGGTACTGGCCGACGCCGATGGACTTGGGATCGATCTTGACCAGCTCGGCCAGCGGATCCTGTAGGCGGCGGGCGATGGAGACGGCGCCGCGCAGGCTGACGTCGAGATCGGGGAACTCGGTGGCGGCCAGCTCCGAGGCCGAATAGACGGACGCGCCGGCCTCGGACACGACGATGCGGGTCAGGTTCAGGTCGGGGTAGCGCTTCATCAGGTCGGCGGCCAGCTTCTCGGTCTCGCGCGAGGCGGTGCCGTTGCCGATGGCGATCAGCTCGATCTGGTGGCGGCGGGCGATGCGGGCCAGGGTCTCGATCGAGCCGTCCCAGTCGCGGCGGGGCTCGTGGGGGTAGACGGTCGAGGTGTCCAGCAGCTTGCCGGTGCGGTCGATGGCGGCCACCTTGACGCCGGTGCGGATGCCGGGGTCCAGGCCCAGCACGGATTTCGGGCCGGCGGGCGCCGCCAGCAGCAGGTCCTTCAGGTTCAGGGCGAAGACGCGGATGGCCTCGGCTTCCGCCTCTTCCCGCAGGCGCGCCAGGTTCTCGGTCTCGAACGAGGGCAGCAGCTTGACGCGCCAGGTCCAGCGGCAGACTTCGCCCAGCCATTTCTGGCGCGGGCTGACGTCCAGGGCGAATGCGCCGTCCAGGCCGACCAGCTTGGCGACGCGCGCCACGCAGGGGTGGGGAAGCTGTTCTTCCAGTTCGGGTTCCAGGCCCAGGCGCAGTTCGAGCACGCCTTGCTGGCGGCCGCGCAGCATGGCCAGCACGCGGTGCGAGGGCAGGGTGCGCAGCGGCTCGTTGAAGTCGAACCAGTCGCGGAAATTGGCGCCCTCGGCTTCCTTGCCCTCGGCCACCTTGGAGTAGACCAGGCCGGTGCTCCACAGGTAGCCGCGCAGGTTCTCCAGCACCTCGGCGTTCTCGGAGAAGCGCTCGGTCAGGATGTCGCGGGCGCCGTCCAGGGCGGCCTTGGCGTCGGCCACGCCGGCCTCGGCGTTGACGTAGGTGGCGGCGGCGGTTTGCGGATCGATGGCCGGATCGGCGAGAATGGCGTCGGCCAGGGGCTCCAGGCCCGCTTCCCGGGCGATCTGGGCGCGGGTCCGGCGCTTGGGCTTGTACGGGGCGTAAAGATCTTCCAGGCGCTGCTTGGTGTCGGCGGTGGTCAGCGCGTCCTTGAGTTCCGGGGTCAGCTTGCCCTGCTGGTCGATCGAGGAAAGGATGGCCGCGCGGCGGGTTTCCATGTCGCGCAGGTATTCCAGCCGCACTTCCAGGTTGCGCAGGACGGTGTCGTCCAGGCCGCCGGTCACTTCCTTCCGATAGCGGGCGATGAACGGTACGGTCGCGCCGTCATCCAGGAGTTCCACCGCGGCGGAGATCTGCACCGGGCGCGCGCCGAGTTCTTCGGCAAGCTGGGCGATAATGCGGGATTGGGCCTGGGTGTCGAGTGCCTCGCCCCGGTCGGTGACCATAGCCATCGAGTCCGTCCTACCTTGGAAAATGAAGCCGCGGATTTTGCCACAGTCTGAGAATATGTCCTTAATTGCTTTCCGCCCGGGCGTTACGCAATGTGTCGATGGCCGGCCGGCCACGAGCCGCTGGGCCGCCCGCCTGGCGGGCTGGCTGCTGCCCGCCGCCGTGGCCCTTGCCGCCGCGCAGGCGCTGGCGGCCGGGGGGGACGGGCAGTCCGTTCCCGCCCAGGCCTACGCCTCGAAAGAGGCGGCCCAGGCGGCCGCCGATGCTGCCAAGGCCGAGTCCGACCGCATCAAGCGGCAGTACGACATCGACGCCGCCGAGTGCATGCACAAGTTCTTCGCCAACCGCTGCGCTGAAAAAGCCCGGCTCGAGCGCAATGCCGGCGTAACGCGCACGGATTCGGACCGCCGCGCGGCCGAGTTGTACATCCGGCGCGAAGAGGCCCGCGAGCGGCACGAGAAGCGCGACCGCAACAACGCCGAGCGCGACGCCAAGGCGGCCGACCGGGCCGCCCGCAAGGCGGAGGAAGCGGCCAGCCGTCCGCCGCCCAAGGCGGAGCCCGCCCCGCCGCCGCGCCCGTCGGCCCCCGCCGCCGCGCCGGCGCCGCGTCCGCCCCGCGACGTGGACGATCCCGCCGTCCGCGCCCGCAACCGCGCCGAGTTCGAGCGCAAGCAGGCCGAGGCGCGCGAATACGCCGAGAAGCAGGCGCGCGATCGCCAGGAAGCCGAGGCCAAGCGCGCCCGGCGCCGGGCCGACCGCGAGGAAGAGGCCGAGCGCCTGAAGGCGCAGCAGCAGGAAGAGGGCGCATCGACGCCCGCCGGGAAGCCGTGATGGATGACAGGTTCCGGGCGCTGACCGCGCGCATCGTCGAGTTGCAGCTCGAGCACCGCGACCTCGACGCCGCCATCGAGCGGCTGGCCGTCGATACCGCGGTGGACGAACTGCGCCTCAAGCGCATGAAGAAACGCAAGCTCCAGCTCAAGGACCACATCGTGGCCTTGCAGATGCAATTGATTCCGGACATTCCCGCATGACGGCTTCGATCATGGACATCGGCGCCGACGTGGCCGCCGTGTTCGCTGCCGATGGCCCGCTGGCCGGCAAGCTCAAGGGCTATCGGCCCCGGATCCAGCAGATCGAACTGGCGCAGGCCATCGCGCAGGCCATCGGCGATCGCGGCACGCTCGTGGCCGAGGCCGGCACCGGCACCGGCAAGACCTTCGCCTATCTCGTGCCGGTGCTGATGCATGGCGGCAAAGTGCTGGTCTCGACCGGGACCAAGACGCTGCAGGACCAGTTGTTCGCCCGCGACCTGCCGGCCGTGCGGGATGCGCTGGGGCTGCCCGTCGTCATCGCGCTGCTCAAGGGACGCTCCAACTACCTGTGCCACTACCACCTCGAACGCACCGTGGGCGACGGCCGGCTGGCCTCGCGCGCGGAGGTCGCGCAACTGCGCAAGATCGAGCTGTTCGCCAAGCACACCCGCAGCGGCGACAAGGCCGAGCTGGCCGAGGTGCCCGAGAACGCGGACATCTGGCACAAGGTTACGTCCACCCGCGACAACTGCCTGGGGTCGGACTGTCCGGCCTTCCGCGAATGCTTCGTGATGCAGGCCCGCAAGCGCGCGGTCGAGGCCGACGTGGTGGTGGTGAACCATGCGCTGTTCCTGGCGGACCTCGCGCTCAAGGACGAAGGCATCACCGATCTGCTGCCGGCGGCCGACACCGTAGTGTTCGACGAGGCCCACCAGTTGCCGGCCGCCGCCACGCGCTTCCTGGGCGAGTCGGTGTCGTCGCACCAGTTGCTGGACTTCGCGCGCGATGCCACCGTCGCGGGGCTGTCCCATGCCCGCGAGAGCGCGGACTGGCCGGTGCTGGGGCAGGCCGTCGAGCAGGCCACGCGCGAGCTTCGGCTGTCCTGCGCGGCGGTCGAGAAAATGCCGGGCCAGCGCAGCACCTTCGACACGCTGCCCAATCCGCAGGATTTCGGCAAGGCGGTGCAGCAGGTGATCGATACGGTCCACACCCTGGGCCGCATCCTGATGGCCGTGGGCGAGCGCCATCCCGACCTGGACATGGTGGCCAAGCGCGGCCCCGACCTGATCGCGCGGCTGGCGCGCTGGACCGAGGCCCATGGCGTGCCGCCGGCGCATGGAGAGCAGACCGGCAAGCCGGCCGAGTCGGCCTGGCCCGAGCCGGCTGCCGAATCCTCCACTGAACCGTCCACCGAGTCGCCTCCGCCACGGGCCGACGACGGCTGGGTGCGCTGGGTGGAAACCGGCGCCAGCCACATCCGCCTGCACACCGCGCCCCTGTCCGTCGCGCAGGCGTTTTCGCAGTACCGGCCGGCGGGACAGGCCTGGATACTGACCTCGGCCACCTTGGCGGTGCGCGAGGATTTCTCGCATTTCACGCGCCAGCTCGGCCTGTACGAGGCCACGACCGGCCGCTGGGAATCGCCGTTCGACTACGGCACCAACGGCCGCCTGTTCGTGCCGCACGGCATCCCCGCGCCTCAGGATCCGCGTTTCACCGAAGGCTTCGTCGAAGCGCTGCTGCCCGTGCTGGCGGCCAGCCGGGGATCGGCACTCGTGCTATGTACGACCCTGCGTGCGGTGGACCGGGTGGCCGAACTGTTGCAGGAAGCCTTCCGCGAGCGCGGATGGGAATGGCCCCTGTTCAGGCAGGGCGACCGTTCCCGGCGGGAGCTGCTGGAGCGCTTCCGGACCAGCGCCCACGCGGTGCTGGTGGGCAGCGCCAGTTTCTGGGAAGGCATAGACGTGCCGGGCGACGCGCTGACCCTGGTGGCCATCGACAAGCTGCCGTTCGCGCCGCCGGACGATCCGGTGCTGGACGCGCGCATCCGCGCCAGCCGCGAGCGGGGTGGCAATCCCTTCTTCGAATACCAGTTGCCCGAGGCGGCTATCGCGCTCAAGCAGGGGGCGGGGCGGCTGATCCGCACCGAAACCGACTGGGGCGTGCTGATGGTGGGCGACCGCCGGCTGGTCGAGAAGCCCTACGGCAAGCTGCTGTGGCGCGGCCTGCCGCCGTTCACGCGTACGCGAAACGTGGTGGACGTCGAGGCCTTCTACGCCGAGCGGGCCGAGGCGGTGTCGCCTGCGGCCTGAGGCCGCTAGCGGACGACCACCGACACGCTGGTCCGGGGCGGGACGGTAATGGTTTCCTCGTACATGTCGCGGATCGCGGGTCGAACGAAAGGAAAGAAGCCGCGCGGCTGCAGGTACATCGGCACGCCCGCGGGCAGCCCGTAGTCCGCGTACAGCGCGCCGTCCATCGGCACGAGCTCGTAGCCGGAATCGCTTCTCGCTCCCAGCCCGAAGTTCGGCGGCGAGGCCGCCGGCAGCAGTGCGATGGTCGTGCCGATGCGGCGCAACGTCGTCTGGATCCCGGGGCCGCCCACGTCACGGATGGCCTTGTCCAGGATGCGCCAGGAGTCCGGCGCGCCGGTCTCGTCCAGCAGCCGTCGATAAAGGGCCATGCCGTAGTGGCGCAGCAGGTAGGCGCCCAGGGTCGAGTTGATGTTGTAGCTGTCGCAGCGGTCCATGGCCAGGATGGGGATGGACAGGATGTCGCAGTTGAAGCCCTGGTCGCGCAGCCAGTAGCGGACGAAGAAATCCCGGCTCTCGTGGTGGCGGTTCAGTCCGGGCAGGTAAAGGGCGTCCTCGGCCATCAGGGCCATCAGTTCGACGAACCAGGATTGATGGAAATACTCCTGGCCGAGGTCCTTGACGATGACCTGTCGGTAGCGTGTGGCAAGGTGGGTCAGCTCATGGGCGAAGGTAGCCAGTTCGTCCAGGACGGGGTTGTAGAAATTGTCGTCGGAGATGAAAAGGACCAGCGCCTCGTTGCTGAGATTGTCCTCCGGAGGGCCGGAAGGGTCGTTCAGCCCGACGTCGTTCCACTGCACCATCCCGGCCACCATCATGTCGCGGATGAAGGCCACGTGCAGGTCCTGATCAGGGGCAAGGGCCGGCAACCCGACGTCGGGGTACGGTCCCCATGGCGGTCCGGACAGCGCGACAGTGCGGTCGTAGACCGCGGTTTCCCCCTGGACGAGATCGCGGATGAAGCCGTCCAGCATTGCGTCGGTCACGCTGCCCGCCGCCTGGGTCTGCTCATCGACCCAGACGTGGATGCTGCGCCCGTCGCGAGCCACGTCCTGGCGGACCAGGGTCGACCGGCGGATCGCATCCTCGTCCGTGCCCATCCCGTATCCGGACACCCGCCAGGTGCGAACGTCTCCGAGCCGGGGCGCGGGGGCGGCCGGGCGCGGCGCCATGATCCTGCTGGCGGGCGAGGGCTTGCTGTGCTTCAGGCCTTGCCTCGGATCGGCCTGTATCGGCGGCAGATCGGGCCGTCGCGGACGGCGCGGGCCTTCGGCATTGGCCGCATCCGTGCCGGCTGGAGCCGCCAATCTCGCGGCAGGCGTCGCGAGCGGATAGGGCGAACGCAGGTATAGCTCCAGCGCGGGCAGGCGCTGGGGCGTGTCGCCGTGGTTGGTGTAGATCAGTTGAACGTCCTTGCCCGCCAGGCCCGCCAGTCGAATGGGCAGCGCGACCCGCTCGTCGCCGGTGTTGGTGTATTGCCAGATGCCGACGCCCGAGCCCGCGTAGCGGTGGGCATCGATGGCGCCACAGCGGGGGCCGCTGCAATCGACCTCGAGTTGCGCGCCGGCGGGAGGCGGCTCCGGCGGGGCGGCGGGCTCGCTGTCGCCGCCGCATCCCGACAGAAGGATCAGGCCGGCGGCCGACAGCAAGGCAAGCACACGCATGGTGGGGCTCATGGCGGCTCCTAACGCACGACGACCGACAGGCTGGTATGCGGTGGCACGACGATGTTCTCCCGGTAGGTGTCCCGCACGGCCGGTCGGGCGAAGGGGAAGAAGGCGCGCGGCATCAGGGTCATGATCGTGTCGGTCGGCAGCGCGAGTTCGCCGGCGTAGGTGCCGCCATCGATGGCGGCCAGCGTGTAGGCGCCGTCCGTTCGTTCCGGCAGGCCATAGCCCTTGGGCGAAGCGGCCGCGGGCAGCAGGGCGATGTTGGTGGCGAAGCGGCGCAGGGCGGCGTCCGCGCCTTCTCCGCCCGCCTGCTTGATGGCGTCGTCCAGGATGGCCCAGGAATCGGAGGAACTGGTGTTGCGCAGCAGTTGCCGGTAGAAGCCGACGCCGTACTGCCGCAGCAGGTAGGCGCCGAAGGTCGCCTGTGCGCCGGCGGTGTAGCAGCTTTCGCCGTTCGCGTTCCGTGCGGTCCTGAGGCTGCAATTGAAATTGCCCGTGGCGCCCGTCGACAGCCAGTACCAGCGATAGATGTCCCCCACGGGGTGATAGGCATCGAGGCCGGGCAGATACAGGATGTCCTGCATCATGAGGGCGGTCATGAAGTCGAGCCAGGCCTCGAAGGACTGATCGGTCTCGGGCAGCGCCGAGCGATGATAGATGTTGGCCATCTGGGTCAGCAGCAGCGCCATGGTCGCGGCGGGCTCGCCGGCCTCGTAGTAGTCCTCCGGCTGGTAGAAACGCTCCGTGGTCATGTAGACCGCAAGCGCCTCGTTGCTGGTGCGGACGTATTCGTCGAAGTCGGGATTTCCCGTCTGCTGGCGGATGCGCAGGTCCCGGCCACCGGGATAGGACACGTAGGCCAATTCCTTGCCCAGTACGATGTTCAGGTCCTGCGTCGGCGGGATCGCCCCGGCCGTCTCGTGCTGTCCCCAGGGTTCGCCGGCGAGGTCCGTGGCCCGCGTGTAGACGGAGTCCGGGCCGGTGGCCATGCGCTGAAGCAGGTTGTCCAGCATCGCGTCGTTGACCAGTACGTCGCCGTATTGATCATCCTCCAGCCAGATGTTGACCCGGCGCGGGCCATCCGGTCCCTGGGCCTGTCCTTGGCGAAGCAGGGTGAACTCGCGTTCGACCCGGCCCTCGGTCCACGTATCGACCCACCATGTGTGCGTGGCGCCCACGGCGGCAGGGGCGGCGGCCCGTTGGGTGGCGGTCCGCTTGGCGGTGGCCGGTTTCGCGACGGACGGCGGGGCGACGGAAAAAGCGGGGGCGCGCCGCGCGGCCGCGGGCCCCTCCACCGGATAGGGCGAGCGCTCGAACAACTCGATGCCGGGCATCTTTTGCGGTTCGTCGCCGTGGTTCGTCATGATCAACTGCACGTCCTTGCCGGCCAGGCCCGAGATGTCGATCTCCACCTCGCGCCGTTCGTCGGTCGTGTTCGTGTACTGCCAGATGCCGACGCCCGAGCCCAGGTAGCGATGCGCATCGACCGCGCCGCAATGGGGGCCGCCGCAATCCACGGCTAGTTGCGCCACGGCGGGAGGCGGCGGCTCGGGGGTGTCGGGCGTCACGGCGCCGTCGCCGCCGCAGGCCGACAGCACGAGTGCCGGACCGAGCAGGGCCAACTGGCGCTGGAAGCGGTGTATGCGGAACGAGAAGAAGGACATGGCTTTTCCTTGGGGCGATGGGCGTGCGCCCGGCCTAGCGGACGACGACCGACAGGCTGGTATGGGGAGGCACGACCACGGTTTCCTGGTAGGTGCCTTGTATGCCCGGGCGAGCGAAAGGGAAGATGCCGTAGGGGGCGAGCCGCATGGGCGTGGCCGTGGGGAGTTCGCTGGCGGCATAGCGTGCGCCGTCCATGGGGACCAGCGCGTAGCCGTTCTCCTTGCGCGCCGGCATGCCGAAACCCGTCGGTACATTCGTGGCCGGCAGCAGGGCCGCAATCGTCGAGAACCGCTGCCAGGCCTGGGCGAACCCGGCGCCGCCCGCCTGCCGGATGGCATCATCCAGGACCTCGAACGAGTCCTGCGAACTCGTGTTCTGCAGCAGTCCGTGGAAGAATGCCACGCCGAACTGGCGCAGCAGGAAGGCGCCGAAGCTGCCCACCCGGTCGTAGCCGTAGCAGGCCTGGGTAAAGTCCGAGGCCGAGACCGAGCGCAGGTCGCAGTTCAGCGAACCCCATTTGACCAACCGGAGCCAGCTCGCGAGCCTGTCGTCCCGTATCGAGTGCTTGGAATCGAGGTCTTCCAGGAACTGCACGTCCTGCATCATGGTGGCGACCATTTCCTCCAGCCACGTGTCGTTGGCGTAGGAGATCGTGCGGCTGAAGTCGCGTCCATAGGCGGTGGCCGCGTGGGTCAGTTCATGCATCAGCATCGAAGGCCCGTAGCCGACAGGACCGAGCGGGTCGTACACCGAGGCGGCATGGAGGACGGCGGCGATGGCCTCGTTGCTGAAGCGCAGCCATTCGTCGATCTCCGGGATGCCGGTGGGCATGTCCCGCCTCAGCACGTTGAGCAGGTCGACGTAGCCGCCGCTGGCCAATCCATCGGCAATGACGATGTGAAGGTCCTGGTCGGGCGGGATGACGTTTTCGTATGGGCTGGGCCCCCAGAGCGGCCCGGCAAGCGCCACCAGGCGGGCATAGGATGAATCGTCCCCTGCCAGGACGCGTTGGGCCAGTTGGTCCAGCATGCCATCGGTGATGAGGTCCGGACCCTCCGTGGGGTCGGCGACCCAGAAGTTCACCCGGCGAGGATCGATACCCGAGGCCATGACCTGCTTGCGCAACGTGGCGGGGCGCGACCGGATGGAGTCCGGTTCGTCGACGGATGAGTCTATCCACCAGTTCCGCCGATCGCCCACCTGGGGCGGGACGCGGACATCGGGCGCGGCCCGCAACTGCGGCGAGATTTGCCGCTGGGCCCGAAATTTGCGCCACATGGCCTCCGGAATGCGGCCACGGCGGGTCGTGGGGAATGTGGAAGGCTGACCTGCGCGCAGGGAAAGGCCGTTCAGGGTGGACGCCAGCGCTGCGCCCGGATAGGGCGAGCGGACAAAGAGCTCCAGCGCAGGCAGTTTTTGCGGTGCCTCGGAATGGCTGGCGTAGATCAACTGGACATCCTTGCCCGGGATGCCGGTTATCCGTATGGGCAGCGCCACCCGTTCGTCGGTGTCGTTCGTGTATCGCCACAGGCCGATGCCTTGGCCGTCATAGCGGTCGGGGGAGATCGCGCCGCAATGGGGGCCTGCGCAATCCACAGCCAGGCTGGGCGCGGCAGGCGGGGCGGGCGGGTTGGACACGGAGTCGTCGCCGTCGCCGCCGCAGGCAGCCACGAGCAGCCACATGCCATGGATGACCAGGCGTCCAACCGGGGAGCATGCGCGTGGGGCGTTGGCGGTCATGGCGGTCCTCGTCTATCGAATGACGATGCTCAGGCTGGAGCGTGGGGGAACCAGCAGGGTCTCGCTGTACGTGCCCTGGACACGGGGCCGTACGAAGGGAAAGAAGCCGTAGGGTTCCAGGTGAAGCGGGACGCTGAACGGCAGCGCGGTGGTGTCGGCATACGGTGCGCCGTCCAGCGGAATGAGCGAAATCTCTCCTTCATGCCTCTCGGGATAGCCGAAGCCAGAAGGCGAGGCCGCCGCGGGAAACAGGGCCGCGCTGCTGCCGAAGCGGCGCAGCATGGCCTTGAAACCGTCGCCCCCCACCTGCCGGAGGGAGTGGTCGAGGATCTCGAAGGCGTCGGTCGAGCTGTAATCGTTCAACAGCGAGACGAACAGATCGACGCCGTACTGGCGCATCAGGTAGGCCGCCAGCGAATTGACCGTGTTGTAGCCATAGCAGGCCCGGTCCGGTGACGGGATCGGATACATGTCGCGCAGATCGCAGTTGAAACCACCGCGCTGGCCCCAGATCATCCAGCTTCGGAAGCGCGCCTCGGTGTCGGAGGGCGCGGGGTCGCCTGGATGGTAGACCAGATCCTTCATCGCTTCGGCGACCGTTTCGTTCAGCCAGGGGTCGAAGGTGTACTCGTCGCCGCCGAGAATGCCTCGATAGAACCAGAACACGATGTGCGTGAGTTCGTGCGAGAAGTTCTGGATGAAGTCGGTGTAGACGTCATCGGGGGCGTAGATGGTCCGGGCGTGCATGTACACCGCCAGGGCTTCGTTGGACTGTTGGATGTGGGGAAGGTCCGGATAGTAGCGACGCACGTAGGAGTCCGTATAGCTGACGTAGCCCTGGACCTCCATCCGTTCGACGATCACCACGTTCAGGTCTTCGCCGGCGCCGATGATGTCTTCGTAGGGATTCTCGTTCCAGATCGGCCCCGCGATCCTGGTCACCCGGTCGTAGGTGGATCGGATCTGTTGCTGCAGTTGGTCCAGGGCTTCGTCGGTCAGTACGCCGGAGTTCGTGACCGCGTCCTCGACCCAGATGTTCAGGGTCCTGGGATCAGCGCCATCGACGCGGAAAGTGCGGCGCAGCGTGGTCGGGCGTAGCGCCACGGCGTCGTCCCGGTACGAAAAGTCATTCACCCACCATTCCTTCGTATCTCCCACCCGATGGGCCGCCGCGGCGGCCATACGGGCCAGGGCCGGGCCGGAGGCGGTTTTCATGCGGGGGCGGGGCAAAGCGCGCATGTCGGGGGGCGCGTGCGGCAGCCGGCTTTCCGCCGGATCCGGAGCGGGGCCCGCTGCGCGAAGCAGAGCGGCCGATGCGGCCGCGTCGGCGTAGGGCGAGCGCAGGAACAATTCCAGCGGCGGCAGCTTCTGCCGCGCATCCGACTGGTTCACGTAGGAAAGGTGGACATCCTTGCCCGGTATGCCGTCGATGCGGACAGGCACTTCCACGCGGTCGTCGGTGTCGTTGGTGTACTGCCAGACGCCTACGCCGGAACCGGCATAGCGATGGACGTCGACGGCACCGCAGCGCGGTCCGCTGCAGTCGACGGCCAGCCGCGGGCCGGTCTCGGGAGGCGGCGGCGCGGGCGCGGCGCCGTCTTCCCCTCCGCCGCAGGCGGCCAGGACCAGGATGGACAGCAGCGACAGCACGCGCAGCGGCCAGGCGTGGAGTCGTGGGAGCATGGGCGATACCTGTCGGATGGGAACTTGGACGCAAGCGTATCGGGATGTCTCGCCGCGCGCATTGGTCGAAGGTCCAATGCCTGGGTCTTCCGTCCGTGATAGCGTTGTGCCAATTCCCGGAATCCCGAGCCCGATGTCCGCTTCCCGTCTTCCCCTTGTCGAGCAGATCCAGGCCGAACAGGCGGCGATACTTCGCCGCAACCTGCCGTTCTCGCTGTGCGGCGCGCTATTGACGGTGGGCCTGGTGTGGGCGGCGCTGCGCGATGCGGTGCCCGCGGGGCAGTTGCTGGCCTGGTTCCTGGCGCAGGGGGCCTGGACGCTGGTCCGCGCCTGGGGCGTGTCGCGGTACAGGACGGCGGCCGGCAGCGTGGGGGGCCTGGCGCGTTGGCGCCGGGCCGCCATCGCCACGACCGGGGGGGCCGGGCTGCTGTGGGGGATTCCGTTCGCCTACTGGATGCTGCACGTGGACCTGCCGCACCAGATGTTCCTCATCGTCGCGCTGCTGACCCTGGGCACGGGGGCGATCTATGCCTATTGCATCGACCTGCCGCTGCTGTATGCCTTTGAACTGCCGTATTTCTCGCTGCCTTTCGTCGCCATCCTGACCATCCCGGGCACCATGCATACCGTGCTGGCCCTGGCGGCGGCGCTGTACCTGGCCGTCACCCTGGTGTTCGCGCAGCGTATGTCGCGCACGCAGATCGATTCGCTGCGCCTGCGCTTCGAGAATCTTTCCCTGGTCGAGAGCCTGCAGCGCGAGAAGGAAGCGGCCGAACGCAGCGACCTGGCCAAGTCGCGCTTCCTGGCCGCGGCCAGCCACGACCTGCGCCAGCCGGTCCATGCGCTGAGCCTGTTCATCGGCGTGCTGAAGGAACAGCCGTTGCCCGACGAGAGCCGGCGCCTGGTCGACAGCGTGGGGCGGGCCGCCTCGGCGCTGGGGACGCTGTTCGAGGCACTGCTGAACATCTCCCGCCTGGATGCCGGGGTGGTGCGCGTCAACCGGCGGACTTTCGCGCTGGCCGCGCTGTTCGACCAGTTGCTGCTGGAGTTCACGCCGCAGGCTGATGCCAAGTCGCTGGTTTTGCGTGTGCGGCCCACACGAGCGGTGGTCTATACCGATCCGGCGCTGCTGGACCGGATCCTGCGTAACCTGGTCGACAACGCCATCCGCAATACCCCGCGCGGCGGAGTGCTGCTGGCATGCCGGCCCCGGCGGGGGGCCTGGCGCATCGAGGTCTGGGACACCGGGGCGGGCATCCCCGCATCCGAACAGGACAAGGTGTTCTGGGAATTCCATCAGGTGAACAATCCCGAACGCGACCGGGGCAAGGGACTGGGCCTGGGGCTGGCCATCGTGCGGCGCACGGCCAAGCTGCTCGGGCATACCGTCGGGCTGCGCTCGCGCCCGGGGCGGGGCAGCGTCTTTGCCATTACCGTGCCCCGGATGGCGGAGCAGCACGTCGGCCAGCCGGCCGCGGTGCCGGCGAACCGTGCGGCCGGCGCGCTGCGGGACCGGCTGGTGTTCGTGATCGACGATGACACCGAGAACCGCCAGGGATTGCAGTTGCTGCTGGAGGCCTGGGGCTGCCGGGTCGTGGCCGGCGCCAGCGGCAGCGAGATCCTGCAGGCCGCGTCCCAGCGCAACGAGCGGCCGGACCTGATCATCAGCGACTACCGGCTGCGCAACCACGAGACGGGAATCGAGGTGATCGACGCCCTGCACGAGGAATACAACGACGAGAACATCCCCGCGATGCTGGTCAGCGGCGATACCGATCCCCAGCGCCTGGCGGAGGCGGCCGCGCGCACCTGGCCGCTGATGCACAAGCCGGTCGAACCCGCCGAGCTTCGGGAGGCCGTGGTACGGCTGCTGGGCTAGCGTCAACTGGCCCTGGGGCCTTACCTGGGTTTGCCGAACAGGCCGGCGCGGCGCGCGGCCAGCACCGCCTGGGTGCGGTTGACCACGCCCAGGGCGGCGAAGATGGCCGAGATATGGGCCTTGACGGTTTTCTCGGTGGTGGCCAGGCGCTCGGCGATCTCGCCGTTGCGCAGGCCCTCGCACAGCAGGCACAGCACCTCGGTCTGGCGCGGCGTCAATCGGCCCGGCGGCTGCTCGGACAGGACGGCCAGCGAGGCGGGCAGGGGGCTTTCCAGGGGCCGTACGACCTTTCCGGCCAGTACCCGCCGCATGGCGTCCAGCAACTGCCCGACGTCGGCCGATTTGTGCAGGAAGCCGTGGGCGCCCGCGGCCAGGGCCGCCTCGGCGTCCTCATGGTCCTCGGAGGCGGACAGCACCATGACCCGCAGGCCGGCGCCGGCGCGCCGCAACTGGCGCACCAGCGCCGCGCCGCCTATGTCGGGAAGGTAGTAATCCATCAGTGCGATGTCGGCCGTGGCGTCCTTGAGCAGGGCCAGGGCCTCGGCGCCGCCGGCGGCGGTGCGCAGATGCAGCGAGGGGCCGGCCGCCTGCCGCAGGGCAAGCGCCAGCCCCTCCCGGAACATGGCGTGATCGTCGATCAGCAGGGCGCTGGTCACGGGCGTGGCGCCCTTACCAGATCTTCCACCACGGGCCGCTTTCCTTCTGGAAGCCGCTCTTGACGAAGGTGCTGTCGGGATAGTTCGCGCTCAGCACGCGCGAGGCATCGTCGCGCAGGTCGGTCATGCCCATCTTGTCGTAGGCCAGCACCATGATGTAGAGCGCTTCCTCGACCGCGGGGGCGCCCTGGAAGTCGCGCACGGCGGTCTGCGCGCGGTTGACCGCGGCCACGTAGGCGCCGCGATCCAGGTACAGGCGGGCGACGTGGACCTCGTTCATCGCGATGGAGTTGACGAGGTAGTTCAGCCGCAGGCGAGCGTCGGGCGCGTACTTGCTGTCGGGGAAGCGGGCGACCAGGCTCTTGAACGCGTCGAACGATTCGCGCGCGCCCTTGGGGTCGCGCTCGCTGGGGTCCTGCCGCGTCAGGCCGGCCAGGAAGGCGCTGTCCTGGTAGAAGTTGATCAACCCCTTCAGGTAGAGCATGTAGTCCAGGCTGGGGTGGTTGGGGTGCAGGCGCTCGAAGCGGTCGATCGCGGCCAGGGCCTGGGCGTTGGAGCCGTCCTTCCAGTAGACGTAGGCGATGTCGATCTGCGCCTGCTGGGCAAAGACGCCGAACGGATAGCGCGATTCGAGTTTTTCCAGCAACTTGGCCGCCTGAGTCCAGTTGCCGGTGTCCATCTCGTCCTTGGCCTCCTTGTACAATCTTTCGGCAGTCCAGCCCACCGTGGGGTCGGGTTCCTTGCCGGTATTGGCGCAGCCCGCCAGGACGAAAAAGGCCAGCAGGCAGGCCAGGGCCAGGCCCAGCCGCGTGACGAGGCTCTGCCGCCGGACCGGGGCCACATGCCCGCAGGCCGCTTGCATTGCCAGGGAATTCAACTGCATGGTGGTGTCCCTCACCAATAGACTATTCATGATTATATTCGGGCTTCGCGGCCACGCCCTCCAGAAACATGTCATCTTCGCTGCCGTCCCAAGATATTGAAACCCAGGAGGCCGAACCGCGCCTGCTGGACCTGCCTCCCGGCACCCGTGCCGGCCGCCTGGACAAGGTCCTGGCGCAACTGCTGCCCGAGCATTCCCGCAGCCGCCTGCAGGGCTGGATCGAGCGCGGCGGCGTGCTGGTCAACGGCAAGGAGGCGTCCGTGCGGCAGGTCGTCGGGCCGGGCGACCAGCTCACGGTCTGGGAGGAAGCGGCGCCCGAGTCGCTGGCCTTCACGCCGGAAGCCATCGATTTTCCGGTGGTGGCCGACAGCGCCGACTGGATCGTGGTCGACAAGCCTGTGGGCCTGGTCGTGCACCCGGGGGCGGGCAACTGGCACGGGACGCTGCTCAACGGCCTCCTGCACCGCTACCCCGAGCTGGCCCAGGTGCCGCGTGCCGGCATCGTACACCGGCTGGACAAGGATACCTCGGGGCTGATGGTGGTGGCGCGCACCATCACGGCGCAGACCTCGCTGGTGCGGCAGTTGCAGGCCCGCACCGTGGGACGGCGCTATCTGGCGCTGGTGTCGGGCCACGTGCGGCGCGGCGGCACCATCGACCGGCCCATCGGCCGGGATCCGCGCGTGCCGGTGCGCATGAGCGTGGAGCGGCCCATCGCCGCCAAGCCGGCCATCACCCATTTCGAGCCCCTGCGCCAGGGCCGGGCGCCCGGCGGCATGCCGGTGACCGAGGTCGAGTGCCGCCTGGAAACCGGCCGCACCCACCAGATACGGGTGCACATGGCCAGCATCGGCCATCCGTTGCTGGCCGATACGCTGTACGGCGGCAAGGCGGTGGAGCCCGCCGCGCGGCAGATGCTGCACGCGGCCCGGCTGCAATTCGACGATCCGGTCCGGGGCGGCCCCCGCGTGTTCCGCGCGCCGGTGCCGGACGACATGCAGGCCGTCGTGCGTGTGATCGCCTGGGACGGTGACGAACAGGACGTGGACGACTACCTGGACGAGGAGGACGAGGAATGAATGCCGCCCAGCCGCCGTTGATGCAGGAAGGCCCGGACTGGCCCGGGCTGCGCATCGTCGCCACGACCCGTGCCGGCGGTTTCAGCACGGGGCCGTACGCCTCGTTCAACCTGGGCGCCCATGTGGGCGATGCGCCCGAGGCCGTGGTCGCGAACCGCGCGCGCCTGCGCGCGCTGCTGCCGTCGGATCCGCTGTGGCTGGAGCAGGTGCATGGCACGCGGGTGGCCGATGCCGACCGCGAAACGGCTCCCGCGCCGGCCGACGCCGCCGTCACGCGCGCGCCGGGCAGGGTGCTGGCCATCATGACGGCCGACTGCCTGCCGGTCGTGATCGCGGCTCCCGGCGTCGGTGTCCTGGCCGTGGCCCATGCCGGCTGGCGCGGGCTGGCGGCCGGCGTGCTCGAGAACGCGGTCGCGGCGATGGCTGTGGCGCCGGGCACGGACTTGCGGGCCTGGATCGGACCGGCCATCGGCCCGGCGGCGTTCGAGGTGGGCGACGAGGTCCGGGCCGCCTTCGCGCGCACGGCCGAACCGCCGGCGGACGCTTTCGCTCCGACGGGCGGCCGCGATGCGGCGGGCGTGCCCAAGTGGCTGGCCAACCTGCCGGCGCTGGCCGAGCAGCGGCTGCGCGCGGCGGGCGTGGCCGTGGTCGTGCGCAGCAATCTCTGCACGGTGGCCGGCAACGACCGCTTCTACTCCTACAGGAAGGAAGGCGTCACCGGACGCTTCGCGACGCTGGCCTGGCTCGCCCCCTGACCGCCAGGCGCGCGGGGCGACGCATGATCGCCATCCCCATCAGGGTTTCTCTTGATCAGGGTTTTCCGGGGTGTCGCGCGCCGCTTCGCGCGCGCGGCGCAGCCGCTTGCGCATGGGCGCGGTGAAGATGTACAGCAGGATCGAGACCGGCAGCAGTCCGTAGAACAGCAGGGTCGCGATACCCGCCAGAACCGTGGGCTGCGCCAGGGACATCAGCAGTGTCACGTAAAGCCAGCCGATGGCGACGAGGAAGGAAAAATGCATGGGTCGGCGAATGTGAAATGTGAATGAAACGTCGGTCCGATCGGCGCGCCGCGCCGGCATTGGCGCGGGTCTTGCGCGATTTGACAGCCGCAGGCGCGCTATGCACTATGGCATCTAGCGTAATCGAATCAACAAGGTGTTCTAGTGAGTCAGTCCAGGCAGGATTCTACGAACCCCTTGGCGTGGCTGGAAGCATGGCAGCAGATGTTGGATCAGAAGGTCGACATGCCTGGGTCGTCGGCGCCTTCGAGTCGCATCCTGTCGGGCGGGCACGCCATGGCCCCCGAGAAGCTGCTGGAGATCCAGCAGGAGTTCGCGCAAGAATGGGCCGAGCTGTGGCGGGCCGCCAGCGCCGGCGAGCTCGAGCCGCTGTCCGATCAGCGCTTCGCCGGTGAAGCCTGGGGCGCAAGCCCCGGCCATGCCTTCATGGCGCATGCCTATCTGCTGTCCGCGCGCACCATGCTCAAGATGGCCGACAGCATCGAGGCGCCCGAACACGTCCTGAACCGGCTGCGCTTCGCCACCATGCAATGGGTCGAGGCGATGTCGCCGTCGAACTTCCTCGCGTTCAATCCCGACGCGCAGCGCCGCCTGCTCGAATCCGGCGGCGAAAGCCTGCAGCAGGGCATCGCCAATCTGATGTCCGACCTGCAGAAGGGACGCATTTCCCACACCGACGAATCCTCGTTCGAGATCGGGCGCAACCTGGCCACCACCGAAGGTTCGGTGGTGTTCGAGAACCGGCTGTTCCAGCTCATCCAGTACAAGCCGCTCGGGCCCCGGACCTACGCGCGGCCGCTGCTGGTCGTGCCGCCCTGCATCAACAAGTTCTACATCCTGGACCTGCAGCCGCACAATTCCTTCGTGCGTTTCGCGCTCGAGCAAGGCATGCAGGTCTTCATGGTGTCGTGGCGCAACCCGCTGTCGGCCGACGCCGACGGCGTGCAGCATGCCGACTGGGACGCCTACCTGCAGGAGGGCGTGCTCGAGGCGATCGACGCGGTCTCGTCCATCTCGCGGCAGCCGCAGATCAATGCGCTGGGATTCTGCGTGGGCGGCACGCTGCTGTCGTCGGCGCTGGCGGTGGCGAAGGCGCGCGGCCAGGACCCGGTGGCCTCGCTCACGCTGCTGACGACGCTGCTGGATTTCGCCGACACCGGCGTGCTCGACGTGTTCATCGACGAAGCCCAGGTGTTGCTGCGCGAACAGCAGTTCGCCGCCGGCGGCGTGCTGGCGGCGCGCGAACTGGCCACCACCTTCGCCTTCCTGCGCCCCAACGACCTGGTCTGGAACTACGTCGTCAACAACTATCTGAAGGGCCAGGCGCCGTCGGCCTTCGACCTCCTGTACTGGAACGCCGACAGCACCAACCTGCCGGGGCCGTTCTACGCCTGGTACCTGCGCAACACCTATCTCGAGAACAACCTGCGGGTGCCCGGCAAGGTGCGCGCCTGCGGGGTGGGACTGGACCTGAGCACGCTCGACATGCCGGCCTACGTATACGGCTCGCGCGAGGACCACATCGTGCCCTGGACCTCGGCCTATGCGTCGACCGCGCTGCTGCGCGGGCAGATGCGCTTCGTGCTGGGGGCCTCGGGCCATATCGCCGGCGTCATCAATCCGGCCTCGCGCAACCGGCGCAGCTACTGGGTGCGTGAGGACGACAAGCTGCCGGCCGACGCCGCCGCCTGGATGGGCGGCGCGCGTGAAGTGGCGGGCAGTTGGTGGAACGACTGGGCAACCTGGATCAAGGAGCACGGAGGGCGCCAGGGGAAGGCGCCGGGCGCGCTGGGCAGCGCCGATCATCCCGTCATCGAACCCGCACCGGGCAAGTACGTGCGGGCCAGGGCGGCATGACAGGAGACATGCGTATTCTGCGGGTCAAGCGGCGGTGGGTTCCGCCGTTTCATAAGGAGGCATCATGAGCGGAAAGATAGCGTACGTGACGGGCGGCATGGGCGGCATAGGCACCGTCATCTGCCAGCGGCTGGCCAAGGCGGGGCTCACCGTCATCGCCGGCTGCGGGCCCAATCGCGATTCTCAGCAGTGGCTGAACGAACAATCGGCGCTCGGCTATACGTTCCACGCCTCCGTGGGCAACGTGGCGGACTGGGATTCCACCGTGGCCGCGTTCGCCAAGGTGCGCGAGGAGTTCGGGCCGGTCGACGTGCTGGTCAACAACGCGGGCATCACCCGCGACGGCGTCTTCCGCAAGATGACGCTGGAGGACTGGCGAGCCGTCATCGACACCAACCTCAACAGCCTCTTCAACGTCACCAAGCAGGTCATCGGCGACATGACCGAACGCAAGTGGGGGCGCATCATCAACATCAGTTCGGTCAACGGCCAGAAGGGGCAGTTCGGCCAGACCAACTATTCCACGGCCAAGGCCGGCATCCACGGCTTTACGATGGCGCTGGCGCAGGAAGTGGCCTCCAAGGGGGTGACGGTCAACACGGTTTCGCCCGGCTACATCGGTACCGACATGGTGCGCGCCATCCGTCCCGACGTGCTCCAGACCATCGTCGACACCATTCCGGTGAAGCGTCTGGGCACCCCGGACGAGATCGGATCCATCGTGACCTGGCTGGCTTCCGACGACGCGGGATTCTCCACCGGCGCGGATTTCTCGCTGAACGGCGGCCTGCACATGGGGTAAGCCCCCATCCGGCCCGAGGCGTTCCACGCCGGGTTGGACTAAACTTGATGGCTGGTGCGGTCGGCGGACCGCACCGGTTTCATACAAATCTAAGTTGGGGGCAAGCATGGCGCAGCAAGCTGGAGCCGGCAACGCATTGCGGTTGATAAAAAAATATCCCAATCGCCGGTTATACGATACGCAGACCAGCACCTACATCACCTTGGCCGACGTCAAGCAGCTCGTGCTGGACAACGAGACCTTCGAGGTCGTCGATGCCAAGTCCGGCGAGGACCTGACCCGCAGCATCCTGCTGCAGATCATCCTGGAAGAGGAAACCGCCGGCGCGCCCATGTTCACGTCGACCATGCTGGCCCAGATCATCCGTTTCTACGGCCATGCGATGCAGGGCATCATGGGGTCGTACCTGGAGAAGAACATCCAGGCCTTCATGGAGATCCAGAACAAGCTGGGCGAGCAGTCCAAGGGGCTGTACGGCGGCCAGTTCGGCCCCGAGGCCTGGACGCAGTTCATGAACGTCCAGACGCCGATGATCCAGAGCATGATGAGCAACTACATCGAGCAGAGCAAGAACCTGTTCGTGCAGATGCAGGACCAGATGCAGAACCAGACCCGGTCCATGTTCACCACTTTTCCCTTCACCTCCGCGTCCAAGGACGACGAGCGCAAGTAGAGCGGGGGCGGGCTTGCCGTAACCCGGTAAAATGCCCCCATTCCGCTAATTCCGGCCGCGAGTCGCGCTCGCGGTGCGCCCGATGTCCATTCATTCATCCGATTCCCCGACCAACACCGCCACTCCCCGCGTGGCCTTCGCCAGCCTGGGCTGTCCGAAGGCGGCCTCGGATTCCGAGCAGATCCTGACCCAGCTGCGCGCCGAAGGCTACGAAACCTCCAAGACCTACGAGGACGCGGACCTGGTCATCGTCAATACCTGTGGCTTCATCGACGATGCGGTCAAGGAAAGCCTGGACACCATAGGCGAGGCCTTGCAGGCCAACGGCAAGGTCATCGTGACCGGCTGCCTGGGCGCCAAGAAGGAGTCCGACGGCGAGGGCGTGGTGCAGAAGATGCATCCCAAGGTCCTGGCCGTGACTGGGCCGCACGCGACCCACGAGGTCATGCAGGCGGTGCACCAGTACCTGCCCAAGCCCCACGACCCCTTCAGCGACCTCGTGCCGCCGCAGGGCGTGCGCCTGACGCCCAAGCATTACGCCTACCTGAAGATATCCGAGGGTTGCAACCATCGCTGCAGCTTCTGCATCATCCCGTCCATGCGCGGCGACCTGGTGTCGCGGCCCATCCACGAGGTCATGCGCGAGGCCGAGAACCTGGTCAAGGCCGGCGTCAAGGAAATCCTGGTCATCTCGCAGGACACCAGCGCCTACGGCGTGGACGTGAAGTACCGCACGGGCTTCGTCGACGGCCGCGCCGTGCGCACCCGGATGACAGAACTGGTGCGCGAGCTGTCCAAGCTGGGCGCCTGGATCCGCCTGCACTACGTGTATCCCTATCCGCACGTGGACGAAGTCCTGCCGCTGATGAACGAGGTCCATGAGAACGGCGGCCGCGTGCTGCCGTACCTGGACGTGCCGTTCCAGCACGCCAGCCAGCGCATTCTGAAGCTGATGAAGCGTCCGGCCTCGTCCGAGCGCAACCTGGACCGCATCCGCGCCTGGCGCGCGATCTGTCCGGACCTGACGATACGCAGCACCTTCATCGCCGGCTTCCCCGGCGAGACCGAGGCCGAGTTCGAGGAAATGCTGGACTTCCTGCGCGAGGCCGAGCTCGACCGCGTGGGCTGTTTCGCCTATTCGCCGGTGGAAGGCGCGGCGGCCAACGAGCTGCCCGATCCCGTGCCCGACGAAGTCCGGCAGGAGCGCCAGGCCCGTTTCATGCAGGTCCAGGAGGCGGTGTCCCGCAAGCGCCTGGCGCGCCGCGTCGGCAAGGTCCTCAAGTGCGTGGTCGACGAGGTGGGCCCCGAAGGCGGCATCGCCCGCTCCATGGGTGATGCGCCCGACATCGACGGCAAGGTCTATGTGGCGCCGGTGGACAAGCCCTGGAAGCGCTACAAGGTGGGCGACATCATTTCCGTCCGCATCGCCCGCTCCGACGACCACGACCTCTGGGGAAGTGTAGGGTAGCCCCGGTTTATCGCTTTATCAGCAGCGGGGCGATTTCCGCCGCCAGGCGCTTGAGCGTGGGCGCGACGGTGGCGGCGACGTGGGCGTCGGTGAACAGGGCGTCCGAGGCGCCGCAGGTCAGCGCCAGCGTGCGGTGGCGGTCGGCGGGCTGGACCGGCACGCCGATGGCGGTGAAGTGCTCCTGCGGATAGCGCATGAGCACGGCACCGTGGCGTTCGTAGTCGTCCAGCGCCGCCCGCAGCCGGCCGGGGGCATGGCCGGCATCCCATCGCCCGTCCGCCTGCAAGCCGGCGACGATGCGTTCGCGCTCGGCCGGAGGCTGGGCCGCCAGGTACGCCAATCCCAACGATGAATCGGTCAGGCCCACGGTGGAGCCGATGTGCAGCATCACGCGTCGCACCTGGACCGGTTCGCAGCGTTGGATGACCACCATGCTGGCCTCGTGCCGCTCGGCCAGCAGCACCGTGGTGCCCAGCGCATCGGCGGCGGCCTTCATCAGCGGCACGGCATAGTCGTTGATCCCTGTCTGCGCGACCACGGCATAGCCCAGCAGCAGGGCGGCCGCGCCCACGCGCAGCTTGTCGTTGGCGGTGGGCACCAGATAGCCCAGCGCCGCCAGCGTCTTGCACAGCCGCCAGACGGTCGGCTGTGGCAGTCCGGTCAGCCGGGCGATTTCCGTGGTGCCCAATTCGCCGCGCGCGGGGGTGAAGCAGCGCAGGATTTCCAGGCCTCGGGCCAGCGCGGTGACGAACAGCGGATCGGTTTCTTTCATGGCTCAGGCGGGCCTTGACACCCTTCAAGGTGAAGCCCAAAATAAATTCATAAAACGAATTATCAATTCATATAGTGAATTATTCAAGTCCCATGCAGCAAGATTGCACGCCGGAGCTGGCCGAAATGCGTTCCGCCATCCGCCGCTTCGTCAACGAACGTCTGGAGCCCCTGGCCCGCCAGATGGACCAGGACGGCCAGGTGGCGCCTTCCGCGCTGGCCGAGATGCGCCAGCAGGGCTACCTGGGCATGCGCCTGCCGGCCGAATACGGCGGAGGGGGATTCGACCTGGCCACGTATTGCCTGGTGATGGAGGAAGTGGCGCGCTCGCACCGCGTTTTCACGGTCATGCTCGATTGCACCAGCGGCCTGACGCCGATCGGCATCGCGCGCCATGGCACGCCGGCGCAGCGCGACAAATACGTCGCCCGGCTGGCCAGCGGCGAATGGCTGGGCAGCTTCGCGCTGACCGAGCCCGAGGCGGGGTCGGATGCGGCCGCCTTGCGCACCACGGCGGAGAAAACGGCGGGGGGCTGGGTGATCAACGGGCTCAAGCAGTTCATCAGCGCCGCACATCGCGCGCAGGTGGTCATGGTGCTGGCCGTGACCGATACGGCGCGGCGTGCGCGGGGCGGCATCACGGCCTTCCTGGTGGACCAGGGCACGCCGGGCATGCACATCGCGAGGGTGGACAAAACCATCGGTTCCGATCCCATCGAACTGGCCGAGATCCGCTTCGACGACTGTTTCGTGCCCGACGAAGCGGTGCTGGGCGAAGTCGGCGGCGGATTCGGCATCGCCATGGGGTCGCTGGCCAGCGGCCGCATGGGAGTGTCGGCCGCGTGCATAGGCACGGCCGACCGGCTATTGGAAGAAGCCGTGGCCTACGCCAAGACCCGGGTCACCTTCGGCCAGCCGCTGGCCGACAGGCAGGCCATCCAATGGATGCTGGCGGATTCCGCCACCGAACTGGCGCTGGCGCGATCGCTGGCCTACGACACCATGCGGCGTATCGATGCCGGCCAGGACGCGGGCACGGCCACCAGCATGGTCAAGCTGTTCTGCTCCGAGATGGTGGGGCGGGTGGCCGACCGGACGGTGCAGATACTGGGCGGCTCGGGCCTGATCCGGGGCGTGCCGGTCGAGCGCTTCTATCGCGACGTGCGGCACTACCGCATCGGCGAAGGCGCGTCCGAGATCCAGCGCATGCTGATCGCGCGGGCATTGCTGAAATGACGGCCCGCCCGCCGGATGCCGGCCGGGAAAGCCGGCCGCTGGCGCGGCGCCTGGCGGCGTTCGCACTGGGCCTGCGGCGCGCGGACCTGTCGCCGGCCCGGCGCGAGAAGGTCGCGCTGATCCTGGCGGACTTCCTGGGCTGCGTGCTGGCAGGATCCTGCCTGCCCGAGGCCGAATCGGCTTTCGTGCTGGCGCAGCCCGGCGCGGTGCGGATTCCCGGCGCGCCGGCCGGCCTTGGCCCGGAGTCGGCGGCCATCGCGATGAGCACCATGGGTTCGCTGCTGCAATCGCACGACGGCTACGGCAATGGCGGCAACCATCCCAGCAACAGCATCATTTCCGCCGTCTGGTGCATACGCGAGGGCCGGGCGATGGCATCGGTCCACATGGCCATCGCGGTCGGCTACGAAGTCGCGAACCGATTGGCGGCCAGCGCCCATCCCGCCCTGACGCTGGCCGGGCTGGCGCCGACCTCGTGCACGGGCGCGATCGGCGCGACCGCGGCGCTGGGACGCCTGCTGGAGCTGGACGAGAGCACCCTGGCGCGCGCGCTGGGCAACGCGGCTTTCTCGTTTCCCGCGGCGGCGCTGCGCGGCCTGACCGAGCACGGTTCGGCGGTGCCGCTGCATGGCGGCCTGGCGGCGCGCTGCGCCATCGAGTCGGTGAAGCTGGCGCGCGCCGGCCTGGGGTCGGGCGACCGCATCTTCGAGGGCGGTGCCGACCCGGGCGTCCTGGACGTGCTGCGCAGCCGGGGGCTCGGGCAGGATCCGGAAACCTGGCGCGGCGAGACGCTGGACGGCGTGTATTTCAAGCCCATCCCCGCCTGCCGCCATGCCCAGCCGGCCATCGACGCCATCCAGGCCATCTGGAACGACGGACCGCTGGCCGCGCGAGACATCGAACGCGTCGACGTGCATACCTATCCGGTGGCGCTGCGCTTCGGCCAGGCGCCCGGGCCGGCGCACGAGCTTTACGACCGCCTGATGAGCGTGGTGTGGGCCGTGGCCAGTGCCCTGTGCCATGGCCGGTACGACCTGTCGAACGTGCGACGGCCCGCCGTCGAGCCGGAGGTGACGCAGCTGTATCCGCGCATCCACCTGCATGTGGACGAAGCGTATGCCGCGCTGTATCCGCGCTACCTGCCGGCGCGGGTCGAGATCGCGCTGCGCGGGGGCGGCCGGCGCACCGGCACCTGCATGATGGAGTACGGCACGCCGTCCGAACACGGTCCCTATTCGCCGGGCGGCACGCACGCGCCGCCGCTGGACAGGGCCGGCGTGGAGCGCAAGTTCCGCGAGCTGGCGCGCGCCGCGCTGGACGATGGGCAGGCGGACGCACTGTGGCGCGAGGCGAGGGCGGTGGAGGACTTGAACGACTAGGCGGGTGCTGCGGTGGCCTGACGCCGTTTTCCTAATTGTCCTATTGACAGAACAATAGATCATAAATAAAGTCCTCCGGAGTATCCTGAATGCAAGAGGGGCGCATGTCGGAAGTCAAGCTCGATCCGGTCACGCTGGCGGTCCTGAAGGGGCGGCTGGAGCAGATCGCCGATGAAATGGATGCCACGCTTTACCGCAGCGCGTTCAATCCCATCATTGCCGAGGCCCACGACGCCTGCCATGGGATCTACGACGGCGCGACCGGCGATACGCTCGTGCAGGGCAAATCCGGCCTGCCGGTGTTCGTCGGGGCGATGGCTTTCGCCGTGCGCGCCGCGGTCCAGGCGGCGCGGCCCCTGGGCGGCATGCGCGAGGGCGAGGTCTGGCTGTTCAACGACCCCTACGAAGGCGGCACGCACGCCAACGACTTCAAGCTGGTCAAACCTTTCTTCGTGGAAGGGCGGCTGGTCTGTTTCCTGGCCTCGGCGGCGCACTGGCACGACGTGGGCGGCAACGTTCCCGGCAACTACAACCCGGCCGCCACCGAGTGCTGGCAGGAAGCGGTCCAGATCCCGCCGGTGCGCATCGTGCAGCAAGGGGAGGTGAATCCCGACGTGCTGGCCATCCTGCGCGCCAACACCCGCATGCCCGACAGCCTGTGGGGCGACCTGAACGGGCAGCTCGCGGCGCTGGAGCTGGGCGAGCGCCGCCTGGCCGAACTGTTCGCGGCCTATGGCGAACCGCGGGTGACCGGCGCCATGGGCGCCCTGCGCGAACGGGCGCGCAAGCTGATGCGGGCGCACATCGCGTCGCTGCCCGATGGCCGCTATTCGTTCGAGGACTATCTCGACAACGATGGCATTCGCGACGAGATGCTGCGCGTCGCGCTGGACATGACGGTTGAGGGCGAGCGGCTGGTGCTGGATTTCTCGCGCACCTCGGGTCCCTGCGCGGGCGCGGTCAATATCTCGCGCGCCACCGCGGTGGCGGCCTGCTATGTGGCGCTCAAGCATCTCTTTCCCGACGTGCCGGCCAATGCCGGCGTGCTGGACGCGGTCGAGTTCGTGATGCCCGAGGGGCTCCTGATCACGGCGCAGCGGCCCCGGCCGGTCGGCGGCTACACCGAGACCATCCTGCGCATGATCGACGTGGTCTTCAGCGCCGCGGCGCAGGCCGATCCGAGGCGCGCCGTGGCCCAGGCCTACGGCACGATCAACGCGCTGTCCATCGCCGGGCTGCGCAGCGACGAAGGGCGCCAGGGCCAGCGCTGGGTGATGTTCAGCTTCTTCGGCGGCGGCCACGGCGGCCATGCCGGCGGCGATGGCCTGAGTCACGGCAACGCGCCCATTTCCACGGCCACGATACCGCCGCTGGAAATCATCGAGGCCGCGTATCCCGTGCGCTTCACGCAGTGGTCGTTGCGGCCCGACTCGGGCGGGCCTGGCATGCACCGGGGCGGCCTGGGCGCGGTCTACGAGATCGAACTGCTGGAGCAGTCGGCGCAGGCTTTCGTCTTCGGCGAACGCGGCAAGTCCGCGCCCAAGGGCATCGCGGGGGGCGGCAACGGCGCGCTGAACCGCTTCAGCTATCGCGTGGACGGCCAGTGGCAGACCCCGCCCATGGTGTCGAAGATGATGGGAATACCGCTGTCCCGCGGGGACCGGGTCAGGCTGGAGACGCCGGGCGGAGGCGGCTATGGCGATCCCGCGCGGCGCGGTGCCGCCGCGGTGGAGCGCGACCGCGCCATGGGATATGTGACGGAGGGTGGACAGTGAGCGGGCAGCAGCGTGTCGTCGGCGTCGACGTGGGAGGGACATTCACCGACTTGTTCGTGCTGGACGAGGCGGACCAGTCGGTGGCCGTGGTCAAGGTCCCGTCCACGCGGGGCGAGGAAGCGGTGGGTTTCATGAATGGCATCGCGCGGCTGGATGGTGCGGCCGACGGCGCGGCCGGCATCGTCACCATCATCCATGGCACCACCGTCGGCACCAATGCACTGCTGGAGCGCAAGGCCGCGCGCACGGGACTGATCACCACACGCGGCTTCGCCGACGTGCTGGAGATGCGGCGGCGCGACCGGCCGCATACCTGGGGGCTGCGCGGGGAATACCTGCCGCCGATCTCCCGCGACCTGCGCAAGGAAGTGGACGAGCGCGTGCTGGCCGACGGCTCCGTCCATACGGAAGTGGACCTCGGCCAGGTCGAGGCTTGCGTGGGCGAACTGCTGGCGCAGGGATGCGAGGCGGTCTGCGTCTTCTTCATCAACACCTATGCCAATCCGGCCAACGAAGCGGCGGCGGTGGCGCGCGTGCGCGAATTGTGGCCCAACGATTGCGTGACCTCGTCGGCCGAGGTCCTGCCCGAGATCCGCGAATTCGAGCGCGTCTCCACGGCCAGCCTCAACGCAGCATTGCAGCCCGTCGTGGGCGGCTACCTGCGGCGGCTGGAAGGCGACCTGCGCGAGCGCGGCTTCGACGGGCAATTGATGATCGTGCAGAGCAACGGCGGCGTGATGTCGCGGCAGACGGCTTGCGAGCTGCCGGTGCGCACGACGCTGTCCGGACCGGCGGCGGGCGTCATCGCCTGCGCCGCGATCGCGCGGGCGGCGGGCCATCCGGACGTGATGACGGGGGACATGGGCGGAACTTCGTTCGACGTCTCGCTGGTGGTGGACGGGCGGGTGGCGCTGGCGGAACAGACCAGCATCGCCTTTGGCATGGTCGTGCGTTCGCCGATGATACAGATCGAGACCATAGGCGCCGGCGGCGGGTCGATCGCCAAGGTGGATGCCGGCGGCATGCTGCAGGTGGGGCCGGAATCAGCGGGCAGCCGTCCGGGACCGGCCTGCTACGGGCACGGCAATCCCTATCCCACGGTTACCGACGCCAACTTGCTGCTGGGCCGCATCGACGCCGCGCGGCCGCTGGGCGGCGGCCTCTTGGGCAAGCTGGACGTGGAGCTGGCGCGCGCCGCCATCCGCACCCATGTGGCCGAGCCGCTGGGCCTGGACGTGCTGGAGGCGGCCGAGGCCATCCTGACCGTGGCCAACGCCAAGATGGCCGGTGCCCTGCGCTTGGTGTCCATCGAGAAGGGACACGATCCGCGCCGCTTCGCCTACATGCCCTTCGGTGGCGGAGGCGGGCTGCACGTGTGCGCGATGATGCGCGAGACCGGCGTGGAAACGGGCATCGTGCCGCGCTATCCCGGCGTGACCTCGGCGCTGGGCTGCGTGATGGCCGACCTGCGCCACGACGCGGTGCGGACCATCAACCGCGGCCTGCGCGACGTGGACTTCGAGACCCTGCGCGCCCTGGTGGCCGAGTTCCGCGAACGCTGCGACGCGCACCTGGCCTCGGCCGGCGTGGCCATCGCCGCGGTGCGCGAGGAACTCTTCCTGGACATGCTCTACCAGGGCCAGACCCATACGGTGATGGTGCCGATCGAGGCCGACCGCCTGGACGCGCAGGCCGTGGCGGCCGCGTTCGAAGCGGCGTACCGGACCGAGTTCGGAAGGCTGCTGCCCGGCATCCCCGTACGCATCATGAACCTGCGCTACGCGCGGGTGGGCGTGCGGCCGAAGTTCGACCTGCGCCTGCTGGCGCCTCCGGGCGACGTATCGCCCGGGCCGGCCGGCACGCAGCGCGTCCACGTGGATGGCGCCTGGACGGACGTGCCGCGCCATGCGCGCCTGGACCTGCCCGTGGGTACGCGGGTGGTGGGGCCGGCCATCCTCGAGCAGCCCGACACCACCGTGTGGCTGGAGCCGGGCTTCTCGGCCACGACCGACGACCACGGCAACCTGATCCTGAAACCGGTTTGACCCGGGCGGGACGGCCCGCCCGGCATGCGATGCAAGTCCTGTAGACGATGAGGTAGGCGAAATGAGATCCCGCATCAAGCTTCGAGAGCATCTGGCCATCCTGTGCGCCGCGCTGGCGGCCGGCGCCCCGGCCGCGGTCCGCGCGCAGGACTATCCGTCGCGCCCGGTCATGATGGTCAACACCTGGGCGCCGGGCGGTCCGTCCGACGCCATCATCCGGCCGCTGCTGGAGAAGTTCTCGCAGAAGTTCGGCCAGCCCTTCGTGCTGGAGAACCGCAGCGGCGCCAACGGCAGCATCGGTACCAGCTACGTGGCGCGCTCGCGGAACGACGGCTATACGCTGCTGTTCGCCAACGTCGGACCGATCGCGATCAGTCCCTGGCTGCCCGACAAACCCAACTACGATTCGATCAAGGACTTCCAGCCCATCGGGCAGATCGTGTCGGGGTCCACGGTGCTGGTGGTGGCGCCGTCGTTCCCGGCCGGCAACATGCGCGAGTTCATCGATTACGCGAAGAAGCACCCCGGCAAGATCACCTACGGATCGGTGGGCCTAGGCAGCAGCACGCACGTGGCGGGCGCCACGCTGGCCAAGATGGCCGGCATCGACATGGTCCACGCGCCTTACCGAGGGTCCTCGCAGATCCAGGTCGACATCATGTCCGGCCAGATACAGTCCGCCTTCGTGAGCCTGGGCGGCGCGCTGGAGCTGATCCGCGCGGGCAAGCTGAAGGCGATCGCGGTCAGCACCCGGTCGCGTTCGTCGGTGCTGCCCGACGTGCCGGCGGTGGCCGAGACCGTGCCGGGCTTCGACTTCAATGTCTGGTACGGGCTGATGGCGCCGGCGGGCACGCCCAGGGACGTGGTGCGGACCCTGGCCGACGCGCTGAAGGAAACGATGGAGATGCCGGACATCAGGAACCGGCTGCTGGCCAGCGGTCTGGATCCCCATCCGACCGGCCCGGCCGAGTTCGCCAGGAAGATCGAGCAGGATCTGGCGGCCTGGAAGCAGGCGGTCGCTAATGCCAACCTGACGCCGTAATCGAGGACGCGATGACCTTCCATAGCTACGACATCCCGGCCATCGACGCGGTGGCCAACATCTGGACGCCCGAGCTGCTGGCGCAGCGGCCCAAGCGCGACGCCTTCTACAGCGGCAAGATGAACGTCGACACCGCCATCATGCAGGGGTTGTCGCACGAGGACATGCTACGCCGCATGGATGCCGCCGGTATCGAGCAGGCTTTCCTGATCGCCGCCAAGGTGGGGCCCTGGCAGCATCGCGCCAGCTATCACGTGCCCTACGAGGCGGTGGCCGAGGCGGTCAACCGCCATCCGGACCGCTTCCACGGGCTGGCCGGACTGGACCCCACGGAAGGCATGCGGGGCGTGCGCGAACTGGAGAAGGGCGTGCGGGAATACGGCTTCATCGGCGCGCATTTCTATCCCCACTGGTTCGAGCTCGCGCCCGACCACGCCAAGTGGTATCCCTTCTACGCCAAGTGCGCGGAGCTGGACGTGCCGGTGCAGCTCCAGGTGGGGCAGTCCATGATCTACGACCCCTCGCACCGGCTGCGCAGCGTGGGTCGGCCCATCTGCCTGGACGCGGTGGCCTGCGATTTTCCCGAGCTGAAGATCATCGGGATACACGTGGGCATACCCTGGACCGAGGAGATGATCGCCATGGCCTGGAAGCATCCCAACGTCTATATCGGCACGGACGCGCACAGCCCCCGGTACTGGCCCGAGGCCTTCGTGAAGTACATCGACAGCTACGGCCAGGACAAGGTGATATTCGGCACCGATTTCCCCATCCTGGACTTCAAGCGCGCGCGCGACGAAATCGAGGCCCTGGGCCTGCGGCCCGGCCCGCGCGAAAAGCTGCTGCGCGGCAACGTGCTGCGCGTCTACGGGCTGGACCGATGAGCGCAGGCATGCCGATGCGCGGCGCGAACATCGCCGACCAACTGGCCCTGCACGCCAGCCAGCGGCCCACCAAGCCCGCGATCATTCATCGCGAGCGGGTCATCGACTACCGGCAGCTCGACCTGCTCGTGCGGCAGCGGGCCTCGCTATTGCTGGAGATGGGCGTGCAGCCCGGCGACGTGGTGGGCGTGGCGCTGAAAGACACGCCCGAGCACCTGATCATGCTGTATGCCGTGGCGCGGGCCGGGGCGGTGATCCTGCCGGTGGACTGCCGCTGGCAGGCCGGAGAAAAACTCCGGGTGGCGCAACATTTCGGCGCGCGTCGCGTGCTGGTTGAGCCCGGGGACGAGTTCGTGCCCGGGATGTGCGTGGCGGTCGACGAGGCCTGGCAGGTCCGCTCGGAACGAGTGGCGGTGCGCGACCGCTACGCGGACGAGGACCGGGGTTTCTGCCTGTCGCTGTCGTCGGGGACCACGGGGCGCCCCAAGGGGCCGCTGCTCTCGCACGCGCAGTTCATGAGCCGCTTCTTCACGCACTATGCCGACCTGGGATTCGGCAGCCGCGAGACCTACATCAACGCCACGCCGCTGTACTTCGGCGGCGGGCGGGCGTTCTCGGTCTCGTCGCTGTACGTGGGGGCCACGACGGTGCTGTGCCCGCCTCCCTACAAGGTCGAGGAACTGGCAGCCGAGGTGGCGCGGACCGGCGCCACGATCACCTTCCTGGTGCCCACGCTGCTGCGCCGCGTGTTGCAGGCCGATCCGCGCGACGTGGCACCGCTGCGCGGCCTGCGCACGCTGATCTCGTCGGGCTCGCCGCTGACGGCCGAGGAAAGGCGCCGCATCCGCACCGAGGTCTGCCCCAACTTCATCGAGTACTACAGTTCCACCGAAGGCGGCGGCGTGACCGTGCTGTCCAACCAGGAGCTGGAAGCGCATCCCGCCTCGGTCGGCCGGCCGGTGTTCGGCGTGCGCGTGGAAATCGTCGACGACCAGGACCGGCCGCTGCCGCCGGAGACCGTCGGACGCATTCGCTACGACGGCGCGACCGTGGCTCAGGGTTTCCACCGCGATGAGGAAGCCAGCATGGGAGCCTTCCGCGATGGCTTCTTCTACCCGGGCGACCTGGGCTACCTGAACGGCGAAGGCTATCTGTTCCTGTGCGGCCGGGCCAAGGACATGATCATTCGCGGCGGCGTGAACATCTATCCGCTGGAGGTCGAGTCCATCCTGATGACGCATCCCGACGTGCTGGAGGCGGCGGTGGTGGGCGTGCCCTCGAAGGAGTTCGACGAGGAAGTGGCGGCCTTCGTGATGGCGAGCGGTACGTGCGACGCGGCGGCCCTGGCGGCCTGGTGCCGCGAGCGGCTGGCGCCCTACAAGGTGCCGCGCCATTTCCACTTCGTCGACGAGTTCGAGCGCAACTCGGCTGGCAAGATCATCAAGAAACGCCTGGTGGAGGGGCTGGCTCCCGGCTAGCACGGCATTGCCCGTTTTCGCATCACTGCTTGCAAACCCGCGTGGTTGCTGGTGCTGGATGATTTGTCCGCAGCCTTTCCCCAGGGTTGTTCACAGTGCGTGGGGATAAGTCGGTGGGGCGAGGGAAGTGCGCTAGGAATCGTACCCCGGGAACGGTCTTGCCCATTTTTGCGTCACCGCCCGGAAACCCGCATGGAATCTGGATAAAACGGGGTTGTGCCCGCGCTGTCCCCAGGGTTTTCCACATAGGCTGGGGATAAGCCGCGTCAGGCTGGCCGGGATGGGCTACTCCCCGGATGGCCGGGCCAGGTGCCGTCGCGCGCCAGGCGGGTCGAGGTGGCGACGACGAGATCCCGGATGCCGGCCACCGCGCTGTGCGAGGCGCCATGGGACGTCGCCAGCACCACCCGCGCGGCGGTACGCAGGTCGGACACCGGCGTGGCCTGGACGCGGCCGGCCAGCCATTCCTCGATGAAGGACGAGACGATCATGACCGAGCTGCCGTTGCCCGCGGCGATCAGTTGCACGGTCTGGGCCATGGAATCCAGTTCGTGCTTGATCCTGAGCGCGAGGCCCCGCTGCTCGGCCTCGCGCGACAGCATCTGGCGCACGCGGTGGCGCAGGGTGGGCAGCACGAGGTCCATGCGGGCCAGTTCGGGAAAGGGAATCGCCTGAGCGGGGGACGCGGGGCCATCCGCGGGGGACACCAGGTACAGGGGCTCGTCGCGCAGGGTGTCGATCAGGTGCGGGCTACCGGTCTCGCCGATGGTGAACAGGATGGCCATTTCCAGCCGATTCTGCTTCAACAGCGTTTCGAGTTCGTCGGTCATCGCCTCGACCACGTGCAGCGTGACGTCGGGATGCGCTTGCTCGACCGCCTGCAGCAGGGGCACGGTCATCATGCGGCTGATGCTGCTGGGAATGCCGATGCGCACGATGCCGCGCGGCGATTCGGCGTCCTGTCGCAGGTCGTGTTCGGCGGCCGCCACCATGTCCAGGATGCGCCGCGCGTGGCCGAGCAGCTTGCGGCCGGACGGCGTGGGCTGCACGCCGTGGGCATCGCGCACGAACAGGCGCGTGCCCAGTGAATCCTCCAGCTTCTGTATCTGCGCGCTAAGCGCGCTCTGCACGACGTGCAGGCGTTCGGCCGCCTGCGAGAAGCTGCCGGTTTCCAATATGGTGACGAAGTAGCGCAGGCGTCGCAGATCCATGGCGGGCGTGGCCCGGGGGCATCGCGGATCCAGATGGGGGCATCTGAAAAAACCGTTACCCGGGCTGGGGAACGACTGCCATTATAGGTGGCTGCTCCACCCGTCCCGGTCCCATGTACGCCGCTCCTCCCGATCTGCCCACCGAGGTCTACGCCACGCTGCCGCCAGCCCTGCATCTGATGCAGTCCATGTCGCCCTGGGTGCGCGCGCGGGGAGCGGGTCCGCTGCATTCCTTCCTGGAGGGTCCGGCTTTCGATCGGGAAGGGGGGCTGTATTGCACCGACCTCGCCCACGGGCGGATTTTCCGGATCGACCCGGCTGGGCGTTTCGCGCTGGCCTGCCGCTACGACGGCGAGCCCAACGGCCTGAAGCTGCACCGCGATGGCCGTCTGTTCATCGCCGACCGGCGCCACGGCATCATGGCCATGTCGCCCCGGGACAGCCGTCCACGGGCGCTGCTGGCGCCGGACGAGGCGGGGGGGCTTCAGGGCGTCAACGATCTCTTGTTCGCGGCCAATGGCGACCTGTATTTCACCGACCAGGGCGACAGCGCGTTGAACCGGCCCACGGGCCGGCTGTGCCGGCTGCGGCGCGACGCCGGCCAGGTGGAGACGCTGGTCGATGGCCTCGCGGGTCCGAACGGCCTGGCCTTCGCGCCGGGCGAGCGGCTGCTGTACCTGGCCGTGACCCGGGACAACGCCATCTACAGCGTGCCGCTGGACGAGGCGGGGCGGGTCGGCAAAGTGGGGCGCTTCATCCAGTTGTCGGGCAGCCCGACCGGACCCGACGGCCTGGCGACGGACATGCGCGGCAATCTGGCAGTGGTCCATGCGGGGCTCGGGACGGTATGGCTGTTCAGCGCGATGGGCGAGCCGCTGCTGCGCATCCGCTCGTGCGCGGGCCGCCGCACCACGAACGTCGTCTATGGCGGACCCGGCCGGCGTACGTTGTACGTGACCGAGGCGGAGCAGGGCGTGATCCTGGCCGCCCGGATGCCCGAGCCCGGCCTGCCGCTGTACGCACACATGAAGAAAGACAACGAGGAGACCCCATGAAACACCGCGTGCTTGCACTGACCATCATGACCGGGGTGCTGGGCGCCGCGCACGCCCAGGACTACCCGTCCCGTCCGATACGCCTGATCGCGCCGTTCGCGGCGGGCAGTACCGTGGACATCCTGGCGCGCGCGCTGGCGCAGCCCTTGTCGCGCCAATTGGGCCAGCCGGTGGTGGTCGAGAACAAGGGCGGCGCGGGCGGCAACATCGGCGTGGACATGGTCGCCAAGGCACCCAAGGACGGCTATACGATAGGGATAGGCACGACGGGACCGATGACGGTGAACCCGGCGCTGTACGGATCGAAGATGCCCTTCGACACCCGCAAGGACCTGGCCATGGTGGGCGTGATCGCCAGCAGCCCCAACGTGCTGCTGGTGCATCCGTCGGTGCCGGCGCGCAACCTGCAGGAACTGATCGCCCATGCCCGCGCGCATCCGGGCAAGCTGAACTTCGCGTCGTCGGGCGTGGGCAGCACCAACCACCTGGCGGGCGAGCTGTTCAAGTCGCTGGCGCATGTCGAGATCGTGCACGTGCCCTACAAGGGCAACCAGGACGCGCTGACCGACCTGCTGGCCCAGCGCGTGCAGATCCTGTTCAGCGGCGTGCCGCCGGTGCTGTCGTTCATCAAGTCGGGCCAGTTGCGCGCGCTGGCGGTGGCGGGGCCCGAGCCCTCGTCCGCGCTGCCGGGCGTACCCACCATGGCCCAGGCCGGACTGCCCGGGGCCGAGGTCGTGGCCTGGTACGGCCTGATCGCCCCCGCGGGCACGCCGCGTCCGGTGGTCGAGCGGCTGAATGCGGAACTGCGCAAGGCCCTTGCGCTGCCCGAGGTCCGGGCCCAACTGGCGTCGGCGGGCGCCGACCCTTCGAACGACGGGCCCGAGGCCTTCACCCGGCTGGTCGATGCCGAGCTGGAGAGATGGCAGCGCGTGATCACCCACGCCAACATCAGGATGGAGTAAGCATGCAAGCAACCGGTTTGATCGCCGTCTGGCTGCACGTGCCGCCGCATCGCGAGGAAGAGTTCCACGCCTGGTACGAGCTGGAGCACATCCCCCAGGTGGTCGGCCTGGACGGGTTCGTCAGCGGGCGCCGCTATGACGGCGGCCAGGCTTTTCCCAAGTTCCTGGCGCTGTACGAGACGCGCGACGAAAGCGTGGAGGACAGTCCGGGCTTCCAGCACGTGGTCACGCATCCGACGCCGTGGTCGGGCAGGATATGGACCTTCTTCGGCAAGGACCGCATCCGGCAGAATCTGGTGCGCCTGACGTCAGCGGCGCATGGCGACCGAGCGGATCCCGGCGCCGTGCTGCTGCGGGCCTTCCGCGCGCCGCGTCCGCTGGCCGAGGCCGATGGGCGGGAGCAGGGAAGGGCCAGCGCGGACATTCCGGGTTGCACCCAATACCGGTTGTTCCATCAGGTCCGCGATCCTGGGCACTACCTGGAGATCTTCGATTTCGCCACGCCGGAGCAGGCGGCGGAATCTGCGCTGGCGGGCTTCTTCGACCAGCCCGCGCGGCGCCGCTTCGACGACGGCGCCCTGGACGTCGTGCGGCACGTCTACACGGCCACCGGAACACCGCTGGTGAAGGGTGGGACGGTCAGGGGCGCAGGTAGCCCAGGATGACGTCGACCATGTGGGCCAGCCGTTCGTCCAGCGCGGGGGACGTCATCAGGTCGCGGCCGAAGATCTCCGACAGCGTGTACTGGTTGGACAGATAGAAATAGGCCACGCTGGCGATGGAGATGTAGAGCTGCACCGGATCGACGCCGGCGCGGAACAGGCCCTGCGCCTGGCCGCGTTCTAGGATGTCGGCCAGCCACTGCACGAAGGGCGAGTGCATGTCCCGCACCTGGGACGAACGCTTCAGGTGGGTGGCCTGGTGCAGGTTCTCGTTGTTGAGCAGGCACAGGAACTCCGGGTTTTCCAGGTAGTAGTGCCAGGTGAACTCGACCAGCCGGCGCACCGCATCGGGCGGGCTCAGCGCTTCCAGGTGCAGTTCCCGTTCGGCCTGGCGGATGGCGGCATAGGCGCGCTCCATCACGGCCAGGAACAGGTCGTCCTTGTTGTTGAAGTAGTAGTAGATCAGCCGCTTGTCGACCTTGGCGCGTTCGGCGATGCGGTCCATGCGGGCCCCGCCCAGGCCCAGCGACGCGAACTCGGCGGTCGCGGCCTCCAGGATGGTCTGGCGCGTGCGCTCGGCATCGCGGGTGCGGGGCGCATCCGCCGAGGCCTTGGCTGGGCGTGGTGACATGGCGGGCAAATCCTGAAAATGGGGCTGGACCGTAACACTACAACAGAAGCGGCCGCGGATCAGCCCAGGGTATCCTCGAACCAGTTCAGGATGCCGTCCAGGCCACAGACGTTCAGTGCGCGGCGGGTCTGTTCCCGCACCACGGGCTTGGCGTGGTAAGCCACGCTCAGGCCGGCCAGTCCCAGCATCTTCAGGTCGTTGGCGCCGTCGCCCACGGCGATCGCGCGGGTCAGCGGCGCGCCGTGGCGTTCGGCGAACTCGCGCAGGTGGCGGGCCTTGGCGTCCGCGTCCAGGATGGCGCCCTGCACCTTGCCCGTGAGCCGGCCGTTCTCCACTTCCAGCGTGTTGGCGTGAGCCTCGTTCAACTGGAGCCGCTGCTGCAGGCGGCTGGTGAACCAGGTGAAGCCGCCCGAGACCAGCAGGGTTTTGATGCCGACCCGCTGCGCCGCCAGCAGCAGCCGCTCGGCGCCCGGGTTCAGCCGCAGCCGTTCCACGTAGACCTGCTCCAGCGCGTCCAGCGGCAGCCCCTGGAGCAGCGCCACGCGGCGCGTCAGGCTTTCGCTGAAGTCGGCGATCTCGCCCCGCATCGCGGCCTCGGTGATGGCCGCCACCTGCGGCTTGAGGCCGGCCATGTCGGCGATCTCGTCGATGCACTCGATGTTGATCAGGGTCGAGTCCATGTCCATGGCCAGCACCTTCCAGTCGGCCAGCCGGGCGCCGGGTTCGACGTAGGCCCAGTCGATGCGGGCCTCCTGGCAATAGGCGGCGACCTGCGCGCGCGCCGCGGGCGTGTCGTCGGCCTCGGTCAGGCGGACGGCGTCGGGTGCGAGTTCGACGATGCGCCGGGCATGGGCCAGGGCCGAAACGTGTTCGATGGCTGCCTGGGCGAGGTCGGGGGCCTGGATAACGAGATGGGTCATGGGTGGGGGATTGGAAAAGTGAAACGGGTTCAGACCAGCGAGCGAAGCACCGTGCGCACGGCGTCCACGCGCGCCTTCAGGTCGGCGCCCTTGATCTCGATGCGCAGCTTGTCCTGGCCCGACAGACGCATGTGGCGGTTCTTCTGGACCAGGCTGATCACGCGCATCGGATCGATGGGGGGATTCGGCTCGAACTGCAGCACGGCGGCCGATTCGCTGGCATCGATCTTGATCACGCCCACCGACTTGGCCGCCAGGCGCAGCCGGTGGATTTCGATCAGGGCGCGCGCCGCCTCGGGCAGCTTGCCGAAACGGTCGATCAGCTCTTCCTGGATCGTGTCGATGTCGGCGGCGTCCTCGCAGTTGGCCAGGCGCTTGTAGATCGTCAGGCGCGCATGCACGTCGCCGCAATAGTCCTGAGGTAGCAGGGCGGGCACGTGCAGGTTGATCTCGGTGGTGGCCGACAGCGGGGCGTTCAGATCGGGTTCGCGGCCGTTCTTCAGGGCCCGGACCGCCTCGTTCAGCATGTCGGTGTACATCTGGAAGCCGACTTCCTGGATGTTGCCCGACTGCGATTCGCCCAGCACCTCGCCCACGCCGCGTATCTCCAGGTCGTGCATCGCGAGGTAGAAGCCCGAGCCCAGTTCCTCCATGGCCTGGATGGCTTCCAGGCGCTTCTTGGCGTTGCTGGTGATGGCGTCCTCGCCCGGCGTCAGCAGGTAGGCGTAGGCCTGGTGGTGGGAGCGTCCGACGCGGCCGCGCAACTGGTGCAACTGGGCCAGGCCGAAGCGGTCGGCGCGATGCAGCACGATGGTGTTGGCCGTGGGCACGTCGATGCCGGTCTCGATGATGGTGGTGCAAAGCAGCACGTTGTACTTCTGCTGGTAGAAGGCCTTCATGACCTGCTCCAGCTCGCGTTCGGGCATCTGCCCGTGTGCGACCGCGATGCGCGCCTCGGGCACCAGTTCCTCGAGCTTGGCGCGGCGGTTGTGGATGGTCTCGACCTCGTTGTGCAGGAAGTACACCTGGCCGCCGCGCTTGAGTTCGCGCAGCAGGGCCTCGCGTATGGTGCTGCCGTCTTCGCGCCGCACGAAGGTCTTGATCGCCAGCCGCTTCTGCGGCGCGGTGGCGATGACCGAGAAATCGCGTATGCCTTCCAGCGACATGCCCAGCGTGCGGGGAATGGGCGTGGCGGTCAGCGTCAGCACGTCGACCTCGGCGCGCAGTGCCTTGAGCGCTTCTTTCTGGCGCACGCCGAAGCGGTGTTCCTCGTCGATGATGACCAGGCCGAGGTTCTTGAACCTGACCTTGTCCGACAGCAGCTTGTGCGTGCCGATGACGATGTCGACCCGGCCGTCGTTGATCTGCTCGATGGACGCGCTGATGTCCTTGGCCGACTTGAAGCGGGACAGCTCGACCACGCGCACGGGCCAGTCGGCGAAGCGGTCGGCGAAGTTCTGCGCGTGCTGCTCGGCCAGCAGCGTGGTGGGGCACAGCAGCGCGACCTGCTTGCTGTTGGCCACGGCGATGAAGGCGGCGCGTAGCGCCACCTCGGTCTTGCCGAAGCCCACGTCGCCGCACACCAGCCGGTCCATGGGCTTGCCCGAGATCATGTCCTGGATCACGGCCTGGATGGCGGCGGCCTGGTCCGGCGTCTCCTCGAAGCCGAAGGTTTCGGCGAAGGCTTCGTAGTCGGACATGGGCAGTTTGAACATGTGGCCCTGGCGCAGGGCGCGGCGGGCGTACAGGTTCAGCAGCTCGGCGGCGGCGTCGCGGGCCTGGGCGGCGGCCTTGCGGCGGGCCTTCTCCCACTGGCCGGAGCCGAGCTGGTGCAGCGGCGCGGTATCGGGGTCGGCGCCGCTGTAGCGCGCGATCACGTGCAACTGCGACACCGGCACGTACAGCGTGCTGCCGCCGGCGTACTCCAGGTGCAGGAACTCCATCTCGCCTTCGCCGATGTCCATGCTGACCAGGCCCTGGTAGCGGCCGATGCCGTGCTGGACGTGGACGACCGGGTCGCCCACGCGCAGTTCGGACAGGTCCCGCACCATGGACTCGACGTTGCTGGCCCGTTCCTGGCCGCGCTTGCCGCGACGGACGGCATGGCCCGAGAACAGGTCGCTCTCGGTCAGGAACAGCAGCTTGGGGTCGACCAGGCCGAAGCCCGAGGACAGCGGCGCGATGCCGATCGCGAAGGACGAGGTCCGGCCCAGGAAGTCCTGCACGGACTCGACCGGTTCGGGGTCCAGCCCGAATTCGGCCAGCATCTGGGCGATGGTCTCGCGGCGGCCGGCCGACTCGGCGCACAGCAGCACCCGCTGGTCCTGCCGGGCCGTCAGCGCGCGCAGGCGCGCCACCGGATCCTCGGCCTTGCGCTGCACGGCGACCTCGGGCGGCGCGGTGAAGGCTGGGTGCGGGCGGTCGCCGGCCAGGGCCAGGCGGGCGAAGCGTTTCAGGTGGCCGAACAGGCCATCGGTGTCCAGGAAGATCCGTGACGGGGGCAGGATGGGGCGCTCGCGGTCGCTCTTGAGGAACTCGTAGCGGCTGGAGGTGTCCTGCAGGAAGCGCCGGATGGTGTCCTCGGCGTCGCCCAGCGTGACCGCGATGGTGTGCTCGCCCAGGTAGTCGAACAGCGTGGCGGTGTCGTCGAAGAACAGCGGCAGGTAGTATTCGACGCCCGGGAAGGCGATGCCGTTGCCGATGTCCTTGTAGGGCGTGGCGCGCGAGGGGTCGCCCTCGAATTCCTCGCGGAAGCGCGCGCGGAATTCGTTGCGCGCGGCCTCGTCCATCGGGAACTCGCGGCCCGGCAGCATCTGGATCTCCTTGACGGGATAGAGGCTGCGCTGGGTGTCGATGTCGAAGCTGCGGATGGACTCGATGGTGTCGTCGAACAGGTCCAGCCGGTAGGGCAGGGCCGAGCCCATGGGGAAAAGGTCGATCAGGCTGCCGCGGATGCAGAACTCGCCCGGCGCGGTCACCTGCGTGACGTGCGTGTAGTTGGCCAGGGTCAACTGCGCGCGCAGCGCGGCCTCGTCCAGCCGGTCGCCCTGCTTGAACGAGAACGTATAGGCCGCCAGGAACGCGGGCGGGGCCAGCCGGTACAGCGCGGTCGTGACCGGTATCGTCAGGACGTCCACGTCCTGGCGCAGCAGGGCGTGCAAGGCCTTCAGGCGCTCGGAGATCAGGTCTTCGTGGGGCGAGAACGCGTCGTAGGGCAGGGTTTCCCAATCGGGGAACTGGTGCACCCGCAGGCCGGGGGAGAACAGGCGGATTTCCTCGGCCAGGCGCTGGGCGTCGAGCGGGTCGGCCGTCAGCACGACCAGCGGCTTGCCGGCGCGGCGCGCCAGGTCGGCCAGCAGCCAGGCGTCGCCGGCACCCGGGGGGCGGGGCTGGGCATAGCGTTCGCCGGGCCGAAGCGCGGCCAGCACGGCTTGCGTCAACGCCGAAGGCAGGCAGGCGGCGGGCGTGCTGGCGGAAGGGGAGGACGTGGAGGCGGTACTGGCTGGGAGGGACATCGGTTTCGCGGAAAGAGCGTCGCCCAGGGGCCGGCGCGGGCGTGGCGGCAATTCCGTATTATAGAAGCCATGAGACCGATTTCCCGATTGATCGCCATCGTGCCGGCCGGCGGCGTGGGCGCGCGCGCCGCCGACCCCGTGCCGGATCCGGCGGCCGCCGCGTCGGTGCAGCCCAAGCAATACCGGCTCCTGGGCGGCCAGCCCATGCTGCGCCATGCGGTCCAGGCACTGTTGCGCGACGACCGCATCGGCCAGGTGGTGGTGGCCGTCGGCCCGGACGACACCCTGGCCGGCGCCGCGCTGGCGGGGCTGCCCCGCGTGACCTGCCTGCCCTGTGGCGGCGCCACCCGCGCCGACACCGTCACCAACGCGCTGGCGCGCTGCGGGGCCGAGGCCGACGACTGGGTCCTGGTGCACGACGCCGCGCGTCCGGGCCTGCCGCCGGCAGTGCTGCGGGCGCTGATCGATGCCTGCCTGGACGACGAGGTGGGCGGGCTGGTGGCCATGCCGGTGGCCGACACCATCAAGACCCAGGATGGCGGCGCCGTGCCCCGCGTGGCCGGCACCGTGCCGCGCGACGGGCTGTGGCAGGCCCAGACGCCACAGATGTTCCGGGCCGGACTCCTGCGCCGCGCGCTGGCCCATGCCGCCGTGCGGGGGCTGGCCGTGACCGACGAGGCGAGCGCGGTCGAGGCGCTGGGGCTGGCGCCCCGCCTGGTGGCGGGTACGCTGTCGAATTTCAAGGTGACCTGGCCCCAGGATTTCGCCTTGATGGAAAAACTGCTGGACGCAACATGAACCAAGACAAGGACATCGATCCCACCACCTATCCCTACCGCATCGGGCAGGGCTATGACGTACACGCGCTGGTCGAAGGGCGGCCGCTGATCATAGGCGGGGTCCGGATCGAGCACACGCACGGCCTCCTGGGCCATTCCGACGCCGACGTGCTGCTGCACGCGGTCACCGACGCCATCCTGGGCGCGGCGGGGCTGGGCGACATCGGCCGCCATTTTCCCGATACCGATCCCGCCTATGCCGGCGCCGACAGCCGGCTGCTGCTGCGCACCGCGATGCAGCGGGTGCGTGAGGCGGGCTGGCAGGTCATCAACGTCGACGCGACGGTCCACGCCCAGGCGCCCAAGATCGGCCCCCACGCACCGGCCATGGTCGCCAACATCGCCCAGGACCTGGGCGTGCCCGGGGCTTGCGTCAACATCAAGGCCAAGACCAACGAGGCCCTGGGTTTCCTGGGGCGCAAGGAAGGCATCGCCGCGACCGTGGTCGCGATGCTGGCGCGCAAGCCCGATCCTTTCCTGTACAAGGACCTGTACGCGGGGGATTGACCCCGCCTGGATGGAGTTGCCGGACATGACCGAACCCCGAGTTTCCACCGAGGCCGTGCGCGCCTTCTGTCACGCGCTGCCCAAGGCCGAGCTGCACTGCCACCTGCTGGGCGCGCTGCGCCGTTCCACCTTCCACGAACTGGCGGGCGGCAAGGGCGGGCTGTCCAGCGAGCAGATCGATGGCCTGTATGCCCATGGCGAGAAGCGCCAGGGAGCGATTCCCGGACTGCGCGCGCTGGAGGACTACGGCCTGCGCACGCTGGACGATTTCTATCGCGTAACCCGCGAATACCTGGAGGATGCCCGCGCGCACAACGTGCTGTACGCGGAGTTCTTCTGGAATCCCACCGGGTCCGTGCGCGGGTCGGGGCTGTCCTACGCCGCCATCCAGGACGCCATGGTGCGCGCCATCCACGACGCCGAGCGGGACCTGGGCATCGTGGGGCGCCTGGTGCCCGCCATCGACCGCGAGGCGCCGCCCGCCGCCGCGATCGAAATGGTCGAATGGATGGCCGCCGCCCGGCGCGACGAAGTGCCCGGCATAGGTATCGACTACCGCGAGGCGCTGGGGCCTCCGGAATGGTTCGAGCAGGCCTATGCCGACGCCCGCCGCGCGGGGCTCAAGACTACCGCTCACGCCGGCGAATACGGCCTGCCCTGGACCAATGTGCGGACCGCGCTGGACGTGCTCAAGGTCGATCGCATCGACCACGGCTACACGGTGGTCGACCAGCCCGAACTGGCGCGGCGCTGCGTCGAGTCGGGCATCGTGTTCGCGGTCGTGCCCGCCAATTCGTACTACCTGCGCACGCTGCCGCCGGACCGCTGGGCGCTGGACCACCCCATTCGCAAGATGCGCGCGATGGGCCTGCGCATCCATCCCAACAGCGACGATCCCACCCTGCACAACATCACGCAGACTAAGGCTTGGACCATGATGGTCGAGGATTTCGAATTTCCCGTTGCGGACCTGCGCGACTTCATGCTGAACGGCCTGGTCGGCGCATGGGTGGACGCGGACCAGCGCAAGGCCTGGAGCGCCGACTGGAATCGCCGCTTCGACGAGCTGCACCTGCAGCATTTCGGCACCCCGGCCACTCCCTCCCACTCTGTTGCCTGACGACCATGACCGCCATACGACGTGCTTTCCTTGTTTCGGCTGTGGCGCTGGGATGCGCCGCCACCGCGCAGGCCCAGTCCCCCTGGCCGGCCAAGCCCATTCGCCTGATCGTGCCGTTCACGGCCGGCGGCAGTACCGACGGCATCGCGCGCCTGGTGGCGCAGAAGCTGGGCGAACGCCTGGGGCAGTCGGTCATCGTCGACAACGTCGGCGGCGGGGGAGGGACCATAGGCACCTACCGGGCGGCGCAGGCCGAGCCGGACGGCTACACGCTGCTGCTGGGCGTCGACAGCCCGGCGGCCATCGCGCAGTACGTCAATCCCCAGTCGGTCAAGTACGACACCGCGCGCGACCTGGCCGCCATCGGACTCATCGCGACCCAGCCCATGGTCATCATGGGCCGCCCGGGCCTGCCGGCGGATTCCTTCGCCAAGGTGCTGGAGATGGCCAAGGCCCAGCCCGACACGCTGACCTACGCCACCTCGGGCATAGGCACCGTGCTGCACCTGGCCATGGAAATCATCCAGCAGCAGGCCCAGGTGCGGCTGCGCCACGTGCCTTACCGCGGTGGCGCCCAGGCCACCACCGACCTGCTGGGCAACCAGGTCGACCTGGCTATCCTGGCCTCGGGTTCAGCGGTGCCGCTGGTGGCTGCGAAGAAGGTGAAGGGCCTGGCTGTGACCACCGCCCAGCGCGTGCCCACGCTGCCCGAGGTGCCCGCCATCGGCGAGCTGCCGGCCCTGAAGGGCATGGCGATGACGGCGTGGATCGGCCTGTTCGCGCCTGCGCGCACGCCGGCCAACGTGGTCGCCAGGCTGAACCAGGAGCTGAACCAGGTCCTGCAGCAGCCCGAGGTCAAGGCCAAGTTCGCCGAACAGTCCGTGGCGCCGGGTACCGGCAGCGCCGCGCAGTTCAGCGATTTCGTGAAGAAGGAACAGGCGCGCTATCAGCGCATCGTAAAGAACGCGAACATCAAGGAATGACACCCGGTGTCGTTTGACACATCTTCGAAATTACATGTAGAATTTAATTCTTCGCTGCACAAACAGCAGGCGCGTAGCTCAGTTGGTTAGAGCACCACCTTGACATGGTGGGGGTCGTTGGTTCGAATCCAATCGCGCCTACCAGATTCCAGAGGCCCGGTACGAATTTTCGTGCCGGGCCTTTCTGTTTTGGGGCGTTCCTCCTCCCGCCCAGTGTTCAATGAACACGTTCAAAAATCGTGGAATTTACGCCACCTATCCGCTAGCATGGGCTAGAAGCGGCCGCTCGCAGAAACCCGGCCGCACCGCCTGGCCCAGCGTAGCCAGGAACATCCAAGGAGGAGTCCGTGATCGAGTTCATGCTCAATGGCAAGCAGGTGTCGGCCGACGTCGCCGACGACAAGCCCCTGCTGTGGGTGCTGCGGGAGGATTTCCAGCTCACCGGGACCAAGTTCGGCTGCGGCATGGCGCAATGCGGCGCCTGTACGGTGCATTTCAACGGCCAGGCCACGCGTTCGTGCGTGCTGCCGGCAGTGGCGGTGAAGGGCGCCTCGGTCACCACGATCGAGGGGGTGATGGACACCCGCGCCGGCCAGGCGTTGCGCCAGGCATGGATCGCGCATCAGGTGCCCCAGTGCGGCTACTGCCAGTCGGGGCAGATGATGACCGCCGCCGGCATGCTGGCGGGCGCGGACGGGCCGATGTCGCGCGAGCAGGTCCTGGAGGGCATGGCGGGCAACCTGTGCCGCTGCGGGACCTATAACCAGATCGCCGACGCGGTGGTCAGCGTCGTCCAGAAACCCGCTGCGTAGGAGGCGCCATGGAAACGAACAAGTTCACGCGCCGCGCCTTCATCGCCGGATCGGGCGCCGCCGCGGTCGGTATCGTGCTGGGCGGCTGGAGCGCCGCGCGCGGCGGCCTGGCAGGCCTGCTGCCCGAGGCGCAGGCCGCGGCCGCCCATTTCAGTCCGGTGGCCTGGGTCGCGCTGTCGCCGGACAATACCGCCGTAGTCTATTCACCCGCCTCGGAAATGGGGCAGGGCACGATGACGGCGATTCCGCTGATCCTGGCCGAGGAAATGGAGCTGGACTGGAGCACGGTCCGGGTCGAGCAGGCACCCGCCGATCCCAAGCGGTTCGGCAATCCCGGTTTCGGCGGCGCGATGGTGACCGGTTCCTCGCGCACGGTGAAGGGCTACTACGAGGCGTTGCGCCTGGCCGGCCTGCAGGCCCGGCTGGTGCTGACCCAGGCCGCCGCCGAGAAATGGGGCGTGCCGGCCGCCGAAATCCGCGCCGAGCGCAGCACCCTGGTCCATGGGCCCAGCGGCCGTCGCATGACCTACGGTCAACTGGTCGAGGGGGCGCGCGCGCCGCAGTCCCTGCCCAAGGTGGACAAGAGCATGCTCAAGCCCATGTCCGCCTTCACGCTGATCGGCAAGGAACTGCCGCGCGTGGACGTGCCGGACAAGGCCGGCGGCGGCGCCCGGTTCGGCATCGACGTGCGCCTGCCAGGCATGCTGTGGGCCGCGGTGCTGCATACGCCGGTACAGGGCGAGCAGCCGTTGGAGGTCAAGGACGCGGCGGCGCTGGCGGTGCCCGGGGTCCGGAAGGTGGTCCGGCTGCCCGGCGGGGTGGCGGTGGTGGCCGACTCGTTCGCCACGGCCCGCAAGGCGCGCGAGCTGCTGGAGGTGAAGTGGAGCGAGCAGGCCAAGGCACGCGCCTACGACAGCGAGGCCGCGCTGACGGAGTTCACTGCTAGGGCGGAACGCCTGGACGAGGCGGGCGCGGTCTGGCACAAGCAGGGCGACGCGGCCGGGAAGATCGCCGGGGCGGTGCGCGTTTTCCGCGCCACCTATACGACCGACCATGTTGCCCACGTGACCATGGAGCCCATGAACTGCACGGCGCGCGCCCAGGGCGAGGCCATCGAGATCTGGGTGCCCTCGCAATCGCCGTCGGGCGTGATCGGCACCGTGGCCGCGGGCGCGGGCTACAAGCCCGAGAACATCAAGGTCCACATCACGCTGCTGGGCGGTGGCTACGGCCGGCGCGCCGAGGCCGACTACAGCCTGCATGCGGCGCTGCTGGCCAAGGCCATGCCGGGCGTGCCCATCCAGGTCATCTGGACCCGCGAGGACGATTTCCTGCGGGCCCGGCCGCGTCCGATGACGGCCCAGCACCTGGTGGCCGGCGTCGACGCGCAGGGACGCATCATCGGCTGGCGCCATCGCCTGGTGTCCGAGAGCATCATGGCGCGGACGGCGGCGGCTGCCTATGAAAAATCGGGCGGACGGGATTCGCCCGTCATGGAAGGGGCCGACGGCGTCTACGGCATCGCCGACCAGTTGATCGAACACGGCCGCGAACAGCGCGGCGTGGACGTCAGCTTCTGGCGGGCGGTGGGGGCGGGCTACACGAAGTTCTCCATGGAGTCCCTGATCGACGAGATCGCCACGGCCTCGGACAAGGATCCGCTGCAATACCGGCTGGACCTGACGTCCGGCCAGCCACGCGCGCAGGCGGTGCTGCGCGAGGCTGCCGCGATGGCCGGCTGGGGCCAGGGGCGGGAATCCGGGCGCGCGCTGGGCCTGGCTTTCTCGGACGCCTGGAACACCTTCATCGCGATGGTGGCCGAGGTGTCGCTGCGCGAGGGCCGGCCGGTGGTGCATCGCATCTGGGCCGCGGTCGATTGCGGCCATGCCATCAGTCCGGCCAACATCCGGGCCCAGGTCGAGGGCGCCGCGCTGTTCGGACTGTCGGCGGCGCTGGGCGAGCGCCTGGTCTACAAGGGCGGGCAGGTGCAGCAGCACAACCTCGATACCTACACGCTCCTGCGGGCCAACCAGGCGCCGACGGTGCAGGTCAAGGTGATGCCGACCGACAATGCGCCGGGCGGCATGGGCGAGGTCGGCCTGCCGCCGGTGGCGCCGGCGGTGGCCAACGCGGTGGCCCGATTGAGCGGCAAGCGGTTGCGCAGCCTGCCGTTCCCGCCGATCGCCTAGCCTGGCGGGAAGGGGCTGGCCGGGCGGCGCGGTGCCGCTCGGCCAGGCTTCAGCCTTCCATCGCCTTCTTTTTCCACAGCTCCCAGGGGCGGAACATCACGCCGGCCATCATGGTGTCGGCCTTCAGGGCTTCGTCTTCGTCCAGGTAGGTGATCTCGCCGCCCAGGCCGATGGCCTTCTGTTGCAGGGCCGCGTTGCTCTCGGTGTACATCGCGCGGTACACGGCGATGCGCACGTCGCTGCCGACGGTGACGAAACCGTGGCCGCGCATCAGCGAGATGTTCTGCTGGCCCAGGATCTTCGCCAGTTCCTTGCCGTGTTCGCGGTTGCGCACCAGCAGGTCGGTCGCGCCGAAACAGCAGCGGATGTCGAACACGGGCGCACCGCCCGACAGGAAACCGGCCATGTGGTAGATGGGCCGCAGCCGTACCGACGAGCTGGCGAAGGGGATGACCGACGGCGAATGGCTGTGGACGACCGCGTTCACGTCGGGCCGGGCGCGATAGATCTCGCCATGGATGTAGCGTTCGAGATAGGGCGTGCGCGTTTCGCCGGCCACGGGCTCGGATTCGGCGTCGAATTCCATGATGTCGGCGGCGGTGACCAGTTCCGGCGCGAGCGAGCGCGACAGCAGGAAGTGGCCGGGGCGCTCGGGATGGCGGACGCTGACGTGGCCGAAGCCGTCCAGCACGTTGTATTTGGCCAGCACGCGGTTGGCGACGACGAGATCGTCGATCACTTGCTGCAGCGAGCCGGCGGTCGGGGTGGAGGTGGACATGGCGATACCTGACGAGAGATGAACAATGGGGAAGAGGGCGGGGCGCGTCTATTCCAGCTTGATGTTGGCCCGCTTGGCCAGTTGCCCGTACATGGACAGATCCTTGTCCACCTGCCGGGCCATGCCGTCGGCGCCCAGGGCATCGACTTCGTAGTAGCGCGACAGGAAGTCCTGGCGCAGCTTGGGATCCTTGAGCGTGGCCAGCACCGCCTGTTCGATGCGGCCGCGCACGTCGGCCGGCGTGGCCGCGGGCGCGAACAGCCCGAACCAGACGCTGATGTCCAGGTCCTTGAACTCCGGCGTTTCCGCGATGGCGGGCACGTCGGGCATGAAGGACAGGCGCTTGGCCGAGGCGACGCCCAGCATGCGCAGCTTGCCGGTCTTGGCATGGGGAGCCATGTTGGGGATGGTGCTGAACAGGATGGGGACCTGGTTGCCCAGCGCGTCGCTGACGGCCGGGGCGCAGCCGTTGTAGGGCACGTGCACCATGTCGACCTTGGCGCCCTGGTTGAAGGCTTCGCCGGCGAAGTGCTGGGGCGAGCCGTTGCCGCAGGACGAGTAGTTGGCCTTGCCCGGGTTCGCGCGCAAATGGCTGACGAGTTCGGCCACGGTGCGGGCGGGATAGCCGCTGTTGACCCCGACCGCCACCGGCGAGGACACGAGCTGGGCGATGGGCCGCAGGTCCTTCCTGACGTCGTAGCCCTGGGTGAAGTTCAGCGCGGCGTTGATCGTGATGGTGCTATTGGTCAGCAGCAGCGTGTAGCCGTCGGCGGCGGCGCGCGCGACGTAGTTGGCGCCGATGTTGCCCGAGGCCCCGGCGCGGTTGTCGACGATGACGGTCTGGCCGTTCAACTGGCCGGCGATGTTCGTGGCCAGCAGACGCGCCACGGTATCCGCGCCGCCGCCGGCCTGGAACGGCACGACGATGGTGATGGGGCGGGACGGATAGGCGCCGGGCTGGGCGTGGGCCGACGGGGCCAGTGCCGCCGCCAGGGCAAGGGCCAGGAAGGTCCGGCGGGGGCGGGGCATGCGCGGGGTCATGGTGAGGTCTCCTGTATGCGCCGGCGCTGGCGCCGGCGGCAATGGTATGTGCAGCGGAGTGTATGGATCGATTTACGTCGAATCAATCTCGATTGCATAATCGATGTATTGCTGATTCGACGGGTATCCGGAACCCGCCATCCCCACCATGGATCCATCTGAAAGCGGCGCGGCCGGACAGGCCTGGGAGGCCGGCGGTTTCGTCGATTCCAAGGAAGCGTGCCGCCTGCTGCAGGTCAAGGCCGCCACGCTGTACACCTACGTCAGCCGCGGCCTGCTGCATCCGGTCGGGCAGCCGGGCCGCAAGACCCGGCTGTACCTGCGCGACGAGGTCGAGGGACTGCGCACGCGCAGCCAGGCGCGGATGGGCCATGGCCCGGTGGCGGCGACCGCGCTGCGCTGGGGGCAGCCCGTGATCGATACCGGCATCACGGAAATCACTCCGGCCGGGCCGCGCTACCGGGGGCGCCAGGCGGCCGAGCTGGTCGAATACCCCGGGGCGTTCGAGAACGTGGCCGAACTGCTGTGGACCGGCGTGCTGCCCGAGGGCGCCAGCATCTGGCCGGCCCAGCCGCTGCCGGCCGGTGCACGCCGCGCGCTGGGCGCCTTCTCGCCGGAGCCGGGCGAGACGCCGCGCATGGTCCGGGTGTTCCAGGCGGCGGCACTGGCCCTGGGCGGCGGCTCGGTGGACGAGGAAGTGCGCGGCGGCGGGGCCGTCCCGGCGGCGCGGCAGCTCGTGCTGGCATTCGCCGGCTGCTGCGGGCTGCTGTCCGAGCCGCGCCGCTACCGGGCGCCGACCGGCGCCAAGCCGCTGGCCCGGCACCTGGCCGAGGCGATGGGCAAGGAGGCCGCTCCCGACCTGTTGCGGGTGCTGAACGCCATGTTGATACTGAGCGCGGACCACGAGCTGTCGCCGCCCACGTTCAGCGCGCGCATCGCCGCTTCGGTCGGCGCGGAGCTCCATGCCTGCGTGGGGGCGGCGCTGGCCGCCCTGTCCGGCACGGGCCTGGCCGGCGGGTGCGACCGCATCGAGGACACGCTGGCCGCCGTCCGCTCACGCAGCCAGCTCGACGCGTGGGTGGCGAGGGTGGTGCGCGACCGCGCCCGCTCGTCGGCCTTCGGCATCGAATCCTATCCGCAAGGGGACCCGAGGGCGGCGCTGCTGATACGCATGGCGCGCGAGCATCCGCGCCCGGGCCGCCGCGCGGGGACGCTGCTGCGCTTCCTGGACGAGGTCCAGGCCAGGGTGGGGGTGCCGCCCCGGATCGAGCTCGGCTTGGTCGCGGCCTGCGCGGCCTGGGACCTGCCGCCCGGAGCCGCCAGCGCGCTGTGGGCCATGGGCCGGACCTCGGGCTGGATCGCCCACGCGCTGGAGCAGCGCCTGAATGGCTTCTTCCTGCGCCCGCGCGGGCAGTTCCACGCTGGGCCGCAAGGGGGCGCTGTGCTAAAATCCCAAGCAACGTAGACCCTTAACTGCAAGACGAACGGACAACGGCATGCGCGTCATTTCCATGCTCGATCGAACTACCTCGGGGAACATCGCCGGCTAGCCGCGTTGGTTTCCTGGATCGCATCGTCCGTTCCCGCCGGGCCCCCTGGGCCCGGGATCCTGCAGAAAGCAAGAAACGCGGCCCGGTGCCGCGTTTTTTCGTTTCAGGTTCGTCCCAGGGTTTTTCTTCATCTCTTTCGAGGTCGCTTCAATGATCAAGGTAACGCTGCCCGATGGTTCCCAGCGTGAGTTCCCGGCCCCCGTCACGGTGGCAGACGTCGCCGCGTCCATCGGCGCCGGGCTGGCCAAGGCCGCCCTGGCGGGCCGGGTCACCTACGAAGGCAGCGAACCCTCCCTGGTCGATACCAGCCACACGATAGACCGCGATGTCCAACTGGCCATCATCACGGGCAAGGACGCCGACGGGCTGGACCTGATCCGCCATTCGACGGCGCACTTGCTGGCCTATGCGGTCAAGTCGCTGTTCCCCGAGGCCCAGGTCACGATCGGCCCGGTCATCGACAACGGCTTCTACTACGATTTCTCGTACTCGCGGCCGTTCACGCCCGAGGACCTGGCCGCCATCGAGAACAAGATGCTGGAGCTGTCCAGGAAGGACGAGATCGTTACGCGCGAGGAATGGAAGCGCGACGACGCGGTGGATTTCTTCAACTCGATAGGCGAGAAGTACAAGGCCGAGATCATCGCGTCGATCCCGGACAACCAGACGATCTCGCTGTACCGCGAGGGTGACTTCGTCGACCTGTGCCGCGGCCCGCACGTGCCGTCCACCGGCAAGCTCAAGGTGTTCAAGCTGATGAAGGTGGCCGGCGCCTACTGGCGCGGCGACAGCAAGAACGAGATGCTCCAGCGCATCTACGGCACGGCCTGGGCGAAGAAGGAAGACCAGGACGCCTACCTGACGATGCTGGAAGAGGCCGAGAAGCGCGACCACCGCAAGCTGGGCCGCGAACTGGACCTGTTCCATTTCCAGGACGAGGCGCCGGGCCTGGTGTTCTGGCACCCCAAGGGCTGGACGATCTGGCAGCAGGTCGAGCAATACGTGCGCGGCGTGTACCGCGACAGCGGCTACCAGGAGGTCAAGGCGCCGCAGATCCTGGATCGTTCGCTGTGGGAAAAGACGGGGCACTGGGACAACTATCGCGACAACATGTTCACGACGGAGTCCGAGAACCGCTATTACGCGCTCAAGCCGATGAACTGCCCGGGACACGTGCAGATCTTCCGCGCCAACCTGCATTCCTACCGCGACCTGCCGCTGCGTTACGGCGAATTCGGCCAGTGCCACCGCAACGAACCCTCGGGGGCGCTGCACGGGATGATGCGCGTGCGCGGTTTCACGCAGGACGACGGCCACATCTTCTGTACCGAAGACCAGATCCTGGACGAGTGCGTGGCCTTCACGGCGCAGTTGCAGCGCGTCTACCGCGACTTCGGCTTCACCGACATCCTGTACAAGATCGCCACACGGCCGGAAAGCCGGATCGGGTCGGACGAGGTCTGGGACAAGGCCGAGCAGGCGCTGATCGAAAGCCTGCGCCGTTCCGGCTGCGAGTACGAGATCAGCCCGGGCGATGGCGCTTTCTACGGCCCGAAGATCGAATACACGCTTAAGGACGCCATCGGCCGCCACTGGCAGTGCGGCACGATCCAGGTGGACTTTTCCATGCCCGGCCGCCTGGGGGCCGAGTACGTGGACCAGCACGACCAGCGCGTGACCCCGGTCATGCTGCACCGGGCCATCCTCGGCTCGATGGAACGCTTCATCGGCATGCTGATCGAGAATTTCGGCGGGGCGATGCCGCCCTGGCTGGCGCCGGTCCAGGCCGTCGTCTGCAATATTTCGGAATCCACGGCCGAATACGCCCAAAGTGTCGCGCAAACCCTGAAAAAACAAGGGTTTAGAGTGGAATCGGATTTGCGTGGTGAAAAGATCACCTATAAAATCCGGGAGCACAGCTTGCAAAAAATTCCCTATATCCTCGTGGTGGGGGAAAAAGAAAGGCAAGCTGCATCGGTGGCCGTACGCGCCCGCGGCGGCATCGACCTGGGGGTTCTCCCGATCGATGTGTTCTCGTCGCGGCTCGCTGCCGACGTGGCCGAGCGCCGCAACCCGGAAACCCCCGCCAATCCGTCCTGATCGCGTGGTTGGCCTTTCCGGGGGCCGGGCACGGCTCGTGCTGGCGGCGGGGCAGCCCGCCGCACGCGGCCGTTTCAATCAAATTCAGGAGTTTTAGACATCGCTACCGACAAGCCGAATCGCATCAATGGTGAAATTACCGCACTTGAGGTGCGCCTGATTGGGGTCGACGGCGAACAGCTTGGCATCGTCAAGCTGGCCGAAGCAGTTAGGCTTTCCGAACAGAGTGATGTGGATCTGGTAGAAATTGCCCCCAACGCGCAGCCTCCGGTCTGCCGCCTGATGGACTACGGCAAGTTCAAGTACCAAGAGCAGAAGCGACAGCACGAAGCCAAGCTCAAGCAGAAGATCATCCAGGTCAAGGAAGTCAAGTTCCGTCCCGGTACCGACGAAGGCGATTACCAGGTCAAGCTGCGTAATCTGCGCCGGTTCCTGGAAGAGGGCGACAAGGCCAAGGTCACGCTGCGCTTCCGCGGCCGCGAGATGGCCCACCAGGAACTGGGCATGCGCGTGCTGGAACGCGTGCGCGACGACCTGGTCGAGATCAGCGCTGTCGAGGCGATGCCCAAGCTCGAAGGCCGCCAGATGGTGATGGTGCTGGCGCCCAAGAAGAAGGCCTTGCCGGTCGGCAAGGGTGCAGTGGGCGAATAACGCGGTATAATCTTCGGTTTTCCGGGATGACCGTACCCTTTGTGGGGGCATCCCGGCGAATCCTGGTGCGAAATTCCTGGCACCGGGTAATCCGGCTTCTTTGCGACGCCTTCAAATCCGCCGGCGGGGTGTAGCCCCGCGCAGCGGTGCGCCGCAGGGTTCCGGAGCAGGTAAAACAAGTGAATGCGGGTCGTCAAGTCCGGCAGGATATCGCCGGCACCCGTGAGCATGTAAACGTACAGGAAGCAGTCATGCCTAAGATGAAGACCAAGAAAAGCGCCGCCAAGCGCTTTAAGGTCCGCGGTAGCGGTTCCATCAAGCGGGGCCAGGCGTTCAAGCGCCACATCCTCACGAAGAAAACCACCAAGAACAAGCGTCAGTTGCGCGGCTCCACCGCGGTCCACGAGGCCGATGTGAAATCCGTGCGGGCAATGATGCCGTTTGCCTGATCCCAACCCGCTGATATTGGAGTTTTCAAATGCCTAGAGTCAAACGTGGGGTAACCGCCCGGGCCCGTCACAAGAAAGTCATCAGCGCCGCCAAGGGATACCGTGGCCGCCGCGGTAACGTCTTCCGCGTCGCCAAGCAAGCGGTCATGCGCGCCGGCCAGTACGCCTATCGCGATCGCCGCGCCAAGAAGCGCACCTTCCGCGCGCTGTGGATCACGCGTATCAACGCCGCCGTCCGCGAGCATGGCGTGTCGTACAGCGTGTTCATCGCCGGCCTGAAGAAGGCTGCGATCGACCTGGACCGCAAGGTGCTGGCCGACCTGGCTGTGCGCGACAAGGCCGGTTTTGCGGCGATCGTGCAGCAAGTCAAGAACGCCCTGGCCGCCTGAGCTCGCTAGCGACGCACGCAGGGCGTGGCCGGATCGCCGGCCATGTCCGGGCACGCGTCGCGAGCCACGAGTGCAACACCCGAACGGGGCTTCTCTTGAAGCCCCGTTCGTGTTTGTGGCGACCCATCTTTTCCTTTACTGATACGAATCCGCCATGTCCCAGAATCTGGACGATCTGATACGCCAAGCCGGGGAGGCCTTCGCGGCTGCGTCCGACCCCAACGCGCTGGAGAACGAAAAGGCCCGGTTCCTGGGTAAGCAGGGCGCCTTGACGGCGCTGCTCAAGGGGCTGGCCAGCCTGACGCCGGAGCAGAAGCGCACCGAGGGAGCGCGCATCAACGAGGCCAAGGGCCGGATCGAGGGGCTGCTGAACGAGCGTCGCCAGGCCCTGGCCGATGCCAAGCTGAACGCTCGCCTGGCGGAGGAAACCATCGACGTCACGCTGCCCGGCCGCGGACGCAGCCGGGGCGGCATCCATCCGGTTATCCGTACCTGGGAGCGGATCGAGCAGATCTTCCGTTCCATCGGCTTCGATGTGGCCGACGGCCCGGAAATCGAGAACGACTGGACCAACTTCACGGCGCTGAACAATCCCGAGAACCATCCGGCCCGGTCGATGCAGGATACGTTCTACGTCGACATGAAGGACGACAAGGGTCTGCCGCTGCTGCTGCGCACGCACACCAGCCCGATGCAAGTGCGCTACGCGCGTGCCCACCAGCCGCCCATCAAGGTGATCGCCCCCGGGCGGACCTACCGCGTCGACAGCGATGCCACGCACTCGCCCATGTTCCATCAGGTCGAAGGCCTGTGGATAGACGAGAACATCTCGTTCGCCGACTTGAAGGGCGTCTATACCGATTTCCTGCGCGCCTTCTTCGAGACCGACGATCTGGTGCTGCGCTTTCGCCCCTCGTTCTTCCCCTTCACGGAGCCCTCGGCCGAGATCGACATGATGTTCACCTCCGGCCCCAACAAAGGCCGTTGGCTGGAAATCTCCGGTTCGGGCCAGGTGCATCCCACGGTGGTGCGCAACTTCGGCCTGGATCCGGAACGCTACATCGGCTTCGCCTTCGGCTCCGGGCTGGAGCGCCTGACGATGCTGCGCTACGGCGTCAACGACCTGCGCCAGTTCTTCGAAGGCGACCTGCGTTTTCTCAAGCAATTCAACTGATGGAGGCCCCCCCTACGCGCGAAGGGCGTAGGGGGGGACTGACAGACATGCAATTTCCCGAATCCTGGTTGCGGGCGCTGACGAATCCCGCCATTTCGACTGACGAACTGGCTCATCAACTGACCATGGCCGGTCTCGAGGTGGAGGAAGCCGAGCCGGTGGCGCCCGCCTTCAGCGGCGTGGTGGTGGCCCAGGTGCTGGCGCTCGAGCCGCATCCGAACGCCGACAAGCTGCGCGTGTGCAAGGTCGACGCAGGGCAGGGCGACCCCCTGCAGATCGTGTGCGGCGCGCCCAACGTGGCGGTCGGCATGAAGGTGCCGCTGGCCACGGTGGGGGCCCAGCTGCCTGGCGACATCAAGATAGGCGTGGCCAAGATGCGCGGCGTCGAGTCCGCCGGCATGCTGTGTTCGGCGCGCGAACTGGGCCTGTCGCAGGACCACGCCGGCCTGCTCGACCTGGGCCCGGATGCCGCGGTCGGCGTGTCCGTGCGCGAATGGCTGCAACTGGACGACACGGTCTTCACGCTCAAGCTCACTCCCAACAAGGCGGACTGCCTGTCGGTGCTGGGCGTGGCGCGCGAGGTCTCGGCCCTGACCGGCGCGCCGTTGGCCGCGCCGCGGCTGGATCCGGTCGCGGTCGCCATCGACGATCGGGTGCCGGTGACCGTGCATGCGCCGGACCTGTGCGGCCGCTACGTGGGTCGGGTCGTGCGCGGCGTGGACGCGTCCGTTCCCACGCCGGAATGGATCAAGCGGCGCCTGGAACGCGCCGGCCAGCGTTCGATTTCCGCGCTGGTCGACATCTCCAACTACGTCATGCTGGAACTGGGCCGTCCCAGCCACGTGTTCGACCTGGCCAAGGTAAGCGGCGGCCTGCACGTGCGGTGGGGCCAGCCGGGCGAGCAGGTCCTGCTGCTGAACGGCCAGACCGTCGAGGTGGACGGGCAGGTCGGTGTGATCGCCGACGACAACGGCCCCGAGTGCCTGGCCGGGATCATGGGCGGCGAGGCCACCTCGGTGTCCACCGAGACCCGCGACATCTATCTCGAGGCCGCCTTCTGGTGGCCCGCCAGCATCGCCGGCCGCGCGCGCCGCTACAACTTCAGCACCGACGCCAGCCACCGCTTCGAGCGCGGCGTGGATTACGCCAACATTCCCGCCGATCTGGAATACCTGACCAGCCTGATCGTGCAGGTGTGCGGCGGCCAGGCCGGCCCGGTGGACGATCAGGTCGTCAATCTGCCCGAGCGCAAGCCCGTGCGCCTGCGCGTGGCGCGCTGCCACAAGGTCCTGGGCGTGGACGTGCCGGAAGACGAGATCGCCGGCATCTTCACCCGCCTGAGCCTGCCTTTCGTGCGCGAGCCCGGCGTCTTCGTCGTGACGCCGCCGTCCTTCCGCTTCGACATCGAGATCGAAGAAGACTTGATCGAGGAAGTCGCGCGCGTCCACGGCTTCGAGCGTATCCCCGACCTGCCGCCGCTGGCGCGGGCCGCGGTGAGCGCCGTGCCGGAAGAGCGGCACACTTTCCATGCGCTGCGCCATACGATGGCCGACCTGGACTACCAGGAGGTGATCAACTTCAGCTTCGTGGAAGCGGAGTGGGAACGCGACTACGCAGGCAACGCGGATCCCATCCGCCTGCTCAATCCCATCGCCAGCCAGCTGTCGGTCATGCGCAGCAGCCTGATCGGCGGCCTGGTGGCCAACGCCCAGTACAACGTGAACCGCAAGACCAGCCGCGTGCGGGTGTTCGAGCTGGGCCGGGTCTTCTGGCGCGACGCGGCCGTGGCCGACGGTCCGCTGGAGGTAGCCGGTGTGAACCAGCCCATGCGCCTGGCCGGGCTGGCCTACGGGCCGGCGGTGGAAGAGCAGTGGGGGACGCAGACCCGGCAGGTCGATTTCTACGACGTGAAGGCGGACGTGGAGGCTCTGCTGGCCGGCGGTTCCAGCGAGGCGCCGCGCTTCGTGCCCGACGCGCACCCGGCCCTGCACCCCGGCCGCAGCGCCCGCATCGTCATCGACGGCGAGACGGTCGGCTGGATAGGCGAGCTGCATCCGCGCTGGCTGCAGCGCGCGGAACTGCCGCACGCCCCGGTGGTGTTCGAGCTGGATGCCGACCGCATCGCGGTCCGTCCGCTGCCGTCACTGCGCGAGATCTCGCGCCAGCCGGTGGTGATCCGCGATCTGGCGCTGTGGGTGGCCGAGGCGGTGACGGCGCAGCAGATGCTGGACACGGTGCGCCATCTGGTAGCGAAGGAGCCCGAACTGGCGGTCGTCCAGGATGCACGGATTTTCGATGTTTGGCGGGATAAGTCCTTGTTAGAAAAGGAAAAAAGCCTTGCCTTCCGGTTCTGGCTACAGGATACTTCGGTAACCCTGGACGACGCCCGAGTCGAGGCGTGCCTGGCCCGTATCCGCGCCGCGCTGGAATCCGAGCACGGTGCGCGGCTGAGGGTTTGATACCGCTTCCCATCCGTGTCTATGCATTCTCTCGTTTCCGATAGCTACGCTTCCCCGGACGCCTTCGACGCTGACCTGCCGCAAGGCGGGCTCGATGCGCGTACCCTGACCAAGGCTGAACTGGCCGACCTGCTGTTCGAGCGGGTCGGCCTGAACAAGCGCGAAGCCAAGGACATGGTCGAGACCTTCTTCGAGGAAATCCGCGACGCCCTCGAACGCGGCGACATGGTCAAGCTATCGGGTTTCGGCAACTTCCAGGTACGCAACAAGCCGCAGCGGCCGGGACGCAATCCCAAGACGGGCGAGGAAATCCCCATCGCCGCCCGCCGCGTCGTCACTTTCCATGCGAGCCAGAAGCTCAAGAGCATGGTCGAGCAGGTCGCGCTGCGCGAACAGAATCCGTCCTGAGAGGTCCTATGGCGCGCATCGAGCCACCCGTCGTTCTTCCGCCCATTCCCGCCAAGCGTTATTTCACGATAGGCGAGGTCAGCGAGCTTTGCGGCGTCAAGCCGCATGTGCTGCGCTATTGGGAACAGGAATTCACCCAGCTCAAGCCCATCAAGCGACGGGGCAACCGCCGTTACTACCAGCACCACGAAGTGCTGCTGATCCGCCGCATCCGCGAACTGCTGTACGAGCAAGGCTTCACCATCAGCGGTGCCCGCAACCGGCTGGACGAGTCTCGCGGACACGTGGACGACACGCCCCAGGTGGCCCTGATCTCCATCGAAGAGCCCGAACTGCAAGCCATCCGGACCGAGCTGGCGGACATCGTCAGCCTGCTGCAGTCCGCCCGCGAGACCAGCCTGGCCCGCTAGGGCCTGTTCCTTCCTGTTTCCGCGCGTCTCAGGCCTCCCAGGCGGGACGCGGGTCCGTCCGTATCGGATAGCGTTCGAGGGCCTGCGCGCACAGATCGCGGGAACACGCGCCGGCATCAGCCAGCGCATGCAGCGCGGCCAGGACGATGTGGAAACGATCGACCTCGAAGAACTGACGCAGGGCGCTGCGGGTATCGCTGCGGCCGAAGCCGTCCGTTCCCAGCACCGTCATCCGCGCGGGGCAATGGGGCGCGATCAGCGACGGCCAAGCGCGGACGTAGTCGCTCGCGGCGACCACGGGCGCGCTGCCCGCCAGGCACTGCTCGACGTGGCTGCGGCGCGCGGGCTGTTCCGGATGCAGGCGGTTCCAGCGTTCGACCTCGCGCGCGTCGCGGGCTAGTTCCGCATAGCTGGTGGCGCTCCAGGCCTCGCTGGCGATGCCCCAGTCGGCGGCCAGCAGTTCGCCGGCGGCGATGGCTTCGCGCAGGATGGCGCCCGACCCCACGAGACGCACGGCGGGCTCGCCCTGGCCGTGGACCCCGTGCCGATAAAGCCCCTTGATCACACCCTCGTGGGCCTCGGCCGGCAGGCTGGGTTGGGGCACGTTTTCGTTGACCAGGGTCAGGTAGTAGAAGACGTCTTCCTGTTCCTCGAGCATGGCGCGCATGCCGTGGTCGACGATGACGGCGACTTCCGATGCGAACGCAGGGTCGTAGGCGCGGCAGTTGGGAACGCCGGCCGCGGTGACCAGGCTGGCGCCGTCCTGGTGCTGCAGGCCTTCGCCGCCCAGCGTGGTACGGCCGGCCGTGGCACCCAGCAGGAAGCCCCGGGCGCGCTGGTCGGCGGCGGCCCAGATCAGGTCGCCCACGCGCTGGAAGCCGAACATCGAGTAGTAGATGTAGAACGGCAGCATTGCGGTGCCATGCACGGCGTAGCTGGTGGCGGCCGCGGTCCAGGAGCTGATCGCGCCGGCCTCGCTGATGCCTTCCTCCAGGATCTGGCCGTCCAGCGCCTCGCGGTAGCTCAGCACCGAACCGATGTCCTCGGGCTCGTAGCGCTGGCCGACGCTGGAATAGATGCCGATCTGCCGGAACAGCGCGGCCATGCCGAAGGTGCGCGCCTCGTCGGCGACGATGGGCACGACGCGCGGGCCGAGCCGGCTGTCCTTGAGCAGGCTGGACAAGAGGCGCACGAAGGCCATGGTGGTCGACATTTCCTTGCCGTCGGCCTGAAGGGCGAAGCCGGCGTAGCGGTCCAGCGGCGGAACCGGGACCGGCTCGGCCTGCGGCGAGCGGGCGGGCACGGGGCCGCCGAGTTCGCCGCGCCGGGCATGCAGGTAGCGGATCTCGGCGCTGTCCGCGCCGGGGTGCAGGAAGGCCAGGGACTCGGCCTGCTCGTCGCTCAGCGGCAGCGAGAAGCGGTCGCGGAAGGCGATCAGCGCGTCGCGGTCCAGCTTCTTCTGCTGGTGGGTGGTCATCTTGCCCTGGCCCGCCTCGCCCATGCCATAGCCTTTCTTGGTCTGGGCCAGGATGACGGTGGGACGGCCGGTGCTGCGCGCCGCCGCGTGATAGGCGGCATGGATCTTCACCAGATCGTGGCCGCCGCGCCGGAGCCGGTCGATTTCCTCGTCCGTCAGGCCCTGCGCCAGCCGGGCGAGCTGCGGGTCCTGGCCGAAGAAATGGTCGCGGTTGAAGCGGCCGTCCTTGGCGGCGAAGGTCTGCAATTGGCCGTCCACCGTTTGCGAGAAGGCCCGCCGCAGGGCGCCGCCGGTGTCGCGAGCGAACAGGCCGTCCCAGTCCGAGCCCCACAGCAGCTTGATCACGTTCCAGCCGGCGCCCGCGAACAGGGACTCAAGCTCGTCGACGATGCGGCCGTTGCCGCGCACCGGACCGTCAAGCCGCTGGAGGTTGCAGTTCACGACCCAGACGAGATTGTCGAGTCCCTCGCGGGCCGCCAGCGTCAGGGCCGACATGCTCTCGGGTTCGTCCATCTCGCCGTCGCCGAAGATGCCCCAGACCTTCCTGCCCGTGGTGTCGAGCAAGCCGCGGTGCGCCAGGTAGCGCATGAAGCGCGCCTGGTAGATGGCGTTGATGGGGCCGATGCCCATCGACCCGGTGGGGAACTGCCAGAAATCGGGCATAAGCCAGGGATGGGGGTAGCTGGACAGGCCGCGCGCGCCCCGCGCCCGCGCGGTGATTTCCTGCCGGTAGTGCGCCAGATCGGCTTCCTCCAGCCGGCCTTCCAGGAAGGCGCGGGCGTAGACGCCGGGCGCGGAATGGGGTTGGCAGAACACCAGGTCCGCCTGGTTGGCGGGGCCGCCGCGGAAGAAGTGGTTGAACCCGACCTCGAACAGGTCGGCCGCGCTGGCGTAACTGGCGATGTGGCCGCCCAGCTCGCCATGCGCGAGATTGGCGCGCACCACCATGGCCAGCGCGTTCCAGCGCATCAGCGCGGCCAGCCGTTCTTCGGTGGCGAGATCGCCGGGGAAGGGGGGCTGCGCCTCGACGGCGATGGTGTTGACGTAGGGAGTGTTGCGCGGCGGACGCCATCCGACGGCCGAATCGCCAGCCGTCCGCGCCAGCATGTCGAGGATCTGCCGCACGCGTTCCGGCCCGTTCGTCTCCAGCATCGACAGCAGGGCGTCCCGCCATTCGTCGGTTTCCATGGGGTCGGGGTCGGCCGGCAGGCCGTCCTGGCGCGCCAGGTGCCGGGATTCGTCGTACATGCGTGCCTCTCCTCGTCTTGTCATGAAAAATTCTACGCTTGAAGGTCCGGCATTTTTCTCCGAAAATTCTTTGAAGAATGCGGTTAAGCGGCAGAAAATTCTTTCAATAAAGAAAAGTGAAGCATGATTAATCTCGATGACATCGACCGGCGTATCCTGGCCGAACTCCAGGCCGATGCCAGCATCTCCAACGTGGAGCTGGCCCGCCGGGTGCATTTGTCGCCATCCCCGTGCCTGACGCGGGTCAAGGCCCTGGAGTCGGCCGGCCTGATCCGCCAGTACGTCGCCTTGCTCGACCCGCAGCAACTGGGCCTGCACCTGAACGTCTTCATCTCGATCAGCCTGAAGCAGCAGAACCGCAAGGCGCTGCAGGTATTCGAGGACGCCATCTGCGCCCGCGAGGAAGTCATGGAGTGTTATTTGATGACCGGGGATGCCGACTACCTGCTGCGGGTGGCCGTGCCGGACATCCAGGCGCTGGAGAGCTTCATCCTGGAGCAGTTGTCGCCCATCGCCCAGGTCGAGAAGATCCGCTCCAGCTTCGCGCTCAAACAGGTACGCTACAAGACCGCGCTGCCGCTGCGGTCGGCGGGGGCGCGTTAGCGGTTGCTAGCGGTTGCTAGCGGTTGCGTTTGTCGGCTGTGGTGACAATTGTGACCGACCCTATCGCCGCAAGGCATCCGCAAAACAAAAAGCCCGGTAGCTTGTGGCCACCGGGCTTTTTTTCTTCGGTTCCGACAAATACAGGTCAAGAACTTGTATATGGTCGGGGCGGCGGGATTCGAACTCGCGACCCCTTGCACCCCATGCAAGTGCGCTACCAGGCTGCGCTACGCCCCGAAAGAAAAAAAGTATAGCAAATTTTGGGGGGTGTAGGAAAGAGCGGCCGCATTTTATTTTGCATAGGGTTGCGACGGTCGAAAGGGATGAAACGTGGTGTGCAGTTTGCGGAACTCTGTGCATCGGTTCACAGCCTTAGGAGTGTATACCCCTAGGAGAGACGCCAAAAAAATATCGTGCGTGCGCAACAGAAAGCGAATCGTCCGTGCCGATGCGCCGTATGATGTTTGCAAGGAGGTCGTCGAAGGGCAGGAAGTTCATCCGGCAGGAAGAACCGGAAGCCGGCTCGACCGGCACTAACAACAACAGAGTCGTGTAGGCAGTTCTCATTCACTCGCTGTTGGAGGTTGTCCGTGCTGAACATCGTCGAAGGGTTCAAGTCTCAATACGCCAAGACGCAGGAAACCGAACTTTCTCTCGAGGAGTATCTGGACCTCGCCCGCAGGGATCCCATGACCTACGCCAGTGCGGCCGAGCGCATGCTTGCCGCGATAGGGGAACCCGAGCTGGTCGATACGCGCAACGATCCACGGTTGTCGCGCCTGTTTTCCAATCGCCTGATCCGCCGCTATCCCGCCTTCAAGGAATTCTTCGGCATGGAGGACGTGATCGATCAGATCGTGGCGTTCTTCAAGCACGCGGCCCAGGGGCTCGAAGAACGCAAGCAAATCCTCTATCTGCTGGGACCCGTCGGCGGCGGCAAGTCGTCGATCGCGGAGCGCCTGAAGGCGTTGATGGAAGCCCATCCCATCTATGCGCTCAAGGGTTCGCCCGTCAATGAATCGCCGCTGGGCCTGTTCCACCCCGACCGCTTCGGCGATCAGCTCGAGAAGGAATACGGCATTCCCCGCCGCTACCTGTCGGGCATCATGTCGCCGTGGGCCATCAAGCGGCTGCGCGAATTCGACGGCGATATCTCGCAGTTCCGCGTGGTCCGGCTCCAACCGTCGGTGCTGCGGCAACTCGCCATCGCCAAGACCGAACCGGGCGACGAGAACAACCAGGACATCTCCTCGCTGGTCGGCAAGGTCGATATCCGCAAGCTGGACCGCTACTCGCAAGACGATCCCGATGCCTACAGCTATTCGGGAGGGCTGTGCCTGGCCAACCAGGGCATGCTCGAATTCGTTGAAATGTTCAAGGCGCCCATCAAGATGCTGCATCCCTTGCTGACGGCGACCCAGGAAGGCAACTTCAAGGGTACCGAAGGGTTTTCGGCCATCCCGTTCAACGGGATCATCCTTGCGCATTCCAACGAGTCCGAATGGCAGACCTTCCGCAACAACAAGCACAACGAGGCGTTCCTGGACCGTATCTACATCGTCAAGGTGCCGTACTGCCTGCAGGTGTCGGAAGAGGTCAAGATCTACCGCAAGCTGCTGCAGAACAGCTCGCTGGCCCAGTCGCCATGCGCGCCGGGCACGCTCGACATGATGGCGCAGTTCTCGGTGTTGACGCGGTTGAAGGAACCCGAGAACTCCAGCGTCTATTCGAAGCTGCGGGTGTACGACGGCGAGAGCCTGAAGGATGTCGATCCCAAGGCCAAGGTCCTGCAGGAATACAAGGACTACGCCGGCACCGACGAGGGCATGACGGGCGTCTCGACGCGCTTCGCCTACAAGATCCTGTCCAGCGTCTTCAACTACGACCAGACCGAGATCGCCGCCAATCCAGTGCATCTGATGTACGTGCTGGAGCAGCGCATCGGCCGCGAGGACTACCCCGAGGAAATCCGCCGGCGCTACCTGGAGCACATCAAGGGCTATCTGGGGCCACGCTACGCGGAATTCATCGGCAAGGAAATCCAGACCGCGTACCTGGAGTCGTATTCGGAGTACGGACAGAACATCTTCGACCGCTACGTCACGTTCGCCGACTGCTGGATCCAGGACGAGGAATTCCGCGACCCCGAAACGGGCGAGAGCTTCGATCGCTCGGCGTTGAACACCGAGCTCGAGAAGATCGAGAAGCCGGCGGGCATCGCGAATCCCAAGGACTTCCGCAACGAGATCGTGAACTTCGTGCTGCGCGCCCGCGCCAACAACAATGGCCGCAATCCCGCGTGGACCAGCTACGAGAAGCTGCGCGAGGTGATCGAGAAGAAGATGTTCTCCAACACCGAGGATCTGCTCCCGGTCATTTCGTTCAACGCCAAGGCCTCGGTCGAGGACACGCGCAAGCACGAGAGCTTTGTCGAACGGATGGTCGAGAAGGGCTATACCGAAAAGCAAGTCCGCTTGCTATGCGAGTGGTATTTGCGGGTGAGGAAGTCTTCGTGAGCTAGGTGAATATGAATTCACTCATCGATCGGCGGCTCAACGGCCGTAACAAGAGCGCTGTCAACCGGGAGCGCTTCATCAGGCGGTACAAGGACCAGATACGCAAGGCGGTTCGCGAGCTGGTCCAGGAACGGTCCATCGAAGAGATGGACCAGGGCGGCGAAATCAACCTCCCGGCCAAGGACATCTCCGAACCCAGCTTCCGCTACGGCAGGGGCGGGGATCGCGAGATTGTCCATCCCGGCAACCGGGAGTTCGCCAAGGGCGACAAGATCGACCGGCCCCGGGGTGGCGACGACGGCGACCCCTCCGAGCCGGGCGAGGGCGACTCGGTGGATCCGTTCACGTTCAGCCTGTCCCGGGACGAGTTCCTGAACCTCTTCTTCGAGGACATGGAGCTTCCCCACCTGGTCCGTACCCAACTGGGCGAGATCAGCCAGCAGAAGTGGCGGCGCGCGGGCTATACCACCACGGGATCGCCCAGCACGCTGAGCGTGGGGCGCACGCTCAAGACCTCGCTGTCGCGGCGTATCGCGCTCAGCGGTGGTTCGAGGCTGGGCCTGCAGGACGCGCAGCGGAAGCTGGAGGAGTCGGAAGAGGCGGGTGCCCCGGAAGACGAGCTCGATGCGCTGCGGGCCGAGGTCGAGGCGCACCGGGCCAGGCTGGCGCGGGTGCCTTTCCTCGACTCGCTGGACCTGCGCTACCGGCACCGCGTGGTGGAGCCTTCGCCGGTGGCGCGCGCCGTGATGTTCTGCCTGATGGACGTCTCGGGGTCCATGGACGAGAACAAGAAGGATCTCGCCAAGCGCTTCTTCACGCTGCTGTACCTGTTCCTGTCGCGCAAATACGAGCGCGTGGACCTGGTGTTCGTGCGCCACACGGACAACGCCGAAGAGGTGAACGAGCAGACCTTCTTCCACGATCCCAAGAGCGGGGGTACGGTGGTGCTGTCGGCCCTCGAACTGATGCACGAGATCGTGACCGAGCGCTACTCGCCCGCCACCTGGAACGTCTACGCGGCGCAGGCCACCGACGGCGACTCCTTCGGCGCGGACGCGGCCAAGAGCGCGCGCTTCCTGTCCGAGCACCTGCTGCCGCTCACGCGCTACTACGCCTACATCGAGATTCCCGATGTGGACGAGATGCGCAAGAGCAGCCTGTGGGCCGAGTACGAGCGCGAGACGGCGCCGCACTTCGTGATGCGGCGCATACGCGAGCGCCGCGAGATATTCGGCGTGCTGCACGACCTGTTCAGGAAGGAGACCGCATGAGCGCCGTCTATCCGCCGCGTGAAGCGCCGCCCGCCCCGGCGGTCCAGCCCATCTCGACGACTTCGGAATGGACCTTCGAGCTGATCCAGCGCTATGACGAAGCCATAGGCCAAGTGGCCCGGGAGTTCGGGCTGGACACCTATCCCAGCCAGATCGAGGTCATCACGTCCGAGCAGATGCTGGACGCGTACGCCTCGGTCGGGCTGCCGATCGGCTATCCGCACTGGTCCTACGGCAAGGAGTTCATCCGCAACGAGCAGGCCTATCGGCGCGGTGTGCAGGGGCTGGCCTACGAGATCGTGATCAACTCGAACCCCTGCATCGCCTACCTGATGGAAGAGAACTCCATGGCCATGCAGGCGCTGGTGATCGCGCACGCCTGCTACGGCCACAATTCCTTCTTCAAGGGCAACTACCTGTTCAAGCAGTGGACCGAGGCCGACGGCGTGCTGGACTACCTGGTGTTCGCCCGCAAGTACGTCATGGACTGCGAGGAAAAGTACGGCATCGGCACGGTCGAAGCCACGCTGGACTCCTGCCACGCGCTGATGGCCCATGGTGTGGACCGCTACCGCCGCCCGCATCCGATTTCCTATCGCGAGGAAATGCAGCGCCAGGCCGAGCGCGAGGAATACGCGCGCCAGCAGTACAACGATCTGTGGCGCACGGTGCCCACGCGCGACCACGTCGAGCGCGAGGGCAAGCCTTCGGTGTTCCCGCCGGAGCCGGAAGAGAACATCCTGTATTTCATCGAGAAATACTCGCCTTCGCTGGAACCGTGGCAGAAGGAGCTGGTGCGTATCGTCCGCAAGCTGTCCCAGTACTTCTATCCGCAGACCCAGACCAAGGTCATGAACGAGGGATGGGCGACCTTCTGGCACTACACGCTGTTGAACCGCATGCACGAGAAGGGGCTGGTCAACGACGGCTTCATGATCGAGTTCCTGCAAAGCCACACCAACGTGGTGGCCCAGCGCGGCTTCGATCAGCGCGGCTACGGCGGCATCAATCCGTATGCACTGGGCTTCGCGATGATGCAGGATATCCGCCGCATCTGCGAGAACCCCACGCCCGAGGACAGGAAGTGGTTTCCGGACATCGCCGGCAGCGATTGGCTGAAGACGCTGGACTTCGCGATGCGCAACTTCAAGGACGAGTCCTTCATCGCCCAGTTCCTGTCGCCGCGCCTGATCCGCGAGTTCCGCTTCTTCGCGATCGCCGACCACGAGTCCAACCCCAAGCTGGAAGTCGAAGCCATCCACGACGACGACGGCTACCGGCGCGTGCGCCGGCTGCTGGCGGACCAGCACAACCGCGACATGCAGGTGCCGGACATCCAGGTCGTGCGCTACAACCGGGACTCCGACCGGTCCCTGGTCCTGCGCCACGTGACGATGCGGGGCAGGCCCTTGCAGGCGGAGGACGCCGACCAGGTAATGAAGCACCTGGCCCGGCTATGGGGATTCAAGGTCCGGCTGGAGGAAGTCGACGCGGAAGGCAGCGTCAAGACTTTCAGGGAGCGGTCGAGCTAGGCCCCCCTACGGTTTAAAGAAGGGGGTGGGCACCATCAAGTGGTTCTCTTGCGAGACCAGGTTGCCCATCTCCACGCTTTTCTTCAGGTAGACCTGCCAATCCGGATCCTTTTGCAGCGCGGCGCGGCGCGCCATGCGGTCGGCGGCGTCCTGGTAGCCCCAGATGTGGGTGAAGCTGTTGACGTTGCCAGTCTCGGTCTGCAGGTACAGCACCGGATCGCCCAGGTGCTTGCGCTGCGCCTCGAAACCCAGTTCCTGGTAGAGCTCGAGCTGTTTCTTGATCGTGCCGGGCCGGCATGTGTAGGTGCGAACGTCGTACAGCATGGAAAGTCTCCCGCGGTCAGAACGAATCGGTGGAAGTGAACAGGCCCACGCGCAGGCCTTCGGCGGTGTAGATCTCGCGGCCGTCGACGCTCATGGTGCCGTCGGCGATGCCCAGCACCAGCGTGCGGTTGATGGTGCGCTTGATGTCGATGGTGTAGGTGACCTTCTTGGCCGTGGGCAGCACCTGCCCGACGAACTTCACCTCGCCCGATCCCAATGCGCGGCCCCGGCCGGGGTTGCCCTGCCAGCCCAGGTAGAAACCCACCAGTTGCCACATGGCGTCCAGGCCCAGGCAGCCCGGCATGACCGGGTCGCCCTCGAAGTGGCAGGCGAAGAACCAGAGGTCGGGATGGATGTCCAGCTCGGCGATCACCTGGCCCTTGCCGTACTTGCCGCCCTGGTCCGAGATGTGCGTGATGCGATCCATCATCAGCATGTTGGGGGCCGGCAGTTGCGCATTGCCTTTCCCGAACAATTCGCCGCGCGCGCAGCGCAGCAGGTCTTCACGGGAGAAGGCGTTCTGTTCAAGCATTAGGAAGTCCTCGTTGGAAACCGGGATTATATCGTCGCCCGGCGCTCAGTTCCGCCCGGGCGCGGCGCCCAGCAGCCGCTTGAGCCCCAGCCATTGCTGGGCCAGGAAGCTCCGGCCGTAGTCGCGGCCGCCGCGCTCGGGAAGCTGGTCGCTGATGCCGGTCGGCCCGTAGTTGCCGTCGAAGCGCGCGGTGCGCAGCAGGATGTCCCAGATCGGAAACAGGACGCCGAAGTTGTAGTTGGCCTCGGGCCGGCCGGGTACGGACGGCGGTTCGATCGCGTGGTGGTGCCGGTGGAATTTCGGCCCCACCACTAGGTACTGGCCGAGGCGGCCGAAGCCGGTCCGCAGGTTGGCGTGCGAGAAGCTCTCGACCAGCCGGGTGATGATCACGACCATCACGAACTGCCCCGGCGGCACGCCCACCAGGTGCGAAACCAGTACGACCGCCACGTCGCGCAGCAGGTCGCTGAGCAGGTGGTTGCGGTTGTCGGACCACATCGTCATCTGGCGCTGGCTGTGATGGACCGCGTGCAGCGCCCACAGCCACTGGTAGCGATGCTCGGCACGGTGGAAGGCGTAGTCGACGAAGTCGAAGATCAGCAGGTACAGGATCAGGCTGACCCAGGCGCGGTCGGTCACGCCGGGCCAGATTTCGTCGAGATGGAAGGGCGAGAACCCCAGCACGTGCAACTGTCCGAACAGATGATCGGCCAGCGGCTGGGTGGTGAAGAACAGCACCAGCCGGAACAGACCCAACGAATGGATGGCGGTGTAGAGAATGTCCAGCCGCACCGAGGTCCGGTCGACGATCTTTTCGACCGGGCGCCAGCGTTGCAGGGGGGCGAACACGGCCAGCATGATGGCCAGTTGCAGGACGCCGAGCAGCAGCCACATGGTGCCGTCGTAGGCGTCCTCGAGGATGCTGCCGAGCCCCAGGTGAAACAGCAGGGGCTGGACGAGCGTCTCGAACAGCCACTGCTGCATGCCGGAGAAAAGATCGCTAAGGAGTTCCATGGACGTGATGCGTGGCCAGCCAGGCCCGGTATTGCGGATGGTCGGCCAGCGTGGCGAAGCAGTAACCTTTCTGCTTGAGCCCGGTAATGAGCGGTTCCAGCACGGCCGGCGCCCAGGGGTCCTGACGGGACCAGATGCCCAGGTGCGCCATCAAGATATCGCCAGGACGGATGTTGCGCAAGGCGCGCGCCAGCAGCGCCGCGTTGGGGTATTTGTCGCTGGGCAGTTCGTCGCCCAGGAAGCCGGCATCGGCCCAGCCCACGTGGCGATAGCCGCAGCGGTTTTCGGCCGCCTGGAGCAGCGCGGGCGAGGTCTTGCCGCCGGGCGCGCGGAACAGCGGCAGCATGGATTGCCCGGTCATTTCCTTGAACCGCGCGGCGCTGCGATCCAGCTCGGCGCAATAGGCCTCGACGCTCATGGCCTGGATCCGTCCGGCCTGCGGGCCGAAGGTGGGCTTGGCGCGGAAGGCGCCGTCCGGCCGGTCGGCCAGCCAGTACACATGGTCGTAGGTGTGCGAACCGAAGACGTGCCCGCGAGCCGCCATGGCCTTCCACCAGGGCGCCCAGCGGTCATCCAGGCTGGTGCCGCCGTCGCGGGTCTTTTCGTTGGCCAGGAAGAAGCTAGCCTTGACCTGCTGGCGGTCAAGCACCTCGGCCACCAGCGGGGCGACGCCCATGTGGCCGGTATCGAAGGTCAGGTAGACCGGGCGGGCGCACTCCGCCGCCTGCGCGCCGGCCGTGGCCAGCAGCAGGGCGGCCGCGCCCGCCCGCGCCAGGCTACTGGCGCGGCGCATGGGACAGGGTCCAGACGCCGTGGGGCGAGCGGCCCACCTTGGTCTGGTGCACGACCTTGCGGGTGGCCGTGTCGATGACGGTGAGCTTCTTGGCCCAGCGCGAGGTGACCAGCAGGGTCTTGCCGTCGGCCAGCACTTCCATGCAGTCCGGGCCGCCGGGTGCGGGATAGGCGTCGACCACCGCCAGGGTCTGCAGGTCGATGCGGCTGATGGTGTTGGCCACGCGGTTGCTGACGAACAGGTGGCGCCCGTCGCCCTGGGCCCTGAAGGCATGGGCGCCGGCCGCCGTGGGGATGCGCTTGACGAGCTGGGCGGGCGAGGCCGCCAGGTCATAGACCTCGACGTAGCTGTCGCCGGTCAGGGCCACGAGCAGGTAGCGGTCGTCGTGGGTGATGTAGACGTCGGCGGGGGTCTTGCCCACCGGGATGGTCCACAGCGGCGTCTGCGTCGCCAGGTCGATGGCGATCAACTGGTCGCTGTCCTGCAGCGACACGTACAAGCGCCGGCTCTTGCTGTCTATCGTCAGGTGGCTGGGCGTGCGGCCGGCGGAGATGCGCTTGACCAGCTTGGGATCGGCCGATCCGGCTTGGCCGTTCCACTGATAGATGTCGATGTGGTCCAGCCGGTTCGCCGCGGTCACGAACCACTTCATGTCGGGCGAGAAGCGCAGTTGGTAGGGATCGACGATGCCGGTCAGCGTACGCTGGACGTTGCCCGTGGCGGGATCGAAGAAGGTGAGCGAGTCGCTGCCGGCATTGGCCACCAGCAGCGATTTTTCATCCGGCGTGAGGTACAGGTGATGAGGTTCCTTGCCTGTGGGAACACGCCGCAATTCCGCGTAGGTCGTAGGATCGAGGATGCTGACCGAGGCATCCAGCGAGTTCAGGACGAGGACGGGGGGAGGGGCTGCCGAGGCGGCAAACACCGCGCACAGGCCGAAAGCGCCGGCCAGGCGGGCAAAAAGCTGAGATTTCAATGTCGGATCCCGCAGGTTCTACAACGCCGCGGGGCGCCGATGCGGGCCCGCGGGCAGCCCGCGGCCGGGGGACGGCCGCCAGAGTTCGCATAGTCTAGGCGGCCGGGCTTGCCGTTGCTGTCGTTTTTGGGTGAATGTTGGTTTGCCGCGACAGCCCGGCGCGCGGGCCGCCGGCGCTCAGGACAGCGGGCACTGCCGGTGATAGGCGTCGGGCTGCTTGTGGAAGGGCGTGGCCAGGGTCTTGAGGGTCATGCGTCCCTGTTCGTCCTTGACCGCCTGCAACACGTGCATGTCCTGCAGCGGGAAGTGATTGTTGCCGAAGCGGAACTCGCCTCGCACCGACGGGAAGTCCGCCTGCTTCAAGGCCGCCATGAAGGCCGGCTTGTCGGTCACGCGGCCCTGCACCTTGGCGATCGCGGCGTCCAGCAGCAGTGCCGCGTCGTAGCTCTGGGCCGCGTAGTTCGAAGGGATGCGCTTGTAGCGCTGCTCGAAGGCCTGGACGAAACGGCGGCTCGAGGCGTTGTCGAAATCGGGCGCCCAGAATCCGCCGCTGATCATGCCTTGCGCCGACTCGCCCAGCACCGGCAGCGAGATGGCGTCGATGGTGAAGGTCGACAGCAGCGGCGTCTTCTGCAAGCCCGACTGCGCGTACTGTTTGGCGAAGCTGACGCCCAGGCCGCCGGGAAAGAACGCGAACACCGCGTCGGGCTGGCGGGCGGCGGCCTGCGCCAGTTCGGTGGAGAAATCGAGCTGCTGCAAGGAGGTATAGACCTCGTCGGCCAGCGGGGCCTTGTAGTAGCGCTTGAAGCCGGCCACCGTGTCCTTGCCGGCCTGGTAGTTGGGCGCCAGGACGACGACGCGCTTGTAGCCCTTGTCGGCGGCGTACTGCCCGACCGCCTCGGACGCCTGATCGCCTTGCCAGGAGGTAATGAACTGATAGGGCGAGCATCGCGGCCCGGCGATCTGCGAGGGGCCCGCGTTCGACCCGATCACGAAGACTTCGCGGTCGGTCAGGTATTTGTGCACGGCCAGCATGATGTTCGAGAACGAGATGCCGGTGACGATGGACACTTTCTCGCGCTCCACCAGGCGCCGCGCGGCCTGGTTGGCCACGTCGGGCTTGAGCTGGGTGTCCTCGCGCAGGATCTCGACCGGATGGCCGCCCAGCTTGCCGCCGTTGCGTTCGACCAGCAGCATGAAGCCGTCCAGCTGGTCCTGGCCCACGGCGGCCTGCGGGCCGGTCAGTTCTCCCATGAAGCCGATCTTGATCGGCGCCTGGGCGTGGGCGGCGCCACAGGCCGTGATCAGGGCGGCTGCGGCCGCCACGCTGCGCAAGCGGTGGTGCATGATGTCTGTCTCCTGGAAGGTGGGGCAGGGCGGGCCTGCCGGGGAAGGCGGCCGCGATACGTTGCCGCGGCCAGCCGGAAAAGCGGATCAGCGCGCCTGGGCGGGCGCGGCTTCGGCCTTGCGCAGGCGATCGAGCGTATGGCGCATGCGCACCGGCCCGAGGTCCACGTTCAGCAGTACGGGCTTCATATCCCAGAAATCGTTGTCGCCCAGTGCCTCCTGCTGCGCGTCGATGATGGGCTTGTCCTGGTCCTCGAACGCGATGCGGCGCATCTCCGCCAGCCTGGCGTTGGTCTCGGGGTCCAGCTCGGGGCCGGGCGGGCGCGCGGCGGCGAAGTGGTAGTGGGTGGTGCGGGCGGTCTCCGGCGTCAGGATATGGATGCCGTAGTACCACGCGCCGCGTTCGCGCGACTCCCCCGGCGCCTGGACGCCGGTGTCCAGCAGGAAGCAGCCGGGCGGGTCCCAGCGCATGTTGGTCCACATGTCCACCGGCCGGCCGTCGCGGCGGAACAGCATGTCGAATACCCCGGGTACCGAAACGTTGGGCATCCAGCGATTGCATTGCAGGCGGTCGCCGTCCTGCACGACTTCCTGCTTGGCATGGACCTGCTCGGGGCTGCCCAGCAAGCCCTCGTGCAGGAAGCTGATGTGGCTCAGGTCGAGCAGGTTCTCGCCCATCAGTTCGTAGTTGGCGTTGATGTGCAACTGGCCGCGGCTGGTGCGATAGCCCGAGCCTTCGTCCAGCATGCTGTAGTCGGGGATCAGCGCGGGATCGGCCGCGGCCTCGCCCATCCAGATCCACAGCATGCCGTGGCGGTCGTGCGCCGTGTAGGCCTGCACGCGGGCCGCGGCGGGGATCCTGCCGTCGCCGTGCGGATTCCTGACGCAGGCGCCGCTGCTGTCGAATTGCAGGCCGTGGTAGCCGCATTCGACCACGTCGTCCCTGAGCCTGCCCATGCTGAGCGGAATGAAGCGGTGGGGGCAGCGGTCGCGCAGCGCCACCGGCGTGCCGTCCGCGCGGCGATAGAACACGACCCGCTCGTCCAGCAGGGTGCGGGTGAACAGTTCACCGGCCTTGACCTCGTCGCTCCAACAGGCCACGTACCAGGCGTTCTTCACGAAGGACATGGAGTCTCCTTTTGCGTTCGTCTTGAATGGCGTCGTGGAATGATTTATACAAACAGAGTGTTCGGTTTGTAAGTTACGGAAAACCCTAAGGTCGCCGCCTGCCTGACAGGGAAGGCTAAGATGCGGCCTTGGCCGTATTGAGGAAGCCCGGGAGCGATGCCACCCACCCGCCCAGAGACGATGTCCCCCCCGCCCGAGACCGCACCGGCGCGTGCCCGCCCGCGGCGCACGCAGGCCAACCGCAGCCGCGACGCGCGCGAGCGTCTGCTGGCGGCGACGATAGAGGTGCTGATGCGCTCGGGCTACAACGGCCTGACCACCAAGGAAGTGGCGCGCTGTGCCGGCATGTCCAACGGCGCCTTGATGCACCACTACGCGACCAAGGCCGAACTGGTGGTGGGTGCGACAGCCGAGATCTACGAGGAATCCATCCGCCGCGGCCAGCGCGAGGCGCATACGCCCGAGGCGATCGAGCGGCCTATCGAGGGTTTCATCAAGGACTGCTGGAGCGTCTACTTCGACTGGCCCTTCATCGCCGCGATCGAGGTCATCATGGTGGCGCGCACTGATCCCGACCTGATGAACAAGATCCTGCCCGTCATGGAGCGCTACCGGTCCTCGACCAACACGCTGTGGCTGGAGGTGTTCGAGAAGGCGGGCTTCTCGGGCGAGCAGGCCAGGCTGGCGCTGAACCTGTCCTTGAACCTGGTGCGCGGCATGGCCCTGAACAACCTCTGGCAGCACGACGCGGCGCACTACGAACGCTACATCCAGGACTGGGTGCGCATGGTCTACCAGCAGTTCCCCAGGTCCGGTGCGGCCTGAGTTTTGGCTCCTAGGGTTGTCCCTAGGGCCAGGGTGGGCTAAAATGGAAAGATTCCAATCTTTCTTGAGGCAAGTCGTGGATAACGACGGCAGTAGTTCAGCCGTTCCGGCAAACGCCGCTTAGCAGGTCCGCAGATTTGTCTGCCGCGTCCTGCCAAGCCAGGATGCGGTCGTCCCTTCACCGGGGCTCCCCCGTCTTTTTTCTGCCACCAGGCAGTCCCCCCGCGTATGCCGAGCGGCATGGTCCGTCTTCCTGTCTGCCAGGAGGTCAACATGCGTTTCGCCCATATCCTGAGCGCATGGGGCGGCAAGGCCGCGCCCGCGCCCCGCAAGCAGCTCCAGTCCTATCGCCTGACGGTGTTCAGCGCCAGCCCGCGGCTGGACCGGCTGCGCCAGCACCTGCATGCCGAGTTGTCGGCCCGGGACCTGCGCATCTCGCAGATGCGCGTGGCCAGCGTCGCAGCCGGTGACGACACCCACCGGATGTCCGTCACCCTGCAGTGCGCGCCGCACCTGCGCGGTGCATTGAACTCGGTGGCGCTGGGCCTGGGACGCCATCCCGACATCCAGCGCGTGCATTACGAGCAACTGCAATAAAAGCGTCGGCAACGCCGCGCTATCCTGCGGACGGCGCCTCGCGCCGTCCCAACTGATCGACAACAAGAACAACGAGGTCCCATGAAGGCAATCGCCAATATCCAGACCCTGGATCTGCTCGACACGCTCGTCAGCCTGACGAGCGCATTCATCCTGGGCGCCCTGGTCGGGCTCGAGCGGCAGTACCGGCAGCGCACGGCGGGCCTGCGGACCAATGTGCTGGTGGCGCTGGGCGCCGCCATTTTCGTCGACATGGCCATGCGCATCGCGGGCTCGGACGGCGCGGCGCGGGTGGCCTCGTACGTGGTCTCGGGCGTCGGCTTCCTGGGGGCCGGGGTCATCATGCGGGAAGAGGGCAACGTGCGCGGCCTGAACACCGCCGCCACGCTGTGGGGATCGGCCGCGATCGGCGCCTGCGCAGGCGCGGACCTCATCGCCGAGGCCGTGCTGGCCACGATCTTCGTGCTGGCCGCCAATACGCTGCTGCGGCCGGTGGTCAATACCTTCAATCGCCAGCCGGTGGATGTGCTGTCGTCCGAGGTGACGAGCATCATCCACGTGATTACCGGCACGGTCCATCGCAGCGCCGCGCTGACGGCGCTGGAGGCCGAACTGGAAGAGGCGAACTATCCGCTGGCCGACCTGGAGGTCGTGCCCTTCGGCGACGAGGAGATCGAGATCAAGGCCACGCTCATGGCCACCTCCATCCACGGCAGCGACCTGGACCGCGTCACCGAGAAGCTGGGCCGCAATCCCGCCATCGCCCAGGTCTTCTGGGCACCCAGCATTTCGGATTGAGGCCGCTCAGCGGCCGCGCTTGAGTTCCAGGCTGGTCACGAGCTCTGCGCGGGCGGCGGCATAGCGCATGGCGTCCAGGCGGTCGTGCATGCGTTCGCTGGCCGCGGCGCGCGCCTGTTCGGCCCGGACGTCGTCCAGGCCCGTGGTGCGCACGGCGGTGTCGGCCAGGACCGTGATGCCGCGGGGCATGACTTCGGCCAGGCCGCCCGACACGTAGACGTATTCGTCGCCTTCGGCCCGCCGGATGGTGATCATTCCTTCCTTGAGCAGCGTCATCAGCGGAATGTGGCCGGGCAGTATTCCCAGCGATCCGTCCTTGCCCGGGAGTTGCACGTAGCTGCCTTCGCCCGAGAAGATCGTGGCCTCCGCATTGACGATGTCGATCTGCATGATGTCCTTTGGGCCGGGCGAGCGTCCGCTGCCCGCATTTTGTGCCATGTGTTTCAAAGCCTGTCGCCACGCGGCTTGGGCCGCGCTCCCCTCATGCTATCCCCAAGCTTGTCCACAGAAGTGGTGGATAAGCCTACAAACTTCGTTTCCCGGCTTGGCACTCGATTTTTTATATCTTAAGATATGTCGAAAGATATGTTTTTAGATATTCTGACAGTCTGCAAAGGCTGGAGGCCGTCATGCAACGCAATGAGATTTCTCCCGGTGGGCGCGGCGTGGGCATGCGCATGGGGCGCAAGCTCGCAGCCGAAGACCTGCAACTCATCCTGCTGGCGCTGCTGGAAGAGCAGCCCAGCCATGGCTACGAGCTGATCAAGCAATTGGCCGAACGCTCGTCGGGGTTCTACAACCCCAGTTCGGGCATGGTGTACCCCGCGCTGGCCTATCTGGAAGACGTGGGCCATGCCGTCGTTTCCGTGGAGGGCACGAAGAAGCGCTATCGGCTGACCGACGAAGGCAGCGCCCACCTGGCGCGCCACCGCGGGCAGGCCGAACGCATCCTGGCCGATCTGGCCAAGGTGGGGGCCCGCATGGCGCAGGTGCGCCGCGTGTTCGAAGGCGAGGACGGCCTGGACACCATCGCGCCGGGCACCCCCGAGGACCTCATGCTGGCGCGCTACGGCCTGAAGCAGGCGCTGCACCAGGCAGGCGCCTGTGAGGGCGGCGAGGCCATCCGCATCGCCGCCATCCTGAGACGCGCCACGGCCGAGATACTCGGCAAGTAGGCGCTCCTCCCAACCTCATTCCGGAAATACTCATCATGGAAAAAACCGAACGCGCGGTGCGCCGCGTCCGCCACGAACTGAAGTTCCGCCTGCTGCGCGTGCGCGCGGTGCGCAAGGTCACGCCCCGCCTGCTGCGGGTGACGCTGGAGGGCGGCGACCTGGCCGGTTTCTCCAGCGCCGCGTACGACGACCACGTCAAACTCTTCTTCCCCGCGCCGGGCCAAGAGCGGCCGGTGGTGCCCACGCCCGGCCCCAACGGCATGGTGTTCCCCGAGGACCAGCCCCGTCCGGCGGCGCGCGACTATACGCCGCGCCGCTACGACGCCGAGGCGGGCGAACTCGACATCGAGTTCGCGCTGCATGGCGATGGCCCCGCCGCCGAGTGGGCGCAGCGCGCCGAAGCCGGACAGTACCTGGGCGTGGGCGGCCCCCGCGGTTCCTTCGTGATGGAGGGGGAGTTCGACGGCTATCTGCTGGTGGGCGACGAAACCGCGCTGCCGGCCATTGCCCGCCGGCTGGAAGAACTGCCCGCGGGCGCCCGCGCCGTGGTCGTGGCCGAGGTGGCCGACGCGGCCGAACAACAATCGTTCGACACGCGGGCCGATGTGGAAGTCCGCTGGGTTCATCGCGACGGCGTTGCGCCCGGCCGTCCGGAACTGCTGGCGCAGGCGGTGGCCGAACTTGGCAAGCCGCGGGGCGACTGGTATGCGTGGATCGCGGCCGAATCGGGCGTGGCCAAGCGCGTGCGCCAGGTCCTGGTCGAGAGCTGGCAATTACCCAAGGAGTGGATCAAGGCAGCCGGTTATTGGAAGCTGGGCGCCGTGGCCACCCATGACAAGCACGAGGATTGAAGGCATGGGCGCACACCGCTCCGCGGCCGTCGTGGCCACGACCGTGAAAGACCTGCCGTGCTGGCGTCTGGTATCAAGGCATGGCGAGGCGCTGGTGGCGCGCCAGGGCGCGCAGGTCCTGTACTACGCGCCCAACGGCCAGCCGCCGGTGGTGTGGCTCAGCGACCAGGCCGAATTCCGGAAGGGGGCGTCGCTGCGCGGCGGGATTCCGGTCTGCTGGCCGTGGTTCGGCCAGTTCGACCGCAATCCCGAAGCGGTCCGCGCCATGCTGGCGCCCGGCGCCGACGCGCCGGCCCATGGCTTCGCGCGAGCGCTGGACTGGCAGGAAGGCGGCGCGCGGGTCGATGGCGAGACTGCGTGCCTGCGGCTGCAACTGGACCTGCCCGCCGGCCACGGCGGCTGGAACCACGCGGCCGCCGTGACGCTGGACATCCGCCTGGACGATGCGCTCACGCTGACCCTGTCCACCCGCAACGCGGGCGCGGAGACGCTGGTCCTGAGCCAGGCGCTGCACACCTATTTCGCCGTGAGCGACGCGCGCGACGTGGAGGTCGAAGGCCTGGACGGCTTGGCCTATGTCGATACCCTGAGGGACTGGACGTCGCAGGTGCAGGACGGACCGTTGTCCATCCAGGGGGAAACCGACCGCATCTACACCGGTCTGTCCGCACCGATGCAGATCCGCGATCCCGGCTGGCGGCGCACCATAGCGATCGAGGCGACGGGCTCACGGTCGGCCGTGGTGTGGAACCCCTGGGTGGACAAGTCGCTGCGCCTGTCGCAGTTCCGTCCCGATGCCTGGCGCGACATGCTGTGCATCGAAACCGCCCGGGTCTGGGACGACGTGCTGGAACTGGCGCCTGGCGCCGCCGTGGACATGAGCGTGACGATGCGCGCGGCGGGCTGGGACGCCTGAGCCGTCAGTCGACCGTCGCGCCGGACTTCTTCACCACGGCTTCCCACTTGGGGATTTCGGTCCTGACCAGATCGGCGAATTCGGCCGGCGTACTGGACGTCGCCTCGATCCCCATGCCTGCCAGCCGGCGCCGCGCGGACTCGTCCGCCATGCCGCGGACGACGGCGCCGTGCAGCCGGTCCACCACGGCCGCCGGCGTTCCCCGTGGGGCCAGCAGCCCGAGCCAGTTCGAGACGTCGTAGCCGGGCAGGCCGGCTTCGGCGATCGCCGGCACGTCCGGTAGCGCGCTCATGCGCTTGAGGCTGGTGACGCCCAGCGCGCGCACTTTGCCGCTGCGTATGTGCTCGGCATACACCGCGTACGAATCGAAGGTCATGGACACGCGTCCCGCCAGCACGTCGTTCAACAGCGGGGCGCTGCCCTTGTAGGGGACGTGCAGCAGCCGCACGTCCGCCATCGACGAGAACAGGGCGCCCGACAGATGGCTGGAGCTGCCGTTGCCGGCCGAGCCATAGGTCAGCGCGCCGGGCTGCGCCTTCGCCAGCGCGATCAGTTCCTCCACGGTCTTTGCCGGCACCGAGGGATGGACGACCAGCACGCGCGGCGTGGTGTGGGTCAGGCTGACGTACTCGAAGTCCTTGAGGGGGTCGTAGCGCAGCTTGGGGTACAGCGACGGATTGATGGCCTGCGTGCCCATGGTGGCGAAGAACAGGGTATAGCCGTCCGGGGCCGCGTGCGCGACCGCCTCGGCGGCCGTCGTGCCGCCCGCACCGCCGCGGTTTTCGATCACCACCTGTTGGCCCAGTTGTTCCGTCAGTTGTTGGGCGAGGCCGCGCGCCATGATGTCGGCGGCGCCCCCGGCGGGAAAGGGCACGACCAGCCGCAGTGCGCGGTCGGGAAACCCTGCGGCGCCCGCGCCGCCGGCCACGGCCAGCAGGAGCGCCGCCTGCGTCAGCGCCAGGCAGGCGCGTCGTCGATGAAAACCCATGGACATCTCCTCCGTTGTGGTTCTTTTCAGGTGGTCGGCCACACTGTAGGAGGAGGATCCGGGCCCGCCTATCGCCGGGCCATCAAAGCTGTTATGCGTCCGGCGCTAGGCCAGTTGGCGATGCCGCCCGGCGTACAGGCCGAACACGGCCTGGGCGCAGGCGAAGACCAGGCAGATCAGCAGGGCGACGGTCCATCCGCCCGTGACGTCGTGCACCGCGCCGATGGCCGTGGGACCGCCCGCGGCCAGCAGGTAGCCCACGGCCTGGGCCATGCCGGACAGCGCGGCCGCCTGCTGCGCGTTGCCGACACGCAGGCTGACGAAGGCCAGTCCCAGGATGATGGAGGCGCCGCCGCCGCAGCCATACAGGATGGCCCACGCCGCGGCCCAGGACGGCACGACCAGCAGGCCCAGCAAGGCCACGATGGACAGGCCCGAGCAGCCGACCGCCAGCCAGCGCTGGTCGCGCACCCGGCGCACCAGGGCCAGCAGCGGCAGGCCGACGACAGCCGAGGCGATCTGCAGCATGCCATGGACCGAACCGGTCGAGCCCGGCGGGTAGCCGGCATCGTGCAGCATGGAGGGCAGCCAACTGGAAATAATGTAATAGACCAGCGAGTTCAGGCCGAGGAAAAGCGTGATCTGCCAAGCCAGCGCCGATTTCCAGACCGACCGGGGGCGGACGTGGGCCGGGCCGGCCGGCGCCGCGGCCGGGGCGGGGGCACGCAGTTGCGGCAGCCAGACGAGGGCGCTGGCGACGGCGATCACGATGGGGGCGAACAGGGCCAGTGGCCATCCGGGACCGGCGGACCAGAGCGCCAGCGGCACGGCGATCATCGAGGCGAGGCCCGAGGCCACGCCCATCGTCAATGCATAGGCGGAGGTCAGGCTGGCGATGCGCCCGGGGAAATCGCGCTTGAGCAGGCTGGGCAGCAACACGTTGCCGAAGGCGATCGCGCCGCCGATCAGCAGGGTGCCGGCGAACAGGGCCCAGACCGCGCCCGAGGATCGCAGGCACAGGCCCGCCACCAGGGTCAGCAGCGCCGCCATCAACGTGCGTTCCAGGCCGTGGCGGCGCGCGGCCAGGGCCGCGATGGGAGAACCGGCGGCAAAGGCCAGCAGGGGCAGGGTGGTGAGCAGACCGGCCTGGGCGGCGGTCAGGCCGAGGCTGGTTCGGATCATGTCCAGCACGGGCGCCACGCCGGTAACCGGCCCGCGCAGGTTGGAGGCGATCAGCAGGATGCCGGCGACGAGCCAGGCCTGGCGGGGCAGGGAGCTTGGAGCGGAAAGCGGGGCCATGAGTGAAGCAGTCGGAAAGGGTACCCATGGACTGTAGGCATTTTGCTGATGTCTGTCTTTGGATAAAATGACAATAAATTGCCAAAATCAGCCAAACACTCGCCATGCCCGCCTTCGAAGCCGCTTTCGCCGAATTCGACCCGGACGCCACGGTCGCCCCGGTGGTGGCCGTGCACCTGACGGCACAGCAGCGCCGCAGCGAACAACCGGTACACCGGCACCGCAAGGGGCAGTTGATCCTGGCGCTGCGGGGCTCGGTCACCTGCCATGTGCCCACCGGCCTCTGGATGGTGCCGCCGCAATGCGCGGTGTGGATTCCGCCCGGCATGGCGCACAGCAACCGGGTGTCGCAGCATGGCCAGGTCTGCCTGCTGTTCGTCGAGCCGGACACGGCCCCGCTGCCCGAGGTGTGCTGCACGCTGTCGATCTCGCCGCTGCTGCGCGAACTGATCCTGTACCTGGCGGCCGAGTCCACCGACTATTCCCCGGACGGGCCGACCCACCGCCTGGTGGGCGTGCTGCTGGAACAACTGGGGCGCATGCCCACCGAGCATCTGCACCTGCCCGTGCCCGCCCACAGCCGCCTGCGTCGCATCGCCGACGCGCTGGCATCCGATCCCGCCAACCGCAGCACCGTGGCCGAATGGGCCCAGGAGGTAGCGATGAGCGAGCGCAGCCTGGCCCGGCTGATCAAGGCCGAAACGGGCATGAGTTTCGGCCGCTGGCGCCAGCAACTGCACGTCATCGTTGCCCTGCAGCGCCTGTCCGCCGGCAGGACGGTGCAGCGCGTGGCGATGGACCTGGGCTACGAGTCGGTAAGCGCCTTCATCACCATGTTCAGGAAGGCCATGGGCAAGCCGCCCGGCCGCTACCTGGCGGAACGCAGCCGGGGCGAGGGGTAGGGCGGCGAGGTATCATCGCCGGCTGATCGATCGCAGGCCACCCCTTGGACATCTCGCTGCTCTGGATTCCCGCCACGCTCATCGCCGCCGCCGCGCAAACGGCGCGCAACACCATGCAGCACCGGCTGACGGAAACGCTGGGTACGCTCGGCGCGGCCCAGGTCCGCTTCCTGTACGGCCTACCGTTCGCGCTGGTCTTCCTGGCGCTGGTGCTGGCCGTGGGCGGCGATCCGCTGCCGCGGGTCGATGCCCGTTTCCTGCTGTATTCGGCGGCGGCCGCCGCGGCGCAGATCCTGGCGACCGTGCTGATGCTGGCCACCATGCAATTGCGCAATTTCGCGCTCAGCACGGTCTACGTGAAGACCGAACCCGTGCTGGTGGCCATCTTCGCCGTGGTGGTGCTGGGGGACCCGCTTTCACCGATGGGCGCCTGCGCCGTGCTGGTGGCGACGGCGGGTGTGGTGGTCATGTCGTGGAAGCCCGGCGCCGGAGCGGGCAGCAACTGGCGGCCGGCGCTGCTGGGCATGGCCTCGGGCGCCTTCTTCGCCCTGTCCGCGGTGGCCTTTCGCGGCGCCATCGTGTCGCTGGACAGCGGGTCGTTCGCCACGCGCGCCAGCGTGACCCTGGTGGTGGGCCTGATCATGCAGACGGGAGCGCTGGTGCTGTGGCAGGCGCTGTTCCGGCGCGACGTGCTGCGCGGCGTGCTGGCGCAATGGCGCTCGTCGCTGCCGGCGGGCTTCATGGGCGCCTTCGCGTCCCAGTGCTGGTACATCGGTTTCGCGCTGACCTCGGCGGCCAACGTCCGTACGCTGGGCCTGGTGGAGGTCCTGTTCGCGCAGTTCGCCTCGCGGCGGATCTTCGCCCAGCACGCCAGCGGCCGCGAGCGCGGCGGCATGGTGCTGGTCGTGCTGGGACTGCTGTTGCTGCTGTACGGCACGCGAGGCGGATCCTAGCGCTTGCGGCCAGGCCCGCCTCCGCATCCGCGGCCTCAGGCCGCGGCGGCCAATTCCTCGGCCAGCAGGCCAGCCTGTTCCAGCGCCTGGTTGACGGCCGTTTCGCGGGCCTCGCCGCCCAGCGCGATGCCCTCGGCGCGCAGCACGCTCACGTCGGTCACGCCGAAGAAGCCGAGCACCGCACGCAGGTAGGACTCCTGGTGATCCAGCAGGGTCTCGACCGGCGTGCCGGCGTACTTGCCGCCGCGAGAAGAAACGATCACGACCTTCTTGTCGCCGGCCAGGCCCTCGGGGCCGTTGGCGGTGTAGCGGAAGGTCTTGCCGGCTTGCGCGACGCGGTCGATCCAGGCCTTCAACTGGGAAGGAATCGAGAAGTTGTACATCGGGGCGCCGATCACGACGACGTCGGCGGCCAGGAACTCGGCCAGCAGTTCGTCGGTGTAGGCGACTTCCTTGCGGAATCCTTCGTCATCCGGAAACACGGCGCCGGGCTGGGGGCGCAGCGATTGCAGCAGGGCGCCGTCCAGGTGGGCGGGCGGCTGCGCCACCAGGTCGCGGTGCTTGGCCGTCGATTGCGGTTCGTTCTGGCGCAGGGCCTTCACGACGGCGGCGGTCAGCTCGCGGGAAACGGAGGCGGCGCCGGTGGAGCTCGAGTCGATGTGCAGGATTTTCATGGTGATTCCTAGTATGCGTCGAATTCTTAGGGTTAATGCGGATGACTTCCGCCACGTCGACAAGATATAGCGTCAATAATTCTTTTTAAACTGGCGCTACTGGGAATAACTTTTCTATATTTAGAATAATGCTACGTCCTGGGGGGACCATGCAGGACCTCAACGACATGTACCTGTTTGCCAAGGTGGTCGAACACGGCGGCTATACCGCCACGGCCCAGGCCTTGGGCATACCCGTCTCGCGCATCAGCCGCCGCATCGCCGCGCTGGAGGACGAGCTGGGCGTGCGGCTGCTACACCGCACCACGCGCAAGATCTCGGTGACCGAAATCGGGCAGACCTACTACCAGCACTGCGCCGCGCTGGCCGCGGAGGCCGCCGCCGCCCGCGAGGCCGTGGACCGGACGACCTCGCAGCCGCAGGGACTGATCCGCTTCAGCTGCCCTGTTACGTTGTTGCATAGCGACATCGGGGCCATCGTGGCGGACTACCTGGCGCAATATCCGCAAGTGCGCGTGCAGATCGACGCCACGTCCCGGCGCGTGGACGTGGTGGAGGAGGGCTTCGACCTCGCGCTGCGGGTGCGCACGCCGCCGCTGGAGGACTCCGAGCTGGTCGTGCGCCCGCTGGCCACCAGCCGCCTGGTTCTGGTGGCCACGCCGGACTTTTTTGCGAGCCATGGCGAGCCGCAGGACATCCAGGACCTGGGGCGCCTGCCCACGCTCAGCATGATGCAGGCGGCGGAGCGGCACGTCTGGCGCTTCGTCGGGCCGGATGGCGCCGAGATTTCGGTGGCGCACGTGCCGCGCCTGTCGGTCGACGATCTGAACACCCTGCGCAGCACGGCGCTTCAGGGGTTGGGCATCGCGTGCCTGCCGTGGCCGCTGGTGGCGGCCGACGTCGAGGCGGGCCTGCTGCGCGTCACGTTGGCGCGGTATTCTCCGCCGGAGGGGATCGTGCAGGCGGTGTTCCCGTCGCGGCGCGGCCTGGTGCCGGCGGTGCGAGGTTTCCTGGATGCGCTGGTGGCGGCGTACGACCGGCAGTCGCCCGCGCCGGGCTAGGCTGTTCCCAGGGGAAACGCTACGGCGGGCAGGGGGCTCATGTACAATCCGAGGGCACTCGGCGGGCCGGAAACTGACGCGGGACCGGAACCGTCAAGCAAACAGGTGGCTGCCCGGCTTTCCGGACGACACTAGCCCGCAGGGAGGCCGCGCGGGCTTTTTTTATCCCGCGGTAACGCCAACTGGAGATCGCATTGCGTAAGAGGTCGGGGCGATAGATGTTGATACTGATTTCCAACGACGACGGTTATTTCGCGCCCGGCCTGGCTGCCCTGGTCGAGGCGCTGCGGCCGCTGGCCGAACTGATCGTGGTCGCGCCCGAGACCAATCGCAGTGGGTCGTCGAATTCGCTCACGCTCGATCGCCCCTTGTCGGTGCGCACCGCGGCCAACGGTTTCCTGTATGTCAACGGCACGCCGTCCGACTGCGTGCACGTGGCCCTGACCGGGCTCCTGGACCGGCGGCCGGACCTGGTGGTGTCCGGCATCAACGACGGGCAGAACATGGGCGAGGACACGCTGTATTCCGGTACGGTCGCCGCGGCCACGGAAGGCTATCTGTTCGGCCTGCCTTCGATCGCGTTTTCCCAGGTGTCCAAGGGCTGGACGCACCTGGACGCGGCGGCGGCCGCCGCGCGCAGCTTCGTCGAACGTTTCATCGCCAGCCCGCTGGCGGCGCCCAGCCTGCTGAACGTGAATATCCCGAACCTGCCCTTGTCCGAACTCAAGCCGCCTCGCGTGACCCGGCTCGGCCGGCGCCATCCTTCCGAGCCGGTGGTGCGTTCGTCCACGCCGTACGGCGAGCCGGTCTACTGGATCGGCCCCGCCGGCAAGGCCGCCGACGCCACGCCCGGCACGGACTTCCATGCCTGCGCCGACGGCGCGGTGTCGGTCACGCCGCTGCGGTTCGACCTCACGCACAACGCACAGCTCGAACCCATGCGCGAATGGATCCCGACGGAATGGATAGGCGCAAACCGCTGACCCCCGCGCCGGCGCCGCGACAGGAGGGGCCCCAGGGCCACTCCACCGCCGCTCGCCGGCCCGCCACGTCCTTGCCTCCGGTCACGGCGGCGAACAGCAACACGCGCGTCACCACCGGACGTCCGCAGGCCGTTCGCGGAACGCCCGCGCGGCCGGTGCGTCCCGACGAGGCCAGGCCCACGAACAGCAATACACGGGTGGCGCCGGCGCGGCTGGTCGTCCCGGCCCCCATCCAGGCCAGGGTGCCGGCGCGCGAGACCAACCACGGACTCAATTCCGAGCGCATGCGCGCCGCGCTGGTGGCCCGCTTGCGCGCGCAGGGAATCACGGATGAACGCGTGCTCGAAGCCGTGCACGCCATCCCGCGCCATCGCTTCATCGACGAGGCGTTGGCCAGCCGCGCCTACGAGGATGCGGCGCTGCCCATCGGCCATGGGCAGACCATCTCGCAGCCCTGGATCGTCGCGCGCATGATCGCCGCGGCGCGCAACGGGCGCGAACTCGGCAAGGTGCTGGAGGTCGGAACAGGGTGCGGCTACCAGGCCGCCGTGCTGGCGGGCGTGGCGCGCGAGGTGTATTCCATCGAACGCATCAAGGCCTTGCACGAACTGGCCCGCAGCCAGCTACGGCCGTTGCGGCTCCCCCATGTGCGCCTCGTCTTCGGCGACGGCATGCTGGGCGTGCCGAGCGCCGCGCCGTTCGACGCCATCGTCGTCGCGGCCGCGGGGCTGAAGATACCCGATGCGCTGCTGGCGCAATTGGCGGTCGGCGGCCGCCTGGTGGCCCCGGAAGGGGGCGCCAGGCAGCGACTGGTCATGATAGAGCGCACCGGAGCCCAGAGCTGGGTGCGAACCGAACTGGAGGCGGTGCGCTTCGTGCCCCTGCAGTCCGGGGTGTTGTTGTAATGAATAGGAGATCTGGGATGCAGAATTGGCGCAAGCCGAGCCGCGAGGAATCCAATCGACCCCGCCCGCGCGCGGGGATGCTAGGACGGACCGCACGGCAGGTGCTGCTCTGGACGGGCTGCGCATTGGTGCTCGCGGCCTGCGGCACGGCACCCAGGACGGTTCCGGTCGTCGACCGGACCACGCCGGCCAAGCAGCCGAGCGGCCCCGCGGCTACCGCGGGCCGCGAATCCTCGCGCCTGATCGATGCCGATACCTACATCGTCAAGCGCGGCGACACGCTGATCCGCATTGCCCTGGATCATGGCGAGGACTGGCGGGACATCGCGCAGTGGAACAGCCTCGAGGATCCCAACCAGATCCGGCCGGGACAGGTCCTGCGCGTGACGCGTCCGGGATCCACCGCCGCCAGGCCCGCCGACAGCGGCGTGGCGCAGGTCACGCCGGTGCCCGCGCCGTCGCAGTCGGCTTCGCGGCCGCTGGGCACGCCGGCGCCCGCGCCTGCGACGCCCCCGGCAACCCCCGAGCCCGTCACGCCGCCAGCAACCCCGGTCACGCCGCCCGCCGCGCGCAACGAACCGGCCGGCGAACGCGTGGAGTGGGGTTGGCCCGCCAGCGGCAAGATCATCGAGAACTTCCACGAGACCCGCAACAAGGGCCTGGACATCGCCGGCACGCCGGGCGATCCGGTGCTGGCCGCGGGCGACGGCAAGGTGGTCTACAGCGGCAGCGGGCTGCGCGGCTATGGGCAGTTGATCATCATCAAGCACAACAACACCTTCCTGTCCGCCTACGCGCACAATCGCGCCATGCTGGTCAAGGAAGGACAGGCTGTGCGGCGGGGGCAGAAGATCGCCGAACTGGGCAGCACCGACGCCGAGTCGCCGCGCGTGCACTTCGAGATCCGGCGCCAGGGCCGTCCGGTCGACCCGGCCGGCTACCTGCCGCCACGCTGAGGCCCCGCCATGACACCGATGCTGGTCTTCGACCTGGAAACCATCCCCGACGTGGAAGGCCTGCGCGCGCTGAACGGGTGGGGCGAGGATGTCTCCGATGCCGAGGTGGTCGAACGCGCCACCGCCGCCCGGCGCGAAGCCGTCGGTCACGACTTCCTGCCGCTGCACCTGCAGAAGATCGCGGTGGTGGGGTGCGTGTTCCGCGACGACGACGGCTTTCGCGTCAAGTGCATAGGCAAGGCCGACGATCCCGAGGCCACGCTGATCTCCGGCTTCTTCAAGACCATCGATCGCTACACGCCGCAGCTCATCAGCTGGAACGGCTCGGGCTTCGACCTGCCGGTCCTGCACTACCGCGGGCTGATCCACGGCATCCAGGCCTCGCGCTACTGGGACATGGGCGAGGACGACCGCGACTTCCGCTACAGCAACTACATCAGCCGCTACCACAACCGGCACTGCGACCTGATGGACCTGCTGGCGAAATACAATGGACGCGCCAACGCGCCGCTGGACGAACTGGCCAAGCTGTGCGGCTTTCCCGGCAAGATGGGGATGGACGGTAGCCAGGTCTGGCCGGCCTGGAGTTCCGGCCGCCAGGAGGAAGTGCGCGCGTATTGCGAGACCGACGTCGTCAATACCTGGCTGGTCTATTGCCGCTTCCGGTTGATGCGGGGCATGCTGTCCCGCGCCCAGTACGACGCCGAAGTGGACCTGGTGCGCAGTACGCTGGAGTCCCTGGACCTGCCCCACTGGCGTGAATACCTGGCGAACTGGCCTGCCTCGCGCTAGGCCGGCCGCGCGGGGAAACTGATATTCCGAACATGAGTCAAGAAGCAGACATTGCGGCCGCGGACGGCCTGGAAGGGACGGCTGTTGCCGTCGAATTCGACGACGGTTCCGTGGCCATCGAATCGGTGGACCTGGAAGGGCGCGGCATCGCGCGCCGCCAGGGCAAGGTGGTATTCGTCGACGGCGCGCTGCCCGGCGAACGCGTGATGCTGAAGGTGACCCGGCGCAAGCCTTCCTACGAGCTGGCCGAGGTCGAGAGAGTGGTGCAGGCGTCGTCGCAGCGCGTGACGCCGCGCTGCGCGCACTTCGGCGTCTGCGGCGGTTGTGCCATGCAGCATATGGATCCGGCCGCGCAGGTGGCGATCAAGCAGCGCGTGCTGGAAGACACGCTCTGGCACATCGGCAAACTGGTGCCGCAACGCGTCCTGCCGCCCATCCACGGTCCTGCCTGGGGATACCGCTACCGCGCCCGGTTGTCGGTCCGGGTGGTCGTCAAGAAGGGCGGGGTGCTGGTGGGCTTTCGCGAACGCAAGAGCAGCTACGTGGCCGACATGCGCGAATGCCACGTCCTGCATCCGCATGTGGCGTCGCTGCTGGTGCCCCTGCGCGAGATGGTCGCGGCCATGCCCGCACGCGACCGTGTGCCGCAGATTGAAGTCGCCGTGGGCGACAACCATGTCGTGCTGGTGCTGCGCCACCTGATCCCGCTGGTCGACGAGGACCTGGCGGTGCTGCGCGAGTTCGCGGCGCGCCATAATGTTCATTGGTGGCTGCAGCCCAAGGGGCCCGATACGGTGCACCCGCTGGAGCCCGAGGACATCGACGGACTGGCCTATACGCTGCCGGAGTTCGGGCTGCGCATGCCGTTCAAGCCCACCGATTTCACCCAGGTCAACCACGCCATCAACCGGGTACTGGTCTCGCGCGCCATCGCGCTGCTCGAACCCCAGCCAGAGGACCGGGTGGCCGACCTGTTCTGCGGCCTGGGCAATTTCACGCTGGCGCTGGCAACCCGCTGCCGCGAGGTCGTGGGCGTGGAGGGCAGCCAGGCCCTGACCGACCGGGCGCTGGAAGCCGCCCGTAGGCATGGCGTGGACGCGCATACGGCATTCTCGACGCTAAACCTGTTCGAGGTGGACGAGACCTGGCTGCGCAGTCTGGGCCACTTCGACCGCATGCTGATCGACCCCCCGCGCGAAGGCGCTCTGGCCGTCGCCAAGGCCCTGACGACGCTAGGGGCCGACCGTCCCCGGCGCATCGTCTACGTCTCCTGTAACCCCGCCACGCTGGCCCGCGACGCCGCCATCCTCGTCCACGAGGGCGGTTACACCCTGAGTGCGGCAGGCGTGGTCAACATGTTCCCCCACACCGCCCACGTCGAGTCGATCGCTGTATTTGAATGACCCCCCCTACGCGCTTACGCGCGCCCCCCAGGGGGCGGCACTGGCGGACCGGAAGGGAAGCCCACCCCCACGCCCTTCGGGCGCCCCCTCAAGGGGGCGATGCGGGTGGACCGGCAAAGCCGGATCCACCGCATCCTGGGGTACCAACGGGCTGGCGGGGACTGGCGTTCTTACCCCTTGCCAGCATAAACGAGAACGGCCTTGCATCAGATGCAAGGCCGTTTTTATTTCCTGAGCGCCCCCAGACCCAGGGCACAGCGGATCCGGCTTCGCCGGTCCGCCAGTGCCGCCCCCTGGGGGGCGCGCGTCAGCGCGTAGGGGGGATCTTCTAGTCCCTCTCTCCGCCGAAAATGCCGAGGAGCATCAGCAGGTTCACGAAGACGTTGTAGACGTCGAGGTAGATCGCCAGGGTGGCCGAGACATAGTTGGTCTCGCCGCCGTTGACGACGCGTTGCAGATCGACCAGCATGAAGGCCGAGAAGATGCCGATGGCCAGGACCGAGATGGTCAGCATCAGCGCCGGCAGCTGCAGGAAGATGTTGGCCAGGGCCGCCACGAGGATCAGGATGGCGCCGACGAACAGCCACTTGCCCAGGCCCGACAGGTCGCGCTTGATCGTGGTGGACAGCAGGGCCATGGTGCCGAACACCACGGCGGTGCCGCCGAAGGCCGTCATGATGAGCGTGGAGCCGTTGGCCATGCCCATGACGAAACCGATCATGCGGGACAGCATCAGCCCCATGAAGAAGGTGAAGACCAGCAGCAGGGCCACGCCCAGTCCGTTGTCCTTGTTCTTCTGGATGGCGAACATCAGGCCGAAGGCGCCGATCAGGAACACCATGGTGGTCAGGCCGGGGCTGCCGCCCATGACCTGGGCGAGGCCGGTGCCGACGCCGATCGCCGCGCCCAGCACGGTGGGGATCAGCGACAGCGCGAGCAGCCAGTAAGTGTTGCGCAATACGCGATTGCGCGCGACCTCGCCGGGCGCAGTCCCGGTCCGGTTGAAGGGAGAAGTGCGTAGATCGTTCATGGTCGAGCGACTCCTTGTGGTCTTTTTGCTCTGTTTCGCCCCGCGAGGGCATGGTGTGTCTGACACCAAGTATGCCGCAGGGTTCCGCCTGGTTCCAGTAGGGCTGGCACGGTGCGTCCGGGGTGGGTGGGGGTAGCGGTCCTGTCAAGGAGCCGTGATACAATTTAACGTTTAAGTTCCCCTCAAAGTATTTGTTTTTATTGGAGTTTTTGATGGCTATCGAGCGCACCCTGTCGATCATCAAGCCGGACGCCGTTTCCAAGAACGTCATCGGCCAGATCGTGTCCCGTTTCGAGGCTGCCGGCCTCAAGGTCATCGCCGCGCGCATGATGCAGCTCTCGCGCAGCGACGCCGAGCGCTTCTATGCCGTGCACGCCGCGCGCCCGTTCTTCAAGGATCTGGTCGACTTCATGGTCTCCGGTCCTGTGTTCGTGCAAGTCCTGGAAGGCGAGAGCGCCATCCAGAAGAACCGCGACCTGATGGGCGCGACCGATCCGAAGAAGGCCGAGAAGGGCACGATCCGCGCCGATTTCGCCGACAGCATCGACGCCAACGCCGTGCACGGCTCGGACGCCGTCGAGACCGCCAAGGTCGAAGTCGCCTTCTTCTTCCCCGAACTGAACATCCACAGCCGCTGAGCCTGGATGTCCGTTTTTCCCAGGAGGCCGGGATGAATACTATCTCGCCGCTCGCCGAAGCCGCCCAGGCCGAGGCTCCACGTCCCGAATCCCCGCGCATCAACCTGCTGGGGCTGGACGGGGCCGAGCTCGCCTCGCTGGTGGAAAAATGGGGGGACAAGCCGTTTCGCGCGAAGCAGCTGCTGCGCTGGCTGCACCAGCGCGGCGTGGACGATTTCGAGCAGATGTCGGATCTGGCCAAGTCCTTCCGCGAGAGGCTCGCGCGGCAGTGCGAAATCCGGCTGCCCGAGGTCGTCACCGCCCACAAGTCCGCCGACGGTACGCGCAAGTGGCTGCTCGACGTCGGCAACGGCAATGCCATCGAAACCGTCTTCATCCCCGAGGATGACCGCGGCACGCTGTGCATCTCGACGCAGGCGGGCTGCACCGTCGCCTGCCGGTTCTGCTCCACCGGCCACCAGGGCTTCAACCGCAACCTGGGGGTGGACGAGATCATCGGCCAGCTGTGGCTGGCGCGCCGTACGGTCGAGGCCGACCGCGATGGCGCGCGCCTGTCGGGCGGCATGCCCGCGCCGCTGGGCACGCAGGACGACCGGGTCATCAGCAACGTCGTCATGATGGGCATGGGCGAGCCCCTGCTCAACTACGACAACACGGTGTCGGCGCTGCGCCTGATGCTGGACGACAATGCCTATGGCTTGTCGCGCCGCCGGGTCACGGTGTCGACCTCGGGCGTGGTGCCCATGATGGACCGTCTCTCGCGCGACTGTCCGGTCGCGCTGGCGGTGTCGCTGCACGCGCCCAACGATGCGCTGCGCGACGACCTGGTCCCGCTGAACCGCAAGTATCCGCTGCGCGAACTGATCGCGGCGTGCCAGCGCTACCTGGAGTTCGCCCCGCGCGACTTCATCACGTTCGAATACGTCATGCTCGATGGCATCAACGATGGCGACGAGCATGCCAAGCAATTGATAGACATTGCGCGGCAGGTGTCGTGCAAGTTCAACCTCATTCCGTTCAATCCCTTCCCGCAGTCCGGGCTCAAGCGTTCGCCCATGGCCCGGGTCCGGCTGTTCGCGCAGCGCCTGATGGATGCCGGCATCGTCACCACCGTGCGCAAGACGCGCGGCGACGACATCGACGCGGCCTGCGGGCAGTTGGCCGGCGAGGTCAAGGATCGCACCCGCCTGAAGGAGCGCCTGGCGGGCGAGACCCGCTTCGGCCGCATCGTGGAGGTGCGCGAATGATGCAACCGCGGTGCCGGGCCGGCCGTTGCGGCAGGGCCGGACAAGGAGTCGTCGATGTCTGAACCCCACGAAACCGGTGCCGCCGGCAGGCAGGAGGGCTCGGCGCCCGCCGCCGGCTCGCCGTCTTCGTCGTCGGTTGGCCGGGAACTGGCGCGCCTGCGCGAGGCGCGCGGCTGGTCGCAGGAATATGTGTCCGACCGCCTGAAGTTCGCCGTGCGCCAGATCCGCGCGCTCGAGAACGAACAGTGGAGCGAGCTGCCGCAGGGCATGCCGCTGCGCGGTTTCGTGCGCAATTATGCGCGGCTGCTGGACCAGGATCCGGCGCCGATGCTGCAGGCGCTGTCGCCGCAGTTGCAGGTAGCCGATCCGGTATCGCTGGAACAGGCCTCGTCGCTGTCCAGTCCGCTGGCGCATTCGTCGGGCCGGACCTGGCCGGTGGCCGCCAGCCGCAGACGACTGGCCCCCTGGCTGGTCGGCGGCGTGATGGCGGTGCTGGCGCTGGTGTTGCTGGGCTACGCGCTCAGCCAGCAAGGCAAGCTATCGTTCGGGCAAGCTTCCACGGCCAGCCTGGATGCGCCCGCGGGCAGCACGACCTCGGTCCAGACCGAGGCGCCGCTGACCCCGGCCGAACCGCCGCCCGCCGTCCCGCAGGAAGTCGTGCCCGCGGCGGCTGCGCCCGTTGCGCCCGCGCCGGCCCCCGAGCCGCCGGCGGTGGCAGCCCCGGCTCCGGCGCCCGGCCTGTCGATGACGATGCGGCAGGCAAGCTGGGTCGAAGTGCGGCGAGCCGACGGCACCGTGGCCGTATCGCGGATCATCGCCGCCGGCGAGCCCTACGAGCTGGATGTGGCGGGAGCGCCGTACCGTGTCGTGATCGGCAACGTCAACGGGGTAGACTTGACCTGGCGCGGCGCGCCCGTCGACCTCGCGCCGTATCGCCGGGACAACGTTGCCCGGCTCACCCTCCAGTAGCCGCATCATGAATCCTAGCCCGTCCACGACCGCCAACGCTTCCGAGGCCGAGCCGTTTCCCGCCGGGCCGGCAGTCCGCCGGCCCACACGCCAGGTACGCATCGCCTGGGGCGGCAAGTCGGTCGCCGTCGGCGGCGATGCCCCGGTCATGGTGCAGTCCATGACCAATACGGACACGGCCGACGCCATCGCCACCGCGATCCAGGTTAAGGAACTGGCCCTGGCCGGCTCCGAGGTCGTGCGGATCACCGTGAATACCGCCGAGGCCGCCCGCGAGGTGCCCGCGATACGCGAGCAGCTCGACCGCATGGGCGTGGACGCCCCGTTGGTGGGCGATTTCCACTACAACGGCCACAAGCTGCTGAGCCAGTATCCGGAGTGCGCGCAGGCACTGTCCAAGTACCGCATCAACCCCGGCAACATGGGGGCGGGAAAGAAGCGCGACGACAATTTCGCGCAGATGATCGAGGTGGCCTGCCGCCACGAGAAACCGGTGCGCATAGGCGTGAACTGGGGCAGCCTGGATCAGGACCTGCTGGCCCGCATGATGGACGAGAACGGCAGGCGCGCCCGGCCCTGGGATGCCCAGTCGGTGATGCGCGACGCCCTGGTGGTGTCCGCGATCGACAATGCCCGGCGTGCCGAGGAACTGGGCCTGCCGGGCGACCGCATCATCCTGTCGTGCAAGGTCAGCAACGCCCAGGACCTGATCGCGGTCTACCGCGACATCTCCCGCCGCTGCGACTACCCGCTGCACCTGGGGTTGACCGAGGCCGGCATGGGCAGCAAGGGCATCGTGGCCTCGACCGCGGCGATGGGCATCCTGTTGCAGGAAGGCATCGGCGACACGATCCGCGTGTCGCTCACGCCCGAGCCCAATGGCGACCGCGCCCGCGAGGTGGTGGTCGCCCAGGAAATCCTGCAAAGCCTGGGCCTGCGCGCGTTCGCGCCGGTGGTCGTCGCCTGTCCGGGCTGCGGCCGTACCAGCAGCACGGTGTTCCAGGAACTGGCGGCCGACATACAGAGCTACCTGCGCGCGCAAATGCCTGTCTGGCGCCTGAAATACCCGGGGGCCGAGAGCCTGCACGTCGCGGTCATGGGCTGCGTGGTCAACGGTCCGGGCGAAAGCAAGTTCGCGGACATCGGCATCAGCCTGCCCGGCACGGGCGAGCAGCCGGTCGCGCCGGTCTTCATCGACGGCCAGCGCTCGGTCACGCTCAAGGGCGAACACATCGCCCGGGAGTTCCAGGCCCTGGTGGAAAGCTACGTCGAGAACCGCTACAGCAAGAGATAACCTTTACACCCCTAGCAGGCCCTGGACGCCAATCCAGGGCACAGCGGATCCGGCTCCGCCGGTCCGCCAGTGCCGCCCCCTGGGGGGCGCGCGAAGCGCGTAGGGGGGGGACCCATATGAGTGATAGCTTCAAGAAAGTGACCGCGATCCGCGGCATGAACGATATCCTGCCGGCCGATTCGGGCCAGTGGGAAAGGCTGGAGTCGCTGGTGCGCGAATGGTTGCGCAGCTACGGCTACCGCAACCTGCGCACGCCGGTGCTGGAACAGACGCGGCTTTTCACACGCGGGATCGGGGAAGTCACCGACATCGTCGAGAAAGAGATGTACAGCTTCACCGATTCGCTGAACGGCGAATCGCTGACGATGCGCCCCGAGTTCACCGCCGGCATGGTGCGTGCCACCATCGAACACAACCTGACCTACGACCGACCCCAGCGCGTGTTCGCGATCGGGCCGGTGTTCCGCCATGAGCGCCCGCAGCGCGGCCGCTACCGCCAGTTCCACCAGATCGACGTGGAAGCCCTGGGCTTTGCCGGGCCGGATGTCGACGTCGAGCTGATCCTCATGCTGGCGCGGCTCTGGAGGATCCTGGGCTTGACGGACATCCGGCTGGAGATCAATTCCCTGGGTTCCGCCGAGGAGCGCCTGGCGCACCGGCAGGCCCTGATCACCTACCTGGAAGGATTCAAGGACCAGTTGGACGAGGACGGCCAGCGCCGGCTCTACACGAATCCGCTGCGCGTCCTGGACACCAAGAATCCCGCGCTGCAGGAGATGGCCGACAACGCGCCGCGCCTGCTGGACTACCTGGGCGAGGCCTCGCTGGCCCATTTCGACGGCGTGCGCCAGCGGCTCGAGGACGCGGGCATCGCCTACCGGGTGAACCCCCGGCTGGTGCGGGGCCTCGATTACTACAACCTGACCGTGTTCGAGTGGGTGACCGACCGCCTGGGCGCCCAGGGCACGGTATGCGGCGGCGGCCGCTACGACGGACTGGTCTCGCTGCTGGGCGGCAAGCCGACGCCGGCCGTAGGCTTTGCCATCGGCGTCGAGCGCCTGCTGGACCTGTGGTCCCAGGTGCAGTCCGCGGAACCGCCGCCCGAGTGCGACGTCTATGTGTTGCACCAGGGCGAGCCCGCCGCGCGCGCGGCGATGCGGCTGGCCGAGGACTTGCGCGATGCCGGCCTGGACGTCGTCCTGCACTGCGGCGGAGGCAGCTTCAAGTCGCAGATGAAGCGCGCCGACGGCAGCGGAGCGGAATACGCCGTCATCCTGGGCGAGGACGAGCTGGCCGAAGGCGCTGCCAGCGTCAAGGCGCTGCGGGCCGAGGGCGTGGCCCAGCGCCGCGTCGCCATGGCCGAGCTGCCGGCTTTCCTGGTGGAAGAACTGGTCCGGACAGACGGCCCTGAGTAGCCCTCCGTCAGGGCCTGGATACGAATCGACGCCGAATCCGTTAATCTTGCGGCTCTCGGAGTCCGCGCGGGCCGCCGGCCGGCCCGCCACAACTCTTGCGATCACCACATCAACCGGGGCATAAATGGCCTACGACATCGAAGAACAGGAACAACTGGAATCCCTCAAGGCCTGGTGGGCGAAGTACGGAAACTTCATCCTTGCCGTGGCGACCATCGTGCTGCTGGCCGCGGCGGCCTGGAATGGCTGGCAGTGGTACCAGCGCAACCAGGCCGCGAACGCGCTGGCCCAGTTCGAGGCGCTGGAGAAGGCGGCCGAGGCCGGTGACCTGAGCCGCGTCAAGGACACCGCCGGCACCATCCTGGAGCAATATTCCAGCACGGGCTACGCCCCGCGCGCCGCGCTGCTGGCCGCCCATGCCTATGAAAAAGCCGGCGACGCCCGCTCGGCCCGTGCCCAGCTGCAATGGGTGGCCGATCGCAGCGGCGACGAGGCCCTGGCCGCCGTGGCCCGCCTGCGGCTGGCGGGCCTGCTGCTGGACGAGAAGAACTATGACGAGGCGCTGGGTGTGCTGGCGCCGCCGCCGCCCGCGCCCTTCGTGGCCTTGTACGCCGACCGCCGAGGCGACGTGCTGGCCGGGCAAGGCAAGCGGGACGAGGCGCGCAAGGCCTATGAAGAGGCGCTCGCCAAGCTCGACGCCTCGACCGACCTGCGTTCGTCCATCCAACTGAAACTCGATGCCCTGGGAGGCGCTTGATGACGTTGCATAACGGCTTTACCGGCGAGCGCCTGGGCTGGCGCCACCTGCGTCGCGCCGCCGCGGTGGCGGCCGTGCTCGCGCTTGCTGGATGTTCCCTGTTCTCGAGCGAGAAACCGCGCTATCCGCCGGCTCCGCTCACGAATTTCAACGCCACGCTGCCGGTCAGCAGCGGTTGGTCGGTGTCGGTGGGCAGCAAGGGCGGCGTGGGCTTCGTGCCCGTGGTCGTCGGCGACGCCGTCTACGCCGCCACGGGCAACGGCTCGGTCGGCAAGTACGCGCTGGCCACCGGCGCGGAGATCTGGCGCTCGTCGGCCAAGGCCGACCTGTCGGCGGGCGTGGGCAGCGATGGCCGCGTGACAGCCGTCGCGACGCCGCGCGGCGAAGTGATCGCCTTCGACGATACCGGCGCCATCAAGTGGCGCGCCCAGGCCTCCAGCGAGATCACGGTTCCGCCGCTGGTGGGCGAGGGCCTGGTGGTGGTGCGCAGCGGTGACTATCGCATCCAGGCGTACGACGCCGAGAGCGGCAAGCGCCGCTGGAGCGTCCAGCGTCCGGGGCCGGCCCTGGCCCTGCGCGCGCCGGGCGAAATGCTGCTGTCCGGCGGCTATATCTTCACCGGCCTGCCGGGAGGCAAGCTGATCGCCATCGCCACCAACACCGGCGCGGTGCGCTGGGAAGGCACGGTCGCCAACCCCAGCGGCGCGAGCGAACTCGAGCGCGTGGCCGACGTGGTCGGCGCGCCCGTCATCTCGGGCCGCCAGCTGTGCGCCGTCACCTACCAGGGCCGCATCAACTGCTTCGACGTGGGCTCGGGCAATTCGACCTGGTCGCGCGAGTTCTCCAGCGTGACGGGCCTGGGTGCCGACGTGCGCTTCGCCTATGCGGCCAACGACCGCAGCGTGGTGTTCGGCTTCGCCCTGGACAGCGGTGCGAACATCTGGAAGCAGGACGTCCTGCAGAACCGCGGCCTGACCGCGCCGGCCTCGGTGGGCCGCGCCATCGCCCTGGGCGACTACCAAGGCTACGTGCATTTCCTGCAGCGCGAGGACGGCACCCTGCTGGCGCGTATCGCCACCGACGGCAGCGCCATCCTTTCCCAGCCCGTGGCGACCGACCGCGGGGTGCTGGTACAGAGTTCCAAGGGTAATCTGACCCTGATCAATGTCGGTCAATGAGCAAGGCTTTTCGACGATGAAACCCGCTGTCTTCAAACCGGTGGTCGTCCTGGTGGGACGGCCCAACGTGGGCAAATCCACGTTGTTCAACCGGCTGACCCGCTCGCGCGACGCGCTCGTGGCCGATTTTCCCGGGCTCACGCGCGATCGCCACTATGGCGAGGGCAGGGTGGGGGATCATCCCTTCATCGTCGTGGACACCGGCGGTTTCGAACCGGTGGCCAAGAACGGCATCATGGCCGAGATGGCCAAGCAGACCGTGCAGGCGGTGGACGAGGCCGACGCCATCGTGTTCCTGACCGACGGCCGCGTAGGCCTGACCGGCCACGACCGCGAGATCGCCGAGCGCCTGCGCCGTTCCGGACGCAAGGTGCTGCTGGCGGTCAACAAGGTCGAAGGCATGTCGCGTGCCGCCGCCGCGGCCGAGTTCTACGAACTGGGGCTGGGTGAACCGCACGCGATTTCGTCCGCCCACGGCGACGGCGTGGTGGACATGATCGAAGAGGCGCTGCAAGGCCTGGTCGAGACCGCCCCCGAGGTGGACGACGAAGTCGTCGAAGCCGCCGAAGGCACGGACGACGAAGCCTTCTCGCCCATCGACGCGGTCGACCATCGCATCAAGCTCGCCATCGTCGGGCGTCCGAACGTCGGCAAGTCCACGCTGGTGAACACGCTGCTGGGCGAGGACCGGGTCATCGCCTTCGACCAGCCGGGCACCACCCGTGACGCCATCGAGATCGAATTCGAGCGGGGCGGGCGTCGCTACACCCTGATCGACACCGCCGGACTGCGCAAGCGCGGCAAGGTGTTCGAGGCGATCGAGAAATTCTCGGTCATCAAGACGCTGCAGGCGATCGAGGCCAGCAACGTCGTGCTGCTGATGCTGGACGGCAGCACGGAAATCTCCGAGCAGGACGCCCACATCGCCGGCTTCGTGCTGGAGACCGGGCGCGCGCTGGTGGTGGCGATCAACAAGTGGGATAGCGCCGACAGCGAGCGCCGCGACGAGATCAAGCGCGAGTTCGAACGCAAGCTGCGCTTCCTGTCGTTTGCCAAGATGCACACGGTCTCGGCGCTGCGCGGCGCGGGCATCGGACCGCTGCTCAAGTCCATCGAATCGGCTCATGCGGCGGCTTTCGCCAAGCTTTCCACCCCCAAGCTGACCCGCGCGCTGCAGGCCGCGGTCGAGCAGCAGCAGCCGCCGCGCAAGGGCATTTTCCGGCCCAAGCTGCGCTATGCCCACCAGGGCGGCCAGAATCCGCCGCTGATCGTGATACACGGCAGCGCGCTGGACGAGATTCCCGATTCGTATCGCCGGTTCCTCGAAACCCGGTTCCGGGAAACTTTCCGGCTCGAAGGCACTCCATTGAGGATCGAGTTCAGAAACTCGAGGAATCCTTATCTCGACAAGGCGGGGTAACCGAGTATCTTCCGGGACGTGCTCTTGTGGGAACGCAACCGCGTCCCCACATGTGATTTGGGGAAAAAAGCGGTCTGCTTCTCAGTTTTGAGATTCGCTAGTTTCCCTGGGGAAAACCCGGTACAGTAACAGAGTTGGCATCCGCCAAGAAAAACACATCCAGGAGCCCACTAATGAGCAATAAAGGGCAATTGCTACAAGACCCGTTCCTTAACGTGCTGCGTAAAGAGCACGTACCCGTGTCCATTTACCTCGTCAACGGCATCAAGCTGCAAGGCCAGATCGAATCCTTCGATCAATACGTGGTCCTGCTGCGCAACACCGTGACGCAAATGGTCTACAAACACGCCATTTCGACCGTCGTGCCTTCGCGTCCGGTCAACTTCCAGGTTGAAGCAGCTGCAGACTAATCCAACGCCTACCGGGCAGAACCACGGGCCGCTGATGCGCGCGCTGATCGTCAGCGTGGATTTCGGCGAGCCCGAGTTCCAGGCCCAGACCGACGAATTCCTCATGCTGGCCAAAGGGGCCGGCGCGCAGATCGTCGACACCATCATTGCCCGGCGGGCGCGTCCGGATGCGGCGCTCTTCGTGGGGTCGGGCAAGGTGGAAGAAATCGGACTGGCGGCCGAGGCTGGCCAGGCCGAGATCATCCTGTTCAACCACAACCTGACGCCTGCCCAGCAGCGCAACCTCGAACGCGCCCTGAAGATACGGGTGGTGGATCGGGTCGCGCTCATCCTGGACATCTTCGCGTTGCGCGCCCACAGCCACGAGGGCAAGCTCCAGGTCGAGCTGGCGCAGCTGCAGCATCTGGCCACGCGCCTGACCCGGATGTGGTCCCACCTGGAACGCCAGCGGGGCGGCATAGGCATGCGGGGCCCGGGTGAATCGCAGCTGGAAATGGACCGCCGCATGATCGGCGACAAGGTCCGCTACCTGCGCGAGCGCCTGGACAAGCTCGAACGCCAGCGCCAGACCCAGCGCCGCTCGCGCGCCCGGGGCGGGGCGCTGTCGGTCTCGCTGGTGGGCTACACCAACGCCGGCAAGTCCACGCTGTTCAACGCGCTGACCCGCGCCGACGTCTACGCGGCCGACCAGCTCTTCGCCACGCTGGACACCACGACCCGGCGCATCTGGATCGAAGGGGCCGGCTCGGTCGTCGTGTCCGATACGGTGGGTTTCATCCGCGAGCTGCCGCATACGCTCATCGCCGCGTTCAAGGCCACGCTGGAGGAAACCGTCCACGCCGACCTGCTGCTGCATGTCGTGGACGCGTCCAGCCCCCAGCGCGACGAACAGATCGCCGAGGTCGACAAGGTCCTGGAAGAGATCGGGGCGGCGGACATTCCGCGCATCCTCGTCTACAACAAGATTGACCGCAGCAGTCACGAGGCGGGAGTCGAACGCGACGAGCATGGTACGATCTCGCGAGTGTTCGTCAGCGCGATCGAGCGTACCGGCCTGGATGCACTGCGGGGTGCCATCGTCGAGGCCGGACATGCAGATCCTGTGGTCCCAGGTAATAATAGTAACGACCCACGCTTTCGTACGCTGTCTTCGTCCGTCGGCCCTACGGCTGACGCCCGATCCTAGGCGACGGGTTCGGCCCGTCCGCTTCGCTTACTACAAAGATGCGTCTGCCTGCGATAACTCGAATATTCAATCTCAACGACTCGAACTGGGGCCGCGGAAGCGGCGGTGGCTCCGGTAACGAGCCTCCCCGGCGTCCGCAGAACGACGGACGGGACAACAATAACGGCGGACCGCCAGACCTGGACGAGTTGTGGCGCGACTTCAACCGCCGGCTGAGCGGGTTGTTCGGCCGCAAGCCCTCGGGTCCTCCCGGCGGCGGCAACAACGGCGGTGGCCGTTTCTCGCCGTCCTCGCGAGGCACGGGAGTCGGCCTGCTGGTCGTCGTGGTCGTGGTGGCCCTGCTGTGGCTGGCCTCGGGCTTCTTCATCGTCCAGGAAGGCCAGGTCGCGGTCATCACGCAGTTCGGCAAGTACAAGGAAACCACGCGGGCCGGTTTCCAGTGGCGCCTGCCGTATCCCATCCAGAGCCACGAGACCGTCAATCTCTCGCAACTGCGCACCATCGAGGTGGGCTTCCGCAATACCTCGCGCAGCAAGGTGTTGCAGGAGTCCCTGATGCTGACCGACGACGAGAACATCGTCGACATGCAGTTCGTGGTCCAGTACCGCTTGAAGGAAACGGGCGCGCGCGACTACCTGTTCAACAACCGGGGCCCCGACGAAGCCGTCAAGCAGGCCGCCGAGACCGCCATGCGCGAGATCGTCGGCAAGAAGAAGATGGACTTCGTGCTGTACGAAGGGCGTACCGAAGTCGCGACCGAAGTGGCCGCGCTGATGCAGCAGATCATGGATCTGTACCGCACCGGGGTCCTGATCAGCACGGTGGCGATCCAGAACGCCCAGCCGCCCGAGCAGGTGCAGGCCGCGTTCGACGATGCGGTCAAGGCCGGCCAGGACCGAGAGCGGCAGATCAACGAAGGCCAGGCCTACGCCAACGACGTGGTTCCCCGCGCCTCGGGCGCCGCGTCGCGCCTGATCCAGGAAGCCGAGGCCTACCGCCAGCGCGTCGTCGAAAACGCCGAAGGTGACGCCGCACGCTTCTCGCAGGTGCTGACCGAGTACAAGAAGGCGCCGCAGGTCACGCGCGACCGCCTCTATCTCGAGACCATGCAGCAGGTCTACACCAACACCTCGAAGGTGCTGGTCGACACGCGCAACGGCAGCAACCTGCTGTATCTGCCGCTGGACAAGCTGATGCAGCAAGTGTCGCAGGAATCCGCGGCCGGGGCGCGCTCGCCGTCCGCCGCGGGCGGTTCCTCGTCCGTCAACGTGCCGCCGCCGCTGGCCGGCAGTGTGCTGCCGGAAGCCGGACGCGACGCCCTGCGCTCGCGGGACCGCAACAGATAATTGAGAAGGAATAGCATGGACCGTTTGATTCCTGCGGTAATCGGTCTGCTCGTGGGGGTGGCCGTATTGTCGTCGTGCATGTTCGTGGTCAACGAGCGCAACTATGCCGTCGTCTTCGCCTTGGGTGAAATCAAGGAAGTCATCGACGAACCCGGCCTGTATTTCAAGCTGCCGCCGCCGTTCCAGAACGTGCAGCAGTTCGACAAGCGCATCCTGACGATCGACTCCGCCGACAGCGAGCGGGTACAGACCTCGGAAAAGAAGAACCTGCTGATCGACGCTTTCGTGAAGTGGCGCATTTCCAACCCGCGCACCTACTACGTCACCTTCGGCGGCAATGAACGCGCGGCGCAGGAACGCCTGCTGGCCCTGATCCGCGATGCCCTGAACGCCTCGATCAACCGCCGTACCGTGAACGACGTCACCTCCAAGGAGCGTGACAAGATCATGCAGGAGATCCGCACCAACACCGAGGCCGCGGCCAAGCTGCTGGGCGTGGAGATCGTCGACGTGCGCCTGAAACGCGTGGACTTCGTGCCCGAGATTTCCGAGTCGGTCTACCGCCGGATGGAAGCCGAGCGCAAGCGCGTGGCCAACGAGCAGCGCTCCATCGGTGCTGCCGAAGGCGAGAAGATCCGCGCCGACGCCGACCGCCAGCGCGAGGTCATCCTGGCCGAAGCCTACCGCAAGGCCCAGGAAGCGAAGGGCGAGGGCGACGCCAAGGCCTCCGCCGTCTATGCGCAGGCCTTCGGCCAGGATCGCGAGTTCTATCGCTTCTACAAGAGCCTGGAAGCCTACCGCAGCTCGTTCGGCTCGAAATCCGACATGCTGGTGGTGGACCCGAGCTCGGACTTCTTCCGCTTCATGAAATCAGCGGATTCGCCCCCCCCTGCGCGCTGACGCGCGCCCCCCAGGGGGCAGCACTGGCGGACCGGCGGAGCCGGATCCGCTGTGCCCTGGGTCTGGAGACGCTCAGGAAAGAAAAACGGCCTTGCGCGCAAGCAAGGCCGTTTTCTTTTTCAACCGAACCGGATGCCAGGCAGCATCGCCAGTCCCCGCCAGCCCTTTGGTACCCCAGGATGCGGTGGATCCGGCTTTGCCGGTCCACCCGCATTGCCCCCTTGAGGGGGCGCCCGAAGGGCGTGGGGGTGGGCTTCCCTTCCGGTCCGCCAGTGCCGCCCCCTGGGGGGCGCCCGAAGGGCGTAGGGGGGGGACCCCTACTCAGGGGTAATTCCGGCGGCTTTGACGACGGCGCGCCATTGGGGGATTTCGGTGCGGATGCGGTCGGCCATTTCCTTGGGGGTGCTGGGCAGGAGTTCCACGCCCAGGTCGACGAATTTGTCGTGAGTGGCGGGTTGTTTCAGGATACGGACGACCTCGCTGTTGAGCTTCGCGACGACGGGGGCGGGCATGCCGGCGGGGCCGGACAGGGCGAACCAGACGTTGGCGCTGAAGCCTGGCAGGGTTTCGTTGATCGTGGGCAGGTCGGGCATGATCTCGGTGCGCTTTTCACCCGAGGTGGCCAGCGCCGTGAGCTTGCCGGCGCGCACGTGGGGCAGGGACGAGGCGCCGCCTTCGAACATCATGTCGACCTGGCCGGCGATCAGGTCCGTGCTGGCGTTGGAGCTGCCCTTGTAGGGCACGTGCAGGATGTCCACGCCGGCCTGTTTCTTGAACATTTCCGCCAGCAGGTGGTGCGAGCTGCCCGAGCCCAGCGAGGCGTAGGTGAGCTTGCCGGGCGAGGCCTTGGCAGCCGCGATCAGGTCGGCCACGGTGCGCATGGGCAGGGCCTTGTTCACGACTAGGTAGGTGGGCGTGTCGAACAGCATCGAGATGGGGGTGAAGTCCCGCTGCGAGTTGTAGGGCAGTTGCTTGCGCAGCACCGGATTGAACACCATGGCGCTTTGCGTGGCGATCAGCAGCGTATAGCCGTCCGGCGGCGCCTTGGCCACGGCTTCGGCGGCGATGGTCTGGCTGGCGCCGGGGCGGTTTTCCACGATCACGGGCTGGCCGACGGACGCCGACAATTGCTGGGCGATGTAGCGGGCGAAGGTGTCGCCCAGCCCGCCGGCCGAGTGGGGGGAAACGATCCGGATCGGCTTGGTCGGAAAGTCGGTCGCGGCATCCTGGGCGGATGCCGGCTGCCAGGCGATCAGCCCCGTGGCGGCAAGCGCCGCGAGCAGGGTACGGCGATGGGGGTCCATGCCGGCGGGATGCCGGCTCAGCGGTTGGGTCATGGCATGTCTCCTGTGCGGGGCTGGTCGGCCGTGCCGCCACCCCGTCGTTTGCCGTGGAAAATCAGCGGAAGTGGTAGCGGCCTTCTTCGTCCCGGGCCAAGGGGCGCTTGCCAGCCGTATCCTCCAGCCAGCGCACGATCTCCCGGCCGTCGTTGCTGCCGGTCGCGGCCATCAGTTCCTCGAAGTACTTGGGGCCGTCCTCCAGCGCCGCCTCGATCGAGGCGAAGCGGGCGCCCTCGTAGCGTGGCGCGGCGGGAACCCGGTAATCCAGGGGGCGTTGCGCACCCGGGGCGAGCAGGGGCAGGGTCAGGTCGAAGCCCGCCTTGGCGCCCGTGCGGGCGCCGTTGAGCGAAGGGTCCAGCGGCATGGCGCGCATGCCGGTCTGGATCACCAGGTCGCGATCCGCCTGGAATCGCGTACCCAGGGCCCAGTCCATCTGCGCGTCCGAGAAGATGTCGATGTCCGGGTCGACCACGAATACGTGCTTGACGTTCGAGAGCGAGCCGAACACCGCGGCGATGGCGTTGCGGGCCTCGCCCGGTACGCGCTGCTGCAAGGCGATGCGTACGTTGAACATGCCGCCGTTGGCCGGCGCGGCGAAGACGCCGCGCACTTCGCGCACCGCGGTCTCGAGCGCGCGCCAGATCATCACTTCGGTACGTAGTGCGTTCAACTGCGCGGTGTCGGTCCACGCCATGTTGGGGCCACTGATGGTGGCGGTCTGGAACACGGCATCGCGCCTGCGCGTGATGGCGGTCACGTGGAACAAGGGGTTCTTCTTGACCACGCCGTAGTAGCCCAGGAACTCGCCGTAAGGGCCCTCGGGCTCGACGTGGCCGGCCTCGTCCAGATAGCCTTCGATGATGAATTCCGCGTCGGCCGGCACCATCAGGTCGTTGGTCACGCACTTGACCACGGGCAGCGGCGCACCCCGCAGGCTGGAGAGCAGGCCCAGTTCGTCGCCGGGGATGCGCATGGTGGCGGCGATGTGGTCGATGGGGTTCGAACCCACCGCGAAGGCGATCGGCATCCGCTGGCCGCGGCCGGACTGCTTCAGGTACAGGGCGCGCAGGTCCGACGGCGCGACCAGGTCTATCCCGGCGGTGCGGCGGCCACGCAGCATGAGGCGGCGCACGCCCACGTTGGTCCAGCCCGTGTCCGGATCCCGGGTGAAGTCGATGGAGGCGGAAATGTAGGGCGCGCCGTCCAGGCCGTGCTGCAGATGGACGGGCAGCTGGGTCAGGTCGCACTCGTCGCCTTGCAGGACGACCTGCTGGACGGGCGCTTGGGACGCGGGGATTTCGACGAATTCGGGCTGGTTGCGCAGCCGGCGGGTCACTTCGGCAGGCAGGTCGGCCGGTGTGGTGTCGAAGGCCAGAGCAAGCCGTTCACGGCTGCCGGCGGCGTTGCCGCACAAGGGGATGTCCGAGTCGCCCGGGCGTTCGATCAGAACCGCCTTGGGGCTGTGTTCCAGGATGGCGGCAACGTCGCGCAGCGCCGCTTCGGGCTGGCGCAGAAAGGCGCCCTCGTCCAGGGATTCCAGGAAACGTCTGAGACGGAAGGCGTCCAGGTCGGGCAGGGCGGGGGAAGGCGAAGGCACGGCGGTCTCCGATTGCGGGTCCGGGAAAAAAGAACCTGTGGGCCGCCGCTGGCGCGGCGCTGCCCATCGGTCCAGGCTGCCGCGTTATTTAAATGCACCCCACCCCGGGGCGTAAGCAAAACATTTGGATGACGTGATAGAAGAACGCGAACAATGCGTCGGCCGCGCGCCACGCCAGCTTGATTTTGTCGTGATTCGAGCGGACAATAGCGTGTAAGCCAAGAGGTACGTCCGAATTCGTCATTGCACCAAATTGGTGCGATTCGGGCAACCCAAGCTTGGAAGAAGCGGTTGATGGGCTTGCACGTGTGCATACCCGCAGCCGCTTTTTTTTCGTCCATCGTTTTCATTGAATCGTTTGCGAGATCCCCGCATGGGCAAATGGCTGTTGCCCGAAAGCCTGGCAGATATCCTGCCGGCCGAGGCCCGGCGCATAGAAGAATTGCGCCGCTTGTTGCTGGACCTGTACCGTACCTACGGCTATGAGCTCGTCATGCCGCCGTTGGTGGAGTACCTCGACTCGCTGCTGTCGGCCAGCGGAGGCGACATGGACCTGCACACCTTCAAACTGGTGGACCAGATGTCGGGCCGTTCGCTCGGCATCCGGGCCGACATGACGCCGCAGGTGACGCGCATCGACGCGCATCTGCTCAATCGGGCAGGCACCACCCGCCTGTGCTATTGCGGAAGCGTGCTGCACACCTTGCCGCGCGGCCTCTGGGCCACGCGCGAGCCGCTGCAGATCGGCGCCGAGCTGTATGGCCATGCCGGCCCCGAGGCCGACATCGAAGTCCTGCAACTGGCGCTGGAAAGCGTCCGGCGCGCCGGGGTTGCCGACTACCGGATCGACCTCAGCCATCTGGATGTGGTGCGCGCGCTGCTGGAAACCGACCCGGCCGCCGCCGCCCGCGCCGACGAGATCTTCAACCTGTTGCGCGAGAAGGACGTTCCCGGGCTGGCGGCGCTCGGCCCTGATCTGGCACCGGCCACCGCCCAGGCGCTGCAGGTGCTGCCGACGCTGTACGGCGAGCTGGACGTGCTGGAGAAGGCCCGCGCGGCGCTGCCGGCGCTGCCCCGCATCAGCCAGGCGCTGGACATGCTGGCCGCGCTGGCCGAGGCGCTGCCGGACGTGGATATCGGCATCGACCTGGCCGACGTGCGCAGCTTCAACTATCACACCGGCGTGGTCTTCGCCGTCTACTGCGGCGGCTGGCCCAACGCGGTCGTACGCGGCGGCCGCTACGACGACGTCGGCAGGGTATTCGGACGGGCACGCCCGGCCACCGGTTTCAGCCTGGACCTGCGCGAACTGGCGGGGCTGCTCGCGCCCGCCACCGCGAGTTCCGCGGTCCGCGCCCCGTGGGGTCTCGGGCCCGATCTGGTGGAAGCCGTGCGCGCGCTGCGCGCCGCCGGCCAGATCGTGGTCCAGATACTGCCCGGACATGAACACGATCAGCAGGAATTCGTCTGCGATCGCGAGCTGGTGCTGCGCAATGGCGCCTGGCGGGTCGAACCCCTGGCCAGCGCCGAGGCCGCCGCCCGGCCATCCCCATCCACCGCAATCTGACGCCCGTCGCGGGCGGAATTTAGAGAAGCAGAAGCAACATGGCTAACAACGTCGTGGTTATCGGCACCCAGTGGGGTGACGAAGGCAAAGGCAAGATCGTCGACTGGCTGGCGGAGTCCGCCCAAGGGGTGGTGCGCTTCCAGGGCGGCCACAATGCCGGCCATACCCTGTGGATCGCCGGCAAGAAAACCATCCTGCGCCTGATCCCCTCGGGCATCATGCACCCCGGCATGACCTGCTACATCGGCAACGGCGTGGTGCTGTCGCCCGAGGCGCTGCTGCGCGAGATCGAGGAACTCGAGGCCGCCGGCGTCGAGGTGCGCGCCCGCCTGCGCGTTTCCGAGGCCTGCCCGCTGATCCTGCCGTACCACGTCGCCGTCGATCAGGCGCGCGAGGCCCGCAAGGGCGCCGGCAAGATCGGTACGACCGGCCGCGGCATCGGCCCCGCCTACGAGGACAAGGTCGCGCGCCGCGCCATCCGCGTCCAGGACCTGTACGACCCGGCGTCCTTCGACGCCAAGCTGGAAGAGGCCCTGGATTATCACAATTTCGTGCTGACCCAGTACCTGGGTGCCCAGGCCGTGGATGCCGCGCAGGTGCGCGACCAGGCCATGGCGCTGGCGCCGGTGCTCAAGCCCATGGTGGCCGACGTCGCCAACGCGCTGTACGAAGCCTCGGCCGGTGGCCAGAAGCTGCTGTTCGAAGGCGCACAGGGCGCGCTGCTGGACGTGGACCACGGCACCTATCCCTACGTCACCAGCAGCAACTGCGTGGCCGGCGCGGCCTCGGCGGGCTCGGGCGTCGGGCCGCAGAAGCTCGAGTACGTGCTGGGCATCACCAAGGCCTATGCCACCCGCGTGGGGTCGGGCCCGTTCCCGACCGAACTGGACGACGACATCGGCGCCCGCCTGGCCTCGGTGGGCAAGGAATTCGGCTCGGTCACCGGCCGGCCGCGCCGCTGCGGCTGGTTCGACGGCGCCGCGCTCAAGCGCTCGATCCGCCTGAACGGCATCTCCGGCCTGTGCATCACCAAGCTGGACGTGCTGGACGGCCTGGAAACCATCAAGCTGGGCGTGGGCTATCGAGTCAACGGCGAATTCCGCGACGTGCTGCCCTACGGGGCGGCGGCCGTGGCCAGCAGCGAGCCCGTCCTGGAAGAGATGCCGGGTTGGACCGAATCGACCGTCGGCGTGACCGAATACGATAAACTTCCGGTCAATGCCCGACGCTACCTGGAACGGATGGCGGAAGTCTGCGGCGTGCCGATCGACCTGGTGTCGACCGGTCCGGACCGCACCGAAACCGTCGTGCTGCGGCATCCCTTCAAGGCCTGATCGGCTCCGTATTCATCCTGGCGCCCCGGTTGATCCGGGGCTTTTTTGCAGTATCCGGACACCATGCAGCAAGATACCGACAAAGATCTCTGGATCAGCTGGGACCGCTACAACCAACTCATCGAGCAACTGGGCCTGCAGGTCCACCAGTCGGGCTGGAAGTTCGACCAGATCGTCTGCCTGGCCCGCGGCGGAATGCGCGTGGGCGACGTGCTGTCGCGCATCTACGACGTGCCGCTGGGCATCCTGGCCACCAGCAGCTACCGCGAGGCGGCGGGCACCGAGCAGGGACGGCTGGACATCGCGCAATTCATCACGATCACGCGCGGTACGCTGGAGGGCAGGGTACTGCTGGTGGACGACATGGTCGACACGGGCGTGACCTTCGATCGGGTGCACCAGCATCTGCTGCAGCAGTTCTCGGCGATCACGGAAATGCGGACGGCCGTGCTGTGGTTCAAGGGGCACTCCAAGGTGGTGCCGGACTACTACGTGCAGAAACTGCCCACGAATCCGTGGATACACCAGCCCTTCGAGGACTACGACAGTATCCGGCCGTATCAGCTCGAGGCTTGGGTGCGCAAGGGCAAGAGCGACTGATCGCCACGGCATCAGGCAGCAGCCCGGCCAGGAGGGATCCTGGCCGGGCTTTTTGTTTTTCAGTGCGGATCGATCACCGGGACTTCCGTGGCGGGCGGGGTGTTACGGCTGCGGTGGCAGCGGACGATGCCGTCTATCATGACCATGCCTATGCCGGGGATGTCGCCGGACTGCACGCTTTCGAGCAGGGTGCGGCCCGCCGTGTGCTGGGCCTTGTCCATGAAAACGAAGTCGGCCGCGCGGCCGGGTTCGATCAGGCCGCAGTTCAGGTTGCGGATGCGGGCCGTGTTGCCGGTGGCGAAGCAGAACACCAGTTCGGCGGGAAGATTGCCCAGGCTGGAGAGCAGGGCGATCAGGCGCAGCATGCCCAGGGGCTGGACACCCGAGCCGGCGGGACTGTCGGTGCCCAGGATGACGCGGTGGGGACATTTGAGTTGCAACGCGGCCTGCGCGGCGGCGATGGCGATTTTCTCGTTGCCGTTGTGGACGATCTCGATGGCACGGGACGAGCGTTCGCACAGTTCGCAAACGTGGCTTTCGGGCAGCGAGGTGTGGCCGCCGTTGATATGGCCGATCACATCGGCGTCGGCTTCCAGCACCACATCCTTGTCGATCAGACCGGAGCCGGGTATCGAGGGCCCGCCGGTGTGAATGGTGCTTTGTATGCCGTGCTTGCGGGCCCAGGCCACCATCCGGCCGGCCTCGGCCCCGGCTTTGACCGACCCCAGGCCGATCTCGCCCAGCAGCGTGACGCCGGCGTCGGCCAGGTCCTTGAAGTCCTGTTCCACCATGCCTTGTTCGATCACCGGCGCGCCGGCCAGGACCTTGACGCCCCCGGGGCGGAAGTTGTCGAAGGCACGCTGGGCCGTAATGGCCAGGGCCTTCAGGCCGACGATATCCTTGGGGCGGCCGGGCAGGTGGACTTCTCCGGCCGACACCATGGTGGTGACCCCGCCGTGCATGGTGGAATCTATCCAGCCCAACTGGCCCTGCCGCGGCGTCCAGTCGCCGAAGACGGGATGGACGTGGCTGTCGATCAGTCCCGGCGCGACACAGGTGCGCCGCGCGTCGATCAGCAGGTCCGGCTGAGAGGTATCGCAATCGGCCTGCCTGCCGACGGTTTCAATCACGCCGTCGCGCGCGACGATGGTGTCGGCGTCCAGGACGGGACGGTCGATGTCGCCCGAAAGGAGCAGGCCGATGTTCTGGATGACGACCTTGCCAGACTTCGCGGTGCTTGCGGCTTCTGCCATGTCGCTTCCTCTGTGGGGGGGGTGGGAACGTAGCGTTATTGCTCGGCGAAAGCGCGTTCGATGACGAAGTCGCCGGGGGTGGAGGTATTGCCTTCGTCGAAGCCGCGCTGCTCCAGCATCTGCTTGAGGTCGCGCAGCATCGAGGGGCTGCCGCACAGCATGATGCGGTCATGCTCGGGATCGAGCGGTGGGGTCCCGAGGTCGTCGAACAGTTTGCCGCCTTCAATGAGTTCCGTGATGCGTCCCATGTTGCGATAGGACTCGCGCGTGACGGTGGGGTAGTAGCGCAGCTTGCTGCTGACCAGTTCGCCCAGGAATTCGTGATTGGGCAGGTGTTGGACCAGGAGGTCGTGATAGGCCAGCTCGTCCACCTGCCTGACGCCATGGACAAGGATGATCTGCTCGAATTTCTCGTACGACTCGGGGTCGCGGACGATGCTCATGAAGGGGGCGAGACCGGTGCCGGTGGACAGCAGGTATAGGCGTTTGCCTGGCAGCAGATAGTCGGTCAGCAGGGTTCCGGTGGGCTTGCGGCCGACCAGGATGGCGTCGCCCACCCGGATGTACTGGAGACGCGAGGTAAGCGGGCCGTCCGGGACCTTGATGCTGAGGAACTCCAGGTGTTCCTCGTAGTTGGCGCTGACGATGCTGTAGGCGCGAAGCAGCGGTTTGCCGTCCACCTTGAGTCCTATCATCGTGAAGTGCCCGTTGCTGAACCGCAGCGCCTGATCGCGCGTGGTCTTGAAAGTGAACAGGCGGTCGGTCCAGTGATGGACGGAGAGAACGGTTTCTTCGTGAAATGCGGCCATGGTCGGCTCCAGGGCGATTAGCGTTCGAGATAGGCGAGTTTGCCGGTCTTGTCCTTCCAGTCGTCGGCGTCAGGCAACGGGCCGGCGCGCCGGGTAATGCTCTGCCATTGCCGCGACAGGTCGGCGTTGATGTCGACGAATGCTCGCTGGTCTTCTGGCAGGTCTTCTTCCGCATAAATCGCGCCCACGGGACATTCGGGGATGCAGACCGCGCAATCGATGCATTCGTCGGGGTCGATGACTAGGAAGTTGGCGCCTTGCCTGAAGCAGTCCACCGGACAGACATCGACACAATCGGTGTACCTGCATCGGATGCAGGCATCGCTGACCACATGTGTCATCCAGATCTCCTTTTCGCCCCTGAGGGGCAGGGAAAATCACATTGCGAAGCCAAACCAATTGCGCTAGATTGTGCTCAATGTAGTGTTTGCAACATTGAATGTAGTGAATACTACATAAAAAATATTTGGCACGGCAAGGCCTGTGTCGCATCTGAAGGGTTTGAGCAAATGTCCGAACCGATCGATACCGCAAGCCCCCAGCAAGACAGCCCGGACGTCGTGGTGCTCGAGCGTGCCAAGCCGCGTAACGAGCGCATGAGCACCGGCAAGATCGAATGCAACGCCTGTCCGGTGCTGTGCCAGATCACCGAAGGCCGCTCGGGTGCCTGCGATCGCTACGCCAACGTCGACGGCAACCTGGTGCGGGTGGACCCGGTGGTGCTGCTGCGGCGCAAGCTGGAAGGAGACGGCAGCGCGCTGGTGCCTTTCGCACCCGACGGCGACGGGGAGCTGGCTTCGCCCTCCGACTGGGACGGCGACCTGCTGCGCGCCAACGAAGTCTTCGTGACCGGCATCGGTTCGTCGACCACATACCCGGACTACAAACCCGCGCCGTTCATCGTTTCCTCGCAGGTCGAGGGTGTGGACATGGTGACGGTGGTGACCGAAGGCATCTTCAGCTATTGCAGCCTGAAGGTGAAGATAGACACCGACCGCTACCTGGGGCCGGAGCAGGCCGACGTACGCTGCAAAGGCGAGGTGGTCGGCCATGTGACGACCATCGAATACGGTTCGCAGATGCTGTCGCTCGGCGGTGTCCACCATCTGACCGGGGGCAGCAAGAAGGAAGGGCGCGTCACGCTGGACGTGATGCAGACACTGGGCAACAAACAGGCCGTGGAACTCGAGATCGAGGGCGGCGCGCGCATCGTCGTGCAGGCGGGCCGCCCACCGGTGGTGAATGGCGTCGAGGAACAGCGCATGCGCGTGGGCTGCGGGTCGGCCACCATCGGCATCTTCGCCAAGCAGCTGTATGGCAAGGTCGACGAAGTGGTCGTGGTGGACGATCACATCACCGGCGTGCTGACGGAGCATCAGGCCGGGCGATGCCTGGCGACACGCGATTCGGGCATCCGGATCAAGGGACGCAAGTCCACCCCCGGCCGCTATTTCCAGGTGGCCAATCCGGGAACGGGGTGGGGCGGCACCGATATCAGCGATCCGCTGGCCATCATCGAAGGCTGGGACGAACAGGTGGCCTGGCCCGGCCTGCGGCTCCTGATGACCTCCACCACGGGAGAGCATGCCGCCTGGTACGTGCTGGACGAGGCCCTCGTACCGCGCGAGGTGCCCATGCCCGAGGACGTGGCGGCGGTGGTGGCCCGGATCGGCGAGAACTGCGAGCCGTCGCTGGCTTCAGTCATGTTCCTGGCGGGCGCGGGCGGCAGCCTGCGCGCGGGAGTGACCGAAAACCCCGTATTGCTGACCCGGTCGATCAAGAAGCTGCTGGTGAACGTGACGATGGGCGGCGCGCCGGCCTATGTCTGGCCCGGCGGCGGCATCACCGTCATGGCGGACGTGCTGCGCATGCCCGACAACAGCTTCGGCACCGTGCCTACGCCCGCGATCGTCGCCCCCATCGAATTCAGCATGAGGCGGGATGATTACCGGGAACTGGGCGGGCACATGGACTATGTGCGTCCGCTGGACGAGGTCCTGCGCGCGGGCGCGTGGCACCATGACGGAGCCCCCACGGGGCGGCGCTGGGCCAGGGGGGGCGAGCTCAATCCGTGGCCGCTCGGTCGGCCGCCCATGTTGGGCTGAGGCGGACATGCACGCCCTGCGAGCCCGCCTGCCGGGAGGCCGATGGCACTTCTCCCATGGCCCCATCGATCTGATCCTGCTCGCGGATGGCGAACAGAGAGCCGTGGAAGCGGCGCACGAGGCGGCATGGGAACGCTTCGGCGGGCTATTGCCGGAGCTGGTGGCGGAACTGCCTGAATTGCGGCGCCTGGTGGGTTCCAGGTGCATGCTGCAGGGGCCGGTGGCGCGCCGCATGTGGCGGGCCTGCTCGCCCTTGTCCCGCCATGCGCTGACGTCGATGGCGGCGGTCGCGGGCGCGGTGGCAGACGAAATCATGACGCACTACCGCGTGCCCGGCATGGCGCGCGCGTGGGTCAACAACGGCGGCGACATCGCCCTGCATTTGGCGCCGGGCACCCGCACCCGTATCGCGCTGTGCGCGGATCCCGGCCGGCGCTGGACGCCCGGACGAGCACGCTTCGAGGGCGAGACGGACATCGATGCCGGCATGCCCATACGGGGTGTGGCCACGAGCGGCTGGCGGGGACGGAGTTTTTCGCTGGGCATCGCCGACAGCGTGACCGTGCTGGCGGGCGATGCGGCGGCCGCCGATGCCGCGGCCACCGTCATCGCCAACGCGGTCGACATCGACGATGCGGCCATCGTTCGCCGTCCCGCCTGCGCGATCAAGGACGACTCGGACCTGGGCGAGAGGCTGGTCACGGTACAGGTTCCGCGGCTGCCGGAGGCGGCCGTGGGCGAAGCGCTGGACGCCGGGCAGGCGATGGCGGAGGAACTGGTGCGGCACGGGGCCATCGTCGGCGCGGCGCTGATATGCCAGGGGCAGGGGCGGCTGGCCGGCCGGATGCCGTCCCGGTCGCGGGCGCCGGCGCCGGTGGAGGCCGGAGGGGCAATGGCTTGATTCCATGTCGGGGCGGTGTCCGTGCGGCCCCGGCGCTTCATTCATCCAGAGGCACGCATGATCGAGATCCGACGCATCTTCACGCAGGTCGAAGACATCTTCCACGAATCCGGCCCGCCGCCGGCCCGGCCCCTGCGGCGCGGCGCCATCGGCGCCGTGCTGACGAACCCCTACGCGGGGCGGTACGTGCCGGACATCCTGCCCGCCATGAAAGCGCTCGAACCGGTGGGGGTGGACATGGCGCGCCGGCTCCTGGCCGCCATGGCTGTGTCGCCCGGCGATATCCAGGGCTATGGCAAAGGCGCCGTGGTGGGCGAAGCGGGCGAACTGGAGCATGGCGCCCTGTGGCACGTGCCGGGCGGATACGCCATGCGCGAGCTACTCGGCTGGAAGGGCGACCGCGAGGCGGACACGAAGACGGGACAGCCTGGCAATGCGCTGTCCATCGTGCCGTCCACCAAGAAGGTGGGCGCGCCGGGCACCGCGCTGGACGTGCCGATGATCCACATCAACGCCGCCTATGTGCGCAGCCATTTCGACGCCATGGAGGTCCGCGTGCCGGGCGCTCCGCGGGCCGACGAACTGGTGGTCGTCCTGGCCATGAGCACCGGGGCGCGCATCCATGCCCGCGTGGGTGGCCTGGCGGCCGCCGATATCGCGCAATGGGACGGTCAGCGCTAATCCCGTTCTTGTTTGAAACTATCCAGGAGCATCGAAGATGTCGGCCAAGATCCGGAAATTGATCGTGCAGGTGGACGAGACCCGTGTGGAGATGGGACAGACGCTGGACAAGCCCGTGCGCAAGGCGGTGGCGATGGCGGTGATCGAGAATCCGCATGCCGGCCGCTACGTCGAGAACCTCGATGACCTGGTCGCCATCGGCGAGGAGCTGGGTGGTCTGCTGGGTGGAAAATGCGTGCAGGCGCTGGGCATCGAGCCTGGGCAGGCGCACAGCTACGGCAAGGCGGCCATCGTCGGCGCGGCCGGAGAACTCGAGCATGCGGCCGCCATTTTGCATCCCCGCCTCGGGGCGCCGCTGCGCGAGGCGGTGGAGCGGGGCGCGGCGCTGGTACCGTCCGCCAAGAAGATCGGCGGGCTGGGCACGGCGATAGACGTGCCGCTGGGCCACAAGGACGCGGCTTACGTGCGCAGCCATTTCGACGCCGTCGAAGCGCGGGTGGCCGATGCGCCGCGCGCGGGCGAGATCGTTGTGGCCGTGGCCGTGACCGACGGCGGGCGCCCCCTGCCGCGCGTGGGTGGCCTGCAAGTGTCCGAGATCCAGGGCAAGGACGGCCTGCGCTAGGTCCGACCGGCATCCGGAACGGCGGCGCACCATCCACGCCGCCCGTACAACCAGCCTTCCGTCCAGAAGGGGCCACGCATGAGTTTTTCGGGACTGTTCATCCAGGCGCTCAACGGCCTGGCCAATGCCTCGTCGCTGTTCCTGGTGGCGGCGGGGCTTTCGCTGATCTTCGGCGTGACGCGCATCGTCAATTTCGCTCACGGCTCGTTCTACATGGTGGGCATCTACGTAGCGTACACGCTGGTCGAGCGGCTGGGCGCGGGCCTGGGATTCTGGCCTGCGCTCGTGCTGGCCGCGCTGGCGATCGGCGCGCTGGGCGCCCTGGTGGAGATCGTGCTGCTGCGCCGAGTCTACCGTGCGCCCGAGCTGTTCCAGCTGCTGGCCACCTTCGCGCTGGTGCTGGTGATACGGGATCTGGTCCTGTGGTACTGGGGCCCCGAGGAATTGCTGGGGCCGCGGGCACCCGGCCTGGAAGGCGCGGTGGATATCCTGGGTAGCCGGTTTCCCGCCTATGACATTTTCCTGATCGTGATCGGGCCGGTGGTGCTGCTGGGCATGTGGCTGCTGCTGAACCGGACGCGCTGGGGCACCCTGGTCCGGGCGGCCACGCAGGACCGCGAGATGGTGGGCGCGCTGGGCGTCAACCAGGCCTGGCTGTTCACGGCGGTGTTCGCGCTGGGGGCGATGCTGGCGGGCCTGGGCGGCGCGCTGCAGCTGCCGCGCGAGCCGGCCAATCTGGAAATGGACATACAGACCATAGGCGCAGCCTTCGTGGTGGTCGTGGTGGGAGGGATGGGGTCGATTCCGGGCGCCTACGCCGCGGCGCTGCTCATTGCCGAGATCAAGGCGCTCTGCATCTGGATAGGCGCGGTACAGCTGTTCGGCATGGACCTGAATTTCTCCAAGCTGACGCTGGTGGTCGAGTTCCTGGTCATGGCGGTCGTGCTGGTGCTGCGTCCATGGGGCCTGTTCGGTCGTCCCCAGGCGCCCAGTCGCAATGCGGCGGCGATCGAGGCACCGCTGCGCCTGGCCGGCCCCTGGAGCCGGCGCGCGGGGATGGCTTTCCTGGCAGTGCTGTGCGTATTGCCGCTGTGGCTGGGTAGCGGCTCGTATACCACGGTGCTGCTGATCGACCTGCTGGTGGCCGCGCTGTTCGCCGTCAGCCTGCATTTCATCATGGGGCCCGGCGGCATGCATTCATTCGGCCATGCGGCGTATTTCGGCCTGGGCGCATACGGCGCGGCGTTGCTGGTGCGCACCCTGGGCGCGCCGATGGAGGTCGCGCTGATCATCGGCCCGCTGGCCGCGGTGGCGGGCGCCTTCGTGTTCGGCTGGTTCAGCGTGCGCCTGTCGGGCGTCTACCTGGCCATGCTGACCCTGGCCTTCGCGCAGATAGTCTGGGCCGTCTGCTTCCAATGGGACGAGCTGACCGGCGGCAGCAACGGCCTGACCGGCATCTGGCCCTCGGGCTGGCTGCAGGACCGGCGCGCCTACTACTACCTGACCCTGGCCCTGGTCGTGGCGGGCGTCCTGCTGATGCGGCGGGCGCTGTTCGCGCCGTTCGGCCAGGCCCTGCGCGCGGGGCGCGATTCGCCGCTGCGGGCGGACGCCATCGGCATCGACGTCAAGCGCATGCAGTGGGCGGCCTTCGTGGTGGCGGGCCTGTTCGCGGGCGTGGCCGGCGCGCTGTTCGCCTTCTCCAAGGGCAGCATTTCGCCCGAGACGCTGGGCGTGGTGAAGTCCATCGACGGCCTGGTCATGGTGCTGCTGGGCGGCCTGCAGACGCTGACTGGCCCCATCGTCGGCGCGGTCACGTTCACCTGGCTGCACGATACGGTGGCGCGCAATACCGACTACTGGCGCGCGATGCTGGGTTTCATCATCCTGCTGCTGGTGCTGCTGTTCCCGCAGGGCATTGCGGGGTTCGTGCGGCAGGTCATGCAGCGCGGAACGCGGGAGGTGGCGAAATGAGCCTGCTGAAAGTATCGGGACTGGGCAAGTCCTTCGGCGGCATCAAGGCGGTGGACGGCATCGATTTCGAGATCGCGGCGGGCGAACTGCTGGCGCTGATCGGTCCGAACGGCGCGGGCAAGTCGACCACCTTCAACATGGTCAACGGCCAATTGCGGGCCAATGCCGGTTCCATCCGATTCGACGGGCACGAACTGGTCGGCTTGAGGCCGCGGGAGATCTGGCGGCTGGGGGTGGGGCGCACCTTCCAGATCGCGGAGACCTTCGCTTCGCTGACGGTGGCGGAGAACGTGCAGATGGCCCTGTTGTCGGCTGACCGCAAGCTGTTCTCGATGTGGCGCCGCGCGGGCGCCTACCGCCGCGACGACGCGCTGGCGCTGCTGGAGCAGGTGGGCATGGCGGCGCAGGCCGACCGGCCGTGCAGCGTGCTGGCCTACGGCGACGTCAAGCGGGTGGAGCTGGCCATCGCCATGGCGAACCGGCCCAAGCTGCTGCTGATGGACGAACCAACGGCAGGCATGGCCCCGGGGGAACGCAACGAGCTGATGGCGCTGACCAAACGCCTGGTGGTCGAGCGCGGCATGGCCGTGCTGTTCACCGAGCACAGCATGGACGTGGTGTTCGCCCATTCCGACCGGGTCATCGTCCTGGCACGCGGCCGCTTGATCGCCGAGGGCGCGCCGGCCCGCATACGCGACGATCCCAAGGTCCAGGAGGTCTACTTCGGCACCGGCAAGACCTTCGAGAAATCCGCCAAGAAGGAGGCCGCTTGATGGCCTTGTATGCCGTTCCCCCATCTTCCCCGCTACAGGTGCCCATGGCCATGGCCGATACGATGAACGAACCGCTGCTGGAAGTCGGCGGCCTGGCGGCCTGGTACGGCGCCGCCCAGATCCTGTTCGATGTCGAACTGGAGGTGCGGCGCGGCGAGGTCGTCGCGCTGATGGGCCGCAACGGCGCCGGCAAATCCACGACGCTCAAGGCCATCATGGGCCTGATCGCCAAGCGCCGGGGCCGCGTGTCGTTCATGGGCCGGGATCTTTCCCGGGCGTCGCCGCACGAGGCGGCCTCGGCGGGCCTTGGCTACGTGCCGGAGGACCGCCGCATCTTTACCGATCTGAGCGTGATGGAAAACCTGGAGGTCGGGCGCCAGCCGTCGCGGACCTGGCCGGGCGCAAGCAAGGCGCCGGAGTGGACGACCGCGAAGCTGTTCGAGCTTTTCCCCAACCTGGGCGAGATGCCCGACCGCCCAGGCGGCCGCATGAGCGGCGGCGAACAGCAGATGCTGGCGGTGGCCCGCACCCTGATGGGCAATCCCTATCTGGTGCTGCTGGACGAGCCTTCCGAGGGCGTGGCGCCGGTCATCGTCGAGCAGATGGCGCACATGATCCAGGAGTTGAAGGAGCAGGGCGTCAGCATCCTGCTGTCGGAGCAGAACATGCACTTCGCCGAGCTGGTCTCGGACCGGGCCTATGTGCTTGAGCGCGGAGAGATCCGCTATGCGGGATCGATGGAGGCCCTGGCGGCCGACGAGGACGTGCGGCGGGCCTACCTGAGCATGTAGGCCGGAAAAGGGCTGGCCGCGCCGGCCCGCCCCTTGATCAGCCGTCCACCGCGGGTCGCAGCTTGCGGACCGTCTCGTCGTCAGGCATGACGGTGGCGCCGTCCACATAGGTGAAGTCGCGCATGTAGCCCTTGCCGTCCTTCACCGCCGTGCGGCCGATGTAGACGCCGAAAGTGGACTGGTTGTCCAGGGGCCGGAAGGACGAGCGCCCCTGGGGCGTGTCGAACGACAGTCCCTTGAAGGCCTGGATGAGTTTTTCGGTATCGGTCGAACCCGCTTTGGCGACGCCCGCGGCGATGGCCTTCATGGTGGCGTAGGCGATGACCGAGTTCATGCGAGGGTAGTCGTTGTACTTCTTGCGGTAGGCATCGATGAATTTCTTGTGTTCGGGCGTATCGATGAGCTGGTAGGGATAGCCAGTGACCAGCCAGTTGTCCGGGGAGTCGCCCTTGAGCGGATCCAGGTATTCGGGTTCGCCGGTCAGCAGGCTGACCACTTCGCGGTTCTTGAACAGGCCGCGCGTCTGGCCTTCGCGCGCGAACTTGGTCAGATCGGGGCCGAACAACACGTTGAAGATGGCATCGGGCCGGGACTGCTCCAGGGCCTGCACCACGGCGCCGGCGTCGATCTTGCCGAAAGGCGGCGCCTGTTCGGCCACGAACTCGACATCGGGCTGGGCCTTCTTCAGGACCTCCTTGAAGGTCTTGGCGGCATACTGGCCGTATTCGTAGTTGGGATAGACGATGGCCCAGCGCTTCTTGTTCATCTTGGCGGCTTCCCGCACCAGCGCCGCCGTCATGGAATAGGTGCCGTAGCGCAGCCGGTACGTGTAGCGGTTGCCGTTCTCCCAGACCACACGGTCGGTGAAGGGGCCTGATGCCAGGAAGAAGACCTTGCGCTGCCGGGCGAAATCGGCAATGGCCAGGCCCACGTGCGACAGCGTGACGCCGGACAGGATGTCGACTTTTTCGCGCGACAACAGCTCCTCGGCCATGCGCACCGCGTCGCCGGTGTTGCCGTTGTCGTCGCGGAAGACGGTTTCCACCTTCTTGCCCAGCAGCCCGCCAGCGGCGTTGATTTCCTCCTGCGCGAGTTCCCAGCCGCGTTTGTAGGGGACCATGTTGGCGGGCAACAGTTTGTAGCTGTTGATTTCGCCGATGCGGATGACGTCACCGGCGGCGAAGGCCGTCCCGCAGGCGGTGGACAAGACGGCGGCCGCGAGCGCGCCGATCCCGAGAATCCGATTCATGTGAGGCTCCTGAGTACGTGGAGAGTAGGGGGAATGCCAGCGGATGCGCGCCAGGTCGGGAAGGCGGTGCGCTGCCTTAGGGAACGGCGTGCTCCGCTTCGATCATCTCGTCGACCATCCTGCGCATCTTGACGGACGAGACATCGATGGCGAGCTTGACCGGCCGCCGTTCACGCGCGCGATCTTCGTTGCGCTGTATGGCTTCCAGCACGGCCTTGTCCTCGTCGAAGGCGGTGCGCAGGCCGGCAAGCAGGCGCGCATCGATCTCGGGGGTGGACGGGATGTTCTTCAGGCACAGCCAGTGCTGCACGCAGGTGCGTTCATCGACCGGCGTGATGAAGTGGCAGGCGTACATCTGGATGCAGTCGTCCCGGTTGCCTTCGGGCGCGCCGGTGCCGGTGCGGGCGGAACCGAAATCGATGACGGCGATGCTGGGCGCGTAGTAGTGGTAGTAGTGCCAGCGGTCGACATTGCCGCCGAAATCCTTCAGGCCCTGGAACACCGGGATCAACGGCGAATCGAGCACCCAGCGCCACGTCACGACTTTGTCGGGATGGCGTTCGTTCATGACGGGCACCGTCTCGTGATGGCTGTTGGACAAGGTCGACCGGTGCACATAACCCACGTGCGAGGGATCGCACAGATTGTCGGCCAGATTCAGGTAATTGGCCCTGACCGGCAAGGCGTCGCCTTCGACCAGGCTGAACGCCGGGTCGTGATACTGGGGCAGGTCGAACACCTTGGTGGAGGCCGCGCGCCCGGGTTCGCCCATCCATATCCAGACCATGCCCATGCTTTCGGCCACGGGATAACTGCGGACCTGGATGTTGGCCGGAGCATGGGCCATGCCTGGCACCCTGGTACAGCGGCCCGAGGCATCGAAGGTCAGGCCGTGATAGCCGCATTCGACCTGGTCGCCCTCCAGGCGGCCGATGGAAAGCGGGGCGAGTTTGTGGGGACAGGCGTCTTCCAGCGCCGCAACGTTTCCGCCTTCGGTGCGATACAGGACGACGTCTTCCTCGATGACCGTGCGGCGCGCCAGCGTGCGGCCGATGTCGCGCGACCATGCGACGGGATACCAGGTGTTGCGTACATATCGACCCACTTCTTCACTCCTGTTCGCTGGGCGTCGGGCCCGGATGGAAGAACGTCTGGCGTGGTGTATCTTTAAAAGAAGATACTCCACTTATGGAGGATTTTCTACATTAAACTGGGAGGGGAAAATACCGATGCCCTCCGGGCGGAACCGATAGCGATTGCGCTGTCGACAGGCATCGCTTGCCATGGCATATGCACTAGAATTTCAAGGTCCCGAGCAATGAAAGAGAGCACCGCAGTGGAACAGCAGATCGAGCTGGAAGCGCCTGCCCGTCCCGCCAGGAAGCGTGCCGCCGCCAAGACCGGCACCGCCGGCGCGCCGACCCGCCCGGCCAAGGGGCGTCGCAGTCCCGAAGAACTGCAGGCCCGCATCCTGGCGGCCGCCATTGCCGAATTCGCCGAGCACAGCTATTCGGGCGCGCGCATCGACAAGATCAGCAAGCGGGCCAAGACGGTGGACCGCATGCTGTATTACTACTTCGGCAGCAAGGAACGCCTGTACCAGGCCGTGCTCGAACATCTGTACGCCGAGATGGTCGAGGCGCAGCGCAGCTTCGTGCAGACCGAGAGCGATCCGGTCGAGGGCATGAAGCAGCTCATCGCGCATTCCTGGCACCACTACAACCGGAATCCGGACCTGGTGCGCCTGCTGATGACCGAGAACCTGCTGCACGCCAAGTACGTGAAGAAGTCCGCCAAGATCCGGCGCGTGTCGATGCCGCTGATCGAGACCATCGGTAATCTGCTCGAAAGCGGGCAACGGCAGCGGGTGTTCCGTAGCGACATCGACGCCGAGACCGTGCTGATGACGGTGATGGCGCTGGGCTTCTTCTACGTGTCGAACCACCATACCTGCTCGCGCTGGCTGGGCGTGGACCTGATGGAAAGCCAGCGCCGCGATGCCTGGCTGGCGCATATCACCGGCGTCGTGCTGGGCGACCTGCGGCCGCGCTGAGGTCGGTCGTTCAGCCTTCCCCGCGCTCCTGTCCGGTCTGCCAGCGCCAGAGCGTGGAACGGCTGACACCCAGCAGGCGCGCGGCCTCGGTCCGCCGGCCGCCGGCTTGCTCCATCGCGCGGCGCACCCGTTCGGCCAGACCGGTTTCGCCTTCATCCATCAGCGCGAGGGTGCCGCTGAACAGCTCGGGGCAATCGTGCCGCAAGGCCTCGGCCGGGACGTCCTCCAGGCGGTCGTACTGCGCCAGCACCACCGCCATCCTTTCCGCGATGTTCTCCAGCTCGCGAACATTGCCCGGCCAATCGTAGGCGCGGAGCCTGTCCATCCAGGGCGCCAGCGCCGAAGCGGCATCAAGCCCGGCGCCCAGGCGGCCCAGGCAGCGAGCGACCATGGGAACCAGCATCGCGGCGATGTCCTCGCGCCGCTCGCGCAGCGCCGGCAGGACCAGTCGGAGGATGTTGAGTCGGTAGTACAGATCCTGGCGGAACCGCTGTTGCGCGATCATGGCCTCGAGCGGCTGGTGGGTCGCGGCGATGACGCGGACGTCGATGGGTATCGGGGCCGTGGCACCCAGGCGGGTGATCTCCCGTTCCTGCAGGACCCGCAGCAACCGGGTCTGCAGCGGCAAGGGCATGTCGCCGATCTCGTCGAGGAACAGCGTGCCGGTATGCGCCGCCTCGAACAGGCCGCGCTTGCCCCCGCGGCGCGAACCGGTGAAGGCGCCTTCCTCGTAGCCGAAGAGTTCGCTCTCCAGCAGCGACTCGGGAAACGAAGCGCAATTGACCGCGACGAAAGGCCGCTGGGCGCGCCGGCTCTCGTTGTGGATCGCCTGCGCGAACAGTTCCTTGCCGACCCCGCTTTCCCCGGTGATGAGCACGCCCAGATCGGTGCGGGCGTAACGGCGGGCGCTGGCCAGGGCGGCGCGCATGGCCGGGCTGTCGCCCGCCAGCGCGGAGAAATCGTGGCGCGCGGCATGCTGCTGGCGCCGCTGCAACATGCGCAGGCTGGTGTCGGCAGCCTGGATCGCGCCGGCGTCGTGCAGCGTCAGCGCGGCGCCGGCGATTTCGCCGTGTTCGCGGATGGGAGTGCGGTCCACGACCCAGTCGCGCTGTCCGAAGCGCAGCGCGATGGCGCGCTCCTGGGCGCCGCCGGCCAGCGTGGCGCGCAGCGACAGCGCCGGCTCCAGGTCTCCCAGGCGCTGGCCGCGCAACGGCGTGCCGGGTCTGCCGAGCAAGCGCTGCATGGGCGGATTGATCGCGGTGATCCGGTCCTCGCGATCAACGGCGACCACCGCTTCCTGCAGATGATGCAGCACGCCCTGCAATTGCTCGTAGCGGCCCGCCTCCAGCCGCGCCACGCGCGCCAGTTCCAGGGCATCGTCGAAACCCTTGCGGATGCTGGCCAACGAGTAGGCCAGCAGGCCCCGCAGCCCGGCCTGCTCGGCCAGTTCCACTACCAGGCTGGAGCCGACGATGACCTGGTATCCCTCCTGGCGCAGCGTCTCGAAGCGAAGCCGGGCGTCGTCCGGCGTCCGGTAGGCGTGCTGGCTGATGCCGATGTTGAGCAGGTCCTTGACGTCGTCCAGCTCGGGAATGGTCTGGCCGTACATCACCACGCCAACGCGATCGGCGATCCGGCGCGCCTGGATCAGCGCCTGCAGCAGATCGAAGCCGCCCAGATGGATGGTGGCCACCGGCGCCTGCAGGCCGGCCCGCAGGATGGCGGCGTTCGAGCCGGCGCTGACGAAGGCGTCGGCCATGCTGCGTTCGACCCGGTCCTGCGCCAGGGCCAGGGCATCGCCGAAGGTGGCGTCAACGACCTCGATCCGTGCCCGCTGCGCATATTCGGCGACGACCGGCATGGCCAGTTCGCGGATGTGCCGGTAGCTGACGAAACACAGGCGCGGCAGGCCCGGGGGAGGCGAGGAGGGGGAAAGCATGATCGTGTCTTGGTGAGACGTTTTGTCTGTTTCATGATTGTTCCATGAAACGTCCGGACAAAGTCGCCGGCCCGGGAAAACGCCGATGAATCAAGGTTTTGGTGCGGAGTTCGCGGGTGGCACGGGGTTTGCACCGTCCCGGCATCGTCTTCAAGGAGATACCGGATTGGCCCTCGAACACATCACCGTGCTGGACTTGACTCACATGCTTTCGGGGCCCTACGGCACCATGCTGCTAGCCGACCTGGGTGCCCGCACCATCAAGGTGGAGCCCCCGGGGAAGGGCGAAGGCACGCGCCGGCTGCTCGAGAACGACCCGCAGCATTCGCGCGACGGCATGGGCGCCTACTACGTCACCCTTAACCGGAACAAGGAAAGCGTCTGCGTCGACCTGAAGCAGCCGGCGGGCCGCGAGGTCTTCCTGGACCTGGTGCGGCGCGCCGACGTGGTGTTCGACAACTTCAGCGTGGGGGTGACCGAAAGGCTGGGCATCGACCATGCGTCGCTGGCCAAGGTCAACCCGCGCATCGTCACCTGCTCGGTGACGGGATTCGGGCAGACCGGGCCGGCCACGCAGCGGCCCGCGTTCGACCAGGTGGTGCAGGCCATGGGCGGGGGCATGTCGATCACCGGCACGCCGGCCACGGGACCGATACGCAGCGGCATCCCCATTGGCGATCTGGGCGGCGGCACCTTCGGCGCCATAGGCGTGCTGGCGGCGCTGGTCGAGCGCGAGCAGACGGGCAGGGGGCAGCACGTCGACATCGCCATGCTGGACGTGCAGGTCTCGCTGCTGAACTACATGGCCACGATGTACTTCATGTCCGGCCAGATCCCCGAAGGCATAGGCAACGGCCACTTCGTGCACGTGCCCTACAACTGCTATCCGACCGCGGACGGACACATCATCATCGCCTGCATCGGCGACGCCTTCTTCGAGCGCTTCGTGGAATTCATCGACGTGCCCGAACTGCGGCGGCCCGAGTATCTCCAGCAGCCGGTGCGCTTCGCCGACAAGGCGCGCATCGACGGGATCATCTCGGCCGAGCTGCGCAAGCAGCCCACCGCACACTGGCTCGCTCGGCTGGAGGCCGCTCGCATTCCCTGCGGCCCGGTCAACGACTTCGCCCAGGCGCTGGCCGACCCTCAGGTCGTGGCGCGGAACATGGTGGCCGAGGTGCCGCTGCCCGACGGAACGTCGCTGCGCATGCCGGGCAATCCGGTCAAGCTCTCGGGCGCGGCACCGGCATCTTTCGGCGCGCCGCCGCGGCTGGGCGCCCAGACCGACGCCGTGCTGGGCGGCTGGTTGGGCTACGCGCCGGACCGGCTGGCCAGCCTGCGCGGGCAGGGCGCGATCGGCTGATGACAAGACCAAACCAAGGAGGAGACAACATGGCGATACGATGGTCATCCGCGCTCTGCGCACCCTTGCTGGCCACGCTGTGCCTGACGGCTGGCGGCGTCCGTGCCCAGGACTACCCCAGCAAGCCGATCCGGCTGATCGTGCCCTTCGCGCCCGGGGGCGTGACCGACACCGGTGCCCGCATCGTGGCCGAGCACCTGAGCCACCGGCTGGGCCACCAGGTGATGGTCGAGAACAAGCCCGGCGCCTCGGGCAATATCGGCACCCAGCTCGCGGCCACGGCCGCGCCCGATGGCTACACGCTGGTGGTCGGTTTCGACGGCACGCTGGTCATCAATCCGCACGTCTATGCCAAGGTGCCGTTCGACACCTTGCGCGACCTGGCTCCCGTCAGCAAGATCGGCGATGCCGCGCTGGTCATCGTGACCAACCCTTCGCTGCCGGTGACCGATTTCGCGTCGCTGGTCGCCTATTCCAAGCGCAGCCCGGCCGGCGTGTCGTACGGCAGCGCGGGCACGGGCAGCACGCCGCACCTGGCGGGCGAATTATTGAGGGTGCGCACCGGCGCCAATTTCGTCCACATTCCCTATAAGGGTGGGGGCCAGGCCATGGCGGACGTGGTCGGCGGGACACTGCCCATGCTCTACACAGCGGTGGCGGGGGCGTATCCCTTCATCCAGCGCGGCCAGATGCGCGCCGTGGCGGTGTCCAGCGCGCAGCGCCTGGCGTCGCTGCCGGACGTGCCCACGGTGGCCGAGACGGTACCGGGCTTCGAGGTGACGTCGTGGATAGGCATCCTGGCGCCGGCGGGCACGCCAGTCGCGATCGTCGACCGCCTGCAGCGGGAAATCCGCGCCGTGGTGTTCCAGCCCGAGGTCAAGGAACGCCTGGTGGGGCTGGGCATCGTCGCGTCGGGTAATACGCCGGCGGAGTTCCGCGGCCAGATCGAGGCCGATCTGCGCAAGTACGCCGACGTGGTGAAAGCGGCCAACATCCGCATCGACTGATGTCCCTGATGCAGGCAGGCAACAAAAAACCCCGCCAACTGGAGTTGCGGGGTTTTGCTTATCAGTGGTGCCCAGGAGAGGACTCGAACCTCCACGCCGTTAAGCGCTAGTACCTGAAACTAGTGCGTCTACCAATTCCGCCACCTGGGCACTGCTGCACAACTAAAAACCCTTTGAGCGGGTATTACAACTCGTATTTTCCAACTACCTGGAAGGCTTGCGCCTGCCAAAGAATTGGTGCCCAGAAGAGGACTCGAACCTCCACGCCGCTAAGCGCTAGTACCTGAAACTAGTGCGTCTACCAATTCCGCCATCTGGGCATTGTCGCAACTACCTAACATTTGCTGCGGTAAACTCAAGTTATTCCTTGCGTGTACCGTTGCATGCGGGGCAGTAGCAACAGAAGCTGCGCATTATAAAGAGAACCTGACACTTTGACAACTCGATCCCATAACAATCTTCCCTCCACGCCCGCGGATTTCGATCCCGACGTGCCCACCCGCGAGCAAATCCTAGGATTGCTGCGGGAGGCGAATGCCCCCATCGCTCCGGCGGAACTGGCACGTCGACTGGGTGTGGCCCCGGGCAGCGTGGGGTTCGAGCGCCGGCTCGCCGCCATGGAGCGCGACGGCCAGTTGATGCAGAACCGCAAGGGCGCATTGCTGTTGTCGACCAAACTCGATTTCATTGCGGGCCGCGTGCAGGGGCATCGCGACGGTTTCGGTTTCCTGATACGCGACGACGGCCAGAACGACCTGTTCCTGCCGCCCAAGGAAATGCTGAAAGTCCTCCACGGCGACCGCGTGCTGGTGCGGCCGGCCGGCAGCGACTACCGCGGCAAGCCCGAGGGCACCATCGTTGAGGTCCTGGAGCGGCGCACCAACAAGCTGGTGGGGCGCTTCCTGAACGAACGCGGCCTGGCGCTGGTCGTGCCCGAGGACCAGCGGATCAAGCACGACATCCTCGTGCCGCCCGGTGAAACCGGCCAGGCGCAGCACGGCCAGGTCGTCACGGTCGAAATCATCGAGCAGCCGACCCGGCATACGCAGCCGCTGGGCCGCGTGGTCGAGATCCTGGGCGAGATCGACGATCCCGGGATGGAAATCGAGATCGCCGTCCGCAAATTCGACGTCCCGCATGAATTCTCGGCCAAGGCGCTGGCGCGCGCCGAACGCCTGCCTTCCGAAGTGGTCAAGGGCGACCTGGCCGGACGGTACGACCTGCGCGACGTGCCGATGATCACCATCGACGGCGAGGACGCGCGCGACTTCGACGACGCCGTCTATTGCGAGCGCGTGGAACTGGGCACGGGAGCCCGCAAGCGGGCAGGGTGGCGGCTCATCGTCGCCATCGCCGACGTGGCGCACTACGTCACGCCCGGCGACGCGCTGGACGCCGACGCGCTGGAGCGCAGCACCAGCGTGTATTTCCCGCGCAAGGTCATCCCCATGCTGCCGGAGAAATTGTCCAACGGCCTGTGTTCGCTGAATCCCAACGTCGACCGGCTGGTGCTGGTGTGCGACATGGTGATCCCCGCCACCGGCGCCAAGGGCGGGACGGTCCAGGCTTATCAGTTCTACAACGCCGTCATGCACTCACATGCGCGCACCACCTACACCGAGGTGTGGGCGGCGCTGCAACAGCCCGACGGTCCGGCCGCGCGCAAGCACGCGAACGTCCTGCCGCAGATCCAGGACCTGTATGCGCTGTACCAGTTGCTGGCGCAGGCCCGCGAGAAGCGGGGCGCGATCGACTTCGACACGGTTGAGACCAAGATCGTCTGCAACGAGCTGGGCCGCATCCAGAGCATCATTCCCTATGTGCGCAACGATGCCCACAAGCTGATCGAGGAGTGCATGCTGGCCGCCAACACCTGCGCGGCGGACTTCATGGAGCGCAGCAAGCATCCCGGCCTGTTCCGTATCCACGAAGGGCCCACCCCGGAAAAACTCCAGGCCCTGCGCGACTTCCTGAAAACGCTCGGCCTGTCGCTGGGCGGCGGCGACAAGCCGGCCGCGGCGGACTATTCGGCGCTGCTGGCAAGCGCCAAGAACCGGCCCGATGCGCCGCTGCTGCAAACCATGGCGCTGCGGTCCATGCAGCAGGCCATGTACAGCCCGGACAATGCCGGCCACTTCGGCCTGGCCTATCCGGCCTATGCCCACTTCACTTCGCCCATCCGCCGCTATCCCGACCTGCTGACCCATCGCGTGATCAAGGCGCTGCTGCATGGCAAGCGGTACGTACCGAATGCGCTGGAGGAAATGCCGGTCATGCCCGGCACGGCCAAGGAGCAGGAACACGCGTTGTGGGAAAAACTGGGCCTGTTCTGCTCGGCCAACGAGCGCCGCGCCGACGATGCCTCGCGCGACGTCGAGGCCTGGCTCAAGTGCTGGTACATGCGCGAGCACGTGGGTGACGTCTTCAGCGGCACGGTCACCGGCGTCGCGCCCTTCGGCGTGTTCGTCACGCTGGACGAGCTCCATGTGGAAGGGCTGGTGCACGTGTCCGAGCTGGGCGCGGAGTACTTCCAGTTCAACGACGGCCTGCACGAACTGCGCGGCGAGCGCACGGGCATGCGCTATCGCCTGACCGACAAGGTGCAGGTACAGGTGGCACGGGTCGATCTCGAGGCCCGCCGCATCGAGTTCAAGCTGGTCAAGGGCGTGACCTACGAGGGGCTGCGCAAGGCCATCAAGCGGGACAGCGCCCCCGCGCCCGAACGCAAGCCGGCCAAGCCCAAGGCTGTGCTGCTGACCGACATGTCCAAGATGCCCAAAGGCAAGAAGGCCGCGCCCAAGAAACACACCGCTCCGGAGAAACCCACCAGCGCGCGCAGCGGCAAGCGCGCGGCGGCCAAGCATGGTCGCGGCAAGCGGCACTGAATCTCTGGTCTAATAACGGCATTGCGGCGCTGCCTGGGGCAGCGCCGCGTCGTTTTTGCCGCCGCGTCGCGGCAGGTATTCATGTTGGGGTGACAGATGGCAGCGAGCCAGATTTTGGTCGGATTCCACGCGGTGGCCGCACGGCTGCGCCATGCGCCGGCGTCGATCAAGGATATCTACGTCGAGGAAGCGCGCCGTGACCGGCGCATGCTGACGCTGATCGAACAGGCGCAGGCCGCTGGATGCAAGGTGCATCCGGTGGGGCAGACACGTCTGGACGGGCTGGCCAAGGGCCAGCGCCACCAGGGCGTGGTCGCGTTGGCGGAGTCGCTGGAATTGGCGATGGACGTCGACGAAGTCCTGGACGATGCCGAAGGACCGGCGTTCCTGCTGGTGTTGGATGGCGTCACCGATCCCCACAATCTGGGCGCCTGCCTGAGAACCGCTGACGGTGCCGGCGTCCATGCCGTGGTCGCTCCCCGCGACCGGGCCGTGGGCCTGAACACGACGGTCCAGCGCGTGGCCTGCGGCGCCGCCGACAGCGTTCCTTACCTGACCGTGACCAATCTGGCCCGGACGCTGCGCAGCCTGAAAGAGCGCGGCGTCTGGGTGGTCGGCACCGATGACGACGCCACCGAGACCATGTACGACGTGGACGCCCGCCAGCCCATCGCCTGGGTCATGGGCGCCGAAGGCGAGGGCATGCGCCGCCTGACCCGCGACACCTGCGATCAACTGGTCCGGATTCCCATGCAAGGGTCCGTGGAAAGCCTGAACGTCAGCGTGGCGTCGGCCGTCTGCATGTACGAGACCCTCAGGCAACGGGCCTCGAAGTAGGACGGCCGGGAGGCGTCAGAACAGTTTCTCGGACGCCTCGATTTTCCTGCATTGGCCACTGGCAAGCGGAGTGTTCAATCTGCCGCTGATCCTGTCCAGGCGATAGCGCGTGACGTCCGTCTTGGGTTCCCCATTGATGTAGAACCGCTCTTCCCAGGCGATCCCGCTGTCGGACCATTCGACCACGCTGTATTCCCAGCGCAGGTTTTGTCCGTTCTTGACCTTGTTTTGCTCGGTCTTCCTGCTCGCCAGCAGGACTTGCCCGTCGTAAGTCAACTTCTTTTCCGCAACGTTGACTTCCACGGATGACGTCCATTTCAACGCCGCGTCGTTGGCCGCCGTTTGTTCGCATTTCAGCAGGATCATGCTTTGCGCCGCCAGCCCGGGAGAAAAAGCGGATGCGGCCAGGACCACGCTCAGAAGATGGCGTTTTTTCATTTTGTCAGGGTTGCGCTCAAAACTTGGTGTCTGGAACATAGCTTCCCACGCTGCATGCGCCGCTGAAGTTGTTAGCCATCATATGGATCTTGAAGCCATCGCTTCTTTCCCCCACGCATTTCAGCTGAAGTCGATCTGAATCGCTAAAGGCATAAGCCGGCCAGCATGCCGTCCATGCGATCAGACCGGCCATTGCCGCCATCGATCGGCTCCTGATTTTCCCGCGCATCTTCATGGCTCGTCTCTGGCGGCTATTTGAGCGAAATGCGGGCGGTAACCGTGCATTCGTGGGTGTCGATAGGACCAGTGGGAGGGGGCATGCCTGTTTCCACCGCGTATTGAGCCTGCAGTGCCGGCTGCCACGGCTTGGTCTTGGTGGAGGAGCAGTCGTGGATGACGTGGGATTTCGCTTGCATGATGGCCTCTTCCGGGATTGGCGCAGCGAGGGGAATGGAGCAACCAGCCTAGCAATGAGTACAAAAAACCTCATACTCCAAACGGGGGCGTATGACGGGCTTGCAACAACTCGACGGAACATGAATTCAGAACTTGGTGGCGGGACGTGGCCGTTCGCCGGGTTCACACGTGCCGTTGGCCTGTCCACGGTTGTTGATCGTGTCGGCTATCCAGATCTTTCCCGTCACGCGGCTGATTTCGCCCTTGATGTATTCGGAGCGGTCTTCGGTGTTGGTCAAGGAGAACGTAAGGTCGCGTTCGCCGATCGATACGTCATGGATGTAGCCATCGGCGTCGCCGCCCCGGTGGCCATACATTTTCCCTACGCCGTTGGGACCGGTCTGGCGGCTTGCGCTGATGTGGACTCTTTCTTCCCCCTGATTGTCGTAGATGGCGGTTCCCGTAATGCCGGTCTCCTTCATATGGTAGATCTCGAGATAGACCGTGGTCTTGGTGCCATCAGCCCGGGTAAGGATGCATTTCAGGTCGATGTCGCCAGGTGCGGCCCAGGCGGTCCCGCCGACGGAAAAGACGGCACCCAGCAGTGCAAACGCAAGCGTTTTCTTCATGGCAGCTCCTCGTGCCCGTATCCCTGCGCGACTACCTGAGCGAAATGCGGGCGGTAACCGTGCATTCGTGGGTGTCGACAGGACCAGTGGGAGGGGGCATGCCTGTTTCCATCGCGTATTGAGCCTGCAATGCCGGCTGCCACGGCTTGGTCTTGGTGGAGGAGCAGTCGCAGGCGCCCAGGCTGATGTCCTTGAAGTTGCTTTTGCGCTGGGCGAATTCCGAGGCACGGGACTTGGCCCGCGCGCAGGCCGCCGCGCGAGAGCTGTAGCTGATGGCGGCGGATTGTTCCTCGACGGCGCGGGGGCCATCCGAACCCGAGCCTGAACCCGAGCCTCCGATCGATCCGCTTTGCGCGATCGCGCTGGCGCACCAGACCGATGCGGCCGCAGCCGTGGCAAGTAGCGCGAGGGTATGAATGACGTGGGATTTCGCTTGCATGATGGCCTCTTCCGGGGTTGGCGCAGCGATGGGAGTGGAGTGACCAGCCTAGCAATGAGTACGAAAAAATTCATACTCCAAACGGGGGGGCTATGGCTGGGCTACAACAACTTCCGCAAGTGCGTCGATCCGTCGGCGAGACGTAAAAAAAGCCCACGAATTTTTGAAATTCGTGGGCAATGGAGCATCGGAGTACAGACTCCGCAGCAGCCTTATCCTGCTGCGAGTGCCGTAGGGAGACTCAGGCGTTCCAGCCTCGAGAAAACAGCAGCGCCAGTGCGGAAGGATAGCTTCGGCTGCTGCTTGCGCCGCGACGTTGCTTGAAGGGCCACGGGCTGCGATTCGCGGGAGTCGGCTTGGCATGCGGCCCATGTTGCCCGGTTCGCGGGGTGGCGGGCCGTTGCGCCGGCAGCGTATCCGCATCCGTGCCATGCGTGTCCGTTTCCTCGGCGGTGCGCGTGTGCGTTCCCGCCACGGCGAGCCCGACCGCACGTTTGAACCCCGGTTTGAACCCCGCGCGCGCCGTTTGCTGGCCGATGTCCAGCGTGACAGCGCCTTCGCTGCCTTCGGCAGTGGGTGCGATGCGCTGGAGCCGGATCTGGCCGGGCTGGCTCATGTCCGCCAGCAGCCGCAATTGGGACGCCGAGGTCGTGGCGGGCGTGCTGCAGGTATGAAACAGGAAGGCGGGGCATCCGGACAGCCGCGCGGCCATGTACAGCCGCCGGACGCTGCTTTCGGATTGCGCGGCGGCCTGGTCGGGGGGCTGGATCGCGACCAGCGCGGCGAACTCGCCTGCCCGCACGGCGGACTCCAGTTGATCCAAGCCATCCAGGGGGTGATCGGTGCGCACGAGCTTGACGCATTCCAGCGAGACGCCGTGCTGGATCAGTGCGGGTGCGTAGGACAAATAGGGCGGCACCAGCAGTGCCACAGTGCGGCCGGCCTTGGTGAGTCGGCTCAGCAGCGGGCCGAGCAGGTTCAATTCACCATGCCCGACGCGTGGGACCAGGATTTCCGTCAGTGCGCCGACGGGCCATCCGGCCTGGGGCAGAGTGGCGTCGAGCGTGGGGAATCCGCTGGAAAGACTGGAACTGGGCGTGCTGTGTTTCATGATGGTCGTCCGTCTAGGTCTTCAATGCACCAGGCCGGCCCGGATCAGGCCGACCGCGATGCCCTCGAGCGCGAAATCGTCGCGCTCGCGATCGACTTCGATGGGTTGGAAGTCGGGATTGGCCGGCAGCAGGCTCAGGCCGGTTTCGGTGTAGCGCAGTTCCTTGACGGTGACGTCGTCGCCCAGGCGGGCCACGATGATTTGCCCGTCGCGGGCCTGGGCGGCTTTCTTGACCGCCAGCAGGTCGCCGTCGAGGATGCCGGCGTCGCGCATGCTGTTGCCGCGTACCTTGAGCAGGTAGTCGGGCCGTTGCGAGAACAGGGCCTCGTCGACGCCGATTTCCTTGTCGATATGCTCGGTGGCCAGGATGGGGCTGCCGGCCGCGACCCGGCCCACCAGCGGCAGGACGAGCTGCGCCAGCACGGGATGCGTAAGCTGGAGTGGTGGTTCGGCCACGACCGGATCTTTCAGCCGTATCCCGCGGGACGTGCCCGCGGACAATTCGAGCACGCCCTTGCGCGCCAGCGCCTTCAGGTGTTCCTCGGCCGCGTTGGGCGAGCGAAAGCCCAGCGCCTGGGCGATTTCGGCCCGGGTGGGCGGAAAACCGGTCTTGACGATGGCCTGGCGGATGAGATCCAGGATTTCTTGTTGGCGTGCAGTCAGCTTGGACATCTCGGGCTCCGTGGCGGGGCGCCCGCCACCGGGTGGCGACGGCGCGTATCGGGCTTCTGTGGTTTTATCCAGTAACTGTATTTTTATACAGTATCGGCGCGCGACGCAAGCGGAAAACGCAACTGTCGCGGGAACGCCAATCCGACCGCGGGTATCATCGGGCTCTCGTCTTTCCGTCCACGCCCGCCATGTCCCTGCCGCGCCTTTGCATCGTCGCCACCGGCGGCACCATCGCCGGGGCCGGCGCCCGCCCCCAGTCCACGCTGGCCTACGCCGCCGGCGCGCTGGACGTGGCCGAGCTGTGCGCCCGCGTGCCGGGCCTGGACGAGGCGGCCGGCATCCAGACCGAGCAGTTCGCGGCCATCGACAGCAAGAACGCCACGCCTGCCTTCTGGCAGGCGCTGGCCGCGCGGGTGCAATCCCTGCTGGACGAGGGCCTGGACGGGGTGGTGGTCACCCATGGCACGGACACGCTCGAGGAAACCGCCTATTACCTCCATCTGGTGCTCAAGACCGACAGGCCGGTGGTGCTGGTGGGCGCGATGCGCCCGGCGACCGCGCTGTCTCCCGACGGCCCGCTGAACCTGCTGGACGCGGTCACGGTGGCGGCGCATCCGCAAGCCGCCGGGCGCGGCGTGCTGGTGGTGCTGAATCACCAGGTCCTGGGCGCGCGCGACGCGGCCAAGACCAACGCCAACCGGCCCGATGCCTTCACATCGCCCAACGCGGGCGCCCTGGGCTGGGTCCAGGACGGCCGGGTCGCGTGGGTGGGGCGGCCTGAGCGTCCGCATACCCACGCCACGCCGTTCACGGCCGCTACGCCGCTGCCGCCGGTCGAAGTGCTGGCCGGCTATGCCGGCGGCTCGGCCGCGCTGATCCGGGCCGTGGCAGCCACCGGCGCGCGCGGCCTGGTCTGGGCCGGCACAGGCAACGGCTCGGCCAGCGCCGACGCCCAGGGAGCGCTGGACGAATTGGGACGGGACGGCGTGGCCGTGGTTCGCGCGACCCGTACGGGCAGCGGCTGTGTCGCCGCCTCGGGCGGCCTGCCGGGCGCCGGCACGCTGTCGCCGTGGAAGGCGCGCGTGCTGCTGATGCTGGCGCTGGGCGCCGGCATGGACGACACCCAGGCCGCGTTCGACACTTACTGATAGGCCGGACGTACCCGTGGCAAGTGCCCGGAAACCACGCCGACCGCCGGATCAGTGGCTCTTCGATTGCTTTTTGCCATTTCACGGGCGATAATAGAAGGCTTGATTTTTGGCGGAAGCTATTTTTTCGCCAGATTGATCCCTTGTCCGACTCTAGACGCTTGAGCGGACTTGCGCCTACAGCGGGCCCATCCGGACGCCCGCGGGACCATCCACAAGGAGCTTCGATGCGTCACTATGAAGTAGTTTTTATCGTTCACCCGGACCAGAGCGAGCAGGTTCCGGCCATGGTCGACCGTTACAAGTCGCTGATCACCAGCCAGGGCGGCACGATACACCGTCTGGAAGACTGGGGCCGCCGCCAACTGGCGTACCCGATCCAGAAGCTCGTCAAGGCTCACTACGTGTGCATGAACATCGAGTGCGGCCAACCCACGCTGGACGAACTCGAACACGCTTTCCGCTACAACGATGCCGTGCTGCGCCATCTCGTCGTCAAGATGAAGAAGGCCGAGACCGCCCCGTCGCCGATGATGAAGATCGTCGAGCGCGAGGAGGCCCGCAAGGTGTCCACCGAAGCCACCCCCGCCGAGGCCTGAGCCCCGGCTGGACTGGCATGAGGTCGATGCCCAGGACGATACGGCGTTGAACAAGGTTCATCTGACCGCCCAGGTGGTCGAGTGCAAGCCGCTCAGGTATACCCCGGCCGGAATTCCGGTGCTGGAACTGGCGCTTGCCCATGAATCCGAGTTGATCGAAGGCGGGAGGTCCCGCCGGGTCGAAATGCTCGTCAACGCAGTCGTCGTCGGCGATCTGGCCGGCAGGCTCGAGCGCGAAGCGCTGGGCCGGTCGATCCGGATCGAAGGGTTCCTGGCACCGACCCGGAAAGGTTCAAGCAGACTGAGGCTGCACATCCAGCAGGCCGCCATCGCCCGAGAGGGCGACGAAAGCGGGCCGGCAGGGCAGCCCCAGGTGTGAAACGGATTGAATACCCAAGAGGTACATCATGGCCGCATTCGGCAAACGCAAGGAAAAGAAGAAGTTTGGTCAACAGAATCCGCTGTTCAAGCGCCGCAAGTTCTGCCGCTTCACGGCAGCCGGCGTCGACCAGATCGACTACAAGGACATCGAAGTCCTTCGTGACTTCATCCAGGAAAACGGCAAGATCATTCCTGCCCGCCTGACCGGCACCAAGGCGCACTACCAGCGCCAGCTCGACACGGCTATCAAGCGCGCCCGCTTCCTGGCGCTCTTGGCCTACACCGACAACCACAATTGATTGCCGGGAGAGACCATCATGCAAATCATCTTGCTCGAAAAAGTCGTCAACCTCGGCAACCTGGGTGACGTCGTCCGCGTGAAGAACGGCTATGCCCGTAACTTCCTGATTCCCCAGAAAATGGCCAAGCGTGCCACCGACGCCGCGCTGAAAGAGTTCGAGGCGCGCCGCGCCGAACTCGAGAAGGTCCAGGCCGACAAGCTGGCCGCCGCGCAATCCGTGGCCCAGCGCCTGGAAGGCTACTCGGTGTCCGTCAGCCAGAAGGCGGGTGTGGACGGCCGTCTGTTCGGTTCGGTCACGAACTTCGACGTCGCCTCCGCGCTGAAGCAGGCGGGCTTCGAGTCGGTCGAGAAGGGCATGGTTCGCCTGCCCAACGGCCCGCTCAAGACCATCGGCGAATTCCCGCTGGAAGTCGGCCTGCACACCGACGTCGTGGCCAACATCACGGTGGTCGTGGTCGGCGAAACCGCCTGACGCCTTTCCGGCCGCTCGTCGCCGAGCCGGCCGGACGTCCACCGCCGGGGCTCCCTTCCTCGAAGGGCCCGGCACAGGAACCCTCCATTTCTTCGCGGAATTGGGGGGTTCTTTTTTCAGGGCCGGCCCTGGCGCGCGCGGCGGATTCCTCTTCCGCCCAGCCGGGCTAAACTGTCGTGGGCCGGCATTTCCGCCGTCCATGCTCGAACACCAGGTTTACCGCTTCTATGAATTCGCCCGTCGATCCCCAACTCGAGTCCCTGCGCATCCCGCCTCACTCGGTGGAGGCGGAGCAATCGGTGCTGGGCGGCCTCTTGCTGGACAACGCCGCCTGGGACCGCGTCGCGGACCTCATCAAGGAAGACGATTTCTATCGCTACGACCACCGGCTGATCTGGCAGCAGATGGCCAAGCTGATCGGGCTGGCGCGTCCCGCCGACGTCGTGACGACCCACGAGTCGCTCCAAACCGCGGGCAAGGCGGAAGAGGCGGGCGGGCTGGCCTACCTGAACTCGCTGGCGCAGAACACGCCGTCGGCCGCCAACATCCGGCGCTATGCGGAAATCGTGCGCGACCGCGCGGTGCTGCGCCGGCTGGTCACCGTGTCCGACGAGATCTCGGCCGCCGCCTTCAGCCCCCAAGGCAAGGACACGCGGCAACTGCTGGACGAGGCGGAGTCGAAGATCTTCAAGATCGCGGAAGAGGGTGCGCGCGGCAGTGCCGGCTTCCTGTCGCTGCAGCCGCTGCTGACTCAGGTGGTCGAGCGCATCGACGAGCTCTACCACCGCGACAGCACCTCGGACGTCACGGGCGTGCCCACGGGGTTCTCCGACCTCGACAAGATGACCTCGGGGCTGCAGCCGGGCGACATGGTCGTGGTGGCCGGCCGCCCCTCCATGGGCAAGACCGCCTTCTCGGTCAACATCGGCGAGCACGTGGCGGTGGAAGAGGGCCTGCCGGTGGCGATATTCTCCATGGAAATGGGCGCCTCGCAGCTGGCCATGCGTGTGCTGGGTTCGGTCGGCCGCCTGGACCAGCAGCGCTTGCGCACGGGCAAGCTGCTGGACGAGGACTGGCCCAAGCTGACGCACGCCATCCAGAAGATGCAGGACACCCAGCTCTACATCGACGAGACGCCCGCGCTCAGCCCCATGGAACTGCGCTCGCGCGCCCGCCGCCTGGCCCGGCAGTGCGGCCAGCTGGGCCTGATCATCATCGACTACCTGCAGCTGATGTCGGGCAACGGCGGTGGCGGCAACGAGAACCGGGCGTCGGAACTGTCGGAAATCAGCCGCTCGATGAAGGGTCTGGCCAAGGAGCTGAACTGCCCGCTGATCGCGCTTTCCCAGCTCAACCGGGGCCTGGAACAGCGCCCCAACAAACGCCCGGTGATGAGCGACCTGCGGGAATCCGGCGCCATCGAGCAGGATGCGGACGTGATCATCTTCCTGTACCGCGACGAGGTCTACAACCCCGACACCCCCGACAAGGGCACGGCCGAAATCATCATCGGCAAGCAGCGTAACGGCCCGATTGGTACCGTTCGCTTGACCTGGCAAGGCATGTATACGAAGTTCCAGAACTTCTCGGGCAACGCGTTCGTCGATTCTGACTATTAGACCCCCCCTACGCGCTTGCGCGCGCCCCCAGGGGCGGCACTGGTGGACCGGCGAAGCCGGATCCACGGTGCCCGGGAAACTCATCGGCTGTTGGGGGTTGGGTTTTTGTGGGGGGATTTTTTTTCTTGGCGCCGTCTGGCGTTTTTTTTCGCCTTCCGCTTTGACTCTGCGGGGTCCTCGGCAATGGATCCATTCCCCGCCAAGCCGCGTCAGTTCTAGATTTTCAAGAAATCGCCAGTCAATATCGCCACCCGTCACCAGCCCATTGGTACCCCAGGATGCGGTGGATCCGGCTCCGCCGGTCCACTCGCATCGCCCCCTGGGGGGCGCCCGAAGGGCGTAGGGGGGTGCTACACTTCGCGCGGTTTTTTAACACGTCATGTAACTGTCATATGACGTACTGCGAGGACGTGATGTTTGGACGCTTGATGCCCAAAGAGGGCCGCTTTTTCGATCTGTTCAAGGCGCATGCCGATCTGTCGCGCCAGGGCAGCCGGGAGCTGGCGGCCCTGATGGCCGACCTGGGCCAGGCCGAAGAGCGGGTCAAGAACATCGAGACGCTGGAGAAGAAGGCCGACAAGGTCACCCACGATACGGTCGATCTGCTGCACAAGACCTTCATCACGCCGCTGGACCGGGACCAGATCCACAACCTCATCACGACCATGGACGACATCCTGGACCTGATGGAGGACGCGGCCCAGTGCATCACCCTCTATGACATCCGCGCGGTCACGCCGGACGCCCGCGCGCTGGCCGACATCGGGGTGCAGTGCTGCGACCGGCTGCACATGGTGGTGAGCCTGCTGCACAACCTGAACGACACGGCCAGCATCATGAAGATCTGCGAAGAGATCGACCGGCTGGAGTCGGACGCGGACCGGGTCATGCGCCGAGGCATGGGCCGCCTGTTCCGCGACGAGGCCGACACCCGCCAGTTGATCAAGATGAAGGCAATCTACGAATTGCTGGAAGAAATCACCGACAAGTGCGAGGACGTTGCGAACCTGATCGAAGGCATCGTCCTGGAAAACGCCTAGTCGGAAGGATTTCATGGATACGCTTCAGATCAGTTTCGCCACGCTTGCCTTCCTGGTCGTTCTGGCACTCATTTTCGATTTCATGAATGGGTTCCATGACGCAGCCAACTCTATCGCCACCGTGGTTTCCACGGGGGTGCTCAAGCCTCATCACGCGGTCGCTTTCGCCGCGTTTTTTAATTTCGCCGCGCTTTTCGTCTTCCACCTGAAGGTGGCGGCCACCGTCGGCAAGGGCATCATCGACCCGAGCGTGGTGGACCACTACGTCGTCTTCGGCGCGCTGGTGGGCGCCATCGCGTGGAACATCATCACCTGGTTCTTCGGCATCCCTTCCTCATCCTCGCATGCCCTCATCGGTGGCATCGTGGGCGCGGGCCTGGCCAGTTCGGGCCCCAGCGTGCTGATGGTCCGGGAAATCCTCTACATCGTCGCCTTCATCGTGGTGTCGCCGGTCCTGGGCTTCGTGCTGGGCGGCTTGCTGATGCTGCTGGTGTCCTGGCTGTTCCGCCGAACGCGTCCGCTGCGGGTGGACGGCTGGTTCCGGCGTCTGCAACTGGTCTCGGCGGGGCTGTACAGCCTGGGGCACGGCGGCAACGACGCGCAGAAGACCATCGGCATCATCTGGTTGCTGCTGATCGCGGCCAACGTCCCGGGGGCCAAGGACCATGTCCCGATCTGGGTGGTGGTCAGTTGCTACGTGGCGATCGCGCTGGGCACGATGTTCGGCGGCTGGCGCATCGTCAAGACCATGGGGCAGCGCATCACCAAGCTCAAGCCGGTGGGCGGTTTCTGCGCCGAGACCGGCGGCGCGATGACACTGTTCCTGGCCGCCATGCTGGGCATTCCCGTCTCGACCACCCACACCATCACCGGCGCCATCGTCGGCGTTGGCTCCAGCCGCAAGTTCAACGCCGTGCGCTGGGGCCTGGCGGGCAACATCGTTTGGGCCTGGATCCTGACCATCCCGGCTTCGGCCCTGGTGGCCGCGGGCGCCTGGTGGGTGGGCAAGACCCTGTTCTGAGGCCGGGGCACCGCGTTACGGCATGTTTCCAGTATGATGGCGCGCCATGGCGGCCGGCAAAGGCCGCCTGGAACCGCCGCGCGGGGAAGAGGGGAGCGCCCGGGCGTCGGCATGATCCCCTTTTCCCGGAATCGCCATCATGACACCTGCACCGATACAATCCTTGCTTGAATCGCGCGCGCTGCTGCTGTTCGGCCGCATTCTCCTGACGTTCATGTTCTGGACCAGCGGCCTGGTCAAGCTGTTCGATTTCCAGGGCGGCATGGCGGAGATGAGCCATTTCGGGCTTGAACCGGCCTGGTTGTTCAACGTGCTGACCATCATCGTCCAGCTTGGCGGCTCGCTGTTGATCATCTTCAATCGGGCCGCATGGCTGGGCGCCGGCGCCCTGGCCGTATTCACGGTGCTGACCATCCCGCTGGCGCATCCATTCTGGAAGTTCGAGGGCGAGACCGCATTCCACGAAATGATGGTCGTGCTCGAACACATCACCGTGATCGGCGGCCTGATCGTCGTCGCCATCCTGGGCCATCGCGGCGCCCGCAGGTAATTTCCGTTCCAGCCATAAGAGGACCGACCCCGCCATGATCCGCCATATCGTCATGTGGACACTCAAGGACGAAGCCGAAGGCGCCGACCGCCAGACCAATATGCAGAAGGTCCGGCGGCTGCTGGAAAGCTGCCGCGATTGCGTGCCCGGCATCCTGGAATTCGAGGTGGGGTTGGCCACCGATGGCCACGAGGCCACGCACGACGTCGTGCTGAACTCGCTGTTCGCCAGCCGCGAGGCGCTGGACGCCTACCAGGCGCATCCGCGCCACGTGGCGATCAAGCCGTTCATGGGCGCGGTGCGGGCCGAACGGGCGTGCCTGGACTACGATCTGCCGGCGGCAAGGTAGGGCGGGGATGTCGATCACGAATCCCATCACCGTCACGGACGTACCCATTCCCTTCCTGGCCTGGCTGGGCGCCCAGTTGGTCAAGGCAGAGGGCGGCCAGTCCGAGGTCCGGCTGGACGTCCTGCCGCAGCACTGCAACAGCTGGCACGTCTGCCACGGCGGCGTGCTGATGACCATGCTGGACGCGGCCATGGCCACGGCCGCGCGGTCGCTGCATCCTGAACTGCGCGGCAGCGCCACGGTGGACATGACCACCAGCTTCGTGCGGCCAGGGGAGGCCGGCACGCTCGTCGCCTATGGCAAGTGCTATCACCGCTCCAGCACCATGGCCTTCTGCGAGGCCGAGGTGCGCGACGAAGGCGGCGGGCTGGTGGCCCGTTCCAGCGGCACGTTCAAGTACATCAAGAAGCGCGGCGACCAGGGCGTCGATGGCTGAGCTGCGGCACCCCCGGCCCCTGGATCCGCAGGTGGCCGACCTCGTGTCACGGGTGCAGCGGGCCCACCGTCCGCCTTACTGGCACTACACGCCTCAGCAGGCGCGCGCCATCCACGAAAAAGCCAGCAAGGTGCTGGAAATCGCCGCGGTCGAAGTGGCCGAGCTGCGCGACCTGGACATACCGGTGGGTGACGGAGCCACCATAGGCGCGCGCCTGTACACGGGCATGCAGGCCCCGGATCCGGCGCCGCTGGTGATCTTCTCCCATGGCGGCGGTTTCACTATAGGCAGCGTGCGGGACTACGACGCGGTCTGCCGCATGTTGGCCAACGGCGTCCGCTGCAAGGTGTTGTCGCTGGACTACCGGCTGGCGCCCGAGCACCGCTTTCCCACCGCCGCCAACGACGTCTACGCCGCCTGGCGCTGGGCATTCGAGCGGCATGCCATGCTGGGCATCGATCCGACCCGGGTGGCCGGGATGGGGGACAGCGCGGGCGGCACGCTCACTGCCCAGGCCGCGCTGAGGGCGCGAGACGACGGCCTGGCGCTGGCGGCGCAGGTGCTGCTGTATCCCGGTACCAGCGCCTGGCAGGACACGGCCTCGCACCGGGCGTATGCCACCGGCTATCTGCTGGACGAACGGACCATACAGTGGTTCTTCAACCAGTACCTGCGGGATGACGCCGACCGCCTGGACTGGCGCTTCGCGGTGCTGGACGCTCCGGAGTTCGTCGGGCTGGCGCCCGCCTTCCTGCAGTTGGCGGAGTGCGATCCGCTAGTGGACGAAGGGCTGGCCTACGGGCACAAGCTGGAAGCGGCCCGGGTACCGGTCCGGATCCAGGTCTACCAGGGCGCCATCCACAGCTTCTACAACATGGGCGGGGCCCTGCGGGTGGCGCGGCAGGCGCACCGCGACTCGGTGGACTATCTGCGCGCGGTATTCGAGACCTCGAACGCGGCTTGACGCAGCGAACCGGGAATCAGCAGCCGTGCCTGTTCGGCGTTGTCGAAACCGCGTTCGGCCGCCTCGACGTGACCGTCGCGCGTGGCCCGGATTACCGTCTGGGCCCGCGTGCCGTAGTCGGGCGTGATGATGAAGGCCGCCGATAGGGCGCGCTCGCGTTCCAGGCTGATGCCGGTGCTGGGCAGTTGCATGTCTTCGGCGATCGTCGTGTCGCTCAGCATCTGGAGATAGGCCGACGTGCGGGCCTCGGTGGCCTTGAGCGTGGCCAGCGCGGCGGTCGTGCGCACGACCTTGGGCCAGGGCGTGTCCAGCACCGCGTTCGACAGCCCGTAGACGCCGGCGCTCAGGGCCTCGGGCGAGGTGGCGGAATGGCCGCGGCGGTGCGACAGGTACCACAGCGACGGCGTCCGTCCGAACAGTTCCCCCACCACCAGGTTGAATCCGTTGAAGGGTTCCGCACGCCGGGCCAGGTCGCGCAGGTAGCTCGCCGGTGTCGAGGTGCCGGCCAGGAAGCCGGACACCAGCCCGCCGCGCGATGGCGCGGCCGGATCGTTCCGGCCTCCCTCGCGATAGTTCGTAATCGCGGCGAAGCGTCCCTGCCGCGTGATGCCCATCCAGGTCCCGCCCGCGGCCAGGTCGCGTCCGGCCCAGATGTCGGGATGATCCTGCCACCAGTCGGCGGCGGCCGTGGGCCGGGCGTAGAACTCGTCGCGGTTGGCCACCATGAGCAGGGTGGTCGAACCGCGCGGATCCCAGGCGAAGGCCATCAGGCACATGGCGTCAGCCTTCCCATCCCGCCGGGTCGGCGGGCAGATCGACGAAGACCTCGCTGCGGCGGGGGGCGAGCAGCAAGGGCGCCAGTCCGCAGGCCTGCACGGCCTCGGCCAGCGCGGCCTCGAGCGCGGGCATATCGGCCACGTCTTCGTAGATCTCCATCCAGGTGACCACGCCGTTGTCGGCGGCGGGGCGGGCCTGCAGGGCCACGCGGGCGCTCCAGGCCCGACCGGCCTCGAGTACCCGGCGGGCGGGCGCCAGCGCCTCGGCGCGCCGGGCCTGCGGCAGTTTGTAGTAGACGTAGAGATTGTGCATGGCGGATCCCGGCGCTGGGCTCATGCCGAGCGGGTATCGTCGGACAGGGCGTAGGGCAGCGCCTGCGGCTGGATGATCGGACCGGCGGGCGAGCCGGCGTGCAGGGGGGCATCGCCTTGCGCGGCGGCCAGCGAGCTTTCGTACAGTATCGCGGCCCGGTCGCCGTCCCGCGCCGCATTGACGATGCGGCCGCAAGGCTGGTCGTCGCCTTCCTGGAAGACGTCGATGCCGGCCAGGGCCTGGGGGTCCGCCTGTTCGCCGGCGACATGGCCCGCGAACATGCGGCGCTTGAGTTTGCCCAGGTAGTGGCTGCGCGCGACCACTTCCTGGCCGGGGTAGCAACCCTTGGTGAAGCTGACTCCGCCTATCAATTCCAGGTTGACCATCTGCGGCACGAACAGGTCTTGCGTCGGCGCCGTGATCCAGGGCAGGCCCGCAGCGATGTCGGCGGCGCGCCAGGCCTGGGCCAGGCCGGCCTGCGCGGGTGACGCCAGCGCCGTTCCCAGGCGCTGCAATGCGTCGTCCGTTCCTATCCACCACCAGCGCGGCGACGATTCCGGAGCGCAAGGCGCCGCGATCCAGGTCGCGTCGGCCAAATCGGCGCGCGACCAGGGCGCCGCGGGCAGCAGCCCGCCCGCAGCCGTTTGCAGGGCCGCCGCATCGGCGCCGCGCCAGACGCCAGCCACGCGCAGCGGCGTGGCCGCGAGCTTGACCTTGGCGCGCAGCACGAACATGGACAGGCGTTTTTGCAGAGCCTGGGCGATGCTGGCATCGACCAGGGCCAGCACGCGCGGGACCGGATCGGCGGGATCGGGCTGGGCGCGCCAGACGATGGCGCTGGCAAGCAGCCGGCCCTTGGCCGTGCAATAGCCGGCCAGCCGGGCGTCGGCGTCGCCGAGCTGCTTGACGTCTTGGGTCAGTTGCCCCTGGAGGAATTCGATCGTGTCGGCACCACGGGCCTCGAGCACGGTCAAATGGTCCAGCGGCGCGATGTGCGCGATGGCGGCATCCGGCCGCGCGCTCGCGGATAAAATCTCTTGGACGGACATCTTGAAACGGTCGATGAGGTCGATCGAAGTATTATAGGCGCCCATGCCCAAACGACATTTTTCCCTGAAACGCACGCTGCTCGTGTCGCTCGCCGCGCTGTTGCTGGCATCGCTGGCCATCGTCGGCGCCGGCGTCGCGTGGCTGCGCATGCCGCTTACCCTGCCCACCGACAAGGTGGACTTCGTCATCGATGAAGGCACGACCATGCGGGGCATCGCCCGGCAGGTGCGCGACGCCGGCATCGCCGTGCCGCCCGAGGTCCTGATCGCCTATGCGCGCGTGACCGGCACCGAGCGCCGCATCAAGGCCGGCGGCTACGAGGTGGCCCGGGGCGACTCGCTGTGGACGCTGCTGAACCGGCTCGCGCGCGGCGACGTCACGCAGCGGGAAATCCGCTTCATCGAGGGCTGGAACTTCCGCCAGATACGCGCGGCCCTGCGCCGCCATCCGGACGTGCGCCAGACCCTGGACGGCCTCGACGACGCCACCGTCACGGCCAGGATCGGCGCCTCGACCAGCCACCCGGAAGGCCTGTTCTTCCCCGACACCTACCTGTTCGCCGTGGGCTCCAGCGACATCGACATCCTGCGCCGCGCCTACCGCGCACAGCAGCGCGAGCTGGCCGATATCTGGGCGCAGCGCGATCCGGACCTGCCGCTGGGCTCGCCCTACGAAGTCCTGATCCTGGCCTCCATCGTCGAAAAGGAAACCGGCATGGAAGCGGATCGCCGGCGCATCGCCGGCGTGTTCGTGAACCGGCTCAAGGTCGGCATGCCGCTGCAGACCGATCCGACGGTCATCTACGGCCTGGGCGAGGTCTTCGACGGCAACCTGCGCCGCCGCGACCTGCGTGCCGACACGCCGTGGAATACCTACACGCGCCGCGGACTGCCGCCCACGCCCATCTCCAACCCGGGCCGGGCCTCGCTGCTGGCCGCGGTCCAACCCGAAAAGCACAAGTACCTGTATTTCGTTTCTCGTGGCGACGGCACCAGCGCGTTCTCCGAGACCCTGGACAGCCACAACCGCTACGTCGCGCGCTACCAGCTCAGGGGACAGGGGCTGCAGGCTCCGCCGTCCTTCCAGACCGAGGCGGTGCAGCCATGAGCGCCGGCGCGAACACCGCCGCCGCCCGCCGTGGCCGCTTCATCACGCTCGAGGGCGTGGACGGCGCGGGCAAGAGCACGCATCTGGAGTGGCTCGTGGCCCAACTGCGCGAGGCCGGCCTGGACGTGGTGCAGACCCGCGAGCCCGGCGGTACGCCGCTGGCCGAGAAACTGCGCGAGTTGCTGCTGAACGAGCCCATGCGCCTCGATACCGAGACTCTGCTGATGTTCGCCGGGCGCTGCGAGCACGTGCGCACCGTGATCGAGCCGGCGCTGGCGCGGGGCCGGTGGGTGGTCTGCGATCGCTTCACCGACGCCACCTATGCCTACCAGGGCGGCGGCCGGGGGCTCTCGGCCGAGCGCATCGCGGTGCTCGAACAATGGGTGCACGGCGACCTGCAGCCCGACGTGACCTGGCTGTTCGACGTCCCGCTCGAGGTGTCGCGCGAGCGGCTGGGCCGGGGGCGCACCCTGGACCGCTTCGAACGCGAGGACGATGCCTTCTTCGAACGCACCCGGGCGGCCTACCATGCCCGGGCCGAGGCGGATCCGGCACGCTTTCGCATCATCGATTCGACCCGCCCGATCGAGGCGGTGCGGGCCGAGCTGGCCGCCCAGGTGCGGGCCTGCATCGCCCAGGCGAGCGGCGCATGAGCGCACCCCGGTTCTATCCCTGGCATGAAGAAGCGGCCCACGCCTGGCTGGGCCAGGAGCAGCGGCGGCGCTTCGCCCATGCCTGGCTCATCCACGGACTGGCGGGCATAGGCAAGGTCGAGTTCGCGCGCGCCGCGGCCGCCAGTCTGCTGTGCGAGTCGCCACAGGACGGCATGGCCTGCGGGCATTGCCCGGCCTGCACCTGGTATGCGTCGGGCAACCATCCCGACTTCCGCCGCGTCCGCCCCGAGGCGGTGGCGCTGGCCGAAGGCCAGGCCGAGGAAGGCGATGCCGAGGAAGAAGCCACCGATGCCGACGGCAAGAAGGCCGGCAAGCGCGCGCCCTCGCGCGAGATCCGCATCGAGCAGATACGCGCCCTCGAATCCTGGGCCAACACCGGCACGCATCGTGGCGGGCTGCGGGTCGTGGTGCTGTATCCGGCCGAAGCGCTCAACACCATTTCGGCCAACGGCCTTCTGAAGATCCTGGAGGAGCCGCCGCCCCAGACCGTGTTCCTGCTCGTGTCCGACGCGCCCGACCGGCTGCTGCCGACCCTGGTGTCGCGCTGCCGCCGGCTGCCTTTGGGGACGCCGGCACCCGGGCCCGCGCTGGCCTGGCTGGAAGAGCAGGGCATCCAGGATGCGGCCGCGCAACTGGCCGCCGCGGGAGGCGCACCGGTCGCGGCCTGGCGCCGCGCCGAAGCCGGCGTTCCGCCCCGGGCGCCGTGGCTGGACACCTTCGCGGCCGCGCTCGCGCAGGGCAAGCCGCCAGACCTGGGGCAGATCGTCGATGCGCTGGACAAGATTCCGGCCGCGGAATGGATAGACGCGCTGCAGCGCCTGGCCACCGACGTGGCACTGGCCCAGGCTGGCATCGGCGCGCGCTATTTCCCCGAACTGGCGCCCCACAGCGCGAAGATAGGGGAGCGCGCCGAACGTGGCCGCGTGGCTGAGCTGTCGCGCTGGCTGACCCGCCAGCGCAGGATCGCCGACCATCCGCTCAATGCCCGGCTGTTCGCCCAGGATGTGCTGGCGCAGGCCAGCGCGGCCTGCCTGGGCCGCCGTCCCGCGCGAGCCGCCCAGGCCTAGGGCCCGCCCGCTGGTACTATGGATTCCGCAGCCTTACCGTCTTCCTTGCCCATGTTCGTCGATTCGCATTGCCATCTGGATTTTCCCGAACTGGCCGCGCAACTGCCCGAGATCCTCGAGCGCATGCGCGGCAACCACGTTGCCCAGGCGCTGTGCGTCAGCGTGAACCTGCCCGACTGGCCCAGGTTGATGGAACTGGTGCGGGCCCATGACAACCTCTGGGCTTCGGTGGGCGTGCACCCCGACTACGAGGACACGCCCGACCCCACGGTCGAGCAACTGGTCGAGCTGGCGGCGACTCCCAAAGTCGTGGCGATAGGCGAAACCGGGCTGGACTACTACCGCCTGACCGGCGACCTGGCTTGGCAGCGCGACCGCTTCCGCAACCACATCCGCGCCGCCCGGCAAACCGGCAAACCCCTGATCATCCATACCCGCTCGGCGGCGGAAGATACGCTGCGCATCATGGAGGAAGAGGGGGCCGCGGAGGTCGGTGGCGTGATGCACTGCTTCACCGAATCCCAGGCGGTGGCCGATGCCGCCATCGCGATGAACTTCCGCATTTCCTTTTCGGGCATCGTCACCTTCAAGAATGCCCGGGAACTTCAGGACGTGGCCCGCAGCATTCCGCTGGACCGGATCCTGATCGAGACCGATTCGCCGTACCTGGCGCCCGTGCCACATCGCGGCAAGCTGAACGATCCGTCCAAGGTGATCCATGTGGCCGAGAAGATCGCCGAGCTGCGCGGCCTGGCAGTTCAGGCGGTAGCAGATGCATCGACCGAGAATTTTTTCAATTTATTCAAAGACATAAAGCACTAAATTAAAGCTAGAAATAACTTTAACAAACCTCCCTTGTTCTTGAAGAAAAAATCTTTTCAATCAATGCATTGAAAGGAAAATATAAGGAAATACGTTATGTCTGGCTCGTGGACCCACCGGGGATGGGGTTTTCTGCTGCTGTGGTGCTGGCTGACGGCCTTCTCGGCAGCGCAGGCCAGCGCGGAAGAGGACTTCTGGATCGCCGTACGCAACGATCGAGCCTCCACGGTCAAATCGCTGCTGGGACGGGGCATGGATCCCAACATGTCCAACGCCGCCAGCAATACGCCGCTGCTGGAAGCCGTCAAGGAAGAGGCCTGGGGCGTCTATGACGTCCTGCTGGCCGACAAGCGCATCGACGTCAATCGCCAGAACCGGCTGCGCGAGACTCCGCTGATGTACCTGGCCATCCGGGGCGAAGCCGCCCGGATGGAAAAGTTGATCGAACGCGGCGCCGAGGTCAATCAGGAGGGCTGGACGGCGTTGCACTATGCCGCTTCCAAAGGCAACGACGACGCAGTCCGCGTGCTGATCGAGCACTATGCCTACATCGACGCCGAATCGCCCGGGAAGATGACGCCCCTGATGATGGCCATGCGCTACGACCACACCTCGACGGTCAAGCTGCTGCTGGACGAGGGGGCGGACGGCTATGTCCGCAACGACGAGGGCAAGAACGCCGTGGATGTTGGCCGGGACGCGGGCAACACGATATTGGCCAACAATCTGGTCGAACGCCTGAACCAGGATCGCCAGCGGCGGCAGCAGCAGCGCCGCTAGACCGGAAAGGCCGGCAGGCTGCCGGCCCGCAGGCGGATGCCGACCTCGTCGCCCACGCGATGTCCGTCGTCGCGGGGCATCTGGGCCAGCACCTCGCTGCCCGAGGGCAGGCGCAGGGTGTATAGGTAGCCCGGGCCGCGAAAGACCTTGTGGACCAGCCGCGCCCGGATGGGGCTGTCGGTGTCGGCCAGCAGGTCGTCGGGCCGTAGCAGGACCCGGACCTGTCCATTCGCGGAAGCGGGGTCCGGCGCGTCGATGTCGCCGAATTCGAGGCGGATGCTGCCGTTGCCCACCCGCTGGCCCGGCACCAGCACGCCGGCGCCGATGAAACCGGCCACGAATGCCGTCACGGGGTGATGGTAAAGATCGTAGGCGCTGCCCCACTGTACGATCCGGCCTTGTTCCATCACGCCGATCTCGTCGGCCATCGCGAAGGCCTCGGCCTGGTCGTGGGTCACCAGGATCGCGGTCGCCTCGGCTTCCTTCAGGATCTCCCGTATTTCGCCGGCCAGGCGCTCGCGCAGGTCCACGTCCAGGCTGGAAAAGGGCTCGTCCAGCAACAGCAGTTCGGGGCGGGGCGCCAGCGCACGGGCCAGCGCGACGCGCTGCTGCTGGCCGCCCGACAGTTCATGCGGATACTTGCCTCCCAGCGAGGCCATGCCGACCAGGGACAGGAGTTCGCGCACGCGCGCGGCGCGGACCGCGGGCGGTTCGCGCCGCAGGCCGAAACCGACGTTGTCGTCCACCGACAGGTGGGGGAACAGCGCGTAGTCCTGGAACATGACGCCCACGCGCCGCTTCTCGGGAGCCAGGCTGCGGCGCGGCGTGGCGACGGCCTCGCCGTGCAGCGCGATGCTGCCGGCCAAAAGCGGCTCGAAGCCGCTGATCGCGCGCAGCACCGTGCTTTTGCCGCAGCCCGACGGCCCGAGCAGGCAGCCGATGCGCCCTTCGTGCAACGCCAGCGACAAGTCGGCGACGACGACGTGCATGCCGGTCGGCATGCGGTAGCCCAGGCGGACGTGATCGAGCTGCAGGTGAGGGTGGGGCATGGGGTCGGACGGATTGTGCAAGCGCATGAATATAATTCGTATTCCTGCTTGCCGCCAACGCCAGACGGACCTTCGCTCCCGCGTCAGCCGTCGACTTGTCCTGGTATCCGATGCACCGACGCACCGCGCTTTCCTGGCCGGCAGCCGCTGTGGCCGCCTTCATCGCCTTGCCCATCATCTGCCTGCTGTGGTCGGTGTCGAACGCCGACGCCGGCGCGCGGGACATCCTTGCCCACCTGGCAGGCACGGTGCTGCCGGGCTATGCCGCGACCTCGCTGCTGCTGATGGCGGCCGTGGGCGTGGGCGCCGCGCTGGTGGGCATCGCCACCGCCTGGACCGTGGCCGCCCACGACTTTCCCGGCCGCCGCATCTACGAATGGGCACTGATCCTGCCGCTGGCCATGCCCACCTACGTCATGGCCTACGCCTTCACCGATTTCTTCCAGTTCTCCGGGCCGGTGCAGACCCTGCTGCGGGACCTGACGGGGCAGCCCCGGCTGCCGTGGTTCCCGGCCATCCGGTCGTGGTACGGGGCCGCGCTGGTCTTCATCTTCGCCTTCTATCCCTACGTCTACCTGCTGACGCGCACGGCTTTCCTCGAACGCAGTCCGCGCCTGTCGGAGGCCGCGCGCACGCTGGGCTGCGGGCCGGCACGGGCGTTCTTCGCGGTCGTCCTGCCGCTGGCACGTCCCGCCGCGGTGGCCGGCATCACGCTGGTCCTGATGGAGACGCTGGCCGATTACGGCGCGGTGTCCTACTTCGGCGTGCAGACCTTCACCACCGGCATCTACCGGGCCTGGCTGTCCATGGGAGACCGCGTCGCCGCGGCGCAACTGGCGTCGGCCCTGCTGGCGTTCGTGTGCGTGCTGGTCTGGCTGGAACGCCGCAGCCGGTTCCGCCTGCGCTTTCACGCGGGCGCGCAACGCCACGTGCAGGCGCCGCGCCGGCTGTCGGGCCGCCAGGCGGTCTGGGCCAACCTGGTGTGCCTGGTGCCGCTCACGCTGGGGTTCCTGCTGCCCGTGGCCATCATGCTGCGGTTCGCCGCCCAGGACCTCCACGTCATCGACTGGAGCCGCTATGTCATGTGGCTGGGCAATACGCTGCGGCTGGCGGCCACGACCTCGGTACTGGCCGTGGCGCTGGCGCTGGGGCTGGCCTACGCCGCTCGCCTGGCGCCCGGCCGGCTGGTGCGCGCCGCCAACAGCGTGGCCGGCATGGGCTACGCGGTGCCCGGCGCGGTGCTGGCGGTGGGCCTGCTGATCCTCGTGGGCGCGCTGGACGGCTGGATGGAGGCGTGGGGCTGGTCGTTCCAGGGCACGCTGACCGGCACGCTGACGCTGCTGGTCTATGCCTACCTGGTCCGCTTCCTGGCGGTGGCGCTGCAAACGACGGAAGCGGGGCTGGCCAAGATCACGCCGTCGCTGGACGCCAGCGCGCGCAGCCTGGGCGCGGGGACCTGGGAACTGCTGACGCGGGTGCACCAGCCGCTATTGCGGCGCAGCCTGCTGACCGCCGCCTTGCTGGTGTTCGTGGACGTGATGAAGGAACTGCCCGCGACCCTGGTGCTGCGGCCATTCAATTTCGATACGCTGGCCGTGATCACCGACCACCTGGCCTCGGACGAGCGCCTGGGGGAGGCCGCCGTCCCGGCACTGACCATCGTACTGGCCGGCCTGCTGCCCGTGATCGTGCTGGCCCGCGCCATTTCCCGGCGGGACAAACTTACGAAAAGCTGAAAGATTTGACGAGATGGATGGGAATGACAATAATTCCTATCCGTTTTCAACTTGCTCTTATCCCGAGGCCTCGTCCATGCTCAAGCTTTCCCTGCTGACCGCCGCCTTGCTGGCCGTCTCCGCCGGCGCTCACGCGCAGGAACTGAACATCTATTCCGCCCGCCACTACCAGACGGACGAGCTGCTCTACAAGGGATTCACCGACCAGACCGGGATCAAGATCAACCGCATCGAGGCGGGCGACGCCGCGCTGGTCGAGCGCCTGAAAAGCGAAGGCGCCAAGAGCCCCGCCGACGTGATCCTGATGGTCGATGCCGCGCGGCTGTGGCGCGCCGAGGCCGATGGCCTGTTCCAGCCGGTCAGCTCCAAGGTGCTGGCCGAGCGCATCCCCGCCAACCTGCAAGGCGGCGAACCGGGCAAGGACCCGCAATGGTTCGGCTTTTCCACGCGCGCCCGCGTCATCGTCTACAACAAGTCGGCCGTCAACCCGGCCGACGTCGATACCTACGAGAAGCTGGCCGACCCGAAGAACAAGGGCAAGGTCTGCACGCGGTCCGGTTCGCACCCCTACATGCTGTCCCTGCTGGGCTCGCTGATCGAGCGCAACGGCGAGGCCGCGGCCGAAAAATGGGCCCAGGGCATGGTGGCCAACATGGCGCGCAACCCACAGGGCGGCGACACCGACCAGATCAAGGGCGTGGCTTCGGGCGAATGCGGCGTGGCGCTGACCAACAACTACTACTACGTGCGCATGGCCCGCTCGGACAAGCCCGAGGACAAGGCCGCGATCGCCAAGATCGGCTTCCTGTGGCCCGACCAGGCGGGGCAGGGCGTGCACATGAACGTGGCCGGCGGCGCGGTGGCCCGCCATGCGCCGCACAAGGAAGCCGCGGTCAAGTTCCTGGAATACCTGGCCAGCGATAAGGCGCAGAACTATTTCGCTGCCGGCAACAACGAATGGCCGGCCGTGCGTTCGGTGAAGTCCGACAACGCCGCGCTGGAGGCGCTGGGCTCGTTCAAGGCCGAGACCGTGTCGATCGGCGCGATCGGCCGCAACCAGGTCACCGCCCAGAAGCTCCTGGACCGTACCGGTTACCGCTGATCGGCCCTGCGGGCAGGAGAACGGCTCTGTAGAATGAGGGGCCGCCTCCTTCCATCGTTCTCCGCATGCCCGCTTCCTCTGCGCTCGTTCCCGGTTTCATGGTCGTCCACGGCAATCGCCTGGAAGACCTGCGCGGGCTGGCGGTGTCGTGGATGCAGCGGGCGCCGCTTTCGCCGCTGGAAAATGAAACCATCCTGGTGCAAAGCAATGGCATTGCCCAGTGGCTCAAGCTCGCGCTGGCGGAAGACCCGCGCGGGCCAGGGCAGGGCTGCGGCATCGCCGCTGCCATCGACGTCCAACTGCCCGCCCGTTTCCTGTGGCGGGCCTATCGCCTGGTGCTGGGGCGCGACAAGCTGCCGGAGACTTCGTCGCTCGATCGCAACGGGCTGACCTGGCGGCTGCTGCGCCTGCTGCCGGCGCAACTGGATCACGAATCTTTCCTGCCGCTGCGCCGTTTCCTGGCCGACGATGCCAGCATGCGCAAGCGCCATCAGCTCGCGGAACGGCTGGCCGACCTGTACGACCAGTACCAGGTCTATCGCGCCGACTGGCTGGACGATTGGGAGCACGGACGCGACGTGCTGCGCACCTCGCGCCGCGGCACGGTCCCGCTGGCGGCGGAAGACCGCTGGCAGCCGGCGTTGTGGCGCGCGCTGCTGGCCGACGTGGGCGACGATGGCCTGATCCAGAGCCGGGCGGGGGTGCATCGCCGCTTCGTCGCCCGCATGGCGCAGCTCGATGCGCCGCCGCCGGGCTTGCCGCGGCGCGTGATCGTGTTCGGCATCTCGTCCATGCCGGCGCAGGCGCTGGAAGCGCTTGCCGCGCTGGCGAAGTTCTCGCAGGTGTTGCTGTGCGTCCATAACCCCTGCCAGCACCACTGGGCGGACATCGTGGCCGACCAGGACCTGCTGCGCCACCAGTACCGGCGGCAGCAGCGCCGGCCCGGCATGCCCGCCACGCTGGATGCCGAAACGCTGCACAACTTCGGCAATCCGCTGCTGGCGGCCTGGGGCAAGCAGGGCCGCGACTACATCCACCTGCTCGACACCTACGACGTACCCGAGCGCTACCAGGAACATTTCGCCTCGATCAGCGACCGCCGCATCGATCTTTTCAACGAGGCCCCCGCCGACCATCTGCTGGCGCAGATCCAGGACGACATCCTGAACCTGCGGTCGCTGGCCGAGACCCGCGAGCAATGGCCACCGATCGATCCGCGGGCGGACGAATCGGTGCGTTTCCACATCGCCCACAGCCCGCAGCGCGAGGTGGAGATCCTGCACGACCAGTTGCTGGCGCGCTTCAACGCGGATCCGCAACTGCGTCCGCGCGACGTAATCGTCATGGTGCCGGACATCGATGCCTACGCGCCGCACGTGCGGGCGGTATTCGGGCTGGTGGACCCGGGCGACGCCCGTTACATTCCCTTCACGCTGGCCGACCAGGGCCAGCGGGGGCGGGAGCCGCTGCTGATCGCGATCGAGCATCTGCTGCGCCTGCCCGACAGCCGCTTCGCCGTCAGCGATATCCTCGACCTGCTGGATGTGCCGGGTGTACGCAAGCGCTTTGGCATCCGCGAGGGGGACCTGCCCCAGTTGCATCGATGGATAGAGGGCGCCGGCGTGCGCTGGGGGCTGGATGCGGACCAGCGGGCCAGCCTGGGCCTGCCCGGCGGCATGGAGCAGAATACGTGGCGCTTCGGCCTGCGGCGCATGTTGCTGGGTTACGCGGTCGGGGCCGGCGGTCCCTACGGCGACATCGAGCCCTATGATGAAGTGGGCGGCCTCGACGCCGCTTTGGTCGGATCGCTGGACGCGCTGATCGACGCCCTGGACCGGTTCCGGAACGAGCTGGCGGTGCCCGCTGCACCCGCGCAATGGGGCGACCGCCTGCGCCGGCTGCTCGAAGCTTGCTTCGATCCGGCTTCCGAACGGGAAGAGGGGATGCTGACCGGCCTGTCGCAGTTGCTGGACGATTGGCTGGACACCTGCGAGAGCGTGGCGCTGGACGAGGCGCTGCCCCTGGTCGTGGTGCGTGAGGCATGGCTGGCCGACCTCGACAGAGGCCGCCTGAACCAGCGATTCCTGGCCGGCTCGGTGAATTTCTGCACGCTCATGCCGATGCGCGCCATTCCGTTCAAGATGGTGTGCCTGCTGGGCATGAACGACGGCGACTACCCGCGCACCCAGGCGCCCCCCGACTTCGACCTGATGAGCGGCGACTATCGGCCCGGCGACCGCTCGCGGCGCGAAGACGACCGCTACCTGCTGCTGGAAGCGCTGCTGTCGGCCCGCGAGCAGTTGTACATCAGTTGGGTGGGGCGCAGCGTGCGCGACAACAGCGAACGGCCGCCGTCGGTGCTGGTGGGACAGTTGCTGGACCACATCGCGGCCGGCTGGACGCTCGACGGCGAGGACGACGGACCGTCGCCGGTGGGCGCGCTGACCACCGTCCACCCGCTGCAACCCTTCAGCGCGCGCTATTTCCTGGACGGCGACGACGCGTATTTCAGCTACGCCCGGGAATGGGCCGTCATGCACGAGCCCGCCGGAAGCGGGATCGATGCGGCGCCGGCCGCCTTGCCGCCTCCCGTTCCGCCGGTGTCGACGCTGGACCTGGCCGCGCTGCAGGGCTTCGTCCGCGATCCGCTCAAGGCCTTTTTCAACCAGCGCTTGAAGGTGCATTTCGACGAAGCCGATCTTGCCGCCGAGGACGAGGAGCCGTTCGCGCTCGACGGCCTGGGACACTACCAGTTGAGCGAGCAATTGCTGCACGCCGCGCTGGATGCGCCGGACGAGGACGCGGCGCAGGCCAGGCTAGGCGAGGCGGCGCGGGTCCTGGTCCGCAGCGGCCGGCTGCCGTTGGCCGGTTTCGGCGAACAGGACCTGGCGGCGCTGCTCGCGCCCTTGCCGGCGTTGTTGGGCCGCCACCGGGCATGGCGGGCCGCCTGGCCGCGCGAGATCGGGACGTCGGTGGCGGTGGATGTCGTGCATGAGGGGCTGCGGTTGGAGGGCTGGCTGAGCGGCCTGCGTGGCGATGACCGTGGTGGACACCTGCTGATGGAGGTGGTACCCAACGAGCTGAAGGCCAGGGACAGGAGCCTGAAGTGGCACAGGCTGGTCCGGCCCTGGGTGGTTCATCTGGCCGGCAACGCCATGGGCCTGCGGCTGCGCACGGTCCTGATCGCCGCCGATGGCGACGTGACGCTGCCGGCGTGCGAGGCCGAGCCGGCGCGCCAGTGGCTGGGCGAACTGCTCGAGGCCTGGACGGCCGGCATGCAGGCGCCGCCGCCGGTGGCCGTGCGCACGGCCTTCGCCTGGCTGTCCGCGCTGCCGGACGAGGATGCGGCGCGCGCCCAGGCGCGCAGAGTCTATGAGGACGGTTTCAATACGGCAGGGGAGTCGGGACGGAGTCCCTACCTGGCACGCCAGTATCCGGACTTCGAGGCGCTGTGGTCCGACGGCGCCTTCGCGGCCTGGGCCGCCACCCTGTACCAGCCGCTTTTCGACGCGGTGACCGGTTCGCCCGCCGGCGCCGAGGGGGAAGGGGAATGAATCTCGTCCAGACCCTCGATCCGGGCGAAGACCTGGCCCTGTCGTTGCCGCTGCGGGGCAGCCGGCTGATCGAGGCGAGCGCGGGCACGGGCAAGACCTTCACCATCTCGGCGCTGTTCGTGCGGCTGGTGTTGGGCCATGGCGGCGAGGAAGCCGGTTTCGGCCGCGAACTGCTGCCGCCCGAGATCCTGGTGGTGACCTTCACCGATGCCGCCACCCAGGAGTTGCGCGACCGCATCCGCAGCCGCCTGGCGCTGGCCGCCCGCTATTTTCGCGACGAGATCGACGCCCCCGACGAACTCGTCGCGGCGTTGCGCGAGCACTACGGCGCGGAGCGATGGGCGGAGTGCGCGGGCAAGCTCGACATGGCCGCCCAATGGATGGACGAGGCCGCGGTATCGACCATCCATGGATGGTGCCAGCGCATGCTGCGCGAACACGCGTTCGACAGCGGCAGCCTGTTCACCCAGACGCTGGAAACCGACCACACCGAATTGCTGGCCGAGGTCGTGCGGGACTATTGGCGGCAGCATTGCTACCCCCTGCGGGGCGCGGCCCTGGAATGGGCGCAGGCGCACTGGGGCACCCCCGAAGGGCTGCGCGGCAGGCTCGCGGGGCTGTTGGCCCATGCGGCACCAGCGCAAAGCCAGCGCCCCCTGCACGAATTGCTGGACGCGGCGCTGAGCGAAAGACAGGCCCGCCTGGCCACGCTCAAAGCGCCGTGGCCGGCCTGGGTGGCCGAACTGCGGCAGTTGTGCGATGCGGCCTGCGCCGGCAAGCGGGTCAATGCCCGAAAGTTCCAGCCGCGCTGGTACAACCCCTGGTTCGACAAGCTGCTGGCCTGGGCCGGCGACCCGGCGCAGGAAAAACCGGACCTGGAAAAGGGGTTCGAGCGCCTGACGCCCGCCTACATGGCCGAGGTATGCCACCCCGGCCATGTCATCGACCATCCTGCGCTCCATGCCATGGCCGGCCTGAAGCAGCAGCTCGATGCGCTGCCTTCGGCGCAAGCGGCCATGCTGGCCCACGCGGCAGGCTGGGTGCGCGCGCGCTTCGACGCCGAGAAGCGCCGGCGCGCGGAGATGGGCTTCGACGACATGCTGAACAACCTCGACGCCGCGCTGCACGGCGACAACGGCGAGCGCCTGGCCCAGGTCATAAGGACACAGTTCCCGGTCGCCCTCATCGACGAATTCCAGGACACCGACACGGTCCAGTACCGGATCTTCGACCGCGTCTACCCGATCGCCGACAGCCGCGACGATTGCGCGCTGCTGATGATCGGCGATCCCAAGCAGGCCATCTACGCCTTCCGCGGCGCGGACATCTACACCTACCTGCGGGCGCGGCGCGCCACCGAAGGGCGCCATGACACGCTGGGCACCAACTACCGCTCCAGCGGCGACATGGTCGATGCCGTCAACCGGCTGTTCATGGCGGCCGAGCGGCGCGAGCCGGGTCGGGGCGCCTTTCTTTTCCGGCACGGGAGCGACAACCCGCTGCCTTTCCTGCCGGTGCGCGCAAACGGCCGCGCCGAACGCTTCGTGGCCGCCGGCGAGCCCGCCCCGGCACTGACCTTCTGGTTTGCCGAACAGGACGCGCCCATGGGGTCCGGGACCTATCGCGCCGAGATGGCGGCCGGTTGCGCCGGCCAGATCGTCCGCATGCTGGAAGAGGGCGCGGCAGGCCGCACGGGCTTCGAGCGCGGCGGGCGCATCCGCGGGCTGCGGCAGGCCGACATCGCCGTGCTGGTGCGCGACATGGGCGAGGCGCATGCCATCCGGACCGCCCTGGCGCGGCGCGGCGTGCGCAGCGTGTACCTGTCGGACAAGGATTCCGTGTTCGCCGGCGCCGAGGCGGCGGACGCGTTGTCGTGGCTCAAGGCCTGCGCCGAACCGGACGACGACCGCAAGCTGCGGGCGGCGCTGGCCAGCGCGACCCTGGCGCTGCCGCTGGCCGAACTGGACCGTATCAACCGGGACGAGCGGGTCTGGGAGGAATGGGTGCTGCGGTTCCGCGGCTACCGCGACCGCTGGCGCGGCCAGGGCGTCCTGCCCATGCTGCGGCGCCTGATGGACGATTTCGGACTGCCCGGCGCGCTGGCCCGGCGCACCGACGGCGAGCGGATCCTGACCAATCTGCTGCACCTGGCCGAGATCCTGCAGCAGGCGGCGGGTGAACTGGACGGCGAGCAAGCCTTGATCCGCCATCTGGCCGGCCATCTGGGCCAGGAAGGGCAGACCGCCGAAGCGCAGATCCTGCGCCTGGAAAGCGACGAGCAATTGGTCAAGGTCGTGACCGTGCACAAGTCCAAGGGCCTGGAGTACCCGCTGGTGCTCCTGCCTTTCGCCTGTTCGTTTCGTCCCGCCGACCGGTCGCGCCCGCCGCTGCGCTATCACGACGAACAGGGCGGGCTGGTGGTCAGCATCGCCCCGGATGCCGACGACGAAGCCAGGGCGGACCAGGAGCGCCTGGCCGAGGATCTGCGCCTGCTCTACGTGGCCCTGACCCGCGCGCGCCACGCCTGCTGGCTGGGGGTGGCGGACCTGCGGCCGGGCCGCTCCGGCGGATCGAGCTGGCACCGCAGCGCGTTGGGCTATCTGCTGGGCGGCGGCGCCGAACTTGCCGCGTCGCGCGACCTTGTCGGGCTGCTGCGGGCCGAGTCCGGCGACGTCGACGCTATCCGTGTCGAGCCCTTGCCGGCGCCGGGGGACGGCTTCTTCGAAACCGAGCGGCCGGCGATCGCCCATCCGCACTACCGGGTGCCGCAGCGCCGCACTGGTGAACCCTGGTGGATCGCGTCGTACAGCGCGCTGCGCATCGCCAGCCAGGCCGTGGATGGCGCCGGCCCCGAGACCGCCAGCCGCCATGGCGACCTGAGTCCGGAAACCCCGGAAGACCAGAAGCTGTTCGACGACGACGCGGGCGACATCGACGACGGGCAGGCGGCCCTGGTGTCCGCGGGCACGGGCATGCATCGCTTCCCGCGCGGCCCGGGGCCCGGAACCTTCCTGCACGGCTTGTTCGAATGGGCGGGCGAAGAAGGCTTTGCCGACGTCGCGGGCGACGACCAGCGCATCGTCGACGCGGTGGCCAGGCGCTGCAACCGGCGCGGATGGGAGGCCTGGATCACGCCGCTCGCCCGCTGGCTGTCGGCGCTGCTGAACGACGATCTGCCGCTTGGTCCCCGCGGCGGCGCGTTCAGGCTGGCCGGGCTCGCGTCCTATCAAGTGGAAATGGAGTTCTGGTTCGAGAGTCGCCATGTGGACGTCCGCCACATCGACGCGCTGGTGCGCCGCCATGTGCTGGCCAATGCGCCGCGCCCGGCCCTGGAGCCGGCCTTGCTGAACGGCATGTTCAAGGGTTTCATGGATCTGGCGTTCGAGCACGAGGGCCGCTACTACGTTGCCGACTACAAGTCCAACTGGCTGGGAGCCTCCGACGCCGCCTATACGATGGAGGCCATGCGTGGCGAGATCCTGGCCAAGCGCTACGACCTGCAATACGTGCTGTACCTGCTCGCGCTGCACCGGCAGCTTGCCGTGCGGCTGCCCGACTACGATTACGACCGCCACCTGGGCGGCGCGGTGTATCTGTTCCTGCGCGGGTCGCGCGCGCCGACCAAGGGCGTGTTCTTCGACCGTCCGCCGCGCGAGCTGATCGAGGCGCTGGACAGCCTGTTCGCGGGCGCCCCGCAACCCGTGGAGGCCGGCCGATGACCCCGACCGCGTTCAACTACGAACTGCCGTTCGATGCCCCCACGCCGCCGTCCCCCGATTTGCGCGATCCTCCCGCCTTGCTGTCGATACTCGATGCCTGGGTGGCGCGGGGGTGGCTGAGACGCCTGGATCGGGCGTTCGCCGGCTTTCTGTACGACTGCGAGCCCGATACGGATCCGCAGGTCGCCGTCGCGGCCGCGCTGGCCAGCCATCAACTGGGCCACGGCCATGTCTGCCTGGACCTGGCGGCGACGCTACGGAATCCCGACGAAGCGCTGTCGCTGCCGCCCGAAGGGGAATCGGCGCTGGCCATGCGGCTGCCGTCCGACGTGCTGCGGGGCCTGGACCTGCCGACCTGGCAAGGCGCGCTGGCGGCCAGCCCGCTGGTCGAAGTCGTCGGACAGCCCAGTGAAGCCGGCACCGGCTCGCCGCTGGTGCTCGATGGCCAGCGGCTCTATCTGCGCCGCTACTGGGATTTCGAGCGGCGGATCGCCGCTGCCCTGCGGCGACGCCTGCGGCAGCCGCCGTTCGAGGTCCCGGGCCTGGCCGAGGGCTTGACGCGGCTGTTCGGTCCGCCTGCGGGCGGACCGGATTGGCAGAAGCTCGCATGCGCCCTTGCCGCCCGCGGCAGCATCGGCATCGTCACCGGCGGTCCGGGCACCGGCAAGACCACCACCGTGGTGCGCCTCTTGACCTTGCTGCAACTGTCGGCGGCCGGACAGGGCAGGCCGCTGCGCATCCTGCTTGCCGCGCCCACCGGCAAGGCGGCGGCGCGCCTGTCCGCATCCATCGGCGAACAGGTGGGACGGCTGCCCGTGCCGGACTCCATACGGGCGACCATTCCCACCGACGTCACGACACTGCACCGCCTGCTGGGCAGCCGCCCCGACACCCGGCACTTCCGCTACCACGCGGGCAATCCCCTGCCGATCGACATGCTGGTGGTGGACGAAGCCTCCATGGTCGACGTGGAGATGATGGCGAATCTGGTCGATGCGCTGCCTGACCCGGCGCGCCTGGTGTTGTTGGGAGACAAGGATCAACTGGCCTCCGTCGAGGCCGGCGCCGTGCTGGGAGACCTGTGCCAGGACGCGGAAGCGGGACGCTATTCGGCGGCCACCCGGCAATGGCTGGAATCGGTCGGCGGCGCCCCGCTGGACGGCGAAGGCCTGCAGCCCGGCGATCCGGTCCATCATGCCATGGCCCAACAGACCGTCATGCTGCGCCACTCGCGGCGGTTCGGCGCCGACAGCGGCATCGGCCAGCTCGCCGGCGCCGTCAACCGCGGTGACGCCGGCCCGGCGCGGCGCATGCTGGAGCTGTCCGCGTCGCGGGACGAGTCGGACATCCACGACGTGTTCGCCCCCTCGGGCGAGGCGCTGGACCGCCTGCTGCTCGATGGCCATGCCGCGCCCGGCGGGGACGGGCCGCAAGGCTACGCGCGTTATCTGGACGTGATGCGGCGCCTGCGGCCTTCGGCCGGCACCGCCGCCGACGACCCGGCATGGGAGGCCTGGGCCCAGGCGGTGCTCGCGGCCTTCGACGAGTTCCAGTTGCTGTGCGCGCTGCGCAAGGGCGACTACGGCGTCGAGGGACTCAATGCCCGCGTCGCCCGCGCCTTGCTGGCGCGCGGGCTGATCGAACAGGACCAGGGATGGTACGAAGGCCGCCCCGTGCTGGTGACCCGCAACGACTACGGACTGGGACTGATGAACGGCGACGTCGGCATCGCGCTGGCGGTGCCGCAGGGGGACGGCCTGGCGCTGCGGGTGGCGTTCCTGCGCAGCGATGGCGTGGCCGGAGTCCGTTTCGCGCTGCCCAGCCGCCTGAGCGCCGTCGAGACCGTGTTCGCCATGACCGTGCACAAGTCGCAGGGGTCGGAGTTTGCCCATACCGCCTTGTTGCTGCCCGACCGACCCAGCCCCATCCTGACGCGCGAGCTGGTCTATACGGGCATCACCCGCGCCAAGACCTGGTTCACGCTGATCGAACCGGTGCCCGGGGTGTTCGAGGACGCGGTGGCGCGCAGGGTGCGGCGGGTGAGCGGCCTCGTGGTCTGACGTGACGCGTTGCCGGGAACTTTGTCCCGCCGGCGGGCATACATCAGAAAATTTCTGAGAGTCGAATCATGCCCATCGCTCCGGCCTCATCGCAGCCCCAAGTGCCTCCGCTCCCGGATCGGCATGCCGACGAACACATCCTGAGCGCGCCCGGCACGGCCCATGCCGCGCCGTCGTACACCGAAGCGCCGAGTTCCCGGGAAGTTGTTCTGCCAACGGCGCCGCTCATCACTCCCGATCAGTTGCGCGCGAATCATCCCGGGATCATGTCGCACATTCCGCCCTTCATGCTGAAAGGGGCCGCATGGGGGCTGATCGCGATGGCGATTCCTTCATTTCTCGAAGCGGGATGGGCTCCCAAAGCCACGGCAACGGCATTGATAGGGCTGGTGATCAAGGTATTCCCGAGATTGATAGCGCTGTCGCAGGAAGGACGCGAAGCGGTGGCGCATCCTGAGGAACAGATACTCACGCGCGAAGCCTATCTCGACATCCTCGAACGGGAATATCCCGAACTGAGGAATCCGGGCCGATGATCCGGCCAGCCGCGAAGGCGGTGGCTGGCCGCCTGCTCGTCTGATACGCATCGCTACGTCCGGTCTCTCGCGGGATCGCTCAGCCATTCGGACCACATCTGCGGCTGCCCCCGGGGATTCTCCTGCGCGTAGGCAAAGAAGAGGGTAAGGAACTCCAGCCGGTCATTGCGAAAACCCGACCGTTCTCCGTGGACCACGTCTTTCTCGAAGTCCAAGGCTCGTCCCGGGTTGAAGGCCAGTTGCCGCATCACGATATCGTCGAACGACACCGCCGAGGCATTGCGCAGCATGTCGTGCATGGCGATGAATATTCCAGTCCGTCCCTGGCCGACGCCGCAGTGCACATGCAGTTTCGCTTCAGGCGCCATGCGCCGCTGCAGGCGGATGAACGCATCGACGTCTTCCCCGCGGGGCCCCAGGTGATCCGTGACCATGAGGCGGACATATTCCGCGCCGGCCTGCCTGACGAGTTCTTCCTCGCTGAATATCTGCGGTTGATCCAGGGTCACGGAACGCGGGTTGTCCACACTGTTCTTGACATCCTTGCGATGCAGGATCCGGACGCTTTGCCGGGTTTTCAACTGCTCGATTCTTGCTTGCTCGTCCGCGAGGACTTCGTCACTGGATTTACCCACGTTGGCCCAGTTATCGGGGGATCTCCAGGTACATGGGTAACCGCCGACGATGGCGTGCGATTCCTGTCTGACATCCAGCACGACCACGGGATTCGAGGGCGAGGGTTGCAGTCTCCGGATCTGCTCCAGGGATGCAATGCTTGCGCTGCCGGATACGTGGAGCGCTTTCCAGCCATGCTGATTCAAGGAAGCCGGCAATTCGAACTCGTCCGACGAACGGAAATTATCGTTTCCACCCGGACTGCGGTCGTACTGCAAGAGGGGGTCGACAACAGGCAGCGGCGGCATGGGCAGCGGCTGCCGGAATTTCCGGATCAATTCGTGCGCCGAATGGCGCCGGCTCGACAGGTCGCGCGGGAGCGGCTCTGGCGGTGACGGGGGGAGCCTGTCATCGCGATGGGGGCTCGACGACCTTGCCGGCACATCGGCCGGCGCGGCCGAAGCATCGAAGCCCGTGGGGCCAGGTGCGGAATGGGATATGGGGTGGGTCATGATGTCAGTGGGAGAGCAGTGTCGCCAGTACGCCTGGCGGTGGCGCCGGTGTGGCCGGTCCCAGCGGGTTCCATTGGGGGTTTTCCAGGTGCAGGAGCGAGGCAAACACCATTTCCTGTGCCAGCAGGCGGCAATCTCGCGCGAGTGCCGCCTGTCGGCGCGCGCGGGCGCCGGCCTCGGCCAGGCCATAATGGCCTGACGGTTTTTCTGGCACGGCCAGGAAGTCCGCGCGCAGACGTGCGGCAAGCCGGTCGATGATCGCATCGACCGCCTGGGCCGCTTGTTGCTGCAATGCCGCCAGCGCCTGGCGCGTGGCCGGATCGTCAGGGACGTCGAGGTCAGTCGGCATCATGTTCTTTCTCCAGCTCGGCAATCGCCTTGCCGACCACGGTGCGCCAGACATTGGCCGGGAACTGCGACTTGACCGGCAGCACCAGTTCCGCGTGTGGGCTGGACTGCAAGTACTGGTCGTGCATCGCCGCAACCTCCTCGGCCAGTACGGCCTTGCGCAGATTGTCCTGCTGCGCGCGGCGATGATCGGCCGTCCGGACCTTGTCCGGATCCGTTCTTTCCAGTTCGCGCAGTTTTTCGTTCACGCGCTCTTCGACCTGCTGCTTGAACGCCGGCACGGCATCGACGGCGCGTTCGGTCATCTCGCCCCGTTGCAGGACCAGGTCACGCAGCAGCGATTGTTTTTGCCCGGCGGAATAGTTGTGCCTGATGACCGCTTCCAGCAAGGCCTCGGCGCCCAGGTCGGTAATGTAGTGACCGAGCTTGTGCTGTATGCGTCCCAACATCTGGCCGAAGATGGAATGGGTGATATCGAGAGAAAAGACCTTGCGGTACTTTTGCCGCAGATACGACCGGTAGTCGTCGTCGGAATCGGAACCGGGGAAGGCCTGGGCGAAACCCGCCGGCCTGTCGACATGGTCACCCTTGAGGCGCGGATACGCCAGGTCCTCCTGCAATTCATGCAGCATGCGCAGGTCAAAGCCCTTGGCCCTGAGTTCGTCGATGATGGCGGTGGCCTTGGCCAGCGAGGCAAAGGCGTCGGGATAGGCGCTGCTGGTAAACCGGTCGGCATCATCCATGATCGCTTGCATGGCCTGGAGGACATCTGCTTCGCTCGAGCGTCCGGCGGCCGCCGACGACTCGCGCAAGGCATGCTCGCGCAACGCCGCGCCGAGCAGATCGACGCTTGACCGGCGCTTGCCTTGAGAATCCCGCAGGATGATGGGAGGCACGTCGATCCGCGGGCTTTCGGTCTGCGGTGCAGTGCGTCTGGCACGAGGAACGTCGCGGCTTGCACCGGCCCTGGTGCGATCGGAACGATTGCCGTCCGCGCGACGGGTATGCCGGCGCCAGGACTCCGCTTCCGGCATCGGATTCCGCGGACGCTCGTCGGTGGCCCGCGGCGCGCGATAACGCGGTGACCTGGGATCGGTGCTGTAGAAATGAAGCGGATCGTTCGGTCCCCCCATCGGGCGCGACCCGGAGGGGGGCTGGCGCCAATCCGGTCCCGGCCTGCGATAGAAGGGCGGCGGCTCTGCTCGCGCCACCATCGGAGGCAGTATTTCCAGCACGTGGAAGCGTGCATCGCCCGGTTGCACGAAATGGGTGATCGGCTCGGCGGCGGATTGTGGATTCAATCTGAATTCCAGGCAGGACCTCAGGTTTTCCCTGACCAGGTAAAAGTCCTTCAGCACGCCGAGCTGCGGAAAGACCGGATCGGGATGGCGAATCGTCGTCCAGGCCATGTTCTTGCGCACCGCCACGGTCAACTGCTCCGCCATGAATCGGGGCAGGTAGTGCCACTCGCCGGACCAGGTATAGGGGGTGCGCGGATCACGCGGCAGCGTCCGCGGTGTGGAGGAGGGGGCGGCACGCGGTGGCTCGGGCGCACGCTTCGCGCGGGATGCGCCGGCCGCGGGCTTGGCCTGGCCGGGGTTCGCCGTGCGTTGCCGAGCTTGCGCCGCTGCCGGGTTCGGCGCTGGCTCGGGTCGGGAAGAGGGGGCGGCGTGATGAGCCGCCTCGTCTTGTCCCCATTGGCGCAACTGCGCGGCGCTGAAAGCGTAGCCACTGGCAGTCCTGGATGGCTCGGCGGCAGGCCGATGTTCCTCGACGAACGGCCGATCGGCCAGCAAGAGCGGACCGCGGTGCCTCTCGTCACTCTCGCTTACGTCCTTGGGAGGAAGCGGGCGCTCCACGCGCTCTTGCGGCCAACGGGTCCAGTTGCCATCGACCTGCTCGGGGCGATAGTGGTAACGACTGGTGTGGGGCTCGGGCGGAGGCGGGGAGACGGCCGGCGCAACCGGTCGCGGCAAATCGTGGAGGGGCGCCTTCCCGGTCGCGCCGGCGTCGGGCACCGATACGGTGTCCGGCGGTTCGCCGTCGCGGTCCGATTCCTCCGAGGACTCGACAGAACTGTCGGAATCCTCCGCTTCGCTTGAGGCTTCATTGCCAACGATCGGTACGGGGGCTGGGGCACGTTGCGGCAACGGGGCCTCGCGTTCGCCGCCGGAGATCCGCTCGTCGTCGCTGCGGGCGTCTTCTTCGGATGAGTCGACCGCGTCGCCCGGGCTTTCCGCTACGACGTCCGGCTCGGCTGTTTCGTCGATGGCGGCTGGCCAGGCGTGCGTCCCACGGTCCAGGTCCTGCGCCAGGACGTCGCCCACGTCTTGCGACGACAGGCAATCCACAGCGGACAAGGGACGGAACGTCGTCGATCGTCTCCTGTCAGTCCGGAACGTTCGTGAGAGCTTCAGGTGCTTGATCTCACGCTGGATGAAGTCCTCGGTACGCTGCAGTTCCTCGCTCACCGTGGCGAGCAAGTCTTTCAATTGCGATTTGCTGTGCTGTCCGAAAAAAATGACTTCACCGGTCTCCGGGCAAAGCCGTGGCGGCTCCTCGGCTTGTTGCAAGGTCCAGCCGAGCTGGTACTGGCGTTCTTGAGCCTCGCCCAGGCGCTGCATCAAAGGCTTGATGACCGTTTCGTCCTGCTCGGAAACGCCGGCCGCGCGCAGCCGTACTTCCAGGTCATCCACTGCCTGGCGGTACGGCGCCAGCGCAGCCTCCTTCTCGTCGAGCTGCGACTGGAGCTCGGCCATCCACGCGTCCAGTGCCGCGATATCGTCATCCAGGTTCGCCACCTTTCTGCGGGCGGACCGGATCGTGCTTCGGGACGGTTCGATGTGCTTGCGCGTATCGTGCCGGCCGCGTCGGCTCCTGGATTTTTCCTCGGCGTGCGCGCGTCGGCTTTCGAGTTCCTCCAGGCGGTTGCGCGCGGTATGCAGTTTGCGCTCGCAGTCATTCTTTTCGTCGTACAGACCGACCAGTTCCTTGCGGCTGTGCCCAACCCTGGCGGACTTGACTGCAAACGCCAGCGCGGCATCCGCATCGATCTTTTCGTACAGCAGCCGCTCGGCCTGGGGAAACGTGTCCAGGCAGGGAAAAACCGCCAATTGCGCCTGGAGCCACGCCGCAGTTTCTTCCTGTTGCTGCCAGTCGGAATAGAGCGCGGCCAATTGGTAATCGGCCCGTTTGCTCAAGGACTTCAAGCCCAGACTGGCCGTTTTCAGCTTGCAGTACAGATGCACCCAGCTCTTGCCGTCGTCGCTATGTTGGCTGTAGGCCTTGAAGGTACCGGGAACAAGATAGCTATCCACCTTCGTTGCCTGGCAGGAAACGGAGGTGCCCTGGAAATAGCCGGGATCGTGGTGTCCGGGCCGGCCCGCGGAGGTGGACGAAACCATCTTGCGCTACTCGTGATGGCGGTTCATTCCCAGCACAGCCCGAGAAATCGGCGTCATCTGCTCCCAGAATTTCGCGCTTTTCGGGTTGTCCATTTCCACGGACCGGTACTGGCCGTAGCTTGCGTCCAATGAAGGAGGAGGCGCCTTGTCGAGCAACTGTCGATGCTGATCGCGGATGGTTTCAGCCAGTTCCCGAGTCGGGGTCTTTTCATATTCTTCCAGATTGGCCCGGATTTCCCGGAGGCCTTCATCCCATTCCGATCCGAGGCCCAGACGCCTGGAAACGCTGGCGAGGAACGCTCTTGCTCCCCGGTTGTGACTGGGTGGCTGTCCGGCGGGCGCAGCCGTCCCGGCCCGGGTGGGAGCGGTGGCAGGGGGCGCGGCGGCCGGGGCCGTCTGGCGCGGGTGTTGTTCGGGGAGGCCGGTGCCGGCCGATGCACGGATCATGATTGGTTCTCGGAGAGCTTGGTCGAAGGGCGGCTACGCCCATCCGTGAAATGGGTAGCCTCGGCCCTCGAGAAAGTTCCGGCACCAGCGGGCCAGGCCGCGTCAATCCATGGTCACGCCGGCCTCGACGATGACTTGCTTCCAGCGTCCGCGTTCGGCGTCGATGAAGGCCCGGGCCTGCGCCGGTGTCGCCGGCTTGGCCTCCGCCCCGAGGGCCAGGAAGCGCTTCTTCACCCCTTCGTCGGCCAGGATGGCGGCCAGAGCTTCGTTGAGCTTGCCGACGATGGGCGCCGGCGTGCCCGGCGGCGCCATCAGCGCGAACCAGGCGTTGCTCGTGAACCCCGGGAACCCGGCTTCGGCGGCGCTGGAGATGTCCGGGGCGATCGCGGTGCGCGCCTCGTCCGCCACGGCCATGATGCGCACCTTGCCGCTGTCGCGCAGCTTGAGCACGGCCGAGATGTTGCCGAAGAAGAGGTCGATGCGGCCTGCCATCAGGTCGGTCAGCGCCGGACCTTCTCCCTTGTAGGGAACGTGGACCAGCGAGGCGCCCGACATCGTGGCGAACAACTGGCCGGTCAGGTGCGAAGTCGAACCGTTGCCTTGCGACCCGTACGTCAGCTTGCCCGGGTTGGCCTTGGCGTAGACGATCAGCTCCTGCACCGATTGGACCGGCAGGCTGGACTTGACCGTGATCGTATTGGGACTGCCCGCAAGCAGGCCGACCGCGGCAAAGGCCGAAGGCTTGAAGGCCAGGTCCTTGTACAGGTACTCGTTGATCGATAGCGGTCCCGGCGGCGTGGCCAGCAAGGTGTAACCGTCGGGGGCGGCGGCGTAGACTTCCTGGGCGCCGATGTTGCCGCCCGCGCCGGGACGATTCTCGACCACCACCGGCTGTCCCCAGCGATCGCCCAACTGCTGGCCGACGACCCGCGCGAGCGAATCGATGGTGCCGCCGGCCGGGAAATCGACCACGATGCGGATCGGACGCGAGGGATAGCCGCCGGCGGCGACTGCGGTCGAACTGGCCAGCGCACAAGCCGCCAGCAACGGATATGCCAGGTATTTCATGGAGTGTCTCCTCTCCTTGCCGTTCTGTGACGGCTGGACAGATGGATGAAACCGGCGGGGCCGGGTCAGGGAATCAGAAGGGGTAGGCCGGGGGCTGGTCCTGGACGGTGACCCACTGCCATTGCGTGAACTCGTCCCAGTTGGCGGGCCCGCCGATTCGGCCACCGTTGCCCGAAGCGCCCACGCCGCCGAACGGCACGCGCGGATCGCCCGCCACCGTCTGGTCGTTGATGTGCAGCAGGCCGGTGCGCAGGCGGCGGCCCAGCGCCATCGCCCGCGCCACCGAGCGCGAGATCACGGCGGCCGAGAGCCCGTATTCGGTGCGGTTGGCCAGCGCGACCGCTTCGTCCTCGGTGGCGAATGGCGTCACCACAGCCACCGGGCCGAATACCTCTTCGTCGAAGGCCGGCATGCCCGGCCGCACGCCGTCGAGGACGGTGGCGGCATAGAACGGGCCATCGGCCGAGCCCCCCGCGCACAGCCGCGCGCCGGCATCCACCGTACGCTTGACCAGTTGGTCGACACGTTCGAGTTGGCGGGCATTGATCATGGGGCCGAGCCGCACCCCGGCTTGCCGGGGATCGCCCGTTTTCATGCGGCCGGCTTTCTCGGCCAACAGGCCGGCCAGGCGTTCGGCGATGCTTGCATGGGCCAGGATGCGGCCGGTGGCCATGCAGATCTGGCCCTGGTGCATCCAGGCGCCGAATGCGGCACAGCCGGCGGCGAGTTCGAGGTCGGCGTCGTCGAGCACGATCAGGGAATTCTTGCCGCCCAGTTCGAGCGACACCTTCTTCAAGTGTTCGCCGCACAGGGCGCCCACGCGCCGGCCCGCGGCAGTCGAGCCGGTGAACGCCACCATGCGGACCTGCGGATCGACGCACAGCGCCTCGCCGACGTCGGCGCCGCCGGGCAGCACGTGCAGCAGGCCGGCGGGCAGCCCGGCCTGCTCGAACAGCCGGGCGAGGTACAGGCCGCCGCTGACCGCCGTCTGCGGATCCGGCTTGAGCAGGACGGCGTTGCCCGTCGCCAGGGCGGGCGCCACCGCACGGATCGACAGGGTCAACGGAAAGTTGAACGGTGCGATCACGCCCACCACGCCGTGCGGGATGCGGCGGCCATAGCTCAGCTTGCCCGGGGCGGAGGGAAACACCAGGCCCTGCGGCTCGCCCAGCATGGCGGCGGCCTGATGCAGGGTCGACAAGGCCGAGCGCAGCTCCATGTCGGCCTTGGCGCGGATCGCGCCGGTTTCGCGCATGATCCAGCCCGCCGCTTCGTCGCGGTGGCGTTCGACCAGATCCGCCGCGCGGCGGAAAACCGCCGCCCGTTCTTCGTGCGGCATCGCGGCCCATGCCGGCTGGGCCTCGGCGGCCAGGCGGGCCGATACCGACAGCGTGGCGGGCGTCGCCAGCGTCAGGCGCGCGAGCAGGGCGCCATCGGCCTTGTCAGTCGCCTCGTATGCCGGGCCATCAGCCGGGGTCCAGGCGCCCTGAAACAGTTTGCCGGCCCAGGCTTCGGGGGCAAGGAGATCCGCCGCGGTCATTGGACGACCCGCTTGTCGCTGCGCGCTCATGCCAGCACCTGTTCGGAGATGGGATCGAGCATGACCTCGACCACCGCGCTGCGGCCGCCGCGCACGATCTCCAGCGCCTCTTGCAGCGTGGCGCGCAGCGCTTCGCCTTCGCTGACGCGGAAAGCGGCCGCGCCACTCGCGGCCGCGGCGATGTCGGCCAGCCGCGCGCCGTCCGCCACCGTGATCCAGTAGCGGTCCTTGCTCTGTGCCGTGGACTGCGCATGGACCAGATTGGTGGAGACCTTGGGCGAATTCCAGCCCCGGTTGTTGTAGACCACCGTAAGAATGGGCGCGCCATACGTCTGCGCCACCCAGTAGGTGCTGCTGGGCACGCCGAACAGGAAACTGCCGTCGCCGCTGAGCGCGATCACCTCGGCCTGGGGATCCGCCAGCTTGACGCCCACGGCGGCGTTGATGCCCCAGCCCAGGCCGCTGCCGCCGTTGACGTAGTAGCTGCCGGGCCGGTTCAGGCGCAGCGTCGAAAGAATGGTCTCGGTGCCGGACGGTTCCTCGCACACGATTACCGTGCGCGCGGTGACCAGTTCGCCCACCGCTTGCGTCAACTGCTTGACGGTGATGCCGCCCTGTCTGACGGACAGCGAGGGCAGGGGAGCGGCGGCCACGCGCTCGCGCGCCGCGGCGATCCATTGCTGCCGTTCGGCCGGTACCGCCTGCGTCCGGTCGCGGCCGTAGTCGAGCAACTGCTGCAAGACGTAGTCGCTGTCGGCCCGATAGCTCCGGTGCGCGGGGAAATGCCAGAACCCCATGCTTTCCTTGACCGGATCGGCATCGATGTGGAAGAGCCGCGCGCCCGCGGCCGGTTCAGTGCGCGAGACGATCCACGGGACGTCCACGTCCAGCATCAGGACGAGATCGGCGTCGGCCACCAGTGCGTTGCGCCGATAGCCGGCATGGTGCGGATGCCCGCCCGGAAAGTTGACGTACTGCGGCGCGATCTCGGCCACCGGCAGGCCCAGCCGTTCCGACAGTTCCACCAGGCGGCCGACGGCGTCCTGGTTGCGCCCCAGGTAGGTCGTCAGCACCAGCGGCCGCCTGGCCTGCGACAGCGCCTCGTGCAGCTCCGCCACGGCGTCTTCGCGCAGGCCGCCGAGGCGGGCAGGGGACCAGTGCGCGAGCGCCTCGTCGGAAAGGGGCTCGGCCTGGCCTTCCCAGACTTCTCGCGCCCCGGTCAGGTAGATCGGCCCCTCCGGCACCGTGGTGGCTACCTGCATGGCGCGCATCAGCACGCTGTCCAGCATTTCGGGCGCACGCAGTTCGTAAGTCCACTTCATGTATTGAGCGGCGATTTCGTGCTGGCGCGGCGCATCCTGCGTGTAGTGGATGAACTCCGTGCGCGCGCCGGCGCGGTCGCCGCTGACGGTCACGGGCGACAGGCCGGCCACGATGATGGCCGGCACGCGGCCGCGCGAAGCGTTGTGCAGGCTGCAGCCCAGGTTCTGGGTACCCACGTCCACGTGCACCAGCACGATCTGCGGACGGCGGGTCACCATGGCATAGCCGTGGGCGGCGGTGAGGGCGGTCATCTCGTGCGGGCAGACGACGATTCTCGGCATGGCGCCGCCGGCCTCGTCGATGGCCGCGAAGGCTTCGATGAAAGCCGGGTGATCGCTGCCCAGGTTGGTGAAGAAGTAGTCCACGCCCAGCCTGGCGGCAAGCTCCAGCAGGCGGCGCGCGGCAGTGACGGTAACTGCCTGGGAAGTCATGACTGCGGAATCTCCATGTTCGTTGCGAGCCGCATCTGGCGTGCGCTCGCGTCGGAATTCATAGTAGGCTTGCCGTAGTCATTTTTTGAGTTTATTTGCTGTATTCCAGGAATTGATTGAATGAATGCGAAAAGGCCATGAACACCTACCGTTCCGACCTCAATCTGTTCTCGGTTTTCCAGGCCATGCTCGAAACCCGCAGCGTGACGCTGGCCGCCGACCGCTTCGGCATCACCCAGCCGGCGATGAGCAATGCCTTGACCCGGCTGCGCCAGCTCTTGGGCGACCCCTTGTTCGTCAACAGCACGAGCGGCATGCAGCCCACGCCTTACGCGCTCGAAATCGCCGAGACCGTGATCAACGCCTTGGACGGCTTGCAGCAGGTGCTGGATCATCGCAAGAACTTCGATCCCGGCGTCAGCGAACAGATTTTCCGTTTCCACATTCCCGACATGGGACAGGTGAACATCCTGCCCATGCTGCTGGAACGCCTGCAGCAGGCGGCCCCCAAGGTGCGCGTACAGACCGAGACCTTGTCCCAGGAAGACATACGCATCGGACTCGAGAACGGCCGCATCCATTTCGCCGCGGGCCATCTGCCCAGGCTGCGCGGCAGCCGGCTGAGGACCCAGCACCTGTTCGAGGAACGCTACGTGGTCCTGATGCGCGCCGGCCATCCGCTGGCCCGCGGCACGCTGACCCAGAAAGCGCTGTGGCTGGCGTCGCACGCGGTGGTCACGTCCATGGGCGGCGGACACCAGATCATCGAAGAAGTGCTGCTGAAGAAACACGCCCGCATCGTCACGTACTTTCCCAACATCATGGCCCTGGCCATGACGCTGGCGCGCACCGACCTGGTTGCCATCGTGCCGCGCCGCGTCGCCACGGAACTGGCCAAGGGGGGAACCCTGCAGGTCGCCCAGTTGCCGATCGCCATGCCCACCTTCGACGTCGCGGTGTTCTGGCACGAACGCTCGCACACCAGCCCGGCGTGCATCTGGATGCGGGAACAGATGATCGATCTGTTCATGACGTAGATTGCTTGCCTTCGGCGGGCAAGCCGGTCCGTCAGTCGACGTCGGCGCGTTGCGGCCGAGATTGCGGTGCGCGCGCATCCCGGCCCTGGATCACGGCGAACAACGCCAGGCCGTGCTGGAGCGCCAGGGGATCGTGCCACGAGCGGACGGCCGCGCGGCAGCCGGCGCTGCCGGTCTCGCGCGAGGGGGAAGGGACAGGCGGGGGATGGCGGACATTCCTCATGGCGACTCTCCTTGCGACGTGGGCCCAGCATAGCGATGCAAGGCTGCCGCGAGGCTGATCGCTCGTATCAGCGTTTCGTCAGACAGCGCCGCAAGAGATCCCGCCCGCATTGCCGCAGGCTCCCGCCACCTGTCATAAATTCTTGCCGAATCGTAATCGGATGCCACCAACGTCTTGCTGTTTTGTAACGGCGGGATGCACCACGCCCAGCCGACGCTTCCTACAATTCCGCATGTCTCAGGAGCAGTATTTCCATCAACCGGCAGTACAGGGAGTCTGGCTATCGTGGCAGTATCTTCAACTCGCTTCAGGGCTCCCGGGGGCAAGCGCCCGTGGCCGCTCCTCCTGGCCGCCGCGGCGCTCGCGGGCTGCGCAGTCGGACCTGATTTCCGCCAGCCGGAGGCGCCGTCCGGCGCCGCGCTCACGCGCCCCGGATTTTCCCCCGCCACGCCTTCCGCGCCGGTCGAGAAAGGAGAAGCCCAGCAATTCCTGGAGGGCATGGACATCCCTCACCGGTGGTGGATGCTGTTCCGGTCTCCCGAGCTGAACGCGCTGGTCGACCAGTCCCTTCAGTCCCATCCCTCGGTGGCGGCGGCGCAGGCCGCGCTGCGCCAGGCCCACGCCTATGTCCAGGCCCAGCGCGGCTATTACCTGCCCAGGGTGCAGGCGGGTTTCTCGCCCTCGCGCCAGAAGAACGCGGGCGAGACGCCGTTCACGCTCTACACGACGCAACTCGCCGTCAGCTATACCCCGGACATTTTCGGCGGCAACCGGCGGCAGGTCGAATCGCTGCGGGCCACCGAAGAAGCCCAACGCTTCCAGCTCGAAGCCACCTATCTGACCCTGGCCTCCAATGTGGTCGCCACGGCGGTCGAGCAGGCGGCGCTGATCGAGCAGATCGAGGCTTCTCGCGCCATCATCGCCAGCGCCACCCGGTCCCTGGACATCCTGAAGAAGCAATTCGCGCTCGGGTATGCCGCCGGCACCGACGTGGCGCTGGCCGAGAGCGCGCTGGCGCAGTTCCAGCAATCCCTGCCCGACCTGCAGAAGCAGCTCGAACGCTCCCGCAACATGCTTGCGGCATTGACGGGCGGTTTCCCCAACCAGGCGCCCGAACGCCCGTTCCGCCTGTCCGGCCTGGCCTTGCCGCACGAACTCCCCGTCAGCCTGCCATCCCGGCTCGTGGCCCAGCGGCCCGACGTACGGAGCGCACAGGCACAGTTGCACGCCGCCAGCGCCGCCATAGGCGTGGCGACCGCCGACATGCTTCCGCAGTTCTCGATCACGGCCTCCGGCACCGGAGCCGCCGCGACTTTCGGACAGATGTTCGCGGCCGGCCATCCTTTCTGGGGCATCGCCGCCGAGATCAGCCAGACGCTGTTCGCCGGCGGCACCTTGCTCTATCAGAGACGAGCGGCGGAAGCGGCCTTCGACCAGGCGGCGGCGCAATACAAAGAGACGGTGATCGGCGCGTTCCAGGATGTCGCGGATACGCTCTATGCGCTGCAGGCGGATGCCTCGGCGCTGCAGGCCGCCGCGCGCACGGAGCAGGCCTCGACCCGGGCGCTGACCCTCGTCCAGAAGCAACTGGCCGCCGGACAGGTGGACGTGCTGGCGTTGCTGAGCAGCCAGCAGACCTACCAGGAGGCCGTGATCTCCCGGGCCCAGGCCCAGGCCAACCGGCTGGCCGACACCGCGGCGCTGTTCCAGGCGCTCGGAGGAGGGTGGTGGAACCGTCCGGACGCCCCACTGGTGGCGGCGAAAGCCGACTGATACGCACCCGGATGCCGCCTCGTCGGCGTATCCGGAATCCTTTTTCTACAACCGATACGCAACTCAGGAGAGGCTGCGTGGCTGCGCGCGTGCGCGTCGTCCGCAACCGATGGAACGCATGATGGACAGGAGAAACCATTCCATGGCGACAACCCCGGTCTTCACCCGGCCCCGATTCGTCCTGACAGCCGTGATCGCGATCGCCGCGGCCACGGGCATCTGGACCATACCGCATGGCGACGGCCAGGCCGTCGCGGCTCCGCCGGCCGAGGCCGGCGACAAGCTGTTCCGCCCCAGCGACAAACAGTGGAAAGCGCTGGCCGTAGAGCCGGTCCGGGTCAAGGTATTCGATACCCAGGTGACCACCGAGGGCAAGATCGTCATCGACGAGAACCGGGCCACACGCATATACGCGCCGTTCAGCGGGCGGGTCACCCGCTTGCTGGTGAGCTCGGGCGACCGCGTCGTGCGCGGACAGCAGTTGTTCGTCGTGGAAGCCGCGGATTCGATCGACGCGCAAAAGGATTTCGTGTCGATCCTGGGAGACATCAACAAGGCGAAGGCTCAGGTCGAGCTGACGACGATGGTGGAGCAGCGGCTGGCCGCCCTGTACCAGGACGAGGCGGTGCCGAAGAAGGACTGGGACGAAGCCCGGGCCGCCATGGTGGCGGCCCAGGCCGACCAGCATTCCGCGGAGATCGCCCTGCAAGCCGTCCGCAACCGCCTGTTGCTGCTGGGCAAGACCGGCGCCGAGATCGATCGTTTCCGCCAGACCGGCCGGATTTCCCCCGACGCGCCGGTGCATTCCCCCATCGCGGGCATCGTCCTGCAACGCAACGTCGGCCCTGGCCAATACCTGGACGCGGGGGCGGCCGACGGCACGCCCGCTGTGCTCGTCGGCGATCTGTCGCGTGTCTGGCTCGCGGGCTATGTCAGGGAAGCGGAAGCGGCCTTGGTGAAGGTCGGACAGAACGTCGACTTCACCATCCTGACACTGCCCGGCCAGCGTTTCCAGGCCAAGGTCGACTATGTCGGCTCGTCGCTGGACGCCGACAGCCGGCGCCTGCTGGTGCGCGCCTCGGTGGACAACGTCTCGGGCGTCCTGAAGCCGGAGATGTTCGCGAACGTGCGGATCGTCATCGACCGGACGGCGCCCAGTCCGGCGGTTCCCATGCAGGCCCTCATCCACGAGGGCAGCGCGGCGCGGGTCTGGATCGCGCGCGATGACGGCGCCGTCGAACTGCGTCCCGTCAGGACCGGGGTGGTGAACGGCGACCTCGTGCAGATCGTGGAAGGCCTCGCGCAAGGCGACCAAGTCGTCAGCGGCGGCAGCCTCTTCATCGACCGGGCAGCCACGCTGCGCAGCGCGAGCAAGTAGACCATGATGCACTCACTGATCCAGTCCGTCCTGAGGCTCCGGACGCTCGTCATTGCCATGTTCGTGGTCCTGCTGAGCCTGGGGCTCGTGACTTTCGCGAAGCTCAACATCGAGGCCTATCCGGATCCGGTTCCCCCATCGGTCCAGGTGATCACCCAGAATCCCGGGCAGTCCGCCGAGGACATCGAACGCTACGTCACGATTCCCGTCGAAACCGGGCTGACCACCGCCCAGCACCTGAACGCCATCCGTTCGATCTCGCTGTTCGGCCTGTCGGACGTGCGCCTGCAATTCACCTACGACCTGACCTATGACGAGGCGCTGCAAAAGGTCCTGAACCTGCTCAGCCAACTGCCGCCTCTGCAGAACGACGCGCAGCCGGAGATATCTCCCTGGAGCCCGATCGGCGAGGTCTATCGCTATCAGCTGGTGGGTCCGCCCGGCTACAGCGTCCTGGACCTGCGTACCTTGCAGGACTGGGTGCTGGCGCGCCGCTTCCGCGCCGTTCCCGGCGTGCTGGACGTGTCGAGCTGGGGCGGCAAGACCAAGACCTTCGAGGTCCAGGTCGACACCGGCAAGCTGACCGCCTATGGTCTGAGTATCTCCGACTTGGTCGACAAGCTGGAAAGCAGCAACGTCAACGTGGGCGGCCAGACCGTCAACATCGGCATGCAATCGGCCGTGGTCCGGGGCGTGGGGCTGATCCAGGACGCCGACGACATCCGCAACACGCTGCTGACGCAGGCCAACGGCAATCCCGTGCGCGTGAGCGACGTCGGCCAGGTGATCGTCGGCAACCTGCCGCGCCTGGGCATCGCTGGCCGGGACGACAGCGACGATATCGTCCAGGGGACCGTGCTGATGCGGCGTGGCGAGCAGAGCACGCCCGTGATCGAACGGGTCAAGGCCGAGGTCGAGCGCATCAACCGCTCCGACCTGCTGCCTCCGGGCGTCCGCATCGAACGCATCTACGACCGCAGCGATCTCATCGCGGTCACGACCAAGACGGTGCTGCACAACATCCTGTTTGGCGTGGCCCTGGTCTTTCTCGTGCAGTGGCTGTTCCTGGGCGACCTGCGCAGCGCGATCGTGGTGGCATCCGCGATTCCGTTCGCCTTCTGCTTCGCCATATCGATCATGGTGCTGCGGGGCGAATCGGCCAACCTGCTGTCGATAGGCGCCATCGATTTCGGCCTGATCATCGATGCCACGGTCATCATGGTGGAGAACATATTTCGACACCTGGCCCGGGGCGCCGGGCAGCCGGGCGAGGGCAGGGCAGGCTTCGTTCCGCCCGAGTTCGACAGCAAGCTGGCGGCCATCTACCGCGCCGCCACGGAAGTGAGCAAGCCCATTCTTTTCTCGGCCATCATCATCCTGGCCGGCTTCCTGCCGCTGTTCACCCTGAGCGGCGTCGAAGGGCACATCTTCGGTCCCATGGCCAAGACCTATGCCTATGCGCTGGCAGGCGGACTGATCGCGACCTTCACCGTTGCTCCCGCGCTCAGCTCGCTGTTGCTGTCCGACAAGGTCTCGCACAAGGACACCTGGGTCGTGCGCAAGATGCGCGCCATCTACCTGCCCGTCCTGAACAAGGCCCTGGCCCACAAGCCCGTGACCATCGCCGCGGCCCTGGTCCTGATCGCGGCCTCGGTGCTGGCGGGCAGGGGACTCGGCATGGAATTCCTGCCCACGCTGGAGGAAGGCAACATGTGGGTGCGCGCCACCATGCCGGCCTCGATCTCGCTCGAAGCGGGAAACGACACGGTCAACCGCATCAGGAAAACCATCGGTTCGGTGCCCGAGGTGCTGACCGTGGTCTCGCAGCAGGGCCGGACCGACGACGGCACGGACTCCAACGGATTCTTCAACGCCGAATTCAACATCCCGCTCGCGCCTCGTTCCCAATGGCGCAAGGGGCTGGACAAGCCCCATCTGATCCGCGAGCTGGACGAGAAGCTGCAGTCCGAGTTTCCCGGCGTGGAGTTCAATTTCTCGCAGTATCTGCAGGACAACGTCGCCGAATCGATCTCGGGCGTGAAGGGCGAGAACACCGTCAAGCTCTATGGCTACGACCTGGACACGCTGCAGCGCACGGCGAACCAGATCAAGGACGTCATGGACACAGTGCCCGGCATCACCGACCTGAGCGCCTACACCCTGCTTGGACAGCCCACGCTGAACATCCGCGTCGACCGGGCCGCCGCCGCGCGCTACGGCCTGGGCACCGGCGAGGTCAACGCCGCCGTGCAGGCAGCCGTAGGCGGTACCGAGGCGGGGAACCTGTACGAGCCCGGCAGCGATCGCTATTTCCCGATCCGCGTACGCCTGGCGCCGGAGCATCGGCACGACATCGAAACGATCAAGCGATTGACCGTGGGCGTGCGCAGCGACGAGAGCGGCAAGATGCTCCAGATCCCGCTGGCTGAGATCGCCAACATAGAACTGGTGTCGGGCCCCGCCTACATCTATCGGGAAGGCCAGCAGCGCTACCTCCCCATCAAGTTCAGCGTGCGCGACCGCGACCTGGGTAGCGCCATCAAGGACGCCCAGGCGCGCATCGCGCAAATCGACCTGCCTCCGGGCTATCACATCGAATGGGCGGGGCAGTTCGGAAACCTGCAGGAAGCCATCGATCGCCTCAAGATCATCGTGCCCATCACGCTGGTCCTGATCGCCTTGCTGCTGTATACGACCTTCGCGTCGTTGACCGATACGGCACTGGGCCTGAGCGTCATTCCCATGGCCATGGTCGGCGGCATCTTCGCGCTGTTCGTGACGGGGACGCCTTTCAGCGTGTCGGCCGCGATCGGTTTCATCGCGCTGTTCGGCATCGCCGTGATGGAAGGAATCATCCTGCTGTCCTATTTCAATCAATTGATGCGGGAAGGCATGGATCGAACGGCGGCCGTGCTCGAGGCATGCACGGTCCGCTTCCGGCCGGTGATGATGACTTGCCTGGCGGCCGCGGTGGGGCTGCTGCCGGCGGCGTTCTCCAGCGCGATCGGCGCACAGGTCCAGCGGCCGCTCGCGCTGGTCGTGGTCGGGGGAATATCGGTGGCGCCCTTGCTCGTGCTGATCATCTTTCCGGTGCTGATCTCACTCTTCTCGCGGCAGGGGCGCAAACCGCCGTCCGGACCGCCGCAACCCGCGGCTGCGTAATCCGAACAAAAAGGGGGGCCATGATGCCCATGGGAAAAGAAACAATGAAGACCTGGACGCGCCGGATGCTGGCGGCAGCCGCGTGCGCCTCCGGCCTGGCCGGACACGCCGCGCTGGCCGCCGGAACCGCCGTCATGATCGAAGCCGGCGACCAGGCGTTGCGGGAAGACATACAGTGGCTGATCGACCGGCGCATCATCGACCTGACGGCATCGACCTGGCCATTGCCTCTGGCGGCGCTGGAAGATGCGCTGGCCCGCCGCGCGCAAGTCCGGCTCGGCCAGGCCGACCTGGTCGCCCTGCGTAATGTGGAGCGCATCGTGGCGCAGCACGGCCAGGCCGATTACGGGATGGTGGCGGGACTCAACACCGACCGGGCGCCGGTTCTGGGCTTTGCCAGCCAGCCGCGCGGCCGCGCCTCCGGCGGAGCCTATGTGCAGTCGGGCAGCGGCGCGGTCGCCGGAAAACTCCAGGTCAACGCCTTGGCCAGTCCGCTGACCGCCAAGCAGTCCTCGGGCAATTTCGAAGGCAGCTATGTCGCGGCCTCGTTCCTGGGGCAGGTTGCGTATGCCGGCGCTTTGAACCACTGGTGGGGGCCTGGCATGGACGGCAGCGTCAACTGGGGCAACGCCGCGACGCCCATTCCCGGCATCGGCCTGCAGCGCGCGCAGCAACGCGCGTTTTCCTCTCCATGGCTGTCATGGATCGGCCCGTGGGGCTATAACGTCTTTGCCGGGCAGCTGCAGCATGACACGGCCGTACCGGGCACCCGCATCTTCAACATGCGCGTGTTCGTCCGCCCGCTGCCGGGGCTGGAACTGGGCGCCTCGCGCTTCATCGAATGGGGGGGAGCAGGGCGGCCGTCGGGGTTGGGCACTTTCTGGAAAGCCATCACCGGCAATTCCAACGAAATCAAACCCGACCCCAGCAACGAGCTGTCGGGCTTCGACGCCCGCTACTCGATGCTCGTGTTCGGCAATCCGCTCTCGGTCTACGGCCAGTTTGCCGGCGAGGACGAGGCAGGGCACCTGCCGTCCAAATACATCGCGCTGGCCGGCGTGCAGTTCAAGCACCTGATCGGCACGACCCGGCTGCAGTGGCATGCCGAGGCCGCGGATACCATGGTCAGGCGCCTGTTCGGGCGCGCCGCCGGCGACCCCGGCGTCGCCTACGCCCACAGCACCTACCGCAACGGCCTCTACCAGGACGGCCTGCCGCTGGGCCATCCCATCGGCGGCGACGGCCGCATGGTTACCGTGGGCCTGAGCGTCGTGCCGGACGATACCCGGCATTTCTCGCGCTACGGCGCGCGCCTCCTGCATGCCGACGTCAACCCGTTGAATCAGGCGATCAACCAGGCGTTTCCCGGCAAGAACCGATGGACCGGCGGCGAACTTACGGTGGATTGGGTCATGCGCCCGGTCACGCTGCGGGCGGGGCTGGTCTACCTGCGCAGCCACGACCCGGCCATCCATGACATCGCCAGCCTCATGGTGACAGCCAACATCCCGTTGTCCAAGTTCTAGCCGCGACCACAAACCATGCGCTGCCTCATTCTCCTGCGGGACCAGGCGCTTGCCCGGTACCTGCGCAACGGTTTCCGGGAATTGGGCCACGTCGTGACCGGGCATGCTTTCGATCTCGATGGTATCCGGTGCGCGATGGACGCCCCCTGGGAACTCCTGTTGATCGAACATCTGTCCGACCCCGAGGCCGATAGCATCCAGTTGGTGGCGATGTTGCGCCGGACCGGCCATGAAGGCATCGTCGCGATGCTCGGCACCGGTAGCGACACGGCCACGGTGGTTCGGGCGCTGCATGCCGGTGCCGATGAATACCTGTCGGTTCCGATCGCGTTCTCGGAACTGTACGCCCGGATCGAATCCCGGGCGCGCCGGTTCGGCCAGATCTCCAAGCCGGACCTCCTGCAGGTCGGCGATCTCCAGATCGACCTCGTGCGCCGCCAGGTCAGCCGGGCAGGCAGGCGGATACCCGTGCAGCCCAGAATGCTGCGGCTCCTGCAAACGCTGGCGGAACAGGCCCAGCAGATCGTCGCGCGCGAGATTCTGCTCAAGGCGGTATGGGGAGACCAGCCGGTGAAATACAACGCGGTCGATCTCCTGGTCAGCCGAATCCGGGCCCGTATCGAGACCGGATTCTCCAAACCCTTGCTGCACACAGTGCGCGGACGGGGCTACATGCTGTCGGAATGCCCGCCGGCCAGCGAACGGGGATTGTGCGAATCGCCAGCAGATGAGCTCCACGCCGACCACTGTTCCGGTCCTTTAATTTGCGCATAATGTGTATTATGTCAAGTCAATGATGCGGAAGCTGATCTCGGCAGTCCGGCGATGGTCGCGTATGAGAGGTTCTACAGGCTTTTCTGCCTGATCCTGTTCTTGTCCATGCAACCCCGCTCCGGCGGGGTTTTTTTATGTCTCGCTGGATTGCTGCCCCCGCATGCCGCGGCTACATGCAGCGGCCGTACAAAAGCCAAAGGCGCGCTCGCCGCTAAGGCAGCCCGGGGGTGGTCTTCAACCACCCCCGGCCAGCCGGCAGCTTAATTCCTGTTCTCGACCGATCCAGGGTGCGCTACGCCGGAATCCTCACCCGTTCGGTGCTCGCCTGTGGCTGCGCTCCGCATGCGGCCTCCGGTTCCGCCCTGGACGGGGCAACCGTCGAGGTACCGCCGAAGTGAATCACAATTGCTCTCCCAGTCTCGGTGAATTACAATGTCATTCATTAGCCACAGGAGAAATGATCATGGCTGCGAATCAACTCGTACAGGCGCGCATTGACGGCGCCATCAAGGAAGAAGCCTCGGCAGTGCTGGCCGCGATGGGCCTTACCGTGTCCGATGCGGTACGGCTGTTGCTCACGAAGGTGGCGCAAGACAAAGCCTTGCCCTTCGAACCGCTCATCCCCAACGCAACAACGATCCAGGCAATGAAGGACGCTCGCGCCGGCCGCGTCACGAAGGCTGCGGACCTTGAAACCCTGTTCCGGGACCTCAATGCGGACGCCTGACTATACCGGCCAGTTTGTCCGAGACTACAAGCGCGAAAAAAAGGGGCGGCATCGTCTCACGCTAGATGCCGACCTCCACGCTGTTCTATCCGCATTGCTGGCCGACCAGCCATTAGCACCACGTCACCGCGATCATCCGTTGACAGGCAATTGGAAAGATCACCGCGACTGCCACGTCAAACCTGACCTGGTCCTGATCTACCAGAAGCTGGACACCAGTACATTGCGCCTGGTCCGCCTAGGCTCTCATTCCGAGCTGGGCCTATAGCCTGATGCCTGCCGGGGCACATGGCTAGAAATACTGACACCGGCTCCCGCATCGACACTTCAGCCGACAACACGACAAAATCGCGGTTTGCCGCGGCCTTCTCGCCCGCTCCCTATCCCAGCACCTTCCTGTACTGAACGAACCCGCTTTTCTCCGCCACCTGGTCATACAGCCGCATCGCCTGCGCATTGCTCTCGTGGGTCAGCCAATGCACGCGCGCCGCGTTGGCGTCGGCGGCGGCCCGGTAGACGTGTTCGATCAGCGCCCGGCCCACGCCTTGTCCCCGGCGTTCAGGTAGCGCGTACAGATCCTGCAGGTAGACGTAGTCGCCCTGCGTCCAGCAACTCCGATGGAAGATATAGTGCACCAGTCCGGCCAGACGGCCATCGGACTCGGCGACCGCGCAATGCATGGGTTCGCGGTCGTCCATCATCCGGGCCCAGGTCAGTCGGGTGGTTTCCGGCGGGATATCGACCCGGTAGAACGCCTGGTAGCCGCGCCACAGCGGCAACCATTGATCGAAATCCGTGTCGGTGGCAGGGCGGATGAGCATGGCGGGAATGTTCCTTGTGAATGAATCGCGGGACGAAGGAAAGGGGGCGGCGCCCCGCCCTCCTCGTCCCGGCAACCGCCCTGCCCTTATTGCAGCGCCTTCACCACCGCGTCGAAGAACGCCGTGTTGTTGACGACGCCCGCGCCGGTGGGCTTGGACTGCGCGCCCCAGGTCACGATGACCACCTTTTCCTTCTGGTTGATGTAGATGTTCTGGCCGAAGATGCCGGTCGCGTAGAACGCCTTGTCGATCGCCGACTGGCCGTCGGTGTTCACCCACCACATGTAGCCGTAGTACGGCAAGGGATCACCGCCGCTGAGCGTCTTGCCGCTGCCGGCATCGGCCACCCAGTTGTTGGGCAGGATGGATTTGCCGTCGATCACGCCATTGTTCATGAAGAATAGCCCGAAGCGTCCCCAGTCGCGAAGCGTGGCGCTCAGGCCGCTGCCGCCGATCTCGATGCCGTCCGGCGAATCCAGCCACCAGTTGGCCTCGGCCTCCATGCCGAACTTGGACCAGATCTTCTCGGACAGGTAGTGGGCCAGCGGCTTCTTGATGGCGCCGTGCAGCAGTTCGCCGGCGATCTGCGTTTCCCCCGTGCTGTAGTTGAAGGTGGAGCCGGGAGCGGCCGCGCGCGGCAGCTTGCTCATCAGTTCCAGCGCCGTGCCCGGTTTCTGGCCGATCTGGGCTTCCAGCAACGCCCGGCGGTCCGAGGCGGGGTTGGTGTAGGTCTCGTCCCATTTCACGCCCGAGGACATCATCAGCACGTCGCGCACCGTGGCGCCGTCGTAGGCGCTGCCGGCCAGCTTGGGCACGTACTTGACCACCTGGTCGTTCACGCTGCCGATCAGGCCGTCCTGGATGGCGACGCCGATCAGCGTCGAAGTGATGGACTTGGCCACCGACATGGACATCCAGCGGGTTTTCTCGGTATTGCCGTACTGGTAGGTCTCGTAGGCGATTTCGCCGTTCTTGAGTACCAGCAGGCCCGAGACGCGGTTCAGCGCCAGGTAGTCGTAGATGTCGTAGGTCTTGGCGCCGGCCGTGAACTTGATCGCGGGCAATTGCTTGGCTGCCTTGGGCAGCGGACGCGGCGTGGCGGCGGGCGCGATGCTGCGGGTGGGGAACAGGCGATCGATGTTGCGGAAGGTATTGACCGCGAGATCGGGCGTCAGGGTGCCGTCGTACATCTCACGCACCGTGCCTATCGGTTCCTTCGCATGCGGATACGTATTGGCCGGCGGGCCGGGCGGCGCGGGCGGCGGATCGTCGTCGTCGCTGCCACAGCCGGCCAGGCCGATCATGCCGGCCAGCGCCAGGCTGTAGACGAGGCCGCGGCCTAGCGGCGGCATCCAGGACGGACGGGATGAGGACTGGGGCATGGACGCTGCGTGGGTTGTCACCTTTGTTCTCCTTGTCATGGCAAGCGGCCCGGAGGCGGTCCGCCGCAGGGGGCAACGCAAGCAATATGTGCGCCATTGCGGCTCATCCATGGCAGCTCCGGGCCACGGCGCGCGCACGCCGCGAAGACTGGCGGAAACGCGGAATCGCCACCCCCGCGCTGTCCGGATTCCCGGACGCCATGCGACACTGCGGGGTCTTCCCTACCCGCGGAGCAAGCCATGGATTGGTTGATGGACCCCACTGCCTGGGCCGGACTGCTGACCCTGATCGTGCTCGAGATCGTGCTGGGCATCGATAACCTGGTCTTCATCGCCATCCTGGCCGACAAGCTGCCTGCCGCCCAGCGGGACCGGGCCCGGGTCATCGGCCTGTCGCTGGCCCTGGTCATGCGGCTGGCGCTACTGTCCGCCATCTCCTGGCTGGCCACGCTGACCCGCCCGCTGTTCAGCATGGCGGGCTTCTCGTTCGCGGGACGCGACCTGATCCTGCTGGCAGGCGGCCTGTTCCTGCTGTTCAAGGCCACGCTGGAACTGCACGAAAGGCTGGAAGGCAGCGGCGACCACGCAGGCAACCGCAAGGTCGAAGCGGGGTTCTGGCTGGTCATCGCGCAGATCGTGCTGCTCGATGCCGTCTTCTCGCTGGACTCGGTCATCACCGCCGTGGGCATGGTCAACGAGCTGTCCATCATGATGATCGCGGTCGTTGTGGCCATGGCCATCATGCTGTTCGCGTCCAAGCCGCTCACGCGCTTCGTCAATGCCCACCCGACGGTCGTGGTGCTGTGCCTGAGCTTCCTGCTGATGATCGGCCTGAGCCTGGTGTCCGACGGCCTGGGGTTCCACATTCCCAAGGGCTATCTGTACGCGGCGATCGGTTTCTCCATCCTGATCGAGGCCTTCAACCAGACCGCCCGCCGCAACGCACTCAAGCACGCGGCGCGCCGGCCGCTGCGGGCGCGGACCGCCGATGCGATCCTGACGATGCTGGGCGGCCATCGCACCGCCCAGGGAACGGAGGAAGGCGCGCCCGCTCCGACGCTCGGCGCCTTCGCCGAAGAGGAACGCCACATGGTCAGCGGCGTGCTGGCGCTGGCCGACCGTTCGGTGCGCTCCATCATGACGCCACGCTCGGAGATCTCGTGGGTGGACCTGACGGCCGGCGCGGACGAACAGCGCGCGCGCATCCTCGATACCCCCCACAGCTACATGCCGGTCTGCCGGCGTCACTTCGACGACATCGCCGGCGTCGCGCGCGCCAAGGACCTCCTGGCCAGTCTGCTGGAAACCGGGTCCATCGACGTTTCCGGCTTGCGCGCGCCCATCTACGTGCACGAATCGATCCCCATCCTGGACCTGATGGACGTGCTGCGTGATTCGCGCGGGCAACTGGTCCTCGTGACCGACGAGTACGGCGCGGTCCTGGGGCTGGTCACGCCGGTCGACCTGCTGGAAGCCATCGCCGGCGACTTCCCCGACGAGGACGAAGCGCCGTCCATCCAGCCGCTGGGGCCGGGGCGCTGGCGCATGGATGGCGCCGCCGACCTGAGGCATGTGGAGCAGGCACTCGGCCTGCCGTCGGGGCTGGCCGGCGCCGGCTACACCAGCCTGGCCGGCTTCTTGCTGGCCAGGTTCGCCGAACTGCCTCCCGTAGGCGCGTGGCTGGATCATGCCGGCTACCGCTACACCGTCAGGGAACTGGACGACAACCGCATCTCCGAGGTGGAGGTGACCAGACTGGACGAACCATGACGCAAACCGACCTGCCGAACCGCCTCGACCGGCTGCCCTGGTCGCCCTGGCACACTCGCGTGGCCGTTGCGCTGGGCGTGGCCTGGGTGCTCGATGGCCTGGAGGTCACCCTGGTCGGCAGCGTGGGCGGTGTCCTGGAGCGCGGCGATACGCTGGCCCTGAGCGCGGCGCAGGTCGGCTGGTCGGGTTCGTTGTACATCGCGGGCGCGGTGCTGGGCGCGCTGGCGTTCGGCCGGATGACCGATCGCCTGGGACGCCGGCGGCTGTTCCTGATCACCCTGGCGATCTACATGGCGGGCAGCCTGGCGACGGCCTTCGCCCCCGGCTTCGCCTTCTTCGCCGCCTGCCGTTTCGTGACGGGCCTGGGCATAGGGGGCGAATACGCCGCGATCAATTCCGCCATCGACGAACTGATACCGGCCCGCGTGCGCGGACGGGTGAACCTCGCCATCAACGGCAGCTTCTGGCTGGGCGCGGCCCTGGGGGCGGGCCTGAGCCTGGTACTGCTCGATGCGCGCGTGCTGGGGCCGGTATGGGGATGGCGCGCGGCCTTCCTGGCCGGCGGCGTGATGGCGGCCGCCATCCTGCTGGTGCGGCGCCACGTCCCGGAAAGCCCGCGCTGGCTGGCCGCGCACGGCAGGCTGGACGAGGCCCGGCGCATCGTGCTCGCGGTCGAGGCCGAGGCGGCCCGCCGCCACGGCGCGCTGCCGCCGGTCACCGGCGCTTCCCCCGTGGCGGGGCGCTCCCCCACCCTGCTCCAGGTCGCCCGCATCCTGCTGCGCGACTATCGCCGCCGCAGCGCCGTGGCCCTCGGCCTGATGGTGGCACAAGCTTTCTTCTACAACGCCATCTTCTTCACCTATTCGCTGGTGCTGACCAGTTTCCACGGGGTGGAGGAAGGCCGCGTCGGCCTCTACGTCTTTCCATTCGCGCTCGCCAACGTGCTGGGCCCGCTGCTGCTGGGGCCGCTATTCGACCTCGTCGGCCGCCGGCGCATGATCGCGGCCACCTATGTCTCGGCCGGCCTGGGGCTGGCGCTGACGGGCTGGGCCTTCGCGCAGGGATGGCTGGACGCGCGCAGCCAGGCCTGGTGCTGGTCGGCGGTCTTCTTCCTGGCCTCGGCGGCGGCCAGTTCCGCCTATCTGACCGTGAGCGAGATCTTCCCGCTGGAGATGCGGGCGGTGGCGATCGCGGTGTTCTACGCGGTGGGAACGGGCTTGGGAGGATTTGCCGGTCCGGCCCTGTTCGGCGAGCTGATAGGCACCGGCAGCCATGCGGCCGTGGCCGCCGGCTATGGCGTGGCGGCCGTGATGATGGTGGCTGCGGGCCTGGGGGCGCTGCGCCATGGCGTGGACGCCGAGCGCAAGTCGCTGGAAGAGATCGCGCCGCCCCTGCTGGCTCGGCGGCCGGACGAACCGTCCTAACGCGCGGGGGTCGGGTCCGCGTGCGTGAGCTGGTGGGTACGCGAGCCCATGTCCACGGTCAGGGAGTCTCCCGGCTGTAGCTCCACGAACTCGCGTGGGCCGGCCGTCACGGTGCGCACCTTGAGTTTGCCTTCCAGGAGTTCGACCCGCAGGCGCTCGGGCTCGGCCGCGACCCGGAACAGGATGTCGGGCGTTTCGATGCGGGTGCCGTCGATGACCACCTCGTTCACGCCCCACTGTACCGAGAACGCGGCGCGGTACTGCCAGCGCACGTGGAAGGAGGCCTCGCCGCGGGCCAGGATCACCTGGCGCCGGCGAGCGTAGTACCCGACCGACAGCGAGGTGTCGGGACCGGCGTCGATGCGGGAACCGTCGGGCAGGTCCAGCGAGCGGGCCTGGCCGTCGGTGCGGAGCTGTTCGCCGAACTGGGGCGAGCTCTCGCGCATGACCCAACTGACCGTCAAGGCGCCCACCAGACCCAGCGCCAACGCCAGGCAGGCCCAGCCCAGCCAACGTTTCCAGGGCGAGGTCTGTGTGGCGGGAGTACGGGAGGCAGGCTGGGACATGGCGAGGCGACAGGAAACGGAAAGCAGGATGCGGTTGCCGACGATTATAAGGATGCGGGCTCCGGCCCCATCGCCAGGCGCCGGAAAGCCGCCCCGGTGGCCGAGGCCCCGTCGCGGCGGCTGGCCAGCCACAGCTTCGAGGCGGCCTCGGGTTCGCGCAGCGTCCGGATGACCACGCCGGCCACGTCCAGCCGGCGCACCGAGGCCGGCAGAATGGAGACGCCCAAACGCGCGGCCACCAGCCCCGCGATGGTCATCACCTCACGGGCTTCCTGAGCGACGCGGGGCGCGTAGCCCGCCGCCCGGCACAGGTTCAATACCTGGCTGTAGACGCCGGTACCCGCACCCGGCGCGAAGAACACGAAGGGCTCCTGGGCCAGCTCGGCCACGCCCAGCGCCTCGCTGGCGTCGGCCAGCCGGTGCTGGCGAGGCAAGACCGCCACCAGCGGATCGGACAGCAGCGGATAGGCGTCGAGTTCCGCGGGAAAGGCACCGCTGGCCGGCAGGCGCATGAAGCCCACATCGCAGCGCCCGTCCAACAGGGCTTGGATCTGCTCCTGGCTGGTCTCTTCGATCAGTTGCACCGCCACCGCCGGATGGCGTTCGCGGAAACGCGACAACAGGTTGGGCAGCGCGCCGGTCAGGACGGCGCTTTCGGTGAAACCCACCCGCAGGGTGCCAAGCTCGCCGCGCGCGGCCCGCGCCGCGATGGACGCCGCGCGTTCGGCCTGGGCCAGCAGCGCGCGGGCCTCGGGCAGGAACAACTGGCCGGCCTCGGTCAGGGAAACCTGGCGTTTGTTGCGATGGAGCAGCCGGGCGCCCAGGTCCTGCTCCAGGGCCTGCAATTGCTGGCTCAGCGGCGGCTGGGAGATGCCCAGCCGAGCCGCCGCCCGGCCGAAATGCAGTTCCTCTGCCACCGCCACGAAGTACCTCACCCGGCGCAGATCGATCATAGGGGTTCGATATTACTGAGCATGATTTCAGTATTGGACGATATCAGACAAAAGGCCTAGAGTTAACCCTATATCGTTACTCGCTCGACCGCCATGTCTTCCGCTCCGCCCGTCGGCGCCTCCCTGCCCTCCGTGGACAACTCCGTTACCCCTGCCGTGTCTGCTCTCCCGTCCGGCCACATCGAACGCGGCACGCCGGCCTTCTGGCGGGCGGTGGTCGCGCTGTTCGCCTCCGGTTTCTCGACTTTTTCGCTGCTGTATTTCGTGCAGCCGCTGATGCCGTTGTTCGCCCACGACTTCGGCCTGTCGGCCGCGACCAGCAGCCTGGCGCTGTCGCTGTCCACCGCCCTGCTGGCGGTTTCCATGCTGGTGGCCAGCGCCGTGTCCGAGCGGCTGGGCCGGCGCACGCTGATGTTCGCCTCGCTGCTGGGCTCGGCGGCGCTGACCACCGCGATGGCCCTCTTTCCGCAATGGCCGGCGCTGCTGACGCTGCGCGCCTTGATGGGCATCACTCTGAGCGGCCTGCCGGCCGTCGCCATGGCCTACGTGGGCGAGGAAATGGAGCCGCGCGCGGCCGGCCTGGCCATGGGCCTGTACATAGGCGGTTCCGCCATCGGCGGCATGTCCGGCCGCCTGCTGGCTGGCGTGATCGCCGATGGCCATGGCTGGCGTGTCGCGGCGCTGGTCATCGGCCTGATCGGCTTCGCCGGCGCGGTGCTGTTCTGGAAGACCCTGCCCGCATCGCGGCATTTCAAGCCGCGCGCGCTGGACCTGGCCGGCGCCCTGGGCAGCTTCCGGGCCCACCTGCGCAATCCCGTCATGCTGCGCCTGTACGCCCAGGGTTTCCTGCTGATGGGCGGCTTCGTCGCCGTGTACAACTACATCGGCTTCCGGCTGCTGGCCCCGCCGTTCTCGCTCAGCCATGCCGTGGTCGGCATGGTGTCGGTAGTCTACCTGGCGGGCATCGTCAGTTCCGCGTGGATGGGTGACCTGGCCGCCCGCCTGGGGCACGGACGCGTCATGGCGGCGGGCGTCCTGCTACAACTGGCCGGCGCGCTGCTGACCCTGTCGGGCAACCTGTGGCTGCTGGTCCTCGGGATGGCGGTGCTGACCTTCGGCTTCTTCGGCGCGCATTCCATCTGCAGTTCCTGGGTGGCCCGCGCCGCCCGGCAGGGCCGAGCCCAGGCGTCGTCCCTGTACCTGTTCGGGTACTACTGCGGCTCCAGCCTGATCGGGCTGGGCGGAGGCTACGCGCTGGACCTGGCCGGCTGGAACGGCTTCGTCGGCCTGGTGGTCGTCCTGCTGGCGCTGGCGGCGGCCAATGCCATCCTGCTGGCGCGGCGTTCGGCGGCGGTCTAGCAACCGTTCAGTTCTGGTTACCAACTCCCCGGCCGCCGCCCTTTCCTTTTGGCTTTTTTCGTACCAGACTATTCATGAGTTGCCACCGTCGCCCACGCGTGCGGCGGACTTGAGCCAGATCAAGGTTCACGCATCGCGTCGCGGCTAGGATGGAGTCATCCACTCACGGCTGGAGGCGCATATGCTGGGACGTATCGCAGTTCATCTGGATCTGGACCGGGGCTGCAGGCGGCGCGTACGCGCCGCTGCGCAACTGGCCGCCGAGCACGATGCCACGCTGGTCGGCATTCACGCCAGCTTCGGCCGCCCTCTCCCCTATCTCTACGAAGGTTTCTTCGTTTCCGACGACGTCAATCGCATGCTGCGCCAGCGCGTGGACGACGACCGCGCAGCGACCGAGGCCCTGCTGCAGGAAGTCGCCGGCGAAACCGGCGTGACGGCGCACTGGCGCAGCGGCAACGGCCTGGCCGAGAACGTCCTGTGCGAGCAGGCCCGCTATTGCGACCTGCTGGTCATGAGCCAGCCCGACGACGCCGACCCGGGGCCGCAGCAGATGCCGGTCCTGCTGGCCGCCGTGATGCTGGGCGCGGGCCGACCCGTCCTGATGCTGCCGTCGGTGGGCGAGTTGAACGCCATCGGCCGCCGCGTGCTTTTCTGCTGGGACGAACGGCGCGAATCGGCCCGTGCGCTGGCCGATGCCGGCCCCATCCTGGAAGAAGCCTCCGAACTGTTCGCGCTGCGGGTCGACCCGCCGTCCGAACCGGAGCAGGCCGCCCAGGTCAAGCGGGCCGATTTCCTGGCCTACTGCGCCGGGCGGCAATACCCCATCCCGCAGGAAACCGTGCGCGAGAGCGCCCGGATAGGGATAGGCAATTGCATCCTGAACGCGGCCGCGGACAACGCCTGCGACCTGATCGTGATGGGCGCCTACGGCCACAGCCGCGTGCGGGAGGCAGTCCTGGGCGGCACGACACGGACCCTGTTGGAGTCGATGACCGTGCCGGTCCTGTTTTCCCATTGATCCACGGGCCTGGACGGCCCGGGGATCGGCAAGGAGCAGCACCATGAAGCAGCACCTACGATGGGCAGCGCCCCTGGCGCTTGCGCTGGCGGCCGCGTGGCCGCTGGCCGGCCAGGCGATGGACAAGGGCGAGCAGAACGGCATCGCCTACGTGACGGGCGGCGTCGGCCAGGACGAATCGACCGCCATCCGCGGCATGGCCAAGGACTACAGCCTGCGCATGCTGGCGGCAGCCAGGAATGGCGAATATGTGGCCGACGTGCGCGTGGCCGTCCACGACAGTGGCGGCAAGGACGTCCTGTCCGTAACCACCCAGGGCCCCTACCTGCTGGCCAGGCTCGCGCCGGGCAACTACCGGATCGATGCCGAATACGGATCGGCCCGGCAAAGCCGCCAGGTTCGCGTTCCCGCCTCGGGACGCGCCGAGGTTTCCTTCTATTTCTGACCGGACCGGTCGTCCGTCCTTCCAGGAGCATCCCATGTACCAGCGCATACTCGTTCCCGTCGACGGCAGCCCCACCTCCAATCGAGGACTGGACGAGGCCCTGCGCATCGCCGCCCTGACCAAGGGCCAACTGCGCCTGATGCACGTGATCGATGAATTGTCGCTGGCCGGGTCCATGGGCGCCTACGCCGCCTACTCCGACTGGATCAACGTCCTGCGCGCCAACGGCGCCGAACTGATCCAGCAGGCTCAGGCCAAGGCGAAAGCTGCCGGCATCGCGGCGGACACGGTGCTGCACGACAATTTCGCCGGCCCCGTGCACGAACTGGTGATCCAGGAAGCGCGCAAGTGGCCGGCCGACCTGATCGTGATCGGCACACATGGCCGGCGCGGCCTGCCCCGCATGGTGCTGGGCAGCAGCGCCGAGAAGATCCTGCGCGAGGCGCCGGTTCCCGTGCTGCTGGTCCGGCTGCCCGAGGCCGGCGATGAAGCCGGCCCGGGCACGCCCGTCAACCCTTGAGCTTGATGCTCGTGGGATCGGCGGTCAGGTAGCCCACCGCGGCGCCGAAGCGGTCCTTGTAGTTGCTGCGGATCAGCGGGTCCAGCGTGTCCTTGACCTTGTCGTGCAGCGAGCTCCAGTCACCGGCGTGCTGGAAATTGCTCATGATGTAGGTCCAGCCGTTGATCTCGTCCACCGCGTGCAGGCCGGTCGACTCGCCGCCCGCCGGCACCGACAGCAGCCGCGACAGCGACTTGGTATCGACGTTGTAGGCCCACAGGAAGTTGTTCACGTGCGAGCCGCTGTCCTCGCCGATGAACAGCGTACGCAGCTTTTCCGAGAACTTCAGGTTGTCCGGGTTGGCGACCAGCTCGGGGTTGGCCTTGTTGCCCAGCGCGTCGGCGGAGATGTCCTCGCCCACCAGCAGCATCCTGGTGTGCACCGGCATCCATTCGCTGTTGATGGCCGCACCGGCCTGGTCCTTCTGGCCGCCGGTCAGGTTGTGGGCCAGCACGCCGCCGGCGATCAGCGCCTTGTCCAGCGCGATGCCGCTCTGCTCGTTCCAGCCCTTGGCATTGCCTTTGACCATGGAGTCCTGGATGTTCTGCAGGGCCGAGTAGGCGACCTTGTCCTTGATGTTGACCGTGGTGCCTTCCATCTTGGTGAAGCCCATGCTGCCGCCCACCAGGTAAGCGTAGCGGTGGGTTTCCAGGAAGGCCGCGGCCTTCTCCATGCCAGGCTTGATCTTGATCCAGTTGGCCGCGCCGTTCGAGAAGATCTTGGTGTAGGTCGCATCCGAGGGATCGGCCTTGAGCACCGTCATGATGTCCGCGGGATCGAGCGTATTGGCCATCTGCTCGATTTCCGCGCTGGTGGCATGGCCCAGCTTGATCCAGGTCAGGTTGGCGCCAGCGGCGGCCGGATCGACAGAGAAGCCGGCGCCGAGCTTGGCGACGTACAGCGTGCCCGCCGACAGATCCTTCTCCTTGTCCGCCACGAACACGAACAGGCCGCTGTTGGTGGCGTCGTCGCCCATCAGCACGGTGCGGTTGTCGGGCATCACCTGGATCAGTTCGTGCGAGATCCGGCCCATGCAGTAGTGCTTCTTGATCGAGCCCGTGCCGTCCGGGTTCACCGTCACTTCGGGAATGTGGCCGTAGTGGTAGGGACGGGCCTTGGTCTCGTCGCCGTACACGTTCTTGCTGAAGGCCTTGAACTGGGCATTGGTGGAGACGAACGGCGCGTCCGGCTCGTATTCCTCGCTGGACAGGTGAGTGTTCCAGGGCGAAAGGCTGGCGCCACAGGTGATCCACAGGCCATGGGCGGACGAGGTATCGACGTTGTGGTACTTGACCAGGCTCAGCTTGCCGGTCGTCTGGTCCTGGTCCAGGGTCAGGACGGCGATGGGCGACGGCAGCGTGCCGTAGGTATCGGCCCCGCTCTGGTCGCGCGTCGTGTATTCGAACTGCACCACGGCGAACACGGCCTTGCCCTTGATGCCCGCCACGTTGGCGTTGGACAGCGCCAGCAGCGAGGTACCGTCGGGCGAGTCCGAGAAGATCTGGCGTTCCTTGCCCGCCACCGACTTGTCGATGATCGGCTTGTTGTTGATGTCGACATAGCCGCCGGCCAGGGTCTTGCCGCCCTTGCCGTCCGAGACCATGTCGCCGGTGATGAAGAACGGCTGGTACGCCAGCTTGTAGGCATGCGAGCTGCCGTCGCTCAGCTTGACGGTCAGCGTGGAATTGACCGTGGTCGTGGCCATCGCGGCGGCATTGGACAGCGACGGCGCGGGGGTTGACGTGAACGAGGCCGACACGAAATCCGCGGACGGTTGGGGCGTGGGCGTGATGGGATCGTCGTCCCCGCCACAGGCTGCCAGCAGGGACGCGGTGACCGTCCCGAGAGGCAGCATGGCGGGCGCGCCGGCCAGAAACTTCAGCGCCTGGCGGCGCGAGTTGTTGAGTAACGTATCGGACATTGTTCTGGTTTCCAAGGAGGGGTGCGTTGCAACGTCGAATCGACGGCGGCATCCCGGTTCCGGAAACCAGGGAATCATGCCTCCCGATTCGCGTCTGGGCGAATGCTAGGAGGCATGGGTGACACTTTCATGAAAGGGGCGTGGCCGTCCCCTGGCCGCTACATGATCTGCGGACGATCGGGCAGCGTGTTGGCGCGGGATGCGCCGGGATAGTGCCGGGCCAGCGAAGCGCCCAGCGCGGTGATGCCATCGATCACGCCCTGTTCGTAGCGGCCCTGGCCGAACGCCTCCTGGATGCCGCGGCAGACGGCTTCCCAGGTTCCGGCGCTTTCGCAGGCGTGGATGCCGCGGTCGCAGACGATCTCGACCGCATGGTCGGCCATCAGCACGTACAGCAGGATGCCGTTGTTGTCCGGCGTGTCCCACACGCCTTGCAGCGCGAAGACTTCCAGCGCCCGTTCCCGCGGCGACTGCTGCTGCCACAGCGGCCCCATGTCCAGCGCGGCCTCGACCACGAAACGGATCTGGCCGTCATGGCGGGATTCGACCTCGCGGATGGTCCGCTCGATGCGATCCAGCGCCTGGGCCGGGAAGGCCTGGTGTGCTTCGCGGCGAGTCGTCGCCAGATGTTTGAGGAATCGTTTGATCGCCATGCCTACCACCTTCCCGAGGCACCGCCGCCACCGAAGCCGCCGCCGCCACCGCCTCCAAAACCGCCCCCGCCGAACCCTCCGCCGCCAAAGCCGCCGCCCCCTCCCCGGCCGCCGCGATGGCTGCCGCCGTAGCCGCCGGGCAATCCGGCGAAGCCACCGCCCACCAGCGTGAAGAAGAACGCCAGCAAGGCGCCCACGATCGCGATGGCCACCGCGCCGGACAGCAGCCAGGCCGCTCCGCCCACGACGCCGCCGGTCACGAGCGCTCCCGGCAGCCTGCCCAGCGCGCGCCGCAGCATGCCGCCCGCCACCAGCGCGACGATCAGCAATACCGGCGCGATGCCTTCCAGGTCGCTGCCTTCCTGCGCGGCGCGCTCGGGAGGCGGCGGCAGCGGTTCACCGTCGATGAGCCGCATGATGCGGTCGGCTCCCTGGGAAATGCCGCCGTAGTAGTCCCCTTCGCGGAACCGGGGCGTAACGATCTCGTTCAGGATGCGATTGGCGGTGGCGTCGTTCAGCACGCCTTCCAGGCCGTAGCCCACCTCTATCCGCATCCGTCGATCGTCCTTGGCGACCAGGAACAGCACGCCATCGTCCACGTTCTTGCGGCCGGGTTTCCAGGCCTCGGCCACCCGCAGCGAATACTGCTCGACGCTCTCGGGCGCGGTGCTGGGAACGATAAGGATGGCAAGCTGGCTGCCCTTGCGTTCCTGGAAGTCGCGCAATTGCTGTTCCAGTCCGGACCGCTGCTCGGCGGTCAGCGTCGAGGTCAGGTCGGTGACCAGTCCGCCGAAGGGCGGAATCGCCACCAGGCCGTCAGTGGCGGCCTGGGCGGGCGCGGCCGCCAGCCAGAGCACGGCGACGCCGGCGGCCAGCCACGCAGCAGCCCTGCGCCTCCAGGCCCGCCAAGCGCTCATCGCGCGCCCGCGGGCTTGTTGCCGCCGAAGTCGACCGTCGGCGGCGTGGAAATGGCGCTTTCGTTGGCCACCGAGAAATTGGCCTTGACCGGATAGCCGAAGGCCTTGGCGGTCAGGTTGCTTGGGAACGAGCGCACGATCACGTTGTAGTCCTGGACCGACTTGATGTAGCGGTTCCGGGCCACGGTGATGCGGTTCTCGGTGCCTTCGAGCTGCGCCTGCAGGTCGCGGAAGTTCTCGTTGGCCTTCAGGTCCGGATAGCGCTCCACCACCACCATCAGGCGCGACAGCGCGCTGGTCAGCTGTTGCTGGGCGGCGTCGAACTTGGCGAAGGCCTCGGGATCGTTGACCAATTCCGGCGTGGCGTTGATGCCGGTGGCCTGCGCCCGGGCGTTGACCACGGCGGTCAGCGTGTCCTGCTCGTGGCTGGCATAGCCCTTGACCGTGTTGACCAGGTTGGGGATGAGGTCCGCGCGCCGCTGGTACTGGTTCAGCACTTCGGACCAACTGGCCTTGACCTGTTCGTCCGCGCGTTGCAGGTCGTTGTAGCCGCAGCCGGACAGCGTGGCCGCCAGCATGACGAGGAAGGCAGTGATCAGGCTTCGCACCTTGTTCTCCTTGGGAATGAGCGCTTGGGAATGAATGCTATGCAATTCGGTCAACGGAATACGTCCGCGAGCACGTCGGCCACGACCAGGGTGGCCAGGGACACCAGGATCAGGTCCGTGCCCGCCACACGCCACTCGTAGCCGGGGTAGACCGGCAGTCTCGACAGCATGCCGGATGGCACGACCTTCTTGGCGATGCCCGGCGGCAGTGGCTTGCCCCGGGCCAGGTTCTTGCGTATGCCTGGGGGCAAGGGGCCATAGCCCACCGCGCGGTAGTCGGAAGCGTAGTCCCGGGCCAGCGAGACGGTGATGCCAGCGCGGATCAGGTCGCCGCCATCGGCGCGCTTGCCCTGCTTGGAACCACCCCCCTTGCCCGGCGTCTTGTCTCCCTGGCCCTTCCCGCCGCCGTGGCCGCCTCCGGCATGGGCGTTGCCGTTGCCTTTGCCACTGGGCGGATCGGCCCACGCGGGCGTCATGCCCAGCGAGCCCGCCAGCATCAGGACAAGGAAAATTTCGCGTCGCGGTTTACGCATCATTTGCATTCGGCTCCTCGAGCACAGACGTGCAACGAACCAAGCATAGCGCAAGGCCACGGGAGACGGTCCCGACAAGGTATCCAGTTGCAGCGGCCGGTTGCAGCTGCGTCAGCCGCGCGGCCGCGAGACCAGTCGCTCCAGCCGCAGTCGGTCGCGTGCGTCCGTCAGCCGCCACACCGCCAGGTAGACCGAGCCGGCGGAGGCCGCGAACCCGCCGCCGGCCAGCAGGAACATCAGCAGGATCTGGTACTTGGCCGATTCGATGGGATCCATGCCGGCCAGGATCTGCCCGGTCATGATGCCGGGCATGGTGATGACGCCGGCCGCCGCCATCTGGTTCATGACCGGCAGCACCCCTGCCCGCACGGCGCCGCGGATGATGCCCTGGAAGGCGGTGTAGCGGTCGGCGCCCAGGGCCAGCCGGGCCTCGATGGCCGCCCGCTCGCGCGATACCGAGGTGAACACTCCGTTCAAGGCCAGGCTGGCGCTGTTCATGGCGGTGCCCAGCACGATGCCGGCCAGCGGGATCGCATGGCGCGGGTCGTACCAGGGATCGGGACGCAGCGCCGTGGCCAGCGCCAGCAGCGCGATGCCCAGCGTGGCGATGCCCACTGGCACGCCGCCCACGCCGTAGCGCCATGCCCCCTGGAAGCGCCGTTCCTGCCTGGAGCCGACCTCGTGGCAGGCCGCGGCGATCATCAGCGCGACGACCGCGCCGGTCACCCAGGGCGAGGTCAGCGCGAACACCTGCCGCAGGAACAGGCCCACCAGGATCAACTGCACGACCATGCGCGCCGCCGCCACCAGCAGCGGACGCTGGATCCCCAGCGCCAGGCGCATCGACAGCGCGGCGCTGGCCAGCACCAACACGGATGCCATGGCCAGTTCCAGCGGGGTCAGGGAAATGGGGCTCATGGCGTCTCGTCCTCCAGTCCCCCGGGTGTCATCCGCAGCCGGCGGGTGGCGATGCGCGCAGCCTGCGCCGCATCGTGCGTGACCACCAGCAGCCCGGTGCCCTGTTCGCGCAGCCGCGCCAGCAGGACCTCGACCCGGGCGGTGGCTTCCGGATCCAGGGCCGAGGTCGGTTCGTCCAGCAGCAGGAATCGCGGCTCCTGCGAGATGGCGCGCACCAGCGCGAGCCGCTGGCGCTGGCCGGTCGACAGCGTGGCCACCGGCGCCTCGAACAGCGCATCGGCCAGCCCCAGTTGCGGCAGCAGCGCGCGCGCCCGGTCCGGATACGCCATGTGCTCGGCCACGATGTCCGCCCACCACCCCGCGTCGGCCGCGACATAGGTCACCTGGCGGCGAAATACCGGTGCCGGCATGCGATCGCGGTCCGTGCCGTCCAGTTCGACACGGCCCCTGGCCGGTTCAAGGTCGGCGATCATGCGCAGCAACAGGCTCTTGCCCACGCCGGACGGGCCGGACAATGCCACGCACTCCCCGCTCTCGACAGCCAGGTTGAAAGGACCCGCGAGGCGGCCGTGCAGGCCATGCACGGTCAGTGAGGTACAGGTGTCGGTCAAGGTGGTATTCGTCGATGGACGGCCGGTCGGACGGAGCGACAGTCTAGCGCGAAGCCCGCGTGATACGGGGCTCTCCCGCCCATGCACGTATAATCGATAGTTGCTCGCGGCAACGATAAGACCACAAAGCCCATTTACCATTTCAAGGTTGTTTCATCTATGTATCGCGCACTCGCCGCCGCCCTCGTGCTGGGCACCCTGGCCGTCGCTCCTGCTCATGCCGGACCCTACCCCGACCGCCCCGTCCGCATCATCAACCCGTTCCCGCCCGGCACGAACACCGACACGGTCGCGCGCCTGCTGGCCCAGAAACTGCAACAGAACTGGGGCCAGGCCACCATCGTCGAGAACAAGACCGGCGCGGGCGGTGCGATCGGCGCGAGCTTCGTCGCCAAGTCGCCGGCCGACGGCTACACCCTGCTGCTGACGTCCTCGTCCACGCACCTGGTCGCCCCCGTGCTGCGCAAGGACGTGCCCTACGACGCGAACAAGGACTTCACGCCCATCATGACGGTGACCGTGTCGCCGCACGTGGTGGTCGCCACCCGTTCGCTGCCGGTCAAGGACTTCAAGGACTTCGTGGCCTACGTGAAGTCGCACCCGGGCACGACCTTCGCGTCCTCGGGCAACGGCACCGGCTACCACCTGGCGGGTGAACTGTTCGCCCACGGCGTCGGCGCCAGCATGCTGCACATCCCCTACCGCGGCGCGGCTCCGGCCATGAACGACCTGATGGGCGGGCAGGTGCAGTCGATGTTCGACTCCCCGGGCAGCGTGGCGCCCAACGCCAAGAGCGGCCGCGTCCACGCGCTGGCCGTCATGGGTCCCAAGCGCTGGCCCACCCTGCCGGACGTTCCCACCACGGTGGAGCTGGGCTATCCGCAGTTGCAGTTCTCCACCTGGCTGGGCCTGTACGCGCCGGCCAACACTCCGCCCGAGGTGATCGCCAAGATCACCAACATCCTGACCACCGAACTGTCCAAGCCCGGCATGAGCGAACAGTTCGACCAGATGGGCTCGCAACTGAACATGATCGTCGGCAAGGACTTCGCCAAGTTCATGCTGGACGGCCAGGCCTCGCTGAAGAAATTGGCCGAAGAAGCCAAGCTCCCGATGCTTGACTGATCGTATCTCTGCGAAACTGAAAACGGCCTCGCTTTCGAAAGATGCGAGGCCGTTTTTCTTGGCAGACGACAGGCGGGGAGCGCCGCTCGCCTACTCGATCTTGATGCCGGCGGCTTTCACGAGCTGGGACGCGGACTTCGTTTCGTCCGTCAGGTACTTTTCGAAGGCTTTCTGGTCCATGGGCATGGGGGTGGCGCCCAAGTTGGCGAAGCGGGTCTTGATGTCGGGCATTTCCAGCACCTTCAGCACGCCGGCGTGGATCTTGTCGACCACGGGCTGCGGCGTCTTGGCCGGCGCGAACAGGCCCACCCAGAACGTGTAGGCCGCGGCCGGCAGGCCCGAGTCGGTCATCGAGGGCACGTCGGGCAGCGCGGCCGAGCGCGCGGCGGCACCCACGGCCAGCGCCTGCAGCTTGCCGTCCTTGATCATGGGCAGGGCCGACACCAGCGGCGCGAAGAACCAGGTCGTGCGGCCCGCGATGGTCTCGGTCATGGCTTCAGGCGTTCCGCGGAACGGCACGTGCACCGCCTCGATGCCGGAGGCCACACGGAACTGCTCCGCATTCATGTGGGTGGCCGAGCCATTGCCCGCCGAGGCGTAGAACAGCTTGCCGGGATCGGCCTTGGCCTTGGCGATCAGGTCGCCCAGGTTCTTGAACCCGGCCGAGGGCGAGACCACCAGCACGTTGGGCAGGCTGGCCAGCGGCGTGATGCCCTCGAAGTCCTTGAGCGTGTCGTACGGCAGATTCGGATAGATGGACGGATTGACGAGGTGGCCCGAGCTGTGGATCAGCAGGGTGTAGCCATCGGCGGGCGCCTTGGCGACCTGGGCAGCGCCCAGCGTGCCGCCCGCGCCGGGCTTGTTCTCGACCACGATCTGCGCGCCCAGGATGGGACCGAGCTTGTCGGCGATCGAACGCGCCACCACGTCGGTGCCGCTGCCCGCTGTGAACGGAACGATGAAGCGGATGGGGGTGCCCTGGGGCCAGTTGCCCTGGGCCTGGGCGCTCGCGCCCGCGGCCAGCATCGTCGCGGCCGCGAGGACGCGCAGCGAGGTCCGGCGCGCGTGGGAATGTCGTTGCATGGTGTGTCTCCTCTCTGATTTATCGAATGGAACGGCGGCCCTAGCCCTGGACGGGCGGACTGAATGGCATGGCCAGCAGCACCGATGCCGTCCGGCCGCTGCGGTTGATCAACTGGCGTTTCTCCCCGGGCGCGAGGCGGCAGGAGTCCAGGCGCCCCAGCATGGCTTCCTGGCGTACCCCGTCCAGCTCGCTCACGACGACCAGCTCGCCTTCCAGGACTACGTAGTGCTTCTCCATGGGCGAGCCATCCAGCGAGGTGTGGCCGCCGGGCTCCAGCGTCGAGACGCCCAGCCACAGTTGCTCGGCCGGGCCGGCTTCCCTGCCCTGCAGGCGCACGCAGCGCATGTCGAAGTGGTTGGGGGCCTCGTAGACCGGGGCCTCGGGATAACGGGTGACGTTCATGCCGCGGTTCCCCAGGGACGCAGCACGATGCGCTGGTCCGATCCACCTATCACGGTGCGATAGGCCTCGAGCGCATCGGTCAGCGCGTAGACGGCATCGTCGCCCACGGGAAAGGGCCGCAGCGTGCCGGCCTCGAACCCGGGCCGCAGCGCCCGCAGGTGCGCGGCCGCCTCGGTGCAGTCCATGGCCAGCGAATCCACGCCCACGTAGGTGTGCATGGCGCGGTAGAACGTGAAGATGTCGAACGGCACCGGGCGCTCGACCGTGGAGATGAAGATCTGCGTGGCGCGCTTGGCCATGGCCTGGTTGGCGGCCTGGAAGTACGGGCTGCCCACGGTGTTGTAGACCAGGTCCACGCCGCGGCCATCCGTCAGCTCGCGCAGCCGCGCGGCAACGTCTTCCCGGCTGGCGTCCACCACCTCGACGGGCGCGCAGGCGAACCCGGCATAGGGGCCCGGCCGTCGCTGGACCGCGATGACCCGTGCCCCGGCCTGTGCCGCGAGCTGCACCGAGGCCTGCCCCACCTTGCCGTTGGCGCCCATGACGGCGACCACCTGGCCCGGTTGCGGCATGCCGCTGCGCTGGAAGCCTTCATGGGCCGTCACGAACGGCACGCCTATCGACCCGGCGGCGTCGAAGTCCAGGCCCGAGGGCATTTCCTCCAGCGCGGCCAGCGGCAGCGTGAGCCAGGCGGCATGGGAACCGTCTCGTGTGATACCCAGGTCGCCGCCCGAGCCCCAGACGCGGCGGCCTATCCATTCGGTGGGTCCCGCCACAACCGTGCCAGCGAAGTCGCGGCCGGGCGTGCGCGGCCAGACGGCCTGCGGCATCAGGCCCATTGCCGCTTTCACGTCGCTGGGATTGACGGCCGCGCTGGCCACCTTGACGATGGCGTGGCCGGGCGCTGGCCGGGGCATGGCCAGCGTTTCGATGGCCGGGGCCAGATGGGCGGCGGACTCGGCTTTCGCCAGCACGCGCACGGCCGGTCCGGATTGGGTTTCTTGCATGACGATGGACATGATCGGTAGCGGTTCCTTCAGTTCTTGATGGGCAGGCCCAGCATGTCGCGCGCCTCGCCGGCGCTCGCCACGCTTCCTCCCAGGTCCTGCACGATGCGCACGGCGCGCTCCACCAGCGCCGCGTTGCTGGGCGCCAGGACCCCGCGGGCCAGGTAGATGTTGTCTTCCAGGCCCACGCGAACGTGGCCGCCCGACACGAAGGAGGCCGCCAGCATCGGGAACTCGTGGCGGCCCACCCCGAAGGCGGACCAGAACGCGCCCGCCGGCAACAGGCTGCGGGCGTACAGCAGCGTCTCGGGCGTGGCCTCGAAGCCGTACTTGACGCCGGTGACGAAGGTCCACATGCCCGGCCCGTCCAGCGTGCCATCGGCGATCAAGTCGCGCGCAAGATGGATGTCGCCGCTATCGAAGATCTCCAGTTCCGGCTTGACGCCCGCCTCGCGGATGACGCCGGCCATGACGCGCACGTTGCGCGGGGTGTTGATGACCACCTCGGCGCCGGAGTTCATGGTGTTCAGATCCAGCGAGCAGACGTCGGGCCGCAGCCGCGCGATGTGCTCGACCCGTTTTTCCGGCGGCAGCAGCGTGGTGCCGGGGCCGGCCACGCGGGGCTCGGCCTCGCTCGGCACGTAGCGGCCGCCGGGGCCGGTGGTCAGGTTGATGATGACTTCGCGGTTCTGCGCGCGGATGCGGCGGATGACCTCGTCGTACAGCCCGACGTCCATCGAGGGCCGGCCGGTTTGCGGGTCGCGCACGTGGATGTGGACCTGCGCCGCGCCGGCGCGGGCCGCCTCCAGCGCCGAGTCGGCGATCTGTTCGGGCGTGATGGGCAGGTGCGGCGTCTGCTCCGGCTTGGTCAGGTTGCCGGTGATCGCGCAGGTGATGACGGTCGGGTTCACAGGTGGCGTCCTCCATCGACCACGATGCGGGTGCCGGTGGCGAAGCGCAGCGAGGTGGCGCAGGCTTCGACCGCGGCGGCGATGTCGTCGGTGGTGCCGATGCGGCCCAGCGGCGTGGTGGCCGCGGTCTTGGCGTTGAAATCGGCGCCCCGGCCCGGCACGAAGGCGGAATCGACCACGCCCGGGCTGACCGACAGCACGCGCACCTGCGGCGCGAGCACGCGCGCCAGGGCCTCGCCCACCACGTCGACGCTGGCCTTGGCCGCGACGTAGGCCAGGTTGCTGCCGACGCCGGTGAAGGCGGCGATCGAGGACAGCGTCACGATCAGGCCGTCGCCGCTTTCCTTGAGCAGGGGCGCGAAGGCGCGGATGGTCGAGAAGACGCCCCGGAAATTGACCTTCAGGATGTCGTCGATCAGTTCGTCGGTCAGTGCGTCCAGGTCGGCCGCGGGCACGGGCTTGGTGTAGCCGGCGCTGTTGACCAGGATGTGGCAGGTGCCGAAATCGGCGCGGACGCGGTCGGCCGCGGCCTTCAGGGCCGGACTGTCGGTGATGGAGGCGACGACTTCGGCGTGGCCTTCGCCGGGCAGCTCGGCCACCCGGGCAGCGGCGGCGGGATCGCCGTTGTGCAGCAGCACGCAGCGGGCCCCGCGGGCCGCCAGGCGCCGCGCGCTGGCATGGCCGATCGCGCCAGTCCCGCCGGCGATCACGGCCACCTTGCCGTCCAGGCGGTCCTGCGGCGCGAATGGGGTTGCTTGGGTCATGAAGAGTTCCTTAGGAGATGCGTGGGGAAATCAGGGAATGGGGGGATGCGGGAAGACCATCTCGCCTTCCAGCAGCGTGAAGCAGTGGTCGAACACCGCGACGTCTCCGCCCGGGCGCGGCTCCACCCGGTACTGGCCGACCAGCCGGCGCGTCACGCCGAAGGTGGGGTCGCTGTGCAGGAATTCCGAATCGTCGGCGTAGACCTGGGTGATCAGGACCTTGTAGCCGGGCTTGGAGAACATGAAATGCAGGTGCGCCGGCCGGAACTCGTGGCGCTCCTGGGCGCGCAGCAGCACGCCGCCCGGCCCGTCCACCGGCACCGGATAGCCGGCCGGCCGCACCGAGCGAAAACGGAAGCAGCCGTTCTCGTCGGTGGTGTAGCGGCCGCGCAGGTTCATGTCGGGCTGGGTTTCGTCCTGGTTTTCGTACAGGCCGCTGGGCGAGGCATGCCAGATGTCCACCGTGACGCCCGCCACCGGCCGGCCCTCGCGGTCCTGCACCCGCCCGCTGCCCTCCAGCGGAATGCCAGGCGTGCCCGGCGCCGCGAGCGACGCGCCGGGTTCCAGGCTGGGCGAATTGGCGCGCCAGAACGGGCCCAGCAGCGCGGCATCCGACTCGCCGTGGTGGTCGGCGTTGTTCAGCAGCGCCACCAGCGACGACACCCCCAGCAGGTCGGCCACCAGCACCGCTTCGTTCTTGGTGTCGCAGGTGGCCTGGCCGATGGCGTTGATGTAGCCCAGCGCATATTCGAACTCGGCCTCGGTCAGGCGGGTTTCCAGCACGAAGGCGTGCAGGTGCCTGACCAGGCTGCATAGCAGTTCCTTGACCCGGGCGTCGGATGTATTTGCCATCGATTGCACAACGATGGGTGTCAGTGATTCGGGAGTACTGGGCAACATTTGGCAAAACCTCATGCTATCGATAGCATTCAGTTTATCCGGTTCATTCCGCTTGTCAACAAGGAGATTTCCCTCGAACCATGCGCCGGCACTTCGCTATCATCTCGCCCATGCCCAAGCGTTCCTCTGCCGCCACCCTCGCCGACATCGCCCTGCATGCCCAGGTGCACAAGACCACCGCCTCGCGCGCGCTGGATCCCGAACGTCGCCACATGGTCAGCCCCGAGGTGGTGGGCCGTGTCGAGGCCGCCGCCCGCGCCCTGAACTACCGAGTCAACCGCGCGGCGTCGGCGCTGCGCACGGGGCGCTCCGGCACGGTCGGCGTGCTGCTGCCCGACATCACCAACCCGGTGTTCCCGCCCATCCTGCGCGGCATCGAACAGGCGCTGGCGGCTGAGGGCTTCTTCGTCCTGGTGGCGGACACCGGCAACGAACAGGCGCCCGACCAGGCCGCGGACCGCATGCTGGCCCAGCGGGTCGAGGGGCTGATCATCGCCACCTCCAGCCTGCACGACCCGCTGGTCGAGCGCCTGGTGCGCGACCAGGTCAAGGTCGTGCTGGTCAACCGCCGCGACGAAGACGGCAGCCTGCCTGCCGTCGTCAGCGACGACATGCTGGGCATGAAACTGGCCGTCGACCACCTGGTGTCCATCGGCCACCGCCGCATCGCCCATCTGTCCGGCCCGCTGGCGCTGTCCACCGGCTCGCTGCGCCAGGCCGGTTTTCGCCAGGCCATGGCCGCCCACGGGCTGGAGCCGGCCGGCTACGCCGAATGCGACGCCTATTCCTGCGATGCCGGCGAGGACGGCACGCGCAGGCTGCTGGGCACCGCGGCCGAATTCACCGCCATCGTCGCCGCCAACGACCTGATCGCGCTGGGTGCGATCCAGGCCCTGCAGGCGCAGGGGCGCAGGGTGCCGCAGGACGTCTCGGTCGTCGGGCACAACGACATGCCGCTGATGGACCGCGTCTCCCCTCCCCTGACCACCGTGCGCATCCTGCACTACGAAATGGGCTTTCGGGCGGCCCGTTTGTTGCTGGACAGCCTGCGCGGGGTGCCGGGCACGACATCCACGGTCGTCCTGCGGCCCGAGCTGGTCGTGCGCGGCTCGTCCGCACCGCTGTAATATCCCAGGCGCAAACTCGAACCTGCCTCGCCCGCGAGGCCCCGACATGTCCATCAAAGACCAGCTTTTCATCTACGGCCAGCATCTCGCGCCCCAGGCGCTCGTCTCCAGCCTGTTCGGACGCCTCGCGCACTGCCGCGTCGCCGCCCTGAAGAACCCCGCCATCGCCCGCTTCATCCGCCGGTACGGCGTGGACATGAGCGAGGCCCTGGAGCCCGATCCCACCGCCTACGAGCACTTCAACGCCTTCTTCACCCGCGCGCTCAAGCCCGGCGCGCGGCCGCTGGATCCCGCCCCGGACGCCGTCCTGTGCCCCGCCGACGGCGCCATCAGCCAGTTGGGCCCCATCCGCGCCGGCCGCATCTTCCAGGCCAAGGGGCATGATTTCAGCGCCGAGGAACTGCTGGGCGGCGATGCCCGGCGTGCCAGCCCCTACCAGGACGGCAGCTTCGCCACCATCTACCTTTCCCCGCGCGACTACCACCGGGTGCACATGCCGGTGGCCGGCACCCTGCGCGAAACCGTCTACATCCCGGGGCGCCTGTTCTCGGTCAACCCGCTCACGGCCCGGTCCGTGCCGCGCCTGTTCGCGCGCAACGAACGCCTGGCCTGCCTGTTCGATACCGAAATCGGCCCCATGGCCATGGTGCTGGTGGGCGCGATGATCGTGGGCGCCATGGAAACCGTCTGGGGCGGCCAGGTCGCCCCGCACGGCTCGCGCATCGTGACGACGCGCTACGACGACGGTGCCATCCAGCTCGGAAAAGGCGCCGAAATGGGCCGCTTCAAGCTCGGCTCGACCGTGGTCCTGCTGTTCGGCGCCGGCCGGGTCGATTGGAGCGATGCCCTGGGGCCGCTCAGCGGACTCCGCATGGGCCAGGCACTCGGACGCGCGGTGAATCTATAATTGACGCTGTCGCACAGCCGTTCATCCAACATGCCTACCCGTCCGCTTCGCGCCGCCGAAGAAACCGCTGACACCGCTTCCTCGACCGACCACCCCCCGCTTGTCTACTCGCAGCCGCCGCGCGTGCGCCTGCTGAGCGATATCCTGCCCGACGACCCCCTGCTGATGATGGGCGCCGGCCCCGTGCCCATTCCCGACGTGGTGGCCCACGCCAATTCGGTGGTCATCAACCACCTGGGCGCGACCATGTCGACCATCATCTCGCAGGTCAAGCAGATGGCGGGCTACGTGTTCCAGACGAAGTCGGAATGGGTGCTGGGCGTGGCCGGACCGGGCTCGGCCGCGATGGAGATGGCGATCTGCAACCTGGTATCCCCGGGCAGCAAGGTGTTGTGCGTGGTCAACGGCTTCTTCAGCGCCCGCATGGCCGAGATGAGCCGCCGCCTGGATGCCGACGTCGTCACGCTGGAAATCGAGGGCAACCAGGCCGCCTCCGCCCAGCAGGTGGAACAGGCGATCGAGCAGCACCGCCCCGACGTCCTGACCATCGTCCAGGGCGAGACCTCCAATACGGTCTTCAACCGCGAACTGCCCGCCATCGCCAAGGCCGCCAAGAAGCACGGCTGCCTGGTCGTGGTCGATGCCGTCTGCACGCTCAGCACCATGCCGCTGCAGATGGACGACTGGCAGATCGACGCCGTCATCACTGGCGGGCAGAAAGGCCTGTCGTCGATCCCCGGCGTGTCGCTGATCGCGTTCTCCAACGATGCCTGGAAACACATCAGCCAGCGCAAGACGCCCAATACCCACTGGGTGCTGGATGCGAAGCTGGCCGAGAACTTCTGGCACAAGGGGTCCTACCACTACACGGCGCCGGTGTCGGGCGTGCTGGCGCTGCACGAGGCGCTGCGCCTGGTCTGCGCCGAGACGCTGCCGGTGCGCTTCGCGCGCCACTCGCGCTCGTCCTTCGCCTTGCAGAACGGCATCGAGGCCATGGGCCTGCGCCTGTATGCGCCGCCGGCCTCGCGCCTGAATTCGGTGGTCGGCATCACGGTGCCGGAAGGCCTGACCAATACCGGTATCTGCGCCCATATCTCCGAACGCTACCGGGTCGAGATCTCGGGCTCGTTCGGGCAGCCCATCGTCCGCATCGGCCAGATGGGCGAACAGTGCCGGGCCCACAACCTGTTCCGCACGCTGCACGCGCTGGGTTCGACCATGCGCGACCTGGGCGCCAAGGTCGACATGCCCGCCAGCATGGCTACGCTGGAATACAGCCTGCAGGTTTAGTCCCCCCCCTACGCGCTTCGCGCGCCCCCCAGGGGGCGATGCGGGTGGACCGGCGGAGCCGGATCCACCGCATCCTGGGTCTAGGGGGCTGTCTCGGTGCGGAACACCGCTTGCTTGCTTAGCTCGCGCTCAGGCACTGTTTCATGAATGCCTTGCGGTCATCGCCTTTTTTGCCGGTGGCTTCTTTGTTGCAGGAGGTCATTTTTTCCTGCTGGGTCATCTTCTTGGTGGACAGGCAGGACTTCATGAAGGCCTTGCGGTCGTCGCCCTTGCGGTCGCCGGCGTCCTTGTTGCAGGTGGTCATCTTGTTCTGCTGGGTGTTTTCGGCGGCCAGGGCGGGGCCGGTCAGGGCTATGAACAGGGCGGTCAGGGACACTGCTAGCGTTTTTTTCATCGTGAACTCCGAACCTTGGTTTGCGGGGACTCCGGTCGCCCACGGCTGACTGCCGGGCGGCAGCTCATTATCGTGCTCGACCGGGGAAATGCCTAGCCCCTGCCCCGCTTGGTCACTTCCACCCGGCCCAGGTCGCCGTCCACCCGGACCCAGTCGCCGGTCTCGATCACCGACAAGGGGTCGATGTCGAAATCGGTAACCGACGGCGCGTGCGTGACCACGGCCCCGAGCGCGATCTTGGTCGTCATTTCGTTGAACAGCATCGCCGCCGGCGCCATGCCGGAGATGCGGGCGATGTGGAACTGGCCGGACCAGCCCGACGACCCCTTCGCGCCGGGAAACACCAGCACCTTGCCGGCGAAGCTGATGCCGCGCAGTTCATGGCGGGTCTCGATGACGGTGCCGGTGCGCGGGTCGATGCCGCCCCAGCCCGAGATCCGGTCGCGCGTGACCAGCGCCTCGCCCTCGGCGCATCCGCCCACGATGCCCCGGCCTTGCAGCACGATGACCTCGGAAACGGCCGTGGAACGATCCTGCCCGCTCATCGCAAACCTCCTTTCCAGCGGCCGGTTACCGCGGCCTCGACGCAATCGGCGGTGCTGCCGAACCAGGCTTGTATGCCCATGATGGCCGGCAGGTAGTGGACCTGCTTGGCCGAATCGACCGCCGCCACCTTGGTGCCCTGGGGAATGACGCGCCCCAGCGCCGAACAGGTGTCCGACATCAGGTAGCCGCCCGCCTCCTCGATGATCCGGGTGTAGCCGTTCTGGTCGGCGATCTGTCTGGTGGCCCGGGGCGTGAAGATCCAGAGTTGGGTGTTCTCGTGCACGCGCTTGCCCTGCAGCAGCCGGCACACTTCCCAGATCTGCTCGATGCTGTAGTGCGGGCAGCCCAGCATGACGAAATCGACGTCGGGATCGCGCGCCGTGGCGTTCAGGTTCTCGTAGGTCTCGCGCAGCTCCCTGGGGCCGAAGCGGAACACTTCGCGCGGACGGTTGCCGCCGAAGGCCGCCTCGACCGTCGGCGCCTCGGGCGTGAAGCCAGGGATGTGATACATCTCCACCCCGCCCGAGGACGCCGCCGCGGCGCCGAAGTGCTTGAGCTTGAGGGTGCTGGGCGCCAGCCCGGCGCCGACGATGACGGGCACCCTGTCCTGCACCTTGTCGCCCACGTAGTAGCCCAGCATGCCCCAGTCCGACATCGATTCGACGGGCATGTCCAGTTCCACCAGGTGGGTGCCGCGCCGCTCGGACTCGATGTGGTAGCCCCAATACGGAATTCGGCCCGTCAGCATGGCCGCGCCCGTGCTCTCCCGTCCCTCCGCGTTCGATCGCGCGCCCAGCACGGCGTTGATGTAGATGACGGCCGAGGACTCCATCCACGCACAGTGCTCGCCCCGGGCCGGCAGGTTGCCGACCTGGTAGGGCGTGCAGGTGTTCAGGAGCTGCACGCCCAGGCCCGCGCTGTAGGCATCGCCCTTGCGGAAGATGCGCACGACCTCTTCGCCCACCCCCTGCCGGGCCGCGTGCTCGGGATCGATGCCCTGTTGCAGGTGGCTGCTGTAGACCTCGACGGGCGGGATGGCGACCACCTCGGCGCTGTCCAGGTTGAACTCGGAGAACACCGCGTCCAGGCCGCCCCGCTCGTCGGCGAACTTGCGCATGAAGGGCGTGGTGGCGCCGATCGTACCCGCCACGTTGCGGGTCTCGACCAGGCGCTCGGCGCCCAGCGCGTTGCCGTAGCGCAGCAGCAGGTCCATGGCCTTCTGCTTGGCCGCGCCATGCGCGCCGTCGAGCATGGCCTTCTCGTGATCGGTCAGTCGCATTGCCGCCCTCCTTCCTGGCAGCCGGCCCGCGACACCGCGCGGGTCAGGAAACCTTGAGCAATTTGTCCGGCAGCGGCACCTTGCCGCCCGTATCGCGCGCGATGGCCTGCGCGGCCTCGATCAGACGCGGCGCCACCTCGTTGCGCAGGTGCTTCTCGGTGAACGAGAAGGCCGGCCCGCCGCAGTTCAGCGCCATGATCTCGCCACCCGGCACGACCAGCGGCACCGCCACCGAATTGATGTCGCGGTGGAATTCGCCCAGCGACAGGCAGTAGCCCTGCATGCGCGCATCCCGCTGCGAACGCTCCAGCCCTTTTTCGAGCCGCGCCCACTCCGCCTCGCCGCATTCCTCGCGGATGCTGTGCAGCAGGCGGTCTTTTTCGTACTGGTCGGTCATCGCGCTCAGGTAGGCGCGGCCCAGCGCCGAGCTGGCCACCGAGAAACGCGACCCGACCCGCAGCCGCGCCAGCAGCAGCGCCGATTGCGGCGAGGCCGTCTCGATCAGCACGATGTGCAGCTCGTCTCGGATCGCCAGATAGACCGAGCCTTCGGTCTCGTTGGCCAGCGCGAGCATGTGCGGACGCGCGATCGACCGCGTGTCGACCCCTCCCAGGAAGGCCTGGGCCAGCGATACCACACCGGCCGCCAGCGAGAATCGTTCGGTCTCGGGCTCCTGCTTCATCAGGCCCAGCGCAACCAGCGTGGTCGCCAGCCGGGTGACCGTGGGCTTGGGAATCCCGGTCATCGCCGCCAGCTCGGCATTGCTCAAGACGCGCAGGTCCTCGCGGAAACAGCGCAGCACCGCGACCCCCCGCTCCAGGGCGGACACGGTGCCGCTCGGCTCGGCCGCGGTGGACGCCCGCCGGGTCTTGGCGGCGGTCTGGGCTCGGGGGGCGCTTCGTGGCATGGCGGGACTCCGGATGCGGCGGCAAGAAAGGACCGTCCATTTTATAGAGAAGCCGACAGGTTTCCATGGACACGCCTCAATCGGCGGTGGCGCCCGAGGCCTTCACCACCGGCGCCCACTTCTCGATCTCGGTCTTGACGAGGGCGTCGAACTCCTCGGGCGTGCTGGGCGCCGAGGTCAGGCCCACTTCGGCCAGCCGCGCCTTGAAGTCCGCGCTGCGCAGGATGGTGCCCACGTCGGCGCTGATCTTGTTGATCACGTCGCGCGGCGTTGCCGCCGGCGCCACCAGGCCGAAGATGCTCTGCACGTTGAAGCCCGGGATGGTCTCGGCCACCGTCGGGATGTCCGGGGCGCTGGGGTCCCGCGTCTTGCCGGTGACGGCGATGGGCTTGAGCTTGCCCGACTTGATGTACGGCATGGACGAGAACAGCGGGTCGATCAGCAGCGGCACCCGGCCGGCCATCACCTCGGTGTAGGCGGGGCCGCTGCCCTTGTACGGGATGTGCAGCATGTCCACGCCGGTCATGCTCTTGAGCAATTCGCCGGTCAGGTGCATGGAACTGCCGCTGCCCGGCGAGGCATAACTCATCTTGCCCGGATCCTTCCTGGCCATCGCGATCACGCCGGCCAGGTCGCTGGCCGGCAGCGACGGCGTCGCGGTGATGACGATCTGCGAGGTCACCAGCATCGAGACGCCCGCCAGGTCCTTGACCGTGTCGAAGGGCATGGTCTTGCGCAGCGTCGGATTGATGACGTGCGAGGTCACGACGATGCCCAGCGTGTAGCCATCGGGCGCCGACTTGGCGACGTGGTCCGTGCCGACCACCGTATTGGCGCCCGGCTTGTACATCACCACCACCGGCTGCCCCCAGGTTTTCTGCAGGCGTTCGGACAAGAGGCGGCTCAGGATGTCGATGGCGCCGCCCGGGGCATTCGGCACGATCAGCGTAACGGGCCGGGACGGATAGGCCGGGCCAGCGGCGGCCACTGTCTGGGGGGCGCTTGCGGCGCAGGCGGCGCCCAGCAGGGACGCGAACAGGATTTTCATGGTGTCTCCTTCAGGAATGGCGCGGGGAACGCCGGCGTCCCCGCTTATGTTCAGATGTTGGCGTGTATGCGTTCCTGCAGCGCCGGCACGTCCACGTCCTGCACCTTCCCCCCCAGGGTCAGGTCCAGGGCATGGGCCGCCGCCGCGCCCATGGCGATGCACGGCCCCATGACCCGCACGCTGGACAGGGCCGCGGCGTCGGCGTCGATGCAGCGGCCGGCGGCGACGAGGTTGTCGCTGCCGGCCGGGATCAGGCTGCGCAGCGGCACCGTGTGCACGTGGTCCTCGCCGAAAGGCTCCCACACATAGCCCTCGGGCTGGTCATGCAGTTCGACCGGCCACGAGGTCCGCGCGATGGTGTCCGGGAAGCGCGTGGCCGCACGCACCTCGTCCGTCGTCAGTTGATGCAGGCCGGCTATCCAGCGCGTCTGCCGGATGCCTGGCAAGGCATAGGCGCGGATGCGGGCGGCGCCGAAAGCCTGCGGATATTCCGCCTTCAGGAATTCGATGACGCGGTCCACCTGTTCGCGGCCGGCCAGGGCCGTGGCCGAGGCGGCCAGCGGATCGAGCGGCGTTTCCATGTGGGTCATGTTCATTGCCGCCACGCCCCGCCCCGGGAAACGGAAGAACAGCCCGTCGTCGCGCGAGATGCCGTACTGCGCCGCCTTTTCCTTGATGCGCTTCGTGAAGGCCTCGCGCGTGGGCAGATGAGCCTCGTCCAGGTGTTCGAGCACGAACATCTGGGTACCGAAGATCGGCACGTCCGGCTCGCGGCAGTCCAGGCCCGCCAGCCACGCCAGCGCGGCGTCGCCGCTGGCGTCGACATAGCCCCGCGCATCCACGTGCACGTCGCCGTAGCGGGTGGCCAGTTCCAGCCGCTGCAGCCGGCCGCCTTCGCGCCGCGCCTCGCGCAGCACCGCGCCCAGTACCACCGTGATGCCGGCGTCGCTGATCTTCTGTTCGATCCAGCGGCCCAGCGCCACCTCATCGTAGTAGACGACCGTGGTCAGCGGCCCGACGTTATGGTGGAGCGCGCCGGCCTTGCCCAGATCTTCGAGAATGCCGTCGGCGATGCCATGCGTGAGCTGGATGCGGTTCGGCCCGTTCGAGAACAGTCCGCAGAAGGTGCCGATGATCGACCCCACCGCCTGGCCGCCCAGCATGGGCAGGCTGTCGACCAGCACGACCCGGCGGCCCAGCGCCGCTGCCTCGAGGGCGGCCGAGACCCCCGAGATGCCGGCCCCGACCACGCACAGGTCGGCATCGACGTGCCAGGGACGGTTTTCGGTTCGTCGGACGGTTCGTACTTGGTTTGCCATGCGGACTCTCCTTGATGCGGTCATGCTGTTCGGGGCTTGGGACCCGTGTCGCCGCAGATTCTCCGGCAACCGATCCCCGAGCGTCAACATTTTTCGAAATGATGTTTCATTTTAATTTTAACCTCGGGCAATCGTTGCCCGGAAGACCTGTCGAATGATAAATTGAAATATCGTTTCAAATTTTTGTGGAGACTCCATGTCCTCGTCCGAAACCGGCAAGATGGCGCCCCGCCGTCCGCTGCGCAGCAACTTCGAACCCGGCACCTCGCGCTGGGCGGTCAGGCGGGCGCAATGGCGCGCGCTGGGCCTGACCGACGCCGACATGGAGAAACCCAAGATCGCCGTGGTCAACACCTCGTCGGAACTGTCGAGCTGCTTCAGCCACCTGGACGGCGTCGCCGCCGCGATCAAGCAATCCATACGCGATGCCGGCGGCCTGCCCTTCGAGGTGCGCACCGCCGCGCCCAGCGACTTCATCACCAGCGCCGGCGCGCGCGGCGGCTACATCCTTCCCAGCCGCGACCTGATCGCCAACGACATCGAGGTGGCGGTGGAAGGCGCCCTGCTGGACGGCATGGTCTGCCTGGCCTCGTGCGACAAGACCACACCCGGCCAACTCATGGCGGCGGCCCGCCTGGATCTCCCCACGCTGGTCGTGGTGTGCGGCTACCAACGCAGCGGCCACCACATGCAACAGCACGTCGACATCGAAGAGGTGTTCCTGGCGGCGGGCCACGTCGCGGCCGGCCGGATGGATCCGGCGGAGCTGACGGCGATGAGCGAGCAGGCGGTGCGCGGCCCCGGCGTCTGTGCCGGCATCGGCACCGCCAATTCCATGCACATGGTGTGCGAGGCGCTGGGCATGGCCTTGCCCGGCAGCGCCCCGGTGGCCGCCAACAGTCCCCGCATGATGGCCACGGTCGAGCAGGCCGGCGCCCGCATCGTCCAGATGGTCTGGGACGACCTGCGGCCACGGGCCATCCTGACCCCCGAGGCCTTCGCCAATGCAGCGCGCGTGGTGCTCGCGCTGGGCGGCTCCATCAATACCATCAAGCACTTGCAGGCAATCGCCAACGAAGCGCAGGCCGGTGTGGACGTCTACGGATTGTTCGAACGGCTGGCGGACACCACGCCCCTGATCGCCGCCATCCGCCCCAACGGCGACCACTCCATCGAAGACCTGGAACACGCGGGCGGAACGCTGGCGGTGTTCAAGCGCCTGGCCGGCCTCTACCACCCGGGCGCGCTGACCGTGTCCGGCCGGCCGCTGGGCGCCGCCGTGGATGAGGCCCGGGTGCGCGACGAAACCATCCTGCGTCCCGCCGACCAGCCGCTGTCCAGCCGCCCCTCCATCGTCATCCTGCGCGGTTCGCTGGCGCCCGAGGGCGGCATCGTCAAGCTGGGCCTGGCGACCGGCAAGGCCATGCGCTTCGAGGGGCCGGCACGGGTGTTCGAGTCGCAGGAAGACGCCATTGCGGCCTTGCAGCGCGGCGAGATCGAGCGCGGCGCCGTGGTCGTGATGCGCGGGCTGGGCGTGCGCGGCGGGCCGGGCATGGGCATGGCCTCGCGCTTCGTGTTCGTCCTGGACGGCGCGGGCCTGGGCGAACATGTCGCGGTCGTCACCGACGGACAGCTTTCCGGCCTGGTGAACAAGGGACTGGTCGTGGGCGAGCTCTCTCCCGAGGCTGCCGCCGGCGGGCCGCTGGGACTGGTGCGCGACGGTGACCCCATCGCTATCGACATCGATGCTCGCACCGTGGACCTGAGGGTGGCCGAGCAGGAACTGGCTCTTCGCCGCGCGGCCTTCGCGCCGCCCGCCCCCGGACGGGTACGCGGCTGGCTGTCGGTGTACGAACAGGTTGTGCGGCCCCTGCCCGAGGGCGCGGTCATCACCCACACCGGACCGGGTGGCGCACGCTGATCCCGCATGGCGTGAGGCCCGGTAGACGATTATCCTTCTTAATCATATTGTCATGACCGGGCCGAATCTTCCTTCCTCTTCACCATCTTTTCCACTCTCTGTATTGCGCTGATCGACCTAGGGTAAGCCCCAGCGTTTCATGCGAAAAATTAGTTCATACTAATAACTAATACAGAGAACAATCCGTGGCTCTCGCCGCGGACACCAGTGGAGAAGACAGCTTGTTGTCCGTCGATACCAACGGGCCGATCGGACGCATTGCGCTCGCTCGCCCCGGCAAACGCAATGCGCTGAACGATGACCTGATCGCCCAGTTGCACATTGCCTTCATCAACATGCCCGAGCATGTGCGCGTGGTCATCCTCACGGGCGAAGGCGAGCACTTCTGTTCCGGACTGGACCTGTCGGAGCTGCGCCAGCGCAGCGTGGCCGACGGCATCGTCCACTCCCGCAGTTGGCATGCCGCGTTCGAGCAGATCCAGTTCGGCAAGGTCCCCGTCGTGGCGGTGCTGCACGGCGCCGTGGTCGGCGGCGGCCTGGAGCTGGCCAGCGCCTGCCACATCCGCATTGCCGAACACACCGCCTTCTACGGGCTGCCCGAAGGCCAGCGCGGCCTGTTCGTCGGCGGGGGCGGCTCGGTGCGCATCTCGCGCCTGATCGGCGTCGCCCGCATGAGCGACATGATGCTGACCGGCCGCGTCTACGATGCGCAGGAAGGCCTCGCCGCGGGCCTGTCGCAATACCTGGTCCCCGAGGGGGGCGGGCTGGCCAAGGCCGAGGAACTGGCCACGCGCATCGCCGCCAACGCGCCGCTCAGCAACTACGCCGTGCTGCAGGCCCTGCCCCGCATCGCCGACCAGTCGCAAAGTGAGGGTCTGTTCACCGAATCGCTGATGGCTGCCATCGCCCAGGGCGACATCGACGCCAAGGCCAGGCTGGAAGCCTTCCTGCAAGGACGCGCGGCCAAGGTGGGCAAGCCATGACCACCGCTCACATCCCGTACCGCCAGGCGTCGCGGGGCGGTTCGCTGTCCGCGCACATCGAGCGCCGGGACGACGGCACGCTGCACCTGCGCTCGACCGAACCGCTGCGCCCCTACCCCGGACGCCTGACGGACTGCCTGCTGCATTGGGCGGCCATGTATCCCGACCGCCTGTTTGCCGCCAAGCGTCGGGACGGCGGCGCCTGGACCGAGATGCGCTACGGCGACGCCCTGCACAAGGCCCGAGCCATCGCGCAGGCACTGATCGACCGCGGCCTGTCGGTGGACCGACCCATCGTCGTGCTGTCGGACAACGACCTCGAACACCTGCAGGTGGCGCTGGGCGCCATGCTGGCGGGCGTGCCCTACGCCCCCATCTCGGCCGCCTATTCGCTGGTATCGCAGGACTTCGCCAAGCTGGAACACACGCTCAAGGTACTCACGCCGGGCCTGGTGTTCGTCTCGAATGCCACGGCCTATGCGCGCGCCATCGACGCCAAGGTTCCCGCCGACGTCGAGGTCGTGGCCGTGCGCGGCGAGGTTGCCGGGCGCCGGCTCACGTCTTTCAGTGACCTGCTCGCCACGCAGGCCACGGACGCGGTCGATGCCGCGCATGCCCGCGTGACGCCCGACACCATCGTCAAGTTCCTGTTCACCTCAGGCTCGACCCAATTGCCCAAGGCGGTCATCAACACGCAGCGCATGCTGTGCGCCAACCAGCAGATGCTGGTGCAGTGCCTGCGCTTCCTGGCCGAGGAGCCGCCCGTGCTGGTGGACTGGCTGCCGTGGAACCACACCTTCGGCGGCAACCACAATATCGGCATCGCTCTCTACAACGGCGGCACGCTGTACATCGACGAAGGCAAGCCCACGCCACAGGGGATGGCCGAGACCCTGCGCAACCTGCGCGAGATCTCGCCCACCATCTACTTCAACGTGCCCAAAGGCTTCGAGGAGATCGTCGCCGCCATCGAACGCGACGAAGCCCTGGGCCGTACCTTCCTGGCCCGGGTCAAGGCCTTCTTCTTCTCGGGCGCGGGCCTGTCGCCGCAGGTCTGGGAACGCCTGGACCTGGCCGCGCAGCGCCTGTGCGGCGAGCGCATCCGCATGCTGACCGGCCTCGGAATGACCGAGACCGCGCCGTTCGCGCTGTGCGCCAACTCGGACCTGGTGTTTTCCGGCGTCATCGGCCTGCCGGCGCCGGGGCTGGAGGTCAAGCTCGTGCCGGTGCAAGGCAAGCTCGAGGTCCGCTACCGCGGCCCCACCGTCACGCCCGGCTACTGGCGCGCCCCGCAGCAAACGGCCGAGTCCTTCGACGAGGAAGGCTATTTCCGCTCGGGCGACGCGGCCCGCCCCATCGATCCCGAACGGCTGGAACTTGGCCTGGCCTTCGATGGCCGCATCTCGGAAGACTTCAAGCTCTCCACCGGCACCTTCGTCTCGACCGGACCGCTGCGGGCACGCGTCATCGCCGCCGGCGAACCCTATGTGCAGGACGTGGTTATCGCCGGCCTCAACCGCAACGACGTCGGCATCCTGGTCTTCCCCCGTATGGCCGAGTGCCGTCAGCTCGCGGCCCTGGGGACCGACGCCACGGCCGCGCAAGTGCTGGCCGCGCCCGCGGTGCGCGAAATGTTCCAGGAGCTGGTGGACCGGCTCTGGGCTTCGGGCACCGGCAGCGCGACGCGCGTGGCTCGCGCGCTGGTCCTCGATACGCCGCCGTCGATCGATCTGGGCGAGGCCACCGACAAGGGCTCCATCAACCAGCGCAACGTGCTCAGGCAGCGCGCCGACGCGGTCGAATTGATGTACGCCGGCACCGATCCGCGCGTCATCCTTCCCCATGCATCCCCCGGGAGCCCATCATGAAGATTGAAGGACTGGCAGCATTGGTCACCGGCGGCGCCTCCGGGTTGGGGGCGCAGACCGCGCGACTGCTGGCCGCGCGCGGCGCCAAGGTCGCGGTCCTGGACCGCAACGCCTCCCAGGCCCAGGCCGTGGCCACCGACATCGGCGGCCTCGCGCTGACCTGCGACGTGACCGACGCCGACAGCGTGCAGCAGGCGCTGGACGCGGCTCGCGGGCAACATGGCCCCGCGCGCGTCCTGGTCAACTGCGCCGGGGTCGGCGGCGCGCACCGGATAGCCGGCAGGCAGGGCCCCATGCCGCTGGCCGATTTCAGCCGCATCGTGCAGATCAACCTGGTCGGCACCTTCAACGTCATGCGCCTGGCCGCGGCCGGAATGACCGCTCTCGATCCCCTGGACGACGGCGAGCGCGGTGTCATGGTCAACACCACCTCCATCGCCGCCTACGACGGCCAGATGGGCCAGACCGCCTACGCCGCCTCCAAGGGCGGCATCGCCGCGCTGACCCTGCCTGCGGCGCGCGACCTGGCGCAGTTCGGCGTGCGCGTCATGGCGATCGCCCCCGGCCTGTTCCGGACGCCGCTGCTGGACGAACTGCCGCCGGAGGTCCAGACCAGCCTGGGCGGCTCGGTCCCCTTCCCCAAGCGGCTGGGCCAGCCAGCGGAATTTGCCGCCCTGGTGGCGCACATCGTCGAGAACGCCTACCTGAACGGCGAGGTGATCCGCCTGGACGGCGCGCTGCGCATGCCGCCGCGATGACGTCCAGGCGCCTGTAGTCGAACCGGCGCAAGGGCGTCCCAGACACGCTCGCCGTCCCATGAATGCCCCAAAGGAGACACCCATGACCTTACGCAAGCTGTTCGTTCCCACCCTCGTCGCATTGCTGTTCCAGCCCGCCGCGCAGGCCGAGATCACCATAGGCGTCAGCCTGCCGCTGACCGGCCCCGCCTCCGGCCTGGGCATCCCCTGCAACAACGGCCTGGCGCTATGGCCCAAGTCCATCGGCGGCGAAACGCTGCGCGTCATCGTGCTCGACGATGCCTCCGATCCCACGGTGGGCGTCAAGAACGCGCGCCGTTTCGTGTCCGAGGACAAGGTGGACCTGATCGTCGGCTCGGCGGCAACGCCTGTCGCGCTGGCGATGTCGGACGTCGCCGCCCAGGCCAGGACGGTGCAGCTGGCGGCCTCGCCCATCGTGACCGCCCCGGGCAAGGACGAATGGTCGTTCCGGCTGGCCCAGTCCAATGCGGTCATGGCCATCCCCGTCGTCGCCCACATGAAAAAGCATGGCGTCAAGACCGTCGGTTTCCTGGGCTATTCCGACACCTACGGCGAAAGCTGGCTCAACGACTTCACCAAGGAGGCCAAGGCCGCCGGCATCGCGGTGATCGGCGCCGAGCGCTTCGCCCGCACCGATACCAGCGTGACCGCGCAGGCGCTGAAACTGACGTCAGCCAACCCCGACGCCATCCTGATCGCCGCCTCGGGCAGCGGCGCGGCGATGCCCCACAAGGCGGTGGTCGATCGCGGCTATCGCGGCAAGATCTACCAGACCCACTCGGCCGCCTCGCGCGACCTGATGCGGGTGGGCGGCAAGGACGTCGAGGGGGCCTTCGTCGTGTCCGGCCCCGCCACGGTGGCGGATCAACTGCCCGACAGCAATCCATCGAAGAAATTCGGCGTGGACTACATCGCCCGCTACGAGAAGATCCATGGCGCAGGCTCGCGCAACCAGTTCGCCGCGCACATGTACGACGCCGCCATCCTGCTCGAGAAGGCGGTGCCCGCCGCGCTGAAGAAGGCCCGGCCGGGCACGCCGGAGTTCCGCGCCGCGTTGAAGGAAGCGCTGGAAAGCGGCGGCGTCACGCCGGTCTCGCAGGGCATCATCAACTACACGCCACAGGACCACTGGGGCTTCACCAAGGAAACCGGGCTGATCATGAAGGTCGTCAACGGCGACTGGAAGGTCGAGCAATAAGCCACCCCGGCCGGCGTGCGGGCGCCGGCCTTTTCCACCCCAGACCAAGAGCTTGCACATGGACTTGACGATAGCCGGCGTCTTGACGCTGGACGGCCTGACCAACGGCGCGATCTACGCGCTGCTGGGCATCGCCACTGTCCTGATCTTCACCGTTACGCGCATCCTGTTCATCCCCCAGGGGGAGTTCGTCGCCTTCGGCGCGCTCACCCTCGCCCTGTTCCAGACCGGCCAGGTACCCGGCACGGTCTGGCTGCTGCTGGTGGCCTCCGCGGCGGCCTTCCTGCTCGACCTGCGCATCCTGCTGCGCGTGCCGGCCGCGCCGGGCCGCGCGCGGGCCGTCCTGCGCCTGGCGCTGGGCCAACTGGCCCTGCCGGCCGCGATCGCCGCCGTCTCCGTCTGGGCCGCCCCGCGGGACCTGCCCATCCTGCTCCAGGGCCTGCTGACGCTGCTGATCGTCACGCCGCTGGGGCCGCTCACCTATCGCCTCGCCTACCAGTCCATCGCCGAGGCCAGCGTGCTGGTCCTGCTGATCGTCTCGGTGGGCGTGCATTTCGTGCTGCTCGGCCTGGCGCTGTTCTTCTTCGGCGCCGAAGGATTCCGCAATCCGCCCTTCGTCGATGCCCGCTATGCGCTGGGGCCGCTCAACCTGTCCGGGCAGGTCATCGCGATCTTCGTCGCCTTCGTGCTGCTGATGGCCCTGCTCAAGCTCTTCTTCGGCCGCACGCTGTACGGCAAGGCCCTGCGCGCCACCGCCGTCAACCGCCTGGGCGCCCGCCTCCTGGCAATCTCGGCCGATGCCGCCGGCAAGCTCGCGTTCGCGATGGCGGCCTTCATCGGCGCGCTGTCCGGCCTGTTGATCGGTTCGACCACGACGGTTTTCTACGACTCGGGTTTCCTGATCGGCCTGAAGGGATTCATCGCCGCCGTCGGCGGCGGGCTCGCCAGTTATCCTGCCACCGCCGTGGGCGCGCTGCTGCTGGGCGTGGCCGAGTCCTTCGGCTCGTTCTGGGCCAGCTCCCTGAAGGAAGCCATCGTCTTCACGCTGATCCTGCCGGTGCTGCTGTGGCGGTCGCTCTACACCCCTCATCACGAAGAACACTGATGAAGCCCCATTCCGACACCCTGCATGCACCCGGCACCGAGATCGCCCGCCGGCCCGGCGGCTACCCGGTGCGCACCGCGGTCCTCGCGCTGTTCATCGCCGCACTGCTGGCGCTGCCGCTGCTGCCCGTGCCCGAATTCTGGATCACCCAGCTCAACTACATCGGCTTGTACGCCATCGTCGTGGTCGGCGTCGTGCTGCTGACCGGCATGGCCGGCCTGACGTCGTTCGGCCAGGCGGCCTTCGTCGGCCTGGGTGCCTATGCCACCGGCGTGCTGTCGGTCACCTATGGCGTCTCGCCCTGGCTGGGCCTGCTGGCGGGGCTGGCCGTCACGGCCTGCGCGGCGCTGCTGATCGGCCCGCTGACCCTGCGCATGTCGGGCCACTACCTGCCCGTCGCCACCATCGCCTGGGGCCTGGCGGTGTTCTACCTGCTTAGCAGCATCGGCTGGCTGGGCAAGTACGACGGCCTGATGGGCATCGCGCCGGTGTCCATCGGCAGCCTGGTCTTCGACACCGGCCGCTCGCAGTTCTACCTGATCTGGGCCTTTACGCTGGCCGCCACGCTGGTGGCCGCCTGGCTGCTGGACTCCCGTACCGGGCGGGCCATTCGCGCCCTGCGCGACGGCAGCGTGCTGGCCGAGGCCATGGGGGTGAATACGCTGCGCTACAAGATCGGCGTGTTCGTCCTGGCCGCGCTGTTCGCCTCGGTATCGGGCTGGCTGTTCGCCCATTTCCAGCGTAGCGTGAACCCCTCGCCCTTCGGGCTCAACATGGGCATCCAGTACCTGTTCATGGCCGTGCTGGGCGGACTGGGCTCGGTCTGGGGCGCGCTGACCGGCGCGGCGGCGGTCAAGCTGATCGAAGACCAGCTCCAAGTGTTGATCCCCGCGCTGCTGGGCCGTACCGGCAGCTTCGAGGTCATCGCCTTCGGCATCATCCTGGTGCTGGTGCTCAAGTATGCCCGGCAAGGCGTCTGGTCTTTCCTGGACGGCCTCGCGCCACGCGCCCGCCGCAAGCGCGACTGGGCCGCGGCCGCGCCGCTGCCGGTACGGCCCAAGCCCGAACGCGGCGCCATCGTGCTCGAGGGCAAGGGGCTGCGGCGCCAGTTCGGCGGCCTGGTCGCGGTCAACGACGTGGACCTGGCGGTGCGCGCCGGCGACATCGTCGGGCTGATCGGCCCCAACGGCGCCGGCAAGTCCACCACCTTCCACCTGCTGAGCGGCGTGCTGGCGCTGAGCGCGGGCGAGATCCTGCTGCACGACCGGCGCGTGGACGGCCTGCCCTCGCGCGTGATCGCCAGCCGAGGCCTGGCCCGCACCTTCCAGCACGTCAAGATGATTCCCGACATGAGCGTGCTGGAGAACGTCGCGCTGGGCGCGCACCTGCGCGGCGGCACGGGCGCCCTGCGCTCCATGCTGCGGCTGGACCGCCCGCAGGAGCGCAGCCTGCTGCGGGAAGCCGAGGCGCAACTGGCGCGGGTGGGCCTGGGCGACCACCTGTACGAGCCCGCCGGCAACCTGGCCATGGGCCTGCAACGCCTGATGGAAATCGCTCGCGCGCTATGCAGCGATCCCGCCGTGCTGCTGCTGGACGAACCCGCGGCCGGCCTGCGCCACTTCGAGAAGCAGGCCCTGGCCCAGGTGCTGCGGCAGTTGCGCGGCGAAGGCATGGGCATCCTGCTGGTCGAGCACGACATGGACCTGATGATGAACGTGGCCGACCGCATCGTCGTGATGGAGTTCGGCACCCGGCTGATGGAAGGCACGCCCGTCGAAGTGCGCGCCAGCCCCGCTGTGCGCGCAGCCTATCTGGGCACGGAACATTGATGGAGCGAGGCATGAACCAGGCATTGCTGGAGGTCTCGGACCTGCACGCGGGCTACGGCCGGGCCGAAGTCCTGCACGGCATCGGGCTGCGGGCCGGGCGGGGCTCGGTCGTGACCGTGATCGGCCCCAACGGCGCGGGCAAGTCGACCCTGCTCAACACCCTGATCGGTGCCGTGGGCGCGCGCGGCCGCATCCGGTACGAAGGCCGGGACATCACCCACATGCGCCTGGAGGACCGGGCCATGCTGGGGATCTCGCTGGTACCCGAGAAACGCGAGCTGTTCTCCAGCATGACGGTGGAGGACAACCTCGTCCTGGGCGCCTTTCGCCAGGTGCGGCTGCGCAACCGCGCGTACATGGAGACGCTGGACGAGATCTACGCCATGTTCGGCCGCCTGCACGAGCGGCGGCGCCAACTGGCCGGCACGCTCTCGGGCGGCGAACGGCAGATGCTGGCGGTGGGGCGCGCACTGATGAGCCGTCCCGAACTGCTGATGCTGGACGAGCCCAGCCTGGGCCTCGCGCCCCGCATCGTCGCCGAGGTGTTCGAGGTGATCGAGCGCCTGCGCCGCACCGGTGTGAGCATCCTGCTGGTCGAACAGAACGCCCGCGCCGCGCTCGAGGTGGCCGACTACGGCTACGTGCTGGAGATGGGCGAGATCTCGCTGCATGGCCCGGCCCGGGAACTGGCCGGCGACGGCCGCGTGGTCGACAGCTACCTGGGGGCCGCGCCGGCCCCCGCCGCTTGAGGGGAAGCGCCTTGCGACGCTACGTACCGCCGCTGGATGACATGCAGTTCGTGATCGAACGCGTGCTGCGCGCCCCGGAGCAGTGGCCGGACCTGCCCGCGCTGGCCGAGCAAGACGCCGAGACGGCCCGCCACGTGCTGACCGAGGCCGGGCGCTTCGCCGCCGACGTGCTCGCGCCGCTGAACGCCGTGGGCGACCGCGAAGGCTGCGCGTGGTCTGGCGGGCAGGTCACGACCCCCACGGGCTTCGCCAGCGCCTACCGCGCCTATGTCGAGGCCGGGTGGGCCAGCCTGGGCTGCGCGCCCGAATGGGGCGGCCAGGGCTTGCCGCACCTGCTGGAGGCCGCCATCCAGGAAATGCTGGTGTCGGCCAACCATGCGTGGTCCATGTACCCGGGCCTGCTGCACGGCGCCTACGCCTGCATCGTGGCCCATGGCGACGCCGCCCTGCAGGCGCGCTACCTGCCCAGGCTGGCCAACGGCGAATGGTTGTGCACCATGTGCCTGACCGAGCCCCAGGCCGGCTCCGACCTGGGGCGCATACGCACCCGCGCCACCGAACGCGACGGCGCCTACGCCATCGACGGCGGCAAGATCTTCATCTCGGGCGGCGAGCACGACCTGACCGACAACATCGTGCACCTGGTCCTGGCCCGCCATCCCGGCGGCCCGCCCGGGCCGCGCGGACTGTCGCTGTTCCTCGTGCCCAAGGTCCTGCCCGATACCGGCGAGCGCAACGCGGTGTACTGCGACGGCGTGGAAAGCAAGCTCGGCATACGCGGCAGCGCCACCTGCTCCATGCGCTTCGAGGGCGCGCGCGGCTGGCTGCTGGGCGAACCCTGCAAGGGCCTCGCGGCCATGTTCGTGATGATGAACGCCGCTCGGCTGGGCGTCGGGCTGCAAGGCGTGGCCCATGGCGAAGCCGCCTACAAGCACGCGCTGCGCTACGCCCGCGAGCGCATCCAGGGACGCCCCGCGCCCGGCGTCGCCGTGGGCACGGAACCGGTGCCTATCGCGCGCCATCCGGCGGTGCACGCCAGCCTGGCGGCGCAGCGCTGCGCGGTCGAGGGGGCGCGCATGCTGGCCTACTGGACGGCGCAGCTGCTGGACGAATCCGAGTACGGGCCCACCCCCGAGCAGCGGCGCCACGCGCACGAGCGCCTGGCCCTGCTGACACCCATGGTCAAGGCCTGGGGCACGCGGACGGGATTCGAGGTGGCCGACCAGGCCCTGCAGGTGTTCGGCGGGCACGGCTACATCGAGGAGACCGGCGCGGCGCAGGCGCTGCGGGACAGCCGCATCCCACTCCTCTACGAAGGAACGAACGAAATCCAGGCGGTCGACCTGCTGGTTCGCAAGGTCGTCGCCGACAGCGGCGCCGCCTACGGCCGCCTGCTGGATGACCTGGAAGCCGCGGCCCGCCACGACGGCCAGGGCCTGGTGCAGCAAGCGGTCCAGTTGGAGGCGCTGGCCGCGCATCGCCGCCTGTTGGCCGAGCTCGTCCAGGCCTCGGCCCAGGATCCCCTCTATCCCTATCGTGCCGCGGACGATTTCCTGCGCGCCGCCGCCCTGCTCTGCCTGGGCCGCTGGTGGCTGAAGGTGCTGGCGCTGTCCCGCGAGGACGGCGCGGCGCCGCGCGGCAAGGCCGCGACGGCCTGCCATTTCTTCGATACCGTATTGCCTGGGATAGCCCATGTCGAACATCGCATACGGTGCGCCCGGCGCGCCCTGCCCGAACTCGATGACTGCGATTGAAGCCCCGCCCGTCGTGGAGCGGCCGCATGACGGAAGGAGCCGGCGCGGCGGCCTGGACCGAAGCCGGCTGGACCATCTGCTCGGTTTCATGACCTCGCTGGCGGACGCCACGCTGCGCAAGGCCTTCGTCGCGCAGATGGGCGACCTGAGGCTTCGTCCGGTCGAGTTCTCCATCCTGGCGCTGCTGGCGGTCAACCAGCGGGTCACGCAGAAAAAACTCTGCCTGGCCCTGGACACGCCCGCTCCCAACCTGGTCGTGGTCCTGACCCGCCTGCAGGAGCGTGGATTGCTGCGCCGCATACGCAGCGAGGAGGACCGGCGCGAACAGCACGTGGAACTGACCGACGAGGGCCGGCAACTGGCGGATCTCGCCCATGCGCGCTCCCTGGCCATGGAGGCCGAAGCCCTGTCGGTACTGACCGCGGGCGAACAACTGCTGCTGTTCGAGCTGCTGCGCAAGATCGCCACGGGCGGCCGCCCGGCGTAGGCCGCCGCCCGCGCGGGCGCGCGCAGCAAGACCGGCCGGTTCGCGCTACATTTCGGTTTTCGCTTCTGGACGACCTCCGCGATGACCGCCACCCGTTTCCCCACCCTGGGCACCCCGCTCTCCCCCGCAGCCGTGCGCGTCATGCTCCTGGGCTCAGGCGAGCTCGGCAAGGAGGTCATCGTTGCCCTCCAGCGGCTGGGCGTGGAAGTCATTGCTGTCGACCGCTATGCCGACGCCCCGGGCCACCAGGTCGCGCATCACGCCCGCACCGTCGCCATGACCGATCGGGACGCGCTCAAGGCACTGATCGAGGCCGAGCGCCCGGACATCATCGTCCCCGAGATCGAGGCCATCGCCACCGACCTGCTGGTCGAACTGGAAGCGGCCGGCATGGCGCGCGTCACGCCCACCGCCCGCGCCGCCCAGCTGACGATGAACCGCGAGGGCATACGGCGCCTGGCGGCCGAGACCCTGGGCCTGCCCACCTCGCCCTACCGCTTCGCCGCGACCCGGGAAGAATTACAGGCGGCCATCGACCAGCACATCGGCTACCCGTGCATCGTCAAGCCGGTCATGTCGTCTTCCGGCAAGGGCCAGTCCAAGCTCGACGGCCCGCAGGACGTGGAACACGCCTGGCGCTACGCCCAGGAAGGCGGCCGCGTGGGCGCCGGCCGGGTCATCGTCGAGGGCTTCGTGCGCTTCGACTACGAGATCACCCTGCTGACCGTCCGCTCGCGCGGGGCTGACGGCCAGGATCGCACCGATTTCTGCGAGCCCATCGGCCACGTACAGGTGGACGGCGACTACGTCGAGAGCTGGCAGCCCCATCCCATGTCGCCCGCCGCCCTGGCCCGTTCCCGCGAGATCGCCGCCAAGGTCACCGGCGAGCTGGGCGGCTATGGCATCTTTGGCGTCGAGCTGTTCGTGGCGGGCGACGAGGTCTGGTTCTCCGAGGTCAGCCCGCGTCCTCACGATACCGGCATGGTCACCATGATCTCGCAGGTCCAGAACGAATTCGAACTGCACGCCCGGGCCTTCCTGGGCCTGCCGGTGGACACCTCGCTGCGCCAGCCCGGTGCGAGCAGCGTCATCTACGGGGGCATCGAGGCGGGCGCGGTGGCCTTCGACGGCGTGGCCCAGGCGCTGGCCGAGCCTGGCACCGACCTGCGGCTGTTCGGCAAGCCGGAGTCCTTCGTCAAGCGCCGCATGGGCGTCGGGCTGGCCTCGGCCGCCACCGTGGACGAGGCCCGGGCCAAGGCCAAGCGCGTCTCGTCGGCGGTCAAGCCGCGCGCTATATCCGGCTGAGCAGCCCGCTCAGGTCGAACTCCCGCCCCGCGTATTCACGGCTCGGGGCGACCTCGCCCCGCGCCAGGGCCTGGCTCCATTCCTCCACGGCCTGCCGCGTGGACGGCCCGGCCAGCGGGCTCAGCGCCAGCCGGACGTATTCGGGGCGCTCCACGCCATAGTCGATACGGGTGCCGAAAGGCAGATTGCCCTCGGCATGATCCTGGATGGCCGCCGCGATGCAGCGGCCGGTGTCGGAAATGGCCGAGCCCACGAACAGTTTCGGATCGGTCTCGGTCCAGTCGACGATTGCACCAATCTGGCGCAACCGGAATTTCTGGCAGGCCAGCACCGCGCCCGGCCGGCCCCCGTCGATGGCCGCGAACACCACGTCCACACCGCGCTTGGCCATGGCCTCGCAGGTCTCGAAGGCCAGCCCTTCGTCGTCCTGGCTGCCGCAGAAGGACGTCATCATGCCCATGCCCGGCGACTGTCGCATGGCCCCGTCCACATAGGCCGCCCGGGCCGACAGCGCCGCGTCGGTCTTGACCGCCGACAGGTGGCCCAGCCCGCCGGTACGGCTCTCGGCGGCCGCCGCGACCCCGGCCAGGAAGGCCGACTGCTCCTGCAGGACGCCATAGACCGCGCAGTTCTCGGCCAGGTGCGACCCTTGGATCACGACGAAATGGATATGGGGAAAGCGTTCGGCGGCCATCGCCACCGGATAGTCGCCGGCGCTGCCGTAGGCCACGATCAGGTCCGCGCCGCGATGGCAGACGTCGATCACGCGGGCCGCGCGTATGGCCGGGCCGGTGGACTCGATCCAGATCAGTTCGACCTGGCGGCCGGCGCGCCGGGCGATCTCCACGCCGGCCACGCCGCACTGGTTGAAGCTGCCGTAGCCGGGGGAACCGAAGAGCAGGACCTTGACGCGCATGGCTTCAGCCCGGGGCGCCGGGGGCCCCCGGCGCCATGAGGGTGGCGATAGACAAAGATTTCCGCATCGTCTTCTCCTTGGCGGTGGAACGGATGCCACCGGACTCGAAGCAGACCAAGCAATCTTCGTGCCGTTCTGCCCCGGTCAGTCCTCGATGCCGCGCGAGGCCAGGTACTCGTCGTACGTGCCCTTGTAGTCGATCAGCTGGCCGTCGGGCAGTATTTCAATGATACGACTGGCCAGGCCCGACACGAACTCGCGGTCGTGCGACACGAAGAACAGCGTACCCTGGAACTTCTCCAGCGCCAGTTGCAGCGACTCGATCGATTCCATGTCCAGGTGGTTGGTGGGTTCGTCCAGCAGCAGCACGTTATGCCGGCGCAGCATGAGCTTGCCGAACATCATCCGGTTCTTCTCGCCGCCCGACAGCACGCCCACGGCCTTGCCGATGTCGTCGCTGGAGAACAGGAGGCGCCCCAGCACCGAGCGGATGGCCTGGTCGTCGTCGCCGGGCTGGCGCCACTGACCCATCCAGTCGAAGACGTTGTCGTCGGTCTGGAAGTTGTCGGACACGTCCTGCGCCATGTAGCCCAGGTTGGCGTTCTCGGACCACTTGATCGTGCCCTGGTCGGGCGCCAGGTCGCCGGCCAGCATGCGCAGCAGCGTGGTCTTGCCCACGCCGTTGGCACCGATGATGGCGATCTTTTCCCCGGCCTCGATCATGGCGGAATACTTCGGGATGACGGGGTGGTCGTAGGACTTGACGATGCCCTCGATCTCGACCGCCTGGCGGTGCATGACCTTGGCCATCTCGAAGCGGATGTAGGGGTTCTGGCGCGACGACGGCTTGACCTCGACGGTGTCGGCCTTGAGCTTGTCGATCTGCTTCAGGCGCGAGGTGGCCTGGCGGGCCTTGGACTTGTTGGCCGAGAACCGGCGCACGAAGTCCTGCAGCTCGGTGATGCGTTCCTTGGCCTTGGCGTTGGAACTCATCAGCCGCTCGCGCGCCTGGGCCGAGGCCAGCATGTAATCGTCGTAGTTGCCGGGATAGATCCGCACTTCGCGGTAGTCCAGGTCGGCCATGTGGGTGCAGACCTGGTTCAGGAAGTGGCGATCGTGGCTGATGATGATCATCGTCGACTGGTACTGGTTCAGGACCGTTTCCAGCCAGCGGATGGTGTTGATGTCGAGGTTGTTGGTGGGTTCGTCCAGCAGCAGCACGTCCGGGTTGGAGAACAGCGCCTGCGCCAGCAGCACCCGCAGCTTCCAGCCCGGCGCGACCTCGCGCATGGGCTGCTGGTGCTGCTCGACCGGGATTTCCAGGCCCAGCAGCAGTTCGCCGGCGCGGGCTTCCGCGGTGTAGCCATCGTATTCGGCGAACTTGGCCTCGAGATCGGCCGCCCGCATGTAGTCTTCGTCGGTGGCGTCGGGATTGGCGTAGATGGCGTCCCGCTCGCTCATGGCCTGCCACATTTCGGCGTGGCCCATCAGCACGACGTCCAGCACGCGCACGTCTTCGTAGGCGAACTGGTCCTGGCGCAGCTTGCCCAGGCGGGTGTTGGGTTCGAGCGAGACGTTGCCGGCCGACGACTCGAGGTCGCCGCCGATGATCTTCATCAGCGTGGACTTGCCGCTGCCGTTCGCACCGATGAGGCCATAGCGGTTGCCTTCCCCGAACTTGACCGAGACATTCTCGAACAGGGGTTTGGGGCCGAACTGGATGGTGAGGTTGGCGGTGGAAATCACGGCGGAAACGGGCTCGCAAGAAAAAAAGAAACGTCGCGCGCAGCCAGGGCGGAAGCGCAAAGATCAACCTATTAGTGTAACAGCCCTGATCCGGGTTGACCCGAATATTTACAGAATGGACATGGAGGGCCCGACGGCCCACGCGCCCGCGCAGCATCGCACCGTCGTTTGTTACCATTGGGCGCATAGCTACGAAGCCGGAACTGCGACCGGCCACGTGCGCAAGCCTCTCCTGAACACGATGGCGCAAGACCGAGCGCGGGATCCTGCCCGCCCCGTGGCCTGGCGAGGTTCGTTCTTTGTTGCTCGCTCCTGCGTTGCCCCACCCATACTTATATCAAAGAGAGTGACCGCCACCCATGTCCTTGCTGATTCTCCTAGCGCTTCCTTTCGCCGGCAGTGTCGTGGCGGCCTTGCTGCCCGCCAATGCCCGAAACCGCGAAGCCTGGCTTGCTGGTTTGGTCGCATTGGCGGGGACGGTACAGGCCGCCCTGCTTTATCCCGAAATCTCGTATGGCGGCGTGGTCCGCTACGAGTTCGCCTGGCTGCCTTCGCTGGGACTGAACTTCGTGCTGCGCATGGACGGGCTGGCCTGGATATTCAGCCTGATGATCACCGGCATCGGCTTGCTCGTGGTGCTGTACGCGCGCTACTACATGTCGCCGGAAGATCCGGTGCCGCGCTTCTTCTCCTTCTTCCTCGCCTTCATGGGCTCCATGCTGGGCGTGGTCCTGTCCGGCAACCTGATCCAGCTCGCGCTGTTCTGGGAACTGACCAGTCTGGTGTCCTTCCTGCTGATCGGCTACTGGCACCACCGGCCCGACGCGCGGCGCGGGGCCCGCATGGCGCTCACGGTCACGGCCGCCGGCGGCCTGTGCCTGTTCGCCGGCATCCTGGTGCTGGGCCACATCGTCGGCAGCTATGACCTGGAAACGGTGCTGTCCTCGGGGGACCTGATCCGCTCCCACCCCGTCTACGAGGTCGCGCTGGTCCTGATCGCGCTGGGCGCGCTGACCAAGAGCGCGCAGTTCCCCTTCCACTTCTGGCTGCCCCACGCCATGGCGGCGCCCACCCCGGTGTCCGCCTACCTGCACTCGGCCACCATGGTCAAGGCCGGGGTGTTCCTGCTCGCCCGGCTATGGCCGGTGCTGGCCGGCACCGAGGAATGGTTCTGGATCATCGGCGGAGCGGGCCTGTGCACGCTGCTGCTGGGAGCCTATGCGGCCATCTTCCAGCAGGACCTGAAGGGGCTGCTGGCCTACTCCACCATCAGCCACCTGGGCCTGATCACGCTGCTGCTGGGGCTGGGCAGCCCGCTCGCGCTGGTGGCCGCGGTCTTCCACATCATGAACCACGCGACCTTCAAGGCCTCGCTGTTCATGGCGGCCGGCATCATCGATCACGAATGCGGCACCCGCGACATCCGCCGGCTCAGCGGGCTGGCCCAGGTCATGCCCATCACGGCGACCCTGGCCATGGTGGCTGGGGCGGCGATGGCCGGCGTGCCGCTGCTGAACGGCTTCATCTCCAAGGAGATGTTCTTCACCGAGGCCGTGGTGGTCGGCAACGCCGTGGGCATGAGCCACGCGCTGCCCATCGCCGCCACCGTGGCAGGCGCCTTCAGCGTGGCCTATTCGTGGCGCTTCCTGCACGACGTGTTCTTCGGACCGCCGCCGCACGACCTGCCCCGCACCCCGCACGAGGCCCCGCGCTGGATGCGCTTCCCCGCCGAGGTCCTGGCCTTCCTGTGCCTGGCCGTGGGCGTGGCGCCGGGCTATACCATCGCCCCCTTCCTGGCCACCGCCGTGCGCGCCATCCTGGGCGACGCGGTGCCCGCCTACAGCCTGGCCATCTGGCACGGCTTCAACCTGCCGCTGATCATGAGCTTCGTCGCGCTGGCGGGTGGATCGGCGCTGTACATGATCCTGCAGAAGACCCTGCGCCTGAGCACGGTCGAGCGCCTGCCGCTGTTCTACCGCTTCAACGGCAAGCGCGCCTTCGAGCGCATCATGACCCTCGCCACCGCCCTGGCGGACCGGCTGACCAACAGCCTGGGCGCGCGCGGCCTGCAATCGCAACTGCTGGGCGTCGTCGCCTTCGCCATCCTGGTGGCCGTCGTCACGCTGTATGGCCGGCCGCTGCTGCTGCCCGCGGTGCAGACCTCGCCCATCGACCCGACCTTCGCCATCCTGTGGCTGATCGGCATCGCCTGCGCCATCGGCACCGCCTACCAGGCCAAGTACCACCGGCTGGCCTCGCTGATCATGATGGGCGGCGCCGGGCTGGTCACCTGCATCACCTTCGTCTGGTTCTCCGCCCCCGACCTGGCGCTGACGCAGTTGCTGGTCGAGGTGGTCACCACCATCCTGCTGCTGCTCGGCCTGCGCTGGCTGCCGCGCCGCAAGGAGCCCAAGGAACTGGGCATACGCGTGCCCGCCATCGCCTGGCTGCACCGGGTGCGCGACCTCGCCATCGCCGTGGCGGGTGGCGCCGGCATGGCGCTGCTGGCCTATGCCGTGCTGACGCGTCCCTATCCCGACACCATCTCCAACTATTTCCTGGAGCGGGCGCTGACCGAGGGCGGCGGCACCAACGTCGTCAACGTGCTGCTGGTGGACTTCCGCGGCTTCGACACGCTGGGCGAAATCTCGGTGCTGGGCATCGTCGCACTGACCGTCTACGCGCTGCTGCGGCGCTTCCGCCCCGCGCCCGAGAGCATCGCCCTGCCGCACCAGCAGATCGACCAGGGCAAGACCGACGCCGCCGCGCGCGCGGGCGACGACCCGGCGGTGGGCTACCTGCTGATGCCCTCGGTGCTGATCCGGCTCGCGCTGCCGATCATCGCGCTGTTCGCTGTTTTCCTCTTCATGCGCGGGCACAACCTGCCCGGGGGCGGCTTCGTCGCCGGGCTGACGCTGTCGGTGGCCTTCATCCTCCAATACATGGTGGGCGGCACCGCCTGGGTCGAATCCAAGATGCGCCTGCACCCGCAGCGCTGGATAGGCCTGGGCCTGTTGTTCGCCGTGCTGACCGGCATGGGGGCCTGGCTGTTCGGCTATCCCTTCCTGACCTCGCACGGTGCCCACCTGCACCTGCCCCTGGTGGGCGAGATCCACGTGCCCAGCGCCTTTCTTTTCGACCTGGGCGTGTTCAGCCTGGTCGTCGGAGCCACGATGCTTATCCTGACCGCCCTGGGCCACCAGTCCATACGCAGCCACCGCGCCGCGCAGCAGGCCGAGGCCGAGCTTCCCCGGGGGGGTGCCCGGTGGAAGTGATCATCGCCATCGCCATCGGCGCGCTGGGCGGTTCCGGCATCTGGCTGCTGCTGCGGCCCCGGACCTTCCAGGTCATCATGGGCATCTCGCTGGTGTCCTACGCCGTGAACCTGTTCATTTTCTCGATGGGCAAGCTGTCCCTGGACCAGATCCCCATCCTGCGGGCCAGCCGCGCCAGCGAGGTCGCCGACTACGCCGACCCGCTGCCCCAGGCGCTGGTGCTGACCGCCATCGTCATCGGCTTTGCCATGACCGCGCTCTTCCTGGTTCTCATGCTCGCCTCGCGCGGCCTGAGCGGCACCGACCACGTGGACGGCAGGGAGGGCGAATGATGCTGTCCTGGCATGACCATCTCATGATCGTCCCCATCGTCCTGCCCATGCTGGTGGCCGGCTTCATGCTGCTGCTGGGCGAAGGCCGCGCCACGGCCAAGGCCGTGGTCAACGTGGTTGCCACGGTGGCGCTGCTGGCCGTGGCGATCGCGCTGCTGCGGCAGGCGGACACCGGCCCGGTGCGGGTCGCGGTCTACCTCGCCGCCAACTGGCCGGCGCCCTTCGGCATCGCGCTGGCGCTGGACCGGCTGTCGGCCATCATGCTGCTGCTGACCGCCATCATGGCGCTGGGCTCCCTGCTGTATTCGCTGGCCAGGTGGCACCGCGCGGGCGTCCATTTCCATCCCTTGTTCCAGCTCCAGTTGATGGGGCTCAACGGCGCGTTCCTGACCGCCGACCTCTTCAACCTGTTCGTGTTCTTCGAGATCCTGCTGGCGGCCTCCTACGGACTGCTGCTGCACGGGTCCGGGCCGCAGCGGGTCAAGGCGGGCCTGCACTACATCGCCGTCAATCTGGTCGGGTCCTCGCTGTTCCTGATCGGCGTGGCGCTGATCTATGGCGTGACCGGTACACTGAACATGGCCGACGTGGCCGTGCGCATCGGCCAGGTCGCGGGATCCGACCGCATGCTGATGGAGGCCGGCGCCGCGATCCTGGGCGTGGCCTTCCTGACCAAGGCGGGGGCCTGGCCGCTGAACTTCTGGCTGCCGCCCTCGTACGCCGCCGCCTCGCCGCCCGCCGCCGCCCTGTTTTCCATCATGACCAAGGTGGGCGTGTACGTGATCCTGCGGCTCTCGCTGCTGATGTTCGGCGACCAGGCCGGCGAATCCAGCGGCTTCGCCCAGCCATGGATCCTGTACATCGGACTGGCCACGCTGACCTTCGGCACGCTGGGCATGCTGGCCTCGCAGAATACCGGGCGGTTGGCGGGCTTCGCGGTCATCATCTCTTCCGGCACGCTGCTGTCGGCCATAGGCTTCGGCCGCGACAGCGTAACGGCCGCCGCCCTGTTCTACCTGGTCAGTTCGACGCTGGCGCTGGGCGCCTTCTTCCTGCTGCAGGAGCTGATGGAGCGCAGCCGGACCTTCGGCGCCGACCTGCTGGCGGTCACGCTGGAGGCCTTCGGCCTGGACCGCTCGGCCGACACCGAAGAGGACATGAGCACGACCGACATCGGCGTGGCCATTCCCGCCGCCATGGCCTTCCTGGGGCTGAGCTTCATCGCGTGCGCGCTGGTGCTCTCCGGGCTGCCGCCGCTGTCGGGCTTCGTCGCCAAGTTCGCGCTGCTGACCACCATCCTGAACCCTGACGGGCTCACGCCCGAGATCGGCAGCCCCGAGCCCGTGCTGGCCTGGGTGCTGCTGGGCCTGCTGGTGGTCTCGGGCCTGACGACGGTGGTGTCGCTGACCCGCATCGGCATACGCGCCTTTTGGGTGCCTTCCGGCCGCGCCCAGCCCCGGCTGCGCGTGATCGAGGTCTTTCCCATCGCTGCCATGCTCGTGCTGGGCATCGTGCTGATGGTCCAGGCCCAGCCCGCCATGCGCTATTTCACCGACACCGCCCGTGCCCTGCACCACCCCGACGACTATGTGCGCGGCATCATGTCGGCCCGGCAGGCCGGCCCAGGAGGCGCCACCCCATGATCAGACGCATCGTTCCCTGGCCGCTTACTTCGCTGTTCCTGCTGGCGATGTGGCTGCTGCTCAACCAGACGCTCTCGCTCGGCCATATCCTGCTGGGCGCCCTGCTGGCCATCGCCGTGCCGCTGTGGACCGCGCCGCTGCGGCCGGTCAGGGCCCGCCTGCGCCGGCCCGGCGTGGCCCTCAAGCTGCTGGGCGTCGTCATCCTGGACAGCATCAAGTCCAACTACGACGTCGCGCGGGTCATCCTCGGGTCCAAGGCGAGGCGCGACAACTCCGGTTTCATCCGGATGCCGCTGACCTTGCGGGACGCACACGGCCTGACCACGCTGGCGCTGATCCTGACGGCGATCCCGGGCACGGTCTGCATCGAGCTGGCCGACGACAAGAGCTGGCTGCTGATCCACGTGCTGGACCTGAACGACGAGCAGTACTGGATCGATACGATCCATACCCGTTATGAACAACCGCTGATGGAGATCTTCGAATGAATGGCATGCTCGAATGGGCCGGCCTGTTCTCGCTGCTGTGCATCGCCATCGCCATGCTGCTGGCCACGCTGCGGCTGCTGAAGGGCCCGGCCGCGCAGGACCGGGTGCTGGCGCTGGACACCATGTACATCTGCGCGATGCTGATGCTGCTGGTGCTGGGCATACGGACAGGCAGCACGGAGTATTTCGAGGCCGCGGTCACGATCGCGCTGCTGGGCTTCGTCAGTTCGGTGGCGCTGGCCAAGTTCCTGCTGCGCGGCGAGGTGATCGAATGACGGGCGAGATGATGTTGCCGCTATGGGCGGAGATCACGGTTTCGCTGCTGCTGGTGGCGGGCGGGCTGCTGACGCTGGCCGGTTGCCTGGGGCTGTGGCGCTTCCACAGTTTCTACCAGCGCATGCACGGGCCGACCTTGGGGGCGACGATGGGAATGGTGTTCGTCGTTCTGGCGTCGATGTTGTATTTCACGATGACCGACGAAGGGCCGGCGCTGCATGAAGTGTTGATCGCGGTATTCCTGACCTTGACGGTGCCGGCGACGACCTTGATGCTGGCGCGGGCGGCGCTGTATCGGCACCGGCGGGCGGGGAAGGACGTGCCGCTGCCGGATGGGGAGACCACGGCGGCCCGGTTCCGTACCGATACGCTGGATGACGAGCACTATTACTCCGCGGACGAAAAAAAGAGCCCTCCCCCTGCGCCTTGACGGGCGCCCCGGCAAATTCTCTTCAATGCGCGTGGGGAAACACCAGATAGGCCATGCCGGCCTCCGTCGCCACGCCGATCTTCGCTCCCACCGGGAGCGTCGCCTTGGTCTTCACGTGGCCGAACGGCAGGCCGGTCACGACCGGCACCTTCACCTCGCGGCGTAGCCATTCCACGACCGAGCGCAGGTCGTAGCCGGCGTCGTGCGGGGTGAGCTTGTAGTCGGTAAAGCTACCCAGCACGATGGCTTTCTGGCGGCCCAGCACACCGGCCTGGGCCAGTTGCACCAGCATGCGCTCGACCCGGTACGGGTGCTCGTTGATGTCTTCCAGGAACAGGACGCCGCGGGTGCGCGGGAAATACGGCGTGCCCAGCAGCGAGACCAGTACCGCGAGGTTGCCTCCCCACAGGATGCCGCGGCAGTCGACCGGGTCGGAGTCCTCGGATTCGAAGCTCAGTATCTCGAGTTCGCCACGCAGGGTTTCGCCGAACATCGCCGCGGTCAGGTCGTCCACGCGTTTGCCGCCGAAGTCGAACGCCGCCATCGGGCCGGCATAGCTGACGGCGCCGGTCCTGGCCAGCAGGGCCAGTTGGAAGAAAGTGAAGTCGCTGTGTCCGACGAAGCGCTTGCCGCTGTCGGCCATGGCTTTCCAGTCTATGCGCGGCAGGATGCGCGACAGGCCGTAGCCGCCTCGTGTCGCCATCACGATGGGATGCTTCTGGGTGATGGCGCGCGTCAGCGCCGCCAGCCGCTGGTCGTCGGTGCCGGCGAAGCGCTCGTGGCGCAGCAGCGCGCCGCGGTCCGCCACCGGATGGAAACCCTGCACCTTCAGATTCGCCCGCGCGCGCGCGACGACCTCGGGATCGGGCACCGCGCCCGAGGGCGAGACGAGGTAGACGCCGGGCCTGGTTCCCAGGGAAGGGAAACCCAGGCCGGGGCCGTGGTCGTGCTCAGGGTGATGATCGTGGCCATCGGCACCGTCGTGATGGTGGCCGTGATGCGCATCGTGGTCGTGGTGGGCGTCGGCGGGGGAAGAGCGGCGTCGGTTCATGCGGGCTCGGAAGGAAGTGGCGGACCGCCGCGGGCGGCCTCGCGTTTCTGGCGGAAGAAGGCGCGGAGCAATTCACCGCATTCGGTGGCGAGCACGCCGCCCTCGACCCGGGTCTGGTGATTCAGCACCGCGATGGACGGCAGGTCGAGGACGCCCCCGCAGGCCCCTGTCTTGGGGTCGGACGCGCCATACACGACGCGCGCCAGCCGCGCGTGCAGCATGGCGCCCATGCACATGGCGCAGGGCTCGAGGGTGACGTAGAGCGTGGCGCCGGGCAAGCGGTAGTTGCCGGCGGCCAGGCAGGCCGCGCGCAGGGCCTGGATCTCGGCATGGGCGGTGGGGTCGTGGCTGCCGACCGGGCGGTTGGCGCCCTCGCCCAGGATGCGGCCCGAGGCGTCGCAGATCACGGCGCCGACCGGCACCTCGCCGTCGCGCCAGGCTTGTTCGGCCAGCGCCAGCGCGCGCCGCATCGGGATGACATCGGGAGAGTCGGACATGGGAGGGAAGGAATCAACCGCCGCATTCTACCGCGCGGAACGGCCTCAAGCGGCCAGGCCAGCCGCGCGGGCTGCCGGGAATCCTTACATATGACTGTCATGTTACTCCGTCATGATGCGGCGCTTGTCCAACCCACCCGACCGAACAATGACACTCGCCACCCAGCCCTCGCGCATGACGATCCTTGCCCGCAGCCTGTGCGCCCTGGCGGTCGCCATTCCCCTGGCGGCCTGCCTGAGCGATGGCGGCGACGACGCGGCTCCGACCACGCCGCCCGTCACCCCGCCCCCCGCCGCCGAGCCGACGCCCAAGAGCATCAGCCTGAAGATGGTCGGTCGCTACTCCGCCGGCCAGTTCGGTGTCAGCGCCGCCGAAATCCCCGCCTTCGACGCAGCCAGCAAGCGGGGCTTCGTCGTCAACGCGCGCAACGGCGTGGTCGACGTGCTGGACCTGAGCACGCCCGCCAGCCCCAAGCACATCGGCACCATCGACGCCTCGACCATCTCGACCGGCGCCGAGATCAACAGCGTTGCCGTCCACGACGGCATCGTCGCGGTCGCCATCCAGGCCGCGAAAAAGACGGACCCGGGCTTCGCCGCCCTGTACAAGGCCGACACGCTGGCCCTGCTGGGCAAGGTCGGCGTGGGCGCCCTGCCCGACATGGTGACCTTCACGCCCGACGGCAAGACCCTGCTGGTCGCCAACGAAGGCGAGCCCAGCGACGACTACCAGATCGATCCGGCCGGCTCGGTCAGCGTCATCGACGTCTCGAACCCCGCCGCACCGTCGGCCCGGGTGGCCGGCTTCACCGCCTGGAACGGCAAGGAAGCCGAGTTGCGCGCCAAGGGCGTACGCATCTTCGGGCCCAAGGCCAGCGCGTCGCAGGACTTCGAGCCCGAATACATCGCCGTGTCCGCCGACAGCAAGACCGCGTGGGCCACGCTGCAGGAGAACAACGCCCTGGCGCGCATCGACATCGCCACGGCCACCGTGACCGACATCCTGCCGCTGGGCTACAAGGACCATGGCCTGGAAGCCAACGCGATGGACGCCAGCGACGATCCGGCCAAGCTGGACATCCGCACCTTCCCCGGCGTCCTCGGCATGTACCTGCCCGACGCCATCGCGTCCTACACCGCGGGCGGCAAGACCTATCTCGTGACCGCCAACGAGGGCGACGCACGGGCCTGGGGCGAAGACGACGACACCTATTGGAAGGGCGACGCCAACAAGGGCTTCGTCGAGGAATTCCGCGTCAAGCACCTGGTCCATACCAGCGGTTTCGCCCGCCGCCGGGGCGACGACCTGCCGCCGCAACTCGACGCGCTGGCCGCCGGCGCCCTGCTGAACCCCGCGACCTTCGCCTATTGCGGCGCCACCGCCGGCAAGCCGGGCACATGCCGCGACGATGACATCCTGGGCCGCCTGAAGATCTCGTGGACCATGGGCTATCGCCAGGACGCCACCGGCAAGCCGGTCAAGTTCAACACCCAGGGCATCGAGGACCCCAACGGCGACCGCATCATGTACGACCACCTGTACGCCTACGGCGGCCGCTCGTTCTCGATCTGGGACCAGGACGGCAAGCTGGTGTGGGACTCGGGCGCGCAATTCGAGCGCATGCTGGCCAGCGACTCGTGCAAGATCGGTCCCGACCGCGACGAGTCCTGCGTCACCTACTTCAACACCGGCCATGACGAGAAGGCCACCTTCGACAGCCGCAGCGCCTCGAAGGGCCCCGAACCCGAAGGCGTGGAAATCGGCGTGATGGGCGACAAGACCTTCGCTTTCATCGGCCTGGAGCGCATGGGCGGCGTGATGGTCTACGACATCACCGATCCCAAGGCGCCGGTGTTCATGGATTACCTCAACACGCGCGCCAACTGGACGGAAGCGCCATCCAACGAGAACCTCGCCAAGATGGGCGATCTCGGACCGGAAGGCCTGAAGTTCGTACCCGCCGCGAAGTCGCCCACCGGCCAGCCGCTGCTGCTGGTCGGCAACGAGGTCAGCGGTACGACGGCCATCTACGAAGTCGCGCGCGTACTGGAGTAAACGCCTGCCCGGGCGCCTGGATCAGGCGCCCGGCTTCGTTGCGAGATCGCCGCGAACCTTGCGTCCGCCCAGTGCTCGGTTCTATCCATCAATCGATCACTATCTTCGCGTCTTTGATCACCTTCGCCCATTTGGCGGATTCCACCTCGATGCGATTGTCGAGTTCTTGCGGAGTACTGGTTTTCGCCTCTTCGCCCTGCTTCAACAATTGCGTGCGCAAGGTTTCGTTGGCGAGCGCCGCTTTCAGCTCGGCGCCTAGCTTGGCGATGATAGGTTGAGGGGTTCCCTGCGGCGCAAACAACCCGAACCAGGTATTGGCCTCAAACCCCTTCACGCCGGCCTCCTCGAAGGTGGGCAAATCGGGAAACGCGGGTGTTCTCTCCTTTCCGGTCGTTGCGATGGCTTTGAGCTTTCCCGATTTGACCATCCCCTGAACGACAGCGATATGATTGATCGACATGGCGATATCGCCGCGGATCAGCGCGGTCATCACCGCGGGTCCGCCGCCGAACGGGACATGCGTCGTCTGGAGGTTGTATTGCTGCTTGAGAAGTTCCTGGGCCAGCTGCGGAAATGTGCCGTTGCCGTTGCTGCCATAGTTGACCTTGTTCCCATTCGCTTTCAGATAGCTGATCAGTTCAGGGAGCGTATTCACCTGGATAGTCGGACTGACGACGACGGCTAGCGGCGAAGCACTGATCTGGCCGATCGCCGCGAAATCTTTCAGCGGGTTGTATCCGAGGCGGGCATACAGCAATGGCGCGAATACGTGGGTCGCGGACCCGCCCAGGAGCAGGGTGTACCCATCCGGCTTTGCGCGTGCGGCCATGCCTGCACCGATGGTTCCGCCGGCGCCCGGCCTGTTTTCGACTATCACTGTCGCTTTCATCGAAGCACCGAGCTTCTCGCTGACCAGGCGGCCGATAATGTCTACTACACCGCCAGGCGGAAAGGGAACCACAAGGGTAATAGGCTTGCTCGGATAGTCTTGATCCTGCGCCCATGCGCCGGACATTCCGAGTAACAACGCGGTCACGGCACCGACCTGAAAGAAGCGCCTGCGTAGGGGTTTCATGTTTGTCTCCTCGTTATTGGAAAATCGACGCCTAGATCTGCATCGGCTGCTGCGGCCTGGGCTTGTGCGCCATACCCTGGCGGCTGCTGATCGCGCTCCGCAGCGACCACTCGATCAGGTCTCTGACCATGGTGTTGCGCTGTTCCGCGCATGCCGGGTCTGTCCAAAGATTGCGCAGTTCCCTCGGGTCCACCTCGAGGTCGTATAACTCGCCGTAAGACTCTCCCGCGTAATAGACGAGCTTCCACCGTTCATCCCGGCGCATGACAACGTATTCCGCTCCGGTCTGTATGTGGTCGCGGGCGAGTTCGGAATAGACCTCGGAACGGATCTGGCCGGCGTTTCCGCTAATTACCGGCCACAGCGATCTCGCTTCAAAAAACTCTGGCACCTCAAGTCCGGCTGCCTCGAGTATCGTCGGGGCGATGTCCATCAACTGCACGAGCGCGCCGGTTTGCTGAGTCTTGACGGGATGGGACTTCGACCAGACAAGCAAGGGCACCTTTACTGATTCCTCGTACATCGTCCACTTTTGAATGTGGCCGTGGTCGCCAAGGGCATCACCGTGGTCCGAAGTGAAGATGACGATCGCGTTCTCGAGATATCCCTTGCGATCCAGCGTCTCCAGGATCTGTCCCACCTTGTCGTCGATCATTGTCACGTTCGCCGCGTAGTGCCGGCGCATCCTCAGCACCGCTTCTTGCGACGGACTGTCCTGCCAGGCGACGGAATCGTAATTGTGCTCGATCATGTTTTTGCGCAGCACGCCCTGCGAGGGAGGCTGCGCGGCGAGCTCTTGCGCCGTCGGCATCGGCACGGGAATATCGGCCTCCCGATACATCTCGAGGTAACGCGGCGAGGGGTCGTACGGAGGATGAGGGCCGGGAAATCCGATCTGGAGGAACAGCGGCGAAGTCGCCTTGCGCTCGTCCAGCCACCAGGTGGCTTGATCGCCGATGAACATGTCCGAATGCATGTCCTCGTCCTCATTCCACACAAAGGCCCCGAGGGCCTCGCGGTAACCATCAGGATCCTCGGCAAAGCGCGTATAGCGGCTGGGCTTGCGGATCTTGCGGGCGTGCAGGGCCTTGTCCCATTCGTCGTACAACGCGCGCTCGTGTTCATCGAGGAATAGCGGACGGTCCTTGTTCTCGATGAAGAAGCGCTGGTGAAATCCCCCTTTCGCATCATAGGGATTGATGTGCATCTTCCCAATGTTGACGCAGTGGTAACCGGCGTCAGCCAGCCACTGGACCCAGTTCGGCTGCCATGGATGAAAATTCGTGAACACTCCCTCGGCATGCGGGTACATGCCTGTGAACAGGCTGGCGCGCGCCCCCACGCAGACGGGCGAGGTGGTGTAGCAGTTGGTGAAGGCGGCCCCTTCCCTCGCCAGGCGGTCAAGGACCGGCGTCTTCATCCAAGGCGCGCCAAGCGCGTTGATGGTGTCCGCGCGCTGTTGGTCGGTAATGATCAAAATGATGTTCGGCTTCTGATTCATGGGAGTTCCATCAATGATTGAAGTGATCCGCATGCTGACGGCTCAACTGACGCACTCTGTATGGACAAGAAATCGGCCGGCGTCCTGCAGGTTCGGCTCCACGCCAAGGCCCGGCCGGTCGGACAGCGTGACGACGCCCTCGAGCATCTGCGGCAAGGGCGTAGCCAGCAAATCTCGAAGCGGATTCGGATTGGCGTCGATTTCGGCATAGCCTTCGCCGCCGACCGCGCCCTTCAGGTGAAGAGACGCGAGCAGTCCTATTCCTCCACCAAGCCAGTGCGGACAGAACAGGCGGCCCGCGGCGATGGCCTGCCTGGCGACTGGCAGGCAGGCGCTGAAGCCTCCCCATTTCGCCAGATCCGGCTGAATCACCGCAAAGGCCTTGCTGGCGATCGCCTCGGCGAACATGGTGTCGCCGCGCATGTTCTCACCGGCGGCAAGCGGGATCGGCGATGCCTGTGCCAGTCGTGTCCACTCCGAAAGAGGACTGTCGGCCCCAATAGGTTCTTCCAGCCACGCTGGTTCGAACTCCTCGAGTGCCGTGCTCATCGCAATGGCTTCATCTGTCACCCACGCCTGATTGGCGTCTATCATCAGTGCGGCGGCGCCGAGTTCCTCACGGAGGGCACGCAAGTTCCGGCGATCCCTATCGATGCCGAACCCTACCTTCAGTTTGAAGGCGCGAAAGCCCTCCCCATATTTGGCGGCAGCGAGTTTTTCCGGCGCCGTCGGGCTCAGCCCCGACGCATATGTCGGTACACGGGCAGAACCGCCCAGAAGTTTCCAAAGCGGCTGCCCCAGACGGCGGGCGGCCAGATCCCACATCGCAATGTCCACGCCCGCGATGGCTTGTGCGATGGTGCCCGGTTCTCCGGCCTGGATCGCGAGAACGCGAAGGCGCCGCGTAAGTTCGACGTATGCGTCCCGAGGGTGCCGCCATTCCGTCCCCAGCAGCACAGGCGCGATACACGAGGCGAGGACACGCGCACGATGCTCGGCGCCGACGCTGGGAAAGTTGCACCAGATTTCGCCCCAGCCCACCGCGCCGTCCTGGTCTTCCACCCTCACGAGGACAGCGGGCCGGTCGTGCATCAGGCCGAAGGAAGTCTCTACCGGAACATCGATCGGCACCCTGAAGACCATGGTTTCAACCTTGCCGATCCGGAGTGCGGGAAATTGCGGTATCAGATCCATTCACTGCGCCTTCACGTAGATCGCATGTTCGGTCGTGTAGAAATTGATTGCGCTCGGACCCACCGAATAGGCACCGACTCCCGAATTCCTGATGCCGCCGAAGGGCATGTGATTCTCGGGTACGGTCCCATGATTGACATGCAGCATGCCGCTCTGGCTTTCGCGCATGAATCGCTGTATCACCGCCTGATCGTTCGAGAACAACGCAGAGGTCAGTCCGTACTCCACGCCGTTGAGGATGTCGAACGCCTCGTCCAGCGTCGAATAGGACAGCACCACCAGCACCGGACCGAAAATCTCTTCGCGGGCCACCGACATCACCGGCGTGACCTCGGACAGCACGGTGGGCGCATAGAAATAGCCGCCCTCAGCTTGCTCGACCCGTATGCCGTGGCCGCCGATGCTCACCCGGGCTCCCTCCGCCACACCGGCCTCGACCGCCTGCGCAACTTTTTCGAACTGGGCGGCGTTCGTCATCGGCCCCATTGCGACTCCGTCCAGCATGCCGTCGCCGACACGAATCCTGCCGACTCTGTCGACCAGCCCCGCGACCACCCGGTCCTTGAGCCCGGCGTCGACGACGACGCGGCTGATGCCGGTGCAGCGTTGTCCTGCGCACTGATACGCGGCACTGACAATCTGATCGAGGCAGCTATCCAGGTCGTTGACGTCATGGATGACGGCGGCGTTCTTCCCGCCGAGTTCGAGCGAGACTTCCGCCAGATGCTGTGCCGCGGCGCCATAAATTTTTTTCCCTACCGCTGCCGACCCGGTAAATGTGATGCCGTCGATGCCGGGATGGGAAACCATCGCTTGCCCCGGCTCTACCATCCCGAGCACGATCTGCAGCAATCCGGGGGGAAGGAAGTCCTTCGCGGCATCCGCAACCATGCATGCGGCAGCAGGCGCGTATTCCGAAGGCTTGAGAATGACGGCGTTGCCGAACACCAGCGCCGGCATGATCTTGCGCATCGGTGTCATGATCGGAAAGTTCCACGGCGAGAGCGCCGCGATCACTCCCCGCGGGCGCCTCGTGACCATGTTGGAAAATCCGGGCCGCGACGACGGCATGACGGTGCCATGGCTGCGCGAGGCCTCGCCGATCATGAATCGGGCCTCGCCGCAGGCCTTGGCGACCTCGCCGCGTGATTCCGCCAACGGCTTGCCCTGCTCCCTGGTGATGGCAATAGCGATCTGCTCGGACATCTCTTCGAGCGCGTTCACAAACCTCGTGAGCTCCTGGCCGCGTTCGACAGCCGGACGCACCCCCCACTTTGTCTGAGCCCGTGCGGCCGCGGCCACGGCGCCATCCACCTGTTCCGCACTGGCAGCCGAGTAGGCGCCGACCTTTTCTGCCGGACGGGCCGGATTGCAGGTAGAGAACGGCTTTCCTTGCCCCGGCGTCCACGTGCCCTCGATGAAATTGCCGAATTCGTACATGCTTTGCTCCTATGCGTGGCCGACCGGCTCGCACATCTTTTCTGCTTTCAATGAAACTTCCGCTCTTCCGCCAAGGATTAGATGCGCGCCCTTCTCTCCGATCATGATCGTCGCCGCATTCGTGTTGGCCGAGATCATGTCCGGCATGACCGAGGCATCTATTACTCGCAGACCTTCCACGCCACGCACCCTGAGTTCCGGGTCGACGACCGCGCGGCTGTCATCGCCCATCCGGCAGGTGCCCACCGGATGGAAGACGGTACCGCCCGCCTGGCGTGCGAAATCCAGCAGGTCATCGCGTGTCTTCCGGTGTGTCCCGGGAAGTATTTCTTCCGCGATCAGCTCGCGGAAAGCCGGTTGCGCATAGATTTCGCGCAGCATCTGCACGCCGGCGGCTAGGACCTTGCGATCGAGTTCCTCACGCAGATAATTGGTTTCGATGCACGGCGCCGCGAGCGGATCCGCCGAGCGAATGGTCAGGCGCCCGGCCGACAGGGGCCTGCATTGGCAGGCCGACGCCGTAAACCCCGGATAGTCGTGCAGCGGCGTCCCCGGTTTGTCGACCGAAAGCGGCATGACGCTGAACTGCATGTCGGCGCGATTACCCTGCGCAAACTCCGTTCTTGCAAAGCCGCCTACCTGGCCGGCGCCGACCGTGAGCGGCCCGGAGTTATTGAACAGCCATTGCATCCCCATCGAAGCAAGACGCATCGGATTGCGAACGTCATTGTTCAGGGACATCTTCTTTTTCAGACGCACTATGGTTCGCGCCTGATAATGGTCTTTCAGGTTTTCGCCGACTTCCGGCGCGTCGGCAACGACGTCGATGCCGAGCCCCTTCAACAATGCGGCCGGCCCCACCCCGGATAACTGCAGGATCTGTGGAGACTGAATAGCGCCAGCCGAGAGAATTACTTCGCGCTCTGCCCTGGTGCGCTTCACCTCTCCCTTGTGCGACCATTCGACGCCGATCGCGCGCGCCCCTTCGAACAGGATGCGCGTGGTGTGCGCCTCCGTGACGACAGTGAGATTGGGGCGCTGGCGGACCGGCCTCAGGAATGCCGCCGCCGCACTCGAGCGCCAGCCATCCTTGATCGTCAACTGGTATGCTCCGACCCCATAGTCGGTCGCGCCGTTAAAGTCCGGATTGAACGGGAGGCCGTACTGCTGGGCGGCTTCCAGCCATTGTCCGCAATAGGGATGGTCATTCCTGAGGTCCGATACCCCCAGTTCGCCGCTGCCGCCGTGATACGCGTTCTCCCCGCCGACGTACCGTTCCGAGCGCTTGAAAAACGGCAGTACCGAGCGATAGTTCCAGCCTTGGGCGCCTAGGCGCTCCCAGTCGTCATAGTCGTGGCTCTGTCCACGTATATAGATAAGGCCGTTGATCGAGCTGGAGCCGCCAAGAATCCGACCGCGGGGCCAGACGATGCCACGACCATTCGTGCCCTCGCAGGGCTCGGTATCGAACAGACGAGAGAAACGTTCGTTATAGATGGTCTTGAAGTAGCCGACTGGCAGATGAAGCCAGAAGTTCTTGTTAGGCCTTCCTGCTTCAAGCAGCAATACCTTCACGTCCGGATCGCTGGAAAGCCGGTTTGCCACCACGCATCCGGCGGAACCGGCGCCAATGACGATATAGTCGTACTCCAAGCTGTTCTCCTCAGTGGGTGTCAACTACACAAGCTGTGCGGTTGCAGTACAGCCACCACCGTTTCATCATAAAGTATGTAATATCATACTTTTGGATTTGAAAAGATGTCAAACACTTTCGACCGTAGTCCTGTTCCTCTTTACCTCCAGGTTGCGGATGCAATCCGGCAAAGAATTAGCCAAGGCGTATGGCGCGCTGGGGAGCCGGTTCCCACGCTTGAGCAGCTTGCCGCGGAATTCAACGTGGCGCGTCTCACCGCGCGCCAGGCGGTGCAGCTATTGACGCAACAAGGAGTGCTGACCCCGCTACGAGGCAAGGGCACGTTCGTGAATCCAAACGTCCTTCCCGAAAAGACAGTGAATCTGCGCACATCGCTCAGCGACCTGGCGAAGATGTACGAATCGACGAAGACAGAGATTCTCAACATCGAAGAGTCTCGCCGTCTTCCTCCGGTTGCCGCGGAATCCGGGATCCTCGACAGCGCATATGTGTACATGCGACGCGTTCACTTTCTGGGCGATGAGCCGTACAGCGTCATCTCCCTTTATTTACGGCAGAGCGTCTTTGAACTCGCGCCCGTGGAGTTCCGATCGAACGCTGTCATTCCCACATTGCTTCGCCTGCCCAAGGTGGACCTGGAGGACGCGCACCAGACCATGACGATCGGTACTTCCGACGCGGAAACGGCGCGTCTCCTGCGCGTGCCTGTCGGGAGTCCCATTGCTCGGGTAACGAGGATATTCAAGCAGAGCGACGGCATGATCCTCTACTTCGCGAACGTTGCCTATCGCGGCGACTGGGTACGCTGGGAGATCGATCTGAAGCCATGACAGCGGTTCGTTTTCACGTTCGGCGCCCAACCTGTATCCGTGTCGTGGGTTCAGGCGCCCCGCTCCGGCTCCTTGCCCATGCCGAACACGATGACGACAAAGGATAGGACGCAGGCGGCCAGGCCGGCCAGGAAGGCCGCTCGATAGCCGTAGACGCCGATCAGCAGGCCCGCCAGCGGTCCGGTCACGCCCGAGGTGATGTCCACGAAGGCCAGGAATCCGCCCACGGCCACACCGCGGCTCTCGGGCGGCACGCGGCGCATGGCTTCCACACCCATGGCCGGGAACACCAGCGAGAACCCCACGCCCGTCAGGGTCGCGCCGGCCAGCGCGAAACCGGGGCTGGGCGCCATCCACAACAGGAACTGGCCCAGCGCCTCGATCACCAGCGAAACCGCCGCGACCTTGCGCCCGCCCAACTGATCCGGCAGCCGGCCGAAAAACAGCCGCACCAGGATGTAGCCGGCGGCGAAACCGGTCAGGGCCAGGCCCGCGCCTTCCCACCCGCGGCTGGCGAAATACAGTACGACGAAGGCGGTCAGCACGGCGAAGGGAGCCGAGGCCAGCGACAGCGCGCCGCCCTGCCGCCAGATCATGCCGATCACGCGCAGGAACGGCACCTGCTTGCGGGCGCCAGCGGCCACGGGCACGGGCGGCACGCGCGAGGCGATCGCCAAGCCAACCAGCGGGAAGGCCACCGTGGCCAGCCCCACCGCGAGGAAATCCACGTTCTGCATGACCCATACCCCCAGGGGGGCACCCAGGCCCAGCGCCGCGAACATGGCGATGCCCTGCCAGGACATCACGATGCCCGTGCGCTGGGGCCCCACCCTGCCTATGCCCCAGGTCATGGTGCCGGTCAGGAACAGGCTCTCGGCCGGCCCCATCAGCAGGCGGCCGGCAACCAGCACCGCCAGCGCGGCCGACGGATGCGGAATCAGCGCCGAGGCCACGTAGAGCAGGCCCGCCATCGCGGCCATGGGCAGACCCATCATCACGGACTGGCGCGGGCCGTGCCGGTCGACGTAGGTGCCGGCGAACTTGCGGGTAAGAATCGTGGTCAGCGGCTGCAGGCCGATGATCCAGCCCACCACCAGCGGACTGAAATCGAGCACGCCGTTGACGTAGAGCGGCAACGCGGGCAACGGCAGGCCGACCGCCAGGAAGCCGGAAAAGACGATGGCGACCAGCGGCAGCAGGCGCAGCGCGGATTCGTGGGAAGAGGGAGAGGAGACGGAAGGTGTGGCGTTGTTCATCATCGGACGTCGATAAGCGGCGCGCATGGACCCGGCGGGCCGGCGCGGCGTTCAGCGCGTTGGATGACGTTAACGCTTACGACTGCAAACAGGAAGACCGGGCCGCATCATACCACTCGCTTGCAGCCAGGGGCCCTTTCGAGGCCGCTGCCTGGGGCGGCTGGATCACGATGAAATCCGTCCGGAGCTCCCGCGCATTCAGCCAGACCAGGCAGAACGGCGCGGCCATGGCCGCGCACAGGATGAGTATCACCAATAGCCGTTCAGTCATTCGTACCACTGACCTCGTAAACAGCCCGCAGTCTACGCGCTCCCGTCGCGCGGCCCCGCCTGGGGTTCAGCGTTGTTTACCGTGGCGGGCAGCAGCAGGCGGAATTCGCTGCCCTGCCCCGGCGCGCTCTCGCACTCTATCCGTCCGCCATGCCGGTTGGCCACGGCCTTGACGAAGGCCAGGCCCAGCCCGAAACCCGGCTCGTCGCCGTCTTCCGTGCCGCCCACGCGCGAGAACTCCTGGAACAGGCGGGCCTGGTCCTCGGCGGCGATGCCCCGCCCCTGGTCCCGCACCGCGATGCACCACAGCTCGCCCTGGCGGACCAGGCGGCAGTCCACGCGCGTATGGGGCGGGCTGTACTTGATGGCGTTGCCGATCAGGTTGATCAGGGCGCGCGTCAGTTGCGAACGGTCGCCGCGCAGCGGCACGCCGTCGTCCGGTACGTCGGTGTCGAGCACGATGTGCTTGGCCTGCGCCAGGCTCCAGCACTCGTCGGCGGCGTCCAGGACCACGTCCGTGCCCTCGACCGGCTCGTCCCGGACCGGCGCCGTCGCCAGCCGCGCCAGTTCGACGAAGGACTCCGCCAAGGACTGCGTGCGCAGCACGTAGCGCCGGATGCGGTCCAGCAGTTCGTCCTGCGCCAGCTCGCCGGGGTCGCTGCGGTGCAGGTCCAGCAAGGCCAGGATGGCGCCCTGCGGTGACCGGATGTCGTGGGACAGGAAGCGCAGGGCCTGGTCGCGCTTGCGCTCGGCCTCGCGCAGCGGATTGATGTCCACCAGGGTGGCGATCCAGGCGGTCTCGCCGCCCTCCTCTCCCGCGCACCGCGCGTATTCGAACAGGAAAGCCCGCCCGGCGGCGTCGCGGCATTCGGCGAAATGCCCCGGCGCGACCGCCGCGGGCCAGCTGAGCGGGCCGCCGCCCACCAGCGTGAAGCCCGCCAGCAGGCCGGCCATGTCCGCGCCCTTGGCGGCGGCCGCGCCGAACTGCCTGGCGGCTTCGCGGTTCGCCAGCAGGACACGGCCATCCTCGCCCACCGCCAGCGCCGCCTCGGGCAGGCTTTCTATCACGGACGACATGAAGGCCTGCACATCCAACAGGCGTCCCGTGGCCCGTGCCAGGTCGTGGATGCGCCGATCGATCAGGTCGCCGGCGGGGGCCGCCGCATCCTGCGGCAGTACCGCCCCATGGCGCTTCAACCGGCCCAGTTCGTCGACGAGGTAACTGGCCGCGCGCTCCAGGCGCCGCCAGTTCCACCCCAGGTAGAAGGCCGCGATGGCCAGCACGGCCGCGCCAGGCGGCCACCATGAACCCTCGACCAGCAACAGGCCGCCGCTCGCGGCCGCCGCCACGCCTATGCCCGCCACCGACGCCGCCAGCGCCCAGCCCGGCGCGAACAGCCACAGCGCCGGCAGGGTCGCGGCCACCAGCATCACCGTCAGCAGCGCGCCCGTCCACGGCTCGACGATGCGGCGCGCCGTGCCCGACATCAGGTTGTCGATCACGTTGGCCGAGATCTCGACCCCTGGCGTGAAACGCTGGCGCGCCGACAAGGGTGTGGGATAGACGTCGCCCAGGCCCGCGGCCGTGGATCCGACCAGCACGATGCGCCCGTCCAGCGCGCCGTCGGGCAGTTCGCCCGCCAGCACCTGGGCGGCGGGAATGGTGCGATAGGTGCCGGCGGGCCCGGCATAGTCGATGTGCATCCAGAAGTCCCGCCACCATGCGCCCGGCGCGGCCTCCGGGTCGGCCGGCGCCCGATTTCCCGGCGGATCGGCAACCGGCTGGCCGGCAACCTGCAGGAGCGCCAGCGCAAAGTGGTTCCACTGACGGTCCCGGGTGCCTTCGCGCAGGAAGACGCTGCGCACCACGCCATCGGCATCCGGTTCGACCGAGACATGCCCCAGCGCCCGGGCCGCGGACGCCAGCGGCGGCACCGGCAGCATGGCCTGTACCCTGCCCCCCGCCTCGGCGGTGAACACGGGCAGCACGACGTTGCCGCTGCGGCGGATGGCCTCGGCCATGCGCAGGTCCACCGACGGATCGGCCGAGGGCTCGGACAACAACAGGTCCAGGCCCAGCGCGGCGGGCGACTGCTGGGCGATGCGCTCGATCAGGTCGATCTGCTGGTCGCGGCTCCAGGGCCAGCGACCCACCTTCGCCAGGCTGGCCTCGTCGATGGCCACCACCACGATGTCCTGGCTGGGCGCGGCGGGCGCCAGCCTGCTGAAGAAGTCGTAGACGGCCGCGTCCAGGCGGCCCAGGCCGTTCTGCCAGGCCAGCAAGGCGGCCAGCAGCAGCCCCGCGACGACCGCGACGCCGCGGACCGCGAACCGGGGCCGCCGGGGTTCCGGGCGCCGCGTGGCGGGTGCTGGCGATGCGGCCTGGCGGTCCATGCGCGGGAGGCGGCCCTAGGGAAGCTGGATTTCCTGGCCGTCACCCGAATGCAGCGAGCCGTCCCCGCTGCGGACGGTACGGGTGACGCGGAAGCGTTGCGGACGCGTGAAATCGCGCACATAGCCATCGCCGTCGGTCGCCTGGATGCGCACGAAATACTCGCCGGCGGGCAAGGCTTCGAGCGCCCATTTGCGCTCCGCGGTGCGGCGCTCGGCGGCGATCCCGGCAAAGCCGGTGTCGCGCGCGACCTGGACGAGATAATTCTGGCCGTCCTCGCCGTCCCAGCTCAGCACGACTTCGTCGCCCTGCTGGCTCATGCCGAGCTTGCCGCCTACCGGCAGGCGCACCATGAAGCGGCGCGGGTCGCTGTAAGGCCCGGCGTCCGGCTTGCCGTCCTTGCCCTGGATGACCGTGCCCACGCGCCAGAAATAGTTGCCCGAGGCGAGCCCGCGCACCGCATGAGAATCCGTGGCCAGCCGGCTTTCGTCGACGAAGGGACTGGCGAAGGCCTGATCGCGCGACACCTGCAGGCGATAGCCGATGGCGCCTTCCGCTCCCGTCCAGCGGAGCACGGCTTCGGTCTGCTCCACCACGCCGCCGTCGGGCGGGGCGATGGTGACCGGGGGTTCGGGCCGGGCCTTGAGCTTGATCGGCCAGGTGACCGGTCGGCCTTCGATGCCCTGCGCGTCGACGCCGTTGATCCGCACCACGTAGTCGCCATCGTCGAGTCCGGCGAAGCGCACGCGCGGCGTGGCGGTCACGAGGTTGCCAGCCACCTGTTCGGCGGTATGGGCGGGCCAGATGAAGGCGCGGTAGGAGGCCGCGCCGGCCAGCGCGGGGAACGCCAGGTCGATGACGGGACGCCGTTGCAGGGCCTGGACGCCGGACAGCTCCGGCGCCGCCAGCAGCGGCGTCAGCGTGGCCGTCGGCGCATCGGCGGCGACCGCGCCGCCCAGGCCCGCCGCGACCCGCGCAGTGGAGCCCGACCGCGCCACGCGCAATTCGACCTCCCCTTCCAGGACGTCGCTGGTGGCCGCGCTGCCTTCGCGCATCGAGACGCCGAATTCGGTGCCGCGCACGCCGGCGGCCATCAGCGGCGTGTCGACCTGGAAGCGGCTGCCGGTGGGCCGCTGCGGCGAGACGCGCGACTCGACCCGGCCCTTGTCCAGGGTCAGCGAAGTGTCGGCGCGCTTCTTCGTCAGGCTGTATTTCAGGCGCTCCAGGCGCAGTTCGGAATCGCCCGCCACGCGGACCACCGAGCCGTCCGCCATCTCGAGCGTGGCGAAGCCGCCGGCATCGGTGCTCAGGCGATCGCCGTCGATCAGCCGCATGTCGCGCTCCAGCGCGCCCGTCGAGCCGCTGCGCGTCGTATAGCGCACGCCGCCCGAGACGTGCACCACGCGCGCGCCGCCAGGCTTCTTGCGCAGCAGTTCGTCGGGCACCACGATGACGGAGCCGGGCTTGAGCCGGAGCGGATTGGGGTTGCCGTTCTCGCGGGACAGGGCCTGCCATTGGCCGGGATCTTCGAGATAGGCTTGCGCGAGGTCATACAGCGTGTCGCCATCGCGCACCAGATGGCGCACCGGCTCGGCCTGCTGGGCATGGGCGGCCGCCGCGCCGAACACGCAGGCGGCGGCGATGGCCCACGCGGACAGCCGGATGCCGGCGTCCATGCTGGGTATTTTCTTCATAGGGAGTCGTTGTCGGATTCTTTTGTCGCCGGCGGGTCGGCCAGTATCTCGAAGCGGTAGCCCAGGCCGTAGACCGGCACCAGCCGCACGCCGTTATGGGGGCGCAGGTCGAGCTTGCGGCGCAGCTGGGACATGTGCGTGGTCACGGTGCGGGTATCGATGGCGCTCGTGCCCCACAATTCCTCGAGCAGGTGTTCGTGCGTCAGCAGCCGCCCCAGGTTGCGGAACAGGTACAGCGCCAGCTCGTATTCCTTGGGCTTGAGTTCGACCGGCTCGCCCTTGATCCGGGCCTCGCGGCGGTGCAGATCGAAGGTATAGGCGCCGAAGCCCGGCTGGCTCGGGCGCGAGGCCTCCGGATAGGCCCGGCGCAACAGCGCGGCCACACGGGCCTGCAGTTCGATGGGCCGGATGGGTTTGGCCATGTAGTCGTCGGCCCCCGCCTGCAGGCCGTCGACCACATCCTGTTCCTCGTCGCGGCTGGTGACGAACAGCACCGGCAGGTGCGGCGGCAGGTTGCGGCGGATCCAGCCCAGGATCTCGGGGCCTTCGATGTGCGGCACGTGCCAGTCCAGCACGAACATGTCATAGCTCTGGCGATGGAGGTCGCGCAACATCGCCCTGCCATCCTCGAACAGATGGCAGTCGTGCCCCGCCTGCAGCAGCGTCTTTTCTATGATCCGGGCATGTGCCGGATCGTCTTCCAGTATGGCGATGCGCACCTGGCCCCCCAAAGATCGATGTAAAGCCAGCGCATTTTATAACGGGGCGCGCCGCGACGCCCGGAAAACGCCACTTTCCGGGGAATTTCGCGGCAGATCAAGGGGACGGGCCCCGGAAGGGGTCAGCGCATGCCCGGTCCGTCGGGTCTGGGCATCGCGGGGCCGGGCGAACCCGAGGGCATGGCCGGGGAGCTGGGCGCGGGCGTCACCACTTCCCGGTATTCCCGCAGCACGCCTCCTCCTTCGACGCTGCCGCTGACCGTCCCGCGTCCGTCCACCCGCGCCACGCAGGCCGCGCGGTCGGCTTCCGGCAAGGCGTTGCAGCGCTGGGTACGGTTGCGTTCATAGGTGGAATCGCTGGCGCCACGCAGGTTTCCCCGGCGCGCCTCCTGCAAGGCCGCCCCGGCTTCCCGCTTGCACGCCGCCGGGTCTTCCCCGGACTTGCCGCTGTTGCAGCGGGCCATTTCGTCACGGTAGGCGGCATCGACGCCAGAAGCGGCGTGCGCCGACGTGAACAGAACGGTACCCAGGGCGAGCGCGGCCAGCCCCAGGGCGCCATGCTTGGTTTTCGTCTTCATGCCTGACTCCTTTCGCGCGGGAAAGGCCCCGGCGCGCGGGGCGGCGCGTCGATCCAGTGTAGGCGTGGCATGGCTGCCCGCGATGGGCGCGGATCTCGACTATGTAAGCGTTCCGTACAACAAAGACCGCAGCCCCCGGGACCGTGGGGCCGCGGCCACGGCTTGTTACGAAGGTTGGCGCGCGGGCAACAGCGCCGCCGCGGGCGCCGGTGCCTGCCCTTCCCAGCCGCCGCCCAGCGCACGGATCAGGTTGACCGTGGAACGGGCCAGCTCCCCATCCAGGCGGGTCGCCACCCGGCGCTGCTGGAGCACGCTGCGATCGGCATCGATCACGTCCAGGTAGCTCACCGAGCCTTCGCGATACTGGATCTGCGACAGCCGCGCCGCTCGCGCGGCGGACGCCACCGCTTCGTCCTGCGCGCGGTACTGGTCGGCCAGGATGCGCAGGTTGGCCAGATTGTCCTCCACTTCCTTGAAGGCCGTGAGCACCGTCTGCCGGTAATTGGCGGCTTCTTCTTCGTAGGCCGCCCGCGCGGCCTGCAAGCCCGCCTCGCGCCGCCCGCCGTCGAAGATGGGCAGTGTCAGCATGGTGCCCACCAGCGGCCCCAGCAGGAAGGTACGGCTGGACCAGTTGAACAGGTCGCTCAGTTGCGCCGACTCGTAGCCCAGCGCGCCGGTCAGTTCCAGCCTGGGGAAGAAGGCCGTGCGCGCGACGCCGACACGGGCGTTGGCGGCGGCCATCGCGCGTTCGGCCGCGGCGATGTCGGGCCGGCGCTCCAGCAGGTCGGACGGCAGGCCCGGCGGCACCGATACCGCCAGCCTGGCCAGCGGCCGCGCGGGCAGGCCGAAGGCGGCGGGCGCCTCGCCCAGCAGGATGGCCAGCGCATGCTCGGCCGCCGCGCGCTGGCGGGCGATGTCCAGCGCCTCGGACCGTGCCGAGGCCAGTTCCGTGCGTGCCCGAGCCAGGTCCAGCTCGCTGATGTCGCCTTCGTCGTAGCGGCGCTGGATCAGCGCCAGCGTGCGCTCGCGCAGCGCCACCGTGCCGCCGTAGAGCTCCTGCCCGGCATCCAGTTCGCGCACCAGGAAATAGGCCTGCGCGACGTCGGCCTGTACGGCCAACTGCACCGAGCGCAACAAGGCCTCGCCCTGCTCGGCCTGGGCCGACGCCGCGTCGACACTGGCCGCGACCCGGCCGAACAGGTCCACTTCGTAGGCCACGGAAGCCTGGGCTCGCCACAGCGTCGAGGGCGACGTGTTCGCCTCGGCGGGCAGCCCTCTTGAAGCCGGCGACGGCCGCTGCCGCGTGGGCCCCGCGCCCGCATCGACACGGGGATACCGGTCGGCCCGCGCCTCGCCCAGCCGCGCCCTGGCCTGCGCCAGGCGCGCCACCGCGGCCTTGAGGTTCTGGTTCGCATCCGCGGCCCGTTCCTGCAGCTGGTCCAACACCGGATCGCCGAACACCGCCCACCAGCGCCCCCGATGGGCTTGCTCGGCCGGCTGGGCGGCCTTCCAGTTGCCGCCGGCCGCTTCCTTGAACGAGGCCGGCACGTCGGCGCGGGGGGGATCGTAGGGCGGCGCCACCGCGCAGCCCGCCAGCACGAGCAAGGCCACCAGCGCCGCGCTGCGCAAACTCTTCTTCATGGGATTCTCTTTCACTTCAATGCCCCGCTTGATGGGTCGCCACGATGGGCGCCTCGTGCTGAGCGGCCGAGTGCAGCTTGCGCGCACCACTGGCCAGCCGCAGCAGTACATAGAAGACCGGCGTCAGGAACAGGCCGAACAGGGTCACGCCCAACATGCCGAAGAACACCGCCACGCCCATGGCATGCCGCATCTCCGAGCCCGCGCCGGAGGAGGTCACCAGCGGCACCACGCCCATGATGAACGCGATGGACGTCATCAGGATGGGACGCAGGCGCAGCCGGCTGGCCTCGATGGCCGCCTCGACCACCGACCTGCCCTGCAGTTCGAGCTCACGCGCGAATTCGACGATCAGGATGGCGTTCTTCGAAGCCAGGCCCACCAGGACCATCAGGCCGATCTGGGTAAAGATGTTGTTGTCCCCCCGCGTCAGCCAGACCCCCGTGAGCGCGGCCAGGATGCTCATCGGCACGATCAGGATCACCGCCAGCGGCAGCGTCAGGCTCTCGTACAGGGCCGCCAGCACCAGGAACACCAGCAGTACGCTGATCGGGAACACCCAGACGCCGGCATTGCCCGCCAGGATCTGCTGGTAGGTCAGGTCCGTCCACGCCAGCTTCATGCCGCGCGGCAGGACCTGCTCGGCGATGCGTTCGGCGGCGGCCTGGGCCTGGTCCGAGGAATAGCCGGGCGCCGGCCCGCCGTTGATGTCGGCGGCGGTGTAGCCGTTGTAGCGCACCACCATCTCCGGTCCGAAGGTCGGACGCACGTCCACCAGCGACGACAACGGCACCATCTCGCCGGCGGCATTGCGGGTCTTCAGCGCCAGGATGTCGTCCGGATGCGCACGGAACGGCGCGTCCGCCTGCGCGCGGACCTGGTACACCCGGCCGAAGCGGTTGAAGTCGTTCACGTACAGCGAACCCAGGTAGATCTGCATGGTGTCGAACACGTCGGTGACGGCAACGCCCAACTGCTTGGCCTTGACCCGGTCCAACTGCAAGTCCAGTTGCGGCACGTTGATCTGGTAGCTGCTGAACGTCGGCCCGAGTTCAGGCGCCTTCTGCGCCGCCGCCACGAAGGCCTGCGCCGCCGCGTCGAGCTCGGCGTAGCCCAGCGCGCCCCGGTCCTCGATCTGGAGCTTGAATCCGCCCAGCGTGCCCAGCCCCATCACCGGCGGCGGCGGGAACACCGCGATGAACGACTCCTTGATGGCCGAGAACTGTTGGTTGAGCGCGTTCGAGATCGCAGTGGCCGAGACGTCCTTGCCCTTGCGCTCGTGGAAGTCCTTGAGCGACACGAAGACGATGCCGGCGCTCGAGCTGTTGGTGAAGCCGTTGATCGACAGCCCCGGGAACGCGATGGCGCTTTCCACGCCCGGCTGCTTGAGGGCGATGTCGGACATGCGCCGGATGACGTCCTCGGTACGGTCGAGCGAGGCGCCGTTGGGCAGTTGCGCGAAGGCGACCAGGTACTGCTTGTCCTGCGCGGGCACGAAGCCTCCCGGCACGATGGACGAGACGCCCAGCGTCAGCGCCAGCAGCACGCCGTACACGCCCATGACCGCGGCCTTGCGCGAAATGACGCCCGTGACCCCCGCGCCGTAGCGGTCGGATGCCCGGCCGAACATGTCGTTGAAACGGCGGAAAAACCCGCCGAACAAGCGGTTCATCACGCGCGTCAGGGCATCGGGCCGGGCATCGTGCGACTTCAGCAGCAGGGCCGCCAGCGCCGGCGACAGCGTGAGCGAGTTGAACGCCGAGATCACCGTGGAAATGGCGATGGTCATGGCGAACTGCTTGTAGAACTGGCCGCTCAGGCCGGTCATGAAAGCCAGCGGCACGAACACCGCGACCAGCGTCAGCGCGATGGCGATGATGGGGCCGCTGACCTCGCGCATCGCGCGGTAGGTGGCTTCGCGCGGTGTAAGGCCGGCCGCGATGTTGCGCTCGACGTTCTCCACCACCACGATGGCATCGTCCACCACGATGCCTATGGCCAGCACCATGCCGAACAGGGACAGCGCATTGATCGAGTAGCCGAAGCCCAGCATCAGCGAGAACGTGCCGATGATGGAGACCGGCACCGCCAAGAGCGGGATGATGGACGCCCGCCAGGTCTGCAGGAACACGATCACCACCAGCACGACCAGCGCCACCGCCTCCAGCAGCGTGACCACCACCGCCTTGATGCTGGCGCGCACGAACTGCGTCGGGTCGTAGACGATGCGATAGTCCACCGAGGGCGGGAAGTCCTTGGCCATGTCCTTCATGGCCGCCCGCACCTGGTCCGACACCGCCAGCGCGTTGGCGCCGGGCGACTGCATGATGGCCAGCGCCACCGCCGGCTTGTTGTCCAGCAGCGAACGCAGGCCGTACTCGGCCGCCGCCAGCTCGATGCGCGCCACGTCCGACAGGCGCGTCACGCCGCCGTCGGGCGAGGTCTTGAGCACGATGTTGGCGAAGTCCGATTCGGTCTGTAGCCGCCCCTGCGTGTTCACCGACAACTGCAGCGACACGTCGGACGCGTTGGGCGACGCGCCGATCACGCCTGCCGCGACCTGTACGTTCTGCTCGCGTATCGCCGCCACGACGTCCGAGGCCGTCAACCCCCGCTGCGCGACCTTCTGCGGATCCAGCCAGACGCGCATCGAATAGTTGCCGGCGCCCCACAGCTGCACTTCGCCCACGCCCGGTATGCGCGCCAAGCGGTCCTTGACGTTGATCAGCGCGTAGTTGCGCAGGTAGGTGATGTCGTAGCGGTCGTCCGGCGATATCAGGTGCGTCACCATCGTCAGCGTGGGCGAGCTCTTGATGGTCGTGACGCCCAGCCGCTGCACGTCCTCGGGCAGGCGCGGCAGCGCCTGCGACACCCGGTTCTGCACCAGTTGCTGCGCCTTGTCCGGGTCCATGCCCAGGCGGAAGGTCACCGTGACGGCCAGGTTGCCGTCGCTGTTGGCCTGGGACTGCATGTACAGCATGTCCTCGACGCCGTTGATGGATTCCTCCAGCGGCGAAGCCACGGTCTCGGCGATCACCTTGGGATTGGCGCCGGGATACTGCGCGCGCACCACGACCGAGGGCGGGACGACTTCCGGATACTCCGAGATGGGCAGTTGGAACATCGCCAGCGCGCCCGCCAGCAGGATCAGGACCGACAGCACGCCCGCGAAGATGGGCCGGTCGATAAAGAACTTGGAAATATTCATGATCGTGTCCGGGCCGCCTCAAACCTGCTTCGGCTGGCGGCCGGCCGGCGTGCCGGACGGTTGGCCGTCGGCCGGCGTGCCATCGCCCGCGAACCGGCCCGGCTGCCCCGCCATGGGAACCTCGCGCGGCGCCACCGGTTCGCCCGGCCGCACGCGCTGCAGGCCATTGACCACGATGCGCTCGCCCGCCTTCAGGCCAGCGTCGACCACGCGCAGGCCGCCGTTGGCGTTGCCCAGCCGGACCTCGCGATAGCTGGTGCGATTGCCCTCGTCCAACACCAGCACGAAACGCTTGTCCTGGTCGGTACCGACCGCGCGCTCGTCGATCAGCAGCGCGTCGCGCGGCTTGCCGCCGCCCAGTTGCACGCGCGCGTACAGCCCCGGGATCAGCTGTCCGTCGGGGTTGTCGAACACTGCGCGCACGCGGATGGTGCCCGAGGCCACGTCCAGCCGGTTGTCGATGAAGCTGACCGTGCCCTTGCGGGGGTGGCCCTCCTCGTTGGCCAGGCCCAGGTAGACCGGGATGGCGCCCGAGCCCGCGCGGCTGGCCTGCGCCATCTTCAGATAGGTGGGTTCGTCCACGTCGAAGGCCGCATACATGCGTGCCGTCGAGACCAGCGTGGTCAGCGGGGCCGACACCGCCCCGGCGGCGACCACGTTGCCCACGGTGACCTGCGCGCGCGAGATGCGGCCGCTGACCGGCGCCGTGATGCGTGTGTACTCCAGATTCAGGCGCGCGGCTTCCAGCGCGGCCCGGGCGGCCTGCAGGTTGGCCACGGCCTCGCGCGCGGCGTTCTGCTTTTCCTCGAAATCGCGCTTGGCGATCGCGTTGTCCGACAACAGTCTCTGGCCGCGCGCCAGTTCGGAGGCGGCATAGGCATCACGGGCCTCGGCCGCGGCAAGCTGACCCCGGACCCGGGCGACCTCGGCCGCGTAGGGGCGCGGATCGATGGTAAACAGCACTTCGCCCTTCCTGACCAGGGCGCCGTCCTGGAAATGCACCGCGGTCAGCGTCCCGGACACCAGGGGCCGGATCTCGACACGATCGACCGCTTCCAGCCGGCCGGAGTAGCCGCGCCAGTCCGTGATGGTGCGGCTGACGACCTCGGCCACATCCACGGCCGCCGCGGGGGCCGGAGCGGCGGGGGCTTCCTGGCCGGCCAGGGCCGGCATCCTCTGCACGGCGATGCCGCCGGCAACGCCAAGCACGGCGACGCCCAGCGTGACCGCCAAGGCGCGTTTGCGAAAACGAAACATGAAAAACCTCGGGCTCGTATGGGTGAATACAGCGATGCCCGATTCTGAGTGTTATTGTGCTGCCGATAAATCCTGCGTTTTTACAAACACTATTCATCCAGAACGAACAATCGCCGCCCACCAGGCGGTAGGAGCCTTCCGTGGATAAATTTCAGGCCATGCAGGTGTTCACGCGCGTCGTCGAAGCCAACAGCTTCACCCTGGCGGCCGACAACCTCGGCTTGCCGCGCGCCACCGTCAGCACGACCATCCGCAATCTTGAACGCGCGCTGCAGGTTCGGCTGCTGAACCGGACCACCCGCAAGATCAGCCTCACGCCCGACGGCGCCTCGTACTACGAGCGCTGCATACGGCTGCTGGCCGACCTGGAGGAGGCCGAGACCTCCTTCCGCGACGTCGCGCGCCGGCCGCGCGGCCGGCTGCGCATCGATACGCCAGCCTCGATCGGCCGTTCCATCCTGATTCCGTCGCTATGCGAGTTCCATGAGCGCTACCCGGACATCGAACTGGTGATCGGCATGAGCGATCGCCCGGTCGATCTGGTCCAGGAGGCGGTGGACTGCGCCATCCGCGTCGGCGAACTGCAGGACTCGTCCATGGTGGCCCGCCGCATCGGCACCTTCGAGAGCCTGACCTGCGCCGCGCCCTCCTATCTCGAAGCCTATGGCGAACCGCGCACGCTCGGGGAGCTGGAGCGCCATCATGCGGTCCATTATTTCTCCGCCCGCACCGGCCGCACCATCGATTGGGATTTCGTCGTGGACGGCGTGTCCACCGAGGTCAAGGTCAAGGGCATCGTCTCGGTCAACGATTCGGACGCCTACGTGGCCTGCGGCCTGCAAGGCTTCGGCCTCATCCAGCCCGCCCGCTACATGGTGCGGCCGCACCTGGAGTCCGGCTTGTTGCGCGAGGTGCTGACCGACTGGAAACCCTCCCCCATGCCGATCTCGGTGGTCTACCTGCACAACCGGCACCTGTCGCCCAAGGTGCGGGCCTTCGTGGACTGGGTGAGCGAACTGTTCGGCCGGTGCCCGCTGCTGGGCGGCGCATGCCACGAGGACGACATGCCGCAGGAATGCGAGTTCGCCTGCCAGCCGAGCGGCCATACGGTCCGCTCCGTCATCGAACAGCACAACCTGGCCGAAAGCGTCTTCTGAAGAACCGGGGCCCGTAGACCCTAGCCCCGGGCGCGGCCCCTGCCCGCCCGGGCCTCCACCGCCGCGCGGCACGGCGCGAGCAGGTCCAGTTGCTGCTTGTACACATCCGTCCGTACATCGAACATTCCCAGGAAGGAATGGAACAGGTTGTCGTGGCTATAGGGCTCGTCGCGGCGGGCGGCCAGGCAGGCCGTGTCCACGCCCCAGTCGCGCGACGCGCCGGGCGACATCCACATCACCATGGGCACGTGGGTCTGGGCGCGCGGCGCGATCGCATACGGCGCCGCGTGCAGGTAAAGACCGTTCTCGCCCAGCGACTCCCCATGGTCGGACACATAGACCATGGCCGTATCCCGGGTGGCGGCCTCCTTCTGCAACAGGCCGACGACCTGCGCCAGGAAGTAGTCGGTGTAGAGGATGGAGTTGTCGTAGGCGTTGATCAGCGCTTCCTGCGGGCAATCGCCCAACTGGTTGGTGCGGCAGACGGGCTTGAACCGCTCGAATTCCGGTGGATAGCGCCGGTAGTAGGCCGGACCGTGGCTGCCCATGGTGTGCAGCACGATGAAGGCGTCGCCCTGATGGGCGTCCATATAGGCGGACAGCCCCTCCAGCAAGGCCTCGTCGCGGCAGCCCTCGGCGTCGCAGTGGGGATGGCTGGGTTTGCCCATGACGCTGTCGTTGGGCACACGCAGGCATGTGCCCTTGCAATCGCTGTTGTTCTCGCGCCAGTAGACCGCCACCCCGGCCCGCTGGAGCACGTCCAGCAAACCCTCGCGCGTCTTGGCCGCGCGGTCCGAATAATCCGCCCGGCCCAGGTCCGAGAACATGCAGGGCACCGACACCGCCGTGGACGTGCCGCACGAGGCGACGTTGGAGAAATTGAGTACGCCCAGGCGCGACAACTCCGGCGTCGTATCGCGCGCATAGCCGTTCAATCCGAAATGATCCGCGCGCGCCGTCTCGCCCACCACGAACACCACCAGGGATTTGCGGGGCCGCGCCGCGGCGGCCGCCGAGCGGACGGCGTCCAGGCCGATGGGCGCCACGACCAGGGCGGCTTCCTTGGCCCCCCAGCGCTGGCGCGCGTACTTGCCCAGCGCGTAGAGGTAGCTCGTGGGATTGATCTTCTGCGTCACCTGCCGGTGCTCGCGGAACAGCGGCGCATACACCGAATAGAAGCCGCCCAGCATCGCCACCCCCGTCACCAGGCACGCCGCGGCCACCAGCAGGCGGGCCGCCACACCCCGAACGCCCGTCGCGTACTCGACACGCAGGCGCCACAGGCCCGCCACCGGCAGCACGCCCAGTATCAGCAGATAGCCTAGCAGCCCCGGACTCAGCAAGGCACCGGCCTCGCGCACGTCGGTCTCGGCCAGGTTCTGCACCATCACGTTGTCGATCGCGATGCCGTAGGTGCACATGAAATAGGCCGCCACGGCGGACACCGGCAAAAGCAGCGTCAGCAGCGGCTTGAACACCGTCCTGAACGAGCACAGCGTCAGCAGCGCCCCGAACGCCGACCACATCAGGATGGCGAACGACAGATAGAAGACGGCCGAGCCCGCTCCGTTCCAGGGAACGATGCGCAGGATCTCGCGCCAGACCGCGATGTTGTAGAAAAGCATCAATCCGGCGGCGATGGCGAGCGCCAGCCGCGTACTGCCCCGGAGTCCCCAGCCGCGATCCCGGCCAGCCGCGAGCAGGCCCCAAATGAACGTCCCCGAGCGACGCTCGTGTAGTACGGAAGACAAACCGGTGCTCCCTTGAAGCAATGCTGGCAAGACTATCGGGGACGTCATCGAAGAAACGTCGAAAGTTTGTCGAATTTTTGTCGAATCGGCAAATTATTCACAAGCCAATATTTCGCATGCTAATATTTTGCATGGACAAAATTGACAAGCAGCTCGCCACCCTGACCATGGCCCTGGGCCGCACGGCCCGTGCCTACAAATCGGCGGCCGACACCTTGACCGCCGATTTCGGCCTGTCCCAGGCCACCGCCTGGCCGGTGGTCATGATCGGCCGCCTGGGCGACGGCGCTCGCCCCGGCGCCGTCGCCGACGCACTGGGCATCGAACCCTCGTCGGTGGTGCGTGTCATCGACCGCGTGGTCGAGCTGGGCCTGGTCGAGCGCCGCGAAGACGCCTCCGACCGCCGCGCCAAGTCCCTGTATCTCACGGCCTCCGGCCGGCAGTGCGCCGACCGGGTCGAAGCCGCCCTCATCCCCTTCCGCCGCGCCCTGTTCGCCGGCAGGAGCAAGGACGACATCGAAGCCTGCCTGCGCACGCTGGAAGGCTTGCAGACCGCGATCGAACAACTCGCCCAGGAGACCGGTCCCGCGTCGTCCTCATGAAGCCCCCCACTCTTTCCGAAACGCTGTTCTCGCTCAAAAGCTACGCCGCCGCGGTCCTCGCCCTGTATCTCGCGATGCGCATGGGCCTGCCGCGTCCGTTCTGGGCCATGACCACCGCCTATGTGGTCAGCAGCCCGCTGGCCGGCGCGGTGCGGTCCAAGGCGGTCTACCGCATCACCGGCACCACGCTGGGGACGGCCATGGCCCTGGCCGCCGTGCCGCTCCTGGCCAACGCGCCCGAACTGCTGTCGCTCGCGTTCGCGCTGTGGGTGGGGCTGTGCCTGTACATTTCGCTGCTCGACCGCACGCCCAGGTCCTATCTGTTCATGCTGGCGGGCTACACCGCCGCGCTGATCGGCTTTCCCGCCGTCGCGCAGCCCGAGCAGATCTTCGACACCTCGCTGGCCCGCGTGGAGGAGATCCTGCTGGGCATTACCTGCGCCACGCTGCTCCACAGCCTGGTGATGCCGCAGGGCATCGGTCCGGTCCTCGTCTCCCGCGTGCAGCGAACCTACGACGACGCCCAGCGCTGGATCGCCGACACGCTGGCCGGCAAATCCGACGTCGGCCAGTTGGACCGCCGCAAGCTGGCCGCCGACGTCACCGACCTGCGGCTGATGGCGACCCACCTGCCCTTCGATACCTCGCACCTGCGCTGGACCTCGAATGCCATCCACGCCGTGCAGGACCGCATTTCGCTGATGATGCCGCTGCTGTCCGCCATCGAGGACCGACTGGCGGTGCTGCGCGCGATGCCCACCGGCCTGGCCCGCCGTTGGGAAACGGTGATGCGGGACGTGGCCGCGTGGACCGGCGACCCCCAGCCCCGGGACCCGGCGCGGCTGGCCGGACTGGTGCGGGCCATCGACGCGAATCATCCCGTGGTCTCGCCGGACATGGGCTGGCGCGACATGGTCGAACTCAGCCTGGGTTCGCGGCTGAAGGCCCTGATCAATGCCTACGCCGACTCCAGCGCGCTGCGCACGCATATCGAGGCGGGCCTGCACGACGCGCGCTCCGGACCCCTCCGCGAACAGCCTAGTTCGCCGCGCGTGCTGCACACCGACCGCGGGCTGGCCCTGCTGTCGGCCTTCGCGGCCACCGTGGCCATTCTGGCCTGCTGCCTGTTCTGGATCGCCACCGCATGGCAGGCGGGATCGGGCGCGGCGCTGATGGCCGCCATCTTCTGCTGCCTGTTCGCCACCATGGACAACCCGGTGCCGGCGATACGGGTGTTCCTGAAGTTCACGCTACTGTCCATCCCGTGTTCGGCCTTCTACCTGCTGGTCGTGCTGCCGGCCGTGCACAGCTTCGAAATGCTGGTGCTGACCACCGCGCCGCTGTTCCTGCTGCTGGGCGTCCTGATCGCTCGGCCGCCTACCACCGGCCGCGCGATGGCCTTCCTGTTCGGCGTGACCTCGGCGCTGGCCATGCACGACACCCAGACCGCCGATCTCGTCTCCTTCGCCAACAGCATGCTGGCACAGGTGGCGGGCATCGTGGCCGCCGCTGTCTGCACGCGCCTGTTCCGCACCATCAGCGCCGACCATGGCGCGCTCAGGCTGCTGCGGGCGAACTGGCGGGAACTGGCCGAACTGGGACGTGCCGACTCGGCCCGCAACATCGCCGTGACCGAGATCTCGGCCCGCATGCTGGACCGTCTGGCACTGCTCGCGCCCCGCCTGGCGGCCGCCCGCGCCAATGCCGACCTGCGGGGCGCCGATGTGCTGGCGGACCTGCGGATCGGTCTGAACATGACGCAGTTGCTGCGCCTGCGGCCTGAACTGGATCGCGAGCAACTGTCCGTGCGGCCGCTGCTGGCCGCGCTGTCCTCGTTCTTCGCCGGCCGGCGCCTGCCCACCCAGCGCCCCGCCGCCGATCTGCTCGCGCGGATCGACGTCCTGCTGCGTGCCGTGTGCGCGCTGCCGGCCTCCATCGCGCAGCGCGATGCCGTGGCCGCGCTGTGCGGCATCCGCCGCGATCTGTATCCCGATGCCGACGACTATCAGTCGGCACCCTCCCTGCCGGAGCCCGACCATGTTCGCTGAAGTCAATGTCTATGGCCTGTACGTGCCCGCCCTGCTGCTGTTGACCTTCGCGGCCATCGTCGTGTCGCGGCTGGTCGGGCACGGACTGGCCCGCCTCGGGCTCTACCGCCTGGTCTGGCATCCTCCGCTGTTCGACGCCTGCCTGTTCGTCATCGTCCTGGCCAGCCTGTCGTTCCTGTTCACCCGCGAGTTCTAACGTGATACCCAAGATTTCATTGCCGGCGCTGGGCCGGTTCGCATTGACCCTGCTGGTCCTGGCCATCGCCATCGCCGCCGGCTGGACCCTGTGGCAGCGCTACGAGGTCCGCCCGTGGACGCGCGATGGCCGTGTGAAGGCTTATGTGGTGCAGGTCGCGCCTGACGTCACCGGCCCCGTCACCCAGGTGCTGGTACGCGACAACCAGGCGGTGCGCGCAGGACAGGTCCTGTTCGAGATCGACAAGGCCCGCTACGAGCTGGCCGTGCGCCAGGCCGAGGCCGCCGTGCAGTCGCAGCGCGCAGCCCTGGCCCAGGCCACGCGCGAAATCCGCCGCAACGGCGAACTGGGCGAGCTGGTCGCCCAGGAAAGCCGCGAACAGGCCCGGTCGCGCGCCGAACAACTGCGCGCCGCGCTGGCCCAGGCCCAGGCCAACCTGGACCTGGCGCGGCTGAACCTGACCCGCAGCACGGTGGTCTCGCCCGTCAACGGCTACGTGACCAACCTGGACCTGCAAGGCGGCGCCTACGTCACCGCCGGCCATGCCGTCATGGCGCTGGTCGATCGCGACTCGTTCTACGTCGAAGGCTATTTCGAGGAAAACAAGCTGCCACGCATCCACGTCGGCGACCAGGCCTCGGTGCTGCTGATGGGCGCGGGCGAAGCACTGGAAGGCCACGTCGAGAGTTTCTCCGAAGGCATCGCCGACCGCGACCGCAGCACCGCCGCCAATCTGCTGCCCAACGTCAACCCGACCTTCAACTGGGTGCGGCTGGCCCAGCGCATTCCGGTGCGCGTGGCCATCGACCGCGTCCCCGATTCGGTCAGGCTGGTGGCGGGCCAGACGGCCAGGGTGGAAGTACGCGAGCCGGCCGCGCCCCGCCGCTCCGAAGGAGCGGCCTCATGAAGACCCATGCCTTGCGCTGCCTGGCCGCAGCGCTGCTGGGGGCGATGGCCGCCTGCTCGACCGTCGGTCCCGACTACCAGGTTCCCGGGCAGGCCGCGGTCAGGCTCCATGCCGCCAACGGCCCGCTGGCCGGACTTGAGGCCTCGTCCGCCCGGTCGGCGCCATTGCCTGCCCACTGGTGGCGTTTGTACGACGATCCGGTGCTGGACGATCTGGTCGGACAGGCTTTCGCCGCCAATACCGACCTGCGCGTCGCCGCCGCCAACCTGCAACGCGCCGCCGCCGTCGTCGACGAAGCGGGCGCCGGCCGGCGTCCGAACGTCTCGGTCAGCGCCGCCCCTGCCTATGGACGCGCCTCGGGCGCGGCCAAGGGCGTGCCCTATGCCCTGCCCGGCATCGGCAGCTACGACGCGGGCGCCGCCGTGTCCTATCAGGTCGACCTGTTCGGCAAGCTCTCGCGCGGCCTGGAGGCCGCCAATGCCGACGCCGACGCCGCCCAGGCCGCCTACGACCTGGCCCGGGTCAACGTCGCCGCAGGCACGGTGCGGGCCTATGCCGATGCCTGCGCCGCCGGCCAGCAACTGGACGTGGCCCGGCATTCCATCGCGCTGCAGGAACAGTTCGCCGATCTCACCCGCAAGCGCGCGGGCATGGGCCGGGGTACCTCGCTGGACATCAGCCGCGCCCAGGGCCAGCTCGAACAGTTGCGGGCGGCCGTGCCGCCGCTGGAAGCGCAGCGCGCCACCGCGCTCTACCGGCTGGCCGTCCTGGTGGGCAAGGTGCCGGGTTCGATGCCCGCTTCCCTGGCCACGTGCCACGCTCCGCCCACCCTGCGCGACCCGATTCCCGTGGGCGACGGTGCGGCGCTGCTGCGCCGGCGGCCCGACATCCGCCAGGCCGAGCGTTCGCTGGCCGCCGCCACCGCCCGTATAGGCGTGGCCACGGCCGAGCTGTATCCCAGCATCTCGCTGGGCCTGTCGGCCGGCAGCACCGGCACGCTGTCGCGCTTCGGCGCCGACAACAGCTTGCGCTGGAGCCTGGGGCCGCTCATCTCCTGGAGCCTGCCCAACACCGGCCTGGCGCGCAGCCATATCGAACAGGCCGAGGCTGGCAGCGCGGCGGCGCTGGCCCGCTTCGACGCGGCGGTGCTGAACGCGCTGCGCGAGACTTCCAGCGCACTGACCGTGTATGCCCGTGACCTGGACCGGACCGACGCGCTGCGCGCCGCCCGCGACCGCAACCGTGACGCCGCCGAACAGGCGCGCACACTGTATCGCCTGGGGCGCACCGATTTCCTGACGGCGCTGGACGCCGACCGCACCCTGGCCGGTTCGGAAAGCGCGCTGACCGCCGCGCAAGGGCAACTGGCCGCCGACCAGGCCGCGCTGTTCCTGGCGCTGGGCGGCGGCTGGGAATAGCCCCAGGCTACTTCTTGCCGCTCTTCTTCGTTTTGCCCTTGCCCGCGCCGCGCTTGGCGGCGGGACCAGGCCGGCCCTTGCGGTAGTCCTCGTAGAACTGTTCGGCCATCTGCCGCAAGGCCCGGCCGATCGCGGCGTATTCGTATTCGTTCAGGTTGGCCAGCGATACGCGTCCGGCGGGCCGCAGCGTGCCGAAGCCGCTGCCCGGCAGCATCACGATTCCGGTCTCGTCCGCGATGCGGAACAAGAGATCGGTGGGCGCCACGTTCTTCTGTACCCAGGCGGCAAAATCCGGGCCGTGCAGGTCCTTCGCGATGGCGCCCAGGTCGAGCAGCGTGTAGTAGTCGACCGCGTTCTCGTCGTGAGGCTGGGCGATGCCCAGCTCGCGGTACAGCGCCGCCTGCCGCCGGCGTATCAGCTTCTTGAGTTCGGCCTTGTAGCCGTCGTGCTCGTCCATCAGCGCGAACAGCGAGAACAAGGCCATCTGCACCTGCTGCGGCGTGGACAGTCCCGCCGTGTGGTTCAGCGCCACGGACCGGCTGTCTGCCACCAGCCGGTCGATGAATTTCAGCCCGGGCACGTCCGGCGTGAGCGAAGCGTAGCGTTCGTTCAGGGCCTTCTTCGTCGAAGCCGGCAATCCGCGCAGGATGTCGTCCATGACATTGTCCTGGTGCACGGCGATGGCGCCCAGCCGCCAGCCCGTCGCGCCGAAGTACTTCGAATACGAATAGACCAGGATGGTGTTGCGTGGGCACGTGGCGAACAGCGACTGGAAATCGTCGGCGAAGGTCCCGTAGACATCGTCGGTCAGCACGATCAGGTCGCGCCGCCGGCTCTCGACGATGCCGCGTATCCGCTCCAGCCCATGGCCGTTGATCTTGCAGGACGGCGGATTGCTGGGGTTGATGCAGAAAAATACCTTTACCGCCGGATCGAGCAGCTTGTCGATCTCGGCGTCCGGATATTGCCAACTCTGGTCGGGATCGGCATTGATGTAGACCGGCTCCAGCCGGTAGTCGTTCAGACGCGGGATCTCCATGTAGGGCGTAAAGGCCGGCATGCCTATCGCCACCTTGTCCCCCGCCTTGATCAACCCGTTCTCCTTCATCGTGTCGAAGACGTAGGTCATCGCGGCGGTGCCGCCCTCGGTAGCGAAGACATCGATGTTCCGGTTGCTCAGGAAGCCGCCTATCATCTCCTTGACCAGGTAGGTCCGGACGATTTCCTCGGTCATCCGCAGCATGCGCGGCGGCACCGGATAGTTGTCGCCCAGCACGCCCTCGACCATCTCGTGCAGGAATTCGGAGGCGGACAGCCCCATCTGGTCGCGCACGTAGCTCAGGGCGCGACCCAGGAACACCACGCCTTCCTGGTCGCGGTTCTCGGCGATGTAGGCGTTGAAGCGGTTCTCGATGCCTTCGATCCGGGGCAGTCCGCCTATGCCGTGCGGCATGTACGAGAAGGACAGCTCCGACTCCAGCGCCGCGAACAGCCCCAGCCGGAAGAACGCGCGCCGCGGCAGGGTGGCCAGGAAGTTGGGATTGCCCCGCCCGGCATTGAGCATGAGCCGGTTCTGCTGGCTGGACGCCAGTTCGATGAGCGCGTCCTTCAGTTCGAAAGGACTCAGTTTCGCGTACCGGCTGTAATCCGCTGTCGACATGACGGCCTCCGTGGATGGGTGGCTTGCGATGGGACCCTAGGCGAAGGCGACGACCAGCGGACCGAGCAGGGTCAGGAAGACATTGGCCAGGGCATAGGTCACGGCGAACGGCACCGTCGGCACGGAATTGCCGGCCTTGTCCAGCACCTCGCCAAAGGCCGGGTTGGCGCTGCGCGATCCGGACAGCGCGCCGGCGAACACCGCTGCGTTGTCGTAACGCAGCACGTAGCGGCCGAACACCATGGTGATGAGCAGCGGCACGATGGTGACCGCCACGCCGATCAGGAAGATGGACAGACCGCTGGTGCGTACGGTGTCGACCGCCTGCAGCCCGGATTGCAGGCCGACCACGGCGACGAACCCCGCCAGGCCCAGGTCCCGCAGCAGCGTCGAGGCGCCGGTGGGCATGTTGCCCAGGCTCATCCGCCGCGTGCGATACCAACCGAACAGCAGTCCGGACAGAAGCGCCCCGCCCCCGCTGCCCAGCGTGAGTGGAATGGACCCGATGCGCAGCACCGCCAGCCCGATGATCAGTCCCACCGCCAGGCCCAGGCCGTGATAGACCCAGTCGGTCTTGTCGCTGGGCACGATGACGGTGCCCACGCTGTGCGCCGCGCGCTGGATGTCGTTGCCGGTACCGAACAGCACCGCCACGTCGCCCGCCCGGATCACCGTGCCCGGCTCCATCGACAGCGGCCGGCCGTCGCGCTTCAGGCCCAGCACCACGATGCCGTGGCGGATGTCGGCGGCGATGCCCGTCCGTATCTGGGCGACGGTCTTGCCCAGGTAGCCGGCACCGGTGATCAGCACGTCGCGCGTGACCATGACCATGTCCATGCCGCTGGACGACAGCACCTCGTCCCCCAGCACCTGGCGCGCCGCCATCACGGCCGCCCGCCTGCCGGCCAGCAGCACGATGTCGGTGGCGTGCAGCTTCAGGTCGGCCTGCGCGGGAATGATCTGGCCGTCGCGCTTGATGCGCTCGACCGTCACCGCCATGCCGTTGGGCGCCAGCGCCTCGATCTCGGCCACGGTGCTGCCCGCGGCCGGGCCGGCGCGATAGAGCCGCCCCACCACCTCGGGCGCGGCGAGCTGCTCACCCGCGCCGGGCACGATCATGCCGGCGCTCATGGCGGTCTCGGCCTTCACCGCGTCCTCCCGGATGTCGCGGCCCATGAATTTCGGCAGCACGTTGACGCAGATGATGATGGCGCCGAACGAACCGAAGATGTAGGTCACGGCGTAGCCGATGGCCACGTTGGCCTGCAGGCGCTGGAGTTCGTCGGGCGGCAGGCCCAGCTTGGCCAGCGCCGAGCCGGCGGTGCCGATGATGGCCGACTGCGTCAGCCCCCCCGCCGCCACGCCGGCGGCCAGGCCCTTGTCCAGGCCGAACAGGCGCGCCAGCACCACCACGGTGACGAGGCCGGTGATGGCCAGCACCGCCGCCATGGCGATTTCCTTCAGGGATTGGCGTCCGAGGGACTTGAAGAACTGGGGACCGCTCTCGAAGCCGACGGCATAGATGAACAGCGCGAAGAGCACCGCCTTGACGCCGTTGTCGATGGAGACGCCGAGCTGGCTGAACAGCACGGCCACCAGCAGCGAACCGGCCACGCCCCCGAGCTGGAACCTGCCGAACTGGAATCTGCCTATCCAGAAGCCGATCGCCAGCGAGAGGAACAGCAGGATCTCCGGCGACTGCCTGATGGCCTCAAGTACCCACGTCATGACCTGCCCCCGTGCGAATGCTTCGGTCCATCACCCGCGGCACTCGTGACACCGGGGATCGGACAGGGAAACCAACCGGTAACGCGACAAGGCACTGCATCCAGCCCGGATACTCTATCCGAAGTCATCACAACGTGCTACCTGTGCACGTTGCTTCATAGGAGGCGGGGCGTACTCAGGCCCGCTTGCGCCGGCCGGCGGCGCCCGGCCGGGGGAAGGCGGCTCGCAGGGCTTCGACTTCCTTCCTGCAGGCGCAATCGGGCCCATGGTCGTTGACCATGCCGACGGCCTGCATCAGCGAGTACATCGTGGTCGGCCCCACGAAGCGCCAGCCGCGCCGCTTGAGTTCCTTGGACAGGGCCTTGGATTCCGGCGACTCGGCGCGCGCCGGCCCCTCGTAGGCGCCGGCGGGTTCGTAGCGCCACAGGAAGGCCGCGAGCGAACCTTCCTCGGCACGCAGCTCGCGCGCCCGGCACGCGTTGTTGATCACGGCCTCGATCTTGCCCCGGTGCCGCACGATACCCGTGTCGGCCAGCAGGCGTTCGACGTCGCGGGCGCCGAAGGCGGCCACCTCGTCGATCTCGAAGCCGGCGAAGGCCTGCCGGAAGGCCGGCCGCTTGCGCAGAATGGTGAGCCAGCTCAGCCCGGCCTGGAAACCCTCCAGGCTGATGCGCTCGAACAGCGCCGCCTCGCCGTCCAGGGGGCGGCCCCATTCCTCGTCATGGTAGGAGACGTACAGGGCGTCGTTGCCGGCCCACGCACAGCGGCGCGGCGGTTCATCGTGGTCGTTGGCTTGCATGGACATGGGGCCCGAAAAGGGAAATCCGATATATTCTCGCCCATGTACACAGTGCGGCGCTCACCGGCCTCCTCTTTTTTTCCCCATGGAACAGATCGACATCGACGACGGCACCGCCGACCGCTTCCTGCTGGACGCACCCGGCACCTCGCTGCTGGTCTTCACCAGCGACACCTGCCCCAACTGCCGGCTGGCACGCGCCCAGTTGCCCGACATGAGCCTGCCGGTGGCCCGCATCTGCTGGATCGACGCCGGCCGCAACCGGGGGCTGGTCGAACGCTATGAGGTGTTCCACCTGCCCTCGATGTTCGTGGTCAAGAACGGCGTCTATTACGGCGCGGTGCAGGCGACCCTGGCCGATTGGGACATCCGCCGCCAGGTCTCGCTCGCGCTGGACAGCTACCCGGCCGAACTGCCGTAGGGCTTGTTGCCGCGCCCTTCAGGCATGGGCCGGATCCCAGCTCCGCCACAACGCCGCCCCGCCGGCCAGCCCGGCATCGTTCGAACCCACCTCGACATGGGACGGCAGCCGACCCGCCGCCACTTCCCGCGCATTGCCGCCGCCCAGGTGGATGCGGTCCGGCTTGAGCAGGATGTCGACCAGTTCCAGCGCGCGCGACAGGCGCCGGTTCCAGCATTCCTCGCCCTCGGCCCGCAACGCCGCGTCGCCCAGGCATTCCTCGTAGGTCTTGCCGTCCTCCATGGGATGGTGCGCGAGTTCCAGGTGCGGCATCAGTTGGCCGTCGCGGAACAGCGCCGTGCCCACGCCGGTGCCCAGCGTCATGACGAATTCCAGGCCTGCGCCCGACGCCAGGCCGTAGCCCTGCATGTCGGCATCGTTCACCATCCGCGCCGGGTGGCCCAGCCGGTCGCCCAGCGCCTGCGCCAGCGGAAATCCCAGCCATGCGGGCGATCCGAGATTGACGGCGGTCAGCACACGCTGCCGCCGGACGACACCGGGAAAGCCGATGGAGATCCGGTCGTAGCCGCCCAGCGTGGCGGCCATGCGCGCGACCTCGTCCAGCAGTCGGTTCGGCGGACAAGGATGGGGCGTGGGCACCCGCAGGTGCTGGCCCAGCAGCCGGCCCGCGTCGTCGATGACGGCGGTTTTCAGTCCCGTGCCGCCGATGTCGACGGCCAGGATGCCCGGCGCGGGCGCGGTACTCATGCGCCTCCCTGCTCCGGCGCGGCGGGCCGCGGCAACGGATCCTGCCGCAGCGTCTGCAGGATCCGCTGGCCCACCCGGCCGTCGACGGTCAGGCCCGCCCGCAATTGCTCGGCGGCCACGGCGTCGCGCGTGCGGCTGCCCGGAATGCCGTCGGGCGTGCCGATGTCGTGGCCCCGCGCCAGCAGCAAGGCCTGCAATTCGCGGATCTCGGCGCGCGACAGGCCGGGATCGTCGGTCGGCCACGGCGTGGCGATGGGCGGCTCGCCGCGCAGCCGGTCGATCAGCAGGCTGACCGCCAGCGCGTATTTGTGCGAGCCGTTGTAGCTCAGGATGGCGTCGAAGTTGCGCGTGGCCAGGAAGACCGGGCCGCCCGCGCCGGTGGGCGCGAACAGATAGGCGGGCGATTCCGGGGCCGGCTCGCCGCCGCGCAGCCGGTCCGGCCGGCCGCCGTCCACGCGCGTCACGCCGCGGGCCGTCCATTCGGCCAGCGTGCGGCGCTCCGAGCCCGCGAACTCCTGGTCTGCGGGCACGCCCGCCACCACGCCCGCGGGCAGCTTGACCTCGATGACCGGCAGCAGTCCGCGCGTCCATCGCGCCCGCCGCTTGCGCAGGTGGCTGGCGGTGGAGGCCAGCGCGTCGGGCAGCGACCCGTACAGGTCTATCCGTCCATCCCCGTCGCCGTCGGCCGCGAGTTCATAGTACGAAGTCGGAATGAACTGGGTCATGCCGAAAGCGCCGCTCCACGATCCCACGAAGCTGTCCGGCTGCACGAGCCCGTCGCGCAGCATCCGTATCGACGCATAGACGTTCTTGATCCACAACGGCTTGTTCTCGGTGCAGGCGCGGGTCAGCCAGGCATCCAGCACCCGGGTCTTGCCCAGCACTCGGCCGAAGTTGGTCTCGATGCCGAAGATGGCCACCATCACCTCGCCGTCCACCTCGTAGCGCGCGGCGATTTCCGACAGCGGCGCGGCCTCGGCCTGCATCAGCTTGCGTCCATCGGCCACCCTTTCCTCGTCCACGGTCTTGGCCAGGTAGTCCCACCAGGTCTCCTTGCCCTCGGGCTGGGCGCGGGCCGAGGCCACCGTGGAAGCCAGCAGCGTCGCGCCCTGCGTGTAGGTATCGAAGTCGGCCACCTGGATGCCGTTGGCCGGCGCCGCCGGCCGCAGCCGGGCCAGGCAGGCGCCGGTGTCGAGTTGGGCGTGGGCCTGGGCGGCGGCCAGCATCGCCAGGCCTGCGGCCAGCAGCCTGGCCCGGGAAAGAACCTGCGTGGAAATGGCGGTCTCCTTGGTCGAATCGTGGATGGGGGCGGCGATCATCGGCCATCCGTGGATGTCGGGGCCAGGCGCTCGAAGAAGCGCCGCATGATGGCATGGGACACCGGCGTCTCGGCCACGCCCGCGCGCAGCGCCGGCACGTCCAGTCCTTCGTCGGCCAGCCCGGCCTGCATCACGTCGAAATACGCCCGCATGACGGGCACGGTGAATTCGGGATGAAACTGCACCGAGACCGCGTTCGCGCCATAGCGCAGCATCTGGTGGCTGTCCTTGCCGTTGCGGGCCAATACGGCCGCGCCGGCGGGCGGCTCCGCCACGGTCTGCTCGTGGATGAAATGAGCGGCGAAAACGGACGGCATGCCGTCCAGCAGCGCGTCGCCGGCGGCCTCGGCGGTCAGCTCGACCTGCTGGGTGCCGATCTCCCGGCCTCCCTCCAGGTAGTCCACCCGTCCACCCAGCGCATGGCTCATCAACTGGTGCCCATAGCAGATGCCGAACAGGGGTAGCGACGCATCCATGGCATCGCGCACCCAGCCCGCACAGGCTTCGCTCCAGGGCGCATGGTCGGTCACGTTGGCGCGCGAGCCGGTGATCAGCGCCGCCGCGTAGCGCGAAGGCGCCTCGGGCGTCTCGCCCTTGTACGCGGCCACGCGGGCCAGGCGCGCGGGATTCAGGCCGGCCACCTCGCCCACCATGCGATCGAAGCCGCCGTAGGCCGCGCCGACCGCCTGCGGTGGACCGCCGGTCTGAAGGATGAGGATGGGAAGCATCTGGGGCACCTCTGCCATGGACATTCGTCCATGACACCTTATTTCCCGCGTCGCGGCAACCTCAGGCGGGCGCGCTGGCTTCGCCTATCAGTCCGCCCAGCAGCAGGACCGCCAGCAGGAACCAGAAGATGGCGCCCAGCACCGAGCGGTTCATCAGCGAGCGTATGCCGGCGTACAGCAGCAGCAGCCCCAGGACCAGCAGCGCGAAATTGAACAGGGTCGGACTCATGCCCAGCGCCTCAGCCAGGCCCGAGGAAAACGCGCCGACAGCTTCGCCGAAGCCGCCGAACACCGTTTTCAACGCGGCGACGATGGTACGGATGGCCTCGCCCAGCATGGCCCCCAGCCATTCGAAGGTGGATTCGCTTTTCATGTGCGGCGGCGTGGTTGGGACGCGGCCATTATGGCGCATGCGCCGCCACCCCATGCCCGCCGACATCGTTGGAAACATCGCGCCGGCACCGGTTGCAAAACCTTACAACCCATGCGGGCGGCGGACATATGGTGATGCGCCGAAAGCCACCATACTGGCCGGTGATCCTTTCCCTGGAACACAGACCCACTCAAGGAGGCATCATGGTTCGAGCTTTCGTCCACGCCACTTGCGCCGCCGCGGTCCTCGCTGCGGGCTGCTCATCGCTGATGGTAAGCGAGCCCGCGAAGATCAGCGACGGCGCGATGGTGGCCCCCAACGGCATGAGCCTGTACACCTTCGATCGCGATCCCGTGGGCCAGAGTGCCTGCAACGGCGTCTGCGCGCAGAACTGGCCGCCCCTGACCGCCCCCTCGGGCGCCACCCGCACCGGGGACTGGATGGTCATCACGCGCCAGGACGGCGTCCGGCAATGGGCGTACCGAGGCAAGCCGCTGTACTTCTGGACCAAGGACCGGGCGCCCGGCGACCGCAGCGGCGACGGGGTCAACGGCATCTGGCACCTGGCCCGGCCCTGACGGGCCCGGTTCAGGCCGCCGGCGCGCCGCCCGCCGGCCCGGTGTCGGCGCGGGCGGGTAGATGCTCGGCCTCATCGCTCGGGATGGGGGCATAGTCCGGGCCGAACGATACCTCGCCCAGCTTCCATCCCGCTGGCCGCCGCACGGCTCCCCAGAAGCGGCGGGCGGCCTGCCACTGCTGGCCCACCAGGCCACGGTCGTTGTCGGCATCGACCATGGGGTCGCTGACGCCGGTCGGGCGGATCTTCTCGCCGTACAGCGCCGTGCCGAACAGCATGTCCCAGAAAGGCAGGACCTGCCCGAAGTTGCAGTTGTGCAGCGAGGGGCGCTCGGGGTCCCGCACCATGTGGTGCAGACGATGGAACTTGGGGTCGACCAGCACGCGCTCGCCGATGCGGCCGAAGCCGAAGCGCACGTTGGTATGCGACAGGTTCTGCACCAGTTCGCTCAAGAGACCCAGCAGCGCGAACTCGGAGGGCTCCACCCCCATCGCCAGGCCGACGGTGGCCAGGACGAAGGATTGCAGCACGCCGTCGATGTAGCTGCCGCGGTCGTTGGTCCAACAGCTCATCTGGCGCTGGCTGTGGTGCATGCTGTGCAGCGCCCACCACCACGGGATGGCGTGCTGGGCGCGGTGCATCCAGTAGTAGACGCAGTCGTAGACCAGGTAATAGACCAGGAACAGCAGATAGGGATGGTCCTCGAACCAGGGCACCCAGTGCTTGAGCCCGGAAGACACGGCGGGCCCGGCGTCGGTCCCGCCGCCCAGCCCGCCCAGCATGTTGGCGAACGGCGTCAGGACCAGGTAGCTGAATAGCGGGAACAGCCCGAGCAGCATCAGCAACGTGTACAGCCGGTCGATGCGCGTAAGCCCTCGTTCCTCCCAGCGCTCGGCCGGCGCGAGGGTTTCCAGCGGACGAAAGATGAAGCCGATGATGAAGAGCTGCAGCAACGCGATCAGCAGCGCCTCGGAGATCTCCAGCGGATTGCCGGCGGTATCGGCGATGTGCAGGAAGACGACGGCCGGTTCGACAAGATGGGTGCTGACCCAGGCAATCAACTGGGTCCAGAGCGATGCCAGGTGGGACATGGAAAATCGGTATCGGGTTCGAGGCTGCGCATACTGTAGCACCGGGCTGGCCAGGGTTGGCCTGGCCGCCTGGGCTTCTGATAAGATATATTCAATATATATCTTTATGAGTGCTTTCCATGCTCGACCTCAACCTGTGCACCGACGAGGAAATCGCGCGCCTCGTCTCGGCCTTCTACGCGCGGGTGCGGCGGGACGACAAGCTGGGCCCCATCTTCAACGCCCATGTGGACGACTGGGACAGCCATCTCTCCAAGCTCACCGATTTCTGGTCCTCCATCCTGCGCGGCACGCGGCGCTACGGCGGCACGCCCATGACGCGGCACGCCGCCCTGCCCGACCTGGACGAGACCTTGTTCGCGCGCTGGCTGGAACTGTTCGACCTGACGGCCGGGGAACAGGAGAACCAGGCCATGGCCGCGCGCGCGCAGGTCATGGCCCGCCGCATCGCGCAAAGCCTGTGGCTGGGCTACCAGATGCAGCGCCATCCCGACCGCCTGGCGCGCGAGCTGCCATGCGCCTGACGGTCCAGAGCGACTACGCGCTGCGGCTGCTGATGCATGTCGGCGCGCATGCCGACAGGTTGTGCACGATCGCCGAGATCGCGCAGGCCCACGGCATTTCCGCGGCCCACCTGATGAAGGTCACGCACCGCCTGGGGCAGCTGGGCTACCTGGAGACGGTGCGCGGCAAGGGCGGCGGCATGCGGCTGGCCCGCCCGCCCGAAGGCATCGGCCTGGGCGAAGTGCTGCGCGACCTGGAGCCGGACTTCCACCTGGTCGAATGCCATGCCACCGGCAGCACCTGCATGCTGACCGGCCACTGCCGGTTGACGGGCATCCTGGATGCCGCCCTGCAGCGCTTCCTGCAACACCTGGACCACTACACGCTGGCCGATCTCCTCCCGGCGGGTGAGCTTCCCCTTCTTCCTTCGTTTCCGATCAAGGCCGCGTCATGAATCTGCAAGCACTGCTGGGCATCGCCCTTCCCGTCATCCAGGCACCCATGGCCGGCTCGCAGGCCAGCGCGCTGGCGATCGCCGTGTCGAACGCGGGCGGACTGGGCTCCCTGCCCTGCGCGATGCTGGGGCCCGACGCGCTGTGTGCCGAACTCGACAAGCTGCGCGCCGGCACCGACCGGCCCTACAACGTCAACTTCTTCTGCCACACCCCTCCCGTGCCCGATGCCGCGCGCGAAGCGCAATGGCGCCAGGCCCTTGGCCCGTACTACGCCGAATTCGGCATCGATCCGGCCGGCATCCAGCCCGGCCCCGGACGCGCGCCGTTCACGGCCGAGATCGCCGACCTGGTCGAGCCCTACCGGCCTCCCGTGATCAGCTTCCATTTCGGCCTGCCCTCGGCGAACCTGCTGGCGCGCGTGAAGTCCTGGGGATCCCGGGTGCTGTCGTCCGCCACCACCGTCGCCGAGGCGCGCTGGCTGGAGGACCACGGCGCCGACGTCATCATCGCGCAGGGCAACGAGGCCGGCGGCCATCGGGGCATCTTCCTGTCCGACGACCTGGATACCCAGTCGGGCACCTTCGCGCTGCTGCCGCAGATCGTGGCGGCCGTGCGCGTACCGGTGGTCGCGGCCGGCGGCATCGCCGACGCGCGTACGGTCGCGGCGGCGCGGGCACTGGGCGCGGCCGGCGTACAGGCCGGCACGGCCTACCTGCTCTGCCCCGAATCGACGATCAGCGCCATCCATCGCGCCGCGCTCAAGCATCCCGCCGCCCATACGGCGCTCACCAACGTGTTCTCCGGCCGCCCGGCGCGCGGCATCGTGAACCGGGTGATGCGCGAACTCGGCCCCATGTCGCCGGCGGCTCCGGCCTTCCCGCTCGCGACCTCGGCGATCGCGCCCCTGCGCGCCAAGGCCGAGGCGCAGGGCTCGGGCGATTTCTCCCCGCTCTGGTGCGGACAGAATCCCGGAGCCTGCCGCGAACTGCCGGCGGCCCAGGTCACGCGGGAACTGGGCGCAGCCTGGAGCTGACCGCCACAAGCCTATCCCGACACCTCGTCCGGGGTATTGTGGACACTGTACACAAAATTCGCTACGCTGCGCGTCTGTCCTGTCCGGCGGCATCCGCCGGACGTTCCGTTTGCCAGGAAAACGCCAGCATGAGCCGAACGATAGACGTCTGCACAGTCCGGCATCTTCCCGCGCCCACCGAATCGGTCTTCGATGCCTGCATGGCCGCCCTGGCCCAGCGGCGGACCGACGGCGAGGCCGGGTGCCCGGACAACTACCTGATCATGGACCGGCCCTATTGCCTGGCCTTCGAATGGCACGCGGCGGACGCCCCCCGGGCGGATCTGGTGACCGTGGCGCTGATCGACGCCGAGCCCGGCTGCAAGATCAAGGTCACTCAACAACTGGATATCGACCGGGCTGCCGAGGCCGAACGCGTCCGCAAGGACTGGGCACGCATGCTGGCCATCATGTCCCGGACGCTGCGCGCGCGGGCCCACGCCTAGGACATCGCTCCCAGGCCGCGTGTTTACACACCCCGCTGGGTGGCCGACAATCCTCCTTTCTTTCGTCCGCACAGAAAGGGGACCGGGTGCACGACCCCACCAGCCGCTCCGTGCCGCAACCGGCCGCCACGGGCAATCGCTACGACCGCATGGAATGGGCGGGCGCCTTCGGCGACCTCGGCACCCTGATTCCCTTCGTCGCCGCCTACATCGGCGTGCTCAAGCTCGATCCGTTCGGCGTGCTGTTCGCCTTCGGCCTGTGCATGCTGGTCTGCGGCCTCCACTACAAGACGCCCATCCCCGTGCAGCCCATGAAGGCCATCGGCGCGGTGGCGGTCACACAGGCTGCCCAGACCGCCGTGGTCACCCCCGGGGCCGTCTACGGCGCCGCGCTCGCGACCGGGGTGGCATGGCTGTTCCTGGGACTGAGCGGCATGGCCGCCCGGGTCACGCGCCTGGTCCCGCCCGCCGTGGTCCTGGGCATCATGCTGGGACTGGGCTTCGGCTTCATGCTGGAAGGCGTGAAGATGATGCAGACCGACTGGCCCATCGCGGCGGTGGCGGGCGTGGGCACGCTGTTCCTGATGGGCAACCGCACCCTGCCAGCGATGTTCGTGCTGCTGGTCTTCGGCGGGGCGGTGGGCGCCTGGCGCCAGCCCGCGCTGCTGCACGAACTGGCGCAGATCCCATTCGGACTGCCCTCGCCCTCGTTCGCGCTGTCGGACATCAGCCTGCACGAACTGGCGATCGGTGCGGCGCTGCTGGCCCTGCCCCAGCTCCCGCTCACGCTGGGCAACGCCGTCATCGCGGTCAAGGAAGAGAACAACCGCCTGTTTCCCCAGCGCCCCGTGACCGAGAACGGCCTGGCGACCTCGACCGGCATCATGAACGTGTTCAGCTCGGTGGTCGGCGGAGTGCCCATGTGCCACGGCGCGGGCGGCATGGCCGGCCACGTGGCCTTCGGCGCGCGCACGGGCGGCGCGCTGGTCATCCTCGGAGTCATTCTGCTGGTGCTCGCGCTGTTCTTCAGCGCCGGCGTCGCGCTGCTGTTCAAGCTCTTCCCGCTATCCATACTGGGCGTGATCCTGTTCCTGACCGGTGCCCAGCTGGCGCTGGGCAGCAGCGTCCTGCCGGCGGACAGGAACCAGCGTCTGGTGGTGCTGGCCACCGCCGCCCTGTGCATGTGGAACGTCGCCGCCGGCTTCCTGCTGGGTCTGGCCCTGCACGTGATGGTCACGCGCGGCTGGGTCAGGATGTAGCGGCCGCCGGCTCGGCGGCCCGGGTCTGGGCGGCCAGCAACGCATACAGGTTGCGCGGGTCCGCGAGGTCGGGCACGAGCTGCACGTCCTGTCCGGATCCGGTGGCCTGCGCCAGGTCCAGCAGGCAGCGCAGGGCCGAGAAATCCTCCAGCGCGAAGCCCACCGAATCGAACACCGTTATCTGTTCGGGCGTTTCGCGTCCCGGCCGCGCGCCGGACAGCACCTGCCACAGCGGCACCACCGGCGCACTGGCCGGCAGTTGCTGGATTTCGCCCTCGATGCGGGTCTGGGCCTCGTACTCCACCACGATGCGGGCCTGCCGCAGGATGGCCGGATGCAGCTCGGTCTTGCCGGGGCTGTCGCCCCCCACCGCGTTCACGTGCGTACCCGGCGCCAGCCATTGCTGCCGCAGCACCGAGGCACGGCGCTTGTCGGCGGTCGCGGTGGTCACGATGTCCGCGCCCCGTACCGCCTCCTCGGCCGAGCCCGCGGCCGTCACGCGCAGCCCCTCGGCTCCGGCCAGGTTGGCCATGAGCTTGTCGGTGGCATGGCGGTCGATGTCATAGGCGCGGATCTCGGTGATGCCCACCAGCGTATGGAAGGCCAGCGCCTGGAACTCGCTTTGCGCGCCGTTGCCGATCAGCGCCATGGTGCGCGCGCCTGGGCGCGCCATGGCACGGGCCGCCAGCGCCGAGGTCGCCGCGGTGCGCAGCGCCGTCGCCAGGGTCAGGTCGGCCAGCAGCAGGGGATATCCGGTCGCCACGTCGGCCAGGACGCCGAACGCCAGCACGGTGGGCAGGCCGCTCAGCGCGTTGCCGGGGTGGCCGTTGACGTACTTGAAGGCATAGCGCCTGCCGTCGGACACCGGCATCAGCTCGATCACCCCCATGCTGGAATGGTGCGCCAGCCGGGCGCACTTCTCGAACTCCGGCCAGCGCAGGTAGTCGTCGCGGATATCGCGCGCCAGCAGTTCGATCACGCGCACCGTCCCGTATCCGCCTATCATGCGGGCCACCGTGCCCGCGTCCAGATAGCGCGTCTTCATACGTCCTCCTCAGGCCGTCGCGGCCTCCCTCGCGGGCGCGGGCTCGGCGCCAACGGCCAGGCTCGCGCGGTCCAGGCGCAAGGTCATGCAATAGGCGCCCCCGCCGGACATCATGAAGGGCGCAAGGTCCACCGGCGTCACGCGATAGCCACGCTCGGCCAACACGGCCCGCAGGCGGTCGGCGGGCGTGGCCATGACAATGTCCCGGCCCACGCTGACCGCGTTCACGCTGAAACGCGCCAGGTCGTCCTCCGTGGCCTCGATCAACAGGTCCGCCGGCACGCGTTCACGCAGGTTGCGCAAGGCCTGGGCGGTCAGCGCGGGCGGGAAGTACAGGATCTCGCCGCCCGCGAGCGGGCAGAAGCACACGTCCAGGTGATAGCAGCGGTCGGAAACCAGCTCCATCGCCACCGTTTCCTTGCCGAAGAACTCGCCGATGCGGGCCAGCGATTCGCGCGACGACCGGGGGCCGTAGGCCGCCCAGAACCAGTCCCGGCGGACATCCCAGATGGCGTCGCCCGCTCCTTCCTGGAAACAGCCTTCGGGAAATTGCGCCACCTCCGCCAGCAGGCCTTCGTCGCGCAGCGCGCGGAACATCTCCAGGAAGGCCGCTTCCTCACCCTGGCGCTGCGGATAGCGGAAGCGGGCCAGCAGAGCCCGGCCGTCCAGCACGATGGCGGCATTGGCGGGAAAGACCATGTCGGGCAGGCCGGGGCTGCCCGCGCGCACGACCACTTCGCAGCCGGCGCGTACCAGCGCCCGGCGCAGGGCCCGCGACGCTTCGTTCGCGGCGGCCGCGCATCCCTTGGGGTCGCGCGCCCACGCATCAGGCTGCATCCATGGATTGATGCGATAGCTGACATCGAAATACCGGGGCTCGACCATCAGGATCCTGGCTTCGGTCTTCACGTGCGCTCCTTTCCACCTTGGGGCGGCCGGACTGGCCTTTCCATCATTCTGCTCGTCCGTGCCGCCAAGAAGGAGTGCAAGAAATTGGGCATTTGTGCCCATGGATTGCCATAACGCCAGACTCTGCTATCGTTTTGACATCCTTTTACGCACCGGGGGCACGCCATGGACGACATTGACCATCGCCTGATCGCCCTGCTGCGCGACAACGCGCGCACGCCGGTTTCCACCCTTGCCCAGAAACTGCACGTCTCGCGCGGCACGGTCCAGAATCGCCTTGCCCGCCTGGAGGAACAGGGTGTCGTCGTGGGCTACACCGTGCGCCTGCGGCCCGACGCCGAGCCCCGGGGCATACGCGCGTGGATGAGCATAGAAATCGAAGGCAACACGGCCCGCCGCGTCCTGCAGTCCCTGCGCGGCGAACCGGCCATCCAGGCCTTGCACACCACCAACGGCCGCTGGGATATCGTGGCCGAACTGCGGGCCGAGAACCTCGAGGACTTCGATCGCGCGCTCGAACGCATCCGGCTGATTCCCGGCATCGCCAACACCGAAACCAATATCCTGCTGTCCAGCTACGTTTGATTCGATACCCATGACGACACCGTCCCCCTCCCCCCACGACTTCAGCCAGGTGGACGTGTTCACCGCCGTCCCGCTGCGAGGCAATCCCCTGGCCGTCGTGCACGGCGCCGACGATCTCGATGAAGCGCGCATGGCCGCGCTCGCCCGCTGGACCGGACTGAGCGAGACCACTTTCCTGCTGCGCCCCACCCAGGCCGGTGCCGACTATCGGGTACGCATCTTCACGCCCGCCGGCGAGCTACCCTTCGCCGGCCACCCGACACTGGGCAGTTGCCATGCCTGGCTGCGGACGGGCGGCCAGCCCCGGGGCCCGGACATCGTGCAGGAATGCGGCGTGGGCCTGGTCCGGATACGGCGCGCGCAGGGGCGCCTGGCGTTCGCGGCACCGCCGCTGCGCCGCTCGGGCGACGTCGATCCGGCCACGCTCGCGCAGGCCGCGCGGGGCCTGGGCATCCCGCCGGAAACCATACGCGCCGCCAACTGGGTGGACAACGGACCGGCCTGGATGGCGGTCATGCTCGCCTCGCGCGCGCAGGTCCTGGCCTTGAAACCGGACCACGCCGCCATGGGCATGCTCAAGCTCGGCGTCGTCGCACCCTGGGATCCCGCCGTGGACGGTGCCGAGGCTCAGTTCGAAGTACGCGCCTTCGCCCCGGGCCTGGGCGTGCCCGAAGACCCCGTGACCGGCAGCCTGAACGCCGGCATCGCGCAGTGGCTGATCGGCGCCGGGCTTGCGCCCGACCGCTACATCGCCAGCCAGGGCACCGCCCTGGGCCGTGCCGGACGGGTGCACGTCGGCCGGGAAGCGGACGACATCTGGGTGGGCGGCGACGTGGCCGGCTGCATCGAAGGCCGGATCCTGCTCTGATCCGCGTCGAGCGCTGGCCGCCCCGGCACGGGAACCGCGGCCGGTTTCTAGGGCAGAAGGTCCAGCACCGTCTCCATCGGCCGGCACAGCCGCGTGCCGCGCGGCGTCACGACGATGGGACGGTTGATCAGGATGGGATGCTGCATCATGAAGTCGAGCAATTCGTCGTCGCTCCACTTCGGGTCGCCCAGCCCAAGTTCTTCGTAGGGACTGCCCTTGACCCGCATCGCCTCGCGCATCGGCAGGCCCATCGCGGCGATCAGGCCCTTGAGCGTATCGCGGCTGGGCGGCGTCTTCAGGTACTCGACGACGGTGGGCTCGAGGCCGCGCTCCTCCAACAGGGCCAGGACCTTGCGCGAAGTGCCGCACGCGGGGTTGTGATAGATGGTGATGTCGCTCATGGGGCCTCCGTCATGGTTCCGGCGTCGCGGTCCGGGCAAGGACCGCGTTCTCGCCCGCATCATAGCCCGCGGCCGGCGGCCAAGTTTTTGTGCACTGCAACCTGCACCTGCTAAGCTATCGGGCTCGCCTTTGCCGCGCTCGCGCGGCCACATCGCCCCTCTCATGCACGCCCCCTCTTCCCCAGCTTCCGCCCTCCCCTCGGACTCTGTCCGGCCGCCCTCCTTCGGCCGCGCCCTGCTCGCGCTCGGACTGGGCGGGTTCGGCATCGGCACCGGCGAATTCGTCATCATGGGGCTGCTGCCCGACGCGGCCCAGGATCTCGGCATCTCCATCCCCGCCGCCGGACACCTGATCAGCGCCTATGCCCTGGGCGTCGTCGTGGGCGCGCCGGTACTTGCGGTGCTGGGCGCCCGCATGCCGCGCCGCGCGCTGCTCGTGGCCCTGATGGTCTTCTTCGCGCTGGGCAATTTCGCCAGCGCGGCGGCACCCGGCTACCTGCCCATGATCCTGATGCGGCTGATGACGGGCCTGCCCCATGGCACGTATTTCGGCGTGGCCGCCCTGGTCGCCGCGCACCTGGCGCCCGCGGGCCAGCGCGCGCGGGCCGTGGGCTACGTCATGCTGGGCCTGACCGTGGCCACGCTGATCGGCGTGCCGCTGGCCACGGGCCTGGGCCAATGGCTGGGATGGCGCGCCGCCTTCGCCCTGGTGGGCGTCATCGGCGTCCTGGCCTCGCTGCTGGTCTGGCGCTGGATTCCCGACATCCCGGCCAGCGAAGGCGCCAGCCCCTGGCGCGAACTCGGCGCGCTGCGCCGCAAGCAGGTCTGGCTGACCCTGGGCATAGGGGCGATCGGCTTCGGCGGCATGTTCGCGGTGTTCAGCTACATCAAGCCCACGCTGATGGAGCTCGCCGGCCTGCCGGTGCACGGCGTTCCCTTCGTCCTGGCCCTGTTCGGCGTGGGCATGGTGACCGGCAACCTGGTCGGCTCGCGGCTCGCGGACAAGGCGCTGATGCCCACCATAGGCGGGCTGCTGGTCTGGTCGGGGCTGGTGCTGGGGCTGTTCTGCCTGACCGCCTCCAACATCTGGCTGGGTGCCTTCAACGTCTTCCTGATCGGCACCGTCGTAGCCATCGGCCCGGCCTTGCAGATCCGCCTGATGGACGTCGCCGGCGATGCGCAAACGCTGGCCGCGGCCCTGAACCATTCCGCCTTCAACCTCGCCAATGCGCTGGGTGCCTGGCTGGGCGGCCTGACGATCTCGGCCGGCCTGGGCTGGGCCTCCACCGGCTGGGTCGGTTTGCTGCTGGCCGTGGGCGGGCTGCTCATCTTCGGCCTGGCCTATGCCGACATGCGCCGCGCCGCGCCGCCCGGTGTCGGGGCCAGCCGGCCATGAACGCCGCCGCGCGATCCACGCCTGCCCGGGCGCCCGCCGCGGGCCTCCTGATGTATCGCCATGGGGAGCACGGCTGGGAAGTCCTGCTGGTCCATCCGGGCGGCCCCTTCTGGCGCAAGCGCGATGCCGGCGCCTGGTCCATACCCAAGGGCGCGCCCGAGCCCGGCGAGGATGACGCCGCTGCCGCGCTGCGCGAGTTCCACGAAGAAACGGGTGCTCTGCCCACGGGCGTCCCCGTTCCGCTGGGCCGGGTCCGGCAGAAGGCCGGCAAGGAAGTCGTGGCCTTCGCCCTGCCAGGCGATTTCGATCCCGCCACGCTGCGCAGCAATACCTTCGAACTGGAATGGCCCCCGCGCAGCGGCCGCCTCCAGGCCTTCCCCGAGGTCGACCGCGCCGAGTGGTTCGACCTGGATGCCGCGCGCGAAAAGCTGATCGAGGGCCAGCGGCCCCTGATCGAGCGGTTACAAGATTTGCTGCGCGCGCCCGGCTAGACGCTGGTACCGTATGCGGTGGATACACCGCGTATGGGGATACGCGGCGTACCCAACCACGGAGGGAACAGACATGGCAGATGCTCCGAATCCCACGCCCGTGCCGGGTGGCGTCGACTTGACCGAAACCTTGAAGACACTGGGCGCCCGATGGGGCTGGTTCGTCGCGCTGGGCGTGCTGATGCTGGTCCTCGGGTTCGTGGCCGGAGCCTATGTCCTGGCCGCCACCGTCGCCAGCGTCCTGTTCGTCGGCGCCATGATGCTGGTAGCCGGCATCGGGCAACTGGTGCAGGCCTGGCGCGTCAAGGACTGGCGCGGCTTCCTGTTCTGGACGCTGGGCGGCCTGCTCTATGCCATCGCCGGCGGCGTCGCCCTATACAACCCGCTGGCCGGCGCTGCGGTACTCACGCTATTGCTGGGCGCCTTCCTGATCGCCTCGGGCGCCCTGCGCCTGTGGATCTGGTTCCAGCACCGCGGCCAGCAGGGCTGGGGCTGGCTGGCGCTGTCGGGCGCCGTCACGCTGCTGGCCGGATTGCTGGTGGCCATGGGCTGGCCCGAGAACAGCCTGTGGATACTGGGCCTGCTGCTATCGCTGGACCTGCTGTTCCAGGGCATCACGCTCGTCATGCTGGGCCTGGCCCTGCGCCGGGGGCAGTCGCCCGCCACCGGCGCCTGAGCGCGCGCCGCCGCCCGGCGGCGCCCCATCCCACGTGCGTCATAATGGAGCCTGCCGGCGCGTCCGCCGCCGGCCATCGCCCCATCTATGAGCCGCACAGAAATCTCCTTCCTCCGCACGCTGTCCAGCCTGCGCTGGCTTGCCATAGGCGGCCAGGCCGCCACCATCTTCATCGCCAGCGGACCGCTGGGCGTGGACCTGCCCCTGGGCATGCTGTGGAGCGGCGTCGCCACCCTTGTGCTGTTCAACCTCTACGCCGGCTGGCGCCTGCGCACCGGCGACGAGCCCTCGCACGCCACGGCCTTCCTGCACATGCTGGTCGACATCGTCGTGCTGGCCTGGATGGTGGCCTGGAGCGGCGGCATCAGCAATCCCTTCGGCCTGCTGTTCCTGGTCCTGATCGCCCTGGCGGCGATGGCCCTGCCCAACCGCTGGGCCTACGCCACCGCCGGCGCGGGCGTGATCGGCTACGCCGCGGCGGCCATCTTCGGCCATCCGCTGCACGCCCCGGGCGACGCCTACGAACTGCTGCTGTGGGGCATCGCCGCCAGCTTCCTGATCTCGGTCATCGTGATCCTGATCTTCTCGACCCGGCTGGCCGCCGACCTGCGCAACCGCGAGCGGGAACTGGCCGACCTGCGCGAACGTTTCGCCCGCAATGAGGGCATCGTGGCGCTGGCCACCCACGCCGCCTCGATGGCGCATGAACTGAACACCCCGCTGGCCACCATGACGCTGCTGGCCGACGAGATCGCCGCCCAGGCCGATACCGACGACCTGCGCGCCGACACCGAGATGCTGACCGAGCTGCTGGCCCTGTGCCGGGAACGCGTGCGCAATCTGGCTGTCCCAACCGAAGTGGAACTGGAACGCGTGGTGGAACAGTGGAAACTGGTCCGCCCCACGGTCGAAATGCACCGCACCGGCGTCCTGCCGCGCGGCCTGCGCGTCGAGCCCTCGGTCGCCCACCTGCTCCAGGCCCTGCTGAACAATGCCGCCGATGCCGGCGTCCAGGCCGGCGCCCCTTACGTGGATCTGCACCTGGAATGCAAGGGCGGCATGGTACGCGGCGTGGTGCGCGACTACGGACGCGGCCTGAACCCCGACCAGCCGCTCCTGCCCGCCACGCTGTTCCGCAGCGGCAAGCCCGGCGGCCTGGGCGTGGGCCTGGCGCTGTCGCACGCCACGGTCGAACGCCTGGGCGGCGACATGACCATGACCGCGGCCGAGGGCGGCGGCGTGCGCATCCAGTTCCAATTGCCCGTGGAAACCACTGTGACCTCATGATGACTGACCTGGATATCGGCCTGCTGGTCGACGACGACGAACTCTACCTGCGCACCCTGCAGCGCAGCCTGGCCCGGCGCGGACTCGAAACCCGCACCGCCACCACCATCGCCGAGGCCCTGCGCATTGCCGACGAGATCCGCCCCGGCTTCGCGCTGGTCGACCTCAAGCTCAGCAGCGACGACTCCGGCCTGACGCTGATCAAGCCGCTGCGCGCCCTGCGCGCCGACATGCGCATCCTGCTCGTGACCGGCTACGCCAGCGTGGCGACCGCCGTCGACGCCATCAAGCGCGGCGCCGACGACTACCTGCCCAAGCCCGCCACCGCCGACATGATCCTGCGCGCGCTGGGGCGGGAAAAAGCCGAGGCCGTCGCGGTGGAATCGACCATGATTCCCCTGCATCGCCTGGAGTGGGAACACATCCAGCAGGCACTGCACGAGACCGGCGGCAACGTCTCGGCCGCCGCCCGCCTGCTCAACATGCACCGGCGCTCGTTGCAGCGCAAGCTGGCCAAGCGGCCCGGGCCCGAACGCGGCCCCGAACCCGAATAAGAGCGGGCAGCGGTTCAGGCGCCGCGCCTGACCAGCACGGACTTGTCGTTGCGGAACACTTCCTCGCCGTGCTGGTTGTACACGTGGTCGCGCATGACGATCAGGCCGCGGTCGGGCTTGGAGGTCGAGCGCTTGGACACGATCTCGACCTCGGTGCGCAATGTGTCCCCCGGCCGCACGTGCTTGAGGAACCGCGCCTCGTCCACCCCCACCAGCGCGATCACGCAGTGTTCCAGCAGGTCGCCCGTCATAGCGGTCGAAAACGACATCACCAGATGGCTGGGACAGATGCGGCCGGGCAGCCCCCGGCTGCGCGCATGATCGTCGTCCAGGAACAGCGGCACCTCGTAGCCCACCAATCGGCAGAAGGCATCATGGTCCGCATCGGTGATCAGGCGCGTGCGCGTGGGATAGCGGGCACCGGCCTCGAAGTCCTCGAAGTAACGCTTGGGGGCACAAGACATGATGGCGATGCGCGTTCCAATTGACTCGATGAAACCAAGCATGTATGGTTTTGAACGCAAAGTCAAATTCATGGAAAAGCCGATCACATGTACGTAAACGCCAAAGGCGACATTCAGCTCGACATCACGCCCGGCGAGATTTTCCGCTGTCCCTCCAGGACACTCACCGACGCGCATTTCCTGCTGTTCTCCAGCGTGAGCTGCGACGTGCATCCCATTCACTACGATGCCGAGTACGCCGGCCGCACGCGCTTCGGCAAGCCCCTGGTCCACGGCCTGCTGCTGGCTTCGATCACCGCCCTGGGCAGCTCCAGCGGCCAGGGCAAGGCCCATGGATTCATCTTCGTCGAGCAAGGCTGCCGCTACCTCAAACCGGCGGCGGTGGGCGACACGGTGCATCCGTCGCTCACGGTGGAACGGCTATGGGAGGAAGACCAGCGGACTTTCTGCCGACTGTCCACCACCGTCCTCAACCAGCACGGCGAACAATTGCTGGAAGGCTTTCATCTCTACCGCGTACTGCCCCTGACCCCCCACCTGGATTCTGGAGACGACTGACATGCAGGAAGCCCGCGAAATCCTTACCCAAGGCAAGCCCTGGCCCGACCGCTACACCTACGTTCCCGCCTTGCGCATAGGCAACATGGTCTGGCTGTCGGGCACCACGGGCACCGACGAGACCGGTATCATCACGGCACCCGGCGACATCGTCGAACAGACGCGCCAGATCTTCCGCAAGTTCGACGCCCTGCTCAAGGCCGCCGGCGGCTCCTGCAACGACATCGTCCAGACCCACGACTTCTTCGTCACCACCGAGAACTACGCCGGCACGGCCGACGTGCGGCGCGAGTTCTTCACCACGGCGCGTCCCACGTCCAGCGGCGTCAAGGTCGCGGCGCTGCTGCGCAAGGACGCCCTGATCGAGATATCGGCGATGGCCGTCATCGGTTCGGCCCCCGCCGCCTGACACGCGGCCCAACGGCGAACGCGGGGTACGGCCTGGGCCGTACCCCGCATCCGGGATGCCGCGTCGATCGCGAAACTCAGCGGGCGCGCCGCGCCGCCGGGCCTTGCGAGACGAATTTCACGCTCATGTATCCCTGCAAGCCCTCGATCCCGCCCTCCTTGCCATAGCCGCTGTCCCCCACCCCGCCCCACGGCGTTTCCGGGCCGCTGACGGTGAACGTATTGATGCCCACCAGGCCGGCCTTGAGCGCCTGGGACGCACGGGCCGCCCGATCCAGGTCCGAGGTGAAGACGTAGGACGCCAGGCCATAGCGCAGCGCGTTGGCCTGCACCAGCACCTCGGCCTCGTCGCGGAAACGGATCAGCGAGGCGATCGGCCCGAAGGGCTCCTCGTGCAGAATGCGGGCTGAGGCGGGAATGTCGGTCACCACGGTCGGCTCCCAATAGAACCCGGGGCCCTCGCGCCGGGCACCGCCCGTGCGTATCGCCGCGCCCTTCTCCCGCGCATCCGCCACGTATTCGCCCATGGCGGCCAGCCGCCGCGGATTGGCCAGCGGCCCCATCGCGTTGCGCTCGTCCAACCCCGAGCCGACCTGCATGGCACGGGTCTGCTCGATGAAATGCGCCACGAACTCCTCGTAGACACCGTCCTGCACGAAGATGCGGCTGGGCGATACGCAGACCTGCCCGGCGTTCCTGAACTTGGAGGCAACGGCCTGGCGCGCGACGGCCGCCGGATCGATGTCGTCGTAGATCAGCACCGGCGCGTGTCCGCCCAGTTCCATCGTGGTCGACTTCAGCCCCTGCGCGGCCAGTCCCGCCAGATGCTTGCCCACCGCCGTCGAGCCGGTGAAGGTCAGCTTGCGCACGATGGGCGAGCCGATCAGGTGATCGGACACTTCGGCGGGCACGCCGAACACCAGATTGAACACGCCCGGCGGCACGCCCGCGTCATGCAGCGCCCGCGTCAGCTCGATGGCCGTGCCGGGGGTTTCCTCGGACGCCTTCAGGATGCAGGTGCAGCCGGCGGCCAGCGGCCCGGCCATCTTGCGCGACGGCGTGGTCCCCGGGAAATTCCAGGGCGCGAACGCCGCGACCACGCCGACCGGCTCCTGGTGCACGCTCCAGTGCAGGTCGGGATGGCGCGCCGGCACGATGCGGCCGTAGGCCCGCCGCCCTTCCTCGGCCATCCACTCGAAGATGTCGGCGGTCAGCGCGATCTCGATCCGGGACTCGCGCAGCGGCTTGCCCTGTTCCAGCGTCAGGACCCGCGCGATGTGCTCGAGCCGCTCGCGGATCAGATCGGCCGTCCGTTTGAGCAGACGCCCGCGTTCGAACGCCGGCGTGGCGGCCCAGGCAGGCATGGCGCGCGCGGCGGCGGCCAGCGCCCGGTCCAGGTCCGCGGACGAGGCGTGCGGCAGATGGCCGAGAACCGCCTCGGTCGAAGGATCGATCACGGCTTCGGTCAGCCTGCCGCCGCCGTCCAGCCACAGGCCGTCGATGTATAGCTGGAGCGAGGTGTAGGGTGTTTGGGGCATATCGGTTCGGTCACTGAAAGGGTTGGAAGATCAGAACGCCGTGATCTGCACGTGCAGGATCGCCGATCGGCCCGACTTGACCGAGGCGACGCAGTCCTGGACGGCCTGGGCCAGGCGTTCGGGGTCGGTCACCTTCACGCCATGGGCGCCGAAGGCTTCCCCGATCCGGGTGTATTCCACGCCCTCCGGCAGTTCCGCCTCGAACGCGTCCTGGGCCTGCGCCTCGCCTTCCGGATAGACACGCAGCGTGGATTGCTTGACCGCCGACCAGCCGCCGTTGTCCAACACGACGGTCAACAGCGGCAACTGGTAGCGGCGCGATACCGCGAACACCGAGCTCGGGTTGTTGAAATAGAAACTACCGTCCCCCACGACCTGGATCACCATCCGGTCGGGGCTGGCCAGCTTCGCCCCCAGCGCCATGCCGCCGGAAGCGCCCAGGCCGCCGCCGCCCACGCGCACCATGGTCCCGGGGATGGGCCGCGGAATCTGCGCCGCCAGGGCCGGTGCATTGCGCACGGCCTCGTTCATGATGATGTCGTGATCGTCGATATGGCGCGCCAGCTCGGCGAACAGGAAATGGGGATTGATCCGTCCGGGCGCGCCGGGATCGGCCGCCTTCCTGGCCGCGTCTTCGCGAACGCGGCGGCGTTCGTCGGCGATCTGGACGCAGCGGGCGCGCGCGGCGGCCTCCAGTCCCGCGGGACCCCGGCGGTCGATTTCCTCCAGGACCTGTTCCAGCACCCGGGCGCTGTCGGCCTGCACCCGCAGGTTCGCGGGAAAGGTCCACATGGGCGAGTCCTGCTTGAGCACGTCCACGTCGATCTGAACCCAGAAGGTCCGCTCGTTGAACTGGACGTCCCGCGGGAACCAGGGCACGTCAACGTCCACCATGAGGGCGACGTCGGCCCGCGCCAGGTGCGGGCCGGGCTGGCCGCCGCAGAAGCACGGCCCCTCGTGCGACATGTTGTTCACCATGTTCGACTCGAACACCCGGATGCCCGCGCGCAGCGCCAAGGCCTCGATGGCGGCGGACGCCCGGGGGCTGCGGCCGGCGTAGGCCGTCACCAGGATGGGATGCTCTGCCCCCAGCAAGGCATCGACGATGCGCCCGATCACCTCGGGATCGGCGCCGCCCGCTTCCAGCGGGCCGAACTGCCCGGCCGGATACGCGCGCATGCGATCGTCGGGCCAGGTCTCGGTCAGCGTCTCGCGCGGCAACATCAGATAGACCGGCCCTTTCGGTTCGGAATGCATCACGCTATGCGCGCGGCGCAGCGTTTCCTTCACCACCACGCCCGACGGCAGCGTCCATTCCCATTTCACGTAGGGGCGTACCAGTGCGCCCTGGTCGAACGGTTCCTGGATGAAGTGCACGTAGGTATCGCGGCTGCCCAGCAGCTCGCCGGAGGTCGTGAAAGGCGCCTTGCCCGCCATCAGCAGCACGGGAATGCGGCTGCGCAGCAGGTTGTGCATGGCCATCGAGGCGTTGGCGGTTCCCACGTCGACGTGGACCAGCACGCCCTGGCCCCGCCCCGTGGCCGCCGCGTAGCCGCCGGCCATGTGCGCTGCGGTGCTTTCGTGCGGGCACAGGAAGACGGCCGGAGATTTGCGACCCTGCTTGCGGCGCTCGGCCAGCTCCTCGATGATGGGCGCGTGGTCGGTGCCCATGTTGCAGAACAGGTAGTCGATCCCCACTTCCAGCAAACCATCGAGGAAGTGGCTGGACGTGCTCCGGTTTTCCGGCGCGGACGGGTTCATCGCTTGCTCCAGGAATCATGGGTTGCCGCGTCGATGTCGCTCGCGCTCAGTCCCGCCTCGGCCAGGACCTCGCGCGTATGCTGGCCCGGCGTGGGCGGCGGCGTGCGGATGGTGGCGGGCGTTTCCGAGAAATAGACCGGGACGGCGGTGGTCATCATGGGTCCGATCTCGGGATGCTCGTACTGGTGGAAGAAGCCGCTGTCCTTCAGGTAGGGATCGTCCATCAGTTCCTCCAGCGTATTCATCGCCCCGGCCGGCACGTCGCCGGCGTCGAGCCGGGCGCGCAGCTCGGCGGTGCCATAGTGGCCAATGCGCTCGGCGATGATCGAATACAGCTCGTCGACGTTGCGCGCCCGCGCCTCCAGCGTCGCGAACCGCGGGTCGGCGCTGGCCTGCGGTATGTCCAGGGCCGCCAGCAGGGCCTTCCAGTGCGCATCGGTGTTGGCCATGATGCAGATGTGGCCGTCGCGCGTCGCGTAGGGCCGGCGATGCCGGGTCAAGAGACGCGTATAGCCAAGCGTGCCTTCGTTGCCGTCGAAGGCGCGCGTCCACAGGTGTTCCACCAGCAGGAAGGACAGCATCGTCTCGAACATGGGAACGTGCACCTCCTGGCCCTTCCCCGTCCGCTCCCGGCTCAGCAGCGCCATGGCGATGGCCGACGCCAGCATGTGGCCCGTGAACTTGTCGGCGATCACGGTCGGGATGTAGCGCGGCTCGCCGGAGGTCTTGCCCACCAGCCCGGCCAGGCCGCACTCGCCCTGGATGATGTCGTCGTAGGCCGGCAGGTTGGCGCGTGGGCCGTCGTGCCGGTATCCCGACGCCGATCCGTAGACGATGGCCGGATTGCGCCGGGAAATCGCCGCATAGTCGATGCCCAGCCGCTCGGCGGCCTTGGGGCGCATGCCGTGCACGAACACGTCCGCGCTGTCGACCAGCCGCATCAGGGCGTCCAGCGCGGCGGGCTGCTTCAGGTCCAGCACCACGCTGCGCTTGTTGCGGTTCACGTTGGCGAAGAAGGCCGCCATGCCGGGATGGGGAGCCGGGCCTATCTGGCGGTTGAGATCGCCCACGGGCGACTCGATCTTGATGATATCGGCGCCCATGTCGCCCAGCGTCTGGGTCGCCAGCGGCCCCAGGATGGTGGTCGTCAGGTCGAGGACGCGGATGCCCTGCAGCGGCCCCGTCGCCGCGGCCTGTCTGTCTATGGCGGGTTTGCGGTCTAGCATTGTCGGGTCTTCAAGTAAGGATGAAACGCGGGGCCGCGTCGCCGCCGCCCCGGGGGAAGTCCTGCGTCAGTCCAGGCGCACGCCGGTCTTGCGGATGATGTCGCCCCATTTCTGGGTATCCCGCCGGATCAGCGCGGCGAATTCCTCGGGCGTGTTGCCCACCGCCACCGCCGAGTACGAGGCCATGCGCTCCCGCACGTCGGGCATCCTGGCGATCTTCGATATCGCCTTGGCCAGCCTGTCGACGATGGCGGGCGGCGTCCCGGCCGGCGCCACCAGCCCGTTCCAGACCGCGGCCTCGAAGCCGGGCAGCCCTTGCTCGGCCACGGTCGGCAGGTCCGGCATTTCCGCCGATCGCGTGGCCCCGGTGTACCCGAGCGCCTTGGCGCGACCCGCCTTGATGGTCGGCAGGCCGCTACCGCTGAACATGAACTGCACCCGCCCGGCCGCCATGTCGACCTCGGCCGTGCTGGTTCCCTTGTACGGGACGTGCACCACCTGGATGCCCGCCATCGACGCCAGCAGCGCCCCCACCAGTTGGGGCGAGGTGCCGGTTCCCGGCGAAGCGTAGTTCAGCTTGCCCGGCTGGGACTTGGCCAGCTTGATCAGTTCCTGGACATTGTTGGCGGGCAGCATCGGGCTGGCCATCAGGTAATAGGGGTTCTCCGCCATGACCGAGACCGGCTCGAAATCCTTGATGGGGTCATAGGGCATCTTGGCGAAAAGGCTGGGATTGATCGCCAGCGTGGTGACCGACGCGGTCAGCAAGGTATAGCCGTCCGGTGCGGCCTTGGCCACGGCGTCCGCGCCTATCATCGTGCTGGCGCCCACCTTGTTCTCGACGACGACCGGCTGGCCCAGCTCGATGGCCAGCTTCTCGGCGAACAGGCGCGAGATGGCGTCGGACGTCCCGCCGGCGGCCTGGGGATTGATCAGCCGTATGGGCCGGTTGGGATAGCCCGCATCGGCGGCGAAACCGGCGGCGGGCAGCGTGGGGGCGACAGCGGCGAACAGGATCGGAATGGCAAATCGTTTCATGTGATGCTCCTGAAGGGGTGAGTACCAGCAAGAGGGTTTCGCTCAGCGGATGGACGCCAGCGGTTCGGTCCAGGCGTCGTAGCCGTACACCCAGTCCGGATTGGTGTCGTTGCGCATCCAGTTGTTGGCCTTGGCCGAGAGCTGGAGCTTCGAGGTACGCGGCAGCCGCGTGTCGGCATAGCGCCGCAGCGCCGCGGCCGCGGTCGACTTCGTTGCCTCGGCCAGGCAGCGCGCCAGGATGGCGGCGTCCTCGAGCGCGGCGCTGGCGCCTTGCGCCATGTACGGCGGCATCGGATGGCAGGCATCCCCCAGCAGCGCGACGCGCCCCTCCGTCCAGCGCGGCAGCGGGTCGCGCGCCAGCAGCGCCCACTTGTAGACCTCCGGGCATGCATCCAGGACCGCCCGCACCTGCGGGTGGAATTGCGCGAAGGCCGCTCGCAGTTCGCCCAGGTCGCCCTTGGTGGACCAGGACTCGCTGGTGGCCCACTTGCCGTCGTCGGGCACGCTGGTGGTGAAGTACACCTCGTCGGCGGCCGCGGTCGTGTAGTACATGACGATGTGGCGGTCCTTGCCCCACCACTTGATGCGCGAACGCTCGATGCGGTGCTCGCCCAGGCGCTCGGCCGGGAAGGTCGCGCGGTAGGCGATGCGGCCGGTGAACACGGGCTGCTCGGGTCCCAGGATGATCTCGCGCACCCGCGAGTGGACGCCATCGGCGCCGATCACGGCATCGGCGCTGACCTGCGAACCGTCGGCGAAGGACAACGTGACGCCCCGTTCATTCTGGCTCAGCGACTCCAGCTTCCTGCCCAACGAGATGTCCTCGGCGGGAACCGCCGACTCCAGCGCGGCGTGCAGGTCGCCGCGGTGCAGGCACAGGAAGGGCGCGGCGTAGCGAGCCTCGACGTGGCCGGCGATGGGGAATTCATTGGTGACGGCGCCGGTGTCGTAATCGCGGTTCAGGCTGGACTCCGGGATCAACGCGTGCTCGCGCAGGCGGTCTTCCACGCCGATCCGGCGCAGCACCTTGCACGCATTGGGCGCCATCTGTATCCCGGCGCCGACGCGGGCGAAGCGCGGCGCCTGCTCGTAGATGTGAACGGCGATACCGGCCTGCCGCAGCAGGGCGGCGGCCGCGAGCCCGCCTATGCCGGCGCCGACGATGGCGACGGAGATCCGATCAGTCATGGCCCTGCTCCTCCTGCCCGGGAACGATGATGCGATAGCAGTGGAATCCTTCCAGCAAAAGCCGGCCGTCCTGGTTCTCCAGGCGAGTGGCCACTTTGCAGTACTTGCGGTGGCCTTCCTCCCAGACCTTCTCGATGACGAAGCAGGAGCGGACCGTATCGCCCACCGTTGCGGGATGCAGATAGCGGCAGCCCTGCTCGACCAGCACGAAACCCTCGATGTGGTCGCGCAGCTCCGAGGCGCCGAGCGCGGTCAGGGAGGCAAGCAGCAGGCCATGGGCCAATGGCTTGCCGAACCGCGTATTCTTTGCGTACTCGACGTCGTAGTGACTGCGGTGCACGTCCCCGGTAATACCGGAGAACAGCAGGAAGTGCGCGTCGTTCAAGGTTTTGGACGGGCCGTGGAAAGCCAGTCCTTCGGACAGTGGTCTGGCCTGGTGTTCCATGGCCGAGCCACCGGACAATGCTGCGCTGCCGGGCATGAGCAAAGACTCCGAGTTGACGCATCTGGCGATGCGGAATATAGTTTTTGAACATAAAGTCAAAAACCAACGTCGGCACTCTATCTTCAATTTGAACCAGAAGTCAAATACAAAATTTCCTATGCCAGAAGACACCTCCAATACGACGCCGGCCGCGCGCTGGGACGGACGGCGCGTCGGCAAGGCGACACGCCGCGACGCCATCCTCAACAGCGTGGCCAGCGTGCTGAGCAGCGGCCGCCTGTCGACGCTCACGATGCAGGACATCGCCGACGAACTGGGCATCACCAAAGGCAATCTCTACTACTACTTCACCGACAAGCAGGACATCCTCTACCAGTGCCACATGCGGGCGATGGACGCGAGCCTGGAAGCGCTGCGCCGCGCGCGCCAGGCCAAGGGGTCGCCGGGGGAACGGCTGCAGCACCTGCTGGCGGCCCACATCGTCGGCATCCTGAAGGACGGACTGGGCAGCGTGCTGCTGACCGACCTGGAAAACCTGCGGCCCGAGAACCGGGACGTCTACGTGGCGCGCCGCGACGAGTTCGAGCGCGGCGTGCGCAAGCTCATCGAGGAAGGCATGAAAGCCGGCGAGTTCCATTGCGACGACAGCCTGCTGGCGGGCTTCTCCATGCTCGGTTCCATCAACTGGATAACCAAGTGGTTCCGCGCCGACGGCCGCCTGAGCGTCAACGACGTGGCCGCCGGCATGAGCCGCTTCCTGATGGGCGCCCTGTACTGCCCGCCCGGCATGATTCCCACCCTGGCCGCTCCGGCGCCTGAAGCCGACGCCCCGCCCTCGGCGAAGGCGAAGGCCGCCCGCCCGGCAAAGACGGCAGCCAAGGCCACCAAGGCGGCGTCCAAGCCCGCGCGCAAGGCGGCCAGGCCATGACGCCCGCCGCCCGGGGAAACGCCGTTGCCGCCCTGCCCGGCGATTGCCTGGCGGAGCTCGCGGCCATCGCGGGACATGAGAACGTCATCCTCGAGACGCGGGCACTGGCCCTGGCCTCGTCCGATCTCATCGACTGGCCGTGGCAGCGGCCGGCCCTGGCCGTGGTCAAGCCCCGCTCCACCGAGGAAACCGCGCGCCTGGCACGTGCCGCCGGCCTGTACGGAATCCCGCTCATCGCCCGTGGCGCGGGGCTGTCCTATTCCGGTGGCGGCGTGCCCGGCGGCGCGGCGATCATCGTCGATACCACCAACCTGGCCACGATCGACATCCATGCCGACGACCGCCATGCGCAAGTCGGCGCGGGAACCTCCTGGGAAGCCCTGGCCCAGGCCCTGGCGCCCCACGGCCTCAAGCCGGCCCAGCCCATGCCCATCTCGGGGGTGCACACCACGGTGGGCGGCGCGGCCTCGCAGGGCATGCCCGGCGGCCTGGACGGCATCATCGGCCTGGCCGTGGTACTAGCCGACGGCACCGTGGCGCGTACCGGCTCGGGCGCGCGCCGGCATGGATCCGCCTTCCAACGCTACTGGGGACCGGACCTGACCGGCGTTTTCCTGGGGGACTGCGGCGCCTACGGCATCAAGACCGAGATCAGCCTGCGGCTGGTACCGGTGCGGCCGCTGCGCTTCGCCTCCTTTTCGTGCCCCGACGGCGCGACCGGCCTCGGCCTCATGACCCGCCTGCTCCAGGCGGGCCTGGCCGTGCGCGTCGTGGCCAACGGCCCCGGCAACGGACCCGGCGCCGACGCGCCCTGGACCGTGCACGTCACGATGGAAGGCGCGACCGAGGACGCCGCCGACTGCGTGCTGGCCGCCGTGCGCGCCGACCGCGGCCAGCAGGCTACCGAAATCGATGCCGACGTCCCCCGCCGCCTGCACGCCCGCCCTTTCTCGATCCGCGGCTTCGTCGGACTGGAGGGGGAACGCTGGCTGCCCGTCCATGGCGTGCTGCCGTTGAGCCAGGCCCCTTCCTGCCTGGCCGCGTTGCAGCGCCTGCTGGCGGACCACGCGGCCGAACTCGACACGCACGGCATCCGCTACACCTGGACGCTTTCCTCCACCGGGCCCTACATCACCATCGAACCCATGTTCTACTGGAACGATGCCCTGACGCCGCTACACCTGTACTATCTGTCGGACAGGCACAGGGAGCGTTTCTCGGGCCGGCACGACGCGGCCGAGGCCCGGGCCCTGGTCCGGCGGGTCCGGGACGACTTGCGCCTGGCGATGGACGCGCATGACGCGGTTCATGCCCAGCTCGGGCGCTATTTCCCCTACCGGTCGGCCCTCGAGGACGGCGCCGGCCAACTGGCGGCAAGGATCAAGCGCGCGCTGGATCCGGATGGGCGGATGCACCCGGGTACGCTGCAAGCCTAGCCTGGGAACCGTCCCCGCTTTCCGCGGTGCGACATATTGTCGCAGGGCTACTCCCTAGGGCTGCCGGTCACAATTCGCCACAAATGGTGCGATGCAAGGCGCGACCGGCCGCGCCGTCCCGGGAGGCTTCCCCGGGCCTGCGCCGCGCGCGACTATTTGTCGCAGGCCCCCACTAGACACGTTCAGTAGGATGCGGAACTGGCGGATTTCGCCAACGTTTCTACACACCAAGGCTGGACGTGAGTAAATCCTTCTTCGCGAACGCGGGACGCACATTGTGTGTCGGCGCCATGATGTTGCTGCTGGCTGGCTGCAACATGGACATCCTCGATCCCAAGGGCGACATCGGCGCCCAGGAAAAAACCCTGCTGCTGACGGCAACCGGGCTGATGCTGCTGGTGGTCGTGCCGGTCATCATCCTGACCCTGTGGTTCGCCTGGAAATACCGCGCCTCCAACACGAAGGCTAAATACGATCCCAAGTGGTCGCACTCCACCGCCATCGAAGTGGTGGTCTGGACCATCCCCTGCATCATCGTCGGCATCCTGGCGGTGCTGACCTGGAAGAGCTCGCACGCGCTGGACCCCTACCGCCCCCTGCAATCCGAGGTCAAGCCCATCGAGATCGATGTCGTATCGCTGGACTGGAAGTGGCTGTTCATCTACCCCGAGTACAAGATCGCCACCGTCAACGAGATCCAGTTCCCGGTCGATACGCCCGTCAACTTCCGCATCACCTCCGCCTCGGTCATGAACTCGTTCTTCATCCCGCGCCTGGGTAGCCAGATCTACTCCATGGCGGGCATGGAGACCAAGCTCCACCTCATCGCGCGCGAAGCCGGTACCTATGCGGGCATCTCGGCCAACTACAGCGGCGCGGGCTTCTCGGGCATGCGTTTCAAGGCCATCGCCAGCAGCCAGGAGGACTTCGAGCAGTGGGTCCGCAATGCGCAGGCGTCGTCCAGCAAGATGACCCCGGAGGCCTACCAGACCCTGGTCTCGCCCAGCGAGCACGAGCCCGTCGCCTATTACTCGGGCGCCGAACCCACCATGTTCGACGGCATCATTTACCAGTACATGGCCTCCGCAGGCATGGATACCGGAATATGCACGCCTGCCAACACCCCCAAGATTGCCTTGTCGGAGTAAATCGATGTTCGGGAAACTGACCCTGGATGCCATCCCGTACCATGAACCCATCGTCATGGTCACGCTGGCAGCGGTCGTCATTCTGGGTGCCGCCATGCTTGGCGTCGTCACCTATTACGGCAAGTGGACCTATCTGTGGAAGGAATGGCTGACCACGGTAGACCACAAGCGCATCGGCATCATGTACATCATCGTGGCGCTGATCATGCTGCTGCGCGGATTCGCCGATGCCATCATGATGCGCACGCAGTTGGCCATCGCCTCGAGCGACTCAGCCGGCTACCTGCCGCCGCACCACTACGACCAGATTTTCACCGCCCACGGCGTGATCATGATCTTCTTCATGGCCATGCCTTTCATCACGGGCCTGATGAACATCGTCGTACCGCTGCAGATCGGCGCCCGCGACGTGGCCTACCCGTTCCTGAACTCGCTCAGCTTCTGGCTGTTCGGCGGCGGCATCGTGCTGATCATGATTTCGCTGTTCGTGGGCGAGTTCGCCGCCACCGGCTGGCTGGCCTACCCGCCTCTGTCGGGACTGGACTACAGCCCGAGCGTAGGGGTGGACTACTACATCTGGGCCTTGCAGTTGTCAGGACTGGGAACCACGCTCAGCGGCATCAACTTCATCGTCACCATCCTGCGCATGCGCGCGCCCGGCATGACGATGATGAAGATGCCGGTATTCACCTGGACCGCGCTGGTCACCAACATCCTGATCGTCGCCGCCTTCCCGGTGCTGACGGCCACGCTGGCGCTGTTGACCGCCGACCGCTACCTGGGCATGCACTTCTTCACGAACGAGCTCGGCGGCAACGTGATGATGTACGTGAACCTGATCTGGATCTGGGGCCACCCCGAGGTCTACATCCTGATCCTGCCCTGCTTCGGCGCGTTCTCGGAAATCATCGCCACCTTCTCGCGCAAGCCGCTGTTTGGCTACAAGTCCATGGTCTACGCCACGGCCGCCATCGGTGTGCTGTCGTTCCTGGTCTGGCTGCACCACTTCTTCACCATGGGTTCGGGGGCCAACGTCAATGCCTTCTTCGGCATCGCGACGATGATCATCTCGGTGCCCACGGGCGTGAAGATCTTCAACTGGCTGTTCACGATGTACCGCGGCCGCGTCGAGATCACCACCCCCGTCCTGTGGACGCTGGGCTTCATGATCACCTTCGTGATCGGCGGCATGACCGGCGTGCTGATGGCGATCCCCGGGGTCTCGTTCGTGCTGCACAACAGCCTGTTCCTGATCGCCCACTTCCACAACACCATCATCGGCGGTGTCGTGTTCGGGTGTATCGCCGCCATGGTGTACTGGTTCCCCAAGGCCTTCGGCTTCAAGCTGAACGAGCGCCTGGGCAAGTATTCGTTCTGGTGCTGGTTCATCGGCTTCTTCATGGCCTTCATGCCGCTGTACATCCTCGGCTTCATGGGCATGACGCGCCGCCTGAACCACTACGACAACCCGGCCTGGCAGCCGTATCTGATCGTCGCCTGGGTAGGTGCGGTCATCATCGCGCTGGGCATCTTCTTCCTGCTGCTGCAGATCTTCGTCAGCATCCGCGACCGCAAGAAGAATGTCGACTTCGACGGCGACCCCTGGGGTGGCCGTACGTTGGAATGGTCCATTCCCTCTCCTCCGCCGTTCTACAACTTCGCAAAGGTGCCCCAAGTGTCCCACCTCGATCAGTTCTGGCATGACAAGGAAACCGGCGTCGCCTACCAGCGCCCCGCCCGCTACGAAGACATCCACATGCCGCGCAACACCGGCGCCGGCGTCTACATCGGCGTGGCGGGCACCGTGCTCGGCTTCGCCCTGGTCTGGCACATCTGGTGGCTTGCGGGCCTGGGCTTGGCCAGCATGATCGGCGCCTTCATCGCCCGCGCCTACGACCGCGACGTGGACTACTACGTCAAGGCCGACGAGGTGACGCGCATCGAGAACGCCCACTACGAGTCGCTGAAGCAAGCCGCGTAGAGAATCCCCCCTACGCGCTGACGCGCGCCCCCCAGGGGGCGATGCGGGTGGACCGGCAAAGCCGGATCCACCGCATCCTGGGTCGTGTAGCAGTGTATCGGTGCGAAGCGCCGGTTTTTTAAAGATCGATATGAGTAGCGCAGCAATTCTTCATACGCATCGCCAGGATGGTGGCGATCATCATGCCCATGGGGGACATGAGCATCACGACGATGGGTCCAAGACCGTACTGGGGTTCTGGATCTATCTGATGAGCGATTTGCTCATTTTCTCGGTGCTGTTCGCGACGTTCGCCGTGCTGTCGGGCGCGACCGCGGGCGGGCCGCATGGCAGCGAGCTGTTCGATCTGTCGTTCGTGCTGACCGAGACCATGCTGCTGCTGGTCAGCAGCGTGACCTTCGGCATGGCGATGCTGGCCCTGCATGCCGGCCAGAAAAGCAAGGTACTGGCCTGGATGGCGGTCACCTTCCTGTTCGGCGCCGGCTTCATCGGCATGGAAATCTACGAATTCCATCACCTGATCGCCGAAGGCGCGGGCCCCCAGCGCAGCGCCTATCTGTCGGCCTTCTTCACCCTGGTCGGCACCCACGGCCTGCACGTGACCTCGGGCCTGATCTGGATGGCCGTGATGATGCACATGATCAGCCGCCATGGCCTGGATCCGATCGTGCGCCGGCGCATGGCCTGCCTGAGCCTGTTCTGGCACTTTCTGGACCTGGTCTGGATCTGCGTGTTCACCTTCGTCTACCTGATGGGAGCCCTGTGATGGCGCAACACTCCTCCACCGCCGAAGGCCACGATTCCCACTCCGGCCACGGCTCGGTCAAGTCCTATGTGGTCGGCTTCGTCCTCTGCATCGTACTGACCGCCATGTCCTTCGGCGTGGTCATGACCGGCACGCTGACGGGCTTTGCCGCCGTCTCGGCCATCGTCGTGCTGTGCGTGCTGCAGTTGCTGGTCCAGTTGGTGTTCTTCCTGCACATGGGCACCTCGCCCGAGCAGCGCGAGAACCTGTCGTCGTTCGTTTTCACCGTGCTCATCATCGCGATCATCGTGGGCGGCTCCGCCTGGGTGCTGCACAACATGAATGCGAACATGATGCCGATGTAGCCCCCCCCTACGCGCTTACGCGCGCCCCCCAGGGGGCGATGCGGGTGGACCGGCAAAGCCGGATCCACCGCATCCTGGGGGACTACCAGGCTGGCGGGGGGCGGCGATACTGCCGTTTGCCTTCTTGAGGTGTTGAAGCCGGAGCTTGCTCCGGCTTTTGCTTTTTTGGTCGAGGTTGAGGTCGCCTTGGGGATCAGGGGCGCCGGGGTTCGCGCTGGGCGTAGGCGTCTTCGATGATGGCGACCATGGCGAGGAAGGCGGGCGGGGTGCGGCCGGCCAGGCGTTCGGTCAGAACGCCCAGGTGGGCATGCCAGCCGCCGGAGACGTCCAGGCGGGTGGCCGGGTCCTTCAGGCGGGTGTGGGTGATGGTCAGGCGGGTCTGCTTGCCTTCGGGGGTCAGTTCGAACATGACCTCGGAAGGCGGTTCGTTGCCGCCGCCCCAGGTCATCGCCAGCAGGCGCGGCGGGTCGATGCGCAGGATTTCGTGGCGGCTGTGGAAGATGCCCTCGTACTTCTTGAATCGCTCGGGGATCGGCGCGGTGTGCGGCGACAGTCGGGCATTGTCGAACACCAGTTCGAAGGACTGGCCCGGCGCCGACGGCAGTTCGCCCGGCGCCAGCCATTGCGCGCGTTTCTCCGAATCGGCAATCCAGCGCCAGACCTTTTCGACCGGTCCGGGCAAGAGACGGTCGAAACGCACCGTTCCCTCGCCCTCTGCCCTGCCATGACCCCGCCGGCTCGCGAGCACGCCGGCAAGGTTGTCGAACATGATGCGCCAGCCCGCGGCCGATTCGCAGTCCTGGCCCGCGGGTGTCTGCGCCAGTTCCTCGGCGATGCCCGGACCCGACTGGACGAAACGCATCAGGCTGCCGCCTTCGCCGTCGGTCGCGATGTCCACCGCCAACACGTCGCTGTCTGACGAAAACTGGAGCATCGCGAAACTCATGGACAGGCGGCGCGGCGGGTCGAACTCCAGGAACTCGCCCTGGGCGATGTAGTCGATGCCGTCGCGCCGGTCGGTAATCGACCAGCTTCCGCCGGCCCGGGCCGCAAGGGCCACGGACTGGCCTTCGCCGTAGGCGGACGTGAAAAGCCAGTGGCGTACCTGGGCGGGATCAGTCCAGGCGGCGAAAACCTGTTCCGGAAGCGCATCGTAGCGGCGTTCGAGCCGCAGTTCGGCTTGGGAAGACTTGTTCATTTCCGGGTTCCTTTTCGGGAGGAAAGCGTCGGCGGCTCCGCCTCTTCGGCCTCAACCAGTGCCTGCAAGGCATCGAGCCGGGCGCTCCAGAAGCGGTCATAGGCACTCAGCCACGCCTGCGCATCGGCCAGGGGACCGGGTTCGAGCCGGCAGAAATGCAGGCGCCCCTGCACGCGCCGGCTGACCAATCCGGCTCCTTCGAGTACCTTGAGGTGCTTGGAGGCGGCGGCCAGCGACATCGTGAACGGCGCGGCCAGGTCGCCCACCTTGCGCTCGCCTTGCGCCAGGTGCCGCAGCATCTCGCGGCGGGTGGGGTCGGCAAGCGCGTGGAAGACGCGGTCCAGTGAAGATGCTTGATATTCAACCATGAGGTTGAATATAGAATAGGCGCGGATAATATTCAACCAAAAAGTTGAATATTATCCAGCCCGGCCTATTGCCAGCCGTAGCGGCGCACGTAGATGCCCTTCATCGCCTGGGTCAACCCCATGTACGCCAGCAGGATGACCGGCAGGAACACGAAGTACAGCGGCGGCAGCGCCTGCAGCTTGAAGTAGTGCGCCAGCGGCCCCATGGGCAGGAAGATGCCGATCGCCATGATGACGGCCGTCATCACCAGCAGCGGCACGGCCGCGCGGCTCTGGATGAATGGGATCCTGGGCGTGCGGATCATGTGCACGATCAGGGTCTGCGTCAGCAGACCGACCACGAACCAGCCCGACTGGAACAGCGTCTGATGCGCGGGCGAGTTGGCGCCGAACACGAACCACATCATCGCGTAGGTCGTGATGTCGAACACCGAGCTGATCGGCCCGAAGAACACCATGAAGCGGCCGATGTCCGCGGGTTGCCAGCGCTGCGGCTTCTGCAGCAGTTCATCGTCGACGTTGTCGAACGGGATGGCGATCTGCGAGATGTCATACAGCAGGTTCTGCACCAGCAGGTGCATGGGCAGCATGGGCAGGAACGGGATGAAGGCGGAGGCCACCAGCACCGAGAACACGTTGCCGAAGTTCGAACTGGCCGTCATCTTGATGTACTTCAACATGTTGGCGAAGGTGCGGCGCCCTTCCTGCACGCCCTCCTCCAGCACCATCAGGCTCTTTTCCAGCAGGATGATGTCGGCCGCCTCCTTGGCGATGTCCACCGCCGTGTCCACCGAAATGCCGATGTCCGCGGCGCGCAGCGCGGGAGCGTCGTTGATGCCGTCGCCCATGAAACCGACCACGTGGCCGTTGGCCTTGAGCAGGCGCACGATGCGCTCCTTGTGCGTGGGGGTCAGCTTGGCGAAGACGTTGTGACGCTCCACCGCCACGGCCAGCTCCCGGTCGCCCATGCCCTCGATATCGCCGCCCAGCAGCACGCCCTGCTGCGCCAGTCCTACCTCGCGGCAGATCTTGGCCGTGACCAGTTCGTTGTCGCCGGTCAGCACCTTGACCGCCACGCCATGCCGGGCCAACGCCCCCAGTGCCCGCGCGGTCGACTCCTTGGGCGGATCCAGGAACGCCACGTATCCGATCAGCGTCAGATCCCGCTCGTCGGCCACGCCGAAGATTTCCTGCACGGGCGGCTGTTCCCGGGCCGCCACCGCGACCACCCGCAGCCCTTCGCCGTTGAACCCGGCCGTCACCCTGCGGATGTCCGCCAGCACGGCGGGCGTCAGGGCCTCGGTGTCCTCGCCGTGGCGCACTCGGGTGCAGACCGACAGGATCTCCTCGACCGCGCCCTTGGTGATGATCAGATGATGATCGTCATGCTCGGCCACCACCACCGACATACGGCGCCGCTCGAAGTCGAACGGGACCTCGTCCACCTTGCGGAAGTTCGCGGCGGGCTCCAGCTCGCGCTGCATCTCGGCGTGCTCGAGCACGGCCACGTCCAGCAGGTTCTTCAGGCCCGTCTGGTAGTAGCTGTTCAGGTAGGCCAGTTCCAGCACGGCATCGGAATCCTCGCCCCAGGCATCGACGTGCCGGGCCAGGAAGATGCGGTCCTGCGTCAGCGTGCCGGTCTTGTCGGTGCACAGCACGTCCATCGCGCCGAAGTTCTGGATGGCGTCGAGCCGCTTGACGATGACTTTCTTGCGCGACAGGAACACCGCGCCCTTGGCCAGCGTGGAAGTGACGATCATCGGCAGCATTTCAGGCGTCAGGCCGACCGCGATGGACAGCGCGAACAGCAGCGCCTCCATCCAGTCGCCCTTGGTGAAGCCGTTGATCAGCAGCACCAGCGGCGCCATCACGAACATGAAACGGATCAACAGCCAGCTCACCTTGTTGACGCCGGCCTGGAACGAGGTCTGGCCCCGGTCGACGGCGGTGACTCGGCCCGCCAGCATGCCGAAATAGGTCTGGTTGCCGGTGCCCACCACGACCGCCGTGGCCGCACCCGAAACCACGTTGGTCCCCATGAACAGGATGTTCTCCAGCTCCAGCGGGTTCACCGTCCTGGCGTCGCGATGAAGCGCGAACTTCTCGACCGGCATGGACTCGCCCGTCATCGCCGCCTGCGACACGAACAAATCCTTGGCCGACAGGATGCGGCAATCGGCCGGGATCATGTCGCCCGCCGCCAGCGCGATCACGTCGCCCGGCACCAGCAGCCGGATCGGCAGTTCCACCCGCCGGGCCGCGCGGGCACGCAGGTGGACGCCGTAGTACTGCTCGAAAAGCGGTGCGGCTTCCTCGGAAGCGTCGCGCCGCACCACCGTGGCGGTATTGCTGACCATGGCCTTGAGCGCATCGGCGGCGCGGTTGGACTTGCCTTCCTGCCAGAAGCGCAGCAGCGTCGACAGCACGATCATCGTGCCGATGACGATCGCGGCCTTGGTGTCCTCGGTCAGGTAGGAGATCGTCGCCAGCAGGGTCAGCAGCAGGTTGAACGGGTTCCGGTAGCAATGCCAGAGGTGGGCCCACCAGGGCAGCGGCTTCTCGTGTTCGACCTCGTTCAGGCCCACGCGCTCGCGCACGGCCTCGGCCTGGTTCTCCGACAGGCCGTCCTCGTGGCTGTCCAGGTGCTTGAGCAGTTCGCCGGCGTCGCCCTTGGCCGCGGCGACCAGCGTTTTCGTCAGGCCCGGCGGCAGCTCACGGCTGACGCCGGTGCGGGCCAGCGTGTCCAGCAGCGCCAGCCGGCGGAAGTGGCGGGAAATATGGCGGGTGCGAAGAAAACCCGCGAAAAAGGCTTTGAGCAGCATGAAGTTCATTTTTCTTCTCCGGTTCGGCCTGCCTGCTTCACGCTGCATCGCGCGGTCAGGCAGGCGGTGGATGTTCTGGGTCGGGCATGGTTCTCGTGTGTCGATGAAAAGTCTGTCAGGGCAGGAAGGCCGGCGACAGCAGGCGCAGGCCCAGGGAGATCCATCGCTCCTCCCTGCCCATGCCCATGCGGTTGCCGTAGGTCACGTCGATCTGCACGCGGTCCGGCACCAGCCAGTGGCGCAGGCCGAACTGGTAGGACGGCCGGCGCCGGTCGTGCCCGAACGTCTCGGCGATCAGCCATGTGCGTTCGGTCAGCCGGGTCTCGGATCCCAGGCCCCAGGTCGCGTGGCGGCTGCCCGTATCGGCGGCGTCCATCCAGCCCAGGTTGCCGTGCACGACCAGCCGGTCGCCGGCAAAGGAAATGCTGGCCGGCACGTAGGCGTACCAATCGCGCGACGCCCCCGTCGCATGGGGATGATGTACCGTCCCGGCCGCCACGCCCACACCCCAGCCATCCATCTCCAGCGGCTTGAGCAGCGTTTTGACCTGGAACTGTACGTCCGTCGTGCGCACGTGCCCGTCCACACGGCCGCGCGCGCCGCCCAGCGTCAGCTCCAGGTTGCCGGTGGGATTGCAGGCCGGCATCGCCCAGTATTCGGTACTGTCGTCATTGCGACGGACCCAGCTTTCCACCTGGCAGGACTTGGCATCGACGATGCGGGCGTCGTCGGTGATCATGGGGCGCGCCGCCTGGGCGGGACTGGCGCCGCAGCAGGCCGCAAGGGCCAGCGCCAGCCGCCACGGCGGCGGGCCGGCGGCACGGTGGCCGAAGGGTGGAAAACGATCGATGCGCACGGATCCTCCTCGGTAATCGAGGTGGAGGCATGACGTGGGCGTAGCGGAGCCGCCGCGCCAGGCGGCAGACAGTATCAGGAGGGGAATGGGCCGCGCGCGAACGCCGCGGCTGGAACCGCCTCCCGCCTTGCGGCGAGACGGCGGCAGAGGAAACCTGCGCTATCTCGCCGAGAGTTCGCCGATCACGAGGACCGGCCGACTACTGCCACTCGAACAAGTACCCACGTCAGGGTCTCCACAGTTGATGAACGGCGCGATTCTATCCGCAGGACGGTGACAGGTCCATGACTATTTGGCCATGTGCCCACAGGCGGCGCCATTCCCGGGCCGCATGCCGCTTGGACCCGTCGGCCAGCGCATCGGTTCCACGCCCCCGGGCTTACTCCTCCTTGATGCCGAACTCCGCCACGACCCGGCCGTAGCGGTCGTACTCGGCCCTCACCTCTCGAACCGCGTCCTCCACGGATCCGCCCAGCGTCTCGACGCCCGAGGCGCGCATCTTTTCCCTGACCTCGGGAGCCTGCATGATCGCGCTGATCTCGCGGTTCAGGCGCCGGATCGCCGTCGCCGGCGTGCCGGCCGGCGCCAGCACCGGGAAGAATACGTTCAGCTCCACGCCGTCTATCCCCGCCTCGGTCAGGGTCGAGACGTTGGGCAGCAGGCTGGTGCGCTGCTTCTCGGCCACCGCCACCGCCACCAGTTGGCCGCCGTCGATGAACCCGCCCACCCCTCCCAGCGCGCCGAAAGCCAGCTTGATCTGTCCGCTGACCGTATCGGTCACCGCGGGCATCACCCCCTTGTACGGCACATGGATCATCGTGGTGCCGGTCGCCTTCATGAACAACTGGCCCGCGATGTGCTGCGGCGACCCATTGCCCGAGGATGCGTAGGGCAGGCCGGGATGCTTCTTCAGGTAGGCCACCAGTTCCCGCGGCGTCTTCACCCCGAGCTGGGGATTGGCGAGAATCACCAGCGGCGAGGAGGCCGTCTTGACCACCGGCGCCAGGTCCCGGACCACGTCGACCCCGCCGCCCGCCCCCTTGGGCAGCACATGGGGCGCGCCGAACAGCGTACTGGCGCTCAGGAGCAGCGTATGTCCGTCCGGCTCGGCCCGCGCCACCGCCGCGGCGCCGATCAGGCCGCTTGCGCCTGGCCGGTTGGTGACGACCACGGTCTGCCCCAGTACCGGCGGCAGCCGTTCCGCCAGGATCCGGGCGAGGATGTCGGTGCTCGATCCCGGCGGCACCGGCACGACGATGGTGATCGGCCTGGAAGGACTCCACGCCTGCTCCTGCGCCTGCGCGGCCATCGGCGCGATCATGCCTAATGCGGCGCACAGGCCGCCCAGAAGTTGTCTCATATCGTTGTCCTTGTCTGCCGGCCGTGCCGGCGCATGAGTTGAGAAGCCGGCCGCAGCGCCGGCCATGAAGGCGTCAATACACGATGTTGATGTTCTTTCCCTGCGTATAGGAAAGCAGTTCCTCGATGGACTCGTCGCGGCCGATGCCCGATTGCTTGTAGCCGCCGTAGCTGGCGCCCAGGAAATGCGGTCCGGCGTGATTGACCCAGACGAAACCCGACTGGATGCGTCCGGCCGCCCGGTGGGCCTGTGCCAGGTCGCGGGTGAACACCGCGCCCGTCAACCCGTACTCGACGGCGTTCACCTGCTCGAACAGGGTTTCCTCGTCGGACCACTTCAGCACCGACAGCACCGGCCCGAAGATTTCCTCGTTGGCGATACGCATGCCGGCCGTCACGCCGGTGAACACGGTGGGCTCGACGAAGAAGCCCCGGGCCAGCTCCGGATCCCGCGGCCGCTTGCCGCCGTAGGCCAGCGTGGCGCCTTCACCGATGCCGATGTCGATGTAGCGCATGATCTTGTCCAGCTGGGCCTGCGAGACGATGGCTCCCATGGTCGTGGCCGGGTCGGTCGGCATGCCCGGCCGGTAGTGGAGGATCTTCTCCAGCACCCGCGCCACCACCTCGTCGTGGACGGACTCGTGTACGAACAGGCGCGAGGTCGACCCGCAGGACTGCCCGCTCCACGTGAAATTCATGCCGGCCACGGCGCCCGAGCTGGCGCGTTCGAGATCCGCGTCGGGATAGACGATGCAGGCGTTCTTGCCGCCCAGCTCGAGCGTGATGCGCTTGAGACGTTCCGCGCCGGCCCGGGCCACCGCCCGCCCGGTGCCCACGCTGCCGATCAGCGAGACGAAGGGAACGTCGGGATGAGCCGCCAGCGCGGCGCCGCATTCGGTCCCCCCGGTGACCACGTTGAGCACGCCGGGGGGCAGAATGCCGTCGATCAGCTCCATCCATCGATAGGCCGACAACGGCGCCTGCACCGGCGGTTTCATCACCACCGTATTGCCCGCCGCCAGCGGCGCCGCGCTCTTGGCGGCGGTGAACATCAGGGGGTGGTTGTAGGCCACGATGCGTCCCACTACGCCATAGGGCTCGCGCACCGACATGTTCACCATGCCCTCGCCCATGGGCATGGTGTCGCCCTTGATCTCGGTCACCAGACCGGCGAAGAAGTCGAACTGCGCGGCAGCCAGCATCGCGTCGCGCACCATCTCGGCCACGGGGCTGCCGCAGTTGGCGGCATCCAGCATCGCGAGCTCGCCGGCGTGTTCGCGCAGCACACCGGCCACGCGCCGCATCCGCGCGGCGCGCTCGATCGGCCGCATGCGGCTCCACGCGGGAAAGGCCGCGCGCGCCGCCTGCACGGCGGCATCCACGTCCTCGGCATTGGCTTCGGCGCAATCGCCCAGCGACCCCCCCGTCGCGGGATTCCAGGTCGGCGCGTAGCCGCCGCGCGGACGCTGCCACTGGCCGCCGTAGTAAAGCTCGCGATGCGCCGGTAATGCCGGCGAAGGGGGAATGACGATCTCTGAAGCAAGCTGGGGTCCCGACATGTTTCTTCCTTGTATCGATGCTCGACCGGGCGGCAATACCGCCACAGCCGGCCATCTTAGGAAGCAGCCCCTACCCGGTCCAATGGAAAGTCTGAATGGTGGAAATGGACGATGCGGATATCGAGGGATATCCCTGAACCGCCGCCGCGCGTTCGGCGGCGCTCAACGCTAGGCGCAGTAATTGGCGGCGAACATCTGGCGGAACCAGGCATTACCCGGGTCGCGGTGCATGCGATCGTGCCACTGCATGTTCAGATCGATGGGAGGCAGTTCGACCGGCAAGGGCACGATGCGCAACTCCTGTTGGCGCGACAGCGACAGCGCGGGCCCGTGGGGCACCGTCAGGACCAGGTCCGACTGCGCGATGGTCGCGGCCAGCCCGCTGAAGTACGGCACCGACAGCACGACCCGCCGGCGCACGCCCTGCCCCGAAAACTGGCTCTCGAGCAGTGCGTCGAGCGACGCGTGAATGGAGGCCGAGGGACGATAGCTCAGGTGCGGCGCGTCCAGGTACTGGTCGCGGGTCATGGACGCGCCGATGAAGGGATGGTGGGCGCTGACCAGGCATACCCAGCGCTCCGTGAACAACGCCTGCCGGTGGAAATCCGCCCCCAGGTCCGGCAGAAAGCCCACCGCCAGATCGAGTTCTCCGTCGGCCATGGCCTGGCGCGCCTCGCGCAGCGGCAGCGACAGGCTGATCAGGTCCACCCCCGGCGCCTGGCCGCGCATCATGGCAACGAAGGCCGGCAAATGCGAGTGCTGGGCGATGTCGCTCAACAGCAACCGGAAGGTGCGGCGCGAAACGGCCGGATCGAACTGGCGGTCGCGCTCGACGGCGAACCGCAGGCGATCCAGCGCGGCGCGGATATCGGCTTCCATGTCCAGCGCGAGCGCCGTGGGCTGCATGCCCGCGGGCGTCCGCACGAACAGCGGATCGCCGAAAGCCTGGCGCAGGCGCTGCAGGGAATTGCTGGTGGCCGACTGCGACAGCCCCACTCGCTCCCCGGTCTGCGTGACGCTGCGCGTGCGCATCATCGCATCGAAAATCAGGAGCAAGTTCAGGTCGAGCTGATTCAGGTTCAAGGTGGCCCCCCTTAAGCGCCATGCGCCACTCGAGGGGCGGGCCTGGCGCCCGCATTGTGACATGGCCCGCGCGCCCCGCGCACGGAGCGGATCACCGGCTGGGCATGTCCTTTTCCGTATAGACCAGTTCACTGCGGGCATCGGCCGGGATTGCACCGAAGACGGCGTCCCAGTCGTCGCAGCGCCCGCGCATGCTGGCCACACGTTCGGGTTGGCGATGCGCCTGATTGGCCCGCTCCCGCTCGTCCACCGACAGGTCGAACAGATACTCGTTGCCCTCGATGGCCAGGTACTTCCACGCCCCATCGCGCAAGGCGCGCTGGCCGCGGTAGTTCATGCGCCAGAACAGTTCGCGCGGGAACGCCTGCGCCGGATCGCGCAGCACCGGCAGCATGGACACGCCATCGAACGGATAGTCGGGATGGGCAGGCACACCGGCGATGTCCAGCATGGTGGCCGTCCAGTCCATCGTCATGCAGTGCTGCGCGGAGACCGAGCCGGGCGCGATCCGGTCGCCCCACTGCACGATGTAGGGGACGCGTATGCCGCCTTCGGTCAGGTCCATCTTGCCCCCCACCAGCGGCCAGGTGTCCGAGAAGCGCTCGCCGCCGTTGTCGCTGGTGAAGATGACCACCGTGTCGTCGGCCAGGCCCAGGTCGTCCAGCGCCTTCAGCACGCGTCCGCAGCCTTCGTCCAGCGCCTTGATCATCTCGCCGTAGACGTGAACCGAGCCGCCGTCCAGGTGCCGGATGTCCTGGTCGGTCTCGGGATTGGATTGTCCCTGCGCGCGCGTCTCCCAGGGCCAGTGCGGCGCGGTGTAGTGCAGGCTCAGCAGGAACGGCTGGCGGTCGCCGGCGCGCGCGCGCAGATAGGTCTCGGCTTCGTCGGTCAGGAGGTCCGTCAGGTAGTGGCCGTCGTAGTGGACGGGTTCGCCGTCGCGCACGAGATCGTGCTTGCCCATGCGGTCCACGTGGCTGAAGTAGCTGACGCCGCCCGACAGGGGGCCGATGTGATACTCGTAGCCGCTTTTCTCCGGACCGAAGTGCGGCGGATAGCCCAGGTGCCACTTGCCGATCAGCGCAGTGCGATACCCCCGCTCGCGCAGCAGCGACGGCAGCGTGGGATGCGACGGCGGCAGGCCGATCTCGGTGCTGCCGCGGAAGCGGCCGGTCATGGGTTCCTCGGCCGCGCCGCGCAGGCGGTACTGGTAGCGGCCGGTGATCAGGCCGAAGCGCGTGGGCGAGCACACGGGCGAGTTGGAATAGCCCTGCGTGAAGCGGATGCCGCGCGCGGCCATGCGGTCCAGGTTGGGCGACACGGGCTTGCGGCCGCCATAGCAGCCGAGGTCGGCATAGCCGAGGTCGTCGGCCAGGATGAAGATGAAGTTGGTCATGCGAACTGTACCGGCTCCGTTGTCAGTCGACCTTCATGCCGGCCGACTTGATGATCTTTGCATAGCGTTCCCGCACACCCGCCAGTTCCTTGGCGGCGGCTTCGCCGTCCAGGGTGCCCAGCGTGAAGTCCATCGCGCGCAGGCGCTGCTGCACGTCGGGCTGCGCCAGCACCTGCTCGATCGCCTTGCGCAGGGTCTGGACGACGGCATCCGGCGTCTGCGCGGGAACCATCGCAAGATACAACACATCCTGGCGTACCTCGGGGTAGCCCAGTTCGGCCGTGGTCGGCACCGACGGCAGGAGCGGCGAACGCTGGCTGCCGGTCACGGCCAACGCCTTCAGGGTACCCGCGTTGACATGCTGCAAGAGGCCCGGCGTGGCCAGCGCGGCGGCCTGGACCTCGCCCGACACCAGCGCCAGCACCGCCGGCGCGTTGCCGCGGTACGGAATGTGGTTGATCTTCATGCCTGTGGCCTGCTGCAGCATGCTCAGGCTCAGGTGGCCGGGCGAACCGTTGCCCGCCGAGCTGAACGTGATCGGGTCCTTGTGGCCGCGCTCGATCAGGCCCTTCAAGGTATCGGCCTTGGCGGACGGGTGGGCGGCGATCAGCATGCCCGAGGACGCCAGGCGCATCACCGGCTTCAACTGGTCCAGGCTGAAGCCCTGCGACGCATACAGGCTGGGATTGACCGTGAAGGTCGAATCCAGGCCGATCAGTACCGTATAGCCGTCGGGCGCGGCATTGGCCACCGCGGCGGCACCGATGTTGCCGCCGCTGCCGGTCTTGTTCTCGACCACGAAGGGCTGCTTGAAGATGGCATTGAGGCGTTCGCCCATCATGCGCGCCATGATGTCCAGGGGACCTCCGGCGGTGAAGTTGACGACGAACCGGACGGGCTTGTCCGGATAGCTGCCCTGCGCCGACGCAGCGCCCGTCGCGGCCGACAATGCAAGTGCCAGTCCCAGCGCGCGGACCACGGATTTCGACATTTCCCACTCCTCCTGATTGTGCGGACGTCCAGCCGTCGGACACCCTTGTGTCCGCGCCATCATAGAAGCGTGAGCCATAATATTGGTTGATCTTTTCGAAAATTGATTGAGCAGAAGGAAATCATGCTACGCCCTCTCGATCCCCGCCTGCGCCTGCGCCACCTGCAATGCCTGGTCGCCCTGGCCAGCCATCGCAGCGTGCTCAAGGCCGCCGACGCCCTGGCGCAAACGCCGTCGGCGGTGTCCAAGAGCCTGGCCGAACTGGAAGCGATCGCCGGCGAGACGCTGGCGCTGCGGCACCGCAAGGGACTGGAGCTGACGCCCGCCGGCCATACCCTGCTGCGCCACGCCGCGCAGGCCATCGGTGCGCTGCGCGACGGCTTCGAACTCCTGGGCGCCGGGGAAAAGGTACCCGAGCACGTGCGCATCGGCATCCTGCCCACCGCGGCCGCCACCCTGGTGCCGAAGGCGATCCGCCAGATGCAGGCGCGCTACTCCCACCTGGTGGTCACGGCGCACGGCGGTACTAACGCCGATCTGCTGGTGCGCCTGAAACTGCGGGAGTTGGACCTGGTCATCGGCCGCATCAGCCATCCGTCGGAAATGGTGGGCATTTCCTTCGAGCACCTGTACATGGAACCGCTGGTCATGGCCGTACGCCCCAACCATCCGCTGCTGGACGCCGCCGCGCTCCAGCCGGCCGACGTACGGGCCTATCCCATGGTGCTGCCCATGAAAGGCACCTACATCCGGCCCGCGGCTGAAACCTTCCTGCAATCGAGCGGCATAGGGATGCCGCAGCAACTGGTGGAGACGCTGTCGTCCACCATGGCGCGCAGCCTGATGCGCACCGGCGATGCGATCTGGTTCGTGCCCTACGGCGTGATCGAGAACGACCTGGACGATGGCCTGGCCCGGACCCTGCCGGTGGATACCAGCCCCACCTCCGCGGCCGTGGGGCTGACCACGCTGGGCACGGATGAGCTGCCCGAGGCCGTACGGCTCTTCATCGACGTCATGCGCCAGGTGGCCGGCGAGATGCGCAACCGCAACCGGCGCTCGCTGATGCAGAAGGGTTGAAGGCGCGCGGGCCAGGAGATAACTGGAAACAAAAACGCGCAAAATGAACCCCCTCCCCGCGACGCCCTTCCCTACCATTCCATCTGTGGCTGTTGTCAAAACGATACGCGGATGACGCGTCAACGGACGATGACCGGATCGGAAACACCCAGACCTCCCCCGCCGGACCTGGCGCGATGCGCCCTGTTCCTCGACCTGGACGGCACGCTGGCCCCCATCGCTCCCAGCCCGGACGCGGCGCGGGTGCCCGGCGCCACCCTGGCGCTGCTTGGGCGCCTGGTCTGCGCCACGGGCGGCGCGCTGGCCGTGGTCTCGGGCCGCTCGATCGAAGGCATTGACCGCCTGCTGCATCCGCTACGCCTGCCCGTGGCGGGCCTGCACGGCGCCCAGTGGCGCGGCCCCGGCGGCCAGGCATGGGAACTGCCCGTGGACCGCGAACGGGCCGCCCGGCTGCTGGCGCGGCTGCGGGACATCGCCGCCGGACAGGCGGGCATACACGTGGAGGACAAGGGTATTTCATTTGCCATCCATTACCGGCATGCGCCGCGGCAGGAAGCGCGGATCCGAGCGGAAGTCGCCGCGGCGGCCGCCGCCTTCGAGCCGGACTACGCGCTGCAGTTCGGCAAGATGGTGGCCGAGGTCAAGCCGCGCGGCGTGGACAAGGGAAACGCCGTCGAGCGCTTCATGGCCGTCGCACCCTTCGCCTCCCGCCTGCCCGTGATGGCCGGAGACGACCTGACCGACGAGGCGGCCTTCGCCGTCGTGGCGCGCCTGGGCGGCGTCGCGATCAAGATCGGCGATGGCGATACCTCGGCGCCCTGGCGGCTGCCCGATCCCGACGCCCTTGCCCGCTGGCTGGACGACCTGCCCGCGCGGGCACCGGCCGGTGCCTCGCGCCACGAATAAAGGACCAGGACATGAGCAGACTCGTGATCGTTTCCAATCGCGTGGCCTCCGCGGCCGAGGGCAAGCGCAGCGCCGGGGGTTTGGCCGTGGGCGTGCTGGATGCGCTCAAGCGGCAGGACGGACTCTGGTTCGGCTGGAACGGCAAGATCGAGGACACCGCCGACGCCCAGGTCGCCTTCCACCGCATCGGCCGTATCGATTGCGCGACCACCGGCCTGTCGCGCAGCGAGTACGACCTCTACTACCGGGGATTCGCCAACGGCACCCTGTGGCCCACCTTCCACTACCGCATCGACCTGAGCCGCTACGACGCGCGCGAGTACGCGGGCTACCTGGCCGTCAACGAGCGGCTGGCCGGCATGCTGCAGGAACTCGTCGGCGAGGACGACCGGCTCTGGATACACGACTACCATCTCATTCCCTTCGCCCGCGCCTGCCGCCGCCTCGGACTGCGCAACCGCATCGGTTTCTTCCTGCACACGCCCTTTCCGCCGGAAGGCATCCTGCGCACCGTCCCGCCCCACCGCGACCTGGTCGAGGCGATGTGTGAATACGACCTGATCGGTTTCCAGACCCGCGGCGATGCCCAGGCCTTCCTGGATTATGCGCAGCGGCGCCTCGGCCTGCCCCGGGACGGCGACACGCTGCGTGGGCCGTCCGGGCCGGTGCGCGTGGGCCACTACCCCATCGGCATCCTGACCGACGACGTGCAGAGCAAGTCCAAGGCGCGCAGCCGCTCCAAACTGGTCGCCACGCTCAAGCAGGGGTTGCAGGAGCGCAAGCTCATCATCAGCGTCGACCGCCTGGACTACAGCAAGGGCATGGTCGAACGCTTCAATGCCTTCGAGCGGCTGCTGGAATCGCGGCCGGCGTACCGCGGCCACGTCAGCTTCGTGCAGATCGCGCCGCCCTCTCGCTCGGACGTCGAAGGCTATCGCCACATCCGGCGGCAGCTCGAAAGCACGGCGGGCCACATCAACGGGCGCTGGACCGAGCTTTCATGGACGCCCATCCGCTACATGAACCGCGCCTACGAACGCGTCGCGCTGCTGTCCTTCTTCCGCGCCTCGCAGGTGGGCTTCGTCACGCCGCTGCGCGACGGGATGAACCTGGTGGCCAAGGAGTACGTGGCGGCCCAGGACCCCGAAGATCCCGGCGTGCTGGTCCTGTCGGAATTCGCGGGTGCCGCCGACGAACTTGCCGACGGCGCGATCATCGTCAATCCCTACGACATCGAAGCCATGGCCGGCGCCCTGGACCGCTCGCTGGGCATGCCGCTCGAAGAGCGGCTGGAACGCCACGGACACATGATGCAGTTGCTCAAGGACCACAGCATCAAGCAGTGGCGAGACCATTTCCTGGCCGACCTCTGACAGCGAAACCGGCGCGCCTCGGCCACACTCCTGTACGCTCACGCCGAAGCATCGCCCTGGGAGCGGATCGACAGGCCGAACTCGTAGGCGCTCTCCCATCCAATCGGCTCGATCGACCGATATCGGCCGCTGGAGGGAGCCAACGTAATCGACGGGGCATCGTCATCGCCCTCCACCTGGTCGGGCAACGAGAAGAATCCGTGCTGGCCTTCCAGCATCTCGTGACTCGCAAGCAGTCCGGACTCTCCCGGGAGCGCTTCCGGGAGCGTTTCGACGTAGCCCCTGGCCTTCATCGCTTCGATGAGGGCGGTCGAGGCCGTCTTGCCGGCCGCGTTGATCACGACGTCGACATCCCCAAGCATGACCTTCCCGCCCCCGGGCTTCACGACCGCCAACGTAAATTTCCCGGCCTCGTGCGCAGTGCCTTCAGTGACGACACGCCCGATAACATCCTCCCACTTGCGGACGTCCTGTTTCCCCTTCTCCAGGCCCTCGTGCTGGGTCTGCTCCTGCGCGAAGTCAGGCGCGGCCACTTGCACGAACCTGCCCCGGTAGCCCAGTTGCGCGGCCAGCAGCGTCAGGCATCGAGTCATGGCGTTGCTCCCGCTGACGGCGATGACCGGCGCTCCCTCCCCGCCTCCTTTCTTCGTCAGCGCGGAAATGGCGGCCACCAGTTCGCCATCCTCGCTCAAATCAAGTTTGAACGGCTCGACAATCCGCAGCTCGATGTCGGGCAGGTCCCTGACCGCGACGATTGCCTGGTTCCTGATGAAACCGTTCCGCGCCGGCTGCTCCCGGAGCTCGTTCGTAGCCGCATCGGCGGCATCCTTATAGGGCATGCTTTCACCGGATACGGGAAGGCTTTCATCCGCGGTGTGCACGAACAAGTCCACGGGAATATCCACCAGGCCGCGATCTTCCGCATTCATCACCTGGATGCCGGAAATGGCGGAGCCGTCCGGCGAACGGGACAGTCGGCTCACATAGCCGCGATACAGATGGAAGTCCATCTTTTTCCGCGCGGCGTCCACGCTGTCCGACGCCACACTGGACACCTTGGGCAAAGGACGAACGGATACCACGTTGAGCAACCCGGGATCGGTACGCTGGATCAGATCCAGCGCATTGCCGCGCGCGGACGCCCCGCCACCGATGATGGCGACCTTCGGCAGCCGGGCGATCGGTATGTCGCCAATGGCGGTGTCCGTTTCGGAAGCCCACCGGGCGACTTGCTGCTGCCGTTCGAGAATGGCGGCGATGGCGGCTTCGGTCTCCGGCTCCCCGCGCAGCAGTTCCGGCACGAATCCGGGACATTCCCGCAAGTGGGCCAGGCCCATTTTTTCAAGATTCACCTGTCTCCCGCTGGCCATCAACACGGCCCTGCCTTTGTCGAGCCGAGCCGACACGGCTTCGATATCCGCCGCCGTGGGAATGATCTTCAGCACCCCATGCTCTTGCAGCACCGCGAGCGCGGCCTGCTTCATTTCGATGACTTCCCGCTTCGATATCCTCTGCTCCGGGGGCAGGCTGGCATATCTGTCGCAAAGAACCCTCCACTCCCCCCGCGCGGTGAAGATCGCGTCCGCGATTTCCCTTTTCCGCGCCAGGGCTTGATAGGAAGGCATTTGAGCCAGGGCCCTGATGACGGGTGGTAGCCGGTCAAGCTGCTCGGAGGTGAAGTCGGGCATCAGTTGCGCCTCGCGATGCTCGCCAAGCGCGAAATAGTCGTCTTGTCCGGTCAGCCCGATCTGCCCTTTGCCGATCTTGTTCAGATTCATTTCGTAGGCGACCATACTTGCCCCCGCGGCAGCCAGAGCGATGGCCGTTTGCAGGAAATACCAGCCGGCGCCGACGATCATGACGTCGGGCTCCACTAGGCCACTCCGGGCGCCGAGTTCTGCTTGCAGCCTGGCCTGGAACGCGCCGCGTCTGGCCCGTAGCGCGGAAACCGCGGGTGACATGGCTCCCTGCGGGAAATCGGGAGGCAAGGCTCGTTCGACGATCGACTCTCGCTTGGGTAACTGAGCTACGGTGTCCAGCCTTGCATTCAGTTCTGGAATATAGGCGGATTGAAAAATTGACGGCATGACAATTCCTGTTTCAGACATACGACCACGGTCAATCGAAAGAGCAGCGCACGCTGCCGGATTGACAAAGACCGCTTCAGCGGCAAATGTTCGATGTCTGTGGCCCCAGGCACGGGGCGCGGTTCCATCGCCGCGCCCCGTGGGCGTGCTGCTCAGCGCTGGCGCGCTTCTTCCAGCAGCCTTTCCGCAATCTCGATCGCGATGCCGACCATCCTGTGCATGTGCTGGCGGGCGAAGTGCTCGGCGGCGACCGGGTCGCCGTGCATGACCGCGCGGGCGATGTCGACGTGGTCGGACAGGTTGAGCAACCAGTTCTCCCGGCTCAGGTCCCGGAAGTAGATCGTGTGCAGGATGGGGTAGTTGTACTGGTCCAGCAGCTCGCCCACGTCCGGGATGCCCGACATGTTGTTGATGGCCCGGTGGAAGCGGCCGTTCTCGGTGCGGTGGTTGCCCGGATCGTCGGCGCGCCGCTGGGCCTCGATGTCGTCCAGCAGTTCCTGGATGATTTCCCGGTTGCCCGGCTCGTGCGCGTGCTCCGCGGCCGCGCGCGCGCCCAGGCCGGAGATCACTTCGCGGATGCGGAACTGGGCGACGATGTCCTCGCGCCGGGGGGTGGCCACCGTCGCGCCGCGATTGGGCTCGATGCGCACGAAGCGATTGGTTTCCAGGCGCCGGAAGGCTTCCCGGACCGAGCTGCGGCTGACGCCCAGATCGCGGGTGACGTCCGCCTCGACGATGCGCTGTCCCGGCTTGTAGACCCCATCGACGATGCGGCGCGCGATCTCGTTCAGCACGAAGTCCGACACGCTGCCGGAGCGGGCTGGCTCGGCCTGCGGCGGCTGGTAGAAGGGAACGAAGGAGGTCGGATCTTTCGCCATGCTCGGAAGGGACGAACCGTAGGGAATACCGGGAATTGTAGGACAGGATGCATCTTCCTCCAGTGATACCCATCCGGCAAGCGAGGCTCTTTCGTTCGGACCAGGTAGTTTTCCCGATATGGAAGCCATCCATCTTGTCCGACAATATTTTCAATCAAACTGGAAATTCCAGGATAACCTGGATAAAATCGGAAATGTTGTCCGACAATAAATCCACCCCACCCGCCGAAAAAGCCACTCTGTCCGGCATCGACCTGGATCAGCGTGTGTCCGAGCTGCTTGCCGACCTGTCGGACAGCGTCGCTTTCCTATCCTCCGACAATGCCGGTCCGCGCTATCAGGAAGACTGGACGGGTGCCTTCGGCGTCCCCGCTCCTGTATTGCGCCCGTGCACCGTTGCGGCCCTGGCCGAGACCGTGCGCCGCCTGCATGGCGCGGGGCTGCGCATCGTCGCCCAGGGCGGCATGAGCGGCCTCGTCGGCGGCGGCGCGCCGATGCGCGGCGAAGTGGTCGTGTCGCTGGAACGGCTCAACCGCATCGAGTCCTGCGACCTGTACGGCGCGACCATGACCGTACAGGCAGGCGCGACGCTGCAGGCGGTACAGGAGGAAGCCGAACGCCAGGGCCTGTTCTACCCCGTCGACCTGGGCAGCCGGGGCAGTTGCACGGTGGGCGGCAACATCGCCACCAACGCCGGCGGCAACCGCGTCCTGCAGTACGGCATGACGCGCGCCTCGGTACTGGGCCTGGAAGTCGTGCTGCCCGACGGCACGCTGGTCTCCCGCATGGGTCGCGTGGCCAAGGACAACGCCGGCTACGACCTCAAGCAATTGTTCATCGGTTCCGAAGGCACGCTGGGCATCGTGGCGCGCGCGGTGCTGCGGCTGCACCCGCTGCCGCGCCAGCGCTACACGGTGGCGCTCGGCCTCCATGACCTGGACCAGGTATTGCGCGCGCTGGCCGCCTGCCGCGCGGACTTCGGTCCCATGCTGACCTCGTTCGAGGTCATGTGGCGCGACTTCGTGGATTTCGTCGCGCGCGGGCTGGGCATCGGCCGCGATCCGTTCGCCGGGGCCTGCGGCCACGTCGTGCTGCTCGAACTCTCCTGCTACGACCGCCAGCCGGAGCGCGACGAGGCACGGATCATGGACGCGCTGCAAGCCCTGTCCGAGAACCTGGACACGCCCCACGTCGTCGTCGCCAAGTCCCTGTCCGAGGCGGCCGAACTCTGGCGCATGCGCGATGCCTCCGGCGAAGCGGCGCGTCACCTGGGCGCCTACCTGTCCTTCGACGTCAGCATCCCGGCCGGCGAACTCCAGGCCTGCCTGCCGCGCATCTATGCAGGGCTGGACGCCCTCGATCCCGCGCCGCGGCGCCTGACCTACGGCCACCTGGGCGACGGCAACGTACACCTGCTGGTCGGCTGCGCGGGCCCCGCCGCCGAACACGTCGAACAATTGGTCTATCACGAGGTGATGCGCTGCGGCGGCTCGATCTCGGCCGAACACGGCATCGGACTCGAGAAGAACGAGGTCTTCCAGCGGCTTTATCCAGCCGCGGAACTCGATGCCATGCGCCGCATCAAGCTTGCCTTCGATCCCGGCGCCCTGCTCGGCCGGGATCGCGTCTTCGGCCTGTCCTGATCCCCTCCTCCACCCCGTCCCGCCCCGGAGCTGCCATGAAGCCTGCCCTGATCCTCCATGCCGCGCGACTCGCCACGTGCCTGTCGCTGGCCTGTGTCGCCTCGCTCGCCCACGCCCAGCAGACCTACAAGGTCGCGATCGCGCAGTTCGGTCCCGACCATACGCTGGACACACTGGTGTCGAGCTTCAAGAAGGAGCTGGCCAGGCAGGGGCTGAAGGTGGCCTACGACGAAGGCCACGTGAACTTCGACCGCTCGCTCGCGCCCCAGTTGCTCAATCGCGAGGCCGCCGGCAAGCCCGACCTCATGCTCACCATCACCACGCCGCTTACGCAGACCGCCAAGCAGGTGCTGGCCAACCGCAGCTTCCCCATCGTGTTCGGCGCCGTCGCCAATCCCGTCGCCGCCAAGCTGGTGCCGTCCTGGGACCGGGGCGACACGCTGATGACCGGCGGCTCCAACCTGCCCAACATGGATGCGTCGGTCGGCTTCATCAAGCAGCTCACCCCCGGCGTCAAGCGGCTGGGCTTCATCTACAACCCCGGCGACGATGCCGACCTGGGCTTCCTGAACGCGCTGGAGAAAGTCGTCGGCAAGTACGGCTTCACCCTGGTGAAGGTGGGCGTGGACAACGCCAACGACATCCCCACCCGTGTCGCGTCACTGCAAGGGCGCGCCGACGCGCTGATGGTGCCGGCTTCCAGCATGCTGATTCCCGCCGCCGCGGCCATCGCCTCGGTCACCAACCGCATCAAGCTGCCGACCTACAGCCCGAACGTCGACAACGTGGCCCAGCATCACTTCCTGGCCGCGATGACGGTCGAATACACCAGCCTGGGCACCAACGTCGGCCGCATCGCCGCGGACGTGCTGCGCGGGAAGAAACCCGCCGACATCCCCGTATCGGTCCCCGCGGTTGAAGACCACGCGGTCAAGATCAGCGGACGCCGCCTGAAAGACCTCGGCATCGCGCTGCCGGCGTCGTTGAAGAACTGCAACTGCGTCGTCGACTGACGCGCCGGAGTTTCGCATGATCGAGCTTGCAGCCGTCGACGTCGTGTTCTACCCGGGCACCCCGGATGAACGCACCGCGCTCGACCGACTGGATCTGACCCTGGAGAACGGCAGTTTCTGCGTCGTCGTGGGCACCAACGGCGCCGGCAAGAGCACCCTGCTGAACGTGCTGGCCGGCGCCGTCCGGCCGCGCACGGGCCGTACCGTCATCGACGGCACCGACGTCTCGTCCTGGCCGGTGCACCGCCGCGCGCAATGGGTCTCGCGCGTGTTCCAGGACCCGATGGTCGGCACGGCGCCCGCGCTGTCCATCGAGGAAAACCTGGCTTTCGCCGCCATGCGCGGCCGCCGGCGCGGACTGCGCATGGCGCTCAACCCCCGCAACCGGGCCCATTTCCGCGATGAACTGGCGCGCTTCGGCCTGGGGCTGGAGAACCGCATGGGCGCCGCCGCCGGCCTGCTGTCGGGCGGACAGCGGCAGGTGCTCGCGCTGCTGATGGCGGCGCTGAACCGCCCCCGCATTCTGCTGCTGGACGAGCACACCGCCGCGCTGGATCCCCGCACGGCGCAGCTCGTCATGGAGGCGACGCGCCGCATCGTGGCCGAGCAGCGGCTGACCACCCTGATGATCACGCACAACATGGCGCATGCGCTGGAATACGGCGACCGTCTGCTGATGATGGAATGCGGGCGCATCAAACTGGACATCGGCCGCGACGAGAAACCACGCCTGACGATCAACGACCTGGTCCAGCGCTTCGGCCAGGCCGACGACCAGATCCTGCTGCAGGCCAGCGCATGAACGCGTCCTCGCGCATTCCCCTACGGAGCCGAACGTGGAAGTCCTGAACACCTTCTATCACCTCGTCCCCATCACGGCCGTCCAGGGACTGCTGTATGCCTTCGTCGCCATGGGGGTGATGATTCCCTTCCGCCTGCTGAACGTACCCGACCTGACCGCCGAGGGCGCGTTTCCGCTGGGCGGCTGCCTGGTCGCAGCATTGATCACGGCCGGGCTCCATCCCTTCCTCGGCACCCTGGCGGCGGCTGGCGCGGGCTTCCTGGCCGGCGCCGTCACCGCGCTGATCCACCTGAAGTTCCGCGTCCATTCGCTGCTGGCCGGCATCCTGACCATCACCATGCTGTGGAGCGTCGACCTGCGAGTGATGGGCAAGCCCAACACGCCGCTGTTCGGCCTGCCCAATCTGTACGACTGGATAGATCCGGCCATCATGCAAAGCCTCGCGCTGCAAGGTGGCCTGCTGCTGGGGGCGCTGGTGGTGCTGGTGCTGCTGCTGTGGTGGGGCCTGCACACCGACGTGGGCCTGGCCCTGCGCGGCGTCGGCGCCAACAGCCAGCTCGCGCCCGCGCTCGCGGTCGACTCCACGCGCTACATCGTGGTCGGCCTGGGGCTGGCCAACGCCATCACCGCCGCCGCGGGCGCGCTGCTGGCCCAGAGCCAGGGCTACGGCGACGTCAACATGGGCTTCGGCATGCTGATCAACGGCCTGGCCGCGCTCATCATCGGCGAGGCCATCATCGGCCGCCGGACGCTGCTGCGCCAGCTGTGCGCGCCGGTGGTCGGCTCGCTGCTGTACTACCAGCTCAGTTCGCTGGTGCTGTCCTTCGGCCTGATGCCATCCGACCTCAAGCTGGTCACCGGCCTCTTCGTCCTCGTCACCATAGGCTGGCCCATCCTCAGGGGCCGCGCCCGCGCCGGCTCGATCGCCGGATGAGCCCTCTGTCCCCCCTCACTCAGGAGCCACCCATGACGGAAATGCTGCAACAGCCCTATACCGGCCCCAGCGCCTGGACCCGCCCCCAGATGGAGGCCGACAAGAGCTGGATCTACACCCTGTCGCCGGCCGAGGTCGCCGAGATCCGCGCCGCGGTCGCCACCGCCCTGGCCACGGGCAAGCCGCTGGAATCCATTGCCCGCGCCGATTTCCCGCTTGCCAACCTGGCGGGTCGGCTGGCGATGCTGGGCGAAGAGTTGGAGAACGGCCGCGGCTTCGAGATGTGGCGCGGCCTGCCGGTGGAGGACTGGAGCCTGGAGGAACGCAGCATCGCCTACTGGGGACTGGGGCAGTACCTGGGCGACGCGGTCGTGCAGAATGCGCGCGGCGAGCTGTTCGGCCACGTGCGCGACACCACGGCCGGGGCCGATCCGCAGACCAACGCCAACACCCGCTTCTACCACACCAACCGCGCGGCGCCCTTCCACGTGGACGGCGCCGACATCGTCGGCCTGATGTGCGTGCGCACCGCCAAGGCCGGCGGCGCCAGCCTGGTGGTCAGCTCCACCAGCATCTACAACGCGCTGCTGCGCGACCACCCCGACATGATCCCGCTGCTGTTCGAGCCGCTGTGGTTCGACCACCGGGGCGAGCACAACGCGGTCACCGGCAAGCCCTATTGGGTCACGTCCATCTGCGGCTGGACCCACGGCAAGCTGTCGATGATGTACCTGCGCAATTTCATCGAATCGGCGCAGCGCTACGAAGGCGCGCCGCCGCTGACCGCTCGCCACAGCAAGCTGCTGGAGCTGATCGACCACTATGCGGAATCGCCGGAGCTGTGCCTGTCCATGGCTTTCCTGCCCGGCGACATCCAGTGGCTGAATAATCACATGACGCTGCACTCGCGCACCGAGTTCCTGGACTGGGAAGAGAACGAGCGCAGGCGCTGGCTGATGCGCCTGTGGCTGAACCGGCGCGAGCGCAACCGCTATACCGATACCTACGGCTACTACGGCATCGCGCCCGACGCCAAATGACGGCCGGCGGGAGGTTCAGGCCTCCCGCCCCTGCCCCGCCAGTTCGGCGCCGCAGTGCTTGCAGTAGTTCGCGTCGTGGTCCTGCCCGGGCGTCAGGCACACCTGGCAGGTGCGCGCCGCGGCCCGGCGCCGCGCGCTCTCGGCCAGCGTCATCTCCATGGTGACGATGCCCGTCGGCACGGCCAGGATGCCCCAGCCCAGCAGCATCATGACCGAGGCGATCAGCCGCCCCAGCGCCGTATGCGGCGTGATGTCGCCGAAGCCTACCGTGGCGATGGTCGAGATTGCCCAGTAGACGCCCACCGGAATGCTGGTGAAACCATACCGGGGTCCTTCGACCACGTACATGACCGTGCCCATGACCAGCACGATCAGCAGCACCACCGACAGGAAGACCATGATCTTGCGGGACGAGGCGCGCAGCGCCCGGGCCATCATCAGGTATTCCTCGGTAAACAGGCGCAGCTTGAACACGCGGAAGATGCGCAGAAGGCGCAGCACGCGGATGCCGATCAGGAAGGCCAGGCTGGGCGTCAGCAGCGCCGCGTAGGTAGGCAGGAAGGCCAGCAGGTCCACCACGCCGTAGAAGCTCATGGCATAGCGCAGCGGGCGCCGCACGCACAGCAGCCGCAGCACGTATTCGATCGTGAAGAGCACCGTGAAGGCCCACTCCAACGGGCCGAACAGGCCGCCCAGGCGCTGCGACAAGAAGGCCACGCTATCGGCCATCACCACGGCCAGGCTGGCCAGGATGACCACGAACAGCAACTGGTCGAACCGCCGTCCGGCGGACGTGCCGGTCTCGAACATCACCGCGTACAGCGACCGCCGCCATCCCTGCTCGGGCCTGCCGAAGGCCTCGGCGATGTCATGGTCGCGCTTCGTCGATGGGGTTTCCTGGACCACGCCCGCTCCCGCGCCAGCCACGGCCCGGCGGGCCCGCGTCCTCTGGCATGCGGAATCATAGGGGAAGCGCCGGGCGTCCGCCAAGGCGCCCCGCCGGGCCGAAGACTCAGCCCGCGCCGTCCTTTCGCGACTCCAGCAGTTTCACCAGGCTGTGCAGCACGCGGTTGGCCGGCGTCGGCACACCCAGCTCGCCGCCCCGGCGGACGATGTAACCATTCAGGTGATCGATCTCGCTCGGCTTGCCGCGCGCCAGGTCCTGCGCCGTCGACGACAACTGGGTCGGCATGCTGCGGCTGATGCGCATCACCGCCTCCCAGGTGTCGCCGGGCACCGCCACACCCGAGGCCGCCGCCACCGCCAGGCATTCGTCCACCACGTCGCGCATGGCGTCCAGTACGCCCTCGCCCTCGACCAGCCGGCCATAGGGCAGTTGGGTCGCGGCCGACAGCGCGTTGTAAGCGCAGTTCAGGATGAGCTTGGCCCAGAGTTCGCCCACGGCGTTGCCCGACACCGTGGCCGGGATGCCGGCCGCGCTCAGGACGCCGGCCGCTTCCTCGCTGCGCGGCGACGGTCCGAGCACCAGCTCGCCACGGCCGTGGTGGCGCACGTGGCCCGCGCCCGCCATCTCCACCGCCACGTAGACCACCGCCGGCACCACCGGCTGCGGCAGCAGGGCCTGCAGGCGCTCGGCATTGTCGACGCCGTTCTGCAGGCTGAGCACGACGGCGTCGGCATCCAGGTGCGGCGCGATCTGCCTGCCGGCATCCTCGGTATCGGTGGACTTCACGCAGAACAGCACGAGCTTCGCGCCGGCCACCTCCCCGGGATGTTCGCCGGCCCGCGCCGGCACATGGCCGTGGAAGGACTTCGTTTCCAGCAGCAGGCCCTGCCGCCGGACCGCTTCGACATGCGCGGGACGCCCCACCAGCACCACGTCGTGGCCGGCGCGGGCCAGGATCGCGCCGTAGTAGCTGCCGACCGCGCCGGCTCCCATCACTGCAATCTTCATGTTCACCCCTGAAACTGGAATCCTTCATGCCGGCAGGCCATGCCCGCAGCCGCAAGTGTATGCCGCCGGCCACATCCTCCCGTCGCCGCCGTTGCCTCGTCCGGCATGGGCTGATAGACTTTATGTTCGGCTTTCTGCCTTCACATCCATCCCCCCATCCAAGGAGACGCAAAATGATCAACACGCGCATCGTCGTCTCCGGACCGGCTCCCCGGCACCTCTAGGTTGCCCCCCGCGGGCGGTTTTCCTGCCCGCACACACTCCCGGACGGTTTTTGCTCCACGCACGCCACAAGCGCGCGATGGCCCGTCTGTTCTCTATTCCGACTTTGGAGACCCCGCTCCACCGTGAGCCGGGGCTGTCGCAAATGGCATCGAAGAAACTCGACTTCCGTGGACAGTCCTACAAGGACGTCCTTGGCTTTACTTTCCGCCACTGGGCCGAACAGCCCTGGCGCATCCTGACCATCATCGTCGCGGTCCTGCTGTCGACGCTGGCCAGCGTGGTGACGCCGCTGTACGCGGGCCGCCTGGTCGATGCCGTGGCTTCGGGCGCGGCCAGCGATCCAACCGCCTGGCAGGCGGCCATCACCGCCTTCTGGATACTGGCCGCGCTGGGCGTGGGCGCCACGGCGCTGCGCCAGGTGGTATTCCTGAGCCTGACCTTCCTCACGCTCAAGATGATGAGCAAGATCGCCGCCAACGCCTTCCATCGCGTACAGCGCTTCTCGACCGACTGGCACGCCAACAGCTTCGCCGGCTCCACCGTGCGCAAGGTCACGCGCGGCATGTGGGCGCTCGACCTGCTGAACGACACACTGCTGGTCGCCCTGCTGCCGTCGCTGGTCATGCTGGCCGGCGCGACCATCCTGCTGGGCGCCACCTGGCCGCTCATGGGCGCCGTGATCGGCGTGGGATCCCTGCTGTACGTGATGCTGACCGTCATGCTGTCGCTGGGCTTCGTCGCGCCCGCGGCGCGCCTGGCCAACGCCTGGGACACGCGCATGGGCGGCGCGCTGGCCGATGCCATCACCTGTAACGCGGTAGTCAAGGCCTTCGGCGCCGAGGAGCGCGAGGAAACACGCCTGGCGCGCGTGATCGGCAAGTGGCGCCTGCGCACCCGCCGCACCTGGGTGCGCGGCACGATCAACGGTGGCGTCCAGGGCATCATGCTGATACTGATGCAGGCCGCCATCCTGGGTACCGCGCTGCTGCTGTGGTCGCGCGGACAGGCCAGCGTGGGCGACATCACCTTCGCGCTGACGACCTTCTTCATGCTGCAGGGCTACCTGCGCGACGTGGGCATGGACATCCGCAACCTGCAACGCTCCATCAACGACATGGAGGAACTGGTCTCGCTGGAACGCCAGCCGCTGGGCATCGAGGACCGTCCTGGCGCGCCCGCCATCGCCATCGGCCCCGGCGAGATCCGCTTCGAGCACGTGGACTTCCGCTACGGGACGCACGACACCCCGCTCTATCGCGATTTCTCGATACGCATCGCGCCGGGCGAACGGGTCGGGCTGGTCGGCCACTCGGGCTCGGGCAAGACCACGTTCATCAAGCTGATCCAGCGCCTGTACGACGTCAGCGGCGGCCGCATCACCATCGACGGACAGGACATTTCCCGCGTCCGCCAGGCCTCGCTGCGCCAGCAAATCGCCATCGTGCAACAGGAACCCATCCTGTTCCACCGCTCGCTGGCCGAGAACATCGCCTATGCCCGGCCGGACGCCACGCGGGCGCAGGTCGAGCGCGCCGCGCGCCAGGCCAGCGCCCACGACTTCATCATGGCCCTGCCCCACGGCTACGAGACCCTGGTGGGCGAACGCGGCGTCAAGCTGTCGGGCGGCGAGCGCCAGCGCGTCGCGCTGGCCCGCGCCTTCCTGGCCGATGCACCCATCCTGATCCTGGACGAGGCGACCTCCAGCCTGGACAGCGAAAGCGAGGTGCTGATCCAGCAGGCCATGGAGCGCCTGATGGAAGGCCGCACCACGCTGGTGGTCGCGCACCGGCTGTCCACCGTGCGCGCGCTCGACCGGCTGCTGGTGATGGACAAGGGCCGTGTCGTCGAGGAAGGCACGCACGAGGCGCTGATCCGTATCAGGAACGGTGTCTATCGGCGGCTGTTCGAGAAGCAGGCCCTGGAACTGACCAAGGGCCTGTTGCTGGACGGCAATGCGCTGCGCAGCGCCGACGACGAGGACTGGCTGGCCGAACCGGATGCGCTGGTGGAGAATCCGGCCGACGCGCCGATGCCGCCGGGCAGGTAGCCGCTGGCGGGGCCGCCCCCCCTAGCGGCGCGCCTCGGTGGCCATGCGTACGGCCAGCCCCGCCAGCACCGTGCCCATCAGCCACCGCTGCGCGACCAGCCACAGCGGGCGGCGCGCCAGGAAGGCCGCGATCGAACCGGCCATGATGGCCACCGTGGCGTTGACGCTCATGCTGATCGCGATCTGCGTCGCGCCCAGCATGAACGACTGCATCAGCACGCTGCCCTGCTCGGGCTGGATGAACTGCGGCAACAGCGACAGATACATCACCGCGATCTTGGGGTTCAGCAGGTTGGTCAGGAAGCCCATCGCGAACAGCTTGCCCGGACCATCCCGCGGCAGTTCGCGCACCTGGAACGGCGAACGCCCGCCCGGCCTGACCGCCTGCCACGCCAGATAGAGCAGATAGATCGCGCCGCCCGCGCGCAGCGCATCGTAGGCATAGGGCACGGCCATGACCAGCGCGGTGATGCCCAATGCCGCGCACAGCATGTAGAACACGAAGCCGAGCGCCACGCCGCCCAGCGACACGAGTCCGGCGCGCGGCCCCTGCGAGATCGAGCGCGAGACGAGGTAGATCATGTTGGGACCTGGCGTAAGCGCCATTCCCAGCGCCACCAGGCCGAAGGCAAGCAGGCTGGACGTATCGGGCATGATTTTCTCCGGGCGCGGATACCCATGGAACATGCCGACCAGCATACGCCATGGGGGTCCATCCTGCGACCCCGACAAGAAAAGTAGGCGGCGCGGGAATTTCCGGCTATCTTAAGCCGCGTATTCGATCCCCGGCCGACCGGGCCGCATCCATCATGCCATCCGACACCCACCGCCATCCCCCGCTGCGGCACCGCGACGGGCATCACGCCCGCGTCACCTTCGAAGAACTGTTCTTCGACCTGATCTACGTCTTCGCCGTCACGCAGATCAGCCACCAGCTCCTGCACCACCTGACGCTCACCGGCGTGATCGAATCGCTGATCCTCTGGCTGGCCGTCTGGCTGGGCTGGCAGTACACCTGCTGGGTGACGAACTGGTTCGACCCGGAAACCCCACGCATCCGTGGCCTGCTCTTCGCCACCATGCTGCTCGCGCTGTGCATGGCGGCCAGTCTGCCCGAGGCCTTCGGCGACCGCGCGCTGCTGTTCGCCGGCTCTTATGCCGCGATGCAGGTGGGCCGGACCGCCTACATCGTCTGCCAGTTGCCCGCCAGCCATCCGCTGGCCGCCAACTACCGCCGCATGCTGGGATGGCTGGTCATCGCCGCCGTCTTCTGGATAGCAGGAGCGATGGCCGACGGACACGAGTTGCGCGCGCTGCTGTGGCTGGCCGCGGTGCTGTGCGAGTACGGCTCGCCCATGTTCGGCTTCGCCCTGCCCGGCATGGGCCGCTCCCATACCCGCGACTGGACCATCGAGGGTGGCCACCTGGCCGAACGCTGCCAGTTGTTCGTGATCGTGGCGCTGGGCGAGACGCTGCTCGCCACCGGCGTCATGCTGGCGGACACCGAGGCCTGGAACACCGCCATCGTCTCCGGCGTGCTGGCCACCTTCCTCGGTACCCTGGCGATGTGGTGGCTGTATTTCGGCACCTCCAGCAAGGAAGCCACCGAGGCCATCACGCGCTCGGCCGACCCCGGACGCATCGGCGCCTACTTCCACTACATCCACGCCATCCTGGTGGCCGGCATCATCGTCACCGCCGTCGGCAACGATCTCGTCATGGCCCACCCGCACGAGGCGCTCGGCACGGCGCAGGTCATCGTGCTGGTGGCGGGTCCGGCCATCTACCTGCTGGGCAGCGCCATCTACAAGAAAGTCGTCTACGGCTCGATCCCGGGTTCGCACCTGGCCGGCGCGGTGGCGCTGCTCGTGCTGGTACCCGTGGGCTATGCCGCCACGCTGCTCGTCATGGGCTGGCTGACCACGGCGGTCCTGACGGGCGTAGGCCTGTGGGAAACGCGGCGACTCAGGCAGCGGCGCGCCCGTCAGCCCGCGCCGCCGCTGGCTCACTGAACGGGCCCGGTGCCCCCACCACACAAGGGACTCACGTGTCGCAAGAAAGCTTGAGCGCCAGGCTGGAGCAACCGGTGGACGACAGCCGGGACCACGTCCTCGGCCCCGCCGATGCTCCCATCACACTGGTCGAATATGGCAGCTACGCCTGCCCGTACTGCCGTGCCGCCAACGAACGCATCGCGGAAATCCGGCACCAACTGGGCGACCGGCTGCGCTATGTATTCCGCCACTATCCGCTGCCGGGCAGCGACATCGCGCGCCGCGCGGCGGAGCTGGCCGAGCATGCGCGCGACTCCCGTCAGTTCTGGGACGCCCACGTCACCCTGATGACGCATTCGCGCACGTTGTCCGAGGAAGACCTGTCCCTGGTGGCGAGCGAACTCGGCGCCCCGCCCGCCGGCGCGCGGCAGGCGGCCGACGACGACCAGGCGCGGGCCCGGGTCGATGCCGACGTCGCCGGCGCCCGGGCCAGCCGGGTCATGGTCACGCCCACCTTCTTCATCAACGGCCGCCGCTACGACGGCCCGTGGGACGAAAGCTCGTTCACCGACGCCATGCTGCGCACGCCAGGCCATCGCCTGCGCAGCGTGGCGCAGGACTTCGCCGGCTGGGCTCCCTCGGCCGGCGTGCTGCTCCTGCTGGCCGCCGCGCTGGCCGTCCTGATGACGAACTCCGGGCTGGGGGAGGCCTTCGCCGCGCTGTGGGAAACGCCGCTGGCGATCTCGCTCGGGCAGGCCGGCTTCGGCATGTCGCTGCTGCATTGGATCAACGACGGCCTGCTGACGATCTTCTTCCTGGTCGTGGGGCTGGAGATCAAGCGCGAGTTCACCGTGGGCCACCTGGCCAACCTGCGCTCGGCCGCGCTGCCGGTCGCCGCGGCCCTGGGCGGCATGCTCGTGCCCGCGCTGGTCTACAGCCTGGTCGTTCCCGCCGGCCCGTGGTCGCACGGCTGGGGCGTGCCCATGGCCACCGACACCGCCTTCGCCATCGCGCTGATCGCGATGATGGGCAGCCGCGTCCCCACCGCGCTGCGGGTGTTCCTGACCGCCGCGGCCATCGTCGACGACATCGGCTCCATCGTGGTGGTCGCGCTGTTCTATTCCGGTGCGCTGGACCTGGGTTACCTGGCCGCCGCCGCGGCACTGGTGGGCGTGCTGGCGATGCTCAACAAGGCCCACATCTACCGCGTCGCGCCCTACGCGCTGACCGGCATCCTGCTGTGGGCCTGCGTGCACGCGAGCGGACTGCACGCGACCATGGCCGGCGTGCTGCTGGCGATGTTCATCCCCACGCGGCCGCCTCCCAACCTGCCCACGCTGGTGGCGCAGGCCGATGCCATCCTGACGGCCGAGGCGCGCCGCAGCGGGGAAGTCCTGCGGCAGGGGCCCTCGCTGCCCGCGCTGGCGGCGTTCGACGCCATCCACGACCGCCTGGAATCGCCCGCCGACCGGCTGCTGCGCACCACGGGCGCACGTTCCAGCTATGTCGTGCTGCCGCTGTTCGCGCTGGCCAACGCCGGCGTGGCGCTGGCGCCCGACGTGCTATCCAGCCACGGCCAGCTATCGCTGGCCATCATCGCCGGATTGGTCCTCGGCAAGCCGCTGGGGCTCGTGGTGGCCTCGGTCATCGCCGTCCGGCTGGGCATCGCGCGCAAGCCTGCCGACTATTCCTGGCGCCAACTGGTGGGCGCCGGCGCGCTGGCCGGCATAGGCTTCACCATGTCGCTGTTCATTTCCGGACAGGCCTTCCCGGTGGAAACCGACTTCGCCGCGGCCAAGGTCGCGGTCTTCATCGGCTCCATCCTGTCCTCGCTGATCGGCGTGGCCATACTCTGGGGAGCCGGCCGGCCGTCGTCCACGACCGAGTCGTAGGCGCGGGCAGTGAATTGACTCCACCGGATTTCCTGCCCATACTGCCGCGGTTCCCAGGCCTTCCGGCCTGACCGCCCTCGACTCGAGCATGCATCGGCCACCCCTCCGATTCTCCAGGCAGGACCGTCATCGCGGCTATGCGATGCTGGTCCTGCTCGCGCTGCTCTGGGGAATGCTGGCGCCGGCCATCGCCAACACGCTGGCCCGGCCCAACGATGCCTGGGTCGAGCTTTGCAGCGTCTACGGCCCGAAACTGATCAAGCTGTCGGACGACGGCTCCAAGCCGTCGCAAGACGACTCGGCCACGACGCCCGCCGACTGCCCCTATTGCCGGCTCCATGCCGCCGTCGCGCTGCCGTCTCCCGGCGGCGGCCTCGTCCTGGTGGGCCTTGTCGTCTCGGCCGAGGCACCGGCGCTTCCTCCCGCTCCGCTCCTGGGCACGGCGCCCATCTCGCGCCCGCCTCCCTCGCGCGCTCCGCCCCTCACGTCCGCTTCCTGACCCCGCCCGGCCTGCCCGCGTGGCAGCGCCGTTTCGCCCTGCCGCGCCGCGCGCGCGGCCGACCAGGAGTCGTTCGTGTTCCCTCCCGTTTTCCCGATGCGCCCGCGTGCGCATCGCGCCGCTTCGCGCCCTTCCCTGCCCAGCCCCATGTGCGCCGGCCTGCTCGCCACCTGCCAGGCGCTGGCGGCGCCCGTCCATGCTCAGGCCGCCCCTGAACAGGCCCTGCCCGCCATTGAAGTCAGCGGCAGCGCCGACAGGCCCAACGGCAAGCTCAACCTCGACACGCCGGCCGCGGCCGCCAGCAATCTCCGCCTGACCGCCCGCGAGACCCCCGCCTCGGTCACCGTGGTCGATCGCGCCACGATCGATGCACGGGGCGCGCAGAACACCCAGGAAATCCTGCGCGCCATCCCCGGCGTGACCGCCCACGACGCGCCCGGCAACGTGGGCGTGAGCTATCGCGGCTTCGGCACCGGCTCCATCAGCCAGTTGTTCAACGGCATCAACGTCCAGTACTCGATCGCCGCCCGCCCCGTGGACAGCTGGATCTACGAACGCGTCGAGGCCATTGGTGGCCCGTCCAGCTTCCTGTTCGGCGCGGGGGCCGTAGGCGGATCGATCAACTATGTGACCAAGCTGGCCCAGCGCGAGGACATCTCCGAAGGCCGGTTGCGGCTGGGCAGCAACGGGCTCAAGGAAGCCTCGGTCGGACTGAACCGGCGCATCGCGGGCGAGGCCGACGGCCCGGGCCACTACCTGCGCCTGGATCTCAACCATCGCGACGCCGACAGCTGGGTCGACGGCACGGGCACGCGCGCCACGCAGTTCGCGGCCTCGGTGCTGTCCGACTTCGGCAACGGCTTCACCCACACCCTGGCCTACGAGTACCAGCACGAGCACGTCGACCGCCCCTACTGGGGCACGCCGCTGCTGAACCCGATCGCCGGCACCGCGCGCATCGACGACGGCACCCGCTTCAAGAACTACAACAGCGCCGACGGGGTGTACATCCAGCGCGTGCAGTGGCTGCGCTCCATCGCCGAGTGGCGGGTCAGCGACAAGCTGCAGTGGCGCAACACCTTCTACGTCTACGACGCCCTGCGCGATTACCGCAACGTCGAGAATTATCGTTTCAACGCCGACAACACCCAGGTCATACGGTCGAGCGCGCTGTTGCAGCGGCACGACCAGCACCTGGTGGGCAACCGCTTCGACGGCATCTACCACGGCGAGATCGCCGGCAGGAAAAGCGACTGGGCTTTCGGCGTGGATGTCAGCGTGAACCGCCAGACGCGCTTTCCGAACAGCCTGTCCGGCACGATCGGCACGGTCAACCCCTACGACTACGGCACCGAGCGCTTCTTCGACATTCCCGGCATGTCGCCGGGTTTCCGGCCCGACCGCGACAACAAGGTACGCACCCTCGCGGTCTATGCCGAGAACCGTACCGCGCTGCGGCCGGACCTGCACCTGGTCACCGCGCTGCGCCACGAGCGCATCCAACTCGATCTGACCAACCGGCGCGAGATCAATGCCGCCAACCCGGCCGAGTTCAGCCGCGGCTACCACCCGACCACCGGGCGCATCGGCCTGGTCTGGGACGTCACGCAGGACGCCGCGCTTTACGCCCAGTACGCCACCGCCGCGGATCCGCCGTCGGGCGTGCTGTCCACCGCCTCGTTCGCGGACGTGCGCAACAACAGCGAACTGACCTCGGGCCGCCAGGCCGAGGTAGGCGGCAAGCTGGACTTCTGGGAAGGCAAGGGAACGGCCACGCTGGCCGCCTATCGCATCTCGCGCCGGAACATCGCCAGCCAGGATCCGAACGACAGCAGCCTGACCGTGCTCGTGGGCGAACAGTCGTCCCGGGGGCTGGAGCTGGCCGTGGGCCTGCAGCCCGACCGGCGCTGGTCCATCCAGGGCAACGTGACCTACGTCGACGCGCGCTACGACGACTACACCCAGGGCGGCGTGTCGCTAGCGGGCAAGCGCCCGACCAACACGCCGGCCACCGTCGCCAACCTGTGGCTGTCCTACGCCGTCACGCCCGCGTTGCAAGCCAGCGTCGGGCTGCGCCGTGTCGGCCGCGTATATGCCGACGCGGCCAACACCGTGTCCTGGCCCGCCTACCTGCTGGTGGACCTGGGGGTGAGCTACCGCATCGACCGCCGCACCGCGGTCGTGGCGCGCATCCGCAACCTGACCGACAAGGTCTATGCCGCCAACATGACGCCGACCATGGCCTACCTGGGGGCACCGCGCACCGCCGACGTCAGCCTGCGGATCGCGTTCTAGGAGACGCCCATGCGTACACGCCTCAAGCGCTGGCTCTATCTGCTGCATCGGTGGCTGGGCATCGTGATGTGCGCGTTCTTCGTGATGTGGTTCGCCTCGGGCGTGGTCATGATGTACGTCGGCTATCCCAAGCTCACCGCGGCCGAGCGCCTGCAACACTTTCCTCCGCTGGACCCGGCGGCGTCCCTGCTCGGGCCCGCGCAGGCGCTGGCAGCGGCCGGCATCGCCTCGATGCCGAAAGACCTGCGGCTGTCGGCGGCCAGCGCCGGCCGGCCGGTCTACCTGGCCACGCTGGCGGATGGCTCTCGGGCCCGTACGCCCATAGCCATAGACGCCGCGACCGGAACGATGCTGCGCGCGACCGATGCCGCGCATGCCGTGGCCAGCGCGGCCGCCTATGCCGGCGGCGCCATCCAGGCGCACTATGCTGGCCTGGTGGACGAGGACGCGCATACGCACTCGCGCGCCCTGGACCCGCACCGGCCGCTACACCGCGTGCAACTGGACGACGAAGCGGGCACCCTGCTATACGTCTCCAGCCGCACCGGCGAAGTGGTGCGCGACGCAACGCGCACCGAGCGCGCCTGGAACTACGCGGGCGCATGGATCCACTGGCTCTACCCTTTCCGCGGCAATTTCTTCGACCGCCACTGGGCCGCCATCGTCGATGGCCTGTCCATCGCCGGCATCGCCGTCGCATTGACCGGCACCATCGTCGGGCTGCTGCGCTGGCGGTTCTCGCGCCCCTACCGCAGCGGCTCGCGCTCGCCCTACCGGGCCGGCATGATGCGCTGGCATCATCTGGTGGGACTGGCGTTCGCGCTGACCTCGCTCACCTGGATCTTCAGCGGCTTGATGTCCATGAATCCGTGGGGCCTGTTCAGCAGCGGCCGCGGCGGGCCTTCCGTGGCCGCCGTATATGGCGACACGGGCGAGATGCCCGCCAACGCGGCCCCCGTGCAAGCGCTGCTGGCCGGCGGCAACGTCCGCGAGCTGCGGTGGGTCCATCGCCTGGGGCGCGAACTCGTCCTGGCCTATGGCCCGGCCGGCCGCCCCACGCTGCTCGACGCCCGAACCGCGCAGGCCACAAGCCTGGATACCGGTGAACTGCGCCGCGCGGCGGCGGGGCTCATGGCCGTCCCCCTCGCCCGCATTGAGGTGCTCGACCGCTACGATCTCCACTACTACGACCGCGCCCCGCACACCATGACCGGCGGTGGCGACAAACCGCTGCCGGTCTGGCGCATCGAATTCGACGATCCCGCCGCGACCTGGGTACACCTGGACCCGTACACCGGCTCCGTCCTGAACAGCACCGACCGCTCGCGCCGCGCCTCGCGCTGGCTGTTCGCCATGCTTCACAGCTGGGACTGGCTGCCGCTGCTGGAGCGCCGGCCGCTGTGGGACGCCGTGCTGATTCTGTTCAGCCTGGGCGGCCTCGCGCTGAGCGCCACGGGCCTGGTCATCGGCTGGCGCCGGCTTCGCCTGTCCGGGCATCGCTTCCGCGCTTGACAAGTTAATGACCGCCAGTCATTATCCAATAACGATAACGATTCTCATTAATTTGAAATCGTCATCCACTCGTCAATGGATAAGAGGCTCGTCATGCAACATCACGATCTCGGCCAGTGGCCGCTCGTCGTCAGCGTCTCCGCCGGCGCCCCCACGCTGGCGGACACCCAGGACTTCGCCCAGGCATGGGACGACTGGCTGGCACGCGGGCAAGCCTTCGCATCTCTGCGCGTGTTCACCGACGCCGCCTCGCTGACCCACCCTCCCGGCTCCGCGCAGCACGTCAAGCAGTGGTTCGGCCGCCAGGCCCAGGCCATCCGCGAACAGGTGATGGGCATGGCCAGCGTCGTCCCGGCCGGAGAGTTCGAGCGGATGTCCCGGATGAACGTCGAGAAGCTGTTCGGCGTGCCGGCCGCGATCTTCGCCGACCTGCCCTCGGCGCTGGCCTGGCTGCGCGACCAGGTATTCGCGCCGCGCGGCCTGCCCTTCGACGAAGCGGCGGTCATGGCGGCCGTGCGAGGGAAAACGGATGCGCGCTGAATCTTCCGGCGCCACGTCCGCCGCGACACGGCCACGCGTGCGCGCGCCGCAGAACCGGCGTGTCGAATTGCTGGATGCGGCCGAACGCCTCTTCCTGCAAAAAGGCGTGGCCCAGACCAGCATCGACGACATCACCGCTGGCGCCCAGGTTTCCAAGGGTACGTTCTACCTGTATTTCTCCTCCCGGGAAGAACTGCTGGGCGCGCTTCGGGAACGCTTTATCCAGGGCTTCTGCCAGCGCGTGGATACGGCCGTTCGGCGTCGCACGGCACCCGGCGAAAAGGGATGGAACGCCCGGCTGCGCGCCTGGTTTACCGCCATGCTGGACGGCCTGCTGGACCAGGTGATGCTGCACGACATGCTGTTCCACGACCCGCATCCGGCCAGCCGCGAACTCATGAAGGACAACCCCATCATCGTCCAGCTGGAAGCCCTGCTGGAAGCCGGCGCCGCCGCCGGAGCCTGGCGGGTGGCCGACAGCCGCGCCATGGCGATCATGATGTTCCACTCCATGCATGGGCTGGCCGACGACGCCGTCGCGCGCGGCAACACGGCGCAGCGTACGCGCATCGTGCGCCGGCTGACCGACACCTTTGCCGCGGCGCTGCGCTCCTGTTGACATCACGCATCGCCGCCATGACTCCGATACCCGCCCCCGCCGCGCCGGCCCCGCAAGCCGGCCCGGCCTTCGACTTCCGCCCCCTGCTGGCGGCCTACATGACCTGCACCATGGCGATGATGGGCTTCGTCTCGGTCATCGGCCCCGTCGCACGGCTGCTACATCTGGCGGCATGGCAGGCCGGCGCTGTCATCACCGTGGGCGGCGTGCTGTGGATGCTGCTGGCCCGGACCTGGGGCACCGCCAGCGACCGGCTGGGCCGGCGGCGCGTGCTGCTGGCGGGCGTGGGCGGCTTCGCCCTGAGCTACTGGGCGATGTGCGCCGTCGCCATCGCCTCGCTTTATTTCTTTCCCGCCGCCGGACTGGTCTTCGCCGGCCTCGTCGTAACCCGGGGCTCGGTGGGCGCGTTCTTCGCCGCGATTCCCTCGGTCAGCCAGGCGCTGGTGGCCGATCACCTGCCCGCCGAACGGCGAGCCGCCGCCATGGCCTCATTGGGCGCGGCCAATGCCATCGGCCTCGTGCTGGGACCGGCCATCGTCGCGGCGCTCACGCCGCTGGGCCTGTCGCTGCCGCTCGCCCTGATCGCGGTGCTGCCCCTGCTCGGCCTGGGCCTGCTCTGGAAAGCGCTGCCCGACTCACCCCCCGCCCATGGCACCGCCACGGCGGCACAGCGCCTGGTCGAGCCCAGGCTGCGCCGGCCGATGACCGTGGCCTTCGTCTGCATGTTCTGCGTCTCCATGGCGCAGATCACCGTCGGCTTCTTCGCGATCGACCAGTTGGGCCTGGCGCCCGAGGCCGCCGCGCGCACCGCCGGCCTGGCGCTGGCCATGGTGGGCGTGGCGCTCATCGTCGCGCAACTGGCGGTGCGCCGCCTGGGCTGGAGCACGCAGCGCCTGATCCGCGCCGGCGCGCTGGTCAGCGCGGCAGGCTTCGGCGCCGTGCCGCTGGCCAGCACCGGGGCCATGCTGGAAGCCGCTTTCTTCGTTGCCGCGGCGGGCATGGGCTGGATGTTCCCCGCGTTCGCCGCAATGGCCTCGAACGCCGTGGCGGCGCATGAACAAGGCGCGGCCGCCGGATCGGTGGGCGCCGCGCAAGGACTGGGCATCGTCCTGGGCCCGCTGGCCGGCACCCTGCTGTACGAAACCGGTCCAGGCGTGCCCTATGCGCTGGCCGCCATCCTGCTGGTGCTGGTGGCCGCCTGGCCCGCGCAAACCCGGGCCTGACGGCCCTGCCGCTCTTCTACAACCCGAACATCAGCGAGCGGTGCGCCGCGGCGCCCGCCATCGCGCCATCGCCCACCGCCGCCGCCACCGAGCCGGCGGGCCGGCCTGTATCGCCGCACGCGAACACGCCCGGCACGCTCGTGGCCTTGGTCGTATCGGTCTTGATCGTGCTGCCCCACGGACCCTCTTCCATCACGCAGCCCAACTGCTCGGCCAGTCCCGAGGACCGGACCCGGGCCGCGATGAACAGGCCGTCCAGCGCATGGACTTCGCCATCGGCCATGACCACCGCCACGCCTTCGCCGTCCAGCCGCGCCACCCGTCCCCGCACGAGGGCCACGCCGCGTCCGGCCAGGAGCGCGAGCTGCTGGGTATCGGGTTCGAAGGCCTCGTTCAGGAACAGCGTCGTCGCGCCCCAGTCGGGTAGCATCATCGCCTGGTGCATGGACATCTCGGACAAGGCCAGCACGCCGATGCGGCCCTGCTGCAACTCGTAGCCATGGCAGTACGGACAATGGAACACATGGGTGCCCCAGCGCTGCGCGAGTCCCGGCAGGTCCGGCAGCTCATCCTTCACCCCCGTCGCGAGCACGACACGCCGCGCCGTGCGCACCTGCCCGCCCACCGACACCGCGAAGCCCTCGCCCGCCTGCGCCACCGCGTCCACGCGGGCATCCAGCCACTCCACTGTCTCGTACCTGAGCAACTGGTCGCGGGCAATGGCGGCGATGTCGGCTCCCGCCTCGCCGTCGCGCGTCAGGAAACCATGGGAAAACGGCGCATATCGGTTGCGGCGCTCGCCGGCGTCGATCACGAGCACACGGCGCCGGGCGCGTGCCAGTTGCATGCCGGCCGAAAGCCCGGCGTAGCTTCCGCCGATGATGATCACGTCGTAGTCCATACCGCTCTCCTTGCTCTGTCGAATTCATGTACCTTTAAATGATACATAAAAATCCGCCGCAAAGCCCCGATACCCCTTCGAGGCCCGGGGCCATCCCCTAGCGGGGTACGTTCAAGACTGCGGGTGGTCCGCCAGGCCCCACGAGGCCGTGCTGCAGATCTGGTCGAATTCCCTGGCCAGGTCGGCCAGCGTCACCGCGCCCAGGCGCCGGACGAGCAAGGCTTGCGCCTCTTCCAGCGCATCGGCCAGCGCGGCGTTGACCACGCGTTCGACCGCGCAGTCGGGATGGGCGTGGTCCGCGCCGATCGCGAAGACCCTGGGCCCGCCCACCGCGCGGTGGATGTCCAGCAGCGTGACGGTGGCCAGGTCGCAATCGAGCCGCCAGCCGCCGTGGTGGCCTTTCTCGGACTGCACGTAGCCCGCCTTGCGCAGGCCCGCCAGGGTCCGGCGCACCACGGCGGCATTGGTGCCCAGCATCCGGGCGATCTGGGCGGACGTCACGGGCTGGTCGTCCCTGGCCATGTGCAGCAGCACGTGCAGCATCCGGGAAAGGCGGCTATCGGTTCTCACGCGGGGGTCTTGTCGGGGGCATGAATGGGATCCACCCGCGACGATAACGCATCTTCGCCGCCGCGCCCGCACCGACTAGGCGTGGCCCTCCGCCGCGATGCCGTCCAGCTCCGCCATCGCATCGGCGGGCAGCGCCAGCGCGGCTGCCGCCAGGTTCTCCCGCAGATGCGCTGGCGAAGACGTTCCCGGTATCAGCAGCAGGTTGGGTGCGCGCGCCAGCAGCCAGGCCAGCGCGACCTGCATGGGCGTCGCCTCCAGCCGCTGCGCCACGCGGGTCAGGATGCCCGATTGCAGCGGCGAGAAACCACCCAGTGGGAAGAACGGCACGTAGGCGATGCCCTGGCCGCCCAGTTCATCGATCAGCGCGTCGTCGGCGCGGTGCGCCAGGTTGTAGTGGTTCTGCACGCACACGATGGGGGCGATGCGCCGGGCTTGGACCACCTGCGCGGCCGTGGCGTTGCTCAGGCCAAGGTGGCGGATGAGCCCCTGCCGCTGCAATTGCGCCAGCGCGGTGAACGGCTCTTCGATCGACCCTTCGGACGGCGCGTGCACGTCTCCCATGATGCGCAGGTTCACCACGTCCAGCACGTCCAGGCCCAGATTGCGCAGGTTGTCGTGCACGGCCCGCGTCAGCTCTTCGGGGCTCTGCGCCGGATTCCACGACGCGTCGGACCCACGCACGGCGCCGACCTTGGTCACGATGGTCAGGTCCCGGTAGGGATGCAGGGCCTCGCGGATCAGTTGGTTGGTGACGTGGGGGCCGTAGAAGTCGCTGGTGTCGATATGGTTGACGCCCGCTTCGACCGCGGCGCGCAGCACCGCCAGCGCCGCGGCGCGGTCCCTGGGCGGCCCGAACACCCCCGGCCCCGCCAGTTGCATCGCGCCGTAGCCCATGCGGCGCACGGGTCGGTCTCCCAGGGCAAAACTGCCCGCTGTTTGCAGATCGGTCATGGCATTTCTCCGGAAAGCGTGGATGGATCACACTATAGACACAGCCGCCTCGAACGATAATCTGGTGTAATCGGCACAGGCTGTACGGAATTCCGCACAATGCAAGCACCGCTCCAAGACCTGTTCGCCTTCCTGGCCGTGGTTCGCGCCGGGGGCTTTCGCGAAGGCGCCCGCGCCAGCGGCACCTCCGCCTCCAGCCTGAGCGAGGCCGTGCGGCGGCTGGAGGCCCGGCTGGGTGTCAGGCTGCTCCACCGCACCACCCGCAGCGTGACGCCAACCGAGGCCGGCGCCCGCCTGGTCGAACGGCTGGTGCCCGCGCTGGGCGAAGTGGAAACCGCGCTCGACGTCGTCAACGGTTTCCGCGACCGGCCCGCCGGGACCTTGCGCCTGAACGTCCCGCTCAGCGCGGCGCGGCTGGTGCTCGCCCCCCTCGTCACCCCCTTCCTGCAGGCCTATCCGGACATCAAGCTGGAAATCGTGGTCGAGGACGGCTTCGTCGACCTGCTGGCCGCCGGCTGCGACGCCGGCATCCGCTACGACGAGCGGCTGGAGCAGGACATGATCGCGATCCCCATCGGCCCGCGCTGGCAGCGCTTCGCCACCGCCGCCGCGCCCGCCTACCTGGCTGCGCGCGGCCGGCCCACGCATCCGCGCGACCTGCTCGGCCACGTCTGCCTGCGTGGCCAGTTCTCCAGCGGCGCCATGCCCGCCTGGGAGTACGAACGCAAGGGGGAAGTGCTGCGCGTGGAGCCCACCGGGCCGCTGCTGGTCAGCCTGGGCAGCGGCGTCGAGCTCGCCGCCCAGGCCGCGCGGGACGGCCTGGGCATCATCCACCTGTTCGAGGGCTGGCTGCAGCCCGACCTGGACAGCGGCGCGCTGGAGCCCGTGCTCAAGTCCTGGTGGCGCCCATTCACCGGTCCCTTCCTTTATTATTCCGGCCGCCGGCACCTGCCGTCGCCCCTGCGGGCCTTCATCGACTTCGTCCGCGCGCACGAAGGCGCCGGCAAGCCCTCCCGAAAAGCCTCCCCACGTTGACGACCATGCCCACCGACGCCCCTCAGGCAAGACACGACGACTCACGCGACGGCGCCTGGCGGGTATTCGTGGTCTTCCTGCGGCTGGGACTGAGTTCCTTCGGCGGACCGATCGCGCACCTGGGCTACTTCCGTACCGAATTCGTCGAACGCCGCCGCTGGCTGGACGATCGCAGCTACTCGGATCTCGTGGCCCTGTGCCAGTTCCTGCCCGGGCCGGCCAGCAGCCAGGTCGGCATGGCAGTAGGACTGCGGCGCGCCGGCTGGCCCGGCCTGCTGGCCGCGTGGCTGGGCTTCACCCTGCCCTCGGCCCTGGTCCTGATCCTGTTCGCCTACGGCATGGCCGGCTACAACGACCTGGCCGCCTCCGGCTGGGTGCACGGGCTGAAGGTCGTGGCCGTGGCGGTGGTCGCGCAGGCGATCTGGGGCATGGCCCGGTCGCTATGCCCGGACCGGACGCGGGCGGGACTGGCCATACTGGCCGCCCTGGCGACGCTGGCCTTGCCCTCGGCGGCGGGACAGGTCGGCGCGATCGTGGCCTGCGGGCTGCTCGGTCGATGGCTGCTGGACCTGCCCGCGCCCGCCCCGGCGCATCCGCATTCCTACCCCATCTCCCGCCGCGCCGGTATCGCCGCCCTGGCGCTGTTCGTGCTGCCGCTGGCGGCGCTGCCGGCCTGGGCCGCCGCCAGCGGCTCCTCGCTCGTGGCGTTCTTCGATGGCATCTATCGCGCCGGCGCGCTGGTCTTCGGCGGCGGGCACGTGGTGCTGCCGCTCTTGCAAGCCACGGTCGTACCCACGGGCCTGGTCGACAACGCGGATTTTCTGGCGGGCTACGGCGCGGCACAGGCCGTGCCCGGGCCGCTGTTCACCTTCGCCGCCTACCTGGGCGCGGTATCCCTTGGTCCGCTGCACGGCTGGACCGGCGGCCTGGCCGCGCTGGCCGTGATCTTCCTGCCCGCGCTGCTGGTTCTTGTGGGCGCCTTGCCTTTCTGGGAACAACTGCGCCAGCGCCGCGGCATCCAGACCGCACTGGCCGGCGTCAACGCCGGCGTGGTCGGCATTCTGCTATCGGCGCTGTACGACCCGGTATGGACCAGCGCCATCCACGGCCGTGCCGACTTCGCGCTGGCCCTGGCCGCCTTCGGGCTGCTGGTCGTGGGCCGCGTGCCGCCCGTCCTGGTCGTGGTATTCGCGGCGCTGGGAGGCTGGCTGCTGGCGGCCTGAAGGCCGGGGATCAGTTCGCCGCGGGCTGGCCGCCTTCCATCGCCACCCGCACCGGCGGCGCCTCGCCCTGCTTGTCCTGCCCGAAATAGACCACCATGTGCGGATAAGGCAGCTCGATGCCGGCGGCGCTGAAATGCTGCTTCAGCAGGCGATTGTAGGCACGCTGCACCGCCCACTGCATGCCCGGGCGGGTCTTGATCAGGACCCGTATGGTCGCGCCCTTCTCGTTGACCGCGGTGACGCCCGGAATACTGATGTCTTCCAGGATCTCCGGCGCGAGCGCCTCGTCGGCCATCAGTTCCGCGAAGGCGTTGCGCATATGTTGCATGGCGTCGTCGATGCTCTCCCGGTGGGCGATCGTGTACTCGCCCAGGTGATAGGAGAAGTCCCTCATGTGATTGGACACCACGTCCACCGACGAAAACGGCACCAAGTGGTAGCCGCCGTCCAGGGTCCGTATGCCGACCGAGCGGATCGTCATCTTCTCGACCGTGCCGAACACGCCGGCCACCTGCACGACGTCGTTCTCGTTCATGCCGTTCTCGAGCTGGATGAAGACGCCGGTGATGATGTCCTGCACCAGCTTCTGCGCGCCGAAGCCCACGGCCAGGCCGACCACGCCGGCACCCGCGATCAGGGGCGCCACGTCTATGCCTATCTGCGACAGCACCACCATGACAGTCATGGCAACGATCACAATCAGCGCCGCATTGCGGAACAGCGACAGCAATGTCTTCTCGCGCGCGGTCGGCATGCGTCCGCCCTCGCGCAGGCTCAGGCGATGCTCGATGATGCTGGCCACCACCGTCCACGCCAGCGCCGCCGTCAGCAGCACGATGGCCACGTTCACCGCCACGCCTATGGCCGCCCCGCCGGCGTCCGAGGCGATCCAGCGCGACAGGTTGAAGGCGCGCCACGCATCCAGCACCAGCAGCACCACGACGATGCGGACCACCCAGCCGGCGAAGCGGATGGTCGCGGGCACGTAGGAGTTCAGACGGTTCTCCAGCATCGGCAGGCGGGCGCGCAGTTCGTCCGAGACCCGTACGGGCTTGGCCAGCAGCGCGTTCAGCAGCACGATGGCCAGGCTGCCCACGCCGGTTGCCAGCAGGGTCTGGAGCGTGGCGGCCACCATGAAGGGCAGCGCGTTGGCCGGATCGATCTGGCTGACCACCAGCAGTACGGTGAAATACCCGATTCCCAGCCAGTGCCAGACGCGCGCCAGCAGACGCGGCGAGGTACCCAGGAAGGTCGTCCTGCGCGAACCGCTGTGCTCGAGCTTCTCGCGCACCCGCTGGCGGTTGCGCCAGATCACGCCCACCGCATACACGTAAACGCCCAGCATGATCACCAATGCGGCCAGCCGGCCCAGCGCGGGAGACAGCGCCGCCGCCAGCACCGGATCGACCAGCATGGTGCCGTAGCCCGCCGCCATGACCAGCACGATCAGCCAGCGGTTCCAGTAGCGGGCCATCTCGTCCGACATCGGCAACAAGCGCAGGTGCGGATAACGCGTCGAGAACACGGTGCGCACCAGGACCTTGGTGATCTCGACCGCCAGGAAGGCCTTCAGGAACACAGCCACCAGCGGATCGACGGCGACGCCGTCCGGCCCGCCGCGCACGCCTGCCGCGTACGCCGCCGCGGCGGCCAGCAGCACCACCAGCGCATCGATGACCACCGCGCCGATGATGGCGCCCGCGCGCCGGTACAGGACCGGCATGCCAACGGGCGCTTCGGCCCGTGGCGAAGCCGTGGCATCCCATCCCAGGCCCGCCACCCATTCGTCGATGCGCCGGTAGATCCACAACGCGACCAGCCGCAGCAGTACGAAGGCGACGATGGCCGTCACGACCGACATGGCCAGCGGCCGCAACGCCCGCGCCTCGCTGCTGTCCATGGACGGACCGTCGCCTTCGGCCATGGCCCGCAGGTCCGCGGCGCCCTGCCCCAGGTCGGACACCAGGCTGGACAGGAAACGCTGCGTGCCGTCCGCCAGCCGCGCCCGCAGCGTGGGAGACTCGTGGGCGGGTGGCGCATCGGAGGCGGTACCCGCCTGCTTCGTGCCGGTTGCGGGCTCGTGCGCCCGCAACTGGTCGATCAGCGCCTTGCGGCTGTCAGGGTTCTCGAGCAGGTCGGCCAACGCGGCCGGCGTGGGCGCCGCGGTGGCTTGCGCGGCCATCGCGACACGGGCCGACACCAGTGTCGCCAACAGCAGCAGGATCAGGAACGCGAAGTGGACCAACCAGGGCTTGGACAGCCTGCGGCGACTCAGCGAAACGTCGCGGTGGGATTGCAGGGGAAGTGTGCATGCTGTCGTCGCGAGTCGAACCACTAGGGGGTCTCCTGGAGAAAAAATGGGTGAAAGGCGGGGCTTGCGCCCGCTCGCTACGCCACAGGGTAAAACACCCGCGGGCCGCAGACAAATCGCCGCGCCCGCTACGCCGCCAGCGTGTTCTTGTGGATACGGCCGGCCTTCATGATGAACTTCATGTTCCGGTCCGGATCGCCGATCAGGTCAAGATTGCGCAGCGGATCGCCGTCCAGCACCAGCAGGTCCGCGTGGGCCCCGGCCTCGATCACGCCCAGCTTGCCGGGATAGGGGTTGCGCGGACCGGACAAGGCCATCAGCCCGGCGCTGTGGCTGGTGGCCATGCGCAGCACCTCGGCGGCGTCGAACCAGCGCGCGAGCTTGGCGAGCTGCCTGCCCTGGCCGGCGGTGCCGGCGGGGTTGAACAGGATGTCGGTCCCCCAGGCCATCTTGACCTTGTGCTTCTGCCCCCATTCGAAGCAGCGCACGGTGCCTTCGGCGATCATCTTGCGCTGGGCCTGCGCGGCTGGGCTGCCGTGGGGGTTGGCGTCCTCGTCGGCCAGGAAGGGCTGGATGCTCCACCACGCGCCCTGGTCGGCCATGCGGCGCACGGTGTCCTCGTCCGCCAATTGGCCGTGCTCGATGGACCTGACCCCGCATGCCAGCGCGCGCTGGATGCCGGCGGGTGTGTAGACGTGGGCGCAGACGTAGGTGCCCCAGTCGGCGGCCGCCGCCACCGCGGCGCGCATCTCTGCCTCGGAATACTGGATGCTGTCCAACGGATCGAAATCCGACGACACGCCGCCGCCCGCCATGATCTTGATCTGGCTCGCGCCCAGCATCAATTGCTCGCGCACGCGCCGCAGGACCTCGGCCTCGCCGTCGGCGATGGCCGAGATGCCGGCCTGTTCGGCCACGCTGAGCGTGGTGCCGGCGGTGCGCGGCAGGTCCGAACGCTGGCGGAAATCCCCATGCCCCGATGTCTGAGAGATCATCGCACCGCAGGGATAGATGCGCGGCCCCGGGATGCGTCCTTCGTCGATCGCCCGCTTCAGCGCGAAAGCCGGACCACCCACGTCGCGTATCGTGGTGAAGCCGCGCAGCACCGTGCGCTCGGCTTCCTGCGCGGCCACCAGGTGCACGTAGGGAATGTCGGCGGTCAGCGCGACCAGTTGCGGAATGCCGGCCAGGATCGCATGCCAGTGCGCATCGATCAGGCCCGGCATCAGCGTGCGGCCGCCGCAGTCGATGATCTCGGCGCCGGCCACCGGTTCGGCCGCCGGCGGCATGGCCTTGATCATCGCGCCCTCGACCAGCACGTTGCGGCCCTCGATCAGCCGGCCGGCCCGGCCGTCGAAGATCCGCGCGTTGCGCAGCAGCACGGGCCGCCCCGCTGACTGCGCGAAGGCCGGCACCGCCAGCCCCAGGGCCGGTGCGGCCAGGCTCGCAGCGATGCCCCGCAGCACCGAGCGCCGGGTCATTCCCTGGTCGATGCGCCGGAACAGGCCGAGCGCATCGGCGCCATGGCAGGCGCAGCGCAGGCCATGCGCGGTGGCATGCCCGGGTAGACTTGACGGCATGAGAGATCCTCCAGGAACGGAACGTATTGCATGAGACCCGGCACGCTGGCGAATGCCAGCGCAAGGAGCGGAGTGTCGACGGTTGCGCGGCGGACGTAGACTGGACCGATCCCGTCTACCGGACGCACGCGATGCACACCTTATCCTGCTCTCCGTCCCACCACAACCTGCAGGCACCAGGCGCTCCCGGCCTGCCTGCGTACGACTGGCATGGCATCGAGCAGACGCTGGGCGAACAAGGCCATGCGGTCCTGCCCGCGCTGCTCGATCCCGCGCAATGCGCCCGGCTTGCCGCGCGCTACCCGCAGGATGCGCTGTACCGCAGCCGCATCGTGATGAGCCGCCACGGATTCGGACGCGGCGAATACAAGTACTTCGCCTATCCCTTGCCCGCCCCGCTGCACGCGCTGCGGCATGCGCTGTACCCGCGACTGGCCCCTATCGCCAACCGCTGGAGCCGCCTGATGGGCCAGGACCCGGACTACCCCGCCGATCTGGACACCTTCCTGGCGCACTGCCACGAGGCCGGCCAACTTCGCCCGACGCCGCTCATCCTGGCGTACGAAGCCGGCGACTACAATTGCCTGCACCAGGACCTTTATGGCGAACGGGTCTTCCCCTTGCAGGTGGCCATCCTGCTGTCCGAGCCGGGGCGCGATTTCACCGGCGGCGAGTTCGTCATGACGGAAACCGCCAGCGACGGCCAGCGCGCCGACGTCGTTGCGCTGCGCCAGGGCGACGCCGTGGTGTTCGCCGTCAACCAGCGTCCCGCGCCGGGCCGGCGCGGCGGCGTACGCAAGGTGGCGATGCGCCACGGCGTCAGCCGCGTTCACAGCGGCAGGCGGTACACCGTGGGACTGATCTTCCACGACGCGCGCTAGCGCAGGACCATGCAGACACTCGATCTCTTCTCCGATCCGATCTCCGGCCAGCCCGAGCCCATGGGGCCGCGCGCCTTCCTGCTGCGCGGCTTCGCGCTGCCCCGCGTGGACGAGTTGCTGCCCGCCATCGGCAGTGTCTCTGAGGCCGCGCCGTTCCGCCACATGGTCACGCCCGGTGGTTTCACCATGTCGGTCGCGCTGACCAATTGCGGCACGCTGGGCTGGACGACCGACCGCCACGGCTACCGGTACTCGCGCACCGACCCCGCCTCCGGCCTGCCCTGGCCCGCCATGCCCGAAGTCTTCTCCGCGCTGGCACGGGAAGCGGCCGACGCCGCGGGCTTTCCGCGTTTCGAGCCCGATGCCTGCCTGATCAACCGCTACCTGCCCGGCGCACGGATGTCGCTGCACCAGGACAAGAACGAACGCGACCTCGACGCCCCCATCGTCTCGGTCTCCCTGGGCATGCCGGCGATCTTCCTGTTCGGCGGCCACCAGCGTTCGGACAAGGCGGCTCGGCTCGAACTGCATCACGGCGACATCGCCGTCTGGGGCGGCCCGGACCGCCTGCGCTACCACGGCGTGTTGCCGCTGGCCGAGGTCCCGCATCCGGTCCTGGGCAGCCAGCGCATCAACTTCACGTTCAGGAAGGCGGGATGACCGCCGCCGGATTCGGGCGCAAGAAACGGAGCGCTTGCGCCCGGACTATTCTCTATCCTGATGCCATGATCACGAACCCCGGAACATCCGCCATGGGTACGCCCCCACCGTCCGGCTATGCCACCGACGATGCCCGCTGGCAGGCGGTCCAGGCGCGCGACGCCTATGCCGACGGCCACTTCGTCTACGCCGTGCGCACGACCGGCGTGTATTGCCGTCCCAGCTCGCCCACACGGCTGCCCCGGCGCGCCAACGTCGAATTCTTCGACTCGCCCCGGGACGCCGAGGCGGCCGGCTACCGCGCCAGCCGGCGGCGGCGGGACGGGCCCGAAGCCGCCCGCGAACGCGCGGCGCTGATCGCCCGCGCCTGCCGCCTGATCGAAAGCGCCGAGACGCCTCCGGGCCTTGCGGAACTGGCCGCTCAGGCGGGCATGAGCCCCTTTCACTTCCACCGGGTGTTCAAGGCGGAGACCGGCTTGACGCCCAAGGCCTACGCCTCGGCCCGGCGCGCGCGCCGGCTGCGCGAGGAGCTGGGCGAACCCGACGCCTCGGTCACCGATGCCATCTACGAGGCGGGGTTCAATTCCAACAGCCGGTTCTACGAGACTTCCGACCAGGTGCTGGGCATGCGCGCGCGCGACTACCGCGCGGGGGGCGCCGGCGCGGTCATCCGCTTCGCGGTCGGCCAGTGTTCGCTGGGCGCCATCCTGGTCGCGCAAAGCCAACGCGGCATCTGCGCCATCCTGCTGGGCGACGATCCGGACGCGCTGGTGCGCGACCTGCAGGACCGGTTCCCCAAGGCCAGGCTGATCGGCGGCGATGCCGGCTTCGAACGGCTGGTGGCCCAGGTGGTGGGTTTCATCGAGGCGCCCTCCATCGGACTGAACCTGCCGCTGGACGTGCGCGGCACGGCCTTCCAGGAACGCGTCTGGCAGGCTCTGCGCGAGATCCCGCCGGGCCGGACCGCCAGCTATGCCGAGATCGCCCAGCGCATAGGCTCGCCCCGGGCCGTGCGCGCCGTCGCCCAGGCCTGCGGCGCCAACCACATCGCCGTGGCCATCCCCTGCCACCGGGTCATCCGGCGCGACGGCGACCTGTCGGGCTATCGCTGGGGCGTGGAGCGCAAGCGCGCGCTGCTCGGGCGCGAGGCCGGCGGCTCGCGCGGCGGCGAATGACGGCGCGTGCCTAGCGCACCGGCAGAAAGGAAAACAGCATCAGGTTCTGTGCGTAGTTGATACCCAGCCGGCGCGAATTCTCGCCCAGCAGATTGGCAATCAGGTCCAGGCGCCCGATGATGGCGCCGAACTCTCGTTCGAAACTCAGGTTGACCTGCGTGTCCGTCCATTCGTTGGCCAACAGCAACGGCTCCCCGCGCGCATCGCGCCGGCTGCCCAGCAGCCAGGCCGCGGCCTCGACGTTGCGGGCCGCGTTATAGACCCGGCCGCCGTCCAGCAGGTCGAAGGCATAGAAACGCGTCTTGCCGTCGTGCGCCGCGACGATGGTGTCGGCCATGCCGTAGATGAAGGCGGCGACCCGGTCGCCGGGGTAGGCGGGATCCAGCGCCACCGCCAGGATCTCGACGTCGCGCAGGCCCTGGAGCCCCGCCGGCGGCGTGCGGGCATCGATGGACCGCCTGACCGTCTCGGCGGCGGACTCCATTCTGGGCTTGCCGGACTTGCGCCACTCGCGCGGGTTGCGCTTGTAGAGCTTGGTCATCAGCGACATCAGGCTGGACAGGTTGTCGCGCATGGCGATGGTCAGGGTCCGATTGAAATCGGTCTGCATCATCTGGTCCGAGGACATGTCCTCGGTGCCCCGCGACTCGTAGCCTGGGCGCGGCAGCGCGGTGTACTGGGCACAGCCGGCCAGCAGGGATAAAGCCACCGCCGCCGCGCCCACCGTCCTGAAGCTGGTCATGCGGGATCCGTTCTTCGCGTTGCCGCGAGGATAACCCAATGCGCGGCGATTTCCGCGCCGTCGTGAAACAGGTTTTCACAACAATGGTGAACGGATCTTGCAGCCGGCTAAGTGGTGGCCACCAACAGTTCCTCGGCATTGGCCGGCGGACGCAGGCCGTCCGCGCGGCCGGAGAAATACCGCCGGGCCAGTTCGTCGGCCGACACGTGCCGCGCCTCCTTGAATCCCTGCTCGCGGGCCAGCGCCAGGATCTGCGCCGGCAGGAAGAAACTCACGAACGGCGTCCCGCTCGCGCGCGCGCCCTTCTCCGCCATCTCCATGCCCGGACGCACTTGCGGATCCGCCATGTCCAGCGGCAGCAGGAAAGACATCACGAACGTGGACCCCGCCGCCAGCGTCGCCATCTGGCGCAGCGTGGCGGCGTTCGCCTCTTTCGTCAGGTACATGCTGACTCCGGTGGACACCACGACCGCCGGTTTGCCGCCGTCGAATCCGGCCGCCAGCAAGCGGTCCCGCCAGGACTCGCCGGCCTCGAAGTCGACCGGCACGAAGCGCAGCCAGTCCGGTGTCCCCAAGCCCAGTTCGACCAGCCGCCTCCGCTTCCATTCCTGCGGCCCCGGCCGATCGATTTCGAACACCCGCAGCCGCGACGCCACCTCGGGCCGGCGCTGCGCGAAGCTGTCCAGCCCGGCGCCAAGGATGACGTACTGCTCCAGGCCACGGCCGGCCTGCTCCACGACCAGGTCCTCGATGAAACGGGCCCGACCCACGATGGAGGCGCGGAACGGCCGGGTGAAACCCGGGTCCATGTCCCCGCGGCGCTGCCAGCCCGGCTCCGGCGCCAGCAGGCGCAAACCGACTTCATCCTGCAGCACGTGCGGCGCCGCATCGACCTCGACATGCAAGGCGCGCCACAAGGCCACCCGCGCCGCGGTGCTGTCGGGTACCACATCCTGTTCGTCATTCATGATCGTCGCTCGCTTTCCGGCCTGGGCCGGCGCCTGGAAGACTAGCACGCTGGAAACGCCGGATCGATCTCGTCCACCCGGACCCGAGTACGATGCGCGTACCGCCGACCCGCCAGGACTTCATGGAGACCCCGATGACCGCCCCCGCGCGCAAGGGCGCCACCCGCGCCGCCGACATTCCCGCCGACGTGCTGGACGCGCTGTCCCGTGGACAATTGCAAAGCGCGACGCTTGCCGAGTGCCTCGCGCTCGACCAGGAAAAACTCTTGCTGGCGGCCTTCCCCGGCCTGTCGCCCCGGGCCCGGCAGGCGGCCACGCAAGCCGCCCAGCTTGGCATCCTGAAGCGGATGATGGGCATGGGCGCCCTCCTGCTGGAGGAGCTGGGCAGCGCGGGCATCCCGCTGTGCCAGTCGCACGGCTCGGACACGGTGCGCGGCTGGGCCTGCTTCATGATCGGCGCGCGGCCGGATCAGGGCCTGGCCACGCGGCTGGCGGCCATGGAGCCGCTGGCGGACGACGCCCATTTCGGCGTGCGCGAATGGGCCTGGATGGCCATGCGCCCCCACCTGGCCCGCGAATTGGCGCCAGCCATCGTCCAACTGGCGGCCTGGACTTCCTCTCCTTCCGAGCGCCTGCGCCGTTTCGCCAGCGAGGCCCTGCGGCCGCGCGGCGTCTGGTGCGCCCACATCGCCGCCCTCAAGCGGCAACCCGGGCAGGCACTGCCGGTGCTTGCCCCGCTGCGCGCCGATACCTCCGCCTACGTCCAGGACTCCGTGGCCAACTGGCTCAACGATGCCGGCAAGGACCAGCCCGACTGGGTGCGCGGCCTGTGCCGGCAGTGGCTGGCGGACGACCCGCCCGCGGCCACCCGACGCATCTGCCAGCGCGCTCTGCGCAACCTGCCCGTCACCGGGTAGATTCGGCCCGGAACGCGGGCGTCGATCCGCCGTCGCGCAGCCTGAGGGTGATCGCCGCTCCCAGCGCCGCCGCCACCCCGCCGACCAGGAAGACCTGGGCATGGCCGAAGTGGTCGGCGATCCACCCGGCCAGCGGCCCGGTCACGCCATAGGCGAGATCCTGGAACGCGGCGAAACCACCTATCGCAGTCCCGCGCAGATGCACCGGCACGCGCCGGACCGCCTCCAGCCCCATCGCCGGGAACACCATCGAGCATCCCATGCCGGTCAGCAGCGCGCCCGCCATGGCCACCTCCGGTCCGGGTGCGAGCCAGAGCAGCGCCTGCCCTACGGCCTCCACCAGCAGCGACACCAGCGCCACCGGCGCGCCGCCGATGCGATCGGGCAAGGAACCGAACAGCACCCGCACCGCGACGAAGCCCACGCCGAAGCACGTCAGTCCATACCCGGCGCCTTCCCACCCCTTGGCCAGGAAATACAGCGGGAAGAACGCGCCCAGCGCGGCGAAGCCTATGCCTTGCAGGCCGACCACGACGCCGGGCCGCCAGATGCGTCCGAGCACCTGTGCGAACGGCGGCCGCCGGCCCGCCTGCGCCGGCACGGCGGGCGCGAGCGGCCACAGCATCAGCGCGCCCAGCAGCGGCAGCGCGACGCAGATCGCCATCAGGCCGGCGAACCCCACGTCCTGCAACAGCCACAGGCCCAGTGGACCGCCCGCCGCGAACGCGCCGTACATGCCCACGCCGAACACGGCCATCACCAGGCCGGAACGCGCAGGCCCCATCATCGCCATGCTCCACGCCAGCATACCGACCAGGGCCAGACTCTCGCCCAGGCCCAGCAGCAGCCGGCCCGCCAGCAGGACCGCATAGGACACCACGCCATGCCCCAGCGCCGGCAACGCCGACGCCAGGCACAACAGCGAAGCCAGCGCATACAGGGCCAGGCCCCGGAACATGCCCGACTTGCCGCCGCGTTCGTCGGCCAGCCGGCCGGCCCAGCCGCGGCTCAGTATGGTGGAAAGAAACGCGATGCCCACGGCCAGGCCGGAGGCGACATTACCCATGGCCAACGTGTGCGAGACATGCACGGCCACGGCCGGCATCGCCATGGCCACCGAGAGATAGCTCAGGAATAGCGCCACGGTCATCCAGACCAGGCGGCGCAAGGGAGAATACTGCGAGACGTTCGACATCGACCGCCGCTCCTTGGGAGTCAGGGCGGCACGGCGCGGGAGGATGGAGGGGAACGATGGATCAGGCAGCACCAACGCACACCGCCAGCCGGCCACGAGTGCCGCTGGTGATGCGTTGGTTGACGTAAACGCTTACGGCCGCGTTCGAAGGAACACTGCGGGAGGAATTCTAGCACCCGAAGAAGATACGCCGTGCTTTATTGACTTTAATTCAAATGTATTTGGCCTATACCGCGCTTCATCGGCAAAGGTAAAGCCGGCAGAATGCCAGCCATACCCCCGCTATCCAGGAGATTTTCCATGAGCATTCCTTCCTTCGGCGTCGGCACCTTCCGCCTGACCGGCCAGACCGTCATCGATTCAGTGCGCAGCGCCCTGGACGTGGGCTATCGCGCCGTCGACACCGCGCAGGTCTACGGCAACGAGGCCGAGGTCGGCCAGGCCATCGCCCAGAGCGGCGTCAAACGCGCCGACCTCTTCCTGACCACCAAGATCTGGACCGACAACTATGCCAGGGACAAGCTGGTGCCCAGCCTGCGCACCAGCCTGGAGAAGCTGCGCACCGACCATGTCGACCTGACCCTGATCCACTGGCCGGCGCCGGGCAACGGCGTCGAGCTGAGCGAGACCATGACGGCGCTGGCCGAGGCCAAGGCGCTGGGCCTGACCCGGCAGATCGGCATCTCCAACTTCAACATCGCACTGACGAAGGAAGCTATCGCGCTGCTCGGCAGGGGCGAGATCGCCACCAACCAGATCGAGCTCAGCCCGTATCTGCAGAACCGCAAGCTGACCGCGTTCCTGAAGGAACAAGGCATCACCGTGACCTCGTACATGACGCTGGCCTACGGCAAGGTGCTGAAGGATCCGGTCTTGGCCGCGATCGCCACCAAACACCATGCCACCGTGGCACAGGTCGCGCTGGCCTGGGCGCTGCAACTCGGCTATGCGGTGATCCCCTCCTCCACCAAGCGCGAGAACCTGGCCAGCAATCTGCTCGCCCGCGACCTCGAGCTCGATGCCGACGACATGGCGCAGATCGCCGCGCTCGAGCGCAATGGCCGCGAGGTCGATCCGCAGGGGCTCGCGCCCGAGTGGGACTGATGGCAAGGGCGCACATCCGGGCCGCCCGCCTGCACGTTTGGGCGAAGGTTCACATATACAATTGAGGCCATTTTCTTTCCCAGCCTCATGCAGAACGTCGCCACTCCGTCATCTCGGCAACCGGGCACCCGGGACGTCCGCGTCCTGGCCCGCGGACTCACGATACTCTCCGCTTTCGAGCCGGAGAACGGCTGGCTGACCAACTCCGAACTGGCCGCGCTCACCGACCTGCCCAAGCCCACCGTCTCGCGGCTGACCTCCAATCTGCTGGAGGCGGGCTACCTGGAATACTCGGCCCAGCGGGCCGCCTACCGCCTGGGCATGCCGGTGCTCGCGCTGGGTTTCGCCGCGGCTTCCCATAGCGATTTCGTCGTGCTGGCCAGGCCGCTGATGCAGCAGTTCGCCGACGAACACCGTGTCTCGGTGGTCCTGGCTTCCCCCGACGCCAGCAGCATGGTGTGCAACGAGGTCGCCCACAGCCGCGAGATGTTGTTCACGCTGCGCGTGCGCGCGGGTTCGCGCCTGCGCATCGACCGCTCGGCCTTGGGCAGGGCGCTGGTCGGCGCCATGGGCGATGCCGAGCGCCTTGCCTATCTCGAAAAACTCAGCATTGCCGATCCGTCGGCCTGGGAGCCGCTGAACCGGGAAGTGCCTCATGCCGTCGCCCAGATGGCCAGCCAGGGCTATTGCGTGGCGGCGGGCACGCTGGAGGAAGGAACCAACGGCGTGGCGCTCGTGATCGACACCCCCGAGGGACCGCACACCTATGCGCTGGGCTGCGCCGCGCCTTCGAACGCGCTGGCGATCACACGGCTGAAGCAGGAAGTCGCCCCCGGGCTGCTGGCGCTCAAGGCCAGGCTGGAAGCCGAGCTCAGCGCCGGCCAGTCGGAGTAGCCATGGTCAGGACCCGCCAACCGGCTACCGAGCCGTCCCAGGCCGCCGACATCCCGGTCGATTCGCTGCGCCGGGGCCTGGAGATCCTCCGGCTGTTCGACGTCCGCCACCGCAGACTGTCGCTGGACGACATCTCGAACAAGCTCGGCCTGACTCGAGCGACCACGGACAAGCTCGTCCAGACCCTGCTGAACCATCACTTCCTGCAACCGCTGGGCAACGACGTCTACCAGCCGCATGTCGCCTGCCTGGCGTTGGGGCGCGCGGTCAAGCGCCGCCTGCCCACCGCCCAGGCGGCACGACCGCTGATGCGCGAATTGTCCCAGCGCTATGGGGTCCACGTGACGCTGACCACGCGCGACCGGCTGCACATGCTGGTGGTCGAGCATTGCGTCCCCTCGGGCAAGGTTCGCCTGGGGCTGACCACCGGCTCGCGCTTCTCCATGGTCGCTTCCGCGTCCGGACGCGCCTACCTGTGGGGGCAGACCGAGGAACAGCGCCGCGTCCTGCTGGCCCAGATCGAGGACGAGGCCGGCGCGGGCATGCAGCGGCAGATCACCGACACCCATGCGGCCTTCCAGGAACTGGACCGGAACGGCTGGTGCTATCTGGCCTCGCCCGTCGCCAACCAGACCGCCTCGATCGCGACACCGGTGCACGCCGGCACCGGCGTGGAATTCGCCCTGGCGGCCATGGCCGTGGGCGCCAGCCTGACGGAAAAGAACCTGCGCCAGCAGGTAGCGCCCGAACTCTTCGCGGTGGCTCAGCGCATCGCGCTCGACAAGGACGCTGGCCGCTAAGGCCCCGGCCGGCGCCCCTCGTCCAGCGAACCCAGCGCGTCGCGCACCGCCTGGAGATGTTCCTCCGAGACGTGGGCGATGGCCTGGAACGCGGCCACGACGTCCAGGTGGGTCGGCAGCGTATGTTGCTCCGCGTCGCGCAACAGGCGCTTATGCATGCGCATGGCCTGCGCGGGATGCCGGGCGATGCGGCGGGCCAGGCCATCGGCGCGCGCGCGCAATTCGTCGTCGGGCACGACATCCGACACCAGGCCGATGCGCAGGGCCTCGTCGGCGTCGATGGGATCGGCCGTGAAGGCCAGCTCCATGGCCTTGGACCGGCCGACCAGGCGCGGCAGCATCCACGCCCCGCCGTCCCCGGCGACGATGCCCAGCCTCGCGAAGCTGACCGAGAAACGTGCGCTGCGCGCCGCGATGCGTATGTCGCAGAAGCAGGCAAGATCGCAGCCCGCGCCATAGGCCGGTCCGTTGACCGCGGCGATGATGGGGATCTCGATCTCGCTCAGGGCCAGCGGCACCTGATGCACCGTGTCCCGGTAGCGCGCCTGCACCTGTGATACGGAACCGGCCGAGAACATTTCACGCCGCGCCATCTGCCTCAGGTCGCCGCCCGCGCAGAACGCCCTGCCCTGGCCGGTGATGACGAGCACGCGCGCGGCGGGATCGGCGTTGGCGCGGCGAACGTGGCCGGCCAGTTCCAGGAACTGCTCCGTGCTGGAAAAGCGGTTCAGCGTGTCGGGATGGCTGAGCGTCAGCGTGACGATGCCGTCCCGTTCCTCGCGCTGGACGAAGTCCTCGCCCGCCGCCATGGCTAGGCTCCGATCCAGCGCGGCGGGCGCTTTTCGGCAAATGCGCGCGGGCCCTCGACGGCATCCGCGCTGGCATAGACGCGCTCGTGGAACGTGCAGGCCGCCTCGAAACCGCGATCGCACCCCAGGTCCATCGCCGCCCCCACGCTCTTCTTCGCCGCCCATACGGTCAACGGCGCATTGTCAGCAATGGTGCGGGCGACCGCCTGGGCCCGTTCGCGCACCGCGGCAGGCGTCGCCTCCACGTAGTTGACGAACCCCAGTTGATGGAAACGTTCGATGGGATGCATGTCGCCCGTCATCATCATCTCCAGCAGGAAGGGCTGCGGCAGCATCCACAGCATGGGCACGCCCCACGGCGAACCCCGCCCAACCTTGGCCTCGGAAATGCCGCCACGTGTTCCCTCCAGGCCGACCCGGATGTCGCTGTTGGCCGCCAGGACCATGCCTCCCGCGGTGAAATGGCCGGTCATGGCGGCGATGATTGGCTTGGACACGCGCCGCATGCGCTGGTGGAACGGATCGCGCAGCAGCTCCAGCATGTCCTTGCCCGACTCCGCTCGCACTCTTGCGGCTTCCTTCAGGTCCATGCCGGCCGAGAACGTCCCGCAATCGGCCGAGGTCAGCACGACCGCGCGCACCGCCTCGTCGCGGTCGACTTCGTCCCACAGATCCAGCAGCCGTTCGCAGACCTCGATCGACAGCGCATTGCGCTGGTCGGGCCGGTTGATCCGGATCGTGGCGATGCCGGATGCCAGCGTGTATTGCACGGGGGCTTCGGTAGGTGTCGTCATGTCAGCGCTCCTGGACACGGAAAGACGGCTTGAAAGATGGCTCCACGCTCGCCCCTCACTCGGGCTTGATGTCGGCGGCGTTGGTGAGCCTGGCGTAGTGCCGGCTTTCCTCGGCGATGTACTTACCGAACTCGGCAGGCTCCATCGGCGGCAGCAGTTCGTAGCCCACGCCGTCCACCTGCTTGCGCAGCTCGGGTTGTTCGAGCACGGCGCGAACCTCGCGGTTGAGCCGGTCGATGATCTCGGGCGATGTCCCCGTCGGCGCGAACAGGCCGTTCCAGTTGCCGATCTCGAAGCCCGGCAGCACCTCTTTCATGGCGGGCACGCCCGGCAGCTTGGCCGAGCGGTCCGGCGTGATGGCCAGCGCCTTGAGCTTGCCCGTGGTCATGTAGGAAAGACCGGTCGAGAAATCGATGAACATCATCTGCGTCTGTCCGCCCAGCAGCTCGGCGATGGCCTGGCCGTAGGCCTTGTACGGAATGGCGTTGATTTCCGTCTTCGTCATCACACGAAAGGTGCTGCCGGTGATGCGCGTGGTGCTGTTGGCATAGGGAAAGGACAGCTTGCCGGGATGCGCCTTGGCATAGGCGATCAGCTCGGCCACCGAGTTGACCGGCACCGAGGGATTGACCACCAGCGCATGCGGTACGCCGCCCACGATCGCCACCGGCGCGAAATCCTTCTGGCCGTCGTAGGACACCTTCTTGAAAAAGTACTGGTTCGCCACCTGGGTGGTATTGGTGCCGAACAACAGGGTGTAGCCGTCCGGCTGTGCGCGCGCGACGTATTCGCTGCCGATCATGCCCGTGGCGCCCGGACGGTTCTGGACCACCATGGATTGGCCCAGGCGCTTGCCGAGCGCCTCCGCTACCACACGCGCCACGGCATCGGTCGGACTGCCCGCGGCGAACGGCACGACGATGGTGACGGGCTTCTCGGGATAGGCGGCCCGGGCCGCCGGCAGTCCCTGCGCGGCAAGGGCCAGGACGCACAGGCTCATCGATCGCAAGTTTTTCATCGTTGGTCTCCTGCAAGGGTGGCATCGCTCGGCCGGGTCTTGACCATGCGCAGCGGCGAGTACGTCAGCACCGTCTCGCCCCGCTGGTTGACCACGCGGTTGGCGGTGCGCACCAGGCCGCGGTCGGCCTTGCTCGTTGCCCTGGCCTCGACCACTTCGCATTCGACATGGATGGTGTCGCCGGCATTGGTCGGCTTGTGCACCTTGATGTCCGCTTCCATGAACGCCATGCCCGTGCGCTGCATGGTGCTCTGCATCAGCAGGCCCTCGGCCATGCAGAAGACCAGCGAACCGGGCGCCGGACGCGATCCGATGATGGATTGCGAGCCGATGTAGTCCAGGTTGGTGAACATTTCCTCCACCATGCCCACCGTCCCGATGAACAGGGTGATGTCAGCCTCGGTAATGGTTCGCCCCAAGGTGCGGAAGCGATAGCCGGCCTCGACATCATCCCAATAGAACCCCATTCCCAGGACCTCTAGCCCGTTGGCGTCGGTCGTGATTGCTCTACGCATGCCCTTCTCCTCCTGGTTTCTTGAACGTTTTCTTGATCAAAGCACGCCGGCTTCCCGCAGCGCCGCGAGTTGTTCCGGCGTCACGCCCACCGACCGCAGGACCTCGTCGGTGTGCTCGCCCAGCAGCGGCGGCGCGCTTCCCGGTTCCAGCGGCGTGGCCGAGAAACGCATGGGGTTGCGCACCGTCGGTACCCGCCCATAGCGCGGATGCCGAAGCTCGGCGCGCAGGCCCCGCGCGACGACCTGTTCGTCGGCAAAGACCTGATCCATGCGGTTGATGGGGCCGCCCGGCACCTGGGCGCGTTCGAGCAGCGAGGTCCAATCGGCCAGGCTGCGTGAACGCGTGACGGGCACCAGCCACGCGTCCAGCTCCGCGCGATTGCGCACCCGGTCCGCGATGGTCGCGAAGCGGGAATCGGTGCCGACCCCGGCCTGACCCACCGCCTCGCACAGGCGGCGGAACTGCGTGTCGTTGCCGACCGCGAGCACCAGATGGCCGTCCGCCGCCGGATAGACGGCATACGGCGCGATGTTGGGATGGCCGCTGCCCATGCGCTGGGGCACCTGGCCGCTGACCAGGTAGTTCATCGACTGGTTCACCAGCGAACCGACCATGCAGTCCAGCAGGCTGATGTCGATGTGCTGGCCGCCGTGGCCCCGGTCGCGGTGCTGCACCGCGGCCAGGATGGCGGTGGTGGCATACATGCCGGCCAGCAGGTCGGCCACCGCCACCCCCGCCCGCTGCGGCCCGCCGCCCGGCAGGTCGTCGCGCTCGCCCGTCACGCTCATGAGGCCGCCCATGCCCTGGATCAGGTAGTCATAGCCCGCGCGATCCTTGTAGGGGCCGGTCTGGCCGAAGCCGGTCACCGAGCAATAGACCAGCTGCGGATTGATCTCGCGCAACGAGTCGTAGTCCAGTCCGTATTTCTTCAGGCCGCCGACCTTGTAGTTCTCGACGAACACGTCGGCGCCCCGCGCCAGGTCCCGGACAATCCGCTGTCCGCGTGGATCGGAAAAGTCGACGGCCACCGATTTCTTGCCACGGTTGCAGCTCATGAAATAGGCGGCGTCGCCGTCTTCCCCCGTGCGCTCGTCGGCCAGGAAAGGCGGCCCCATCTGCCGGGTGTCGTCGCCGAGGCCAGGTTTTTCTATCTTGATGACCTCCGCCCCCAGGTCGGCCAGGTTCTGCGTGGCCCAGGGGCCGGCCAGGATGCGGGAAAGGTCCACGACGCGAAGATGACTCAGCGGCTTGTTCATGGTGGTCTCGGTGCTGCCGGCGCCCGCCGGCTCGGAATGGAAGGTCATGGCGCGGCGCCGTAGTCGACCTCGACGATGAGATCGCCCTCGCGGACGCTCTCCCCACGCGCATAGCGCAAGGCCTGCACGGTTCCAGCCTCGCGGGCGGTAATGGCATGCTCCATCTTCATCGCCTCGATGATGGCCAGCGTGTCGCCCGGCTGGACCCGGTCGCCCGGCCGCACCGGCAGCGCCGCGACGACGCCCGACATCGGCGCCGTGGCCAGCCGGTCCGTACCGGCGCCGCCGGACTCGCGAGTCCTGCGCGGACGCACGGTGTAGTGATCGCCGTCCACCTGCACATGCCAGCCGGATTCGGCCGGGCACGCCTCCCAGCGGCGGCCATCCACCCGTCCGCGCAGTTCCGAGGCGTCGCGCAGGACACGCAACGCCTGGCCGGCCGCGTCCACCTCCACGCCTCCGCCATCGGCTGCCGCGAACCCCGCCGCGACCGGCTCCTGGTCCAGCTCGAAATGCACGCGTCCCAACGGCGCCCCGGCATCGAGGCAATGCCGGTCCATTGCCCCCCGCCCCGCCCCTCGCGTCCACGGCGAACCCTGCTCCACGGTCACGGGAAAATGCAGCGCGGCTCCCACCGCCACGGCCGCCTCGCGGCTGCGCGGCGCTTGCAGGTCCTTGCGCTCGTCCAGGTAGCGCGTGTGGACGTGCCCCGACCTGACCGCCGGATCGTCCAGGACGCGCGACAGGTAGCCCACGTTGGCGGTCACGCCCAGCAGCACGGTGTCGTCCAGGCCCGCCCTGAGCGCATCCAGCGCAGCCTGGCGATCGCCCGCGTGGGCGATGAGCTTGGCCACCATGGGATCATAGAAAGGCGGCACCTCGCCCGAGGCATCCAGCGCCGTGTCCACCCGCAGGCCGGCGGGCCATCGCGCGCTGGCCACCGTTCCCGGCGCCGGACGAAAATCCTGCGCGGGATCCTCGGCGTAAACGCGCGCCTCGATGGCATGGCCACGGCATGCGATGGCGGACTGCGCCAGCGGCAAGGCCTCGCCCGCCGCCACCCGCAGTTGCCATTCCACCAGATCCAGGCCCGTGACGGCCTCGGTGACCGGATGTTCGACCTGCAGGCGCGTATTCACCTCCAGGAAGTAGCACTGGAGATCGCGGCCGACGATGAATTCGAAGGTCCCGGCATTGCGGTAGTTCAGGCTGCGCGCGCCCTGCAACGCCGCCTCCAGCAGGCGTTGGCGCGCCTCGGCCGGCAGGTCCGGCGCCGGTGCCTCTTCCACCACTTTCTGATGGCGGCGCTGGAGCGAGCATTCGCGCTCGAAAAGATGCACCGCCCCGCCCCGGCCGTCGCCGAAGATCTGCACCTCGATGTGGCGCGGCTGGTCGATGTAGCGCTCGACGATCATGCGGCCGTCGCCGAAGCTGCTGCGCGCCACCCGAATCGCGGATTCGATCGCGCCCGCCAATCCTTCATGGCGCGTGATGACCTGCATGCCCTTGCCGCCCCCACCGGCCGACGGTTTGAGCAATACCGGCAGGTCGATGGCGCGCACCTGCGCCTCGATCAGCCCGGGATCGTCGCTGGCCTCGTCGGTGCCCGGCACCACGGGAACACCCGCCGCGCGCATCAGCGCCTTGGCCCGCGCCTTGTCGCCCAGCATGGAAATGGTCTCGGGAGCGGGTCCGATGAACACCAGTCCCGCGCGCTCGACGGCCGCGGCGAATTCGCTGTTCTCGGACAGGAAGCCGTAGCCCGGGTGCACCGCTTCACAGTTCGTGCGCAGCGCCGCCTCGACCAGCCGGTCGCCGCGCAGATAGCTGTCGCCGGCCGGTCCCGGCCCCAGGCACACCGTCTCGATCGCGCCACCCAGATGGGCCGCGGCCGAGTCGGCCTCGGAATGGACCGCCACATACTCGATGCCCAGGCGCCGGCACGTGCGCGCGATGCGCCGGGCGATCTCGCCGCGGTTCGCGATCAGGATTCTCTTCCACATGTCCTACATCCTGAAAACGCCGAAGCGTGTCGATTCCTCGGGACTGCCCGCCGCCAGCGCCAGGCCCAGCGTCAGCCAGGCGCGGGTATCGGCCGGCTCGATCACGCTGTCCACCCACAGGCGGGACGCCGCATGCAGGGCCGTGCTCTCGGCATCGTAGACGGCGCGCACCGGAGCCTTGAAGGCCTCGGCCTCCTCGGCGGAAAACGCTTTACCCTGACGCGCCAGTTGCTCGGCGCGCACCAGGGCCAGCACCGTGGCCGCCTGCTCGCCCCCCATCACCGATGTCCTCGCGTTCGGCCACATCGCCATCAGGCGCGGCCCGAAGGCGCGCCCGCACATTGCATAGGCGCCGGCACCGTAGCTGCCGCCTATGACCACGCTGAACTTGGGCACGCGCGCCGTGGACACCGCATTGACCATCTTGGCGCCGTCCTTGGCAATCCCGCCCTGCTCGTACTGCACGCCGACCATGAAGCCGCTGATGTTGTGCAGGAACACCAGCGGGATGTTCTCCTGGCAGCACAGCTCGATGAAGTTGGCCGCCTTCTGCGCACTCTGGCCGAGCAGCACGCCGTCGTTGGCCAGGATGCCGACCGGATACCCGCCTATCGCACCCGTGCCGCAGATCAGGCTGGTGCCGTAGCGCTCCCGGTAGGCGACGAACTCGCTGCCGTCCAGCAGCCGCGCCAACACGTCGCGGATCGGGATGGCCTGCTTGGGATTGGCGGGAATCAGCCCGGGCAGTTCGGCCGGATCGTGGCGCGGCGGAACCGGCGCCCGTGGCGGTGCCGGCAAGGCGCCTGCCTTGCCGCGCGCCACGATGTCCCGGACCAGCGTCAGCGCGTGCAACTCGTCGTGGGCGAAATGATCGGCGACGCCGGACAGGCGCGTGTGGACGTCGGCTCCGCCCAGCGTCTGCGCATCGACCCGTTCGCCGGTGGCCGCCTGCACGAGCTGCGGCCCGCCCAGGTAGATGGTGCCGGCCTGGTCGACGATGACGGTCTCGTCGCACATCGCCGGGATGTAGGCGCCGCCCGCCGTGCACGCGCCCAGCACGGCCGCCACCTGCTTCAGTCCCAGGGCGGACATCTCGGCGATGTTGCGGAAGATCTTGCCGAAATGATGCTCGTCGGGAAAGATGTCCCCCTGCAACGGCAGATAGGCGCCGCCGGAATCCACCAGATAGACGCACGGCAGGCCGTTCTCGCGGGCGACAGCCTGCGCGCGCAACTGCTTCTTGATGGTGAGCGGATAGTAGGTCCCCCCCTTGACGGTGGCGTCGTTGGCCATGACCACGCAGGCGCGGCCGGCCACCATCCCGATGCCGGTGATCATGCCCGCGCCCGGCGACTGGCCCTCGTACAAGCCATCGGCGGCGAGCTGCCCGATCTCCAGGAACGGCGTTGCGGGATCCAGCAAGGTGTTGATCCGTTCGCGCGGCAGCAGCTTGCCGCGCGCGAGATGCGTCTGGCGCGCGCGTTCACCGCCGCCTTCGAGGGCGCGCCGGCGCGCCGCGTCCAGCGGCACGCGCAGTTCGGCGTAGGCCGCTGCGTTGGCAGCGAACTCCTTGCCGTCGGTGCGCGTGCGGGAGGATAGGATGGCCATGGCGTCGAATCGTCAGGAAAGGGTCTCGGCGCTGCGCACCGGCAAGCGCATCAAGGCATAGCCCAGCGACTTGCCGGTCTGGTCCAGCCGCAGGGTACGCGTGGCGCCGCCCCCCAGGGCATGGCGCATGACCACCACCACCGCGCCGATGTTGTCCATCGAATGGCACTCCACCTCTCCGCGCACCCAGTCGCCGTAGATCCGCTTCACATCGGCCGGCGTCACGCTGGCGCGCAGCCACGCATATTCCCGCGGCCCGCGGGCGACCAGGCCCACGGAACAGACGTCCCCTTTGTCTCCGGACCGCACGTAGGCGATATCTTTCACTTGCAGTGTCATCGGCATGCTCCTCAAGCCACCAGGATCTCGGTCTTCTGTTGAACGGCGTCGCGCGGGATCAGCGTCGGCCACAGCGCGATGACGGGACGCGGCTTCATCGGCGTGCCGAACGAAGTGCCTCCGGGCCCCATGATCCACAGATTCGTCCCCGCCCGCCGCACCTTGTCGGCTTCCTCCTGGGTACGCGTGCGCACCGCGCAGCGCAGCCCCACCTCGGGCAGCTCGTTGGCCCACTCCCGGCCGGGAAACGCCGCCGCGGGTCCATGCAGGGTGTTCAGGCCGACGAAATCGAAATGCACCTGATCGGCCGCGAGCCCCATCCGTTCGAAACGCTCGAGCAGGGTTTCGCGCGCCTTCACGGCACGGTCGTAGGCGTTGGGCCACGGGAAAAAGGCCATCGTCTCCCCTATCCAGCCGTCCTGGTAGCCCACCACCATCTTCCACTGGTCGGGCGCGGGCTCCCCCCGCATGCCGCTGACGCGGACACGGTCCTGGCCCTCGTCATTCAGCGTGAGAGAGGTGAAATCCGCCACCGCGTCGGGCATCAGATAGCGGCGGGGATCGCCGATTTCGTAGACGAGGTGTTCCTTGACGGTCCACTGATCGACCCGGCCGCCGCTGCCCGGCAGCTTGGTGATGGTGGCATCGCCCGTCTCGTCGACCTCCAGGATGGGGAAACCGACCCGGCCCATGTGCGGCATTTCCGAAAACCGCGACGACATACCGCCCGAGCAGCCCGCCGCGCATTCGACGATATGCCCCAGCGTCACCGCCGCGGCATACCGGTCCACGTGCGCCGCGTCGCGGCGCCAGCCGAATTCGTGCGCCAGCGGACCGACGTACAACGCGTTGTCCGACACCCGTCCGGCGATGACGACATCAGCCCCGCCGGCCAGCCCTTCGCTTATCCCCGAGCTGTCGGTATAAACATTCGCACAGACCACCCTATCGCGAATGGCCGAGAAATCCTCGTCGCCCGTATCGAGATTGCGCAGTGGCACGCCTTGGGCGACCAGGGCATCCAGCCTGCCCAGCATGTCGTCGCCCTCGATCAGGGCGATGCGGGCGCCGGCCAGTCCCGCCTGGCGGGCCCCCTCGGCGATCCGGTCAGCCGCGGCGCGCGGATTGACGCCGCCGCCGTTGGAGATCAGGCGCGTGCCGGCGGCCTTGGCCTTCGGCAACAACGCGATCATGGCCTGCACGGCATCCGGCACGTAACCGGCGTCGGGCCGCTTCAGCTTCTGCCGCTGCAGCAACGCCATGGTCAGTTCGGCCAGATAGTCGAAACACAGGTAGTCCAGGTTCGCCCGTTCCAGCAGTTCTTCCGCGGGGTCCAGCGCGTCGCCCCAGAAACCCGACCCGGCACCCATCCGCACGATGCGGCCCATATTTGCCTCCGTTTTCTAATTTCATTTTATTTTGTCTAATTTCATTATATTTTTCATTCGACGAAAACGTCAAGCACGAGATCCAGGCTCGTCCCGTGTCTACCGCTTGGAGATTTCGCGGTCCGTGCCGCGGCAAGATCTACGCCCGGGTTCTGCCGCGGCCGTGAAACTTCCGGACCATGTCCAGGAACGCCGTCGACGCGCTGGAGACATAGCCGTCCCGGCGCCGGATGAACAAGGTCTCCACCCGCGCGAGTTCGCGCGGAATGCGATGCAGGGCGACGCGTCCGGCCTTGGCCGCCGGCGCGGCCACGCCTCGCGGCAGCAGGGTCACGCCCACCCCGGCCGCGACGCAGCTCACGATGGCATCGAGCGAACCGAACTCCAGCGGACGGGCGACGACGATGCCCATCCCGGCCAGCAGCGACTCGAGCCGCTGGCGGTAGGAACATCCCAACTGGAAAACAATGGTCTTGAGCTCCGGTACGCTTGCCAAGAGCTTGAGCGTGCGCAGGGCAGGACTGCTGACCAGCACCAGTTCCTCGGTGAAGACGGCTTCCTGGTGCAGGTCGGGATGCGTGACCGGACCCGCGACGAACGCGCCCTCCAGCCGGTATTCGACGACATCCTGCACCAGCCGCGCGGTCGTGCCGGTGCAAAGAGCCAGCCGGACCGCTGGATGCGTTTGCGCGTAGGACGCCAGCACCGGCGCCAGGCGCAGCGCCGTGGCCGTCTCCAGCCCGCCCAGCGATAGCGTGCCCGCCGGCGTGCCGTCATCCCCGGCCGCCGCCCGGATCTCGGCTATCAGCCGGACCATCCGGCCGACCAAGGGCAGGATGCGATCGGCGGCCGGCGTGATCGCCACGCCCCGGGCATGGCGTTCGAACAAAGGCACGCCCAGTTCGTCCTCCAGCGCGCGGATCCTGGCCGTGACGTTGGACTGGACGGTGTGCAGCTCGGCCGCGGCCTTGTTCATGCTGCCCTGCCTCGCCACGGCCTCGAAGGTTTTCAAATCGGCCAGATCCATGTTCTTCCATCCTGACTGTGGTGTGCGGAAACACGCGAGCGAACCCCGGGGCGGATCGCGACATATCTCCATTAAAGATAGCCACAATCTCATAAATTCGCTTCTTGAGATAAATGATAGCGCGTAGTCTTTTTCTGTCGGAAACAAGAGGAAAGGACATGGACAAGGTGACGATCGCGCGTCCCATGGGGGCCGAGAGCGGACATCGCGCGGCTTGGGGCGTGCTTGCCGGCTTCTGCGCCAGCCTGGTCGGGATCGGGCTGGCCCGCTTCGCCTACACCCCTCTCCTGCCTGCCATCATCGATGCACGCTGGTTCGCCGCGCCGCTGGCCGCCTATCTGGGCGCGGCCAACCTGGCCGGCTATCTGGCCGGCGCGCTGGCTGGCCGGCCGCTGGCCGCGCGGTCGTCGCCGGCCGCGGTCCTGCGCGGCATTATGCTGCTCGCGGCGGCGGCTTGCCTGGCCTGCGCCGCGCCAGTCTCCTTCGCGTGGTTTTTCGCCTGGCGCTTCCTGTCCGGCTTCGCCGGCGGCGCGCTCATGGTGCTGGCCGCGCCCACCGTGCTGCCGCTCGTCCCACCGTCGCGCAGGGGGCTGGCCGGCGGCATCATCTTCATGGGAGTCGGCGCCGGCATCGTGTTGTCCGGGACCCTGGTTCCCCTCTGGCTGCGACAAGGCCTGCGCGAGACATGGCTGGGCCTGGGCCTCCTGTCGCTGCTGCTGTCGGCCTTGGCCTGGAAGGGCTGGCCCGCCCGGACGCCGCCCACCGCCGTCCCGGCGCCCCACCGCCCCCCTTCTCCGGCGCCCCGCCCGCTACGGGCCCTGTACGCCGAGTACGCGCTCAACGCCGCGGGCTGGGTACCGCACATGATCTTCCTGGTCGACTTCGTGGCGCGGGGATTGGGGCTGGGGCTACAGGCCGGCGCCCACTACTGGGTGCTGTTCGGCATCGGCGCCACCGCGGGCCCGGTCCTGGCCGGCATGCTGGCCGACCGGATCGGCTTCGGCCGGGCGCTGCGCGCGTCTTTCGCATTGGAAGCGGCGGCCGTGCTCATTCCCGCTCTGGGCCTGGGAGCGGCCTGGCTGATGGTCTCGAGCGTGGTCGTGGGTGCCTTCGTGACGGGCACCGTACCCCTGGTCCTGGGACGCGTGCACGAACTGCTGGCCCACCACCCCGCCCGGCAAGGCCCGGCCTGGCAGACCGCCACCGTGGGGTTCGCCCTGTTCCAGGCGGTGGCCGCCTACGGGCTGTCCTTCCTGTTCGCCCACGATGGCGGCAACTACGCGCGACTGTTCGTCATCGGCGCGTGCGCCATGGGACTGGCATTGCTCATCGACCTCCTGGCGGCCCGAGGCCAAACCGCCGCCTTGCCCGCGCGCCCTTGACCCGGCGTCCAGCTACGAACGGTCGAACGCGATCCCCGTGGCCCGCTCCAACTCACGCAACAGCTCATCCTGGAAAGTCACATCGCGCGCCGCGGGATGCGGATCGAGCCGCTGCTGGTGGTGCCAGTATCCACCGCTCGCGCCGGCCCGCGGATCGTCGCCGGCGGCCAGCCACTCCTGCGTCAGGTGGCCCAGGCGCAGGTCGTCGGGCGCGTTGGGCCCTCCCATCTTCGTCGGCACCCACCCCGGATCGACCGCGCTGGCGACGACTCCGGGCCACAACCGGGCAACCGCCATCGCCAGCGCGGTCACGAACAGCTTGCTGTCCGAATAGGACGCCGACTCGCCGCGCCCGCGCCAGTCCAGACCATCCAGTTCCGGACGGCCATCGACATGCATGCCGCTGCTCAGATACACCAGGCGATCCGGCCGCGTGACCAGGGCAGTCAGGACATAGGGCGCGACCACATTGACCGGCAGTATGTGCCGCCCGGTATAGACCCCGGCGTTGTGGATGACCGCATCCATCCGGCCGAGCCGGTTCACCTGGTCGGCGACGCCCTCGGCCTGCCCCTGGTCCGACAGGTCGCCGACCACCACCATGGCGCCCCGGTCCACCAGGTCCTGAACCGCGTCGAGCCGTTGACGGCTACGCACATGGAGCACGACCCCGTGGCCGTCGGCGAGCAGCGTCGCGGCTGCCGCCTTGCCCAGCCCGTCGGCCGAGCCCGTGATGAAGATTCGAGACATGCCTAGCTCCTGGTCGAATCTGCGCGTGCGGGGGGAGGCGGCGCCTGGCCGCCACTTGGCCCCAGGCTCAGCTCCAGCCCGAGCGCGGCGCACCAGGCCAATAGCTGCTCCAGGCTCAGTTCATGGGCGTGCAGTTCCAGATGGGACACGCGCGACTGGCTCAGGCCGATGTGGCCGGCCAGGGCCGACTGAGTCATGCCCTGGGACTTGCGCGCGGCCTGCAGTACCGCGCCCAGTTGCGTGGCGGTCGCCAGGAGTTGAGGTGCCATGACCATGGGAAAATACCTGGAATACGGGTAAATCCATAATATTTCAGTACAGATATATGTCAAATATCCGATATTCGAATATTTTCGTGAAAAAAGTGGTCCGCCCAACTCAATCCGGGATTTTTTTGCTGCCGACCGATCCGTTTTCCCCGTCCGATTCGTCTTAGCAGTACCGGACACACCCGTGCCGGTTCCAACCCGGAAGAAATCCTCGCCATGGCCCCTATTTCCCGACCATCCGCGACCTCGCGTCGTTCGACTCCATCCTGGGCACGGACGTACTCTCGCACCATCGCTGACAGGAAAACCATGACCCAGGACGACTCGTTCGCCACCCTGCTGGCCGGCATGCGGCCCCGGCTGCACCGCTATTGCGCCCGCATGACCGGCTCGGCCATAGACGGCGAGGACGTCGTCCAGGAAACGCTCATCAAGGCCCTGGCCGCCCGTTCGTCCGCTGCGGACATCGCCAACGTCGAAGGCTGGCTGTTCCGCGTCGCGCATAACGCCAGCCTGGACTTCCTGCGCGCCCGGGCCCGGATCCAGGAGGTACCTTTGATCGAAGACATGGAACCCGGAACGGAAGGCCCCCAACCCGACATCGTCGCGATAGGGTTCCGGACCTTCCTGCAACTGGCGGTCCTCCAGCGCTGCGCCGTCATCCTCAAGGACGTCCTGGGTCATTCCGTCGAAGAAATCGCTCAGGTCGCCGACTGCAGCGTGCCGGCCGCCAAATCGGCGCTGCAACGCGGCAGGCAACGACTGCGGGAACTGGTGGCCCAAGGCGGGGACAGGCATCAACCCGTGCCGCTGTCGGACGACGACCACGAGCGCCTGCGGCACTACGTCGCCCACTTCCAGGCCGGCGACTTCGACGCGATACGCCGCATGCTGGCCGACGACGCCCGCTTGGACCTCGTCAATCGCCTCAAGCTGCAGGGGCGCAAGGAAGTAGACTTCTATTTCACCCGCTATGCCGAGGCGGTGCATTGGCGGTTCGCGCTGGGCGCGGTCGAAGGACGGCCTGCGATGCTGGTCTATGACGCCCGCGGCCCCATGGACCGCCCCGCACACTTCGTCCTGCTTACGTGGCGCGCGGAAGGCGTGGCCCGGATCCAGGACTACCTGTTCGCGCCCTACGTCATGGAAACCGCCGACTGGGTACGGCTCGACTCCATTTCCTGAAGGACCCGCCATGCACAAAGCCACCATCGTCTCCACCGGCACCGACTACCTGCACCACATCCAGGCCGGCCCCTTCGGCCTGGACACCGACGAGCCCAAGGCCCTGGGCGGCCAGGGTGGCGCCCCGGCGCCCTTCGACTATTACCTGGCATCGCTGTCCGCCTGCACCGCGATCACGCTGCGCATGTACGCACAGCGCAAAGGCTGGGACCTGGGCGAATTCCGCGCCGAGCTGGCCCTGCGCTTCGACGAACAGGGCACGGCGCACATCCATCGCAGGCTGTATTCGGACCAACCGCTCACCGCCGAGCAATGGAAACGGCTGCTGGAGATCGTGGCCAATACCCCGGTCACCAAGGTCATGCGCAACGGCGCGGTGATCACCAGCGAAGCTCCCGCGGCAGGGACCTAGATCCCATGGCCTACCTGTGGCTCAAGGCCGCGCACCTGACCGCGCTGATGATCTGGATAGGCGGCATGCTGGCCGTGGCACTGGTCCTGCGCGCCACCTCGCCGCGCCGCGAGGAACTACGCGCCAGCGGCGCCCTGCCCCTGCTGGGAACGGTGCGCCGCTGGGACCACTACGTGACGTCTCCCGCCATGCTGCTGGCCTGGGCCCTCGGCCTGACGCTGGCGTTCCAGGGCGGCTGGTTCGGCCAGCCCTGGCTGTGGGCCAAGCTCATCCTGGCGCTGCTGCTGGCCGCCGTGCATGGGCGGCTGGCGGGCGGCCTGCGCAAACGGCTGCGTGACGACATCCCGGTCGTGGCGACCTGGCGGCATGCACCGGGCGCGATCCTGGCGCTGGTGGCGGCCATCGTCGCGCTGGTCGTCGTCAAGCCGTTCGCGTAGCCGCCTTCGTCCTAGTCGAACTGGCCCTGGGTCTCGGGCGCGACCTTGGCGCCCACCAGATAGACCACCGCCAGCAAGGCCGAGGTAATGGCCAGGACATGGGGGATGTCCTGCGGCGAACCGCTCAGGAGCGAAACCACCGTGGGCATCATGCCGCCGACGGCGAAGCCGATGTTCCAGGACAGTCCCGTGCCGCTGGCGCGCATCTTGGCCGGGAAGCGTTCGTTCAGGAAGATCATGACGGGCGCGATGATGGCGCCGCCCAAGAGAGCGATGGCCGAGGCGATCATCGTGATCCGCGGCAGGGACGCGGGCTTGGCGATGAGCAGGAACAGGTACGGCAGCAACACCAGGCAGAACAGCCCCAGCACGTAGAAGCTCTTCTTGCGGCCGATGATGTCGCTCAGGGCGCCGAAGGCCAGCGCGCCGATGATGGTGCCCACCGAACTGATCATCAGGATCAGCGCCGAACTTTCGTGCGGCACGTTCGCCACCAGCTTGAGCAGCGTCGGCAGATAGCCCGCGGTGATGTAGTAGGTCGCGCCGCCGCCGAAGGTGATCAGCAGGTTGACCAGCAGCACGTTGCGGTACTCGCCCGCGAACAGCGTCTTCAGCGGAGAAGCCTGCCTGTCCGCCCCATCCTTCTGCCTGGCCCGCTCGGCCTGGATCTTCTTGAACGAAGGCGTCTCATCCAGCAGCCGGTACATCACCAGCCCGAAGACGGTGCTGATCAGGCCCGAGAAGAACATGACGCGCCAGCCGATCTGGTCGAAGCGGTCGCCCGGGAACACGTAGGACAGCGCGAAGTACACGATGGAGGCCATCAGCGCGCCCATGCCCGCGCCGCCGCTGCCCACCAGCCCCGACATCAGGCCACGGTGGCGCGGCGCGATCGATTCGGTGCCTATCGTGTGCGTCGAGGCCACGATGCCGCCCACGAACAAACCTTGCACGATGCGCAGCGCCAGGAAGATGACGGGCGCGGCCACGCCGGCCTGGTGGATGGTCGGCAGGAGGCCGAACGCCGCCGTGCTCAGCCCCACGCCCACCATCGAGATCATCAGCGCCCGCTTGCGTCCATGCTTGTCGGCATAGGCGCCGAACACGGCCGAGCCCAGCGGCCTCACCAGCAGCGCCACCGCGAACGAGGCATAGACCGCCGCCAGCGACAGCGTCGGCTTGTCCGAGGGAAAGAACAACCGCCCGATGATCGGCGCCACATACAGCAGGATGAAAAGATCGAACAGGTCCAGCGCCCACCCGAAGGTGGAGGCCAGGCCCGCCATGAAGGCCTTGCGCGACTGCGCGGGATCGGCGGCCGACTCGCGCGGGCCCGTGCCCGAAACGGTATCCGTGGTCGTATTCATGATGTCTCCGTTGTTGGAATGAGGCTGCGCCCTGGCTTAGCGCCCCTTCCACTGGGGCTTGCGCTTGGCGTGGAACGCCTCGACGCCTTCGCGGAAATCCTCGGAGGTGCGCAGGCGGCTGTAGCAATGGCCTTCGAGCTCGATGGCGATGGACAGCGGCGAGTCTTCCGAATCGTTCAGAAGCTTCTTGACCGTGCGCTGCGCCAGCGGCGAGAACCCGCGCAGTTCGTCCACCAGCTTGTCGGTGGCGGCCTCGAGCTGGTCGTCGGCCACGCACTCGACCACGAAGCCCCAGTCGTAGGCCTGCTGGCCCGGGATGCGGCGCGAGCGCATCACGACGTCCTTGGTACGGGCGATGCCGATCATGCTTTGCAGGCGCGCCGAGCCGCCCGACCCGGGAATCTGTCCCAGCTTCTGTTCGGGCAGCGCGTATTGCGCCGTGACACTGGCGATGCGGAAGTCGCAGGCGAGCGAGATCTCGAATCCCACGCCAAAACAATAGCCGCGGTTGGCGGCGATCACGGGCTTGGAGCAGCGGGCCGGTGCCGCGATGTTCCAGGCCAGCTTGGAGACGTGCTCGGGCGTGGCCTCCAGGAAACCGCGGATGTCGCCGCCGCTGGAGAAGTGCTCGCCTTCGGCGCGCAGCACGATCACCCGCACGCGCGGATCCTCGTCCAGCGCCTCGAACACCAGGCGCAGCTGCTCGCGCTCGGGCATGGTGATGATGTTGAACGGGGGCCGCTTCAGGACGATGTCGGCGCGCTCGCGCTCCGCGTCGATGATGACGTCGAAGCCTTCGAGTTGTTCGAGCAGGGTCTGGGCCGGATGATTCAGCTTGGGCATGGAGATATCCTTCAGTAGGTCATGCACGGGATTTCGGGATCAGGAACGGTCCGGCTCGAACTCGCCGGCCGTGAGCTTGCGGCGCAGGATCTTCCCCACCGGGGACTTGGGAATCTCGCTGACGAAGACGTATTCCCGCGGACGCTTGAAATTGGCGAGATCGGTGCCCCGGCAATACTCGTCCAGCGCTTCGCCGTCGACGGCGTCCTTGCGCTTGATGAACGCGACGACACGCTGGCCCCAGCGCTCATCGCGCAGGCCCGCCACAGCCACCTCGTCCACGCCGGGATGCAGGGACAGCACCGACTCGATGTCGACCGGCGAGATGTTCTCGCCGCCGCTGATGATCATGTCGTCCACGCGCCCGGTCACGTGCAGCTCGCCGTCCTCGTCCAGGTAGCCCGTGTCGCCGGTGAAGTACCAGCCGCCGTGCAGCGACTTGGCGTTGGCATCGGGCCGGTTCCAGTAGCCCTCGAACGCCTCGTCCCCAGCCAGGTCGGCGATGATCTGTCCTTCCGTTCCGCGCGGCGCCAGGTCGTCGGGATTCGTCGTTTCCAGCCGCACCAGGCGCAGGCGCGTGTTGATGCCCGCGCGACCCGCGCTGCCGGGCTTGCGGCGCGCATTGGGATTGACGGCCATGGTGTAGACCTCGGAACTGCCGTAGTGATTGACGAACAGCTCGGGCTGAAAGGCCTCGTCCAGGCGCAGCAGCAGCGCGTCATGCATGGGCGCCCCGGCGAAGCCGAGCTTGCGGACGCTGGAAATGTCGGTACCCGCGAAATCCGCGTGCGCCAGCAGGTCGTGATAAAGCGTCGGCACGAGATACAGGTTGCTGACCCGCTCGCGCTGGATCAGGGCCAACGCGGTCGCCGGCGAAAAGCGCGGCAGGCACACGAAGCACCCGTCCACCAGCGCCATGGCCAGCAGCGAGCGCACCCCCATGGTGTGATAGAGCGGCATCACGCCCAGCGTGCATTCGCCTATCCCGTACTGGTTCTGCGCCACGTGGCCCAGCGCGGCCGCCCTCTCCTGGCGATGGCGGCGCGGCACGCCCTTGGGCTTGCCGGTCGTCCCCGACGTGTAGAGCATCAGCGAGATGTCGTCCGCCGTGGCCCGCGGGCCGGCCGTCCAGGGCTGGGTGGCGAGCAGACCGGCGTACGCGTGGGTCGCCTGAGCGTCCGCGCCGACCACGATGCGCGGCACGTTCGGGGCCTCGGCCGACTGCGCCACCGCCTCGGCGCTGACTTCCTCGTAGACGATGGCCTTGGCCACGGCATCGATCAGGCAGTAGTCGATTTCCTCGGGCTTGGCGCGCCAGTTCAGGGGCGTGACGATCACCCCCAGGAACTGGCAGGCCCAGTGCAGCGTGGCCATTTCCAGGCGGTTCTGCAACACCACCAGCAGATGGTCGCCGTGTTCGAGCCCCAGCTCGTCCAACCCTTGCGCGACGCGCAGGATCTGCTCCAGCCATGCGGCGTAGGTCAGGCGGGTATCGCCCTCCACGGCCGCGATCGCGTCCGGGTTGCGCTCCACGCTCTGCAGGAATGTACGTCCCAAATCCAGCATCAGATGCCTCCTATGTGTTCTTGTTGCGCGAGGCGGCCACGTCGAGGACGGCCTGCACGATGGGCGTGTAGCCCGTGCACCGGCACAGGTGCCCCGAGAGCATGTCCCGCACCTGTTGCTCGGTGGGGTCCGGCACGCGTTCCAGGAAGTCGTCGCACGACATCAGGATGCCCGCCGTGCAGAAGCCGCATTGCAGCGCGTGGTGCCGCCTGAAGGCCTGTTGCAGGTCGCTCAGTTCGCCGTCGCACGCCAGGCCCTCCACCGTGTCCACCTCGCGGCCGTCCACCTGGACGGCCAGCGTCAGGCAGGAGCGGCCGGCCACGCCGTCGATGCGCACGGTGCAAGCGCCGCACACCCCGTGTTCGCACCCCACATGGGTGCCGGTGGCGCCCAGCTCGTGCCGCAGGAAATCCGACAGCAGCATGCGGCTCTCGGCCGTGCCCTCGCGCTGCCGGCCGTTCAGCGTGCAGCGGATGCGATGGGTCTTTTCCATGCTCATTCCGTGTCTCCTTGCGCCCGCGACGCGGCGGTCGCGATGGCGCGGGCCGCCAGTTGCCGCACCAGCCGCCGGCGATAGGCGGCGCTGGCGTGCGCGTCGTCCTGCGCGCCCAGCGTCCAGGCGAAATCGTTGATGGCGGTTTCCAGTTCCGGCTTCGGCAGGCGCGGCCACTGCACGACGGTCGGCCGGTCCGCCACGCCGCCCACGCCCAGGCGTATGGCGTCCTTGCTGACGGCGGCCGCGCAGGCGGCGATGGCGAAATCGCCGTGGCGCAGCGAGAACTCCTCGAACGCGTAGCCCGTGCCCGCGACACGCAGCGGATAGCGCACGCAGGCGATCAGTTCGTCGCCGGCGCGGGCCGTCGTGAGCATGCCCAGGAAGAAATCCCGGGCCGCCAGGGTCCGGCGGCCGCGCCGGGACGACAGCACCACTTCGCCTCCCAGCAGCGCCAGGCACAGCGGCAATTCCGCGCTGGGATCGGCGTGCGCGACCGAGCCGCACACGGTGCCCCGGTTGCGCACCTGGAAATGCGAGATGTAGGGAAACGCACAGGCCAGCAGCGGCACCTCGGCGGCCAGGTCCGGCCGCCACTCCACGCTGGCCTGGGTGGCCGCGGCCCCCACCTCCAGCATCCGGCCCGCCACCTTCACGTAGTCCAGCGCGCCGCAACGCGAAACGTCCAGCAGCACCGACGGCTGCGCCAGGCGCATGTTCAGCACCGTGATCAGCGACTGCCCGCCCGCCAGGATGCGGGCCTCGTCGCCATGCCGCGCCAGCAGGTCGCAGGCCTGCGCCTCGTCCTCCAGGCGCACGTAATCGAAAGCCGCCGGCTTCATGCCGCCCCCTTCCAACCGAACAGCGCCAGCACCTTGCGCCACCAGCCGCGCGATTCCGCCTGCGCCGGTTGCCCGCTGGCCTGCCGGCCCAGTTGTTCAAACAATTGCGCGAGGACGATCTTGGCCGCCCCTTCCAGCATGCGGCTGCCCACGGCGGCCACCTTGCCGCTGACCTCGGCGCTGTAGTCGTAGAGGAGGCGCGTGCCGCCCTCGTTGGGTTCGAGCCGTACCTTGCCGCTGCCGCGCGCGGCGCCCAGCGACGAACTGCCCGAGCCGGCCAGGCGCAGGGAATGCGGCGGATCGAGTTCCGATAGCGCGATCTGGGCCTCGTAGCGGGCCTTGATCATGCCCACGCCCACCGTCACGTCGGCGCGATAGCGGTTCTCGCCTGTCACCTCCAGCGAATGGCAGCCCGGTACCACTTTGGCCAGCGCCTGCGGATCGAGCAGCACGTTGAAGACGACCTCGGGCGCCGCGGCGATCTGCACGCTGCCCGTGGCGGACAGGGCCTTGCCCGAGCCGCCCGGCGTGGCGGGGCTCGCGGGCGGCGCCACGGTTGTTTCCGCACCGGCGCTGGGCGGCGGATCGTCGAATCCGATCAGCTCCATGACCTTGAGCGGCGTCAGCGGCAGCCTGATGTCGCAGGCGCCTCGGATCGGCGCCAGCGCATCCGCGACGGCATTGGCCACGCATACCGGCGTGCTCATGTTGTTGCCCTCGCCCAAGCCCTTGGCTCCCAGCGGCGTGAATGGCGACGGGGTTTCCAGATGGACGATGACGGGGTCCGGCACCTCGCAGGTGGTCGGCACCAGGTAATCGGCAAAGGTGCCGGACTGGAAACTGCCATCGCCCCCGTAGCGGAACTCTTCCATCAGCGCGGCGCCCAACCCCTGGGCGAAAGCCCCGCGGATCTGGCCGTCCGCCAGCGCGGGGTTGAGCAGCTTGCCGGCGTCGTGCGTGGTGACGTAGCGATCGATGCGCACACGCCCGGTATCGCGGTCGATCTCGACCGCGCAGATGTCGAAGGCGAACCCGTAGGCCGCGGAAGTATTGACGCGGTCCTGCTCGTCCGGGGCCGTCAGTTGGGGCGGCGTCCAGAACTCGGTCACCCGCAGCCCCGGCGATTCCCCCTCCGGCAGTTGCCCCGGCGCCCAATGCGCGCTGCTGGCCGCGCGCCCAAACGCCAGCATCCTGCCCGGCAGGCCCACCTTGCCACCGGTGAACACCACGTCGGCCGGATCGCACTCCAGTTGATGGGCCACGATGCGCGCCACCTTGTCGCGCAGCCGGCTGGCCGCCAGATGCACGGTGCCCGCCACGGCGCCGGCGAAGCGGCTGGAGTAATTGCCCGCGGCGACCGACCACGCATCCTTCTGCGTATCGAAGTCCACGTTCACGGCCACCTGCTCCGGCACGAGGCCGAACACGTCCGCGACGACCTGCGCGCACACGGTCATGTGCCCCTGCCCGGCTGGCGAGGAAGCGACCACCACCGTCACCCCGCCCAGCGGATCGATGCAGACGGTGGCGCTGGCGGTGGCGCCGTTCTTCGGACCGGCCTTGGCGCGCTGCTCCGCCGTCATGACCGTGCTGATGTAGCCCATGTTGGAGATGGACGGCTCCACGATCGCGGCAAAGCCGATGCCGTACAGCCGGCCCTCGGCCCGGGCGGCGTCGCGCCGTTGCAGCAGCTCGTCCAGTCCTCCTTCGCGCTCGGCCATCTCGACCGCCAGCGGGTAATTGCCGGAGTCCAGCAAGGCGCCCGCCGCGGCCCGGTATGGAAACGCCTCGGGCTGCACGAAATTGCGCCGGTACACCACCAGCGGATCGATCCCCAGTTGCTGCGCGATGCGCTGCACCAGGCGCTCCAGCGCGAAATACACCTGGGGGCCGCCGAAACCGCGCACCAGCCCGGCGGGCGTGCGATTGGTCAGCACCACGCGGTTGCGCACCTTCAGATTCGGAATCGCATAGGCGCCCGTCAGGCAGCCGTGCATGCGATAGAACGTGGCCGGCTCGGGGGCGCGCAGATAACCGCCCACGTCGTCGAACTGGTCGTAGGACAGCGCGCCGATCCGCCCTTCGCCGTCCACGGCCGCCTCGATCGTGCACAGGCGGGACGTGGCCGAAGTCGCGGCCACCAGGTGCTCCAGGCGGTCCTCCACCCACTTCACCGGCGCGCCCGCCTTGCGCGACGCCAGGCACATCAGCACCACGTAGGGAAATACGCTCTGCTTCACGCCGAAGCTGCCGCCCGAGTCGCGCGGCAGCTTGTGGCGCAGGCGCGTACCGGGAATCTTCAGCGCCAGCGCCATGACCGAATGCAGCGAGAACGGTCCCATGAAATTGGAGCTGACCTCGTAGCCGTCGTCGCCCGCCAGGTGTTCGGCAATCACCACCGCCCCCTCGATGGGCGTGCAGGAATTGCGCGGGTAGTGGACGGTCAGTCGAATACGGTGTTCGGCCGCGGCGAAGGCGGCGTCCGGTTCGCCATAACTGAAGCTGCGGTCGCTGACGACGTTGCTGCCCACCGCCGGATGCAGCACCGGCGCATCCTCGGCAATGGCGGCCTCGATCTCCACGGCCACCGGCAACACGTCGTAGTCGACGCGTATCAGCTCCAGCGCGTCCTCGGCGACATAGCGGTCCTCGGCCACCACGACGGCGACCGGCTCGCCCACGTAGCGCACGCGGTCCTGGGCCAGCGACCAATGCTCCATGGGCGACTTCACGCCCACCACGAAAGGCTGCGACCAGCGCTTCACGTCGGCGCCCGTCAGCACCGCCCTGACGCCCGGATGGGCCTCCGCCGCGCCCGCGTCGATGCGCAGCACCTCGGCGTGGGCGTGGGGCGACCGCAGGATGGCGGCGTGCAGCGTGCCCGGCTTGACCGGCAGGTCGTCGCCATAGGCGCCGCGCCCCGACAGCAGCGCCGTGTCCTCGACCCGCTCCTGCCGCCGCCCGACGAACGGCGCATCCGCCGTGGGCAGAACGCTCGCGTCACTCATGCAAGCACCCCATGTCTCTTCCTCCTGTTTCCTGCATGCCGCCTACAGGCGATCTGCGCGAGGAGAAAGATAAGCGGCACCCTGCCCGCGGCCGTTACCGCCGCATCGGCTCACTTACCATGGAGTCTGATTTTTCGGTTTCCTGACGGAAAAGCGGCCCGTGGGCCGGCCGTCAGCGCCCGTCCTTGGCGGGTTCGAGCAGGTCCACCACGCGGCGGTACTCGGTGGGCGTGGTGCCCAGATGCTCGCGGAAGAAGCGGGTGAAGTGGCCGGGCGCGGAAAAACCCATGTCGTAGGCCAGGTCGGCAATGGGCGTCTCGCCCGCGGTCAGCGCGGTGATGGCCGCTTCCATCCGCAACACGTTGGCGTACACGCGCGGCGTCAGCTTGGTCGTCTTGCGGAACAGCTCGAAGAAATGCGCCCGCGACAGGCCGCACTCGGCCGCCAGCACGTCCATGTCTACCGACTGCCCGATGTTCTCGCGCATGCGGCTGATGGCCTTGCGGATGCGCACGTCGCCGTGATGCTGCCGCAGGGTGCCCAACAGCGACTGATAGCTGCGCCACTCGGAATGATGTTCGATCGTGGCAATCATCAGTTCGAACAGGCGCTCTTCCAACTGGCCGGACGGCAGCTCCGCCGTCAGCAACATGTCCCGCGCCAGCGCATCGGCCAGCTTGCGCGCCGCCGGCGACAGCGCGACACAAGGTTGCTGGAAGAAATGGGGATGCGCGCTGACCGTCAATGCCTGCTGGATGCCGGCCAGCCAGCCGGGCTCGATGTACAGCGCCAGGATGACCGTGCGCTGTACTTCCGCGCCATTATGGCTGTACGAATGCGGCTCCCAGGCGTTGATCAGGACGGCGCTGTCGTCCGTCAACGGCTGCGGCTGGCCGCGCACCGAGAAATACGTGTCCGCGCCGAAGGCCTTGATCAGCACGTGGCAATGGTGATGCGCATGCGACACCAGGAGCATGTTCATGTCGAGCAGCGCCACACGCCCGAACTTTCCCTGCAGGATCCTGATTGCGGCTGACATGGGGTCCCCCCCTACGCGCTTACGCGCGCCCCCCAGGGGGCGGCACTGGCGGACCGGCGGAGCCGGATCCGCTGTGCCTTGGGTGGGGGGTAGTGTTCTTCGGGGGAAGTTGGCATGGGGGATGCTCCACGTGACCGTATGCGACAGGAGGCCTGGGCTCCTTGTGTTACCGAGCGAGTCATCGGATTTTAATATAACCCGCTGGAGAACCAGGCTGGACGCCGGCCGCCGTACCGGCGTCCTAGGGGCTCAGGGCCCACTCCGCCGCGTGGAGCGCATGGAGGCGCGTGGTGTCGAACAGGGGCACGTCCACATGCCGGGGCTCCACCAGCAGCGAGATTTCGGTGCAGCCCAGGATGATGGCCTGCGCGCCGTTGTCCCGCAGGCGGCGGATGATGGACAGATAGGCCGCGCGCGACGCATCCAGGATGCGGCCGAGGCAAAGCTCTTCGTAGATGATGCGATGCACCGTGGCGCGGTCGGTCTCGTCCGGGATCAGGACCGTCAATCCGTGCCTCTGTTCCAGGCAGGTCCGGTAGAAATCCTGTTCCATCGTGAAGCGCGTGCCCAGCAGCCCGACGGTGGAATACCCCTCGGCGCCCAGGGCCTGGGCGGTCGGATCGGCGATGTGCAGGAGCGGGATGCCCACCGCCTGCCCGATCTGCGCCGCCACCTTGTGCATCGTGTTGGTACACAGCACGATGCCGTCGGCGCCGGCCAGCTCCAGCCGTTGCGCGGCGTCCGCCAGCACCACGCCCGCCCGCTCCCACTGGCCGGCGTGCTGCAATTGCTCGATCTCGTGGAAATCCACGCTGTACAGCACCATCCGCGCCGAGTGCAGGCCGCCCAGGCGCTGCTTGATGGCTTCGTTGATCTGCCGGTAATAGGGAATGGTGGATTCCCAGCTCATCCCGCCTATCAGGCCCAGGGTCTTCATATGTGCTCCAGCGTCGGGGTTCAACGGCCCGAGGATTACGCCAACATTTTGTAATGAATTTGTAGGGCCAGTGCAATCGACATCCCCTTCCACGGCCGCGATCGGCCTGGCGGATTGCTTATCATAGGGGCCGTTCCCGGCATCACAACGACAACAATCCATGGGCCAAGCCTTCCAGGAGCTATCGGCATGGCAGGTCATGCTGGCAGGCCTGCTGTTCTTCGGTGGTATCTACCTGCTGTTCGGCGCCGCGACCTGGCTGCTTACCCACTACCTGCTGCCCGCACTGGGCCTGGGGCGCCCGCTGGACCCCCGCCCGCTGGCGCCGGGCCAGTTGCGCCGCGAATTGCTCCAATCGGGCTCGTCCATCCTGCTGTTCGGCATGGGCATGATCTTTCCGTGGGGGCTGCTGCAACTCGGCTGGGCAAGGCTGGATCACGCCGCCAGCGGCTGGAAGATCGCGCTGGAGATCCTGGCCCTGGTCGCCTGGAACGACGTGCATTTCTGGATCAATCACCGCCTGCTGCATACGAAGCTGCTGCGCCGCTTCCACCTTCCCCACCACCGCTCCATCGTCACCACGCCGTTCTCGACCTACAGCTTTCATCCGATCGAGGCGCTGATGCTGGGCAACGTGATCCTGCTGCCCATGGTGGTGCACGACTTCAGCTTCTGGTCGCTGGCCTCGGTGCCGCTGTTCAGCCTGTTCTTCAACTGCATCGGCCACGCCAACTACGACTTCTTCCCTCAAGTGTCCTATGCCCACTGGTTCGCCGCCAGCCGCCGGCATCATCTGCACCATGCCTGCTTCAGCGGGAACTACGGGTTCCAGTTCACCTTCATGGACCGCCTGTTCCGCACACGCCTGCAGGCGGACGCCGCGGCGCTCCTGTTGAAGGCCCATGAACGCAGGGCGGCGGCCGGCCATGAATAGCGGGCGCCCCTTGCTGCCCACGCTGCGCAACCGCCGCGACTGGCAGAGCCTGCTGTATCTGGCGGCCCTGCCGGCGCTGGCCGCCTGGCAGTGGCGCCACGGTTTTTCGCTGCCGCTCTACGCGCTGATGCTGTTCCTGACCCTGGGCATAGGCGTCATCCATCACAACCACACCCATCTGCGCATGTGGCACGGCCGCCGGGCCAACCGCGCCACCGATTTCTGGATCACCCTGCTGCAAGGGCACCCCACCTTCGTGTTCTATCCCGCGCACGTGGCCAACCATCATCGTCATCGGCACGGCCCCCAGGACATCGCACGCACCTATCGCTTCGGCGGCGACACCAATCACCTGTGGGGCTACCTGGCGCACCCCGTGCAGGCGGCACGGGTGCTCTACCCCGCCTTCGTCCGCTGGCTGGGCCGCCTGTACCGGCACCGGCCGGGCGCCTGGCGCTATTGCATGGCCCAGTACGCCGCGTGGCTGGGCCTGTGGGCCGGGCTGCTGGCGCTGAACCCAGCCAAGGCGCTAGTGTTCGTGATCGTGCCGCAATTGCACGGCCTGCACTGGCTGCTGGCGACCAACTACCTGCAACACGCGCACGCCGACAGCGGCCCCGCGCGCGGGCGCACGCTGGGCTATGCCCGCAATTTCGAAGGACTGGTCAATCCGCTGCTGTTCAACATCGGCCTGCACACCGCCCACCACGAACACTCGCGCGCCCACTGGTCCGAGCTGACCCGCCTGCACCATCGGCGCTACCGGCACCGCGTGCCGGCCGCGCTGAACGAGCGCGGCCTCGTGCCCTACATGTTCCGCGTCTTCATCCTTGGGACCTTCAGCGCGCGCTTTCGCTCGCGGCCCCTGATGACGCAGGCCACCCCACGCTAGGCCGCCGCGCCCCCTCGAGAGAACCCCATGCCCATCGCCTTCGACCGCGTCTACCTGCAAAGCGCCGGCTACTTCATGCCCGGCCAGCCGGTGTCCAATGACGAACTGGACCGCTACATCGCGCCCTTGAACCGCATCTCCGGACGCATCAAACAGCGCATCCTGGCCGAGAACGGCATCAAGCAGCGCTACTACGCCATCGACGCCGAAGGCGGCACCGTGTACAGCAACGCCCGGATGGCCGTCCATGCCATCCAGGACTGCCTGCAACGCGCCGACGCCAGACTGGCCGACGTGTCGCTCCTGGCCAGCGGCAGCTCGGGTGGCGATGCCCTGATGCCCGGCTTCGCCAACATGATTCAGGGCGAACTGGCCGCCCACCCGATGGAGACCCTGTCGGTGCACGGCATCTGTGCCGCCGGCGTCTCGGCCATCCAGGCCGCTGCCCAGGCCGTGCAGATGGGCGGCCATGAGCGCGCCCTGGCCGTGGCCAGCGAACTGCCCTCGCGCCTGTTCAAGCGATCGCGCTTCACCGCGCGCGGCTACGACGCCGATTTCGATTCCCATTTCCTGCGCTGGATGCTGTCGGACGGCGCCGGCGCGCTGCTGCTCGGCAATGCGGGATCGGCACTGCCGGGCGCCTCGCAAGGAGTACGCCTGAAACTGAAATGGGTGCATCAGCGTTCGTTCTCGGGCGACTATCCGGTGTGCATGCAACTGGGCCTGTCGGCGGACCGCGAACGCATGCACCTGGACTACCCCTCGTGGACCGAGGCGGAAGCCGACGGCGCGCTGGCGCTGCGCCAGGACATCCGCCTGCTGCCCCACCTGTTCGACATCGGCATCCACGAATACGCCCGGCTCGTGCGGGATGGCTGGGTCCGGTCCGACCGGATCGACCATTTCCTGTGCCACTACTCGTCCGAGAAATTCATCCCCGTCGTCCAGGACCTGCTGGAGAAAGCCGGCCTGGAGATCCCGCGCGAGCGCTGGTACAGCAACCTGGCCTGGCGCGGCAACACCGGCGCCGCGTCCATCCTGGTCATGCTGGCCGAGTTCCTGGAAACACGCGCCGTCGAACCGGGCCAGCAAATCCTTTGCTACATCCCCGAGTCCGGACGCTTCACCACCGCCTACATGCTGTGGGAAGTGGAAAGCCTGGATGCCGCCCCCGCCGCGGCCGTCACCCCGCCCGTGGCACGCGTGGCCGACACGCCCGATACCGACCTCATCGCCCCGCCCCACGACCCGGCCGCAGCGTCGCCGGAGCTGGGGCCGCTGCTGACCGAACTGGCCTCCATCTGGCACGACTACCGCTCGCGCGTCTGGCGCACTCCCGTCGTGCACAAACTGCGCACCCGCCGCTTCCAGACCGCCGACTACCTGAACTGGATGGAGAACTGGATTCCCCAGGTCCGCGAAGGCAGCAAGTGGATGCGCGAGGGCGTGGCCTCGCTGGGCCCCGACTACCAGCCCCTGGCGGCCTTGATCGAGACCCACGCGGGCGAAGAGCAGAATGATTTCAAGATCCTGTTCCAGGACTACCGGAACGCCGGCGGACGCATCGCCGAGCTCGACGCCCTACGCCGCAACCCCGGCGGCGAGGCCCTGAACGCCTACCTGCACGGCCTGGCCGCCACGCGCGACCCGATCGGCCTGCTGGGCGCCATCTACATCATCGAAGGCACCGGCCAGCGCATCATCCCCGCCCTGCTGCCCCTGCTGAAAGCCAGCCTGTCGCTGCCGCCGGACACCTACCGCTTCCTTGAATACCACGGCCACAACGACGAGAATCACCTGGCCCGCTGGCTGGCCGCCGTCGAACTGGCCCTGGACTGCGACCCCACCGGCCGCGCCGCCCAACGCATCATCGACACCGCCCGCCACACCGCGGCCCTGTACCTGATGCAATTCCACCACGTCATGGAGAACGAGGCCATATGAAAAAAACCCCGCCCGACTTCCTGGCCCAGGAGCACGACCCCGCCGACCCCAACCCCTGGCTGGCCCTGTACCTGGACCGCAGCACGCCGCTGCCCGACGCGGTCAAGAAAAGCTGGCTGACCGACTCCAGCAGCAATTCACGCCAGTACCTGCTGCCCCTGCTGCGCCCCATCGCGCGCGGCTTCATCATCCTGATCCAGGTGCTGAAGATCTTCCTGCCGCGCAACTGGTCGCATTCCCGGCTGCTGCACCGCGTGCTGGCGTGGGGGCTGACACGCTTCGTCTCGCCCGAGGCCAACTGGCTGATCCTGCGGCACTTCCACCTAGGTGCACAGATCCTGGCCTTCATCGCGGCCAACTCGCCGGTGCCCATCACGACCACGCCGCTGGAGCCGCGCAACATCGACGACCTGAAGGACGATTTGTTCGTCAAGCACGACCTGAACCTGTTCAACTTCGTCATCCGCCTGAACCAGGCCCTGCGCGACGCCGGCGTCGAGATGCATCCGCCGGCCCGCGTGGACTTTTCCATGATCCGCGACCCCGGCCTGCGGCTGGAGGACATGCCGGACACGCGGCTGAACTTCCTGGACCTGCAAAGCGCGATCGAACTGTTCACGCCGCTGTACCAGCTCATGCTGACCGACAACGACTTCTGGCGCGCCGCCAATTCGCTGCAACTGGACGAGACCATCGGCATCTACGCCGCCAAGCTGATGGGCGCGCCCGAGCATCTCATCCTGGTCAACAACAAGCATCCGCTGGTGCCGATGTCGACCTTGCGAGCGGGATACCGGCTGGTGCTGCACGGGTTGTCGACGGAGATGCTGCATAGCCTGTTGATGGACAGGAAGGCGGCGCAGGAGCAGCCGCCGGCGGAAATCTAGATCAGGGCGGCCAGGGCCTTGGATGCCGCGCGCGGCAATCGGCGGCCTTCCCTGGCCACGTTGATTTTCAATGCCACCCGGGCCACCTCCATCACATCGTCAGGCAACGAATAGCCGCCCCTGGCTTGCAGCCACGCCAGGACGTCCGCCAGGTGCCAGATCGATGTGCTGCCCTCGTGCACGGGAGCCGGGAAACTGCCAGGATGCGCCAGCATGAGCTTGCGCATATTCTGTCGCGACACCCCCGCGATGTTCGCCACATCGGTCAGCCCGACCCAATCCGGGGCCACCTCGATCAACTTGGCCGACGGCGCGGCACGGCGCACATCGTCCAACGCGCTGTGCACGGCTGTCTCGGCGTCGGCTGCCTCGCGAGTGAACTCCAGCGCCAGGCGCCCTGGCTGCCCGATACCGACCAAGGCATCGTCACAGCCCGCTTCGCCCAGGCGCTCGACCAAGGCGCCTGGGTCACAGCTTTCGTCGGTAAGCTGGTACTTCAGGGTAAAGATGTAATCCATGGTGCTATTCCTCGACGCCGCCGGATTATGGCGACGAACCGAAAGGTTGTCAATCGACAACCTTTCGGTTAGCGCAGAGACGCAAGCGAGGCGACCCTCTCATTCCCGGAAAAACATGGACAGGTCAAGAAATGTCCACCTTGACATCGAGCCAGGAAGACCTGACTCATCCCCCGGCATGCATATCCCTGAACAACCGGGGAGACATGCCGAACCGGCGCTCGAACGCTTCGGCGAATCGCGCCGCCGGAAACAGCCCCACCTGCACCGCCACCGACTTCAGCGACAGCCCCCGGGACAGCAGCATGCGGGCGGCATCCAGCCGCGCGGTCTCGACGTAGCGTGCCGGCGTCACCCCCGTCGCGGCGACGAACTTGCGATGGAAGGTGCGTTCTGCAAGCCCCGCGCGGGCCGCCAGCGCCGGCACATCCAGCGATTCCTGGAGATGCTCCTGTATCCAGGCGATCAGGTCGCCAAAGGGGTTGCCGGCCCTGGCCTGCGCCTGTAGCACCGGACTGAACTGGGATTGGTATCCGGGGCGGCGCGCGTACAGCACCAGCCGCTTCGCGACCTCGCCGGCGATCTTCGCGCCCAGGTCGCCGGCGATCATCGCCAGGGCCATGTCGATGCCGGTCGTCACACCGGCCGAGGTCCACAAGCTCCGGTCCACGACGTAAAGGGAGTCCGGGTCCACCACCACCTTGGGAAAGGCGCCCGCCAACGGTGCGCAGGCATCCCAGTGCGTGGCGACGCGGCGGCCATCGACCAGGCCAAGCGCCGCGAGGACGAAAACCCCGCTGCAGATCGAGCCCCACCGCCCGGCCGTGCCTGCAAGCGGCGCAAGCGCCTGTCCTAGAGCCGGATCGGCCATTGCCTGCAACAGCGGCTCTCGTTCGGCCCCCACGACCAGCAGAGTATCGACCGCCGGCATGGACAGTGCATCGATGCGGCGCGTCTCGACAACGATGCCGCTGCTGCTGGCCACCGGCCCGCCCTGCCCCGACACCAGCTCGATTCCATAGAAGGGCGCGGCGCCGCCCAGGGCACGATTGGCGCCACTGAATACGGCCCCCGGCCCCGACACATCGAGGATCTCGAAACCCGGATAGACGACGAATACGATGCGATGCATTGGCAGAAATTAGTACATTTTTGACATTTCCGCCATGACACGAAGCGAGTAGATTGAGTTCCGACAGACCATGCCTACGGCTCGGAGAATTCCGCTCATGCTCAACCGCCACGTCGTCCTGGGTGCACTGGTGCTCGTCCTGCTCACGCTGGCGGGGCTGGGCGCCTGGCTATACAGCCTGCCGCCGGCCCCCACCCAGGCCGATGCGCCACCGGTCGCGGCGGACGAAATGGACGCCATGCTGGCTTCCTTGAAACCGCCCAGGCGCCAGCGCCCGCTGGTGGCGGTCGTGGGCCTCAACGATGCCACCGAAACCACCGACTACCTGATGCCCACCGGCATCCTGCGGCGCGCTGGGGTGGCCGAGGTCGTGATGCTTTCAACCGGACAAGGTCCGGTCAAACTCTTCCCGACGCTGACCGTCCAGGCCGACGCCACCATCACGCACTTCGACGCCCGGCACCCCGCGGGCGCCGACTACGTCATCGTGCCCGCCATGAGCCGCGACGACGATCCCACCGTGCTGGCGTGGCTGCGGGAGCAGTCCCGCAAGGGCGCGATCATCCTGGGCGTGTGCGCCGGCGCCAAGGTGGTCGCCGCGGCCGGCCTGCTGGACGGCAAACGCGCCACCACGCACTGGTACTACCTGCGGGACATGCTGGGCAAGCACCCTTCGATCGCCTACGTCGCGGACCGGCGCGTGGTGGCGGACCGGGGCGTCGCGACCAGCACGGGCATCTCCGCATCGATGCCCATGATGCTGATACTGATCGAAGCCATGGCCGGGCGGCAAAAGGCCGAAGCGGTGGCCCGCGACCTGGGCCTGCCCGCGTGGGACGCCCGCCACGCCAGCCATGCCTTCAAGCAGACCCGGCCATTCACGACGACCGTGCTGGGCAACGTCCTGGCGTTCTGGAACCGGGAACACATCGGCGTGGAACTCCAGCCCGGCATGGACGAAGTGTCGCTGGCCCTCGTTGCCGATGCCTGGTCGCGCACCTACCGGTCACGGGCCGTATCGTTCGCGGCTGCCTCGCCAGCCGTCGAGACCCGCAACGAGGTTCGTGTCATTCCAGAAACGGTGTCAGCCGACCCGCCTCCGGCCACGCACATGGCCCCCTTCACCGACCAGCGGCCGGCCCGGGCCCTGGACCGGACGCTGCAAGCGATCGCCGGACGCTACGGCGCCCGCACCGCCCACGTCGTCGCCCTGCAACTCGAATACCCCTGGAGAGCCCTGCCATGATCCCCACCCTTACCGCCTTTGAACGCTCGCCCGACGGCGGCCGGGGCCTGGCGCGCGACATGCGCATACGCTGGGCGCTGGAGGAAGTCGGCCAGCCTTACCACGTCCGCCTGCTGTCGTTCGAGGCGATGAAGCAGCCCGAGCATCTCGCCCGCCATCCCTTCGGGCAGATTCCTGCCTATGAGGAAGGCGGTCTCACGCTGTTCGAATCGGGAGCCACCGTGATCCATATCGCCGAGCGCCATGGCGGCCTCCTGCCCGCCGACGCCCAGGCGCGGACGCGCGCCATCATGTGGATGTTCGCCGCGGTCAATACGGTCGAGCCATCGGTTTTCGAGCGCGTGCTCGTCAGGATCCTCGACCGGGATGCCCCCTGGTACGAGGACCGCCTGCGCGTACTCGAAGACCGCATCCGGGACCGGCTGGAACATCTTGCCCGCCACCTGGGTAATGCCGACTGGCTGGATGGCGGCTTCAGCGCCGGCGACCTCCTGATGGTGACGGTGCTGCGCTGGCTGGGCAGCGCGACGATACTGGACGACTATCCGACCATCGCCGCCTATATCGCCCGCGGCGAAGCCCGGCCTGCCTTCCAGCGCGCGTTCGCGGCGCAACTGGCGGACTTCAGCAAGGGCGCAGCCCCGGCGCCATGAAGCGGCGGGTCATCGCATCGGCCAGTTCCAGCGCGACGCCCTGCGCTTCGGTAAAGACCGACGAACCCGGCTTGAAAGCCCGCACCACATCGATCGCTGCCTGCGACACGCCAGCCTTCAGGGTTGCGCACCGCCGACAGCAGTTGCTCCCAGCCATGCGCCACGGGCGGGCTGTTCAACAACACCTGGTATAGCAGCGACACCTGGCCGTGCTCGGCAATCAAACGGGATGACCGGCAGTTCCTCTTTCAAGGTGGCGCTGACCTCCTCGGGTGTGCTGGGCGTGATTTCGATGCCGAATGCCTTGCCTTGCTCTAGGCGCAACGGGAGCCGCACGGCATACACTGTCGATCAACCAAGCTACCGGCGCTCCCAACGCGCGCTCCCATCGTGACCGACACGTCCTTTACCTCCCTGCCCCTTTTGCCCGCCCTGCTGGACAACCTGCAAGGCCTGGGCTTCGCGCAGATGACGCCCATCCAGGCCCAAGGCCTGCCGCTCATCCTGGAAGGCCGGGACCTGATCGCGCAGGCCAAGACCGGTAGCGGCAAGACCGCGGCCTTCGGCCTGGGCGTGCTGCAGAAACTGGACGTCGACCGCCTGGTTCCGCAGGCGCTGGTCGTCTGCCCCACCCGCGAACTGGCCGACCAGGTCGCCCAGGAACTGCGCCGCCTGGCCCGCCTGATTCCCAACGTCAAGATCCTGACCCTGTGCGGCGGCACCGCCGCCCGCCCCCAGGCCGAATCGCTGGCCCGCGGCACCCATCTGGTCGTGGGCACGCCTGGCCGCATCCAGGACCACCTGGAACGCGGCAGCCTGGACCTGTCGGCCCTGAACACCCTGGTGCTGGACGAGGCCGACCGCATGGTCGACATGGGTTTCTACGACGACATCGTCACCATCGCCTCGCACTGTCCCACCAAACGACAGACCCTGCTGTTCTCGGCCACCTATCCCGACAACATCCGCAAGCTCAGTGCCCGCTTCCTGCGCAACCCGGCCGAAGTCAAGGTCGAGGCCCAGCATGACGCCAGCCGCATCGAACAGGTTTTCTACGAAATCGGCGAAGACGAACGGCTCGACGCCGTCGTCACCCTGCTGGCCCACTTTCGGCCCGTTTCCACCCTGGCCTTCTGCAACACCAAGATCCGCAGCCACGAACTGGTCGAACGCCTGCGGGCCGAGGGCATCAGCGCCCAGGCGCTGAACGGCGACCTGGAACAGCGCGAGCGCGACGAAATCCTGATCCAGTTCGCCAACCAGAGCTGCGCCGTGCTGGTCGCCACCGACGTCGCCGCCCGCGGCCTGGACATCCAGAACCTGAGCGCGGTGATCAACGTGGACGTGACCAAGGACACCGAGGTCCACGTGCATCGCATCGGCCGCAGCGGCCGCGGCGACCAGAAGGGGCTGGCACTGAGCCTGTGCTCGCCCGAGGAAATGCGCTGGGCCAACCTGATCGAGCAATACCAGGGCGCGCCGCTGAAATGGGGCGATCTCAAATCCCTGCGAACCAAGGCCGACCGCCCGTTGCGGGCACGCATGATTACCTTGTGCATACAAGGGGGAAAGAAGGACAAACTGCGACCGGGGGATTTGCTGGGCGCGCTGACCGGGGATGGTGGCCTGACTTTCGAGCAGGTCGGAAAAATCAATATCACCGAGTTCAATGCTTATGTGGCGCTGGACCGGCAGATCGCCAAACAGGCGTTCTCGCGGATTTCCAATAGCAATATCAAGGGGCGGCGGTTTCGGATGCGGTTCCTGGAAGAGTTTTGAACTCCTCCAGGGTGCGTGATCAGATCACGCTGCCACGCCATCCAGGAAACCGATCACCTCGGCGATCCGGCCGCTTTCGTCCAGCCTGATCACATCGCTTCCCCTGGCAACCAACGCCTCGGCGCCATTGCGCAACGTCCAGTTGAACCGCACGAAATGCCCATGCCCGTCCGGCTCCCCATCCAGCACGAAACGATGGCCGGGAAACTGGGCCATGGCGCTGTCCATCATCGTTTGCAGCGCCTCATGTCCCTTGCCCGACATGAGCGGATCGGTATAAACCGCGTCCGGACGCCATGCGGACAAGGCGGAGGCTCTTTGGCTGGGGGCTCCATTCCAGGTTTCCAAATAGGCCTGGGCGACAAGCTTCGGATCCGACATGATTTCAATCTCCTGTTGTTGACCAGGAGAATGATGGACCGGACGGGGAGACCAATCGATTACCTCTGAGGTAATCTGCCGCCGGCAGGCCCAAATCATGCAGCCCGAGCACAGGAGTCATACATGAGCACCGAGACCGTCGGCGACCTGACCCGCGCCTGGCGCAAACGCCGGGGTATCAGCCAGCTCGGCCTCGCGCTCGATGCCGACGTGTCCGCGCGGCACCTGAGCTTTGTCGAAAGCGGACGCGCCAGCGCCAGCCGCGAACTCCTCTTGCGGCTTGGGGAACAACTGACCATGCCGCTGCGCGACCGCAATCGCCTGCTCGTCGCCGGCGGCTACGCGCCGGTTTTCAACGCGCGCAGCCTGGACGATCCGGACATGGCGCCCGCGCTGGCGGCGATTTCCGCCGTACTCGACGCCAGTGCCCCCTACCCCGCCCTGGTGGTCGACCCATTATGGAATCTCGTGCGCGCGAACCAGCCGGCGCAGAAACTGCTCGAGGGCCTGCCGAACCGCCTGACCACGCCGCCGGTCAATGTATTGCGCGCCACGCTGGACCCCGAAGGCCTCGCACCCCGCATCGCCAACCTGCCCGAATGGCGCCACCATCTGCTTGCCCGGCTGCGCGCCGACTTCACCGCCAGCGGCAATGCCGGACTCCTGACACTGCACGATGAACTGGCCGCGATTCCCGTGCCCGCCAGCAAGGCACCTCCGGCACACATGGCACGCATCGCCGTCCCGCTGATGCTGGGCGTTCCCGGCGGCCCCGTGCTGTCGCTGATTTCCACCACGACGGTATTCGGCACCGCGAACGACATCACCCTCGCGGAATTGACGCTGGAGAGTTTTTTTCCCGCCGACGCCTCGACCCGGGATTTTTTTCTGGCCCATGGGTAAACAAAGGGAAAAATTGGCCTGCAACCGTCATTTACCCCCTTTTTCCAGTATTGATTGAAACATCAACTCTTTTAGAATCAATACCTTGATGAAATCGGACTGACACCGCCGCCCACACCTTTGCCGCGCGAGAAGATCACGAATGCAGAATGAAGCTGTTTTGGATCATCGTCTTTTAGGGGGACATGGCGTAAGCAGCGCGCTGCCGCAGCAAGGCCGCCGCCGCCGGAAAATGCCGCCCATCGTGCTCCGGCTGACCCTCGGCCTGGCCCTGGCCTGGCTGGCGCTGGTGGCCGGCCTGGGCTGGTGGACCTCGCAGCGGATTCTGGCGACGCGGCTGGACAACGTGGCGGCCAGCGCCGAATACGAGGCCCAAACCACCGCCCGCGTCGTCGACCGCCTGTTCACCGAAATGGTCAGCGTGGCCAACATGGTGGCGCGCCAGGGCCAGGTCATCCAGCTCGCCACCCGCTACCGTACCGATCCCGCCGGCGCCGCCGAACTGACGCGCCAACAGCGCGCCGCGCTGTTCACGCAAGACCCCTTGGTGCGCCGGGTCGGCGACTACATGAACGCACTGGCCAGCGACCTGCGCTATGCCCGCATCTACATGAACAACATGTCGGACGATACCGTCACCGCCAGCAACTGGGCCGAGTCCGACAGCATCGTGGGCATGATCTACTCGGGCCGCACCTACCTGATCGACGCGCTGCGCCACGGCACGGGCCAACAGTTCGGCATCGCCCGCCTCAACAACAGCCCCTCCTATTTCGTCAGCAGCCGCATCGAAGACGCCAACGACGTGCCGCAGGGCTCGGTCACGGTGAAATTCGACGCGCCCGAGATGGCCGCCTACCTGACCGGACGGCACATCGCCCTGATCGTGAACCGCCAGGGCCGCGTGATCACCGCCTCGTCCGAACCCTTCATGCTGCGCAACCTGGCGGCGCTCCTGCCGCCCGCCACCGTGCTGCCGCCGGACGGCGGCGAAGGACCCGGCCAGCCCATGGACGCGCACCCGATCGCGAACGCCGGCCCCGAGGCCGGCCAATGGATCATCGACGGCAAACCCTACCTGATGCGGCGCGAGCCGCTGACGAATCCGCAATACCAGTTGATCACGCTGGCCACGCTGGACCACGTGGCGCCCATGCGCCAACGCCACCTTTACACGGCCGGACTGGTGGCCGTGTTCGGCCTGGTCCTGATCCTGCTGTCCGGCCAGGCGGCCGGGCAAATGGTGATGCGCCGCCAGGAAGAACAATATGCGGCCAACTACGATGCCCTGACCGGCCTGCCCAACCGCCGCGCCGTCCTGGCCGAACTGGACCGCCTGTTCACGCTGGCGAAGGACACCCAGAAGTGGGTGCTGGTCGCCTTTATCGACCTGGACGGCTTCAAGACCATCAACGACACCTACGGCCACGTCGTCGGCGACAAATTCCTGATCGAGGTCGGCCAGCGCATGTCCGCCGGCCTGCGCAAGAGCGACATGCTGGGCCGGCTGGGCGGCGACGAATTCGTCGTGATCGGACTGGTCGACCCGCCCCAGCCCGGCGATCCCGACGGCCCGGTCGAGGCCATGCGCCAGCGGCTCGCGCCACTGCTGACCGGCACCTACACCTTCACCGAGTGCAGCTTCGACTACCCCGGCGCCAGCTTCGGCATCGCCAGCGTCGACCCGTCCGTCAGCTCGCTGCAAGCCGTGCTCAAGGTGGCCGACCAACTCATGTATGCCGACAAACAGGCACGGCGGACCCAGCGGCCGACATGATCCTGCCGACCGTGCTCGCCCTCCTCGCGGCCTTCACCTTCGCCGCGAACAACGCCACGCTGCGCCGTGGTGTCGTTGCTGGCACGCTGTCACAGGCCATGGTCGTCACATTGTTGCTTGGCACCGTGATGGTCTGGATCGCGGTTCTCGCGGCTGGCGGGATCGGCCCTTTGCAGGCGTTTCCGCTGCGCTCGACACTGCTCTTCTCCGCTGCGGGCCTGCTGCACTTCGGCTTCGGCCGCTATTGCAACTACCGCGCGACGCGCGCCATGGGTACCGTACTGGTCGGGCCCGTGCAGCAGACCAGCGTGCTGATCACGTTGGTGCTGGCGATTGTGCTGCTGGGCGAGCGGTTGACCACGCTGCACATCGTGGGCATTGCGCTGATCATTGCGGCGCCGATGCTGGCTGCCCGGGCCCATGCGCCGGCTTCCTTCCGCCCGTTCAAACGCACGTCCGGAGCAGACTCGACCAAGATGGAGGCCAAGTCCCCCGTTGGCGGTTTCCAGCCCAAGCTGGGCGAAGGCTATCTGTTCGCCACTTTCTCGGCACTGGCGTATGGTTCCAGCCCCATCCTGGTTCGGCAGGCCATGGTCGATGGGAACGGGATGGCTGGAGGGCTGGCCGGCGCCGCCGTGGCCTATACCGCCGCGACCGTGGGCGTAGTGGCTCTCGTCATCTACCAGGGCGGCCTGGGCCGATCGCTGACCATGTCGCGCCCTACGCTCGGGTGGTATTCGGTCGCGGGGGTGACCGCCGCGGCGTCGCAGATCTTTGTCTACATGGCGCTTGCCATCGCGCCGGCGTCGGTCGTGATACCGATACAGCGGACATCGCTCGTCATGCGCGTGTGGTTTGCGCGGCTGCTGAATCCGGAGTTGGAGTCGTTTGATGGGCCGGTGCTGCTGGCGACGGTTGTGTCGCTGATCGGCGCGGTGGCGCTGGCGGCGGATCCGGCTTGGTTCGGGATGAAATAGCGGGCATCACGCGCGACTCAATCGCGCGCCCAGGATGGCCAGTCCAAGAGCGACAACCCCCATCGCGGCCCCGGCCCAACCGACAGCCGGCAGGCCATGGCCTAGATTGATCGGCAGTCCGGCAAGCAGCGGGGCCAGCGTCAGGCCCGCTTGGAAAGCGGACGAATTCGTTGCCCCCGCGAGCATCGGCGCATCGGGCGCGACGGCGTAGACCCGGCCCCAAACAGCCGGATTCAACAGAAAACCCGCCACGCCAAGCAAAAACACCAACGCCACCGTTGCCCGCCAATGCGAAGCCAGCAAAGCGATCGCGGCGGATGAAAAAACCACGCCCACGATGCCCGCGACAAGCGTGGCAAACGGACGGGAATCAGCGGTTCGTCCGCCTATCGTCAATCCGGCGAATGCGCCAACTCCGAACAGCGTCAGTACGGCTGGCAGCCAATCTGCGGGCAAACCGCTCACGTCGAGCAGCAACGCTCCCAGATAGCCGAACGTTCCCATATACGCGGCGGTGGTCACTGCTGTCGTGGCGTAGGCCACCCAAAGCACGGGACGCTTCATGGCCCGCAACTCGGTCTTGAGATCAGGCAGCGCCGCGTTGCCGGACACATGCTTGGGCAGTGCAACGAGGCAGCCTATCGCAGAGAAAACGGTGGCTGCCACGACAGCCCAAAAGCCCCCGCGCCAACCGGTAAGATCGCTGATGAATGTCCCTGCCGGGCCCCCCAGGACCATGGCGGCGGTCAGGCCGCTGACGACAATGGACAGCGCCTTGGCTCGGCGGTCCTGAGGCGAGACCTGCACGGCGGTCGCCGCCGCAACGGCCCAGAAACAGGCATACGCCAGCCCCATCGCGAAACGGGCGACAAGCATCGCCCCATAGCCCTGAGCAAGCAGGCTGCATGCCGTCGCCGCAATGAAAGCCACCTGGCTGGCGAATAACGCACCGCGCTTGGGCCAGCGCAGCGCCAGGATGGCGAACGGCGGTCCGCCAACCAGCGCGCCCACGGCGAACGCGGAAATCAAGGTACCCGCCGTGGGCAGCGCGACATGCAGATCAGCCGCGATCATCGGCAGGATTCCGCCCATCAGGAACTCGGCACTACCCATCGCAAACAGGCTCAGAGCGAGAACATAGACGGCCGAGGGAATAGCCCCGGCGCGTTCGTTCTTCTCCATGGGGTTTTCTTCGAGCACCCTGCTCATGCCCACACCCGCTTTAGCAAGGCCGCCGACAAATAAAGCCCGCCCCCAAACACTGCATGCGTGACCAGGCTGCGCATGCGGTTCTTCATCGGCGTCGGCGTGCGGGACGAGGCGATACCCGCCCCCATGGCCGGCTGCATGACGAACCAGGGAACCATGACAGTCGCCACGCCCACAGCCAGGGCGGGCCGCCATGCGGGATCGTGCAGCCACGCCACACCGTAAATGCCTACCAGCAAGGCCGCGAACACGACGCCGACGGCGTAATGGATCGCCCAACCCAGCGGCGATTCGCCGGATATGGGCGCCGCCTTGGCTATGCCGGCGTGCGCGAACCTACCCCGGCACAGATGGCCCGCCCACCTGCCCACCAACGCGTAGTCCAGCGTGGGAACACCCAAGCCCTTCAGGATCATGGACCAGGCGTCCAACACGACTGTCGCGCCGACCCCGACCAGAACCACCCTTACTGCTTCGCCCGTCGATACCATGCCCATTCCTTTTCGATTGATGACATCATCGTTTGAAGGCATGATAGAAGTTGAAGTCAACTTCAAGTCAAGAGGTGCAACGTGGACATTTCAGAAGTCGCCCGGCGCACCGGTGTGCCATCCTCGACCTTGCGGTTCTACGAGAAAAAGGGCTTGATCTGCGCGACCAGCGCCGCTGGCGAACGCCGGCGGTTTACGCCCGACGTGCTTGATCAGTTGGCATTGATCGCGCTGGGGCAAGCTGGCGGCCTGTCGTTGGACGAAATTGGTGCCATGCTCTCCCCTGCCGGGGCGCCAAAGGTGGATAGGAAGGTCTTGTCGGCCAAAGCCGATGAAATCGACACCACCATCAAACGGCTACGCGCCATGAGCGAGGGTTTGCGCCATGCCGCGGAATGCCCTGCGGCCAACCATGCGCAATGTCCGACATTCCAGCGTCTGCTCAAGGTTGCCGCGGCGGGCAGGTTGAAACAGCGCAAGGCGGCAGGTCAGCACCCGGCCCCGCGCCAACAAACCTAGCCTGAGATCCGTCCCGAGAAATGCTGGCCCACCCATCGTTCGCAGACAGACCATAGCCGAGGCGCACCTCTGGCTATGACAGGCCCATACCGGGAACAGACCTGTTCAAATGAAACGCCGTTTTCCTTCCACGTCCCGCCGCCAGTGACGATATTGACGAGAAGAGGCTGAAATCTATCAAGTGCTTTCGCGAACTTCGCATCGTCCGTCTCCGCACACTCGAACTCCTGCCACAGCGCCAACAATGCGCCGGCCTGCGGCTGGGGCAACAAGCCGAATAATCTTTCCGCCGCCCTGGACTCCTGCTCGGCCTGAATCTCCACCGATGTTCCGCCATGGATCGGAAAGTCACCGACATCTATTTCGACGATGTCATGCAGCAAGAGCATCTGCATGACCCGGTGCGTGTTGACCGCTCCGTCCGCGTACTCGCCAAGTATCAGGGCGTACATCGCCAGGTGCCAAGAATGCTCGGCGGAGTTTTCCCTGCGACTTTGGTCGAGCAGCGGCGATTGGCGTATGACGGCTTTCAACCGGTCGATTTCCTTCAGGAAGCTCAGTTGCTTTTCCAGATCGCTCAATGGCATGGTCTTCCACACACGAAAACAAGTCATCGCGAAATTCGCGCCATCCAGTCTCCGACAAATTACTGCCTGATGCCAAGAGCCCCGGGATATTTCAACGCGCGGGCGAGCCGCCGCGAACCGCATTCCGGCGGCGTGAACGGATCATCCAGACTTGAAATACGAAGCCCGCGATGAAGGTGACGACCCACGCAAGCAGCGTGAAGCGCACCAAAGGGGACTGCGGACTATCCGCCAAGGGTCGCATCGTCGGCAGGCGGGTCAGGGTCTCGGCGATGGCTGGAATCAACAGCAGGAAAAAGCTGAACGAACACCCGAACGCGGCCAGGTAGGGCCGCAACCGCCCCAGGAAAGACAGACGCGGCACGAGCAGACTGCCAAAGGCCGCAAGAAGAGCCAGGATGCCCAACGCATGGGCGGGACTGAAGCCACCGGTACTGGACAAACCGAACGACGTAAACACCGAAACCGTCAACCCGGCAAGGTAGACCCTGCCCGAACGCATTGCCGGCTCGATCACGCGATAGCGGGCAAAACCGTAGAAACCCGCGACGACCGGTATCAGACTGACGGCTGTGTGGACCGCGCCCGTGAGCGAAAGAGTGGAAGCCATGAATGATGCCTATCTATTAGTTGGTAGGTAATGTGGTCAAATAAAGAGCAAAACGAGAAACGGCTATCTTCGTACCGGTCACCGGGATGTCAATCGACGCATGAGCGGCTGAACGACTGTTTCGAAAACCCCCGGGTCACCATAGGCGCGGGCGGACAGCATTGCCCCGTGTACCGTCGCCATGAAGGTCATGGCCTCTTCCTCCGGGCTCGTTCGTAGAAAAAAGAGACCTTGTGCGGCCCCCTTGGCCAACACGGATGCAAGCCACGCCCCCAGATCCTGGAAATGCCCGCGGACCTCATCCGCCACTTCACGCGGGATGGCGGGTAATTCAGCGGCAAGCATGGCGCAAATACAGAACGACGACGTGCCATCGCGAATACACCGCGCCCAATACCCGGTATAGGCTTCCAACTGCGCCAACGGATCGGGAATCTGCTGCTCCAACGCCGCGATACCCACACGTGCTTCCTCGCGGTACAGCACAAGGACTGTTCGCACCAATTCAGCCTTGCTGGGGAAGTGGTGGTGAATACTGGCCTTGCTGATCTGCACCGACTCCGAAATGTCGGCATAGCTGAAGCCGTTGTAGCCGCCGGCAGCCAACAGCGAACGCGCGCGCATGGCGATCTCGGCGGCCCTTGGCGAGAGATCATGGTTCATGCGTGTATTCTACCAACTAGTAGGTATACGTCAAGTGAGCGCCAATGAGAAAACCCGCAATGATGCGGGCTTGGAGGTGGTTTTTACGACTGGCAGTGCGAGATCACTCCCACTCGATCGTCGCCGGCGGCTTCCCCGAAACGTCATAAACCACCCGATTCAACCCCCGAACCTCATTGATGATCCGGTTCGAAGTCCTCCCCAACAACGCATAGGGCAAATGCGCCCAATGCGCCGTCATGAAGTCGGTGGTCTGCACCGCGCGTAGCGCGACGACGTAGTCGTACGTCCGCCCGTCCCCCATCACGCCCACGGACTTCACGGGCAGGAACACGGCAAACGCCTGGCTGGTCAGGTCATACCAGTTCTTCCCGACCTCTTCCTCCGCACACAAGCCCGCAGCAGCATCCTGCTCGGTCGCCCGCGTGCCTCGCAGCTCTTCGATGAAGATCGCATCCGCGCGACGCAGCAGGTCCGCGTATTCCTTCTTTACCTCGCCCAGGATCCGCACGCCCAGCCCCGGCCCAGGGAACGGATGCCGATAGACCATGCCATGCGGCAGGCCCAGCGCGATGCCCAGCTTGCGCACTTCGTCCTTGAACAGTTCGCGCAGCGGCTCGAGCAGCTTCAGGTGCAGCGTATCGGGCAGGCCACCCACGTTGTGGTGCGACTTGATCGTCACCGCCTTGCCGGTCTTGGCGCCGGCCGATTCGATCACGTCAGGGTAGATGGTCCCCTGCGCCAGCCACTTCGCGCTCTTGAGCTTGCCGGACTCGCGCTGGAAGACTTCGACGAATTCCTTGCCGATGATCTTGCGCTTGGCCTCGGGATCCGTTTCGCCGGCCAGCTTGCCCATGAAGTCATCCGTGGCATCCACGTGGATGATCTTCAGGCCCATGTTCTCGGCGAAGGTCTTCATGACCTGTTCGCCTTCGTTCAGGCGCAGCAGGCCGTGGTCGACGAACACGCAGGTCAACTGGTCGCCGATGGCCTTGTGGATCAGGGCGGCGGCCACGGACGAATCGACGCCGCCGGACAGGCCCAGAATCACCTCATCGCTGCCGACCTGTTTGCGGATGGCCTCGACGGCTTCGCTGACGTAGTCGGGCATGTTCCAGTCGTCGCCGCAGCCACAGATGTCGTGCACGAAGCGCGCCAGCAGGGCCTGGCCCTGGACGGTGTGGGTGACTTCAGGGTGGAACTGGACGGCGTAGTAGCCGCGGTCGACGTCGGCCATGCCGGCGATGGGACACGAGGCGGTGGAGGCCATGAGCTTGAAGCCCGGGGGCAGCTCGGTGACCTTGTCGCCGTGGCTCATCCAGACCTTGAGCATGCCGTGGCCTTCGGGGGTGGCGAAGTCCTGGATGCCGTTCAGGAACGGGGTGTGGCCATGGGCGCGGACTTCGGCGTAGCCGAATTCGCGATGGTCGCTGAAGCTGACCTTGCCGCCCAGTTGCATGGCCATGGTCTGCATGCCGTAGCAGATGCCAAGCACGGGCACGCCGGATTCGAACACGGCCTGGGGCGCGCGCATGGAGGCTTCGTCGTAGGCCGAGGCGTGGCTACCGGACAGGATGACGCCTTTGAGGCCCTTGGCGAGTTCGCCGCGGACGAAGTCGTCCGACACGTCGTAGGGATGGATTTCGCAGTAGACCTGCGCTTCGCGTACGCGGCGGGCAATGAGTTGAGTGACTTGCGAGCCGAAGTCTAGGATCAGGATGCGGTCGTGCACGCTTCAGTCCATCCGGTAGTTGGGGGCTTCTTTGGTGATCTGCACGTCGTGGACGTGCGATTCGCGGATGCCAGCGGCGGTGATCTGGACGAATTCGCTCTTGGTGCGCATGTCGTCGATGGTGGCGCAACCGCAATAGCCCATGGAGGCCCGCACGCCGCCGACCAGTTGGTAGACGATGGCGATGACGCTGCCCTTGTAGGGGACGCGGCCTTCGATGCCTTCGGGCACGAATTTGTCGGAGTTGTTGGCCGGGTCCTGGAAGTAGCGGTCGGCGGAGCCGTCGGCCATGGCGCCCAGGCTGCCCATGCCGCGGTAGGACTTGTACGAGCGGCCCTGGTACAGGACGATTTCGCCCGGGGCTTCATCGGTGCCGGCGAACATGCCGCCCATCATGACGGTGTAGGCGCCGGCCGACAGGGCCTTGGCGATGTCGCCGGAGTAGCGCACGCCGCCGTCGGCGATCAGGGGGACGCCGGTGCCTTCCAGGGCTTCGGCCACGTTGGAGATGGCGGTGATCTGGGGCACGCCCACGCCGGCCACGATGCGGGTGGTGCAGATGGAGCCGGGGCCGATCCCGACCTTGACGCCGTCGGCGCCGGCTTCGACCAGCGCGCGGGCGGCGGCGCCGGTGGCGATGTTGCCGCCGATGACCTGCAATTGCGGGTAGTGTTTCTTGATCCAGCGCACGCGGTCGAGCACGCCGGCGGTGTGGCCGTGGGCGGTGTCGACGATGATGACATCAACGCCGGCGGCGACGAGTTTCTCGACGCGCTCGTCGGTGCCCTCGCCCACGCCGACGGCGGCGCCGACGCGCAGCTTGCCGTGTTCGTCCTTGCTGGCGTTGGGGTTCTCGGTGGTCTTGATGATGTCCTTGACGGTCATCAGGCCGCGCAGTTCGAAGTTGTCGTTGACGACCAGCACGCGCTCCAGGCGGTGCTTGTGCATCAGGGCCTGGGCTTCGTCCAGCGAGGCGCCTTCGCGCACGGTGATGAGGCGCTCGCGCGGCGTCATGACGGTGCGGATGGGTTCGTCGTAGCGGTCTTCGAAGCGCAGGTCGCGGGTGGTGACGATGCCGACCACCTGGCGGCCCTCGACCACGGGCAGGCCGGAGATGCCGTGCTGGCGCTGCAGTTCGATGACTTCGCGCACCTTCATGTGGGGCGCGATGGTGATGGGATCGAGCACGACCCCGGCCTCGTAGCGCTTGACCCGCGCGACTTCGCGCGCCTGTTCGTCGGCCGTGAGGTTCTTGTGGATGATCCCGATCCCGCCTTCCTTGGCCATGGCGATGGCCAGGCGCGATTCCGTGACGGTGTCCATGGCGGCGGACACGAGGGGAATGTTCAGCGAGATTTCACGGGTCAGGCGGGTTCGAAGACTGGTATCGCGGGGCAACACCGCAGAATATGCGGGCACCAACAACACGTCATCGAAAGTAAGCGCATTTTGTACGAGACGCATCGAGTAACCCCTGGCCGCAATAAACCTAGTATTGTAAATCAGAGCGGGGGGCTGCGCTGTTCAGCCTTGCTGTCAAGAGGGTTTATATGCGGGAAAACCCACGGTCCGCCCGCCGTGCCTGCTTACCGGGCTCGTCCACGCCCCTTGGCGCCGGCCGAGGCCGCCTTGTGGGCCGCCCGCCGGCGGCGGGACTCCTTGGGGTCGAAGACCAGCGGACGGTAGATCTCGACCCGGTCATGATCGTGCAGGACATGGTCCAGCGGCCGGCGGCGGCCGTGGACGCCGGTGCCGGCCTGGGCGGGGTCCACGCCTGGGTACGCCTGGTCAAAGCCGCTGGCCCGGATGGCGTCGGCCAGGGTCGCGCCCTGGGGCAGGACGAGTTCCCGCAGCCAGGTTTCCGCGGCATCCGCATAACAGACGCTGACGGCCACGCTGCCGCCCTGCCCCGCCGGGCTATCCATAGCAGGCTTCGGCCCGCTGGGTGAAGGCGTCGATGAAGCTGGTGGCGATGCGGTTGAACACGGGGCCGACCAGGGCTTCCAGCGCGCGGCTGGAGAACTGGTATTGCATGGTGAAGACCACCTTGCAGGCGTCGTCGGCCAGGGATTGGAACTCCCAGACACCTTCGAGCATCGAAAACGGCCCGTCCACGAGGTCGAGCTGGATGCGGTCGGGATAATGGTGCGTGTTGCGGGTGGTGAAGCGCTGGCGCAGGCCGGCAAACTGGATCACGACCGAAGCGCGCACGCCGTTCTCGTCCCGTTCGTGCACCTCGGTTCCGCCGCACCAGGGCATGAATTTGGGGTAGTCCTCGACCTTGGCCACCAGGTCGAACATCTGGGCGGCGCTATAGGGGACCAACACCGAACGTTGCACTTTATGCATGCGTAGATGATCCGATTGGGCAAATTGCTAGAATGACGCATTTTAACGGCGTGACGAATGAGCATCATTGAGAACCGCAAGGCATTCCACGACTACTTCATCGACGAGCGTTTCGAGGCCGGCCTGGTACTCGAAGGCTGGGAGGTGAAGGCGATCCGTGCCGGGCGCGTGCAGCTCAAGGAAAGCTACGTCATCGTCCGCGATGCCGAACTCTACCTGCTGGGCATGCACGTCAGCCCCCTGGAAACGGCCTCCACCCACATCCATCCCGATGCCACCCGCACGCGCAAGCTGCTGCTGAAGGCCGAGGAAATCCACAAGCTGATCGGCAAGGTGGAACAGCGCGGTTTCGCGCTGGTGCCGCTGAACCTGCATTTCAAGAATTCGCTGATCAAGCTGGATTTCGGGCTGGCGCGGGGCAAGAAGCAGTTCGACAAGCGGGATACCGAGCGCGAACGCGACTGGCTGCGCGAGAAGGCGCAGATCATGAAGCACGACACGCGCAAGCACTCCTAAGCCCTAATACGTCGCTGCGGTTCAACACGCCAGGCGCGAGGATCTTCGCCTGCAGCAACGAGATCCAGCGCAACATCCTGGCCAAGGCCGTACTGGAGCTGCCCTCGGGCTGAGGGCGGCGGCGTTCAGCCCTGCCCGGCCTGGGTGCCCTTGACCACGGTCAGCGCCGAGGCGATCAGGCCGCTGATGTCGCTGACGTTGGCGGGCACGATCAGCGTGTTGTTGGTCTTGGCCAGGTTGCCGAAGGCATCGACGTAGCGCTCAGCCACCTTGAGGTTGACAGCTTCCATGCCGCCGGGGTGCTTGATGGCCTCGGCCACCTGGATGATGGCCTTGGCGGTGGCGTCCGCCACGGTGACGACGGCGTTCGCCTCGCCCTGGGCCTGGTTGATCTGGGCCTGCTTTTCGCCCTCGGAACGCGCGATGGCGGCCTCGCGCTCGCCGGTGGCGATGTTGATCTGTTCCTGGCGGCGGCCTTCGGAGGCGGCGATCAGGGCCCGCTTCTCGCGCTCGGCGGTGATCTGGGCCTGCATGGCGCGCAGGATCTCGGCCGGCGGCGTCAGGTCCTTGATCTCGTAGCGCAGCACCTTCACGCCCCAGTTCAGCGCGGCCTCGTCCAGCGCGCTGACGATGCTGCTGTTGATCTGCTCGCGTTCCTCGAAGGTCTTGTCCAGTTCCAGCTTGCCGATGACCGAGCGCAGCGTGGTCTGGGCCAGTTGGGTGATGGCGACGATGTAGTTGGACGAGCCGTACGAGGCGCGCATCGCGTCGGTGACCTGGAAGTACAGGATGCCGTCCACCTGCAACTGCGTGTTGTCGCGCGTGATGCAGACCTGGCTGGGCACGTCCAGCGGGATTTCCTTGAGCGAGTGCTTGTAGGACACGCGCTCGATGAACGGGATCACAAAGCCGGCGCCGGGCGACAGCACGCGGTCGAACTTGCCCAGGCGCTCGACCACCCACGCATGCTGCTGCGGAACGATGGCGATGGCCTTGACGACGATGAGGATGGCCAGAAAAACGATGACCAGCAGGACGATGGTGGATGCGCTCATGGTGCTTCCTTGTGGGTATTGCCAGCGAGACGGAAGGCCGTCCGCAACGGCCTTAGCGGGAGGGCGAAAGAACGAGGCTGTTGCCGCGCATCTCGGTGATCACGAACTGCCCGGCGACCGGCTCGGCCCCGGGCGCGAGCTCAGCCTGCCAGTGCGCCCCACGATACCAGACCCGTGCGGTGCGGTCTTCGTTCCAGGCCTCGACCTTCACGGTTTGTCCGATGTCCATGTTGACGTTGGCGTTGGAAGATGGCGGCGAACCGCGTTTCTTCAGCACGTTCAGGCGCTTGAGCAGCAGCGTGCACAACACCACCGCCGCCGCGCACAGCACCAGCTGCCAGGCGATGTCCACGCCCAGCCAGGCCGCGATGCCGGCCACGGCGAAGCCGACGGCGACCATGAGCAGATAGAAGGTGCCGGTCATGACTTCGCCGATCAGGGCCAGGGCCATCAGACCGAACCATACCCAGGCGGGATTCATAGTTGCCTCCTTCGAGCGAGAGCGGACGCGGCCCGCCGGCTCGGCCGTGCGGCGCGAAACGTGCCGCAGTGACGTATCTGCCTCTATTATGCCTGCCTGGGGGAAATGCCGCCCGGCCACGCCCCCGGCAACCGGAGGAACCACCATGCGCATACCGCCCGCCCCCAGGCCCGCCTGTCCTTCATCCGCCAGCCGGCGGCAATTCCTGGGTTATGGCGGGGCTGGCATGCTGGCCGCGGTCCTGCCCGGCTGCGGTGGGGGCGACGGCCCGACGCCCGCCGCCTACGCGCAGACCATCGAATGGGGCCGCCAGGAAATCGCGCGCGCCCTGTCGGGCGATCCCGACAACGTGGCCGCGGTCTCGATCGCCCTGCTCAAGAACGACACCGTGGTCTGGCAGCAGGCCTTCGGCCGCGCCTCGGTACAGGACAACGTCGCAGCCGGCATCCAGACGCGCTTCAACATCGGTTCGGTCAGCAAGGTACTGGCGGCGCTGGCCGCCATGATCCTGCGGGACCGCGGACTGCTGGACCTGGATGCACCGGTGGCGCGCTACCTGCCCGACTTCACCATGCTGTCGCCCGAGTACGCCCGGATCACGACCCGGCACCTGCTTTCGCACTCCTCGGGCCTACCCGGCACCAGCATGCGCAACGCCTTCACCTTCGAGCCCATGCCGGGCTACGCGGTCAACGCCGAAGCGGCCCTGGCCGACGAGCACCTGAAGCATCTGCCCGGCGAACTGGCGGTCTATTGCAACGACGGCTTCACGATGATCGAACGGGTGGTGGCGGCCCTTGCAAAGCAGGACTACACCTCCTTCATCCAGGCCAACGTGCTGACTCCCCTGGGCATGGCCGACTCCGGTTTCCTGACGAAGAAACCGACGGGCGGCTCGTTCGCGCTGCCCTATGCGGGCGGCAGGCAGTACCCCCAGGAGTTCGTCAGCCCGCTGGCCACCGGCGGCCTGACCGCCACGCCGGGCGACATGATGAAGCTGGCGCGCCTGTTCCTCGAACGGGGCACCTACCAATCGCGGCGCATCGTGTCGGCCGACGGCATCGCGCAGATGGGCAGCGACCAGACCCGGGGCCTGGCCATCAATCCTTCGCCGGAATGGGTATGGGGACTGGGCTGGGACAGCGTGCGGCATCCCGGCCTGGCCGCGGCCGGCGTCCAGGCCTGGCAGAAGAACGGCGGCACGGCGTTTTTCTCGAGCGACTTCTACGTCCTGCCGGACCAGCGGCTGGCCCTGATGGTGACCGGCAACACGGGCAACGCACAACGCCCCGACACCTACCGCGCCGCCGCGCTGGCCGAAGGCGTACTGCTGCGCGCCCTGGTCGAGGACGGCACGATACGCGCCCTGCCGCCGCTGGTCGCCCATACCGCGCCGCCCGTGGCGGCATCGCCCGGGCTGACCGACGCCGTGGGCGTCTACGCCAACTACAACCAGCCCACGCGGGTCACCGCCAACCAGGACGGCAGCTTCTCGCTGTCGTCCTGGAACGGCACTGCCTGGCAACCGATGAACGGCGGCGCCAGATACAGCTATCGCAGCGACGGCTGGTGGTGGGGTGGCGATGCCCCCATCAGCTACCGCTTCGAAGTCGTGTCCGGTATCGACGCGAACGGCCAGCCCTATCGCTATCGCTACCTGATGCTGCGCGGCCCCCTGTTCGGCGCCGGCTATAACGAGACCACCCTGCCCGTGGGCCAGCAACTGCTTCCGCTGGCGCCGCTGGGTGCCGTCTGGCAGGCGCGGCTGGGCAAGACCTGGACGGTCACCAACGAATCCCCGGCGACCGTTCCATCCACCCTGAACGGCACCCCCTACGCCACGCTGGGCAGCCTGCCCGAACTGCCGGGCTACATCCTGGTGCGCAACAGCAGCTACGACGACGGCTCGCCCGAATACCAACTCCTGGCCCCGCTGGCCGCCGACCGCGCCGGCATGACCGTCAAGATCCCCGCCAACGCCGGCCGCGACCTGTACGAGCTGCACTTCGCCACCGCCGGAGGCAAGGAAACGCTGACCCTAGGCAGTTGGACCTACGAGGCAACCGCGGGCTGATCTGGCGGTGCCTGCAAATATTTACCCGGGTAATATTGACGATCAAATTTTACCCGGATAAAATTTGCAAACACTCACGCCAAGCCCAACAGGAAAATCTCGAAAATGGCATCGTCCACCCCATCCCCTCGCTATCTGGAGCCCACGCAGCAATCCGGCCGCGCATTCATCATGAGGAAAATGCAGGGCAACGTCGTCATGTTGAACCTGCTGCGCTTTCGCGAGATTGCCGACTACGCCGCGAACCCGGAACTGGCGCCGAAAAAGCCCATCAGCGGCGCGCAGGCGTTCGATCGCTATATCCACCACACACTGCCGTTCCTGCACGCAAGCGGCGGAGACCTGCTGTTCCTCGGCACGGGCGGCCCGCTCCTGATCGGCCCGGAAAACGAACGCTGGGACCTGGCCATGATGGTCAGGCAAAGCAGCGCCGAGTCATTCCTGGATTTCGCGAACAATGCGGAGTATCTGGCGGGCATGGGCCATAGAACGGCGGCGATCGAAGACGCCCGGCTCCTTCCGTTGACGCAGATCGAGAAAACGAGTTGAAGCAAATGAAGTCCCTGCGAGCCAACGGCATCACCGTCTGCTACGACAGCCTGGGCGACGAAGACGACGACACCATCCTGCTGATCTCGGGTCTTGGTACCCACATGATCCGCTGGACGGATCCCTTCTGCCTAAGCCTTGTGGCAAAGGGTTTTCGCGTCATCCGCTTCGACAACCGGGATGCAGGTCTGTCGACGCATTTCACGAACTCCCCCACTCCGAATTTCGCGGCCTTGGCAACGGCCATCGCGGCGGGCCGGGAGCCGGACGTGCCTTACACCCTCGATGACATGGCGGCAGACGCCATCGGCCTGCTGGACGCCTTGTCCATCGATCGCGCGCACGTCGTCGGGCGTTCGATGGGCGGCATGATCGCGCAACTGATGGCCGGTGATCACCCGCGGCGCGTGTCGTCGCTGGCTTCCATCATGTCCAGCACGGGCAACCCCGGTCTGCCTTCGGCGGCGCCCGACATCATGGCGATGCTGACCAGGCGGGCGCCCCACCCCGTTGACGATGAAGAGGAATTCGTCGCGCATGGCCTCGCGTTTGCGAACCGCATCGGCGGCACCCGCTTCCCCATCGATCGGGAAGCGCACCGCGCCATGATTCTGGAAGAGTCCCGCCGCGCCTACGATCCGGCCGGTTTCGGACGGCAGATCGCCGCGATCGCCGCCACGGGGGATATACGGCCACGGCTTGCCCGTATCCGTGTCCCGACCCTGGTGGTGCATGGCAGCGACGATGCATTGATCCCGCCGGCCTGCGGCGAGGATACGGCGGCGTCCATCCCCGGCTCGGAATTCTTACTGATCGAGGGCATGGGCCACGACTTGCCGGCCGCGCTCCATCAGACTCTGGTCGAGGCAATTTGCAGGAACGCGCGCCGCGGCATCGGTAAATAAAAGAACGCCTGGGGCACAGGGGATCCGGCTCAGCCGGTCCACCCGTGCCGCCCCCCCCTGAGGGGGGGCAAGTCAGCGCATAGGGGGGACCCTATTCAGCGAGCTTCTTCCAGGTGTCGACCACGGTGTCCGGGTTCAGCGAGATCGACTTGATCCCCTGGTTCTTCAGCCATACCGCGAAATCGGGGTGGTCGGAAGGACCCTGGCCGCAGATGCCGACGTACTTGTCCGCCTTCAGGCAAGCCTCGATGGCCCGCTGCAGCAGCGCCTGGACGGCCGGATCGCGTTCGTCGAAGTCGGCGGCCAGCAGTTCCAGGCCCGAGTCGCGGTCCAGACCCAGGGTGAGCTGGGTCAGGTCGTTCGAACCGATCGAGAAGCCGTCGAAGTGCTCCAGGAATTGTTCGGCCAGCACCGCGTTGGACGGCACTTCGCACATCATGATCAGGCGCAGGCCGTTCTCGCCGCGCTTGAGCTGGTTGTCGGCCAGCAGGCCCACCACGCGCTCGGCCTGCTTGAGCGTGCGCACGAAGGGAACCATGATCTCGACGTTGGTCAGGCCCATGTCCTGGCGCACGCGGCGCAGCGCCTCGCACTCCATGCGGAAGCATTCGGCGAATTCCTCGGCGATGTAGCGCGACGCGCCGCGGAAGCCCAGCATGGGATTCTCTTCCTCGGGCTCGTAGCGCGAGCCGCCGATCAGCTTGCGGTATTCGTTCGACTTGAAATCGGACATGCGCACGATGACGGACTTGGGATAGAACGCCGCCGCGATCGTGGCGATGCCTTCGGCCAGCTTGTCGACGAAGAACGCGCGCGGGCTGGCATAGCCGCGGGCCACCGATTCCACCGCCTTCTTCAGGTCGCTATCGACATTCGGATAGTCGAGGATGGCCTTGGGATGGATGCCGATGTTGTTGTTGATGATGAATTCCAGGCGGGCCAGGCCCACGCCGCCGTTCGGGATCTGCGCAAAGTCGTAGGCGAGCTGCGGATTACCCACGTTCATCATGATCTTGACGTCGATGGCGGGCATTTCGCCGCGGCGGACTTCCTCGACCTCGGTTTCCAGCAGGCCGTCGTAGATCCGGCCCTCGTCGCCTTCGGCGCAGGACACGGTGACCATGGCACCATCCTTCAGGACATCGGTGGCGTCGCCGCTGCCGACGACCGCCGGGATGCCCAGCTCGCGCGCGATGATGGCCGCGTGGCAGGTACGGCCGCCGCGGTTGGTGACGATGGCCGAGGCACGCTTCATGACAGGTTCCCAGTTGGGATCGGTCATGTCGGTGACCAGCACATCGCCGGGCTGGACCTTGTCCATGTCGGCGATGTCGCCCACCAGGCGCACGGGGCCCGAGCCGATCTTCTGGCCGATGGCGCGGCCGGTGACCAGCACGTTGCCGGTGGCCTTCAGGCGGTAGCGCTGCTGCACGTCGTTGCCGGACTGCTGCGACTTCACGGTTTCCGGACGCGCCTGCAGGATGTAGATCTTGCCGTCGTTGCCGTCGCGGCCCCACTCGATGTCCATGGGACGGGCGTAGTGCTTCTCGATGATGACGGCGTAGCGCGCCAGCTCGATGACGTCTTCGTCGGACAGCGAGAAACGGTTGCGCAGCTCGGGCGCGACGTCGACCGTGCGCACGGCGCGGCCTTCGGTGCGGGCCGGGTCGAATTCCATCTTGATCAGCTTGGAGCCGATGCGGCGGCTGACGATGGGATAGTGGCCGGCTTCCAGCGTGGGCTTGAAGACGTAGAACTCGTCGGGGTTGACCGCGCCCTGCACCACCGTTTCGCCCAGGCCGTAGGACGAGGTGATGAAGACGACGTCGGGGAAGCCCGATTCGGTGTCGAGGGTGAACATGACGCCGGCCGCGCCAGTGTCGGAGCGGACCATGCGCTGGATGCCGGCGGACAGGGCCACGTCGGCGTGGGCATAGCCCTTGTGCACGCGATACGAAATGGCGCGGTCGTTGTACAGCGACGCGAACACGTGGCGGATCTTGTCCAGCACATCGTCGACGCCGACCACGTTCAGGAAGGTTTCCTGCTGGCCGGCGAACGAAGCGTCGGGCAGGTCTTCGGCGGTGGCGGACGAACGGACGGCGAACGAGCCCTTGCCGTCGGCGTCGAGCTTGGCGAACGATTCACGGATGTCTTTCTCGAACTGGGCCGAGAACGGAGCGTCGACGATCCATTGCCGGATTTCCGCGCCGGTTTCGGCCAGTGCGCGCACGTCTTCCGGATTCAGGGAAGACAGGCGCGCGCTGATCCGGGCATCCAGGCCCGAATCCTTCAGGAAATCGCGGAAAGCCTCTGCCGTGGTGGCAAAACCGCCCGGCACGCGGACACCGGCGCCGGTCAGTTGGCTGATCATCTCTCCTAGTGAAGCGTTCTTCCCTCCTACCGAGTCAACATCCGTCATGCGGAGCTGCTCGAACGGCACAACATAAGACATGAAAGTCCCCTATTACAATGGCAAGAAAGCATGTTTGGCGAGCACACGCGCGGTGCGTAGTGTGCTGGCCAAACCCGCCTCCGCCGCGGCCCAGGGCTCCGAAAGCCTTGGGCGTGCGCCATGCGTAACCGGGGGGTAATCCTCGAATTGTACGCCGGCCGCCGGCCTTTCTGCACATCGCTTGCTTCGTTTGCCTTTCCCATCCCCGGAAACCCCGTTTTTGCGAGAAATCCATGCCTCAACCCGCCCCCGCCGCGAATTCGTACCTGCGCACCGTCTTCGTGGTTTCCGACGGCACCGGCATCACCGCCGAGACCTTCGCCCATTCGGTCCTGGCCCAGTTCGAGAACGCCCGCTTCCGCCATATCAGGCTTCCTTTCATTGATTCGGTCGACAAGGCCGCCGACGTGGCGGCCCGGATCGACGCCGCCTTCACCGCGGACGGGCAGCGCCCCATCGTCTTCAGCACCCTGGTCAATTCCGAGATCAACACCCGCGTCCGCCAGGCCAACGGCCTGTTCCTGGACCTGTTCTCGACCTTCGTCGAGCCCATCGAGCAGGAACTGAACATCAAGTCCAGCCATTCGATCGGCCGCTCGCACAACATGGCCAACACCAAGCAGTACCAGAGCCGGATCGAGGCCATCAACTTCAGCCTGGCGCACGACGACGGGCAGTTCATCAAGGGCCTGGAGCAGGCCGACGTGATCCTGGTGGGCGTGTCGCGCTGCGGCAAGACGCCCACCAGCCTGTACCTGGCCATGCAGTACGGCATCAAGGCCGCCAATGTGCCGCTGATCCCCGACGATTTCGAGCGCGACGCCCTGCCCTCGGCCATCCTGCCCCACCGCAACAAGCTGTTCGGGCTGACCATCCAGCCCGAGCGCCTGGCCGAGGTCCGCCACGAACGCCGTCCCGACAGCCGCTACGCGTCGCTGGAACAGTGCCGCTACGAGGTGGCCGAGGCCGAGAAACTGATGCGGCGGGAAAGCATCCGCTGGCTGTCGACCACCACCAAGTCGATAGAGGAAATCTCGACCACGGTGCTGCAGAAGATCGGGCTGGAAGGCCGCTTCTATTGAGAAACAGGCCGGGGCGGGCGCGCCAGCGCCTCGCTCTCGGCCGCGTGGGGCTGGGCCGCGACCTCCAGGCACTCGCGCAGCACGTTCAGCAATTCGCGCCGCCGGGGCTCCCGGGGCATGACCAGGCCCAGTTCGCGGTGGAAAATGTCCTTGCCCAGCGAGACCGCCCGCACGCCCGGCGGCAGGCAGTTCCGGCGCGTGATCGGCACCAGCGACACGCCCAGCCCGGCCGCCACCATCGCCACCATGGCATCCACGTCCTCGATGTCCAGCATGGCCTCGACCTGCTGGTCGTGCCGCCGCAGGAAATGCTCGACCCCTCGCCCGCCGAACGACGCACGGTCGTAGCGGATGAAGGGGTGGGCGGCCAGCAACTGGCGCCAGTCCTCGCCGGGAACGTCCCCCGGCACCGCCAGGACGAAGGGTTCGCGTACCAGCGGCTGCCATAGCAGTTCCCGCGGCAGCATGAAGGGCGGCGCGATCATCAGCGCGGCGTCCAGCTCGCCGCTGTCGACCTGGCCGATCAGGAACAGCGACGAACCATGCACCAACCGCACCGACACCAGGGGATGCCGGTCCCGCAGGATGCCCAGCGCCGCCGGCAGCATGCCCACCTGGGCAGTCTGGATCGCCCCCATCCTGACCGTGCCGCGCAGCTCGCGGCTGGTCACCCGCACCGCCAGTTCGTCGAACAGTCCGACGATCTGGCGGGCCATCTCCACCGCTTCCTCGCCCGCCTCGTTCAGCGTGGCCGAGCGCCCGGTCCGGGTGAACAGCGGCGCGCCCAGCGCCTCTTCCAGGCGCTGCATCTGGGCGCTGACGGCCGATTGCGTCAGGCCGATGCGGGATCCCGCCGCCGCGAACGTGCCCCAGCGCACGACTGCGAGAAACGTCTTCAGCTCGCGCAGCACGTCTCACCCCCAATTGATCGAAAAAATTTGACCTCAGACGAAAAACAAAGCGTTTTCGTCTAAGGATTTTTGTTTATACCATGAGTGCCTTGGATGCCTGCCCGGGCATGTCCCGCTCAAACCTGGCATCCCCTGACACTGGAACTTCCAGTGGGCACAACTTCATCTAAAAACAATTAAAACAAGATAAATAAATTCAACTTCCATCAATTTCAATCTACTTCATGGCACAGCACTTGCTTGATAACCCAGGAGACGGCACGCAATCCCGCGTACGCCACCCCTCTCTCTTGAATGGAACAGCAGGTATGAAGACCCCCTCCTTTCTAGCGGCGGCCGCGCTGGCCCTGGCAGTTGCCCTGCCGGCCCATGCCTACCCGGACCGACCGATCACCATCGTGGTGCCGTTCTCGGCCGGCGCCGGCACCGATCTGACCGCCCGCCTCCTGGCGCGCACCATGGAGAAGCATGCGGGCCGCAGCGTCGTGGTGGTGAACCGCGCCGGCGCCGGCGGCGAGATCGGCATGGCCTCGGTGGCCAACGCAGCGCCCGACGGCTACACGCTGTCCATCCTCAATACGCCCAACGTGCTGACCATCCCCATCGAACGCCGGGCGCAGTTCAGCCTGTCCAGCTTCGACGTGGTCGCCAACATCGTGGACGACCCCGGCACCCTGAGCGTGCGCGGGGACAGCCCCCTGCGCGGCGTCCAGGACCTGGTGGAAGCGGCCCGCAAGGCGCCCGGGACGCTGACCTACGGCACGGCCGGCGTGGGCTCGGCCGGCCACATTTCCATGCTGCTGCTGGAACAGGCCGCCGGCATACAACTGCGGCACGTGCCCTTCAAGGGCACGGCGGACGTCGCCACGGCGCTACTGGGCGGCCACATCGACATCGGCACCGCCAACCTGGGCGAGGCCCTGGGTTTCTCCAAGGGCAAGCAGTGGCGCATCCTGGGCCAGATGGCGCCCACCCGTTCACCCATGGCGGCGGACCTGCCCACCTTCGCCGAGGCCGGTTATCCCATCGAAAGCGGGTCGCTGCGCGGGCTGGGCGCGCCGCGCGGCACGCCGCCGGAAACGCTCAAGGCGCTGTCCGCGCTGGTGGACAAGGCCATCAACGATCCCGACTTCCGCCAGGCGGCCAAGGGGGCCGAGCAGAACGTCCGCTACCTGCCGCGCGACGACTACTCGCTCCTGCTGACGGGCATGCAGGGCCGGTTCGAGAAACTGTGGGCGGCTTCGCCCTGGAATCAATGATGCCGACCTCCTCGTTTCCCACGCACCGGACCGCCTCCATGAAAACCGCCCTTCGCTTCCTGCTTTCCACCTTCGCGCTGGCCGGCGCCTGCGCCGCGCACGCCGGCTACCCCGACCGTCCCATCACCATGATCGTGCCGTTCAGCGCGGGCGCCGGCACCGACCTGACCGCGCGCACCGTCGCCCAGTGCATGGAGAGCCAGATCAAGGGCGCCACCATCGTCGTCACCAACCGCCCGGGCGCGAGCGGCGACATCGGCCTGGCGGCCCTGGCCACGGCCGCGCCCGACGGCTATACCCTGGGCATCGTCAACACGCCCGGCGTGGTCAGCATCCCCATCGAGCGCCAGACCCGCTACACCGTCGCGAGCTTCGATTTCCTGGGCGCCGTGGCCGACGCGCCGGGCACGATCAGCGTGCACGCCGACAGCGGCATCCACACCATCCAGGATCTGGTCCGCGCGGCCAAGGCGAAGCCCGGCAGCGTCACCGTGGGCACGCAGGGCGTGGGCTCGGCCGGGCACATCGCGCTCCTGTTGCTGGAGCAGTCGGCCGGCATCGAGCTGACCCCGGTGCCGTTCCAGGGCGCGGCGCCCGCCCGCACCGCGCTGCTGGGCAAGGTGATCGACACCACCATGGCCAACGTGGACGAGGCCGTGAGTTTCCGCAACGGATCGCCGTGGCGCATCCTGGGCGTGATGAGCGATGCCCGCTCATCCGTGGCCGCCGAGCTGCCCACCTTCAAGGAAGCCGGCTACGACATCGTGGCCGGCTCCATGCGCGGTTTCGCCGGCCCCAAGGGCATGCCCCGCGAGGTGGTCAAGACGCTGTCCGACGCCATCCGCACGTGTGCCGCCGACCCGGTGTTCCTGGACCGCGCGCAGAAATCCTTCCTGCCGGTGCGTTACCTGCCGCCGCAGGAATACCTGAGCAGCCTGCGGCGGCTGGACACCTCGCTGCGCGAGCTGTGGAAGGCCAAGCCCTGGAACCAATGACCCCTTCACCCCAACGGCGGTCCTTCCGCCATCCTTGAACGAGACGAACGCTTCATGAGAACCGACCACAGCACCTACGCGGACATCCGCGCCTACCTCAAGAATCACGACACCCTGCTGATCCCGGTGGGTGCCACCGAGCAGTACGGCTCGCACCTGGCCACGGGCACGGAACTGCGGCTGTGCGAGATGATCGCCACCGAGGTCGGCGCGCTAACGGGCCTGGCCGTGACGCCCATCGTCCCGGTCAACTATTCGGCCATGTTCCTGGACTATCCCGGTACGCTGTCGGTGTCGATGGCCACGCTCGAACGCTACCTGGACGAAATGTGCGACGGCTTGGCCGGCCAGGGTTTTCGCCACTTCATGTTCGTCAACATCCATGCCGGTTCGCTCGGCCCCATCGAAAGCGTCTGCCGCAACCTGCGCCGGCGCCACGGCGCGGTGGGCGGCACCATCGACGTCTTCACGGTGATGCGCGACGTCGGCGGCGTCGAATTCAAGACCAGGAAGTCGCCCTCGGGCCACGCCTCGGAAATGGTGACCTCGGTGGCGCTGGCCAAGTGCCCCGAGCTGGTCTTCATGGACCGCGCCCAGGCCACCGAATCGCTGCGCCCCTTCGTCGATGGCGTCAAGACGGTGTCCAGCGGCAAGGTCAGCCTGGGCAAGTCGAGTTTCTCGGTGTTCAGCGACATCAGCGACTACGCGCCCATCGGCACCCAGGGCGACCCGACCGGCGCCACCGCCGAGCAGGGGCATCAGGTCTGGAACGCCGCGGTGGACTACCTGGCCGAGGCTGCCAGGAAGTTCAGCCAGATGTCGTTCCAGGCATAGGGGGCGGGCCATGCGCACCAATCCGCTGAAAGCGCTCTGGCAGGCCGGCAAGCCGGCCTTCGGCACCTGGGCCACGCTGGTACACCATCCGCGCTTCATGAAGCTGCTGGCCGTGACGGGCCTGGACTTCGTGTTGATCGAGATGGAGCACAGCGACTTCACCATCGCCGAGGTCGGCACGCTGTGCCTGGTCGCGCGCGAAGCCGGCATCGTGCCCATCGTGCGGCCGGCGGGCATGCAGCCGCACGACTACACACGGCCGCTGGACGCCGGCGCGATGGGCCTCCTGCTGCCCAACGTGGAAACGGCCGAACAGCTCGAGTCCATCCTGCGCGCCACCAAGTACCACCCGCGCGGCGAACGCATCCTGAACATGCGCGGCCCGCACACCGACTACGTCCGGCTGAGCCGGCCGCTGGAGCAGATCCAGGCCATGAACGAGCACACGCTGACCGTGGCCATGATGGAGTCGCAGCGCGGCCTGGACAACCTGGACGCCATCTGCCGCGTGCCGGGGCTGGACGCCGTGATGATCGGCCCCGACGACCTGTCGCAGGCGCTGGGCGTGCCCGGCGACATGAAGCATGCGCGCATGGTCGAGGCCACCGAGCACGTCATCGCCACCTGCCAGCGCCACGACGTGCCCTGGGGCTTCAGTTGCCAGGACCCGGCCAGCGCCGCCGAATGGATAAGCCGCGGCATCCGCTGGATGCCCTATGCCAACGATGCCGCGGCGCTGTTCAACACCTTCAGCTCGGCCGCTCAGGAACTCAAGCGCGGGGCGGGCCGCTGACCCACCCATTCCTTCATAGACCAGGAGTCTTCGATGAAAGCAGTCGCCATGTATAGCCCCTACGGCTGGAAGGCCAAGATCGGCCTGATCGTGCCTTCCACCAACACCGTCAACGAACCCGAATTCTGGCGCCTCGCGCCCGAGGGCGTGACCATCCACACCGCCCGCGCCATGCTGCTGGGCCCCGCCACCGAGGAGTCCTACTACAAGATGGCCGAGGCGGTGAACGGCGCCGCCGACGAACTGGCCACGGCCGAGGTCGACGTGGTGGCCTACGGCTGCACCTCGGGCTCGATCATCTGCCCGCTGCCGGAACTGATCCGCAACATGAGCCAGCGCACCGGCACACCCGCCATCGCCACCGCCGGCGCGGTCGTGGCCGCGCTGCGCGCGCTGGGTGCCCGCAAGATCGCGGTGGGCACGCCCTACGTCGATTTCGTCAACGAGAGCGAGGACAAATTCCTGCGCGACTACGGCTTCGACGTGCTGACGCTGCAAGGCCTGCGCCTGGGTGAAACCCAGGAGGAACGGCGCGGCATCGGCCGCGTGCCGCCCGAGATGGTGTTCCGGCTGGCCCGCGCGATCGACCGGCCCGACGCCGACGCCATCTTCATCTCGTGCACCAACCTCGCCACCTTCGACGTCATCGCCGAAATCGAGCGCGAACTGGGCAAGCCGGTCGTGACCAGCAACCAGGCATGCTTCTGGGCCTGCCTGCGCCTCCTGGGCCTGCGCACGTCCATCAGCGGCCATGGCACGCTGCTGGAGCACCAGCTCGATCCCATCGACGAATCCAGCTACGCGCTGCCGTCCGCGCGATGAACGTCCCGCCGCCCGACCTCGCGCTGGCCGCGGCGCTGTTCGCGCAGCTACGCCGCGACGGCCACGACGGCGTGGGCATCACGCGCGATGCCTACGGCCCGGGGGAACAAAGCGCGCATGACGAGGCCGTGCGCCTGGCCCGCGTGCTGGATCTGGAGATCGCGCGCGACGCCGCGCTGAATCTGTACCTGACGCTGCCCGGCCGGGATCGGCAGGCACCCCGCGTCATGACCGGATCGCACCTGGACTCGGTGCCGGCCGGCGGCAACTACGACGGCGCCGCCGGCGTGGTGGCCGGGCTGGCGGTGCTGGCGGGTTGGCGGGCGGCCGGATTCGTACCGCCGGCGGACGTGACTGTAATGGCCGTGCGCGCCGAGGAAAGCACCTGGTTTCCCTATTCCTACCTGGGCAGCAAGGCCGCCTTCGGACTGGTCGACCGCGACGCGCTGCAATTGCGGCGCGCCGACACCGGCCGCCCGCTGGCCGAGCACCTGGCCGAATGCGGTGGCAATCCCGGCGCGTTCGGCCAGGCCTGGCTGGATCCCACGCGCATCGCCCGTTTCGTCGAACTGCACATCGAACAGGGCCCCGTGCTGGTGGACGAGGCCCTGCCCGTGGGCATCGTCACCGGCATACGGGGCAGCCTGCGCTATCGCGATGCCCGCGTCCTGGGCAACTACGCCCATTCGGGCGCCGTGCCGCGCACCGGCCGGCGCGACGCCGTACGTGCCGCCGCCCTGTTGGTGGCGGCCATCGACGACGACTGGGAGCGGCTGGAGGCGCGGGGCCGCGACCTGGTCGTGACCTTCGGCAAATTCTGCACCAACCCCGCCCAGCACGCGTTCAGCAAGGTAGCCGGCGAAGTGGATCTGTGCGTGGACGTGCGCAGCCAGGACCGCGCGGTGCTGGACGAGGTCGATGCCTTGCTGGACACCCATGCGCGCCGTCTGGAACAGGCGACCGGCACGCGCATCGAACTGGGCCCGCGCACCGGCTCGGAGCCCGCGCTGATGGATGCGGGTATCCAGCAAGCGCTGGAAGCCGCGGCGGCCCGCCACGGCATCGCCGCCCGCCGCATGGCCAGCGGCGCGGGGCACGACGCGGCGGTGTTCGCCCAGCGCGGCGTGCCCACCGGCATGGTGTTCGTGCGCAACGACCACGGCTCGCACAACCCCGACGAACACATGGACATGGACGATTTCGCGCTGGGCACGCGCCTGCTGGCCGACGTCCTGGCCGCTCCCTGACTTTCTTTTCCTAGGAACACGATGAACCCACCCGTCTGCCTGGTCGTCCAGCCCATCCACCCCGCCGGCATCGCCCGCCTGCAGGCCGCCGGCATCGAAGCCCGCATGGCCAGCTCGGCCGACATGGCCACCGTGGTCCGCGAGATCGCCCCCTGCCAGGCCGTGATCACGCGCAACGCGGGACTGGATACCGCCGCCGTCGAAGCCGGCACGCAACTGGCCGTGATCGCCAACCATGGCATCGGCACCAACAAGATCGACGTGGCGCGTGCCACCGCACTGTCGATTCCCATCGTCTACACCCCCACCGCGAATGCCCGCTCGGTGGCCGAGCACGCCATCATGCAGATGCTGGCGGTGGGCAAGCGGCTGGCCGCCTGCGACCACGCGGTACGCGCCGGCGACTGGGACTACCGCTACCGGCCCGGTTTGCAGGAACTGCACGGCAAGACCCTGGGCATCGTCGGCTTCGGCACCATCGGCCGGCTGACCGCGGCCATCGCCCTGCACGGCCTGGGCATGCGGGTCATCGTGTATTCGCCGGCCGTGCCCGCCGGCGAGATCACCGCCCAGGGAGCGCAGGCCTGCCCGACGCTGGACGATCTGCTGGCGCAGGCCGATGTCGTGTCGCTGCACCGCCCTTCCCGGGCCGACACCCGGCACATGATCGACGCGCGCGCGCTGGCCCGCATGAAGCCGACGGCCATCCTGGTGAACACCGCGCGCGCCGACCTGATCGATACCGACGCGCTGGCCGCGGCGCTGCGCGACCGGCGCATCGCCGGCGCCGCGCTGGACGTCTTCGAGCAGGAGCCCCTGCCCGCCGCGCATCCCCTGTGCGGACTGGACAACGCGCTGCTGACGCCCCACACTGCCGGCAGCACGGACGAGGCCCTGCGCGCCGCCGCCGAGCAGTGCGCCGACCAGATCATCGAGGTCCTGGCGGCACGCCGGCCGGCCCACCTCGTCAACCCGCAGGTCTGGGAAACCCGGCGCCTGCCCGTCCCGGCCTGACCCCGTCATCCTTCATTCACCGACCGCCATCATGCAATCGATCTTCCACCTGGCCTACAACGTCACCGACCTGGATCAGGCGCGCCGCTTCTACGGCGACGTCCTGGGCTGCGCCGAGGGACGCAGCACCGACACCTGGGTCGATTTCGACTTCTTCGGCCACCAGATCTCGCTGCACCTGGGCACGCCGTTCCAGACCGAACGCACGGGCCACGTGGGCGACAAGCTCGTGCCCATGCCGCACCTGGGCGTGATCCTGCTGCTGGACGATTGGCAGGCGCTGGCGCGGCGCCTGCGGGAAGCCGGCACGGAGTTCGTGCTCGAGCCGCAGGTCCGTTTCCAGGGCCAGCCCGGCGAACAATGGACCATGTTCTTCACCGACCCGTTCGGCAACCCCATCGAGGTGAAGGGGTTCAAGTCCTTCGAGGCGGTGTACGCGGCCTGACGTCCTAATCCGGCGCGAACCGGCGCCGGTGCTCGAACAGGCACACCGCCACCGCCGCGCCCACGTTCAGCGACTCGGCCGCCGGCTCCTGCGGGATGCGCACCCGCAGCGCCGCGGCTGTTTGAAGCCCGGCGCGCACGCCCTGCCCTTCGTTGCCGAATACCCAGGCGCAGTGCCGTGGCAGCGTGGCCTGGTACAGGCCGACGGCATCCTCGAGCGTGGTCGCCACCAGGGGCACGTCCAGGCGCGCAACCAGGGCCTGCAAATCGACCCGTTCATGAATGGTCAGCGAGAAATGCGCGCCCTGTCCCGAGCGCAGCACCTTGGGCGACCAGGCGAAGGCGGTCTCGTCCGACAGGAAAACGTGGCGCACGCCGGCCGCCGCGCAGGTGCGCAGGATGGAGCCGACGTTGCCGGGGTCCTGGACACGATCGAGCAGCACGCAGTTTTCCGCCACCCGCTCGGGCAGCGGCGGCGCCGGGGTCTCGACCACGAACACCACTCCCTGGCCGGCCTGCACGTGCTCCAGGTCATCGATCAGGTTGCCGTCCAGCCAGACCTGGCGGTCGGCCGGTATCTCGTCGCGCAGGGCCATGACTTCGGCGCTGGCCCGCTCGCCTTCCAGCCGCCGGGCATCGAAGACCGCATGCCGGGGCAGGCCCCGCCATTGCAGGTAGGCCTGGCACAGGTGCACGCCTTCCAGCACGGACAGGCCGGCCTCGCGCCGCGCCTGCGAGGCCTGCGTCAGCTTGCGCAGCGACTTGAATAGCGGATTGTCGCGCGAGGCGATGCGTTTCATGATCGGTATTCCAGGCGGCGGTCCGCGCGGCTAGGCGCGCGGTTTGGCACGGCGGCGGCGCGGGGCCGGCGCCTCGGGTTCGGGCAGGTCGTCCCAGGGCAGCAGGCTGTCCATCACCTGGGCAACCAGCGTTTCGGGCTCGGGAATGCCCATGGCCCGGCGCACGGGTTCGAAGCTGCGGCGGTGCTCGGGACACGGACCGTGTTCCAGCAGGCAGCGCAGATGGTCAGGGGTGCCGTAGCCCTTGTGCCGGTCGAAGCCGTACATGGGGTAGCTGGCGTGCAGCCGGACCAGTTCGGCGTCGCGCGCGGTCTTGGCCAGGATGGAGGCGGCCGAGATCGCCTGCACCTGGGCATCGCCGCCGATCACGGTCTGCACCCGGCAGGCCAGCGCCGGCGCGCGGTTGCCGTCCACCTGCACCAGGTCGGGCACGCAGCCCAGCCCTTCGACGGCCCGCCGCATGGCCAGCATGGTGGCGTTCAGGATGTTCAGCGTATCGATCTCGGTCACGCTGACGCTGGCCACGCACCAGGCCAGCGCACGCTCCTGGATCAGGGGGGCGAGTTCGTCGCGCGCGCGCTCGCTCAGCACCTTGGAGTCGTCCAAGCCATCGACCGGACGAGCCGGATCGAGGATGACGGCCGCCGCGTAGACCGGCCCGGCCAGGGGCCCCCGCCCCGCTTCGTCCACGCCCGCCACGCGCAGGGTCAGCAGCGTCTCGGCACCGAAGGCCGACAGCAGGTCCGCCCCCGGAGACTCCACCGCGGTCCAACCCAATTCCGTCTGCACCCAGCCCTTCTCAGCCATGGTCGGCCACCTCCAGGATCGCTTGGCTGGCCAGGGCTGGCGTGTCGCGCACCAGGTCGTCATGCAAGGCGGTGAAGCGTTCCTCCAACCGGCGGATGGCGGCCTCGTCCGTCAGCGCCTTCCAGGCCGCGTCGGCCAGCGCGCGCGGCGTGGCCTCGTCCTGCAGCAGTTCCGGCACGACCGTGTCGCGGCACAGCACGTTGGGCAGCCCCACCCAGGGCAGATAGGCCTGGCGCCGCATGATCCACCACGACAGCCTGGGCAGCACGTAGGAAATGACCATGGGGCGCTTGAACAGGGCCGCTTCCAGCGTGGCGGTGCCGCTGGCGACCAGGACCGCGTTGCAGGCGGCCAGGATGTCGTGCGTGCCGCCTATGACCGTGTGCAGGTTGGCCAGCCCTCCCACGGCCGCGGCATGCGCCAGGAACTCGCGCTCGCGCTCGGCATTGGCCATGGGCGCCCACAGTTGCAGGGCCGGATCGCGCGCCTGCAACAGTTTGGCGGCGGCCAGGAAGCGCGGCGCAAGATGCCGCATCTCGCCCGCCCGGCTGCCGGGCATCAGCGCCAGCACCCGCGCGTCGGCGGCGATGCCGTATCGGGCCCTCGCCGCGGCGCGGTCGGGCACGCGGTCGACGATGCGCGCCAGCGGATGGCCCACGTAGGTCACGGGAACGCCGGCGTCGCGATAGATCTGTTCCTCGAACGGGAACACCACCAGCATGTGGGAGACGGCCTCGCGGATCTTGTTGATGCGCTCGCCTCGCCAGGCCCACAGCGAGGGGCCGATGAAATGCACGGTGGGGATGCCGCCCTCGCGCAGCGCATGTTCCAGGCCGAAATTGAAATCGGGCGCATCGACCCCGACAAAGGCCGCCGGCCGTTCGGCCAGCCAGCGCTCGCGCAGGGTGCGGCGGATGTTGAGCAGCTCCGGCAGGTGCATCAGCACGTCGGCATAGCCGTTCACGGCCAGCTTGTGCATGGGATACCAGGCATCGAAACCCTGGGCCTGCATCTTGGGACCACCGATGCCCGCCAGCGCCAGCTGCGGTGCCCGTTCGTGCAAGGCCTCGACCACGGTGGCCGCCAGCAGATCGCCCGAAGGCTCTCCCGCCACCATGCCGATGGACGCCCTGCCCTCACCCGGCACGCCGGCCTCCGTCAGCGCACGATACCGCGGGTGGCGGTATCGAGGAAGGCCAGCAAGGCGGACAGCGGAGCGTCGAGTTCGGGATCCTCGGCGCGCTTGGCCTGGAGTGCCGCGCGCGCCTCGTCCAGCGTCAGATTCTGGCGGTACAACGTCTTGTAGGCCGCCCGCAGGCCGGAAACCTGCGCCGGCGTGAAGCCGCGCCGCTTCAGGCCTTCGACGTTGATGCCCACGGCGCGGGCCGGGCTGCCCGAGGACGTGACGAAAGGCGGCAGGTCCTGCAGCAGCGTCGAATGGACGCTGGTCATGGCATGCGCGCCGATCTTGACGAACTGGTGCACGCCGGTCATGCCGCCCAGGAAGACGTGGTCGCCGATATGCACGTGGCCGGCCAGTTGCGTGCCGTTGGCCAGGATGATGTGGCTGCCCAGTTGGCAGTCGTGCGCCACGTGCACGTAGGCCATGATCCAGTTGTCATTGCCCAGGCGCGTCGCGCCGGCATCCTGCACCGTGCCGGTATTGAGGGTGCAACACTCGCGTATGGTGTTGCGGTCGCCGATCTCGAGACGGGTGGGTTCGCCAGCGTACTTCTTGTCCTGCGGCTCGGCGCCGACCGAGCACGACGGGAAGAAGCGGTTGCCCCGCCCTATCGTCGTATGGCCGTCGATGACGCAATGCGGCCCGACCTCGGTATCGGCGCCTATGCGCACGTTCGGCCCGATCATGCTGAACGGGCCGATCATCACGCTGTCGTCCAGCTGCGCGGCCGGGTCGACGAGTGCGGTGGGATGTATCCTCGCCACGAAAACCTTCCGTCAGGGTTCTAGGATGCGCATGGTGCACATCAGGTCCGCCTCGGCCGCGACCTGCCCGTCTACCAGCGCCTTGCCGTTGTACTTCCAGATGCCGCGCGACGAACGTTCGACATTGACTTCCAGGCGAAGCTGGTCGCCCGGGACCACGGGCCGCTTGAAGCGGGCGCCGTCGATGCCGACGAAGTAGTACACCGTGTTGTCGTCGGGCTTCTTGCCCGCCGCGGTGAACGACGTGATGGCGGCCGCCTGGGCCATGGCCTCCAGGATCAGCACGCCCGGCATGACGGGGTGGTGCGGGAAATGGCCGGTGAAGAACGGTTCGTTGATCGACACGTTCTTGATCGCGAGGATCGATTCCCCGGGCTTGACGTCGATGACCCGATCGATGAGCAGCATCGGATAGCGATGCGGCAAATGGTCGAGTATCCCCTTGATGTCCATTTCCATACAGATTCCAGTATTTGATGCGCGGCGGGCCGCTGCGGCGCCCACCCGCCTTTTACTTCTTTTCCAGCGCCTTGATACGCTTGGCCATCGTGGCCAGGTGCCTGACAGCGACGGCGTTGCGCTCCCACTGGGCGTGCTCGGTCATCGGGAAGAAACCAGTGTACTGCCCCGGCTTGTCGATGTTGCTGTGCACCGGGGTGGCCGCCGAGATGAAGACGTCGTCGCCGATCTTCAGGTGGCCCCCTATCATCGCGGCCCCGCCGATGGAGCAGCGCTGGCCAATGGTGGTCGATCCGGCGATGCCCACGCAGGCGGCCATCGCGGTGTGGTCGCCGATGCGGCAGTTGTGGCCGATCATGATCTGGTTGTCGATCTTGACGCCATTGCCGATGACGGTATCGTCCAGCGCGCCGCGGTCGATGGTGGTGTTGGCGCCGACCTCGACGTCGTCGCCGATGCGCACTCCGCCGAACTGCGGGATCTTGGTCCAGGCACCCTTGGCCCGGGACGGATCCGGCGCGAAGCCGAAGCCGTCGCCGCCGATGACCGCGCCGGACAGAACGATGCAGCGTGCGCCCATGCTGACCCCCCGGTACAGCGTAACGCGTGGATGCAACACCGTATCGGCGCCGATGCGACAGCCTTCGCCCACGACGCAGCCTGCGCCGATGCGGGCGCGCGGCCCGATTTCCACGCCGGCCTCGATGACCGCGAGCGGCCCCACGTGGGCGCTGGGATCGACGATGGCGCCGGGCGCGACGACGGCTGACGAATGGATGGCGCCGGCGGGCTGGGGATGCAGTTGCCGGTCGAACCACTGCCCGATCCGCGCGAACAGCAGATAAGGCGAATTGCAGACCACCAGCGGTAGCGCCTGGTCGGCGCGGCCGGCCTGCGCGAGGCTTTCGCGATACGCTTGCGCCACCTCGGCCGTGACCAGCACGACCGCTGCCTGGGCATCGATCAGTTGCGACTGGTAACGGGGATTGGCGACGAAGCTCAGTTCCTGGGGTCCCGCATGTTCGAGGTTCGCGATGCCCGCGACCACGACTTCGGCGCTGGGGAGCGCTTGCGCGCCCCCCGGCTCGATCGCCCACGTCAACCCGGTGGTATCGGTTTCGTCGAGCAGCCTTTGCAGTACCGGCGCCTTGATCGTGTCAAGCAGGATGGGCATGCGAAGCTCGCGCGGACGACAGGAACATGCGAGAGCGGCGCAATTACTTGGCGCCGCTGTTCAGGGCCTTCAGGACCTTCTCGGTGATGTCGACGCGCGGGCTGACCACGACGGCTTCCTGGAAGATCAGGTCGTAGTTTTCCTGCTCGGCGATCTGCTTGATCACGCGGTTGGCACGCTCGAGGATCTGCGACAGTTCCTCGTTGCGGCGCTGGTTCAGGTCCTCCTGGAACTCGCGGCGCTTGCGCTGGAAGTCCTTGTCGAGGTCGCTCAGGTCGCGCTGGCGGCGGGTGCGATCGGATTCGGACAACACGGCGCTGTCCTTGTCCAACTGTTCGGACTGGGTACGCAGGCGATTGGCCATGTCTTGCAGCTCGGCATCGCGCTTCTTGAAGTCGGCTTCGATCTTGGCCTGGGCGGCCTTGGCCGGCGCGGCGTCGCGGAAGATCCGCTCGGTATTGACGAAACCGATCTTGACCGGGGCCTGGGATGCCTGGGCATGAGCCGCGCCGACAGCGGCACTAGAAAGCACCAGAGCCGCCAGCACCCGGCCGGCACCCTTGACTGCAGAGGACGCGGTCAGACTGGTAGCAGATGTCGAAAACATGCGGATCATTTATTTCTCGCTAGGAAGGTAGTCGTGTATTTTGCCACTAATGGCGCCGGGCCGGGCAAGCGCCCGGGACCTGGCCCTGGTAATTGGTTGTAGCAGAAAAATTCCAGGACGGGCATAGACCTTGCGGCCGCCCGCCTCGTTCGCGTCGTCAGAACCCCGTACCGATCTGGAACTGGAAGCTCTGGGTCCGGTCCTGCGGCTTGGCGTTGAGCGCCTTGCCGAAGGAAATCTTCAGCGGACCGATGGGCGACTGCCAGCTCAGGCCGATACCGGCCGAATACCGCAGCTGGCCCAGGTTGATGTTCTCCTCGTCGGCGTAGACGTTACCCGCGTCGGCAAACAGGAACCAGCGCAGCGTGCGGTCCTGCTGGGTGCCGGGGAACGGCAGCAGCAGTTCGGCATTGGCGATGACCCGCTTGGCGCCGCCCAGGCTGTCGCCGTTCTTGCTGTCGCGCGGGCCCAGCGAACCGCCGTCGTAGCCGCGCACCGACCCGATACCGCCGGCGTACACGTTCTTGAGCAGCGGGTACGGCCGGCCGCCGAAGCCCTTGCCGTAGTCGACCTGGCCGTTCAGCGCCAGCGTCATGCTGCGCGTGATGGGCCAGTAGTACTGGTGCTGGTAGCTGGCCTTGTAGTAGCGCAGGTCGCCGAACAGCGAACTTTCGCCGGCGGCGCGCTGGTACGTGCCGCGCGTGGGCGCCAGCGCGCTGTCGCGCCGGTCGTTGCTCCAGCCCACCGAGAAGATGGCGGCGTTGCTGCGCGCACCGAAGGTGTTGACGTAGTCGATGAAGCGCTGAGGGCTGCTGTCGTAGATGTCGATGTCGTTGGCTTCCAGCGCGGTGCCGAAGAACACGCGCTGGGTTTCCGTGAAGGGCACGCCGAATGTCAGGCTCGCCCCCATGGTCTTGATGCGGTAGTCGCCGGTGTTGATCGACAGCGGACGCAGCGTACGGTAGTAGAGGCTGGTCGACCGGCTGATGCCGTCCTGCGTGAAGTACGGATTGGTCTGGCTGATGGCGATCGTGCGGTAGGTCTTGCCGGTGTTCAGCTCCAGGCCGGCGGTGGTGCCGCTGCCGAAGATGTTGTCCTGGCTGATACCCGCCGACAGCACCACCTTGTCGGTACTGCTGAAGCCCGCGCCCAGGTTGATCATGCCGGTGGGCTTTTCCTGGACGTTCACGTTGACGTCGATCTGGTCGGGCGTGCCCGGCACCGGCGGCGTCTCGATGTTGATGTTCTGGAAATAGCCCAGGCGGTCGATCCGGTCGCGCGACAGCTGGATCTTGCCGGCGTCGTACCAGGCGCTTTCGAGCTGGCGCATCTCGCGACGGATCACGACGTCGCGGGTGCGGGTGTTGCCGCCGATGTTCACGCGGCGCACGTACACGCGGCGGTTGGGATCGACGAAGAAGGTGATGGCCGCGGTCTTCTTCTCGCGGTCGACCTGGGGCGTGGCGTTGACGTTGCTGAAGGCGTAGCCCAGCTTGCCCAGGTAGTCGGTGATGGCCTTGCTGGAGGCGTTGACCTTCTCGGCCGAGAAGGTCTCGCCCGGCTTGACCGTGATCAGCTTGTTGAGGTCGTCGTCCAGGCCCAGCAGGTCGCCCGCCAGCTTGACGTCGCTGACGGAGTACTTGTCGCCTTCGGTGATGGACAGGGTGATGAAGATGTCCTTGCGGTCGGGCGAGATCGTGACCTGTGGCGAGTCGACGTTGAACTCGAGGTAGCCGCGGTTCATGTAGTAGGAGCGCAGGGTTTCGATGTCGCCCTGCAGCTTCTGGCGGGAATACTGGTCGGCCTTGGTGTACCAGGTCAGCCAGCCCGGCGTGGTGAGCTGCAGCAGGTCCAGCAGCTCGCTTTCGCGGATGGCCTTGGTGCCGATGATCTTGATGCCCGCGATGCGCGCCACGTCGCCTTCGAAGATGTCGAAGGTGATGCCGACGCGGTTGCGTTCGAGCGGCGTGATCGTCGGCACAATCTCGACCGAGTACTTGCCGCGCGCCAGGTACTGGCGCTTGAGTTCCTGCACGGCGCGGTCGAGCAAGGCGCGGTCGAAGATGCGGGCCTCGGCGAAGCCCACTTCGGCCAGCGACTTGAGCACGTTGGCGGACTCGAATTCACGCATACCGTTGAAGGAGATCGCGGCGATCGCTGGGCGCTCGTCGACGATGACCACCACCACGTCGTTCTCGACCTCGATCCGCACGTCGCGGAAGAAGCCCGTGCCGTACAGCGCCCGCACCGCCTGCGTGGCCTGCTCTTCGGTGAAGCGCTCGCCCACCTTGACCGGCAGGTACCCGAATACCGTGCCGGCTTCGGTGCGCTGGATGCCTTCCACCCGGATGTCGCGGACAACGAAGGGATCGAAGGCGTAGGCCAGGGGGGTGACCGCCATGGCCAGCAAAATGGACAGCAGACGCGGCATGCGCCGGGTGCGATTGGTCATGCGTAATCCCGGAGTTTTCTTAATTGAGTGATATGCGAAAGCGCGGCGTGCGGCTCGATCCGGCCCGGGCGGTCGAGGCACGGTCCACGGGGGCGGCGGGCAAAGCGGCACGCATGGGTTCTAGGTCAGCAGTCGCGTAAAGTCGTTGAACAAGGCAACGGCCATCAGCACCATCAGGATGCCGAACCCGGCGCGCTGCCCCACTTCCATCCAGCGTTCCGGCGGCGGACTGCCCCGGATGATCTCGACGAGATAATACAGCAGGTGCCCCCCGTCCAGCATGGGGATGGGCAGGAGATTCAGCACGCCCAGGCTGACGCTGACCAGCGCCAGGAAGGCGATGTAGGCTTCCAGGCCCATCCGGGCCGTCTGGCCGGCGTAGTCGGCGATGGTGACCGGCCCGCTCAGGTTGCTCAGCGCCACGTCCCCCACCAGCATCTTGCCCAGCATCCGCAGCGAGAACCAGGACACCTCGGCGGTGCGCTGGGCGCCCATCGCCAGGCTATCGACCGGGCCGTGGCGCACGGTGATGAGCTGGATGTCGCCGCCGATCTGGGCGCCGATGCGACCCACGAGCGTACCGTCCGCCAGGCGCTCCTCGCGCGGCAGGACGTCGATCGCCAGCGCCGCGCCGTCGCGCACCACGGACAGGCGCAGCGGCTGGCCGGCATGAGCCTGGATCAGCGTGATCAGTTCGGTCGCCGAAGGATCCTTCTTGTCACCCGCCGCCACCACCCTGTCGCCGGCCAGGAGGCCCGCCTGGGCGGCGGCGCTCTCGGGCATGATGCCGCGGATCACGGGTTTCGGGCTGGCCAGGCCGAAACCCTCGCGGCCCAGCACGTCGCCTTCCATCTGGCCCAGCGTGGCCTGGGAGAAATCGACCGGGCGCACCCGGCGTTCGCCGCTGGCCGTCTGCACCTCGATGGCGGGACGCCCCTTGTCGGTCAGGCTCTTGAGCAGCATCCAGCGCGCGTCGCCCCAGGTACCCACCTCGGCGCCGTCGATGGCGAGAATACGGTCGCCCGCCTTGATGCCCGCCGCGAAGGCCGGCGTGCCGGCCGTGGGATCGCCCAGCACGGCCGCGGGCTCCTTGACGCCGGCCATGTTCAGCGCCGCGTACAGCAGCGCCGCCAGCACCAGGTTGAACACCGGTCCGGCCGCGACGATGGCGATGCGCTTGCCCACCGGCTGGGCGTTGAACGCCCGCCCGCGCTCGGCGGCGGGCACCTCGCCCTCGCGCTCGTCCAGCATCTTCACGTAGCCGCCCAGCGGGATCGCCGACAGGGCCCATTCCGTGCCGTGGCGGTCGGTGCGCTTGCACAGCACCTTGCCGAACCCCACCGAGAACCTCAGGATGCGCACCCCGCATGCGCGGGCCACGAGGTAGTGCCCCAATTCATGGATCACCACCAGCACGCCCAGCGCGACGGCGAAGGCCGCCAACGTCAACAACATGGAAATCTCCTTGCTCCGGCGCCCTGCCCGGGCCGCCGAACCGACGATTTAACACGGAAATGCACGCCGGCTCCGGAAACACACGGGGAATCTCGGTAAGCGAACATGACAGGATTATCGGCCAAAGGCCGGCGGCCGGGAGCCAGGCGGCGCGGCAAGCGCGGCTCCTAGCGGCCCGTCCCGGCGTTCCGGGCCAGGGCTTCGCGGGCTCGTGCGCGGGCCTCGCGGTCCAGGTCGAGCAAACCGTCCAGGCTGCCCAGCCGGCCAGCCACGCCCGTCCAGGCGCCATCCAGCACGGTCTCGATGATAGCCGCGATTGCCGGATAGGAGGTGGCGCCCTGCAGGAAGGCCTCGACCGCCACTTCGTTGGCGGCATTCAGGGCCACGCACGCCCCCTGCCCGGCGCGCAGCGCCTCGAAGGCCAGGCGCAGGCACGGGAAACGGGCCAGGTCGGGGGCCTCGAAGTCCAGCCGGCCCAGGCGCGCCAGGTCCAGCGGCCCCACGCCCGTGGCGATGCGCTCGGGGAACGCCAGGCCGTACGCGATGGGGGTGCGCATGTCGGGATGGCCGAGCTGCGCCAGCACCGAGCCGTCGTCGTACTCGACCATGGAATGGATCACGCTTTGCGGGTGCACCACGACGTCGATGCGCTCCGGCGGCATCGCGAACAGCCAGTGCGCCTCGATGACCTCCAGGCCCTTGTTCAGCATGGTGGCCGAATCGACCGAGATCTTGCGCCCCATGGACCAATTGGGATGGGCACAGGCCTGGTCCGGCGTAACACCTGCCAGGCTGTCCAGCGGCCGGGTGCGGAACGGGCCACCGGAGGCGGTCAGCAGCAGCCGGCGCACGCCCGGGGCCGCTGTCTGGGCCCCCGACGCTTGGGCGCCATGCGGCAGGCACTGGAAGATGGCGTTGTGTTCGCTGTCGATAGGCAGGAGTTCGGCACCATTGTCGCGCACCGCGTCCATGAACAGGCGCCCCGCCACCACCAGGGCCTCCTTGTTGGCCAGCAGCACCCGCTTGCCCGCGCTGGCGGCCGCCAAGGCCGAAGGCAGGCCCGCGGCGCCCACGATGGCGGCCATGACCGTGTCGCTGGCCTCGTCGGCGGCGGTCTCGGCCAGCGCCTGAGCACCCACGCGGATCTCCGGCAGCCGCACCCTGCCCCGCCAGGCATCGACGAAACGCTGGCGCGCCGCGTCGTCGGGCACCACCACGACGGCGGCCTGGCTGGCCTCCGCCTGGGCGGCAAGCTGTTCCATGCGGCTGTGGGCGCTCAGGGCATGGACGCGGTAGCGCTGCGGATGGCGCGCGATCACGTCCAGCGTGCTGGCGCCGATGGAGCCGGTGGCGCCCAGTAGGGTGACGGTACGGAAGGTCATGACAGCAGGACCGCCAGCGGCAGGACGGGAATCAGGGCATCGATGCGATCCAGCACGCCGCCGTGGCCCGGCAGCAGGCTGCTGGAATCCTTGATGCCGGCGCGCCGCTTGATCAGCGATTCGAACAGGTCGCCCGCTATGGACAGCGCCGCCAGCACCACGGCCAGGAGCAGCGCCCCCGCCCATCCCCAGCGCGCGACCAGGGCGGCGCCGAAGGTACCGGGGAAGAAACCGCAGGCCAGCACGAAGACCACCACGCAGACGATGCCGCCCAGCGCGCCCTCGCGGGTCTTGCCCGGGCTGATGTGCGGTGCCAGCTTGTTGCGACCCAGGGCGCGGCCGACGAAATAGGCCGAGATGTCGGCGATCCAGACCACCGCCATCAGGGTCAGCAGGAACGGCACGCCGCGCCCGAACGCCGCGGTCAGCGCCGACCAGGCGGCCAGCAGCGCGAATGGCGCCAGCGCGGTCAGCCACGGATTGCGGGGCTCGGCGTCGGGACTGGCGCGCAACAGCATGGGAACCAGGAGACCCAGCCAGACCGCCGAAACGGCGATCCACAGGCCGCGCCAGAAGTCGCCGGCGGGCCCGGCCGACAAGTCGGCGCCGCCGCTGTTCCAGCGCCAGGCGACCAGGGCCGCACCCAGCACCACGCCCGCCGCGATGGCGGGCAGGTGGGCGCGTCCGGTGCCGCCTCGGGGCGACAGCGTCAGGCGCCACCACTCCCACAGCGCGCAGCCCACGAACACGGCCATCAATATCTCGAAAGGCCGCGGATCGGCAACCGCCAGCACGGCGACCAGGACGATCAGCAGGACGATGGCGGTGACGACGCGTTGCCCGAGCATGGACTCAGCCGCCGTTGGAGGAGACGTCCGCCGGCGCCTTCAACTGGGCGCTGGTACGGCCGAAGCGGCGCTCGCGGCTGCGATACGACTTGCACGCCAGGTCCAGTTGCTCGGCGTCGAAATCGGGCCAGAAGCAATCGGTGAAATACAGCTCGGTATAGGCCAGTTGCCAGACCAGGAAGTTGGAGATGCGTTTTTCGCCGCCGGTGCGGATGAACAGGTCCGGTTCGGGCGCGTAGGCCATCGACAGGTACGGCGACAGCATGGCCTCGTCCAGTTGCTCGGGATGGGCGGCCAGGTCCGGACGCGCGGCCAGCAGGCGGCGCGTGGCTTCCAGGATGTCCCAGCGCCCGCCGTAGTTGGCCGCGATGGTCAGCGTCAGGCGGTCGTTGCCGCTGGTGCGGGCCTCCACGTCGGCGATCAGCTCGCGCAGCCGGGGTTCGAACGCACCGATGTCGCCCACGACCTTGAGCTTGATGCCGTTGCGGGCCAGCCGGGCGACCTCCCGCTCCAGCGCATGGACGAAGAGCCGCATCAGCAGCGACACCTCGTCCGCCGGCCGGCGCCAGTTCTCGGAGCTGAAGGCGAACAGGGTCAGGTATTCGACGCCGCGGGCGGCGCAGGCCTCCACCACCGCCCTGACCGCGTCCACGCCTTTCTTGTGGCCCGCCACGCGGGGCAGGAAGCGCTGCGTGGCCCAGCGGCCGTTGCCGTCCATGATGATCGCCACATGCCTGGGCACGGCGTCGGTACGGGGAACACCGAGGGTTGAACTCAGGGCCATGTCAGCTCCGCTGGGACCGAATGTACATGGCGGAATTCAAACCGTCATGATCTCCGCTTCTTTCTGCGTGACTACCTTGTCGATCTCGGCGACGAAACGGTCGGTCAGCTTCTGGACGTCGTCCTGGGCGCGGCGCTCTTCGTCCTCGGAGATTTCCTTGTCCTTGACCAGGCGCTTGAGCTGCTCGTTGGCGTCGCGGCGCAGGTTGCGCACGGCGACCTTGGCATCCTCGCCCTCGCCCTTGACCACCTTGGTCAGCTCGCGGCGGCGCTCTTCGGTCAGCGCCGGCATCGGCACGCGGATCAAGTCGCCCATGGACTGGGGATTGAGCCCCAGGTCGGATTCGCGGATGGCCTTCTCGACCACCTGCGTCATCTTCTTTTCCCAGGCCTGGACGCTCAGGGTGCGCGCATCGAGCACGCTCACGTTGGCGACCTGGCTCAGCGGAACCATGGAACCGTAGTACTCGACCTGGATGTGGTCCAGTATGCCGGCATGGGCACGACCCGTACGGATCTTCGCGAGACTGCCCTTCAGGGTGTCGATGGACTTGCCCATCTTGGTCTCGGCGTTTTTCTTGACGTCGGAAGCGCTCATTGCGGTCTCCTAAATGCTGAACAATCGATCAAACGTGCACCAGCGTGCCTTCGTCGTCGCCCGCGACGACGCGCTTCAGGGCGCCAGGCTTGTTGATCGAAAAAACCTTGATCGGCAGCTTCTGGTCGCGGCACAGCGCGAACGCCGTCGCATCCATCACTTCCAGGCGACGCACGATGGCCTCGTCGAAGCTGATGCGGCTGTAGCGCGTGGCCGTGGGATCCTTCTTGGGATCGGCCGAATAGATGCCGTCGACCTTGGTTGCCTTCAATACGATTTCGGCACCGACCTCGGCGCCGCGCAGGGCGGCGGCCGTATCGGTGGTGAAGAAAGGGTTGCCCGTGCCGGCCGCGAAGATCACGACCTTGCCCTCTTCCAGGTAGCGCAGGGCCTTGGGGCGGATGTAGGGCTCGACCACCTGCTCGATGGTCAGCGCGGACTGCACGCGCGCATCGACGCCGCGGCGCTTGAGCGCATCCTGCAGTGCCAGCGAGTTCATGATGGTGGCCATCATGCCCATGTAGTCGGCGGTGGCGCGGTCCATGCCCTGGGCACCCGGCGCCACGCCGCGGAAGATGTTGCCGCCGCCGATGACCAGCGCCAGCTCGACGCCCGACTCGGCCACTTCGGCGATTTCCTCGACCATGCGGCCGATGGTCGCGCGGTTGATACCGAACGCATCGTCACCCATCAGGGCCTCGCCCGACAGCTTGAGCAGGACGCGCTTGTACGCCCCCGTTTTCGTTACAGATGCGTTCATTTCCACCGTCATACATGCTCCCGCGCAATCGCCGACATCCGGCCCATCTCCGCCCGCAGAGGCCACCCCTCCGCACTGCGTTACATCTACATCTTTACAACAGCCCCACCTCCCCCAGACGAGGCACGGGGGATCCGGCTCCGCCGGTCCCCCGAGGCCGCCCCCCGGGGGGCGCGCGTAAGCGCGTAGGGGGGGCAAACTACAGGGGACTAGCTCTTTGCGGCAGCAGCTTGGGCAGCGACTTCGGCGGCGAAGTCGGTGACCTTCTTCTCGATGCCTTCGCCCACGACATACAGCACGAACTGCTGGATGGCGGAGTTCTTGGCCTTGAGCACCTGCTGGACGGTCTGCTTGTCGTCCTTGACGAACGGTTGCGACAACAGCGTAACCTCTTTCAGGAACTTCTGGACCGAACCTTCGACCATCTTGGCGACGATATCGGCGGGCTTGCCCGATTCGGCGGCCTTCTGCTCGGCAACCGAACGCTCGCGCTGGATGTCGTCCTGCGACACGCCCGAGGCGTCCAGCGCCTTCGGCTTGGTGGCCGCGACGTGCATGGCGATGTCCTTGCCCAGCGTTTCGTCGCCGGAGTACTCGACCAGCACGCCGATACGGCCGCCGTGCACATACTGGGCCAGCTTGTTCTCGGTCGCGATGCGGGTGAAGCGGCGAATGGAGATGTTCTCGCCGATCTTGCCGACCAGGGCGGTACGCACGCTTTCCACGGTGCCGTCACGGAACGCCAGTTCGGACAGGGCTGCGACGTCGGCCGGATTGGCCTTGGCGATCAGTTCGGCGATATCGCTGGAAAACTGGACGAAATCGTCGTTCTTGGCCACGAAATCGGTTTCGCTGTTGACTTCGACGGCGACGCCGGTCTTGGCATCGGCCGAGACATGCAAGGCCACCAGGCCTTCGGCGGTAACGCGAGCGGCGGCCTTGCTGGCCTTGCTGCCCAGCTTCACGCGCAGGATTTCCTCGGCCTTGGCCAAGTCGCCACCGGCTTCGGTCAGCGCCTTCTTGCACTCCATCATGGGCGCGTCGGTCTTCTCGCGCAGTTCCTTGACCATTGCTGCGGTAATTTCGGCCATGATTACTCCTGACATCTTCCGCCCCTGACAAAGGCGGAAATATAGTTTGACTAAAAAGAAGGGGCACAAGGCCCCTTCAAGCATTCATTAGGTCCCAACCCCGCGGACCCAGGATGCGGTGGATCCGGCTCCGCCGGTCCACCCGCATCGCCCCCTTGGGGGCGCCCGAAGGGCGTACGGGGGGCCTTACTCCTCGCCTTCGACTTCCACGAACTCGTCGCCGCCTTCGGTCACGGCATCGACCACGCCTTGCAGGGCCTGCTCGCGGCCTTCGGCCACGGCATCGGCCACGCCACGGGCGTACAGGGCGATAGCCTTGGACGAGTCGTCGTTGCCCGGGATGACATGGGCCACGCCGTCCGGCGAGTGGTTAGTATCGACCACGGCGACGACCGGAATGTTAAGCGCCTTGGCTTCGGTGACGGTAATTTTGTGATACCCGACGTCGATGATGAAGATCGCGTCCGGCAGGCCGTTCATGTCCTTGATACCGCCGATGGACTTGTTCAGCTTCTCGAGCTCGCGCTGGAACATCAGCGCTTCTTTCTTGCTCATGCGCTCGGTCGCGCCCTCGGCCTGCATGGCTTCCATGTCCTTCAGGCGCTTGATCGAGGTCTTGACCGTCTTGAAGTTGGTCAGCATGCCGCCGAGCCAGCGGCTGTCGACGTAGGGCATGCCGCAGCGCTGCGCTTCCTCGGCGATGATTTCGCGAGCCGCGCGCTTGGTGCTGACGAACAGGATCGTGCCGCCACGGGCCGACAGTTGACGCACGAACTTCAGAGCGTCCTGGTACAGGGCCAGGGTCTTCTCGAGGTTGATGATGTGGATCTTGTTGCGATGGCCGAAGATATAGGGGGCCATCTTGGGGTTCCAGAAGCGGGTTTGGTGGCCGAAGTGGACACCGGCTTCCAGCATTTCGCGCATGCTAACGGACATATTGACTCCGAGGGTTGGGTCTTGCACCGTATCAGCACCCGCCAGGCCACATTAAGCCCGGCCGGCACCCTGGACGACACGGCGCGCGGTTGAAAACACAGTTGAAAAACTTCCTGAAATCACAGGAAGCCTATAATTCTACTATTTTCCGGACCACCTGCTCAAGCGACCTGCCCGGCCTGGCCCTGGCCTTCGTCGCTTCCTGTTACAAGAAAGCCTCGCCACGCGCCCTTCGGGCGGCGCTCCGGGCCGGCTGCGGGGTCGCGACGGGCGGTCCGGGGCCATAATGGAGCGCACACAGCGCAGGAAGCAGATCATGAGCATCACCATCAAGTCGGCCGAGGAAATCGGGAAAATGCGCGAGGCCTGCCAGACGGCGGCCAGCGTGCTGGATTTCATCGCGCCCCACGTCAAACCGGGCGTGACCACCGGCGAACTGGACCGGCTCTGCCTGGAATACATGACCGACGAACTGAAGGTGAAGTCGGCCACGATCGGCTATGCGCCGCCGGGCTACCCGCCCTTCACCGGGGCGATCTGTACCTCGGTCAACCACCAGGTCTGCCACGGCATACCCGGCGACAAGGTCCTGAAGAACGGCGACTCGCTCAACATCGACGTCACCATCATCAAGGACGGCTGGCACGGCGACACGAGCCGCATGTTCTTCGCCGGCGAACCGTCCATCCTGGCGCGCCGCCTCGCGCAGGTCACCTACGAATGCATGTGGCTGGGCATCGAGCAGGTCCGGCCCGGCGCCCACCTGGGCGACATCGGCCACGCCATCCAGAAACATGCCGAAGCCCATGGCTACAGCGTGGTCCGGGAGTTCTGCGGCCACGGCATCGGCCAGGTGTTCCACGAAGACCCGCAGGTGCTGCACTACGGCAAGCCCGGCACCGGCATCGAACTGCTGCCCGGCATGATCTTCACGGTGGAACCCATGATCAACGCCGGACGCCGGGAAATCCGCGAACTGGCCGACGGCTGGACCATCGTGACCCGCGACCACAGCCTGTCGGCCCAATGGGAACACACGGTGGTGGTGACGGACACGGGCTACGAGACCTTGACCGTCTCGCCCGGCATGCCCGCCCCGCCCAGCTTCGTCTCCGCCAAGGCCGCCTGACCCCGCCTCCCCCATGTCCACCGCCACGCTGACCTCGCCCGCCCTGAACGAACTGCAGGACCTGCGCAACACCATGCGGGCGGCGCGCGAACGCGCGATCGCCACCTACCGCGAGAACCTGCGCGCCGACGGGCTGCTGACGGAGCTGCGGCGCATCGTCGACCGCACGCTGCTGGCGCTGCTGGAACGCCATCCGCTGCCCGAGGGCGCGACGCTGGCGGCCGTGGGTGGCTACGGCCGGGGCGAACTGTACCCCTACTCCGACGTCGACGTGCTGGTGCTGCTGCGCCAGCCGCCGGGCGCCGAGGACGAGGCCAGGATAGGCGCGCTGATCACGGCACTGTGGGACATCGGGCTGGAGCCCGGCCACAGCGTCCGCACGGTGGAAGAATGCATGGCCGAGGCGGCCCGGGACATCACCGTGGAGACGGCCCTGCTGGAGGCCCGCTACCTGGCCGGCAGCCGGACGCTGATGCGCCAGTTCGAGACCGCGATGCGCGGCCGGCTGGACAAGCGCGCCTTCTTCCACGACAAGCAACTGGAGATGCAGCAGCGGCACACCAAGTACAACTACACGCCGTACGCGCTGGAACCCAATTGCAAGGAATCGCCCGGCGGCCTGCGCGACCTGCAGGTCATCCTGTGGATGGCGCGGGCGGCGGGCTTCGGCAAGACCTGGGCCCAGGTGGCCCGCGCGGGACTGCTGACGGCCGACGAGGCGCGCCACCTGCGGCGCGCCGAGCAGGCCTTCAAGCGCCTGCGCATCGAGCTGCACCTGCTGACCGGCCGGCGCGAGGACAGGCTGGTGTTCGACATCCAGCCCGCCATGGCCAAGGTGTACGGCATCGAGGCCGGCGGCGCGCGCCGCCCCAGCGAAATGCTGATGCAGCGGTACTACTGGGCGGCCAAGCTGGTCACCCAGCTCAACACCATCCTGGTCCAGAACCTGGAAGAGCGCCTGTTCGCGCGGCCCGGCGAAGAGGCCCAGCCCATCGACGAGGACTTCCGCAGCCTGCACGAACGGCTGGACATGTACCGGGACGACGCCTTCGAGCGCAACCCGACGCTGCTGCTGCGCGCCTTCCTGGTCATGCAGCAGCAGCCCGCGCTCAAGGGCATGTCGGCCCGCATGCTGCGCGCCATCTGGCACGCGCGCCGGCGCATCGACGCCCAGTTCCGGCGCAATCCGGTCAACCGCCACCTGTTCCTGTCCATCCTGCAGCAGCAGCGCGGCATCGTGCATGAACTGCGCAGGATGAACGAACTCAGCATCCTGCCGCGCTACCTGCTGCCCTTCCGCCGCATCGTCGGCCAGATGCAGCACGACCTGTTCCACGCCTACACCGTGGACCAGCACATCCTGATGGTGGTGCGCAACCTGCGCCGCTTCACGATGCCCGAACACGCGCACGAATACCCGCTGTGCAGCCAGTTGATCGCGAACTTCGACGGCCACTGGATCCTGTACGCGGCGGCCCTGTTCCATGACATCGCCAAGGGCCGCGGCGGCGACCACTCCGAGCTGGGCGCGGCCGAAGCGCGCAAATTCGCGCGCGAGCACGGCCTGGCCAAGGACGACGCGGCGCTGCTGGAATTCCTGGTGCGCCAGCACCTGACGCTGTCGTCGGTGGCCCAGAAGAAAGACTTGTCGGATCCGCAGGTCATCCAGGAATTCGCGGCGCTGGTGGGCGACACGCGGCACCTGACCGCGCTCTACCTGCTGACCGTGGCCGACATACGCGGCACCAGCCCCAAGGTCTGGAACGCCTGGAAAGGCAAGCTGCTCGAAGACCTGTTCGTCAAGACGCGGCGGGCGCTGGGCGGCGAGATCCCCGACTCCCGCGCCATCCTGGAAAACCGCAAGGAAGAGGCGCTGGGCGCGCTGCGCCTGGCGGGGCTGACCGAGGACGCCCACGAGGCCCTGTGGAAACAGTTGGACGTGGCCTATTTCCTGCGCCACGAGGCCCCCGAGATCGCCTGGCAGACCCGGCACCTGTACAACAAGGTCAACAGCGAGACGCCCATCGTACGCGCCCGCCTGGCGCCCATCGGCGAAGGCCTGCAGATCGTGGTCTACGTCAAGGACCAGCCCGACCTGTTCGCCCGCATCTGCGGCTATTTCGACGAGCGGCACCTCAGCATCCAGGACGCCCGCATCCACACCACCCGCCACGGCTGGGCGCTGGACAGCTTCATCGTGCTGGCCCAGGGCACGCCCAGCGAGCAGCGTTCGCTGCTGAGCCTGGTCGAACACGAACTGACCCAGCGGCTGGCCATGCCCAACGCCGCCGGGCCGGCCTCGGCCGGCGGAACCGTCCCGCTCGGCCCCCGCCAGTCGCGGCAATCGCGCATGTTTCCCATCACCCCCGCGATCGAACTGCGCCCCGACGAACGCGGACAGTCGTGGATACTGAGCGTGACGGCGGCCGACCGGGCCGGCCTGCTGCACGCGCTGGCGCGCACCTTCGTCAAGCACGGCATCAACCTGAAGACGGCCAAGGTCATGACGCTGGGCGAACGGGTCGAGGACACCTTCCTGATCGATGGCGACGCGCTGAACAACGCGCGCAGCCAGATCCAGTTCGAGCAGGACCTGCTGGAAGCGCTGCAGTGATAGGGCCTAGCCCCGTTCACGGGGCTGTCGCATGCTTAACCAATTGAAAGCGCGGCTTGCGCCGTCCGGATCCCAAAAGCAACAATAGTCGGGTTGCCCCGCCCCTGGGGCGGCGTACCGATGGGAGCTCCGCACGTGTCCGCACCTGTTCCCCTGCCGGCCGATGACAATGACGACCGCACGTCGTTCTCCAAGGAAAGCCTGAAGCGCGCCTTCTTCGACCACCTGCTCTACACGATAGGCAAGTTTCCGAAGATCTCGGGCAAGAACGACTTCTACCTGGCTCTGGCCCATGCGATACGCGATCGCAGCCTGCAGCGCTGGATCAGCAGCACGGCCCAGTACAACCAGAGCGCGCCCCGCACCGTCGCCTACCTGTCGGCCGAATTCCTGATGGGCCCGCACCTGGGCAACCACCTGATCAACCTGGGCATCGCCGACAGCGTGCGCGAGGCCCTGGCCGAGCTGAAGCTGGACTTCGGCGAGGTCCTGCGGCAGGAAGAAGAGCCCGGCCTGGGCAACGGCGGCCTGGGCCGCCTGGCCGCCTGCTTCCTGGATTCGCTGGCCACCGGGCAGATCCCGGCCTTCGGCTACGGCATCCGCTACGAATACGGCATTTTCTTCCAGACCATCATCGACGGCTGGCAGGTCGAGAACACCGACAAATGGCTGCGCTACGGCAACCCCTGGGAAATCCAGCGCGCCGAGTGGGCGGTGGAGATCAAGCTGGGCGGCCACACCGAGCCGTACACCGACGACGCCGGCTACCTGCGCGTGCGCTGGGCCCCCGAGAAGACCGTGGTGGGCGTGCCGTTCGATTCGCCCATCCCCGGCTATCGCGTCAACACCACCAACACGCTGCGCCTGTGGCGGGCGGAAGCCACGGAATCCTTCGACTTTTCCGTCTTCAACCAGGGCGACTACCTGGGCGCGGTCAACAAGAAAGTCACGTCCGAGAACCTGACCAAGGTGCTCTACCCCAACGACGAAACCACCCAGGGCAAGGAACTGCGGCTGGAGCAGCAGTACTTCTTCGTGTCGTGCTCGCTGCAGGACATGATACGCATCCACCTTGCCCGGGGCGGTGCCATCGGCGACTTCGACAGAAAATTCGCCATCCAGCTCAACGACACGCACCCGGCCATCGCCATCGCCGAACTGATGCGGCTGCTGGTGGACGAACATCTGCTGCCGTGGGACCAGGCCTGGGCCATCACCACACGCTGCTTCTCCTATACCAACCACACGCTGTTGCCCGAAGCGCTGGAACGCTGGCCGCTGGACCTGTTCCAGCGCATCCTGCCGCGCCACCTGGAGTTGATCTACGAAATCAATGCGCGTTTCCTGAACGACGTGCGCATCCATTTCCTGGGAGATGAATCCCGCATCTCCCGCCTGTCGCTGATCGACGAAAGCGGCGAGCGCTACGTGCGCATGGCGCATCTGGCCTGCGTGGGCAGCCACGCCATCAACGGCGTGGCCGAACTGCACTCGGACCTGCTCAAACACGGATTGCTGAAGGACTTCTACGAGATGTGGCCGGAGAAGTTCACCAACGTCACCAACGGCGTCACGCCCCGCCGCTGGCTGGTCCTGAGCAATCCGCGGCTGACCTCGCTGGTGACCGGCGCCATCGGCGACGGCTGGGTGACCGACCTGCCCCGCATCCGCCTGATCGAGGACTACATCGACGATGCCGCCTTCCGGCGGGACTGGCGCGCGGTCAAGCGCGCCAACAAAGTGGACCTGGCCGCGCTGATCCTGCGCCGCACGGGCGTGAAGGTCGATCCCGACTCGATGTTCGACGTGCTGGTCAAGCGCATCCACGAGTACAAGCGCCAACACCTGGCGGTCCTGCACATCGTCACCCTGTACCACCGCCTGAAGTCCGGCCGGGCGCGCGATCCCCTGCCCCGCACCTTCATCTTCGGCGGCAAGGCCGCGCCCGGCTATCACACGGCCAAGCTGATGATCAAGCTCATCACCTCGGTGGGCGAAGTGGTCAACAACGATCCCGACGTGCGCGACCTGCTCAAGGTGGTGTTCATCCCCAACTTCAACGTCACCCAGGGCCAGTGCATCTATCCGGCCGCCGAGCTGTCCGAGCAGATCTCGCTGGCGGGCAAGGAAGCCTCGGGCACCGGCAACATGAAATTCGCGATGAACGGGGCGCTGACCATAGGCACCATGGATGGCGCCAACATCGAGCTTCGCGACCAGGTCGGGGCCGAGAACTTCTTCCTGTTCGGCCATACCGCCGCGGAAGTGCGCCACATCAAGACCGCGGGCTACCACCCTGGCGATTACTACCACAGCCACAGCGAACTGCGCACCTGCCTCGACCTGATCCAGAGCGGCTTCTTCTCGCGCGGCGACACCGAACTGTTCCGGCCGCTGGTCGACGACCTGCTGCGGCACGACCCCTACCTGCTGCTGGCGGACTACCAGTCCTACATCGAATGCCAGGATCTCGTCAGCCAGGCCTATCGCGACACCGAAAGCTGGACGCGCATGTCCATCCTCAATACCGCGCGCTCGGGCAAGTTCTCGTCGGACCGCAGCATCCGCGAATACGCCGAGCAAATCTGGAACGTGAAGCCGGTGCCGGTCGAACTGTACGACGAGGCCGAAATGGAGCACACGCTGCGGTGAAAACCTGCAAGCGGTGAGAGAATAGCCGCTTTACCCCCTTTCATCGAGGCCCCATGAAGCTCTACTACTCCCCCGGCGCCTGCTCCCAGGCTCCCCACATCGCCCTGCGCGAAGCAGGCATCGACTTCACCTGGGAAAAGGTCGACCTCAAGGCCAAGACCACCGAGACCGGCCAGGACTTCCGCAAGGTCAACCCCAAGGGCTACGTGCCGGCGCTGGAGGTATCCCCCGGCGTGGTGATGACCGAACTGGCCGTGCTGCTGCAATACGTTGCGGACCTCGTGCCGGCGAGCAAGCTGGCGCCCCCGCCCGACAGCGCCGAGCGCTACGCGCTGCAAACCTGGCTGGTGTTCATCGCCACCGAGATCCACAAGGGCTTCTCGCCCATGTTCAAGCCCGCGCTGAGCGAGGAAGGCAAGGACGTGTTCCGCCAGATCCTGGCCACGCGCCTGGACTACGTGCAAAGCGAGCTGTCGCAGCGCGACTACCTGATGCCCGGCGGTTTTTCCGTGGCCGACATCTACCTGTTCGTGACCACCGGCTGGGCTTCGCGCCTGAACTACGACCTGTCGCGCTGGCCCGCCATCGTGGCCTTCCGCGAGCGCATCGCGCAGCGCCCCGCCGTGCAGGCGGCCCTCAAGGCCGAAGGCCTATGAATTAACCCCCCCTACGCGCTGACGCGCGCCCCCAGGGGCGGCACTGGCGGACCGGCAAAGCCGGATCCGCTGTGCCCTGGATCACTGACGAATCAGGCGGCTCCCTCGGCACCTACCAGCTGGCCCAGGATGCGGTGGACGTTCTGCATGCTGTCGTCCACCACCACGCGCATGCCCTGCATGGAAATCTCGCCCACGCTGGCGCGCTGGCCCGCGGCATCGTTGGTGACGAGGCACAGGGCCGCATAGTCCAGGTCGAGTTCCCGCGCCAGGGCCGCCTCGGGCATGCCGGTCATGCCCACCATGTCGCAGCCGTCCCGCCCCATGCGGCGGATTTCCGCGGCAGTCTCCAGCCGCGGGCCCTGCGTGCAGCCATAGACACCACCGTCGACCACGTCTATTCCGCAGGTCCGCGCCGACTCCAGCAGGTCAAGCCGCATGGCGGCCCCGTAGGGCTGGGTCATGTCCACGTGGGCCACCGGCTGGTCGCCGCCCTCGAAGAAAGTACGGGGCCGTTCGGTGGTGTAGTCGATGATCTGGTCAGGCACGACGATGGCGCCGGGCACGAGAGGACCCGCGATGCCGCCCACCGTCGCCACCGACACGATGCGCCGCACCCCGACCTCGTGCAGGGCCCAGAGGTTGGCGCGATAGTTGATGCGGTGCGGGGCCAGCGTATGGCCGTATCCATGGCGAGCCAGGAAGACGATTTCCGCGCCGTCGCCGATGCGGCCGTAGGTCAGCGCCCCCGAAGGTTCGCCATAGGGCGTGCGTACGACCTGGCGGCGCGTCACGACGAGCCCCGTCAAATGGTAGAGGCCGGTGCCTCCGATGATTGCCTGCATGGTTTTCCTTCCTGCGAAGCGGCGCTTCGCCCTGTCAAGAGTGCAGCAAGGCCTTCAGGCCGTCTTCGTCGAGCACGGCGATGCCGAGCTCCTGGGCCTTGGCGAGCTTGCTGCCGGCGTCGGCGCCGGCGACGACATAGTGGGTCTTCTTGGACACCGAGCCGGTAACCTTGCCGCCGGCGGCGCGGATCAGTTCGGCCGCGTCCTCGCGGGCGAGCGTGGGCAGCGTGCCGGTCAGCACGAAGATCTTGCCGCCTATGGGGCCGGCGGTACGGTCCACGACGGTTTCCGTGCCGGGCGTCACGCCGTTGCGCAACAGATCGGCCACGACCTCGCGGTTGTGCGGCTCGGCGAAAAAGCGAAAGATGGACGCGGCCACCACGGGCCCGACGTCCGGCACCGCCAGCAGATCGGCCTCGGCCGCGTTCATGACCGCGTCCAGGTTGCCGAAATGAAGCGCCAGGTCGCGGGCCGTGGACTCGCCCACGTGCCGTATGCCCAGCGCGAAAAGAAAGCGGCCCAGCGGCGGCGTGCGGGTCGCGGCGATGGATTCGACCAGATTGCGCGCGGACTTCTCGCCCATGCGGTCCATGCCGGCCAGTTCTTCCTCGCGCAGCGTGTAGAGATCGGCCAGCGTATGCACGCGGCCGCGCTCGACCAGCTGGTCGATCAGTTTCTCGCCCAGCCCCTCGATATCCAGCGCGCGGCGCTGGGCGGCATGCCACAGCGCCTGCTTGCGCTGCGCGGCGCAGAACAGGCCGCCGGTGCAGCGCGCGATGATCTCCTCCTCGGGCCGCTCGATGGCTGATCCGCACACCGGGCATTGGGTAGGCATGACGAACTTGCGGGCATCGGCCGGACGCTTGTCCAGCACCGGCGTCACGACCTCGGGAATGACGTCCCCGGCGCGGCGGACCACCACGGTATCGCCGATGCGCACGTCCTTGCGCTCGATCTCGTCCTCGTTGTGCAGCGTCGCGTTGGTGACCGTGACGCCGCCCACGAACACCGGCTTGAGCCGCGCCACAGGGGTGATGGCACCGGTGCGGCCGACCTGCACCTCGATGCCGAGCAATTCGGTGGTAGCTTCCTCGGCCGGGAACTTGTGCGCGATGGCGAAGCGCGGCGCGCGCGAGACGAATCCCAGCGTGCGCTGCGCCTCGAGGGCACTGACCTTGTAGACCACGCCGTCGATGTCATACGGCAGCGAGGTGCGCAGCCCCTCGACCCGCCGGTAGAATGCCAGCAAGCCGGCCGCGTCCGACACCCGCTGACGCTCGCGGTTGACCGGCATGCCCAGTTCCTGCAGCCAATCCAGCATGCCCATGTGGGTATCGAAGGGCGGCGCGTCGGCGCGGGCTTCCTTGCCCGGCAGGCTGCCGCGTATCTCGCCCCAGCCATAGGCGAAGAATCGCAGCGGACGGCGGGCGGTGATGCGCGGATCGAGCTGCCTCAGGCTGCCCGCCGCGGCATTGCGGGGATTGATGAAGACCTTCTCGTCCGCTTCCCGCTGGGCGTCGTTCAGGCGCTCGAAATCCTTGCGGAACAGCAGCACCTCGCCGCGGACCTCCAGCACCTCGGGCACGGGACCCGACAGCGTGAGCGGGATGGATCGTATGGTCCGGATATTGGCGGTGATGTCCTCGCCCGTCTGGCCGTCGCCCCGGGTCGCGGCCCGTGCAAACCTGCCGTCCTCGTAGCGCAGGCTGACAGCCAGTCCGTCCAGCTTCAGTTCACAGGCGTACTCGACGGAGGATTCCGTTTCCAGGCCGTCGCGCACCCGCTTGTCGAAGGCCTGGATATCCTCGTCGTCGAAGGCGTTGTTCAGGGACAGCATGGGCACGGCGTGGCGCACCGAACCGAAGGCCGACAGCGGCGCGCCGCCCACCCGCTGGGTGGGGGAATCGGGCGTGGCCAGGAGCGGGAACTCCTGCTCGAGCTTGACCAGCTCCGCGAACAGCGCGTCGTACTCGGCGTCGCTGATCAACGGATCGTCCATCACGTAGTAACGGGCGTTGTGCAAGGCCAGCTCCTGGCGCAACTGCGCCGCCCGCTGCATGGCCTGGTTTTCCCGATCGACCCCCGACACCATATCCACTCCGCCTGCGTGCCTTATCCGAATACCCTCAGGGCACGCACCGAACCGGCCTTCAGGCCGGACTGTTCTAGCCGCGCGTACAGCGCCAGCAATTGCTTGTCGATGGCCGCCTCGGCGCCCTCCGCCAGGGGCCGGCCGTTGTCGTCGACCACCGTGGCTTCCAGGCGCGTGGCCAGCCCGCGGGCGACCTGCGCCATCTGCGCAAAGGCGTGCTCGTGGGCGGGCGCGCGAGGCACGTCCAGGATCAGGCTGAGCTGGCCGATGGTGGCCGGGCCGGCCGAACCCAGCGACACGCCGTCGCTGCGGCCCAGCGTGAAGCGGATCGCGCCTTCCTGGTCGACCCAGGGCAGGCGGCCGTCGTGGATGGACGAGAAACCGGCTTCACGGGCGGCAGTCAACACGTCGCCCGAGGACCAGCGGCGGCTGCTGGCCACCAGGGTCAGGCCGACCTGCGCGTCGAGCGCGGCGCACACCGCATCCAGCTTGTTGGCACGATCCAGCACCGCCTGGGTATCGCTGGCTTCCACCGTGCCGTCGAACCGATCGGCCAGCACGCGCGAGCGCGACAGCGCCTCGGCCCATTCGCCGGCGCTGAGCGGACCGCTGCGATTGGCCAGCAGCACGGCCACCTGGACCGACGCGTAGTTCTCGCCGCCGCGGATGGCGGAGCGGTGCGAACCCTCGGCGGTTTCGGCGAACACGCGCAGCGATTTCTGGCCGGCGTGGCGGATGCCCTGGGTGAAGGCCGCCAGCTCATCGCCCGGCACGGATTCAAGGAAGGAGACGTCGATGACGGTCTCGCAGGCTTCGTCTGCCTCGTCAGTGTCGTGCTGCTGCACCGCGGCCGCGCCGTCCACCGGCGCGTCCATGCCTCCGACGACGTTGGCCTCGGCAGCCTCCACCGCGAGCCCGGGCTCGCGGCGAACACCTTCCGTCTTGGGCAGGCCGGCCTCGGTCCCATGCAGCAAGGGGTCCTTGCCCGAATCCGGGAAGCCGTCCTGTATCTGCTTGCGGGCACGGCGGTCCTGCCACCAGTTCAGTCCAAGCACGACGACGATGGCCAGAACGCCAAGGGCGATGAGCCCGGTTTGTAGATCACTCATTGGTGTGTTCCCGATGGCGGGGCATGGTGGAAAGAATACCGGCTCGCGGACTGCCGGCTCATCAGGCAGCCTCGACGGCGAGTTGCATGGCCGAGTCGATGTCGACGGCCACGATGCGGGAGACGCCCTGCTCCTGCATGGTCACGCCGACCAACTGGTGCGCCATTTCCATCGCGATCTTGTTGTGCGAGATGAACAGGAACTGGGTCTGCTCGCTCATCCGGCGCACCAGGTTCGCGTAGCGTTCGGTGTTGGCGTCGTCCAGCGGCGCGTCGACCTCGTCCAGCAGGCAGAACGGCGCCGGATTGAGCTTGAACATGGCGAACACCAGTGCGGTGGCGGTCAGCGCCTTCTCGCCGCCGGACAGCAGGTGGATGGTGCTGTTGCGCTTGCCCGGAGGCTGGGCCATGACCTGCACGCCCGCGTCCAGGATCTCTTCGCCGGTCATCACGAGCTTGGCCTCGCCACCGCCGAACAGCGACGGGAAGAGTTCGCCGAAGTTGCGGTTGACGGTGTCGAAGGTCTCTTGCAGCAACTGGCGCGTCTCGCGGTCGATCTTGCGGATGGCGTCCTCGAGCGTGTCGATGGCGGACTGCAGGTCGGCCTGCTGGGCATCCAGATAGGTCTTGCGCTCGCGCGAGGCGTTCAGCTCGTCCAGCGCGGCCAGGTTGACCGCGCCCAGGGCTGCGACCTCGCGGGCCAGGCGCTGCACTTCCGCCTGCAGCCAGTTGGGGCGCTGCCACTCCTTGGGCAGCGCGTCGAGTTGCTCGCCCAGCGCCGCCAGGTCCAGCTCCTGTCCGGCCAGTTGCTCGGCATACTGCTCCTGTGCCAGGCGGGCCGCCTGTTCCTTCAGTTGCAGCTCGGTGATGCGGCTGCGCAGCGGTTCGAGCGAGCGCTCGATGCCCAGGCGCTGCTCGTCGGCCGCGCGCAGTTGCGCGGCCAGGGTATCCATCTCGATGCGGGCACGGTTCAGCACCTGCTCGCGCTCGCTGCGCAATTCGAGCGCGGATTGCAGGCCGGCCTGGGCCGCCGCATCGTCCAGCACGCGCAATTCCTGCTGGACCCGCTCGGCCTCGGTGGCGGCGCGCTGGCTTTGCTCGCCCGCCAGTTGCAGGCTGCGGCGCAGTTCGTCGATGCGGGCGCGCAGGCCCCGCTCGGCAAAGCCGGCCTCCTGGGCCGACCGCTCGAGCTCGCGCAGGCGGTCGCGCGCGCGCTGGACGTCGGCTTCGCGCTGTTCCTGGGCCATCTGCGCGTCCTCGAACGCGGACTGCTTGTCGCCCAGCTGGGTATCCAGGATCTCGAAGCGGCCTTCGGCCTCTTCCTTGCGGATGCGGGCCTCCTCTTCCTGCGCCTCGAGCTCGGCGCGCTCCTCGCGGATGCGGCCGGCGCGCTCCTCGGACTGGGCGGCCTGCTGCGACAGCTTGGAATGTTCGAGCTGGATGACGTGCAGGCGCTGGGTGACCTCGGCCAGTCGCTGGCGCGAGGCGGGCAAGGCCTGGGCCACCTGCTGGTAGCCGGCTTCCGCGCGGGCCACGGCGGAGCGGGCCTCGTCGGCGATGAGCTGCTGCGCCTTCAACTGCCGTTGCAGGTTCTCGATCTCCTGCTGGCGCGCCAGCATGCCGGCCTGCTCGGAATCGGCGGCGTAGAAACGGACGCTGTTGTGCCCGATCAGGTGCCCTTCCTTGACCACGAACTGCCCACCCTCGGGCAACTGGGTACGCGCGGCCAGTGCCTGGGTGGCGTCGGCGGCCGTGTAGACGTCGCGCAGCCAGTCGGCCATCAGGGAACGCAGGCCCGGATCGGTGATGCGCAGCAGCGAGACCAGCGGCGTCAACGCGGCCGGCGCGGGGGCCGGCGCCGTGGCCGGCGGCATCTGGTAGAAGGCCAGCCGCGCGGGCGGCGCGTCGCCGAAGAAGGCCTTGGCCCATTCAAGATTGCTGACTTCCAGCGCGGCCAGCCGCTCGCGCAGCACGGCTTCCAGCGCCGTTTCCCAGCCGGGTTCGATATGCAGCTTCTGCCACAGCCGGCCGAGCTGCGTCAGTTCGTGTTTTTCCAGCCAGGGATGCAGCGCGCCCTGCTTCTGCACGTCCTGCTGCAAACGGGTCAGGGCCGAAAGCCGGGCCTCGATCTGCGAGACGGCGGCCGCCTCCTTCTGCACCAGTTCCTGGGCCTGGCGGCGGCCGGCGTCGACCTGCGGCAACTGGGCATCCAGCGTCGACAGTTCCTGCTGGGCGTGCTCGACACGCTGCTCGGTATCGGCCAGGTCGCCCGTCAATTGCTCCAGCCGCGCCGGATCGGGGCGCTGCAGGTTGCGTTCCTCCTGCTCCAGGCGCTCGCGGCGCTGCGCCAGGGCCTGCAACTGGCGGTCGGCTTCGCGCTGCTCCTGGGCGGTCAGGGCCAGGTTCTGCTCGACCTGGGACAGCGCGCCGCGCAGTTCGGACAGGCCGGACGCGGCATCGCGCACCTTGGCCTCGACATCGGGCAACTGGGCCTGCGCCTCTTCGGCCACGATGCGCGCTTCCTCGGCCCGGGCTTCGCCCACGGCCAGGTCTTCCTCGGCCTGGGCCAGCTGGTCGCTGCCGGTCTCGTGCTGCTCGTTCCACTGGGCGATCTGCTGTTGCAACTGCGCCAGCTGGACCTGCATGCGGTTGCGGGCCTCGACCACGTACTTGATCTCGGCCTCGAGCCGGCTGACCTCGGCGTTCGCCTCGTACAGCCCGCCCTGCGCGGCATGGACGGCATCGCTGGCGGCGTAGTGCGCCTGGCGCGTGCCCTCCAGGTCGGACTCCAGCTTGCGCAGGCCGGCCATGGCCGCCTCGAGATCGGTCTGGGCCTGCTCGATGGCCAGCGCGTGCTTCATGCGGTCGCCATCGGCCTCGCGCTTCTTCAGCAGCCACAGGAAGCGCTGCTTCTGTTCGCTTTCCGCCTGGAATCCCTGGTAGCGCTGGGCGACCTCGGCCTGCGCCTCGAGCTTTTCGAGCTGGGTGGCCAGTTCGCGCAGGATGTCCTCGACCCGGGTCATGTTCTCGCGCGTGTCGGACAGGCGGTTCTCGGTCTCGCGGCGGCGCTCCTTGTAGCGCGACACGCCCGCGGCCTCTTCCAGGAACACGCGCAGTTCGTCGGGCCGGGCCTCGATGATGCGCGAGATCATGCCCTGGCCGATGATGGCGTAGCCGCGCGCGCCCAGGCCGGTGCCCAGGAAGATGTCATGGATGTCGCGGCGACGGACCTGCTGGTTGTTGACGAAATAGCTGCTGGTGCCGTCGCGGGTCAGTACCCGCTTGACGGCGATCTCGCCGTACTGGCTCCATTGCCCGGACGCCCGGCCCTCGGCATTGTCGAACACCAGTTCGACCGAGGACCGCGCCGCCGGCTTGCGGTTGACCGAGCCGTTGAAGATCACGTCCTGCATGGACTCGCCGCGCAGCTCGGAGGCCTTGGATTCACCCAGGACCCAGCGCACGGCATCGATGATGTTGGACTTTCCGCAGCCATTGGGACCCACCACGCCGACCAGCTGGCTCGGCACCTGGATGGACGTGGGGTCGACGAACGACTTGAAACCTGCGAGTTTGATCTGGGTAAGTCGCACCGGAAACGAAGCTTCGCTTAAAAAGACTGGAAAAGGAACCGATCCGCTCCCGAGCCGGTCGGATATGGCAAAACGCGCCCTACCTCCGACTCAGGGCACCGAGGATCCGGCTCCGCCGGTCCGCCAGTGCCGCCCCCTTGAGGGGGCCGCGCGAAGCGCGGAGGGGGTGGGGCCCATACACCTTCGTATAATACCAAAGGGTCATCGGCAAGGTTACGCCAGGAGCCGCCGCCCAGCCTGTTTTTTCATTTTCGTTACGTATAGATCGCAAGAGACATGCCCTCTCAACCCAGCAAGAGCCTAGACACCTTCGCCAACCCCAGCCCGGGACGCGACTTCCAGATCCACATCGAGGTGCCGGAATTCACCTGCCTGTGCCCGATGACCGGACAGCCGGACTTCGCCCTGCTGGTCATCGACTACATCCCCGATCAGCTGTGCGTCGAGCTCAAGAGCCTCAAGCTCTACGCCTGGAGCTTCCGCAACGAAGGCAAGTTCCACGAAGCGGTCACCAACGAGATCCTGGACGACCTCGTGCGCGCGCTGTCCCCGCGCTTCATGCGGATCACCGCCAAGTGGTACGTGCGCGGCGGCATCTTCACCAACGTCGTCGCCGAACACCGCCAACCGGGGTGGACACCGCAGCCCGCCGTGCAACTGCAGGAATTCGCGCCCGGCAGCAATATCCGCGGGTAACTACCACCGGATCGGCTGGCACGCGGCGCGGAACCTGCGCTACGATGCGCGGCACGCATTCCTGCCGTAGTGCCCCGAGTGAGGCACTCCCCGATCCACTCACAGGCACACGAGTCCACGCCTACCGATGAAACGCGGCTTTTACCTGATCATGGCGGCGCAGTTCTTTTCCTCGCTGGCCGACAATGCGCTTTTCATCGCCGCGATCGCGTTGATCCAGCAGTTGGACGGACCGGACTGGATGACGCCCATGATCAAATGGTCGTTCGCCCTGGCCTATGTCCTGCTGGCCGCCTTCGTAGGCGCGTTCGCCGACTCCTTCCCCAAGGGCCGCGTGATGTTCGCCACCAATTCGGTGAAGATCATCGGCTGCCTGACCATGTTCGCCCATGCCAGCTTCGGACTGGCCGACCATCATCAGGTCTACACCGTGTGCGCGGCCTACGCACTGGTGGGCATAGGCGCGGCGGCCTACTCGCCCGCCAAGTACGGCATCATCACCGAGCTGCTGCCGCCCGAGCAGCTCGTCAAGGGCAACAGCTGGATCGAAGGGCTGACCGTGGTGTCCATCATCCTGGGCGTGGTCCTGGGCGGCGCGCTCATCAGCCCCAAGGTGTCGACCTGGCTACTGTCGCTGGACCTCAGCCCCGGCTTCGGCCCCGACATCCAGACGCCGGCCGAGGCCGCCATCATGGTCATCGCGCTGGTCTACCTGGTAGCCGCCTTCTTCAACCTGCTCATCCCGTCCACCGGCGTGTACTACCCGCGCCAGCAGCGCCATCCCATCAAGCTCATGACCACCTTCGGCTGCTTCGTGGCCACGCTGTGGCGCGACAAGCTGGGCCAGATCTCGCTGGCGGTGACCACCCTGTTCTGGGGCGCCGGCGCGACGCTGCAACTGATCGTGATCGAATGGGGCCGCGTACAACTGGGGCTGCCGCTGAACAAGGCCTCCATCCTGATGGGCGTGGCTTCGGTGGGCACCATCCTGGGCGCCACGCTGGCCGGCAAGGTGCCGCTGCACCACGCGCTGGCCGTGCTGCCCATGGGCGTGGTGATGGGCCTGGTCGTGATGCTGATGCCGCTGGCCTACGAGCCCTGGTTCGTCTATGCGCTGCTGATCGCCATCGGCGGCCTGGGGGGCTTCTTCGTCGTGCCGATGAACGCCCTGCTCCAGCACCGGGGCCACGTACTGCTGTCGGCCGGCCACTCGATCGCGGTCCAGAATTTCAACGAGCAGCTCAACATCCTGTTGATGGTGGCGATCTATTCGCTGATGCTGGGCATGCAGATTCCCATCAACACCATCATCATCATCTTCGGCACGCTGGTAGCCTGCCTCATGCTGCTGATCATGGGCTGGAACCGCCGCAACCACCGCACCCACCCGGATCTCGACCTGGTGATAGGCAGCCGCGCGCACGGCACGGCGCTGCGCGGAGACTAGCCGCGCGCGGCGGCCGTCAGTTCCCGGACCGCCCCACCGACAAGGCCAGTTGCAGATCCTGCCAGGCCTTGATCTTCTCGGCCGGGCTGCGCAACAGATAGGCCGGGTGATAGCTCACCACGACCGGCACCTGCCTTCCCTCCACCGACAGGCTGTGCACCTTGCCTCGCAGGCTGCCTATGCGCGCGTCGGTCTCCAGCAGGGTCTGCGCCGCGAACCGCCCCAGCACCAGGATCATTTCCGGATTGATGAGCGAGATCTGCCGCATCAGGTAGGGACTGCAGCGCGCCACTTCCTCGGGCAGCGGGTCGCGGTTGCCGGGCGGGCGGCATTTGATGACGTTGGCGATGAAGACGTCCTGCTGGCGCGAGCGCGCGATGGATGCCAGCATGCTGTCGAGCAGCTTGCCCGAGCGCCCCACGAAGGGCGCACCCTGCTTGTCTTCCTGTTCGCCCGGCGCCTCGCCCACCAGCAGCCAGCGCGCCTTGGGCGAGCCGGTGCCGAATACGGTCTGCGTGCGTCCCTTGCACAGGCCACAGGCCATGCAGTCGCGCACCTCGTCCTGCAACGCGGCCCAGGCCTGCTCGGGGTCGGCTGGCATGGCGGCCGGCGCCGGGAGCTCCTGCATGGGAATTTCCTGCACGAGGGCCACGGGTTCGGCCCTTTCGGGCTCGACGGCGGGGACGGTCGCCAAGGGTTCCCGCACCGGACTCTGTGGAGGTGCCACGGGCACCTCCGCCGCCGGCGCAAGCTCGGGTGCGGCCGCCGGCGCGGCCGCGCCGGGCAGGTTCCACAGCCGGTCCACCCCCAGTTCGCGCAGCCAGGCGCGGCGGACCGCGCTCATGCCATCGGCGCCGTTGCGCTCAGTCGCCATGGAAACCTCCAGGAATGGGATGGACCGCCAGCGCCTTGCGCATGACGATCGCGTCCTCCCGTCCGCGCAGCGACGGGTAGTAGCCGCGGCGCAGGCCGATACGCTCATAGCCCGCACGTTCATACAGGCCCTTGGCCACCAGGTTCGAGGGCCGCACCTCCAGCAACAAGCTCTGCGCCTGGCGGGCCGCGGCGCACTGCTCGACCCAGGCCAGCAGCCGCCGGCCCAGCCCCACGCCCTGCGCCTGCGGCGCCACGCTGATGTTCAACAGGTGCGCCTCGTCCAGCGCCACCATCACGATGCAATAGCCCAGCAGGTGTTCGCCGTCGCGCACCACCCAGGCGTCGTAGCCCGAGCGCAGCGAGTCGGCGAAATTGCCGCGCGTCCAGGGAAAGGAATAGATCTGGCGCTCGACCGCGTCCACCTGGTCGAGATCCTGTTCGGCCATGGGGCGGCAGGCCTGCCCCCAGGCCGCCAGGATGCGCGCCGCGTCGATCGGTGCCCGGCCCTGCACCGCGTTCATGATTGCGCCCCCGGCGTGGCGACACGGGGATTGCCCCCCGCCCCGGCTTGTCTTTCCGCGGTCGTGAAGGCCACCTTGTCCCGCACATACAGGGGCGCGGCCAACTCCGGTGCGACCGCTTCGCCGCGCAGGTAGGCGCCATGGGCCAGGCGGGCGACCGCGGCGGCGGTGGGCCGTGCGACGTCCGTGCGCTCGTCCGGTCCGAAGCCGGCGAAGACCTCCGGATAGGCCGCCGCCGCATCGCCGCTCAGCCAGGGCGCCTGCGCGCCCAGGTCCGCCAGGCGCCCGCGCAGCCAGGCCTCCAGCCCCTCGCCCGCCATCAGTTGCGGTTCGATCAGGCAGGCCAGCCGGTCGGGCGATTCGCGGCGATAGACCGCCAGATAGATTTCCTGCATGCGCGCGTCCATGGCCACCACCAGCGGGCGCTGGCCGGGATCCCGGACCTGCTGCGCCACGGCGGCGTGCGACACCACGGGTATCACCGGCCGTCCCAGGGCGAACCCCAGCCCTTGCGCCACCCCGCAGGCAACCCGCAACCCGGTGAATCCCCCCGGCCCCTGCCCGAAGGCGATGGCGTCGACCTGCATCCGGCCGACGCCGGCCTCGTCCAGCACCTCCTGCACCATGGGCAGCAGCCGGGCCGAGTGCTCCTGCACGCCGTGGTGCTCGCGCACGACGAGATCGACGGCGCCGGCATCCCCGGCGCGCAACAAGGCAACGCCGCACCAGGCGGAGGAGGTTTCTAGAGAAAGGATATGCAGCGACATGGGCTGCAATTGTAAGACCAGACGAGAGGAAATACCGGGATCTCCACCCGGTTTTCAGTGCTTGTGCTTACGATAGGGCTCGTACACTTCTTCACTGGCGCGGCGGATTTCCTGCCGCAGCAGCACCCTTTCCTCGGAAGACAGCTTGCGCGGCCCGACCCGTCGTTCGTCCTGGCTGACCGGACCGGCCCAGGGATCCATCGCGGCACGCATCACGCCGGACTGCCCCGCCTGGGGTACGTTGGCCGCGTTGGCCGCATTGACCTGCGCATCTGCCCGTGACACTGCGCTTTCGACCTGGCCGGCAAATCCGCCCGGGGCGGGAGCGGCGGGGCGTACCGCGTCGGCACGGGGCATCGCCGCGCGCGGGTCGCGGACCTGGCCGATCGCCGCGCCACCAGCCAATACCGTTATCATCACGAACAGCCCACCCAGCATGATCGCTGCGCTGGAGCCTGCCGTACGAGTGGAGTCGAATACTTTGTTCACGTTTCAATCATACGATGTACCCATGACAGCGTCATAGATGCCTGCGTGACCAAACGGGCATTTATGTAACAACCAATGTCCCTCCCTGGATTGATACAAACTCCTCCGTTACATTCGCGCCATGTCACTAGCCAACGCCCCCAAGAAAATCCTCGTCGTCGACGACGACGTGCGGCTGCGCGATCTGCTGCGCCGCTACCTCGCCGAGCAAGGCTTCTCCGTCTGGGTCGCGGAAAACGCCCAGACCATGAACAAGCTCTGGCAGCGAGAGCGTTTCGATCTGCTCGTGCTCGACCTCATGCTGCCGGGAGAAGACGGCCTGTCGATCTGCCGCCGCCTGCGCGGTGCTCGCGACAGCACCCCCATCATCATGCTGACGGCCAAGGCCGAGGACGTCGACCGCATCGTCGGGCTGGAGATGGGCGCGGACGACTACCTGCCCAAACCCTTCAACCCCCGCGAACTGCTGGCGCGCGTCAACGCGGTGCTGCGCCGCCGGGGTCCGGAAGAACATCCCGGCGCCCCCAGCCAGGACAATGAATCGGTTACGTTCGGCCCTTATGTGCTGAACCTGGCGACCCGCACCCTCACGCGCGACAACGAACCCGTGGCCCTGACCACGGGCGAATTCTCCGTGCTCAAGGTCTTCGCCCGCCATCCCAAGATCCCGCTGTCGCGGGACAAGCTGATGGAATTGGCGCGCGGCCGCGAATACGAAGCCTTCGATCGCAGCCTGGACGTGCAGATCTCCCGGCTGCGCAAGCTGATCGAACCCGATCCGGCCAAGCCTGTGTTCATCCAGACGGTGTGGGGCCTCGGCTACGTATTCGTGCCCGATGGGGGCAGTTGATCCGCTTGTAGGCATTCATGTCGGTCGCCCTGCGCGTCGCGTCCAGGCTGGGTCTGTTCAGCCGGACCTTCCTTTTGCTCACTGTCCTGATGACGGCAAGCCTGGCAGCATGGCTCCAAGCTTTCCGCAGCATGGAGGTCGAGCCGCGCGCGCAGCAGGTGGCCCAGCAGATCGTCACCGTGGTCAACATCACCCGCGCCGCCCTGATCCATTCAGCGCCGCAGGAACGCCGTTATCTGCTTCTTGATCTGGCCACCAACGAAGGCATCCAGATCTATCCCCACGAAAAGGACGACATCACCGTCCGCCTGCCCGACCGCCAGGTCCTGCAGCGGGTGGAAGAACAGGTGATCGACCGCCTGGGGCCCGAGACCGTCGTGGCCTGGGAAGTCAACCGCATCCCCGGCCTGTGGGTCAGTTTTTCCATCGACGACGACGACTATTGGATGGTGGTCGAGCGCGACCGCGCCGAACGCGTCCCCGGCGTCGAATGGCTGGGCTGGGGCGCGGCCGCCCTGCTGCTGTCGCTGCTGGGCGCGGCGGTCATCGTCGGCTTCGTCAACCGGCCGCTGTCGCGCCTGTCGCGCGCCACGCTGGCGCTGTCGCGCGGCGAAACCCCGCCGCCGCTGCCGGAAAGCGGGCCCGAGGAAATCCGCCGGGTCAACACCAACTTCAACCGCATGGTCGAGGAACTGGACCGCGCCGAGGCGGACCGCGCGCTGATGCTGGCCGGCATCTCGCACGACCTGCGCACTCCGCTGGCCCGGTTGCGGCTGGAGATCGAGCTGAGCGGCGTTTCCGAGGCCAGCCGCGACGCGGTGGACGAGGACCTGGCCCAGATCGACCGCACCATCGGGCAGTTCATGGAATATGCCCGGCCCTCCAGCGCACCCGACCGCAACACCAATATTTCCGAACTCGTGTCCGAAATGGTCGAGCGCGAATGCAGCCATACCGAGACGCTGGGCGGTTCGCTGCAGGTCACGATCACCCCCAATCAGTGGGCGCGCATCGCCGCCCCCGACCTGCAGCGCGTGGTCGGCAACCTGCTCGAGAACGCCCGGCGCTACGGCCACAAGCCAGGCGAAGCGCCCCACATCGACCTGACCGTCAGCAGCCAGGGCAGCAACGTGCTGATCGACGTATCCGACCACGGTCCCGGCGTCAAGGCCGAGGACGTGCCCCGCCTGACCCGCCCCTTCACCCGAGGCTCGGATGCACGGACCAACGCCGGCGGCGCCGGATTGGGCCTGGCCATCGTCAAGCGGCTGCTGCTACGCGCAGGTGGTACCCTAAACCTTCTGAACCGGGATGGCGGCGGCCTGACCGCCCGCATCACCCTGCCGGCCTCCTCGCAGAAATCGGCCGACGCCAAGTAGGCGGCCCCGGCCGCCGGCGCGCGAGGCCGGTGCTGTCCGAGGAGCGTGCATGAAAACCATCGGAGCCAAGCTCGAGCCCTTCAAGGTGCATGGCGTCAAGCCAGGCTTCAACGAGGCCGAGGAAAACGGCGCCTCGGCCTTCGAGACCCTGAGCGAGACCTCGTTTCCAGGCAAGTGGAAGGTCATCTATTTCACCCCCAAGGATTTCTCCGACATCTGCGCCAGCGAGATCGAGGGCTATGCGACGCTGGCCGAGCCCCTGGCGCAGCGCGGCGCAGTGCTGATGGGCGGATCCGTCGACAACGAATACGCCAAGCTGGCTTGGCGCCGCGCCGTGCCCGCGCTGGCGAACCTGAACCACTATCAGTTCGCCGACGGCGCGGGCGCGCTGGTCGACCAACTGGGCATCCGCGACCGCAGCGAGGGCGTGGCCCTGCGCGCCACTTTCATCGTCGATCCCGACAACACCATCCAGCACGTGTCGGTGAACAACCTCAAGGTCGGCCGCTGTCCGGAGGAAACGCTGCGAGTGCTCGATGCCCTGCTGACGGGACAGTTTTGCCCGGCCAACCGCCCAGTCGGCGATCCTCCGTCGAAAAGGTCCTGAGCATCCGGCGGGCCGCGCCTGCAATGCCCGGCCGGCTCAGCGCCGGTCGGCCTCCAGCACGCCGGTCACTTCGCGTATGCCCGCCAGCGCCCGCACCAGGTGCTCGCCATTCCCGACCTCGGCGGTGAAGACCATGCGGGCGATGGCCTGCCGGCTTTGCGTGTTGACGCCGATGACGTTGATGCGCTGCCGCGCGAAGACTTCCGAGATGTCGCGCAGCAGCCCGTGGCGGTCGTTGGCGAGCACGACGATATCCACCGGATAGACCGCGTCGCGCGTATCGCCCCAGGTCACGTCGATGACCCGCTCGGGCTCGCGCGTGGCCAGCGAGCGGAAGCTCTTGCAATCGCAGCGGTGGATGGACACGCCCCTGCCCCGCGTCACGAAGCCCGAGATGAGATCGGGCGGCGCCGGCCGGCAGCACTTGGCCAGTTGTGTCAGCAGCGCATCGACGCCCACCACCAGCACGCCGCTCTTGCCCGCATGCACCGCGCTTTCCGGCCGGCTGTCGCGCATGAGCGCGGACAGGTCGGGACCGGCATCGGACGGCGGCGCCTCGAAGGCGCTTGCGACGTGCCTCAGGCTGAATTCGTCCTTGGCCAGCGCGACGTACAGGTCCTCGGAGCACGCGAAGCCCAGTTGCTGGGCCAGCGATTCGAGATTGGTCGCGGTCTTGCCCAGGCGCTGCAATTCCTTTTCCAGCATGCCCTGGCCCTGGGCGATGCGCTCCTGGATGTCGATGGCGTTGAACCAGGCGCGCACCTTGGCCCGCGAGCGCTGGCTGGCCAGGTAGTTCAGCTGGGGATTGAGCCAGTCGCGCGAGGGGCCGCCCGACTTGGTGGCGATGATCTCCACCGTCTGGCCGGTGGCCAGACGCGTGTTGAGCGGCACCATGGCGCCATCCACGCGCGCGCCGCGGCAGCGGTGCCCAAGGTCCGTATGGACCTGGTAGGCGAAGTCCACCGGCGTCGCGCCCGGCGGCAGTTCGATCACCCGCGCCTGCGGCGTCAGCACGTAGATGTTGTCGGCCAGCGTGTCGAGCGCAGCCTGTCCGATCTGGTCGTCGACCTGGACATCGGCCTTCCAGGCCAGCAACTGGCGTATCCAGCTGAGCTTGCGGTCGTATTCCGAATCGGCGCTGACCTGCCCGCCCTTGGCGCCCGCTTCCTTGTAGCGCCAGTGCGCGGCCATCCCGAATTCGGCGAACTGGTGCATCTCGCGCGTGCGGATCTGCACCTCGAAGGGCCGGCCGTCGTGGTCGTAGACCACGGTGTGCAGCGAACGGTAGCCGTTGGGCTTGGGCCGCGAGATGTAGTCGTCGAACTCGTCGGGCACCGGCGTCCACAGATGGTGCACCAGCCCCAGCACCGTGTAGCAGGTGCGGATGTCCTCGACGATGATGCGCAGCGCGCGCAGGTCGTACAGATCGGCGAAGTCCAGGCGCCGGTTGCGCATCTTGTTCCAGATGCTGTAGATGTGCTTGGGCCGGCCGGTGACGTCGGCCGCGATGCCCGCGCTCGCTAATGCCTGGCGCACCCGCGCGATGGCGTCGGCGATGAAGGCTTCGCGCTCGATGCGCTTTTCCTCCAGCAGCCGGGCGATTTCCTTGTAGCGGACCGGCTCCAGGAACCGGAAGGCCAGGTCCTCCATTTCCCACTTGACCTGCCAGATGCCCAGGCGGTTGGCCAGCGGCGCGTAGAGTTCCAGCGTCTCGCGCGACAGCGCCTCGGGCAGCGGCACCTTGTGCTGGGCGTGCCAGCGCAGGGTCTGCAGGCGCGATGCCAGCCGCATCAGCACGATGCGCAGGTCCGCCGCCATGGCCAGCAGCATCTTGCGCAGCATTTCGGCCTGCGCGCCGCTGCCGGCCGAGGCGTCGCTGGCATCGCGGGTGACCTGGCCCAGCCGGATCAGGGCGCGATAGCCGTGCACCAGCTTGCCGATCTCGGGGCCGAACTGGAGCGTGACCGGATCCTTGTGCGGATTGGCGCTGACGTCGCGATCGCCCACGGCGATCGCCAGCAGCGCCGCCATGCGGGTATGGCCGTCCACCTGCAAGCCCGCCAGGATCGCGACCACGCCCGCCGCGTGCTCGGCCCAGCCCTCGCCCTCGGGTACGGCCGGCTCGCGCGCATAGCGGGGAAACGACCATTCGAGCGCCTTCTGCAAGTCCAGTTGCGCCGCCTCCGACAGGCCGGCATTGGCCGCCTGTTGCCAGTCGGGACCGAAGGTCGCCGACGCGGTCGCGGAAGTCTCGGGAGCGGATGAGTTCATGGTCTTACACTTGGTGCGATGCCGGCCCTTCCTGGCCGCCGGCACGGTACTCTAGTCGCTTATCCACCAGGGACGTTCATTGTATGTTGGGATGGCTGTTTGCCCGCGGCGCATCGAAGCACCGCGTAGAGCAGATGCAGGCTCGCATCAATCCGGAATTATGGACCCAAACGCTGGCCTCGCATGCATTCCTCGCGCGCCTGAGCGAGGACGAACGTGACGCCCTGCGCGCACGGACGGCGTGGTTCCTGGCCAGCAAGACCATGACCGGCGCGGCCGGCCAGGTCCTGACCGACGAAATACGCCTGTCCATCGCGGTACAGGCCTGCCTGCCCATCCTGTACCTGGATCCGGGCCTGTACGAGGGATGGTCCGAAGTCATCGTCTATCCGGGCGGATTCCTGATCCCCCGCTCCGACGTGGACGAGGACGGCGTGGTGCACGAATACGTCGAGGAAGCCGCCGGCGAGGCCTGGGACGGCGGCCCCATCGTGCTGTCGTGGGAGGATGCCAGTCCCGGCCTCGCCCGGCCCGCGGGCTTCAACGTGGTCATCCACGAATTCGCCCACAAGCTCGATCTGCAATACGGCCAGGCCGACGGCATGCCCAGCCTGCACGCCCATGCCGGAATCCGGCCCAGGCTGTGGCGCAGCGTGCTGGAACGCAGCTACGACGCGCTGCTGGCCCTGCTCGAGGAAATCGAGGCGGCCATCCCGCCCGACGTGGATCCGGAATCCGAGGAAGCCGATCACTGGTATGCGCAGTTGCCGCTGGATCCGTATGCGGCCACGGACGAAGCCGAGTTCTTCGCCGTCAGTTCCGAGGCCTTCTTCGTGCATCCCGAGCCGCTGTGGCGCGCGATGCCCGAATGGTATGCGCTGCTGACGCAGTACTACCGGCAGGATCCGCTGGGAACCGGGCCCGCGCTGCCCCGCTGAACGGGCGGCGTCCGGCCCCGGCGGACCGGGATCAGACCGCAGCGGTGACGACGATTTCGACCTTGTATTCAGGCGCGGCCAGCTTGGCCTCGACCGTGGCGCGGGCGGGCGTGTGGCCGGCCGGCACCCAGACGTCCCAGACGGAGTTCATCGCGGCGAAGTCGGCGATGTCGGCCAGGAAGATCTGCGCGCGCAGGATGCGGGTCTTGTCGGTGCCGGCGGCGGCCAGCAGCTTGTCGATGGCGGCCAGCACCTGGCGGGTCTGGTCCGCCGGATCCTTGGAAGGATCCTCGGCCACCTGGCCGGCCAGATAGGCCACGCCGCCGTGCACGACCATTTCGGACATGCGCTTGCCGACACTGAAACGCTCGATGCTCATGGTGTTTTCCTCTTTGTGGAGCAGATTCGGAGCCGCAAGCATAGCAGGCCGCGATGACCGTTATCCGCGCAGGAAATCGTCCACCAGATCCAGTTGCGCGGACGTCATGAAGGTGGGCGCATGCCCGACGCCGGCAACGTCGACGCGCTGCGCATGCGGGTTGCGGGCCAGCATCCCCGCCACGGTGTCCTCGGTAAGCAGGTCCGAATGCTCGCCGCGCACGATCAGGATGGGGCACTCGACATTGGTGTAGACGTGCCACAGCGCCGCCTCGGCCGCGATGGCCGTGGCCGGGTCCATGGCCGCGAAAGCCTCGGCGATGGCCGGGTCGTAGTGCATGGTCCACGGGCCGGCCGGGCCGTCGACCTGGCGCACCACGTGCCGCGTCAGCTCGTCCCACTGTTCCGGGGTATGCGGGCCGAACGAGGCCGATACCGCGCTGACGTAGGCTTTCGCTTCGTCGAAACTGCCGAAGGCCGGCGCCTTGCCCACGTACTGCCCGATGCGTGCCAGCGCGGCCGGGTCCAGGTGCGGACCCACGTCGTTCAGCACCAGCTTGTCGATGGGCGATGCCTGCAGGCCCGCCAGCGCCATACCGATCAGGCCGCCCAGCGAGGTCCCGAACCAGTGCAGGGTCTCGGCCTGCACCCGGGCCAGCAGCGGCATCATGTCCGCCACATATTGCGGCACCGTGTAATAGGCGGGATTGACCAGCCAGTCCGAGCGGCCGCGCCCCACCACGTCCGGGCAGACCACCCGGTAGCGGGCAGCCATGCGCCGCGCCAGCGCGTCGAAATCGCGGCCCGAGCGGGTCAATCCGTGCGCGCAGACCAGCACGTGGTCGTTGGTCGGATCCCCCCATTCCCAGTACGCCATGCGATGCAGGCCCGCCGGGCTCAGGCAGGTCACGAACTCCAGGCGGGGCTGGAGGGAGTCGGACGAGGCGTCGTGATTCATGAAGGCGTTCCTTGCTGGGCCGGACTCGGGATTGTAGCCACCGCAGTCAGGGTGAAGGGACGTGAGATAAATCCAGGGCTGGAGATGAGATAAATCCGGGATTCTCCGGGCCGTCATGGGCTTTACCGGGACAAGAAGTGCAACAACCTTTCGTGTTATGAAACCCGGACGGCCGCGGCTTCAATCGGCGAGCTTGCCTAGGAAGTTATCCACAGCCTGGATTGTGGGCGGCCCCAGACGTCTTGCACTTGGGTGCGTTTTGGCCGGTCGCCCGTGCACTAGCCTCCCCCATAACGCCGTCAGGATTTCGCACCCGGCCGATGTTCGCGGCGCGTCTCCGTGCCGCCTACGACTACGTCACCGCGCCATATCACTGACGAATTTCTGGCCTGCACGCTCAGCTTCGGCAGCGGTAGCTTCACGCTCTTTCCGGTATTTAATCGCGGCATCGCGCTCTGCTGCATCGATGCGTTGAAGCGTCGCGGTCTCACGTCTGATAGTGATCGACACACTTTCGGCGGGATGCGCAAATGTGGTGTAGGCTGCGCGCGACGCGATTACCATCCATGCTCTTTGCTCAAGCACAGTCCGGAGGTTGCGTACCGAATGCTGGCTCGTCAGGCAACTCACGGGCTCCTCTAGCGTGTAGCCACCCTTTTCGCGTGCCCGTTTGACGCAGTTCTCATCGTAACGCGGCGGCTCAAACGTGAGATCGATAGAGTCGTATGTAAGCAGCTCGGGGGGCAACAGGCGAACATCTCCTGTCTGATCCTTCGCAGTTGCTCGCTCGACCGAAAAGGCGTCTCTTCCCGTTAGGTTAAGAGAGGCTTCGCGCGGGGTGACCCCCAGGAAATCAAATGGTTGGGAGCGAGCGCAAGTGATAGCGGAATACGAGGGTCTGCAATCGACAAAGCCAGATGCTTTCGCCTGTGCCGGCCGTCCCGGAAGCTCAACCCCATTGAATTTTCCGGGTATAAGCGGCGGGGGCGGTGCGCTGTCGCAGGCACAAAGCGCGGCAAGTAGCAGCGCTGTCGGCAGTGTCTTCATAGTGGCGTCCGGTGTGGGGGCAAGTCACGATTCTCCCATGTCTATGTCCGGGTGCAACTGGGTTGCTAGGTATTTTCAATGACCTCTGCTGACACTTTGGGAATCCCGAGAGTGGCGGCAAGATTCATGGCCCGCACAACCAGGTTGTTGACCGATAAGGGATATGCAAGCGATACCGTTTGCTGAGCCTCGTTCGATTGCGTGAGGCGGCGCTCTATAGCTGGCAGAGCGTCAGATGTGAATACGTCATCTAGGCTCTTCGCGACCCGCTTTAGCTTGAATGAGAGGTATGCCTCCAGATCGTGGCCTAACGGCTCCAATTCGACCAGTTCACAACGGCGGATGACCTCCCGGGCTTCCCAGTTCATCCGTTCATCTAGCTTGAGTTTCAGCTCTGGTTGACCGATAAGGATGATCCCGATCAGCTTCCGAAATCCATCCTCGAGTTCCCAGAAGCGTTTAAGGAACTTCAAGAGAGGAACCGATAGATCGTGCGCCTCCTCGATTATCAGCACATGTCGATAATTGGCTCGGCTGGATGCTAAGAGACGCTCCTGCATGAAACGAGTCTTGGACTCTAGAGATACAGGGATTTTGGCCGTCGGGTCTAGGTCTCTGATGACCGCTTCACAGATCATTGGGGAAGACAGGCGGCTCCGATCAATGCATTGGGGATAGACGATACGAATGGGAAGCCCCTCAGTGGCGACGCGATCTTGCAAGTACCGTCGCAGGACCGTCTTTCCGGCCCCGGCTTCTCCTACCACCGCGACAAAGCCACTATTTGCGGCTGCTTGATACATCGCCTCGCGCACGAATGCCATGCTGGCAGATGAAAAGACATCCTTTGCGCCTTGCACATCTTGCTGGAAGGGATTGACCGTTATGGAAAAGTGTGTGCGTGCTTGTGGGGTTAGCATATGGGCCTCCACGTGGAGTAGGTCGTCCGTCGAAGCAAGGCGACGGGCTCGTTGAGTTCGTTTGATTCGGGACAAGCCAGGTATCCGTTCGGCAGGTTTCTCTCCGAACTTCGTACGCTCAGCTATGCTTTGCTCTTGCCAGCAGAGGGAAATTTCTTGCGGGCTCACTCCCGCGGCCAAGAGTGTCCGTTCTATCGTGCCCTTGGCCTGTTCAACATTGAGCCGTTTGGGCCACACGCCCCAGTTCAAGAGCAGCGAAACCGTCACGCGACTAACCTTGCGTTGAACGAGGCATGACAGCGCATCTGCAAGAGTCTGCTGGGGAAGGCCGTATCGCAATAGCACGAGCTTGAGGTTCAGCGGCCGGAATGTCTCGCGCCGGCGATAGTCTGTTGCGGCTTTCGTCCGCTGCCTTGCGGCTTTTCTTTCTTCTGCTTGGCTCAGTACGTGAATCGGGCGCATATGTTCTCCTAAGCGACCTCGCTAGCACGGCCGTCTCCCCGTGTTCGAAGCCAGTTTTCTAAGGAATCGAACTCGTCCTCGCTTACGCCATCTGGATAGCGTTCGGCAAGCTTCGCGAAGTTCTCGGGATGCCACGCATCCCCCATTCGTTGGCTGAGCAGCAACGCGGCTTTAACCAGACTTAAACGTCTGGCCTTCACTGCCATAGGGATCGCGCCTGTGGCGACACCTGGGCGAGGCAAGAATGCGACGGGCGATCTGCCGTTTGGTAATGCCTTCAGCCCTTGGGTAAGCCCGAATGTTGGGATGGCGTGGACTCGTTCCATGGCGATGGCCTCCTCGACTCTTTCCACTCCATAGGCTCGTACCCGAGATTTAGCTCGTGCCACCTCCGGTGCGAGCACGACAGGGCGCGCCGTGACAGCGTTCGCGAACACTGGAGCGCTGACCGGGAATCCTGCCGAACTGAAGACGATCGGCTCGCACACGGCCAAAATTCGTTCATTGCCAGCAGCGTCTACATCGACGATGTTGATACTCGGAAACACGTAAGGATTCACACACACCGCCACCAGCTTTCCGACGTATACGTCGGGCACTTCAGTGACGCTATAAGTGCGGCTGCGCTGGCCGCGCATTGCGAACGAAATGGTCAGGTCACCGCGCACACGTCGGAGCTGGGGCTTGGTGGTCAACATCGCGCGACAGATGGCCGGGCCTGGTGCGAGTCTCAGTTGTTCTTGAGCGATGGTTTGCCACATTACATAGCGGGGCCGACCGTGTCGGCGGTGAATTTCGATACTGTTGAATTCCTGCATCCAAACGTGCGCTTTTTCATTGAGGTCATCTAGCGAGTCGGCCCCCGTGAAGCGAAGTCGGCCCTCGAACCGGCGCTCCACAATATTGTGAGCGCCCTCGACTTGACCTTTCGCTCGGGGCGCTCTCGGCTTGTTGACAATTGGCGCGACTCCGAGACGACGTAACAGATTTGTGAACAAATGGCCTGTGTTGGCGCTGCCTGGATCAATCACCAAATGCAGAGGAACGCCATGAAAAGGGTCTGTGCTGGTATCGCGTGGGTGAATGGCATCGATGAACACTCTGGCTAAGTTTTCACTCGACTCGCTGCCTAGGACGTACTGCAGATAAATAGTGCCGCTGTAGTGGTCCGTAATGACGTACCGCATCAGCCGATCATTGGCGATTCGCTCATAGTTGTCTGGCTTGTTCCGATAGAATTGATCGGCCTCCATTGCGGCCAGCCGCACACCTGCGGTGTCCTTCAAGTAGTAGAGGACGCATACCGAAGCATCGAGTTGCCACACGTGGTTAGGATGCAGGCTTGCCATCCGTACGTGGGGTGTTGGCACTAGCAACTGGTCCGGATGAACCCCATACCGCCATAGGGCTCGCACAACGGCATCGGTTCCTAAAGGGCTGAACTGGCCGTGCATATTGATGCGGCTCGCCTTCACAAGGCCGCTGTCTCGGGCGATCTGAATTGCATCGGCGAATGTGAGCAGGCGTTTGCCATTGCCACGCATGGACTGAAGGACCAGTTCCGATATCGCTTGAGCTTCTTCGAGGGTGAGCGCCGTACTGCCCGAATCGGACCTCGGCTTACGTTGGGATTGACGAAAGTGCTGTAGATGTCGGAAGACGCTGCCCCGACTACACTGCAGGTCTTCCATCGCCTGGCGATAAACCGCTTCCTTTGCCCCATGTGGCGTAGACGCGAGTGTCTCCGCAAGATGGCGCAAGTAATCCAGGAGCGAAAGGTCGGGGTTCTTCATCTGGTTGAAGACGTGCCCGGTCTCGACCGGGCACGTCAGCACACACGCTCAGACTCAGCGACTGCTGATCGCCGCGGCTGGCAGCATGCGTTCGATGGACGAAAGCTCGTTGGCAATACGTGTGTCCTTGCCTCGTGCCTTTTCGAGCTGCTCGATGAGAGTCATCATGCAGTCCATCAAAGTCTCTGCCTGTAGTTCGACCAGCTTCACGTTGCCGCCTGCGCAGATCAAGTCGATGAACACCTGAAGTGTCCCCCGAACGCCGTCAATGATCCGGCCTTGCTCCGCGTTGCATGCTTGAAGATTCGTAATGGCGACCTTGACTGCCGCCCCAAACCCGGCCATGTCGGACTCGCCATCCAACTCCGTGCGGACTTTGAGTAGCCCTGCCAGAACCGGCGGCGACAGCTTGGCCATCTGACGTAGCGTGAATCGGGCGACTCGGCCGCCTTCGGCAAGGCGTGCCAGTTCATCGTCATTGAGCGACGTTAACAAGTAAAGCTGAGCAACGGAGCACTGACCAAATTCGCCACGCGCAAAGCGCTGCGCCAGTGCGATCAGGCGGCGGGAATTGCCCTGACCGACACCAAGGGACCGACACAGGGCAGGCCAGTCGGATTGCGGAATGCGCCGCTGCATGTCTGCCAGCATCGCGCCCATTGTCTGATGCTGTTTCGGATCTTTACCGTCGGAAGCCAGCATCCGTTCGCGTTGGCGGATGAGGTCTTGGTAGAGAGGAAAAATCTGCGGGGACTTGACAGACTCGGGTGCATACCGAGCCAGATCCTGGGCGAGCGAGGACTTGCGAGCAGCCATGTTGGCCTCCTGACGGTTTCGTTCAACTTTTCGCCCCCTGTTCAGAGGGGCGGCCAGGTACTTGAACACCGCCGTCAGACGGCCCGCAGCCTTTCCCTTGCGGGTCTTGTATCACTGCGCGCTACCCGGCCATAGACGGGAAACCTATGGCCGCAAAAAAACCGCTTGCTGTCGGGCGCGGTCGAGCCGCTGACGGAAGGTGTGTTCAGCACCTGAGCCAATCATACCCGATGTTTCGTGTGACGCAACTTTGTTTAACACTGCGAAAGAAAGCGCGCTACTGGGAAGCCGCGGAATTGTACCCCGCAGAACATGATTTTTGGGCCCACCTGACGCCTGTCCGCAGCTACGTCCGCGTCAACGCAGATTGCTAGGATAGCTCTGTCAACCACGCTTCCTGTGTTTCGATGACGGTTCGCACGCACAGCTCAGAGATGTGAAGGATGTTCGCGTACCGCAGCAGCTCTTTTGGTGCGCTCAAGTTCAACGCCTGGCCGTTTGCTAAGATGAAGTGCGCTACTGCGTTGCGAAACTGCGGCGTCATCACTCCGTCGAAAAAGGCTTTAACGGACTTACCCTGCCACTCCTTATACTCAGGAACAATCGCATCCGAAAAAGGGATCAACTCACGGCGTTTTGATAGCTCGACCCCCTTTTTTTGGGCTCGCTGGCGAACGCCAGAGCGGACAGAGCCGAGCAAGCCCTCAAGAATCTTGTGGTAGCAAAGGAACTTATAGAAGTCACTGTGCGAGTTCTTCGCGTCGCGGTACATCGCGTACACGGGTGCCAGCTCCTGCCGGCATAGCTTTATGTGAGGCGAGACCACGACTTGCCTATATGGCGATATGTAGTCGATTGAGGTCACGCCGTTGGTCGGGTCTTCGATACGAACCGCTTCTATGAACAGAGGACAGTCGGCTAGGTAAGCTTGATGATCGAGGAAGGGCAGAACAGTTTCGAGAAATAAGGTCTTAGCCGCCGCCACGCTCTCGGCTTGACACTCGAACTCGATCAATGACTGCTCGTCCTGTTCATTCTTCTTAATCTCGAAGACTCCGGCGCTGCAACGAACCCGGCTCAGTATTTGGCCCTGCGGAACATGGAAGTACGAACTGCCGTCATTGGCATCGAAGTCACCCTTGATGTTGCCGCTCACTGCCGGCGATTTTGCGAGCCGCGCAGCAATCTTGAACTGCCGTGGAGTTCGATCATTGAGTCGCGCGCTATCCGATCGCTTTTCATCGTCCGTGAGTGCTACCACGTAGAGTTCGCCTCGGATACCGGACGGTCCGAGGTTCTCAACGGGAATACTTGCGCTAGCAGCACCTTCTGTGGGCATGGCTCCCTCCCTTTTTGTAAGTCGTCATGGCGGAAACAAGCGCTCGCCCGCTGATCATCCTGGGCAACCTCGCCGCCTAGAAATTTAGCCTCATTTGGCGACTGAAAGGTCCTGCAGCGTGAATGGCAGTACCTGCCCCATGACAAGACCCTGTTCCAAATCGTTCCAAACGGGGTTGGACGCCCCGATTAGGAGTAGGTATAGGTAATGAGTCATGTCGCGGGTCAGAAACGCCACCAGAGCCGTTTTTCGAAAGTTGGCAGTTTGTCCGCGAAGCCCGACTGTAATGCTCAGGGTGCGTCGCAGCGTCGAGGGAAGGCCGGACGCGGCCTACGCGTACTGAAGGAAGTCTGCCCGCACGGCCAATTCCTGCCACAGTTAGGGGTTCTAGACCAGGAGCCGGGCGTCGCTCAGCGTTTCATACAGGCCCCAGGCAAGTTTCAAATATTGCGTCGACGCAGCATTTGGCAATCGCCTTTGAGCATGGCGCAGACCTCCTTCTCGGCCCGCTCCTCGCGCAGCGCGGCCCGCAGTTCCTTGACGGACATCGCGGCGATGTCGTCGAGCTTCAGTTCGCCGGTTTGGCCGGTCAGTTCCAGTTCCTCGATCTGCTCATCGTCCAGAACCAGCATCTCGAAAAGTTTGGACTCCGTTCCGATCGCCTTCAAAAGCGACGACGTCGTCGTATTTGAGAACTTGACAGCCGATGCCATGAACCTCTGCGCGACTCGGGGTTCAATGCCCAGGACGTCCAGTCGGGGGACAAACTGCCCATGCGGGCATGCTTCCTTGAGGACGCGGAGACCGCGGCCCACCTCTAGGCACGCCTCCACACTACGGCGCATATTGGCGGCAATGTTGCTCTGGATCAGGTCGGGGTGAATGCAATCAACGGGGAGCGGGGAGCCGAGCTACGCGGCGACCGCGCTTAACTCCAGCGCTCCGACCTGCTTGTCGTTTCGCCCAGCATCTAGAACAGTTTGAATTGGCCTCCTGCTGCTGTCAAAACGGGCGACGTCGCCCGTTTTGTTAACTTGACGGCCAACTGCATGAAGCGGCGGGCGACGCGGTCTTCGATGCCCAGCACGTCCAGCCTGGCCATGAAGTTGCCGTGCTCGGAAACAAATGCGGCGTTGACGACGCATTCGAGCTTTCTCGTGTTGCTGCACGAAGAAAGTCCAAAGTAGTAAAGCCCTTTACTTACCTGCGGATGCCAATCTGCCGGAAGCTCCAACTCGTCACTAAAAGCCTTTGCTAAAAAATTTCTATGGCGAGCATTGACGAAAGCGGCTTTGCCGAAACCCTATACCTTGCGGTGCGACGTGTCTTGGACGCCTTGGCGCCGGACAAATTGGAACGCACGCACGAACTTGCCGTGCAGTGTGTTGACGAAGTTCTCCGCGACTTTGGGGGTAGCAGTGTGTACGTTCCCAAGAACATTCTGCCGAAGCTGGACTCCCGAAACCAGGAAATTGCCAAGCTGTTCAATGGCAGAAACGTTCGCGAGATAGCGCATCGCTTCGGGCTAAGCGATATGAGAGTGCGTCAGATCATTAAGGCGGCACGAGTACGAAAGCGCCTCGATAGCCTGAGAGAAACGCGTGACTCAGCAGAGTCGAAAACGACGACATAGCCCAGCTCACTACTCCGCTCATCATCTACTGGAACTTATCTTGACATCCGTTCCCAATCCTTCCACCAACGACGGCGATTTCGATAGGGCTGTGCGTGCATATGCCGCTGAGAAAAGTCTCGGCTACTTACAAGCCGCAAATGAAGTTTTGGCGCTGCTGCGTGCAGAGGAAGCGAATAGAGCGCCAACGAGTCAGTTCGCTGAAGAGGATCTCTTATGCCGCCGGGCTCAGGCCGTTGCGAACGAGCTCCAGATCAGCTTCAGCGAAGCATTGACCACGCTCGACTGCGATGCAGGTGTTGTAGACCTTGGTCAGCATCCCTTTACCCCCCGATAGCTTAAAAATTTGCAGAGAGAAGACATGACTTCCATTCAGCTGTTCGACACCGCTTGCGCCAACTTGCAGACTCATCAACATAGTATCGATGACGTACGTCGTCGACTCACAGTGTTCCGCGAACAGATCACTCAGCAGGAGCATCGTGCTGCTGATCTCGCACGGGCCGCCTTCCATGTTGAGGAACTCAAACGCATGCGGCAGGATGTTCTTGCCGCGTGCGCCACTGGGGATTCCGCCGAGTCGGCGCTTCAAGATATCGAAGCGAAGATTCGCGTAGCCGAGACGGAGTGCGAGGCTAGCACCAAGGCTATCGAGCGTTGTCGAGAGACGGCCACCGGATTGCGCCGTCTGGTTGACGAAGCCGAAGTAGAACTCACCCCCCTACTTGAAAGCCGCCCGGCTTTGTGGAGAAAGCTGCTGCATGCGAAAGCAGAGATCGAAAGTGAGTCATATGTCGGCCAGGCCATCGCGCTCCGAGAGAGCCTCATGCGGCTGCACGGGATTATTGGCTTGATGGAGCAGATTGGCACCTCCACCAGCCATCTGCGCAGTCGGAACGTCGATGCGCAAGTGCCGTTGTTCCGTTTTGAAGCTTTCAAAATTGAAGGGCCTGCCGGAGCCAAGCGCTTCCCCACCATTGCTTCGGCCAAAGATCAACTTTTCGAACCATCTACTTTTCAAGAGCGGCGGCAGTACATGACCTCAGTTCGTGAGGAACTCGAGCTGCAAGCCGGCGTGGCATTGGCAGACCAGGACCCCGATCACACTTAACAAATGGTCCCCCGCTAGGCCTGCGTCTGCTTTTCCCGTTGTCCCTCAATACAGGTCCTTCCATGTCGCGCAAATCGGAACGACACGCTCCGTTCGTCGTCACAGCTATCTACCTCTCGAATCCCCTTCTTCCTAGCTCGCGTCGAGAAGTCTTTCAGCTCTTCAGTACCGGCAGGGACACGATCAGCAGCATCGTCAGACGAATCGGTCTGCAGGCCACACCGCTGGCTTGCATCTTCAATGACCAAGAGATGCCGCCTCGACGCTGGGGGCGGACTCGTGTCGGAACAAGCGACTCACTCGTTCTTAAACAATGCGTAAATGGAACCGGGGCGGGTGAGGCGTGGGCAGCATCGGCGGTGGCGGCAACCAAGACTGCTGGAACGGTAGCAGCTATTCAGTTCGCAATTACAGTGGCGGTGAATCTGGCGATTGGCGTCGCCCTGTCATTCGTTGCGCAAGCACTGTTCGGCCCGAAACGTCCGACCGCTACGGCGGCTAGGAATGACCCATCCAATTATTCGCTGGATGGAGGAAGCAATCAGATTCGGCCTTACAGCCCATTGATGCTGCTGCTGGGCGAACACCAAGTTTTTCCCGACTATGCCTCGCGTCCCTGGCAGGAAAATGTGCCCGACCCGAGCACCACTCACCTCGTAGTAAACAACACGCCGCGGTACGAGTCGAAAACCGCTATCCCCTTCGTCTGGGATGCTGTGTCCGGTGCACCAGAAGCGCCTTGGGTTGAGCTGATGCCCCCCGATGGCTTGGGGTATGGCTACTACGGGGACGGTCAGGAGCGGCAGTACGAGATGGTCGGGGGCACGGTAACCCAGCCCCACATCTTTGTGACGCGGTTCAACCCCTCGATCCCCGATGAGCGGATCACCGCGTACGACTCTTACACCAACTGGCAAAACGGGAGCGAGACGCCCGGACCTGTGCCAACGTGGGACTTGCCAGGCACCTACCGGGACATCGTCATCGGATACGGCTATTACGAGACTTTCAACTCCGAGCGACTTTGCAGCATTTTCAATGTGGGCTTCGGCGACCTGGAAGTGACCAATCTGCGAATCGGCTCGTCCATGATCGACCAGTACACGGCCTGGTCTCGCCACGACAGCTTTGTGCCCGATGGGCAGTACGATCGCACCCGTCTGACGGGTTACACCACGGACGGATGGGCAGGTGACGACTTTCCAACAAATGTGCAGATAGCCGAAGGCGGCAAGCTTGAGCAGCACGAGGGCGTCGACAATGGTGGCTGGATCGAGCGGCGTAGTAGCGGCGCGGCCTGCACCTATGTCCAGTTCGACATCGCAGGACGCCTTTTTCGCTCGGCCGGCGGCGGCATTGAGACGCTTATCTGCGACTTCGAAGCGCAATTCCGCAAGGTCGGCGATGCAGATTGGACCGCATTTCCATTTCCGATTTCTATTTCCAGCGGTAGCTCGACACCAGTGCGCCAGACCTTCCGACACTATCTGCCCGAGCCTGCCCACTACGACGTGCGGGTGCGCCGCACCACGCCCGATCCCACCGAAGCGAACGACATCAGCGAACTCGAACTCTCCCGCGTCAAGTTCTTCCGCATCGATACTGCGCAGTATCCGGCCCAACGGCGCTTAGCATTGCTCATTCGTGCATCTGGGCAACTCAATGGCCGCCTGGATCGTCTCTCCGTGTTCGTTCGTGCTAAGCACTGGATTTGGGACAGCGCGGCGCCCTGGATGCCCGGCGTGTTTCCGAATGACGATGCCGCTCCGTGGACGTGGGGCCACACCACGAATCCGGCTTGGCTGTTCCTCTATTACGCCAGAGGAGGGTTCCTCAACAGCACGGCTACCCCGGGCTACCTGGGTGGCGGCCAAGGCTGGCTTGACCGCCCGGATTCCACCAATGGGCCGCGGCTCTTTGGCGCAGGGCTGAGCAACAATCGCATCGACTACGCCGCCATCGTCGCCTGGGGCCATTTCTGCCAGGCCAATAACCTCGAGTGTCGGATGGTGATCACCGAGCAGATGTCGACCGGCGAGATCCTGGACATCATCGCTGGTGCCGGCCGCGCATCTAAGACCTGGGCGACTGGCAAGCTGGGGGTCGTGTGGGAAGCACCTGGCCAGCCTACCGTAGGCTCCTTCGGCATGGGCAACATCATCGCCGGCAGCTTCCAGATCAGCTACGACACGGACGAATCCATTGATGAGTTCGTTCTCGGGTTCACCAATAGCGACACGGACTACTCCGCCGACACGGTTTACGCGACTGTGCCCGGAGTGCCCCAGCCGGTTAACCAAAAATCCAGCAATGCGCAGTACGCAATGCCGGCGACGCAGGCCCAGCGCCAAGTCAACCTAGCGGCTGCCTCCAAATACTTCCATCGCCGCCGCATCGTTTGGCAAAGCGGCTGGGAGGCGACACTGGTTCAGCGCGGGGATGTGGTTGCGTTGGCGCACGACCTGACTCAATGGGCGTACAGTGGCCGCCTGGTAGCCCTGACGGCAGACGAAGGATTGATTCGTCGGGTCACTCTTTCGTGCGCGGTCGAGAATCCGACCGGCAGCGCCAGGTTCTACATCTGGGTTAGGCGTCCCAACAATACTTGGCTGAGCGTCGAATGTAACCCACCGGCAGGCCGCACCCATGCCCTCGACGTGGTTAGCGAATGGCCGGTGGCAGACGCCCCCGGCGTGCTGGACACGACACTGTCGTCGCTAAACATGGCGAGCACCTTTCCGAGATCTTTGCCTGAAGACTGGACACTCTTTGCTGGCCCTATCGCCACGCCGGGAAAACGCGTCCGGATTATGGGTATGGAGCCTGGGGAGCGGGGCCGAGTTCGGATCACCGCACGGGACGAGTACGACGAATACTATCCGATGGAGCATGGCTGGGGCGCAGCGCCCGCGATGCCCCCTGAAGATGGTCTGATTGCCCGGGCCTTCAATGTCGGCCTTGAATCAGCTTCAGCCGGCGGCTACGTCTTGGCGTGGGAATTGGAGAATGCTTATGGCGCAGAAGTAACAATCTCGGCCAATCACGGTCCCTTCGAACAAGTACCAATCAGCGGTTCGATCACCGTGGCAGGTCGTGAACTACTGCTGCCGCCGTACCCGGCCGGCACCGAGCTGAACTTTCACGTCCTGCCGAAGGTGGCGGGCACTGCAGCAGTGATCGAGGGAGCTTCGCTCGAAGTCACGATATGACAGGGCAGGCAATGTGATCTGATGGCAGGTAGACCGTAACGAGGGACCTTGATCAGAGCAACATTCGCCCGCTTACTCATGGGGTTGTGGATAACTCCAGCGTAGTGGCTTTCGGGGCATACCATCAAACGCTGCCGTTTTTCATCGCAACCGCCAGGATTGTGGAAGCGGAGCGTACTCAATTTTTCTGACACCTAATTCCTTTTCGCTATGTGAAATTTGACTCCCCTTCATTTATCGCGCGTCTGGACCCGCAAATATCGCGGCGCGGCTCATCAGGGCGCGGTGTGCCAATAGCGGCGCCTGGTCTCGCGCTCGCGTTCGACCCGCAGCCCCGCCGCGCGCGAGGTGAACACCAGCGCGCCGTGCCTGTCGGTGCGGTGGAACACGGCGCCCGCGCGCCGCCACCGCTGCTCCGCGTCGGGATGCGGATGGCGGTAGCGGTTCAGGTAGCCCGCCTGCGCCACGGCATGCGACGCCCGCGCGGCCGAAACCAGCGCCGGGCTGGACGAGCCCCGCGACCCGTGATGCGGCACGGCCACCACATCGGCGGCCAGATTCTCGATGGCTGCCAGGCCCGCCTCCTCGGCCGCGCCGATATCCCCCGTCAACAGGGCCGTGTGGTGTGCGCCGCGCACCCGCAGCACGCAGCTGTGCGCGTTGCGCCGGCGCGCCGGCACCTCGCCCTCGGGGGAGTCCGGATGCAGGAACTCGAATGCCACGCCGTCCACCGTCCAGCGCTGCCCGGCCGCGCAGCGTGAAAAAGCCGCCTGTCCGATGTCCAAGGACGCCAGATCGTAGGATGCATGCACCCGCGCAACCGGCAAGGCCGCCAGTACCGAGCGCAGGCCGCCCGCATGGTCCGCGTCGGCGTGCGATACCACCACGTGTTCCAGCGCGTCTATGCCCCGCGCACGCAGATAGGGCCAGACGACGCGCCCGCCGGCATCGGCCTGTTCCCCATAGGGCGGCCCGGTGTCGTACAACAGCGTCGCGCGTGCCGTCTCCACCACGATGGCGGTGCCCTGCCCCACGTCCAGCAGCGCCAGCCGCCATTCTCCCGGCGCGGGGCGCATGGGCCGATAGGCCAGCAGGGGCACCAGCAGCACGAGCCCCAGCCAGCGCCCTGGCAGGCCGCGCGGCTGCAGGGCCCAGACCACGCCGGCCAGCGCCAGCGCGAACAGCGGCCAGGGCGGCGCCGCCAGCGAGACGGCCGCCAGCCGGGTCTCGCCCAGCCACTGCAGGGGCACCATCAACCCTTCGAACACCCCATGGGCGATGGCCGCCGCGACCGCACCCGCCTGCGCCAGTCCCGGCACGACGCACAGCGCGAGCGCCGCCAGCGCCAGCGGCGTGACCAGCAGGCTGACCACCGGAATGGCCACGGCGTTGGCCAGCGGCGATACCAGCGACACCTGCTGGAACAGCAGCGCCAGCGCCGGCAGCAGGCCCACGGTCAGCGCCGCCTGCGCACGGGCACCTTCGCGCACCGAGGCCGCCAGCCGCGCGGACCATGCGGCGGCCGGAGCCGATTCGTCGCGTTGCCGCCAGCGCCCGCCGCCGCACAGGATCAGCAGCGCCACCGCGCCGAACGACAGCCAGAAACCGGCCGCCAGCGGGGCCCAGGGATCCAGCGCGCAGACCAGCGCCGCCGCCAGCGCCAACACCCGCGAGCCGGACACCGGCACGCGCCATGCCGCCGCGCCCGCCACTACGGCCAGCATGAAGAAGGTCCGCCGAGCCGGCACGCCCCACCCCGCCAGCAGGCAGTACAGCCACGCCCCGGCCAGCGCCGCACCGGCGGCAGCGACCTGGGCGGGATGCCGCTCGGACAATCGGATGCCGCCCCAGCTGCAGCGCTTCCAGGCCTGCAGCACCGCCCATCCCGCCAGCGCGGCCAGCATCGTCACGTGCAGGCCGCTGATGGACACCAGATGGGTGATGCCGGTGCGGTTGAAAGTGTCCCAGTCGCGCGGGTCCACGCCAGCCTGGTCGCCCATCGCCAGGGCCGCCAGCACGGCGCCGTAGCGCTTGCCTTCCAGGGCCTGGCGCAGGGCCGCGCGGCACACATGGCGCACCCGCTGCACCGCCACGTCGAAACTGGCGTAGGGATCGTCCGCCACCCTGGCGGGACGGCCGCGCACCGATCCGGTCGCCCGTATGCCGCGTTCGAACAGATAGGCCTCGTAGTCGAAGCCATGGGGATTCAGATTGCCATGAGGCCGCTTCAGCACCACGGTGCCGCGCCAGCGTTCGCCCGGCACCACCTGTGCGGCCGGCCCCCACCACGACAGTTGCACCTGGCCAGGCACGCCGGCCGGCGGGTCCAGCACCGTCGCCTCGAAACGCTGGCCGGACGCGGTCGCCGTGGACAGGCTGGTGACGAGGTAATCCAGTTCCAGGGGCACATTCTCCTGCTCCGCCGACAGGCCATCCTGCAAGCGCAGGTCGATACGCGCCAGCGCGAGACCGGCCCCCGCCGCGCAAGCCGCGAACGCGAGCAGGACGGCCACGCGGCCAGGCTGCCGGCGGCGTTGCAGCAATCGTCCCCACACGGCACACATCCCCGATACCGCCACGCCCACGAGCATCGAGACCCAGGCCGCCGGCACCGCCGGCAGTCCATGCACCCCCGCCGTGCCCAGCACGAACGCCACCAATGCGAAACGCAGCATGTCCTTCCTCCGGCCCAAGGCCAGGATGGTAGGCATGCCGGGGCTGCCGCGCAGCCCCCGCTGGGACGAATCTGTCCGGGATGCGGCCGGGCGGCGCTCAGGCCGCCAGCGCCTCGCTCAGGCGCGGCAATACCCGCCGCGCATTGGCCGACGTGGCCGCAGCGATCTCGGCCACAGGCAGGCCGCGCAGCTCGCCCAGCACCGCGGCGATGCGCGGCAGTTCCGCGGGCTCGTTGCGCCGGTCATCGCGCGGCAGCCAGGCGGGCGGGATGTCGGGCGCGTCGGTTTCCAGCACCAGCGCGGCCAGGTCCATCCCGGTCGCCAGCCGGCGGATGTTGCGCGAACGCTCATAGGTCATTTCCCCGCCCAGGCCCAGCGCGAACCCGCGTGCGACGAACAGGTCGGCCTGCTGCCGGCTGCCGTTGAAGGCATGGGCGATGCCGCCCGGAACCTCCACACGCCGCAGGTATTTCAACAACACGTCCTGCGAACGGCGCACGTGCAGCAGCACGGGCAGGCCGAACTCGGCCGCCAGCTTGAGCTGGGCGTGGTAGAAGCGTTCCTGGCGCGCGCGCTGCTCGCCCTGGGCGATGTCCTCGACGAAGAAATCCAGGCCGATCTCGCCCACCGCGACGAAACGCGGATCGCCCATGGCCTGGGCCACCGCGTCGCGCAGGCGGTCCAGATCCTGGTCGGCGGCGTGGCGCACGTACATGGGATGGATGCCCAGCGCGTATGCGCCGCCCGGGAGCGCATGGGCCAGGTCCCGCACGGTGGAGAAATTGTCGCGCGCCACGGCGGGGATGACGATGCCGGCCACGCCGGCAGCACAGGCCCGCCGGGCAACATCCGAACGGTCGCGGCCGAACTCGGCCGCATCGAGGTGGCAATGGGTATCGATCAGCATCGATCCACTTTACCGCCTCGCCGTGCTAGGCGGAAACTTCCTCGGCCAGCAGGCCGTCGGCCATCTTCAATTGCCGGTCGGCCAGCGCCGCCAGCTCGGCATCGTGAGTCACGATGACGAAGGCCATGTCCAGCTCCTGGTTCAGCCGCTTGAGCAGGCCGAACACCTCGCGCGCCGTATGGCGGTCGAGATTGCCGGTGGGTTCGTCGGCCAGCACGCACAGCGGCCGCGTCACCAGCGCACGGGCCAGCGCCACACGCTGGCGCTCGCCGCCGGACAACTGGCCGGGGTGGTGGGTGGCCCGCTGCCCCAGGCCCACCTGCTCGAGCATTTCCGCGGCGGCCCGGCGGGCCTGCGCGCGGTCCATGCGGCGCACGATCAGCGGCATCGCGACGTTGTCCAGCGCCGAGAACTCGGCCAGCAGGTGATGGAACTGGTAGACGAATCCCAGGCTGCGGTTGCGCGCCAGGCTGCGCTGCTTCTCGTTGAAGCGGGCCGCCGCCTGGCCGTCCAGCAGGACCTCGCCCGCGCTGGGCTGGTCCAGCAGCCCCAGCACGTGCAGCAGCGTGCTCTTGCCCGAGCCCGAGGCGCCCACCAGGGCCACCATTTCACCCTGGCGCACGCGCAGGTCCACGCCGCGCAGCACGGTGACGCGTTCGTCCCCCTCGGCATAGGTCTTGGATATGCCCCGCCCTTCCAGCACCACGCGGCGATCAGTCATGGCGCAGCACCTCCGCCGGTTGCAGGCGCGATGCGCGCCAGCTGGGATACAGGGTGGCCAGGAACGACAGCACCAGCGACGTCACGCCTATGGTGACGATGTCGGACAGGCGCGGATCGGACGGCAGCTCGGTGATCAGGTAGATGTCGCGCGGCAGGAACTGGATGCCCAGCGCATGTTCGATGGCGGGCACGATGACGTCGATGTTGTAGGCGATCAGCGTGCCGCCCGCCACCCCCAGCAGCGTGCCGATGACGCCGATCAGCGCCCCCTGCACCACGAAGATGCGGGCGATCTCGGCCGGCGTGGCGCCCAGGGTGCGCAGGATGGCGATGTCCGCCTGCTTGTCGTTGACCGCCATGACCAGCGAGGACAGCAGGTTGAAGGCCGCCACGGCGATGATCAGCGCCAGGATCAGGAACATCATGCGCTTTTCGGTCTGCACCGCGGCGAACCAGGTGCGGTTGTTGCGCGACCAGTCGGCGGCGGCGATGTTCGGCGGCAAGAGTTGCGCCAGGTCGCGCGCCACCTGCGGCGCCTTCTGCATGTCGGCGATGCGCAGCCGCACCCCGCCTATGCCGCTGTCGCGGAACAGCCGCGCCGCGTCGTCCACGTTCACGAAGGCCAGGCTGGAGTCGTATTCGTAGTGGCCGGCCTCGAACACGCCCACCACGGTGAACTGCCGCATGCGGGGCGTGAAGCCGGCGGGGGTGACCGAGCCCTGCGGGGCCAGCATCAGGATGGGATCTCCCAGCCCCACGCCCAGGCCCTGGGCCAGCGCACGGCCCAGCACCACGCCGTAGCTGCCGGGCTTCAAGTCGTCCAGCGAACCGGCCACCATGTTCTTGGCCACGTCCGACACGTCGCGCTCGGCCTCGGGGTCGATGCCGCGCACCTGCACCCCGCGCAGCACCTGGTCGCGGGCGATCATGGCCTGGGCGGCCACGTAGGGCGCCCCCGCCTGCACTTCGGGATTCTTCTTGGCCAGCGCCGTCAGTTCGCGCCAATTAGCGAGCGCCGCGCCGCGCTCGCCGCCCACCGGGTAGAGCTCGATATGCGGCAGCACCGACAGCATGCGGTCGCGCACTTCCTTCTGGAAGCCGTTCATGACCGACAGCACGATGATCAGCGCCGCCACGCCCAGGCCTATGCCCGCCATGGAACTGGCGGCAATGAAGGAAATGAAGCGATCGCGTCGCCGCCCACGGCCGGCGCGCGTATAGCGCCAGCCTATCCAGAATTCGTAGGGTATCTTGAGCACGCGCGTATTATGGCAGAAGGCGGCGGCCGGCACCGCCTCCGCCCCACCCCCTACAATACCGGCCATTCGGCCCGCCGCCCGCGGGCCTCTGCATCCGGATCCGACCGCCGTGCCCGCCTCGCCCTCCGCCCTGACCCTGCTGCTTCCCGGCCTGCTGACCGACGCTGCCATCGCGCCCGAACTGGCGCGGCAGCTCGCGGACCAGCCCGCCTTGCGCACGCTGGTCGCGTGGCTGGGCGCCGCGCAGCCCGTCCAGCAGGACTTCGATCCGTTCGAGGCGGGCTGCACGTCGCGCGAATACTGGTGGCTGCATCGCGCGGGCTACCGGGCGCCGGACGGCAAGGTCGGCGCGGGACTCGCGCCCTTGCTGGTGGACGGCGCCCCAGCCGATCGCCCCGTCTGGCTGGCGGACCTGGCCCATGTGCAGGTCGGCCGCGACGGCCTGGTCCTGACCGACTCCGGCGAACTGGGCACGACCCAAGGCGAGAGCGACGCGCTCCTGGCCGCGGCGCAGCCCGCGCTGGACGCGCATGGCGCGGCGGCGCGCGCCATCGGTCCGCGCCGCTGGCTTCTGGAGCTGCCCGACGGCGCCGCCCGGCACACCGGCACACCGGACGCCGTAACGGGTGCCGCGCTGGATGCCTGGTGGCCGCGCACGCCCGAGTCCCGGCCCTGGCGCAAGCTGGTCAACGAAATCCAGATGCACTGGCACGAGACGCCGGTGAACGCCGACCGCGAAGCGCGGGGACTCGTCCCGGTCAACGCCTTGTGGTTGTACGGCGGCGCCGCGCCATGGCGGCCGGACTGGCCCGCCGGCCAGCCCTCGCTGGTGGCCGGCAACGCGCCCTGGCTGCGCGCGCTGGCCGAACGCGACGGCCAGCCCTGGCAGCGCCCCGCCGGTGCGGCCGCGGCGATCCGGCCCGGCGCGCTGGTGGAGCTGGACGACCTGGCCCTGCCCGAGCGCACCGACGACTGGCGCAACTGGCTGGACGCCGCCGCGCGGCTGGACCGCGACTGGTTCGCCCCGGCCGACGCGGCCCTGCGCGCCGGCGCCCTGCGACAATTGACCCTGGTGCTGCCGGCCCGCGAACGGCTGGTCACCTTGAACCTGGAACGGCGGCCCGCCCTGCTGCGCTGGCTGCCCGCCCCCCGACACGACTGGAAACGCTGGTGGTTGCCCCAAGAATCCTGACCCGTCAGCCCGATCCGGCGGCCCGGCGCCGCCTGGAGCTGGCCGGCATCCATCCCCTCCTGGCCCGCCTGTGGGCGGCGCGCGGCGTGGCCGCGCCGCAGGAAACGGCGCCCGACTGGCAGGCCATGCTGGCCCCCTCGCTGCTGACCCACGCCGGCCGCGCCGCCGCGCTGCTGGCCGATGCCATCGCCGCGCGCAAGCGGCTGCTGATCGTGGCCGACTACGACTGCGACGGCGCCACCGCCTGCGCCGTGGGCCTGCGCGGCCTGCGCGCCATGGGCGCCGTGGTGGACTTCCTGGTGCCCAACCGCTTCGAGACCGGCTACGGCCTGTCGCCGGCTGTGGTCGACCTGGCCTGCGCCCATCCGACCGGCAAGCCCGACATCCTGATCACCGTCGACAACGGCATCGCCAGCCTCGACGGCGTGGCGGCCGCGCACGAGGCCGGCATGCAGGTCGTGATCACCGACCACCACCTGCCCGGCGACGTGCTGCCCGAGGCCCTGGCCATCGTCAACCCCAACCAGCCCGGCTGCGGCTTCCCGTCCAAACACCTGGCCGGGGTCGGCGTCATCTTCTACCTGCTGCTGGCGCTGCGCGCCGAACTGCGCCAGCGCGGCGCCTTCGGCGGCGACAGCGGCCCCAGGCTGGACGCCCTGACCGACCTCGTGGCCCTGGGCACCGTGGCCGACGTGGTCAGGCTGGATGCCAACAACCGCCTGCTGGTGGCGCAGGGCCTGAAGCGTATACGCGCCGGGCGCATGCAGCCGGGCCTGCGCGCGCTGTTCTCGGTCAGCGGCCGCCAGGCCCGCGAGGCCAGCACCTTCGACCTGGGCTTCGCCCTGGGTCCGCGCATCAACGCCGCCGGCCGCCTGGCCGACATGAGCCTGGGCATACGCTGCCTGGTCACCGACGACGAGGACGAAGCGCTGAAGCTGGCGCGCGAACTCGACACCATGAATCGCGAACGCCGCGAGATCGAGGCCGGCATGCGCGACCAGGCCCTGGCCTCGCTGGACGCGCTGCCCGCGGCCTCGGCCGCCAGCCTGTGCGTGTTCGACGCCTCTTGGCACCAGGGCGTGGTGGGCCTGGTGGCATCGCGCCTGAAGGACCGCTTCTGGTGCCCGACGCTGGCCTTCGCGCCGGCCGGGGACGGCGAATTGCGCGGCTCGGGCCGCTCCGTGCCCGACGTGCACCTGCGCGACGCGCTGGACCTCGTCTCCAAGCGCTACCCCAGCCTGATCCGCAAATTCGGCGGCCATGCCATGGCCGCCGGCCTGACCCTGCACGAAGCCGATTTCGCCGCCTTCGCGCCGGCCTTCGATGCCGCCGTACGCGAACTGACAGGCCGCAGCCGTTTCGAACCGGCGCTGGAAACCGACGGTTCGCTGGAGACCGACTACGCCAACGCCGAGGTCGCCACCCTGCTGGACCAGCAGGTCTGGGGATCGGGATTCCCCGCGCCCGTATTCGTCGACGCCTTCGTCGTCCGCAACCAGCGGGTGGTTGGCGAGAAACACCTGAAGCTCGCGCTGGAACGCGGCAGCCAGCGCTTCGATGCGATCTGGTTCGGCCATGCCGACGCCCTGCCGCCCGCCGTGGACCTGGCCTACCGCCTGGCGCTGAACAACTGGAACGGCATGGTGTCCGTGCAACTGGTGATCGAGCACGGCCAGGACGCGGCACGCTGAATCTCGCGCACGCCCCGCCGGTCGGCGCCCGGCCTACGTTAAAATAGCGGGTTACGCGAAAAATCACCTGGAATTCAGCATGGAAGCAGAACGCCTCAACCAACTCGAAGCCCAATTGCAGGACCTGGCTGCGCGCACCCAGGATCTACGGAGGTATCTTTGACTACGATGTCAAAGATGAACGCCTGCAAGTCGTAAACGCCGAGCTGGAAAACCCCGACGTCTGGAACGACCCCAAGCACGCCCAGGACCTGGGCCGCGAGAAGAAGGCGCTGGAAACGATCGTCCTGACCATCAACGAGATCGATACCGGCCTGCGCGACACCACCGAGCTGTTCGAGATGGCCGCCGCCGACAACGACGACGCCACGCTGGAGTCCATCGTCGACGATGCCTCGGGCATCGAGGAAAAAGTGGGCGGTCTGGAATTCCGCCGCATGTTCGCCAATCCGGCCGACCCGCTCAACTGCTTCCTGGACATCCAGGCCGGCGCCGGCGGCACCGAGGCGCAGGACTGGGCCTCCATGCTGCTGCGGCAGTACCTGAAGTACGCCGAGCGCAAGGGCTTCAAGGCCGAGCTGATGGAAGAATCCGAGGGCGAAGTGGCCGGCATCAAGTCCGCCACCATCAAGATCGAGGGCGAGTACGCCTTCGGCTATCTGCGCACCGAGACCGGCGTGCACCGCCTGGTGCGCAAGAGCCCCTTCGATTCGTCCGGCGGCCGCCATACCTCGTTCGCCAGCGTGTTCGTGTATCCGGAAGTCGACGACTCCTTCGAGGTCGACGTCAACCCCGCCGACATCCGCGTGGACACCTTCCGCGCGTCCGGCGCGGGCGGCCAGCACATCAACAAGACCGACTCCGCGGTGCGGATGACGCACATCCCCACGGGCATCGTCGTGCAGTGCCAGAACGACCGTTCGCAGCACCGCAACCGCGCCGAGGCGATGCAGATGCTGAAGTCCAAGCTGTTCGAACTGGAAATGCGCAAGCGCATGGCCGAACAGCAGAAGCTGGAAGACTCCAAGACCGACGTGGGCTGGGGCCACCAGATCCGTTCGTACGTGCTGGACCAGAGCCGCATCAAGGACCTGCGCACCAACGTCGAAATCTCCAACACCCAGAAGGTGCTGGACGGCGATCTCGATCCCTTCATCGAAGCCAGCCTGAAACAGGGCGTCTGACCGGCGCCGGAAACGCGACATGAGCGATGCCATCGTGATATTGAGCGGTGCCTCGCGCGGCCTGGGGGCCGCGCTGGCCCTGGCCGCCTGCCGGCCGGGCACACTGCTGGTCACGCTGTCGCGCGGCGAACACCCCTTGCTGGCGCAGCATGCGCGCCAGCAAGGATGCGAGCACCGGCACTACGCGGTGGATCTGTCCGATCCGGCGCAGACCGAAGCCGTGGCCCGGGGCCTGTACGCCGACCTGCCGGCGGGCGCCGCCCGCTATCGGCTGATCAACAACGCCGGCACGGTCGAGCCCATCGCCCAGGCCGCGACGCTGGACGCCGCATCGATCGCGCATGCGCTACACGTGAACGTGGCCGCCGCCATGCTGCTGACCGCGGCCTTCCTGTCCGCCGCGCCCGCGCGGGCGGACCGCCGCGTGCTGAACATCTCGTCCGGCGCCGGGCAGCATCCCATGCCGGGCTGGAGCGTGTACTGCGCCACCAAGGCCGCGCTGGACATGTACACGCGCACGGTCAAGCTGGAACAGCAGGCCTCGGGGCTGCGCATCGCCGCGCTGGCGCCCGGCGTGATCGACACGCCCATGCAGGCCCGCATCCGCGCCACCCTGCCCGACGCCTTCCCCGCCGTGGAAGACTTCAAGGAACTCCATCGAGGCGGCCATCTCGCGGCGCCCGCCGACGTGGCGGCCCGCATCCTCGACTATCTGGAACGCGACGACTTCGGCCATACCGACATCGACGACATCCGACATTACTGAACCGACAGCCATCATGACCGACAACCGGCCCACCGCCAACGAACCCGCGCAAGACGAAAACCAGATCATCGCCGAACGGCGCGCCAAGCTCGCCCGCCTGCGCGAAACCGGGCCGGCCTTCCCCAACGACTTCGTGCCCGCCGACCGCGCGGCCGCGCTGCACGCGGCGCACGACGGCACCGAGAAGGAAACGCTGGAAGCCGCCGGCATCCCCGCCAGCATCGCCGGCCGCATGATGCTCAAGCGCGTGATGGGCAAGGCCAGCTTCGCCACCCTGCAGGACTCGACCGGCCGCATCCAGATCTACCTGAGCAAGGAACTCGTGGGCGACGAGGCCTACGACGCCTTCAAGCACTGGGACATCGGCGACATCCTGGCCGTGCGCGGCAAGGTCTTCAAGACCAACAAGGGCGAACTGTCCATCCAGGCCACCGAAGTGCGGCTGCTGACCAAGTCGCTGCGGCCCCTGCCCGACAAGTTCCACGGCATCTCCGACCAGGAGATGCGCTATCGCCAGCGCTACGTCGATCTCGTCATGACCGAGTCGACCCGCAACACCTTCGTCGCGCGCAGCCGCGCCATCGCCTCCATCCGCCGCCTGATGACCGAGGCCGGCTTCCTGGAAGTGGAAACGCCCATGCTGCACGCCATTCCCGGCGGCGCCGCGGCCAAGCCCTTCACGACCCACCACAATGCGCTGGACATGCCCATGTACCTGCGCATCGCGCCCGAGCTCTACCTGAAGCGCCTGATCGTGGGCGGCTTCGAGCGCGTGTTCGAGCTGAACCGCAATTTCCGCAACGAAGGCGTCAGCCCCCGGCACAACCCCGAGTTCACCATGATGGAGTTCTACGCGGCCTACGGCGACTACCGCTGGCTGATGGACTTCACCGAACAGCTCATCCGCCAGGCCGCCGTCGACGCCACCGGCGGCGCCAAGGTGACCTACCAGGGCCGCGAAGTGGACCTGTCGCAACCCTTCGACCGCCTGACCATCACCGAGGCCATCCACAAGTACGCCGAACCCGGCTACACCGACGAACAATTGAACGACGAAGCCTTCGTGCGCGCGGAACTCAAGCGGCTGGGCGCCCATGTGGACGGTCCGCCATTGGCCCGCGCCGGCCTGGGCGCGCTGCAACTGGCGCTATTCGAAGAAACGGCGGAAGCCAAGCTGTGGCAGCCGACCTACATCATCGACTACCCGGTGGAAGTGTCGCCGCTGGCGCGTGGCTCGGATACGCGCCCGGGCATCACCGAGCGCTTCGAACTGTTCATGGTCGGCCGCGAGATCGCCAATGGTTTCTCGGAGCTGAACGACGCCGAGGACCAGGCCGACCGGTTCCGCAAGCAGGTCGAGGCCAAGGACGCCGGCGACGAGGAAGCCATGTACTACGACGCGGACTACATCCGCGCGCTGGAATACGGCATGCCTCCGACGGCCGGCTGCGGCATCGGGATCGACCGTCTGGTGATGCTGCTGACCGACAGCCCCAGCATCCGCGACGTGATCCTGTTCCCGCACCTGCGGCCGGAGGATTGAGGCAAAGCGCCATCCCGACGGCAGTGGGAAAAGCGGCCGATGGCCGCTTTAGGCTGCCGGCGCCGCGGCAATGAGCCGGACGGACGGCCCGTTCATGTCTTGCGTACGAGTGCGCCGAACCGGTCGATATCCACGTTGCCCCCGCTGATCAGCACGCCGATGCGCTTGCCCTGCAACTGCGACTTCATGGCTTGGGCCGCGGCAAGCCCCAGGCAGCCCGTGGGCTCGACAACAAGCTTCATCCGCTCCGCCAGGAAGCGCATGCAAGTCGTCAACGCTTCGTCGCTGGCCGTCAGGATGTCTTCCACGTCGCGCCGGATAATGGGGAAGGTCAGCGAGCCCAGATGCTGGGTCTGCGCGCCATCGGCGATCGTCTGCGGCGTATCGATGTGGACGATCTCGCCTGATCGGAACGAACGCTGGCCATCGTTGCCTGCCTCCGGTTCCACCCCATAGAGCTTGCAGCCGGGTGCCAGCGCACGGGTTGACAGCGCCGACCCCGACAGCAGCCCCCCGCCGCCCAGCGGCACGAACAAGGCATCCAGTTCCCCGACGTCCTCGAACAACTCCTTGGCCGCGGTACCCTGCCCGGCGATCACATCCTCGTGATCGTAGGGAGGGATCAGCGTGAGCCCATGTTTGCAGGCAAGGTCCCGGCCGATCTGTTCGCGATCCTCGGTATAGCGGTCGTAGGTCACGACGCGACCGCCGTAGCCTCGGGTCGCGGCCACCTTCGCCTCGGGCGCATCAAGCGGCATCACGATCGTGGCGGGAATGTTCAACAACCTGGCCGATAGCGCGATCGCCTGGGCATGGTTGCCCGACGAAAACGCCACTACCCCCGCCTTGCGCTGCGCCTCGTCGAACTTCGATAGCGCGTTGAACGCCCCGCGGAACTTGAAAGCGCCCATGCGCTGCAGGTTCTCGCACTTGAAAAACACGTCGGCCTCGAATGCTTCGTTGACCGTCCGGGAGGTCACGATCGGCGTCCTATGCGCATGCCCCTCGATACGCCGAGCCGCGGCCTGGACGTCTTCGTAGGTGGGAAGAGTGATGGTATTCATGGTTCGATCTCGATGTGCGGGTTACCAGGGCCAGGCGACGGTCGTGCCCAGCCCCCGAGTCAATACTTGCCGATGCACCAGCCTTGCAACGGCCAGGTCCTGAAGAGCCAATCCTGTCATGTCGAAAACCGTGACGTCGCGCGCGAGGCGGGCCGCGACGGCCTTGCCGGTCACCAGGTCGCCGATCTCCACGCGCGGCGTAGCTGGCGTCCACTGGCATTCTCCTATAGCCTGCGCCTGGCCCGCGTCGTCGACAAATACGCGGGCCGTCTCCAGCAGTCCGTCCGGCAGTTCCCGTTTACCCCGCGTATCCGTGCCCACGCAGTTGATATGCGTTCCCGGCCGCACAGCAGCTACCGAAAATAGCGGTCCGAACCCAGGCGTCGCGGTAATGACGATGTCGCTAGCAGCGACCGCAGCATCGGCATCGGCCTCGTGCGCCAGTTCGCAGCGGGCGGCGAAATGCGCTTCGAACCCCGAGTCGGGCTCGCCACCGCCAGTAAGATAGCTCACCGACACGATTCCAGGCATGACACCCAGCGCCGTGTCCAACTGGACCCTTGCCTGGACACCGGAACCGAACACGCACACATGCCGGCTATCCGGCCGGGCCAGCAACTGGAGCCCCACCCCGCCTGCCGCGCCGGTGCGCGCCGTGGTGATTGCATTGCCGTCGATCATGCACAGCGGCCGGCCCGTATCAGGGTCGAACAAGAGTATCGTCGCCTGGTGCGGCTCGCCGCCGCATTTGCGATTGTCTGGCCAGAATCCAGCCGCCTTGAATCCCAGGAGGCCTTGCGATGGCACGTCTCCGGACTTGATGCCGAATACGCCTCCGGTTGGCAGTTGTTCCCTGACGACCGGAAACCCCCTGCCGTCGCCCCGGCTGTGCAGCGAGAAACTCTCCCGCACCGCGGCCAGAACCTCTTGTGGCCGAAGCACCTCCCGGACCGCCGCCGCATCGATCAACAACAGGCTCGCGTCACTTCGCATAGGCATACACCGATGCTCGGGATACCCCGAGGTAGGCGGCGATAGTCTCCGCGGAGCGGCGCATGTCCAACAGGCCCGCTCCCTTGAGTTCCTGCAGCAAGGCACGCCGGTCGGCTGTCTTTAGCGCCCGGGGTGAGGTCGCCAGGCGCGCGGCGAATTGATCGATGCGCGCCCGTATCAGTTCGGCCCCGGTCGGATCCAGCGATTCCTGCGGGGAAGCATTCCGGTCGACGGTGACGAATTGCGCCATCGCGGTCTGGAAACTCTGGAACAGCGTCAGATCGACGTTCAGGCACAGCGCGGCGATGTATTTCCCGTTCGCGTCCTTGATGCCTACCGACGTGCTCTTGGCCAGGCGGCCATCGGCGAACTGGTTCGCATAGTTCGCCAGGACCGCGGGGTACTCCGGGTCCATGATGCGCGCCAATCCGAGTTCCGTGGCGGGATGCCCGACTTCGCGACCCGACAGATTGTTGTGAATGGCCAGCACGGCATGCTGGGGGTCGAGCAGGTCGTGGACCACTACCTCGCAAAAAGGCGCAAAGGTCTCCCCCAGCGCCCGGGCGATTTCCTCGACCTGATCGAGGAGGCGAAGTTGTTCAGGTGTTCTTTTTTTCATGGCCTTTGCATTGTGTCCATATCTATATTTTTTGTCAAAATTTTTATTAACAAAAAATCCATATCTATATATAGTGTCCAAATCGTGACGTCGATCAGCCCCATGCACAGGCCGACGGCCCGCCCCCGCGACCGCCTCAACCAAAGGAGCCAACCCGCATGCTTCGTCCTCTTCTTCGCTTCCTTCTGCTCGCAGCCCTGGCGGGTCCCGCGTGGGGCCACGCACCGGCAGGTCCCGTCAAGCTCGTCGTTCCGTTCGCTCCCGGCGGTACGGCCGACATCATTGGACGAAGCCTGGCCCAGGCATTGACGCCTCTCGTCGGGCAGACAGTCGTGGTGGAAAACCGCAGCGGCGCCAGCGGCTTCATCGCGGCCCAGTCGGTCGCGCGCGCCGAGCCCGACGGCCAGACCCTGCTCGTGTCCTTTCTCAACCTGCATGCGGTGTCCTCGCAGGTTCCGGGCATGAAGCTCCCCATCGATCCCGACAAGGACCTGACCCCCATCGCCAATGTGGTGCGCGTGCCTTTTATCCTCGTGGCCAACCCGAAAGCCCCTTTCGACACGCCACAGGAGCTCATTGCCTACGCGAAGGCACATCCCGGAAAACTGTCCTTCGCCTCGTCGGGATCCGCGGGCGGACCGCATCTTGCGGGCGAGCTGTTCAAGGCCCAAGCTGGTGTGGACATCCTGCACGTACCCTACCGCGGCGGCGCACCCGCCGTGAACGACATCCTTGCTGGCAACACGACGATGATTTTCGGCCTGCTGCCCGAACTGCTGGGCCAGCTCAAGGCCGGCATGCTCAAACCCATCGCCATGCTATCGGCCCATCCCCATCCGATGATGCCCAACGTACCGTTGATGCGCGACGTCCTTCCAGCCTACGACAACGACTATTGGTATGGGATTTCCGGTCCGGCGGGCATGAGTCCGGACAAGATCGCCTACTGGAACAAAACCATCAACGAGGCCCTGCAGAGCCCGGACATGAAGCAGCGCCTGGACCGGCAGGCGCTCGAACCCATAGGCGGAACCGTGGAAAGCTTTCGTGCCACCATCAAGGCCGACCATGCCAAGTGGGGACAAGTCGTGCGCAGCGCCAACATCCGCGCGGAATGAGGAAAAACCGATGAACGACGCAAACAGGCAAAGCAACTGGCTGCATGAACTGGCATGGGACGAAGTCCAGCGCCGCATCCAGCGCAGCGATGTGGTGCTCGTGCCCATAGGCGCGACCGAACAACACGGCCCGCACGCGCCGCTGATGCTGGATACCGGCTGGGCCATCCAGACGAGCGAAGCCGCGGCCGTGCAGACGGACTGCCTCATCGCGCCGCCACTGCATTTCGGCTGGTCGTATGGCCACATGGCCTTTCCGGGAACGGTAGGCCTGACCGCGGCCACGCTGACCCAAGTCGCCGTCGAGATTGGCGAATGCCTGGTGCGGCACGGATTCCGGCGCATTGTCTTCGTCAACGGCAACCGGCAGGCAAACATCCCGCCGCTGGAAATCGCCGCGGCCAGACTGCAATGCGACACCGGCGCCTTCGCGGCCGTGGCCGACTGCGGCCTGATCGCGCGGGACGACATCGCCAAACTCGCGCAAGGCCCCGCCGGCACGCTGGGACATGCCGGAGAAAGCGAAACGTCCATGGTGCTCGCCTACTACCCGCATCTGGTGAACATGCGCCGCGCCCCACCCGACCCGCCATCGGGCCATCCGGCCCCTGGCCTGCGCCAGGGTCACCTGACGCTGGACCCCCGGCTGGAGGGCAATGCCTGGTTCGTTCCCCGTGACCCCCAGGATTTCTACCGGCAGACCGAAAGCCGGGGCGGCGTCGTCGGCAACGCGCAGCTCGCGACCGCTGAAAAAGGACGAGCCATGGTCCAAGCCATCGGCCAACGCATCGCGCAAGGCATCGATGCTGCCCGGCTGCGCGAACTGGATGTCCGCCCTCCGCCGATACGCGCATGACGAATAGGGAGCTCGCCATCTTGATACAGTGCGATGACGCTCTCGGCAGGCGAGACCGATATTCCGGCGCCTGATCGGTAACAGCCGGAGAAATCTCAGCCAATGGCCGGAGCGAACCCAATGGAGGTCCCATGGACACGTCACGCCGGCCACGCTTTCTCGCCCTGATCGCCCTGATCGCCCTGCTGCCCTGCCTGGCAACCCGCGCCGCCCTGGCGGCCCCCTCCTCCCCCACCTACCCCGACGCCGATGCCAGCGATCCCGCCAGGCTGGGCTGGATGGTGGGCTCGCCGCCTCCGCCGGACCGCATCCTGCGCTTCGACGACGGCTCCTACTTCCGCTTCCCCGCGATGCGCTGGAGCGTCTCGAACTTCCGGCAACTGATGCCCACGGTGAACGTCTCACGCGGCCTGGACGCCCCCACGCCGCTGCCGCGGGCCTTGCGCGACGACATCGACGGCGTGGTCTTCCAGCCGCTGGGTTCGAGCCGGACCATGACCTGGCAGGCATCGCTGAAGGCCAACTACACCGACGGCATCGTCGTGCTGCACAAGGGACGCATCGTCTACGAACGCTATTTCGGCGTGCTCGGCCCCCAGGGCCAGCACGGCGCGATGTCGGTGACCAAGTCCTTCATCGGCACGCTGGCCGCCATGCTCGCGGCCGAAGGCACGCTGGATCCATCGCGCAAGGTGGCCGAGTACGTGCCCGAGCTGGCCTCGTCCGCCTTTGGCGACGCAACGGTGCGCCAGCTCATGGACATGACGACCGGCATCCGCTTCAGCGAGGACTACGCCGACCCCAATGCCGAGGTCTGGGCCCACGCGGCCGCCGGCAACCCGCTGCCCAAGCCCAAGGACTACACCGGGCCGCGCAGCTACTACGAGTTCCTGCAAACGGTGAAACCCGAGGGCAGGCACGGCGCGGCCTTCCACTACCGCACGGCCAACACCGACGCACTGGGCTGGGTGCTGGCCCGCGCCAGCGGCAAGTCGGTGGCGCAACTGCTGTCCGAACGCATCTGGAGCCGGCTGGGCGCCGAGCAGGACGCCTACATGACGGTCGACTCGACCGGCACGCCGTTCGCGGGCGGTGGCCTGAACACGGGCCTGCGCGACCTCGCTCGCTTCGGCGAAATGATCCGGAACAACGGCTTCTTCAACGGCCGGCAGATTCTGCCCGCCGCCGCCGTGGCCGACATCCGGCGCGGCGGCGACCCGGCGGACTTCGCCCAGGCCGGCTACACGCTGCTGGCGGGCTGGACCTACCGCGACATGTGGTGGATCACGCACAACGCGCACGGCGCCTTCGCCGCGCGCGGCGTGCACGGACAGGTCATCTATATCGACCCCAAGGCGGAAATGGTGATCGCGCGCTTCGCCTCGCATCCGGTGGCGGCGAACGCCGCCAACGACCCGACGTCGCTACCGGCCTACCACGCGCTGGCGCAGCACCTGATGAAAACGCGCTGACCCGCTCAATCCGGGATTTCCGGCTCGACCAGCTTGGCCAGCTGGAGCAGCGATTCCTGCCAGCCCAGGTAGCACATCTCCGTGGGAATGACCTCGGGAATACCGGCCTGAACGATGTCCAGATCGGTACCGCAGGCCACCTGCTTCAACACGACCGTGACCGCCATTTCTCCCGGCAGATTGGGATCGTCGAACTTGTCGGTGTAGCGGATCTTCTGGAACGGGACCAGTTCCTGGTATTCGCCGCCGAAAGAATGCGCGTTGCCGGTCGTGAAGTTCCGGAAGGACATCTTGAACGTCCCGCCCACCTTCGCTTCGAAGTGGTGGACCTGGCAGGTGAAGCCATACGGCGGTAGCCACTTCGCCAGCGCATCGGCCTCGACAAAGGCGCGATAGACCCGCTCGGGGGTGGCGCGCAGGACACGGTGGAGTCGGACGGTACCGGTAGCCATGGTGAATCTCCTTTCGTCAGGGTGGTTACATGCCTACGACGAGCGGGAAACGCGAAAATCGACACGCCTGGACCAGGGAAAACCCTTGAATTTTACTGATCCCGCAAATAATCCAGCACCGCTCGCTGGTCGCCCGTGAACACGATGCGCGCCGCCTTCAGCTTGTGCTGGTAGACGTACATGGGATCGTAGTAGCCGGTCAGCAGCTCCTCGATCCAGGCCCGGTGCGGTTCGACGCTTCCGCCGCGCGCCTGCTCGGCCAGGGCTGCATCCATGATCGCCGCGAGGCGCTGGTGCCGCTCGCCCCCCAGCCGCTTGTGGATGTTGTCCAGGCTTTGGCGCAGGCGCTGGCCGAACAGGTCCCTGCCGGCCTCTTCGCCATGGATGGCCACGAACTCGGCGCAGAGGTCGACCACGTAGTCGCGCAGGATCCGTTCGACGCGGTTCTCCAGGCTGTCTTCCAGCCAGACCACCGGATATTCCTGCATACCCTGGAACAAGCTGAGCGGCACGCTGCAACTGCCTATCGCGTGGCTCTCGTCCTCCAGCACGAAGCGGGCATGGCCGGCCTCGCGCTTTCTCAGGACATCGATCGCCAGTTCGTTCTCGAAGCCGATCTGCGGCGGCTGTCCGGTGGCATGCTTGCCGAAGCTCGACCCGCGGTGATGGGCATGGCCTTCCAGGTCCAGGGCATGGTCCAGCGCCCGCAGCACATGGGTCTTGCCCGTGCCCGTCATGCCGCCCAGCACGACGAAGCCGCACTCGGCCACGGCGCGCTCCAGCGTGTCCATCAGGAAGCCGCGCATGGCCTTGTAGCCACCCACCACGCGCGGATAGGCGATGCCCGCCTCGTCCCGAAGCCACTGCTGGGCGATCTGCGAACGCAGGCCGCCGCGGAAGCAGTACAGGCTGCCCTCGGGATGCGCGCGGGCGAAGGCCGCCCAGGCCTCGATCCGTTCGGCCTTGGTCTTGCCGCGGACCAGTTGATGGCCCAGCGCGATCGCGGCCTCCTGGCCCTGCTGCTTGTAGCAGGTGCCGACCTTCTGCCGCTCGATGTCGGTCATCAGCGGCAGGTTGACCGCGCCCGGGAAGGCACCCTTGCGGAACTCGATGGGCGCGCGCGTATCCATCAGGGGCGTGCCCTGGAGGAACAACTCGCGATAGTCGTCGATGTCGCCTTGCATCACACCACTTCGACCGCGTAGTCGCGCCGCTCGACCAGTTCCCCGATGGGCTCGAGCGCCAAGCCGGATTCGGCGGCGGCCGCCCGGAACTCGTCCTCGGCCCCCGGCGCGACCGCCACCAGCAGGCCGCCGCTGGTCTGCGGATCGCACAACAGGTCGATGCGGTCCTGGTCCAGCGGGGCGATGCGCTGGCCGTAGCTGTCGAAATTGCGGCCGGTGCCGCCCGGCACGCAGCCTTCTGCCAGATAGTGCTCAACGCCGGGCAGGCGCGGCACCTTGGCGAACTCGACGCGGGCGCTGACGCCGCTGCCGTCGGCCATTTCCACCAGATGGCCCAGCAGCCCGAAGCCGGTAACGTCGGTCATGGCCTGGACCCCGGCCAGCCGGCCGAAACGGCTGCCGGGCCGGTTCAGCGTGCACATCCAGTCCCGTGCCAGGTTCACATCTTCGGGGCGCAGCTTGGCCTTCTTCTCGGCCGTGGTCAGGATGCCGATGCCCAGCGGCTTCGTCAGGTACAGCTTGCAGCCCACCGTGGCGGTGTCGTTGCGCTTGAGCCGGGCCTTGTCCACCACGCCGGTCACGGCCAGCCCGAAGATGGGCTCGGGAGCGTCGATCGAATGCCCACCCGCCAGCGGAATGCCCGCCGCGTCACAGGCCGCCCGGCCGCCGCGCACCACCTCGCGCGCCACCTCGGGCGGCAGCAGGTTGACCGGCCAGCCCAGGATGGCGATGGCCAGCAGCGGATCGCCGCCCATCGCGTAGATGTCGCTGATGGCGTTGGTGGCGGCGATACGGCCGAAGTCGAAGGGATCGTCGACGATGGGCATGAAGAAATCCGTGGTCGACACGACGCCGCGCTCGTCGTCCAGCGCATAGACCGCCGCGTCGTCGCGCGAGGCGTTGCCCACCCACAACCGCGGGTCGAGATTCTGCGCGCCGCTGCCGGCCAGGATCACATCCAGGACCTTGGGCGATATCTTGCAGCCGCAGCCGGCCCCGTGGCTGTACTGCGTCAGGCGTATGGGAGTGCTCATGGATCGTTCGCAATGGCTTGATGGAAGCCATTCTAGAACACCCGTTCCGGGCAGCCCTCCCCGCCCTGCTCCCCTTACTTCCTTTCCGGCATCGCCGACGAGTGATGGCTGGTGATCAGCCATTGCCGCCCGTCCCAGCGGTAGGTATAGGTATACCGAGCCTTGACCGCGGCCCCCGTCCGGGCAAAGGTGAAGGTGTACAGCCCCGAATCGACGGCGGTATTGCACCCCAGCGCGATGCGGCGCTCGTCGATCCGGCCCGCCGGACGATCCTCCAGGAAATGATGGAAGTAATCCTCCTTGGCCTGCGCGCTGTAGCGCGGCTGGTTGGACATGGTGGGTAGCAGCACCGAATCCGGTGCGTAGTTGGCCACCACCTGATGCGGATCGCCAGTCTGCAGCGAGCGGTTCCACCGGTCGAACAGGCCAGCGACCTCCTGCTCGCTCACCCCCTTGCAGCTTTCCAGGTGAGGCGCCAGCGCGCCCCCGGACACCCCAGGATTCGTGGCACAGCCTGCCAGCGCGCCGGCCAGAATCACCATTCCCAAACGTTTCATGAACTTCCCCCCTTCATTGTTGTTGTGGAAGCGAACGCTCAAGCATAGCGGAGAGCGGCCTCGGCCGTGCCGTGGCTATACTGTCCCGTGATCAAGATCCGCCCCTCCACTCCCCAAGACGCCCCCCGCGCCATCGCCATCTGGCGCCGCGCCGTGGACGCCACCCACGACTTCCTGACGCCGGAAGACCGCCAGGCCATCGACCGCGACGTCGTGTCCTTCCTGCCCAGCGCCCCGCTCTGGGTAGCCGTGGACGACCAGGACCGCGCCCTGGCTTTCATGCTGCTGAACGACGGCCACATGGAAGCCCTGTTCGTCGACCCCGACCACCGCGGATCCGGCCTCGGCCGCGCCCTGGTCCGGCACGCCCTGGAACGATTCCCCGGCCTGACCACCGACGTGAACGAACAGAACGCCCAAGCCATGGGCTTCTACGAACGCCTGGGCTTCACCCCCACCGGCCGCTCCCCGCGGGACGGCCAGGGCCGTCCCTATCCGCTGATCCATCTGCGCCACCCCACCCCAACACCAGCCGGATGACCCGCCCCGCTCCGCCAGCCTCGGTGCAGGCCTGCTTGCGGCCGGGGGCCGCAAGCAGGCCGTCTCAAGAACCAACCCTCCATCCAGCAGTCCAAACCAATACTTGCATTTTTATGTCTTATATCTTATATAAGACATAGGACCTACCCTTATAGAAAGTCATCCGCCCCCTACATCGCAACGACGCAACATAAGTGGTAGATTTAACCGGTTTTCCTTCGGAGCCCATCATGCCGCACAACACGTTCAAAACCCTGAAAGAGTTCAAGATCGGCAGCAAAACCGGCCAGTACTACTCGCTCCCGGCGCTCGGCAAGGCCCTGGGCGTGGCGGTGGAGCGACTGCCGGTCTCCCTGCGCATCGTCCTGGAATCCGTCCTGCGCAACTGTGACGGCAAGAAAGTCACCGAGGAACACATCAAACAGCTCGCCAACTGGAAACCCGGCGCCAAGCGCGAAGAAGAAATCCCCTTCGTCGTTGCCCGCGTCGTGCTCCAGGATTTCACCGGCGTTCCCCTGCTGGCCGACCTGGCCGCCATGCGCAACGTCGCTTCCAAGCTGGGCAAGAACCCCAAGGCCATCGAACCCCTGGTTCCGGTGGACCTCGTCGTCGACCACTCCGTCATGATCGACGCCTACGGCACCAAGAACGCCCTCGACATCAACATGAAACTGGAATTCAAGCGCAACCACGAGCGCTACCAGTTCATGAAATGGGGCATGCAGGCCTTCGACACTTTCGGCGTGGTGCCCCCGGGCTTCGGCATCGTCCACCAGGTGAACCTCGAATACCTGGCGCGCGGCGTGCACAAGCGCGACAAGGTCTACTACCCTGACTCGCTGGTGGGCACCGACAGCCACACCACCATGATCAACGGCATCGGCGTGGTCGGCTGGGGCGTCGGCGGCATCGAGGCCGAGGCCGCCATGCTGGGCCAGCCCGTCTACATCCTGACTCCCGACGTCGTCGGCGTCGAACTCAAGGGCAAGCTGCGCGAAGGCGTCACCGCCACCGACCTGGTCCTGACCATCACCGAGATGCTGCGCCGCGAGAAGGTCGTCGGCAAGTTCGTCGAGTTCTGTGGTCCCGGCACCGCCAGCCTGACCGTTTCCGAACGCGCCACCATCGGCAACATGGCCCCCGAGTACGGCGCCACCATGGGCTTCTTCCCCGTGGACGAGCGCACCATCGACTTCTTCAAGGGCACGGGCCGCACCAAGGAAGAAATCGACGCCTTCGAAGCCTATTACCGTGCCCAGAAGATGTTCGGCGTGCCCAACGCCAAGGACATCGACTACACCAAGCAGCTGACGCTGGACCTGTCCACCGTCGCACCGTCTCTGGCCGGCCCCAAGCGTCCCCAGGACCGCATCGAGATCGGCGACGTCAAGACCACCTTCGGCGACCTGTTCAGCAAGCCGGTTGCCGAGAACGGCTTCTCGCAACCCGCCGCAAAACTCGACCAGGTCTTCACGACCGACAACGGCATCCCCATCCAGAACGGCGACATCCTGATCGCCGCCATCACCTCCTGCACCAACACGTCCAACCCCAGCGTGCTGCTGGCGGCAGGCCTGCTGGCCAAGAAGGCGGTGAAGGCCGGGCTCAAGGTCAAGCCGCACATCAAGACCTCGCTCGCCCCCGGATCGCGCGTCGTCACCGAATACCTCCAGAAGACCGACCTGCTGCCCTACCTGGAGCAGCTCGGCTTCGACGTGGCGGCCTACGGCTGCACGACCTGCATCGGCAACGCCGGCGACCTCGCGCCCGAGCTGAACGACCTCATCACCAAGAACGACCTAGTGTGCGCGGCCGTGCTGTCGGGCAACCGCAACTTCGAGGCCCGCATCCACCCGAACATCAAGGCCAACTTCCTGGCCTCGCCGCCGCTGGTCGTGGCCTACGCCATCGCCGGCACCATGAAGCGCGACCTGATGACCGAACCGGTGGGCCGCGGCACCAAGGGCGACGTCTACCTGGGCGACATCTGGCCGACCCAGGCGGAAGTCGAGAAGCTGATGAAGTACGCCCTGGACCCCAAGGCCTTCAAGAGCAACTACGCCCAAGTCAAGACCAATCCCGGCAAGCTGTGGCAGGACATCGAGGGCGTGGCCGGACAGATCTATGATTGGCCCAAGTCGACCTACATCGCCGAACCCCCGTTCTTCGAGGACTTCACGATGAAGCCGGGCGCGGCCAATGCCGTGGTCAAGAGCGCCCGGGCCCTGGGCCTGTTCGGCGATTCCATCACCACCGACCACATCTCGCCGGCCGGCTCGATCAAGGAAAGCTCGCCCGCGGGCAAGTACCTGCAGGCCAACGGCGTGATGAAGGCCGACTTCAACAGCTACGGCTCGCGCCGGGGCAATCACGAGGTCATGATGCGCGGCACCTTCGCCAACGTGCGCATCAAGAACCTGATGATCCCGCCCAATGCCGACGGCACGCGCGTGGAAGGCGGCATCACCCTGCACCAGCCCAGCGGCGAACAGCTGTCGATCTACGATGCGGCCATGAAATACGTCGCCGAGGGCACGCCCACGGTGATTTTCGGCGGCGAGGAATACGGCACGGGTTCATCGCGCGACTGGGCCGCCAAGGGCACGCAGCTGTTGGGCGTGAAGGCGGTCATCGCGCGCAGCTTCGAGCGCATCCACCGCAGCAACCTGGTGGGCATGGGCGTGCTGCCGCTGCAGTTCAAGGGAGGCGACAGCATCCAGTCCCTGAACATCACGGGCCGCGAGACCTATGACGTCACCGGGCTGGAAAACGGCATCAAGCCCCAGCAGGACGTCACGCTGACCATCCACTACGAGAACGGCACCAGCAAGCAGGTCCCGGTGCTGCTGCGCATCGACACGCCCATCGAGGTGGATTACTACAACCACGGCGGCATCCTGCCCTTCGTGCTGCGCCAGTTGCTGGCAGCCTGAAACCGGCCGGCCCCCTCCGGGGCCGCCCCCCGAGGCCTGCGCCTCCGGTGCCCTCGCGGCACTGGCGCAGGCCTTGCCACATCTGCGGAGCCCATGCTTGGTCAACCTTTCGCGCTTCGATCTGGTCACGCTGTCGCTGTTCGCTACCGTCGCGCGCCACGGCAGCATCTCGGCCGGCGCCCGCCAGGCCAACCTGGCCGTGGGGGCGGCCAGCCGGCGCATCGCCGACCTGGAGGAAGCGGTCGGCACGCCCCTGCTCTACCGGCGGGCCTCCGGCGTGGAGCTGACCGAAGCCGGACGCGCCTGCCTGCAGCACGCGCTGCGCATCCTGCAGGACGTGGAGCAACTGGCCGGCCGGATGTCCGACTATGCCAGCGGCGCCGTGGGCCAGGTCCGCATCGCCGCCAACACCTCGTCCATCACGCAGTTCCTGCCGGAAGACCTGGCGGGGTTCATGGCCGGCCATCCCGGCATCCGCATCGAATTGGAAGAACAGAACAGCGCGGACATCGTGGCCGCCGTGAACGAGAACCGCGCCGACGTCGGCGTATTCGCCGACCGCACGCCCGCCGAGGGCCTGACAACCTACCCCTACCGCGAGGATGAACTGGTGCTGATCGCGCCGCGCACGCACGCGCTGGCGTCCCAGCGCGCGGTGGCCTTTCGCGACACGCTGGACTACGACTACGTCAGCCTGCCGGACGCGACCTCGCTCGCCAACCGGATACGGGAGGAAAGCAGCCGGCTGGACCGGCCCATCCGGCCGCGCATCCAGGTGCGCAGCTTCGATGCCATCTGCCGGATGGTCTCGACCGGCATGGGTGTGGGGATCCTGCCCCGCCTCGCGGCGGCCCCGCATGCGAAGTCCATGAACCTGAAGCTAATCGCGCTGGAAGACGGCTGGGCCAGGCGCGGCCTGCTGCTGGGCGTGCGTGCGCCCGATGCGCTGACCGCGCCGGCGCGGCTGCTGGTGTCGCACTTGCGGGCCGCCGCCGCGCCGGCCTGACATCCCGCCGGCTTTCGCATTCCGGCAAACCCCGCTTGCCCGATCGGCCATTTCCTCCTCCTGGCGTTTCGGGCCACACTGTCGCCAAGCCATTTCCCCACGAGACCTCCCATGCCACGGCAAATCCTCGAAGGCATCCGCATCCTCGAACTGGGCCAGTTGATCGCCGGCCCGTTCGCCGCCAAGACACTGGCCGATTTCGGCGCCGAAATCATCAAAATCGAACCTCCCGGCCAGGGCGACCCGCTGCGCAAGTGGCGCATGCTGCACGAGGGCACCTCGGTCTGGTGGGAAGCCCAGTCGCGCAGCAAGCAATCGGTGTGCGTGGACCTGCGCCAGCCCGAAGGGCAGGAACTGGTGCGCAAGCTGGCCGAGCAGGCCGACGTGCTGATCGAAAACTTCCGCCCTGGCGCCATGGAGAAATGGGGCCTGTCCTGGGAAGCCCTGCATGCGCTGAATCCCCGCCTGATCATGCTGCGCGTCTCGGGCTATGGCCAGACTGGCACCAAGCGCGACGAACCGGGCTTCGCGGCGATAGGTGAAGCCATGGCCGGCCTGCGCTACCTGACCGGCGAACCGGGCCGCCCGCCCGTGCGCGCGGGGCTGTCGCTGGGCGACACGATCGCCGGCCTGCACGGCGCGATGGGCGTGCTGCTGGCGCTGTACGACCGCGACGCGCGCGGCGGCCAGGGGCAGATGATCGACACCGCGTTGTACGAGAGTGTGTTCAACCTGAGCGAAAGCCTGCTGCCCGAGTATTCGGTGTTCGGCGCCGTGCGCCAGCCGGCGGGCGGCGCCCTGCCAGGCATCGCGCCCTCGAACGCCTACCCCTGCGCCGACGGCGAGTACGTGCTGATCGCCGGCAACGGCGACGGCATCTTCGTGCGCCTGATGCGGCGCATCGGGCGCGACGACCTGGCCGAAGACCCGGGTCTGGCCCGCAACGACGGCCGCGCGCAGCGCGCGACCGAGCTGGACGAAGCCATCGGCGCCTGGACCCGCACGCTGGACAGCGTCGCGGTGCTGGCGGCGCTGCGCGAGGCCGACGTGCCCGCCGGCCGCATCTACAACGCCGGGGACATCGCCCATGACCCGCACTACCGCGCCCGTGACATGATCCAGGAAATCACCTCGGCCAGGGGCCTGAAGGTCGAGATGCCCGGCATCGTGCCCAAGCTGTCCACGCATCCGGGCGCCATCCGCCACCGCGCGCCGACCCTGGGCGAACACACCGACGCCGTGCTGCGCGGCGTGGGCCTGGACGACGAGGCATTGCGGACCCTGCGCGGCAAGGGAGTGATCGCGTGATCGAGATCAACGAAGTCGGACCGCGCGACGGGCTGCAGATCGAGCCGGCCTTCGTCGCCACCGACGACAAGGTGGCGCTGGTCGATGCGCTGTCCGGCTGCGGCTTCGCCCGCATCGAAGTCACCAGCTTCACCTCGGCCCGCGCCATTCCCGCGCTGGCCGACGCCGAGGCCGTCATGCAGCGCATCCGCCGCCGGCCCGGCGTGGTCTACACCTGCCTCGTGCCCAACCTGCGCGGCATGGAGCGCGCGCTGGACAGCGGCGCCGACGAGCTCAACCTGGTGATGTCGGTCAGCGAGACCCATAACCAGGCCAACCTGCGGATGACGCGCGAGCAATCCACGTCCCAGTTGCTGGCCATGCTCGAGCGCGCCGGACAGGCCGGCGTGCCCGGCAACGTCTCGCTGTCCACCACCTTCGGCTGCCCGTTCGAAGGCGACATCGCGCTGTCCGAAGTCGAGCGGCTGGCCCGGCTGTTCGCCAGCGCAGGCGCCGCCGGCATCACGCTGTGCGACACCACCGGCATGGCCTACCCCACGCAGGTGGCGGACCTGGCCGCGTCGCTGGCCGCCCTTCTGCCCGCCTCCACCCCCTTGACCCTGCATCTGCACAACACCCGCGGCATGGCGCTGGCCAATGCGCTGGCGGCCTGGCAGGTAGGCATGCGGCGCTTCGACGGCGCCGTGGGCGGGCTGGGAGGCTGCCCCTACGCGCCGGGCGCCAGCGGCAACGCCAGCACCGAGGAACTCGTCCACATGTTCGACTGCATGGGCGTGGACACCGGCGTCTCGCTGGCCCCGCTGCTGGAAGTCGTGGCCACCCTGCCGCGCCTGGTCGCGCGCGAGGTGCCCAGCCAATTGCTGGCCGCGGGGCCGCGCCTGCGCACCCATCCGGCGCCGGGGAGATAAACTAGCGGACTCGAACAATCATTCCGTCAGCCGCGATCCCTCCATGCCTCGTTCCCGCAGCACATCCTCGTCCCGCCTCAATCGCGATGCCGAAAAACTCGTATCGCTGTCCCTGTCGCTCAACGGCTCGGGCAGCCGGGTCGAGGACCGCTACTGGGAAGGGGAACTGGGCACGCTGCTGGAGAAGCTCATGCATGGCGGCCAGGATGCGACCATCGAGGCCGCGCTCGAGGTCCTGTACCAGCGCAACGCCGGCGCCTACGAGATCCTGGTCGAGCAGGCCGAGACCCTGTCGGAATCGCTGACGCTGCAGAAGGACGGCGTGGACCACGACGTGCTGCTGGTGGTCGCCCCGGTAGTGGCCTGGACCCGCTTCAGCATTCCCTACGGCCCGATACGCATCGGCCTGCTGGATGCGCTGAAGGCCCAGTTGCACGGCCACATCCTGGCAGCCGACGCCCGCGTGGCCCTGGCCCCGGAGCTCTACAGCGTGGACCAGATGCCGCGTTCGTTCAGCGCCACCCGGCTATGGCTGAGCCGCCTGGGCTCGCAGGCGCTGGGGCTGACGCTGCCGCGCATGCCCGCCACCGACACCGACACCGAGGTAGCGAGCCTGCTGGCCGACACGCGCTATGTGGTGGCTGCCGTTGCCGTGCCGCGCGGCGCGGCGGTGTTCCGCTGGCAGGAGAACCCCGGCAAACCCGAGCACACGCGCGAAAGCTGCCTGGCACTATGGGAGGCGCAGGCCGCGCCGCTGTTCGCCGACCTGCTGCCCGGCTGCGGCTTCGAATGCCTGCTGCCGGACGCCTATTACGTCAACAACCGCGAGGCCGACCGGCGCGTGCGGCCGCTGTCGCTGCGCGCCTCGGTCGCCTGGCTGGAAGCCACGCTGGGCATTGCGCCCGACCAGTTGCGCGCCGTCATCGCCGCCTGCGGCGAGACCGAGGTCGAGGAATACCGGATCGGCTTCACCCAGCGCCAGAGCAACGACGTCATCTATGGCTCGGCCTGGCCGATGTTCGGCCGCGACGACGACAATCCCGACATGCCGGCCATGGACGTGATCGCCGACCAGTTGCGGGAGCTGGGCGTGACCGACCTGCGCAAGCTGCAGGGCCTGCTGCCGCTGGAATTCTGCGACGACTGCGGCGCGCCCTACTTCCCCAACCCCCTGGGGGAAATGGTGCACGCCGAGCCCCCCGAGGACGCCGACGCCGGCCCCGCCCATTTCCACTGAGCGGAACGCGGCACACGCTCAGGCCGCGCGCGGGCTGGCCTCGGGCGCTTCCTCGGGGCGGTTGGCGTAGCGGCGCGCCAGCACCGCGCACACCATCAGCTGCATCTGGTGGAAGATCATCAGCGGCAGGACGATGGCGCCAGCCGCGCTGCTGGACAGCAGCACCTTGGCCATGGGAATGCCCGTCGCCAGGCTTTTCTTGGAACCGCAGAAGACGATGGTGATTTCGTCTTCCTTCGAGAATCCCAGCGCGCGGCTGATGTAGGTCGTGGCCAGCAGCGCCACGGCCAGGATCACCGCGCAGGCCACCAGCACGCCGGCCAGCGTCGCGGTCGAGGTCTGGTGCCACAGGCCGCCCACCACGGCCTCGCTGAAGGCCGAGTAGACCACCAGCAGGATGGAGCCCTGGTCCACGTACTTGAGCACGGCGCGATGGCGCGCGACCCAGCCGCCTATCCAGCGACGCATCACCTGCCCCGCCACGAAGGGCAGCAGCAGTTGCACCAGGATCTTGCCCACGGCATCGAACGAGAACGCCGCCTCGCCGGCGGTGCTCATCATCAGCTTGACCAGCACCGGCGTCAGGAAAATGCCCAGCAGGCTGGAGGCCGAGGCGCTGCAGATGGCGGCCGGCATGTTGCCGCGCGCGATGGACGTGAGCGCGATGGCCGATTGCACCGTGGCCGGCAAGGCGCACAGGAACAGGATGCCCAGGTAGAGGTCGGGGGTGACCAGCGGCGCCAGGAGCGGCTTGAACGCCATCCCCAGGACAGGGAACATGACGAAGGTAAACGCGAAGATCAGCAGATGCAGCCGCCAATGGGTGGCGCCTGCGACGATGGCCTCGCGCGACAGCTTGGCGCCATGCAGGAAGAACAGCAGGCCGATGGCGATGTTGGTGATCCAGTCGAATACCACGGCCGTCTGCCCGGAACATGGCAGGAAGCTGGCAAGGGTAACGACGACGATCAGGCTGAGTGTGAAATTATCGGGCAGGAAACGCGGACGAGTCATGGGATGGGCCGAAAGACAAAGGAAACCTGCGCCTGGCGCCGGGCACGATGCCTCGCGGCGCCTCCGGACGAAGCCGGTCGCTGGTCCCGCCGCAGCGGTCGTTGCGCGCTGGCGGCCAGCGGCCGGAAGGCGGATCCGGCCAAGGGTAAACACGGATTATCTTCCTTTGTCGGCCCCCTGCCCAGCCCGCATTCGGTGCAGCTGCTGTGCGCCACAGTCAAAGATCGCCGCCCGTATCCCTTCCACAAGGGCGGCCTATGGGCCACGAGCGAGGGTCTTTGTCGCATAATCGCATCGAATTCGACCTCTTTCCGGAGTCCCGCATGACCGACCCGATCGCCAAGCCGGCCCAGCAGCCCATCCAGGTCTACTCCTGGCCGACGCCCAATGGCCACAAAGTGCACATCATGCTCGAGGAGTGCAAGCTTCCGTACGAGGTGACGGGCATCAACATCGGGGCCGGCGACCAGTTCAAGGAAGCGTTCCTGGCCATCAGCCCCAACAACAAGATTCCCGCCATCGTCGATCCCGAGGGCCCCGACGGCAAGCCGATCTCGCTGTTCGAGTCCGGCGCCATCCTGGTCTACCTGGCCGGCAAGACCGGCAAGTTCCTGGGCAAGACCGACCGCGAACGCTACAACACGCTGCAATGGCTGATGTTCCAGATGGGCGGCGTCGGCCCCATGTTCGGCCAGGCCCACCATTTCCGGCTGTATGCGCCCGAGCGCATCGAATACGCCACCAACCGCTACACCAACGAAGCCCGGCGGCTGTACAGCGTCATGGACAAGCAGTTGTCCCGCCAGGCCTTCCTGGCGGGCCGCGCCTACACCATCGCCGACATGGCCACCTGGCCCTGGACCCGCTCGCACGCCAACCAGGGCGTCGACCTGTCGGACTTCCCCAACGTCAAGCGCTGGTTCGACGAGATCCACGCCCGCCCGGCCGTGCAGCGCGGCATCCAGGTCCTGGCCGACCAGCGCAAGCCGCAGGACGCCACCGCGAAGGAAAACCTGTTCGGCGCCACGCAGTACCAGCGGCGCTGACGCGCGGGACGCCACCGCCCCGCTAGGGCGCCGTCGTCCTCAAACCAGCCAGGCGCCCAGCACCGGCGCCAGCAGCACCATGGACAGGCCGCTGAATATCATCAGCAGGCTGGCCATCACACCCGCTTCCTCGCCCAGCTCGCGCGCCTTGGCCGTGCCCAGCGCGTGGGCCGCCGCGCCATAGGACGCGCCGCTGGCCAGCCCGGAGCGGCGCGGCATCAGGGCCAGGATCAATTCCCCGGTCAGCATGCCGGCCAGCCCGGTGAAGACCACGAACATCGCCGCCAGGTCGGCGTTGCCGCCGACGCGGTCCGCCGTGGCCATGGCGAAGGGCGTGGATACCGAGCGCACCAGCAGGCTGTGCGCGACCTCGGGAGCCAGGTGAAAGGCCCGTGCCAGCCACCACGAACTCGCCACCGCCGCCGTCACGCCCACCACCGTGCCGACGGCCAGGGCCGGCCACAGCTCCCGTATCAGGCGCCGGTACTGGTAGATCGGCACCGCGAACGCCACCGTGGCCGGGCCCAGGAACCACAGCAGCACGCGCGTATCGGCCGCGTACTCGTCCAGCGAAATGCCCGTGGCCAGCAACAAGGCCAGCAGCGCGATCGGCGTCAGCAGGATGGGATGTGTCCAGAGCCGCGGATAACGGGCATAGAGCAGCTTGTTCAGGTAGTACAGGGCGACCGTGGCCACCACGCACAGGACGATGATCATGATGCCGCCTTCGCCGGTGCGCCGGCACGGCGCCGCCGGGAGATCCACTCCACTGTCACGGCGGTGGTCAGCATGACGCAGGCGTTGCCCAGCACGATGACCGCCGCCAGCTTCAGCCCTTCATTCCTGAGGAGATCCTGATAGCGCACCATCGCGACCACGGCGGGAATGAAGAACACCAGCATGTCGGCCAGCAGCCAGTGCGCCCCCTGGTCGATGCGGTGGAGCGGCAGGCGGCCGCTCAGCAGCAGCGCGAGCACGGCGAACAGGCCCACCACCCCGCCGGGGATGGGCAGGCCGGTCCAGCGCACGGCGGTATCGGCGGCCCACCAGACCGCGACCAGGGCCAGGACTTGCAGAAGGCGGACGGCAAAGGGAGGAAGGAAGCGGTGCGGCATGGTTGTCCTACGGGTATACCCGTAATTCTAGGCAAGATATTTTTATTTAGAAAATGAATAAAATCCATACATAAAATTCCATATTGGAATGCAATGGACTTGCGTGCCCTGCGGTACTTCGTCGAGGTCGTCCAGCGCCAGAGCTACACAGCGGCAGCGCGGGCGCTGTTCGTGACCCAGCCCACGGTCAGCAAGATGATCCGGCAACTGGAGGACGAACTGGGCGCGCCGGTGCTGCGCAAATTCGGCCGGCGCATCGAACCGACCGACACCGGCCGCATCGTGCTGGAACGCGGCCGGCAACTGCTGGCCCTGCACGCCCAGTTGCAGGCCGAACTGTCCGACGTGCGCCAGGCCGCCCGCGGCGAGCTGGTCCTCGGGACTCCGCCGCTGGCGCACCACCTGCTGGCCCCGCTGCTCGCCCGCTTCCACCAGGACTATCCGGGGATCGAACTGCGGCTGTTCGAGCGCGGTTCGCGCTCGGTCGAGGACGAACTGAAATCCGGCACGCTGGAGATCGGCGCCATGCTGCTGCCGGCGGACGAAAGCGAGTACGAGATCCTGCCCATCTGCAATTTCCCGCTGCGCCTGATCGTGCCCGCCTCCTCGGGCTGGGCCGGGCGCGAACGGGTCCGGCTGGACGAGCTCGCGGCCGAACCCTTCATCTTCTACGGCGAGGGCTTCATGCTGAACGAGGTGGTCCACGCCGCCTGCGTCCAGGCCGGCTTCACGCCACGGATCGCCGGCCGCAGCAGCCAATGGGACTTCATCGCCTCCATGGTGGCGGCCGGCGTGGGGCTCGCCCTGCTGCCGGAACTGTTCAGCCGCCAGTTGGACCGTTCGCGGCTGGCCGTGGTCCCGCTGGAGGATCCGCAACTGTGGTGGCACCTGGCCTTCGCCTGGCGCCGCGGCCGCTACCTGTCGTTCGCCGCGCGCGCCTGGCTGGACCTGGCCCGCCGCACGCTACCCGGGGACGGCCGGGCCACGGGCGATAATGCCCTCCTTTGGGAGGAAAACCGCTGATGCGCGCCGACATCTTCTGCCGCGTGATCGACAACTACGGCGACATAGGCGTGTGCTGGCGCCTGGCCCGCCAACTGGCGCGGGAGCATGGCTGGCGGGTGCGCCTGTGGGTGGACGATCTGCCCGTCATGGCGCGCCTGGCGCCCGGGGTCGATCCCAAGGCGGCCGCGCAGCACGCCGACGGCGTGGACATCGTCCGCTGGACGCGGCCGGCGCCGCCGCTGGAACCGGGCGACGTGGTCATCGAGGCCTTCGCCTGCGACCCGCCCGCCGAATTCGTCCAGCGCATGCGGGACCGGGTGCGCCCACCCGTCTGGGTCAACCTGGAATACCTGAGCGCCGAGGCCTGGGTCGAGAACTGCCATGCCCTGCCCTCGCCCCAACCGGGCGGCCTGCGCAAGTACTTTTTCTTCCCCGGGTTCACGCCGGCGACCGGCGGGCTGCTGCGCGAGCGCGGCCTGCTGGCCGAACGCGATGCCCTCCAGGCCGACCCGGCCGCCCGGACCGCCTTCCTGCACGGTGCCGGCCTGCCCGAGCCCTACGCAGGCGAACGCCTGGTCACCCTGTTCTGCTATCCCGATGCGCCGGCCTCCGCCCTGGCCGACGTGCTGGCGGACGGCGACATGCCCACGCTGCTGGCCATCCCGCCCGGCGTCGCCCCCTACCTGGCCGCCGGCGTGCGTGGCCGCCTGCGCATCGCGCGGGCGCCCTTCCTGCCTCAGGCCGACTACGACCGCCTGCTGTGGAGCGCCGACCTGAACTTCGTCCGGGGCGAGGACTCCTTCATCCGCGCCCAGTGGGCCGGCCGTCCCATGGTCTGGCACATCTACCCCCAGGCCGAGGCCGCCCATGTCGACAAGCTGCACGCCTGGCTGCGGCGCTACCCCGCCCCGCAAGCCGCGTCGGCGCTCCAGACCGCCTGGAACGGCGACGCCGGGGCGGCGCGCTTCCAGCCGTTGCTGGCCGAGGCCTTGTCGCCGGTGGCGTTCGAACCCTGGCGCGAGGCCGCGCGCGCCTGGAGCGACAGCCTGGCCGCCCAGCCCGACCTGGCCACCCAACTGGCCGGTTTCTGCGCGGCACGGCAAGAAAACGACGCCTGACGCGGAACTAGCCGGGGCACCCCGTCCCGAGCTATACTAATTGGCTGCACAGGCCATATGGCCGTCTTTTGGACATCGCGGCGCTACAAGCCGGCTGTCACTAGCGTTCCCTCCCCTAAGGTTGCTCCAGCATGAAAATCGCTCAGGAATTGCGCGTCGGCAACGTCATCATGGTCGGCAAGGATCCCCTGGTCGTCCTGAAGGCCGAATACAACAAGTCCGGCCGCAACGCCGCCGTCGTCAAGATGAAGCTCAAGAACCTGCTGACCGGTTCGGGCACGGAATCTGTCTACAAGGCCGACGAAAAATTCGAAATCCTGGTGCTCGAGCGCCGCGAGTGCACCTACTCGTACTTCGCCGACCCCATGTATGTCTTCATGGACACCGAGTACAACCAGTACGAAGTCGAAGCCGAGAGCATGGGCGATGCCCTGCACTACCTGGAAGAAGGCATGCCCGTCGAGGTGGTCTTCTACGAAGGCCGCGCGATCTCGGTGGAAATGCCCACCATCGTCGTGCGCGAGATCGTCTACACCGAACCGGCCGTGCGCGGCGACACCTCGGGCAAGGTCATGAAGCCCGCCAAGGTGAACACCGGCTACGAACTGCCGGTGCCGCTGTTCTGCGAAATCGGCGACAAGATCGAGATCGACACCCGTACGGGCGAGTACCGTAGCAGGGTGAAATAAGCCCCCCCCCTACGCGCTTACGCGCGCCCCCCAGGGGGCGTCGAAGTGGACCGGCGGAGCCGGATCCACTTCGCCTCGTCTTTCTTGGGGGCCTATGGCCCCCTTTCCCCCATAGTTTCGTCTATTGGTTGGCTTGCGCTTTTTTTGGCGCAGGGCAGACGCAGGTTCGCCCCGCTTTGCGGGACGAACAACGTCCTTATTGCAGGCGGTCGTCGTCCAAGAGGGCGGGGATGGGGGCTACGGCTATGCCTTCTTCGGCCAGGGACTGGCGTTCCTGCTGGGTGGCCACGCCGCGGATGGGACGTTCGGGGGCGTCGCCGTGGTGGATGCGGCGGGCTTCGGTGGCGAAGCGTTCGCCGACGTTTTCGGTCTGGCGCAGGACTTCCCGCAATTGCTTGAGCATGGCGGCCTGCATGTCGGGGGACATGGGGGCGTTGCCGGGTTCGCGGGTGGCGGGAACGGCCGGGGCCTTGCTGCCGGAGACGTTCAGCATGGGCGCCGACAGTTTCTTGTCGATGGACTTGCTGTCGCACAGCGGGCAGCTGATCAGGCCGCGTTCGCGTTGCGTGTCGAAATCGGAGTGCGAACTGAACCAGCCTTCGAAGACGTGGCCGTGCTCGCATTGCAGATCGAAAACCTTGAATGCCATGGATGATGCGCCTGTCGCCCCGGGGAACGCCTGGCGCGGTCTGTACCTGTAGAGAAGCCCTATCGTACCCCAAGCCCGGGGCGTGCAGCCGCGCCGTGTCCGGCGTTCATACCGAACGCGACATCGACCCCTGCTGCGGTTCGTAGACGCAGGTGCGATTGCGCCCCTGCCGCTTGGCGGCGTACAGCGCGGCATCGGCCTGGCGCACCAGCAGCGCCGCCGCCGTGGCGTGGCCCGGCACCATGGCGTCGACACCGATGCTGACCGTCATCACGCCCTGCTCGCTCTTCAGATGGGGAATCCGCGCGTCCAGCGTGGCCTTGCGGATGTTCTCGGCGATCAGATAGGCGCCATCGATGTCCGTCTTGGGCAGCAGCACCGCGAATTCCTCGCCGCCGTAGCGCGCCGCCATGTCGGCCGGGCGCCGGATGTTGGCCTGGATCACCTGGGCGATCGTGCGCAGGTACTGATCGCCATGCTGGTGGCCGTAGTGGTCGTTCAGCGCCTTGAAATGGTCGGCATCGATCAGCAGCAGCGCCAGCGAACTTTCCTCGCGCGCGGCGCGGCGCCATTCGCGCTCTAGCGCCTCGTCGAAGCGGCGGCGGTTCGACAGGTTGGTCAGGCCGTCGGTGGCCGCCATGGCCAACAACTGGGCGTTCTCGGCCTCCAGGGCTTCCTCGGCCTTCTTGCGGCGCGAGACGTCGCGAATGTTCAGGATGCAGCGCTCGTCACCCATCTCGGGCGGCAGCCGCTTGACGCTGGCCTCCAGCCAGCTCCACGACGAGTCGCGGTGGCGCGCCGGGAAGGTCAGCATGCGCGGCCAGGCCTGCTCGTCCCCAGAGAACAGCGGCACATAGTCGGCCCGCACGAAGTCGTCGATGTTGCGCCCTTCGATGTCCCCCGGCACCCATCCCAGCACGTCCTTGATGGCCGGCGAGATATAGGTGACGAGGCCGTCCGCCCGGCACAGCGCGATGATGTCGGCGGAGTTCTCGGCCAGCACCCGGTACCGGGCCTCGCTGCGCAGCGCGCTGCGCTCGGCCGCCAGCCGCAGCGCGAACTCCCGGCGCAGCATCCACACCAGCACCATGGTGCCCATGCACAGCAGCAGCGTGAGCAAGGCGATGATCCACGCCTTGTTGCGCCAGGCCGCATAGATGTCGCTGTCGGCCATGCCCACCAGCACGATCAGCGGCAGCGGGGGCTCGACTGCCGTGAAGGAATAGAGCCGGATCACCCCGTCCGTTGCCGAGACGGCCTCGTACGAGCCGGTGTCCGATACCGGATAGCGCTTGAACAGCTCGAGATCGGTCAATTGCTTGCCCAGCAGGCCCTGCACCGCCGGAAAACGCGCCATGACCGAGCCGTCGGCGCGCAGCAGCATGATGGAGCCGTTCTGGCGCAAGTCCAGCTGGCGGAACTGGTTTTCCAGGTGGGAGATGCGCAGCGTGCTGACCACCACACCGCCGAAGCTGCCGTCGGGCCGGGCCACGCGGCGGCTGATGGCGATGGACCACATATTGGTCAGCCGCGAGAAGAAAGGCCGGCTCACGAACAACCCGACGTCGGAAGCTTCCTTGTGCACGCGGAAATAGTCGCGCTGCGAAAACTCCACCCCGCGCGGCTGCACCGACTTGGAATCGGTCAGCATCCGGCCCTCGGTGTCCAGCACCACCATGGTCCCCACGCCGCGCATCTGCGGCAGGCTGCCGAACAGCAGTTGGTGACGGCGATAAGGGTCCAGGCCTTCGGCTTCGGCGAGCCGCAAGCCATTGAGCATGGATTGCAGAGAGAGGTCGACCAGCTCGATGTCGCGGCCGATGCCGTCGGCGACCACCCGGCCCAGGTTCACCGTGGCTTCCCTGGCCGCTCGCCTGGCATCCTGGCGGGTGTCGTATAGCGCGGCCGCGCATACCAGGCCGAAACACGCGACCACCAAGGTGGCCCATAACGTTAGCCAGCGCATGGACCAAACGATACAGGTTACAAAAATTAACCGGGACTATACATCCATTGGGTGGCCCGCGGTACGCGTCTTAACGGTGATTTGCATTCCCGGGCCCGGAAGACGGCCCCGCCCGCTCCCGCGCCACCCTTTCCGCCAACGCGTGGTAGCGCGCGCTCAGCCGGCGCAGGTGGTCCTCATCCATCGTTTCGATCGCCACCAGCTTGCTGTTGGCGCCTGCCTGCGCCCCCAGCAACTCGTCCAGTTTCAGGTGCAGCGCCTCGCTGTCCTTGTTCTGGGTACGCTGGATCACGAACACCATCAGGAAGGTCACGATGGTGGTCCCGGTATTGACCACCAGTTGCCAGGTTTCGGAAAAGTGGAATATAGGCCCGAGTGCGGCCCAGAGCAGGATGGCCGCGCATGCCACGCTGAATGCCGGCGGCGATCCCGTGCTGCGGGTGACCGCCGTCGCGAAGCGATCGAACAATCGCCCCCTGCCATTTCTCCGCATGCTGGCTTGATTCATCGTCGTCTCCGGTGGATGAGGACGACGGGACCTAGCAAGCGGCATACCCGCGCAGCGGCCCGGATGGGGAAGGAGGAAATGGTGCGCCCGGCCGGAATCGAACCGGCACGCCTTGCGGCGGCGGATTTTCTTACCCGCTACTGCTCGCGCAGCCGGATTGCACGGGGCAATGCCGTTTGGGGTCTGGACTCTGCCTTGACCATCGCGTCGCGCGGCAGGATTGCCGCGCCAGCCTTAGGTCCCCGCCGTCGAGTCTCTACACACGCCCAGCGGCCAACTTCGGCCGCCTGCTTGGCTCGGCGTTCCCGTGCCAGGGGTTCGCCGAATTTGACGGGTTCTACTCCCGGACTTTCGTCCAGGGCACTCCACTCTTACGGAAGTCCGCTACGTCTACCAGTTTCGTCACGGGCGCACGGGCGGTATTGTAGCCGATGCGCCCCCGGCGCCCTTCCCCGCGCCGGTGTGGTCACGCATAGGTCTGGCGCAACACGTTCTTCTGGACCTTGCCCATGGTGTTGCGGGGCAGTTCGGACACCACGTGGATGCGCTTGGGCACCTTGAAGTTGGCGATCCTGGCCTTGAGTTCGGCGATCATGGCGGCCTCGTCCAGGCTAGCGCCCGGCTTGGGCACGACCACGGCCATCACCGCCTCGCCGAAGTCGGGGTGCGGCACGCCGATGACGGCACTTTCCTCCACCCCCGGCATGTCGTCCAGGAAGCTCTCGATTTCCTTCGGGTAGACGTTGAAGCCGCCCGAGATGATGAGGTCCTTGCTGCGGCCCACAATGGACAGATAGCCGTCGGGCACCTTGGCGCCGCCGGATTCGCCGCCCCAGCGGCCGACGTCGCCGGTCTTGAACCAGCCGTCCGCGGTGAACTCCTCCTTGGTCTTTTCGGGCATGCGCCAATAGCCCTTGAACACGTTGGGGCCCTGGACCTGGATGTTGCCGATTTCGCCCGGGGGGCACGCCGCCCCGGCATCGTCCACCACCCGCGCCGAAACGCCAGGCAGCGGCTGGCCCACGGTACCGCCCAGGCGTTCGCCCAGGGCGGAGTCGTAGGGATTGGAGACCAGCATGACGGTCTCGCTCATGCCGTAGCGCTCGAGAATGGTGTGGCCGGTACGTTCGCGGAAAGCGTTGAACGTCTCCATCAGCAGCGGCGCCGACCCGGACACGAATAGCCGCATGTTGCGGCAGGTCTCGCGCCCGAAGGCCGGCTCGGCCAGCAGCCGCACGTAGTAGGTCGGCACGCCCATCATGACGGTGCAGCGCGGCAGCAGACGCAGCGCGGCGGCCACGTCCAGCTTGGGCAGCCAGATCATTTTCGCGCCGGCCAGCAGCGCGCCATGCGCGGCCACGAACAGCCCGTGCACGTGGAAGATGGGCAGCATGTGCAGCAGCACGTCGTCGGCGCGCCAGCCCCAGTATTCGTGCAGCACGCGGGCGTTGGAGGCCAGGTTGCCGTGGGTCAGCATGGCGCCCTTGCTGCGTCCCGTCGTGCCCGAGGTGTACAGGATGGCCGCCAGGTCGTCCGCGGCGCGCACGGCCACGGCATGCTCGGGCGAGGCCTGGGCGGCGGCATCCAGCAGCGTGCCGGTGCGATCGTCGTCCAGCGTGTAGACGTGGCGCGTCCCGGCTCGCTGCGCGCAGCGCTGTACCCACTCCAGGTTCTTGCCGGCGCAGACCACCACCGAAGGCTCGGCGTCGCCCAGGAAGTAATCGATCTCGGCTTCCTGGTAGGCGGTGTTCAACGGCAGGTAGACATAGCCCGCGCGCAAGGTGGCCAGGTACAGCAGCAAGGCCTCGGGGGATTTCTCGACATGGACCGCCACGCGGGCGCCTTCGGGCAGGTCCAGCGAACGCAGCAGGTTCGCCATGCGCGCCGTCTGCGTCTCGACGTCGCGCCAGGTGTAATCGCCCGCGCCCGGCGCCTCGATACATACCGTGTCGCGATCGGCGGGGAAGCCGGAGGCCAGCAGGGCATAGAGATTCTCGTCTTTCATCTATCTTCTTCGGTCGGAAAAGGTGAAGCGTCGCCGCCGAACACGGGGGCGCGCCCTTCGAGGAACGCCGCCACGCCTTCGCGATGATCGCTGGTGTCGCTGTAGGAAAAGAATGCCGCCAGTTCGGCCTTGTCCAGCGGCTCGGGCCGCTGCAGTCGCCGCACCATGTGCTTGTTCAGGGTGGCCGCCAGCGGCGCGCCGGCGGCAAGGCGGGACAGGGTGCGCCCAAGCTCGGCCTCGAGCTCGGCATCCTCGACCACGCGGGTCAGGAGGCCCTTGGCATGCGCCTCGGCGGCGTCCAGGATACGGCCTTCCAGCAGCAGTTCCAGCGCCACCGCGCGGCCGGCCACGGCCAGCAGGCCGGCAAGCTCGGCCGGCGCCATGGGAAATCCCAGCCGCGCGATGGGCGCGCCCACGCGGGTGCTGCGGCCGGCGATGCGCAGGTCGCAGCAGCAGGCGATCTCCAGGCCGCCGCCCACGCAGGCCCCCTGTATCAGCGCCACCGTGGGCAGCGGAGATTCGTCGATCGCGTGCAGCGCCGGCGCGATGATCCGCTCGTGATAACGGCGCACCGCCGCGAGGCCACCCCGTTCCACCGGAAACTCGCCGATGTCGGCCCCGGCCGCGAAATGGCCGCCCGCGCCCCGGATGACGACGGCGCGCAGGCCCGGCTGGTCCGCCGCATCCCGCATCGCCGCGGCCAGCGCGCGCCACATAGCGGCGGTCAGCGCATTGAGCTTGCCCGCGTGCGCCAGGGTCAGCGTCAGCACACCGCCCTCGGTCGCCATGTCGATCCTGCCCGGCGCGGACGCCGGTTCCATGCGCGCGGCCTCGTCCATCAATCGGCCTTGATGCCCGCGTCCTTGGAGACCTTGGCCCAGCGCTGCACTTCCTCGTGCAGATACTTGCCGAACTCGGCGCTGGTATAGCGCGGCACGTCAGAACCGTTGCTCAGCCACACCTTCTTGATCTCGGGCGTGCCCAGCGCCTTCTGGACTTCGGCGTACATACGCTCGACGATGGGCTGCGGCGTGCCTTTGGGAGCCCACATCGCATACCAGGTCGAGACCTCGTAGCCCGGCAGGCCGGCCTCGGCCGCGGTGGGGACGTCGGGGAAGGCGGACGAACGCTGCGACGCCGCCACGGCCAGCGGCTTGATCTTGCCGCCACGGATGTGCTGGGCCGACGACCCCAGCCCGTCGAAGGCCAGGTCAACCTGGCTGCCCATCAGCGCGAGCAGCATGGGACCCGCGCCGGTGTACGGAACGTGCGCGATGTCCACGCCCGCCTGGAGCTTGAACAGTTCGCCGGCCAGGTGATGGGAAGTGCCATTGCCCGCCGAGCCGAAATTGAGCTTGCCCGGCTGGCTGCGAGCCTGGGCGATCAGCCCCTTCAGGTCGCTGAAGGGTTCGGTGGGCGCCGCGACGATGATCTGCGGCGGCTGCGCGATCAGCGTGACGGGGATGAAATCCTTTTCGATGTCGTAGGTCAGGCCCTTGTAGAACGACGGCGCGATGGCGTGATGCGCCCCGCCCACGAAGAAGGTGTAGCCGTCCGGCTGGGCACGCGCCGCGATGGCCGCCCCGACGGTGCCGCCCGCGCCCCCGCGGTTGTCCACCACCACGCTGTGCCCCAGTTGGGTCCCCAGTTGCTGTGCCAGCGGCCGGACGAAGGCGTCGGTGCCGCCTCCTGCCGGGAACGGCACGATGATGGTGACGGCCTTGGACGGCCAGGCCTCCGCTCCCACCGCATGGCCACCCGCGGCCGCGCCCACGATGCAGGCGATCAAGGCAATGCTGCGTTTCATCTCCCGTCTCCTTTCTTGGTATGAAGGTACTACACGCTGGCTCTTGCCAGTTCTGGTTGATTCTTTTCCCGCGCGGGTCAGAGCAGCCTGGCCACTCCCCTGCTGGTCTCGGGCTTCCCCTCGCCCAGCCTGGCCAGGTTGTCGTCCAGCGCATCCAGCTCGTACACGTAATTGACCATCATCCCGCACGACTGGGCGCGGCCCTTGCGCGACGTGTCCGCCTTCCAGTTCAGCCGTTCGATGCGGGCGCCGTTGCCCAGGTGGAATCGCGCCACCGAATCCAGCGGCAGCGAGCCCTTGCGCTCCACCAGGTAGCGGGCCGCCAGCCTCATGGCCACGGCCTGCACGGCCGGCGGCGCGGCCTCGTCGTCCACCGCCTGCTGGATGGCGGCCAGCACCTGGGCACCGGTGGCCGCGTCCAGGCCGGCCTTCTCCTTGCGGACGATGGCGGCGAGGTCCTCGGCGCCGCGTTTCCTGACCCAGTCGCAAAAGCCCGGTATGGGCGACAGCGTGGCGAAACGCTTGATCTTGGGCAGTTCGCCGTTCAGTTCCTCGATCACGCGCTTGAGCAGGAAGTTGCCGAAGCTGACGCCGCGCAGTCCCTGCTGCGTGTTCGAGATCGAATAGAAGATGGCCCAGCGCGCCTTGTCCAGGTTCTCCATGGGCGCGCCCTCGTCCAGCAGGCTCTGTACGTTGCCGGCCATGTCCGCACAGAACGCGACCTCGACGAAGATCAGCGGTTCGTTCGGCATGCGCGGGTGGAAGAACGCGTAGCAGCGGCGGTCGGAGTCCAGGCGGTTGCGCAGGTCGGTCCATGAGGCGATCTCGTGCACCGCTTCATAGATGATGAGCTTCTCGAGCAGCGAGGCCGGCGAGTCCCAGGTGATGCGCCGCATCTCCAGCAGGCCCACGTCGAACCAGTTCGACAGCAGGCCCTCCAGGTCGCCGTCCAGCCCTTGCAGCGCGGGGATCTTCGCGCGCCAGGCCAGCATGTCGGTGCGCAGCTCCAGCAGGAAGGGGAGGCCGTCGGGCAAGGCGTTCAGGCGCTTGAAGAAACGGACCCGGGCATGCGAGAGCGCGCGCGGCAGGTCGGAAGGCGTCTCCTTGCCGCCGGCTTCGGACGGTCCCGCCGACGACGCGCCCACCTCGGCCAGGAGATCCAGCATGGCGCCACGGCGCTGGGCGTCGGCGGCGCGGTACGCCTCCTGCCAGGTCAACGCGGCGCGATTGGCCGCGACGTCGGTCAGGCGCGCCTGGAAACACGGCAGCAGCATGGCGCGCTGGCGGTTGGCCTCGCGCGTGGACAAGGCGACGGCCTCGCGGCCGGGCTCGGCGGCCCCCTGGGGCCGCCCTCCCAGCCATTTGCTCCAGCGGGCCAGCAGCGACTGGGTCGGCTGCGGATCGGGGGCCGGCGCGGCGGGCCGCGCATCGGCGGCATCTTGGCGTTCGCTGTTCAACATGTCGCTCGTGTTCCTTCTGAAAGACTCAGGCCGATTGCCGGGACAGCGAGGCCATCAGGTCGGCGAAACGCTGTCCCTGCACCACCACGTGGTCGTGCGCGCGCTCCGCGGCCAAGCCGGCATCGCCGGCCAGCAACGCCTCGACGATGCCCTCGTGCTCGTCGTAGGACGTGGCGATGCGGTCGCGCACGCGTAACTGCAGCCGGCGATACGGCCCCAGCCGGCGATGCAGCTTGATGGCCTCCTCGTTCAGGAAACCGTTGCAGCCCAGGCCGTAGATGGTGCGATGGAAAACTTCGTTCAGGTAGTAATAGGCGTTGGCGTCGCCGGCGTCGCGCGAGGCCTGGCAGGCGCGGTGGGCCTCGAGCAGGCGGCGATGGTCGTCGGCCGTCATGCGCCGCGCGGCCAGCCGCGCGCACATGGCCTCGATTTCGCCCATCACGTCGAACATCTCGATCAGGCGCTGGGGCCCGATCTGCGCCACCAGCGCGCCCTTCCTGGGCCGCATCTCCACCAGTCCGGCGGAAGCCAGCTGGATCAGGGCCTCGCGTATGGGCGTGCGCGACACGCCGAAACGATTGGCCAGCACGGTCTCGTCCAGCGGATCGCCCGGCGACAGTTCGCCGACGGCGATCAGCTCTTCGATGGTTTCGCGCAACGTCTCGGAGCGCTTCTTCTCGTTGCCGGAGGATGGGGGGCGGGATGACATGGAATCATCTTGCCCCAACCCTTTCTTGTATACAAGAGATTTTTATAAATACACACAAACATGGGTCTGATTACACACTGCGCGCCTGCCTCCGCTCCAGCCACAGGGTGGCCAACAGCATCACCGTCGTGGTCAGCGCCACGGTGACCAGGCTCATCGCCATGCCCTGCCCCACCGACCCCTGCTCGAACTGGCGCCAGATGAACAGCGACACCGTCTGCACGCCCGTGGGCGCGAGCAGCAGCGAGGCCACCAGTTCGCGCGAGGCCACCGCGAACACCAGCAGCATGGCGGCGGCCAGGCTGGGCGCCAGCAGCGGCAGCAGGATGCGAACCAGCGCCGTGACCGTGCCGGCGCCATGCACCCGGGCGGCGGCCTCCAGGTTGTCGCCGATCTGCATCAGCGCGGCATGGCAATAGCGTACCGGATACGGCAGCAGCAGGCAGCAATAGGCCAGCAGCAGGATGCCCCAGGTGTTGTAGGGCGTGACCGGCCAGAAGGCCTGATTCCAGGCCAGGATCAGGCCCACGCCGACCACCACGCCGGGCATGGTATTGGGCAGCACGGCCAGGGCATCGAGCACCGCCCGGCCGCGGGTGCGGGTCTTGACCACGCAGTAGGCCACCAGCACGCCGGTCAGTCCGGTCACGATGGCCGCACCGGCGCCCAGCATCAGGCTCGTGGCCAGTGCACCCGAGGCTTCACTGCCGCCGGCGGCGATGGCCTGGAAATGTGTCAGCGACAAGTTGCCGATGGCCAGGCCGCCCGACAGCGTGCGGCTGAATGCCGTCGCGGCAATGGCGAACAGCGGCGCGAAGGTGGCCACCGCCACGACCACGGCGAACAACGCGGCGGCGGGCCAGCGCCAGGCGCCCAGCGGCAGGGTCTCGCCCCGCGCGGGCTTGCCGGTGGTGGTCTCATAGCCCTTGCCGGTCAGCATGCGCCGCTGCCAGACGAAGGCCAGCATCGCCAGCGCGACCAGGATCAGGGACAGCACCGACGCGCCGGGCAGATCGATCGGCCATTCGGAGAAACGCCGCTCGATGCCCGTCACCAGCACGAAGAAGCCGGCGTTGGCCGCCAGGGCGGCCGGCGTGCCGTATTCCTCGATCGCCATCGCGAACACCAGCAGCAGGCTCGCGGCGATGCCCGGCAGGGCCAGCGGCAGCGTGATGCGCCAGAAGCAGCGCCAGGCGCCCGCGCCGCACACCCGCCCCACCAGCGCCAGGCGGGAGCCTGATGCCGCCATGGTGCGGGAGACGGCGAAATAGACCACCGGCACCACGTTCAGCGTCATCACGAACACCACGCCGCCGAACGAGAACAGCGCCGGCCCGGCATGGATGCCCAGCAGTTGCTGCAAATATCCGCGCGGCTGTAGCAGCATGATCCAGCCCAGCGCACTGATGTAGGGCGGGATCATGAAGGGCACCAGCATCAGCACGTCCCAGAGCTTGGCCCCGGGCAGATCGAACAGGCCGCGCAGCGTTCCCAGCGGAATGCCGATGGCCGCGGCGGCCAGCACCACGCAGGCGCCCAGCTTCAGCGTATTGATCGTCAGTTCGACCAGCTTGGGATCGGCCAGGACACCCGCCAGGTGGGCCAACGGCCGCGCCAGCGAGCCCTGGGCCAGCTCGGGAAAGATGGCCTGCAGCAGGACGAAGCCCAGCGGGAGGGCCACCAGGATACTCAAGGCGGACACCGCGGCACCCACCAACAACGTGTTCGCGCGCATGGAGCCCGCCTCTTCCTCTCGCTAGCTATGTGGAATCACGCCCCGGCCAGCGCCGCCACGGGCGCCGGCCAGGTCCGGTCACTTGCGGCCGAACAGCGTCGTGAAGCGCTCCAGCAGCGCCTGGCGGCCGGCGCGCTGATCGTCGTTCTCCATCGGCAACGCCTTGATGTCCTTGATCACCGGACGCTTGGCCTGCACGTCCTGGCGGGCCGGAATCAGGTAGGTCGCGGCCACCCGCGCCTGCCCGGCGTCGGACAGCACGAAATCGATGAAGCGCTTGGCGTCCGGCTGGTGGCGGCTGGATTTCAGGATCATCATCGGACGGCCGGCGATCACCGTGCCGCTCGAGGGGAAGATGACCTCGATGCTCTCGCCCTTGGCCTGGTTCTCCAGCGCGACGTAGTCGACCGCGCCGAAGACGGCGGCCTTGGCGCCCTGCAGGACGGGGTTCATGGCCTGCGCATTGGCGCCGGCGATGGCCATGTCGTTGCGCTTCAGATCGGCGAACAGGCGCCACGCATCGGCGCCGCGCGCCGATTGCAGGCCGGACAGCAGTTCCAGCGCCGTGCCCGACTGGGCCGGATCGGGCATGTTGACCAACCCCTTGAACTCGGGCTTGGCCAGATCCGCCCAGTCCGCCGGACGCGGCGTGCCGCTCTTGGTGTTCCAGGCGATGGCCAGCGCCGACAGGCCCTGCGCGACGTAGCTCGGCCCCTTGAATTGGGCCGGAACCTTCGCGGCGTTGGGGCTCGTATACGACAGCAGCCAGCCGCGCTTGTGCAGATCCAGCGCGCTGTCCCACGAGGCCGAGATCACCACGTCGGCCTTCGGGTTCGAGGCTTCCGCCTCCAGCCGCGCCATCACCTTGCCCGTATCGGCCTGAAATACGTCGACCGACACGCCGGTCTCCTTCTTGAAGTCGTCGGCCAGTCGCTTGATCAGTCCGGCCGGGCCGGCGGTGTAGACCGTCAGGGCCTGGGCCTGGCCGGCGGCCAGCATCGCGCCGAACGCCAGCGCGCCGATCAGAGGCTTGATTTTCATCATTGAGATTCCTGAGTCGAGAAACGGCATATCGCCGAGGGAAGAGTCACGCCGCCTGCGGAAACCAGCGCAGCCGGCTCCAGTCGAGATCCAGTCCCACCGGGTGCTGGACGGGCATGCGTTGATCGGTCAGCCACGCCAGTTCGAAGGCATGGTGGTCGCTGCCCACGCGCACCGTCGTCGCGTAGTGCCCGCCGCGGAACCGCTGCGCGACCACGTGACCACGAAGGGCGTGGCTTTCGCCCGCCTTCAGCGCGGCATGGGGAATGAAAAGATGGCCCGGCCCCGCCGGACCGCCAGCCAGGGGTACGGGGCAGACCAGTTCGAGGCCGCCGGCCAGTTGCCAGCCGCGTTCGGTGCGCACGCCGCTGCGCAGGGCGCCCAGTTTCAGGAACTCCACCACGTCGGGACTGGCTGGTTCGTTCACCAGCAGTTCGGGGGCCGCGATCTGGCACACCTTGCCGGCCCGCATGACCGCCACCGTGTCGGCCAGCGCGAAGGCTTCCTCGTGGTCGTGGGTGACGTACACCGCCGTGGTGCCCAGCTCGCGCAGCAGCAGCCCGATCTCGCCGCACAGGGTCTCGCGCAGGTCCCGGTCGAGATTGGACAGCGGTTCGTCGAACAACAGCACCCGGGGCCGCGCCACCACCGCCCGCGCCAGCGCGACGCGCTGCTGCTGGCCGCCCGACAGGCTGCCTGGCGAACGGTCTTCGTAGCCCGCCAGTCCCACCATGGCGAGCGCGCTCGCCACCCGCCCCACCCGTTCGCTCCCGGGCACGCCGCGTACCTCCAGCGGAAAGGCCACGTTGGCCCCCACGGTCATGTGCGGCCACAGCGCATAGTCCTGGAACACCATGCCCAGGCCGCGCCGCTCGGGCGGGACGAAGGTCCGGTCATCCACGACCGTGGCGCCACCAATCCTGATGCACCCCGCCACCGGGCGGCTCAGGCCGGCCAGCAGCTTGAGCAGCGTGGTCTTGCCGCAGCCGGACGGCCCCAGCAGCGCTAGCACCCTGCCCGGTTCGAGCCGGATGTCGATACCGTCCAGGATGGTATTGCCGGACAGGCGCTGTACCAGGCCCTCGATATCGATGGCGGCGCCGGAGGAAGAAGAAGCGGAATGGGAAGCGGAATGGGACACGGGCGGACACGAGCAGGAAACACCGCCGTTCGCCGGCTCGCAAGAGCCCGGCCACGGCGCCGTAGGATCGTGTAAATACTATGTCCGCCCGATGACCGGATCATGACAGCCGGTCGCCCCGCAACGGGGGCGCCGGGTCAGAAGATGGACGTGATGGCGAAATGCTCCAGCACCGTGGGACACACGGTGCCCAGCTTCGCGACCAGCCACATGAAACCGCACGAGAAACCGGCCAGCAAGGCCAGATCGCGCAAACGCTTGAGAAATACCGTCATAGGCCGATACTCCACGCCGTGGTATTCCATGGTTGTAAAACCTCTCATGATTGCGAAAGTCCGCGACGTGAGTCTATCCGCCCACGCCGCAGACCGCCATATCCGGAAGGTCGTACTCCAAAAACGTGAAAGCGCCCGCCGATCACAAGCCCGCCGGGCGGACATAGCCCGGGAAGTCCTTGTCCAGCACGCTCTTGAAGAACGGCGACTTGAACGCGGCGGCCAGATCCTTGGCCCAGGGCTTGCCCTGGTCGGCGCGGCGGATCGCCACGACCTGCTGGAACTGCACGGGCGGCGTCTCCAACGCCACCGCGCTGGTCAGCTTCAGGCCCGAGGCGATGGCGAAATTGCCCGGCACCACAGCGAACTCGACGTCGCCCACGGTACGCGGCAGTTGCGCGGCTTCCACCGGCTGCAGCTTGACCTTCTTGGGATTGCTGGCAAGGTCCTTTTCCGTGACCCGCAGCGGATCCACGTCGGCCTTCACTGTGATCACCCGGTTCTGCTGCAGCAGCAACAGGGCGCGCGCCAGATTGCTCGGATCGTTGGGCAGCGTGAAGCGGTCGCCTTCCTTCACGTCGGCCAGGCTCTTGCGCGACTTCGAATAAATGCCCATGGGCGCGGTCGTGCTTTGCACCAGATCGACCAGGTCCAGCTTCTGGTCCGCCTTGAAACGATTCAGGTAGGCGATATGCTGGAACAGATTGGCGTCCAGCGAGCCTTGCGCCAGGGCCAGGTTGGGCTGCACGTAGTCGTTGAATTCGACCAGCTTGACCTTGTAGCCCTGCTTTTCGAGCTGGGGCACGATGCCGAGCTTGAGCACGTCGTAGTTGTAGCCGGCGGTCGCGCCGAACACGAGGTCCTTCTTGGCGGGATCGGCGGCATGGGCGGCAGCGCCCAGGGCCAGGACGGCGGCGGCGGTGCCAAGAATGAAAGTGCGGCGTAGAGTCATGATGAGTCCCGGAAATGAATGCCGGCACGGCCAGCCGTGCCTTCGACGGAAAGAAAGGATCAGCGTTTGTCCAGCCGGTGGGCCAGCGCGTTGCCGCCGAACTGGATGATCTGCACCAGCACGATCAGCAGCGCGACGGTCAGCAGCATGACGTCGGTCTGGAAACGGTAGTAGCCATAGCGGATGGCCAGGTCGCCGATGCCGCCCCCGCCCACCACCCCGGCAATGGCCGAATAGGACAGAAAGCTGACCGCCAGCACGGTCAGCGCCAGGATCAGCCCGGACCGGGCCTCGCGCACCAGCACGCGCCAGACAATCTGCAGCTCGGAGGCGCCCATGGCGTGCGCGGCTTCGATCACGCCCCGCGGCACCTCGCGGATGCTCTGCTCCACCAGCCGCGCGAAGTACGGAATGGCGGCCACGGACAGCGGCACCGATGCGGCCAGCGGGCCGATGGACGTCCCCACCACCACACGCGTGATGGGCACCAGCGCGACCAGCAGGATGATGAAAGGAAAGGACCGCACGGTGTTGACGATCCAGCTCAGCACCAGATAGGCGGGCCGGTTTTCCAGCGACTGCCCGGGCCCCAGCAGGAACAGCAGCACGCCCAGCGGGCCGCCGATCAAGATCGCGGCGGCCAGGCCGATGCCCAGCATCATGAAGGTCTGGCCGATGGCAACCCAGAGTTCGGGAAGAATGGCGAGGATATTGTCGGACATAGTCAGGCGGCCCGGGTAGTCGGTTCCGCCGCCTGGGCGATGCGGGCGGCGTGTTCTTTCAGGATGTCTTCGCGCACCTGCTCCTGGGCCAGCTCGCGGCCCAGCGCGCTCAGGCGCGGCGTAGCCTGGTCGCCCACGTCGAAACGTTCGACCAATTGGCCGTTCTCGAGCACCGCGACGTGGTCGCACAAGGCGTGTACCACGTGCAGTTCATGGGTGACGATGACGATCGTCACCCCCAGCCGCTGGTTGATCTCGCGCAGCGTGTCCAGCACCGAACGCGTGGTCTCGGTATCCAGCGCCGACGTCGGCTCGTCGCACAGCAGCACCTTGGGGTGCGGCGCCAGGGCGCGCGCGATCGCCACGCGCTGCTTCTGCCCGCCGGACAACTGCGCGGGATGGCTGTGCAGTTTGTCGGTCAAGCCCACCACGGCCAGGCACTCCTGGACGCGAGCCTCGATCTCGGCGCGACTGCGATTGCCGTGCAGCTTCAGCGGAAAGGCCACGTTCTCGTAGACGCTGGCGTTCTGCAACAGGTTGAACTGCTGGAAGATCATGCCGATGCCCTGCCGGGTCTCGCGCAGCTCGCGCTTGGAGAGCCGGGTCAGGTCGCGGCCGTCCACCAGCACCTGGCCAGCGTCCGGACGCTCCAGCAGGTTGATCATGCGCAGCAGCGTCGACTTGCCGGCGCCGCTCTTGCCGATCAGGCCGAAGATGCGCCCTTCGGCCATGTCCAGCGACACGGACTTCACGGCCTCGAATGCCCGCCCGTCGGGCAGCTTGAATGTCTTGCTGACCGCTTCGAGCCGGATCAGCGGCGATGCGGAAGGAGAGGAATTCTGGTTCATAGAAAAAGACGAGGCGGCTGGCTCCCGCCCGGAAGTGGCGCGGGAACACGGTGGCCGCCAATGTAACATCGCAGTATGAGGCAAGCGCCCTACGTCAGGAACGACGCATTTTTCCTATGTATATTCTATTTCCTTATTAGTCGCGGCGTTTGTTCGACAAAAAACGCATAAGCGGCCCACTCAGAATTTCAGCGTCATCCCCAAGGCCAGCGCGCGCGGATAACCCGGCTTCACATAGTCCGCGTACTGGAACTCCCAGTAGCGCTTGTCGGCCAGATTGGTGATGGCCGCGCGGAAGATCGTGTCGTAGCCGCCCAGGCGGGTCTCGTAGCTGGCGCCCACGTTGACGATGGTATAGCCCGAGGTCTTCACGTCGTTGGCCGGACGCAGCATCGTGCTACCGGTGTACTTGAAGTCCGCCCGCAACCTGAGCCCCTGCACCTGCGGCACGCGGTAGACCACCTGCCCGGCCGCGACGAAGCGCGGCGCGCCGGCGACGCGCTTGCCGTTGTAGTCCGAGCCCTTGCGGTACTCCGAATCCAGCAGCATCAGGTTGCCGCCCACCGTCCAGGCCCCCGCTCTTTTCGAGGCGCCCAGTTCCAGGCCCTGGTAGACCGACAGACCGTCCTGCACCAGCACGTTGCCGGCGTTCGCATATTCCGCTCCGCGCTCGATGCGGAACAAGGCGGCGGTGGCGGCCCAGCCCCTGCGCTCGGTCTTGACGCCGACCTCGTACTGCTTGCTCGTCAGCGGTCCCAGCGTCTGGCCACGGTTGGCATAGGCATTACCCACCGTCGCGCCCTGCTCCAGCGACTCGACATAGCTGGCATAGGCCATGGTCTGCGCATCGGGCTTGAACATCACCGCCACCGTGGGCGTCACGCTGCTCTTGTCATACAGCGCGGACGTGGCGCCGTCCGACGTATAGCCCTCCTGCCTGAACTTGGTGTAGCGCACGCCCGCCAGCACCGACCAGCGATCCGACAGCTTGACGGTATCACTGGCGAACAGCGCCTTCTGCGTGATCTCGCCGGCCCGGTACAAATCGAGCCCGCCCTGCGGATGGTAGGCAATGACATTCTGCGACCCGAGCGAACCCGTCCCCATCAACTGGTACACGCTGTTCAGGCTGTAGTCGTTCTTCTGCTGCTGCCACGACGTGCCCAGCACCACCTGATGCTCCAGCGCGCCCGTCGCGAAACTGCCCTGCACCATCGCCTGCCACTGATCGTAGGCATAGCGCTCCGCGTAGTCCGACCGGACGTCCTCGTAGTTGCCGCCGCTGTCGGTCAGGAACAGCACCGACTCGCTGCGGCGGGTCCGGGTCGAACTGTGGCTGTAGGTCGTGCTGAGCTTCCAGTCCGGCGCGAGCCGGTACGTCAGCCCGGTCGAATGGAACTGGAACTCGTTGTTCACGAACGTGCCGTCCCCGACCAGCGTCCGGTCGTTATCGCGCACGGGCCGGGGCAGCACCGTCCCGACCAGCTTGGACGTATTGATCGTGGGCTCCTGCCCGACAACCTTCTTGTTCTGGTAAAGCGATTGGAAATCCCAGGTCAGGCGGTCGGTCAACTTCAGGTCCAGCGCGAGCGACACGGCGTTGCGCTTCAGGGACCCGCCGTTGTAGAGATCGCCCTCTTCATGCGTCGCATTCAGCCGATAGCCGAAACGATCGTCCTCGCCCACCCTTCCGCCCAGGTCCACGTGCTGGCGCCAAACGTTGTCGGACGAGAACCCCAGGCTCACGCTGCGCACCGGCTGGGCGGTCGGCCGCTTCGTCACATAGTTGACGACGCCGCCCGGCGAGCCGAAGCCGTACATGAACCCCGACGCGCCCTTGAGCAGTTCGACCTGCTCGAAGTGCTCGTAGGGCGGCGTCGTGGCGTAGCTCAGAAACGGCTTGCCGTCGATGCGAAAGGCATTCTGCCAGTCCAGTTGCAGCCCGCGCACGGTCAGGTAGCTGGCCCAGGCGCCATGGGCCCCGCTGTTGTCCGACACCGAAGCGTCCGTCGCGAACAGGTCTCCCAGCTTCACGATGGGCCGGTCGTCCAGGTCGCCGCGCGTGACCACGGTGGTCGAGAACGGCGTCTCGAGCTGCGTCAGGTTGCCCAGCGCGCCGGCATTGACCGGCGCCTCCAGGTCATGGAGCGTGGCGGATTCGCCGGTCGCGGTGACCGAGATGGTGGGAAGCTGCTGGGCGGCTTCCGGTGTCTTGTCCTGGTCCTTGGCGGGTGCATCGGCGGCGGCCGCCTGGGCCGCGAAGGCCAGGGACAGTGCGAGGACGAGGACGGAGTGGCGGGGGCGTACGGGGCAGGCGCGATCGGCGAAGCGATCTTGGTGGAGGGAGGTATGCAACGGGGCTCTCGGGTTGGAAAGATGAGTTATGATTTACGCAAATCATAATGATAAACGTTTTCATTTAACTTAAAATCCGAATTGAAGGCCCAAATTCAAGGCCCAAGAAAACGAGCCCTCTCGCACGATCGCACCACTCCGTTGGCAAAAGCGACGCGCAAAAGAAAATCGCCGCCCCTGACGGGAACGGCGATTTCCTGGTGAACCTGGAGGCGCGTGGCGGAGTCGAACCGCCCTCAACGGATTTGCAATCCGGTGCATAACCGCTTTGCTAACGCGCCATGGCGAACTGGGTTCGCATCTCTCCACCCCATGGGTTTTGCATGATTTCGCATGCAAAGGGGCTTTTGCTGGAAAGAGCCCGCTATTCTACACGAAGCCATGCTTGTGTGCGAGGCGCTTCCCTACCCTTCACTTGCACCCGGCCAGGCAGGCACTCAGGGCGATGGCGGCGGAGGCAACCGCCTGGGCGCCACTAACCGGGCCGAACTGCCGGCCCGGCTGAAAGCTGGGGCAATCCTCGACAGCCGATGAGCTGCCGGCGTTTCATGGCAACCGGATCCCGCTGCCTCTGATCGTCACTACCTCGTTGAATTCCCGGCCCTGCTCGATACCGGCGGAGACCGCCCGCGGCGCGATCCCGGCGCGCGTATCCGGCCACAGTCTTTGTGCGTTCGTGATCGCCGCGGCGGCTTTCGGATCCAACTCGGCTGGCGACGGTGGAGCGGGCAGAATATCCGCCGCCAATCCCGCCGTCGGCTGAATCAGCGTGTAGTTCGAAGCATCCGCCCCGTCCAGCCCGAAACCGCCCTGCAGCGCCACCGGTTTGCCCGCGCCGACCTCGGCATCGGCGAATGAAGCCGTCACGGCGTGCTGGTCCAGCGTCACTTCGTCGCCCGCCACCACGCCGGACAAGGCCGCGCCCGCCCACGTGGCCCTGGTGGTGCCGTCGTAGACCTTGTCCTCGGCCGCCAAACCCGTAACGTCCAACGCCTTTGGCGTCACCTGGTAACTGCCTCCAACGACACTGATGTCGTAACCCCGCTGGTCTCCGGAGTACAGGCCGGACACATTCAACGTGCGGTTGCCCGCATTCTTGCCGTCCAGCACATAGACGGCCGTGCCGTCCAGGCTCGCGGACGCGTTCGACTGGGTATACGCACCGCTCGCCGACGTATTGCCATCGTAGACCTTGCTGCCACCGCCGGCGACAGTCACCGTGATCGGCGTCAGGAACGTTCTCAGCCAGGGCACGGTGCTGCCTTCGTAGATGCGCCAGGCGGTGCCGTCGCCCCCCCGGTCGGAAATACTCCAACCGGCGTCGGCGAACGTGGAGAGTTGCCGCAACTCATCGAGCCGCTTGCCGGTCATGCCATCTGGACTGCCCCCTCCCGCGCTGCTGTTGATGGCGTTGCCGCTGGCATCGGTGGTGGCGTAGAAGCTGCCGGTTACGGTGCCGTCGTTCCAGCCCACCAGGCCGCCGCGGGTGCCGCCGCTCATCGCTTCCCCCGTCGCATAGACGTTGGAGATGTCGCCGTTCAGGTTGTAGCCCACCAAGCCGCCGGTGTTGTCGCTGCCTTCCACCGTGCCGGAAGCATAGGCGTTGGTGATCGTGCCCTGGTTGACACCCACCAGCCCCCCCGTGTCGTCCTCTCCCTTCACTGCGCCCGTCGCATAGACGTTGGCGATCGTGCCTTGGTTGCCTCCGACCAAACCGCCGGTATAGCGGCCGCCGGAGACAGCCGCATTGGTCAAGCCGAGGTTACGCACGGTACCGCCGTTGCCCACGTAGCCGAACAGGCCGACGTAGTCTGTTGTCCGATCGATCGAAAGGCCGCTGATGACATGGCCCAATCCGTCGAAGCGGCCGGTAAAGGCGACGGCAGGGACGTCGTGATCATAAGCGCCGATCGGACTGAAGCCCTGGCTGCTCCACATACCCGATGCGCGCGAACCGTCAGCCACGGACATATCGATGTCGTGAGCCAGCGTATAGCTGGCCGAGGGATCGATGTTGACCAGTTGCAACTGGTGGGCGTTGCCGATGGAGGTGGCGTACTCGAACCGCAGGAAGGGACGGGTTGCACCCTCCACCATGTACCAGTCGTTGCCGAAGTTGAAGAACCCGTAGCTGTCCTGGCGGAAGGCATCCGCCGTGCGCAGGCCAATCGGTTCGGCGCCGGCTGCGCTGGAGCAGACTGCGGCGCCCCAGCCGCCGCAGGCCTGCGCCTGGCCGGTGCTGTCCATGTCCCAATAGCTGCGGATAACCGTGACGTAGTTGCTGTCCCCGATCAGGCCACCGGTCGTCCCGCCCGTCACTTTGCTGGTGGCATAGGAATACCACATGGTGCCGTGGTTATATTCACCCACCAGACCGCCAGCCGAAGAGGTTCCGGTGACATCGCCGGTCGCGTAGCTGTACCAGAGTGAGAACGAATCGACGGCCCCCACCAGTCCACCGGCAATGCGGCCGCGGACGTTGCCGCTCGCGTAGGCGTACCGGAGGCTCGTGTTCATGCCATATCCAAGCAATCCGCCGACGCTGCCGCTGCCCTCGACATCGCCGGTGGCATACACGTGGTCCGCTTTGCCATTGAGGTAACCGATCAGCCCGCCAACATTGTCCCGGCCCCCTACGCTGCCGGTCGAGTAGGCATGGGATACCAGGCCGTCGTCGACGAATCCCACCAGGGCGCCCGTATAGTTGCCGCCATGCGTCGAACCACCTCGCAGGCCCACGTTGCGGACGATGCTGTCGTCAACGAGATAACCGAACAAACCCACGTTCTCGGCATCTGGGCGATTGATGGTCAGTCCGTCGATGGTGTGGCCCAGGCCATCGAAGACCCCCGAGAAGCCAAGGCCTCTGCCCGCCGTTCCGATAGGGTTGAAGCCGGCGAAGCCGCCGCTGCCGTCCGGGTTCCAGCCGGCCGTGGCCGTGGCGTCAATATCGCCGCCCAGGGCGTAATGGCCGCCCAGGTCGCCGCCGATGCCCTGCAACTGGGCCAAGCTGGTAACGATGGTGTAGGGCGTGCCGTTGATGCTCAGGCTATTGCCGGTGCCGGTGAAATCCACCCGGCCCAGGCCTGGCATGACGTTCACGGCGCCCGCGGCAACGGCCGCGTCGGAGCCATTGGCGGTGGCCGGATTCAGCGCCAGGCCGGCGGTGCCGCTGGCGGTCAGCGTCGCGTTGATGTTGACGTTGTTGGCGGCGGTAAGCGTGAGCGTGTTGGCGCTCCAGTCAACCGTGTCGTTGACGTTGAGGTTGCCGCTACCGGTGGCGGCGCCGGCACTGGATTCGATCGTGACGTTGCCGCGGCCCAACTGAGCGCCGAGCGCGGCTCCCGTCATGTCGCCACCGCTGGCCGCGATGGTGAAGTCCACCGGATCGATCAACCAGGTGCCGTTCTTGCCACCAGCCGCCTGGGTGGTCACGCGGACGTCGTCGGCGACATGCACCCGCGCCGCGCTGGTTTCGATGAAACCACCGTCGCCCTGGGCGGGCGCGCTGGCGTCAAGCGTGCCGGCAACCACGATGCGGTCCTTTTCCATGCCGCCCAGGAGCACGATCTTGCCATCCTCGCCCGTGGACAGGGTTCTGGCTTCCGTCACGCCCGTGTGATTGATGACCGTGGACGTCAACGCGTCGGCCGAGGCTGCCGTCATGTACACCTGTCCACCGTCGGCACGGATCGCGCCGCCCTGCCCGACCAACGCGTCGATCGCGCCTTCGTCCACCTTGATCTTCACCGGCCCGCCCAGGTCCAGCGTGACCTTGCTGCCCGCGCCCAACAGCACGTTGCCTTTCCTGGCCTCGATACTGCCCTGGTTGACCACGCGCGCCGCCACCAGCGCCACCGTGCCGCCGTCCGCAGCGCGGATCGCGCCCGCGTTGACGACGCCGGCCCCGCTGCGGCCTTGCAGCACGTACTTGCCATCTTTCTCGGTAATGGCGTGCGTGGTGGCCACCAACCCACCCACGTCCACCTGCGCGGTAGGACTGAACACGACCCCGTTGGGGTTGGACAGGAAGACCTGCCCGTTGGCCTTGAGCGCCCCCTGGATCGAACTGACGTCGCTACCTATGACGCGGTTGACGGCCACCGAGCTTGCGTTCGGCTGGACGAACCGGACTGAATTGCCCTGGCCGATGGAGAAACTCGCCCAGTCTATCCCCAGCTTGCCGCTGGACTGGGTAATGGTCATGTCAGGGCCGCTCTGGTGGATGACGCCCGCGCCCGAGGTAACCTGCCCACCCGTGGGCAGGGGGCCCGCCCATGACGGCGCAGCCCCTGCGGCCAGGAGCCCCGCCATCAAACCAACCTCGGCCAGCCGGCGCAGCCGCTGCCCGCCGCGCTTGCCGTGCGATCTCTCGATCTCCGATACCGCCACCCAGGCCCCTCGGACCTCGCTCCAGACCAGGCGATACGTAGTGTTCAGGCTTGCGCGCTTCATATGTCTCTCTCGAACTCGTGCGTATGCGGGTTTTCTTGAGGGATGGCCTGCCGGCCCGGGTCAAAAACGATAAGCCAGGCTGGCCCATGCCAGCGGCTGCGCGTCATGCGTATCCGACTGCGGCTTGCCCCCCTGCGTGCGCCAGGCCAGGCTCACGTCCAGCAGCCACTCGGTCTGTACCGACACCCGCACGCCAAAGCCCACGCCCGACAGCGTCCGGTTATTGTCGCCCGGCGCCCACGGATCCTGGTTGATCTTCACCCGGCCGATATCGAAAAAACCGTAAGGCGTGACGTTGCCGATCGGGTAGCGCAGTTCGGTCTGCAACAGCCACCCCGCATCGCCATAGCCCTCGCCCAACGGATACGCCCGCACCCCGCCCTGCCCCCCCAGCCCGAAGCTTTCGGACGAATGCAGGTTCTTGTTCGCCCACTGCGCCGCGAAGCGCGCGTATAGATTGAGATTCGCCGGCAATTGCTGCAGGCGGACCACATCCAGATTCAGTTTATGGAAGGAACCATTGGCGCGCGCCGTCGCCTGGTCCGCCGCCGTCAGCGTCGGACCCAGATGCAGCTTGCCCGGCGTCCAGCTCAGTTGCCCGTAGGTCAGCCCCCCCACTCCGGCCAGAGTGTCACGCACGTCGAAGCGCAGGCTGAACGGCATGCTGTCGCTGGAGGCCTTGGTGCGGCTGTCGGCCGCGTCCATGTTGTCCCTCAGTTCCTTGTGCTGGTAGAGCAGCCCGGCCGTGACCCCGCCCCAGGCCGCCCGCCACAGCGGATACGACAGCCCGGCCGAGGCGATGTCGGCTCTCCCGTAGGCATCGAGCGACGAGAACTCCTTACCCAGCTCGTAGCGGGTGTGGGCGAAACGTGCCTCCGCGCGCAAGCCGCTGGCGCCCAACGGGGCTTCGTAGCCGAGGGCACCCAACCACATGGTTTCAGTGGTGAGCAAGGCGTCGACGGTCGCGCGGTCGCCGAAGGTGAACAGGCTGTTGCCCCACAGGCCCAGACCGGCGCGGCCGGCGCCGGTATAGCGGTTGCCGTAGTTGTCGATGCTGGCCCGGCCGCCCCATTTCCGGGCCATGCGCACGCCAACCTCGAGGTCGCCTTCGCCCACGGCCGAGCCAGGTCCCATGACAGGATCGACCACCAAGCCGGGCAGGTCGGACAGCAGGTGGATGCTGCGTTCGAGATCGCGGCCCCCGATGACCTGACCCGGCTTCAAGGCCGACAGCCAGGGCTGGGCCTGGCCCGCCAACTCGCCGGAGGCCGCGACCCGGCCGTAGCGGCCTTCGAGCACCTGGATGCGCAAGACGCCCCGGTCGAGCGTCTGGGCAGGAATGAGCGCGCGGGCGAAAGGGTAGCCAGCGCGACGGTAATAGTCAGTGATGCGATCGGCCAGGGCCTTGAGGCCGGCCAGATCGTGGCGATGCCCGAGAGCATCGGCCACCAGCGCCTGGAGTTGCTCGGACGGAACCGCGGTATTGCCGTCGATGGCAATGGACGCAATGGCAACCTGCGGCCCGCCGGGGGGAACGGATTCGACCGCCGGCACATCGAGCTTGAAAGCGGGAGGAGCGATCGGCTGCGGCAGGCTCGGCCGCAACTCTTGCAAGGTCCGGCCCGCGTCGGGCACCCGCTGGGCGCTGGCCGGACTGGCCAGCAAAATGGCGGAAAGGGTAGCTGCCAGCGGCAGCACGGCGACAAGACAGCGGGGATGGGTATGCATTGCTTCCGAGACGCTCCGTGAGGTCTGCGCGTGACCACCGCCGGCTCGAAAAGAATTGGTGTTTTATACCAGCGGGGTATAACCATCGAATCATGGTAACCCTTATTTCAAATCCCTTCAAAACCCCACCCACGCGCACCGTACCGCCCCCCCCCCCCCCCCCCCCCCCCCCCCCCCCCCCCCCCCCCCCCCCCCCCGCCCCGCCTAGAACGCGGCTTGCAGCGCGATCTCGCCACGCGTGCCCGCCATGCCCGGAAACAGCCGCCGAGCAGCCGCATCGGTGCCATGCAGGGTCAGCCGCAACTCGAAGGGAGGTTTGAACGCCCACACCGCCCCGACCGAAGCGTGGGTGTAGCTGTCGGCATACGCGTCGTCCAGGAAATAGCGGGCCAGCGTGGCTTCGACACGCCACGCCTCGCCCAGGGGATGGCGCGCCCCCAGCAACGCATACGTGCCCGTCGTGCGGCTGGCCATGGCATTGTTCGAATGCCCCACGGCCAGCCAGTAGCGATCGCGCCAGGTCACGGCCAAGTTGACTTCGTTCCAGTTCGGATGGCCTTGCGTCGAGGGATACTGGTAGCGCAGGAAATAGGCATCGAGCGCCCAGTCCGGCGCGAGCTTTCCCGCCCAGCCGGCGGCAAGATCGAATTCCGCATAGGCGCCGTTGTCGGGCTTGAATTTCACGGTCGATCCCCACACCGAGGCATACAGCCCCGACTCGTGGGCATATCGTACGCCCGCCTGCACGGCGGGACGTTCCCGCGTTTGCGACGACCCTCGCCAAACATAGTCTGAGGTCAGGGCCGCGCTGCCCGACAACTGCGCGCGAGCCTCGCCCGACGCGGCGGCCAGCAAGGCCGCGGAACCCAGCACGGCAAGGCTGCCGCGGGAAAGAATAGGGATGAGCCGCATGTTTTCCACTTGAAAGGGATGATCGACATGACCGGCCATCAGTATTCCGAAAGGCGTGTAAATTCTTCGTTCAAAAACCGGGGGGCGCCGTATATTTTTCGTAAACGAGCGAGGCTCCCGTCAGCCAGTCATGCGAACCACGGTTCGAAAGCCACGCTGACCGACCTGTTCGACGAGGAAGCTGGTTTCAAAGTCAGCAACACCGACGACGTAGCCGAGGTGAGCAACTACCTGCGCGCATTCCGCCTGGTCCAGGGCCAATTGCGCGACCCGAAGGGGCTGCCCATCAGCGTGCGCCTGCTGTGCGATGCACACGGGCTGTTGCTCGATAGTGCACGTGGTGCGGGCAAGCAGCTGGGTGAACTACGGCCCGAGCCCCTGATGTATTCAAGCCTACGTTGACCTGCTGGCGCGGTAACGACGGCAAGCATGCCGCGCCCAAGAAAACGGCCCCGCGGGCCTGTCTTCATACTGGGGATTTCGCTGGAATGAAAAGGAGCCGACGCTCCTTTTCAACGACTTACAGACGCCAGTGGAAATCTATCTCTCTGCCGCGGGCGACGGTTCATCCTTGGCGATTGATTTCCCTCTCCAATGCGGTCAGACGCGCGACCATGTGATCAAAACTCATTGTCTCGCCGTAGAACATCTGGGCGTCCAGCATGGACTGGTAGTCCTGTTGCAGCGCACGGAGCAGCACGGCATCGGGAATCAGCCGCAGGCCACCCGCCTGGCACTGCTCGTAATGGCTGAACCCGCTGCGGTAGAAGGTCTCCTTGATGTGCAGCACATCGCGCAGCAGATCGGTATCGACCAGCGCCTTGCGCCCCACTTCGTGATCGGCCAGAAGTGCCAGGTCGTACCAATGCCGCGATAGCCGCTCGGCGCCGACGCGCAGGTCAGGACGATGGCACTCGACATGGATCAGCGTGGCTTTCTCCCAGAATGTGCGCATCGGCGACAGCACCGCCACCTGGGCACTCGGGAACACCAGCCCTGGCACGTGCGCAGCCACATCCGGCACGATCGTCACGGAGTCCTGCGGCAGCGTGGCATTGCGTCCACCGAACTCGATCAGCACGCTCGGTCGCAGATAAGCGTCTGTGTTCTCTACCGCGCTGGGGTAGTACAGCCAGAGCTTCTCTGCATCGTCGCTGACCTCGAGAGCGAACTCATGCGCGGGGAGTGCTTGCGCCAGCGCATCTCGAAGTGCCGGTACTAGCTCCTCGGTGACGTGTTTCGCCAAAGCCACCTTGAGCGCATCAGACAGTTTTTTGCGCTGGGTGTTGGAAAGGCCCACGAGATCAGGTACATCGGTCGCCAGACTCCGGTAGTCGATGGTGACGTCGATGTCCTCGGAAAAGCGTTCGATGGCCTGATAGACCTTGGACAGCGATGTCCCCCCCTTGAACGCCATCGGCTTGCGATGCGGTAGCGCGAACAGGATGCCCAGCGTCTGGCACAGCCAGATGTCTTTTTCCAGGATTTCGGCGCGGCGGCCCAGCACCGGTGCCAGGCCATGCAGCAGCTCGGCCTGCTCGGCCAGGGACAAATCGAAGTAGTGCTGCGTGGATTCACGCATGGGCCAGTTCGCCTCGCTCGTAGCAGGCCAGGGCTTCCACCATCCAGGCCGGCATCGACGCCTTGGCCCTGCTCAGCGCCTCGAACTCGGCTGCAGGCAGTTTCTTGGCGATCTGCTTGAACGTGTGTGGCGTGACCTGGCTTCGCCCCAGGTACCACAGAGCTGATAGCGCCTGCCCTGCTGGCCGGCCCGCCAGCGCCAGCTTGCGCGGCGCCACGTGCTGCAGTCGGACGACCAGTTTGCCCAGCCGGATCTGGTGGGAGGATCCTGTGGTCTGAAAAACCACCTGTACCGGCACCTGCGTGGACAGGCCCAGGCGCCGCGCGGCTTCCGCCCCATGGATCTCGATCGTCGCCCCTTCCGCCTCGGCCACAGTCCGCGCGACCTGTTCGGGCGCGGGCATCGATTTGATGCCGAACCGTCCGGTCTTAGGCACGAGATACAAGCCATGACCGATGCGCTCGATGCTGCCCGCCTTGGCCAGCCGCATCAGGGTCTGATCGATGGCCGCGCGCGAACCCAGCCCCGCAAACGATGCGGGGGTGAAGGGCTCGCCTGAGGGTTGCGAAGCGATGCGTTCACGGATGGCTTGGGAGGTGCTCATGGCTGGATTGCTCTTGAATGTTAGATATTTTAATCAAAAATCTAACAACGTGCTCTTCACCTCACACTTAAGAGTGATACGAGGGCACCTATTTCCTGCCAAACTCTCCAGCAAGACTGACGTGAACATTGAATCCACCTCGCCGAATCGAGCCCGGCGAAGCCGCTCTTCAGCGTTTCGCTGAGTTCGCAATAATTGCGAGTGCGGCTCAAAAAATGGACTCAAAAACGGCCTTGAATCGCGTGGCTGTAGGCGGACACCAGTGGATGTCGCTGGACGAAAAAAAGGCCGAAACACGAAGTTTTCGGCCTTTTTTAATCATCTATGGACGTTGGTGGATGTCCATGGACAAAATTCCTGGAGCGGGAAACGAGTCATGCACTAGAGCGCTAAGTCTCTGTTTCCCAATCACTTTCTCCACTGTGGTGATCAGCGAAGAACTCAATTATAGCCTTGTTTTTCGCCCTCGGCAACAAAGTTCATCCAACCACTTCCACCAGCGTCCAAGGATGATCCATCCACCCGTCGTTACGCCTGATGCGTCCAGCTGCTGAGCGGGTTCGCTATCGAACTCCAACTTGCGACGATCATGACTTGCGCTCGCTCCGCAGGCAGCGCGGGGTGGTGTCGCGTGGACTGCCTGGCACCTGGACGGCTGTAGGACACAACCGCCGGCATCGGAACACCGCAAGTACTCATCTTTACATCGCTGCGGCTAACTTCGCCGGAGCGCAACGCGGCGCCAGTGTAGTGGCAGCCAGCCTCAACGAAGGCGTGCAGCAATCCGGTTCATCTGCTCGATCTCCGCGCGCTGGCCATCGGAAATCGCTTGGCATAGGTTGACGAGTTCCGGATCTGAGAGCTGCGCCTCGCGGCACATGAGGATCGCTCCCGAATGGTGCGGGACCATAGACGCGATGAACTGTCGATCGCCGATTCCGGTTTGAGCACGGGTCGCGGCAAAAGAACCGAGTGTGAGAACGGCAAACAAGCCGTACAGCACGAGATTGAGCCGCCGGTTTGGAAACATGCCGGGCATTGTCGCTAGCATGAAGATGCCCATTGGCGCCCACATAGTGACCGCCATGTAGAGCATGTTGAGATTGTTTCTGAAGTCCCTGGCGCCGTCGATCATGCTGAACATTACGAAGTACATGACGACGAGGCCCAACACCATGTTCACCCAGAACTTGGCGTATGGTCGGCCGTGCTTACCCATCTGACCGGATGTGTGATGTTGATGTTCATGGGAATGTTCAGCCATCTCCGTCTCCTATGTGCTGGGGCAACCTGGCAGGGTCACTGGTACTGCGGCAGATACTTTGTCGATATATCAGCATGTGGAGCGATGCATCACTAACCGCTGATTTCCAGTCACCAACTGGACGTAGGGGCGTCGAACGCTTCAACTCGCTGGTCTTGAACCGTCTGGATATCAGACCATACCAAATCGGTCTTGATGGGCTTTGCGCCACCTATGACGCTGGTACCGTGAGCGCCAATATCGAGCTTGCGTCCTCATCGCTCGATGGGCCGGCAACTGATCGATTCTTGCATATCAAGCAAGACAAGGCCACCTGCGGCGGACGCCAATGGCCTCCTCCGCCTTCGCTTAGGGCATCGCCTCAAGCGTCCGTCGCAGGCCATAACGACACAACAGCCCTTGGGCAAGAAAGGAGCCGGTGATGTAGCGCACCCGAAAGGAGACGAAGACATGCACAAGGACATTTCAACATCAAAGGTGTTCTATCGTCCCATCGAGGCGGCCATCCGATGGGCTGGGTTGCTGCGGTATCTCCCGATGATCCTGGCCACGATCGCGTCACCGCGTGTCCTGCCTCGGTCGCTGAACTGCCCTCGATGGAATGAGTGCCGGCTGCACTCGGAACGTATCTATGACGGCATCCTCAACGGAGAGCTGCCCTACGGCAAGAACGGGATCACGCTCAATGATCCGAAGCTGCTCAATTCTCTGGATCTGACTGTTCGCCATGTCGATCTAAAACGCTGGATGCGCACCCACTATCCCGAGCACCGGCCAGGATTTCTGTTCAGCCGTGGCGAACGCATGGCGCATCCTTTCATCACCATGGAAACAGGACAGGCGATCCTCGTGGAGCGGCTGGCCCTTCAGGCCGCGCTTGAACAAGCCCGACGTGAGATGCGAGAACTGCAGGAGCAGCACGACACGCTACTCAAGCAATCCTCGGTGCTGTTGGCATCCAAGCAATGCGAGATCAGCGAACGGGCGGAAACGACCTATCTCAACATCATTGGAGGGATGTTGACGCTGATGCTGAGCCAGTCGCCTTCAGGCGTGCCCTATTCCAGCTTCAAAACGCAGGAGGCCCTTGTCTCTGCATTGGTCGCCCACTACGGCGGCACCATGGGCATCACTGAGCGCACCTTAAACGGAAAGTTCGCCAACGCTAAGAGGTACGTTCGTAGCGCAAGCGCATGAGGTTATCCAGCTTGTATGTGCAATCGCGGAGATTGCATTTGCAATGTCTTTCCGCAGCCAGGTCTATTGAATAGAGGTCACGCCAACAAACGCCACCGAGCGTTCAGGAGTGACCGCCATGTCGCAGACCCCTGTACTCCCGCCGAACGAGCGCCGCATCCTGCGGCTCGATGAAGTCGAAGCGAAGTCCGGCTTCAAACGCGCCCACATCTACAACCTGATGAAGAAGCGCCAGTTCCCTCAGGCGCTGCGCCTGGGCGTGCGCGCTGTCGGCTGGGATTCGATCGAAATCGACCAGTGGATCGCCGAGCGCCTCAACCACCGGACCTGACCCGCTCTCCCGCGGACTTCCCATTCCCAGCCGGAGAGCGCCATGCAGGTCGTGTCCATCATTTCAACGAAGGGCGGCGTCGGCAAGACCACGACGGCCGCCAACCTGGGCGGGCTCGCCGCGGACGCGGGCCTGCGCGTGCTGCTGCTCGATCTCGACGTGCAGCCCACCTTGTCCTCCTACTACGAACTGACCCAGCGCGCGCCGGGCGGCATCTATGAGCTGTTGGCCTTCAACGAGCGCGACCTTGGCCAGCTCGTGTCCCGCACGATCATCGCGGGCCTGGACCTGGTGCTGTCCAACGACCACCGGGGCGAGCTGAACACGTTGTTGCTGCATGCGCCGGATGGCCGCCTGCGGTTGCGGCATCTGCTGCCAGCACTTGCTCCCCTCTACGACCTGGTGCTGATCGACACCCAGGGCGCGCGTTCCGTGCTGCTGGAGATGGCGGTGCTCGCCTCCGATCTCGCGCTGTCGCCCGTCACGCCGGAAATCCTCGCGGCACGCGAGCTGCGGCGCGGCACCATGCAGTTGCTCGAAGACATTGCGCCGTACCGGCACCTGGGTATCGAACCGCCGCCGCTGCACTTGCTCATCAACCGCGTCCACCCGGTGTCCGCCAACGCACGGCTGATCCAGCAGGCCCTGCGCGACCTGTTCCAGGACAGCGCCGGCATCCGCGTGCTCGCCACCGACGTGCCGGCCATAGAAGCGTATCCACGTGCCGCAACGCGCGGCCTGCCGGTGCATCGGGTCGAGCACCGCCAGCCGCCCGGCAGAGTCGCCCCTGCCGCGCTCGACACGATGCGCGCGCTCGCCAGCGAGTTGTTCCCGCAATGGCAGGACCGACTGGCTCAAGTATCCGGCCGCCCGCAGCGACCTCTTGATCCTGGGAGGCCCCATGGCGAACGCACATGAGCTGGCCCGCGGCCACAAGCGGCTGCGCGCCCTGATCGAGTTCGCGGTCGGTGAGGGCTGGCACGTCAAGCGCACGCCGGGCGGGCACCTCAAGTTCACCAAGGCCGGCTGCGCGGCGATCTACACGAGTTCGACAGCGAGTGACCACCGGGCCGAATTGAACGCCCGTGCGCAGATCCGCCGCGCCGAGCGAGAGGCCCGCATGGCGCCGGCCGGCGGTCGTGGGGACTGCGAGGGGTGCGGCCATGGCTGACATGACCTCGCAGGACATGGCAGGCAAGCTGCTCGCGGCCGGCTTCGAGCGCAGCGGCCCAGCGGCTACGGCCTTGAGCGACCCGATCGCGGACACGCCCATGGTCGTGACGCTGGACCAGTTGCGGCCCTACGACCATGACCCGCGCATGAAGCGCAACCCGGCTTACGAGGAAATCAAGGCGTCCATCCGCGAGCGCGGCCTGGACGCGGCGCCGGCTATCACGCGCCGGCCCGGCGGGGACCACTACATCATCCGCAACGGCGGCAACACGCGGCTGGCGATCCTGCGCGAACTCTGGTCGGAGACCAAGGAAGAACGCTTCTTCCGCATATCGTGTCTGTTCCGACCATGGCCGGAGCGCGGTGAAATCGTCGCGCTGACCGGGCATCTTGCCGAGAACGAACTGCGCGGCGGCCTCACGTTCATCGAGCGCGCGCTCGGCGTCGAGAAAGCACGGGAGTTCTACGAGCAGGAGAGCGGCGCCGCCCTGAGCCAGTCGGAACTGGCCCGCCGCCTGGCGGCCGATGGCTTCCCCGTCCAGCGGTCGCACATCACCCGCATGGCCGACGCGGTGCGCTACCTGCTGCCCGCCATTCCCACCGTGCTTTATGGCGGCCTTGGGCGCCACCAGGTCGAGCGGCTGTCGGTCATGCGCACGGCCTGCAAACGCACCTGGGAGCACTACGCCAAGGACCGCTCGCTGCCGCTGGACTTCGACAGCTTTTTTCAGGAGGTGCTGGCGCAGTTCGACACGCAGGGCGACGAGTTCGCGCCGCAGCGCGTGCAAGACGAGCTGATCGGCCAGATGTCCGAGCTGCTGGGCATCGGCTACGACGTGCTGGCGCTGGACCTGACCGAATCGGAAAGCCGCCACCGGGCGCTGGTCAGTGACCCGACGCCACCTGCGGCGCAGCCGGCGTTGCCTTCGCCCACCGCCGGCACGCCGACTCCGCCGGGCGCAGCATCGTCCATCGCCACGCCTGCAGCGGCGGCCGGTCCTCCACCCGCCAGCCCTCCGGCGTCCGAGCCCACCTTGCGCCACGACGACACGGCGGCTGGCGAAGCGGCCACGGGAAGCCCGGCGGCTGCACCGAGCGATCTGCTTCGTGAGCACATCGTCTCGCCGGCACCGACGACCGAACGGCTGCAGTCGATCCAGCGCATGGTCGCCGACCAGTTGGGCGATGCGCTGCCGCCCGACTTCTCGGCGAGCGTGTTGCAGTCCATCCCGGTGCAAGCCGGCGGACTCTATCCGATCTCCGATGTCTGGTACATCGACGCCGGCCTGGACACGCCCGATCGGCTGCGCATCCACATCGCGCAGTTCGCGCGCGAGATCGCCGGGGAGGCAGGCCTGGACGAGTACATCGAGGATCGCGCCGATGGCATCGGGTTTGCGTGCCGCGCCCGCGGCCAAGCCCCGTCGCCGCTCGGCCGCGCGGTGCTGACGCTCCTCACTTCGCTGACGGGTCAGCCCGTCGCCGAAGCGGGCCTGGACGGCGCGCAGCTCGCCGCCGACCTGCCGACCCTGTTGCACGGCCAGAGCCAAGGCCATGGCAGCGGCGCAAGGCGCTTGAGCGACACCGCGTTGGTCAAGCTCTTTCGGCTGCTCCGCTTGGCCCGGCGTCTGCTGGACCTGGAAGCCGGCACCACGGCGCCCGGGACGTGAGCGAGGGAGGTCGCATGTCCACATCGCATCCGCTCAACCAGGCCGTGATCGCCCAGGCGCTGTATGACCTTCGCAACGGCCAACTGCGCCGCTGCAAGGCCATGGGCTTCGGCGAGGCCGAGCTGGATGCGCTCAAGCACCCCGCGCTGATCAGCGTGCTGGCCAACGCCAGCGTCTCGTGGTGCTCGGTCACGGTCAACCGCGAAGTGCTGCAGCGCCTGCTCAACCAGGCACAGGACGTGGAGAAGGAAATCGCCACGGTCGATCGCATGCTGCGGCTGGGGGCCAGCACGGAGATGGTCAGCCGCTTCTATGGCCTGACCCATCAGGAAGTCGCCCTGCGGCGGGAGATCCTCGGCCTGCCCAAGCGCAAGGGGCGCCACCCCGTCCTGGACGAGACCCAGGACACCGAACTGTGGCGGCAATGGAAAGCCGTGACCAGCAGCAGGAACGTCGATCTGGAGGACGAGACCTCGATTCTCGATGCGGCCATGGACCTGGCCGAGGGTATGTCACTGCCGCTCTCGGTGGTCTGGGCCGCGATCAGGAACTGGGTCGATCAGGGATTGGGCTAGGCCATGGCCGTGGACGACACCGCCCCACGAGCCCCGCGTCAAGGCCCCGTCGCACTCGCCGACCTGTTCGACGCTGCGCTGAAGGACCTCACGCCCAAGCCACATCCCAGCGCGCCAGCGCCCATGGCAGTGCCCACGCCTGCCGCGTCCGGCGACGCCTTCCTGTTCAGTGGCAATCGGCACGAGAGCGTGCCGCGGCGGCTGTTCCTCGACCGCCGCCTGACACCGCTGGAGCGCAACGCCTGGCAGGTGTTCCGGCTGATGCTCAACGACGACGGCGTCACGGCGTTCCCGACCTATGAGCAGTTGCGCCCCTGGCTGGCGTCCATGCCCTGCGCGGGACAAGCCTCCCACGAGACCGTCGCGCGGGCGCTGACGCTGCTGCGCCTGACGCGCTGGCTGAGCCTCGTGCGACGACGGCGCGACCCCAAGACCGGCCGCATCCTCGGAAACCTCTACGTCCTGCATGACGAACCCCTGACACCGTTCGAGGCCATGCAGCTCGACGCCGACTACCTGGCCCTGGTCAGCCAGTCGCTGGGGCATTCGGCCAAGGCCGTTCAGGTGGTGGGACTCAACACCCTCCAGGAGATCGCGGACGACCCGATGTTGTCCGGACGCACCTTGCCGTCGCGGCTGCAAGTGCTCGCCGAGCGCCTGGCCGACCAGGGCATCACCGCCACTCAAAGTTATCCACAGGAGGATGCGATCCACGATTCCGAAGAAGGGCCCGCGAGCCTTCTTCGGAATGGCGAACGCCCCTCTTCGGAATCCGAAGCAGGGCCGAAACCCGCGCCAGACGGCGCTCTTCGGAATCCGAAGCAGGACCGTACAGTACGTAGTAGTCGTATTAATGAAGTACGTACTACCGCGCAGGCGCGTGCGCTGGGCGACCTGCAATGGCCCAAGCGCTTCGCGGAACTGAAGGCGGAACAGCAGGCCGGAGCCAGGATGGCGTTGCAGCAGGTGGACGCTGCCCTGGGGCAGGCCGTGCTGGACGAATGGGCCGCACGGTGCGGCAAGCATGGCATCCGCAACCCCGCCGGATATCTGTTCGGCATCATCCAGCGCGCCATGCGCGGCGAGTTCAATGCGTGGGCCAAGCAGACCGGCCCGGCACCGCCAACACCATCGGCGGCGCGAGCGCCACCATCCGAGCCGCCGCGCAACGTCGTGCCGCCCGAGGTGGCCCGGCAGCACATCGAGCGCCTGCGCGACCTGCTGCGCAAGACCTGAGCACAGGGCTCGTCAAAGCCGTGAAGTAGATCTCCATGGCGGTCGGCAGAAACGGTCCCCTGGGGACGGCTGTGCGGTGAAGCGCCGGGTGACGGCGCGACCTGCTGCGCGAAACCTGGGCAAAGCGCCTGGCAAGGCCATGAAGCAAACCTCCATGGCGCTCAGCGGAACGGTCCCCTGGGGACGGCCGTGCTGCGAAGGATGGTGTCGAACGACAGCGCGACGTGCGGTGCAGCACGCAACCCGTCGACGACCGAGGCCCGGAGCGCCAACGTGAATGCCCATCTGCGGAGCGGTCCCCAGGGGACCGTTGCGCGCTGCGCCGCCAGCGCGCACAGAACCGGGGGCCGGCTCATTTCGGTTTGTTGACTGACTGCCTTCCGCCGCATGCGGATGCTGGCGGCTCCCTGTCCACCAGCGAGCGATCACCATGGCAACCAGCAACGAACCATTGCAACTCAACCTCGGCTCCCTGCGCAGCGCAATGTCGCTGACGCTGCACACCCACCACGCCTCGCGCATCTGGCATGGCCGCGCCGCCGCCGAGGGGCGACCGGGCATCGTCGGCCTGAACGGCTACATCGCCGTCATGAACAAAATGAAGCGCGGCTCGGAGCAGGACGACCCGTACAGCGACTGGTGGATGCTGCGCATCGAGGACAAGCTCGACCAGACCAAGACCACGCTGCAGACGCTGCGCGAACAGGTGGACCAGGCCCTGGCCGGCGTGCCCGCCGCGTTGACCCTGGGCGAGAACCTCAACGTGCAGCCCGTCAAGCTGCCGCTGTTCGTCAATGCGCAGTTGGGCTTTGCCGCTGTCTATCTCCTGGCCGACTACGACGACATCGCGCGCAAGCTGATCCTCGCCCACCACACCGCGCTGATCGACCGCAGCACCTTAGAGCGCTGGCTCAACGAGGGCGCGCACGCGCTGCGCAGCCTGTTCTCGCTGGCCCAGCAGTATCGCTATTCGGGCTGCACCCGCGACGATTTCGCGGCGAAGAATGCGGCAGCGCGGGCCGCGCTGGAGAAGTTCGGCGAGTTGCCGCAGGACGTGCTCGAAGGCACGCGCCGCTCGAAGTTTGCGCCACCCATCGTGCGCCGTGGTCTGCAACAGCGCGGTGAGAGTCCTGCCGCAGCCGCTACCAGCGTCGATGGTGATGCGGCCGCTGCTGCCGACCCGTCCGAAAACGCAGCCACTGCCGGCGAGGACGAATCCGCATGAGCGATCTGAACCAGCCGACCCGCTACTTCCGGGGCCTGCAACAGGGAGCCTTCATGCGCCTGGAACACGCGGCCTCTCTAAAAGGCCTTTTAAAGCCTTTTAAAGGTAAAGGGGACTTGGAGGCCTGGGCCGGCCAGTGCTTCGCCATGCGCGACGAGTTGATCGGCTTGGCGCAGCGACAAGTGCTGCAACAGGCCAGTGGGCATCCCTTCCACCTGCTGCCCGTGGAACTGGCCCAGCAGACCACTGGCGCGGGAACGACGTTCCTGCGCTGGCGCAGGCACGACCGCTCGGCCATGGGCGTGGCCCTGTGGCAGGAGCTGATGGCGAGCACCAGCACGCCGGTCAACCTGCTGGCCGACCTGCACGCGATCGAGCTGCAGCGCATCACGCTGAACATGCAGATCAGCCTGTTGCACACCCTGGGCAGGCAGGCGCAGGAGTGCGCCAGCAAGGCCGCCGAGGCGGAAGACGCCTACCTGCGCCGGCTCACGTCCTTTCCCGCCGCAATGCGCGATCGGTGATTGCGCCGGGCATCCCAGCACGCGCCCGGCGCCGACCAGGTGCGGGTATTTCAACCACCAAGGAGATTGCAACATGAGCACGCATTTTTCGGGCGAAGGCAACATCGGCTCGCCCCCCGAGTACCGGGAGTTCCCCAACGGCAACGACGAACCGCGGCGCTTGTTGCGGCTGAACGTGTATTTCGACAACCCCGTTCCCACCAAGGGCGGCGACTATGAGGATCGCGGCGGCTTCTGGGCGCCGGTGGAAATCTGGCACCGCGACGCCGCGCACTGGAAGGACCTCTACCAGAAGGGCATGCGCGTGCTGGTCGTCGGCCGCATGGAGCGCGAACCCTGGACCGACAACGAGGATCAGCCACGTGAGACTTGGCAGATCAACGCGCGCAGCGTCGGCATCCTGCCGTTCCGCATCGAGTCCGTCGTCCTGAGCCCCAAATCGCAGGAGACCGCACAGGACGCGCAGCCCAAGCCCCAGGCCGCCCAGGAACCGGCTGCGCCGAAGGAGCCCAAGCGCAGGAAGTGATCCGACGGGGGGGCGGCCGCAGTACGTTGCCGCCCCCCATGTCCTCGCGAGCTATCCCCAGGGGACAGCGCCACCAGCGTCCACCGGCTTCCACGCGCTCCCGAACATCGCGGCTCCCGACTCGCACATCGCCGGCCGCACGCCATCCCCGCCTCAGCCATCCCATCTCGTGAAAGCGGTCGCTGCCGCATGCAGCTTGTTTGCTGCTGCCCCAACAGGCGCTCGGCATCCTCGATCCCAGCAACTCCATGAACAACGGGAAGCGGATGGACGGACATGCGGCTGTTTCTGTGCGAGAAGCCCTCCCAGGGCAAAGACATCGGCCGGATTCTCGGCGCCACGCAGCGCGGTGAAGGCTGCCTCAACGGCTCCGGCGTCACGGTCACCTGGTGCATCGGCCATCTCGTCGAAGCGGCAGCACCCGAGGTCTATGACGCGGCGCTCAAGCGCTGGTCGTTGGAGCAGTTGCCCATCATCCCTCAGCAGTGGCGGGTCGAGGTCAAACCGCAGACCGCCACGCAATTCAAGGTCGTCAAAACGCTTCTGGCGAAGGCGACCCATCTCGTCATTGCCACCGATGCCGACCGCGAGGGTGAACTGATCGCCCGCGAGATCATCGACCTGTGCGGATACCGCGGCCCCATAGCACGCCTGTGGCTGTCGGCGCTCAACGATGCGTCCATCCGCACCGCGCTCGCCAAGCTGCGGCCCTCGGCCGAGACGCTGCCGATGTATTACTCGGCGCTGGCGCGCTCGCGCGCCGACTGGCTCGTCGGCATGAACCTCAGCCGGCTGTTCACCGTGCTCGGGCGGCAGGCCGGCTACGACGGCGTGCTGTCGGTCGGGCGTGTACAGACCCCGACGCTCAAACTCGTGGTGGACCGCGACCGAGAGATCGCGGCCTTCGTGTCCGTGCCGTACTGGGCCATCGACGTGTCCCTGTCCGCAGGCGGTCAGACGTTCACCGCGCAGTGGGTGGCACCCGACGCCAGCACCGACGACGCCGGCCGCTGCCTGCAGCAGCCCGTCGCACAGCAGGCCGCGCAACAGATCCGCGCCGCGGGCAGTGCCCAGGTGGTGTCGGTCGAGACCGAGCGCGTGCGCGAAGGCCCGCCGCTGCTGTTCGACCTGGGCACCTTGCAGGAAGTCTGTTCCAAGCAGCTTGGGCTGGACGTGCAGGAAACCTTGGAGATCGCCCAGGCTCTGTACGAGACGCACAAGGCCACGACGTACCCGCGCTCGGATTCGGGCTACCTGCCCGAAAGCATGTTCGCCGAGGTGCCCACGGTCCTGGACAGCCTGCTCAAGACCGATCCCACGCTGGCCCCGATCATGGGCCAGCTCGACCGCGCCCAGCGCTCGCGCGCCTGGAACGACAGTAAGGTGACGGCGCACCACGGCATCATCCCGACGCTCGAACCCGCGAACCTCTCCGCCATGAGCGAGAAGGAGCAGGCGGTGTACCGGCTGATCCGGGCGCATTACCTGGCCCAGTTCCTCCCGCACCACGAGTTCGACCGCACCGTGGCGGACCTCTCCTGCGGCCAGCAGAAGCTGGTGGCCACGGGCAAGCAGGTCGTCGTCAAGGGCTGGCTCCTGGTGCTGGCCGAGCCAGAACGTGAAGGCAGCGCCGACGAGGACGGCGATGCCCCGCGCAGCCAGGTGCTGCCCGCATTGCGCGACGGGATGGCATGTCAGGTCGCCGGGGCCGACATCAAGGCCCTCAAGACGATGCCGCCCAAGCCCTATACCCAGGGCGAACTGGTCAAGGCGATGAAGGGCGTTGCGCGTTTCGTGACCGACCCGCGCCTGAAGCAGAAGCTCAAGGACACGACGGGCATCGGCACCGAGGCGACCCGGGCCAACATCATCAGCGGGCTGATCGCCCGCGGCTACATCGTGAAGAAGGGACGCTCCATCCGCGCATCGGATGCGGCGCTCACGCTGATAGACGCCGTGCCCGCGGCGATTGCCGACCCCGGCACCACCGCCGTCTGGGAACAGGCGCTGGACATGATCGAGGCCGGACAACTCACCCTGGATGTGTTCATCGGCAAGCAGGCTGCATGGATTTCGCAGTTGATCGCGCAGTACGGCAGCACGTCCCTGTCCATCAAGGTGCCCCAAGGACCGGCTTGTCCGCAGTGTGGCGCGCCCACGCGCCAACGCACCGGCAAGAGCGGCCCGTTCTGGTCGTGCAGTCGCTATCCCGACTGCAAAGGCACGCTGCCGGTCGAAACCGGCACGTCCAAGCGTGGTGCCTCGCGCCCACGCAAGAGCGGCCGCAAAGGCTCCTGACCGACCCCCGTTCCCCGTGAGCCGTGCCCGCCATCGGCGGCGTGGCCCGTGTTCCGCATGCCCTGCGGGACGCCCAGCGCGCAACGCCTTCTTGTCCGTGTGCGCGTCCCGTTCAGCCGCCCCCGGCCGCGGGACCTGAAGGTAGCTTCTCCGCGAACCGCACCCCGCGCGTTCTCCCCGTCCGCATCTCTTCCGCACGCTGCGAAGGGTCCCCCGATGGCTTGCCTGTGCGAGCCACCCGGAGACCCTTCGTGGTCAGCGGTATTCGGTGCCGGTGCCCGCCGGCGCAAAAACGGGCTCCCTTTGTGCGCGGATGTGCGCCAGACGATGCCGGCCCCAGCCACGACATGGGCCGGGTGTGATTGCTGGATGAGCAGACGGTTCTAGCGACGACCGGGCCTGCCAATCAGCCCACGGGTGGTTCTTCTTTCCTCCCGAGCCGAAGGCCCCTGGGGCCTTCGGCGCCTTTCTCCTGCCTTTCAACGCCCCGGCCAGGGCGATGGCCCTGCGCCATACGAACAGGAGACCGACATGCACCCGAAACTTTGCGCACCGCCACGCAACACGCCGCTGCTCTACGGCAGCGTCTGCAGCGGCATCGAGGCCGTGAGCCTCGCTTGGCAACCGCTCGGCCTCGAAGCCGCGTGGTTCGCCGAGATCGAGCCGTTCCCGAGCGCCGTGCTCGCCCACCGTAACCCCCTCGTGCCCAACCTGGGCGACATGACCACGATCGCCCGCCAGGTCCGCGCCGGCACCGTGCCCGCGCCAGACCTCCTGGTCGGCGGCACGCCGTGCCAGTCGTTCAGCGTGGCCGGCGCCCGCCGTGGCCTGGCTGACCCGCGCGGCGCCCTGACCCTTGCCTATGTGGAGCTTGCAAATGCCATCGACCAAACCCGCCGCCAAGACCGCCGCCCGCCGGCAACGCTCGTCTGGGAAAACGTCCCCGGCGTCCTCAGCGACTGCAGCAACGCCTTCGGACACTTCCTGGGCGCACTGGCCGGCGAAAGCCGTGCGCTCGAACCGCCAGGGCAAAAATGGGCGCACGCAGGTTGTGTGTCTGGACCCCGGCGCCGCATCGCCTGGCGCTTGCTCGATGCTCAATATTTCGGCGTCGCCCAACGGCGCCGTCGCGTGTTTCTTGTGGCAAGTGGTGGAGGTGGCGTCGATCCCGCCGAGGTACTTTTTGAGCGCCCAGGCCTGCGCGGGGATTCTTCGCCGGGCTTCGCGCCGTGGCAAGACGCTGCCGGCGCTGCTGGATCGGGCGCTGCGGCAGCAGGCTGGTACTCGGGATATGCAGGACTGAAGCAGCCCTACGGCAAGGCCACGGTGACGTTCGGATTCGGCGGGGGCAAGACCGCAGGACCCATCGACGTCGCGGCCTGCCTGACCGCGGCGCCCGGCCCGAAGAACGACTTCGAGGTCGAGACCTTCGTGGCGCAGTCCATCGCGGGCAGCATCAGCCACACGCTCAGCACCGCCAACGGCGGCAAGGGCTGCAGCGAGGACGGCACCGGCAAGGGTGTGCCGATCATTGCCTTCACCGCACAGGGCTGCGGGGCGGATGCGACGACGAACCATGCACCGACGCTGCGTGCCGGCAGACATCGCCTCAGCCACGCGAACGCCGGCGTGGTGCCGGCCATCGCGTTCGCGCAGAACTCGCGCGGCGAGCTGCGGCTGGAATCCGGCCACGGCCAGCTTGCCGGGACGCTCTCCACGGGTGGCGGCAAGCCGGGCCAAGGCCGGCCGATGGTGATCGGCGTGGCGCTGCGCGGTCGCACCGAAGGCCTGGCCGCTGAACTGGGCGATGGCGTCTCGACCGCGCTGCGCACCAGCAGCGGCGGTGCCGACAAGCCCCATGTGCTGGCACCGGACTTCGAGGCACATTTCCGCTACGACTGGAATAACCCCGGTCCGGGCGACTGGTCGCAGTGGCGGGTGCGTCGGCTGATGCCGGTCGAATGCGAGCGGCTTCAAGGCATGCCCGACGACTACACGCTGGTGCCGTACCGCGGCAGGCCCTCCGCCGACGCGCCGCGCTACAAGGCGATCGGCAACTCCATGGCCGTGCCGTGCGTCGCGTGGCTGGGCCAGCGGCTGGTGCAGTGCCTGCACAAGACGGGATCGAGCGCTTCGGATTGATGCACGACGCGGCCGGCGGGCCGCGTGATCCTCCCTCCTGCATTGCCGACGCATCGGCAACAGCCAGCAGCCAGGGTGTCAAGGCTGCCGTGGGTTCCTCCCACGCCACCCGCCAGTTCGCCCCGGCATCTCTCCGGCGAACGCTGCCCACCGGGCATCGATGCCACCTTCCTCCAACCCACGGGATGTATGCCGCGTCCCGTCAGGGGCGTGTCGTCAACCTGGTCGATATCAGGACTTTCCATGGACACCATCACCCGACAAGACCGCATCACGCTCAAGAACCTCAAGGTCGCGGATTTCGCGAGCGAGGAAACGCTGTGCTTCACCGCCACCGTCATGTTCGACGGCAGGCCCATCGCCGAAGCCCGCAATGACGGACACGGCGGCTCGACGTTCGTGCGCGCGTTGCAAGGCCAGGCCGCGCTGCTGGCCCAAGCCGAGGAATTTGCCAAGAGCCTGCCGCCGGCATCGCTCGACGTCGAGCGCGAGGACGACGAGCCACTTCTCATCGACATGACGCTCGACTTCCTCGTGGACCAGTTGGCCGATGCCATGCACGCAGAGCGCAAGCTGCGCACCGCGTTCAACCGCGACATCGGCAACAAGGTGCTGTTCATCAAGGACGGCCGGCTGCTGTTCCTCAAGGGCATCAAGCTCAAGGCCATTGCCGAACGCGCGGCATATTTCGCAAAGCTGCGCAGCCGACAGGACCAGCCCATCGTCATCCTGGCCGAGCTGCCAGCGGACGAGGCATTCGCCATCTGGAAGCAGCATGTCCTGGGCGACAAGCCCCGCTGATCCAGCCTCACCGCACCGTCATGACCGCCCCGCACTCGTTGCGGGGCTTTTCTTTGTCCCTGCGCACATCAATCGGGGCTGGACCAGATGCCGATTTCCAACTGACGTGGCGCGGCACCCTCACGAAGCTGTCCGCATGTTCGCTGATTCGTCAGCACATGCCAGCAGCCAGGGTTTCAGGCTGCCGCGGGGTTCTCTCCGCGCAACCCACCAGTCCGCATCGCATCCATTGCGCGGACGCGCGTCCCCAAGACGCTGATGCTTTTTTTCAACCGCGTGCGGGAGCTGCCATCCCGTGAGGGACAGGGCCCCGCTTTTCCAAGGAGCCCATCCATGTCCCAGCAAGCCTCTTTCGGCCGATTCGGTCAATTGGCCTTGACCTACTGCGGCAAGTTCCTGCCGCTCGAAGTCCTGCACAGCGCCGCCGGCCACTACATCGGCACGCGCGATACCGAAGGTCCCGTCTCGCGGGAATCTCGTGAGTACTTCCGCAGCCATGCCGCGGCTCAACGTGCCCTCGAAAGAGGCGGCTGGTCCCAGCTCGCCATTCCCTGATCCAACTGGAGGAATCACGTCATGAACCAGCTACTGCCACAGGAAGTCGTCGATCAGATCGTTCGGGAAGAACGGCATTTCAGCGCCGCGCCCCAAGCCTTTTTCGAGGCATGGAAGCGTGGTGTCGAGATCGCCGGCCCGCAATGGTTTGGCGATGGCACCCGTGAAGGTCTGAACCAGGCCAAGAGCAAGTGGGATCTGCGTCCCGACATGCTGCGCCTCAACGACGCCCTCGGCGTCCTGAGCAGCGGGGAACGCATGTTCCTGTCCGCGATGGTCAGCTTCTACAACGCGCGCGAGGGCGGTGCCATGCTCAAGCGCTGCCACTTCAACGGGTTGTCGGACTTCGACGGCCTCGATCTGCCACGTCGCCAGGTGATCGCCGACCTGCTGCTGAACTACAGCGGTTGGTGAGCCGGTCCCTGGCACACCTTCATCACTGCGTTCACGGGACCCCATGAGGGACATGCGCCTCGTTCGAGGCCATGTCCCTCGCGTTTTCTCCCCGCCCAGCGCCATCCGGCATCAGGCGGTTTCCCCTGCGGATGCCATCGTCCGCAAGGGCTGGCTCCGTTCATTCATCGAAAGGAGCCTTCATGGCCAACAACTACTACGAAGCCACCGGCGTTCTCGTGCTCGACCGTGTGACGCCCGTCATCCAGGCGCTGTTCGGCGCCTTCGCGCTGGACGAGAGCCACCCCGGCAACGGGCAGGCCTACATCGCCCAGATCGCCGAGACCACCAATCCGCAATGGCCGGACGTGCTCGATGGCCTGGAAGACCTGACCACGCAACTCGGTATTCCGATGCCGGACGACGAAGGGCTGTCGATCCCGCCGCTGCTCGAACTGCTCGCCGTGCACTTCCGTGCCGATGAGGACGAAGAGCTGGGGAACTTGATCGACCGTCATTCGTTCGAGGACACCGCCGATCTCGACGCATTGTTTCTGATCGCCACCCGGTTCGATGACGGCCACCACCTGACCGCCATCCAGTTCGAGGGATGCTGGTATTGCAGCAAGCCGCGGCTATTCGAGTTCGGCGGCAACGGCTGCTACCTGAGCCGCGCGGTTCGCGTCATCAGCTCCTCCTCCCAGGCCCTCCAGCTCGGCGACCAATTGCGCAAGGCCATTGTGGCCGCCGACATCGAAGAGGCTTCGGCCCTGCTCGCGCTGGAGACCATCAATCTGCTGGCGGGCGTCAGCGACGAGCCATTCCGCATGAATTTGCGCCGGCGCGTCGCCGAGCGATTGGCCCAAACGCCAACGATCAGCGCCACCTGACGCTGTTCCCTTTCTTTCCACCCACCGGGGTCAATTCCCGGTGGCGGGGATTGGCTCCATCATTATTCTGTTGGAGAAATCCCATGTCCCAGAATCCCAATCCCTTTCTACGCGGCTACTGGAATCTGAAAATCGTCCGCACGCTGTCCATCAGCCACGAGGACGGAAGCCCGCATGTCTGGCGAAACATCCACCCGAGCCAGCATCACCTCTCCGACGAGGCACTGGTTTCTTCCCCCTGCATCGTCACCGGCGGCTTCGCGGTGGTCAGGACTGGCACCGAACCTGTCGGCGCCGCACTGATGGCCGAATGCGATGCCGTTGAAGGCGTCAGCGGCGAAGGCGTGGTGGGTGCCGTGGTGTACGCGATCCACGGCGACGACTTCGACGGCCGCCCCGTCCACGTCGGCGACACTTATTCGGCCGAGGCCGCACGGGAAGTCGTGCAGCGGTTGAGCTTCGAGACCGGCTACTACAGCCGGTGCTGGGAAGTCAGCAGCGCGCACATCAGCCATGAAACCGGCCAGTACCTGGCCAACCTGGCGGACCTCGCGACGCCGGAGGCCTTTTTGTTCGTTGCGTTCCGGGTTCCCTACAGCCCGGCGATCGGCGTCAAGCTGGTCTCCACGCCCTGGACGGACCAGCACCTGCAGGACGTCGAGGGGATCACCGCCGAGCAGCTTCGGCAGGAGCACCGCAGCAAGGGCATGCCGGACGACCTGGCACAGATCCTTGCACTGGCCGGCCAGGCCGACGTGCGCATCCTCATCCTCGATGCCGACGCACCCGTGTTGCCGGGCCTGCCGCTGGCCGGCGAATAGCTGCCAGACACATCTCCAGCCTTCCTTTTCATCACCGCATGCCGGCCCGTCTCCCACCAGGGAGCCGGGCCGGCGCACTTTCACAGGAGCGATCCCATGTTCCCCGACCTCATCACACCCGCATCCGACTTCGAGCACCAGCTTGGAGCCTGCGTCAACGCCATGAGCCAGGACGATGCCATCGGCCAGATCCTGGTATTCGAGCGCATGAGCGGCATGCTGCACATGCGCCATATCGCCAGCGCCGACCTGGTGGACACCGACGTGGACGACTACGAAATGGTCGTCTTCGACGGTGGCAACACAAGCGGCGACACGTGGAAACACGTGTTCTTTCCGCGTCAGCGCGAGCACTACTTCGTGTACCAAGCCTGATTCCTCCAGCCCCTTTCGAGGGGCTTTTTCTTGCCCGCAGCACAGGAAAACGGTTGTGGTGCGGTGCCGTTTCCTGCGGGCAGGCAGACCGCCCCAGGGCCATGCTTGCCCCATGTTCGTCGGCGTTGCCGGCACATGCCCAGGCAGTCGAGACCTTCGAGGCTGCAAGCGCGGGAAACCGTGCTGGTCGTTTCTTCCTACGGACCTACCGCGTCCATCCACGCCACCCACAAGGGACCTCTCCCTTGCGGGCGGGGAATCCCTTGTTTTTCCTCAAGGAGTTTCCCCATGGATCGTTCCCTCATCAAATCCATGATGCCTTCGCTGGTCGCAGGCCATGTGCCCCGCAACGTGCGGTCGTTCAAGTACCGCGTGTTCGATGATCAGCCGCTGTCCTCAACGCTGGGCTTCGCCATCGACCCCCAACCCTTCGACGGCAAGGTGGTCGCCGCGACCGACGATGCCATCGTCGTCAAGCTCAAGCCTTCCGAGTTCGCGGTGCTCGATCCCAGCCTGGTGACCACGGTTCCTGCCGAAGGCGCCAAGGTGCATGTCCAACCCTATGCCCGTCGTCGCTTCGACGGACTGCGCGCGGACACGCCGGAGGTCATCACCGAGGAGACTTCGGACGGCACGCCGTACACCATCACGAGGCACATCCTCGGCTCGGCGCCGGCCAAGCTGCCCATTCCCACGCCGCAGTGCATGGAGTTGGGCCAGCTCATCGAGCAGTTGGAGGAGATGCCGGCCCCCGATCGCTTCCGGCGCATCACCCACATGCTGGTGGATGCCGGTGCCCGCGACTTCACCTGGGTCGATCCCACGCCCTCCAAGATCATCGAGACCCCGCCGGCGATCAGCTTCACGGTCTCGACCGCGAAGTTCGAGGGCCGGGTGACGATCCTCTACGACCGCGGCGGAGACACCTACGTGGTGGAACTGCACCGTCAGAACGGTGAATCGGTCGAACTGGTCGATCGGCACGACGAGGTGTATTTCGACATGCTCGGCGAAGTGCTGGAGAGGCTCATCGACGACGGGCGCTGGCGCCAGATCGACGTGAGCATCCTCGACGCGAAAGCGGCCCGCAAGCGCCAGGCCGTCCCGGCATGACGCCCCGCAGCGAAACCAGGCGGTCCTGCGGCTGACCCGAGGCATCCGCCACGGCGTTCCAGCCGTTCCGGCCGCGTGCACTACAGGCCCTTCATCCCATCGGATGGAGGCCTTTCTCATTCTTCCACACAGGAGATTTCATCCATGTCACTGCGATTCAAAGGCGCTGACCTGCGCCCCGTGCTGACCGAAGCCATCGCCAATCAGGGGTCGTCTCAGAAAACGGAAAAAAATCGTACGCTAAGAGCCGAAGTGGGCCCTTTAGCAGCAATGCAAAGCTGCGATCAACGGGCAGGAAACATTGCCATGGTGCGCGTTGCACTCTCTCACTAGCGTCGACAGGGCCTCTTCCATCCGCGTGAGGTCCGCCATGCGTGCGCGCACATCGGCCAGCCGGTGAGCAGCCAGTTCGGCCGCCTCGCTGCAATGGGTGCCGTCCTCCAGTTTCAGGAGCTGGCCGACTTCATCCAGGCTGAATCCCAGGCGCTGGGCTGACTTCACGAACTTCACCCGCGCCACGTCCGCCTGCCCGTAGCGGCGGATGCGACCGTAGGGCCGCTCCGGCTGGGGTAGCAAGCCCTTGAGCTGATAGAAGCGGATCGTCTCCACGTTGACCCGGGCTGCCTTGGCGAAGGCCCCGATGGTCAGATTCTCTTGAGCGTTCTCCATGGCGCTTGACTCCGTAGTTGACTACGGAAGTAACGTTACAGCATCAAGCGAAGTCCCGGAAGGAGAACCTTATGTCGGAACCCAAGAACGGCCGCGGCGCACTGGCGACCGGCGGCGTCGCGGCCGTCCTCGCCTCGGCCTGCTGCCTCGGCCCCCTTGTCCTGGTCGCGCTCGGCTTCTCTGGCGCGTGGATCGGCAACCTGACCGTGCTGGAGCCGTATCGGCCGATCTTCATCGGCGCAGCGCTCATCGCGCTGTTCTTCGCCTGGCGCAGCATCTTCCGACCAGCCCATACCTGCAAGCCCGGCGACGTTTGCGCTGTGCCCCAAGTGCGGACTGCCTACAAGGTGATCTTCTGGATCGTGGCCGCCCTGGTTCTGGTTGCCCTCGCGTTTCCCTACGTCCTGCCGCTGTTCTACTGAAAGGAGATCACCATGAAGAAACTCACCACCCTCACCACCCTCATCGCCCTGGCCGCCGCTCTAAGCGCGCCCGCCTGGGCTGCCACCAAGACCGTCACCCTGTCGGTGCCCGGCATGACCTGCGCCGCGTGCCCGATCACGGTCAAGACGGCTCTGTCCAAGGTCGCCGGCGTCGAGAAGGCCGAAGTCAGCTTCGAGAAGCGGGAGGCCGTCGTCACCTTCGACGAGGCCAAGACCAATGCCGACGCCTTGACCAAGGCCACCGCAAACGCGGGTTACCCGTCCAGCGTCAAGCAGTGAGGGCGTAATCATGGCCGAGGCGATCACCCTCCACATCGAAGGCATGACCTGCACGTCGTGCGCCGAGCACGTCCAGCAGGCTTTGACGAACGTGCCCGGCGTGCGCGCGGCCTCGGTGTCCTATCCGCAGCGGCAGGCCGAAATCGAGGCGGATGCAGGCGTGAGCGTGGCCCCGCTGGTTGCCGCAGTGGCCACGCTCGGCTATCGCGCACGGCTTACCGACACGCCGAACAAGCCTGCCGGCCTGCTAGACAAGGCGCTGGGCTGGCTCGGTGGCGAAACGAAGCATGTTGGCGGTGAACAAGCGCTGCACGTGGCTGTGATAGGCAGCGGCGGCGCGGCGATGGCGGCTGCCTTGAAGGCCGTGGAGCAAGGCGCCCGCGTCACGCTGATCGAGCGCGGCACCATCGGCGGCACCTGCGTCAATGTCGGCTGCGTGCCGTCCAAGATCATGATCCGCGCCGCGCACATCGTCCACCTGCGCCGCGAAAGCCCGTTCGATGCTGGCCTGCCGGCCGCAGCGCCCGCTGTACTGCGCGAGCGGCTGCTGGCCCAGCAACAAGGCCGCGTCGAGGAGCTGCGCCATGCCAAGTACGAAGGCATCCTGGCAAGCACTCCGGCCATCACCGTGCTGCGCGGCGAGGCCCGGTTCAGGGACACGCGCACGCTGACCGTGGCGACCGCTGACGGCGGCACGCACGAGGTGAACTTCGACCGCTGCCTGATTGCCACCGGCGCGAGCCCGGCGCTTCCGCCAATCCCGGGCCTTGCGGACACACCCCACTGGACCTCCACCGAGGCGCTGGAAAGCAGCTCGCTCCCCGAGCGGCTGGCCGTGATTGGTTCCTCCGTGGTGGCGGTCGAGTTGGCGCAAGCCTTCGCCCGGCTGGGCAGCCAGGTCACGATCCTGGCGCGCAGCACGCTGTTCTTCCGAGAAGACCCGGCCATCGGGGAAGCCGTAACAGACGCCTTCCGCGCCGAGGGCATCGAGGTGCTGGACCACACCCAGGCGAGCCACGTTGCCTATGCGGGCGGGGAATTCGTGCTCACCACCGGGCAGGGGGAAGTGCGCGCCGACAAGCTGCTGGTCGCCACCGGTCGCGCGCCGAACACGCGCAGCCTGAACCTTGAAGCGGCAGGCGTCGAAGTCAATGCGCAGGGAGCCATCGTCATCGACCGCGCCATGCGCACGAGCGCACCGCACATCTTTGCTGCCGGCGACTGCACCGACCAGCCGCAGTTCGTCTATGTGGCGGCGGCGGCCGGCACGCGCGCCGCGATCAACATGACCGGCGGCGACGCGGCGCTGGACCTGACGGCGATGCCGGCGGTGGTGTTCACCGATCCGCAGGTGGCGACCGTGGGCTACAGCGAGGCGGAAGCGCACCACGACGGCATCGAGACCGACAGCCGGCTGCTGACGCTCGACAACGTGCCGAGGGCGCTCGCCAACTTCGACACGCGCGGCTTCATCAAGCTGGTGGCGGAAGCTGGCTCAGGGCGGCTGATCGGCGTACAGGCGGTCGCGCCGGAAGCGGGCGAACTGATCCAGACGGCCGCGCTGGCGATCCGCCACCGGATGACCGTGCAGGAGCTGGCCGACCAGTTGTTCCCCTACCTGACCATGGTCGAGGGACTGAAGCTCGCGGCGCAGACCTTCAACAAGGACGTGAAGCAACTGTCCTGTTGCGCCGGATGAGGAAAAGGGAGGTGTTCGATGAACGCCTACAGCCGCGCCAACCGCCGCATCTACGCGGCCTTGTCCGATCCCCTGTCGGCCACCCACCGGCACCGCCTCGACGATCTGCTCAAGCGCCACGACAACGGCAAGACGACCTGGCTGGCCTGGCTGCGCCAGTCGCCCGTCAAGCCGAACTCGCGCCACATACTCGAACACATCGAGCGCCTCAAAGCCTGGCAGGCGCTCGACCTGCCTTCCGGCATCGAGCGGTCGGTGCACCAGAACCGCCTGCTCAAGATCGCCCGCGAAGGCGGCCAGATGACGCCCGCCGATCTGGCCAAGTTCGAGGCACAGCGCCGCTACGCGACCCTGGTGCGCTCGCCATCGAGGGCATGGCCACCGTCACCGACGAAATCATCGACCTGCACGACCGCATCCTGGGCAAGCTGTTCAACGCTGCCAAGCACAAGCATCAGCAGCAGTTCCAGGCGTCCGGCAAGGCGATCAACGCCAAGGTGCGGCTGGCCACCTCGATCAAGCAGGGCACGGTGACGGCCTCGCTGATGCTCAGGAAACTCGGCAGCTACCCGCGCCAGAACGGCCTGGCCGTGGCGCTGCGCGAGCTGGGCCGCATCGAGCGAACGCTGTTCATCCTGGACTGGCTGCAAAGCGTCGAGCTGCGCCGCCGCGTGCATGCCGGACTGAACAAGGGCGAAGCCCGCAACGCGCTAGCCCGCGCCGTGTTCTTCAACCGGCTGGGCGAAATCCGCGACCGCAGTTTCGAGCAGCAGCGCTACCGGGCCAGCGGCCTCAACCTGGTGACGGCGGCCATAGTGTTGTGGAACACGGTCTATCTGGAACGGGCCTCAAACGCCTTACGCGGTCACGGCCAGACTGTCGATGACGCCCTGTTGCAGTACCTGTCGCCGCTGGGCTGGGAGCACATCAACCTGACCGGCGATTACCTCTGGCGCAGCAGCGCCAAGATCGGCGCGGGCAAGTTCAGGCCGCTACGACCGCTGCAACCGGCTTAGCGTACGATTTTTTCCGTTTTCTGAGACGTCCCCAATCAGTGCCGCATTGTCCTGGTCAAGGATCAGGGCGTGTACTTCCTCGCCGAGCGTGGGGAGCGTCGCCCGGATGGGCGCCAGGCACTGCTCGCCTACGCCGTCGGATGCAACCCGGACACCGACCCGTTCGATGACTGGTGGCACCTCGCCGGCCGCGAGCTGGGCGGCGATGACTTCGCGGAGTATTTCGACCCGAAGGACGGCCTGTTCACGCGCCTCCAGCACTCGGCGGACGATCTCGTGCTTTCCGCCACCGCCACGCACCTGTCCTTAGCAGTGGTGCCTCCCGCCTGACGCGGCAACCGCCTCGCAGCCCCCGCATCGGGGGCCTTCTTTTGTTCGCACCGCCGCCATCGCCGCGCGTGCGCGTTTGTCTCCAGCCGCCGAGGCACGCCCCGCCGGCCACAACGCCGGCATGCCACCGGAGACAACCGCATGAACACGCCATCGACCTCGCCGAGGCTGCACCTCCTACCGGTGTCGCTGCGCACGGCCAATGCATTCGTTCTGTCGCACCATCGCCACCACCGCCCGGTCCAGGGCGCGAAGTTCGCCCTGGCCGTCACGCTGAGCGACAGCGACCTGATCCACGGCGTGGCCATTGTCGGCCGCCCGGTCGCGCGGCACCTGGACGCTGGAAGTCACGCGGCTGTGCACCGACGGCACACCCAGCGCCTGCAGCAAGCTCTACGGCGCGGCCTGGCAGGCGGCAAGGGCGCTGGGCTACATACGCCTGCTCACCTACACCATGCCCGACGAAGGTGGCGCCAGCCTGCGCGCCGCCGGCTGGCGGCTGATCGGCGCGCGCGGTGGCGGCGCCTGGAGCCGTCCCGGCCGTCCGCGCGCCGATACCCCCGAGCACCTGCGCGGCGCCAAGTGCCTGTGACAGGCGCCGGGTGGCGCGGACAAAGGGAAGCGCCCGGGTGCCGATTGATTGCTGCCGCGCGCGCGAGGCCCCGCCATGCTGGCCCCATGCCTGCTGACGTCGTCAGCGACATGCCAGGCAACCATCGGTCTTCGAGGTTGCGGCGCAGTTCCCACTGCGTGACCGAGCCAGCTCGCACCGCATCCTTCCGCGAGCGGCCACCAGCCTCTGGTGGCGGATGCTTTCGCCTTATCAACCCACCGCGGGGTCACGCACCTTCCCCGCATGCGTGGGCCGGTGTGTCTCCGCTTCATCCCAATGGAGATTCACCATGAACACCACGTCCAACGAGAAATCGTATTTCGACCTCCACACCTCGGGCATCGGCTACATCCAGCGTGTCCGTGAAGTGCCCGTCCGGGGCGGCCGCCGTGCGCAGCCTTTCCTGGCTTGCACCATCGCCGCGCTGGTCGGCCCCGCCCGGGACCCCAGCTACCGCTACTTCGACGTCAAGGTCTCGGGAGCCGAGGCCAAGAAGCTCGTTCAGCGCTACATCGGCGTTGACGATCCCAAGCAGCGCCCGCTGGTGCGCTTTCGCCTCGGTGACCTGTGGGGCGATGCGTACATCCGCGACAAGGGTGAGCAGAAGGGTCAGGCCGCCGCGTCCCTCAAGGCGCGACTGCTCAAGGCCGAACTGATCGACCGGGCCGAACTGGCTTCGATCGAGCAGCACGAGCTGATCACCCGCGGCATCGGCTATCTCAATCGTGTGAAGGACGTCACCCCGAAGGCTGGCGACTCGTTCCTCTCTTGCACGGTCGCAGCACTGGCCGGGCCTGTCGATGAACCGGAGTATCGGTACTTCGACATCATCGTCGCCACCCCGGAAGCCGAGCATCTGGCTCGCCGGTGCGTCCAGGCCATCGAGGGGGACCGTAAGGTCCTGATCGCCTTCCGTCTGAACGACATGAAGATCGATCCGTACATCCGCACCAAGGGCGAGCACGCCGGGGAACCGGCCGCAAGCCTGGAATCGACGCTGGTCCACATCGGTCTCATCAAGATCGACGGTACCCAGGTCTATCCGACGAGCCAGGCGCAAGCCGAGGCGTCGCCGGCCGAAGACGCATCCGCGTCCGAAGCCGACGAAGCCATCGACACTGCTGCCGACCCCGCTGCAGACCAGCCTGCCGAGCCCGCCGAGCGCGAGCCCGAGGCGCAAGTCGAGGAGCAGGAGCCGGCATTGGCTGCTTCGTTCTGATCCGGCATGGCCCCTCACGGGGCCTTGCTTTTTCCTATTCTTCAAGGAGAACCATCATGGCAGCCACACCGGCACCCGAGAAATCGGTCGCGCCCATCGTCGTCCCCGGCCAGCTCACGCTGCGCACCATTCGCGGCAAGAACGGCCCGTTCACGGTCGGCCGCCTCGCGACGCACCTCGGTACGTTCGAGGTCAAAGACCCGGAACTGGAGCAGTACCCCGAAGGGAAATACGACGGGGAGTTTGTGATCCGCTACATCTTTCCGAAGTCCTACCCGGTCGGGGGCGGCATGCGGTTCGAGATCCGCGCCAGCCTCGACGGGATGACGCTCAATGGCATCGACAAACTGAGCCGCGACGAAGCCCGCAGCTTCGCCACCCAGGACGTCGATCCGCTCGATGAAGAGCAAGGGGCGCAGCCTGCGGCAACGCCGGCCAAGCCCGCCAAGGCATCCAGGCCTGCCAAGCCCGCACCCGTGCAGGCGTCCGCGGACCCGCTGGTCGATACCACGCCCTTCGGCGTGGATGCGCCACCGCCTGCTGCGGCCGCTGCCCCCGGCAGCACCGAAGACGGTGACGCCGCGCTGTTCGGCCTGCTGTGGCCGCTGGGCGAGTCCGTGAAACTGGATTCGACCATCGACCGCCGCACCCTGCGCGCGCAGATCGCCCGCCTGGGCGAGCTGGGCTACGCGCTGGACTTCAAGACGCAGGAGTGGAGCCGCCAGGCCGAACCACAAGCTGCGTGAGCAGACGCCGCATGCGCGGTGTTCTTCATCCACCTGCCGGGGTTCCTTCCCCATGCGGGGGAGGCCCTGGCCATTTTCTGGAGGTCCCCATTATGTTCACCATCGCTTGCGATACCCCGCGTTCAACGTTGGATGAACCCGCGTGGCGGGAACTCTGCAAGGCGGCCGCCGCACACGCCCAGCGCGGTTGCGGCTTGTCCTACGACCACTACGTGACGCTCTTCAGTTCGGCGATCGACGCACAGGCCAATCGTTTGCCGGATGAGCAACGTGCTCAGGCTCTCGAAATCGCGGCCCAGGAATGGGACTACGCAACACCTGCCGAACGGCAGGAAACCCAGGACTGGAATGCGGAGCATGGCTATTGCTCGCATGGGATCGAGTTCGGCTGCTGCCCGGCCGGTTGTGATCGCGACGATGACGACTGGGACTAAGGCCAAGGCATAGGTTTTCCTTCGCTGCACCTGCGGCATTCCATCACCCACTGGGGGTTCTTCCCCACGGGGAGGCCTCCAGCTCAACTTTTCGAGGAGGCCTCTCATGGGCTGGTATTTCTCTCCCCAATCGCGGTCTGAACTGATCGCGGAACTGATCGCACCACAGCAGACCGAGCGCGTCAGCGCGAAGGTTATCGCTCACGCATTGCGCGGCAACGTGCTGTGGTCCGTGGTCGAACTGACCGCCAAGGTCGAAGGTGTGCATCGTGATCTCGCGCCGGGCCAGTCCCTGCGCTACATCCGCTGCGATCTGCTGGAACGCAGCGGCAACCAGTGGGGCTACAAGCCGCTGGAAGAGTCCATGCATCCGTACTATTACTCGTGCCCGCTGTCCTATCTGGACCTCGCACCGGAGCAGTCCGCCGACTGGCGTGCAGGCGTTCGCGCCTACCACGCCCGGCGGCGCACACCCACGGCTGTCACGGCACCCGCCGCGGCGCTGTTGGCCTGAGCCAGGAGGAACCGACATGGACCCGATCCTGGCTGCACTCCCGCTCTCGCTGTTGAAGCTCGTTGAAGGCAGTTTGTCCAACGACGAAGTTTCCTCCGACGAGGAAATGCTGGGGTACTTCATCGACAACGGCCTCACCGAGGAGCAGGCACGGCAGGCGCTGACCTACCGCGACCAGTACCTCAACAACATCTACCTGGACGGCTTCACGCCGATCACCGCGGTGGACGAGGCGCTTCACTTCAATCCGCACACCCAACAGTTCGAGCCGGACTGAGCGGTTTTCTTCCACCCCCTGGGGCAGTACTTGCCCCAGCGGGCGGTGCTGTTCCCGTTCATCCGAGGACACCACCATGCCCGCAAACACTTCTTCCACGCTGTACCGCATCGACGAATGCCCGGACGTGATGGCCGACGCCTGCGTCGGCGATGACCAGGGCAACCTGATCTTCCTGTCCATCTGGGCGCGGGACACCGCCGTCCAGCAGTTCCTTGCACGCCTGACCCTCGGGCGCGACGAGCAGGGACTGGACCAGTTCCACGTCATCACCGACCAGGGCGGCAGCGTCCCGGTATTCATCGGCAACGTCGATCGCCTGGAAAAGCGCATCACGCGCGCCTACCGGCGAACGCTGTTCGGTTCGCTGTCCAACGTGTGGCTGTTCGACCGGCGCTGCGTCAAGCCCGACAAGGCCAACGCCAGCGCATTGGCACTGCTGCCACGTGACAGCGCCCACCGGCTTGACCGCCTGTGGATGCTGGTGCGGGACACCTGCCCGTTGCCGCTGCTCGACCACTGGCGCGAGACCGTGCTGGAACTGCTGCAAAGCCGCGAGATGCTGGCCCGCCTTCCGTTCGCCCTCGGGCCGCTGGAAGGCCATCGGCTCGCCATCGACGTGCCGGCGCTGAGCTTGGCGCTGGGCTCCCTGATCCGCAGTGACGCGCTCACCGCCTATCCCTATCCGGCCAAGATTTGGACGCCGGAAGCGGTAGCGGCTTGACCCACCCTCGGAGGCACGCCTTGGCGTGCTTCCGTCATTCATCCCCGCCAACCAGGAGACTTCCATGGCTCTCATGTTCCCGCGGCTCGCCCGCAATTTCGCCAAAAATGGGTACTACCCGACCGACGAACCCACGCTCGAAAGAGCCCTCAACGCACTGATGCCCAGCGACGGGCCGATGTGCATCCTCGATCCCTGCGCCGGTGAAGGCGTGGCAATCGCCGAAGCCTCTCATGCCCTCGGGCGCGAACAGACCAAGGCGTTCGCCGTCGAATTCGACGCCGAGCGGGCGCGCCATGCCCGCGGCCTGGTCGATCACTGCCTGCACGCGGACCTGATGGACACGATGATCTCCAAGCAGTCCTTCGGACTACTGTGGCTGAATCCACCGTATGGCGACCTGTCCAAGGACGTCAACGGCAACATCGGCTATCAGGGCCAGGGCCGTGCCCGCCTCGAAAAGCTGTTCTATCAGCGTTCGCTGTCGCTGTTGCAATACGGCGGCGTGCTGGTCTTCATCGTCCCCGGCTACGTGCTCGACGCGGAGCTGGTCGGCTGGTTGACGCGCCACTACACCGATCTGCGTATCTACCGAGCGGTGGAAACGCAGTTCAAGCAGGTGGTGATCTTCGGCCGCCGGGGCCGTCAGCGGGAGCTGGCACCCGATGGCGTCAAGGCCGTGCGCAATCTGCTGCTGCAGGTTGGGCTTGGCGAAGTCGAAGCCGAGGAACTGCCGAGCGAATGGCCGTTCCTGCCGTACATCGTCCCCGCCAGTCCGGCCGAGCCGGAGCATTTCTTCCGCGTGACGATGGAGCCCGAACAGTTCGCCGACGAGGTTGGCCGGCTGCAAGGCCTTTGGCCGTCGCTGGACACGCACTTGGGGACCGCGCAGCAGTCGCTGCGTCCACCGGCGCGGGCCTTGTCCCACTGGCATCTCGCCCTGGCTCTGGCCGCGGGCGCGATCTCCGGCGTCGTGCGCTCCCAGACGGGGCGCGTGCTCGTCGTCAAAGGTGACACCCACAAGGACAAGACGCTCCAGCGGGAATTCACCGAACGCGAAGACGGCTCCATCGCCGAGACACGCATCCTCACCGACAAGTTCGTGCCTGTCATCCGCGCGTGGGACATGACGCCTGGCTCCCCGACACGGGGCGAGGTGTTGACCATCCGCTGATCCACCGGACGCGCTGCCGTCCTGCTGTACCACCTCGAAGGAGAAACACCATGTTCCCCAATCCATTCAAGCGGCCTGCGCCGCGCAAGCAACCCTTGTTCGCACCGAGTACGTTGAAGTTGAGCGAGAAGGTGCATTGGCTGGCTCGGCGAGGCCTGATCGACCCCTTGGCCTATGTCCAGCGCCATGTGCGCGGGGACTGGGGCGAGATCGATGAGGCCACCCGCCAAGCCAACGACGTCGCAATCCAACAGGACAACCTGATGATCTCCCAGTACCGGATCACGCCGGAACTGGTGTTGCTCGTGAAGACCAGCGAAGACCACCAGACCACGGTGGTCCAGCTTCCCGAAGAGCGCGACCTGATCTGAAGGCGCCGCCTCGTCATCCCATCCACTTGACGGAGCCACTTCACTCCGCCAGGGGTGTCGTGGCTCAATAGCCTTTCAAGGAGGAGCCCATGGCATCGCATCGCATCGAAACCTACTGCCAGAGGCTGGCGTTCCCCATCGGGGCGCTCATCTTCAGCCGAGGCATTGATCGCCTTGTCCGCGCGGGTCGCCTGGACCCGATTCCGTACTTCAGGCGCCACACCCGTGGCGACTGGGGTGACGTCAACGTCTACCAATGGCACGCCAACGGCGTTGCACTTCAATCGGGCGCGTCGCTGGAATCGCACTATGTGATCCACCCGGGACTCGCCATTCGCATCATCACCGATGCGGGGCGCAGTGTCACCGCCATCGTGCTGCCGTCCGAAGACTGAGCACGGTTCACCCGCAGGCCACTCAGGCCAGCATCTTCAACCACCTTCGGCCGCGCGCCGATGTACTTCCCACCACGGGGCGTGCCATTGCCCCGCTGGGGGTGGTGCATGCCCCATTTTTCATTGGAGCATCACCATGTCCCTCGATCTCGAAACCACTGCCGCTGACGCCGCGCCCGTACAGGGCGAACTGCTCGACGCGGAATCATCCCCTCTGACCCTGAGCCTTCAGGATTTCGTCGGTGAGTTCGGCGACGAACTGCTCGACTCGCTCAACCGCGCCAACCCGCCGGTCTATACCGGCCAACCGCAGGCGCATCGCCAACTCGTCGTCGCCAGCCTCAAGCGCAAGCTGTTCCAGGCTCAGGCCGAAGTCGTCCATGCCGCCGCCGAGCTGCTGATCGACCGTGGCGAACGCGCCGCGATCGTCAATGGCGAAATGGGCTGCGGCAAGACGACCGTTGGCATCGCCACGGCCGCCGTTCTCAACGCCGAAGGCTACTGCCGCACCCTGGTACTTTCGCCGCCGCACCTTGTTTACAAGTGGCGGCGTGAGATCCAGGAGACGGTGGCAGGCGCCAAGGTCTGGGTGCTCAACGGCCCGGATACGCTGGTCAAACTCATCAAGCTGCGCGAGCAGTTGGGTGTGCAGCCCACGGGCCAGGAGTTCTTTGTCCTGGGGCGCGTGCGGATGCGGATGGGATTCCACTGGAAGCCCGTCTTCACCACGCGGCGCACCCGCCATGGCGACGTGGCAGCGTGCCCTGACTGCGGCACGGTCATCACCGACCTCGACGGCGAGCCGGTCAACCCGGTCGCGCTCGAAGCCGAGGAGTACCGCAGGAAGTGCAGCCATTGCGCCGCGCCCCTGTGGACGCTGATCCGCCCGCGCAGCCTGTCCGGCAGCGACCAGTCCTCGGCCGTGCTGAAAGCCTTGAAGCGCATCCCGACCATCGGGCAAGTCACTGCGCAGAAGCTGATGCAGAAGTTCGGTGACGGGTTCCTGGCGTCGATGCTGGGCGACAACATCCATGAGTTCATCAACCTCATGGACGGCAACGGCGAGCTGGTGTTTTCCGACCGCCAGGCTACGCGCATGGAACGCGCTATGGCCAATATGGAGTTTGGCTTTGGCGAGGGCGGCTACCAGCCGTCCGAGTTCATCAAACGCGTGCGACGTGAAGTCGCCTGAGTAATTGTTCCAACGGGGGCAACCCCGCCGAGGAACCTGATGTTCCGTCATCAGTAGCCTACCGGCACATGCAGGACTGGTAACGGTCTTGTGTGAAGCTGCCGAGACAATGTAGCTGGGCCTTCGGGCCGCACCGATGCCGTGAGGCAAGGTGTTACCTGCGAGCATCAATGCGGTTACAGCGCTAGGCTGGGTGGTATGACCAACGCAAGTGAACTGCTGTTAAACACCGTTATGAACAACAAGCCAAAGATGCTGACAGGCTTGAACCAAAAGGTATGCGGTCGGTTGCCCTTTATCCGTTTTGGGGGCACACGGACATCATGACCGCCGGTGGAAAGGCAGGGTCTAACCCATCTCGTTACTCAGGTGAAACACGGTAAGCCCGTATCGCTGCCCTTCGGGGCAGGCAGACCGCAAGGAATGCTGTTGGCGGTGCGGGTAAAGGAATGTGGAGAAAGCGAATGCCGTCCTGTAATGGGGCGGATAGGGGTTGAGCCGCAAGGCGACATCACCCCACGCGAAAGCGGGCAGACTTCCACTTGGTCTTTCTCTACGAGAAAACTTGTCCAACCTTCTACAAGAGGGAATGCAGATGACTACGCAAGAAATTGCTTGCGCGGGTGCGCCCTCACACGAATCGGTCACATGGCACAGCATCGACTGGGCTGCGTGTCACCGTGAGGTGCGAAGGCTCCAAGCGCGTATCGTAAAGGCGACACGGCAAGGAAAACACGGCAAGGTGAAAGCCCTGCAGTGGATTCTGACCCACTCGTTCAGCGGCAAAGCATTAGCCGTCAGACGAGTCACCGAGAACCAAGGCAAGAAGACGCCGGGTGTGGATGGCATCACGTGGTCCACCCCGGAAGCCAAGTCTCAAGCCATGTTGTCAATCAAGCGGCGCGGGTATCGTCCCCAACCGCTGAAGCGTGTCTATATTCCTAAAGCCAATGGGAAGATGCGACCGCTGGGTATCCCGACCATGAGAGACAGGGCGATGCAGGCGCTATACCTGCTGGCTCTTGAACCCGTGGCCGAGACCACAGCGGACGGACGCTCGTTTGGGTTCCGACCGGAGAGATCCACGGCGGACGCCATCGAACAGTGCTTCACGGCACTGTCCAAGAAGGTGGCACCGCAATGGGTTCTCGAAGGCGACATCAAAGGCTGCTTCGACAACATCAGCCATGACTGGCTCATGGGTCATGCACCGACGGATCGCGAGATCCTGAAAAAGTGGCTCAAGGCCGGATACATGGAAGATCGGCAACTTTTTCCAACTGAAGCCGGTACCCCGCAAGGGGGCATCATCTCGCCAACCCTGGCGAATCTCGTCCTCGACGGACTGGAAGCCAAACTGGATGCCGCGTTCGGAAGAAAGCGGTACGCCAACGGTGTACAGACCCGTTTGATGGTCAACTATGTGCGGTATGCGGACGACTTCATTGTGACGGGACGCTCGAAAGAGCTACTGGAGCAGGAGGTCATGCCGATCATCAAGGACTTCATGCGGGAACGGGGGCTCACGCTCTCACCCGAGAAGACCAAGATCACGCACATCGACGAGGGCTTCGACTTCCTCGGACAAAACGTGCGCAAGTACAACGGCAAGCTGTTGATCAAGCCGTCGAACGCGAACGTGGCGACCTTCTTGGAGAAAGTGCGCTCGGCTGTCAAAGGCAATAAGGCGCTGGATCAGCCTCGGCTGATTCGGATGCTCAACCCAATGATCCAAGGCTGGGCGAATTATCACCAGCACGTCGTGTCCAAAGCGACGTTCGCGCGTGTCGATCATGAGATTTGGCGTGTGTTGTGGCAGTGGGCCGTTCGTCGGCATCCGCAGAAAAGCAGCGTCTGGATCAAGCAGCGCTACTTCCACTCCGTAGGCACCCGTAACTGGGTATTTGCGGCGGCAACGGGTGAAAGGTTCCCTGATGGGAATCCCATCCTGTCGTCACTGCGGAAGGCAACGGATACGCCCATTCGGCGACACCGGCCAATCAAGTTGGAAGCCAATCCATTCGACCCGACGTGGGAGACGTACTTTGAGGAGCGTGTAAGCCTCAAGATGCAGAACTCACTGAGGGGCAGGAAGAAGCTCATCAACCTCTGGTTGGAACAGGATCGTCGTTGTCCGATCTGCCAAGAGTTGATCACGCAGGAGACGGGGTGGCATGTCCACCACATCATCCGGCGGGTCGATGGCGGAAAAGATGGGAACACCAATCTCATCATGGTGCATCCGAACTGTCATAACCAGATTCATGTCAATGGTCTCAAGGTGGTGAAGCCGGTTCGCGAAAGCGGGCTTTGAAAGGCTTGAGCCGTATGAGGGGAAACTCTCACGTACGGTTCTTAGGGGGGGATGGGCCAGCAATGGCCTGTCCCTACCCGACTACCTGCCGCAAGGCACGTTCGACCTGCTCATCGCCGACGAGGCCCACGAGTACAAGAACGGTGGCAGTGCCCAAGGCCAGGCCATGGGCGTGCTGGCAGCGAAGGCTCGCAAGACCTTGCTGCTGACCGGCACGCTGATGGGCGGCTACGGCGACGATCTGTTCTACCTGCTGTTCCGAGCCCTTCCCGGGCGGATGATCGAAGACGGCTACCGCCCGACCACGAGCGGCAGCATGACCTCGGCCGCGATGGCGTTCATGCGCGATCACGGTGTCTTGAAGGACATTTATTCCGAGAGCACCGGCACGGCGCACAAGACCGCGAAAGGCACGAAAGTCAGTGTCAGAACGGTCAAGGCCCCAGGCTTCGGCCCCAAGGGCGTGTTGCGCTGCATCCTGCCGTTCACGATCTTCCTGAAGCTCAGAGACATCGGCGGCAACGTGCTTCCGCCGTATGACGAAGAGTTCCGTGAGGTCGCAATGGACACGGCGCAAGCCGCGGCCTACCGCGATCTGGCGGGTCGGCTGACCGCGGAGTTGAAACAGGCTCTGGCGCGACGCGATACGACCTTGCTGGGGGTGGTGCTCAACGTGCTGCTGGCCTGGCCGGATTGCTGCTTCCGGTCGGAAACCGTGGTGCATCCGCGCACGCGCAACACCTTGGCGTTCGTCCCGGCTCAGTTCAACGAGTTCGAGATCAGCCCCAAGGAGCGTGAGCTGATCGAGATCTGCAAGGAAGAGAAGGCCCAGGGCCGCAAGGTCCTGGCCTACACGGTCTATACCGGCACACGCGACACGACCAGCCGGTTGAAGGTGCTGCTGGAGCAGGAAGGTTTTCGGGTGGCGGTGCTGCGCGCAAGCGTGGATGCCAGCCGTCGCGAAGACTGGATTGCGGAGCAACTGGATCGTGGCATCGACGTGCTCATCACCAATCCCGAATTGGTCAAGACGGGGTTGGACCTGTTGGACTTCCCGACGATCGTATTCATGCAGTCGGGCTACAACGTGTACTCGCTCCAGCAGGCGGCACGCCGCTCCTGGCGCATCGGGCAGAAGCAGCCGGTGCGCGTGATCTACCTCGGCTACTCCGGTTCCTCGCAGATGACCTGCCTGGAGCTGATGGCCAAGAAGATCATGGTCTCGCAGTCCACCTCGGGCGACGTGCCCGAATCCGGGCTGGATGTACTCAACCAGGACGGTGATTCCGTCGAGGTCGCACTGGCCCGGCAATTGGTCGCCGCCTGAACTTCACGCAATGCCGACGACCGAGAGGTCGTCGGCTTTTTTTCAGCGCCTCGCAGCGTCAAATTGCACCTTGCCGTACACGCCTGGACAGTGATTCAGCGCTCTCCTTGCGCTCGCTGTACCGATCCACCAGATAGGGGACCGCGTCGCGCGTGAGCAGCGTGAACTTCATCAGTTCTTCCATTACGTCCACGATGCGGTCGTAATAGTCCGAGGGCTTCATGCGCCCGGCCTCGTCGAACTCCTGGTACGCCTTGGCGACCGAGGACTGGTTCGGGATGGTCAGCATCCGCATCCAGCGGCCCAGCACGCGCATCTGGTTGACGGCGTTGAAGGACTGCGAGCCGCCCGATACCTGCATCACTGCCAGCGTCTTGCCCTGGGTCGGGCGCACCGCGCCGACCGACAGCGGAATCCAGTCGATTTGCGTCTTCATCAGGCCGGTCATCGCGCCGTGGCGCTCCGGCGAACTCCACACCATGCCTTCGGCCCATTGCACCAGTTCGTGCAGTTCCTTCACCTTGGGGTGATCGGCTGGCGCATCGTCCACCAGCGGCAGGCCGGACGGATTGAACAATCGGGTCTCGCCGCCCAGCGCCCGCAGGATGCGCGCCGCTTCTTCGGCGGCGAGGCGGCTGAACGAGCGTTCTCGCAGCGAGCCGTAGAGCAGCAGGAAGCGCGGCGCGTGCGTGACCCGTGCCGGCGCGAACAGGTGTTCGGTGTCCGATTGCTGGAACAGCGCCGCGTCGATGTTCGGCAGGTCGAGACGGGATTCAGACACGGCGGCCATCCTGATCGACCACCGGTTCGCCGTCTTCCTTGCTGAACGCGCCGCGCTGCGGCTGCGGCAGCAGGTCGAGCACGGCTTCCGAAGGCCGGCACAGGCGCGTGCCTAGCGGCGTGACCACGATAGGCCGGTTGATGAGGATGGGATGCTGGAGCATGAAGCCGATCAGGTCGTCGTCGCTCCACTTCGGGTTGCCCAGGTCGAGTTCGGCATAGGGCGTGCCTTTCTCGCGCAGCACGTCTCGCACCGGAACGCCCATCGCCGCGATCAGCGCCTGGAGCGTGTCGCGGTCGGGCGGCGTTTTCAGGTACTCGATGATGGTCGGTTCCTCGCCGCTGTTGCGGATCAGGCCCAGCACGTTGCGCGAGGTGCCGCAGGCTGGGTTGTGGTAGATCGTGATGGTGCTCATGGATGCCTCTTGGAGATTACGAAGTGGTCGCGCGGCGTTCGTACCAGCCGCGTGAGCGATTGACCACGCGCACCACCAGCAGCATGACCGGCACCTCGATGAGCACGCCGACCACTGTTGCGAGTGCTGCGCCGGAATGGAAGCCGAACAGGCTGATGGCGGCGGCCACGGCCAGCTCGAAGAAGTTGCTGGCACCAATCAACGCGGATGGCCCCGCGACGCAGTGCTTTTCGCCCGCCTGGCGGTTGAGCCAGTACGCCAGACCGGAATTGAAGAACACCTGGATCAGGATCGGCACCGCCAGCATGGCGATCACCAGCGGCTGCCGGATGATGGCCTCGCCCTGGAAGGCGAACAGCAGCACCAGCGTCAGCAACAGCGCGGCGATGGACAACGGGCCGATGCGTTCCAGTGTTCGATCGAACACGGCCTGCCCCTTGCTCAGCAGCGCCCGGCGCCAGAGCTGGGCCAGGATGACCGGAATGACGATGTACAAACCCACCGACACCAGCAAGGTGTCCCACGGCACCGTGATCGACGACAGGCCCAGCAGCAGGCCGACGATGGGTGCGAAGGCGAACACCATGATGGTGTCGTTCAAGGCCACTTGCGACAGCGTAAATACCGGATCACCGCCAGTCAGCCGACTCCAAACGAAAACCATTGCGGTACACGGTGCAGCAGCCAACAGGATCAGGCCGGCGATATAGCTGTCGAGCTGATCGGCGGGCAGCCAGTCGGCAAAGACGTGGCGGATGAAGATCCACGCCAGCAGCGCCATTGAGAACGGCTTGACGGCCCAATTGATGAACAGCGTGACCCCCATGCCCCGCCAATGCTGGCGCACCTGGCCGAGCGCGGCGAAGTCCACCTTCAGCAGCATGGGGATGATCATTACCCAGATCAGCAGGCCGACCGGCAGGTTGACCTGGGCAATCTCCATGCGGCCGATGGCCTGGAATGCGGCGGGCGCGAACTGGCCGAGCGCGATGCCGGCGACGATGCACACCGCCACCCATAGCGTCAGGTAACGCTCAAAACCGCTCATCGCGGAGTTTGCGGGCGCGGTGCCGGCGGTATTGGTTGCACTCATCGCGCGGGCCTCACTGACGGCCGATGTCGCGCAATTCGCGCTGCAACGACATGGCATCGAGACTTTTGATCGGCAGCGACAGGAACAACTCGATGCGTCGGCGCAGCGTCATGGCGGTGTCGAAGAATGCTTTGCTTTGTCGTTCCTGGGTGCCTTCCACCGCGGCCGGGTCAGGCACGCCCCAATGCGCCGAAACCGGCTTGCCCGGCCACAGCGGACAGGCCTCGCCGGCGGCGTTGTCGCAGACAGTGAAGATGAAATCGAACACCGGCGCATCGGGCTTCAAGAATTCGTCCCAGCTCTTGCTGCGGTAGCCCGTTGTCGGCAGGTGCAGCCGCTCTAGCGTAGCGAGCGCCAGCGGGTGAACCTCGCCTTTCGGATGGCTGCCTGCCGACCAGGCGTGAAACCGCCCCTGGCCTATGTCGTTGAGGATGCCTTCGGCGAGGATGGAGCGGGCCGAATTGCCCGTACAGATGAACAAGGCGTTGTAAGTGGTATCGGTCATGGTCAGCAGCAGGTCTTGGATGGAGAAACCTCGCATACGCCACCTTGGCAGCAATGCTCGGTCAGGTAACCGATCAGACCGTCCATGCGGCCGTACTCGGCGCGATAAATCAGGTTGCG